>Ga0310690_10000001_pt1 | contig 1205335 bp, 999 predicted proteins | sample AusTroGonzalo_MG_2_FD_207661 | JGI IMG/M metagenome (GOLD analysis project Ga0310690, IMG submission 207661) | Bovine rumen microbial communities from tropical cattle in Woodstock, Queensland, Australia - Gonzalo_04 (v2) (version 2) | ecosystem: Host-associated > Mammals > Digestive system >...
GTATTACCCTTGGACATACTCTAAAATCAGAGTAGCCCGTCGTACTACTTGTCTGTATGAAATCGTATCAAAGATCGTCTTAAGATGTGCTTCCTTGCGGAAAGCGGATGCAAAGGTAGTGCTTCTACATATTCCTACCAAACAATTATGACACTTTTTTCTTGAATTTTTTGTTAATAAATATAACTCACTGAATATGACGGCCCATAACAACAGCAAAGGTGCGGCCACAAGGTCGCACCTTTATCATTACGCGCGCACGCGCGGGATTTACATTATTCTGCAGCGGGAGCTTCGGCGGCAGGAGCCTCCTGAGCAGGAGCCTCAGCAGCGGGAGCAGCAGCCTTCTCAGCAGCCGGCTTGCGTGAACGACGGGTCTTAGCGGCCTTCTTCACGGTCTTAGCCATATTCTCATCGTAATCAACGAATTCGATGAAAGCCATCTCGGTTGCATCGCTCTTACGGATACCAAGCTTAATGATACGCAGGTAGCCACCGGGACGATCTGCTATCTTCTGTGATATCTCCTTGAAGAGTTCAGTTACAGCCTCCTTGTTCTGGAGATAGCTGAACACAACACGACGTGAGTTGGTATCGTCCTTCTTGGCGCGATTGATGATAGGTTCTGCATAAACGCGCAGGGCCTTTGCCTTAGCCAGAGTGGTCTCGATTCTCTTATGCATGATAAGAGAGATGGTCATGTTGGCCAGCATCGAATTCCTGTGAGCGGCTTTACGGCTCAGGTGATTGAATTTCTTATTATGTCTCATTGTTAGTCTTTGTCTAATTTATACCTTGAAATATCGGTTCCAAATGAAAGATTCAAGCTTTCCAACAGATCATCCAATTCAGTGAGAGACTTCTTACCGAAGTTGCGGAACTTAAGCAAGTCTGTCTTATTGTACTGAACGAGATCGCCCAATGTCTCAACATCGGCAGCCTTAAGGCAGTTGAGAGCACGTACTGACAGATTCATATCAGCAAGCTTGGTCTTAAGCAGCTGACGCATGTGCAGTACCTCCTCATCAAATTCCTCATTGCCGTCAAGATCAACATTCTCAATAGTGATCTTATCATCTGAGAAGAGCATGAAGTGGTAGATAAGAATCTTAGCTGCCTCCTTCAATGCATCTTTGGGATGAATTGAACCATCAGTTGTGATCTCAAGAACAAGCTTGTCATAGTCAGTCTTCTGCTCAACGCGGTAAGGCTCTACAACATACTTGACGTTACGGATCGGGGTGTAGATTGAGTCAATGGGAATGGTGTTCACTTCGGTGCAGAACTCTTTGTTCTCATCGGCGGGAACATAGCCACGCCCCTTGTTGATTGAAATCTCAATCTGCATGGTAGCTTTTGAATCAAGATGGCAAATGACCAGTTCAGGATTTAACACTTCAAATCCGGTCAGACACTTACCAATATCACCGGCCTTGAATTCCTTGGTATTCTCGACCTTGATGCTGACTGTTTCGCTCTCATACTCTTCAACGATCTGCTTGAAACGCACCTGCTTGAGATTAAGAATGATGTTTGTTACATCCTCCTTAACACCAGGAATGGTAGCGAATTCATGCTCGACACCCTCTATCTTGATGGTATTGATGGCAAAACCCTCAAGAGTGGAGAGAAGGATACGACGAAGGGCGTTTCCAATGGTGATACCGAATCCCGGCTCAAGAGGACGGAACTCGAACTTACCGAACTTGGAGTCGGCTTCCACCATTATAACCTTATCAGGTTTTTGAAATGCTAATATTGCCATTTAACCTCTTATTTTTTATTTAGAATACAATTCAACGATCAGCTGTTCCTTGATGTTCTCAGGAATATCTTCTCTTTCGGGCTTGTGAAGGAATTTGCCAGCCTTAGCCTGCTCATCCCACTCAATCCATGCATACTTGGCGTGGTTGAAACCTGCCAATGAATCAGCAATCACCTCAAGTGACTTGGAACGCTCGCGAACACCAACAATCTGACCAGGCTTAACCTGATATGAAGGAATGTTGAGAACCTTACCATCGACAGTGATATGTCTATGGCCTACCAACTGACGTGCAGCAGCACGTGTGGGAGCTATGCCAAGACGGAACACTACGTTGTCAAGACGTGACTCAAGAGCCTGCAACAGGTTTACACCGGTAATACCACTCTCACGTGATGCCTTGTCAAACATGTTGCGGAACTGTTTCTCAAGAACTCCATAGGTATATTTTGCCTTCTGCTTCTCAGCAAGCATGACACCATACTCAGAGGTCTTGCGGCGACGGCTGTTACCGTGCTGACCGGGAGCATACTTTCTCTTCTCGAAAGCCTTGTCTGCTCCATAAATTGCTTCGCCGAACTTACGGGCGATACGGGTTTTAGGTCCAGTATATCTAGCCATAATCTTCTCGTTTTAAAATTAAACTCTTCTTCTCTTCGGCGGACGGCAACCGTTATGCGGCAGCGGAGTCACGTCAATGATCTCTATAACTTCAATACCGGCACCATGCACGGCACGGATGGCTGATTCACGGCCATTTCCCGGGCCTTTTACGTATGCCTTAACCTTTCTAAGGCCAAGGTCGTAAGCTACCTTAGAGCAATCCTCGGCTGCCATCTGGGCTGCGTACGGAGTGTTCTTCTTAGAACCACGGAAACCCATCTTGCCTGCTGATGACCAGGAGATAACCTGACCCTCACTGTTAGCAAGAGTAACAATGATGTTGTTGAAGGATGAATGTACGTGCAACTGTCCCATTGCATCTACCTTCACATTTCTCTTCTTAGCTGCAACTGTTTTCTTTGCCATAGTTCAATTATTTAGTAGCCTTTTTCTTATTAGCAACAGTCTTCTTGCGACCCTTACGTGTACGGGCATTGTTCTTTGTACTCTGACCACGTACGGGAAGTCCGATACGATGACGGATACCACGATAACAACCAATATCCATCAAACGCTTGATGTTCAGCTGAACCTCACTACGGAGGTCGCCCTCTACCTTATACTCTGCACCTATGACTTCACGGATGCGGGCTGCCATATCGTCAGTCCAATCCTGAGCCTTGATGTCTTTATCCACACCAGCTTTGGCCAAAATCTTGGCTGCGCTGCTGCGACCAATACCAAAAATGTAGGTTAACGCGATTTCACCCCTTTTGTTCTGCGGGATGTCAACGCCTGCGATTCTTATTGCCATATATTAATTTGTTTGTTTACTCGAAATTATCCCTGACGCAGTTTCATCTTGGGATTCTTCTTGTTGATTAAATACAGACGTCCCTTGCGACGAACTATCTTGCAGTCGGCTGAACGCTTCTTCAATGAAACTCTAACTTTCATATTCTTATGTTTTATTTGTACCTGAATACTATCCTGCCTTTGGTCAGGTCATACGGAGACATCTCCACCTTAACCTTGTCACCAGGAAGGATCTTGATAAAATGCATTCTCATCTTACCGGAAATATGACCGGTAATCTCGTGTCCGTTCTCCAGCTGAATGCGGAACATAGCGTTGGACAATGCCTCAACGATAGTTCCGTCCTGTTCAATTGCGGATTGCTTTGCCATATTAAAATTCTTTATCTCCTAAAACTTCTGCAATATAGTCAAATGTGGAGAGTATCTCAGCCTTACCGTTGCATATGGCAATGGTATGCTCAAAATGAGCTGCAGGCTTATGGTCACGAGTGCGAACACTCCAACCATCGTTCTCCATATAGATCTTTCTGTCTCCCAGAGTAATCATGGGCTCAATTGCTATGCACATGCCCTTCTTGAGCTGTGTGCCGTAACCGCGACGACCATAATTGGGAACACAGGGATCCTCGTGCATTTCCCGGCCTATGCCATGTCCGACGAATTCGCGGACTACGCCATATCCGTGGCTCTCACAGTGAGTCTGTACGGCATAACCTATATCACCAAGGCGTTTGCCGGCAACAGCCTGCTCTATTCCAAGATAAAGAGATTCCTTAGTAACTTTAAGGAGTTCCCTGATCTCAGGAGCAATCTCACCTACAGCAAATGTATAGGCAGAATCACCGTTGAAACCGTTAAGCAAGGTTCCACAGTCAACCGAAACGATGTCACCCTCCTTAAGGGGCTCATCGTTCGGAATTCCGTGTACAACCATTTCATTGACTGAGGTGCAGAGAGCTGCCGGGAAAGGAACATCATCCTGGTTGGGATAACCCTTAAAAGTGGGTTCAGCCCCGTTATCGCGGATAAATTCCTCAGCGACACGCGTCAGCTCATTAGTGGTCACGCCAGGTTTGATAAGCTTGGCGACTTCACCAAGAGTTTTGCCGACCAGCTGGTTAGCTGCCCGCATCAACGCAATCTCCTCTTCAGTCTTAAGAAATATCATTTCAATACAATCAATAAGCGCTCAAACCTGCGCGACCCTTAATACGACCGGTCTTAAGAAGACCATCGTAGTGGCGCATCAGAAGATGACTCTCAATCTGCTGCAAAGTGTCAAGCACGACACCAACGAGAATGATGAGCGATGTACCTCCGAAGAACTGTGCAAATGACTGGTTTACGCCGAAAAGACGAGCGAAAGCCGGCATTACAGCTACAATTGTGAGGAACAATGCTCCAGGCCAAGTAATGCGTGACATCACAGTGTCAATGTAATCAGCGGTCGGTTTGCCGGGCTTCACGCCGGGAATGAAACCGTTGTTACGCTTCAGATCCTCTGCCATCTGCTGCGGATTAACCGTAACAGCGGTATAGAAGATTGTGAAGGCAATGATCAGCACTGCATAAATGACGTTATATACCCAACCGTCTGTATCCATCAGCTTGAGCCAGAAACCAGACTGTTCACCTGTACCTACAATTGCGATAGGAATGAACATTATGGCCTGTGCAAAGATGATAGGCATAACGTTGGCAGCATTTACCTTAAGAGGAATATACTGGCGTGCACCTCCGATCTGACGACCGCCCTCGATACGCTTAGCATACTGTACAGGAACCTTACGGACGCCCTGAACAAGCATGATTGTACCGGCAGTTGCCAGAAGGAGAACTACAATCTCAAAGAGGAACATTACCAGACCACCACCGGTAGCACCAAGAGCAGACATACGGGAAGCAAGTTCCTGCATAAATGCTGACGGGAAACGGGCGATGATACCTACCATGATGATGAACGATACACCGTTACCGATACCCTTATCCGTGATACGCTCACCCAACCAGAGGATGAATGAACTACCAGCGGCAAGAATGATGGTAGATGTAATCATGAACCAACTCCATTCAACAGGAATCACATTCGCGCCAACCTGATATTTGAGGTTAAGCAGATATGAAGGACCCTGAACAATGAGGATGACAAGTGTCAGATAGCGAGTGTACTGATTGATCTTCATTCGGCCGCTCTCGCCCTCCTTCTGAAGCTTCTGGAAACTGGGGACTGCGATAGTAAGCAGCTGCAGTACGATAGAAGCGGAGATGTAAGGCATGATACCCAATGCAAATATAGAAGCATTGGAGAAAGCACCTCCTGAGAACATATCCAACAGAGAAAGAAGACCTGAACTGGTCTGTCTCTGCAGATTGGTCAGCATATCGGCATCGACACCGGGAAGCAGGATGTGTGATCCCAGACGATACACTGCAATGAACAGTACCGTAGTGAGAAGACGTTTCCTGAGATCCTCAATCTTTGAGATGTTCTTCAGTGTCTCCCAGTTCTTGATGATAACATAGGCGACAAGAGCGACAACCGCAAAGATTATGATGTATTTCAGAAGATTCTCGTCCATCTCTATTAAAGTTTGATAGCGGTTCCACCTACAGCCTCGATGGCAGCAGTAGCACTCTTTGAGAATGCATGAGCCTCAACATCGACCTTCTTTGTGAGCTGGCCATTACCCAGAATCTTGACAAGCTGCTTTGAAGAAACGAAACCTGCTGCTACGAGATCAGCAACGGTAACCTTCTCGAGGTTGTTCTTCTCGGCCAGAGCCTGGATGATATCCAGATTGATAGCCTTGTACTCAACGTGGTTGATGTTCTTGAATCCGAACTTCGGAACAAGACGCTGAAGAGGCATCTGACCACCTTCAAAACCAATTTTTCTAGCATAACCGGAACGTGACTTAGCACCCTTGCTACCACGGGTTGAAGTACCGCCCAGACCTGAACCAGGTCCGCGACCGATTCTCTTGCGTGAATGGGTTGAGCCCTCTGCCGGTTTCAATGTATTTAACTTCATAGTTCTCAATTTTTAATAATTAATCGATTACGGTTACCAGGTGATGAACCTTGTTGATCATACCTCTGATTGAAGCATTGTCCTCTACCTCAACAACTCTGTTGAGCTTGTGGAGACCCAGTGCATCAAGAGTTCTACGCTGATCTACGGGAGCACCAATACGACTCTTGGTCTGTTTGATCTTAATTGTTGCCATATCTGTAACCTCCTTATCCGTTAAATACCTTACTCAGACTGATACCACGGTTCTGGGCAACTGTCTTGGCATCACGCATCTCTGAGAGAGCCTTGAGAGTAGCCTTAACCAGATTGTGGGGGTTGGATGAGCCCTTAGACTTAGCCAACACATCAGTAATACCTACACTCTCCAGAACGGCACGCATAGCACCACCGGCTACCACTCCGGTACCGGGAGCTGCGGGCTTCATGAACACCTCGGCACCGCCGTAACGGGCAGTCTGCTCGTGAGGAATTGTTCCCTTAAGCACCGGAACACGGATAAGCTCCTTCTTGGCAGCCTCAACGCCCTTGGCGATAGCAGCTGTAACCTCGCTGGCCTTACCCAGTCCGAGACCGATGATACCATTGCCGTCACCTACTACTACGATAGCGGCGAAACTGAATGTACGACCACCCTTTGTAACCTTAGTTACGCGGTTGATAGCAACGAGCCTGTCTTTCAGCTCGACATCGTTTGTAACCTTAACTTTATTTGTCATAGCAATCGTAGTTTAAAATGTGAGACCGCTCTTACGTGCGGCATCGGCCAATTCCTTAACTCTGCCATGATACAGGAAACCGTTGCGGTCAAAAACCACTGTGGTGATACCTGCCTCCTTGGCATTCTGTGCAATAAGCTCACCGACCTTGGCAGCCTGCTCCTTACCTGACATCTTAGCCATGCCAAGTGATGAAGCTGCAGCCAGAGTCTTACCGCTCAGATCATCAATGAGCTGAACGTAAATCTGCTTGTTGCTTCTGAAAACGCTCATGCGCGGACGCTCGGCTGTGCCGGAAATCTTATTGCGTACGCGGAATTTGATCTTATTTCGTCTTTCTGTTTTTGCTGACATAATCTTACATCTTTAAATGTTTTACTTGGCAGCGGCTGACTTACCCGACTTACGACGGAGTACTTCATCCACAAACTTAATACCCTTACCCTTATAAGGCTCCGGCTTACGGAAAGAACGAATCTTGGCACATACCTGACCCAGAAGCTGCTTGTCGCATGACTCCAGAGTGATGAGCGGGTTCTTGTTTCTCTCTGACTTAGTCTCAACCTTGATCTCTGCAGGCAGGACCAGAACGATTGAGTGAGAGTGCAGAAGTTCGAAAGTGATTACGTTACCCTGATTAGAAACACGGTAACCTACACCAACGATTTCCATCTCTTTCTTATAACCTTCAGAAACACCAACAACCATGTTGTTTACCAGAGCGCGATACAGGCCGTGGAAGGCATGACGCTGCTTGGGGTTGTCCTGAAGAACATCGGGGTTCTCCTCAAGTGTGATAACTCCGTTCTCGATTGACACTTTGATGGAAGGATCAATACTCTGTGACAGTGAGCCCTTAGGACCTTTCACTGCAACCACGCCATCCTGAAATGTTACTGTAACACCTGCAGGAATATGAATAGGCAATTTTCCAATTCTTGACATAGTATATCTCCTTCAATTAATAGACGTAGCAAAGAACCTCACCTCCGATCTTGAGCTGTGCGGCTTCCTTGTCTGTCATAACACCTTTTGATGTGGATATAATAGCTATACCCAAACCATTGATTACTCTCGGCATATCACGATAACCGGTGTACTGACGCAGACCGGGAGAAGATATTCTCACCAGTTTCTTGATTGCGTTGCATTTGTTTTCCGGGTCGTATTTCAGAGCGACCTTGATGGTCCCCTGAGGTCCATCCTCCACGAACTTGTAGTTCAGGATGTAACCCTTCTCAAAAAGAATCTTTGTGATGTCTTTTTTGAGATTTGAGGCGGGTATCTCTACCACCTTGTGCTTTGCCTGAATGGCATTGCGCAGCCTCGTCAGATAATCTGCAATAGGATCTGTCATAAATTTGTTTTTAAATTGATCAGGACTCCCTGACAATATTTAATTAACACTCACTAGCTTATTTGAATTACCAGCTTGCCTTGCGTACGCCCGGGATCAGACCCTGAGATGCCATCTCACGGAACTGAATACGGGAAAGACCAAACATACGGATGTAACCTTTGGGACGTCCGGTCAGTTTGCAACGATTGTGCTGACGGATAGGATTTGAGTTGTAAGGAAGATCCTGCAGCTTCTGAGCAGCCTCATAAGCAGCCTCGGGCTCACCCTTGCGAACTATTTCCTTAAGAGCAGCACGCTTGTTAGCGTACTTGGCAGCCATCTTAGCGCGCTTTACCTCGCGGGCCTTCATTGATTCTTTTGCCATATCTCAATATTTATTTTTCATTCTTGAACGGCAGACCGAACTCCTTAAGCAGAGCGTAACCCTCCTCATCAGTCTTAGCTGAGGTAACGAAGGTGATGTTCATACCAAGGATGTGTGATATGCTGTCGATATTGATTTCGGGGAAGATAATCTGCTCCTGGATGCCCAGTGAGTAGTTACCCATACCGTCAAACTTACTCTCGATACCCTTGAAGTCACGGATACGGGGCAGAGCCACGCGGATGAGACGCTCAAGGAACTCGTACATACGCTCACGACGCAGTGTAACCATTACGCCGATAGGCATTTTCTTACGAAGCTTGAAGTTGGCGATATCCTTCTTTGATACGGTAGCAACAGCCTTCTGACCAGTGATGGTTGAAAGTTCAGCAATAGCAGTATCAATGATCTTCTTATCGGCAATAGCAAGCTTACCCATGCCCTGATTGATCACGATCTTCTTCAGGACAGGAATCTGCATTGAAGAAGTATAGTGGAATTTCTCCTTAAGTGCCGGAGCAATACGCTCGGCATACTCTTTCTTAAGATTTGCAGTAGTGCTCATTACTTGATCTCCTCTCCTGATTTCTTTGAATAACGTACTGTCTTACCCTCAGCGTTTTTCTTACGGCCGATACGAGCAGGTGCTCCGGTCTTGGGATCAACGGGGTTGAGGTTTGAAATGTGGATAGGCGCCTCCTGCTTGATGATGCCACCCTGAGGATTCTTGGCGCTGGGCTTGGTGTGCTTGGAGACGAAATTAACGCCTTCAACAATGGCCCTCTGTTCCTTAACGAGCACCTTCAGAACCTTACCGGTCTTACCTTTATCCTCACCAGCATTGACGAAGACGGTGTCGTTCTTTTTAATATGTAACTTACTCATTACTCTTTACTTTTTTTGATTAAAGTACTTCAGGAGCCAATGAAACCACCTTCATGTTGACGGCACGCAGTTCACGAGCCACCGGACCGAAGATACGGCTTCCTTTGATTTCACCTGTATTAGCCAGAAGCACGCAGGCATTGTCGTCGAAACGGATGTAAGAACCGTCAGCGCGACGGATCTCCTTCTTGGTACGAACTACCAGTGCCTTAGAAACGGTACCCTTCTTCATATCGCTTGAAGGGATAACGCTTTTAACGGTAACTACGATGGTGTCACCGACTGTTGCGTAACGCTTCTTGGTTCCGCCAAGTACACGGATGCAGAGGCACTCCTTAGCGCCGCTGTTGTCACAAACTGTGAGTCTGGATTCTGTCTGTATCATGATTACTTAGCCTTTTCAACGATTTCTGTTAATCTCCATCTCTTAGTCTTGCTCAGAGGACGAGTCTCCATGATGCGGACGGTATCGCCGATACCGCACTCGTTGTTCTCGTCATGAACATGGTACTTTTTCGTCTTGCGAACGAACTTACCATAAATAGGGTGCTTCTCCTTGAAGACTGACAGAACCACAACGGTCTTGTCCATCTTGTCGCTGATCACGACACCCTGGCGCTCTTTGCGCAAATTTCTATCATTCATAGAACCTCTTTTTTACTTGTTAAGTTCCCTCTTTCTCAGCTCAGTCTTCATTCTGGCGATTGTCTTGCGAAGCTTGGCAATCTGAGAAGGATTCTCCAGCGGAGAAATGGCATGATTCAAACCCATCATCTTGTAGTTAGCTGATTCGGTCTCAATGCGCTCGATCAACTCCTGAGTTGACAGCTCTCTGATTTCAGTATTCTTCATAATGAGCGGGCTTGATTAGTTTTCATTCTTAAAATCATAGTCACGTCTTACAACCAGCTTGGTTGTAACGGGAAGCTTCTGAGCGGCCAGACGGAGAGCCTCTTTGGCAACGGCAAAGGGTACGCCATCAGCCTCAATGATGATACGTCCGGGAGTGATGGGGAATACGTAACCTTCTACGTCACCCTTACCTTTACCCATACGTACATCCAAAGGCTTCTTTGTAATAGGTTTGTCGGGGAAGATTCTGATCCAGATCTGACCCTGACGCTGCATGTAACGTGTTACTGCGACACGAGCAGCCTCAATCTGCCTACCGGTAATCCAGCAGGTGTCAAGAGACTTGATGCCGAATGAACCGAAAGCAAGCTGATTGCCACGCATGGCATTTCCCTTGCAACGGCCTTTCTGCATTCTTCTGTATTTTGTCCTCTTAGGCTGTAACATAATTCGATCTTAATGTTTCAGTTTAACGACTTGCAATCAGCGATTGCTTCTGTTTCTCTTCTTGAAAGGTTTTCCACCACGCTCGCCGCCACGGCTCATCTCCTTTGACTGAGTGAAATTGGGGGCAAGATCCTTCTTTCCATAAACCTCTCCACGGCAGATCCATACCTTGATACCGTGAACGCCAACCTTTGTGATGGCACCTACCTGGCAGTAATCAATGTCAGCACGGAAAGTGTGCAGCGGAGTACGACCCTCTTTGTACATCTCCGAGCGGGCAATCTCAGCACCGTTCAGACGGCCTGAAATCTGGACCTTGATACCTTCGGCACCCATACGCATGGTGTTCTGGATAGCCATCTTGATGGCACGGCGGTAAGCGATCTTACCTTCAACCTGGCGAGCGATGTTGTTAGCTACGATAACAGCGTCGAGCTCAGGCTTCTTAACTTCAAAAATGTTGATCTGGATCTCCTTATCGGTGATCTTCTTCAACTCCTCCTTAAGCTTGTCAACCTCAGAGCCGTTCTTACCGATGATTAGACCCGGACGGGCTGTGCAAACGGTGATAGTAACGAGCTTGAGTGTACGCTCAATGACAATACGGGATATGCTGGCCTTTGCCAGACGGGCATTCAGATACTTGCGAATCTCGCTGTCCTCAACCAGACGCTCGTCATACTTGCCGAACCAACTGGAATCCCAACCTCTGATAATTCCCAAACGGTTGCTAACCGGATTAACTTTCTGTCCCATTTCTTACTCCTGATTGTCGTTAGTACTTGTTGCAGCTGCCTTAGTATCCACAAAAAGCGAAATATGATTTGAACGCTTGCGGATACGGTAACCTCTACCCTGCGGGGCGGGTCTCAATCTCTTAAGGGTTACACCCTCATCAACGTAAGCCTTGGTGACGAACAGTTCGCCAGCCTCAGCCTTGCGCTCATTCTTCTGCTCCCAATTGGCAATAGCTGAACGAAGCACCTTTTCTACATCTTTCGAAGCAGCCTTATTTGAATAACGCAGCGTGCCAAGAGCTCTGTTAACCTCCATACCACGGATCATGTCTACAACGAGACGCATCTTGCGGGGTGATGAAGGAACATCGTTCAGCTTGGCAAAGTACTGTGACTTCTTAGCCTCCTTAATCTTCTCGGCTGCCAAATGTTTTCTGTTTCCCATTATCTTTATTTATTTATTTCAAATAAACAATGAAGCTTATTTCCTGTTGCCGGAGTGGCCACGGAATGTACGGGTGGGAGCAAACTCGCCGAGCTTGTGTCCAACCATGTTCTCCGTGATGTAAACAGGGATAAACTTGTTACCATTATGAACTGCGATGGTATGGCCCACGAAATCGGGGGATATCATCGATGCCCTAGCCCAAGTCTTAACAACAACCTTCTTGCCGCTTTCGTTCATGGCAAGCACCTTGTCCTCGAGCTTCTTGTAAATATACGGACCTTTCTTAAGTGAACGTGTCATTTTGTACTCAGGTTAAAAGTTATTTCTTATTGGCTCTCTCGATGATATACTTCGTTGAGCTCTTCTTGGGATGTCTGGTCTTGAGACCCTTTGCGTACAAGCCCTTGCGTGAACGCGGGTGTCCACCTGACTGACGGCCTTCACCACCACCCATCGGGTGATCGTGCGGGTTCATAACAACACCACGGTTGTGAGGACGACGTCCTAACCAGCGTGAACGACCGGCCTTACCGGACTGCTCAAGAGCATGGTCAGAATTACCTACACTACCGATTGTAGCCTTGCAGGCTCCCAGTATTCTGCGAACCTCACCTGAAGGAAGCTTGATGACACAGTAGTCACCTTCCTTAGAAGTCAGCTGGGCAAAATTTCCGGCTGAACGGACGAGAGCTGCACCCTGACCGGGACGCAGTTCGATGTTGTGAATCACAGTACCTACGGGAATATCCTTAAGGGCAAGAGCGTTACCGATTTCAGGAGCTGCTTTCTCACCTGACATCAGTGTAGCGCCTACCTCAAGACCGTTAGGTGCAATGATATACCTCTTCTCTCCGTCTGCATAGAACAACAGAGCGATACGTGCCGAACGGTTCGGATCGTACTCAATTGTCTTGACAGTTGCCGGAACCCCATCCTTATTTCTCTTGAAATCTATGATACGGAATTTACGCTTGTGACCACCGCCGATGTAGCGGGCAGTCATCTTACCGTCGTTGTTACGACCGCCGGTAGCGAGCTTTCCGAATACAAGAGACTTTTCTGGTACCGATGCAGTAATCTCCTCAAAAGTACCAATAATCTTGTGTCTTTGACCCGGGGTTGTGGGTTTGAATTTACGTACTGCCATCTTTATTAAATGTTGCTATAAAAATCAATTGTATCACCCTCCTTCAAAGTAACTATTGCCTTCTTATAGGCATTAGCCTGACCCTTTGACAGGCCACGGCGGGTGTAACGGGACTTGGTCTTGCCCATGTAGTATGATGTATTGACATCAACGACAGTGACATTATACAGGTCCTCTATCTCCTTCTTAATCTCCAGTTTGTTGGCTTCAGGGCGAACGATGAAACCGAACCTGTTGGGGAACTTCTCGGTAATGGAGTTCATTTTCTCCGTTACCAGGGGTTTAACTATATATCCCATGATCAAGCCTCCTTATTTGTCTAATATACCGTTGATGACGTTAATCGCATTCTCAGTCACGACAAGAGCGTCAGCGTTCAGAATACTGTAAGTATTTACTGATGAAGCGTTGACGACCTGTGTACCCTGCAAATTTCGGGCCGACAAAGTTACGACATTATTGCTCTCGGGCAGGATGAACAAAGATTTCTTATCACAAACTTTAAGATTGTTTAAGATTTCTACAAAGTTCTTGGTCTTGGGGGCCTCAAAACTGAAGTCCTCAACTATGATAAGAGCGTTCTCCTTAACCTTATATGAAAGAGCAGACTTGCGGGCAAGCTGTTTCTCCTTCTTGTTTACCTTGAAGCTGTAATCACGGGGCTTGGGACCGAATACACGGGCACCACCTACCAATACAGGTGAGTTGATATCACCGCGACGAGCACCGCCACCACCTTTCTGACGGCCCAGTTTCTTGGTTGAACCGCTGATTTCACTTCTCTCTTTTGACTTGTGCGTACCCTGACGCTGGTTAGCCATGAACTGCTTCACATCCAGGTAGATGGAGTGATCGTTGGGCTCAATGCCAAAAACAGCATCGTTAAGGACTACCTTTCTGCCGGTATCCTCACCTTTTATATTTAATACACTAAGTTCCATTACCTCAGAATTGAAACGATTGAACCTTTATAACCCGGAATAGAACCCTTGATAAGAAGGAGGTTGTGCTCCGGAATAACCTTAAGAACCTGAAGGTTCTGAGTAGTCACGCGCTCATTACCCATGTGACCGGCCATACGCATGCCCTTGAACACCTTTGCGGGATAAGAGCAGGCACCGATTGAACCGGGCTTACGGCCGCGGTTATGCTGACCGTGGGTCTGCTGACCTACGCCACCGAATCCGTGTCTCTTAACGACACCCTGGTAGCCATGACCTTTTGATACTGCAACGACGTCAACAAAGCTTGCGTCATTGAACAACTCGACGGTAAGAACATCACCCAGATTGAGTGAACCGTCAAAATCCTTGAACTCGGCCAAGTGTCTCTTGGGAGTTACACCAGCTTTCTTGAAGTGTCCCATGAGGGCATTTGTGGTGTTCTTTTCCTTGGCATCCTCGAAGCCAAGCTGAACAGCCTCATAGCCATCCTTCTCAACACTCTTGATCTGAGTAACCACGCAAGGACCTGCTTCGATAACGGTGCATGGAACATTCTTTCCATCAGCACCGAAGACCGATGTCATACCGATCTTTTTTCCTAATAATCCTGGCATTTCAAATATTAATTAAGTTACTGTAAATAATTTGTTTCACTCTCTAATATCAAACCTTGATCTCAACCTCTACACCGCTGGGGAGCTCGAGTTTCATCAAAGCGTCAACAGTCTTTGCAGTTGAGCTGTAGATATCAATCAGTCTCTTGAATGAAGAGAGCTGGAACTGCTCACGTGACTTCTTGTTTACGAATGTTGAACGGTTAACAGTGAAGATACGCTTGTGTGTGGGAAGTGGAATAGGACCGCTTACTACTGCACCGGTAGCCTTAACTGTCTTGACGATCTTCTCGGCTGACTTATCAACCAAATTGTGGTCGTAAGATTTCAGTTTGATTCTGATTTTCTGACTCATTGTTTAAGTTTTTATTTGTTATTATTCATTTTTTTGCGGCTCCCGATAAGAGTCATTTGCTATCTGAAAGCCGCGTTCTCTCTTATACCTATTATATATTATAACAGTGAAACGTTACCGCCCTGCTCCTCAACAACCTGCTTTGCGAGAGCCTTGGAAACCTCGGCATGACGCTCGTAAGACATTGAAGAAGTAGCACGACCTGAAGTGATGGTACGCAGAGCTGTCACATAGCCGAACATCTCGGCCAGAGGCACGTGTGCCTTTACAACTTTGGCACCTGAGTGGTTAGTCTCCATACCCTCAACCTGGCCACGACGCTTGTTAAGGTCACCGATAACGTTACCCATACTCTCCTCGGGAGTTACAACCTCAAGTGCCATGATAGGCTCGGTCAGACCGGGAGCGGCCTTGACGCAAGCGTTACGGAACGCATTGGTTGCGCAGACCTCGAATGAGAGGGCATCGGAATCAACCGGATGATACTTACCATCCAGAACGGTAACCTTGAGTGAATCCATAGGAGCGCCCATCAGAACGCCATTCTTCATAGCGTTGATGAAGCCCTTCTCGATAGCAGGCAGGTAGGTCTTAGGCAGAGCCTCACCCTTGGTGGCATCGATGAACTGAAGTCCGCCCTTCCAATCAGGATCGGCAGGACCGATTTCAACGACGATGCAAGCGTAATGACCCTTACCACCAGTCTGCTTCTTGTACTCTTCACGAAGCTGGACAGTCTTGGAGATGGATTCTTTGTAGCTAACCTGAGGACGACCCTGGTTGCACTCTACGCCAAATTCACGTTTCAGACGGTCTATAATAATATCAAGGTGAAGCTCACCCATACCTGAGATCAGTGTCTGTCCGGACTCCTCATCAACCTTAACGGTGAATGTGGGATCCTCCTCGGCCAGACGTGCCAGACCATCAGAGAGCTTGCTCATATCCTTCTCGGTCTTGGGCTCAACAGCGATGCTGATCACAGGATCCGGGAAGTCCATGCTCTCAAGTACCAACGGTGCTGTCTCATCGCAGAGAGTATCACCGGTACGGATATCCTTAAGAGCAACAACTGCACCTATATCACCTGCAGCGACCTCATCAACCTGAATCTGCTTCTTTGAGTACATCTGGAACAGACGGCTTACACGCTCCTTCTTACCCGAACGGGTATTGTAGATGTAGCTTCCGGCTGTTACCTTACCTGAATATACTCTGAAGAAGATGAGACGACCTACATAGGGGTCAACTGCAATCTTGAACGCAAGAGCGGCTGTCTTCTCGTCAGAACTGGGATCACGATGTGTAATCTCATCTTCTGATCCGGGCAGGAAACCGTCAACACCACCGCAATCGATGGGTGAAGGAAGGAATGCGCAAACATAGTCAAGCAGAGGCTGAACACCCTTGTTGCGGAAAGATGTACCGCATACTACAGGAACCAGTTTCTGGCTTAATGTACCCTTGCGTACTGCACGGAGAATCTCAGCCTCGGTGATGGTTGTAGGATCATCAAGATACTTCTCCATCAGCTCTTCATCAAAATCAGCAGCCTTCTCGAGAAGGTTGTCACGCCACTGCTGGGCCTCGTCAGCCTGATCGGCGGGAATATCCTCAACGGTATACTCGGCACCGAGTGTCTCGTCGCGCCAGTAGATGGCCTTCATTTTAATAAGGTCTATAACACCCTTGAAAGCCTCCTCCTGACCGATAGGTATTTCAACCGGGCAAGCGTTAGCCTTAAGGATCTCCTTCATCTGTGTGATGACTCCGAAGAAGTCAGCACCAGAGCGGTCCATCTTATTGACATAACCCAGACGGGGAACGCCGTACTTGCTGGCCTGATGCCAAACGGTTTCAGACTGGGGCTGAACGCCACCTACTGCGCAGAATACTGCAACAGCACCGTCAAGAACACGCAGCGAACGCTCAACTTCGGCTGTAAAGTCAACGTGTCCCGGAGTGTCAATAAGGTTGATCTTATATGTGTTTTCCTGCCACTTCCAATGAGTGGTAACGGCAGCTGAGGTAATAGTAATACCGCGCTCCTGCTCCTGGACCATCCAGTCCATGGTAGCGGAACCGTCATGTACCTCACCTATCTTATGTGTTAATCCCGTATAGTAAAGAATACGCTCTGAAGTCGTAGTCTTTCCGGCATCAATGTGAGCCATGATGCCGATGTTTCTCGTGAGATGTAAATCCTGATCTGACATGCAGTACAATTAGAATCTGAAGTGTGCAAAAGCTCTGTTGGCCTCGGCCATACGATGCATATCCTCTTTACGCTTGAATGCGCCGCCTGTGCTGTTGAATGCGTCAACTATCTCAGCTGACAGCTTGTCAGACATGGACTTACCACCACGCTTACGGGCAAATGAAATAAGGTTCTTCATTGAAATGGACTCCTTGCGGTCAGCACGGATCTCAGTAGGAACCTGGAATGTAGCACCACCAATACGGCGGGACTTAACCTCAACCTGAGGTGTAACGTTATCAAGAGCCTTCTTCCAAATCTCAAGGGCAGACATCTCCTCATTGGGAAGCTTAGCCTTCACCTTGTCCAGGCACTCATAGAAAATCTCGAATGAAATGTTCTTCTTGCCATCATACATGAGATGGTTCACGAACTTGGTCACTGCAACGTCGCCGAATACGGGATCCGGAAGGATGACGTGCTTTCTCGGTTTTGCTTTTCTCATTTTAAATCTTTTGTTTTGTTCGGGCTGTCGTTTTTGATTCTTCAACGTCCACGCTTGGACATTTACTCAACCTCAATCTACTGACCAAAACTGTTATTGATTATTTCTTAGCTGCTTTAGGACGTTTTGCACCATACTTGGAACGTCTCTGGAGACGACCGTTAACGCCGGCGGTATCAAGTGTACCGCGAATGATGTGATAACGTACACCGGGAAGGTCCTTTACACGGCCACCGCGTACGAGCACGATTGAGTGCTCCTGAAGATTGTGACCCTCACCCGGGATGTAGGAGTTAACCTCCTTCTGGTTGGTCAGACGAACACGTGCAACCTTTCTCATGGCTGAGTTAGGCTTCTTAGGTGTCGTTGTGTAAACTCTAACGCAAACGCCTCTTCTCTGAGGGCAGGAATCCAGGGCCGGAGACTTACTCTTGTCCTCCAGGACCTGACGTCCTTTGCGTACTAACTGCTGAATTGTTGGCATGTTTGTTTGTTTTTAATTATTATATATTTAAATAGTAAATCCAGAATTTTTGGCGTGCAAAGATACGGCTATTATTTTATAACGCAATGGAAAACATGTAGTTTTTGAACTTTTAACGACAAAAAAGCACAAAAAAAGGCGGGATCAACTTGAGAACCCGCCACAGATCATTGGGAGAAACGCGATTTTAAGCCTCTCCGTGGAAGTCCGAAATAGGAGGCATATAAGTCCCCTTGCGATCCTTCATCTCGATGGATCCGAAGGTATTCTCATATTTTGCAACGTTGTCCTGAAGCGCCATGAGAAGACGCTTGGCATGCTCCGGCGACATGATGACACGCGACTTGACCTGAGCCTTTGCCATACCAGGAAGAATGCTTATAAAATCCATCACAAACTCAGATGACGAGTGAGTTATCATTGCCAAGTTTGAGTATACCCCTTGCGCAATCTCCTCCTTGAGTTCTATTTGCAGTTGTTTCTGTCCATTTCCGTTCTGTTCCATATTTTAGTACATTATAAAAACATCCATAACTCCACCACGAAGATAGTGTTATTTGCCGAAAACAGCAAACATGCACCGATGCTCCTTGTGAATTTTCCTTACATACTGGACTCAAAGCCGATAATAACAGGATGATTTATTTTGAAGATAATCGACGATAATTGGTGACGTTTGTTTTCTATTTGCTATATTTGCTCCACTCGGCCCGATTCCACAATTCAGATCGGCCGGGACAAGGACTAATCAAATGTAATCTAAATACAAACCTTATGAGCAATTACAAAGAGACAGGCAGTAAAGCCTACCTTTATGGAATCTGCGCCGTGGCCGTCATAGGCGGTCTGCTGTTCGGATATGACACCGCAGTCATTTCGGGTGCCGAGCAGGCATTGCAGAAATTCTTCATCAGCGGACTCGGAGATTATTATTCAACCGGTTTACACGGTTTTGTTACCTCATCAGCATTGATAGGATGTATTATCGGAGGTCTCATATCCGGTATCATGGCCACCCGTCTGGGTAGAAGGAACGCACTGATTTTTGCCTCTGTGCTGTTCTTCCTTTCAGCTCTGGGAAGCTATATGCCAGAGTTCCTGTTCCGTCCCAACTTTGAGTTCTTCCAGCCCGGCGAAGCCACCAAGGGACTCATGTGGGCATTTATACTTTACCGCATTCTGGGAGGTATAGGTGTAGGAATGGCATCGGCTATCTGCCCCATGTACATAGCAGAAGTCGCACCTGCACAGATACGCGGAACACTGGTATCATGCAACCAGTTTGCAATCATTTTCGGACAGTTGGTGGTTTACGCCATCAACACACTTATCCGCAGCGGTCTTGCCGATACGCCCGACCTTATTCAGGCTGCAATGGTTAATATCGGCTGGCGAAAGATGTTCGTAAGCGAGGCATTCCCGGCCGGCGCATTCGGACTGCTGCTGTTACTTGTCCCCAAGACTCCACGATACCTGGTTATGCGTGGCAACACACAGAAGGCTATGGACGTTCTCACTCGCATCAACGGTGAGGGACGTGCAAAGGAGATTCTGCAGGAGATTAAGGATACTCTGGTAGAAAAGAAAGAGAATCTTTTCTCATACGGTATTCTGGTCATCATTGTGGGTGTCCTGCTCTCATTCTTCCAGCAGGCTGTAGGTATCAATGTAGTGCTCTACTACGCTCCGCGTATATTCCAGAATATGGGTTCAAGCGGTGACGCCGCTATGATACAGACCGTAGTGATGGGCGTCGTAAATATTTTGTTCACGGTAGTGGCTATCCTGACTGTCGACAAGTGGGGCCGCAGACCTCTGCTTATCGTAGGTTCTATAGGTATGGCAATAGGTATGATAGCACTGAGTATCCTGTCATTCTGCGATGTAATCGGAGTCGCCGCTCTGGTATTCATCATCATCTACACCGCATCATTCATGATGTCATGGGGTCCCATCTGCTGGGTTCTTATATCCGAGATATTCCCCAACACCATCCGTGGTAATGCAGTAGCTATCGCCGTTGCAGCACAGTGGATTTCAAACTACGTGATATCATCCACATTCCCGTCACTCTGCGAGTGGAGCATCGGCGGCACATACCTTATCTACGCCGGATTCTCAATCCTGTCAGCACTCTTTGTTCTGAAGATGGTTCCCGAGACCAAGGGCAAGACTCTGGAGGAGATGAGCGCTCTCTGGAAAAGCAAGATGAAAAAGTGATTTCATCAGCAGCAAAAAAGAAAGGCCCGCAAACTGCGAGCCTTTCTTTTTTGTGTGTATGTTATTACTTGACCACGCCCTGCTTGATCAGGTACTCTGCTATCTGAACTGCGTTCAGAGCGGCGCCCTTACGGATCTGGTCACCTACAATCCAGAAGCACATAACATTAGGATTGGCTATATCCTTGCGGATACGGCCCACGTAAACGGGATCGGTACCGGCCAGGAACAGAGGCATGGGATACTCCTTCTTTGAAGGATCGTCCATCAGCACAAGACCCTCACCGTTCTTTACGGCCTCACGGAAAGCCTCAACTGATACAGGCTGCTCAGTCTCTGCCCAGATGGCCTCTGAATGGCAACGCAGAGCAGGAACACGCACGCATGTGGCACTGCACTTGATGTCATTATGGAACATCTTGCGTGTCTCATAGAACATTTTTTCCTCCTCCTTGGTATATCCGCTCTCCTTGAACACATCGATATGCGGAATAAGGTTGAAAGCAAGCTGATAAGCGAACTTGTTCACGGTCACCTCCTCACCTGCCAGAGCCTGACGGTACTGCTGCTCCAGCTCGGCCATTGCAGCTGCACCGGCGCCGCTGGCTGCCTGATAGGTTGATACCTGAACATTCTTAACAGGCGACAGGTCATTGAGAACCTTAAGAGCCACAATCATCATGATGGTTGAGCAGTTAGGGTTGGCAATGATGCCTTTGGGGCGTACCAGCGCATCCTCGGGGTTAACTTCAGGAACTACCAAAGGAACCTGCGGATCCATACGGAAAGCGCTTGAATTATCAATCATGATTGCACCGTACTTGGTGATGGTCTCGGCAAACTCCTCGGAAGTGCCTCCACCGGCCGATACGAATGCGATATCTATACCCTTGAAATCATCGTTATGCTGCAGAAGCTTGACCTGAATCTTCTTACCGCCATAGGTGTAATAAGATCCGGCACTACGGGACGACCCGAACAAAACCAACTCATCGAGCGGAAATTTACGCTCTTCCAGCACACGCAGAAACTCCTGTCCTACAGCACCGCTGGCTCCAACAATTGCTACTCGCATAGGATAATCTGTTATAGTTTGAATAATTTGGGCGCAAAATTAGTGTTTCCTTACAAAATAGAGCGCCCGAAAAGTATAAAAACTCAAAATAAAGACTCAAAATCAGCCAAAAGCGTATATTTTTGCATCATAAATAAAAAGCAATCACATCAGGACGATGATAGAACTCCAGAACATAACCCGCAGCTTCGGTACCCTTCAGGTACTCAAAGGCATAAGTCTGAACATTGAGAGGGGTGAAGTGGTTAGCATCACAGGCCCGAGCGGAGCCGGCAAGACCACCCTGCTCCAGATAATGGGTTCACTCGACAAACCCGACGGCGGACGCGTGCTCTACAACGGACAGGACATAACCCGAATGAACGAGAAGGAATTATCTGCTTTCCGCAACAAGCACATTGGATTTGTGTTCCAGTTCCATCAGCTACTGCCCGAATTCACCGCATTGGAAAACATCACCATACCGATGCTGATTGCAGGACAGGGAATGCGTCAGGCCAACGCAAGAGCCAAGGAACTGCTGGGATTGCTGGGACTTGCCGACAGGGCCGATCATAAACCGTCAGAGTTGTCAGGTGGTGAAAAGCAGAGAATAGCCGTAGCGCGAGCCCTTGCCAACCAGCCGGATGTGATACTGGCCGATGAGCCATCGGGCAGTCTGGATACAAAGAACAAGGAAGAGCTGCACAAGTTGTTTTTCAGCCTTAGAGACCAGCTAGGACAGACGTTCGTGATTGTGACACACGATGAATCATTGGCCTCAATGACAGACCGCACCATCCACCTTCTGGACGGAGCCATCAAGCCCTGAATTTACCACTTACGGAAACTGAGAATGGTTTTCTTACCCGACAGCACCATATGCTGACGATCGGGAAATTCCAGTTTGAATGTAGAAACCAAACTATCCAATCCACACTTCTGGAGTTGGTTGACCAGACCCGGATTATTATAGACAGAGTAGTCCAATCTTATTGAATCTTCAAACTCAGTCGTAACGCCATGCTGCTGCGCAAGCCCCGGAGCTTCAATAAGCACTATGTGGCGGGCAAATCCGAACATGATATTATCCACATCCTTAGACTGACAGGGATTACCCGAAAAATCCATACCGTCCCTGTATTCAATCTTATCAAGACGCCAGTAGAAATCAAGCTTGTCATTTGGAAAAGCCTTCTCGCATGAACTTAAGCCCACGGCCGATACTGCAACCAACAGTACCATCAGGAGTAAAATGATGTTTCTCTTCTTCATAGCACTTTCCAGAATTTTGAGATTGTAAGCATTACGCCCTTATTGTTTCCAAGAAGATTGCCACTGTCAATATCGATTGAACCGGACAGACTGAATTTCCAATCATATCGGTCACCCAGCTTATAAGAGCATTCGAGCATAAGGGATGTTACACGTTCTACATCCTTGAACGGCCCTCCATAAGTACCCCAATGTCGGGTAGTTGTAGCAAGCGCTCTATAATCGATTTTGTCTGTAATACCGCCATCCACACCTACATGAAACATCTGAACGCGGTTGCTGTAGAATTGGTTTGAATTGCCTGCATTATATGCCGGTGAAATCAGCACCGGATTACCTATGGCATAGCCATGATGGGAGTATGAGGTATAGATGCCGTGATTATACATGCCATCCCGACCGTCAACCTCTTCTATGACGTACATTCCGTCCGAATTGCATGATGCGCTATGGCATATGGGGCCGCAAAGCCCGCGGGTATTCATGAACTCAATCACCGCATTACGGAAATACCTGAAATCATCGGGAGCATTCACCTCAATTCCGAACAATCCGTCAAACCAGTTGCGACGGAATCCGAAGAAGATAAAATCTTTTTCACCCTCAGTATTGTTCTTGTATTCAATTCCAAGCCAGGATGAATGGTCTTCATAGAAATGCTCGTAATAGGCTCCGATATGCCAATCATTGAGTTTATAGTCAAAGTTGAGATGCCAGCTGCCCAGGTTGTCGCCATCTTCATTGCCCTGCTGTTCAACTTGATGGAACGGGAACAGCACAGTCCAATACGCAGCAGCATTTGAAGGCATTGGCGTATCGATATCGCCCTTATGACGTATGCCGCCAAACATGTTATTCATTTCCAGTCCGACTGTCACCTGGAGCGGGAATCTCTCTTCATCGCCGACACGCAGGAACGCAGACTTGCTGTGAAACAGAACACCATCCACGTAATTACCGCCACCATGCTCTCTGCGCCATCTGTCATCGGTAAGTCGGCCGTAGCCTATATGCCCCTTTAATGAAAACCAGCTGCCCAGAACCGGGATACGCACATATTCAGGTATTCCCGCACGAACCTCCGGAACCGGTTTGCTGTTGCCGGACCATGTAAGAGCACCCGTACTAAGGTAACGGTTCTTGTCATTCCAACGCTCTTTCATGCCCACGGACATACCCAGCCACCTGTAATTGATGTCTGTATAGAGCTGATGAATGAACAGGTTGTTTTCCAATCCGGCACCGGCGCCCAGATCCAACCCGTAATCCACTCCAAAACCGGATGGCCGATGTACACCACCCAATGCGGCAACATGTGCGTATCCACTACTACTCTCAACTGACGGAAGCCCCTGACGGTTTGATGTATGCCAGAACGGAGCATGATTGCCGCCGCCGGCCATGCCTACAGTCTCAAACTTGAGGACAAGAAGATCACTATCTTCCTGAGCTGCCATGCTGACAGGCAGGAATATCACGACAACGGACAGTATGTGCTTGAATATTTTTTTCACGAAGCAAAGGTAATAAAAAAGAACGGCAACCATTAGGCTGCCGTCCTTTGTTTGATATTCCGGAATCAGGCGTTTGCTCTCTTCTCGCGGATACGTGCCTTCTTACCTGTAAGATCACGCAGGTAGTACAGCTTGGCGCGACGTACCTTACCAACCTTGTTCACCTCAATGCTGTCAATAGCCGGTGAGCTGATGGGGAATATACGCTCAACACCTACGGTACCAGACATCTTACGGACAGTGAAACGACGATTGTCACCATGACCGCTAATCTTGATAACCACACCACGATAGAGCTGGATACGCTCCTTGTTACCCTCAACGATACGGTATGCTACTGTTACGGTGTCACCTGACTTGAATGCAGGGAACTTACCCTCATTACCGGTAGCAAAAGCCTGTTCTGCAATTTTGATTAAATCCATTTTTTCTGGAATTTTTCAAGTTTGTCATATGCTAGAGCGACATACCAAGTTACTCTTCCTTGACAGCGATCGCATAAAGCGGCGCAAAGATAGCACCTTTTTCTTTCTGTACAAAATAAATTTACTCAAAATAGAGCGTGAGCACAATCATTCCGTTCTGTGCCCTGTCAAGTGCATTACTGTATTTGAGCAAGGAGGCGTCTTTAAGGTCTGTCCTGTTCTTATCCAGGACATTGTTCAGTCCGAAACAGAATTTGAGTTCAGGTATCATTTTAAAGAAAGGATAGTAAAGGTCAAGACCCATGCCGATTTCGAACATCATATCCGATCGCTTAACCAGTAACTCCTTACCTTTCTTAACCGTCAGGTCAACGGTAGGTGCCAATCCTGTCACCACATACGGACGGTAATTGTTGAAGCGTGCAGCACTGAGCTTCAGGTCAATCGGAACCGAAAGATATGTTGATTTTACATACTGCTCAACAATTGCACCCCTACGCTGCTCCTTGAAGACCACCTTCTTGTCTCCAAAGTGCATGGTAGGTATAAATCTTACTGACAGCCAGTCATTGGCCTTGAGTTCGCCCAGCACCCCCACGCTGAATCCAGGAGTGTATTCGGGCACATCGGCATACCAATACTCTACGCCGCCATTCTGATTGACATATGCCGTACCATTGTTAGCAAGCCTGAGATCCTGCATATTGAAACCGACCAGAAAACCGTAATGCCATACTCTGTCGTCCAGGAAAGGACGATTCTGAATCTTGCGCTCCTGGGCACACAGACGGCCTGCACCCGACAAAGGTGCAAGCAGAATCAGGGCAAGCATGATTACCGCCCGGAAAGTGTCACGGTTTCTTGTCATCCATATAAAAACGATTAAACTGCGCAGATATTGTAATTTTCATCGCCCCATTTGGTGGAGTACCTAAAAGTGTGTATTTTTGCGCCACACAAACCAAATAAACTAAAGACAACTATGGCATACGTAATTGGTGACGACTGCATCGCTTGCGGAACTTGCATCGATGAGTGCCCGTCAGAGGCTATCTCAGAGGGCGATAAGTACTCAATCAACCCTGATCTGTGCGTAGACTGCGGCACTTGCGCCGGTGTCTGCCCTTCAGAGGCTATCCACCCGGGAGAATAATTCCGCCGGTAAAAGAAATAAAAGCGAGGGTCCCAAACGGAACCCTCGCTTTTATTTTGCAACCTCTCAAATTACTTGAGGTTGGCAAGTGCCTCCTTGATGCGACGGAAAGCCTCAATGATCTTGTCCTCGCTGGTGGCATAGCTGAAACGAATGCACTCGGGTGATCCGAAAGCTGTACCGCCCACTGTTGCCACATGACCCACCTCAAGCAGATACATAGCCAGATCCTCGGCGCTGTTTATAACCTTGTCACCATAACGCTTGCCGAAGTATGAATCACACTTGGGGAAGAGATAGAATGCGCCCTGCGGGTTGTTGACCTCAAAACCGGGAATCTCCTTGGCCAGAGATACAATCAGGTCACGACGCTTCTGGAATACCTTACGCATCTTCTCGACGTCATCCTGCGGGCCGTCAAATGCAACCTGAGCTGCTTTCTGGGCAACTGAGCAGGTACCGCTGGTATACTGACCCTGCAACTTATTGCAAGCCTTTACAAGCCACTCCGGACCGGCCATGAAACCAATACGCCATCCGGTCATTGCATATGCCTTTGAGACACCATTGATTACAGCAATACGGTCCTTGTCAACGAACTGGGCAAGGCTGTTGTGTCCGCCTATGAAGTTGATATGCTCGTAAATCTCATCGGACACGATGAATACATCAGGATACTTGTTGAGCACCTTGGCGATTGACTCAAGCTCCTGCTTTGTATATACCGAACCGGTGGGGTTTGAAGGTGAGCAAATCATGATAGCCTTTGTCTTGGGAGTGATGGCGGCCTCAACCTGAGCGGCTGTAACCTTGAAGTCCTGGTCAATACCGGCCTTGATTACAACGGGAACACCACCGGCCAGCTTAACCATCTCAGGGTAACTAACCCAGCAGGGTGAAGGCAGAAGCACTTCATCACCAGGGTTGATGATAGCCATGATGACATTGCAGAGAGACTGCTTGGCACCGGTTGAAACAAGAATCTCGGCAGGAGCATAGTCAAGACCGTTCTCACGCTTGAGTTTATCGGCGCAGGCCTTGCGCAGCCACATATAACCCGGAACGGGAGAATACTTGGAATAATTCTGCTCCACAGCCTCAACAGCAGCCTTCTTAACGTAGTCTGGGGTGTTGAAGTCGGGCTCACCCACACTCATGTTAACCACATCGACACCCTGTGCCGACAGTTCATTACTCTTTTGCAGCATAGCGAAAGTGGCCGATGCTGCGAGTCTGTTGACTCGATCTGAAATCCTTGCCATTTTTTATTTATTGTTGTTTGTTATATACTCAATCAGGTTTTGGGCCGTCTGGGATGTCTTTTGCATCTGCCGTTTCAATTTGCGGGTAAAAAGCCACGCCCTGAGTTCAAACAGAAGCCCTATCGGGAAAACAATTCCTACAAGCCTGTCGGCCCATATCTTTTCAAACGGAGGCTGTACTCCATGGCTCTGAAGCAACGGAAATCCGTTAAGCATCTCCAACTCGACGCGATCCCGGCTGTTGCCGAGTTCAGAAACAAGGGCCTCCAGTTCAACATTCAGTTCTGTCAGTTCGGATGCATCCACGCTGCCGAAAAACAACTTGCGGTAACCAGGCACTGAGTTAAGCAGTACAGACTGTTCCAGCTCGTCACTCATCCGTCTGATATCCTTCAATGCAGCGACGCATTTATCTCTGTCCGGATCATCGATAACCACATCCTTACGGACTATGTGGCGCTTGACCTTTGTACCGAACCAATAGCGTATGAATTCCGTTACCACATCCCATTGGAACAGTGTGGAATCTCCATTGGCCTTGACCGTAAAGAATACGCTCAGAGGCGTAAGCACAATGACGCTGAACCAACAGCCCACTATACTCCATTCGCCCTCACGGAACATCTTCTCGCCGGATACCGAAGTTATGTAGAACAGTATGAAAGTGAATACCGATACAATGACAGGAATGCCAAGACCGCCTTTTCTTATGATTGCTCCAAGCGGAGCACCGATAAAGAAGAATATCAGAATCGAAAGAGCATTGGTTATCTTTTTCATCCACTCAATCCAGTGGCGGCGGATGGTCTTGTCGCCATAGTACATGTTGGAGCTCTTGATAGCCAGGTCACTGGCCTGGGTCTGGATCTTGGACCTCATGTCGCTCTTTATATCAACCTGATGGTTACGGCTTGATACTGCATACACGCTGTCAGCGTTTATAAGCTTGGCTTTGAGTTTCTCAAATGCCGCAGAATCAGACTTCTGCATCCGGTAGGTACTAAGTGCCGTAACCTTAAACTCACTCATATTGCCACGGCCCACACTATCCTGATTATTTGACAGGGAATCTATCGTATGCTTGATCTCATTCATGTTTTTGCTCATTGCCTGTGAACTTATCAGCCCATCAGGAGCCTCCTTCATATCAGAGTTGAATTCGAGCAATATATGCTTCTCACGGAAGCCCTCACGACGGTACGGTTTACCCTTGCTGTCTATGTCCTTCTCCTGACAGAACTGCTCACCGCTGAACAGATGAAGATAAAGATGCTGCTTGTCGGCAGTGGTCTCCATGTATGCGGAGTCCGATACAATAACACTCAGATTCTCATAGCCGTCACGATGATCATAGATAGTGACATCATAAAGGGTGCCCGTATTGAAGTCCTTGTGTTTCACATACATGTTGAATCCCTGTATCTGGTTGTAGAACACGCCCTCAGGTATCTCCAATTCAGGATTTTTCTCATTTATCGTGTAAATGAGAGCATACAGGTTCTTGGCGGCATGAGGTACCGTTACATTCTGGAAGTAAAAAGATACGCCGGCAAGGAAGACGGAAAAGACCATCACAGGACGCATGATACGCAACAGGGGGATGCCCGACGTCTTCATGGCCAGCAACTCCAGACGCTCACCGAAATTACCAAAGGTAATCAATGACGCCATAAGCACCGCCAGAGGTAATGCCTGAGGAACAAGCGTGAGAGCAAACTCCCAGAAGAACTTGGCAAGGAATACAAAACTGAGCCCCTTACCGGCCAACTCCTCGGCGTAACGCCACAGGACATTCATCAGGAGAACAAAAAGACATATGGCAAACGCCGCCACGAACAGCAGCAGAAAGCTCTTAAGTATGAAAATATCAAGTCTTTTCGGCCTCATCAAAAAAGCAATTTTTTCCAACCTGCAAAGATACTACAAGCCGAGAGAAGAAAAAAGGACATAGTCATTTTTTATTCCGAGGCGCAGTGTATCCTCAAGCCGTAGGCTTAGAGGTACGAAAAAATTGCATGTTATTTGACCTGTTAGGATTATTTCAGCATTCTATATTCCGCAGCGGCGCAGGGCATCCATCGAGGAATCCCATAGACTGCGTACATCATCTTCGGCATCAGAATCAGCAAAATCGGTTATTTCAAGTGAGTAATTAGAAGTCAAGTCATTTTTAAGTATGCGCATTTCAAAATAGGTTCCAGGCTCATCATCCATCCAATGAAAGCGCACATATGTATTCTGGCGGCAGTTAATCAGTTCTGCCTCACGGGACTCATGCTTACCCCATATGAAACTGAAAATCTTACCATCTGAACGTACATCATCAGCAAACCATGATGTCAGACCGGGAGCAGTAGCTATTGCCTCCCATATCATTGGTATGGACTGGGAACTCAATCCATATTCAAGAACGACTTTCGTCTTGGCAGGTATATTCTTATCTGAAGCCATAGTATTATGCACTTATGTTCTATTGCAAAGAAATATTAAAATCATTTAATTTCCAAATATAAACCGAATAAATTTCCAACAAAAATATGATGAAGAAAAGTTGCAGGTCTCAAAAAACGACATTACCTTTGCACCCGCTTATCAAGCGATGGCGGGATAGCTCAGCTGGTTAGAGCGCATGATTCATAATCATGAGGTCCCCGGTTCAATCCCGGGTCCCGCTACGAAAAGGAGGTCATTTCGACCTCCTTTTTTTCGTAGTCGGGACCACGGGATTGAACCGGATATAGGGCGAGCCCTATATCCGCTCCTCATTTTAGTTTGCTCCGCAAACACGCTCCATTTCATTTCGCTTGGCGGCCCTCCGGGACCGCGGTCTCGTTCGTCGCCTCACTCGCTCCAATACGCTTGTACCTGCGTTGTCTTTCTTTTATTATTATTTAAGGTGGGGGTTACAGGAAAAAGTGTAATTTTGCGGTGCTTTTGCTAAGTGGAGATTACAATTTAAGGATATAGATATGGAATTAATGGAGCAAATTATTGCGCGTGCCAAGCAGAACAAGCAGCGCATTGTGTTGCCCGAGGGTACCGAGGAACGTACTCTTAAGGCAGCCGACAGGGTACTGGCCGACGGTGTAGCAGACCTTATTATAATTGGTAACAAATCAGAGATTGAGGGACTTGCCGCACAGTGGAATCTCAAGAATATCTCAAAGGCCACAATCATTGACCCGGAGAACAACCCCAAGAAGGATTACTATGCAAACCTTCTGTTTGAACTGCGCAAGAACAAGGGCATGACCATCGAGGAGGCACAGCAAAAGGTGCTTGACCCGCTCTACCTGGGTTGCCTCATCATCAAGAACGGCGATGCCGACGGTCAGCTGGCAGGTGCCCGCAACACCACAGGCAACGTGCTCCGTCCCGCACTCCAGATAATTAAGACCGCTCCCGGCATCTCAGTCGTATCGGGCGCATTCATCATGATAACCAAGACTCCGCAGTACGGCGAGAACGGCATTATGGTATTTGCCGATTGCGCTGTGACTCCCGTACCCGACGCAGACCAGCTGGCACAGATTGCAGTTGCATCGGCCGGAACCGCAACCGCAGTTGCCGGATTCGCCGAGCCCCGCGTTGCAATGCTGAGTTTCTCTACCAAGGGTTCTGCCAAGCATGAAGTTGTAGACAAGGTTACAACCGCTCTGGCCAAGGCCAAGGAACTGGCCCCCACCCTCAAGATTGACGGCGAACTTCAGGCAGATGCCGCCATCGTTCCGTCAGTAGGTGCAAGCAAGGCTCCCGGATCAGAGATTGCAGGTAAGGCAAACGTTCTGGTATTCCCCAATCTGGAGGTAGGCAACATTGCATACAAACTGGTACAGCGCATTGGTAACGCCGAGGCCATCGGCCCTATCCTTCAGGGTATAGCACGCCCCGTGAACGACCTGTCACGCGGCTGTTCTGTTGATGACGTTTATAAAATGATCGCTGTCACCTCCAACCAGGCAATGGCAGCAAAAAAAGCATAACTTAAGATGAAGATTCTGGTATTGAACTGCGGCAGCTCGTCAATCAAGTACAAGCTGTTTGACATGGATAAGAACGATGTCATTGCACAGGGCGGAATTGAGAAGATAGGAATGAAGGGATCCTTCCTGAAGCTGACTGACAAGGACGGCAACAAGGTTGTAATTGAGAAGGAGATTCCCGAGCATACCGTTGGAGTAAAATTCATATTTGAGATACTTACCGGCAGCCAGTACGGCGTAATCAAGTCTCTTGATGAGATCAATGCCGTAGGTCACCGCATGGTGCATGGAGGTGAGAAGTTCAACAAGAGCGTAATCCTTACTCCCGATGTACTTGAGGCATTCGCAGCATGCAACGACCTGGCTCCTCTGCACAACCCCGCAAACCTGAAGGGTGTGAACGCTGTAAGCGAGCTGCTGCCCAACGTTCCTCAGGTAGGCGTATTCGATACCGCTTTCCATCAGACTATGCCCGACTACGCGTACCTGTATGCAATTCCTTACGAACTGTATCAGAAGTACGGAGTTCGCCGTTACGGCTTCCACGGAACATCACACCGCTTTGTATCGGGCGAGATTTGCAAGTACCTGGGCATCAAGCCTGAAGGCTCAAAGATAATCACATGCCACATTGGCAACGGCGGTTCAATCACTGCAGTCAAGGACGGCAAGAGCGTAGACACCACAATGGGCCTTACTCCTCTGGAAGGAATCATGATGGGAACACGCAGCGGTGACATAGATGCCGGCGCAGTTACATTCCTTATGGAAAAGGAGGGACTGGACAGCACAGGTATGTCAAACCTGCTCAACAAGAAATCAGGTTTGCTGGGTATTTCAGGCGCATCGAGCGATATGCGTGAGGTTACCGCATCAATGGAAGCAGGTAACGAGCGTGCCGCTCTGGCCAAGAGGATGTATGCTTACCGTATCAAGAAATACATTGGCGCATTTGCCGCTGCAATGGGTGGCGTTGACGTAGTCATATTTACCGGTGGTGTCGGCGAGAACCGTCACGAGGTCCGCGAGGCCGTATGTGAAGGTCTGGAGTTCCTGGGCATCAAGCTTGACAAGGAGCAGAACGCCAAGATCATGTTCGGCAAGGACGGAATCATAAGTACAAAAGATTCAAAGGTCAAGGTAGTAGTTCTCCCAACCGATGAAGAACTGATGATAGCGCAGGATACAATGGCGCTGGTAAAAAGGTGACATTGGGGACGGTTCCGTTTGGCACCTTATGATAAAAAAACGTCTGGATCTTTCCAGACGTTTTTTGTTGATTAAGGAGCTTATGTCGAAAGGTGCCAAACGGAACCGTCCCCAATGTCACCTTTTTTTATTTATTATCACCTCCTTCCAGGTAGTTATGCATGGTTAGCGTCTTGCCGTCGAATACGGCGTAGGTGTATTGAGATATCCAATCACCTATAATGAGGAGACGGCTGGAATGAGTGAGCATCAGGTCAAGTTCAATATGACGATGGCCGAAAATAAAATAGTTTATGTCGGGATGAGTCTTGAGGTACTCCTTGGCAAATATAACCTGAAACTCCTTGTCCTCACCCATATACTTATCCACTCCGTTAAGACGGTGTTTCTCCATACTGTTCCTGGCCCATGAAAGTCCCAGACGCATACTCCAACGGGTAGGCAGAAGCGAGAACAGGAACTGGCATACCTTACTGCGGAATATCCTGCGCAGAAAACGGAACATTCGGTCTGGATCGCCCAGTCCGTCTCCGTGAGCCAGGTAAAATTCCTTACCCATTATTTCTACAGTGACAGGTTCACGGTGAAGAATAACACCACACTCACGCTCCAGATAGCCGAAAGTCCAGATATCATGGTTGCCTATGAAATAATGCACCTCTACTCCACGATCCGTAAGCTCAGATATCTTACCCAGGAAACGGGTATAGCCTTTGGGAACGACATATTTGTATTCATACCAGTAATCAAACATGTCACCCATCATGTAGACGGCCTGAGCCTTATCCTTGATGTCATCAAGGAAACGTACCAACCTGCGTTCCTGCATGCGGCGGTGGTCAATAGCCCATGAGCCCAGATGTGCATCGGAGATAAAATAAACCTGTTTCATATAAGTCCAAGTTCAAGTTTGGCCTCCTCACTCATCATATCCTTGTCCCATTCCGGTTCAAAAACAAGATTGACCGTAGCCGATTTGACACATTCCAGCCCTTCAACCCTCAATCGGACATCCTCAACAATGAAATCCGCCAGAGAGCAGCCGGGCGCGGTCAGAGTCATATCGATGGTTACATTTGCATCATCATCGACATCGACCTTGTAGATTAGGCCCAGATTATATATATCGACAGGTATCTCAGGATCATAAACTGTCTTGAGTACCTCAACGACTTTTTCCTCTATATCAAACTTCTCACTCATATCTCATTCACAACCGGCCATGGTCGGCATAACTGTAATATCCGCTGTCTGTGAATATCACATGGTCCAGCAGCGAGATATCCATCGTATAGCATGCTTGCCTGACCGCAGCAGTCAACCCGTCATCCTGACGGCTCGGCATCAGGTTACCGGACGGATGATTATGGCATAAAGCCACCGCCGTTGCCCTGTGCACGAGTGCTTCACGAACTATGCAACGCACATCGACCGAAGCACTCGAAAGCCCGCCTTGACTGATAAGCATACTGTCCACCACCTTGCTGGCCTGATTGAGCAATACCACGTGGCACTCCTCAACCTGCTTGTCAGCAAGAACAGGATAGAACCAGTCATATATATCCCGCGATGTCCGTAGGACAGGCTTACGTAAAGGCTCTTCTTCCTTACGGCGTCTGCCCAGTTCACATGCAGCCAGGATCGTTATTGCCTTGGCCTCACCTATTCCTTTAAAAGAGCAAAGCTCCCCGACGCTAAGTTTTCCAAGTTCGGAAAGACTGTTGCGGCAGGAAGCCATCACTTTTTGTGTCAAAGCCACCACCGAATCTTCAGTGTTTCCAGTGTGTATCAGAATCGCCAATAACTCAGCGTTTGTAAGCGCACCTGCGCCTTTCTGCTTCATCTTTTCACGGGGGCGATCCTCAACGGCCCACTGCTTAAGATTCAGCTTGTCTGGCTTATTCATCCATTTTTTATGCCTTTACGCGGCCCTGGTATGATCCGTCGCGGGTATCAACCTCGATAAGCTCACCTTCATTGATGAACAGAGGTACGCGAACCTCGCAACCGGTCTCAACCTTAGCGGGCTTGGTGGCATTGGTTGCCGTATCACCCTTAAGGCCGGGTTCTGTATATGTAACCTTCAATACAACCTTGACAGGCAGATCGGCAAACAAGATTTCACCTGTGTTGGCATTAGTAACAACGTCAACAACCTCACCTTCCTTAAGGTAATCAACTCCGTTGATAAGGTCCTTGATGATGGTAACCTGCTCAAAGTTTTCCTGGTTCATGAATATGTATCCCATATCGTCCTGATAAAGATACTGGTAGGGACGACGCTCCACACGGACATCCTCAAGCTTGAAACCGATCTGGAAAGTACGCTCCAGCACACGGCCGTTTACAACGTTCTTAAGCTTGGTGCGAACGAATGTATTACCCTTACCGGGTTTTACGTGCAGGAAATCAATGCAGAAATAAAGCTGGCCCTCCAGATTGATGCAGGTGCCGATCTTGATGTCTTGACAAAGAATCATAAAAGTCTGTTTGTGCTGTTATTAATAATGAATCGTTTCGTTTTGCAAAAGTAGTGCAATGAGACAAATAGACAAAACTTTAGACAAAAAAAGAGATGCGATTTGCATATTAAGAAAAAAGAAACTACCTTTGCCCTCCGATTTCCAAAACAGATAGGATAACAATAAAAATATATAACGATGAAAAGAACATTTCAGCCTTCCAACAGGAAGAGAAAGAACAAGCACGGTTTCCGTGAGAGAATGGCCACAGCTAACGGCCGTCGCGTACTTGCTTCACGCAGAGCAAAGGGCCGCAAGAAACTGACAGTTTCTGACGAATATTGCGGAAACAAGAAGTAACCTTATAATATATAATAAGGTGTAAGATTATAACGGGTCGGACATGATTGTCCGGCCCGTTCTTCTTTTCCATTTTTCAATAATTTACCCTCAAAAACCTTCAAACTGACAGCTGGCATGCATACAACTAATAAAAAAATGATTGATTATTATACCTTTTTAAGGAATTATGCATAACTTTGCCGCATTGTAGTTGTTCTTTCGAAGCAAAAGGGGCAATTAAAATGATATTTATGCAATACTTATACAACGAAAGTTGATTACCGCTTTTAAGCGAGTTTACTTAACTATTGTCAATCATATCATTCGTATGTCAAAAATACGAATCGCAGCTACAATGTGTTAAAAATCAGAGAATTACATCTTAAATCGTTTTAACCAATAAAAAGAATGTTATGGTAAAAAAACTAACAATGCTTTTGGCTTGTCTGACCCTTGGTATAGGGCTGGCACAGGCACAAATGAAAGTTAATGGTACCGTATTGTCTCAAGCAGACAATGAGCCTGTAATCGGTGCAGCTGTACAGGTTATCGGTACAAATGTAGGTGCCATTACTGATTTAGACGGTCGCTTTTCATTAACAGCTCCGTCAGAAAATGCAATGCTCCGTATTTCGTTCCTCGGAATGGAGTCATTGGAAGTTCAGGCAAGTCCTAACATGCGTATCCTTCTGACAGAGGATTCCGAAACTTTGGACGAAGTTATCATTGTGGGATACGGTGTTCAGCGCCGCGAGGCCAAGACCGGATCTATCACAAGCGTAGCCGCCGACCAGATTAAGGATATTCCTATTCTGTCTGTCGATAAGATGTTGAGCGGTAAACTTGCAGGTGTTCAGGTAACACAGAACTCAGGTCAGCCTGGTTCATCATCAAGTATCCGTATCCGCGGTACCAGTTCTATCAACGCTGGTAACAACCCGCTTTATGTTGTTGACGGTATCGCCATCATGAGCGGTGATGACAGCAACATGACCAACACCAGTAACCCTATCGCATTGATTAACCCCAACGATATCGAGTCAATCACCGTTCTGAAGGATGCAGCTGCAGCTTCAGTTTACGGTTCACGTGCCGCAAACGGCGTTATCCTTATCACCACCAAGAGCGGTAGAGAGGGTAAGAGCCAGTTCACAGCCCGTGCCAAGTACGGTATCTCACAGCTTGCCAATGACAACCACTACGCAGTGATGTCAGGCCAGGAACTTCTGGAGTATCAGCGCCAGGCTATCATTAACGCCGGACGTAATCCGGATGATCCTACCGGAGGTGCCACTTATTATCGTCCTTACGAGTTGCTCTCACGCCAGCAGACCAACTGGATGGATCATTTCACCCGTATCGGCGAGCAGCAGGAGTATGAGATCAACATGTCAGGTGGCTCATCAAAGACCAAGTATTACAACTCTATCTCTTACAACAAGACAGAAGGTATCTACTACGGAATCGATTTCAACCGTATGCAGGCCCGTGTCAATGTTGACCATGAGATCAATAAGAAACTCAAGACCGGAACACGTATCAACGTTGGTTTCACCAACAGCAGCGACGTTCCCATGCAGTCTCTTTACTATGCCAACCCGGCATTCGCAGGCCTGACCATTCTTCCTTGGTCACCCGCTTATGACGAGAACGGCAACCATTACACAATGATTTCTGAGAACTCTAACACCAACCCGCGCGCTACAGCAGATTATGATGAGCAGTGGGCAAAGCGTTACAGCTTCAACGGAAATATCTATCTTGAGTGGTCACCCATCAAGCAGTTGACATTCAAGACCACCGATGCTGCCGAGATGAGCTTCATCGAGGATCGTCGTTACTGGTCAAACGAGGCTCACAACAGTGCTGCAGGTTATCCTGTACTCCAGGCTGAGCAGACCCAGTATCGTACACTCACAACTTCTAACACGATGACCTATCAGGATATCATCGGTAAGAACAGTATCCGTGCCCTGCTGGGTCAGGAGGCATCACACAGCTACTACTGGTTGTTCTACGAGTATGCTGAGAGCCTGAATCCTCAGATTCCTTACCTGCCTTCAGGTAGCAGTGACTCAATGGAGAATGACTATGATACTTCAACTGAGACAATGATGTCATTCTTCGGTATCCTGGATTACAGCTATGACATGCGTTACTATCTGCAGGCTTCTGTACGTGAAGACGGTAGCTCACTCTTCGGTCAGGATAACCAGTGGGGTCTCTTCTGGTCACTCGGTGCATCATGGAACATCCACAATGAAATGTTCATGGCCGGTGCAAGCTGGCTCAACACATTGAAGCTGCGTGCCAGCTACGGTGTAAACGGTAACAACAACATCGCCGCTTACAGACAGTATGGTACATATACTTCATCATCTTACAACGGTGTAACAGGCCTTCGTCCTTCAACACCTGCCAACCCCAAGCTCTCTTGGGAGAAGAACTACTCTTGGAACGTAGGTCTTGACTTCCGTTTCCTGAAGCGCTTCTCTGGTAGCGTTGATGTTTATTCACGTAAGACCACAGATATGCTTCTTGACAAGGCACAGTCTTCAACCACCGGTTTCAACACCGCTCTGACCAACATCGGTTCACTGCAGAACAAGGGTGTTGAGTTCCAGTTCGATGCCGACATTATCGACGCTGGTGATTTCAAGTGGGATGCAGGATTCAACATTGCATTCAACAAGTCTGAGATCCTTGAGCTTGCCGGTGATGACCAGATGGTATATGCTGATGACTCACGTCTGCGTCACTTTGTAGGTGAAAGACTGTTCACATTCTATCTGAAAGACTACTACGGAGTCAACCCCGTAAACGGTGAGGCTCTGTGGCGTAATGAGGATGGTGAAATCACCAACGACTACAATGCCGCCGCTTATATCAAGGCCGGTAGCCCCGAACCTACATTCACAGGTGGTATCAACACAACCATCAGCTGGAAGGGTCTCTCTCTGAGCGCTGTCGGTGAATTCAAGGGTGGCAACAAGGTGCTCATCGTTGAGAACCGTTACCTGCAGTCCGACGGTAACCAGATGTCAATGAACCAGGCAAAGAGTGCCCTGAACTACTGGCAGAAGCCCGGTGATACCGGTGTTGCTCCCAAGCCTATTGCAGGTAACTCTACCAACTCTTACCAGTTCGCATCTACCCGTTGGCTTGAGAAGGGTGACTATTTCCGTCTGAAGGATATCACTCTTTCATACAACTTCTCTAAGGATCTGATCAGCAAGGCTGCTCTCTCATCTGCCCGCGTATATGCCAGCGCCCTGAACCTGTACACATTCCACGATGTAAACTTCTGGGATCCCGAGCGTGGTGTAACAGGTATGGGAACCGGTATCTATCCCGTATCAAAGTCTATGGTAGTGGGTCTTGAAGTGACATTCTAATCTGAATGTTAGTATTGAATATAAAGGATTAGAAAACATCAAAATACTAGAAATTATGAAAAAAACGATTATAGCAGCACTGCTCACATTGACAGTCGGAACTTTCAGCTCATGCGACGGCTTCCTGATTGAAGAGCCCGCTCTGAAACAGAGCAACGAGCTGACATTCTCAACTTATGCAGGACTCAACGCTGCCGGCGAAGCACTTTATTCAATGATGCAGAGTGCATCCTGGTATGACGGACAGTTCATCCTGCAGTCAGAATTGCGCGCCGGTAATGCCAAGAACCCCGTTTCACTGCCCGGTTCAGGACGTTATCGTAATGACACACAGTGGAACTACACTGCCAGCAGCACCAGTTCACTTTGGACTTATGCTTATTACACCATTTCATGGGCAAACAATGTAATCAACAACCTTGAAGGCAAGTCAGAGAACAATGTTTCTCAGCAGGATTGGGATAACCTCAAGGCTGAGGCACTTTTTGTACGTGCTCTCTGTCACTTTGACCTGGTTATCACCTATGCACAGCCTTACACCTCACAGCCTCAGAGCTTAGGCGTTCCCGTAGTTCTTGTTACAGAGAACGGACAGCCCAAGCGTAACACCGTAAAGGAGGTTTATGATCAGGTTGTTGCCGACCTGACAGAGGCCGAGGGACTTATCAGCAACAACTTTACTCGCTCTGATGCAAGTGATGCAGCTGCAATGGTTTCAAAACAGGCTATCCAGGCTCTGCTCTCAAGAGTATACCTCTATATGGGAGAATGGCAGAAGGCCGCCGACTATGCTACACTGGTTATCAACAGTGGCAAGTACTCATTGGTAGGCGCCAGTGACTACCTCAACATGTGGTCTGCACAGGTTGCCCCCAAGGGTGGCGAGATCATCTTTGAGGTATTCGGTTCAAACAAGAACGAGTATTGGGACGAGTCAGGTTGGACTCACCTGCCTTATATAACCGGTATGGGTGAGGAAGGTTCAGAGGATATCTGCGCTACCAGCGATCTGTTTAACCTCTTCGAGGCATCCGATGTTCGTGCAAAACTCTTCTATAAGAACGAGAACGACAACATGGTAAGCAAGTATCACGGCAAGGAGGGCGGTATTCCCCGTCAGGTCAATGTTCCTATCCTGCGTCTTGCAGAGATGTATCTGAACCGTGCTGAGGCCATCCTGAACGGAGCCTCTGTTGCCGGTGCAACAGCACGTGGAGACCTGGAGGCCATTGCCAGCAAGCGTGGTGCTACAGTACCTGCCGAGATCAACGTCTTTGAGGAGCGTCGTAAGGAGCTGTTCTTTGAAGGCCATATCGTTTATGACTATGCACGTACCGGCACATCTCTTGTCCGTACCGACTTTGACGGTGTAAACAACAAGGATGTTCCTTTCCCGAATTACCGTTGGGCTATGCCTATCCCGAAGCGTGAGATGGATGCCAATCCTAACATGGTTCAGAACGAAGGTTATTAATAACGCATAAATAGGAGATTATTATGAAATTACTCAAATTATCATACGGATTAATGGCTGCTGCCGCACTGACCCTTGCGTCATGCGACATAAACGAAGCTCCCAAATTCAGTGATGCTGATGCCTTTGTTGCCATCCAGACCACTTCGGCTTCAGTAGCAGAAAACGACAGCATACTTGAGATTCCTGTAATGCTGACTTCACTGTCAGGTAAATCAGGTTCTGTAGACTTTGAGATTACAATTGATTCTGTAGGCGGTGCAGTAGAGGGTGTCAACTACACTCTTGACGGTGAAAAGACCCTTACCTTTACCAAGGACGCTCCGACCCAGAACATAGTATTCAAGATCATTGACAATGACACTTTTGGCGGTGACCTCAAACTGACCATCACCCTTACCAATCCTCAGGGTGTAAAGTTGGGTGCCAACAAGACATGCTCTGTAATGATTGAAGATGATGAGCATCCGCTCTCATTCATTCTCGGAACAATGCATGCTGTAGGTTATGACTACTTCTCCGGCGGTGCCGAGGAGGAATGGACTGCAACATTTGCCAAGGATGCAACAGACCTCAACAAGGTATGGATTTACAACGTTGCTTCAGGCGGTTGCTCTTCAGCTTCACCTGTTTACGGTATCGTTAATGCCGAGAAGACAGAGATTCACATTCCGGTTGAACAGACTACAGCTACAACAGCCTCTTACGATGTTATATTGGAAGGCTGGTATGCACCTGATTGGGAGGAGGATATCCCGACAGGCGGTTATATTACAGGTTATATCGCTGCTGATGGTACAATAACCATTCTGGACCAGTATGGTGCACATGCATACAATTCAGGAACCACTACAAGCGCTGGTTGGTATGCCATTGAGAATGGTGCTGTGTTTAAAAAACAATAATCCATAAAAACTGTACATTATGAAAAAATTAGTATATAGTTTATCACTTGCAATGATAGTGATGGCTGGCTGCAACAAGTTTGAAGAGGCTGTCACTGAGAATTACGGTGAGGGCCCCTCTATCGCAATCGATATCCAGGCCGGCGCTCAGACAGATTCTGCATTCACTGTAATACTGACTCCCGCACAGGGAACCACGTACTATGCATATATCATTGACGAGAGTGACGAGGCTGAAGAGCTTAGCAACTATACTCTCCTCAAGGGCGGTTACAGCGGTAGCGTAGTACTGAATACTTCAAAGTATCCTACAGACACCATTGTGATTACCACTGCCATGCCTAATACCACATATCAGGTATATGCAGTAGCAAGTAACGACAAGGGTATTGCCGGAAAGGTTCAGGTGGCTTCAATCACCACTACTGACAGCCGCAATCCCGGTCCTGCCAGCATTAAGCGTGATGCCGCCAACAAGGCAGCTACAGTAACCTTCTCAGAGGCTCTGGTTCGCGGTGAGGGTAAGGTAACAGCCAAGTACTACAAGGAGTGGGATATACTGAATCCCGTTGTCATTCCCGAGAACGAGATTGTAGTAAGTGTCGCTAAGAATGCCGTTACATTTGCAGCACCTAAGGCTCCCAATGGAGCATACGTAGCTTTCTCATGGGAAGCCGGTGCATTCCTTGATCTCAATGACAATCCCTGTGCCGCATTTAACAGCGGACTGAACATGTCAACCGGAAAGTTCACAGGTATATACCTGCAGGTTCCCACTGCTCCGTTTACCATCACTGACGCCAACCTGACCGCTCCGAAGAACGAATCTCTCGTTGGTGACTGGACTAAATTCGAGGGCGTATTCACCTTCGACGAGCCTATGTTCAGAGATGATAACGCTGCCGAACTTGGTGACATAACCGTTATTTACGAGAATGACGAGATGACATCAACCATCAAGTTGGATACCGCCGACTGGAAGATCAAGGATGACACCCTTCTGGTATTCAAACTCCCCAAGGCTCCCGCACAGGGTGACATCATTACCGTTCAGCTTGCTGCCGGTATAATCACCGATGTACTGGGTAACCCCAATGCCGCATTTGAGAGCACAATTTCATGGACGTCATTTACCTTGACAAGGGATTTGCTTCTTGGCAACTACGAGATTTACTACATCTCATACTTTGATGCAAAGAAACAAGTTGCCGTATTTGACTCTGTTTCAATTGCAACATATCCCGCAGCCGAGGACACCGTTCTTATCAAGGGACTTTGGTTCGACAAATCTGAGATAAAGGCTGGTATTGATTTCGAATTCGGAAAGCTTTATATCCCTGATTTCCAGATGCTCGGCGTTTACTTTGATGAAGAAGACTCTTGCAATTACGCCCTGTTCTTTGCCACCGCAGATGGAACAGATGAAGCTGAATTCACCATCAATCCTGATGGCTCAATTCTCGCAGAAGGATTGTGGGGCATATATGGCCTTGATGCAGATACAGAAGAAGAAATGGGCTGGTGGGATGTCGCTGCTGTATCAGAGCTTGATCCCTACACAATTTCAGCAACAGCTGCAAGAAGAGCTGCTGTAAGAAAAGCTTCTTCAAAACCCGCATACGCCAAGAATTACGGCCGAGTTCTGAAAAAGTGACCTGATACTCTTTAATAAATCCTCTTTCTCTCCGTCCAAGATGTGGAGAGAAAGAGGATTTTATACGTTATAACAATATTATAATCAACAATAGTATGACCAAAAGAAGAGGGTTTCTCATATTGATACTTCTCCTTGCTATATGCAATTTGAATGCAGCCGTAATCAGTAAGGAAAAGGCAACCGATGTTGCCCTGAGAATTATGGCCCAGCGTACCGGAAAAACAGATTACAAGACACAATCCGTCAAAGCAGTCACCTATCAGGATATGACCGCCTATTACATCATCCAGTTTGAACAGGGAGGATGGGCTCTGATATCTGCCGATGACATGTCATCACCGCTGATAGGTTACTCCGACGAAGGTGTTTTCCAGACCGAAAACCAGCCCGCGAATATGGCCGGCATGATGGAGGTCTACTGCCAGCAGATAAAGAGGAACGCACATCTGGAAGGCGCACCCCATATTGACTGGGAATCACGTCCGTCAACCGAGATCTCTACACGAGCATCGGACGGAAAGATAGCTCCGTTGATAAAGGTAACGTGGAACCAAACCGGATCATATCAAAAATACTGTCCCAAGGACAACAACGGACAGGCTGTGGTTGGCTGCGTAGCCGTGGGTATGGCGCAAGCAATGAGCGTTGCACAGTATCCCCCACGTCCAAACGGTTACCATAGCTACAACTCCCCGACATACGGCTCTATTTATATTGACTATGACAAGGAACCTGACTACAACTGGGCAGATATACTGTCCGGGGCAAACGGTCGCGACGATGTGGCACGTTTACTGTTTCATTGCGGCGTAGCCGTAAATATGGATTACGGAGTAGGTGGATCAGGCACCCAGACATCATATATTCCCGGCGCACTGAAAAAATACTTCGGATATCCCGAGAGTGTAAAATACTACTCACGCGGCAGCTATCAGGAAGACTGGGAAAAACTGATACTTACAGAGATACAGGAGGGACGTGCCGTTGCCTACAGCGGGCATGACCCGGTCAAAAACTACGGCCACTGCTTTAACCTGGATGGCTGGGACGGAACATTCTTTCATGTAAACTGGGGTTGGGGCGGCAGCAACGACGGATATTTCGGTGTTGACGGACTCAGGGACAACACTATGGATATGGACTACACATCCGGTCAGGGTGTCGTGGTAGGATTCAGGGCTCCATCGGAGAAACCGAGCAACATTATCCTGTCAAACAACTATGTTCTGGCTGGCCAGCCTGCAGGAACCCTTGTCGCTACGGTTGACGTGGAGAGTGAGGCCACAGACCCCACTTATACATTCAAGATACAGGGCGAGTACAGTATAGTATTCCACAAGAACATGCCCGTTCCGTTTGAAATTGTTGACGGTCAACTGCTTACGACCGAGCCAATCAGTATGGAAGACTATCCTGATGGCATAATCATTGAGATTACCGCCACAAACAATAAGAATTTTGGCTCTGTCACACGTGATTTCACAATACACGTAACTAATCAGACCAACATTGAAAACTCTCCCCGAAACAACAGGGAAGTGGTATCAGAAACATTCTATTCACTTACCGGCAAAAAACTGGAGTTTTCAGAAAAAGGAATTGTAATTTTGCGTAGGACATATTCTGACGGAACGTCCGAAGTTGTCAAGATGGTTAATATGTAAATTGCGTAAATATGCTCAGATTCCTTTTTCTTATGTCACTCCTGCCGTTGGTAGCCTTTTCATCGGCACAGCAGTATGAGCCCAACACCAAATGGCCGTACGTATATAATGATTTCACGCAGGGGACAATCTATTTTGAAAGCAACACCAAAACCAGCTCAAAGCTCAATATACACCTTCTGGGTAATGTTTTGCATTATATCACAGCCGACGGACGTATCTTTGAGAGTACCGATCAGGGTGTTGTCAGGGTTGAGATAGGTAATGACGCATATATCTTCTCTGATCACAAACTGGTCAAAATAATAAGTTCAAAAGGCAACAATCTGCTGGTTCTGCTCAACAAAGCGGATTTTGATGCCATGCGCTCCGAAGGAGGCGGCGCATACGGTTCCAGCCTGCAGTCATCGGCCGCAAGAGACCTCTCGTCACTTGATCTGGGAGGACTCAACCAGCCGGAGCTGGGTAAGATGCTTCAGGAAAAAGAGGACGGCAGGGAGATTCCTGTCACGGACTGTTATTACTACATCATTGACGGGCAACAGATTGATGCCACACGTAAAGGTGTAGACGCATTCCTGTCTCCCGACAAGCAGAAAGCATTCGACCGTTTCGTGAAAGATAATAAGATCAAGTGGAAGAAGGTTGAGGGTCTGATCAAGGTCCTTGAGTTTCTAAGTGAAAACTAAACCGTCAAGACAATCATGGCTAAGGAAAAAGGGAAGAAAAAACGTAGCATACTGATTATTCTGCTCAACATATTTGCCATGCTTGTCATTGGCATTGTACTGATACTTGTAACATTCAAGTGGATCAAGTCATACACCCGTCACGGAGAGTACATATCTGTACCCGATGTTTCCGGAATGTATGAAGAGGAGGCCGGACAGGCCCTTGCGGCAGCAGGACTCAAGTATGAGGTCCTCGACTACAAATATGACAAGATGATGGTCGAAGGTGGAGTGATTGAGCAGAAGCCAAAATCAGGTTCGTACGTCAAGGAAGGCCGCAAGATTTACCTTACGCTCAATTCAGGAAAGGTTCCAATGAGAGCCGTACCCGATGTAGCCGACAACAGTTCTCTGCGTGCCGCCGAGTCCAAGCTCAAGGCTGCCGGTTTCAAGTTGAACAGGACCATATACATAGACGGCGATCAGGACTGGGTATATGAGATAAGATATCAGGGGGCTAAGATCGAAGCCGGCACAGAGATTCCTGAAGGCTCTCAGTTAACCATAGTAGCCGGTAACGGCAATCCTGTGATACGGATTGAAGAGGTTGATTCTACCACAGTAATTGATTCCGATTTCTTTGAGTGACCCTTATGATAGAACTCGACGACGAGATTGAGGAGTCACTGGACGACCTGGAACCCACCCCCGATGCGGCGGAGCTGTATGAGCATTTCCGCGTTGTGGCAGACAAGGGCCAAAGTCTTCTCCGCGTCGACAAGTTCCTGTTTGACCATCTGGAGCACTCGTCACGCAACCGTATTCAGAAAGCCGCCGATGCCGGAATGGTGATGGCAAACGGCCAACCCGTCAAAAGCAACTACAAGGTAAAACCGCTTGACGTGATTACGGTCATGATGGACCGTCCGCGTTACAGCAGTGACATTGAACCTGAGGATATTCCTCTGGATATAGTATATGAGGATGACTGTCTGATGGTGGTCAACAAGCCGGCCGGTCTGGTGGTGCATCCCGGATGCGGTAACTTTCACGGCACACTTGTAAATGCTGTAGCATGGCACCTGAGAGACAACCCTGACTATGACCCCAACAGTCCGCAGGTGGGTCTGGTACACCGCATAGACAAGGACACAAGCGGATTGCTTGTGATTGCCAAGACGCCTGATGCCAAGACCAGTCTGGGTAAACAGTTCTTTGACAAGACCACCAAACGTGCCTATCAGGCATTGGTATGGGGCGTTCCTGAGCCAGCCGAGGGTACTGTTGAGAGTCAGATAACCCGTAACCCCAAGGACCGTCTGCAGATGACTGTATCATTTGACCCGGAGGTAGGCAAGCATGCAGTAACACATTACACGGTACTGGAAAGGTTTGGATATACATCACTGGTGGAATGCCGTCTGGAGACCGGCCGTACACACCAGATAAGGGTGCACATGAAGCATATCGGACACCCGCTGTTCAGTGACGAGCGATATGGCGGCGACCAGATACTCAAAGGCACCACCTACAGCCGTTACCGTCAGTTTGTGCAGAACTGCTTTGATATATGCCCGCGTCAGGCACTGCACGCCAAGACACTGGGATTTGTACATCCGATGACAGGACAGGAGATGTTTTTCAACTCCGAATTGCCAACCGATATGCAAACACTTATCCAGAGATGGAGAGATTATGTGAGTTCAAGAGATTTTGAAAAATAGATATATAATAGAATGAAACGCAAGATTGCAATCGTAGCAGGCGGTGACTCAAGTGAGAATCCCGTATCACTCCGCAGCGCCGCAACCATCTTTGAGTACATGGACAAGGATAAGTACGAACCCTATATCCTTGAAATTGAAGGAAAGAACTGGCAGGTGCACGTAAGCGAAGGTGTATCGGCTCCTGTTGACAGAAATGATTTCAGTTTTACCTACAACGGAAAGAAGACGGTATTTGACTACGCATACATAATCATTCACGGCACTCCCGGTGAGAACGGCGTTTTTGAAGGATATCTGCGTCTTATGCGCATACCCTTCTCCACCTGCGATGTACTGGCATCGGCCCTGACATTCAACAAATTCGTACTCAACAAGACCATGAAGAGCTGTAAGGTGAATGTAGCCAATTCAAGACGTCTGCGTAAGGGTGACAAAGTGGATCCCGACAAGATTATCAGCAAGGTAGGTCTGCCCTGCTTCATCAAGCCTACTGACGGCGGTTCAAGCTTTGGCACCACCAAGGTAAAGACCCGCGAGCAGATTATCCCTGCAGTTGAGGAGGCTTTCAAGGAGAACAGCGAAATCATGATAGAGTCATTCATGCAGGGTATTGAGGTTACCAACGGATACTATAAGACAAAGAAACGTGAGGTACGCCTGCCTGTTACCGAGGTCGTACCCAAGACCGATTTCTTTGACTACGATGCCAAATATAACGGTAAGGTTGAGGAGATAACCCCTGCCCGTATTCCCGATGAACTTCGTGACCGCATACAGGACCTGACAGCAAAAATTTATGACCTGATAGGTTGCCACGGAATAATCCGCAACGATTATATCATTACCGATGGTGACAAGATTAACCTGCTTGAGGTGAACACCACCCCCGGCATGACTGCTACCAGTTTCATTCCGCAGCAGATAAGGGCTGCCGGTCTGAATCTGACTGATGTGCTTACCGAGATTATCGAAGACAGCTTTTAAAAAAAATTACGATGGAGATACCTGCGGAATTTGAGAAAATGAGGTCCCTCGAGGACGAAGAGGTACGCGGTGCCGTACTTACCCTGCTCAATGACCCTGCTTTCATAAAGATTGTCAAGGGTATCTTGAAAGGTGTACCAATCTGGGTACACAAGCTATATACCAAACGGTTCAAGACCGTCAACAGCTTCCAGCTGGGAATGATTTGCCCGTTCCTTACAAGGATACTGAAAAAGGCTACCACCGGTTTCACAAATGATTTCTCGGCACTGCCCGATGGACGTGAGGATTTCATTTATCTTTCCAACCACAGGGATATAGTGCTTGATTCGGCATATCTGGATTATATACTCCTTGTGCTGAGAGGCAGGAAATCAGTTGAAATAGGAATAGGCAACAATCTACTTATACGCCCTTGGATTGAGACTCTGGTACGGTTGAACCGCAGTTTCGTGGTAAACCGCTCTGCCACCGCAGCCGAGCTTTTGGAATCATCAAAGCAGCTCTCCAGATACATACGCTTCGTAATTGAGGAGAAGAAGAGCCCCGTATGGCTTGCCCAGCGTGAGGGACGCGCCAAAGATTCCAATGACCGGACCCAGAAGAGCGTACTCAAGATGCTGGCCATGTCCGGGCCGGACGATATGAGTCTCTCCGAGAAGCTGCAGTCACTGCATATATGCCCGCTTACTATCAGTTACGAGTATGATCCCTGTGACTGGCTTAAGGCTGCCGAGTTCCAACTGAAGCGTGACAACCCGGATTATGTAAAGAGCGAGCAGGCCGATCTGGACAACATGAAGACCGGTATATTCGGATTCAAAGGGCACCTGCATTATCAGGTATCGGCCCCGATTGACAAGGAGATTGCAGCACTTGACAGCTCGGTACCACGTAACCAGTTCCTGGATCAGGTAGCTCAGATAATTGACCGTCACATATTTGAAGGCTACCGTATCTATCCTTGCAACCGCATTGCATTGGATATGCTGCGTGGTAACAATGCCGAAGCCGCCAACTACACTCCTGAACAAAAGCAGGCGTTCCAGACCTATCTGGACGGGCAGCTGGCCAAAATCGACATACCAAACCCGGATTGGGATTTCCTGAGAGAGCGTATACTCACCATGTATGCGAACCCGTTAATCAACCAAAAAAGCGTATCTGAAGTATGAAAAGAGTCGCATCCGTATCTTTAATCCTGGCAGCAGTCATAATGCCTGCTTTCATCTCCTGTGATGATGACAAGGAAAAGGTTGAAACCATGTTTTCCGGATTTATGACCGGCTATACCGATGCCGAAGGATATATCACGGTCCTGAACGATGACTTTGGAAAACAGTACATGGTAAGGGAAAAGCCTGAACAGCTCAAGCCTGACACGCTGTACAGGATAGTTGCATCCATTACCCTTGATGAGAATCTGACGGCTCGCATACTGCAAATGGCACCCGCGATATCGTATGTTGCCCCCAGGGACTCCATAATACCCGATTCATTACGAGTGAATGACCCGGTAGAGATTCAGAGCCTGTATATCGGAGGAGGATACCTGAATATCCATATGGGTATCAAGGTCGCAAAAGAGGGCACACAGCACAGACTGTTCTATACCCGTCTGGACAGTACAGACAAGCTAAAGTTCACGATTTATCACAACGCATACGGCGACGGGGAGGTTTACACCAAACACGCATATATCTCCATCCCGCTGTATGGCTACGGTCTGGCCAAAAACGACACAGTCTCCCTGAGCTGTAAAGGCTATCAGGAAGACTATGACTATAAGCTTGTATACAAGTAATCTTATTTGAGACCCTCCAGGATCTTCTTGAGGACGACTGTGGCCGATATCTCACGGTTGGCAGCCTCTGGGATGACCAGTGAACGGGGACCCTCTATCACATCATCTGTCACAATCATATTGCGGCGTACCGGCAGGCAATGCATAAAGAACGCGTTGTCTGTAACAGCCATCTGACGGTCACTTATTGTCCAGCTGCGGTCCTTACTCAACACCTCTCCGTAATGCTCCGGGCTTGCGCATGACCAGTTCTTACCATAAATGAAATGTGCGCCCTCAAAGGCCTTCATCTGATCATATTCTATCGTTGCACCTGCGGTGAACTTGGGATCAAGCTCATAACCCTGCGGATGAGTGATAACAACCTCATAGCCTGCAGCCACCATCCACTGAGCGAATGAGTTCGGCACGGCCTGCGGCAGGGCTTTGGGATGCGGTGCCCAGCTCATGACTACCTTGGGACGCTCTACTGTCTTGTGCTCCTCTATGGTGATCCAATCGGCAAAGCTCTGGAGCGGATGTCCGGTTGCTGCCTCCATAGAGAATACAGGACGACCTGAATACTGTATGAACTGATTGAGAATCTTCTCCTCGTAGTCATCCTGACGGCTCTCAAAACGGGCAAAAGAGCGCACGCCTATTACATCGCAGTAGCAACCCATGACAGGAATGGCCTCAAGCAAGTGCTCTGATTTGTCACCATCCATGATTACTCCACGCTCGGTTTCCAGTTTCCAGGCGCCCTGATTGACATCCAGGACTATCACGTTCATGCCAAGGTTCAAAGCGGCCTTCTGAGTACTCAGGCGAGTACGCAGGCTTGAGTTGAAAAATACCATGAGCAAGGTCTTGTTGCGTCCCAGCTCCACATACTTAAAGCGGTCTCTCTTTATCTCAAGTGCCTCCTGCAATGCCTGATGCAGGTCACCCAAATCTTTTACGCAGGTAAAATATCTCATATCTACGATGGATTATTGTCTTGTCTGGCCGTCACCGTTGATCAGCCATTTATAAGTTGTCATCTCTTCAAGTGCCATAGGACCACGGGCATGCATCTTCTGGGTACTGATGCCGATCTCGGCTCCCAGTCCGAACTGCGCGCCGTCAGTGAATGCGGTCGATACGTTCACATAGACACAAGCGGCATCGGTGAGCTGTTGAAACAGACGTCCATGCTCTGCATTCTCGGTAACGATACACTCACTGTGGTGTGATGTGTAACGGCGTATATGCATAAGAGCCTCCTCAAATGAACCCACAGTCTTTATTGACATACGGTATGCCAAAAACTCCTTGCCGAAACTGTCGGCCGTAGCATGTTCCAGCAACTCTGCAGGATAATGGCCTTCAAGTGCTGCATATGACTGTTCATCGGCCTCAATGACTACGTTCTTGGCGGCCATTCGGATACAAAGCTCCGGAAGGTCCTTCAGGCGGTCTGCATGTATAACCAGAGAGTCAAGCGCATTGCATACACTCACACGACGGGTTTTGGAGTTGAATATGATATCGGCACCCTTCTTAAGGTCACCCTCCTTGTCAAAGTATGTGTGGCAAACTCCGGCTCCGGTCTCAATGCAGGGAACCTGTGCCTGTTCACGGACAGACTTGATAAGACGTGCACTGCCACGCGGTATAAGAAGGTCTACCAGGCCCACGGCTTTCATAAGCTCGGTAGCAGCCTCATGACCGGCAGGCAGCAGCTCAACAACATGCGGATCTATACCCTTTTGGATAAGCACGCTGTGTATCAGCTCCACAATAGCCTTGTTTGAGTCATATGCATCACTTCCACCCTTCAAGGCACAGGCGTTGCGTGACTTGAAGCAAAGCGAGAAAACATCAAAACTCACATTCGGGCGGGCCTCATAAATTACTCCTATCACTCCGAAAGGAACCCTGACACGGGTCAGTTTCATTCCGTTGGGACGTGTACGCTCGTCTATGACCTTGCCTACAGGGTTATCCAATTCTGCCACGTGACGCATATCGGATGCAATGCCCTTAAGACGCTCATCGGTAAGCATCAGACGGTCATAAACGGGATTATTCTGATCCATACGTGCCAAGTCGCGGGCATTGGCTTGCAGCAGACCGGCAGCGTTGCTCTCAATGGCATCGGCCAGTGTGAGCAGTACATCATTTATCTGATTCTCCTCCAGCATGGGAAGAGAGTACGATGCATTCTTAAGCAGTTCTAAGGTATTCTCTATCATGGTTACTTCTTTGAAGCGTGGAAACGGGTGCAACGGGCATTCTCAGGATCGGAAAGGACTTCAATAAGGACATCCTGACGGCGGCCGTTGGCTATACGCACCTCGATACCGTCGGCAGCCACGCCAAGTGCAGTCTTCATCTTAGTCATCATGCCGCCGCGGCCATATTTTGACTTGGTGCCGCTCACACACTTTGAATAGTCATCATCGGGATATACATCATGTATCAGTTCTGATCCCGGCTCATCAGGATTGCCGGTAAAGACTCCGTCCACGTTGCTCAGTATGACCAATATCTCGGCTTTCATCATACGGGCCACCAGACCTGAAAGCTCGTCATTATCGGTGAACATAAGTTCCTCGACCGATACGGTATCATTCTCATTGATTACGGGAACCACGCCGTTATCGAGCATTGCCGTCATACAACGCATCTGGTTGGCATGCAGGGTCTCGTTGATGAAGTTCTCCTTAGTAGTCAGTATCTGACCTACCGTTATTCCATACTCCTGAAACAGGTCATAGTAATGCTCTATAAGCTTGGCTTGACCCACAGCTGCAAAAAGCTGACGTCCGGTCACACTCTCATCCTTAAGATTGGGAAGCGCTCCCCTGCCCGATGCCACGGCACCTGATGATATAAGCAATACCTCAATACCCCTATGACGCAGTTCGGCAATCTGGTCAACCAGGGCCGCCATACGCGATATGTCCAGACGACCGTCGGGACGTGTAAGCACATTGCTGCCTACCTTGACAGCTATACGTTTAGGCTGTTTCATTGTTCCTGAAGTAGTTGTTCGGCACGTTCCCTATCCTGCGGATTCACAAGGACTCCATACGTACCGGCCATTGCGGTATATGTTGAGAAAATAGCACTCATAGTATTGTTCATCACCATTGCGGGTATGCCGTCAGACTCCAAACGGGCACGAACCACCTCGGCTTCAAAAGCCTGACCTTTGAAAACACATACCAGATCCTGTTTTTCATTCATAGCAACGAGTGTTTAACTATTGTGAACTCGCAAAGTTAATGATTTTTCCATACCTTTGAGCCGATATGTCATTCAAACACGCAGTTATACTCTCAATATTGTCTGTAAGCGCCCTTGTAGCACAAGCTTCGACAGCAAACGACTCCATCCCGGCCGATACCATATGGTTTGATGACGGTGCCTGGTATTGCGGTGAGATAGCCGACTCGATGTTCAACGGCTACGGCAAGATGTTCTATGCCGATGGCACAATCTATCAGGGAGAATGGAAAGACGGCCTTTGGGAGGGCAATGGAGAGATCTTATATCCCGACGGCGACTCATACAACGGAGAGTTCCGCGAACACGAGTTCAGCGGATACGGAACATATATCTATTCAGACGGCACCAGATATGATGGTGACTGGGAATACGGCATGTTCAATGGGAACGGCACCATGAGCTACGCTAACGGAAGTATCTACGCAGGTGAGTGGAAAGATGACAAAAAAGACGGAATAGGCGTACTATACGATTCGTCAACAGGCGCCCTGCTTAAAGGAAATTTCAGGAATGACGTATTCATAGGGTCACGTGAAGAGATACAGGAAGACAACTGGAGTCATCTGGAGCGAAACATCAATGAGGAGTGGAATCCATATCTGTACAGACAGCAACGCCCGGACTCGTGCTGGCATTTCAAAGGTGACGCATACGTATGCCTGACATACGGGACAAAACAGTACTGTTCCGTCCATGCAGACTTTTTCTCCTCCCAACGGTTCTTTGCAGGATTCGCCATCGGATTCAATACCATAAGCCACAAAATAGGTGAAGTATCCGTGACTTACAATGACGAAACCGGTGAGAAGATAACCCTGATAGGTTGGGACTGGTATCCGGATGAGATCATGACGGAAAAGACCTATACCATGATCAAGTTTTCCGGTGAGTGCGGAGTAAGTTGGGGCTGGTTTTCATTAGGTGCAGCCGTAGGCCTGGGAATCCAGAATACCGTACGCAACTGCCGCAGTCTGGAACACAACGACAGCTATTATGCAGCGAACACCCTTTATTACCGCGAAAAGGTAACCGGTGCAAAATTCACATATGACATCTTTACTGATTTTATCCTAAGCCGCAAAATTCCCTATCTCCATTCATGCTCAATGCGCACCGGTTACAGCAACATTGACGGGCTGTATATTGGTGCAGGAATTATCTTCTGATTTTGTTCCTATTCCTAAAAACCTTACCTTCGCATATATGCCGCTCCGCAAGTTTACAGTCCTTTTTGCCGCCCTGCTTGCCTGTCTTGCAGCTGCAGCCGGCTCTCCCAACGACAGCGTTCGCATAGACACCCTGCTGTTGGATGACGGCACACTGTACAGGGGACAGATACGCGACTCACTCTTTAACGGGCAAGGAACATGCATCTATGCCGACGGAACCGTTTATGAAGGTGAATGGAAAGACGGTCTTTGGAACGGCAAAGGCACCGTAAGATATCCCGATGGTGATGTCTACAACGGAACATTCCGTAATCACATCAAAGAGGGTAAAGGCACATATACTTACCACAGCGGTGCCCGTTACAACGGAGAATGGAAGGATGACAAATTCAACGGCAAGGGCAAGCTCTATTTTGCAGACGGAGGAATGTATGACGGAGCATGGAAAGATGACATGAAACACGGCTATGGTACGCTGATTACATATGACGGAAAAGCCATCATAGGCTATTTCTACAGAGACGAGTATCTGGGCATGCCTGAAAACACAGAGATTGACAGCGACAGCACCATGACCGACGAGCTTATAAAATGGGGCTTCAAACAGGAAGATCCGCAGGCTCGCCTTGAGGTACTGATAGGTACATCTTACGGATCCAAAGGAATGATTACTTTCAGCCTGCTGTTCAACTACACAGGCCACGCCTATTACGGAACATCAATAGGATTCAATATAGAGCCGCCCACCAGAGGCACCGTTACAGGAGGAATAGGATTCCTGACATATACAGACGACATACACTTTAAGGGCGATTACATCTCCTTACAATACCTGATTGACGCCGGATACTCTTTCGGCAAAAAGAAATTCTCAATAGGCGGTTCAATTGGAGTAGGCATAAGAAGCGCGTATATGAACTGCAAGGCTAACGGTTCGCCCGACAGATACGAGTGCTATCAGATAAACCATGGCGAAGCCTATTCACGCACAAGTACAGAAGGTCTGAATCTTGTCGGAAGAGGATATCTGAGATATGCTTTCATGAGCAAAGAAAAACCCAAGGCACACGTGTACCTTGGGTATGGTATTGCTGACGGCCTGTTTATGGGCGCCAGTTGGTATCTGCGTTAGTTGTCTTAGACCAGGTGACGCACAAGATCCTCCCTGTCACCGTACAGGTAATCAATAACAGGAATCTCTATCATTGTATAGCAACCGGGTTTCTGAAGCATTGAAGCACGTGCTGCGCATACCAGAATCTGACCTGTAAGTGCGGGATTGTTGATTTTCATATCAAACTCAAAGAGCTGGTTCTGAGTCTTGCCCGATACACCCTTGCGGGTCAGGTTAACGCCGTGCCCCATATCCTTGAGAGCATCTACAGATTCAACCTGCATTACATGAGTCTCATCATTTACAAAATACGGATCAGCCTTGATTGCAGCGGCAACATCCTCAAAACGATAACCGTCAAGAATCTCAACATACACCATGCGACGATGTATGCCTGTGCCAACCGGAATTGTCATGGAAAGAGCCGCTTTTACACCGGGAACAGCCTTGACTGCGACAGAGTGACCCATTGACATTCCAGGACCGAAGTTAGTGTAGCTTACGCCCTTGGGAGCCATAGCCTGCATCAGTGCACGAACAATTGAATCTGTACCCGGATCCCATCCAGCAGATATTATAGCCACTTTTCCGGCCTCTGCAGCGACTTGCATAAGACGCTTACGAGTCTCGGGAATAAGAGTATGAATGTCAAAACTGTCAACAGTATTTATACCCAGCGGAAGAATCTCTTTGGCATACTCTTCGGTCTTACGTGAAGGAACGCAAAGAATAGCCACATCCGGCTTGGGAAGTTCGGAAATATTCTTTACAATTTTGTAACCTGCAAGTTCTTTGGGGGCATCTGCTCCACCGTTACGGCGAACAATTCCTGACACCTCGAAATCAGGTGCTGTCTCAAGTGCCTCAAGCACATACTTGCCGATGTTTCCATAGCCTACAATAGCTGCTTTTATCTTTTCCATAGCTCAATATTGTTTGGTTTCCGGGGTGCGAAGTTATGAAAAAAGGGCTTTATATGTACGCGTGCGTGCAATAATAAAGCCCGGAATACGTTATTTCTTAGCAACAAGTACATAACCAACGCATAATTATCATGATTGAATTCATCCAAGGAAAGGTAGAGGAACTCACTCCCACCCAAGCCATCCTGCTTACTCAGGGCGGCGTAGCATATGATCTGAATATTTCCCTATACACATATTCGGCCATCCAGGGCAAGGACGAGACACGTCTTTACGTTTACGAGGCCATACGCGAAGATGCATATGTCCTGTACGGTTTCAGCGGAAAGCAGGAACGCGAACTGTTTCTGATGCTCATCTCCGTACCGGGTATAGGCGGAGCATCGGCCCGAATGATACTCTCATCATTCACTCCATCCGAACTGGTGGGAATTATCAGCTCCGGCAATGACTCCCTGCTCAAGAAGGTAAAGGGCATAGGTGCCAAGACTGCCCAGCGTATCATAGTGGACCTGCATGACAAGATTGCAAAGACACAGTCTGACGAGTTGCCGTTGGATCTTCAGAGCGGCGCACAAACCGGACAGATAGCCACTGAGGCCGTAACGGCAATGGTTACCCTTGGATTCCCGCAGGCCGCGTCACAGAAGGTGATACAGGCCATACTCAAGGAGCAGGACGGCCTGACCGTGGAGGCTGTCATCCGCGAAGCCCTGAAACGCATCTGAACCACATCCTGAACATTTGATGGTAAAGCGAAGATACCTTGCTGCAGCATTGCTGCTCATAGGCTCCTGCTTGAGCGGGAGCCTTGACTGCATTTATGCACAGGGTACTCAACGCACACTTCCCAACCCCGAAAACATTACCGAAGAGATTACTTACGATGAGGATGACGAGACCTTCAGAATAGGTTACAAAATGGGGGGCGATTATCTTGAGGTACCCACAATACTTACTCCCGAAGAGTATAACCGAATGATGATGAACCGTTCCCTGCAGTCATTCTACCGTGAAAAATATGCCGAGGAACTCAAAGCACAGGGCGATAACAAATTTGATTTCACGAACATGCAGTTTGACCTGGGACCGGCCGAGAAGATATTCGGTCCGGGTGGAGTACAGGTCAGGACAAGCGGTTCGGCAGCCATAAAATTCGGATATAACCGCAATAAAGTTGACAATCCGTCCTTATCGGTTCAGAACCGCTCCACCGGCGGATTCGATTTTGATGAACAGATAAACCTGAACATCAATGCCAGTGTCGGTGACAAGATCAACATGAATCTGAACTATAATACCGAGGCCACCTTTGACATTGACGCCAAGACCATAAAGATGCGTTACGAGGGAAAAGAAGACGAGATTATACGTCTTCTGGAGGCAGGTAACATAAGTTTCCCCACCAACTCGTCACTCATACAGGGTGCTTCATCTTTGTTCGGTATACGCTCGGACCTTCAGTTCGGAAAACTCAAGCTGCAGATGGTTCTATCACAAAAAGAATCGACATCGGCCAGCGTGAGTTCTCAAGGCGGACAACAGATCTCGGACTTTGAGATTGATGCCAGCAGTTATGATGAAAACCGACACTTCTTCCTGGCACATTTCTTCCGTGACAACTACGATGCCAACATGGCAATGCTCCCCAGCATAGTGTCTGGCGTGCAGATTACCAGAATAGAAGTTTGGGTAACCAACAAAAAGAGCAATTACGATAACCCGCGAAACATTGTAGCATTCACCGACTTGGGCGAATCGGGGCACATAAGCAACAACACCTGGAACGCACAGGGAGGGCCCGCCCCCGCCAATGCAGCCAATGACCTGTATAGCCGTATCGTCAACGATTATCCCACTGCACGTGACATCGATCAGGTAGCCACTACTCTGGGATCGTTCCTTGAGGGAAGCACTGACTACGAAAAGATATCAAATGCCCGCAAACTGACCGAATCGGATTATACGCTTAACAGCGAGTTGGGTTACATCTCACTTAAAAGCACACTTGCATCCGACGAGGTGCTGGCCGTAGCATTCGAATACACCTATGGAGGAAACAGTTACCAGGTGGGTGAGTTCTCATCGGACAAGACCGATGCCAAAGAGGCTCTGTTCGTAAAGCTGCTCAAATCCAATTCCAACTCACCGGGAAGCGGCACATGGGACCTAATGATGAAAAACATCTACTCCATCACACAGGGCAATATCAAGAGCGAGCAGTTCAAACTTGCCATCTACTATAACAGCGACAGTACAGGCAGCCGTCTTACATACATTCCTGAAGCCGACTTGAAGAGTACGCCTCTGCTGCGCCTCATGAATCTGGACCGTCTGGATGAGAACAACGCCCCCCATCCCAACGGCAAGTTCGATTTCATTGACAGATATACCGTGCAAGCGTCCAACGGAAAAATCATCTTCCCCGTAGTAGAGCCATTCGGAAGCCACTTGCGTAAGGTGATAGACAATGATGCCGTAGCCGATAAATATGTATTCCAGGAGCTTTACGACTCCACACGAGTGGTTGCAAAACGTATTGCCGACAAGGATAAGTTCATGCTTATAGGCCAGTATTCAGGTACTGCCAGCAATGTGATACAACTGGGTTCGTACAATATCCCACGCGGTTCTGTAATCGTGACAGCCGGAGGCACAACCCTGATTGAGAACAGCGACTACACGGTGGATTACAGTATGGGAACCGTGACTATCATCAACCAGAGCATAATAGATGCCGGAACCAGCGTGAACGTACAACTGGAGAGCAACACGCAGTTCAGCATGCAACGCAAGACAATGGCAGGACTCAACTGGATGTATGATTTCAGTCGTGATTTCCAATTAGGCGGTACATTCATGCACCTGAACGAGAAACCGCTTACCAGCAAGGTCACTATGGGTGACGAACCGTTGGTTAACACCATGTACGGACTCAACATGAGTTGGAGGCATGAAAGCCAGGCATTGACCAACCTGATAGACAAGATACCTTTTGTAAATGCCACTCAGCCATCCAGCATAAATTTCAAGGCCGAAATGGCCGCCCTGCAGTCATCGGTATCCGATAAGGTACAAGGCAGTGCATCATATATAGATGATTTTGAGGCCGCAGAGAGTGGCATCAGTATTCTGCAACCGTCATCATGGAGCCTGTCGGCCGTACCTAAAGGTATGAGAGGTTACGGCAAGTCAGGTCAGGTGGAGGCAGGTTATTACCGCGCTCTCCTGAACTGGTTTACCATTGATCCCCTTTTCACCCGCCGAAACTCACCGCTTACACCGGCTCATATCAAGACTGATCTGGACCAGCTCTCCAACCACTACGTGCGTGAGGTTTATGAACGCGAATTATACCCCAACAAGGAGTCTACGTCAAGCGAGTCAACCACGCTCCAGATACTCAATCTGGCATACTATCCCAACGAGCGCGGTCCATACAACCTGAATCCCGACCTTGACGCAGACGGTCATCTGAGCAACCCGCAGGATAACTGGGGCGGTATCATGCGCCGTCTCACAACGACTGATTTCGAGGCTGCCAACATTGAGTACATCGAGTTCTGGATGCTGGATCCGTTCATCTACAGTCAGAATGCCGCAGGCGGTGACCTGTACCTGAATCTTGGCGAGGTTTCCGAAGATGTGCTGCTGGACGGCAAGAAGTTCTTCGAGAATGGTCTGCCCGTAGATGGTGACACCGCCAAATGGGCATCAACGGTATGGGGTAAGGTTCCTACCGGCAAGAGCCTTGTATACGCCTTCGACAACAACGCAGCCGACAGCCGTGACCGTCAGGATGTAGGTCTGAACGGACTGTCATCGGACGAGGAACGTAATTGGCCGGCATATGCCGCATATCTGAATGAGATACGCGGTAAGGTCAAACCCGAAGTTTACCAGGCAATATACGATGACCCGGCTGCCGATACATACCACTATTACAGAGGTTCAGATTACGATGACCAACGGATGTCTGTAATGGACCGTTACCGCAAATACAACGGAACAGAGGGTAATTCACCCAACTCCGCCGAAAGCGGCAGCCGCTACGACCAGTCGGCCCGAACCACACCTGATGTAGAGGATGCCAACGGTGACTACACAATGGATGAGTATGAAAAGTTCTTCCAGTACCGTGTATCATTGCGACCCGCCGACCTTGAGATAGGACGCAATTTCATATCAGACAAACGTGAGGTCAAAGTCAAACTGCGCAACGGCAATACCGAGACTGTGAACTGGTATTGTTTCCGCATACCCATCAACGAATATGAGAAAGCCGAGGGTGGCATCCGCGACTTCAGCTCCATTCGTTTCATGCGTATGTATCTTACAGGATTCAGTGAGGAGGTTCATGTCCGTTTCGGTTCATTGGAGCTTATGACAAGCCAGTGGCGCAACTACGAGCAGCCTATCTACAGTGCCACCAACCGCACGCCTTCAATATCGGGTAAGTTCTCAGCAACATCGGTCAACATTGAGGAGAACGGTGACCGTGTCCCCGTAAACTATGTGGTTCCTCCCGGCGTAACACGTATACTCGACCCCAATCAGGTTCAACTGGTTCAGGACAACGAGCAGGCCATGAGTCTTAAGGTTATAGGTCTTGGAGCCGGCGAGGCACGCGGAATCTACAAGAAGAGCAACCTGGATCTGCGCAGATATCAGCGCATACAGATGTTCAGCCATGCCGAAGCCGTATTCCCGGATGACGGTGCTCTGCGCAACGGCGATATATCCGTGTTCATTCGCTTGGGATCAGACTATTCGGGTAACTACTATGAATATGAGATCCCGCTTGACCTGACACCTGCAGGACATTACAGCGGAACCAATGAGACTGACCGACGTACGGTTTGGCCCGAACGCAATATGCTGGACATTGATTTTGATGTGCTGACTCAGGTCAAGAACAACCGCAACATCCAGAAAAACCTGGGTGCCATAAGTGCATCGTCTGTCTATAGCGAGTACGATCCCAACAACCCCGAGAACCGAATCACCGTTGTGGGTAATCCCTCTATCGGCAACGTGAGAGCCATAATGATAGGTATCCGCAACAACTCCATGAGCGCGAAGAATGCCGAAGTCTGGGTAAATGAATTGCGCCTGGTAGGCTACGAGAGCAAGGGAGGTATGGCTGCACACAGCACACTTGGGCTCAACCTGTCAGACCTGGCATCGGTTGATCTGTCAGGACAGATGAGCACAGCAGGTTATGGCGGGCTGGAACAGAGTGTAATGGATCGCAAGACCGATGATTACTATAGGTACTCCGTAACTACCAGCACCAACATAGGACGTTTCCTTCCGGAGAAGTCACGCATATCGGTCCCTGTATACTATTCTTACACAAAGGAGAAGACATCGCCCAAATACAGTCCGTACGATACTGACCTTTTGCTGGACGATGTGATTGAATCATACCCTGAAGGAAACGCACGTGACTCCATTCAGGCAATATCGCAGGATCTCAGGGAGAGTCATAACTTCAGCATTTCAAACGCCAAGGTCAATATCAGCAGCGAGACACCTATGCCTTATGACCCTGCAAACTTCTCATTCAGCTACTCAGAAAACGTGAGTGACCGCAGTAACAGCACCATAGACTATGAGCATGAAGACAACTGGAGAGCATCGGTCGATTACAGTTACGCACCCGGACTCCAGCCATGGGCTCCGTTCGAACTGATAGGATATGACGCCAGGTGGTTCAGCGTAGTTAAGGATACCAAGATAAGTTTCCTGCCGCAGAGCTTTGCTTTCAACACCGGATTACAGCGCAATTATCACGAACTGCAGGAACGTGACCTGGAGGGATCCGAAGGCATTCCCGTTACATTCTCACAGCAGTTCTATTGGAGCCGCGACCTCTCTGTAAACTGGAATCCGCTGCAGTTGCTCAGGCTCTCTTTCAATGCCAGCACAAGAGCTGAAATTGAGGAACCATACACCGTAGTAAACAAGGATCTGTATCCTGACCAGTATCAGCTTTGGAAAGACTCCGTCAAGATGAGCCTCATGAATATGGGCCGTCCGCTTGATTACAACCAGTCATTCAATGCAAGCTACAACATTCCGCTGAGCAAGATTCCCGTACTGGATTGGATGACGGCCGATGCCGGTTTCAACTCAGGTTATTCATGGAACCGTGGTACCACTTACGCAGACGGCACCAACTACGGCAATATCATTGCCAACAAACGTTCCATAACGCTTAACGGAAGATTCAACCTGCTCAACCTGTATAACAAATCAGATTACCTGCATCGCATAAACAACACCTATGCAGGTAATTCGGCATCGAGTTCCTATACAGCCACACGCAGCAGACGCTATCAGCAGGAGGTAACATTGGAACCCGGCAAACGCAATGTAGTGACTCATTATCTGGGTACCCTCAATCCTCTTATAACAGCTACCACCAAGGACGGTCATACTGTAAAACTGAAGTACCGTAAACTGAGTGCCGACAGTATCCTGATAAAAGTCAAGGATACACTGAATGTTTCACTCAGAATCATTCAGGATCCGGACCTGCCTGCCCGCAGGAAGAGATTCAACTTCAAGGAGGGAATGCAAATAGGACTGCGTACACTTATGATGATACGTAACGTGTCTGTCTCATATCGTAACGACTACTCCATGTCCTTGCCCGGATTCATGCCTAATTCGCAGATGTTCGGACAGAACAATACGACCGGACTGCTTGCACCCGGATTGGACTTTGCTTTCGGAATGACTGATGACAGTTATCTGTACAAAGCAATGGGTAACGGCTGGTTGCTGAGTGGCGACAGCATAGCACACACCGCGTCATCCAATCTGACCGAAGATCTCCAGATCAAGATGACCATAGAACCGTTCCGCGACATAAAGATTGACGCCAATGCCAGCTGGAGTAAATCCGGTAACAGCCGCATCCAATATATGTACGCGGGAATGCCCACCAACAGAGGAGGCAGTTTCAACATGACGACCATCACCATAGGAAGCGCGTTTGAAAGACACTCCTCGGCCAACAACTACCATTCACGCAGTTTTGACCGTTTCGTGGACAATCTGTCTACAGTACATGACCGTATTGAGTCACAATACGAAGGTGCACTTTACCCGCAACGCAGTACTTTGGCCGGACAGGCTTATGATCCCGCCAACGGTGGCGTTGACATGTACTCATCGGATGTGTTAATTCCGTCATTCCTGGCTGCATATACCGGACGTGACGCAAAGAAAACGACAATTGACCTGTTCCCGAATGTACTGAGTATACTGCCCAACTGGTCATTCACATACAGCGGTCTGAGCAGATTGCCGTTCATCAGGAAGTACTTCAAGAGCTTTAACCTGACACACGCTTACAAGAGCGTCTATTCAGTAGGCAGTTTCAATACCTTCAACAGTTACATGGAGTACATGAACGGACGCGGATTCATTGAGGATGTAACCAGCGGCAATCCTATACCGAGCACTATGTTCAATATCGGTTCCGTATCAATCAACGAATCATTCTCACCGTTGTGCGGCGTGAACATGACATTCCTGAACGATATTTCAGCACGTCTGGAATATCGCAAGACTCGTGTACTGACACTCAGCACCACCGCCGTACAGGTAGTGGAAACCACATCCGACGACATCACCGCCGGCACAGGATACAAGATAAACGGAGTAAAACTGTTCGGTGCACAGCCGGGTACCGGACGTAACAAGGTAAGCAATGACCTCAACATGAATCTGGACTTCTCGTTCCGCAACCAGAACGCACTTTGCCGCAATCTGCGTGAGGAGACCACTCAGGCCACCAGCGGTAACCGTGCCGTCAAGATTTCCTTTACAGCCGACTACACCTACAGCCGCATGCTTACCCTGAACTTCTACTACGATTTCCAGACCAACTTCCCGTTGGTATCGACATCGGCTTACCCCACCAGCACTCATGACGCAGGAATGACGTTGAAATTCACCTTGACAAGGTGACATTGGGGACGGTTCCGTTTGGCACCTTATAATAAAAAACGTCTGGACAAATCCAGACGTTTTTTTTTGATTAATGAGCCTTAGTCAAAAGGTGCCAAACGGAACCGTCCCCAATGTCACCTCAGAGGGTACCGTAGGCAGGATAGGTGCTGGCGGCGGTGATGGTGAACGGAGCCTGGCAGCGGATATCCTGCGATGATGCTGCAAAATCTGCCTTGTAATCACCGCTTAAGGTCTGCCAGCTTGATGATGACAGGTCAAATTCCGCAATATCATACTGAGAAAGCGTAAACTCCAGAGTCTGGCTCTCACCCGGCTCAAGCAGAGCGGTCTTACCGTATGCCCTGAGTTCCTTGGTCAGTTTGTTCAATCCGCCCTTAGGAGCCTCAATATATACCTGAACTGCCTCCTTGCCGGCAACAGCACCGGTATTCGTAATCTTGACCGAAAGAGTTACCAGGCCATCTTCAACCTTGGCCTGCGGTTCGCTATACGCAAATGAGGTATAACTGAGTCCGAAACCGAACGGATATGACACCTGATCAGGATGACGGTCATAATAACGGTAACCTATATCCAGACGCTCCTTATATTCAGTATAGTCATACAATGCGACGGGCTTGGCATCAGGATTGCCGCGGTTGGCACGGGCCTGTGACTGAAGTTCACGTGCATTGACAGGGAAGTTTGCGGTTGACGGCATCTTGTTGAAATCAACAACGTAGGTGTCAACCAACTTTCCGGAAGGATTGACAGCACCTTTAAGCACATCGGTAATGGCATGACCGGCCTCCTGTCCGGGAAGTCCTGCCAGCAGGATTGCATCGGGACGGCCCTTCCAACTTGCAGTCTCGATGGGAGCACCGATATTAAGGATAACCACCACCTTCTTGCCTTTTGAATGGAAAGCATCGCATACATCCTTGATCAGACCCTGTTCTATGTCTGTAAGAGTGTAGTCTCCGTCATACCCGCGGTCTGCCGACTCACCGCAGCTACGTCCGATGGTTATGACAGCAATGTCGCTTGCAATAGCATCGGCACGATACTGGTAAGGCTTGCGTACAAGAGACTGGGGGATGACATGGTTAGTCAGATTGGTACGCATGAACTGATTTGCACCGACTCTGGCATTATGCTCCTCAACGTACTTGCTGTAAGCCGATGAAACCGAAGGTTCCAGTTTGTAACCGGCGGCTGTCAGGCCCTCGTCCAGTCCCACCGCATGCTTGTAATTGACGCTTCCGCTACCGGTACCTACCACATAAAGGTCATATGAGCTGACACCGTACAGGGCTATCATCTTACAATCCTTTGTCAAAGGCAGAGCTCCGTTGTTCTTGAGCAGTACCATGCCTTCTGTGGCGCTTGAGCGCGAAACCTGAGCATGGGCAGCAAGGTCGGGATCATTCTGGAACTCATACCCCTGCATCTTGGGTGAACGTGCAATAAATGTCAATATCCTGGCTACGTTACGGTCAATTATCTTTTCATCAAGAGTACCGTTCTGGACAGCCTCCATAATAGCCTTGATCTGATTGGCACTACCCGGCATAAGCAGGTCATTACCGGCATTGACGGTAGCGATAGCATCACGACCGCCGCCCCAGTCTGTCATCACCATACCTTCAAATCCCCACTCCTCACGCAGGATATTCTCAATCAGGACCTCATTCTCAGGGGCATAGGTGCCGTTTATCTTGTTATATGAGGTCATCACGGCCCAAGGCTGTGACTCACGTACTGCAATCTCAAAACCCTTCAGATAAATCTCACGGGCTGTCTCCTGGTCAATCCTGACGTCATTTGCCATACGGTTGGTTTCCTGATTGTTCAGGGCAAAGTGCTTGATTGTGGCACCTACTCCGTTTGACTGCACGCCACGTACCATTGCTGCTGCGGTCTTGCCCGATATCACGGGATCCTCGGAGTAATACTCAAAGTTACGGCCCAGCAAGGGGTTACGATGAATGTTCAGTGCGGGAGCAAGCAGACAGTCAGCACCATAGCGCTTGACCTCATCACCGATGGCTGTACCCACCTCCTCAACAAGCTGCTGGTTCCATGTCTGGGCAAGGATTGTCGCAACGGGAAAAGAAGTACAGTAATATGTCTTTTCATCATTCTGACGTGTGGGATTGATCCTGAGTCCGCCGGGACCATCGGGGAGCATTACCGAAGGAATACCAAGACGCGGTATGGGATAGGTCTGTCCGGCACAACCGGGAATAAGACCCTTGGCATCCTTTATCTCTTGCGCGATGTCATTACCGTTCCAGGCACCTACGCCCACCAGCAGGTTCACCTTCTCCTCAAGCGTCATGGCTGCCACGACCTTGTTTACAGGTGATTTACCGAATTCCACCTCACGGTTACAGGAAACTGTCAATACTGCAATTACAGCAGCCAAGACAACAGGAATAAATAATTTCTTTTTCATAATCGGGTTAGTATTTGTTTAGGTCAGTTCAATAATTCTTCATTTAGGTTCCAATCCCCGTTTCCGGGCCTCTTCAAGCAGGAACTTATATGCCGCATCATGTTCATTGGGAATCACTCCGTCAAGTATGGCATCCTTGATTGATGCCTTGAGCTCACCTACAATTGCAGTAGGCTCAAGTCCAAAGATTCTCATAATCTCCACTCCGTCAACGGGTGGCTGGAAATTACGGATACGGTCTTTTTCCTCCAGGTCAACCATCTTACGGCGTACCAGTTTGAAGTTCTCCAGATGACGTTTCTTTTTCTGCTCGTTCTTTGAGGTTATATCGGCCTCACACAATGTCATCAGGTCATCGATGTCATCTCCTGCGTCAAAGAGCAGACGACGTACGGCCGAATCGGTCACTTCATCATCCACAATTGCTATGGGACGCATGTGCAGCTCAACCATCTTCTGCACATACTTCATCTTTTCGTTCTTGGGCAGTTTCATGCGCTCGAATATGCCGGGGATCATCTTCATACCCACATAGTTGTGGTTGTAGAATGTCCAGCCGTGAGCGGGCTCCCACTTCTTGGTACGGGGCTTGCCTATGTCGTGCAACAGCGCTGCCCAGCGGAGCCACAGGTCATTACTTTTACGAGCCACGTTGTCCAGGACTTCAAGGGTATGGTAGAACACATCCTTGTGCCCGCGGCCATTGACCGTCTCCACCCCCTGCAACGCCGCAAGCTCGGGAAATACCAGTTGCAGCAGACCGCAACGGTCCAGGTCAATGAAACCCTTGGACGGAACAGGGGCCAAAAGTATTTTATTGAGTTCTTCCGATATGCGCTCCTTTGAGATAATGCCTATGCGCTCGCGGTTCTTCTCAAGTGAAGCGAACGTTGCATCATCAATATAGAAATTGAGCTGAGTGGCAAACCTTATGCAGCGCATCATGCGCAACGGATCATCGCTGAAAGTAATCTCCGGATCCAAAGGAGTACGGATTATGCGGTCCTGCAGGTCATTTATTCCTCCGAACGGATCAACCAGCTGGCCGAACCTTTCGGCATTAAGACAGATTGCCATGGCGTTTATGGTAAAGTCACGACGATTCTGGTCATCCTCAAGGGTTCCGTTCTCAACAATGGGATTGCGTGATTCACGGTGATATGACTCCTTCCGGGCTCCCACGAACTCCACCTCAAGGTCACCTCTCTTGACCTGAGCGGTTCCAAAGTTCTTGAAAAGGCTCACATGGGCGCCACGCCCCAATGCCTTGCCGTAAGCCTTGGCCATCTCAAGACCACTGCCCACCACAACAACATCAATATCCTTACTGGGGCGTTCCAGAAACAGATCCCTGACGTATCCGCCTACCACATAACACTCCAGTCCCAGACTGTCGGCTGTCAGGGAAAGCAGCCTGAACTCCTTACGGTCAAGCAGCCTGGCCAGTTCCTCATCACTGTAAATCTTCATAGAGTGCAAAAGTAACTAAATTCAGGTAAAAGGAGTACTTTTGTACATGACATTAAACACCACGTTATAACATATGAGAAAATCATTGATACTGCTGGCTGTCACGGCCTTGACCGTATCCTGTCAGGAGAGCATAGAAAAGAAAGCGTCACATCATCTGGACAATGCCAAGGAGGCTTTCAGCATCGGCAACTACAATGTTGCAAAACAGGAGATTGACAGCATAAAGATCCTCTATCCCAAAGCTTTTGAAGCCCGCAAGCAGGGCATCAGGCTGATGCAGCAGATTGAGGAGGCCGAGCAGATGCGTATCATCGAATATGAGGACAGTATGATTGCCGTTTCAAAGGCTGCCTTTGAGAATATCAAAGGTAACTATGCTTTTGAGAAAGATGAACGTTATCAGGACATAGGCCTGTACACCATAAAGAGCCAGGCCCCGCAACGCAACACTGACCGCACCTATATACGTGCACAGGTGGATGAGTTGGGACGGATGACACTCATTTCAAGCTACCGCGGAAGTTCATACATACACCATGACTGGCTTAAACTGAGCGTGGGTGAACTGTATGTAGACACGCCTGAATCAAGTGACCGTCATGAGTTTGAAGATCTGGATGTGTATTATGAGTGGCTCAGTTTCATAAACGGCAATGACGGCGGAGCCGCCGCATTCATAAACGCCAACAAGGATCAGAACATCACCTATACGCTATACCGCAAGACCGGCCCTGACAGCAGCCGTCCGGTATACCGCAACCTCAAGTTGAATAAGGATGACCGATATGCAATTGCAAGTCTATATGACCTTTCACAGGTACTGCTCTCTCTGAATGAGCACAAGAACCTGCGTGACGAAGCAGAACGTCACCTTATGTTCATCCGTTCCAAGATGAAGGATGAATCAGTTGAAGAAGGTGTTCAGGAAGATAAGTAGTATGCCTATCGGCGCTACCAGTTTTACCAGATAATATAACGTGAGGCTTATCCAGCGGGGAATCCTGAGTTTCCCGCTGTTGGTAAGCTCGTCAAGGAAGTTGGCACGTCTGAGTCTCCAGCCGGCAAACACAGCCAGCAACAGACCGCCAATGGGCAGCATTATGTTTGACGTAATGTAATCAAAGAAATCAAAGACGCTCAGCCCGAACAGTTTGAATCCGGCAAGCGGACCGAATGAGAGCGAACAAAACGCTCCTACCACTCCGCATATAACAAAGCATAGAGAAACAGCCTTTTTGCGTGAACTGTGCATCTCCTCAATGATGAATGCCACCACCACCTCCATAAGCGATATGGCCGATGTCACCGCTGCCAGCAAAAGGGCCAGGAAAAAGAGTATTGCAGCCACACTGCCAAGAGGCATCTGACTGAACACACCGGGAAGGGTGATGAACACCAGACCGGGGCCGGCGCTTACATCGGGATCAACGCCGTTCATATAGGCTATGGCATAAACGGCAGGTATGATGGCCAGACCGGCAATGATGGCAAACATGGTATCAAAGAATGATATCCATGCCGATGATGCCAGAATGTTCTCATCCTTCTTTACATACGATGCATACGTAAGAATGGTTCCACAACCTATGCTGAGCGAGAAGAACGCCTGTCCCATGGCCGCGATACATGTATCGGCCGTAACCTTGCTGAAATCAGGTACGAACATATACTTGACGCCCTCCATGGCACCCGGAAGGGTAAGTGAACGGACAACCACCATCACTATGATGATGAACAGCATAGTAATCATGACCTTAGACATACGCTCTATACCCTTGCGTACGCCGAATACAATGATAGCTCCAGTCAGGCCAAGGAAAATCAAAGTATATACCAGAGGCTTCCACGGGTTGCTGATGAACGAGCCGAAACTGAGTGCATAATCACCCTGAGCATCCGAGAAAGCCAGGATGCAGGAGTCTGCCAGATACTTTACTGACCAACCGCCCACCACACAGTAGAATGACAGTATGCAGGCCGATGCCAATACCGCCAGAAATCCTATCCAGCGCCACTTGGAACCGGGAGCCAACTGATCAAAACTGCGAAACGGATTGGAACCGCCGCGACGACCAATCAAATACTCGGAAACCATGACCGGGAGACAAAGCACCACCAGCATGATTACGTACATAAGTATAAATGCCGCACCCCCGTTCTTGCCCATCATATAGGGGAAACGCCATATATTGCCCAGACCTATAGCAGAACCTGCCATAGCCAGAAGCATACCCGTACGGCTGCCGAATGTCTCGCGGGGTTTACGTGTCATCAGAACAGTCTTATAATATCGTTAAGGTTGGCAAATATAAGTAGTCCGAACAGTATTATCATACCTATCGTGTTGGCAACCTCAAGGAACTTGTCACCCGGTTTCTTGCCTGTAGCCACCTCGACCAGCAGGAACAATACGTAGCCGCCATCAAGTGCAGGAATGGGCAGGATATTCATGAAAGCAAGAATGATGGACAGGAACGCTGTCATGAGCCAGAATGCATGCCAGTTCCATTTCTCGGGGAATATGCTGCCGATAGTTCCGAATCCGCCAAGGCTCTTGGCGCCCTCCTTGGTAAATACATACCGGAAATCACCCACATAACCCTTCAATGTATTCCAGCCGTAACTGATTCCGGCGGGGATGGAGCTGAAGAATCCGTATTCAAGGTCAACGGGTTCATACTCATCGGTATAATGGATAATACCTATCCTGAAATTGGCATCGGCAGTAACGGTGAGAGTATCACGGCCCACGCCCGGACGTCCTATCACCATCTGCAGGTTACGGTCTACATAACTCTCCTCGGCACGGGTACGCATATCGGCCAAGATTGTCTGGAATGATGTCCAGGTAGAGGTGTTCTCTCCGTTGACGGTCAGTATGGTATCACCTGCCAGAATACCTGCCGCATAAGCGCCGCTGACTGCTGCATCGGCAATTACACTGTCAACAGTCATGGGACTTAATATGGAAACGAAAGGAACAGTGCGTGTAAAATCAAAGAGTGAGAGATCATCGGGCATGGTCAGTTTCACCTTGCTGCCGTCACGCAGGACAGTCACTTTATCTGCCTTGGCAATTGCACGGTAAAGGTCACCGTCAAACTCACGTGTAGGCTTACCGTCGGTGGCAATAATCACATCACCGTCACGGAAACCTATTGACTCTGCATGCTCGTTAAACTCCATGCCATGCTTGAGACCCTGTGCAGGAATATAGCTGTCTCCCCATTTGCAGAGCACCATGGAATAGATGAAAAATGCAAGTATCAGGTTAAACAGCACGCCACCCACCATGATGAGCAGACGCTGCCATGACGGTTTGGTACGGAACTCCCAAGGTTTGGGTTCCTGTTTCATTGCCGCAATATCCATTGACTCGTCAATCATACCTGCTATCTTGCAGTATCCGCCGAAGGGCACCCAACCCACGCCGAACTCGGTGTTCTCGGGCGAACGGCGCCAGTCATCCTCGGGCAGAGAATCAAGGTCTATGGGCTTGTATGTGATCTCCTCCTTACCTTCATAATTGAAGTGTTTCTGTTCCTCATAGCTCTCCGGTACGTTGGGAGCAAAGAACCTGACACGTATCTTTCCGTTTACACGCTTGATCCTGAAAAGCGAAAAACGGGGGTTGAAGAATGCGTAGAATTTCTCGACTCTTACGCCGAACAGGCGTGAGAACAGAAAATGTCCGAATTCATGGAATACGACAAGAATGGTAAGAGAAAGGACAAGTTGGATAAAACGGATCCAGAAAGTTGACATATTGATATGGTTTAATTAGTCTTTAATCAGTGACGCCGCAACCTCACGGGCCTGGGCATCGGTTTCTATATATTCATCAAGCGTTGAACTCTTTCGGAACTCCACACGCTCCATAGTCTCAGCTATCACATCACTCATCTCCAGGAAACCTATCCGGTCATGCAGGAATGCGGCCACACACACCTCATTGGCTGCATTAAGGATGCAGGGCATATTACCACCGCGTTCAATGGCCTTGTAGGCCAATGCCAGATTACGGAAACGGTCGGTATCGGGCTCCTCGAACGTAAGCGTACCAAGTGTCGTGAAATCCACTCTTGGGAAATCGGCATTCAGACGACGCGGATATGAGAATGCATACTGTATGGGCAGACGCATATCGGGAGCACCCAGCTGAGCCTTTATGGCACCATCGGCAAACTGCACCATGGAGTGTATCACAGATTGCGGATGAACCACCACCTGTATCTTACTGTAAGGCACGCCGAAGAGCCACTTGGCCTCGATAACCTCAAACCCCTTGTTCATCATCGATGCGGAGTCAATGGTTATCTTGGCACCCATATCCCAGTTGGGGTGTTTCAGTGCCTGAGCTTTGGTTACTGTCTTGAGCTGGTCCTTACCAAGTATACGGAACGGACCACCGCTGGCAGTAAGCAATATCTTCTCCACCGGATTCATGGTCTCGCCACTCAAGCACTGGAAAATGGCAGAATGCTCTGAATCCACAGGCAGTATGGGTGTCTTATATTGAAGGGCAAGCGAAGTTATCAGCTCACCTGCCACCACCATTGTTTCCTTATTGGCCAAGGCTATGGTCTTGCCCGCCTTGATAGCCTCAATCGTGGGACACAGGCCTGCAAAACCCACCATCGATGCCAGCACGATATCTATGGGACCGGCCGTGACGATCTGGTTAATGGCATCGGCCCCAGCATAAACCTTTATGGGTTGTCCGGAAAGGGCCTCCTTGAGCTTGCCGTAATGCTGTTCATTGGCTATCACCACTGCCTCGGGCTTAAACTTGAGCGCCTGCTCAATAAGCAGATCAACACTGTTATTGGCAGTCAAAGCATAAACCTCATATTCATCGGGATGGGATGCAATTACGTCAAGCGCCTGCTTCCCTATAGAGCCTGTTGAACCTAATATCGCTATTTGTTTCACTGGAACAGAATATATTTTTCGGGATCAAGGGGCTGGCCCTGATACCACAATTCAAAATGTAAGTGCGAGCCTTGGAGCGCACGGTCAGTCCCGCGACCCACAAGTGCCACCACATCACCCTGCTTTACACGGTCACCGGTCTTCTTGAGCAATGACTCACAATGCTTGTAAACCGAAATAAGCTCACCCGGGTGCACTATGCAGATGGTATAACCCATATCCGATGTGTAGGTAGACATAAGGACCGTACCGTCCAGAACCGACACCACGCTCTGGTTGGGACTGGCTGCGATATCAACGCCCAGATGCTGCTCCAGCGCATCATAGCTGCTTGTTACCAGACCTGCTGTAGGACGGAAGATACTGATGCTGCTGACATCAGTCACGGGCTGAGACTGCGTTGTGATATTATAACGCTCGGCCTCTTCATACTGACGCATGAATGTCTCCTCACGCTCGGAACGTTCCATCAGGAGTTCACTGCGAACGCGTGCCAAAGAATCGACCGAATAGACAGTATCTATCTTTACCGTACCTGCTATGATATCCTGCAAGTTGATGATGTACTGGTTCTGCAACTCGAAAACCTGTTCCAAGGAATCTATACGCAAAGCCTCGTTAACGATAGCCTGACGTATACGGTAATCTTCAAGTGTAGTGCCTTTCTGCTTGGGGAGATTCGTAAATACGGCTATGCCGCCCCATGCGCCAAGTCCCGCTACAATGATTATGGCCAGCGTCAGTATAAAGTGCGAAATCCTCATACGGAACACTCTGCGCTGTTCATCCTCATTCACCACAGTGAGTCTGTACAGATAGACAAACCTGCGGAACAGGCTTTTGCGGCCCACCTCCTTGCGTTTCTGACGGATGCTCTTCATAAATTACAGTTCTGCAAGCCCCTGGGGCAGTTTATATGTTAGTATACAGTTCTTATTGTCAACCGCGGTAATCCACTCCTCATTGGCAGGTATGATACGCTCACGCTCCCCGTCACGTACCAGGAACAGTATGTTGGGGGTACTGTCATCAACAGCATGTATCACGCCCAGAGGACCGGCTTCCTCATCATTCACTTTCCAGTCTATGAACGAACTCCATGACGGCAGACCTGTTTCATCTGATGCCACGAACTTGCGCGGCATATAGACGGTGAGTCCGATAAACCTTTCGGTCGACTCCACGGAGTCATAACCCTCAAACTTAACCAGCAATGAGGTGCCATTCTTTTCACGGAGCGACTCAAGCCAGAAAGGGACCAGGATTCCGTCCATAGAGCAGATCAGGCAATCCAGATCATCCGTCCAGTCCAGAGTCTCAGGTACAGTAAGGACCATCTCACCGTTCACGCCATGCGGCTTGACCAGCTTACCGATCCTGAGTACCTCGCTCTTATCTATCATATCAATCCTCTCTCGTAATATGAGCACCGAGTGCATTCAAACGGCCGTCTATATTCTGATAGCCGCGGTCAATCTGGCCTATGTTGTCAATACGGCTGGTTCCTTTTGCACTCATAGCTGCAATAAGCAGTGCGATACCTGCACGGATATCGGGCGATGACATGCGGCGTGCCGTAAGCGGGAACTGACGGTCATGGCCGATGACAACGACACGGTGCGGATCACACAGTATCACCTGAGCACCCATGTCAATGAGCTTGTCCACAAAGAACAGGCGGCTCTCAAACATCTTCTGATGAATGAGCACACTGCCCTTAGCCTGAGTCGCGGTTACCAGCAATACGCTCAGAAGGTCCGGTGTAAGTCCCGGCCAGGGAGCATCGGCCAATGTCATTATGGAGCCGTCTATGAATGAATCTATCTGATAGTGCTCCTGTGCCGGAATGTAGATGTCATCACCACGTTGTTCCATCATGATACCCAGACGCGCAAAACTCTCAGGAATGATTCCCAGGTTCTGATACGACACATCCTTGATGGTAATCTCACTCTGGGTCATGGCGGCCATGCCTATGAAACTGCCTACCTCAATCATATCGGGCAGGACCTTATGATTGGTTCCGTGAAGTTCCTTGACGCCGGTGATGGTCAAGAGGTTGCTTCCGATACCTTCAATCTTTGCACCCATTCGGGTAAGCATGCGGCAAAGCTGCTGCACGTAAGGCTCACAGGCGGCGTTGTAGATGGTCGTTACGCCATCTGCCAGCACAGCTGCCATGATGATATTGGCAGTACCGGTAACCGATGCCTCATCCAGAAGCATATAGGTGCCTTTCAGCTTATCAGCCTTAAGTTCATAATAGCCACGTTCCTCATTCAGTACGAAAGTTGCACCAAGAGCCTGGAATCCCTTGATATGGGTATCCACACGGCGGCGGCCTATCTTGTCACCTCCGGGCTTGCTTACAGTGGCATGTCCAAGACGTGCCAAAAGCGGTCCGAGCAACATCACCGATCCTCGCAATCCGGCGCTTTTGGCCACAAAATCCATACTCTCGGCATAGTTGCGGTCAATGCTTTCGGCCTTGAATGACCAGCAACCGGGAGCGGTATTATTGACCTTCACGCCCAGTTTGGCAAGCATGTCTATCAGGTTCCTTACATCCAGGATATCAGGAACGTTCTGTACCGTCACCTCATCAGGAGTGAGCAGTACGGCACAAAGAATCTGCAGGACCTCGTTCTTGGCGCCCTGCGGACAGATGGTCCCCTTAAGTCTGTGACCTCCCTCTACAAGAAATGACGGCATAATATATCAGAATCTGCGTTTGTTCTTTTTCTTACCGTGTTGCTGCTGGCGCTGCTGAGGCGGAGCCTGTGCGAACTGTACGTTCAGATCACCCTCCTGAAGGCTCAGACGGCCATGTGAGAAGTAAGCCAGATCTTCGGCTACACGCTCGTCGCTGACCATCTCCTTGTTCCACGTCATAAGGTCCTTCTTCATCTGGACGGCGAGCAGACGAACCAGCTGACTGCGCTCAGGACCTTCAGGCATAGATACAGCCACCTTAACAAGTGATGGGATTATATGACCGTAATGACGGTAACGGATATCTCCTGCCGGATAGTCTATATGCTCCGGTTTCTGCTGGGTTTTCTCCAGACGGGTTATCTCACACGGATAGTCGATATCCAGCTTGTAATCCGACATGAATGCCAGATGATCCCACAGCTTGCCCTGGAAATCGGGCACATCACGCAGTGTGGGGAACATACTGCCCATTATGTTGATGATTGTATTGGCGCAATGCTGACGCTCCGCACGGTCAGGGATTGTCACAGCGTACTCAACCATCTCCTGTACGGCACGTCCGTACTCGGGCATCGGCATCTTCTCTCGTTGGGTATTGTAGTTCATCAAACCAGTTTTTTAGGTTTAACAGCTATGAAATCTTTCAGATAATAGGGTTCAAAGTATGCCACGTCACGGAACTCCCCGCGGTTGAATGACTGCTCTGCCAGCGGGAACATCCAGCGCGCCTCAGGGATCACGTCATCCAGGAAATGCGCGTTGGGATGATTGATTGTCTCGCGGCACTTGGCTGAGCCGTTGCCCATGAACCATACCGGATGCTTATCCAGATACTCTTTGTAAGTGTTGCCGTCAACAATATCGGCACGTATCTCACGGACCTCGTTCAATGCACGGTCATATATGGCGCTGTAAACCTCCATACGGCGGGCATCGATCATGGGGCACAACAGAGCATCATCGGGAAGTTCCAATGAGAGCAGAGGCTGCACGCAAAGCAACTTGAGCGTAGATACTGATATCAGTTTGAGACCTCGTCCGTAGCATACGCCCTTGGCCATTGACACGCCTATGCGCAGACCGGTATACGAGCCCGGACCTTCGCTTACCGCAACGGCATCCAGTTTAAGCCCACGGCTGTCAATCAGCGCCAGTGCTTCATCCACAAGGACACCAAGCGAAACTGCATTGTTATGGCCCTCACGATCGGCCTTGTCAAAAACAAGCTGACCTTCGTCACTTACCGCAACAGAACAACCGTCGGTAGCAGACTCTATGTGCATTATCACACTCATCTCCTGAATTCACCCTATTAACTTGCGAATTTAAGGATATTTTTCCAAAGGAAAAGGCCGTATCGGGGTCTAATTTCCACCCCAATACGGCCTTTAGCCTGTTAAATAACTCTTTTTTAAGATTTACTTGCCGAAATAGCGCTTGTAAAGGGCCTCGAATCCCTTTCCGTGACGAGCCTCGTCCTTGGCCATCTCATGAACGGTATCATGGATTGCATCCCAATTCTGAGCCTTGGCTGTCTTGGCAATCTCAAGCTTGCCGGCGCAAGCTCCGTGCTCAGCTTTCATACGCTTCTCAACGTTGGTCTTGGTATCCCATACTACCTCGCCCAGCAACTCGGCAAACTTAGCAGCATGCTCGGCCTCCTCAAAAGCGTAACGCTTGAATGCCTCGGCAATCTCGGGATAGCCCTCGCGGTCAGCCTGGCGGCTCATGGCCAGATACATGCCCACCTCGGAGCATTCACCGTTAAACTGCATGCGCAGGTCGTTTACCATCTCGGCAGAACCTACCTGGCCGTCGCCAAGAATATGCTCGCAAGCAAACTGCAGGGAATCACCGTTCTCTACAACCTCCTTGAATTTCTCTCTGGGTGCTTTACACTGTGGGCAGCGCTCGGGTGCCTCGTCTCCTTCATGAACGTATCCGCAAACGGTGCAGATGAATTTCTTTTTCATAATCCTTCTCTTTATTAATTGGTTTGTTTATGCTTAGTCTGCAAATATAACTAATTTTGCATCATAAAAAAATTTCAGGAAAAATGATTCAGTCAATGACAGGTTACGGCAAGGCTACCGCCGAAGTCGGAAACCGCAAGGTGATAGTTGAAATAAAGTCGCTCAACAGCAAGGCGATGGATATATCGGCCAAGATTATCCCCGCTTACCGCGACAAGGAACTTGACATACGCTCACGCATTACAGCTGCACTGGAGCGCGGCAAGGTTGATTTCGCGCTTTACATCGATGCTGCCGCCGCTACAGGTGCGCAGACCATCAACACAGCCATATTCAACAACTACCTGCAGCAGATTGAATCAATAGCAGCCCAGACTGATTATGAGGTTCCTGAGGACATAATCACAACCGTTCTGCGCATGCCTGAGGTTATAAGCAGCAACCAGCAGGACGAAGTAAGTGACGAGGAATGGGCAGCTGTATCAAAGTCCGTTGACCAGGCCATAAACGCTCTGGTGGAGTACCGCAAGGTTGAAGGCGCCGCGCTTGAGAAGAAATTCCGCGAGAAAATCACCAATATATCTGAACTCCTGGCTTCTGTTGAACCCTATGAAAAGGAGCGTGTGTCCAAGATCAAGGAGCGCATGCGTTCTTCCATGCTCGATGCAGTAGGAAAGAACTATGATGAGAACCGCTTTGAGCAGGAGATGATATTCTATATCGAGAAGCTGGATATCAGCGAGGAAAAGCAGCGCCTTACCAACCACCTGGACTACTTCATCAAGACTCTTGAGGAGGGTCACGGACAGGGCAAGAAACTGGGATTCATCGCTCAGGAGATGGGACGCGAGATCAACACTCTGGGCAGCAAGAGCAACCAGGCCGAGATGCAGAATATTGTGGTCCGTATGAAGGACGAGCTGGAACAGATCAAGGAACAGGTACTCAACGTAATGTGATTATGCGCGGAAAATGTCTTATATTCTCAGCCCCTTCAGGCTCCGGTAAGTCAACCATCGTTCAATGGCTGCTCAAACATCCTGAGCTCAAGATGGTTTTCTCGATATCGGCCACCAGCCGTGCTCCGCGAGGAACCGAGAAGAATGGTGTGGAGTATTTTTTTCTTACAGCCGATGAGTTCCGCGCCCGTATAGCAAATGGAGATTTCCTGGAGTATGAGGAGGTCTATCCTGGCTGCTTTTACGGCACCCTAAAGGAACAGGTCGAAAAGCGCCTGAACGAGGGAATGAACGTAGTATTCGACGTGGATGTGGTAGGTGGCTGCAACATCAAGAAATGCTATGGAGACGAAGCCCTGTCAATGTTCATACAGCCGCCCTCGATCGAGGAGCTGGAACGCCGCCTCAAGACACGCGGCACCGACAGTGCCGATATGATTGCCAAGCGTGTGGCCAAAGCCGGCTATGAACTCACGTTTGCTCCCAAGTTTGATGTCGTGATAGTAAACGACCGCCTTGAGGAGGCTCAGCAGAAAGCACTCTCAACCATCAAGTCTTTCCTTAATGTCTAAGCCCATCAGGACAGCATTGTTCGGAGGCACTTTCAATCCTCTCCACAATGGTCATCTGGCTATTGTAGGCAGCGTGCTGGAACAAGGTCTGGCCGATGAAGTCTGGATGCTCATAACCCCCTGCAACCCCTGGAAGAAGGACCAGATACTGCTTGATGACCGTATTCGCTTCGATATGGTTGATGAAGCCGTCAAGGATATGGAGCACGTGTCCGCATCGGACTACGAGTTCAACCTGTCTAAGCCCTCATACACAGCCGAAACCCTGCGTCATATAAGCGCCGATTACCCCGACCGGGAGTTCATCCTCACCATCGGAGCTGATAACTGGGTCAAGTTCCACAATTGGCGTGAGTCCGGTTTCATCCTTGATAATTACCCCATAATAGTCTATCCGCGCAAAGGATATGAGACCATCGGCACGCCCAATGGAATTACCCTCTTGAAGTGCCCCCTTGTGGATTTGTCATCCACAGAGATCCGTCAGATGGTTAAGGACGGTAAGTCCATAGACGAAAAAGTCCCGGCATCGGTTGCCAGGACAATTGCAGATCTTCAGCTCTACCGCTGATGACCCAAAAGGGACAGTCCCCCTGTGCCATGCAAGATGGCACAGGGGGACTGTCCCTTTTGGGTCATTCTTTCTCGATGAGAGCGACGGCGTGAGCCGAGATGCCCTCTTCACGGCCGGTAAAACCAAGTTTCTCGGTCGTTGTTGCCTTGATTGAGACCTGATCGGCATCCACACCCATGACCTGAGCCATGACGCTCTGCATCTCAGGGATATGCGGATTGAGCTTGGGACGCTCGGCACAAACGGTTGCATCGACATTAACCACCTGCCACCCTTTGGATGCAAGCAGCTCTACAGTACGCTTAAGCAGAATCTTACTGTCTATATCCTTGTACTGCATATCGGTATCAGGGAAATTGTATCCGATATCACGCAAAGTTGCGGCGCCCAGCAGGGCATCACATATGGCATGAATGAGGACATCCGCATCAGAATGACCTAGCAGTCCAAGGGTATGCTCTATCTTTATTCCGCCTATCCAAAGCTCGCGGCCCTCCACCAGGCGGTGTACGTCAAATCCGTATCCTACACGTATGTTTGTCATCTTCCGATTATCTGTTTAATGCCATCCATATCAAATGACAGAGTAAAACGCAATGTCTGGTCCAGAGGGTTGCTCTGAGCTGTCGAAATCAGGTAAGCAGCATCCAGCGAGAAGACATTCATGCGGAAACCGGCACCTACCGTAAAGTACTTGCGGTTACCCTTATACTCGTTCTCGTAATGATATCCGCCACGCAGAAAGAACTGGTCATTGTAATTGTACTCGGCACCCACGCCCCAGTATATCTCGCGAAGTTCCTCTTCAAAACCGCCGGGAGCATCACCGAATGACTTGAATATACCTGCAATAGGTGACATTTCATTATAGCCTGTCTCGGTAAGCCATCCGTTGTAATCAGAGATATATTCCATGTAGTCAAAGGCATCCGAGCCCACTTCCGGATGATATTCTTTCATGAACTGTCCGTATGTTGGCTTGGTAGGAACCATCAACTTGTTGGCATCGGCACAGATTGAGAATGAGTTATACTCGTCAATAGGAACCGTGAGTGATGCACCCAGACGAAGATTGGTAGGTATGAACTCATTGGTCTGTCCTCCGTCATATGATATCTTGCTGCCGATATTGGATGCGTTAAGTCCCAGTCCAAGCAGACAGTCTCTGCGGCCCACGCCCACGTAGTTGCTGTAGAACATTGAGATATCGGCCGAGAAAGCCTTGCCGGGGAATACATCGTCATCATAATTATACTGAAGGTCCGAATATATGAACCTCATGCCGACGGCTGCCGAGAAGTGTTCTGACAGTTTACGTGAATAATCGAAATCAACAGCCATCTCATACGGATGGATTGCGAAGTTACCGATTGTCTGCCCGCCGTCAGTTGACACGAAGACCTCACCCAGTGAGAAATATGTGAGCGAGCCACTCAACACTGAATAATCATCAAGCTTATAGTAGCCTGTAAGATTGGCCAGGTCTATATCACTGACAAGTTTGCGCAACCACGGTGTATAGCAAAGCGAGATACCTGCCTGACTGTTGGTAAACGGGTATTTGGACGGGTTCCAATACTGGTTGTTATTGTCCATATAAGGATCTGTTGCGCAACCCACATCACCCATAGCTCCCGCCCTGGAGTCCGGAGCGATTGACAGCGATGTCACGCCGGTATAGACCGGATTGAACAGACGCTGTTCACTGTTCTGCGCATATATAGTCTGGACAGACAGGAATAATCCTACCGCCAACAGAAGTTTTATCTTATTATTAAGTTTCATCATATTATTAACTGCAAAAAAGGCCTTTTATTGCATCACCGTCCCACTATGACCAGTTTACATGTTGCCGTTGAACTACCTCCGCCATCCGTTCCAACTATCGCCCTCACTATGTAAAGACCCGGTTGCATCCGATGACCGGAATTGCCGTGCAGGTTCCAGTCTATTACAGTCACTCCGGAACCGCTATCATCTTTTTGCGTAGTTGTCCATTGCAGCATTCCGTCAGAACTTAACACCTGGACAGATACATTTGCATTCTGTCCCGGACGGTCATGCGTTATCACGAAAGCAGTGTTCTCACGTGCCGGACTGGCAGTGACATCAATCGTGAACTTAGGCTTGAGGTCCGGCACCACCTTGAATCCCAGATAAACGGTGGTAGAGTTGTTCATCACATCCCATGCACGCAACATCAGCTCATGTCTACCTTCGGGCAGTTCAGGAATACTGAACATAACCCTGCCGCTGGTATAATCGCCAGCCGTCTGCTCGAAATAGCTGTTGAGAACCCATGTCCAATTGGGATTATTGTCAATTATAACCAATAAATCATGTCCCAGACCATTACCGGACGTATTCAGGCCGGAGCTGTCACTCAGTTCGACAACCAGCAGAGGAGTAGCGTTCACACTTGCACCATACTGGAACGAAGGTGTATTAAGATACAGCCTTATGTCAGGACCTACGGAATCAGCAGCAAGATCATCGGCAGTTCCTCCCACAACGAAGTTATTAAATACACCGTTGGCCGTACGACCGTCATTACCATCGGCAAAAAGAATGATCTGTCCCTTCTTGTCTGAATAGTTTATATCCAAAGGTATCGGGAAACAGAACGTAAACTCACCATCTATTACAGAATCTGTCCCGGAGTAGAGTACACGGTCACGATACATGAAAGTAAACCGTTCGTCTGCAGTCTTCTGGTTGTCACGGCATGTAATAAGGCGTTCATTATCATAAACGGTACTGGAGAGCACGCCACGGTAATCAGTGACACGTTTTCCGTTCAATTCTATATGTCCGCTCACCATAGCCACAGATCCTGCCGGAGCTGCACTGAGAACTTTTTTGTCATTTCCGTTGAACTCATCCACTACCGCGGTAAGCTCTGCTACGGCAAGACGCAATGCCGGATCGCCCAACAGGACAAAGTGTATCTTATTCTCGGTACGGTCAGTCTCACCTACCCCTGGTGTAACCAGTTCATTCTTGGCCAAGCGTAAGGCATCGCCAAGCGTATTGATTCGACCGTCGGCTGATCGTGTAAGCACATATCGGCTGAAACTACGGTTTATCGCACCATTCAGACTGGCATAAACAGTTCTCGTAGTGGAAAGCATTCCGATAGCACCTCCTTCTGTATTGTTGACCAGATTCATACCCATACTCTCCAGAGGAGAATCAAAAGGAGCTATATCACAGGATGCGGTTATCCAGAACGGAAGGTGTTTTGATTTGAGTTTACCCATATCCGCCTTGTTCAGCACCAACTCGTGTGACAGAAAATCCACGCTGCCATGGCCCGAATAATTCACGATCAACGCACCTTCATCCAAATGATTCAACAACAGTTTGCGAACCGAAGGATAGCCACTGCTTGAAGCCGTAACCTCCATCTGATAAGCATCCCAGTATACTTTCCGGATATCTATGGCCGAATTTACGTTATGATATATGTCAGCAATCTTATCTGCATCCTCCATGTGGATGTTATTGTCGCCGTCATCTCCCAGAACAAGGATCTTATTTTGCCATACGCCGGAGTAGCTGCCCTGCATATATTCTATTATCCTGTTCACTTTCTCACGTGCCTGCGCTACGGAACTTACCGGCAGACGGCCTATGCCCAGATCCACCTTCTCGGTCAGGAGAGACTGGCCTTCGGTATCATCCAAAAGTCCGTAATAATCCTCCATCACATATGACGTGACATGACTCAGAGACTCGTATGACTCATAGCAGAGAAGATAATCATCGGGATCCTTACCGGCCCAATCCGATACATGCATGCGGTTATCCCATGCACCGTCACCCATAAGCAGAAGATATCGCGGAGCAGAGCCGGCGCTTCCACGGTCATACAGCATCTTCATGAAACGGCGCAATGCCGTGGCATCGGGGGTTCCTGATGAGAACTCGTTATACACCATATCAGCACGTACAACCGACACCTTGAGATTATCCATCTTTCTGTGTGCGTCGGCCAGACGTTCGGCCGATGTTGTCAGTCTGCCGGATGCAGGTACGACTATAACCATATCCACCAAATCCATACCATGCAGATTCTGGTTGTCAACCGTGCCCACTCTCTCCGGCTCAGGGAAACTACCCTTAACGTTTACCGCAACCAGGACATCATCCGGCTCATATGATGCGCTCAATGTAGTCGTGATACCATCGGCATAAACTGACGGTACAATACCGCATGTTCCGTCCTGTGAGAACTTCCATATCTGGACATCGGCGCCTGATCCTGCTACGCAGAAACTGACACCGGTCACAGGTTTATCCACCCGGAACACAGTATTGGAACCATATAATGCCAATCTGCGGATAAAGTTGAGACGTATAAAATCCAAATGGCCGGACTCGCCGGAAGGTCTGTCATGTGTCAGGCGAACCGTATTATGACTGGTAAACTGTCCGCGGCTCACAAATGCCTTCTCACTTACCGAAGCCACCTCATTCGAGCTATGACCGCCGATGGTCAGTGTACCTGTCTCTGTCCCGTTGACATCGATCGCCAAAGCGGTAGCTTTGGATGATGATGCCGAAAAGGCCACTTTAATACCTACGCTGTCACTGGCCAGCCCCTCCAGATCAAGATTGTATGTCTTTGAGTTGCCCGAAGCATAGTCATACTTCTCGAACATACGTCTGCCTGAACGGTACCAGCTGAATTCATCGGGATCATATACCGTAAAGTCGGGGTAGGTATCAATGATGTCACCGGTTACGGTATCAGCCTCCAGGATGGAGAATGACGACTGTGTTGAATCGGCTAGGTCGGTAAGGAAATAATAGCCGTAATCCGAATACGTATTCACCTCATGCTCATAACCTTGAGCTGTCAGTTTCCATTTTACAGGACCCTGTCCATAGAACAGCATATAACTGTCAGCTCGCCATAACGGCTGCTCCGGCAGGTCATCGGTCAGATCCTGAAGATTTGTCTCCGGCAATACCGCTCCGCCGTAACCGAACAGACGTACCTTTGAGGGATCCTTGAATCCCATTGAACGCAACGAGCTGTATGTCAGGCTGTATATGCCGGACTCGGGAATTCTGATTTTGACCCAGTTGCCACTTGACAACACAGAGTTACGGGTATAGCGGTCTTGAGGATCAACATCTGTTGAGGGAGCTCTGAATGTCTTTTGTCCGGAACTGATGACATACTTGTATGAGAGTATGGCGTAATATCCGCCGTCACGCTTCATTATAGGCAGGAATTCCGCATCAAGAGTGGCAATCCCATGAGATATACCGATTGATGTCTTAACCTCAGGCCACTCGGTAATATCATCGGGAGACAGATTCCAACGTTTAAGGTCTTCGTCCTTTATCCTGAGCAACTCGGGATATTCAATCGATGCCGAATAAAGAGAATCCTGCCAATCACCCTCCAAACGGATACCGAAGCCACTCCACGGACGTACAGAATCTGTACTCATGGACGGCCAGTCAGTATCCACAAAACGACTCCTCTGCGCATGCATACCTACGCACGCACAAAGAAATAACAGCAGGATGGCAAGTGACTTTTTCAATATAAGTCTATCTTACGTGAAAATCCAATACGTTCTTATCCTCCAGGAAACCTTGCAGATGCTGACCTATGCTGACCGGTCCCACCCCGACCGGAGTGCCCGTAAATATCAGGTCACCTGTCTTGAGAGTGCAGAAACCGCTTACATACTCTATTATCCGCGCTACCGGGAATATCATATCGGCGGTGTGTCCCTCCTGTACCGTATTGCCGTCTATATCCAGACGAAAATGCAAGTCCTGCAAGTCTCCTATCTTATCCTTTGGAATCCAGTCACCCACCACTGCAGACTGGTCAAAGCCCTTGCAAAGCTCCCACGGCAGACCTTTCTGGCGAAAATCATTCTGCATATCGCGTGCCGTGAAGTCTATGCCCAGCGTCACCGCATCCCAATACCGGTCTGCAAATCTTGCGCTGATGCTTTTTCCCAGACGGTTTATCCTCACCACAAGTTCCGTCTCGTAATCCACCCTACCCAAATGATCCGGCAGAAAAAACGGACGACGGTTCCTAAGGATTGAAGAGTCCGGTTTCATGAAAATGACCGGATTCTCCGGAGTTAATAACGTTTCCCCCAGTTCTTTATTGTGCCTGGAGTAGTTCATTCCGACGCAGATGATTTTCATAAATAGCTGTTTAATCTGCACAAAGTTACTATCTTTGGACATACAAAACCGCACTAATCATGGGAAAGAACAGCAGTGACTGGAAAGACCGTCTTGGAGTCATGTACTCCACTAATCCCGATTTCAATTATCAGACCGATGAGGAGCCCGAGCAGGAACTGCTGCCACCCCAGCAGCAGAAACTGCGCCTACGCATGGAGAAAAACGGCCGCGGCGGCAAAACAGTGACCGTGATAAGCGGATTCATCGGACCACAAGCCGGTATGGAGGCACTGGCCCGCACCCTCAAGACATTCTGCGGATGCGGCGGCTCCGCCAAAGACGGTGAGATAATAATCCAAGGTGATTTCCGCGAGAAACTGAAAGCCAAACTCCTCTCCCTGGGATATACCCAGACAAAAGGATAAAAAAAGAGGCCTCCATCACTGGAAGCCTCTTCTTATATAGAGAAATTTTGAATTACTCTGACTTAAGAGTGAATCTGCGGAAAGCTGTTACGGTGAGGTCCTTGTCCAGAGCCTTGAGGTACTCGGCAACGGTCTTCTTCTCGTCAACGATGTACTTCTGGTTCAGCAGGCAGCTCTCATCGTAGAATTTCTTCATACGACCCTCAGCGATGCGCTCAATCATGTTCTCGGGCTTACCCTCCTCGCGTGCCTTGTCAGCAGCAATCTCCTTCTCGCGAGCTACGATGTCGGCGGGAACCTCCTCGGGCTTTACAGCAATAGGATTCTGAGCGGCAACCTGCAGAGCAATCTCGTGAACGTACTCCTTATCTGATACCTCCTTGTTGAAGGCTACCAGGCAGCAGAGGAAGTTCTTACCCTGATGGTTGTAAGAAGCGATCTCAGGAGCCTCAAGATAGTTGTAACCATCAAGCTCGAGCTTCTCGCCTACGATACCTGTACGCTCCAGAACGATGTCAGCAACGGTCTTGCCATCAAAAGGCAGAGCCTTAACCTCATCAAGAGACTTAGCCTTAGCAGCTACAGCGGCATCCAGGATGCTCTGTGTAAGAGCAATGAAGTCCTTGTTGTTGGCAACAAAGTCGGTCTCGCACTTAAGAGCAATGGTAGCACCGAAGTTACCGTCTACCTTAACGAGAACGCAACCCTCGGAAGCCTCACGGTCAGAACGCTTGGCAGCAACTGCCAGACCCTTCTTGCGGATTATCTCGATAGCTTTCTCAAAATCGCCTTCAGCCTCAGTAAGGGCCTTCTTGCAATCTGACATACCGGCACCGGTCTTGGTGCGCAGAGCTTTAATATCATCAAGTGTTACAGCCATTTTTCTTTAATCTTTAAAGGTTAATAAATCAAGCCTCAGCCTCCTTCTTGTCCTCCTTGGGAGCAGCAGCCTTACGGGTGCGCTTGGGTTTGGCAGGAGCTTCTTCGGCGGGAGCCTCAGCGGCAGGTGCCTCTTCCTGAGCAGGTACCTCCTCGGCAGCGGGAGCCTCATCAAGAGTTTCTTCCTTCTTGGCAACCTTGCGGATGCGCTCGCGACGAGGCTTCTCAGCCTTCTCAGCCTTCTCTTCCTCACCTTCGGCAGCAGCCTCATCACCCTTCTCAGCCTTACGCTCAGCAAGACCCTCGGCAATAGCGCCGCAGCAAGCGGTCAGGATAGCGTCAACTGACTTGGTAGCGTCATCATTGGCAGGAATTACATAGTCAATGTTTGAAGGATCGCTGTTGGTATCAACGATAGCGAATACGGGGATACCAAGACGGTTGGCCTCACGTACGGCGATGTTCTCCTTGAGAACGTCGATTACGAACAGAGCAGCCGGCAGACGTGACAGGTCGGCGATAGAACCAAGGTTCTTCTCCAGCTTGGCGCGCTGACGTGTGATCTGGAGGATCTCACGCTTTGAGAGGTTTGAATATGTACCATCGTTTGTCAGCTTGTCGATTGTGGCCATCTTCTTCACAGCCTTGCGGATTGTGGGGAAGTTTGTAAGCATACCACCCGGCCAACGCTCGATAACGTAAGGCATACCTACCTCAGAAACCTTCTGGGCTACCAGCTCCTTGAGCTGCTTCTTGGTACCAACGAAAAGGATCTTCTTTCCGTCACGAGCCATACGTTTGAGAACCTCGGCAGCCTGATCGATAGCGGCTACAGTCTGGTTCAGGTCGATGATATGAATGCCATTGCGCTCCATGAAAATATAAGGAGCCATAGCGGGATTCCATTTGCGGCGCAGGTGGCCGAAGTGGCAACCAGCTTCGAGAAGCTGTTCAAAATTTGTTCTTGACATAAATTGTTTTAGTTGTTTGTTTACATTCTTTTTAAATCAACCGTCGGGTAGCTGTCCCTTATGCGGCAGATCCCGACAGTTTAGATACTAAACACAGATTTCCAGAGGCCCGCAAATATATATGGTGCAGGCATGGGAATATATCCAGCGATTAACGCTTACTGAACTGGAATCTGCGGCGTGCCTTGGGCTGACCGGGCTTCTTACGCTCAACAGAGCGGGAATCGCGGGTCAGGAAGCCTTCTGAACGAAGAGCCTTCTTGTCGTCAGGATTGATCTTAACGAGAGCGCGAGCGATTGCAAGACGCAGGGCATTAGCCTGGCCATTGTAACCACCACCGTCCAGATTCACCTTGATGTCATACTTCTCGGCAACCTCAAGTTTCTTAAGAGGCTGGAGAACTACGTACTGAAGCAGTGATGACGGGAAGTATACTGCGAGATCTCTCTTGTTGATGGTAATCTTACCTGTTCCTTCAGAAACGAAGACACGTGCCACGGCGCGTTTACGACGGCCTATTGCATTGATTACTTCCATTCTCTACTAAATTAACTAAGTGAATTGATATCTATTGCCTTGGGCTGCTGTGCCTCATGCTTGTGCTCTGTACCTGCATAAACATAGAGGTTATCGATGAGCTTGTCACCCAGCTTGGTCTTGGGCAGCATTCCCTTAACAACTTTCTTCATAAGTCTCTCAGCGCCGTTGGGCTTAGCCATGAGCTGTGCAGGAGTGGTCTCACGCTGACCGCCGGGATAACCGGTGTAACGCAGATAAACTCTGTCAGTCCATTTCTTGCCTGTCAGGACAACCTTATCGGCATTAAGAACGATAACATTGTCACCGCAGTCAACGTGCGGAGTGAAATTAGTCTTGTACTTACCGCGCAGCAGCTTGGCAACCTTCACGGCGAAGCGGCCCAGGACCTGGTCCTTGGCGTCAACCACGACCCATTCCTTATTAACGGTAGCCTTGTTGGCCGAAACAGTCTTGTAACTTAAAGTATCCATTCTAAACTTTAAATCAATAATTAAACATTTTCATTCTACGCAACCTTCCGTCATCCCGACGTCACGGAAACTCCCTAAACGCTTGAATTCAGCAGTTACGCTATACCGCAGAACCCGTACTCGGGGGTTTAACACGCTAATAACTAACCCTTTATGCAAGGGTTGATAATAATCGGCTCGCAAAATTACACTTTTTCAATGAAATAGCGCACAAATCCTCCGGTTTTTTTATTCGGTTATAACAGAAAAGGGACGGCGCCTGCCGTCCCTTTTCCATAAAAACACCTTCGTGTTATAGCGATGTAAGAGAAAGACTCGGGAACCCTGCGGTCCACCTTGATGATACATTTTCATTCTCTACCGCTTCGGCCGCAGCCGTTACATCGGAAGCTTTTACATTTTCATCATTCCAGTCCTTCATATCCATCGTCCTTTTCATTATCATTAATCCTTTTCAACAAATATCACCAGTATATGTCCTCAAATCTTCTATGACAAAGATATGAAAACAAAGTGAAACAAGTGTTAAAATCTGAAAATATTTTTCATTTTTTTTCATTCCAGCCCTGAGAAGGGTACAGGCATACGTTTTGTGTATCCCTGAGCATGGAAGGTTGCTATGATTGTGCCGTTTTGGTCAGTAACTTCGACAACGGCGGCCGGTATTTTTGGGTGCCGGCTGGTAAAATGGCCCTGGGCGGTAAGCACATCGCCAAGTTTGGCCGATACGTGATAATATATGGTAGAGTTAATGGCAAAAGCCATGTTCTCGCCCTGGTTTACAAGTGCGGCAAACACCAGATCGGCCAACGTAAACAGAGCTCCTCCCTGGCAGATGTTGCCGGCATTCATATGATGCTCTGTAACAGTCATGGTTGCCTTTGCCGTTCCGGGCTTGACCTCAACAAGATCAATACCTATATACTTGGCGAACTTGTCGCCTTCATTCAGAAAATCTTTAAGTGTCATGATGTAAGGTGTTATTCTGCTGCAAAAGTATTCAAAAAGTCAGAGAGCCCTCCAGTTTTTCAGATGATAATACAGTCGTAGCGGATAAGGTCACCTGGCCCTTGTCCGATGTACGGCGGACATACGCCACCATACGTCCCTGATATGTACTGAACTCCGCGCTTTTATGACTGGTATCATGAGCCAGGACATCGGCGTTGTCGACAGCTATAAGTTCGGCTCCCGATACATCCAGTTTAATCCGGCAGTCATTGTTGGGGCAGACGTTACCCTCACCGTCAGCGATGAATACTGTCAGCATCTCCACGTCATCAAACCCGGTACCGGCATTGCCTCCAATTTTTTCAATGCCTATATGAGTGGGATTGCTTACGGTAACTGAATAGCATTTGGCAGCCAGCACACCGTCATTATATCCTCTGACATCTATTACTCCCTGATTGAAGTTGACGTTATACAGAGCAGGACGGGCGTTATCGGGCAAAGCCTTCCTGCCCTGAGGCTCTCCGTTTATGAGCAGTTCCACCTCCCGACAATTGGAATAGACCTCAATCACAGCCTGGTCATACGTATCCATATCGGCCGGAGTCCAGTCCGATACCAACGGGCCGGCACCGTTGTTGTCGGCATGACGGGCAAAAGCCACCATTGGTTCACTTGTCCACCAACTGGCGCGCTGCAGACCGGTAGGCTTGACTCCACCTGTCACATCAAGCAATGCGGTATTCCACATCACCTGCGGCCAGGCAGCCTCTCCAAGATAGTCTATTCCGGCCCACAGGAACTGGCCGCACAGTGACGGGTCATCGCGGAGCATGAGCCAGGACTGGACATCGGGAGTATTCTCAGTGCCGATGATTGCTTTCTCGGGATGGGCTTCGTGATATGCCTTGAGTTCGTCCACCCGGTAGTTCTGTCCCACCACATCCATCATCTCCGCAAATCCGTTCCTGTATACGCCCGATGAATTGGGACGGAAAAGGGCCATGGTCACAGGACGTGTATCGTCCAGTTCATGGACAAGGTCCTGCTGCCGGCGGTACTTGTCAAAACCTTCAGGATTGTTCAGGTTGTCACGTATCTCATTGCCCACGCTGTAAATCACCACGCAGGGATGATTGCGAGCCTGCTCCACCATAGCGCGGGTATCAGGCTCCCACCACTCGTCAAAAAAGAGATTGTAACCCTTCTCGGCATGGTTCTTGGGACTGTTCCAGGTATCAAAAGACTCCGCCATGACCAGAAATCCCATGCGGTCACAAAGGTCCATCAGTACAGGGTCGGCCGGATTGTGTGCCATCCTGATTGCATTCACGCCAAGGCTGCGCAACTGTTTCAGCCTGAACTCCCAGACCGATGCAGGCACAGCCGTACCCAGCGCTCCGGCATCGGAATGAAGACACACTCCGTACATCTTAAGGTTCCTGCCGTTCAGCCAGAATCCGGTTTCGTTGTCAAATCGGATGGTGCGCAGGCCGGTTGTTACGCTCACGGCATCCAGCTCCCTGCGGCCATCGGTCACCGTTACCTCAAGGGTATAAAGATATGGATCAGAGATATCCCAAAGATGAGGATTCCTGATATCCATCACTTCTGCAAGTTCTGTTTCAGAGCCCGCCTCCACTTTGGTTTCGGGGCCTGTCTTGCGCGCCACGGCTTTACCCTGGGCATCCTTCAAAGCATACTGCAACCTCAAATTCACAGGCTTGGCCAATCTGTTGGAGACCGTTGTCTTCACGTTCACCTTGCCGTCCGAATATGACGCAAACACGCCCTGCATGGGTATATTACAGGCGTTCTTTCTGACCAGACGTACATGACGGTTTATACCGCTTCCGGTGTACCAACGGGACGCCGGCTGAACCGAATTGTCAACACGTACGGAAACGACAGCGTCCTTGCCGCGGGTTATAAGACCGGTAATATCGTACGTAAAGCCCACATATCCGTTAGGGCGGTATCCTGCAAGCATGCCGTCCACATATACGCTGCTGCAGGCCATCACGCCGTCAAACTCCAGAAACAGGTGTTCATCGGGAGCAATATCGGTCTTAATGGTTTTGCGATACCACCCTGTACCGGCAGGCAGATAAGCTCCGCCCTGTCCGGTTATGCTGCTGCGGTCAAACTCCCCTTCTATGCTCCAGTCATGAGGCACATTCACATTACGCCAGCCTGTGGCGGCATCAAGTTCCTCAAGCGCAGCATCTCCAAGCAGGAACTGCCAACCTTCGTCTATACTCTTTACATCACGAGCCCATGTCAGGGCCGATGCAAACGCCATCAGAACAAACAATATCTTTTTCATCATTTATTACAACCTATTATCGCGTCAATCAGTTCCTGAGACGGGAAGTCCATGGGGATAATACCCACAGTCTCATGATGGTCATCCAAATATTCCAGCAGTCGGGCATTTGTGGCATCAGAATTACGTCCGATGTTTGTTCTCACGCCTGTACCGGTATAGCCAGATGCATGATTTATACACCATACATTTCCATCAGCCTGCGCAAGATTCCCGAGCAGATGCTCCATCATTCTCCATTTTATATCAAGATATGCCTCACTGTCATTGTTTCCGGACGTGTAACAGTCCTGCGCCCACAACGTTGCTGTTTCCTTATTTGAAGACGCTATCTGAGCGCCCTGAAACATTCCGTTTCCGGGCCAGCCACGGGTAACACACCCGGGAACATCTGTTCCGCCCGACGGTTCATTCCTGTGTATGAACAGGACACGTCCGCGGATATCGGCCACCGTCATTCCTGCCTTGAAATCAGCCAGCATCCGAGTAGGGATAACAGATAGGATCAGCTCCATAGTCAAATCAACCGCCTTCTGACCGCCGCCGGCGCTGTTTGTCATCACTATACAGAACTCCGTGGGATTCTCTTCAAGCTTACCCTTTATTATAAGGAGAGCCTCCTCGAATGTAAGATGGCAATTGGCAGGTCCATGATAGATTTTAAGCTTGTCACCCTCCAACTTGGGACGCAGATCAAAGAACCGTATACCCGCATCCCATTGTTCTGCCAGGTCCATTGTCTGCGTGCGCGCGTAATGGCGCATGGGGAACCGCACTCCAGCCGTGCCCGAATCATGCGTTCCGGGAATGGATACCCTGCACACCGGAATATCGTCCGACAGACCAGCCATCCAGCCTTTGTTTTTCTGCGCCGTCGCCACAGTTAAAAAAGAGCACAGACAGCATAAAAAAGCTAATAACCTTCTCATACAGACACAAAAATAACTGAATCTGTCTAATTTTGCAGCCGATTTATGGAACGATTAAAGAAAGTAATACGTCAGGCCTTACCACGGGCGTTCAAAACCATATGGTGGATATTCAAGATAACCGCCATCGTATCATTCGTGATGCTGTTGCTCAAATATACCGGAATCCTCACCTGGATTGCGGCTGCAGTGAGCCCCGTGTTCCAGATATTCGGACTGCCGGGCGATGCATCACTGGCTTATGTGAGCGGATATTTCATCAACGTATATTCGTGTATTGCGGTGGTATCGACCCTGGACCTTACGGTGCGTCAGATTACCATTCTGGGTACAATGACACTAGCCGCACATGCAATGGTGGTTGAGTGCGCGGTACAGAAAAAGACCGGCACGAACATAACCTATACCGTCATATTACGTACGCTGGGATCACTTGCACTGGGTATCATAATGAACCAGCTGCTACCGGGCAAGCCCGAATTTGACGCAACCGCTGTCAATCTGTCCGATATACCTTTCTTTAATATAAAGGAGGAGTTCTGGCCCATGTTCGTGGTCTGGTTCAAGGGGCTGGTAAAGCTGGCCGTTTGGATGACCGTACTCATAACGCTGCTCAACATCATCCAGCGTGTATTCTATGAGTATGGCATCATGACATACATTTCACGATTCTTCAGCCCGCTGCTCACGTTGTTCGGTCTGCCCAAGGAGACATCGTTCCTTTGGATCGTAGCAAACGTGGTTGGGCTGTCATACGGATCGGCCGCAATCATGGACGAGATGGAGCGCGGCAAGATATCGGACCGCAGCATTCTGGAGCTCAACACCCACATAGGTATATCGCACAGTAACCTGGAGGACCTGATGCTCTTTGCTGCCATGGGCGGACAATGGTACTGGATGCTTCTGTTCCGCTGGGCTATGGTAACTCTTCTGGTCTGGTCCCTAAGGCTTTACTTTAAACTTACAGCACGATAATAAAAAACTCCGATTCAAACGAACCGGAGTTTTTTGTTTTAGAACTCTGCGCTACGTGGTGTGCGCGGGAAGGGGATGACATCCCTGATATTCTGCATGCCTGTCACGAAGAGGATCAGGCGCTCAAAGCCAAGACCGAATCCGGCGTGCGGGCAGCTACCCCAGCGACGGGTATCAAGATACCACCACAGATGAGTCATATCCATCTGACGACGGTTGATCTCACCCATCAGTCTGTCATAGTCAGCCTCACGAACTGAACCGCCTATAATCTCACCAATCTGCGGGAACAGGACATCGGTACCCTGCATGGTTGATGCAGGAGCCTTGACTCCACGATAGCCGATAGAACCACCATCAGGTGTAGCCTCATTCTGTTTCATGTAGAATGACTTGATGGCTGTAGGATAGTCAGTCATGATGACAGGCTTCTTGAAGTGCTCCTCAACGAGGAAACGCTCATGCTCGGATGCAAGGTCATCGCCCCAGTTGCAGGGGAACTCAAACTTCTTACCGTTCTTGATTGCCTCCTGAAGGATATTGATACCCTCGGTGTATGTAAGACGTACAAAGTTCTCTTTGAGCACGCTCTGCAGACGCTCCAGGAGAGTCTTGTCAATCATGTTGTTGAGGAATTCCAGATCATCCTGACAGTGGTCAAGAGCCCAGCGTACGCAGTACTTTATGAAGTCCTCCTCAAGGTCCATCAACTCCTCCTGATCAAGGAAAGCAATCTCGGGCTCAATCATCCAGAACTCGGCCAGATGGCGCGGAGTGTTGGAGTTCTCGGCACGGAAAGTAGGACCGAAAGTATAGATGGCTCCAAGAGCGGTAGCACCAAGCTCACCCTCCAGCTGACCGCTTACGGTAAGTGAAGTCTGCTGACCAAAGAAATCATCATCGTAGATAATCTTACCCTGATCATCCTTCTTGAGGTCATAGAGGTTCTTGGTAGTTACCTGGAACATATTGCCGGCACCCTCACAGTCACTTGCTGTGATAAGCGGAGTGTGGAAATAGTAGAATCCGTGCTCATGGAAATAGGTATGAATAGCCATTGCCATATTGTGGCGTATACGCATAACCGCACCGAATGTATTGGTACGCAGACGCATGTGCGCATGCTGACGCATATACTCGAAAGACTGGCCCTTTTTCTGCATGGGATAGTCATCACCGCAAAGGCCCAATACCTCAATCTCCTTAGCCTGAACCTCGACTGCCTGACCTGAGCCGATGCTCTCAACCATGGTACCCTTTACACTAAGGCAAGCACCGGTGGTGATCTGCTTCATCAGCTCGTCACTGAACTTTTCAAGGTCAGCAACAATCTGAACGTTCTTGATTGTCGAGCCGTCATTGAGAGCTATGAAGTTTACGCTCTTGCTTCCGCGCTTTGTTCTTACCCAACCTTTGACGACTACCTCCTGACCGAAATCGGTACGCTTAAGGAGGTCGGCAATCCTTGTTCTCTTGATATCCATTGTTTTAGATTTAATGCGTAATTAATTATTCGTATGCACCCATACGGAGCATGTTGACCTCCTTCTCGGTGAGGAAACGCCAGTCACCGCGACGCAGACGCTTCTTGGTCAGACCTGCAAACTGAACGCGGTCAAGCTTGGTTACACGGTAACCCAGTGCGTCGAACATACGACGTACCACACGGTTGCGGCCTGAATGAATCTCAATGCCTACCTGGGTCTTGTCGTCGTTGACGTAGCTCACCTCATCGGCACGTACGATATCGCCATCCTCTTCGCCGATGTTCACACCGTCAAGAAGTTTCTGCAGATCCTCGGCGCTTACAGCGCGGTCCAGACGTGCATGATAGATCTTCTTCTTGAGGAACTTGGGATGTGTAAGGCGGCTTGCCATCTCACCGTCATTGGTAAGAAGCAGAACACCTGTAGTATTGCGGTCAAGACGGCCTACGGGATAAACACGCTCCTTGCAGGCACCCTTGATATAATCCATAACTGTCTTGCGCTCCTGAGGATCATCAACTGTGGTAACGCAATCCTTGGGCTTGTTAAGCAGGATATAAATCTTACGCTCAATACTTACCAGCTGATCGTGGAACAGCACGTTGTCACCGCGATGCACCTTGGTGCCCAGCTCGGTTACGGTCTGGCCGTTAACCTTTACGACACCGGCCTGGATGAACTCATCGGCCTCACGACGTGAGCATACACCGGCATTTGCCAGGTATTTGTTCAAACGTATCTCCTCCTCGGGATCGTGAATGACATCCTGATACTCTATGCGCTTGCGGTTGTCCTGACGTTTCTGCATGGGTTTGCGGAAACCGCCCTGCTGACCATATCCGCCCTGACGCTGACCGTATCCGCCCTGACGCTGGCCATAACCGCCCTGACGCTGACCATAACCACCCTGACGCTGACCATAGCCACCCTGGCGCTGATAGCCGCCCTGACGCTGGTAGCCGCCTTCCTGCTGCTCACCGCCCTGACCCTGGACGCGCTCTCTGTAGAAGCGGGGCTGACCCTCTTCACCATTGTTGTTATACGGACGGTTCTGTCCGTAACGCTGCTGTCCGTACTGCGGACGGTTATTGTTGTAGCCACGGTTCTGATAACCGCCCTGACGGTTCTGGCCGTAGCCCTGATCTCCATAATTCTGACCATACTGACGACGGGGGCGATCCTGGCTGTAGCCCTGCTCGCCATCCTGACGCTGCGGACGATCCACACGTGAATACTGCGGGCGATTGTTGTTGTAATCAACCCTTACAAAACGCGGACGTCCCTCTCTACGGTTAGTACTCTGACTCGTCTCATCGGAATTACCATTGAATCTGTTGAAGCTGTTCTCCTGTTCATCCTGATTCCCGCTCTCGTCGTAGAATCTGTTTCCATTCTCTGTTTCCATCATAATTGTAATTGTTTTAAGGAAGCCATCACGGCTTCATCTGATTTAGATTTTGTTGACTATTAATATCACACGCCGAAATAGTTGCCAGGCGTTATGGCTTTAAGTTCTTGTTTAATATTATCGTTAACGTTAAGTCCGTCAATAAATTCGCTTATGGACTGCTGAGTTACCTGACTGTTGGTACGTGTCAGTGCCTTGAGAGCCTCATACGGGTGAGGATAACCCTCACGACGCAATATGGTCTGTATAGCCTCGGCCACTACACTCCAGCATCCGTCCAGATCGGCGGCAATCTTATGCTCGTTGATAAGCAGTTTACCCAGACCCTTGAGAGAACTTGCTATTGCAATCATCTGATGTCCGAAAGGAACACCGATGTTACGGATAACCGTTGAGTCTGTCAGGTCTCGCTGCAAGCGTGATACCGGCAATTTGCGTGCCAGATGCTCCAGAATGGCGTTTGCCATACCCAGGTTACCCTCGGCATTCTCAAAGTCTATAGGATTGACCTTGTGAGGCATTGCACTTGAGCCCACCTCGCCGGCTTTGATCTGCTGCTTGAAATACTCCATCGATATGTACTGCCAGAAATCACGGTTCATATCGATCTGGATGGTGTTCATACGCTTCATCGCATCGAACAGGGCAGCCAGGTTGTCATAATTGGAAATCTGTGTGGTATACTCCTCACGCTGTAGTCCGAGCTTATCGGCCAGGAACTTGGCACCGAATGCTTTCCAGTCAATCTGGGGATAAGCCACATGATGAGCGTTGAAGTTACCGGTAGCACCGCCGAACTTGGCTGACAGAGGTACAGCCTTGAGCTGCTTGAGCTGCTCACGCATACGATAAGCGAATACCTCAATCTCCTTACCCAAACGTGTGGGTGAAGCGGGCTGTCCGTGAGTGCGTGCCAGCATAGGAACGTCTTTCCAGCGCTGGGCATACTCCTCCAGTTTGTCAATAAGTGACTGAATTGCGGGATAGTATACATTCTCCAGAGCCTCCTTTATCGACAGAGGTACTGAAGTATTGTTTATATCCTGTGAAGTAAGTCCAAAGTGTATGAACTCCTTATATGGAACCAACTCGGGAACAAGGTCAAACTTTTCCTTGAGGAAATATTCGACAGCCTTGACATCGTGATTGGTAACCTTCTCAATTTCTTTGATATGTGCGGCATCTTCCTCAGTGAAATTCTGCCATATCAAGCGCAAACCATCAAGTGAAGCACGTGAAACACCTGCCAGCTGCGGAAGCTGGAATTCACAAAGTGCCGTAAAGTACTCAATCTCTACTCTTACTCTATACTTTATGAGGGCAAACTCGGAAAAGTATGATGCAAGTTCCTGTGTTTTGCCGTGGTAACGTCCATCTATGGGGGACACGGCGGTTAGTACGTCTAAATTCACTTTAAATTACAATCTCTAAATTATCCTCTTTCAATTATTTTCCAGTATCACTCAATCTGCTTCTCAGCAGCGCTGCAAAATTAGCAAGAAATTCATAATTTTGCGCATTCTAAAAACTTAAATTATGTCACAAACTGCCAATAAAAGAATTAGTGAGAGTAAGGGTGCACGTTGGGCAGCCCTGATTATCGTATCGTTCACAATGATGTGGGGTTACTTCCTCACCGATGCCCTTTCACCCCTTATGACCATGCTCGAGGAGCAGATGGGCTGGACCAGTCTTGAATTCGGACAGTTCAACTGGGCTTACTGCTGGTTCAACGTATTCCTGTTCATGCTCATATTCGGCGGAATCATACTGGACAAGATGGGTGTCAGGTTTACCGGAATAGTAACCTGCATACTGATGTTTGCCGGTGCTCTCATCAAATACTACGCAGTCAATTACATATCACCGGGAGCCGAAGCCGGAACCGTATTCGGAATGCGCACGCAGGTATTCGTAGCCTGTCTTGGTTACGCAATATTCGCCGTGGGTACCGAGAACTGCGGAATCACCGTATCAAAGGTCATAACAAAGTGGTTTGCAGGTAAGGAACTGGCACTGGCAATGGGTGTACAGGTTGCAGTAGCCCGTCTGGGTACGGCAGCCGCCCTGGTATTCAGTCCCATGATAGTAAAGCATTTCTCACTCTCCGCCCCGCTGCTCTTTTCGGCCATCCTGCTCTGCATAGGATTCCTGGCCTACCTGGTATTCTGCCGCATGGACAAGAAATTCGATGCCGAAGTTGCTCTTGAGCAGGGCGATCCCGATGATGTATTCAAGGTAAAGGACCTGAAACTTATAATCACCAACCGCGGATTCTGGCTCATCGCCCTGCTCTGCCTCATGTTCTATTCGGCTGTATTCCCGTTCATGAAATATGCCGCATCACTGATGGAGAACAAATATGGCGTAAGTACGACCCTGGCAGGAATCATACCGAGCCTGATACCTTTCGGAAACCTTATCATGACCCCGCTCTTTGGCGGTATATACGATAAGAAAGGAAAGGGTGCAACAATCATGATCATAGGTTCACTGCTGCTCATTCTGGTACACGTGCTGTTTGCATTGCCTCTGCTCAACTACTGGTGGTTTGCAGCATTCATCATGATTATTCTTGGTGTGGCATTTTCACTCGTTCCTTCAGCCATGTGGCCCAGCGTTCCCAAAATCATACCGCAAAAGCTGGTAGGCTCTGCATACGCACTGATATTCTGGGTACAGAACATAGGTCTGGGATTCGTTCCTCTGCTTATTGGCGGCATACTTGACAAGTACTGCAAGGATGGTGTACGCATAGTCAACGGAGCCGAAGTAACGCAATACAACTATACCCTTCCGATGATCATTTTCGCACTGTTCGGTGTGGTAGCACTGTTGCTGGCAATGCGCCTTAAGGCAGTTGACAAGAAGGCCGGTTACGGACTTGAGGAGCCCAACATCAAAGCATAACAGCTGTCCGTATGGAAAAGAAGAGAGAGAGATTTGACAGCCACGTAGGAATGATCCTGGCTATGGCCGGATCGGCCGTAGGTTTGGGAAACCTGTGGCGTTTCCCGTTCCTGGCCGCACAGAACGGCGGCGGCGCGTTCATCTTTGTCTATCTCATTCTGCTCCTTACCATCTGCATACCGGTCCTGATGACCGAAATTACGCTGGGTCGTAAATGCCGCACAAACGTAACCCGCGTATATGACAATCTGGGTGCTCCCCGCTGGCGCTGGGCTGGTTTCATCACTTTGCTCACCCCTATAGTCATTATGGCATTCTACACAGTGGTGGGCGGCTGGTCAGTCAAGTATCTGGTGCAGGCATGCTCATTCAGTTTTACTGCTCCCGATGCCGACTATTCAGGTGCATTCGGCGGGTTCATAAGCTCCACGTGGGAGCCTCTGGTCTATACTCTCTTTTTCCTGGTCGTGACCGCAATAGCAAACTTTGGCGGCGTAAAGAACGGTATAGAGAAATTCTCCAAACCCATGATGACGGTACTTTCCATAACCATCATACTGGTAGCTATCCGTTCACTTACACTGCCGGGAGCATCCGAAGGCACAAAGTATCTGCTGATACCTGATTTCAGCAAGATAGACGGCAAGGTACTCATAACCGCTCTGGGACAGGCATTCATGTCGCTGAGTATAGGTATCGGCATCCTGCTTACTTACGGATCCTATGTCAAGACCAAGGAAGATATAGCTATGACCGCCATAACCACCGGTCTGATAGATACTCTGTTTGCCATTATTGCCGGACTGGCCATCATCCCCGCCGTATATGCAATAGCCTATATGAACGGTACCGCACCAGCCGTAAACGCAGGCCCCGGGCTTGTGTTCATAACCCTGCCGGGAGTATTTGCCTCAATGCCGGGCGGCAGCATAATAGCCATTCTGTTTTTCCTCTCACTGCTGCTGGCCGCCGTGACATCGGCCATATCAATGCTTGAGGTTATTGTTCGCTATTTCATCGAAGAGTGGAAGCAGAGCCGCAATGCCGCTGTAATAACCAGCATGATACTGATAATAGTACTTGGCTGTATCTGCTCCCTTTCACAGGGTACGCTGTCAGGAATCAGCATCCTGGGCATGAATATATTCGATTTCTTTGATGTAATATCATCGGATGTACTCATTACCGTGGGCAGCCTGGTAATGGTCCTGTTTGCAGGATGGCGCATAAAAAAGGCCGGTTTTCTTGACGAATTGACCGGCCATAATGCTTCCACTACTCCACGCTGGATTTTCAGCTTTGTCTATTTCATGGTCCGCTGGGTTGCTCCCATAATCATTATCGTGATTATGCTCAGCAACATTTTCTTATAATATCTCGCGGGCAATCCAGGCGCACGCCTCGGCATCGGCCAGGGCGTGGTGATGGTTTTCCAAGCAATAGCCGCAGGCCTCGGCAACGGTCTGCAGCTGATGATTGGGGAGATTACGCAACTTGCGGCGTGACACACAGAGCGTATCATAAAACTCATAATCCGGATAGTCCATCTGATAAACCCGGAACACCGCCTTAAGGCAACCCTCATCGAAAGGACTGTTGTGCGCCACAAGCGGAAGACCCTCAATGAGAGGTTCTATCTGCTCCCACACTTTGGGGAATACAGGCGCATCATCCGTATCGGCACAGCAAAGCCCATGCACCTGCTGGCACCAATAGTTGTAGTAGTTGGGTTCCGGCTGTATGAGTGAATAGAATGTATCCGTTATCTCGCCGTCACGCACAACAACAACGCCCACCGAGCATACCGATGAGCGTTCGTTGTTGGCAGTTTCAAAATCTATCGCTGCAAAATCTTTCAAAGCGTCAACTCTCTGTAGCGGCCTCTATCTTCTTGAGCATTGCGAACATGATCAATGCGGCGATGAGGCAGAGTGCCATAAGTATTGTCCAGTTCAACCACAGAGGAACCCTATCCCAAAGCATTGACGGGATGGAGCTCAGATAGTTTCCGATAGCGGTAGCTGCAAACCAGCAACCCATCATCAGACCCTTGTACTTGGGAGGAGCCACCTTGCTCACGAATGAGATACCCATAGGTGAAAGCAGCAGCTCTGCAAATGTCAATACCAGATAGGTGTTGATGAGGTATGTGGGTACTACGGGATCGGGTGATACAGCGCCGTTCAGACTTGAAGGAGTAGGCTGTCCTGCCGATGCAAGCAACATCACGGCATAACCCAGAGCAGCGACAAGCATACCCAGACCTATCTTCTTGGGTGCAGAAGGTTCCTTGTCTTTCTTAGCCAGTGCGCCGAATATTGCCATTGATACGGGGGTCAGGGCAACCACAAAGAACGGGTTGAACTGCTGGAACTCCTGCGGCAGTATGGGACGGGGATCGGCCATTCCGCGATAGAGAGCATATGCGCCACCCCAAAGGGCCAGTGTTACTACAGCGCAGATGGTCTTTGCCTTTGAAGTCTCTGACTGGAATGCACCGAACAGTGTATAAATGGATGCTGCAATCAGAGCCAAAGCCCAGATATTGAATCCAACCTTGAGCGGACCTGTTACGAACGGCTGTGTATAGTCACGCGCAAAATATGTCAGTGAAGAACCGTTCTGATGGAATGCCATCCAGAAGAAAATCACTACTGCAAATACCAGAATAAGAGCGATGATACGGTCTCTGGTCTGCTTGGGAGTGAGCTCAACTGCTGCAGCGGCGTCAGATGAAGAAGCCTGTCCGGCCTTGACATCAGCATGCTTGAACCAGGAACGGCAACCCAGATAAATTGCAATTGAGAATATCAGTGATACACAGGCTACTCCGAATCCAAGATTATAGGCAACCGAAAGGTTGTCAATATAATACTGGCAGAATTCAGTGATGCTCTTACCTGCAGCTCCGTTCATGGAGTCTGCATAGCTCTGCATTATCTGGAGGTTTGACATGTCACCAGTCAGGATCTGGTTTGCGATTGCGGGAGCATCGGACTTATAGAACAGACCTGCTGATCCAAGCTTCCAGTTGGTAAGTGCTGTAGCAGCTGTGGGAGCGAACATGGCACCTACGTTGATAGCCATATAGAACAGACTGAATGCGGAATCTCTCTTGGCCGAATACTTGGGATCATCATACAGGTTACCGACCAGCACCTGCAGATTACCCTTGAACAGACCCGTTCCCGATGCTATGAGTACCAGAGCCAGAATCATAAGGATAAGACCGAATGTTGATGCCGGGGTGGGAATGGCCAGGCACAGATAACCGATAAACATCACGCTTACACCGGTTACCACGCATTTACCGAATCCGATCTTATCGGCCAGGATACCGCCTACAACCGGCATAAAGTAAACTACTGCAAGAAATGTTGCGTAAAGCTGACCGGCAGTACTTGCGGAGAATCCGAACTTTGCCTGCAGATACAGCAGGAAGATGGCTAACATGGTGTAGTAGCCAAAACGCTCGCCCGTGTTGGCTAATGCCAATGCAAACAGGCCTTTAGGTTGTCCCTTAAACATAAGTTTGTTTTATAGATTAGTAATATTTGTCCAACGGAGCGCTAATATAGCATTTCCTTGACAATTGAGCAAACTAAAACTCTATCAAAATAGGTCTGTGGTCCGAAGGGATCCAGTATGATGCTCCCTGTTCACGATGCTGCTCGGTATAGCCCGAATTCAGTATCTCAGCTGATTTGATCTGCTTGATTACAGGCTCGGTTGCGTAGATAAAGTCTATGCGGCGGCCGTTCTGGCTGGACTGTATGAACTCTCCCGGATGTTTGTTCGCAATAACATCAATATAGGGAGTACTGTTCCTGATATAATCATGGACACAGTAGATTGATGAATCGGCCGACAGCTTATAGTGGTCATTGTCCAGGCTGGATATTGAATTGAAATCACCCATCATAAGCCACAGCTCCTGCTCAGGATGCTCGCGAGTCAGTATGGTCTGGTTACAGACATATTGAACCTCTTTCTTACGGAACTCATCACTACCTCCGCCGCCGGGACCACCGAATCCCATTCCACGGCCTGGGCCCATTCCGCCCTGAGGCCTACTGCCACCGGGAGCACCAGCTCCGCCCTGAGGTCTGCTGCCGCCCGATGGGCGTCCGCCTCCGAATCCGCCCATACCGCCGCCGCCCATTGCAAACGGCATGGCGTGCATACATACTATATTATATGTCTTGCCGTCCATCTCAATCTGAACCCAACCGGCTCCATGGCCCACGACCGTGTCCTGTCCGCCGGCTATTCTCTTCATATTATTGATGGGATGCTTTGAGGTAATGACCTGAGGTGAATTATCCTGGTCCTGGGCAAGATAGACATACGGATGCCCGTATCGTGCCGCAACCTTGTCCCAGTTGGCGGGAAGATAAGCCTCCTGACCCGCTTCAAGATGAGTGGTCTTGGCCTCGCAGAAGACACAGACATCCGGATCAGTAGCCTTGAGGAACTCCACAAAATTGTCATAATTGTTGGCCTGGTCTGACCACATTCCGTCCTGAATGTTCCAGGAGATAAGCTTGCGAGCCTGCACACCGCTCACAGCAGCTATGGCTACAAGAGCACAATACAAAATCTTACGCATAAATGTTAGTCCTTTTGTTAGTCCAAAAGTACAAAAAAGGAATTAATCCGCCAGCGTCCACAAAAAAAGAGGCTCGCTAAAGCGAACCTCTTTTTTTGTGGGCGTTGACGGATTCGAACCGCCGACCCTCTGCTTGTAAGGCAGATGCTCTGAACCAGCTGAGCTAAACGCCCGTGCTTTCCGTAAAAGCGGTGCAAAGATAACGACTTTTACGTATAGGCAAAAACTTTCGGTCCTTTTTTTGCAATATTTTTCCCTGTATGGCTCTTTTATGGTATCTTCGCGGTGCAAAAACACTAAAATATAATATGGAAACAGTTCTCAGCGGCATACGCCCTACAGGAAACCTTCACCTTGGCAACTACTATGGTGCAGTGACAAGCTTCATTAAGCTTCAGGATTTGTACAGATGCTTCTTCTTTATTGCAGACTGGCACTCCCTGACTACTCACCCCACCCCTGAGAATATCCAGAATAGCGTCCGCACAATCCTGGCAGAGTATCTTGCATGTGGTCTGGACCCTGAAAAGGCTACAATTTACGTTCAGAGCGACGTACCCGAGGTGGTTGAGCTCTACCTTTATCTCAATATGAACGCCTATCTGGGCGAGTTGGAACGTGTCACCTCTTTCAAGGAGAAGGCACGCAAGCAGCCCGATAACGTAAATGCCGGCTTGCTTACATACCCCACCCTGATGGCATCGGACATCATTATCCACAAGGCCAACAAGGTTCCCGTAGGCAAGGACCAGGAGCAGAATATGGAGATGGCACGCAAGTTTGCACGCCGTTTCAACCAGATGTATAAGGTGGATTACTTCCCAGAGCCCGCATCATTCTCTCTGGCCAAAGAGGGAGGCATCAAGATTCCCGGACTGGACGGATCGGGCAAGATGGGCAAATCTGAAGGCAACTGCATCTACCTGTGCGACGAACCTTCAGTAATCCGCAAAAAGGTTATGAAGGCTGTGACCGATGCCGGCCCACAGGCACCCAACAGTGAGAAACCGGAGGTTATCCAGAATCTCTTTACCCTGCTTGACGTTGTTTCGTCAAAGGACACATACAACTATTTCAACGACAAATGGAACGACTGCACGCTGCGTTACGGAGACCTTAAGAAACAGCTTGCCGAGGATATCGTAGCTGCAACCGACCCTATTCGTGAGCGTATCAAAGAGTACGCAAACAATAAAGAGTTGCTGGACAAGATTGCACGCGCCGGAGCCGAAAAGGCACGCGAGAGTGCATCAAAGACTCTGCGTGAAGTACGCCAGATCATAGGATTCAAGGTGTATTAATCACCTGATTTAAAAAGGACTATATGAGCAAAATCAAGGATGCGGCTAACACCGCATGGAACGCGGTGCAGACATGGAAGTTCTGGAAAGAGCTTTTCGTCATGACTTTCGGTATGGCTATCGCCGCACTGGCAGTGAACTATTTCCTGGTTCCCGGCAAGTTGATTGTGGGAAGTATCTCGGGTCTGTCAATCGTAATCAGCGGTATTTTTGACTTGATGGGAATGACCGTCAAGGTATCGACAGTCATTCTGATAATAAATGCCATTCTGCTCATTATGGCATATCTCCTTATAGACAAGGAGTTTGGCATCAAGACCGTTTATACGGCCCTCATTCTGGGTCCGCTTATGGATCTTTGGGAGAAGGTCCTGCCGGTATCCAATGTACTCACCGACGGCACATCGGTCATGGGCGATGTATGGCTGGACCTGTGTTGTTTCGTACTGTTGCTGAGCGCATCGCAAGCCATACTGTTTCACATCAATGCCTCCACAGGCGGACTTGACATACTGGCCAAGATCGTTAACAAGTACCTTCACTTTGACATAGGCGCATCAATATCCGTAGCAGGAGCTATAATCTGCTGCTCGGCTTTTGCCATCAACCCGTTCCGCATGGTAGTGGTAGGTCTTATAGGTACCTGGATAAACGGAATCGTGGTTGACTATTTTACAGCCAGCATAAACAAGCGCAAGAGGGTATGCATCATATCCTCCAGCCATGAGATCCTGCGCAAATATATCATTGAAGAACTGGACCGCGGATGCAGTCTCTATAAAGTGACAGGCGGATACAGCGGCAAGGAGAACATAGAGATTCAGGCTCTGCTCACACAGGATGAGTTCTCAAGCCTGATGGACTTCATGAAGAAGAATGATATTCACGGATTCATTACCGCCGGTAATGTAAGTGAAGTATACGGACTCTGGAATAAGCACAAACGCGGTCCTATCGGTTGATCAGAACCATTTGGAGATTTCCTCTTCAGATTTAATCACATAAATTGTCTTGGCGTCGGGGGTACGCGAAGGCATGCTGCATGCTTTAAGGGAGCGTACAAGCTCCTGCATCTCTTTTTCAGACAGACGGCGACCCGACGGAATTGCAGCCTTACGTGCCATAGCCAGAGCCATACTCTCCAGCTGGCGGTCTTCCTCATGAGTGGGATTGATACGCAGATCGGCAATCATATCGGTAATGAGACGCTCATAATCCTGTCCCTCCATCCCTGACGGAACGCCCTGCACGGCAATAGCGCCGCGACCCATATCGGAAAGGTCAAAACCAAGGGCCGCAAAGCGGGGTTTGAGTTCGGCAAACACGGCGGCATCCGAAGCCGACAGCTGGAACATCTCAGGGAACAGCAAACCCTGCGATGCGGAGACACTGCTCCTGGCCGAAGCCATAAACCTGTCGTACAGTACTCTCACATGTGCACGATGCTGATCTATTATCATCAGTCCCTGTTCGGAAGGAACAAGGATAAAGCGGTCTACAAACTGATAAGGCTTAAGCGGCTCTTCCTCCGGCTGCACAAAAGTCTCGCTCATAGGTGTAAACGGAATGGCACCGTCATTGACCTTACGCTCTATGGCTTCTCCGTACAGTTTACTCCAATTCTCCCTGTTGGCACGAGACTGGCCTGTCTCATTGCGGCTGCCCGAGAACGGATTGAAATCCGGGTTATAGCTAACCTTGGGCTGGGTTACGGGACGTGATGCGTCATAGATGGGAATATCGGGCATATCGGCCGTATTGAAATCTATGGTCGGCATCTCCTCAAAACGGCCCACGGTCTCCTTGACGGCAGCCATGAGTATCTTCCAGATAACCTGTTCGTCCTGGAACTTTATCTCTGTCTTGGTAGGATGGATATTGACGTCTATCGTTTCGGGCGGAACATTCAGAAACAGGAAATATGACGGCTGGTCACTCTCCGGGACAAGTCCTTCATAGGCACTCAGTACAGCCTTATGGAAATATGGATGGCGCATGAAACGGCCGTTTACAAAGAAGAACTGCTTGGCGCCCTTACCCTTGACATTATCCAGATTGGAACAGAATCCGCTTATCCTGACCACCGATGTCTCAACCTCAACCGGCAGCAGTGCCTCATTCATCTTACGGCCGAAAAGATTGATTATACGCTGTTTTATAGCCGATGGCGGCAATGACAGTATCTGTTCTCCCTGATGGGTAAGCTCTACTGCTACCTCGGGATGAGCAAGAGCCACACGTTCTATCTCGGTCAGTATATGGCCGAATTCCGTCTGGTTACTCTTGAGGAACTTACGCCGTGCCGGTACATTGTAGAAAAGATTGCGGACAGTGAATGTGCTGCCGGCAGGACAAACGCACGGCTCTTCCTGTTCAATCTCCGAAGCCTTGACTGTTATGGCGGTTCCTGTCTCACTGTCGGCAGTACGTGTACGCAACTGGACTTCGGCCACTGCTGCGATTGATGGCAAAGCCTCGCCGCGAAATCCGAATGTGGTAAGTGAAAACAGGTCATCAGATTCACGTATCTTGGAGGTAGCATGACGCTCGAATGCAGTGCGTGCATCCTCCGGGTTCATGCCGCATCCGTTATCAGTAACCTGTATGGAGGTACGGCCGGCATCAGTCAGCACAACCTTGATGCTGTCTGCACCGGCATCGACAGCATTCTCCACCAGTTCCTTGACTACCGATGCAGGGCGGTTTACCACCTCTCCTGCGGCAATCTGGCTGGCTACCTGCTGTGAAAGAACCTTTACCTTATTCTCCATCTTTATCTCAGAAAACAGAGTTACCGTTCAAGATCCATAAAAGAAATATCACGAGGAGAACAATAAGCACTATTGCAACCGGAAAACTCATTCTGGGCCCTCCGTTCTCCTTGCGGCGCTTGAGATGGGTTGTACCCTCAACGAACTTGCCGCGTATGTTTTCAGGATTGAAACCCTCCTGTGGCAACATACCCAGTTCACGCTTGGCCCTCTCCTCTATTTTGGCCAGCTTCTCCTTACGCTCGTCAACATAAATGTATTTATGCTCAAAACGGCGCGGTTCCCTAACGTTGAACATTCCCATGACTATTTCCTGCCTTTTCTACCTTTCAATGTGGGAAGAGGAACTTCCTTATTGGAATTATTCTTCTTAAGCTGTTCTTCGGCTCTCTTGCCGCGCCAGTAGAAGACATCATCCGGATCAAGTGGCCTGATCCTGTCAAACCAGCTGAAATTGGGAAGGTACATCTTCTTTTCATCCAACTTATCCATCGGATACATCACTCCGTTGGAATGACCTATCATGACAATCTTATCCACAGCCCGCATCTTGAAATGCGTCCTGAGGCTTGACCCTTCGGTAGTATTCATTCCTATCATTGCCGAATCAGAATCAAGCGGATAGAATACTGCCTGAACGTTTCCGGTCACATCGGCATAATCTATCTCTCCGGCCTTGAAATAAGCCTTTATCTCACGTCCGGCAATCTGATTGAAATGAACAGAATCATTCCATTGGACAAACAGTGCCTGACCTATCACATGAGCCCAGTCTATGGTGCTGTCATTCAAGTAAAAAATCATCTTTTCCCCAAGCACCTGGCTATCCTCGTTCCAAAGGATAGGATCGTCATATAATGTCAGACTGGAATCCTTGGTGGTAAACACCATTGAGTCTGCCACCATCTGCAAATCTATGCGATATACACGCACTCTGTTGAAACCCCTGACCTGGCGTTCCAACACGCTGTCATGTGTCGCATTATAGAATGATACCAGACGGAACGTATCGGCATGCGCGAACATGCTGTCACCGGCAGAATACTCTATAAGCAATGCTCTGCCTGTAAGGACCGCCGAATCATTTTCACTGTTGTAATAGACGTATTCGCCCAGTGCATCAACCTTGTCCTTATAGTTGTTTATGATTACATTGCCGAATCCCTCCATCATCCCGGCTTCGCTGTCATATACTATACTGTCACCGGTCATATGAGTCTCACCTCCGTTCTGTTCCACGACCGAACGATCCAGCAGTACAGCGCTTTTTGTCTCGGTATTGAAACGACCGTGGCTTGTATTTATCACATTGTCTTCATTGACAATGGTAGCGGGACTGTTCAGGAAAGCAGTATGGGTGTCTGTGTTATAATGAAGGGTATCAGTAGTCAATGTATAATCAGGACTCTCCAGTGATACGCCGTCCATAAAGACTGCCATCTTGGTATTGGTATCAAACTGACCGTATTCAGAGATGAGGGTACTCTCCTCATCAAGCAGCGTACCGCCGTCAAAGAACCATCCGAGTCCGGTATTACGGTCGTAGTTCAGACGGTCGGTAAGCAGAATCATAGTCTTGTTTTCCAGACGCACGTTATCCATTACGCGAAGGAGTCTGGTATTACCGTCATAAAAAAGGGAGTCTCCAAACAGGAACAGAGTATCACCCTGCTCTATCCGGATATTATGATATGCGTCGAATGAATTGCGTTCCTGATAGAAGAGTGCACTGTCACAGTACATGTACATGCTGTCGTGACGGAAGATCACATTACCTATCAGTCGCTGTGCATCCGGATTTACCCACTCCTCATAACGGATGACATCGGCATTGAGCAGATATACCCAGTTGGTGTCAACTGATTCGGATTCAATATCAGATTCAGGTGCAATCTCTGCATTCTGCGCTGCGACAGCCGTCATGCAACCCAGCATGAGCACAAAAAGGATTGACCTGAGATTAAACATCCTGACTTTAATCCCGATTAATATTTACCCCAGCCGGGATATCTGAAATCACAATCGTTCCAGCCTTCGCTGATACGGACATAAGTGGTGCGTTGTTTGTCGCGGATCCACTTCTCAAGAGCCTCCTGCTGACGTATACTGCTTACCAGCTCGAAAAGGATCTCATAGTCTTCGGCCATATTAGCCTTGTGTCCGTTTATCTTGCTTTTAAGCTTGACAATGGCACAAGTGGTCTTACCGTTGTTGAGCTGCAGCACGAACGGGTCTGAAATCTCACCCACATGCATTCTGTCGACGACTTTGGCAACATCCTGCGGAAGCTCCTGCATCTCAAACTTGGATATGCCGGGAGCACCAGGCTCGATAACGTGAGACATAAGGCCGTTGTTGTTGCGGGTGTCTTTGTCCTGCGAGTATGCTGCCACACAGAACTCGAATGAATGCTGTCCGTTGCGTATGCCACCGGCAATAGTGTCAAGACGGCCAAGGCAGTCGTTCACACTCGCCATCGGTATACGAGGCTTGCGCAGGATATGACGCACCCTGACACGGTCACCAAGCCTTTCCACGAACTGCAGGATATGAAATCCGTATTCTGTCTCAACTATCTTTGATATTTTACTGGGGTCAGTCATATTGAAAGCCACGGCCGAGAACTCAGGCACCATCTCACCACGTCCGAAAAAGCCCACATCACCTCCGTTACGGGCAGAACCAGGATCCTCTGAGTAAAGACGGGCCAATGTAGAGAAAGAGACCTCTCCTGACTGCACACGATCTATATAATCGCGAAGATCTGCCTTAACGGCATCTATCTCTTCCTGGGGAATTACAGGATCCAAGGTTATAATCTGGACCTCCACCTGAGTGGGGATAACAGGTATTTCATCGGGAGACATATCCTTGAGATAGCGTCTCACCTCTGCCGGAGTGACCTTCACCTTTGACATTATCTTGTCACGTACCTTACCGATCACATATTCCTGACGGCTTGTCTCATAAAGACGGCTTTTGATCTGGTCGGCACTCATGCCGAAATACTCCTCAAGCTTCTCTTCTGATCCGGCCTGGTTGACATAATCCTTATACCTGGCCTCGACATAATGTGAAACATCATCGTCTGTTGCGAAAATACTGTCAAGCTCAGCCTGGTTAAGGAACAGCTTATTGACCGCCAGCTGCTCGGGAATTACGCAATAGGGATCACCATCCCACTGGACGCCGTTCATCTGGGCACTCTGACGAGCCTCCTCAACCTCTGACTTATAGATAGCCTCATCGCCTACCACCCAGACAATCTCGTCTATGACACTGCCCTGAGCTGCAGACTGCATACAGAAAACAGTGAGAAGACAGATTGTGATGAATATGTTTTTTCTCATTTGTAATTTCTATTGATGAAAAACGATTCTGTTCTTTTCTATGGCAGCATCATACAGATCCTCCTTGATTTTCCGCATGTATGACACTTCATTGCTGTTGATAAGCAGTCCGCGTATTCTGGAACGGGCATGATCCAAAGGCTCAATACCACCCTTGAGCGCATACTCACTCACATTGAGCAGGTATATATACTCTTCATCCTTGAACTCAAAACTGCCGTTATCTTTCAGCATAGTCTCCAACGGTTTCTCCATTACAGGAAGCAAAACCTCAATCTCCGCTACAGTACGCCAGTTGTCATAGAAGAATTCGCATCGTGCAGCATTACGGATACTGTATTTCTCTATCTCCTCAAAAGACTCGTCATCCTGCTGGATATACAGTTTCCTTATATCCGAAAGGTCATGTGACTTATTGGAAATCTTAAGGAACAACCCTTTGATTAAAGACTCATCCAGCACAAACAGACGTTCGTTGTCGTTATAGAACTGCTCTATCTCCTCATCGGATATCTCCGATGAAAATTTCTGTTCAATAAGACGACGCTGATATTCATGCTCAATAAGCGATCTGCGATAGTTCTCAACCAGACGGTCAATATCCTTTGTATCCGGAATGTTACGTATGGCATTCTGATAAAAGAGCACATCCTGAGCCCAGTTTTTTATAAACTGCCTTGCAAACAGGGTGCTGTCAGCATCAGACATACCTAACGGAAGGACTTGTCTTATATCCTCTTCATAAAGGACATCGGTGCCAATCTCAACTATCGGCGTTTTTCCATAGACATATTCCGTCACGCTTTTTTTCCATTTGCAGGAGACAAGCAACACTATTGACAGAATTGCCCATATTCCTACAAATAATCCCCTACGTGACTGCATAGCTCTCATCATTTATCCAGACTGACCTTTTTGAGGGCCTTCTTATATATCTTGTGCTTATACTTGCTGCGCAGCTTCTTGAGCCACTCGTTCTCGAGATAATTCTGATACTCCTCGGCAACCTCACCTGCCACATCATTGATTGAATCCGGCTGTTTCAGCACTCTTCCAACTACGTTGACGTAAGAATAGCCTGTCATGGGCTCGTAATCTCCCACACCGAAAACAATCTTGTCCACGTACTCATTCTGGCCCTTTTTGAAAATTCCTGTTTCGAGAGAACCTCTCATGACACGAATCCTGATATCCCCGCTGTTGAATGCCAGTATGGAATCAACCCAAACGCTCATGTCATTTCTCTCAAGAACAGGCTTTATCTCATTAAAGGTCTCCTCATTCCGGCAGAACAGGAGCATTCCCTTGAAACAGGGTTCGTCAAACTTGAACTGTTTGCGGTGAGACTCGAAATAGGCCTCCATCTCTTCGGGGTGATTTGATACCCTTTCCCATATCTCACGGTTGCTTATATCAAACACCAGCAGACCGTCATGATACTCTCTTGCTATATTTCCGAAATCTGGTTCAATCTCATCCAGGACACTGTCCAGATATGCCACAGCTTCATCATCCCGTACGGTCCATCCCAGACTGTCTGCATACGCGTTGGCTCTACGACGTTTTGCCTCGTCAAAAGCACCTGATTCATACAGCCAGCTGTAAATATCGTCACGGTTCTCCTCATAGGTTCCCAACTCACGGCGGCCGTCAACCATTACGATGAATGCTATGCCTTCAGATATGAAAGGCTCACTGTACTGGCCTTCCTTGAGAGAAAAGACGATTGCAGCTACATCTTCAGGCAACTGACTACGGGAGACCCAACCGGCCTCACCGCCCTTTGCAGCCAGGTCATCACTTGAATACTGTCTGGCCAAAGCCTGGAAAGACCCGCCCGCCTTAAGTTTCTCATATACCGATTGCATCAGCTCAAAGCTCTTGTCCAAAGACTCCTGAGTATTTTCATCGGGAATTGAAGAAATGACATAAAGATCCACAAGTCCCAACTCTCCGATCTGAGCCACTGACTGTTCGTAGGAATTAATAGCTATACTCTCAAGGAAATCCTTGTCAATAATATAATCCTCAGCCTGCGCGTCACGGCACATCTTGTATTCACTCAGAAAAGTCTCGGATTTGTCCATACCCTCATCAATGGCAGCCTGTACCTTGAGCTTGAAATTCAGGTACAACTCCGCATATTGCCTGATGGTCTTGCTTGTGACGTTAGTCTCGATGTTGTTCTTTTCAAAGAAATACTCAAATTCTGATTTCCTGACATCATACCCGTTCACTGTCATTACGACGGGATCATCCTGTGCCATGGAGGGCATGCAGAACAGAACGGATATTATGCAGATTAGGATCCTTTTCATAAGCATTGTTTTTAGGTCAGTTATTCATGGCGGCTGTAGTTGGGAGCCTCGCTGGTGATGGCCACATCATGCGGATGGCTCTCGTTCATACCGGCATTGGTTATGCGTACGAACTTGGCTTCATGCAGCTTGTCAATATTGGGAGCGCCGCAATAGCCCATGCCCGAGCGCAGACCGCCTGCAAGCTGGTATACAACCTCATAAAGGGTTCCCTTGTAAGGAACACGGGCTGCAATACCTTCCGGAACCAGTTTGCGGGTATCCTTGGTGTCGGCCTGGAAATAACGGTCCTTGGAGCCGTTCTCCATAGCCTCGAGTGAACCCATGCCGCGATATGACTTGAACTTACGTCCGTTGAATATGATAGTCTCACCGGGAGATTCCTCGGTACCGGCCACAAGTGAGCCGAACATAACGCTGTCACCACCGGCTGCCAGAGCCTTGACAACGTCACCTGAGTAACGCAGACCGCCGTCGGCAATAATAGGAACACCTGAGCCCTTGATGGCTGAATAAACGTCATACACAGCCGATACCTGAGGTACGCCGATACCTGCGATGATACGGGTTGTGCAGATTGAACCGGGACCCATACCTACCTTTACTGCATCTGCGCCAGCCTCGACAAGCATCTTGGCTGCTGCGCCCGTTGCTATATTACCAACTACGATATCGATATTGCTGAAACTTGCCTTTGCCTCCTTAAGTTTTGCAATCACGCTCTTGGTATGACCATGGGCGGTATCAATTACGATTGCATCGGCTCCGGCCTCGACAAGAGCATTCATGCGCTCAAGGGTATCGGCCGTTACGCCTACACCTGCAGCAACACGCAGACGGCCCTTGCTGTCCTTGCATGCCATAGGTTTGTCCTTTGCCTTGGTGATATCCTTGTATGTTATCAGACCTACCAGTTTACCGTTGTTGTCAACAACCGGAAGTTTCTCGATCTTGTTCTCCTGGAGGATCTGCGAAGCGGCCTCCATGTCAACCTGCTGATGAGTGGTAACCAGATTCTCCTTGGTCATGACATCCTCAATCTTGACGTCATAGTTACGCTGGAAACGGAGATCACGGTTTGTAACGATACCGCACAGCTTGCCGTCCTCCTCTACAACGGGTATTCCGCCGATATGGTATTCGGACATCAGAGCCAAAGCATCCTTAATCGTATTGTAACGGTGTATTGTCACAGGGTCATAGATCATTCCGTTCTCAGCACGTTTGACGATTGCAACCTGACGGGCCTGCTCTGCTATCGACATATTCTTGTGAATTACACCGATACCGCCCTCACGCGCAATGGCGATAGCCATACGTGATTCTGTTACGGTATCCATAGCTGCTGTCACAAACGGGATGTTAAGGCTGATGTTACGTGAGAATCTTGATGTAAGATTAATGTCACGCGGCAGAACCTCCGAATAAGCAGGAATAAGCAGGACATCATCAAACGTTAGTCCTTCCATTGCAACTCTATCTTCTAAAAATGACATGTTGATATAGTTTTTATTGTTGTTTTCAATCAGTTACCCATTTCAGATATGAACTTGATACGTACCAGGCGGATCTCCTCTTCACTGTAGTCATCACCCAACTCGTCTATCGCATCATCTATGGAATCGCTTTCAGACTCACGGAAATACTCGTAAATATCTTCAGCGCGGTCATCATCCATTACACTTTCAATGAAATAGTCTATATCCAGCTTGGTTCCGGAATTGACGATTGCCTCTATTTCCGTCAGCAACTCGTCAAAGTCAATGCCCTTGCTTATGGCTATATCATCCAGTGCCACCTTCATGTCAATACTCTGGATGATGCTCACCTTGAGTTTTGACTTGTTGGCCACGGTACGTACACGCAGATCCTCGGGACGCTCAATCTCATTCTCCTCGACATGACGCTTGATCAGGTCAATGAACTCCTGACCGTAACGCTTGGCCTTGCCTGCACCTACGCCCGGTATATTCTGAAGTTCATCCATGGTTACCGGATATGTGGTAGCCATTGCCTCCAGTGAAGGATCCTGGAATATCACATATGGCGGGAGCTGCAGATGCTTTGAGAGTTTCTTACGCAGATCCTTGAGCATTGAATAGAGCTCGGGATCAACAGCGAAAGAACCGCCTCCGCGCATCGGGCCTTCGGTCTCGTCATCCTCAAACTCCTTGTCCTCGACAATCATGAATGACTTGGGGTTCTTCATGAAGTCACGGCCCTCATCAGTTATCTTGAGCAAACCGTAGTTCTCAACGTCTTTTCTGATGTAACCGGCAATGAGTGCCTGACGGATAACGGCATTCCAGGTCTTCTCCTCCTCATCGGAACCCGAGCCGAACACCTCAAGATCATCATGCATATGGTCGGTTATCTCGGATGTCTCCTTACCAAGGAGCATATCTATGATATAATCCGCCTTGAAGTTCTCCTTTACGGCAGCGATGCACTCAAGAACCGTCTCAAGAAGCTGCTGTGCCTCAACCTGCTTCTTGGGATTCAGGCAGTTGTCGCAGTTACCGCAGTTGTCCTCATCATAGTTCTCACCGAAATAATGGAGCAGCAGCTTGCGGCGGCAAACTGAAGACTCGCAGTATGCAGTGGTCTCTGCCAGAAGCTGACGACCTATGTCCTGCTCGGCCAGAGGCTTACCCTCAAGGAATTTTTCCAGTTTCTGGACATCCTTGCTGTTGTAGAACGCAATGCACTGGCCTTCGCCTCCGTCACGTCCCGCACGGCCGGTCTCCTGATAGTAGCCTTCCAGACTCTTAGGGATATCATAGTGTATCACATAGCGTACATCGGGCTTGTCAATACCCATACCGAAGGCTATAGTGGCCACGATGACGTCTATCTTCTCCATAATGAAGGCATCCTGTGTCTTGGAACGTGCGGCAGCCTCCATTCCGGCATGATATGCCATGGCCGATATGTCATTGGCCTGAAGTATCTCGGCCAGCTCCTCAACTTTCTTGCGTGACAGGCAGTAGATGATACCTGACTTGCCAGGATTGGACTTGATGAACTTGATTATGTCCTTATCAACGTTCTTGGTCTTGGGCCTTACCTCATAGTAAAGGTTGGGACGGTTGAATGATGACTTGAAATCCTTGGCATCCTGAATGCCCAGATTCTTCTTGATGTCATCACGCACCTTGTTGGTAGCGGTAGCCGTCAAAGCTATAATGGGAGCCAGACCTATCTCCTTTACGATATCCCTGATCTTACGGTATTCAGGACGGAAATCATGTCCCCACTCCGATATGCAATGAGCCTCATCAATGGCATAGAACGATATCTTGACCTTCTTGAGGAAATCCACATTCTCCTCTTTGGTCAGAGATTCGGGAGCCACATACAGAAGCTTGGTCTTTCCGCTCAGGATGTCTGCTTTTACAAGGTCTATTGAGGTTTTGTTGAGAGACGAGTTGATGAAATGTGCTATTCCGTCCTCCTCACTCAGGTTACGCATGGCGTCAACCTGGTTTTTCATAAGAGCTATAAGAGGCGAAATGACAATGGCTGTGCCGTCCATGACAAGGGCCGGAAGCTGATAGCAAAGCGATTTACCGCCACCTGTGGGCATGAGCACGAACGTATCTTTGCCCGCCAGCAGATTACGGATAATAGCCTCCTGGTCTCCCTTGAAAGTATCGAACCCGAAATGGACTTTCAGGATTTCCTGCAGATTCACATCTTTTGCCATACAAACATTAAATAATCATCCAAATCCCCTTGGGGATAGAAAACAAAGTTAAGTACAAGTATTTCATACTTGCAAACTTTTTGACGAAAAAAAATTCAAATATTTTTAAAATGACCGCACCGCGTCAAACTTTCTCGAATACCGCACCATCAGCCTTATCCAACTGACTCTTGGCATAATCCAAAGTCACTGTGTAGCTCTTTTTTGATGATGAAGGTATCTCATACATGGCATCAATCATGATGGTCTCCACAATTGACCTCAAGCCGCGGGCTCCGAGCTTGAATTCTATGGCCTTGTCTACAATAAAATCCAAAACCTCCGGTTGGAACGACAGTTCCACACCATCCAGCTTGAATATCTTGACATACTGGCGGACTATTGAATTCTTGGGTTCTGTAAGAATGTTGCGAAGGGCCTCACGGTCAAGCGGCTGCAGACTGGTTACAACCGGCAGACGGCCTATGATCTCAGGAATGAGACCGTAGGATTTCAAATCCTGGGGAGAGACATATTTCATGAGGTTGTTAAGATCAACCTTGGTACGCTGCTCCACTGAATCGAAACCGACCACCTGAGTATTCAGCCTGTTGGCAATCTTACGTTCTATGCCGTCAAATGCACCGCCGCAGATAAACAGGATATTTTTGGTATTTACCTGAATAAACTTCTGTTCGGGATGCTTGCGGCCTCCCTGAGGCGGTACGTTGACCACTGTTCCCTCAAGAAGCTTAAGCAGGCCCTGCTGAACTCCCTCTCCGCTTACATCACGTGTAATTGACGGGTTGTCGCTCTTACGGGCTATCTTGTCTATCTCATCTATGAATACTATGCCGCGTTCTGCAGCAGCAACATCATAATCGGCCACCTGAAGCAGACGTGACAGGATGCTCTCGACATCCTCGCCCACATATCCGGCCTCGGTCAGGACGGTTGCATCGACTATTGTGAAAGGAACTTTGAGTAAACGGGCTATTGTCTTGGCAAGCAGAGTCTTACCCGTACCGGTAGCCCCAACCAGAATGATATTGCTCTTTTCGATGTCAATATCATCGGTTTCGGGTTGGGTAATACGTTTGTAATGATTGTAAACGGCAACCGAAAGGTAACGTTTGGCGGCATCCTGACCTATCACATAATCATCAAGGAACTTCTTGATCTCCTTAGGCTTGGGCACGGACTCCATAGTAAATGAAGGCTTCTCGCCACCCTGCTTGGCATCGCGTACAATCTCAGCGGCACGTTCCACGCACTCGTTACAGATACAGCCATCCAGACCGGTGATGAGAAAACCCACCTCCTTGTCTGTACGTCCGCAAAAACTGCAGCTTTTTTCCTTTTTGATTGCCATCAGTCAGAATCTTACTTGCGTTTCTCAAATACCTGGTCAATCATTCCGTACTCCTTGGCCTCCTGAGCCGACATCCAGTAGTCACGGTCACTGTCAGCCCAAACCTTGTCAAACGGAGTATGTGAATGTTCCGATATGATAGTGTAAAGTTCTTTCTTCATCTTCTGGATCTCACGGGCAGTGATTTCAATGTCACTGGCCTGACCCTGCACACCACCCAGAGGCTGGTGTATCATTACACGGCTGTGAGGCAGGGCCGAGCGTTTGCCCTCCTGACCTGCCACCAGAAGCACGGCAGCCATGCTGGCAGCCATACCGGTGCAGATAGTGGCAACAGGACTTGAAATAAACTGCATGGTATCATAAATTCCCAGTCCGGCGGTAACGCTGCCACCGGGGGAATTCAGATATATCGAGATCTCCTTTGAAGAATCCACGGAGTCCAGATAAAGCAACTGAGCCTGGATAGTGTTGGCTGTATAGTCACTGATCTCCGTACCCAGGAATATGATGCGATCCATCATCAGACGTGAGAATACATCCATCTGGGTGACGTTCAACTGACGCTCCTCAAGGATATAGGGGTTCAGATACTGGGACTCTGCCTTGATTACATCATCCAACGTCTGGCTGTTCATTCCAAGATGCCTGACAGCGTATTTACGGAAATCATCCATTGCTTTTAGTTTTAAGTTAGACTCTGCAAATATATACTATTATTTCTTGGTTTTCTTTCCTTTGGCAGCATCGGCAGGCTCAAAAAGCTTGTTGAACTCGTCAATGGTAACCTTCTTGCTCTTGAGTTTGACCTCCTTCTTGAGGGCGGCGGTCAACTTTGACTCGATGGCACGGTTTACAAGACCATCTACGGTCTCACGCTTCTTGAGCATCTCCTTTGAGTAGTTGTCAAGCAGCTCGTCAGGAATATTCATCATACCGTACTGGGCAAACTGAGCACGTGTTGCCTCGCGGGCCATAGCTTTGACATCAGCGTCTTCAACCTTGATTGAGAACTTCTCAACCAGCTTCTCCTGGATAAGGTGCCATGTAAGCTCCTCAAGGCTACGCTTGAATGTCTCCTCGTCCTGCTCTGCATCGGGCTTGTTAGCCTTCATGATACGCTTGAGCAGATCCTCGGCATACTCCAGCTTGCCGGCCTTCTCCATCAGGTAAGCACGTACGTCAAGCAGGAACTTGTAATCGCTGTCAGGAACAAAGCTCTGAGCCAGAGACTCCTCAACCTTGGCGCGGAAACCGGCCTCATCCTTAACGGTATCCTTACCGAACACACGGTCAAATACCTCCTGGTTAAGCTCGCTCTCAACAAAACGTGTGATATCCTGGATTGTAAGTGAGAAATCGGCGTCAATACCTTCAACCTCCTCCTTCTTTTTGTTCAGAAGTGAAGATATCTCTATTGCGTTGCCCTCATAAGCCTTCTTGGGGTTGAACTTGATTACATCACCCTTCTTGGCCTTGGCAAAGAGCTTCTTCTGAGCGGCAGCCTTGATGTACTGAGGCATCAGAGTGGCACCCTCGACAACGATACCGCCATCCTTGGCTGTACCATCGGCGTTGAGTTCTACGAGCTGACCCTTTATTACGTCATTCTCCTCATAGCTGTCAACCTGCTCGTAATGACCGTTCTGCTGAGTGTAAGCCTTGACCTGGTTGTTGACCATCTCATCGGTCACCTTGATCTCGTAATATGTGATGGCATCATCCTTTCCTATCTCGGCGTTGAACTGCGGAGCGAGTGCAATGTCAAAGTAGAATGTCTGGTTGTCATCATCCAGGCTCATACCGGCCTCCTTCTCCTCATTGGGAAGAGGCTCGCCCAGCATATCTATTTTGTTATCCTTAATGTAACCGAATACCTTCTCCTGGAGAAGTTTGTTGATCTCATCGGCCTTGATTGACTTGCCGTACATTTTCTGCACAAGACTCATGGGAACCATGCCCGGACGGAAACCCGGCATCTGTACCTTCTTTCTGGCATCCTTAAGAGCCTTATCCACATTCTCCTGATAATCAGCCTTCTCCATGCTGACGGTAAGCAGGCCCTGTACCTTGCTTACATTCTCAAACTTTACGTTCATTCTGTCTCTATAGTGTTGAATTATTCGCCTTTTTTAATTAGGGTGCAAAATTACTGCATAAAATGCAAATTGAGAAAAAATTGGGATTTTTTAGCAATCGGGGACAGTCCCCTTTGGGTCTGGGAAACTTGACTGATATGTCAAACTTAGCACGACCCAAAGGGGACTGTCCCCAAACTGTCGCCAGCCTTGGTGATTTTAACAAATTGCACTATCTTTGCCTCACTATGGAAGAGATGCTAGAACAGACACCTGACCACAAGATGGTTCTCAGGACAGAGAATCTTGTGAAACGCTACGGAAAGCGTACCGTGGTAAACCATGTTTCGTTTGACGTCAAGCAGGGAGAGATAGTGGGATTGCTGGGACCGAACGGAGCCGGCAAGACCACGTCGTTCTACATGACCACAGGTCTTATCACGCCAAACGAAGGACATATTTATCTTGACGAGCAGGATATAACCGATTACCCCGTTTACAAGCGTGCCCGTGCCGGTGTGGGATACCTTGCCCAGGAGGCCAGCGTATTCCGCAAAATGAGTGTCGAGGACAATATAGCATCAGTCCTGGAACTTACCGGAAGACCGCTTGACTACCAGCGTGAAAAGCTGGAGAGCCTGATAAATGAGTTCCGTCTGCAGAAAGTGCGCAAGAACCTTGGTGACCGTCTTTCGGGCGGTGAGCGCCGCCGTACCGAGATAGCCCGTTGTCTTGCCATAGAGCCCAAGTTCATAATGCTTGACGAACCGTTTGCAGGTGTCGACCCCATCGCAGTGGAAGATATCCAGCAGATAGTATGGAAACTCAAGGACCGTAACATAGGAATCCTTATAACTGACCATAACGTACATGAGACCCTGAGTATTACGGACCGCGCCTACCTGCTGTTTGAGGGACGGATCCTTTTTCAGGGTACTCCCGAAGAACTTGCCGTCAACCCCGTTGTAAGGGAGAAATACCTCAGCCAGAGTTTCGAGCTCAAGAAGAAGAATTTCCAGAAGTGAAAGCCCTGAAGCATATTTCAGCTTTGCTGGCTTGTCTTATGCTATCCGTTGCAGGCCATGCGGTCCAGATCCGTCGCGAGCCGGGCCACCGCATCCCCGAATATATACTCCCCACCGATCCTGACAATCCGGCCCTATGGACCCGACCAGGCTCGTTTTTTACCCGTGCCGCCGCCCCGGGAGCATATGCTGTAACCGATATTCCCAGAGAAGGGGTTGTCGAATACCCACTGGTGCTGGTTGAATTCAAAGACCTTCATTTCACCATTCAGGACAAGGAAGCGTTACTTAAACGCTATGACCGGATATTCAACGAGCAAGGTTATACCGACACTGCCAGGTATGTCATACACGGTAATGTTTACTACGGGGCGACAGGAAGCGTATCGGACTATTTCAGAGACCAGTCGTACGGACAATACACACCCAAATTCAGAATCATCGGTCCCATACGTCTTGCCAACGGATACGCATACTACGGCAAAGGAAAAAACGGCAACGGTGAAAAGATTGACCAGCTGATCCGTGATGTCTGCGACTCGATAATTGCCGCCGGATCGATTGACCTTGCAGGGTATGCCAGAAGCGGAATAATAGATCAGCTTTCAGTCATTTATGCGGGGCGTGGAGAGAACTACAACGGCTCTGACCCCAACACCATCTGGCCACAGGCCAGCCAACTGTTCGTCCAGAGGAAAGATTCGGCGCTATACGATACCGGAATCATGCACATAAAGTATGCATGCACATGTGAGCTGTTCTGGGATTCGGACACCATCCTTGACGGTATAGGTACTTTTTGTCACGAGTTCTCCCACACACTCGGACTGCAGGATTTCTATAACACCGACGCAAGCTCGGGAGATGACTCCGAAACAAATGCCGCAATGGGATTCTGGAGTCTTATGGATTACGGAAACTATGAAGACGGAGGGTTCTCGCCTGTAGGTTATACTGCATTTGAAAAGTATTCATTGGGATGGATGGAACTTGAGGAGATAACGTATATCGGAACCTATTATCTGAAAGATATCACCGTCAAACCGGACCCTGAGAAAGACATTCACAGCGCATATCGCCTCAATACCGGATCAGACGACCAGTTCATAATCCTGGAAAACCATATCAGGACAGGCTGGTATAAGTATCATGGAGCCCAAGGACTCATGGTTACGGCAGTTGACTACAACAGCAATGACTGGACTGGAAACAGTATCAACACCAAAGCTAAACGCTATCATATCATTCCGGCCGATAACAACTACAACAGAAGCACAAATAAAGGTGACCTGTTCCCGTACAAATACACTGACAGTTTAGGAACGCACTTCATTGACAGCATTTCGACTGTCGGTGTCCCACAGCTCAAAGCCGGTTCGTCATTCCCGCTGTACTCTCTCTATTACATCACAAAAGAGGGGGACCAGATCTCATTCCGGGCAAGTTACGATTTGAAATCAGGCATCACCGCTCATCAAAGCCAGGATGTTTCCATGGACGTTATGGACGGAAAACTATCGGTTAACGCGCCCACGGGAAGCATTGTCACCGTATATGACATGTCAGGCAAGGCTATACAGGAAATCAGAACCTCGGAGCCAACGCAACAGATAAGCCTGCCAAAGGGAATCTGGATAGTCAGATGTGCCGATAAGACAAGAAAAGTGAGGCTCTGAACCTCACTTTTATTATTTCTGGCGGATAAAGATATTTATCGGCGTACCGCTGAAATCCCACTTCTCACGGATCTTGTTCTCAAGGAAACGCTTGTAGGGATCCTTTACGTACTGCGGCAGGTTTGCAAAGAAAATGAATGTAGGTATCTGCGGTCCCTGCAACTGGGTGCAATACTTTATCTTGATGTACTTACCCTTGGTCGATGGAGGCGGATAAGCCTCAATGAGTGGCAGCATCTCGGCATTCAGCTTACCGGTAGATACATGGTTGGTCTTGTGCTTATATACATCCTTGGCGTATTCAAGCACCTTGAGGATGCGCTGTTTCTCTATGGCCGATGTAAATACGATGGGGAAATCCACAAACGGAGCCAGACGCGAGCGGATGGCATCCTCGTAGTTGTGCATCACCTTGGCGGAACGGTCCTCTATAAGATCCCACTTATTGACAACCACAACCAAGCCTTTCTGATTCTTGACAATCAGTGATACTATATTCATATCCTGGCTCTCGATACCGCGGGTGGCATCCAGCATCAGGACGCATACATCACTGTTCTCAATGGCACGGATGGAGCGCATGACCGAGTAGAACTCCAGATCCTCCTCAACCTTGCTTTTCTTACGGATACCTGCCGTGTCAACCAGATAGAAATCAAATCCGAATTTGGTATATCGGGTATATACAGAGTCACGGGTGGTACCCGCAATATCTGTCACGATGTTGCGGTCCTCACCTATGAATGCATTTACGATTGAACTCTTGCCTACGTTCGGACGGCCCACAACGGCAAAACGCGGTATATTCTCATCGGTCTCGGCATCGGCCTCCTGCGGCAGTTTGCTTACCACCAGGTCCAGAAGTTCACCCGTACCGCTGCCGTTAGCGGCCGATATGCTCACGGGATCACCCAGGCCCAGACGATAGAACTCGGCAGCGGCATACTGAAGGTCAAAGGTATCCATCTTGTTGGTTACCAGAATGACCGGAGTCTTGGAGCGGCGAAGTATTCCTGCAACCTCATCATCCAGATCGGTAACGCCGTTCTTTATGTCAACCAGGAAAAGTATCAGGTCTGCCTCCTCGATGGCAATATTGACCTGCTTGCGGATTTCCTCCTCAAACACGTCATCCGAGTTGACAACCCATCCGCCGGTATCAACAACCGAGAATACGCGGTTACCCCACTCGCACTTGCCGTACTGGCGGTCACGGGTGGTACCGGCCACGTCATCCACAATGGCCTGACGGGTCTGGGTAAGACGGTTGAATAGAGTTGATTTACCCACATTCGGGCGGCCTACTATTGCTACCAGGTTGCTCATTTCTGTTGTGAGATTATGTGATTAATCCTGTCCGTAACCAAAGTTGCGGAGTTCGCGGTCAGAGCTGCGCCAGTCCTTGTCGACCTTGACAAACAGCTCCATGAATATCTTCTTGCCGAAGAACTTTTCCAGATCCTTGCGGGCCTCGATGGCAACACGCTTAAGAGCCTGACCTTCATGTCCTATCAGGATACCCTTCTGTGATTCACGCTCCACATATATGACGGCGTTGATCACAATACGTGAATGATTTTCGCGGAACTGCTCCACAACCACCTCAACCGAATAGGGAATCTCCTTGTCATAGTGAAGGAGTATCTTTTCACGGACTATTTCCGATACAAAGAATCGGGCGGGTTTATCGGTCAGCTGATCCTTCTCAAAATAGGGAGGACACTCCGGAATCAGTTCGTTGACACGCTTCAAAACAGTCTTGACACCGAATGCCGTAGCAGCCGATATGGGTATTATTTCCGCATTGGGAAGTTTTTCATGCCATGACTCCACCAGTTTTACCAGATTCTCCTCGTCGGTCAGGTCTATCTTGTTGATTATGACCAGCACCGGCACCTTCATCTTGGCCACCTTCTCCAGGAACTCGGCGTTCTTGTCGGCCTTCTCCACGACATCGGTCATGTAGAGCAGGACATCGGCATCAACCAGGGCTGACTCCGAGAACGCAAGCATGGATTCCTGTAACTTGTAGTTGGGTTTGAGCACACCGGGAGTGTCCGAGAAGACTATCTGGGACTCCTCGGTATTGACAATACCCATTATCCTGTGACGCGTGGTCTGCGCCTTGAATGTGGCAATGGATATATGCTCGCCCACAAGCAGGTTCATCAGAGTTGACTTGCCTACGTTGGGGTTACCCACTATGTTCACGAATCCGGCCTTGTGCATAGGAAAAACTGATTGTGGTAAGAGTCAAAAAAAACGCATCTTAAAGGGATGCGTTTTTCGATCTTGGTTTATTCAGCGGCTGCTTCCTTGACTACTGCCAACTTGCCTCTGTAATAACCGCACTCACCGCATACTGTGTGATAGACGTGCCATGCTCCGCAGTTCGGGCAGATTGCAAGTGTAGGTGCTACTGCCTTATCGTGAGTCCTTCTTTTCGCAGTTCTTGTCTTGGACTGCCTTCTTTTAGGATGTGCCATTTTGTTTTGTTTTTATTATTGTTGTTTTATTCGTTATCTGACTCCATCAAGCTGTTCAGTGCGTCCCAACGGGGATCTGTTGCTCCGGTATCCTCAATTGCACCTTCCTCACCGCCTTCCTCTGCACTGTGCTCGTCAAGCTTCTCCATCATGCCCTTGTTACATTTGCCGGGGGCGTGAACATGCTTGATAGGTATTGCCAGAGCTATGAACTCGTAGATGTACCATGCCACATTCACGATACCCTTGTCTTCAGGGACCACGACAATGTCACCGTCATCAGCGAAATCAGGACCAAGCTTAACCTTAAGCTCACCTGTATTCTCAATATCAAGTGACATATCATCAAGGCAACGGTCACATGTGACTATAACCGAACCTGCTACCGAAAAAGCCAGATGGTAAATACCGGATGCCTTTGTAACCTTAAGGTCAACGTTCACCTTGCCGCGCTGAACCTCCTCGCCCTCCACGATACTGAAGAACTCCTGGTCAACGGTCCAACTGTAGGTCGAATTTGCTTCGGTAAGCCCCTTTAGGTCAACGTTATATTTATCCAGTCTTCCCATCAAACAATTTTTTCGGGGCACAAAGTTACAACAATATTTTTCAAACAGAAAATAATACTGTCATTTTTGGTTAAAACATCCTATTAAGAACTTATTTAGGTATCTCTATGCGGAATGTGGTGCCTTTACCCAGCTCAGAGTGGGCTACATAGATTTTTCCTTTATGGTATTCGGTGACTATACGTTTGGCAAGCGACAGGCCCAATCCCCAGCCACGTTCCTTTGTGGTGTATCCGGGATCGAAAACGCTGCGCCATGAGTTCTTGGCTATACCTTTGCCCGTGTCGGTTACATCAATAATGACATAGTTCTTCTCTTCCATCAGTTTGATGGTCAGCTTGCCCTTGCCGCTCATGGCATCCACTGCATTCTTGCAGATATTTTCTATAACCCAGCCGAACAAGGATGAATTGACCTTGGCATTGACCGGAGGATTGGGGAATTTGCGGATAAACTTGACCGTAGCGGGCGAACGGTGCTCAACGTAATCTATCACTCCGTCAAGCACGCCGACCATATCGGCAGTGACAGGCTCCGGCATCGAGCCGATCTTGGAGAAACGCTCTGCCACCATCTGCAGACGGTTGACATCCTTCTCCATCTCGGAAATGAGTTCATCGTCATACTTGTCCTTGAGCAACTCGGTCCAGGCCATGAGTGACGATATAGGCGTACCAAGCTGGTGAGCGGTCTCCTTGGAGAGTCCTACCCATACACGGTTCTGCTCGGTCTTCTTGAAACTCAGCAGGGCGAATATGGCTATCAGCACAAAGAGCATCACCACGCCCATTTGTATATAAGGATATACCGTGAGACGGTTCAACAGAAGAGATTCGTCAAAGCACACCTCATTATAGTGCTCCGTATCTGATTCGTCATAGTAAATCTTTATCGAGTTACCCAGACTGCGCATACGCTCCGCATAACTGCTCAGATATGCCAGGGTATCGGCCTTACGTATCTCTATATTAAGGAAACTCTTGATTTCATTCGACTCATCAACCACGATGACCGGAATGGTCTTGTTGCCTGACATGACTGAAAGCACAAGGCTCAGGTCCGTGTTCTCATCGGCATCACTGAGTGACTGGTACGCCTGGGCAAACAACTCCATCTTGGAGTGCTCCTCACGCGACAGATCCTTGACCAATGACTGTGAAACGAACAGTGACAGTACTGCAATTATTATGGCTACGACTATAAGGATGGTCCTTATACGCTTGAATTCCCTGAATTTCCTCATTGAAAGATGTCGCACATTTTTTTGAGGCGACACTGAATAAACGGATTATATGCGGTGTTATTGTACCGAACCTTTCAAAGACGGAACAAACGGCATGCATTGGCCGATGTGATCCGCACTACCTCATCAAGGTCCATTCCGCAAACCTGAGCCATCAAAGTGGCCGTATTGACAATATACGAGGGTTCGTTCCTCTTGCCACGGAAAGGTACCGGCGAAAGATAGGGACAATCTGTTTCAAGTACCACCCTGTCCATAGGAATAAGCGGCAGGACAGACGGTAAAGTGGATTTCTTATAGGTAAGGACGCCCCCTATTCCGAACATGAATCCGCCGAACTCCATAAGAGCCGCAGCTTCATCGGCGCTGCCCGAAAAGCAGTGGAATATGCCTCTTAGCCCGCAGTTACCGTAATCCCGTAAGACTTCATAAAGTTGCGTAAATGAATCACGGGAGTGTATGACGATAGGCAGGTCATACTCCAACGCCCACTCTATCTGTATCCTGAATGACTCTATCTGATCCGCAAGACGGGATTTGTCCCAGTATAGGTCCAGGCCTGTCTCACCTATTCCTATATAACGGTGGGCTCCGCCCTCTTTACGGTCATCATCCAAAATGGATTTAAGTCCTGAAAGCTGACTGTGAAAATCGTCGGCCAGATCTTCGGGATGCAACCCTATCATAGGCTTGCACAAATCGGGCCACGTATCACATACGCGGAGCAGTTCACTCAATGTCTCAGGATTGATGTTGGGCAGAAGCAGAAGCTCGAGCCCGGCCTGACGCGCCCTGTCTATCACATCGGGCAGATCCTCCCGGAATGCCTCATCATAGACATGGCAGTGAGTGTCAATCAGCTTTCTCACTTGTACGGTAGTAGTATATCAGACCGTAATCGCGGCAAGTCTTGAGTTTTTTGTCACCGGACAGGTCAGAGAAATAGTTTTCTATTGAGTTCCATACGTCAAGTATCACCTCATCAACCTGAGGACGCATCAATGAAACCACCATAAGAGCCTCGTCCGTAAGCTGACGCAGCTGGCACTGCTTGTCATACAGCTCCTTGAACAATTCATAATGGACGGCTACCTTTGCGATAGTAGGATTATATATAGGTATGCCTCCCTTGTCTGTCCTGTTCTTTTCTCCCCTTATCGTATTCTCGCAGCATCGTATTACCGCAATGTCACTGGACATATCCGGAAGTTCGCCCGAGTTCTCGGTAATGGAATAGTATTTGCGGTCTGACGCTTTCATCTCACCGCGCTTGACACACATGTTGAATACCGTCAGGAAATGCGACACATACATCTTGGCATTCTTCAGCTTTGTCTGATAAGCCTCCGACTTGGAATAACTCACCTGACTGTCCAGCGACTTGACATATCTGTCAACCGCCTCCTTGAACTGCTGCAGTTTCTTGTCTGCTTTCGAGAAGAGTTCAGGTGAGAGGACAGGTGCATAAAAATCACTGTTGCGGATCTTGGCAATAGCGGTTTCCAGGGAACGTATCCTGGCTTTGTCCGTGTTGGGTAATCTTCTGTAAGGCATATTAGTAAAGGATGTAATTAGAGAACTCTATTCAAAAGACTGCCGGCATACTCTCTCAACAGAGACTTCCTGTCAGCAGGAAGATTTACGCTTTCCAGCTTAATCATAGCCTCTTCGAACAGGGAGCCTATCAGCTTTTCGGAGAGAGCCTTGACTCCAACCGCATCATATATGGCGCGTACACCTGCAATCTTCGAGTCAGGATTGTCACCATGATATTCTGCCCATCTGTCCAATTCAGCCCTTTGGGATTGATTTGCCAGCCGGTAAGTGTTTATATATAAGTATGTCTTCTTGTTGCAAAGTATGTCACCGCCTATCTTCTTTCCAAAAACAGCAGGGTCACCGTAAACGTCCAGCAGGTCATCCTGAAGCTGGAACGCCAGGCCTATCTTCTCACCGAACTCATACAGCAGTTTTGAGTCGCTTTCTGATGCTCCGCCCAACATTGCGCCCATCTGCACACAGGCTGCCAGCAACACGGAAGTCTTAAGACGGATCATCTCGATATACTCCTCTTCGGTGACATCATCGCGGGTCTCAAATTCCATGTCATACTGCTGGCCCTCCATGATCTCCGTGAAGGTCTTATTGGCAAGATGCAACACCCTCTGAAGGTCACGCACCGGAGACTGCACCAGATATCGGTAAGCAAGCACAAGCATACCGTCACCCGACAGTATCGCAGTGTTCTCATTCCATTTCTTATGAACCGTAGGCTTGCCGCGGCGCATATCGGCCCTGTCCATCAGGTCATCATGCAGAAGCGTGAAATTATGGAATATCTCCATGCCCGCCGCCGTACTGAAAACTTTCTCAATATCATTGGCATACATATTGTAGGCCATGATGAGAAATGTGGGACGGATGCGCTTGCCTCCAAGCGAAAGGACATATCGGATGGGAGCATACAGATTATCGGGCTGGTGCGAATAATCCAGTCCCTGAAGATACTCCTCAAAACTCTCCTGTATCTGATGCGATGTTTTCATTATTCGCAAAAGTAGTCAGTAATTTTGAAAAAGCGGTATTATACGAATAAAAAAATGCGAAGGGGTCAGAAATAACCCCTTCGCATTCTATCGGTTTACCTGATAATCAGTTAAGACGGAAGTTTACAGGTACGGTGTACTTTACACGTACGGGTTTACCGCGCTGTGAACCGGGCTTCCAGTTAGGCATCTGGGAGATAACTCGGAGAGCCTCCTTGTCAAGAGACGGGTTAACGCTCTTTACAACCTCGGGTTCAACGATTGCGCCATCCTTGTTTACGATGAAGGTTACGAGTACGCGGCCCTGGATGTTGTTCTCACGGCAGATTGCAGGATACTTGATGTTCTTGCGGAGATACTCCAGCAGTGCTGCTGTACCACCGGGGAACTCAGGCTGATCCTCAACAACCATGAAAATCTCCTCCTCCTCAGGCTCGGGCTCAACGGTTACGACATCGTAATCATCAATGTCAACCCATTCCACGTTATCCTCAGTAGAAGCCATGATGTCCTCCTCGATATCGGCATCGTCTTCAACGATCTCGATAATCTCAGCCTTTGTTACGGCTGCGGGTGGTGGCGGAACGGTCTTCTTCTCAGGAAGTGTGATAGGAATCATCTCCTCGTTCAGAGATACATCCCTGGCAGTATAGAGATCAGAGTTGTCCTCAACCTCTCTCTGGGTCCACTCAAGTGCCACGAACATGACGCCGAGAGCAATTACGAATCCTATCAGGAGTGAAGTGCCCTTACCCCTTTCAAGGTCAGCGTGTTCAGACTTTTTGATTTCCATAATTATAATAGTTTAGTTATTTCGACTCTTTGTATTGTCCGGCAAAAATAGCACACTTTTTGTCATTTCGGATAATCAAAGGCCATTTTTGTTATTTTTTAATATTTACAAGGCTCTCACTTTCTTCCTCGTTTCTGTCCTTTAAACGCGAACATTCCGGCAGTACGTCTTTTCTCAGGAATAAAAAATCTTACCGAAGGTTAACAAAGTCTTTCTCTCTTTTGTATCGTTTTCGCGATTAAAAACGTTTATAAATGGTGGTATGTTCAACACGATTTAATAAATTTGTTCCCTGATGAAAAGATATCTCCTGACCATAGCTTTGACTTTATTCCTGACAGGAGTGAATTCTGTCCGGGCACAGAGCCTGGAGAGTTCTTTTGAATTCCTGCGGTTACCGGCATCCGCCCACAACTCATCGCTTGGCGGTCATGTCGTTTCGGCATTTGACCCAAGCCCCGTGCTTTTCATTTCCAATCCGGCCGTACTCTCTGCCAACGACAACCGCCTGCTTGGCCTAAATGCCATGTCATGGTTCTCGGGAACGACAGTAGCCGGAGCACAGTTCAGCAACATCTTTGACGAACGCTCGCATTATGCATTCAACGCCCGGTATGTCAGTTACGGTAAAATGAAGGAGACTACTGCCGACGGCACGGTAACCGGTACCTTTACCGCCAAGGACATCGCGATAGGAGCCACATGGTCATACATGCTGACCGACAACCTCAGCGGAGGTGCCACGGGTAATATCATTACATCACGTTACGGTTCCATGACATCGGTAGCCATCGGCGTTGACCTGGGACTACTGTGGTTCAATGACAACGGGCTCTCGCTGGGATTGGCTGCGACCAACCTGGGAGGACAGATAAAGGCATTTGAGAATACTTTCCAGAAAATGCCGTTCGATATCTGTGCCGGCGTGACATGGCAACTTCCACATGCGCCCCTGCGTTTCACTCTTTCATGCGACAACCTTACCCGTTGGAACGCATCGGATTTCTATTTTGCCGAAGATGAGAACAAAGGGTTCGGAGAGATACTCAAACGCCATATTTCATTAGGTGCCGATATAAACCTGACCGACCGTTTCTATATAGCGGCAGGATGCAGTCTGCGCACACGCGCCGAGATGGCAGGCAAGGGAAGCAAAGGGTTCACCGGAATGACTATAGGCACCGGCCTGCATATGGGACGTATGATGTTTGACCTGTCATACGGCAAGTACCAGGTATCGGAATCATCCTTAATCTGTAATTTTGCATTCAACATATGAAAAAGATCATCATAGCAATGGACGGCCATTCATCGTGCGGCAAGAGCACCATGGCCAAAACGCTTGCAAAAGCTATAGGATACACGTACATTGACACCGGTGCCATGTATCGCGCCGTAACGCTTTACGCCATGCGTCGCGGATTCATAGGCAAAGACGGTATTGACGAGGAGTCACTGAAAAAGGAGCTGCCCAAGATAAATATCTCATTCGGCCATGAAAACGGCCAGCAGTACACCATTCTCAACGGCGAGAATGTGGAGCGCCAGATACGCGGCATGGAGGTATCGGGCAATGTAAGCCCAATATCGGCCATAGGATTCGTAAGGGAAGCTATGGTAAAACTGCAAAGGGAGATGGGAAAGAAAGGCGCTATCATTATGGATGGCCGCGATATAGGCACTACCGTGTTCCCGAACGCTGAACTCAAGATCTTTGTTACGGCAAGTGATGAGATACGCGCCCGCCGCAGGTTTGACGAGTTGAAACTCAAAGGTGACAACCCTGTATATGAAGACGTCCTCAAAAATGTACGTGAACGCGATTACATAGACTCACACCGTGCGGTTTCACCCCTGCGTAAAGCCGATGACGCCATTGTGCTTGACAACAGCAACCTGACATTCCAGGAACAGGACCAATGGCTTATGGAACAATATATGAAAGCTGCATCCGAATAAACGCTTATGACGGTTGAGATAGACAACGACTCTGGTTTCTGTTTCGGCGTGCTTTCAGCCATAGGCAAGGCCGAAGAGGAGTTGCGCCATGGCGACGAGTTGTTTTGTCTGGGCGATATCGTACATAACGGAATAGAGTGCGAGCGGCTTCAGAGTCTGGGACTCAAGACAATCAATCATAAACAGTTCGGTTCGCTTCAGGATGCAAAAGTGCTGTTGCGGGCACACGGAGAACCGCCATCCACATATCAGACGGCACGCAAAAACGGCATAACGCTTATTGATGCCACCTGCCCCGTCGTGCTGAAACTGCAACAGCGTATTCACCGCCAGTATCAGGAACTGGATCCGTCCACCGGGCAGATTGTCATTTTCGGACAGAAAGGACACGCCGAGGTTCTGGGACTGGTAGGACAGACCGACGGGACAGCCATTGTCATTGAATCGGCCGATGAAATCGAACGTATAGACTTCAATAAGGATATATTTCTCTACTCACAGACCACAAAGTCTGCCGCCAGCTACAACCAGCTCATAGAGAAGATATCAGAGCGTGTTCCCGCCGACCGCAAATTCATTCACAACAACACCGTATGCGGACAGGTGTCCCACCGACGCGAGAACATACGTGAATTTGCCAGCCGGCATGACGTGATTCTTTTCGTATCGGGCCGCAAGAGTTCCAACGGAAAGGTGCTGTTCAACGAATGTCTTAACGTAAATCCCCGCTCCTACATGATAGAGAGCCGCGATGATATTGACTTCAAGGCATTGAAAGGAGCACAATCAATAGGCATATGCGGAGCCACCTCAACCCCAAAGTGGCTTATGGAGGAGTGCCGCGAATTCATATTAGCCCATTTCAACGATAAATAATAACCTAATCACATACCAATTATGAGCTTGAAATATAACGAAATCGGCAAGACCGGAATGAAGGTGGCGAGACTGGCATTCGGTGCATCATCACTGGGAGGAGTCTTCCATGACATCAATGAAAAGGAGGCGATAAACGCCGTATTCACCGCCGTTGAGAACGGCCTGAATTTTATCGATGTATCCCCCTACTACGGCCACTACAAAGCTGAGACAGTACTGGGTAAGGCACTCAAGGACATACCACGTGACAAATACTTCCTGTCAACCAAGGTGGGCCGCTACGGAAAGGACGGCGTCAACACATGGGATTACAGTGCCAAGCGTGCCACCGAGAGTGTATACGAAAGTATGGAACGCCTCAACGTGGATCATATCGATCTTATCAACGTGCATGACATTGAGTTCCAGGCTGCCCTTCCCGGAGGATTGCAGAAGGTGGTCGATGAGACACTTCCCGCACTGGTGGAGCTGCGCAACAAAGGCATAGTCAGTCATGTAGGTATAACCGACCTGCAACTTGAAAATCTGAAATGGGTTGTCGACCACGCTCCCGCCGGTACGGTAGAGAGCATCCTCAACTTCTGTCATTTCTGCCTTAACGATGACAAGCTTAACGACTATCTGGGGTACTTTGAACAGAAAGGAATAGGTGTAATCAACGCTTCACCGCTGGCCATGGGACTGCTTTCAGAACGCGGAGTACCTGACTGGCATCCGGCACCCAAGCCTCTGGTAGAGGCATGTGCCAAGGCCGCTCAGCACTGCAAATCCCGCGGCACATCAATTGAGAAACTGGCTGTGCAATACTCATACAGCAACCCGCGCATAGCAACCACCCTGTTCAGTTCGGCTAACCCCAAGAACGTGCTGCGCAACATAGAGGTGGTACAGGAACCGCTCGACTGGGATCTGGTATTTGAGGTTCGTGAAATAATAGGTGACCAGAAGAGGGTTACCTGGTGCAACTCATGATGAAGATTATTGACACCCACTCTCATCTGTGGCTGCGGCAGGACACCGTAGTCAACGGCTACCCCATACGCACGCTTGAGAATGGCCGGTCCCTGTTTATGGGCGAAGTCCGTCAGATGATACCCCCGTTCATCATTGACGGCCGCAACACTGCCGAGATATTCCTCTCAAATATGGATTATGCGCAGGTGACAGCCGCCGTAGTTGTACAGGAATTCATCGATGGAATCCAGAATAATTACCTGGCAGACGTTCAGAAAAGATATCCTGACCGCTTCATCGTATGCGGTATGGCCGATTACCGGCAACCCGGTTATCTCGAAGAGGTACGCCGTCTGATAGCAAAAGGATTCAAGGGCATTGCTATCCCTGGACACCGGCTGCAGACTCCGCAAGGGCGTGTTAGCCTGACCTGTCCGGAGATGATGGAGATGTTCCGACTTATGGAAAAGAGCGGCGTATTCCTTTCAATCACCCTTGAGGACGGAGCAATCCAGGTCCCGGAGATGGAAGAGGTCATTCAGGAATGCCCCGACCTTAAGATTGCCGTAGGACATTTCGGTATGGTTACGGTTCCCGGATGGATGGAGCAGATACGTCTGGCACGCCACACGAACGTGATGATAGAATCAGGCGGTATAACATGGCTTTTCAACGATGAATTCTACCCGTTCAAGGGAGCGGTGAAAGCAATCCGTCAAGCTGCCGATGAGGTTGGTATGGACAAGCTTATGTGGGGGTCGGATTACCCGCGTACCATAACCGCCATAACCTACCGCATGTCATATGATTTCATACTCAAATCCAATGAATTGACCGATGAATCCAAGGAGTTGTTCCTGGGTCGTAATGCGGAGAATTTCTACGGAATAAACACAGAAATTGATTTACCTTACATTAAAAATATGTCAGAATGAGTCAGAACGCCAAATCCAAAACCTTTACCGTTGCACTGTCAATGGTAATCTGCCTGTTTTTCCTATGGGCAATAAGCAACAACCTGCTTTCATCGGTCGTCAAGAAGATGATGACCCTCTTTGATATAGACCAGGCAAAGGCCGAATTTGTGGAGACCTCCTACTGGTTTGCATACTTCCTCTTCCCCATACCTATCGCCATGTTCATGAAGCGGTTCAGCTACAAGGCAGGCATAGTGCTGGGTCTTCTGATTGCCGCAGTTGGCGGACTTCTGTTCCTGCCTGTAACACGCATGCACAGTTTTCCGCTTTATCTATGCGCCTTCTTCATAGTAGCTATCGGCATGTGTTTCCTCGAGACAGCTGCCAACCCATATGTCACTGAACTTGGCGACCCTGCCACCGCCCCGCGACGACTCAACCTGGCACAGGCGTTCAACGGACTTGGCGCATTCATAGCTGCCATGTTCCTTAGCAAAATCATACTGGGAACCGGTGCGGAAACATCGATGGAAACGGAGATTCATACCTTCCGCATGACCTACGCCATATTCGCGATCGTACTCATTGTGATTGCAGTCGTATTCATATTTACACGCCTGCCGCGCATACAGGCCGAGGATGATGACAAGGAAGGGACCAAACTCATATCCTTCAAGGTCCTTAAGCGCAGCCACCTGCGTAACGGCGTCATTGCGCAGTTCTTCTACAACGGTGGCCAGACAGCCGTAAACAGCCTATTCCTGGTATATTGCATCAACTACGTAGGCATGACCAACAGCCAGGCCACAACATTCTTTGGATTCTACATGCTGTTCTTCCTGCTGGGCAGATGGATAGGCACAACACTTATGGTCAAGTTCCGTCCCGAGAACATGCTTGTGGTTTACGGTGTGGCTAACGTACTGCTCTGTGTATTCGTATGTATAGTCGGCGGTAAGGCAGCCGTATTCGCGATGATGGGCATATCATTCTTTATGTCAATCATGTATCCCACACAGTTCTCACTGGCACTGACCGACCTCAAGGGGGACACCAAGAGCGGATCGGCATTCCTGGTAATGGCAATCGTAGGCAATTCCATTCTTCCCATTCTGACGGCATACGTACAGAAATCGATGGCTAACCCCAATATCGCATATTTCATTCCTCTTATCTGCTTTGCAGTCTGTGCATGGTACGGATGGAGAGGGCATAAAGTTATAGACTGATGAGACAGATTAGGATTCCCGCACAGGGAGAGATGATTGTGGAACAGGCACCCAAGCCCACGGCAGGTGCCGGAGAGGTGCTGCTCAAAATACAATACGTAGGTTTCTGCGGTTCTGACCTGAATACATTTCTGGGACGCAACCTGATGGCAAAAGAAGCCGTCATTCCCGGTCATGAGATAGGAGCGGTCATTGAGAGTGTAGGACCGGATGTACCAAGCCATCTGGTTCCGGGTCTTACCGTAACAGTAAATCCCTACACCAACTGCGGACACTGCGCAGCCTGCCGCTCAGGGCATCCCAACGCATGTGAATTCAACCAAACTCTGGGCGTGCAGCGTGACGGCGCCATGCGTGACTACATGGTGCTTCCATGGCAGAAAATCATACCGGCACAAGGCATTTCACCGCGTGATTGCGCCTTGATAGAACCTATGAGCGTAGGTTTCCACGCTGTATCACGAGCCCAGGTCACAGACTCTGATACCGTGCTGGTATTCGGCTGCGGAATGATTGGCGTGGGTGCAATAGTACGTGCATCTCTACGCGGTGCAACCGTAATAGCAGTCGATCTGGACAATGAGAAGCTGGCGTTGGCCCGCCGTCTGGGAGCAGCCCATACGATTAACTCAAAAGAACAGGATTTGCATACCGAAATCATCGGTTTGACCGATGGATTGGGCCCGACGGTCGTAATTGAGGCCGTAGGCAGCGTACCTACTTATCAGGCTGCAATCGATGAGGTTGCATTCTCGGGACGCGTAGTCTGCATTGGTTACTCAAAGAATGACGTAACATTCCATACCGGTCTGTTCGTAAAGAAGGAGATCAACATCCATGGCTCACGCAACGCCATGCCGTCTGATTTTGAGGCTGTAATCCGATATCTCCAGCGCGGCATCTGCCCCAAGGATGAACTCATATCGGCCGTAGTCCGACCGGATCAGGCGTTGGAATCAATGAAAAAGTGGGTCGAAACGCCAGGCAAGGTCTTCCGTATTCTGGTAGATTTCACATAAAAAAAGTCCGGCATCACCGGACTTTTTTATTCAATTTTCAGTTTCTTCGGCATCCATTGACTTGATCTGAGCGAGCAGGTCATCAGCCTCCTGTTTGAGAGTTTCAATCTTGGACTTGATGGCGTCAACAAAACCGTTACCGGTCTTGCTTGAAGCATTCATGAATCCGATATTATTCTCATAAGTCTGAATCTCGCTCTTTTTCTGCTCGTACTGACGAATCAGTTTCTCACGCGGTGAACCTGCCTCACGGGCTGAACCTCCGCGCTGTGCGGAACGTCCACGGCGTGTGCTGACAACATCTGCAAAGGGTTCCATCGCAGCCTTGAACTGAGCAGCAATCTTATCCTTGACCTTGAAGGGAACAAATCCTATTCCGTTCCACTCATCGACAAGCTGCTGTATTGTCTGGATATCGTCATCGCTCAGGTTGGAGGCATCAAATGCCTGCAATTTGGAGAGGATCTCCTTCTTGGCGGCCAGATTGGTGTTTTCCTCACGTTTCTTCGATGAAGTATTCTTGTCACGCTGCTCATAGAAATAGTCGCATGCTCCTATGAAGCGTTTCCAGATGGAATTGGTGTATTTCTTCTGGACAGGGCCTATCTCACGCCACTGTTTCTGCAATTCCGCCATCTTGTCGCCGGTCTCCTTCCAATCCGTACTGTCTTTCAGAGCCTCGGCCTGCTCACACAGAGCCGTCTTCTTTTCAAGGTTGGCAGTCATATCGGTCTTGGCCTGCTTGAAGAACTCTCCCTTACGGCTGAAGAAGAGGTCACATGCAGCGCGGAAACGCTCAAATATCTTCTGGTTCTGCTTGGCAGGTGCAAATCCTATATCTTTCCATTTCTTCTGCAATGCAAGCACCTCCTGTGTCTTGTCATTCCAGTTCTGGAATGATGTCAGCTTATCAAACTCTATACCCTCAAGGAGCTCACAGATAACGGTCTTCTGGTCCAGATTCTCTTTCTCCTTCTCCTTGAGCTGCTCAAAGTGCTGCTGATGGCGCTTGTTTATCACTGTCGAAGCAGCCTTGAAACGTGTCCAAATCTCCTCTCTGGACTCCTTTGAAACAGGACCTGTCTCGCGGTAATCCTGATGCAGTTTCTGGAGCTTGCGGAATGCGGCTACGATATCGGGTTCATCGGCAAGTTTCTCGGCCTCCTCACAGATGGCTATCTTAGCCTCCATGTTCTTCTTGAAATCATACTCGCGGAACTCGTTGTTGAGCTTCTGTATGTCATAGAACTGCTCGGCATACTGCTGATATGCTTTCCAGAGTTCATTGGCCTTATCGGCGGGAACCTCCTTGATCTCTTTCCACTCCTGGAGAAGTGCCTTGAATTCATTGTATGAAGCGCCCTCGGTATTAGCCTTATCTATGAGAGCCTTAAACTGGTCAAGTAATTCCAGTTTCTTCTTGTAATTCTCTTTCTGAACTATCTCAAGAGCCTCCTGGGCAGCAGCTTTCTTCTCCTTGATTATATTCATCAGCTTGCGGAACTGCTCCTCCAGCGGATCCGGTTCGGGCTTGAACTCCTCGGCAGTACCACCGCCGGCCACAAATGCAGCTATCTGCTCCTCCTGAGCAGCTCTCTGCTGTTTGTAGAACGACTGTTTGAGAGACTCCAGCTCGGGACGCTTGGCTATATTGATATCGCCTACAATCTCCTGCAGGCGTGAAATTATACTCTCTCTGGTCAAGGTTGATTCCCGGGCAGCCTCTTTCTGAACCTGAGCCTCTTCCTCCTGTGGCTTCACCTCCTCAATCACCTCTTTTTTCTCTTCCTCTTCCATAAACCGGAATTGTTTTATTTGTTAATACCTCGCAAAAGATGCAAATAAAGACAATTCTGCGCAAAACACCTAATTACTCGGCGTTTTTCTTGCTATAAAGCCCCAAATCAGATAATCAGAGTGATGACCAGCATGTAGATTCCCATACCCAGAAGGTCATTGGTAATCTGGACAAACGGACCGGTTGCAATGGCGGGATCAATATGAATCTTCTCAAACAACAGAGGCAGCAGCGTTCCCCAAAGTGTTCCTATGAGTACCAATGCAAACATACTGCCGGGAACGGCGTAAGTAACAGGGTCACTCAATCCGAACGCCCACACGTTATAGCCAAATACCAACAGGGACAGCACGATGGCATTAAGCAGAGCCACAGCACTCTCCTTGAAGACCTGCTTGATTATGTTGGATGTATTGAGTGATCCGTTGGCCAGGCCCTGTACTACAAGAGCCGAAGACTGAGTACCTACATTACCGCCGGTACCTCCGATAAGCGGGATAAAGAAGAGCAGTGACGTGGCTGCGGCAAACGCAGTCTCGAAATGTTCCAGCAATTTGGAATTCAAGATACCTCCCAGGATACCTATCAGAAGCCACGGGATACGTGACCACATCTGACGGAACACGCTGTCGGCGGTCTCAACGTCACCGGTAAGACCCGATGCCATCTGGTAGTCATGCTCCTGTTGGTCACGCAACTCATCGATGACATCATCGACGGTGATCTGACCCTGCAGGCGGCCTATGCTGTCAACAACCGGAACCGACACAAGGTTATACTTTTCAATCAGCTGCACCACATCATCAATAGGGGTGTCAACCTTGGTGCTTATCAGGTCCTCATCCATCACGTACTTAACCTTTGATACGGACGGATTTGTTATCATCTTCTTGAGCGGGAAAACGCCCTTGAGACGGCCGTCATCATCCACCACGTAGACGTTGTATATATCATCAAGGTCCTCGGCCTGCTTACGCATCTCCTGAAGGCACTCCGGCATGGACATGTTCTCATTCACCACCACCATCTCGGTACCCATCAGACCGCCGGCAGTATCCTCGTCATACTGCATCAGGTCAACGATATCGCTGGCCTGTTCTATATCACCGATATGGGCAAGCACCTCCTCCTGCTTATCCTCATCCAGATCCTGAATGATATCCACGGCATCATCGGTATCCATGTTATCGATGAACTTGGTGGCAATGACTTCAGAAGGCAGTTCATCAAGGAGTCGTTTACGGTTATCCTCGTCCATCTCGACGAGTACATCGGCTGCCGTCTCATTATCAAGCTGACGGTATACGAATCGGGCATCCTCGACATCTAGCTCGTCACACAGCTCGGCGATATCGGCAGGGTGCATATCTTCCAGGATGGCTTTCAGCTGAACGGCATCCTGATTCTCAATCACTTCAAGTATGTTATCCAGAAATTCCTTCTCCATCGTAGTATTCTGAATTGTGGCCCTTGAAGCGGGGCCGGGTAAATGTTCGGTTTTTCTATCTCTACGGTATTCAGGCCTTACCCTTTTCTACCATAAGTGTCAGTTTTATGAAATCTTCGACTGACAGTTGTTCGGGACGTTTGTCCAGATACGGGCAATCCGCCGGTAGAGGGGAATCTTTGTCATAGACCTGTCTTAAGGAGTTGCGCAACATCTTGCGTCGCATTCCGAACGTGGATTTCACAATCTTGCGGAAAAGCGCCTCGTTGCACTCCAGTTGCCGGCGGCTGTTACGTTGCAGACGTATCACACCGCTCTTGACCTTTGGAGGCGGGTCAAAAACATTCTCGTTGACAGTAAACAGATATTCGGTATCATACCACAACTGGATGAACACGCTCAGTATGCCGTAATCCTTATTGCCGGGACCCGAGCATATACGCTGTGCCACCTCGCGCTGAAGCATTCCGGTACAGCAGGGTATGAGTTCCTTGTAGTCCAGCATTTTAAAGAATATCTGGCTGGATATGTTGTAAGGATAGTTTCCTGTTAGAACAAACTGACCGCCGTCGAAAAGGGTGCTGAGATCCAACTGCAGGAAATCACCCTCTATGACATTAAGTCCCGGGAAATTCTCATGCAGGTATACGACAGACTCGTTGTCTATCTCAACAACCTTAAGCTCACGGCTTTTATCTTTGAGGAATTGTGTAAGAACCCCTGTACCGGGTCCTATTTCAAGAATCGGAAGGTCGGCGCGCAGATCAACAGTGCCGGCTATGCGCTGAGCGATATCCATATCCCTCAGGAAATGTTGGCCTAGAGCCTTTTTGGGTCTTACTGTCCGCATCAATGTCCATATAGAATATGTTTGGTTATCAACTCGCGAAAATTTGTTATCTTCGCAGCATAGAATGCTGACCTCCCGCCGCATTCATGCGGCAAAGGTAGGCAAATCATCCGAAAGGTGAACACTTTGTAATGAAAAAGATAACTTCAACCACGCTTAAAATAGCCATACCGCTGCTCATTTCGGCAGTGGTGCTCTATTTTACATACCGCGACTACGATTTCAGCCAGTTCTGGACCGATATGCGGAGCATAAGATGGGGATGGCTCATCGGCGCACTCTCATTCAGCGCTCTCGGACCGCTGTTCCGCGGCCTGCGCTGGAACCTGCTGCTTGAACCCATCGGTTATGACGTACCCAAAAAGGATACCATCCTGACCGTATTCACCGGTTATGCAGCCAACATAATCATACCCCGTGTAGGTGAGATATGCCGCTGCGGAATGCTTGAGCAGAACGCAAAGGTTCCTTTCAGCAAGGGTCTTGGTACACTGGTGGCAGAGCGTGTCGTAGATGCCGTACTGCTGGGACTGATCGTATTAGCCGGCATTCTGGTTTCATGGAATGAATTCGCCCTGCTCCTTACCCCTGATGCCGATGCAGCCGCACCCGTAGCCCAAAGCATACCTCTGCTCCGGCAGCCCAAATTCTGGATCTGGACTATAGGAATAATACTTTTTGTTGCCATCTGCTGGTGGGCATGTGTCAAGTTCCGCCTGTGGGATAAGGTAAAGAATTTTGTACGCGGATTCTGGGAGGGGTTCATGTCACTCAAACAGATACAGCACCTGCCTCTGTTTCTTGTCTACTCCATCGGAATCTGGGTATGTTACTACTTTGAACTCTATCTGGCATTTTACTGTCTGCCTTCAACAGCAGCTCTGGGTCCCGTAGCCGGACTGGCATGTTTTGCCGCCAGCAGCGTAGCAGTGCTGGTACCCACCCCCAACGGAGCCGGTCCGTGGAACCTGGCTATAGTCAAGATGCTGGGCATATACGGTGCCAAGACCAATGAGGCCCAGATAATGTCATTCGTACTGCATTTCTGCCAGACCATGATCTATCTGCTCTGCGGATTCATAGCCTGGATAGCACTCAAGATAATACACCGCGATGGAACATCCCGAGAATAGTGACGAATACAAAGGACTGACCGTGAACAGCGGAGTGGTAAGCCCCGGCTCGGTAAATCCCTATCTAAAAGGCCGCAGGATAAGCCGCCCCACTCTGTCCGTACAGGACTACGTGGACGGAATAGTGAAAGGTAACGTAACCGTACTGAGCCAGGCCGTAACACTGGTCGAGAGCCTCAAGCCCGAACACCAGGCCATAGCCCAGGAGGTTATAGAGAAATGCCTTCCGTATTCCGGCAATTCCGTCCGTATAGGCATAAGCGGTGTACCCGGCGCCGGAAAGAGCACATCCATCGATGCATTCGGACTGCATGTGCTCAAGGATGGAGGCAAGCTTGCCGTACTTGCCATCGACCCCAGTTCGGAACGTACCAAAGGCAGTATTCTTGGCGACAAGACCCGCATGGAGCGTCTGGCCGTGCACCCCAAGGCATTCATACGCCCCAGCCCGTCGGCCGGATCACTGGGTGGCGTGGCACGCAAGACCAGGGAGACCATCGTTCTCTGTGAAGCGGCAGGATTTGACAAAATATTTGTGGAAACCGTAGGTGTGGGTCAGAGCGAGACAGCCGTACACTCGATGGTTGATTTCTTTTTGCTCATTCAGCTGGCCGGCACCGGTGACGAGCTGCAAGGTATCAAACGCGGCATCATGGAGATGGCCGACGGCATAATCATAAACAAGGCCGACGGCGACAATGCCCCCAAGGCCGAACTTGCCGCCAACTCCTTCCGTAATGCCCTGCATCTGTTCCCGCCATCGGAAAGCGGCTGGACTCCCCAGGTACTGACATACTCCGGTTTTTATGAATACAAAATCAAGGAAGTCTGGGATATGGTGTGGGAGTACATCGATTTCGTCAAGAAGAACGGATATTTCCAGTACCGCCGAAACGAGCAGGCCAAATACTGGATGTACGAGAGCATCAATGAATCACTCAAGAACGGCTTCTATAACAATCCGGAGATAGCATCCCGTCTGGCCGAAGCCGAGCGTCAGGTGCTTGGAGGAGAGCAGACCTCGTTCTCTGCCGCCCAGAAACTGATCGACTATTACTATTCAAACCTCAAATGAAAAAGGTTCTCATAGACCTGTCTGTACTCAAACACATAAACTGCGGATTGGGGCAGATAGCTTATAACTACGCCCGCTTTTTCGGTGAAAACGCAGGAAAACTGGATTTTGAGGTTCATCTTCTGCTTCCCGCGCAGTATGTCGGAGCATTCGGTAATGACGTACATTATCACAAGACATCAGAATTGTTTGCTGCCTTTCCGTCATTGATGCCAAGATTCGATGTCTGGCATTCAATACACCAGATGAGTCGGTTCAAGCCATCCCGAAAAGAGACCAAAAACATACTGACCGTTCACGACATAAACTTCATATACGAGAAGAGAGGACGGTCGCTGCAAAAGTATATCCGCAAATTCACCGACAGGATCGAACGGGCCGACAAGCTACTCTGCATATCAAACTTCACAAAAGCCGATGTCCTGAACCATTTCCCCATAGACAAACCCATTGAGGTCATCTACGACGGAGTGGAATTCGGGAATCCGGCTTCAGAAAAGAGACCGGACCTGCCGTTCCCCGCAGAAAACGGATTCTTATTCAGCATAGGCCAGATTAAGGAAAAGAAGAATTTCCATGTGCTCCTGGATGCCATGAAACTCATGCCTGAATACAATCTGGTAATTGCAGGAGAGAAAAACACCGGTTACGCAAGAATAATTGGAAGCAGGATTGTCTCCGAAGGAATCAGCAACGTATTCCTTACAGGTCCCATACACAACTCTGAAAAGATCTGGCTTTACAATCACTGCGAGGCATTCGTATTCCCGTCGCTGTTTGAAGGGTTCGGCCTGCCGGTAATTGAAGCCATGTCGTACGGCAAACCGGTAATCTCATCGGACAAAACCTCCCTGAAAGAGATCTGCGCCGGTCACGCCTTCATACTGGAGAGCTTCGAACCCGCCCACATAGCGCAAACAATCAGGGAAGGAATAGAAGCCTACGCCAAAGATCCCGACCTGGCAGCCCGCAATACGGAATACGCCCAATCGTTCACCTACCGACACCACATGGACGAATACCTCCGCATCTACCGCGAAATGCTAGCAAAATAGAATTCCACGCAAGTTCAAACGTATTGGGGCGAGCGAGTCCTCGAGCGAGAGCGGCCGGAGGCCGCCCTATTTGCGGAGCAAATTAAAAAAAGGTCTGAGTCCGGTAGCCCAGCAAAAAAAAGAGGCGCGTTTGCGTCTCTTTTTTTTGCTGGGCTACCCGGACTCGAACCAGGAAAGGCAGGACCAGAATCTGCAGTGTTACCATTACACCATAGCCCAGTATTTTGCTCAAAAGCGGTGCAAAGATACTGCTTTTTTATGTAACACAAACTTTTTGGCATATTTTTTGCGCTAACAGTCATTGAAAATAAACGTCATCAAAATGACAAATCATTCTGACGGAATTTATTATTTTTGCAAATAGTGTAACAATACAAAAAACCGCTAGGGAATAAATGGCGAAAAAGAAAAAGAGAGAAAGTATAGTACAGAGCATCATTGAAGGTATTCAGGAGCGCAAGGGAGAAGGCATTACAGTAGTTGATCTGACCGGCATAGAAGATACCGTATGCCGATATTTCGTAATATGCCAGGGAGGCACACCCAACCAGACAATGGCCATTGAGGACTCTATCCGTGAGACCGTGCGTGTAAAGGAGGGACGCAAACCCGACTTTGTCGAAGGAACCCGTTACGCACATTGGATAGCCATGGACTATGGTGACGTTATGGTACACATATTCATCCCTGAACTGCGCAAATTCTATGATCTGGAACACCTTTGGGCCGATGCCGTGACCGAGGAGATCCCCGATCTGGCATGACACCTTGACATACATCTAACTGACATCACCAACAACCCATATGGCAGATAACAAAGAAAACAAACCAGGCAACGGATTCAGGATAACATCCATACTGTATATATTGATGTTCATAGGATTCGGATATATCCTTCTCAAGGATGACGGTTCCGACCTGAGCGGCGAGGTTACCTATACCGAGTTCAAGGAATACATGGAAAAGGGATATGTGAGCAATCTAGTCATATACTCCAACATGAACACCATGGATATGTACATCAAACCCGATTCGGCCAAGTACATATTCGGCGACCGGGCATCGGCCCAGCCATTGGCAAAGCCCATGCTTACTGTAGGTGTCGGCTCACTGGACAATCTTCAGGCCTTCATTGACGAAGCCGAGCAGTCCGGAGCATTCACCGGCAAGGTGGAGTACCGCAAACGCTCACATACTTTCACTGAGATACTCATAAGCATACTCCCGTTCGTGCTTATCATTGCATTCTGGATCATCCTTACCAGACGTATGGGAGGCGGAGCTAACGGTGGAGGCGGAGTCTTCAGCGTAGGCAAGTCAAAAGCCCGTGTCTATGAGAAGGGTAAGTCTGACCGCGTCACTTTCAAGGATGTGGCCGGACAGGCCGAGGCCAAGACCGAAGTCGAGGAGATAGTGGAGTTCCTCAAGAACCCCAAGAAATATACCGATCTGGGCGGCAAGATTCCTAAGGGCGCCCTGCTTGTAGGCCCTCCGGGCACAGGTAAGACCCTGCTTGCCAAAGCCGTAGCCGGTGAGGCCGATGTACCTTTCTTCTCACTTTCGGGATCTGACTTTGTAGAGATGTTCGTGGGTGTAGGTGCATCACGTGTCCGTGACCTGTTCCGTCAGGCCAAGGAGAAAGCCCCCTGCATAATATTCATAGATGAGATAGACGCAGTGGGCCGTGCCCGCGGCAAGAACCCCGCCATGGGTGGCAACGACGAGCGTGAGAACACCCTGAACCAGTTGCTCACCGAGATGGACGGATTCGGAACCAACAGCGGTGTGATAATCCTGGCTGCAACCAACCGCGTAGACATATTGGACAAGGCACTGCTGCGTGCCGGACGTTTTGACCGTCAGATTCACCTGGATCTTCCCGACCTGAACGAGCGCAAAGCTGTGTTCGGAGTCCATCTGAGAAACATCAAGCTGAGCAAGGACGTTGATGTTGATTTGCTGGCACGCCAGACTCCCGGATTCTCCGGTGCCGATATAGCCAACGTATGTAATGAAGCTGCCCTGATTGCAGCCCGTCACAACAAGAAAAAGGTTGAAAAGGATGATTTCCTGGCTGCCGTTGACCGTATAGTAGGCGGTCTGGAGAAGAAGACCAAGGTTCTTACCGCCGAAGAGAAACGCGCCATTGCCCTGCATGAAGCCGGCCACGCGACCCTTTCATGGTTCCTGCAATATGCAAATCCTCTCATCAAGGTAACGATAGTACCACGCGGACGTGCGCTGGGTGCTGCATGGTATCTGCCCGAGGAGCGTCAGATAACCACCAAGGAGCAGATGCTTGACGAGATGTGCGCCACACTTGGCGGACGTGCAGCCGAAGAGCTGTTCATAGGACAGATCTCAACCGGCGCCATGAATGACCTGGAGCGCGTAACCAAACAGGCGTACGGCATGATTGCATACGCAGGCATGAGCGACAAGCTGGCAAACCTGTGTTACTACAGCAGCACCGACGAGTATGCTTTCCAGAAGCCCTACTCCGACAAGACCGCCGAATTGATAGACGAAGAGGTCAAGAAACTCATTGCGGAGCAATATGAGCGTGGCAAAAAAATGTTGCTGGAGCATCAGGAGGGACACCATCAACTGGCTCAGTTGCTTATAGAGCGTGAGGTTATTATGGCCGAAGATGTGGAGAAGATATTCGGCAAGCGCCCGTGGGCATCACGCAGCGAGGAGATTCTTGAAGAAGAGAAACCCGCCCCCGAGGATCAGCCTGTAGTGGAGAATAAAGACAAAGTTGAACCATAAAGAATATTTGTTGTGAATTTCTTGATAAGGACTATTACAGCTGTGGTATTTGCCACAATAATGCTGTTCTGCATGCTTAAGGGAGCGCCATGGTTCGTGGGGCTTTTCGCGGTATGCACCATATTGACAACCATCGAATATACCGGACTTGCCAATAAATTCAAGCAGTCCGATGCAAGCCGTTTATGGGCTACTGTTGCGGCTTTCACATTCTATGCTGCAATAGTAGGGCTGTCAATAATGCCAAGCAGTGCAGTGCTGTTCCTCCCGTTTATTTTCACCCTGATCGTGATCTTGGTTCGTGAACTTTACTTCAAGAAGCCGAGTCCCATCAATGACTGGGTACATACACTCTTCCCTGTCATATATATAGCATTACCCTATGCACTCACATCACTGCTTGCCTTTGATGTGCAGGGGCTAGGAACAGGCTACAGCCCTGTCATCCCGCTCACACTGTTTGTATTCCTTTGGTGCAATGACGTCGGTGCATACTGTACCGGATGCACTATAGGCAAGCACAAACTGTTTGAGAGGATATCGCCTAAAAAGACATGGGAAGGTTCTATAGGCGGAGCTGTCTTCACGATGATTGCAGCATTCCTGCTCCACCGTTTCCTGCCCGACTGGTACAGTTTCATGCCGGTTTGGGTGTGGATAGGTATGGCCCTTGTGGTGGTACTGTTCGGCACATGGGGTGACCTGATAGAATCACTCATGAAACGCGAGATGGGAATAAAAGACTCCGGTAAGATCCTGCCCGGACACGGAGGCATGCTGGACCGTTTTGACAGCGCACTACTGGCAATTCCGGCCACAGTGGTCTATTTCAGTTTGATTGGTTTTTATTTTTGAGCAAATCAACGATTTGCATGGCGGCACGATCGGGAGCTCCGGCCGGGCCAAGTAGTGTTTTCATCTGGCTGTAGCCTTCCAGCTGCATACGCCGGTCTATCGTATCGGACAGCAGCGGGATAAGATGTTCGTGTAAATTCTCAACGTTCATATCACTGCCTATCAGTTCAGGAACCACTTCCGAGAACGATATCAGATTAACCAATGAGACGAACTTGACTTTCAGCAACAGGTTCTTGAATATCCTGGTCATACAACCCATAGGCAACTTATAGCACACCACCTGCGGCACGTCAAACAGAGCGGTCTCAAGGGTAGCCGTACCCGATGTCACCAGGGCAGCGTATGCAGACTCCAGCACACCGAATGTATTCCCATAGACTTTCTCTATCTCCACACCGTCAGTAATGTTGTCATAAAACTCCGGCTCGATACCGGGGGCGCAAGCCAGAACAGGGCGGATACAGTCAATATTTTTTACCGCTTCAAGCATAACCGGGAGATTGCGGCTTATCTCCTGACGACGACTGCCTGCCAACAGTGCGATGACACGGCGTCCGTCATCATCCAACACAGGTTTGTGTTTCTTATCCGACTTGTAAACCTCTATCTCGTCAACAGTTGGATTTCCCACATAGCGGATGTTGTAATTATGGCGATGGAAATAATCCACTTCGAACGGGAGAATGGAGAACAGTTCGTCCACATCACGACGAATATTCTTGATCCTATAGCTTTTCCACGCCCAGATCTTGGGTGAAATGTAGTAATAGACGGGAATGCCCAGTTTGTGTACTTTTTTTGCAATGGAAAGGTTGAATCCGGGGTAATCCACAAGTATCACCACATCCGGATTCCAGGCGGTTATATCCTTAAAGCAGAGCGATGCACCGCCAAGTATGGTTCCAAGGTGAGTGAGCACGGGCCAGAAACCCATATAGGCAAGCTCACGGTAGTGTTTGACAAGCTTTCCTCCTGCAGCCGTCATCATATCGCCACCGAAACAGCGGAACTGCGCAGATTTGTCTCTCTGCGCAATAGCTTTCATCAGGTTGGAGGCATGAAGGTCGCCCGATGCCTCTCCGGCTACAAGATAGTATCTCATATCCTACTCTTTGCAGATGTCAAAATTAGTATAATTTTCCCATATATCGGTTTTTTACACTAACTTCACACCCTAAAACTTAAAGACGCATGGGAAAAATCATTGCTTTGGCCAATCAGAAGGGTGGCGTAGGTAAAACCACGACTACCATCAACCTGGCCGCATCGCTTGCCACGCTTGAGAAGAAAGTTCTAGTAGTTGATGCTGATCCACAGGCAAATGCATCATCGGGTCTCGGTATAGACATCCAGTCTCTCAAATGCACTGTCTATGAGTGCCTGGTTAACGGTGACAATCCCAAGGATGCCATCATCAAGGGATGCATTGACGGCCTTTATGTACTGCCGTCACACATTGACCTGGTAGGTGCAGAGCTGGAGCTCATGAACATGGAAAGCCGCGAGACAGTAATGAAAAAGATGCTGGCCGGAATCAAGAAGGACTATGACTACATCCTGATTGACTGCTCACCGTCATTGGGACTCATAACCGTGAACTCCCTTACCGCAGCAGACTCCATCATCATTCCCGTACAATGCGAATATTTTGCTCTTGAGGGTATCAGCAAACTGCTCAATACCATCCGCATAATCAAGACAAAACTGAACCCCTCCCTTGACATTGAGGGATTCCTGCTCACCATGTATGACTCCCGTTTGCGTCTGAGCAACCAGATTTATGATGAGATCAAGAAACACTTCCAGGAACTGGTATTCGAGACCATCATAGCCCGTAACGTCAAACTGAGCGAGGCACCCAGTTACGGTCTGCCCGCCATACTGTATGACGCTGATTCCAAAGGTGCCAAGAACTATCTGGCTCTGGCACAGGAGATACTTAAAAAGAATAACGCATGACACCTCCCAAAAAATCGGCATTGGGCCGTGGCCTAGATGCCCTCATATCAACCGATCTTGTAAAGACCCAGGGTTCCTCATCAATCAACGAGGTTCCGCTGGACCAGATACATGCCAATCCTGATCAGCCCCGTCGCGACTTTGACCCCGAGAGCCTTCAGGAACTTGCGGAGTCTCTGAGCGAGATAGGCATCATCCAGCCCATCACCCTGCGCAAGATGGGAGAAGGTGACTACCAGATCATAGCCGGTGAGCGCCGTTTCCGTGCGGCCGGTATAGCTGGTCTCAAAACCATTCCTGCATATATCCGTACAGCCGATGACGAGAATGTCATGGCTATGGCACTCATTGAGAACATTCAACGTGAGGACCTCAACTCCATGGAAGTCGCGCTTGCCTGCCAGAACCTGCTTGAAGTCTATAAGATGACTCAGGAGCAGCTCAGCTCACGCATAGGCAAGAAACGTGCAACCATAGCCAACTACATACGTCTGCTCAAACTGCCCGCAGAGATTCAGGTGGCTCTCAAGAACAAGCAGATTGACATGGGACATGCACGTGCACTGCTCGCTATCGATGATCCCATGAAGCAGCTTCAGTTGTTCCATGAACTCACCAAATTCGGCTATTCGGTACGAATGGTTGAGGATAAGGCCCGTCAATTGAATGAGAGCCGCCCCAAGACCAGGAAAGCCGCAACCGATGATGCACTGGCCCCGCTGGGACGCCAACTCTCCAAATTCCTTGGCGCACCGGTTAAGATGAAAAGCAACGCAAAGGGAGCAGGAAGCATAAGCATATCATTCAAGAATGAAGATGACCTGGCGCGTCTGATGCAACTGTTTGACCGACTCAAGAAATGACCGTCCGATCCGGATTCATAAAGACCGTTCTGCTCTTTCTTACAGCAGTGATGACCGCCCTCCCGGTCCGGTCACAGGCTGGTGGCGGCGTTCAATTCCACGAAGATTCCCTGCGCAGCGCACGCGTGGACAGCATCTACCGTTCGCTGAACGATACCACAATCTGGGAACGCGAGATGGAGTATGTCCGCAATCTTAATTTTGAAGAGATGCGGGATTCTGACCTGGTAATGGAAACTGCCGATGACGGCGCGGACACCAGACACAGACATAACAGATGGAAAGAACTTGAACAGCAAAAGATAGAGCAATTTGAGAGAGAGGCCACAGAATGGGAGCCCGAACCACGAATTGCCGTATGGCTCTCGCTGCTTGTTCCCGGAGGCGGACAGATGTACAACCGCAAACTCTGGAAACTGCCTATAGTTTATGGAGGCTACGTAGGATGCATCTATGCCCTTACATGGAACCAATCCACATATATGGACTACCAGAATGCCTATGTGGATATCATGGATGACGATCCCAACACCAAGAGTTATGAGGATTTCCTGCCTCCGCACTACGAGATAGACACCAGCATGGAAGACTGGCTCAAAGACGTCTTCAAACAGCGTAAGAACAAATACCGCCGATACCGCGACATGAGCATTTTCGCGTTTGCCGGAATGTATATCGTAGCCGCTATTGACGCATACGTCGATGCCGAACTCTCCCATTTTGACATTTCACCCGACCTTAGTCTCAGGGTCGAGCCAAACATAATGATTGATCATAGAGGATCCCCTACTGCAGGATTCTCATTAGCGTTGAGTTTTTAGATGAGATTACACCATCTGACATATATAATTGCACTGCTCCCCATTGTATCGGCCGGCGCACAGGAGATTGTCTCTGACAGCATCGGGGCGCTGACGGATATTGAGGATGTTTTTGCTGACACTACCGCGATCTGTACAGACTCCCTTACGGTTGAATTCCCGGAAAGCATGGAGTTTGACGTAGACAGTCTGATGAACCTGTGGCTCTCCAAACAGTACCTGTCATATGATGAGGATTGTATTGAGAGTTCTGTCAACCCCAAGTTCAGCGACACCGTCTATGCGCAACGGTTGAGTTCACTGCCCACCATAGTACCCATGCCGTACAACTATGTGACACGCAGCTCCATCGATGCATATGTAGGCCGTAACCGCAAGGTGATTTCATATGCCTTAGGCATGATGCCCATCTATGAGGACAAATTCGTGGAGGCGCTCATAAAGTATGACGTCCCAATTGAGCTCAAGTACCTGCCTATTGTGGAGTCGGCACTCAAACCCAAGGCTTACTCACGTATGGGTGCTGCAGGAATGTGGCAGTTCATATACAGTACGGGTAACAAATACGGGCTGCAGGTTAACAGCCTGGTCGATGACCGGTATGACATAGCAAAGGCATCCGATGCCGCCGCACGCCATCTGCGTGACCTCTACAATATGTTCGGAGACTGGTCACTTGCCATATCGGCCTACAACTGCGGACCGGGCAATATCACAAAGGCCATAACACGCGCAGGCGGCAAGCGTGATTTCTGGGATCTTTACCCCTACCTGCCCCGCGAGACACGAGGCTACCTGCCCGCATTCATAGCAGTAAATTACGCCATGAGTTTCTACAAGGAACATGGCATCTGTCCGATGACATCGGCACGTCCCGCCCAAACCGACACCCTGCACATAGAACGCAACCTGCATATAGGACAGTTGGTTCACTACAGCGGAATAAGTCAGGATGAATTCAAGGCTCTCAACCCGCAGTATCTGACCGAGATTATCCCGGGAGCATACCGGACATGCGTGATTACACTGCCTCAGCAGTATATCAAGCCTGTCATTGAGGCCGGAGATTCTCTCTACGAGTATGACAAGGAGAAGTTCTTTACCAAAGCCCAACTGGCATATATAGATGACGACATGAAGAACCGCGTCACCTATGTGACCCACAAGATAAAGGAGGGCGAGACTTTGGGACACATAGCCCTGAAGTATCACACATCGGTCAAGAACATCAAGAACTGGAATAACCTGAAAAGTGACAATATCAGAGCCGGCAAGACTCTGAGGATATATAACCGTTAAAAGGACAGCAAGATGAGTGAAGATAATCTTTTTTCGCCCGATGAAGAGAGACTCATAGACGAGGCCTTCCAGCATCTTATTGACTCTTATCTCCAGACCAAGCACCGCAAAAAGGTGGAGATTATAACCAAGGCGTTCCAGTTTGCACGTCAGGCCCACAAGGGTGTGCGCCGCCATTCAGGAGAGCCGTATATCATGCACCCTCTTGCCGTAGCGCAGATTGTATGCTCAGAAATCGGGCTGGGCTCCACATCCATCTGCTCCGCTCTGCTGCACGATGTGGTTGAGGACACAGACTACACCACAGACGATATAAAGAACGTTTTCGGTCCCAAGATCGCTCAGATCGTTGACGGACTGACAAAGATTGCCGGCGGCATTTTCGGAGACAAAGCATCGGCCCAGGCCGAGAACTTCAAGAAACTGCTGCTGACCATGAATGACGATATCCGCGTAGTCCTGATCAAGATAGCCGACCGTCTGCACAACATGCGCACATTGGAAAGCATGCAGCCGCGCAAGCAGTACAAAATTGCCGGTGAGACCCTATACATCTACGCCCCTCTGGCCTATCGTTTGGGACTCAACAAGATAAAGTCTGAACTTGAAGACCTGAGCTTTAAATTCGAGCATCCGGCCGAATACAAGGATATACAGCAGAAACTTACCTTCTCACGCGAGGAACTCAACAATATCTATGACGATTTCACTTCACCGATAGCGGACAAACTTGATGAACTGGGCATAAAATACAATATGTTCGGACGCATCAAGTCACCCTACTCCATCTGGAAGAAGATGAACAAGAACAACCTCACTTTCGAGGAGGTTTATGACATCCTTGCCGTAAGAATCGTGTTCGACCCGACGACCCCTGATCAGGAGCAAAGTGAGTGTTTTGACATTTATCTGGCACTCACCAAGATATACAAATCGCATCCCGACCGTCTGCGCGACTGGGTGACACATCCCAAGGCCAACGGCTATCAGGCACTGCATGTCACCCTGATGAGCAAGAGCGGCCAATGGGTGGAGGTCCAGATACGCAGCCGCCGTATGAACGACATAGCCGAGCAGGGTATTGCCGCACACTGGAAATACAAGGACGGCTCCACTTATGAGGAGGATGAGAGTGAGCTGACTCACTGGCTGGAGACCATCAAGGAGATTCTGGAGGATCCTCAGCCCGACTCCATGGACTTTCTGGATACCATTAAGCTCAACCTCTACTCATCGGAGATATTCATATTCACTCCCAAGGGAGAATTGCGAACCATGCCTCAGGGCAGTACGGTCTTGGACTTTGCGTTCACCATACATACCTATATGGGCACCAACTGCATAGGTGCCAAGGTGAACCACAAGCTTGAGGCCATCAACTACGAGCTCAAGAGCGGTGACCAGGTTGAGATCCTTACCTCCAAGAGTCAGAAAGTAAGTCCGGAATGGCTGGACTTTGCAACCACGGCCAAAGCCCGCGGCAAGATCAAGCAGGTACTGCGAAAGGAGGAACGTGCCAACCAGAAATTCGGCGAAGCCATCTTCCATGAGTTCCTTGAGAAAGAGGATATGGAGGTCGATTCGGCCAAGATGGAGCGTATATGCCGTCTGCACGGCATGAACAACCGTGATGAACTGATGATTGCCCTTGGGCAGAAGAAGATAATCCTGGGTGATGCCGAACGCAATATAATAAAAGGTGAGAGTGACAGCTGGTACAAGAGATTCTGGTCATCGTTCTCATCATCATCCAAGGACAAAGACAAGGACAAGAAAACCGACGAGGAGTCTCAAAACGGAGTTGATGTTAAGCGTACGCTGATTATCAACGATATGGATATGCACAAGTACACGTTTGCAGACTGTTGCAATCCTGTACCTGGCGACGCAGTTCTAGGTTTCGTTGATGAAAATGGCCATATCACCATACACAAGCGCAAATGCGAGGTAGCCAACAAACTCAAATCGGCCAAAGGAAACCGCATACTTACCATAGAATGGCAGATTGAGAACAGCCTGTTCCCGGTTACGATATACATGAAGGGACTGGACAGCATAGGTACACTGGGTAAAATCACCGAAATCATCTCAAAGAAGATGAACGTGAACATGAACAAGCTGGTGATTGAATCCAAGGAGGGACTGTTTGAGGGTACAATAAGCGTCATGGTCCACAGTCTCAAGGACGTAGACAAGATTCAGAAAGAACTCAAGAAAATCAAGAATATTACAACGGTTGTCCGCAAGGAGGAGTAGCATTAAGCTCTTCCAGAATAGCCACAAGCTCCTCACGTATCTTCTTAAGACGCTCCACTATATCATGGGTATCGGTGGTTTTCTGCGGATTGTCTTTCATTCGGGTCTTGGCACCCTTTATGGTAAGTGATTTCTCCTTTACCAGATGATTCACCAACTTGATCTGCTCGATATCGGCGGTAGTATAATGACGTATGCCTTTGGCGTTCTTCTTGGGATTGATCTCCTTGAACTCCTTTTCCCAATAGCGCAGAGTGCTCTCGGGGATGCCAAGCATCTCGGATACCTCCTTGATGGAGTAATACTTCTTTAGTACCTTGTTGGGATTCAGTGCCATAGTCCAATCTGTTTAGTCAAATACTTTTCCGTGGTTCTCGGCCAGGTTAATCATCTCCTCATACTGCTCGGCATCCAGGTCCATGAAGTAGTAGTTGATGGGGTTCACATCCTGCCATTTCTTTTTGGCATTGTCATATACATGAACTTCATAGTGTACGTGAGGCCCGGTGCTCTTGCCTGTTGATCCGGCCTTAGCTATCTCCTCACTGCGAACCACCTTCTGACCCTCCTTGACCAGGATTTTGCTCAAATGAGCATAGCGGGTCTTGTAACCGTATCCATGATCTATCTCGACCAGATTTCCATAACCCGATTTCCACTTGGCATAAACTACCTTACCGTTACCTGTTGCATAAACCGGCGTACCGGTATCGCAGGCAAAGTCCATTCCGTGATGGAATCGGCGCACATGATATATCGGGTCATTACGATATCCGTAACCGGATGCCGTGCGTTTAAGGTCCTTGTTGGATACCGGCTGAATGGCAGGCAGACAGGCCAGGCGGTCTTCCTGCTCACGGGACAGCTCGATAACCTCATTGAATGAGCGGGTCTGCATATAGAGCTTGCGGCTCAGCAAATCCACCTTCTGTGAAGTGTTCACCACCAGATCGGCATTGGACATTTCGTTCAGCTCGGCATAACGGTTGGTTCCGTTAAAACCTGACTGACGTGCCACTTCCGGGAAGGGATCGGCCTCAAGAAGCACACGGTAAAGGTTGTCATCACGCTCCTCAATATCATGCAAAACCAGCAGGGCGTCATCGACCTTACGGGAGAGCACGCGGTACTGTGACTGAAGGCGGCTGTTCTCAACCAAAAGGTCCTCAACCTGAGGAGTGCTTATAACGAACCAGTAGATGATAAAGAAGATTCCTCCCAGCAGCACTGACAACAGAAAACGCCACAGCCAGGAGAACAGTCTCTGACCCAAAGTAGGGAATACTCTGCGGTAAACCCTGCGGTTGGGATCGTACTGATAGTAAATCTTCCTCATAATCTTATTACAACACGCAAAAATAGCGAAATTGTTGTACCTTTGCAAACCAATTACGAAATACATTTTTTAAAAAGATATGATGACAGCTAAGGAAATACGTGATTCCTTCAAGAGTTTCTTTGAGAGCAAAGAGCACCTGATTGTACCGTCTGCCCCCATGGTGGTCAAGGATGACCCCACCCTGATGTTTACCAACGCCGGAATGAACCAGTTCAAGGATATCATTCTGGGTAACCGCGCACCCAAGAGCCGCCGCGTGGCAGACTCCCAGAAGTGCCTTCGTGTAAGCGGTAAGCACAACGACCTGGAGGAGGTAGGTCACGATACCTATCACCATACCATGTTCGAGATGCTGGGCAACTGGTCTTTCGGTGACTATTTCAAGAAAGAGGCCATCAGTTGGGCATGGGAGTATCTGGTCGATGTTCTCAAGCTTGACCCAAAGAACCTCTACGCTACCGTCTTTGAGGGCAGCAAGGAGGAGGGTCTGGAGCGCGACAACGAGGCCGCTGCCATCTGGGAGCAGTTCCTCCCCAAGGATCATATCCTGAACGGTAACAAGCACGACAATTTCTGGGAGATGGGCGATACAGGTCCCTGCGGCCCCTGCAGTGAGATCCATATGGATTCACGCTCCGATGAGGAGAAGGCCAAGGTACCCGGCCGTGACCTTGTAAACAAGGATCATCCCCAGGTAATCGAGATATGGAACCTGGTGTTCATGCAGTTCAACCGCAAGGCTGACCACTCACTTGAGCCCCTGCCTGCCAAGGTAATCGACACCGGTATGGGTTTTGAGCGTCTGGTACGCACCCTGCAGGGCAAGCAGTCCAACTATGACACCGATGTATTCCAGCCCATCATCAAGCAGATAGGCGCCCTGACCGGAAAGCAGTACGGAAAGGATGAAAAGGTTGATATTGCAATGCGTGTCGTTGCCGACCACATCCGTACCATAGCATTCTCCATCACCGACGGCCAGCTGCCTTCAAACGCCAAGGCCGGCTACGTTATCCGCCGCATCCTGCGCCGTGCAGTACGTTACGCCTACACGTTCCTGGGACAGAAAGAGGCATTCCTCTACAAACTGCTGCCAGTGCTGATTGACAACATGGGTGACGCTTATCCCGAACTGGGTGCCCAGAAGACACTTATCGAGAAAGTCATCATCGAGGAGGAGGAGTCATTCCTGCGCACACTCGACACCGGCATCAAGCTGCTTGACAAGGTTATGGCCGATGCCAAAGCCGCAAAGACAACCATTATCAGCGGTGTGAACGCATTCACTCTCTATGACACATACGGATTCCCGCTTGACCTTACCGAACTCATCCTGCGTGAAAACGGCATGACCGTTAACATTGAGGAGTTCAATGAGGAGATGGGCAAGCAGAAGGCCCGCGCCCGCAATGCCGCCGCCGTTGAGAACGGTGACTGGGTTGTTCTCAAGGAGGGCGAAACCGAGTTTGTAGGATATGATTTTACAGAATACGAGACATCAATCCTGCGTTACCGCGAGGTCAAGCAGAAGAGCGGTGTAATCTATCAGCTGGTTCTTGACAAGACCCCGTTCTATGCCGAGATGGGCGGTCAGGTAGGTGACACCGGTGTTATTGTAAGTGAATTCGAGACTATCGAGATAATTGATACAAAGAAGGAGAACGGCCTTCCCGTTCACATATGCAAGAAACTCCCCGAGCACCCCGAGGCTCCTATGATGGCGTGCGTTGATACCGACAAGCGTCATGCCTGCGAGGCCAACCACACCGCAACCCACCTGGTTGACGAGGCACTGCGTGAGATTCTGGGTACACATGTCGAGCAGAAGGGTTCTCTGGTATCACCCGAAGGCCTGCGTTTTGACTTCTCACACTTCCAGAAGGTAACTGATGAGGAGTTGCGTCAGGTTGAGCGTCTGGTCAATGAGAAGATCCGTGAGGACCTGCCGCTGCAGGAGCATCGTGACCTTCCCATTGAGGAGGCCAAGAAACTTGGTGCCATTGCACTCTTTGGCGAGAAATACGGTGACAAGGTACGCGTGGTTCAGTTCGGCAACTCAATTGAGTTCTGCGGCGGTGTTCACGCATCATCAACCGGCCGCATCGGTATGTTCAAGATTCTTTCCGAAAGTTCAATCGCAGCCGGCGTACGCCGTATAGAGGCTATCACCGGTGAAGCCGTAGAGAATATGGTTGCTTCACTTCAGGATACCATCGGCTCACTCAAGGCCCTGCTGCCCGGCGCATCACTTGAGGCATCGGTCAAGAAGGCAATCGATGAGAACGCCGCTTTCAAGAAACAGCTTGAGGAGTTCCAGAAAGAGAAAGCCGGTCAGCTCAAGGGCAACCTGATTGCTCAGGCAAAGGATGTAAACGGTGTAAAGGTTATCAGCGCCGTCATTTCAGCATCGGCCGCAATGGCAAAGGATCTGGTGTTCGGCATACGTGGTCAACTGGCCACAAACACCATCGTTGTTATAGGCAGCGAGGAAGCAGGCAAGCCCATGCTTACCGTAAGCGTCAGCGATGACCTGACATCACGCTTCAACGCCGGCCAGATGGTACGCGAGGCGGCAAAGCTCATCCAGGGCGGAGGCGGTGGTCAGCCCCACTTCGCAACCGCCGGTGGCAAGAATCCCGACGGCCTCCAAGCCGCTGTAGAATCAATTGTCCAGACCATCTGACAGACTATAGGGTATCTGGGAGATTGCCCTCCCACTAGTCACGCGTGGGTGCGAGACTCCCGGATACCCTATAGTCTATTGGTCTGGCCAATTGACCAAGTACACCGTTTGGGTGGCGCGGGTGAGAGCGGTGTAGAGCCAGCGGTAATACTCCTCGGTCCGGCCATCCTCCGGAACGAAACCTTGATCAATGAAGATATTTTTCCACTGTCCGCCCTGTGCCTTGTGGCAGGTTACAGCGTATGCGTATTTGATCTGAAGCGCATTGAAGTACCTGTTTTCACGGAGGTTCTCCATACGTTTCTTCTTGGACGGGATATCGGCATAATCCTCCATCACGCCGTTAAAGAGCTTGTCACTCTCCTCACGTGTGAGTGAAGGAGACTCGCTGTGAAGCGTATCAAGCAGAAGCGTAACCTCCATCTCAAGATCATCATAGTCAGGGAATGAAAGTATGGCATCCTCAAAGCGGAAGCCGTACAATTCGCGTTCACGCCTAACACGTCTTATGACCGCAATGTCTCCGTTGGCAATGAATGACGGGATATCGGCATACGAGTCGGCCTCTCCATCGGCCACCATATGCTCGGTCCAGTAATAATTGTTCTTGACAATCATAACACTGTCACCGCGGCATAATTCATCCTCACGATCCAGTATAGTGCTGCGGATTCCGTTGTTGTATATGTTGGCCCGTTTATTGGAACGGCACAATACCATAGTCTCATCTATGCCGTCACGGCTGTAACATCCGCTCAGTGTCTCTATCAGTTCTGATCCTGATATCTTTACCACATCCCTGAAGCCGTCCAGCTTAAAGCGGAATCCGCCGGCACCCCCTGCTCCGCGGGCATAATCCCTTAACGAAGTTGCATTGTACAATATACCTGATTCTTGCATCTGACGCATTACGTTTTCAAGACAGAACTCCGATACCGTAAGGCCGTACGCAGACAACACCTGGGCCGACAAACCCGGGCTTTCATGCTCTCCCACCGGTGGCAACTGTGCCTGGTCACCCAACATAAGCAACCTGCAATCCACTCCTGAATAGACGTATGTTATCAGGTCATCAAGCAACCGTCCGGTTCCGAACGTGGATCCCGACAGCCCTTCGTTTGAGATCATCGAAGCCTCATCAACCAGAAAGAGCGTATGTTCATGCATATTCCGGTCCAACTGGAAACTGCCCATATCCACGATTGATTTCTGACGGTAAATCTTTTTGTGTATGGTACAGGCCGAAAAACCGGATGTGTTTGAAAACACCTTTGCAGCACGCCCGGTAGGAGCCATCAGCACCACCCTTCTTCTGTGCCTGACAAGGGCGCGAACCAGTGCGCTTATGATTGCCGTCTTTCCCGTACCGGCGTAACCTTTCATCAGGAAGACCTGACGCGGAGCCGGCTCATTCACGAATATGGCCAGCCTGTTCATAGCCACCGATTGCTCGGCAGTAGGTTCAAAAGGGAATTGTGCGGCAATATCCTGAAAAAGAGGGTCAATCATTACTCCGAAAAGCAAAAAAATGTTGTTTTATGGATAAATACGGATAATTGTTCTATTTTTGCGATGCGAAAATAAATAAAAACATCCGATATGAAAAAAGTCGTCAACATTCTTCTTGCAATCTGCATTGTAGCACTCATCTACATTGTGTATGGCAGCATTATGAATCCTATCAAATTCACGAATGAAAAGAAGATTCGTGACAAGGCCGTTATCGAAAGACTGATGGACATAAAGGCTGCTCAGACTGAGTACAACTATCAGCATAGCGGTTATTGCGACAACTTTGATACACTGGCCGCTTTCATCAAGACAGCTCAGCTTCCCATCACCAAGAAGATCGGAGAATTGACCGATGACCAGCTGGAGAACAACTGGACTGAGAACAAGGTTCTGGCTCTCTATGCAAAGGCACAACAGGCCGAGAAGGACGCAGAGAATCTTAAAGGACGCAGAGCTGCCCAGAAGCAGTATGAAGCTGACACTCTCTGGCAGAGAGCAGAAAAGGAAGGTTTCATCAAGATCAATGAAGACGGCACCAAGGAGTTCCTCTTTAGCCGTGAGACAGAGTTTGTAAGTCTTTACGACTCTCTCTATCATGGCAGAATCAACCCCGATTCACTGCGCTATGTACCTTTCAGCAACGGTAAAGAATTTGAGCTCTCAACATCATCTGACACCTCAAAGGCTGGCGTAATCACATATACATTTGAGGCTAAGACCTTGTTCGTTAACTACCTTGGAGTTGAGAGCGAGGGTGGCGGTCTTGACAAGCAGGAGATAATCAACCTCCTCGAGGATTGCGACGACCGTGGCCGTTATCGCGGTATGAAGGTTGATAACAACTCCGGTAACTGGGAATAATACATTGCGCGTAATAAGCGGAATATACAAACACAGAAGGTGGGACGTGCCGAGAACATTCAGTGCACGTCCCACCACTGATTTTGCCAAAGAGAGTCTTTTCAATATCCTGGCCAACAGGATTGACCTTGAGGGCGCAACTGCACTTGACCTTTTCTCCGGTACAGGCAGTATCAGTATAGAGCTCGTATCAAGAGGATGCTCCCATGTGGTAAGTGTGGAGAAGGATCCCGCCCACCATGCATTCATCCGCAAAGTGATGGATACCGTAAAGACCGACAAATGTCTTCCCGTAAAGGGTGACGTATTCAAATACATTGCCGGCTGCAGCACACAGTTTGATTTCATATTCGCCGATCCCCCCTATCAGCTGGAGAACCTGGCCGATATTCCTGATCTTGTATTTGAAGCAGGTATCCTTGCCCCCGATGGCATATTCGTATTAGAACACGGAAGCAAGAATGATTTTAAGGATCATCCTCGCTTCACCGATATGAAAGTGTACGGATCCGTACATTTTTCATTTTTCAAATAAATCAAGGCCTACCGCCACCACGCATTCCGCCACCGCCGGGACCGCCCATTCCACCACCGGGACCACCGAATCCGCCGCCGAATCCGCCGCCTCTACCCATCATGGCACGGTTCTCCTGACGCATCTCCTGACGTGCAGCACGTGTACCGAACACATTCACACGGAGTATGAAGTGAACCATGATATAACTGTGGATATTATTGTTCTTGGTATCTGTACGGCCTGTGGTTGATACCGAACGTGTCACATTGGTCTCGTCATTCAGGATATCGTAATACTGTATCTGGATGGTACCTGCATTACCCTTAAGGAAACTGAATGATGCATTGGCATTCCAGATAAGGTCATTACGGTTATATGATCCGCTGTAACCTCGACGGCTTTGCATAGTAATATCGGTACCCAGATTCAGGTTTCTCCACGGCAGACGGGCGTTGGCACGTCCTCCGTAGCTGAATGTATAGGTATCCATATTCTGGTTCTGACGCTGGTTGTTCTCCGAGTGGTTATAGGTAAAACGACCGTTTGCAGTCACCTCAAGCCACTGGTTACGGTAGGTTACCGATGCGTTTTCACCTGCAGATATCGTATTTGTTGTACTCAGAACTGCGGTGCCGCCTGTACCTGCCCCCGGATTGTACTGACCAATGCTACCTGTACGCATATAGCTCTCCTGATGACGGTATGAACCGTTTGCGCTGGCATTGTAACGCCACTTGGTATTGGGTATGGTCTGATTGTATGTCAGATTGGTAGATGCGCTCCAATTGGTCCAGAATCCGTCCATATTGATGGGCTGCGTAACCGAAACACCTGTATTGGGGTCGTAATCCGTCTTTTGGGTTACATTCCTGAGTGAGTTTTCAAGCGATAAACGCAAGTTAATGGTCTTCTGGGTCTCGCTGATATAATTCTGGTAATTGGCCTCGGCCGTATTGCGTAAAGTGGGCAGAAGTCCCGGATTACCCTTACGGATATTCAACGGGTTACTGTCATCGGTAATATCCATCATATCCTCCATACTGGGCTGACTGGTGTTGGTACGTAATGTAACCTGAATGCTCTTCTGACGGTCAAACCTGTAACGGTAATTCAGCGAAGGACTCCAGTTGTATACCACACGTGACGTGTCGCCTATGATCTTGCCCATATACTGGAAGTTGTCCATACCGGTATACTGCGGCATGAAATTGACACCGATATTAAAGTTCGAGTTGTTCAGATTATAGCGGAACTGCAGCGTAAGGGTATGGTTACGTGACACATTGGTTGCCGAACGGCTCAACCTGTCATTACGGTAAGGCTTCAGGTCATCGGGAAGCCCCCATGTCTCATACCAATCCTCAAATTCATCGCCCCATAGAACGTATGTCTCCCTGTTCTGGTTACGGTTGTTCACCTGTATCTGATAACTGAGCTGCAGGTTGCCACGGCCCGAGTCTATAGGCTCACTCCACATTACACGTCCCGACCAGCTGCTGTTATCTGTAGGACTTACATTGTAACGGTTCATTACCGAGTCACGACGGTGATCCTGATAGTATCTCTGGTCCGAGAAAGAGTAGCTGTCATTGGTACCCTTGGTGCTGCTGAACGTAAAGCGGATCGTGAAGTTACGCCCCTGGTCATTGAATCTCTTATTGAACTGGAACTCGCCGCTCAACTGATTATTGCCGGTCTTGCTGTGATTGAAACTCTTCTGTGAGTTTACACCTATAGAGTCCATCATATCTACATCAAGATAACGGTACTCATCAAGGATATTCTCCATATCCGTGGCGATATAAGGATCGGTATTGAAAGTAACCTGATCACTTGAGGAGTTGCTGTGGTTACGGCTTATCTGGAAGCTGGGACGGAATATGATATTCAATGAAGAATCGGGCATCCATTCCATGCGGAACTCACCGTTCACGCTGCCGTTTCCGCTGTCGCTGTTGGAGCGGTTGTTACGGAACGAAGCAGACTGATACTGGGTCGTAAAGGTCTCGGACTCAGATTCACTCAACGAACGGGAATCGGACCCGTTATACCTGACATTACCGCCTATCACCAGAGGGAACTCATTACGGCGTCTCGGATAAGGCTCGCCTATATTCTTGGAGAAATTAACGCCCAGCTGATGGTTATAACTCACACCGTTGCCACGACCTGAGTTCTGCGTATTGGCATTGACAGAGAACTGTGTATTGGCCTGGAAACGGTTCAGTGTATAGCGGCCCGAATAGAGGTACTTGACCCATTCGCCGTAATCATTTTTACCCACAGGCTTACCTATGGCACCGTCTATATTGTTGAGCCAGCCGTTTCGCATGTTGGGCTTTATCTCGAGGTCCATAACCGTCTCCTCCTCGCCGTCATCAATTCCGGTTATACGGGCCAGGTCACTCTGACGCTGATATGTCTTGATTCGGCGAATAATGTTTACGGGAAGGTTTTTGGTCGCCATCTGCTGGTCATTACCGAAATACTCCTGACCGTCCACAAGAATACGCGATACGGTACGGCCATTCACGGTGATTGTACCGTTCTCATCAACTTCGACACCCGGCAAGCGTTTGATAAGTTCCTCCAGAACCGATCCCTCAGGTACGCGGAACGCGCTCACGTTAAACATCAGCGTATCATCAACCACCTGCGTAGGAGGCAGGGCTTCCTCGATGACAGCCTCGGTAAGCATTATGCTTTTTTCATACAACTTGAACACGCCAAGTGCACGTTCACGGTCCTCTTTTACCGTCTTGAAACTGAACTCCTGGGTGGAATAGCCCATAAACGAATAGCGCAGAAGGAACTCGCCTACCGGCACCTTCTTGATATTGAACCATCCCTCATTATCGGTAACGGTTCCGTAAATGAAAGTAGTATCTGGTAACTCAAACAACTGAACAGTTACCTGAGGCATGTTTTCGGTAGTGGAGCCGTCTATGATATGAGCATTGACAGAGACCTTGCCGTCCAGCTTTGATTTCTCCTTATCTTTCTGAGCAGCACATACTGAAGGTATGAGCAGTGAGAATATGGTTAGTAACAGAAACGATCTCTTCATAGGTGCCAAAGTGTATTTTTTTGACTCAACTGGTTTTAAATGGTTTAATCACAATGTGCACTCTCTGCTTCATTTATGTTATTTTTGCATTCTATGGAACAGGAAACGTTTTCCACTCTGCTCGCACACGCCCTGGACAAAGCTGCATCCGAACATGGACAGCATTATCCGGAAGGCGGAGCCAAAGCATGGGGTATGGTAGGCGCAACTTACCTGAGTTTTGCGCTCTGCGGCCTACCCTCGGCACAGCTGCGCAGTATACAATACCGAACCCGTCAGGATTTCGGACCGGTTATACTTGACTGCAAATGGTATGACCGTCTCAAGGCAGAATGTCTCAACAATCAGGAGTCAGCCGATATCCTGATTCCCGGCCCTGATGGAAAACCATGCAAACGCTCCGTTACTGAGCAACTGTTTCTTGAAATGCTCGATTTCTGCCGCGAAGGTTAAAAACCTCCGAATTCTTGACAATTGCAAATCTTTATAATATCTTTGGTTTGTACTTATTGTCGCTATGCTTATGAAGAAGTTGTTTTCAGTGCTGCTGACCGCATTGTTTGTTGTCACGGCCCATGCCCAATTCATCACATTCCCCAGTTTCGGCAAGAATCTCAAGATGTGCAGTGATCCCGTATTGGGTCTTGAAGGCCTTCACGTAGGCGATGAAGGTTATGTGACTTTTGAAGTAACCAATGAAGGTGACAGTACATACGTGGGACCCATCTTTCTGAGGATAGTTGAGCGCGAATCCAGCGCACAGGTGCTGGCAGCCAAGAAGCTCAAGATCAAACCCGGCCAGACCTACTCTATTACGACAGTATTCTCTACTGAGCGTCTCAACCCGTTTGCCAGATATTTTGTAGGCTTTGAATACAACGAGAACGGTCATACCGTACCCATGGGGTTCACCGAGGCCAAACCGTTGGAGAGTTTTATGCTTATGCCGGCAATAATCAACAACCCCGAAAAGAAGGCTCCCGTCAAGGCTAAGGTCAAACTGGTAAAGAAATCCGCAAAATAATTTTGGGGATTTTTGGATAATATCATAAAAAGGAATACCTTTGCGCCGGTTTTGAAAGCCGCAAGGCCCGGAACCGTCAGCGGGGTGTAGCTCAGCCCGGTTTAGAGTACGCGTCTGGGGGGCGTGTGGTCGCTGGTTCGAATCCAGTCACCCCGACTGAAAAAAATGTGCCATTGGGGACAGACCCCTTTGGCACATTTGCTTTATTTACCATCCTGAAACAATCTCAAAATGTGCCAAAGGGGTCTGTCCCCAATGGCACATTTTTAGTAACTTCGCACTATTAGGGAGATTTTTACGTTATGAATAACGTGACATATTATATATCTGCAGCTGTATTGTTGCTAATGTTCGTTTTGTTCTATCTTGACAAATGGAACAAGACACACAGCACGGACCGCAACACCGGCTCCGGGAACAGTTCAGGTGATGCTGATCCGACTGTCCCTCAGGGTGAGTGCTGCGGCAAGCATGTGGTATGCGAGAAGCAGAAACTGGCCGAGGCCAGGATGCGTAGCGCCCAGTACTTTGACGACGAGGAGCTGGACAGGTTCCGGGGACGCAAACCGGACGGATATACCGACCAGGAAGTCGAGGAGTTCCGCTACGTGATGTACACGATGCAGCAGGATGAGGTCAGAGAGTGGATGGAGTGTCTTCAAGCCAGAGAGATTGAACTGCCTGACCAACTCAAAGAGGAGTGTTACTCCATGATGAACGGCTTATAAGATGAAACTGACCAGAACAGCCTTTTACGTTTTGCTGTTACCGCTGACAATGCTGGTAGCAGGCTGTTCCACATCCCGCAACACTGCCGCATCACGTTCCTATCAGGCTCTGGTAACCCGTTACAATGTCTACTTTAACGGAAACGAAGCCTACAAGAAAGGATATGATGCACAGGAGAGGGCAAAGGAGGATAATCTGCTGGAGATACTGGACCTGTATCCAATCAGCGACGAGAAGGTCCGTGGCACCGGTAAGTCCAATTTTGACCTTGCCATAGAGAAATCACAGAAAGCCATAAAACTTCACTCCATAACCGAGAAGCCCAAGAAAAAGAAGGGTACTCCCAGTGAATCAGACAAAGCCTTCCAGAACAAGAACGAATACAACCCGTTCTTATGGCACGCATGGTTCCTCATGGCCGATGCCCAACGCCAGAAAGGCGATTTCATTGAGGCGGCAAGCACATACTCATACATAGCCAAACTATATTCTGATGAGCCCGAAATCGTTGCCGAGGCACAGTACAAGATGGCACAATGCTACTCCGAACTGGGCTGGAACTATGAGGCCGAAGAGCTGTTCCAACGTTCAGGACAGACCAAGACCAATCCGGCACGCCGTCAGGACTATCAAGCCAGGTATGCATCACACCTGCTGGGCCAGGAACGTTATGAAGAGGGCATTCCGTTGCTGGAAGAGGCAATAAACCGTAAGGGACTCAGCAAGACACAGCGTATACGTGAAAGATATCTGCTTGCCCAGCTGTACAAGACCACCGACCGTAATGATGACGCCTATCGCATGTTCGGCAAAGTGATACGCATGAGCCCACCCCACGAAATAGAATTTCACGCACGTATACAACAGACTGAGACCATGGCTCAGAACAGCAGCGTAAGCAAGATCATGCGCAAGCTCAAACGCATGGAACGCGACCCCAACAACAAGGAGAGCCTGGATCAGATTTACTATGCGATGGGTAACATCCATATGATGCGCGGAGATACCGCAACCGCTCTCATACTTTACAACGAGGGGCTTGACAAGAGCGAGAAGGCATCACCTGAGAAAGGCATACTTCTGCTTACCATGGCAAACCTTTATTGGGACAGAAAGGACTACCCCAATGCCTCCCGATGCTACTCGCAGGCTGTGGGCATGATTGATTCCAAACACAAGGAATACCAGACAGTGAAACTGCGTTCCGAAGTACTGGAAGATCTGGTAAGGTGCACCGGGACAATAGAGCTTCAGGATAGTCTGCAATGGCTGTCAACCCTGCCGGAAGAGAGGCTGTACACCATTATTGACAAGGTAATAGAGGACCTGGAGGAGCAGGAGCGTCTTGAAGAGGAACGCCGTAAACAGGAGGAAAAAGAGGCTGCCCGCAAGGGAGCCGCATCAGAAATGTCCATCAAAGACAACGGCGCTTCATCGGGAGGATGGTATTTCTATAACACCAAGGTGGTGGAACGCGGAAAGAAGGAGTTTGTCAAACAGTGGGGCGACCGCAAGCTTGAAGACAACTGGCGAAGATCCAACAAGACCACACTTGCACCGATCGAGCCCAGTATGTCCACGGATTTTGCGGCTTTAGGGGATATAACTACTGACACGCTCATGGATGTCATAGTAGACTCCCTCAATACTGTCTCGCAGGAGACCGATCCGCACAAACGTGACTATTACATACAGCAGATCCCATATTCCGATGAGGACAAGCTCAAATCCGACGGACTCATATCGGAGGCACTTCTGCAACAAGGCATAATCTACAAAGACCGCCTTACCGAATACCCTGACGCAGAGACATCGCTGACACGAATTGTAACTGACTACCCTCAAGCCCAGGAGGCCGATGTAGCCATGTACAATCTGTACCTGATGTACTCGCTTTGGGGTAAGAACACCGAGGCTGACAGTTGCCGTGCCCGAATGGAAAGGCTGTATCCCGAAAGCGACTACACAATCATGGTCTGTGATCCGGACTACATAGACAATGCCCGCTACGGAAAACACCGTGAGGATTCCATCTATGTCGTCACATATGCCGCATTCCGTCAAGGTGACCTTCAGACAGTAAGAGCCAACTGTGAAGTATCGGCCACAAAATATCCCAAAGGACAGCACCGTGCCAAATTCATGTTCCTGGACGCAGCACTTGACCTGCAGAGCGGCAATACCGACACGTTCCTGGATAAGCTCAAGGAGATAGTAAGCAAATATCCCGAGAACGAAATAAGTGAGTTGGCTGGTCTCATCGCTCAGGGCATACAGAATGGCAAGATACTCCAGTCCACATCATTCGGTTCAATCTGGGACCGCCGCAACGGAACAGCCGAAAGTGACTCTGCAGAAACTGAAATCCCGCAGTTCAGCGAGGAACGTTATGAGCCATTCATCTTTGTACTGGCCTATCCCGAAGGAGAATTGGACCAGAACCAACTGCTGTTTGAGGTGGCGCGTTACAACTTCACCAACTACATGATGCGAAACTTTGACATAAGTTTTGCAACTGAACAGGGAATCGGTATGATGATAGTCGGAGAATTTCTTAACTTTGACGAGGCTTACGTCTACCAGCGCAACCTGTATGACGATGCCGATATGGCCAGCAAGCTGAGCGGCATAAAGGCTGTCGTCATTACACCCGGTAATCTGGAGATACTTTTCAGACACTACAGCTTCAACGACTATCAGGAGTTCTATGAAGAGTATTTCCTGAACATACCGGAATTTGACATAGACGGCGCCACACTGTTTGAAGAATACTCTGACGATGGAGAAGATGGAGAATAAAAACGGCACTCTGCTTTGGGTCGATGATGAGATTGACCTGCTTAGAGCGCATATCATGTTCCTTGAGAACAAGGGATATGAGGTGGACACCGTAACCAACGGCCACGATGCCCTGGATATGTGCCGTGAGCGCCAGTATGACCTGGTACTCCTGGACGAGCACATGGTGGGCATGAGCGGTCTGGAGACTCTTTCACACATCAAGGAGATTGACCCCAACATACCTGTTGTCATGGTCACCAAAAGTGAGGAGGAGAATATCATGGACCAGGCCATCGGCTCCAAGATAGCTGACTACCTCATCAAGCCCGTTCATCCCAACCAGATACTTCTGTCACTTAAGAAGAATATCCATAAACGTGACATTGTCACTGCCGAGACCGACCGTAACTACCAGCAGAATTTCGGTCGGCTGAGCATGCAGATAAATGACTCCCTCACCGCCGAAGACTGGATAGAAGTCTATCGTCAACTGGTCTATTGGGAGCTGGAACTCAAAGAGGCCGACAGCTCCATGCACGATATGCTCCAGATGCAGAAAACCGAAGCCAACGCAGCTTTTGCCAAGTTCATCAAACGCAACTACATGGACTGGATGAAAGACCGTGAGAAAAGCCCGGTAATGAGTCCCGACCTGTTCAAGAAATTCGTATTCCCGACACTGGACAGCGGTGAGAAACTCTTCCTGATAGTAATGGATAATTTCCGTTACGACCAGTGGCGCATACTCAGCCAGGAGCTTGCCGAGCTTTTTACATTTGACGAGCAGCTCTACTACAGCATATTGCCTACCGCGACGCAATACTCCCGCAACGCGATCTTCTCCGGCCTCATGCCGGAACAGATAAGCAGGATGTTCCCGGAACTGTGGGTCGATGAGGACTCCGAGGAGGGCAAGAACGTAAACGAATCGCCTCTCATAAAGACACAGATTGACCGTTACCGCCGTAAAGACACCTTTTCATACAACAAGGTGAATGACTCCGCATCGGCCGAGAAACTTATGAGTCAGTTCAACACCCTGCTTCAGAATGACCTGAACGTAGTGGTAGTAAACTTCATTGACATACTATCACACTCCAAGACTGACTCTCGTATGATGCGTGAGCTGGCTAATGACGAAGCTGCATACCGCAGTCTCATACTGTCATGGTTCCGCCACTCATCGGTACGCGAGTTGTTCCGCTCCATGGCAGCTACAGGCCGCAAGGTGATGATTACCACAGACCACGGCAGTATCATGGTAAATCATGCCATCAAGATAGCGGGTGACCGCACCACCAACACCAATCTGCGTTACAAGCTTGGCAAGAATCTGGGATTCAACCCCAAGGATGTGTATGAGATTCAGGAGCCTCTTAAAGCCCACCTGCCCTCACCCAACGTGAGCACATCATACATATTCTGTACCGAGGCAGATTACTTTGTATATCAGAACAACTTCAACAACTACGCATCGTTCTACAAGGAGACTTTCCAGCATGGAGGAATATCGCTTGAGGAGATGATAATACCATTCATAACCCTTAATCCCAAAAAGAAATGACCATTACCATACAGGACCTTGACCATATTGAGGATGCCGCCCGTGAATTCATAAAGAACATGGGCGATGATACCGTATTCGCTTTCTACGGAAAGATGGGAGCCGGAAAGACCACATTCATCAAGGCACTGTGCAAACTGCTTGGCGTGGAGGATGAAGTCAACTCTCCCACTTTTGCCATTATAAACGAATACCGTTCAGAGACTACCGCCGAGCTTATCTATCATTTTGATTTTTATCGGATCAAGAAACTCGAAGAGGTCTATGACCTGGGTTATGAGGACTATTTCTACAGCGGTGCCCTTTGCTTCATAGAGTGGCCCGAACTTGTTGAGGAACTGCTCCCGCTTGACGCAAAAAAAGTAACCATCACCGAAAACAGTGATGGTTCCAGAACTATTACTCTGTAAGACAGATTATTCCCCTAAGGAGTCGACGTATTCGGCCTCGGCCTGTACTATCAGTATGATCTCATCGGCCGGGAACGACCCAATCTTGTCGTGCTTGGCCTCCTTTATGATATACTCAACCAGAGCATCGTTGTCAATGTCGATGCAGCCGTCAGCATCGGGCTCCTGATCCAGCACACCGCTTGTGGTAAAATAGTCATTGATGACATCCAATATATAATAGAGGGTATCATCAGAATATTTCTCCTTCAACTCCTGCGGAAGCGCATTCTTGATGTATTCGACAGTCTTCTGATCATCGATATCATCCTCAAGGAACTCATCCTGTGCCATAATCAGAGCAGAGCGTTTAGTTTATCCTGATAGACGTTTTTCATAGCCAGACCTACCACGCGGTCTACTTCCTTGCCATCCTTGAGGAACACTACGGTAGGAACATTCATGATTCCGAACTGCTCCGTAAGCTCATCATTCTCCTCGATGTCACACTTTCCGATAACGGCCTTGCCGTCATACTCAGCGGCCAACTCTTCGATGATGGGTCCCAGACGTTTGCAAGGTCCGCACCATGTGGCCCAGAAATCAATCAGCACGGGCTGGCCCTGCTGCTTGAGCTCGTCAAAATTCTGACTGGTGATTTCCAATTCCATAATTTCTATTGATTAAATGAATAATTGATTGATTCTTTACTTTTTATATAATCCATAAGCTCCTGCGTCACGGTTATCTTTCGGGTAGCCGATGACAGGGACACCTTGTTATCCGGCGATGACAGGTCTGTCAGCACGAACTTGAGCGTGGTCTTGCCTTCGGTCCCCGTAAGCGTATCCAGATCGCTCACAAATTCCTTGTCAAGTTCCGTAACCGGCATTGTAAGGGTTATGGAGCTGATTGCGGTATCCTTTACATCCTGAAGCAGTTCTATGGAGTTTATCACAAAATCTATCCTCTCGGGATTATACTTGAACGGCTGACACTTAGCCTTGATGAAAAGATAATTACCCTCCTTCATCATATTTGCCCACTTGAGCCATGGCTCACCGAACAGAGCTATCTCCGATGAACCGGTAAAGTCCTCAATGCGGGTAAATCCGCATGGTTTGCCTGTCTTGGTGCGGGTCTCACGGACACCCGTAACCACACCGCCCATTATCAGGTCTTTGTTGAGAAGTGCCGTACGGTCATCAAGCTGTGTCACACTTACGTTGCATACATTCTCCAATATAACCCTGTACTCATCGAGAGGATGAGCCGACAGATATATTCCAACCAGCTCCTTTTCCTGATTGAGACGCTCCAGCAAAGGCCACTCGGGTGCATCGGGAATGGAAGGTGTGGCTATCAGGTCTGTGTGTCCCATATCGCCGAACAGTGAGAACTGCGACTCCATACGGTCTGTCTGGTACTTGGTTCCGTAACGGACCAGGACATCGGCAAAAACCTCGTTCTTGCCGCACGGCTGCACAAACTGCTCACGTTTTATCTCCGGGAAGCAGTCAAATGCACCGGCTAAAGCCAGATTCTCAATATTCTTGCGGTTGCAGGCACTCAGGTTGACACGCTGCACAAAATCGAATATGCTCTTGTACGGTCCGTTTGCCTTGCGCTCGCTTACAATAGCAGAAACTGCGTTTTCGCCCACACCTTTGACCGATGCCATGCCGAATCGGATATCGCCTTTGGCATTCACACCGAAACGGGGAACGCTCTCGTTTACATCCGGACCAAGCACGTTAATACCCATAGCCTTACACTCGTCCATCAGCTTGGTAACCTCAGTTATATCGGCGGCACGGCTCAATACGGCAGCCATATACTGTGAAGGATAATTGGCCTTCAGGTAAGCGGTCTGGTATGCCACCCACGAGTAACATGTAGCGTGCGACTTGTTGAAAGCGTATGATGCAAACTTCTCCCAATCGGCCCAGATTTTCTCAAGTTTCTGCTCATCATGACCGTTGGCCTTTCCGCCCTCGATGAACTTGGGCTTGAGATGATCCAGCTTGTCCTTGAGTTTCTTACCCATAGCCTTACGCAGGGTATCACTCTCACCGCGGGTGAAACCGGCCAGCAGACGTGACAGCAGCATGACCTGCTCCTGATAGACCGTAATTCCGTATGTATCCTTAAGGTACTTTTCCATTATCGGGATATCATACTCTATAGGCTTACGTCCCTGTTTTCGGTCAATAAAATCAGGTATATAATCCATGGGACCCGGACGATAGAGCGCGTTCATTGCTATCAGGTCCTCGAACACCGTAGGCTGGAGCTCACGCAGGTATTTCTGCATTCCGGGCGATTCAAACTGGAATGTTCCGATGGTACGGCCCTCACAGTAGAGCTGGAAAGTCTTCTTGTCATCGATGGGAATCCTGTCAATATCCACATCAATGCCAAGGCTATTCTTTATATTCTCTACAGCCTCCTTGATGATGGAAAGGGTCTTGAGTCCCAGAAAGTCCATCTTGATAAGACCGGTATCCTCAATTACGCTACCCTCATACTGCGTCACCAGCAGACGTTCACCAGTCTCCTTATCGGTGGCAATCGATACCGGAACCCAGTCAGTTATATCGTCACGACAGATGATGGTTCCACAGGCATGAACACCGGTACCGCGTACATTGCCTTCGAGCATCTTTGCATACTTGATCGTATTACGCAAACGCTCGTCATCTGATGCCGCAGCCTGCTGTATCTCAGGCACGCACTCAAGCACATTCTTGAGGTTTATCTTGCGGCTACTGCCGTCAGGTGCATCAGGCAGACGGTCAGGAATGGCCTTGCACAGGTTGTTGGATATATCCAAAGGTACTTCCAGCACACGGGCCACATCCTTTATGGCCATCTTGGTCTGCATGGAACCGTAGGTAATGATATGCGCGACCTTCTCTTCGCCGTATTTATCGGTCACCCATTGCAGCACGCGTCCGCGGCCGTCATCATCAAAGTCGACGTCTATATCAGGCAACGAGATACGGTCAGGATTCAGGAAACGCTCAAACAGCAGGTCATACTTGATGGGGTCAATCTGCGTGATACCCAGGCAATAGGCCACCGCCGATCCGGCTGCCGATCCACGGCCCGGTCCTACCGATACTCCGAGCTCATTGCGTGCGGCATTGATAAAATCCTGTACAATAAGGAAGTAACCCGGGAAACCCATGGTTTTCATAATGTGCAGCTCAAACTTAAGCTGCTCCATTATGTTATCCGGTATGGGATCGCCATACCGTTCCTTTGCGCCCTTGAAGGTAAGTTCAGCCAGATAGTCAGCCTCAAGTTTTATGCGGTACAGCTTGTCGTAACCTCCAAGTTTCTTGATTTTCTTGTCGGCATCCTCCTTTGACATCACCGTCTCACCATGCTCATTGCAGGTAAACTCACGGAACAGGTCCTCCTCGGTAAGACGCTGCCGGTACTCTTCTTCTGTTCCGAACTCCTTCGGTATGGCAAAGTTGGGCATAATGGGAGCATGGTTGATGGAATACTCCTCAACCTTATCCAGTATCTCAACGGTATTGGCCAATGACTCCTGCTCGTCTTCAAAGAGACGGTTCATCTCCTCGGTAGTCTTGAACCACTCCTGCTTGGAATAGCGCATCAGGTTGGGGTCATCGGGAGTACGCCCTGTCGAAAGACATATCAGAAGCTCGTGCGCATCGGCATTATCCTCATCCAGGAAATGGACGTCGTTGGTACATATGGTCTTGATGCCAAACTTGGCCGACATCTCCTTGAGATGGGCATTCACATTCATCTGGAGCGGATATGCCTCATGGTTGGCATTGGGTACGGTAGCTTTATGACGCTGCAGCTCCAAATAATAATCATCACCGAACAGATTGTGGAACCACTGTACCACCTGTTCTGCCTCGTCAATCCTGTCGGCGGTAATCAGTTTAGGTACCTCGCCGCCAAGACACGCCGAACAGCATATGATACCCTCATGATATTTTTCCAGATCATATTTGTCAGTACGCGGATGAGAGTAGAATCCGTCAGTCCAGGCACGTGACACTATCTTAATGAGATTGTGATAACCCTTCTCGTTCTTGGCCAGCAATATCAGGTGGTAGTTGGCGCCATCCAGCTCCTTGCTCTCGCGCTGTTCCTTATGGCGCGGCGCCACATAGACCTCACAGCCTATTATCGGCTTGAAATGCTTACCCTCTTCCTTTAATTTGTCATTGACCTTATCGCAGTAGTTCTTGAACTCCTTAATACCCATCATGTTGCCGTGATCAGTCACGGCAACACCGCGCATACCGTCTGCTATCGCCTTATCAACCAACTTCTTGATGTTGGTCTGGCCATCCAACAGAGAGTACTGCGTATGGACATGGAGATGAACGAATTCCTGCATTCTGATATTGAACTGAAAAAGTTTTTAAAGTTACCCCGATTTGGATTCTTTTGCCAAAACGGGCAGGTCAAAGTTTTCAACAAAATACACTGCAATAAGTATGCCGTATTATCCGCAAAATCTCTATCTTTGTAAAGTAAAAAGAACGCAATGGCCGAAAACAACGGAAAACATACAACGATAAATCCTGAAGGAAAGACCACTCTGACTATAGTGGCAATCCTCTTCTTCGTCATAAATCTGCCGCTGTTTCTCATACCTCCCATCTACGGATGGTGGTCATATGTGGCACTCGGCATAACACTTCTGTTCGTCTGGTTCTTCCTGAACTTTTTCAGGAACCCTGTCAGACGTTTTCCCAGTGACGACAAGGAAAAAGTGGTAGTATCACCCGCCGACGGCACCGTCGTTGCCATAGAGGAGGTTGATGAAACCGATTATTTCAATGACCGCCGGATCGTTGTGTCAATTTTCATGAGCATCTACAGCGTACACGCCAACTGGTTCCCGGTAAACGGAACGGTGACAAAAGTTGAGCATCAGGACGGAAATTTCCATGCAGCTTTCAAACCCAAGGCAAGCACCGAGAACGAGCGTTCATTAGTGGTCATCAAGACTCCCGACGGCAAGGAGATCATGCTCCGTCAGATAGCCGGTGCTCTTGCCCGCAGAGTCATTACATACTGTAAGCCCGGTGATGAAAGCCGCATAGACAGTCACATGGGATTCATCAAATTCGGTTCAAGAGTTGATGTATTCCTGCCGATTGACTCACTGGTTTGTGTCAAAGTGAACCAGAAGGTTACGGCCGATATCAGTATCCTGGCCAAACTATCGTAAAAAAAATGGCAAACCGCATTACAAGACATATCCCCAATACCATCACCTGCTGCAACCTTCTTTCCGGCTGTCTGGCTGTGATGGCTGCCTTTCATGCCGATGCATGGCGAACCCTGCTCTGGGTCGTAGCCGGCGCCCTGTTTGATTTCTGCGACGGTCTTTCGGCACGTCTCATCAAGGCATATTCACCCTTAGGAAAGGAACTTGACTCCCTGGCAGACCTTGTCACATTCGGATTGGCTCCGGCCATGCTGTGCCTCACGACTCTGCGCCAGTTCTGCTATCCCACTGATTTCATTGCCAATGCCTATCCCTACATAGGTCTGGTACTGGTGGTTTTTGCAGCCCTGCGCCTGGCTAAGTTCAACACCGATGAGCGTCAGACATCATCTTTTCTGGGTCTGGCAGTACCTGCCAATGCCCTCTTCTGGTGCGGCCTGTTCCAGATGGATCTCAATACGGTTCCCGCAGCCCCCTGGATTATCGGTGCGCTTGTTATAATCTTTGCCGGACTGATGGTCAGCGAGATCCCCATGTTCTCGCTCAAGTTCAAGAACCTTAAATGGACCGACAACAAGATACGTTTCATATTCCTCATAGTGTCAGTCGTTATCCTGATCCTGTTGCATGAAAGAGGACTTGCCGCAATCATCGGCTGGTACATTATCCTGTCAATTCTGACAAAAGGTCAGCACTGATTAACAAGGCAAACTTTTTGCCGTCATAATTGAAAACGGATTCCGATGATTACAATCGCACTTATAATACTCTTCATCCTACTGTTCGCACTGCTTGCAATACTCACGTTCGCACGTGACCTGCTGGCCACATTCCTGAATGCAGTTGTAGGCATATTCCGCAAGGGTGACCGCATGCAGAAAAACACCGAGGGCCGCCAGACCATACGCAAGCGCGACCGCAAGAAAAAGAAAGTCTACTCCGACTCCGACGGCGAGTACGTTGACTTTGAGGAGGTAAAGAAATAAAAAATGTGCAATTGGGGTCTGACCCCAATTGCACATTTTATCTCACAGGAGCATAGGGCGGCTTATCAGATGCCGTATTATGGCTATCATCAATTTCCGTCTTCATTTTTTGAATCACAGTCAAGGTAACCTTATCGCCCTCTCTGGTCTTGATTGTCACGATTGCCACACGCTTTGAAGGTTCATTGTTTTCTGTGCAAGAGATCTTAATCACAGGTGTGCCTGAGACATATACCTCCTGTACAATAGTCAACCAATCAGAAGTATTCTGTATTTCGGTGATAGCCCGAGATAATTCATAAATGGACAGTTGCATCGAAAAAGCCGATGCTTCCAACGTCACCTCCTGCTCTGCTTCAATAATCCCCATGTCTTCTTTTTCCACCTTTGCGCCACATGAGCAAAGGAACATCATCACGACAACGGATACTTTTGACGCTGCTATTTTTATTATTCTATTCATATTTCATAAACAATTATTACTGTTCTGTTATTGACACCTTTTTGCCGTTAATGATATATACGCCCCCTTGTAACGGGCCTTCAACCTTATTGCCATTCAGATCATAAATATCTCTAGTTCCCTCAGCCGGAATATTATCATAATCGAACGGAATTATGCCACCTCCAATACTGAATCCTGAAGCCTTTGTCAGATTGGAATACGGAATTGACAGCCATGCCTTATGGGCATCTATTCGGAATGCGCCACCTTTGTCATCATTCCAATACCAACCCATTATTCCACTTAATTCAGTTCCAGATGGTCCATAGGTCAACTTATAGAACCAGCAGCTGCTGTTTGAATACGTCATGGTTTCAAAGTCCGAACCCATAAGAAGATTTGAACCATCATATGTGGTAGTTTGGTCCAGGTACTTTAGTTCACATTCATGCATATTCTTTTCATCACTCTTAAGCATAACCGCAACGCCTTGTGGGACAACACCTCCAAACGAACCCTGACCGATGCAACTGTAGATCAGTTTTGAGTTTTCAATTCCTGTTACTACATAAGCAGACACTCCTGAGGGTAACTCATAATCGCCATAAGAGCAGTAGAATGTAGCGTATCCGTCAGCAGAAAAGACAACCATTTCCTTATCGCTGAAATCCAACGGAAGAATCCTCTTGAAATTCTTCCATGGCTCCTTTGAACGGTATTCTGCAAGCAGCACATTCTGGACATAAACCGTTCCTTCATAACCATCGAAAGCCAAATCTGAAGTCTCCGGATACAGAATAGAATAAGACCTTATTTCCTTAAGCTGACTGCAACCGGCAAAGGCGGATTGTCCAATCCTGGTTACACCTTCCGGGATCTCTATCGTAGTAATATTATAACAACCCTTGAAAGCGTAATCGCCTATAACGGTCACATCATTACCCAAAACAACTTTCGTCAGGCTCTTCGTGCAGCTCTCTGTTACTGACGACGGCGATAAATTACTGTTCCATTCCAACATTGCAATATGATCACATCCATTGAATGAGTCAAATGCAATCTTAAGAACACTGCTAGGCATTGACAAATAAGTTATGCCACTACAGCCTTTGAACGCAAACAACCCAATCTCTTCAAGACCGTCAGGAAATATAACGGCTGTCAAACTACGACAATCCTGGAACGCATAATCCCCAATACTCTTTAATCCTGTCTGGAGATTAATCGTTGCCAAACTTACACATTCATAAAAAGCCCTCGCACCTATTTTGGTAACAGGAGAAGTCATTAACACACTCTTCAGATTACGACATCTGTAAAAAGCATCATCTGCTATGAATGTTACGGAATCGCCCAAAGAAACCTCAGATAGACTGCCCTGGCAATACATGGATACATTCATGGGCGACTGTTTTGAATTCCAAATCAGCTTACTGATGTTTCCGCACCCATTGAATGCACCATCGCCGATAGATTCAACACTGCTCGGCATAGTGACAGACATAAGACCGGAGCAACGATAGAATGCACCGCTTCCCAAACTGGTCACATTATCCGGAATAACAAGTTCTGTTATTCCATTACAATTATAGAATGCTCTGGTTCCTATACTTTCCAATGACTTGGGCAGAGACAATTGCTTCAAACTGATACAATCAGCAAATGCATTTTCACCGATAGACTTGATATCAGACGACATGGAAACATAATTCAGATTTCTACACCCAGAGAATGTTCCGGCCTCAATCTCTGATACATTTCCATCCAAGACTGCATATCGCAATGCACTCTTACAATACTGAGTCAACGTATTTGGTGACACGGCAGAATACCAATACAATGAATCCACACCCGAACAACCCTTGAATGCATTGTCACCTATAAGAGAAACCCCATTTCCTACTGTCATTGAAATAATTCCTGAACAGTCATTGAAAGCGCTCTTTCCAATAGTGATCACGCTTTCAGGAATAACTATGGACTTAAGCCCGATACATCCGTTAAAGGACTCATCGCCAATGCTTGTAACACTGCCTGGTATAATTATAGAACTGATTCCCTTACAGCCATAGAAAGCTCTGTCACTTATGGTCTTCACATTCCTGCCTAACGATACAAAAGCAAGACGACTGTTGCAGTATTGCGTAACAAAATATGGTGAAACATCTGAGTCCCAATAGAGAGTATCTATAGCATTACAACCGGCAAAGGTTTTATTACCCAATGTAACGACACTGGCCGGAATAGACAATGATGTTATAAGTCGACAATCGGCAAAAGCGGAATCGCCTAAATACTTTATTCCATCATATAGCGCAAGTGAGCTCAAATCGGAGCATCCGGCAAACGCACTTTTCCCGACTGTAACCACACTGCCCGGAATAGATACTGTTGCTACACCGGAACATCCATAGAATGCATAATCACCAATGCTGCTAACTCCATCGGGAATTATGACAGAAGTTAAAGACTTACATTCATAGAAAGCATATCGGCTGATACTGTCCATTTTTTCCGGCATAACCAATGATGCCAGATTTGTGCATCCCCAGAATGCTTTGTTGCCAATTGAAACTACGCTATTGGGTATATCTATTGTCTTAAGGCCTACGCAGTTGTAAAAAGCGAAATCGCCTATGCTGGTAACCCCGTCTGGTACAACGATTGAGGAAATCTTGCCACAATCAATGAATGCGTTGTCACTGATTTGCTTCATTCCCTTACCCAGCACAACTTCCTTTATAGAAGATTTACTATATCTGGTTACAGTATAAGGTGACACATCTGTGGCCCAATGCATCATGCGGATGTTTTCGCATCCGTAGAAAGTGTTGTCTGCAATGTAGCTAATACTATTAGGCACAGAAACAGAATTAATGCCTGTACAATTTGCAAATGCATACCCATCTATCCTATCCATTCCAGAAGGAAGCATGAGCGTTTTCAGGCCTGTACATCCGTAAAAAGCCTTCTCAGAAATATTGGTCAGCGCACTTGGAAGTGAGATCGAATCCATATTCACACAACCATAGAAAGCACTAGGACCTATTTCTTGCAAGCCGTCAGGCAGAGATACAGCAGTAAGGGCCACGCAGCCTTTGAACAGATCGCTGCTTATAATATCAACTTCACTCGGAATCACTATGGAATTTAATGACGAACATCCAGAGAAAACAGCACTACCTAAACTGTCTACCGTACTAGGAATAATGATGGCGGTCAGAGAAGTACAATTCAAAAAAGCCTCATTTTTTATTACCTTCGCCTTAGATGGGAGCATGATATCTGACAGCTTTACGCAACCGGAGAACGCACCTTCTTCAATCCGAGTGACATCATCGCCATAAGAGACATTCTTGATATTACTACGACAATGCTGCGTAATAACAGCTGGCGATACATTGGAGTTCCAGTAAAGTGTTTCGATATTGGAGCATCCTTGGAAAGATGTTGTTTCAATTGCAGAAACACTCTGCGAAATACTCAAAGTTTTAAGGCCTGTACACCCATAAAACGCCTTCTCTCCTATAGTGTCAATTCTCATAGGTATCTCAATAGCACTTAATCCTGTGCATCCAGAGAACGTTCCAGCAGCTATTCCGGTTATAGAAGCAGGGAAAGACAACGATGACAATCCGCTACATCCTGAGAATGCATTCTCACCAATAGAACTGACATTATCAGGAATTGATATCTGAGTAAGACTCACACAATCAGAGAAAGCTCCAGCCCCTATACTTGAAACGGCAGACGGAATTACGATTGTATTGAGACTTCCACAATTTGCAAATGCGTCATCTTCAATCACATTTATCTTATCACCCAGAACAACATATTTCAGGTTAGCCTTGCAGAAAATAGTTGCATTGCTGGGAGAAAGTAATGAATTCCAATACAGTGTATCCACGTTCTCACAGCCCGAGAACGCATCATTGCCTATCTTTGATACACTCAAAGGAACTGTAACAGATTTCAAACCTGAGCAATTCATGAACGCACGCTCTCCCACAGTTGTCACGGCATCAGGGATTGTAATTCTGCTTAAACCGCTGCATCCATAAAAAGCGCTGGCTTCTATGCTTGTAACAGTTGAGGAAATAACGAATGATTTCAAGTTACGGCAATCCTGGAATGCTTTCTCGCCTACCGTAGTCACATTGTCTCCAAGAACGGCATACCTGATCCTGCTTTTGCAATAACGTGTCACCATGTAAGGAGACAATGTAGAATACCATCTAAGTGAATCTATATTACTGCAACCACCGAATGAATTATTTCCAATCTTTTTAACGCTTTTAGGCATAGTCAATGACACTATCCCCTTACAGCCGTAGAATGCATAATCACCTATAGTGGAAACACCTTCTCCAAAGACAAACTTCCTGACATTACTGCAAGAATAGAACGCGCTGTCAGCAATTTCAAGCGTATTATCAGGAATGGTAACTTCCGTTAATCCCACGCAACCTGAGAAAGCTTTCTTTCCTATGTTCTTTACACCCTCAGGTATAATGATTGATCCCAATAAACGACAGTCAAGGAATGCATTGTCATCAATAGCCTTAACAGTATTACCCAGATCAACGTATTCCAATTTTGATTTGCAATACCGCGTAACTACCGATATGGGAGCTTCGGAATACCAATAAAGCGTATCAATATTTGAACAGTTGTAGAATGTTGAATCACATACTTTAATCACGCCATCAGGCATATTCAGCATAGTCAATGCCCTACAACCCGCAAACGCCTTCTGCCCTATTGTCTCCACTCCCTCTGGAATTACCATTGACTTAATACCTGTACATCCGGAGAAAGCGCTCTCGCCAATGCTGGTTACACCTTCAGGAATAACAAAACGCGTCAGTTTCCTGCAATCCTGGAAGGCAATATCTGCTATTGTTGTAACATTATCACCCAAACCAACATACTGCAACCGCGTTTTACAATACTGGGTAACAATATTTGGTGATAAAATTGAATTCCAATAGAGCGTATCTATACTGCCGCAGTTCAAGAATGCCTCATAATCTATTTCATTCACATCACCTAGTATTGAAAGCTTCTTGAGGCCAGTACAACCTGCAAATGCTTTTTTTCCTATAACAGTAACATACTCGGGTATTGTCATGGATGTAAGATTGCTGCAATTCATAAATGCGCAACTATCAATACTGGTAACACTCTGGGGAATTTCTATCGACGACAGACGGTAACACCCCGAAAAAGCATTCGCACTGAGCTTAGTCAAAGATCCCCCCAGCACTACATACTGCAGATTATACTTGCAATACTGTGTCACCATCTCGGATGATACATTTGAGTTCCAGTACAAAGTGTCAATTAAGTTACAATCCTTAAACGCGTCATTTCCAATCTCAACAACGCTCTGTGGAATGTTGAGTGTTGCCAGATTAAGGCAACCATCAAATGCATTAGCTCCAATCCGTTTAACTCCCAAAGGAATAACAGCAGCCGTCAGGTCAACGCAATTAAGGAATGCGCTGTCCCCAATCGTTGTCACGCTGCCGGGAATATCTATCGAAGATAAAGATTTGCAATCTGCGAAAGATGCCACTCCAATACTCTTTACCGTAGAAGACATTGACACGCCACTTAGATTGATGCACCCAGCTAACAAATAATCATCAATTTTCTTAACTGTCTTGTCAAGTGAGATATATTCCAGATTCTGTTTGCAGTATTGTGTCACAGCTATCGAAGATATGCCTGAACTCCAGAATACAGTGTCAATATTATTACAGCCATAAAATGCAGAATCACCAAGTTCCGTGACATCGGCCTTCATATCCAGATACGAAACACCACTGCATCCGGAAAAAGCTCTGTTTCCTATGCTGACAACATTTGCGGGAACAGTGATTGCCTTCAAACCCGAGCACCCGTCAAAAGCCCCAGTACCAATAGAAAGCAATCCATCAGGCATATTTATTGATGTCAAGCCAGAACAACCCGCAAAAGCATTATTTCCGATAGACGTTACACTGGCAGGGATAATAATGAACGTCAAATCACTGCAACCCGCAAAAGCATCATCCTCAATTTTAGTCACACCTTGAGGAATAACCAGGCTATTCAGGCTTATGCATCCAGCCAGCACATCATTTCCCAGTTTGACATTTGATGGAAAATCAATGGAAGTAAGAGATATGCAACCTGCAAATGCCCTGTCTCCAATTCTTTGCATACTTACAGGAATTGACACTGACGTAAGGCCTAAGCAATCCATGAATGAATAATCACCTATGCTTTCGGCACCCTCCGGGACAACAACCGATGTAAGGCCAACACAACCTGTGAACGCACTGTTTCCTATACTGCGAACCGTACTTGGCAGGATTACCATAGCAAGATTTGTGCTGCCGGAGAACGTTTCATCATCTATCGCGGTCAGGTGGTTACCAAGGTCAGCATATACCAGATTCTCCTTGCTGTAACGAGTCACAATATACGGAGATACTGCGGAGTACCAGTATAACGTATCTATGTTTACGCAGTCAAGGAAAGCATTCTCACCTATTGTAGTCACACTACCGGGAACTGACAGCTTTGTTATTTCGCTACAACCCGAGAAAGCATTTCTACCGATACTTGCAACTCCTTCAGGAATCACGATTGACCTGATACCACTGCAACCCATGAATGTTGCATCACCTATGTTGGTAATACCTATCGGCAAATCAAACTTTGTTACACCTGAGCAACCATAGAATGCGCCATCACCTATGTATATGACACCACTTGGAATGTCAAAATCGGTCAGAGCCAAACAACCGTAGAAAGCCTGCTTTCCTATATGCACAAGACTGTCTGGAATGGACAAAACTGACAAGTTGGAACATGCTTTGAAAGCGGAATCACCAATAGTATGAACTATATCGGGAAGAGCAAGTGTACGTAAGCTGGCACAGCCATTGAACGCACTGTTTCCTATACTGCGAACCGTACTTGGCAGGATTACCATAGCAAGATTTGTGCTGCCGGAGAACGTTTCATCATCTATCGCGGTCAGGTGGTTACCAAGGTCAGCATATACCAGATTCTCCTTGCTGTAACGAGTCACCATATACGGAGATACTGCGGAGTACCAGTATAACGTATCTATGTTTGCGCAGTCAAGGAAAGCATTCTCACCTATTGTAGTCACACTACCGGGAACTGACAACTTTGTTATTTCGCTACAACCAGAGAAAGCATTTCTGCCGATACTTGTCACTCCTTCGGGAATCACGATTGACCTGATACCACTGCAACCCATGAATGTTGCATCACCTATGTTGGTAATACCCATAGGCAAATCAAACTTTGTCACACCTGAGCAACCGTAGAAAACTCCATCACCTATGTTGGTAATACCCATAGGCAAATCAAACTTTGTCACACCTGAGCAACCGTAGAAAGCTCCATCACCTATGTATGTGACACCATTCGGGATATCAAAATCTATCAGAGCCGTACAGCCATAGAAGGAATAACGACCAATGTGTGTAAGACTGTCAGGAACAGGGAATGAAACCAATTTGGAGCAGTCCATAAACGCAGAATCACCAATGCAAGTTATACCAGTGGGTAGAACAATGGAAACCAGCTCTGAACAGCCATAAAAGGACTTGTTATTAATGCTTGTTACAGCATCACCCAATACGACATTCTTTAAATTCTTACGACAATATTGAGAGATTACCCTTGGGGAAACGCTGGAATTCCAATATATTGATTCAATATTACTGGATTCCCCAAATGCACCAACGTCTATGCTAACGACATTCTCAGGAACAACTATAGACCTCAAAGCAACGCATTGTAAAAAAGCATTATCATCAATCCTTGTAACAGAGTCGCCTAAGACGACATGTTTCAAATTCTGCCAGCAAACTTGAGTGACAGATCTTGGGGAGTTATTGGAATTCCAATATAACGTATCAATGTTAACGCATCCTGTTAATGCACCATCCATCCCGTTTGAGATAGTACACAATACTGTAAGAGATTTCAATTCAGTACAACCATTGAAAATACTGCTCCCAAGATTAATTAAGCCATCTTTCAGAACCATCGATTTCAAACCGGTACACCAACCGAATGCATTATCGCCAATAGTAGTAACACTCGAAGGAATATCCAGACTGGTTAACCCTGAACAATTTGAAAATGCATACCGACTAATATTTGTCACATTTTCAGGAATGATTATTGAAGATAAACCGGAACATCCAGAGAACGCATAATCACCTATTGTGGTTAGGCTATTACCCAACAAGACATATTTAAGGCTTTCCTTGCAATATTGAGTAATAGCATATGGTGATAAATCTGAATCCCAATACAATGTATCAATATTGATGCATCCAAAGAAAGCTGAGCTACCGATACCTGTAACGCTCGACGGAATTATCACAGTTTTTAAACCGACACAACCATTAAAGGCCTCCTTTCCTATGTACTGCACATTCTCCGGTATACTAATTGAAGTCAAACCAGAACAAAAGGCGAATGCCAAAGTATCAATGAGTGTTACTCCATCTGGAATAATGACCGAAGACAAACCGGTGCATTCATTAAAAGCGGCAAATCCTATATTTGTGACACTTTCAGGGATTGTTATAGATTTCAATCCGGCGCAAGATGCAAACGCATAATAACCGATGTTTTGAATTGAATCGCCTAAATATACATTTTTCAGACTATTATTACACCACAATGTGAGAGAATAGGGTGAAACATTTGAATTCCAATATAATGTTTCAATATTTGTGCATCCGTTAAACGCACCGAGGCCACCATCCAAAAAGATATCTGTGACACTATATGGAACCGTCATTGTTTTTAGACCTGAACAATTACGGAATGTACCCTCTTCAATACTAACGACACCATCTGGTATACATATTGAGTTAAGACTTGTACAATTTTCAAAAGCATATTTTCCGATACTTGCAACACTCTCTGGTATCCTGATTGAAGATAAACTTGTACACCCGGAAAAAGCATATTCTCCAATACCGCTTATTCCATCTGGCAGATATATCTCTTTCAAGTCAGCGCAACCCCTAAAAACATATTTTTCAATTTCTCTTAAACCTTGAGAGATATTTACAGATTGGAGACTGACACAACCTGAGAAAGCACCTTGACCGATATCTGTTACACTTTCAGGTATACTTATAGATGTTAAACTGACGCAATCATAGAATGCATTGGAACCAATACTGGTTACTTTTCCAAGTATTGTTATTGAGTACATTTTTTTGCATCCATAAAAAGCACCACCTTCAATGACGCAAACGGAGTCGCCCAATAAAACATATTTCAGATTGTCATAACAATGAGTGATTATTTTTCTTGGTGATATCTTTGAATTCCATAATAAAGTGTCAATTTTACTACATCCATAAAATACATCGTTGTCAAAATCAACAACACTCTCTGGAATCGACACCGTTTTAATCCCGGTACAACCGGCAAATGCCAAGGAAGCTACGTTTGTAACACTTTTCGGTAGGATCACAGATTCAATACCAGTACAACCATGGAATGCATACTCACCTATACTTATCACTCCCTCCGGTATGGTTATTGAGGATAAACCATCGCAACCTGAGAATGCATTATTTCCAATTACAGTGACTTTATCAGGGATATTTACAGAAGACAAAAGGAAACAATCCGAAAAAGCATTATCACCGATTCTTGTTACAGAGTCACCTAACAGCACATATCTAAGGTTTTCATGACAATATTGAGTAACAACAAAAGGAGAAAAATTTGAGTTCCAGATTAGAGAATTGATGTTAGTACAATTATTAAAGGTATATGAGTCAATATCAGTAACACTGTTTGATATAGATACAGTACTCAAAACTGAACAATCCAACAATGATTTTTCGCCAATGTGCGTGACAGAATCACCAAAAGCCATATACTTGAGCATATCTTTGCAAAAGAATGTAACGCATCGGGACGAAAGATTCGAATTCCAATAAAGAGTATCTATATTGTAACAACCCCAGAAAGCACTTTCTTTATAGTAACTGTTGTTTACATATTGTTCGCCATAATGGACGTATGATACACTTGAAGGAATGTAGACAGACTTCAAGCCACTACAATTATAAAAGGTGTTTTTCTCAATTCTTGTTATGCCTTGCGGTATAACTATCGAGCTCAGTTCTCCACAGCCGTAAAAGGCTCCTTCATCAATAGCTGCGACACTCTCTGGAATTTTTATTGAAGTTAATCCACAACCAGAAAATGCATATGCTCCAATGCCAATAACTTTTTGAGGGATTGTAATGGACTTCAATTCTTTGATTCCAGAAAAAGCATACGATCCGATTCTTACGACACTTTCAGGAATAAAAGAACTGGAACAAGCAGCTATCAGAGAGTTCGTTGATGTTTCAATAATGGCATTACACTTGTCCCTACTGTCATACTTTTGATTGTCTGATGAAACGACCAGTTCCACTAAGCCAGGACAATTGCTAAAAACTCTATTGCCTATGCTGGCTACGTTTTGGGGTATAAATAAAGAGGTCAGACCTGTAAAGTCCGAAAAAGCATAATCATCTATTCGAGTTACAGAATCCCCCAAACAAACATATTTAATATGCTCTTTATCGGTATATAAATCAAAACAACTACTTGGAGACAGATTAGTGTTCCAATAGAGGGTATCAAGGCTGGAACAACCGGTAAAAGCGGAAACATCAATATTAGTTACATTGAATGGAACAGATATAGAGGTAAGACTAACACACCCTCTAAATGCATTCTGTCCTATGCTGGTTAAATTATCAGAAACAATTAAACGAGTTAAGGCCGAACATCCATCGAATGCAGTAGCAGAAATAGATTTAACCGAATCGCCCAAACAAACATATCTCAGATTGTTTTTGCAAGATTGTGTGGCATATGAAATAGAAATATTGGAGTTCCAGTATATAGTATCAATGTTCGTACATCCATCGAACGAAGAATAACCTATTCCTGCCTTATTGCCTATTTGAATATATCTAAGTTTAACCGTGCAATTCTTAGTTACCCAATAAGGAGACTCGCTGGAATTCCAATATAAAGTTTCAATATTTGTGCATCCGTTGAAAGCATCCGATTCTATATTTGTCACACTCGCTGGCATAGAAACCATTCGTAGACTACTACAATCTGAAAAAGCCTTACTTTCAATTTTGCTTACTCTTTCAGGAATGGTTATTGATGTCAAACCTGTACAACCCGAAAAGGCTCTACTCCCTATACTTGTTACTCCATCTGGAATTATCATTGAAGTCAAACCCGTACAACCCGAAAAAGCGGCTTCATCAATTCTGATAACCCTATCTGGTATAACGACAGAAAGCAATCCCACACATCCACTAAACGCACCGCTCCCGATTATGGTAACGGAATCACCTATCATTAAATATCTCAATCTTTCATTGCTATATTTAGTTATACAGTTAGGAGATACATTCGAATTCCAGTATAGGGAATCAACACTGGTACATCCATTGAATGCCGAACTTTCAATACTTGTAACGCTTGCCGGAAAATGTACTGTTGTTATACCTGTACAGTTATTGAAGGCGTAAGCTCCGATACTTTCAACCCCATCCGGAATTGTAATGGAAGTCAAGCCTGAACAGCCGTAAAAAGCATTAGACAAAATTCTCTTTACACTTTTAGGTATTGCAATGGAGGTTAAACCAGTACAACCATAGAATAAATCACTAACAATACTTGTTACGCTCTCTGGGATTGAAACCGTAACAAGACCAGTACAACCAATGAATAAACCTCTACCAATACTTGTTACGCTCTCTGGTATTGTAACAGTGACAAGACCAGTACAACCATAGAATGCTTCTCCACCAATACTCTTTACTCCATTTGGAATAGTTATAGTTGTCAAACCCTCACAACCTCTGAATGCTTTATCACCTATTGTATCTACATTTACTGGTATGTTTATTGTTTTTAGGTTAATACACCCAAAGAATGCGGAATTATGAATCTTTGTAACGCTATCACCCAAAAAAACATATTTAAGATTGTTCCTACAGCTTCTGGTAATATCCCCTAGAGAAATATTAGAGTTGCAATAAATGGTGTCTATATTGCTACAACCGGAAAAGGCGACATTACCACCTTTCACTTCTCTTACATTTGAAGTTATTATTAGTTTTTTTAAACTAACACATCCGTTGAACGCTTCTTCTCCTATGTAAGTAACAGAATCTCCCAATGAAGCATATTTTAGGTTTTCATAACAATATCGCGTAATGTATTTAGGCGATATATTTGAATTCCAGTATAGAGTATCAATATTACTGCAACCTTTAAATGCATCACTCGCTACACTTGTAATGCTGGCAGGCACTGAAATGGTTTTAAGATTCGTGCAACCGTCAAAAACTAATGATCCTATATTGGTGACTCTTTCGGGAATAACTATTGATGTCATGTTATTGCAACCAGAAAAAGCATATTTATCTATGTTGCACACACTGTCAGGGATGTAAACAGGAAACTTGGCACAACCGGAAAAAGAGTACGCTCCTATACTGGTTATACCGTCTGGTATGTCAATTGTTTCTAGATTAGAGCAATTATAGAAAACGCGATCCTCTATAATTGTTACTCCATTGGGAATAACAATAGAGACTAAACCTGAACAATTGGCAAAAGCACCTGCGCCTATTGATCTAACCCCAGAAGGTATATCCAAACCCGCCAAACCTTTACATCCGGAAAAAGCATTATTTCCGATTTCAGTGATTCTCTCGGGTATAGTAATAAAAGAAAGACTTAAACATCCCGAAAAGGCCGATTCTCCGATAATATTCACAGAATCGCCCAAGTACACATACTTAAGATTAGAGTTATATCGCGTCACATAATAAGGCGAAATATCTGAATTCCAATATAAAGAATCAATATTTGTACAACCGGAAAAAGAGTCATCTGCTATGCTCTTGATACCACATGGAATAGTAATAGATTTTAGCTTAGTGCAACCAGAAAACGCAGAACTGCCAATCTGGGTGACAGAATCGCCCAATAACACGTATTTAAGATTTGTCTTACAATGTTTTGTAACGTAGTTTAATGAATAATCCGAATTCCAATACAGGGAATCAATGTTACTACAACCATAAAACGGAGTATCACTATTATCGCTATTGTACATATAAGAGATGCTGGAAGGTACTGAAAGAGACTTCAATCCTACACAATTCCAGAACGCTTCTTTCTCAATCCTTCGAACACCTTCGGGAATAATAAAGGAGATTAATCCTGAGCAATCACGAAGAGCTTTTTCCCCAATGACTGTTACAGAATCGCCAATAACAAATTGTTTTAAAGTGTTATTGCAATATTGAGTGACCAGACGCGGAGAAACATTTGTATTCCAATAAATTGTTTCAATATTTGAACAACCTTTAAAAGAATTGTCGCCAATAAAAGTAACACTATTGGGAATGTATATTGTCTTCAGTCCTGTACAACCAGAGAATGCAGTATATAATATTCTATTTACTCCGGATGGAATATATACAGATTCAATATTGATACAACCTGATGCACCGGAAACGCTCTTTACGGAGTCGCCAAAAAATATACCTTTAAGACTAGTTTTACAATAATCAGTAATATAAAAAGTTGAAACAAGGTCTGAATTCCAATACAAAGTATCAATATTGCTACACCCATAGAAAGCACCCTCTATCAATTTACCACCTTCAGTCGTTTGATGTTGTATATGAGCAACAGTTGAAGGAATTGAGACAGATTTCAATCCCGAACAGTAATAAAACGTTCCCGCCTCAATGTCCGTGACTCCTTCAGGAATTGTAATTGAATTCATGCTGGAACAATAACGGAATGCATATTTTCCGATGTTTTTTATTCCATTCGGAATTCTTATTGTCGTCAATGCTGAACAATACTGGAAAGCAGACTCCCCAATACTTGTAACACTTTCAGGAATAATTACGGACATCAGGTTGGAACAATAAGAAAATGTATTGTTCTCTATGGATAAGACTCCTTGAGGTATAGCTATTGATTCTAATCCTGCGCATCCTGAAAAGGCACCATTTCCGATTCTTTGAACACTTTCTGGAATAGTTATAGTAACCAAACCTGTAAAACCTGAGAATGCATTTTCCCGAATACTGGTTGTACCTTCTCTAACATCAATGTGTGTACCGTCGGCCATAGTGCCTTTGTATCCGTACAAACAGTTACCCACATAAACAACTCCATCAGGTTGATCATTATTCCAAGCCGTATTTTCAAAGCAATTATTGCCAATAAACACATCCATCGGTATGGTTACTGAGGCCAAACTTGTACAGCCTGCAAACGCATTGTCTCCAATTGTATCAACACTCTCTGGAATAGAAATGGATGACAACGCTGTGCAATTCAAAAAAGAATTGTTTCCTATTCGTGTTATACCATCCGGTATGATAATTGAAGCCAAATTAGAACAGCCGGAGAATGCATTGTCATTAATTGTTGTTACATCTGAAGGTATTTCCGTGTTCTTACAACCGACAATTAAAGAATTCGTTGCCGTTTCTATGATAGCATTACAATTATTGCGGCTGTCATATTTCCTGTTTTTAGAAGAAACCGCCAATTCAGTGATGTTTGAGCACCCGGACAATAAACCATCTCCAATACTTTCAACTCTATCCGAAATAAATAGAGAAGTTAATGCCGAGCAACCATCAAAAGCATAGCTGCCAATACTTTCAACGGCATTCGGTATAATCAACGATGTGATTCTGTCACAACCTTTAAATGCATAACTTCCTATATTCTTAACAGAATCACCTAATAAAATATAGCTAGGGTTGCAATATTGAGTAATATCTCTAATAGATGCTTCAGAGCTTGATGCAGTCGAATTCCAAATTATTGTATCAAAAGCGCACCTGTAAAAAGCGCCGCTTCTTATCGATTTTACGCTTTTAGGGATTGTAATTGATGTAAGTCCATAGCAACTACGAAATGAGTAACGCCCTATGCTAGTCACACCTTCCGGAATTGTAATAGTAGTTAATTTACTGCAATTTGAAAAAGCGTCGTCCCCGATGATGGTAATTGAATCACCCAATTCCAAATGGAGCAATGAACTATATTTTGTAACAGCGTATGATGAAACATTAGAGTTCCAATAAAGAGTGTCAATATTAGAACAATAATTGAAAGCCTGATCATTGATTTCATTCACACTCCAAGGCATTGAAACGGATTTCAAGTTGGAACAATTATAGAAAGCTTGACTTCCTATGCTTTTAACACCTTCATCTATAACCACCGATTTCAGCCCAGAACAATATTCAAAGGCTAAATACTGGATTGTCTTTACTGTTCCAGGAATCACAATAAAAGAAAGGTCTGTTAAATTGGCAAACGAATAAGGACCAATTGTAGTGACGCTTTCGGGAATAATCGTATTCTTGCAGCCAGCTATAATAGTATTTGTTGAAGTTTCTATAATTGCGTTGCAATTATCACGGCTGTCATATATCTCATTTTCATCAGAAACGCTTAAGGTTGTTGTTAATGAAAGTCCCTTAAATGCTCCTTCTTCAATACTTACCACACTTTTTGGAATTGATAATGACGCCATTTTGCGACCATAAAATGCACGCGCGCCAATTTTAGTGACACTCTCAGGAATCGTAGTATTATTACTTCCTAAAATAAGAGTGTTTGTTGATGTCTCAATTATTGCGTTGCAATTATCGCGACTGTCATACACACTGTTTTCTTCAGAAACAATCAGTTCAATTAAAGAATAACTATCATCAAAAAAATAATAATTGGTGTTTTTGATAGCCTTAATATTTTTGGGAATTGTAAGAGACACCAAGCTTTTGCATCTACTGAAAACTTCATCTTCTATTGTCGTTACTTTCTCGGGAATATTTACAGAAGTTAATCGTTCACACCTAAAAAAGGCCCGAGCACATATACTATCAATGCTTTGTGGTAGAACAATTGTTTTTAAATAATAACAGCAATCAAAAGCCTCCAATCCAATTCTAGTTACGCTATACTCCAATTCATTATGAAAGACCTTTTCAGGAATAACAATATCATCCCTATAATCATAGTTTGAGGATGATGACGTAACCTCAACCGTCTTATCTTCATCGGAAATAATATTGTAATAGATTCCGTTGTACTCAAAATCATATGCAAAAGCTAAAACGGAAACAAATAAGGAAAGCAAAGTCGTAATTAGCCCTTTTCTCATAGCAATTGGTTTTTACCTTAAGGAATAAATTAATAAGGTGTAAAAATATGTTTTTTTATTATTACTCTGTATTTTAATCAAGAAAAAAATGCCGCCATCAGAAGCACAAAGCTGATATCATGACGAAATGATGTGGGAAATTGACCAGCGTGCACGCCTTAAGTATGCACATGAAAAGGCCATTATTAAATACACAAAAAAAGCGGTTCTGCGCATATCAGAGCCGCCTCTTTTGTGTATTTAAGATTAGCGTTTAACTTACTTATGCACCAACGTGCCGATAGGCTCACCGGCTATCACCTTCTTGAGGTTGCCGGGTATATCCATATTGAATACGTAGATGGGAAGGTCATTCTCCTTGCACATTGTGGTAGCGGTAAGATCCATAACCTTGAGGTTGCGGTTATAAATCTCATCGAACGTAATCTCATCAAACTTTGTGGCAGTGGGATCCTTCTCGGGATCGGCCGTATAGACGCCGTCCACGCGGGTGCCCTTGAGCATTACATCGGCCTCAATCTCTATGCCGCGCAGCGATGAACCGGTATCGGTAGTGAAATAGGGATTGCCGGTGCCGCCCACCAGGATGGCCACCTTTCCGGCCTTCATTGCATCAATTGCCTTCCACTTGCTGTAAAGCTCACCTATAGGCTCCATACGGATAGCAGTAAGCACGATATTGGGGCAATCGACTGATGTAAGTGCGGAGCTCAGACCAAGACCGTTGATTACGGTTGCCAGCATACCCATCTGGTCACCCTTGACGCGGTCAAAGCCCTTGCCAGCGCCTTTGAGACCGCGGAATATGTTGCCGCCGCCTATCACGATACCTATCTCCACGCCCATGTCATGGATCTCCTTTATCTGCTGCGCATATTCACCCAGACGTTTTTCGTCTATTCCGTAACGCTGCTCGCCCATCAGACTCTCGCCGCTGAGCTTGAGCAATATTCTTTTGAACCTAGCCATTTGTATATTTTTTTGCGAATTTAATCATTTTCCCGGCAGGATGAACTGCACCTGCTTGAATTCATAGACCCGATGCTCACCACTGCGTGTAAGGAGCATCAGGCAACCGTCGGGACGGATACCCTCAATGCAGGCCTCGAACTCACCGCCGGCATCACGGAAAGGATGATATCCCACACGGCGGTAAAGACGCTCACGGTACAGTCTGTCAACCTCAGGCCTCTCCTGTTCCGTGCGTTCCATATAACCGATGAAACGCTGCACGATGTCATCCAGCAAAGCGTCACGGTTAAACTCCTGCCCCGTTATATTCCTGAGCGAAATAGGATTTGGGGCATCGCTAAGAAAAACCTCCTGATTCACGTCAAGGCCCACGCCCGCCACAGTATCCAATATACGGTCACCCTGAATGGTATTCTCAATCAGGATTCCGGCCATCTTGAAGTCGTTCCAATAGACATCATTTGACCATTTGACCGATATCCCGCCTGAAAACTCAGGACCGATGGCAGCAATCACGGCATCCGATACCGCCAGTGCAATCGCCTCGGAGATGTAGAACTGCTCTTTTACCTTTATATTATGCGGATGTGCAAGTATGCTGAAGAGCAGGTTCTTGCCCTGCTCAGACTCCCACGTATTACCCTTCTGTCCGCGTCCGGCGGTCTGGAAATCGGCAACTGCAACCTCATAATCATAAGCTGCATCGCCGCCGTTAAGCTCACGCAGATAGGCGTTTGTAGAACCTATGCTGTCACTCCTGTGCCACTTTATCCTGCTCATCATCCTACAGGCGGATAGAACGCCTGCTCAATATGTTCAACCTTATATGTTTCTCCATCTGCCACAATGGAAACTATGTCAAACCTGACATCCATGTCTATCTGGTAAAGCCTCAGGTATGCATCGGCCGAATTGACAATACGGCGGATCTTACGGTCGTTCACAAAATCCTGCGGATATCCCCATTCGGTCCCGGTACGGGTCTTGACCTCTACGAACACAATCGTATTGTCCTTGGTTACCACCAGGTCCAGGTCCTTGTGTCCGCAATGCCAATCCCTGTCATGTATGGTATAGCCGTGCCGTTCCAAATATCCGGCAGCTATATCCTCCCCTTTTTTTCCCAGCTCATTGTGTTTTGCCATGTATGTCAGAGTTTGTAACGCAAATTTAGCTATAAAATGCGGTATATTGACCGAAAAATCAATACCTTCGTATCATCAGACGGTAATTATGAAGAATAAGGAACACCCTGTAAGAAACGAACGCTACAGCTTCCTGGTCAATGCAGATGAAAAGCAAACCATAGAAAACTATCTGCGCAAGTACAGGATCAGTAACCGTAGCCGATGGATGAGAGAGACTCTCATCACATTCATAATCAAGAATCTGGATCAGGATTACCCCACCCTGTTCAACGAGCAGGAGATGCGCCGATGACAACGCAGGAGCAGGATATCAGGTTCATGAAGATGGCCTTGGACGAGGCTAAAGCCGCAGCCTCTGCCGATGAGATTCCCGTCGGTGCTGTAGTGGTCTGCAAAGGTACGGTCATTGCCCGTGCCCATAATCTTACCGAGACTCTGACCGATGTCACCGCACACGCCGAAATGCAAGCCATAACCGCTGCCGCCTCATACCTGGGAGGCAAGTATCTGGACCAATGCACCCTTTACGTAACGCTTGAACCGTGTACCATGTGTGCCGGAGCAATTGGCTGGTCCCAACTGCAACGCCTGGTCTATGGCGCAAGTGACCCCAAACGCGGCTACACCATCTACGCTCCAAACGCGCTCCACCCCAAAACAGAGGTTACATCGGGCATAATGGCCGATGAGTGCGCCCAGATAGTTCAGGATTTCTTCAAGAAAAAAAGGTGACAAAGGGGACGGTTCTTTTTGGCACCTTTTTTAGTTCTCTTTGCGATACTTGTCTTCGGTTTCGTCTTCCAGCATACTCAGGTAGCTGGTATAGCGTGACAGGTGGATGGCACCGGTCTCTACCGCGCGTTTTACAGCGCAATCCGGCTCAGTGGTATGCATGCAGTTGCCGTAACGGCAATCAGCAGAATATTTGAATATTTCAGGAAAATAGTGACTTATCTCCTCATGCTCCATATCGAATGTGCCGAACCCTTTGATACCCGGGGTGTCGATTATCCAGCCTCCCTCGGGCAACGGGAACATCTCGGAGAATGTGGTGGTATGCATACCGGTGTCGTGCTTTTCGGAGATCTGGCCCGTACGTTGGTTGAGTTCCGGCAATATCCGGTTTACAAGTGTGCTTTTGCCCACGCCTGAATTTCCGGCTATAAGTGTTACCTTACCCTTGAGCAGTGCTCTGACATTATCAACGCCGTCACCATGCAGGGCATCGCACTCCACACACTGATAGTCTATGGAACGATATAATGAGACCAACTCATTAGCCAAAGCCTTATCCTGATCCGTCAGCAGGTCTGATTTATTGAATACCAGTACAACCGGCACACGGTATGCCCATGCAGATGCAAGAAAACGATCTATGAATACGGTTGATGTAACCGGGTGGTTGATTGTAACCACCAACAGACACTGGTCCAGGTTACAGGCCAGGATATGTGACTGTTTGGAAAGATTAGAGGAACGCCGGATAATGTAATTCCTGCGCTCCTCTATGTTTGTGATATATGCCGGCTCGCCTTCACGCGCCGGGCTGAACTCCACATAGTCTCCTACGGCTACGGGATTTGTACTTTTTATGCCTTTAATGCGGAATGTACCCTTTATACGACACTCCTGATCATGTCCGTCATCAGTACGGACCAGATAACTGCTTCCTGTATTCCGAATAACTAATCCGCGCATGGGCCGCTTACACAGTCATGATCTCTTTCTCCTTCTCGGCAAAGAGCTCATCGGCCTTCTTGATATACTTGTCATGAAGTTTCTGCAGCTTCTCCTCGGCATCCTTCTCGGCATCCTCGGGCAGACCGTCCTTCTGAGCTTTCTTAAGGGCATCAAGGGTGTCACGACGGGCATTACGGATAGAGATCTTACTGCTCTCATTAACCTTGCCGCTCTGCTTGACCAGATCACGGCGACGCTCCTCGGTAAGTGGCGGAATGGCCAGACGGATTATCTCGCCGTTATTGGTAGGCATGATACCCACTGCAGAATCTATGATAGCCTTCTCAATCACCTTGATCATATTCTTGTCCCAGGGACGTATGGCGATGGTGCGGGCATCGGGGGTGGAAAGGGCAGCCACATTATTCAAAGCTACCATAGAGCCGTAAGAATCCACACGGATATCATCCAGAATGCGAACATTGGCCTTACCGGCACGAATATGGGCAAACTCATCCTCCAGGTGCATGATGGCCATTTCCATCTGCTCTTCAGCTTCGCTGAGACAACTGTTTACATCGAACATAACTTTGACTTTTTATGATTGAAGCAAAGATAAACCATTTTTATTCAATTAACCGCATATTATTAGTAATTTTGCGTCACTAAATCAACCAAGGTACAGATGCTAACCGATTGTGCTCAAATACTGGACGGATTCAACACCATCTCACTCGATGAGATGTCGTCGATACGTCTGATGAACAGGATAGACAGTAAGTATCTGGCCAATGAGGATCAACTCCGCAGACTGCTTGAATTGGCTCGCGGGGACTACATGGTCCAATCAATAGACGGAATCCGTCAATCAGAGTACAGCACCCAATATCTTGACGACAAGTACAACACCATGTACCTGAACCACCATAACGGTAGGCTCACACGTCAGAAAGTGCGTATCCGTACATACATTGATACCGCCGATAATTTCTTTGAGGTAAAACTCAAGAACAACCACGGACGCACCAAGAAAAAGCGCATACATCTGAACGGTGCTGATACGTATATTCAGGATGGAGCCGCACAGTTCCTTGAGGAAAATGCCATACTCTCCATACCTCTAAGCGACCTGACCCCAAAGGTGGCCAACCATTTCAAGCGCATCACTCTGGTTAACAATGCCAGGACAGAAAGGCTCACAATAGACCGTGAGCTCTCATTCTACAATAAAGAGACAGGCTTGGAGCGCAATATGGATAATCTGGTGGTGATTGAAGTCAAACGTGACGGCAACACCTACTCGCCTATCCAGGATCTTCTGCGCCAACTGCGTATTTTCCCCAGCGGTTTCAGCAAATACTGCATCGGAATGGCTCTTACCACTCCCGGAATCAAACGCAACCTGTTTAACGACAGAATCAGAAAAATAGAAAAACTTACATCAATATGCTTCTAAACTTTTTAGCCCCGCTGGCGGGCGGACTCAGCCAGCTTGCCGCAGCAGCTTCCGAAGAGGAAGAACTTTTTGGCGATGAGGCCAGCGGCCTGCTCTCCACACTCGGTGCAACCCCGTTCTGGCCTGCCTGGTCCAGTGTATGGGAGATGGTGCTTCGACTTGTCATCAACGTGGTCACGATAGGTATTATAGTACATGCCTTCTACTATCCCAAAGCAAAAAGGCGCGACTATTACTTTACCTTCTCCATTATAGGAGTCAGCATATTCCTGCTTATCTACCTGATGGGAGGTGTAAAGCTCAAGATAGGTTTCGCGCTGGGTCTGTTTGCCATATTCGGCATCATCAAGTACCGTACCGAGCAAGTTCCCATCCGTGAGATGACCTATATGTTCGTGATCATTGCCGTAGCGGCAATCAACGGACTGGCCACCAGCGTGAGTTATTTTGAATTGCTTGGCACCAATCTTATCTTCATCATTGCCCTGGCTATATGCGAGAACACCAAATGGATGAAACATGTTCCCTCCAAGCTCATCAAGTATGACAATGTCAAGCTCATAGCACACGGCAAGGAGGATGAGCTCAAGGCCGATCTGGAGAAACGTCTGGGCCTCAAGATCATACGCATCGAGGTGGGCAACGTGGATTTCCTTAAGGACTCAGCAATCATCAAGATATACTACGAGCCTATCATGGATGAGTTCGGCACAATTGATTCCGTAATGAAAACCGGCAAGATAAGATGAAACGTTCATTTGCCATAACAGTATTTGCGCTCCTGACATCTCTGTCCGCAATGGCCCAAAGCAACTGGGGATTTCGCGGCAACATAGGAGTAGAGAAGAACATATCCAAAGGCTTTGACGTAAGTCTTGATGCCCGCTATCACCAGACCGACAATTTCCAAAGTACCGACCGTTGGAGCATCGGACTTTCACTTGACAAGCGTCTGTACCGCAACGAGGCCAAGACATTCAATGTCAAGGCCGGATTGGGATATAAGTATATCAATGTTTACAACAAGTGGTCTACAAAATATAAGGATGACGACCAAGGCATTGAAGACGGCCTGGATCCGCAGTATTACATCAATAACGAGTACGATTTCAACCTGAACAACTCATATGTTGACAGCCGTCACCGTGTCACCGCATCGATACAGGCTGCCATGGAAGTAGGCCGATTCAAAATATCACTGCGTGAAAGCTATCAGTTCACTCATACCGACAGCGCTCAATACTCCAAGGATAAGTACCGCTATAAGAACGATGCGTGGACAGTCAACACAGTGACTGACGGCAAATCGGCTTCCGATAAACAGGTGCTGCGTTCCAAGATAGGGATAGACTATAATATCCCGCACTGGAAATATGACCCGTTTGTGTCATATGAGTTATTCAACAGCATTGACAACAGCTTTAAAGCCCAAAAATCAAGAATAACTGCAGGAATTGAATTCAGTTTCAACAAAATTCATAACTTTGAAGTTGCCTACATGTGGCAAAACCAGCATGACGATGACGAACCTGCCGGTTCGTTCATCTGCCTTGGTTATAAGTTCGAGTTTTGACTGAATGAAAAGGCTGCCTATAATTATCATTACCGCCTTCCTGACTGCCCCTTTATACAGTCAGGATATAGTACCTGCGGCCAAGGACAGCCTCACACAGAATCTTGATCTTGACAATCTGCGCAAAATTGCATTCAAGGACGGAAACGTGGTTACCACCTATTCCGACGGTTCCACCCGCAGCCAGAAACTGTCCGATACAGAAAAACTGCAGTTTCAAACTCCTGACCGCCTTGAAGGCATATCAAATGATGAGGGCACCTATACCATCTATGACCTGAGCGGCCGCCCCGTCAAGACCCACACAGACAAAAGTTTTGACCAGCCCTTTGACCTGAGCGACCTGGGATCAGGCATCTATCTCCTTAAAACCGGAAACCGCACTATCAAAATCGTAAAATAAATGGAAGAATTAAGAAAGACTTCACTGAAGCTTGCCATTTGGAACCTTGGATGGAATGCATTAGTCCTTATCATCATGCTAATCTTTATTAGCGGTCCCGACCCAGTTTTAAACCACTCCGACATTAAAGCTTTTACTGTTTGGATGTGTGTAATGTATGCAGTTTTACTGCCTATTGTGTATTATCTGTGGTTTAAGTTTATAAGAAATTTAAAAGATTCATATCCTGAAAACAGCGACATTAACTATGCGACAAGAATAGGAAAGATCACATTCATTCTGTTCTCCATTGCAGCTGCATTAGGATGGATTGCAACTGTTTTTGACGCATTTATAATAACACCGGATAATTTTGGATGCGATTGGAATATACACGGAATATTCCCAAAGGATGTTGTTGGAGCGCGTGCTGATATCCTTTCAACAGGCGCCACATTCCTGATGTCGTTAATGTTCTATTTCCTCATCAAATCCACTAAGCCCAAAAGTTATATGAGAGCGCTGACTGTTATACTTGCACTCAGAGTTCCTATACAGTTGGCCATGTTCTTTTTTAAGCCATCATTATTATTAGTATCCCTGACCTATTTGTTCGCTATAGTAGAGTTCTTGTTCCTTATACAGATATACAAGGGATACGAGTTTGAAAATTAAAGGGTGCACTGCATTATTGCCTCTTCGGCATCATCGGATATAACCTTAAAGCCGGCTTTCTGGTACATCTTCATGGCATAGTTTGCCTTCTGGACTGAGAGGGAGACGCTCCTGTAACCTTCTCTGCGGAGCAGGTCCAACATCTGTTTCAGCAACTCTGTGCCTATTCCTTTTTTCCGGTATTCCTTGTATAGGGATATTGCTATGGATGGGGTATGGTCATCGATATGACCGTAGTCGTTCACGATGCGGGACCAGATGGCACCTACCACTTTGCCATTGGACTCTGCAACCAAACAACGGTCATCAGCAAGCCTGCCAAAATCGCGGATATAGACCTGCAGGCTTTCATCATCGACAATCTCCATGGGAGGTGCAGCAACACCATCAGGGATGAAGATTGCGTTGTAGAGGAAGTCTCTCAACAGTGGTATTTCAGCTTGACTTATTGGTCTGATACGGTGGTTCATGTTGTGATTGTTATTGATGATGCAAAAGTACGGAATTGGCACCAGAGTAGAGAATGCAGAGCGGGGTTATCACCAAAGTGAACACCGAGCGGAGTTATCACCAAAGACGTCCTGAGGATTCAGGACGTCTTTGTGTAATGACCCCGTGGCCCTGCCACGGGTCATCATACAACAAAAAAAGAGTCTGGGCTCCCTTGAAAGCTAGCTTTCAGATGAGTTCAGACTCTTTTTTTGTTGGTGATCCGCTCGGGGTTCGAACCCGAGACCCCATCCTTAAAAGGGATGTGCTCTACCTGCTGAGCTAGCGGATCTACCTCTAATTGCCGTTAAGCGGGTGCAAAATTATGCCTTTTTGCGGAGGTAGGCAAACTTTTTCAGTTTTTTTACAGCGCCGAATTCTTAATCTTAAGGAAGTTGCAGGAGAGCATCTGCCCACCGTCACCGCGCAGGTGCATCGCGCCACCCTGGCAGTAACGCCAGACCTTGCACTTGGCACATTCATCGGTTTTCATCCATTTGCGGTCACGATAAGGCTTGAAGCCATTCTCCCATACATCCCAGAAATTATCCTTGTGTATATTGCCCTGATGGTAGTCACTGCGAATGCTAAGGCATCCCGAGATGGAGCCGTCGCTGAGAATGGATGCAACGCCTGTACCTGCAATGCAACGGAATAGATGGTCACGCACAACACCCTCATAAGGGCCTACGAATCCTTCACATGAATAGTTGAGCCTGATCCTGCCCTCACGGCGTACAGTCGAAATGAAATTCATAAGCTGTACAAACTGCTCATTTGAGAGCATAAGTTCCGGTTCGCTGACGGCACGTCCCATAGGCGCCACGGTAAATATGCGCCACTGTCTGACTCCACGGCCAATGAGATACTCCTTAAGCTCGTTCAGATAACCAAAGTTACGCTGATTGACACAGGTAATCAGGTCCCAAGTCAGATCCGGATGTTCATTAAACCAGTCAATGGCCGCATCGGCTCGTTTAAAACTCAATTCACTGCCACGCATCCAGTTGTGTTCGGGCTCAAATCCGTCAAAACTCATGGCTACGGTATCAAGACCTGTATCTACCAGCGTATTTACAAGATCACGGGTAAGCAGCATGCCGTTGGTTACCATACCCCACAGGAAACCGCGTTTTTTGATCTCGGCACCCACCTGCACAATGTCAGGACGCACCAACGGTTCTCCGCCGGTTGTTATGATCACCACTTTGCCGCGCTCCAGGTCTTTGGGGCTGCTGTCCAGAACTCCCAGCAGATCACTCAACGGAGGATCCGCCAGACCTGCGGTCTTACGGCAATCGCTGCCGCAATGACGACAGTTCAGATTACAGCGCAAAGTACACTCCCAGAACAACTGTCCCAGTTTATGCTCAAGCATGTCAGTTCTGGCAGCTGCACGCCCAGCCTCAAAAAGAAGTCTTTTGGAAAAGGGGATCCTACAATCCATCTTTATTTCTGGCGTGCCTTCTGTATCTCGTTATTAAGGGAATCAATCTGATTTCTCATCAGTCTGTTCTCCTCGGCACGACGCTGCATAATCTCAGGTGTACCGTATATGACCGAATTCATACGTCCCGACAGCTCATCTTTCAGTGAATTGACCTGTTGAATCATCTCCTTGACCTCCTTGGAATCGCCGGGTAACGTCAAGGTAGGAGAAAGATCGTTTCCTGATCTGGGTTCAACCACCTCCTCAGAAGGCTGATCATCATTGAGAACAGGCTCCTGGGTCTTTGTGGCTTTCTTGCTGCGGCATGAGCCCATCAGCGCGATAACAGCAACCGAGACGGAACAGACCAGCAACGTCCATCCCTTTGACAAAACTATTTTGAATTTTCTGTATGACATATCTTAATCTTTAAGGTAAATACTCTACTTGCTCCGGCTGCACATCGTTATAGAAGGCTGCCACATCACGGGCACCGTACACTTCTGGTATACAGTATAGCTCCGGAAGGTTAAATGACTTTAGCGTAGTCACATACTTGTCAGGATCCTCCTGCGGCAGCAGGAAAGGTTTGCCCGTTGTACCGTCAGGGCCGATATAAGCGATATAAGGACGGCCATATACCATATCATCGCGCTTGGAGGCAAATGCCACCCATCGGCTGTTGCTGCTCCAGCTGTGATAGGTATCGGCCCCGTATGCATTTATACCGGGAAGGACATCAATCTTTCTGGTTTCAAGGTCTATAAGCCACAGCTCGCTCTCCTTGTGCCATACGGGGAATGTCCCGTACTGAGCGGCTGTAACCATCAGCCAATGGCCATCGGGCGAAGCCTTCAAGTGACTGAATGAAATATTATCACCGGCCGGAACGATTGTTATCACCTGATCTCCCATCTTTCCGGTTTCGGGATCAAACTGCATCACAGCAATGTCATAATGCATCTCCGATATGCTGTCAGGCTGTTCGTGATGCTGGGCACGGCAAAAGAATATCACTTTGCCATCGGCCGAGAAACAGGGAAATGTCTCCTGATACTCACTGCCCGTCGTAGCCGGACTGTCCGTGACGGTCAGATTATCAAAATCGACTACCACGAGGTCACTACGCTTGTCATACACCTCCATTCTCATGTCAAAGCGGCTATGAATGGCGAATGTTATGTCGGCAGTAGTAAATACCCCGTAACGTCCATCGGCCGAAATGTCACCATATACGGTATTACCCGTTTTTTCAGTCCTTGTATTCAGTTTCAAAAGCTTGCCGTTCCGGTTAAGGACTGTACCGCCCTTAGCTCCGCGCAGATGCATGAAAGAGGTTCCGTTGCGGTTTGATGTATGACAGTTCATGCAGCAAAGCTCTGCATTACGGTTGTCACCCAGCAGCACCGTCCTGAAGTTCTCCATATCACGCTGCTCCACCTGAATGCCACTCCAGACCTCATAAGCAGGTTCTATCAGGCGGTAACTCATATATTTGTCTATCGGATCTGCAACGACCGTCCATGTGAACGATTCAGAGCCGCCGGACTGTTTGTCCGTGCCATTCCATTCCACTCTTACAGATAGGACATTTCCCTTCTCGCCATCAAGCATACGGTGCCATTTCCTGACGGGGAACTTAACCAATCCCTTGTGTCCTTTAAAGACATACTCGCCCTTCTTTCCCTGAACGGTTACGCGTATGTTACCTGCATTTCCGATCCTGAAATTCAAGGGAGCGATATTGCAGGGGACAGTCACATCCCTGTAATCCGGATACATGCCGTTACCTGTATCAGTCTTACCGTTTGAGCAACCCGTCAGTACAGATACAGCAACAAGCAATAGTATGATTATCCTGTTTTTCATCTCTGGTTCGAATTAATTAGTCTGACAGCCATAATATAGTTCCAGTATGTCCCTACCGCCTCTTGGGTTATAACGTTGGGATCATCGGATTTTGACCTGGCCTCCATCTGGTTCAGGAACTTCTCCACCACTCTTTGTGAAATACGGTATTTCTCAACTGTCTCTCTCAAGGACTCGTTTGAATTCACGTTTACCAGCAGAGCCTCCTGATAGAGATCCGGAACATCCACGACACGATCCAGAGCATTGAGATAATACCTGTTGTAAAGATTGATGAATGTATTGACGTTCTTGTCTATCAGATAGGCGCAAAGCAGATAGTCTATTGCCACCCTGTTGTACGGTGATTCCGATGCGATTATGGCCAATGAAGACCTTATGTCGCCCTGAGCGAAGAAATGGTCGACCGGGACTGTCCTGGAACGCCAGATAAGGTACCGGTCAGGTATGCTGTCAGCTTTTATGCAGTCCATAAGATCTGTTGCCCAGGCACGGTGGTTCCTTGTACGTGACAGTATATTCAGGTATTTGGCCGCCACATCATAATCTCCCGTAACGACAGCTATCTCGGCCAACCTGCGCAGCATTCGCGTGGAGTAATGACCGGGCATGACAGTCTGCGCAAGCAGGGCGCAGTCAGTTGCCTGCGACACATCGCCCATCTCAAGCAGGGCATCGGTAAAATACATCATTGAGAAATACGGATCACCCTTGCTTGTCGAAAGGAACAGGCTATTTGACGTCATGCCCCACCTGCCCTTAAGCAAATCGTCGGCAAGGCGCCCCTCACGTGCATTACAGAGATGCCAGTAATAATTACGGTATATATTCGGCTTATCAGACGAAGCCATCTCTTTGACCCCCTTCCAGTCATTCCTGTAAGCTAGTGTTCCTATCTTTACGACTCTTTCCAACTCCCTGTCGCCTACATTGCCATAGACTGCTATACCCACAATCAGTATTGCAATCAGAACTATTTCCCTTACAGACTCTTTACTGATCTTAAGGAACAACGGAATGCCGGCCATTACGGCAATTATCAGTATCGGTTCAAACAGAAGCAGCCCTTTACTTGGAATAATGTATTGCGGGTATACGGGCCAGATAAAAGTCTGCAGAAGCGTCAGGTTGTACAGCCTTCCGCACAGTATCATTGCGATAAGACCGGCCAACAGACAAAATGCAGTTGACCATAAATCCCTTCTTTTGATATAGCCTAATAAAAGAGCCAATGTGAAAGCGTGTCCGCCCACCAGCACGAACATCACCGGAACCGATATTCCGTATATCCATGGGGCCCATCGGGAATCCTTGAGAAGTGCCAATGCACAGGCCGTCCAGACTGCGAAAGCCAATCCCACAGTGGCCGATACCGGATAATTCGGGAACGGTATAAAGTAACCCTCCACAAAGACGGGAAGCATAAGCAGCACCCAGAATGGATTGTGATTGGACTCCGCAAACTTGTAGAATCTGATAAGTCCAGCCGATATCAGCGCCAGAAGCAGAACGCTCAAAAGCGCACCCGTCTTGCCGTTGATATAGAACTGAGTCAGCCAATCACCAAGAATTGAGGCTATGACCCCGGGATTGGACAGATACCAGCCGATGCGGTCGGCACTCAGCAGGAAGATGCTTATCTGCTCCTTGAAATCCAGACGGTAAATGGCCTGACCCATAAAAATGCTCCATATCACCACCAACAGTAATCCTGCTATCAGAGCATTCAGGAATCCGAATTTTTTTGTCATATCACATTCTTGGTTTTGTAAATGCAAACATAATGAAAAAAAGCGGTTGATACGGGGATTTTGACTACTTTTGTCTTTTACAACGCACGCGCGCACACGATGGCAGGAAAACTCTATCTGGTACCCACTCCGGTGGGCAATCTTGAGGACATCACCTTAAGGGCATTACGTATACTCAAAGAGGTAGACCTCATTCTGGCCGAAGACACCCGGACCAGTTCTGTCCTGCTCAACCACTTTGACATTCACAAGCCGCTGCAGTCACACCACAAGTTCAACGAGCATGAGACATCGGCTGCAATGGCAAGCCGCATCCAGGCCGGTCAGTCTGTCGCACTGATCAGTGACGCAGGCACGCCGGGCATATCGGACCCCGGATTCATGCTGGTCAGAGAGTGTGTCTCACAGGGAGTCGATGTAGAGTGTCTGCCCGGTGCTACCGCTTTTGTGCCTGCGCTGATTGACTCAGGACTGCCCTGTGACCGTTTCCTGTTTGAAGGATTCCTGCCGCAAAAGAAGGGCCGCCAGACACGCATCAACGCATTAAAGGAACAGCCCAGAACCATAGTGTTCTACGAGTCGCCGTTCCGTCTGGTCAAGGCACTGGAGCAGTTTATCGAAGCGTATGGTCCGGACAGGCCCGTAGCCGTATGCCGTGAGATTTCAAAAGTGCATGAGGAGTGCGTGCGCGGAACATTAACTGAAGTACTTGCTCACTTCAAGGCCCATGAGCCAAAAGGTGAGATTGTAATAATATTGGGAGGAGCACCTGACAAGAAACACAAGGAAGACGAAGAATGAAAGAGGAGTTTCAAGTCATAACAGAGAAGAAGGCCGAAACCGCCATACTGGTTGGTATCATCACCCAGGATCAGGACGAGCGCAAGACAAACGAGTATCTTGACGAGCTTGAGTTCCTGGCCGATACCGCCGGAGTGCGTGTGATGCGCCGTTTCACCCAGAAGATACCACAGGCTCTGGCCGCCACCTACGTAGGTAAAGGTAAGCTTGAGGAGATGCGTGACTACATCAAGCGCATGGAGGATATGGAGAACGAAGTGGGTATGGCAATCTTCGACGATGAACTCACAGCCAAGCAGATGTCGGCCATAGAGAGCGTGCTGAACGTGAAAGTCCTGGACCGCACATCACTGATACTGGATATATTCGCCATGCGTGCCCAGACAGCCCACGCCAAGACTCAGGTGGAGCTGGCGCAGTACAGATATCTGCTGCCCCGTCTGCAGCGAATGTGGACTCACCTGGAGCGTCAGGGAGGCGGTTCAGGTGCCGGAGGCGGTAAGGGATCGGTAGGTCTTCGCGGACCTGGTGAGACCCAGCTTGAGATGGACCGCCGAATCATCACCAAGCGTATAAGCTGGCTCAAGGAGCAGCTGGCCGATATTGACCGCCAGAAATCCACCATGCGCAAGAACCGCGGCCGACTTATCCGCGTTGCATTGGTAGGTTACACCAACGTAGGCAAGTCCACTCTTATGAATCTGCTCTCCAAGAGCGATGTCTTTGCAGAGAACAAACTCTTTGCGACACTTGACACAACCGTGCGTAAGGTGGTCGTTGATAACCTGCCGTTCCTGCTCTCAGACACCGTAGGATTCATCCGCAAGCTGCCCACAGACTTGGTGGAGTCATTCAAATCCACACTGGATGAAGTGCGTGAGGCAGACCTCCTGATACACGTAGTGGACATATCTCACCCCGATTTTGAGGACCAGATGAAGGTGGTAGACAAGACCTTGGCCGACCTTGGCGCAGGTGAAAAGCCCACAATCGTACTCTTCAACAAGACCGATGCCTACACCTGGGTTGAGAAAGAGGCCGATGACCTCACCCCCGCCACACGTGAGAACATAACAATGGATGAGCTGCAGCGCACATGGATGGGGCGATTGAACGGCGAGTGCCTGTTTGTATCGGCCCTTAAGAAAACCGGTATTGAGAATATGAGGAAAGTGTTATACGATAGAGTGAAGCAGTTGCACGTACAGAAATACCCCTACAACGATTTCCTCTATCCCGATATGGAGACGAACGAAAATTAAAACAACAAAATAGACTATGGCAAATTTCAAGTATGCGCCCATGTTTCAGTTGGGCAAGGACGAGACAGAGTACTATCTGCTCACCAAGGACTATGTAAGCGTAAGCGAGTTTGAAGGCAAACCCATCCTGAAGGTTCAGAAAGAGGGTTTGACCAAGATGGCCAACGCCGCATTCTGTGACGTAAGTTTCCTGCTGCGCCGCTCACACAACGAGCAGGTGGCCAAGATCCTGCGTGACCCCGAGGCATCGGACAACGATAAGTACGTAGCCCTTACATTCCTGCGCAACGCAGAGGTATCGGCCAAGGGCAAACTGCCTCTGTGCCAGGATACCGGTACCGCAATCATTCACGGTGAGAAGGGCCAGCAGATCTGGACCGGATTCTGTGATGAGGAGGCTCTGTCAGAGGGCGTTTACAAGACATACACTGAGGAGAACCTGCGCTACAGCCAGAACGCTCCGCTTGATATGTACAATGAGGTCAATACCAAGTGCAACCTGCCCGCTCAGATTGACATCGAGGCAACCGAGGGTATGGAGTACCGCTTCCTGATGGTTACCAAGGGTGGCGGATCGGCCAACAAGACATATCTGTATCAGGAGACCAAGGCCCGCATCCAGAACCCCGGAACTCTGATCCCGTTCCTGGTTGAGAAGATGAAGAGCCTGGGTACCGCAGCCTGCCCTCCCTACCATATCGCATTCGTGATTGGCGGTACCAGCGCCGAGAAGAACCTGCTTACCGTTAAGCTGGCTTCGACACATTATTATGACTCTCTGCCCACCACAGGCGATGAGACCGGCCGTGCATTCCGCGATGTAGAGCTTGAGAAACAGTTGCTGCAGGAGGCCTACAAGATTGGTCTTGGTGCTCAGTTCGGCGGCAAGTATATGGCACACGATGTTCGCGTTATCCGTCTGCCCCGTCACGGCGCAAGCTGCCCCATAGGTCTGGGCGTAAGCTGCTCAGCTGACCGTAACATCAAGGCCAAGATCAACAAGGACGGCATCTGGATTGAGAAGATGGATGACAAACCATATGAGCTGATTCCCGAAGAGCTCCGTCAGGCTGGTGAGGGCGATGCCGTAAAGGTTGACCTGAACCGCCCCATGGCCGAAGTCTGCAAGCAGCTTTCACAGTATCCCGTAAGCACACGTCTTAGCCTTAACGGCACAATCATAGTAGGTCGTGACATAGCCCACGCCAAGATCAAGGCACGCCTTGATGCAGGTGAGCCTATGCCTCAGTACCTCAAGGAGCACCCCATCTACTACGCAGGTCCTGCCAAGACTCCGGCAGGAATGGCTTGCGGATCAATGGGTCCCACAACTGCAGGACGTATGGACCCCTATGTAGACGAGTTCCAGGACAACGGCGGCTCAATGATCATGCTGGCAAAGGGTAACCGTTCACAGGCCGTTACCGATGCCTGCAAGAAACACGGCGGCTTCTATCTGGGTTCAATTGGCGGCCCCGCAGCCATCCTTGCTCAGAACAACATCAAGTCTATTGAGTGCGTCGAGTATCCCGAGCTTGGCATGGAGGCCATTTGGAAAATCGAGGTTGAGGACTTCCCGGCCTTCATTTTGGTGGACGATAAAGGCAATGATTTCTTCAAGCAGCTTAAGCCCTGCACAGGTTGCAGCATTTTGAAATAAATGTACTTTAAGGACATTATAGGACAGCAGGAGGTTATTGAGCGGCTCGTAAAGGACGCTCAGGCCGGTACTATACCCCACGCACTGCTGTTCTGTGGTCCTGAGGGTGTAGGCAAGCTGCAGACAGCAATAGCTTTTGCCCGCTATCTGCTATGCCGCGACAAAGGCACCGCCACGGATTCATGCGGTACATGTCCGGCGTGCGTCAAGATGGACAAGCTTGTTCATCCGGACCTGCACTTTGTCTTTCCCGTAATAAACAAGAGCAAGACCGCCGGTCGCTCCACCGTTTCTGACGATGAGATAACCACCTGGCGCGAGACCGTATTGGAGCAGCAATACTTTGGTTTTGAAGAGTGGCTCAGCGCCATTGATGCAGATAACAAGCAGGCCAGCATATTCGTGACCGAGAGCGAACAGATCATGTCCAAGCTGTCACTCAAATCTGTTGAGGGCGGTTACAAGATAATGATCATCTGGCACGCCGAGAAGATGAACCAGCAGTGTGCCAACTCCCTGCTCAAGTTGCTTGAGGAGCCGCCTGCCGGAACCATCTTCATCCTTACCACCGATGCTCCCGAGCAGATGCTTGAGACAATACTGAGCCGTACCCAGCGTATAGATTTCCGTCGCATTCCCGAGCAGGAGATAACAGCAAGGTTGCAAGGCCCTGGTTACCAGCTTGACCCCGACACCGCACAGAAGATTGCGCACCTTAGCGGAGGAAGCTGGCTCAAAGCCATAAGCACCCTGCGCATCAACACGGAAAGTGAAGAGTTCTTTGATTACTTTACTCAACTGATGCGTCTGGCTTACGGCCGCAAGCTCAAGGAGCTTAAACGATGGTCAGAAAGTATTGCCGGAGGTGGACGCGAATGGCAGAAACGTTTTCTTGCCTACTGCCAGCGAATGATTCGTGAGAACTTTATCTGCAACTTCCACAACCCCGAGCTGAACTATATGACAGAGCAGGAACGTCAGTTCTCGGTAAAGTTCGCCCCGTTCGTGAATGAGAACAATATAATAGGGCTGATGGACACGCTGTCTGATGCCCAACGAGATATAGAACAGAATGTAAACTCCAAGATGGTATTCTTTGACCTGTCATTGAAAACCATCATGCTGATGAAGCAATAACACCAATAAAGGACAATGGATCAGGATTTCATACTCAATAACGGCAGCGGAGGCATATGCTGCAAGGGTTGCGGCCGAGGAATGGGCCAGCTCCACTCTTTTGACTACCTGGCAGGCGTGCCTGGAGCCGATGAGGGTGATTACGTTGAGGTTCAGTTCAAGAACACCCGCAAGGGATTCTTCATCAACTCCAACAAGATACCCTTGGAGAAAGGAGATATTGTTGCCGTGGAATCCAATCCCGGTCACGATATTGGTACAGTCACCATGACCGGACGTCTGGTACAGCTCCAGATGAAAAAAGCCAACCTGCGTCCCGACATAGAGATCAAACGCGTTTACCGCAAGGCCCGTGAGGTCGATATGGAGAAGTATGCCGAGGCCAAGGCACGCGAGCACGACACCATGATCCGCTCCCGCCAGATTGCAAAGGACCTGGGTCTGGAAATGAAGATTGGTGACGTTGAGTATCAGGGCGACGGTCTCAAGGCAATCTTCTACTACATCGCCGACGGCCGTGTAGACTTCCGCCAGCTCATCAAGGTGCTGGCCGAGGCATTCCACGTACGTATTGAAATGAAACAGATCGGTGCACGACAGGAGGCAGGTCGTATTGGCGGCATCGGCCCCTGCGGCCGCGAGCTCTGCTGCACTACCTGGATGACCAGTTTCGTATCGGTATCTACCGGTGCAGCCCGTTTCCAGGACCTCTCCATGAATCCGCAGAAACTGGCCGGCCAGTGTGCCAAGCTCAAATGCTGCCTCAACTACGAGGTAGATGCCTATGTCGAAGCACAGAAGGGATTCCCCTCACGCGACATACCTTTGGAGACTCTGGACAGCACCTATTATTTCTTCAAGGCCGATATACTTAACGGGCAGCTCTCATACTCTACCGATAAGGTCTTTGCCGCAAACGTAGAGACCATCACCCCCGCACGCGCGCTTGAGATCATCGCCATGAACCGCAAAGGTCAGAAACCCGCCAGCCTGGATGAAAACGTAGTGCGTACCGATGCACGCATAGAGAACGATATCCTTACAGACGGCGACCTGTCACGCTTTGACAAAAAGAAGAAAAAGAAAAAGCATCACCGTCCCAACCACGGTCCCCGTCCGGACAATCAGTAAGAGGTGGTGCGCTCGCAGTCGATGCGCAGGAATATTGCGAGCAGTATGGTAAAGCCCCAAAGTGAGGAGCCTCCATAGCTGAAGAACGGCAGGGGAATGCCGATAACGGGCGTGATACCCAAAACCATTCCTATATTAATAAATAGGTGGAACAACAGGATACATGCCACCGAGTAGCCGTATACACGGCCAAAGACAGATGATTGCCGCTCGGCAAGGACAATCAGACGTAGCAGAAGTCCAAGATAGAGCAACAGCACAAATACTGAACCTTTGAATCCCTGTTCCTCACCCACGGTGCAGAATATGAAATCAGTATCCTGTTCAGGTACATATTTCAGCTTGGTCTGTGTTCCCTTCATGAAACCCTTACCCGTAAGACCGCCGGAGCCGATTGCTATCAGCGACTGGTTAACGTTGTAACCTGTCCCCTTGGGATCATCCTCCAATCCCAGAGTCACATTTATTCGGGTACGCTGATGCGGTTGAAGAATCTTATTGAACGCATAATCCACTGACAGCAGATAACCTACTGAACCTATCGCGAACACAGCTACAAGGATATACTTGCGGGTCATATCCTTAACTGCCCGGAATATGATATAAACGCTCGTCACGGCAATCAGTCCCATCTGGAGCCAGGTAACCTTGAATGGGATTACTGACAGTGAAACAGCCAATCCCACAAGCATCCCACCTACTCCAATGCCAAGCACGGTAAGCGAGAAGTTGCGGTCACGTGACATGATCCATATCATGAGTGTCTCAAGCAGCTGGATTATGGTCAGCACAAGCCAAGTTCCCACCTGGAAAGGCTGGTCCCCGAAGTTTACCGGACTGAACTTTATCTCTAGAATAAAGAACAGTATGGCGCAGAATCCCAGAAACAGCACACTTCCGGTCATTCCCTCGCGGTACAGCACCAGAAGAAACGCCATATAGACCAATGCCGAACCGGTCTCGTTCTGGCACACGATGAAAAACATCGGAACCACAAAGATCGCACAGGCCTTGAGCAGATCGCCCAGATGAGACGGATTGAAGTCATACCTGTCCACAAACTTGGCAAGCGCCAATGCCGTGGCAAATTTGGCGAACTCGGCAGGCTGCAGGCTTACCGGCCCCAGATTGAGCCACGAACGCGACCCCTTGGTATCCTTTGCCACGAATATGGTCAGGATAAGCAACAGCAGCAATGCGATATAAATGATATAGGCGTATGAGTTCAGGAAGTTCTGATGTATGAACAGCACTATCGCTCCCAGCGCTACGGCACACAGGATCCAAACCATCTGCTTGCCCGGGCGGGTAGCAAACGAGAAGAGGTCCACGTTCTCCACATTGGCACTTGCTCCGCAGATACTGAACCAGCCGCAGACCATAATGACCAGCACCAGGAGTACCGTCAGCCAGTCAAGTTTACCCATTATGTCAACGTTCCTCCTCTCCATAATCAATCACACGACTTGAATAATCCTCTACCTTACGTTTGCTAGCCTCTGAGAGACCGCCCATGATGTACTGCTCCATCATCAGGGCACCGATAGGTACGCCAAAGACTGCACCGAAACCGCCGTTCTCCACATAGACCGCAATGGCAATCTGCGGGTCATCCATAGGAGCGAATCCCATAAACACAGAATGGTCTATACCGCGGTTCTGAGCCGTTCCCGTCTTGCCGCAAACAACGTAATTGCGATTGTTTGCCGAACGGCATGTACCGTCAATGACCGACTGACGCATGCCCTCAACCACAATCTCATAATTCTCCTTGTCAACGCTCACATAATGACGCCTGGTATAAGCGGTATCCTGAGCCTCACCGTCAACCGTCTTGACCACATGAGGTGTGATGTAATAACCGCGGTTGGCTATGGTGGCGCCAAGGTTGGCAATCTGCAAAGGTGTAAGTGTCACCTCACCCTGGCCTATTGCATTACTTATGGTGGTAAGACCGTTCCAGGAACGGTTGTAATGACGGTCATAATAATCAGAGTTGGGTATCATGCCACGTGCCTCGCTGGGCAGGTCAACACCAAGAGTATAACCGAAACCCATCTCTACCATGTAGTCTTTCCATACAGTCAGCGCCTGTTGAGGTGACCCGTATTTGGCAGCACCTATCATATAGTAATAGCCCCAGCAGAAATAGCTGTTGCATGATGTGGCAATGGCAAAATTCAGGTCAAGCGGCGACGAATGCGAGTGGCAGCCCACCTTCAGGCCACGAAATGAGAAACCGTCATTGCAGGTATATTTTGTCCTTGTATCAATGATTCCCTCCTGAAGGAACGTAAGAGCCTGTGATGTCTTGAATGTAGAACCGGGAGGATAGGTACCCTGAATGGGACGGTTCAGGAGAGGCTTGTCCGATCTGGCCTGAAGTTCCTGATAATGTTCACCGCGATGACGGCCCGAAAGCTCCGAAGGATTGAATGAAGGAGCCGATACCATACACAGTATCTCACCTGTCTTGGGCTCAATGGCAACTATACTGCCTATCTTATTCTGCATGAGCTTTTCGCCCAGCATCTGCAACTCAATATCAAGTCCCAGGGTCAGATTCCTGCCAGGTATAGCCTCCTTGTCAAATTCTCCGTCATAATAGCTACCCTGAATCCGTCCGTATGCGTCTTTCAACAAAACCTCGGTACCTTTCTCGCCGCGCAATTCCGACTCATAGTATTTCTCCACTCCCTGCTTACCTATGACATCGCCCTGAACGTACCAGCTATCCTCTTCTATCTCGCTTTTGGAGACCTCGCCAAGATCACCCAGCAGATGAGCGGCAGCCTCATAGCTGTATTTGCGTTGTTGCCTTTGGGTTATGCCGAATCCGGTAAACCGGTACAGTTTCTCTCTGAAATCCGATATCTCCTCAAACGAGAGCTGAGCCAGAAACACCTGTTCGGTATAGGGAGAGTAACCGGGATTTTTCCGACGGTTACGGATATCGTCCATGCGGCTCTCAAAATAATCCCGCGTTATATCAAGTGACTGGCATAACGCCAGTGTATCCAGATTCCGGATATTACGCATCACAACCGTCACATCAAATGACGGCTGGTTGCTCACGATCATCTTTCCGTTACGGTCATATATGACTCCGCGTGTGGGATATACAGTACGGTAATAGAGGGCGTTATTATCGGCCGAATTGCGGTAACGCGTATCAATCAGCTGGATCTGGATAAGACGTATTATATACAGGAACACAACGAACACGACCATTAGGCCGATGATGTATTTCCTGTTGTCAAACCTGTGGTTTTTCACAGTTAAATCAACGTTTTGAACCCGAACCTCTCGAGACGTGTTCCGTCACGAGCATCAAAACGAATGTCAGCAACGTACTGAAAACAATCTTCAGGACAAGCACCGTCCAGTCACCAAGCGGAATGCTGCGCAATATGAAATAAACCGTGTGGTGCAACGTGGCCATCAGAAGCAGATAACCGGCAAAGGGCCGTCCACCCATTGATGCCGAGCTGGGAACCAGGACATCATGGCGGTCAAGCGGCACAAACAGTTTGACGATACCAGGCTGGAACATGGCAAGCAATGTGGCTGACGCCGCATTCAGACCGGGAGTTCCGGAAAACAGATCTATAAACAGTCCCAGGAAAAACGCCCACAGCAAGATTCCCGAACGCTTCATAGAGCTGTCAAACCTGACTATCATCCAGATATAGAAGAGCGGAGTCACATAACCGAACAGGCATATCCTGTTAAGGAAAAGCACCTGAAGCAAAACCAGTCCGATCAGAGCAAAAAACCTGCGTACGAATGATTCCTTATCCATAGTTCTAGTTCAGTATCTCCTTATACAACTCCTCTATCTCATCATCGGCCGTCTGAGTATTGACGTAGACCCAGCCCAGATCAGACATGTCGACCGCAAGATTTACCTGGACCTTGAGAGTATAACCGTTCTTGGAACGCTCTACCGACGCAACTGTACCCACAGGGACGTTCTCACGGAAAACAGATGAGAAACCGGTTGTCACGATAGTATCACCTATCTCCACCGCCGAATGGTATGGCATATCCCTGAGCTGTGCCACATAGGGATCTCCTCCGCTCCACTCAAGGAAGCCGAAACTGTCACTGCCTTTTTTCTTGCAACTGATGCTGGTACTGCCATTGAGTATCGGCATAACCACAGAGTATCGGCGGCCTGACACCATTATCACACCGACGACACCGTCAGCACAGTAAACGCCCATACCCGGTTCTATTCCGTCACGGCGGCCTTTGTTTATGGTGATGTAATTATCGTCCTTGCGGACTGAGTTGTCAATGACACGTGCGGCAACCACCCCCTCTGTTGACATGGTTCTCTCCATATCAACGTACTGGCTGTCCGCAATTGCACTGAGCAGATTACGCAGACGGGTGTTCTCCTCGACCAACTGTGCATTCTCCTTCCTGACCATAAAGAACCCGTCAACTCCCGAACGCCACTCGAAAAGTGCTCCGGACATAGAGTTTGCCGAAGTCAAAAACGCCTCCTTCTGCCGGTCGTTGAAACCGAACAGAAGCACCAGCGACAGGATCTCCAACAGTATGAACAGGAAAACGTAGCTGTGCCTTACAAGGAAGTCAAGCAGAGAACGCATCCTGAACTATTATCTCATCAGGAATGAGAATCGGTCAACATTCTTAAGTGCTACGCCTGTACCCTTGGCTACGCTCAGAAGAGGCTCGTCGGCCACGTGGAACTCGATACCGATCTTATCGGCCAGACGCTTGCTTATGCCACGGAGCATGGAGCCTCCACCTGACAGATAGATACCGTTCTTAAGGATATCGGCATAAAGTTCAGGAGGAGTGTTCTCAAGAGTGTTCAGCACAGCTGACTCAATCTTGGCGATTGAGCGGTCAAGGCAATGAGCTATCTCCTGATAACATACGGGGATTGACATAGGCAGAGCGGTAATCTTGTTAGGACCGTTCACGATATAATCCTCGGGAGCCTCATCGCCAAGTTCCGTCAGTGCAGCACCCACATTGATCTTGATACGCTCAGCCATACGCTCTGATACCTTTACGTTGTGCTGACGACCCATATACTCCTGAATATCGGCAGTGAAATCATCACCGGCCACCTTTACGGAGTTGTTTGATACCAGACCGCCAAGTGAGATGACGGCAATCTCTGTGGTACCACCGCCTATATCGACTATCATGTTTCCTTCCGGAGCCAGCACGTCAATACCGATACCTATTGCAGCAGCCATAGGCTCAAAGAGCATATAGACCTCACGTCCACCGGCATGCTCTGCACTGTCACGTACAGCACGCAGCTCAACCTCGGTACTGCCCGAAGGAACGCCAATCACCATCTTAAGTGAAGGTGAAAAGAGTCGTCTACCGGTATCAACCATACCTATCAGTCCGCGCATCATCTGCTCGCAGGCATCGAAGTCTGCTATCACACCGTTGCGGAGAGGACGTACCACGCGCACATCCTTGTTGGTCTTCTCATACATCATCTTGGCCTGGTTGCCCACTGCCACCATCTTGTCGGTGCGCTCGTCAAGGGCAACGATTGAAGGCTCGTTTACTACAATCTTATCGTTGTGCATTATGATGGTGTTGGCGGTGCCAAGGTCCATCGACAACTCCTGTGTTAATGAAAACAGTCCCACTTTAATATCAGTTATGCGTTAAAAATCAATGTTTGAAATGACGGAATCCTGTCATGACCATGGTCATGTCGTGCTGCTCGCAGTAGTCTACAGACTCCTGGTCACGTACCGAACCTCCCGGATGGATCACGTTCTTGACGCCAGCCTTATCGGCCAGCTCAACGCAATCAGGGAATGGGAAGAAGGCGTCGCTTGCCATGGCTGCACCCTCCAGCGTAAATCCGAATCCGTGAGCCTTTTCAACTGCCTGCTTAAGGGCATCGACACGTGAGGTCTGTCCCACACCGCTTGCCAGCAACTGCTTGCCGCGAGCAAATACTATTGAGTTACTCTTGCTGTTCTTTACGATCTTGTTAGCAAAGAGCATATCCTCTATCTCGCTATCCGTAGGCTTGCGTGATGTCACCAGTTTGAGTTCATCAGGAGTCTCGATCTTGGTATCCTTATCCTGAACCAGTACACCGTTCAAGGCTGAACGAACCAGCTTGACGGGAAGTTTCTGCTCCTTGCGCACCAGGATGATACGGTTTTTCTTCTGACCCAGAATCTCCAGAGCGTCAAAGTCATAGTCTGGAGCGATGATAACCTCAAAGAATATCTTGTTTATCTCCTCGGCTGTAGCTTTGTCAATGGGAGCGTTTGCAACCAGCACGCCACCGAAAGCCGATACGGGATCACCTGCCAGGGCGTCCTTCCAAGCCTCGAGCAAAGTGGGGCGTGAAGCTACGCCACATGCGTTGTTGTGCTTGAGGATTGCAAATGTAGTCTCGTTGAACTCATCGATAAGGTCAACTGCGGCATTAATGTCAAGCAGGTTGTTATAAGAGATCTCCTTACCGTGAACCTGATCGAACATAGCATCCAGGTCACCATGGAACACACCCTTCTGGTGGGGGTTCTCACCGTAACGCATAGCCTTATGTCCATCCAGAGCCAGACGGAAATGATCCTCGTCATCACCTGCAAACCAGTTGTAGATGCAGCTGTCGTAGTATGATGAAACGGCGAAAGCCTCCTTTGCGAACCAGCGGCGCTCCTCAAGGGTAGTCTCGGCACCACGCTCGTTCAGTATGTCAAGCAGGGGCTTGTACTGATCCTTGCTGGCTACGATAACGGCATCCTTGAAGTTCTTGGCACCGGCACGGATAAGTGAAATACCGCCTATGTCAATCTTCTCTATGATATCTTCATCTGATGCTCCGGACTTTACAGTGTCCTCGAACGGATAGAGGTCAACAATAACCAGGTCAATCTCCGGAATGTCATAGCTTACCATCTGGGCCATATCATTCTCCTCTTCACGACGGGCCAGGATACCACCGAACACTTTCGGATGAAGGGTCTTTACGCGACCGCCCAGAATTGACGGGTAACCGGTCAGTTCCTCAACCGGCTGGCAGGGTACGCCAAGCGACTCAATGAAGCGCTGGGTTCCGCCGGTAGAAATAAGTTTGACACCCTCCTGGTGGAGCTTGCTGATAATCTCGTCAAGGCCATCCTTATGGAAGACCGATATCAGAGCTGATGAAATTCTTTTGGTTTCGGACATATGTGTTATTAGTTTGTTTCTGTTGAACCGATAATTTGCGCGAAATTAACAATTTCCGCCTACTATTACAAGATTAGACAGAGTAAATAGCCAACAAAAAATATAATAAAACTAAAAGAGTGCTGAAAATGAAACAAAATGCATAACTTAGCACGAAAGTTACATTGCTAACCAATCTTATTTCAAAACAACAAACCACTATGGATAGACGGGAATTCCTCAAGACTCTGGCTGCAGCCGGAGCATTAGTAAGCGTGAAAAGCAGCGGAATGATGGATGTAATGGCATCTACCGTTCCTTCAACGGGCGCAGCCGCCGCAGCTGACAATGCCGATCTCGCAGCAGTCATGAACGGCGAGCCTGCCGCAATGCTCGAGGCAGCCATGAAGGAACTTGGCGGCATCGGCCGATTCATTAAGAAAGGCGATAAGATCGTCATCAAACCCAATATCGGTTGGGACCGCACTCCGGAGCTGGCAGGCAACACCAACCCCGACCTGCTGGCAGCACTCATCAAGTTATGCCAGGATGCAGGTGCATCCGAGATAAAGGTCTTTGACCATACATGTGACAACTGGAGCCGCTGCTATGACCATAGTGGAATTGAAGCCGCAGTAAAGAAGGCAGGAGCCACAATGGTATATGCACATGAGCAGTCATCATACGAACGGGTTGATATACCCAACGCAAAGACGCTTAAGAACGCGCAGGTACACAAGGCAATCATAGAGTGCGACAAGTGGATCAACGTTCCGGTTCTCAAGAACCACGGAGGAGCCCTCATGACCTGCGCCATGAAGAATCACATGGGTATTGTTTGGGATCGCCGCACCTTCCATTCACGCGGACTCCACCAGTGTATAGCCGATATCTGCACATACAAACCTGCAGTATTGCATATCGTGGATGCTTATCGTACCGTAGCCACAAACGGACCGCAGGGACGCAGCGCAAGTGATGTCGTACTGACCAAGGCACTCTTTGCATCACCCGATATCGTTGCCGTAGACACCGCAGCCGGTAAATTCTTTACCCAGATCAACAAGAGCATAAAGTTCGAGGACATAGAGCATATTCCCGACGGCCAGAAACTGGGACTGGGAACAATGGATCTGGAGTCTATCAACGTTAAGAGAGTAAGACTTTAATGCTACGTAAGATAAGAACGGCGGTGGCCATTGCGGCCATCGCAATACTCACTTTCGGGTTCATTGACTTTGCAGGTGTTCTTGATAATCCCCTGCTCCAAAAGATACAGTTCGGACCTGCATTACTTTCATTGAGCGCTGTCACGTTGGTGTGCCTCATTGCCGCAACGCTCTTATTCGGCCGTCTGTATTGTTCGGTCATCTGTCCGCTTGGCATATTCCAGGATTTCTTCAACTGGCTGTCAAAGAAATTTGACAAGAAAAAGAAATTCGGGTACAAGCCTGAGCAGCCTTGGCTGCGCTGGGGAGTACTGGCTGTCCTGGTTATAGCCTGGCTTTGCGGATTCACGTTCCTGGTAGGTCTTGTAGAGCCCTACAGCGCCTATGGACGTATAGCCGATGAGCTGTTCCGTCCGGTATATCTGTTCGGCAACAATCTGCTGGCAGCCATCTGCGAGAAGTTTGGCAATTACAGCTTCTTTAAAGTTGCCATATCCCTCAAATCCATAACTGCATTTGTGGTTGCAATACTTACCCTGCTTGTCATAGGGCACTTCTCATACCACTATGGCCGCACATGGTGCAACACTATATGTCCGGTCGGCACTTTGTTGGGATTTTTCTCAAGATTCTCACTCTTTAAAATGCGTATAGACGCCAATAAGTGCAACCATTGCCTGGCGTGTCAACGCAAATGCAAGGCATACTGCATAGACTCTGTAAGCCAAAAGATAGACTATTCCCGTTGTGTCGACTGTTTTGACTGTATTGATGCATGCAGGCAGAAAGCCATAAGCTACAGCCCTATCAAGAGCAAGGACATAACCCGCTTCCAGACATCTGCCGACAGTGTTGACGAGTCAAAGCGTCAGTTCCTGAAATCGACCCTGGTTATAGCAGCCCTGGCCCCCGCAGCACTTGAGGCAAAGGTGACAGGTGTAAAGGATACACGCGTACCCATGTCACCTCCGGGATCAATAAGCCATAAGAACCTTCTGAATCACTGTACCGCATGCCATCTGTGCGTGAGCAAGTGTCCGTCGCACGTGCTTAAACCTGCTGGAATGGAATACGGTCTTGGCGGCATCATGCAACCTGTAATGAAGTTTGATGACGGCTACTGCAACTACGATTGCAACCTATGCAGCCAGGTCTGCCCTGCCGGTGCCATCAAACCTCTCACAGTAGAGCAGAAACACAGCACCCAACCCGGCCGCGTGGTATTCAACAAAAACATCTGCGTAGTCAATGTGAACCGTACCAGTTGCGGAGCCTGCGCCGAGCACTGCCCCGTCCAGGCTATCCACATGGTTCCGTTCGAGGGCGGCCTGACCATCCCCGAGACCACTCCCGAACTCTGCGTAGGATGTGGTGGCTGTGAGTTCATCTGCCCCGTAAAAGCTGTCCATATTGAGGGTAACCCCGTTCATCTGGAAGCAAAGGCTCCCGAGCAGGACACAGTCATAGAAACCCAAGATTTCGACTTCGGCTTCTAATTGAGCAAAAAGAGTACAATTAGGGTCAGACCCCAATTGTATCATTTTTAGTTTTCTCTGAAGAAGAGGAGTACGGGATTGGAATCGGCCGTAATGGTGGGGAACAGCGAATTGAAACGCTCGTTGCCCAGAATCATACCCGAGTCATAGAATCCCACCAGTGTGCCGTTGTACGAGCCCACAAGGAACGGGAACGGTTCACGTGTCTCCTTGTCATGATTGAACTCACCGGTATAGACATACATGCGGTATGTAGTCCAGTCTTTCTTGTCGGTAAATACAATCATCAGATTGGCACCGTAGTTTGTATTTACAAAGTACAGGTAACGGGGAGTCTCCAGGTAACCGCATTTGGTATACTCCTTTTGGGGATTCACAAATACCTTGTCGCTTCGTTTAAGTTCATCGGGGATTACGATATCGGTTGTCATACGGCAGGTAACCGATATGCTGTCACCTGCGTAGTGATAGAACTTGTCATTATCCTCAATGCCCATAAAACCTATCACACCGGGGCTAATGTGATTTATATAAGGAACATTTATGCTCACGTGAGCGAATTCCGGGTCAAATTCAACAAGCTGTTTGATGAACTTACCGTCAGGACCTGTTTTCCAGAGCCCGCGACGATAATTGCGACCAGAATCTTTAATGGGGTTGGCAAAAAGGAAGTTGCCGTCAGGCAGGACCGCAAAGTCACATACAAAATCATCAATATGAACCCTACGCCTGTAACTGCCGTCCATGCCATAGACAAAGATGTTGTTTGTATGGCCGTCCATTATGTAGAGTTCACCGCGCTCAGGAAGTACATCAAAACGGTCTATCGTGCGGTAATTTCCGGTACCCTTGCCCTGACGGTCAAAACGGCGCAGGAACTTGCCTTTGTCGTTGAAAACAAACAGTGTGTTGGCCGATCTGACTATGATGGTGTCATGGAATGCGATAACCTCATCAACCGAAGGTATTATACTCTCAATGCCCGCGTTCTCAAGGAACACTGTATCCACCCGTTCAAACATGCTTGACATGATAGGATATTCAGTAGGGTCATCCTCGAGCAGTGGAGCGTATAACTCATGAAGACATGTGTCACAGACCTTCTGCCTGCCATTACAACCGGCCAGGAGGAAAAGAACAATCAGAAATGAGCATAATCTCATGACTGATTTGATGTTTGACACAATACTTGTTTTCATTTCGGGATGCGAAGATATACTATTTTGAGAGATAATTAACAATAATTGGCAAAAAAGAGCCGATTCCATTCGGGAACCGGCTCTTCAAGCTGTTATAAATAAGATTTATTTCTGGGCAGCGTGATGTCTTGCCTCAATCTCCTTATTCATCTCGTCAAGTCTCTGGTCAGTAAGAGGATACTTGTATACCAGATATCCTACAACAACCAGAAGGATGGCGGGAATGATGGTTGTGAATATAAGGATTGCATTCTGAACAGTTGGATTATAATCACTGATGTGAGTATAATAAGCGTTTACCGGAGCGCTGATGAATGATGCCAGGAACACAACGATAAAGATGCTCAGAACCAGCTGCAGGCACTTGTTTGCCTTGAACTCCTCCCACATCTCCTTGAATGAAACGGGCTTCTCAGGTGTGGTGGTTATGTTCTCCTTGCTTCCCATGAAGCAGAGTGTCAGCAGAACAAAACCTACAATTGCAAAGATGCATGTTACTGTAAACCATGCCTTAGGATCAGTAGGCAGAGCTGACTCCTCGCTGGCCAGGTTAAAGCCGATAAGACCCATCACCCAAGGAGTGATGAAACCTGCCAATGAGAAACCGGCCTTGAAAGCGACACCGGCAAGAGCGTTGACTGTAGCGGCAGGACGGTTGCCTGTACGATACTCGGCATCCGTGATTACCTCAGGAACCAGAGCCCACATGAGTGAACCTACCAGCAGACCTACACCGGTCAGAACCTTAGCGCCCTGAACGATTACATTGCATTTCTGTACATCGAAGAACTTACCGATGATGAACAGTGTGATGAATCCTACAAGACCTACACACAAAAGCAGATAATAAAGTCCCTTCTTACCGAACAGTTTCTTTAAAACGGGAAGCAAGGGCAGTATGATGAATGCAGGAATTGTACCGATAGCCATAAATACGGCCTGGTTCCAGTCAACTGCAATACCTACGCACATTGCAAGTCCGATGGGGAAACCGGCCTGAACAACGATCTGACCGATATTGGCACATACCATACGGGTTGAGGTGAGGATAAGAACCTCATCATTATCACGGGTCATAGAGGCCATGATTGAGCCGTAAGGTATATTCACTACTGAGTAAATCATGCTGAGCAGAGTGTAGCTGACAGTAGCATAGACGATCTTCCATGTCATGCCCCATGTAGCTACAGTAGGAAGCATCAGGAAGCAAGCGGCAACGGTAAGAGGAATACCACCGTAAAGCAGATATGCGCGATACTTGCCAAGTTTAGGATTGTGGTTATCAATGTATTTTCCTACTACGGGGCTCCAGAAACAGTCAAGGAGTCTAACTGCAAGGATAAGTCCGCTTACAAATCCCGGATTGATTTTCAGAACTGTACACAGGTACAGCATCAGGAAACATGCAACCGTCTGGAAAATAAGATTCTGGGCAAGGTCACCTGAACCGAATCCGATTCTCTGGCCCCAACTCAGCTTGTAATAGCCGTTGTTTACTTCGTTTGCCATAAAAATGATTTTATTGATTAATAATTTTGGTCGTTCTGTAATTATCAGCCCACAAACTTACAAAAAAATCGTTTGCTCCGGCCAAATAACACCCTATTATGTGTCAGTCAGAGTATCATTCGCCTGTCTCAATATATTTTACAGCCCTCTGAATGGTATCGTCCAGATCCTGTATTACCTGATAATATGCATTCATACCCCATATCATACGGGCTATCGTGGCCTTCAGTTGGGTTTTGAATATAGGCAGACTCTCCTGATATTGAGACTCGTCATACTCAACCTTGGCGGCCTTGGCTTTATCCTGGAACAGTCTCAGGACTTCGGGGCCTACCTCATACCCGCTGTTGAACTCCTCAAACGTCCTGAACCTGCGTTGCAAGACGCGGCGGTTGCGCTCAGTATACTGCAGTGAGGTATTCAGAACCACATTCTTGGCAGTGACATTACGGTAATACTGGTTGGTGCGGGTAGTGTCCAGCGGAACAAATATATCGGGCATAATGCCTCCTCCGCCATATACTGTCCTATGCTCGACCTTGGTACTGTACTTGAGTGAATCCGGGAAATGAATGCTGTCACGGTTGGTCAGTTCTCCGTGATGCAGACGCTCCAGAATATCATCGCCATAGTCAACATCCTTGCCGTAAGGCTTCTGTATGCAACGGCCTACGGGAGTGTAATATTTGGCTACCGTAAGACGTATCAGTGAACCGTCATGGAACTCGATGGGACGCTGCACCAGACCCTTGCCGAACGAACGGCGTCCAACTATCGTTGCACGGTCCCAATCCTGAACTGCACCCGATACAATCTCGCTGGCCGATGCCGAATATTCATCTATGAGCACCACAAGCTTTCCTTCACGGAAACGGCCGTGTCCATCGGCCAGATAACCGCTCTTGGGCTGACGGCGTCCCTCGGTGTATACCACCATCTGGTCACGGTCCAGGAATTCATTGGCAATGCCTACGGCGGCCATAAGCAAACCGCCGCCGTTACCCTGGAGGTCCAGGATAAGTGAAGTGGCACCTTTCCTGCGCAAATCGGCAAGCTGTGACTCAAACTCTTCAACAGTGGTTGCACCAAAGCTGGATATCTTGATATATCCCACTCCCGGTCTGATCATATAGCCGGCATCGACCGTATTTACCGGAATCTTGTCACGAGTGACAATGAAATGAAGCAGTTCATTCACGCCGCGACGGTTGATACCCAGATCCACCTTGGTTCCCTTGGGACCGCGCAAGCGTTTCATTATGGCCTCCTGCGACATCTTGACACCAGCAATGGCTGTATCGTTGACGGTGACGATACGGTCACCGGCCATGATACCCACCTTCTCGGACGGGCCGTCAGGTATGGGCTGTACGATGAACAGCGTATCCTCCACCATGTTGAACTGAACACCTATTCCCTCAAACGATCCCATAAGCGTCTCGTTTGATTTGTCATTCTCCTCGGCTGACAGATAAGTTGAATGCGGATCAAGCTCCTCAAGCATACCTTTGATAGCCTGCTCGACTATTTTCTTCTCGTCAACTTCTTCAACATAAAGAGCAGATATTGCACCTTCGGCTACCAGCAGCTTCTGGAGCTCGGCATCGATTGTTGTAGGCTGGGGCTGTATCTGACGCTGAGGCTGCATCTGCGGTGCCATCTGGGGCTGCATCTGAGGTTGCATCTGCGGTTGACGCTGAGGCTGCATCTGAGGCTGGCCGATACGACCGGGCTGGGCCGTCAGCATAACAGGCATCAGAAACGCCGTAAGCAGAACAAGTATCTTTCTCATAACATCAAAGGTATGGTTTGAATGTATCGATCATAAGGTCATCAGCCTTACGGCCAAAGGAAATGAGTTCACGCACCAGACTGCTGCTGACGTGCTGTACGGCCGGGCTGGCAACCAGCAGGACGGTCTCGACTCCATCTATTGAACGGTTGATATCGGCCAGATTACGCTCCTTGTCATAATCAGTCACAGAGCGGATGCCACGGAGTATGGCATCGCATCCGTTCTCACGCACTGCATCAACCGTGAGACCTTTGTACTCTATGACACTTACGCGGGAGTAGCCCTTGTAGTAATCACGGATGGCTTCAAGGCGCTTTGCAGTACTGAACATAGGCTTTTTCTCCTCATTTATGCCTACGGCAATCACCACCTCACATCCCAGATTGAGAGCGCGCTCAACCAGATCTGCATGTCCTATCGTGAAGGGGTCAAACGATCCCGGGAAAAACAGTTTCATAGTCCTTAAAGTTTAGAATTTCTCACCTTCGTCCTCCTCGACGCGATCCTCCTCGACCACCAGATTATCTATGATAAAGTTCTGACGCTCCATAGTGTTCTTACCCATGTAGAATGACAGCAGGTCATCGACAGCATCGGTCTTTTTCAGTGTCACCATCTCCAGACGCATATCGGGGCCGATAAAGTTCTTGAACTCATCGGGTGATATCTCACCCAGACCTTTGAATCGTGTAATCTCGGGATTGGGTGACAGCTTCTCAATGGCCTGGCGGCGCTCATCGTCCGTGTAGCAGTAGATGGTCTCAAACTCACCTTTCTCGGTCACTACACCGTCCACATGGCCGGCAGGACCTTTCTTTTTCTTACGCTTGTTACGTACGCGGAAGAGCGGAGTCTGCAGGATATATACGTGTCCCTTCCTGATAAGTTCCGGGAAGAACTGCAGGAAGAAGGTTATCATCAGAAGACGTATGTGCATACCGTCCACATCGGCATCGGTTGCAACGATTATCTTGTTGTAACGAAGGTCATCCAGACCCTCCTCTATGTTAAGGGCAGCCTGCAACAGGTTGAACTCCTCATTCTCGTAAACAACCTTCTTGGTAAGGCCGTAGCAGTTAAGGGGTTTACCGCGCAGACTGAACACAGCCTGGGTGTTCACGTCACGGCTCTTGGTAATGGATCCGCTCGCAGAGTCACCCTCGGTAATGAATATGCAGCTCTCCTCCTGACGGTCACCGCGGACATCGTTCAGATGGATACGGCAGTCGGCCAGTTTACGGTTGTGAAGATTGGCCTTCTTGGCACGCTCACGGGCCTGCTTGGTGATACCGGCAATCTCCTTACGCTCCTTCTCTGATTCGAGAATCTTCTTGAGCAAGACATCGGCCACTTCGGGGTCCTTATGCAGCAGGTCATCGACCTCTTTCTTGATGAAATCACCCACAAACTTGTTGAGTGACACACCTCCGTTGGGGCTCATGGTGGTTGAACCCAGCTTGATCTTGGTCTGGCTCTCAAACACCGGCTCCTCAACATTGACGGCTATTGCGGCGACTATACCGTTACGCACATCGCCCAGCTCAAAATTCTTTCCGTAGAACTCCTTGATGGTACGGGCTATATGCTCCTTGAAGGCACTCTGATGAGTACCCCCCTGTGATGTGTACTGGCCGTTCACGAAAGAGTAATACTCCTCGCCGTACTGGTTGGTGTGAGTGAATGCTATCTCGATGTCAGTACCCTGCAGGTGTATTATGGGATACAGGCTCTGGGCACTCATACGTTCCATAAGCAAATCCTCCAGACCATTGCGCGATACAAAACGCTGGCCGTTGTACATGATCGTAAGGCCGGTATTCAGGTATGAGTAGTTGCGCAGCATGGTCTCGATAATGGCAGGACGGAACTGATAGCCCGTGAATAATTGGTTATCGGGCTCAAAAGTCACGCTGGTTCCGTGCTCATCGGCACTGGGAACGGTTACATCCGATATCAGCTTGCCGCGCTCAAACTGCAGAGTGCGCACCTGGCCGTCACGCCAGCTGCTTACTTCAAAATGCAGGCTCAAAGCGTTTACCGCCTTAAGGCCCACACCATTCAGACCCACACTCTTCTTGAAAGCCTTACTGTCAAACTTACCGCCGGTATTAAGCATGCTCACAGCCTCGACAAGCTTGCCCTGGGGTATGCCGCGTCCATAGTCACGCACGGTAACTTTTCCCGTATCGGCAAGGTCAATCTCGATACGCTTGCCGGTATTCATGCGGAACTCATCCACGCTGTTGTCAATGATCTCCTTAAGCAGTACATAAATGCCGTCATCGGCAGCAGAGCCGTCGCCCAGCTTGCCTATATACATACCGGGACGGGTACGGATATGCTCCATATCGTCCATATGACGGATGTTGTCCTCATTGTACTGCTGCACCTCCGGTACCGCGGGATTAAATAATTCTTCGGTGTCTGCCATATATCTTTATACTCTTTTCAAATCATAACTGAATCTGCCCCAGGTCATATGGTTTTATAGAAAACCGCTCTGCGGCGTACAATCTTTACGCCCTCATAGTATGACCACTGACTCTGCACCTTCCTGTTGTCAACCAGTTCCGGGTTAGTCTCGGCAAGTTTGTACCCCATATCAGCCAGAACCGGATTAAGAATGGTGAACGGCACTGCGTTGATACCCTTGTTCTGATACTCGGGCTTTACGGCAATGAACAGGAACTCCACAATATTGTCACGCTTGATCTTGAGCGCCTTGATTATGTGCCACCATCCGAACGGAAACAGACGGCCCTTGGCTTTCTGCAACGCACGTGCAATGGATGTCATTGTGAGCGCTCCGGCCACAAGATTGTCATCGCTGTCAAGCACGAACGCAGCAAAACGCTTGTCCAGTAGCGGCACGAACTTGCGTGCAAAGTCTTCAATCTGCTTATCGGAGAATGCCGAATATCCGTATAACGGAGCAAACGCCTCATTTACAAGATGGAACAGCTTATGCGCGTATTTCTTTGCCTCAACACTCTTACTGTGTTCAAGCTTGTCAATATGGAGATTGTAACGGTCCTGCACTATCTTGCCTATACGCTCCATCTTCTCGGGCAGCGTGTTGTAGGGGATATGCCTCTCAACCCATTCGGCCGACGGTTTGAGTCCCAGCTTCTCCATATGCTGCGGATAGTAGGGATAGTTGTAGATGGTAGCCATGGTTCCCATCAGGTCAAAGCCTTCGGTCAGCATTCCCTCGGGGTCAAAGTCCGTGAATCCGAAAGGACCTTCAAGCCGGTCCATGCCACGTTCCTTACCCCACGCCGATACAGCATCAAGCAAGGCCTGAGATACACGAATGTCATCTATGAAATCTATCCATCCGAACCTAACTGTCTTGACCTTCCATGCCTCATTGGCCTTACCGTTGATAATGGCAGCCACGCGTCCTACCACCTTACCGTCCATAAGGGCAATGAAAGGCTGTGCCTCACAGAACTCCAAGGCCGCATTCCGTGAAGGACGGAAAGAGTTCTTGGTATCCTGTATAAGATCAGGTACGGCATAGGGGTGATTACGGTAAAGCTGCACATTGAACCGTGCAAAACGGCGCAGGTCCCGGGCGGTCTTAACCGGTATTACGGATATATTCTCAGCTGACATTATCTCCACTGCTTTTAAATTCAGCGAAGATACAAATTAAAAGGCAGTCTTCCCAATCACTGCAGCCTTATTTATCAACATGGGCGCCAATGCATACACATTGGCGCCCATGCTGAAACAAGGAGATTTATCGTTAACCTATTTGAGAAGATCAGTCAGTTTTTGTGTAAGTGCAGCACCACGGAGTCCCTTCTCCACAATGATACCGGTCTGGCAGTCAACCAGGAAATTTGAAGGTATGCTGTGGATGTTGTAAAGTTGGGCAACTTCATTGCTCCAGTACTTAAGGTCACTTACATGAATCCAGTTCATATCGTTATCCCTTACGGCGGTCAGCCATGAGTCACGATCCTGGTCAAGTGATACGCCCAGTATCTCAAATCCTTTGGATGAGAACCGGTTGTATGCATCCTTGAGATAAGGCAGCTCACTCATACACGGTCCGCACCATGAAGCCCAGAAATCAATCAGGACATACTTGTTCTTGGAATCGGCCATAACCTTACTTGCGGTCACCGGATTGCCGTCAGCATCGTTCTGCGTAAAATCCAGATAAGGCTTACCTACGCCAAAATTCAGCTGCTTGTCAACACTCTCGCTCATCTTTTTCCATCCATCGGTTTTCTTGACCGACTGAGAGAACCTGTCAAGGAATATGCGTGTTGACTCAGGATCATCAGGATCGGCCAGACGCTCAAGGCAGAACAGACCGTAGAAATTGTCAAGATTATTCAACAGGTCAGTCTTGATTTTTTCCTGACGGCCTTCAATCATTGAGATCAACTCTTCTGTAGCCGTTCCGTTTGTTTCCCTTATCTTGGCCGTAATCTTGTTATTGTCGGTCATAAACTGGCTGAATCCCTCATTGGACTTGGTTCCTGTCATAACATAGAAACTGTCCAGTACAGTGCTCATAGTCAGATTACCCGGTTCAAGTATAAAGGCACAGAGTCCTGTTTCCTCTTCGGGCTCCCTCTCTTTCAGGATTATACGTATCCCGGGATTGTCGATTTCACCCCTGAATTCAAAACTACCGTCATTACTGGGAACCGCAGCCAGAACCTCATCATCCTCATTTACGAGCCATACTGAATCTGACTTGAAGTTGTCAAACTTACCGGTTATGACATAAGACTTATTATCCGTGCTATTTGAAGTGCAACTGCATACAAAGGCGGCTGCCAACAAAATGAATGATATCTTTTTCATAAATATGTATTGTTTGCTGTTCAACTTAATATCAGGCTAATCCCATTATCTGCGTACCACTCTCACGTAATTGAGAGGAAGTTCCATCTTCTTATGACAAACGGTACCTTCCAGGACAGCGAATTTTTCATTCTCCGCATCGGGGAGCAGCTTGTCAACGTCAACGCTGGGGAACACAAGTTCCACATCGGTTGTCACATGGTCACCACCACGTCCGAAATCCTCATCAAGCGGCTGGCTGGCGCTGATAAGTCCAAGCTTTGTGCCATCATTGAGTTTGAGTGTCAGGTCACTTCCAAAGTATGCGGGATATGAGAAGTCTGCGCGTATGCCAACGTAGAAGAATACTGTGGTCTCGGTAGGTGTAATCTCTATTCGCTGTACTACTGCCTGATTCTGGCCTGCTGTTCCGGGCAGGTCAAGGTCTATGTAACTTGCAGCATCTACGACTATGATGTCATTCTGCGAATCGGCTTCACCGGACACATTCACGCCCTTTGCCACAATCTCCCTGCGCTGAGTCCTGTTGTCAACCTCTACCACATCAAAACGCTTGACATCGGCAGGAATGCCCTCATATACGCTTACATAATAGACATATCCATACTCGGGAACCCAGAAATACTGGCCGTTGGCATAGTTGTACTCGTCATGCCATGGATAATCGGCAAAGTTCTGATGACCCTCTCTGCGCAGCAGCTTGTACTCCTTACCGTCAGCAACGACCATACATGTGGTATTCTCATCGCCGCCAGGTCTGCTCCACACGTTACGGCCCAAACCCGAAGATTTGCGGATAAGAACCAGGACGTCATCACACATGACCACCTTGTCATAGCTGGTGCCGCGGAAAACCTCCGGACGATTAACCACCTTAATGGCTCTGTTGATGTAATCATCCGTATACTCGGCCCTGAGTTTCTGCTCTACCTGCATTACAGTCTTACCCCTGAACTCCTTGTCAAGGTCTCTGCCCTTGACCGGGAGTGGGGTGATGCGATAGAAACCGTCCTCTTTCTGCTCGCGGCTCAATATGCCCGGATCCTTGGGACCTGTAAGCAACTCTGCCAGAGCCGACTTGGCTCCCGATGACTCGCATACGCAGATGGAGAATGTACGGCCGCCCTTTTCATAACCGGCTTTCATCATGACTGATGCATCGGACCACGGCATCTTCTCATCCGGGAAGAATGCCATATACTCTATGTCAAGAGCCTTGATCCAATCAGTGAGTTCCTTGGGAGTACCACGTACAATCAGACCGTTGAAATCAAGTTCATAGATACCCTTCTGCCATACGTAGATACGTCCATAACGGTAAGTGGAATAATAGGCTTCAAACCACTCCCTGTCGGTCTTTACGACAATGCTATAGATACCCACCTCATTCAGCATATCCACGAGCGGACGGGCACGCTTAAGACCGGTCATAGTCTGGTCTCCATTCAGTTTGGAGAGTACGATTGTAACACGATGAGTGCTGAATCCCTTGTAGTCGAGCAGATAATCGGCCACCTCCTCGGGTTTCATTACAGCCTCTACGCGATCACCGGTACGTACTATCACGGTATCGCCTTCGGTCAGCCAGATAGCACCGTTCTCCCACGGGAAACGGTTGAACTTGCCCTGGCCGTACAGATCATCAAGAATCTGCATGGAGTCACGCAGCACGTCCACATTCCTCTTGCCGCTTGAAGAGGAGTACTGAGACTGTGTGGTCTGTGATTGGGAGTCCGGCTTGCAGTCATAGACGGTAACTGCGAATGAAATGATTACCAGACCAGTGAGCAGAGGCGCATAGAGAGCCTTGTATGCTCTTGCAAATTTGGAGTTCTTCCTGTTCATCATCATTATTCTATTGGAAAGGTTCTGTTTATTGAAATGGTTGGTCACACTGAATCCGCTAAGAGAGGCTATCTTACCCAGAAGCATGTACTGATACTCCCTTGCATCAAATCCGTCACGGATCACGCAACCGTCAACCTGGAATTCATGAACATCCTGCAGGTCCTTGCGCAGCATCATTGTTACCGGATTGAACCACTGCATGGCACACAGCATATCCACCATCATAAGGTCATATGAATGACCGAGACGGACATGCGTCATCTCGTGGTCGATAATGACACGGCAGTTGGATGACTCATAATCCTCACGTGAAAGCACAATGCTGTTCATCCAGCTGAAAGGTGAAATGCTCATATCCACCACATAAATGTGTATATCATCCTTTGTGCTGACCAGACGGCCCGACCTGATAAGACGGCGCACCTGCATGATCGAAAGGACTGTACGGGACAAGTGGAATATGCAACCCGCAAACCACACTGCCAATGCGACAAGCCACCAGTTGACTGTTCTTACAGGCTTCTCTGCAACAACGCTATCCTCCTGAACCGTCTGTGCCGCCTGAATCTCACCTGAAGGGGCCATTGCCATAGCAGGTACAAACTCATCCGCATCAGATAAATCCGGAACATTCTGCATCAGCATATCCGACTGAACGGCTTCCTGTGCAGCAACCACGGGCATCTGGTCTGCCGGAACGTAACGGTGAATCGTAAATACGCAGAAAGGCAGAATGAATGATGCCAGCACCATACTTGTGAGCAGGAAACGGTTCAGCTTATGGAACGTCTCCTTGCTCATGAGAAGGCGGTAGAAGAGATAGAAGCAAACCAGGATCAGCGCCACCTTGAACTGATAGGTAAGGAATGCTGTTCCGAATGTTGTCTCTGTTGTGAAAAGGATATTCATTGAAAACGTAATTAGGTTAATTATCTATATTGGAAGTATCTGAGAATCTTGCAACGGGCTATTGCTCTTTTCCCCGTTCTATCTGCTCAATAAGTCCTTTCAGCTCTTCAAGCGAAATCTTCTCCTCACTGACCAGCGCCGAAACAGCGCCCAGATATGAGTTATTGAAGCATTTGCCGATAAGAGTATCCAGACTTATCTCGCTGTATTTCTCACGACTGAATGCCGGATAATACTGGAACGAACCGCTGAATGTGTTGTGCTTGAGATAGCCGTTTGCCTCCAGCGTACGTACCTGAGTTGACAAGGTGTTGAAATGAGGCTGCGGCTCAGGATAAAGCTCCTGAAGCTCCTTTACATAAAGTGGTCCCTTGTCCCAAAACCAGTTCATGATGATCTCCTCTTTTTTTGTAAGTCTCTTCATAAGTTCAGTAAAAAAAGTAAGTTTTCACGCACATTTGATCACTAACAGAAAAATTAATAACCAAAGTTCTGACGCAAACATACAACTAAAATCATTCGTTTCCAAATTTTTTAACGATTTTTTTTAGTTTCCCTAGATGACCCACAAAAAAACCGCCCAATTTCTTGGACGGTTTCGTGGGCCATCTAGGGCTTGACTGCGAAGCTTGTTGAGGCCCGAAGGGCCGAAAAACCTAGGACCTCGGTCCTAGGGAAAGCCCCACAAAAAAAGAACCACCCTCTCAGGGTGGTAGTGGGCCATCTAGGGCTTGAACCTAGGACCTCCAGATTATGAGTCTGTTGCTCTAACCAACTGAGCTAAAAGCCCGGAGAAAGAATCATCGGCCTAGGCCGACTGCTTCATTCGGGTGCAAAAGTACGCCAATATGCCGAAACTGCAAAGTTTTGGGCTAAAAAATTCCTTTACCCCACGTATCTTCACTACTTTTGCAGTCTAAACGACAAAGGCATGACCATACCCGTTCCCGAGAGCAACCGATACGCCGCCACGATAGGATTCTTTGACGGAGTCCACCTGGGACACGTGCACCTGCTGGAGAGCCTCAAGAGCATTGCCAGAGAGCGCAATCTCAAGAGTATGGCCATCACTTTCCCGGAGCATCCGCGCCAGATACTGCAGTCCGATTACCGTCCCAGACTGCTGTCTACGCCGCAGGACAAGATGCGCATGCTGGAGCAGACAGGTATTGATTACTGCTTCCCGCTACATTTTACGACAGCGCTTGCCGCCCTTGATGCCGAGACGTTCATGACAGATTTCCTTCAGAAAAAACTCGGTGTCTGCACTCTGCTGGTGGGACATGACCATCATTTCGGTCACGACACCAGCCTGACCATAGAAGACTACCGCCGTATAGGTAATAAAATAGGTATGGAGGTTATCCCTGCCGATGCATATCTCTATGAAGGTGCTCCCATAAGCAGTTCACGCATACGCCGCGAGCTTGTAGCAGGCAACGTAAAGGCTGCAAATGACATGCTCGGTTACCGCTATACCATAAGCGGCACCGTAATTCACGGAATGCAGAACGGCCGCAAAATGGGATTCCCCACGGCCAATCTGGGCCCCTACTGCGAATTCATGCAGATTCCGGCCGACGGTGTCTACTCGGCACTTGCCACGGTGGACGGTGAGACTTGGCCCGCCATGCTCAATATCGGATTCCGCCCCACGTTTGAAGGCAAGGCCCGTACCATCGAGGCTCACCTGCTGGGATTTGACCGCGATATTTACTTCCATGAACTTACGCTGGAATTTGTGGATTTCCTGCGTCCGGAGCACCGTTTCGAATCACCTCAGGAACTGGCAGCACAACTTGAAGCCGACCGCAATCAGGTAGAACAAACCGTAAAACTTCAATAATATGGCAAAGATCAAAAAATCGCTCACAACCATAGGTATATGGCTTGCAGCCCAGATTCTTGTGACTATGATCTTTATGATAGCTGCAGCTGTTCAGGGTAAAGAAATTTATTCAGTCCTTGCACCTGCGCTTCTGTACTCAGACCTGCTGGTCATAATATTGCTCATTGCAATCAAGTATTGCGGCATAAAGGAACTTTTCAAAACCGTCCCGGCAGATATATTCCTGTTTTCCATAGTATTTGCCCTAAGCGGCATGTATGCCGTCGAAATGCTGTCATCGGGCTTTGATATACCCAATGCGCTTGAGGAGCAGTTCAAGGCCATGAGCAAAACATTAACCGGTTTCTTTGCAATATGCATAGTAGGCCCCATAATGGAGGAGATAATGATGCGCCGCATCATCCTTAAGGAGATGGAGAAAGCCACCAAGAGCATGTGGTGGGGCATCATAATATCGTCAGCCCTGTTTGCCATCATACATGTCAACCCTATTCAGGTGGTATTTGCAATGCCTGCCGGAATTATTCTGGGTTGGCTCTACTGCAAGACAGGCAGTCTGCTGGTACCTATCTGCATACATATACTGAACAATACTGCAGCGTTCATCACGATGCGAATGGATTCGGACAGTGATTTTACTATCAGAAGCCCGTTTGGAGTAACGTTCACCCTTATCCTCATCATCATATCTGTAGCAACGTGCATCTGGATAGTAAGACGCTACAACAAGATCAGGAAAGAGCAGGAGCTCCTGGAGGCTACTGCTGCAGAATCCGCCGAAACCGCTCACAGAGGCGCCTTCGAAGGAAACAGTTACGATAAATAAGGGAATGCTTAAAGGGCGATGGTAGTGCCCGTAAGCTTATCCAATGACTCGGCCTGAGTAATCAGGACCGATGATACTCCGGCCTGCAGAGCGTTGAACGCATTCTGAATCTTGGGAATCATACCTCCGCTGATTGTGCCGTCCTGTACCAGACGCGGAAAATCATAGTAAGATATATAAGGTATAACACTGTTGTCATCATCTTCATGCAACAGCACGCCCGGCTTCTCAAAGCAGAATATCAGCGTGACCTTGAAGTATGATGCCAGTGCCTTTGCAGCCTCGCCGGCAATAGTATCGGCGTTGGTATTGAGAAGCTGGCCCTTTCCGTCATGTGTAAGCGGAGCTAGCACGGGTACTATACCCTTCTCTATCAGACCGGCCAAAAACTCGGCGTTCACAGACTTTACGTCACCGACAAATCCGTAGTCAATATCCTTTACGGGACGTTTATCGGACTGCATCACGTTGCAATCTGTACCGGTAAGTCCGATGGCGTTGATGCCCTCAGCCTGCAACTTAGCCACAATATTCTTGTTTACCAGACCTCCATAGACCATTGTCACCACGTCAAGCATATCGGCATCGGTAATACGGCGTCCATCCACCATCTTGCTTTCGATGCCCAGACGGCTTGCCATAGCCGTAGCCGAACGGCCGCCTCCGTGTACCAGCAGCTTGGCTCCGGGTAATGCCTTGAAATCCTTGAGCAGACGCTCCAGAGTCTCGGGCTGCTCAACGATCTTGCCGCCCACCTTTACAATGACAAGTGACTGTTTCATATATGGTCAATCTTTCTTTATACCCAATAGTTTCTTTATGTAATCAACCGTCTCGGATATCTGGTCACGCGACTCCAGACGGTCTCCCGGACAGATGAACTCCGCTTTAAGGTATCCCGGCTCACGACGGCGGGTCTCGCTTTCAATGAACTCGGCCAACTCCTGATCACTCTTGGATGCTATGAGCGGACGTTGTGAGCGGGCCACTTTCAAACGGTTGAGAAGGGTGTCGTTGTTGCACCTGAGATAGACGGTCTGTCCATGCTGGAGCATATACTCCATATTATCGCCTATCAGAGGTGTGGAGCCGCCGCATGATACTATCACATCGTCAAAATCACCCACTTCACGCAGCATACGGCTCTCAATTTCACGGAAACCCTGCTCGCCTTTTGTGGCGAATATCTGACTTACGCTCTTCATGTACCTGCGCTCAATATACTGGTCCAGGTCTATGAAAGAGACACCCAGGTCCTTAGCCAAGGCCTTGCCGAGGGTGGTTTTTCCAGCCCCCATAAAGCCCATAAGGAAAACCCTTATCATTTCTTGGTCTTGAATATACGGCGCTTGGGAGCCGATCCGGTCTTCTCAATCTGACGCTTTATGATATCCTGACACTCCTCCTCTGTCAGAGTAGTGGGATCCATGTTTCTGGGAATCTTGTAGTTGCTTCCCTGATATGCTATATAAGCACCGTAACGGCCGTTCATAACCTCCAGTTCAGGATTGCCGGGGAATGTCTTAAGCACCTTCTTTGACTCTGACTCACGCTTGTTCTGAATAAGACGTACAGCCTCATCAAGGGTGATGGTAAGAGGATCGGCCACACCTGTCAGTGACACATAGAACTTATCATGACGGATGTAAGGACCGAATCGACCTGTACCTACGCTTACCTCGGCACCTTCAAACTCACCGAGTGTTCGAGGCAGGCGGAAGAGTTCAAGAGCCTCATCCAGAGTGATGGTCTCAATGGTCTGTCCCTTCTTCATCTGGGCAAAACGTGGTTTGTCATCATCCTCGGCGCTGCCTATCTGTACGATAGGACCGTAACGACCTATCTTGACCGATACGGGCTTACCGCTAATAGGATCGGTACCCAGTATGCGCTCGCCGACCTTATGCTCGTTCTTGAGTGTCATGGCGCTGTTTACGGCAGGACTGAACTTATCGTAGAAGTCACTTATTACGCTCTTCCACTGCTTGTCACCATCGGCTATATCATCAAACTCCTTCTCTACCTGAGCGGTAAAGTTGTAGTTCATTATATCGGGGAAATACTCAATCAGGAAATCGTTCACCACCATACCTATGTCGGTAGGAACAAGCTTTGACTTCTCTGTTCCGTAAACCTCGGTAATGGTCTGCTCCTTAATGCTGCCGTTCTCAAGACGCAGCATGTCACACTCGCGCTTTGTGCCCTCTATATCCTCACGCAGCACATACTCACGCTGCTGGATTGTACCGATGGTAGGAGCATATGTTGAAGGACGACCTATACCAAGTTCCTCCATCTTGTGCACCAATGCGGCTTCGTTGAAACGCTGAGGATGCTGGGTGAAACGCTCGTAAGCCGAAATCTGGCTGAACTCCAGAGCCTGGCCCTTCTTGAATTCCGGCAGGCCCTGAGACTCCTGAGTCTCGGCAGAATCATCATCACGGCTCTCACGGTATACGCGCAGGAAACCGTCAAACTTAACGGTCTCGCCCGATACGGTAAACTCTCCGTCTATCTTGGGAGCGGTAATTGATACGGTTGTCTTCTCTATCTCGGCATCGGCCATCTGGGATGCGATGGTACGTTTCCAGATAAGTTCATAGAGACGCTTCTCGGGAGCGGTACCGTCAATTGACTGATTGTCCATATAAGTAGGACGGATAGCCTCATGAGCCTCCTGGGCGCCTTTAGCCTTCTGTGTGTACTGACGGCTCTTTACGTACTCATCACCCATTGACTCGCTTATCACCTTACGGCAGGAATCTATGCAGAGGGTTGACAGGTTAACAGAGTCGGTACGCATATAGGTGATCTTACCTGACTCGTAAAGACGCTGTGCCAGCATCATGGTCTGCATTACGGTAAATCCGAACTTGCGGGTTGCCTCCTGCTGCATGGTTGATGTGGTGAAAGGAGGTGAAGGCAGCTTCTTGAGCGGCTTTGTCGTGATAGCCTTAACCTTGAATTCGGCGCCTTTGCACTTCTCAAGGAATGCGTATGCCTCCTCTTTTGTCTTGAAACGTTCACTGTAATCGGCACGGACATCCTGGGTCTGACCGTCACTCTCAAGACGGAATATAGCCACCACCCTGTATGATGCCTCGGGTACAAAATCCTTAATCTCACGCTCGCGCTCAACAATCAGACGCACTGCGACTGACTGTACACGACCTGCCGACAAGGCCGGCTTTACCTTACGCCACAGAATGGGTGAAAGCTTGAAACCTACTATGCGGTCCAGCACGCGACGGGCCTGCTGTGCATATACCAGATTGGTGTCTATGTCACGCGGCGTCTCAATGGCGTGCAGTATTGCGTTCTTTGTTATCTCGTGGAAAACGATACGTTTGGTATTCTCGGGTTTGAGTCCCAAGGTCTCGAACAGATGCCAGCTGATGGCCTCTCCCTCGCGGTCCTCATCGGATGCCAGCCAAACCATTTCGGCCTTATGGGCTGCTTCCTTGAGTTCTGTTACCACCTTCTTCTTATCCGAAGGTATCTCATATATGGGTTCGAACGTGTCGATGTTGATGCTCAGGTCTTTCTTCTTGAGATCGCAGATATGTCCGTAACTTGACATCACTTTGTAATCCGCTCCCAGAAATTTCTCTATTGTCTTGGCCTTAGCCGGAGACTCCACAATTACCAGATTCTTCTGCATGTTATTCTTATATTAGTTATGCCCTAAGGGCGCGGCAAAAGTAGAATTAAAAACTGATATACAAAAGGTGAAAAGAGTGATTTTTTTCACTCTTTCCACCTTATTAATATTTATATTAATAAAAAGCTAGAAGCGGTAGGTGGCGCCAATCATTACTGAAGGCTTGATGGCCCGGTAACCGGCATAATAGTAGTAATTGCCACCCGCCAGACGGTTGCCTGTAACGTAGAATGACAGGTTCTTGCGGAAGTCATAATCCAGAGTCAGAGCCACGTCATTCACCATAGGCATGCGCTTGCCGTCAACATTGCCGAACACCATAGCACGGTATGTGAGCATGGCGTCCAGTCCCGGCATGATATTCACTTTTCCAAACAGGGAGCCGTCCAGTACAGGTTTCAATGCCAGGATTCCATCGGAGTATTTTCCGGTGTAGTAATTATATGTCAGGTCCATCTTTACCTGTGCCCTGTCAGTAAACAGAAGATCGGCATCCAAGCGTGCGTATATCACATCCGATGCCTCCTGTTTCAGGAGCGATGTCACTACCAGACTGTCATGAACCACCTGGAACAGGTCATCAACCGTATGACGGTAACCGCCACGAAGGGTGGCTGTCAGCCATGTACCCTGTGAGTAAGTGGCGCCTATTGACGCGTTGACCACCTCATAACCGTCTCTGATCTGCTCAGTCTCTGACCAATACGGAGAGATATCGGCCAATGTACGCATGCTGTTATCCTTCAAACCGCCAGTAAGGCCGGCCAGCAGGCTGATACGCTCTCCTGCATTATATGTAGCGGTGAGCATGGGTGACATCAGGAACTTGTTTCCAGCTTTTGTGCGAACATCCAGATTCAATCCCAGACGGGTATCCAGATTGCCCCATGTCTGTTTCCAATAGGGAGACAGGGTGAGTGTGGTGAATGCGCTGTAATCACATCCGTAAATTCCCTGCCACTTGTATGAGGCAGACTTCTGTATGTAATCCAAGCCACCGGTACCACCCAGCAGAGGGAGTTCCAATCCGGCATCTATACGCAGCAGACGCTCGCTGTTGTCACGTTTTATACCGTTCAGGTCAAGCCCGTCACGATTAAGCCACTGCATGCCGGCATCCAGATGCCATACCACACGATTGAAAGCACCGTTAAACCTCAGGCCAACCTCCGCACGGTTGGTTTTCTGCATAAAGTCACTTGCAGCAAGTATTGCCGCAGTGGTATCCTTACCTTCACGGTAATTGAAACGCGACAATCCGTACCCGCCATAAAGAGCAACCGTCATACTGTCAAATCGGTGAGAGTATTCAGCCTTGAGGTCACCGTTGAACATCTTTGACTTCCAGTCGTCAACCGGTTTGGTGGACCATCCGTCCATAAGGCCTGATATGGTGAGAAGGTCTCTTTCTGATATCCTCCACCCTGCATCAAGCAAGCCATCGGTTACATTTCTCAATCCGTATCCCAAGCGCAGCAAACCATAATAATTGCTCTGCTCAACGTCATCGGACTGCTCACCGAACACACCCATAGGATTACGTCCGTAACCCTGATGGGGATTGGCTTCGGTACGATAGCTCACAACCGCCGCCTGCCTTTCGGTCTGTGGACGCTGGGGAACCGGCATTATCTTGCTCTGCTCCGACATCTCGGGGTTATACGCACCTTCTATGGTAAGCGACCTGGAGGGCAGCACATCATTCTGTGCCCAGACTCCGCTCCAGCATATTACGGCCACAAGGGCCGACAACATATATCTTTTCATAACAGTCATTCTTCAAGTCGTTTGGCAATCATATCAGCTATATCATCATCCTCGGTGTAATTGGATTTGAGGGAGAGCAGATACTGACGCGCCTCCACATCCTTACCCTGTGACTTATATATGTCACTGAGCAGTATAAAGCTGCGTGCCAGCCAATACATATGCGGCGTACCCTCCTGTATAAAGTCCATTATAACCTTCTCGGCACCCGCTGCGTCACCGCCGTCAAACAGCAGTTGGCTGAGCAGATAGTCAGACTCTGCACCGTAACGGGAACGGGTATCCTTGGAGAGCTCCTCAAACAGAGGACGTGCTTCGGTGCGTTTTCCATCTGCCAGTAAGGCCTGAGCCTTCCAGTATGTGACCTCGGTCTTCTGTTCAGCAGAGAGCTGTGTCTGCAACGCCTTGTCGGCATACATCAGGACAGCATCATTCTCATTAATCTGACCGGCACTGCTCACTATACGGAACAGGCTGGTACGCTGACGCTCAGCATTGGCAGTCTTGTCATAAAGACGTATGTAGCTGTCCATTGCCGTCTCCCAATCTCCGACTGACCACGCCATCGCTGCGGCATGATCCAAAGCACTCTCACAGAAACGGCTGCTCTCATACGCGGCACAGTGCATATAGCTCTCGTACGCGTTCTCATAGTCATTCTCCTCCTCAAGCAGCAATCCCTGGTAATACCACGCATTTGCTGCAAAGGCACCATTGGGATACTGCTCAAGATACTCCTTGAAACGGAGCTTTGCATCGGCTTTCTGCCCACGGCCGAAAAGGCCCTCGGCCGCCGTGTAGGTAAGTGAATCACGCTCACTCACAGCAATAGGAGTTGCCCCCTGAACAGTCTCTGTATATGCGAGATATGAATTGATATCACCCTTTTCGACGTAAATTGACTTGAGGTCCACAAGTGCGGTACGGGCCTCGTCACTTCCCGGATAGCGGGCTATTACATCCTTATAAGCTGCAATGGCCTGGTCATATTTATCGGTCTGATAATAGATGAGCGCTGTCTCGGCGGCAGCCTTACGTGCCAGGTCAGTATTGGGATAATCTGAGATGATCCTGCCGAATACAGCTACAGCCTGATCCGGCTTATCAGTCTGCTGGTAAGCACGTCCCTCTTCATAGAGAGCCGATGCCACGTATGGTGACTGCGGATAGTTGACCGTAAGCTTGTCCATATCCTGTATCTTTTGCTGATAGTTTCGCTGCAATCCGTTCACCAATGCAGTCTGGTAAAGGGCATAGTCACCTATGGCAGGTACAAGGTTAATTGCAGTGCCGTAATACTCCTTTGCCTTGTCATATTGGCGGCCGTAGAACATGCAGTCACCCGCACGCAGGGCGGCATCGGCCACGATCTCATTGGCAAGACCGGTCTGTCGTGCCGTCTCTATTACAGTCCTGAACGAACGGCCGCTCTTGTTGTAGTCACTGCGGTTATAGTAGATGTAACCCAATCCGTAATTGGCAAGACCGCTGTTTTGTGTCATGCCGCTGCCGGTCAACGCCAGATAACGGCTGTAATCAGCCTCGGCACGGTCAATCTGCCCCATACGGTAGTAGCACTCACCGCGCCAGAACAGAGCCTCATTCGCAGTCTTGCGGTCATAACGTTCCAACGCAACCACATCGCTCAGCATAGACGGAACCTTGTCATAATTTCCCGATGCCATATCATCCATAGCCTTCTTGTAGAGAAGCTGCATCTTGGCAGCCAGTATGGATGCGCCCGGATTCTGTATCTTGGCTATCGAAGCCAAAGCCGCATCATAGCTGGGAGTGTTCATATAGACATCTACAAGATAGCTGCTCACCCTATCGGCATAGGCGGATTTAGGATACTCATTCAGGAAACGCTCCATTGAAGTAACCGACTCGGCAAACGGCGAGTATGATGTCTCATGGATAACCATAGCATAGTTGTACAGAGCCTGTTCCCTTACATCGGGCTTGCCCGGTATGTTCGATGAATGTTCAAATGCCAGACGGGCACTGTTCTTATCGCCCTTCTTGAGTTGAGCCAGACCAATGTGGAGCAAAGCGTTCTGAGTCACGGCATCCTCCTCGGTAATAACCTGCGTAAGATGCTCTATGGCACCGTCCATGTTACCTGTCTGGAACTCGGATATTCCAAGCAGATAGGTATCATGACGGATATCCTGGCTCTGACCTGTAGCCAGATAGCTGGTCAGCAAATCCGTTGCCTTTGCGTATTCACCCTTCTTGTACCAGTACTCACCCAGTATTCGCTCGGCCTCAGCCTCGATATACGGATCATCGGTAGTTGCCACCAGGTTATTGGCGGTCTCGTATGCCTGAGCCATATCACCTTTTCCATTCAGAGCCATCTCTGCCAGATAGAGTCGGGCCTCATCATCATGACGGGACTCCAGTGAGTTCTCAAATCCGGTCTTGGCCTGATCGGTCTTACCGTTCACGTAATCGTAATAAGCGCGATAGAATACGATATCCTCATCCTCATCGGGCTCTTCGACCAGCCGTTCCAGTATGGTAAGCTGCAGGTAACCCTCCTGGGAGCGCCCGCAGCGGAACAGTGCTATCGCATTGTGACGTACCATCCGCCTGCAGTCATTCTCATCCAGCAACAACGGGTCACACTCATCAAAGCACTCTATGGCATCCTGATACTCACGCTGCACAAAATGTGATGAGCCCATAAGGGCAAGCATGCGGTTGTTGTACATCGAATTAGGGTACTTGGACATAAAAATCTGTATGGCCGGCATCGCTGTCTGAAGGTCACGCTCGGCGGCAATCACCACCTGCATGTATTCAATCTCCTCGGTCAGCGCCTGCCTGCGGTCCTTAGTCACCTTTATCCAATCATCAAGCAATGAGCCGGCAGCACCGTAATCACCCTGAGTGAAAACCGTACGGCATTCATCCAGCAGACGGGTATCGGCATCCGTCAGACGGCTCTGTGCCGATAAACCTGCAACCCCTGCCAGCAAAAGCGTTACAGACAATAGTATATTTTTCATCTGGTCAGAATTGTTTCTTGTACCACATATCCAGGGCCTTCTCTTCGGCGGCTTCCATGACGGCCCGCTCGCCCGGCCCCTTGTCGTTGATGCCGCAAAGATGCAGCACCCCGTGAATTATCACTCTCATCATCTCTTTATCATAAGACGTATGAAACTTGAAACTGTTAGTCTCAACCGTCTCCAAACTGATAAACATATCGCCGCTTACCAGCCCCGGCTCACTGTAATCAAACGTGATTATATCCGTATAATAGTCGTGTCCCAGAAACTCCTTGTTGACCTCCAGGATACGGTCATCATTGCAGAAAATGTAATTCAGGTTGCCCACTTTGCGGCCGTCATATGTAGCCGCAACCGCAGCAATCCATGCCCTTACCGCCTTTCGGTCCAGACGGGGCATCTTTATGTTCTCAGTCAGAAATGATATCATCGTTTTAAGTTTATGCAAAGAAGAGATATGCCAGGAATATGGCTGCCAGTATGCCTGCCAAATCGGCCAACAGTCCGCAGCCCACTGCATGACGCGTATTCTTGATGTTTACACTGCCAAAGTATACCGCCAGTATGTAGAATGTCGTATCGGTCGAGCCCTGGAACAGGCAAGCCAGACGTCCGGTGAACGAATCGGCTCCGTATGTGGTCATGGCGTCAATCATCAGGCCACGTGCGCCACCGCCTGAAAGCGGTTTCATCAAAGCTGTAGGCAGAGCACCCACAAACTGAGTGTCAAGTCCGCACTTATCGGCACACCAAGCCACGCCGTTAACCACAGCATCCATGGCTCCCGATGCACGGAACACGCCGATGCCCACCAAGATTGCAATCAGGTAAGGTATGATTTTGACTGCTGTAGTAAAGCCGTCCTTGGCACCCTCCACAAAAGCCTCATATACATTTATCTTGGCCTTAACGCCCGATATGATAAACCCTATTATCACCACAAACAGGATGATGTTGGCAATTGATGTGGATACCGGACCTATCTTTACAGCCGGCAGCTGCGAGAATCCCCAGATAATCAGGGCAACCAGCAAGCTCAGTCCGCCCACAAAACCAATCAGCACCTTGTCGAAGTGAATCTTCTGGATAAAACAGGTAACCAGCAGGCCCACCAGCGTTGAGAAAAACGTAGCCAGCAGTATAGGGATAAATACATCGGCCGGCTGTGCGGCACCCATCTGAGCACGATAAACCAGTACACTTACCGGAATAATGGTAAGACCTGACGTATTGAGTACCAGGAACATGATCATGGGATTTGATGCCACATCCTTGGTCTTGTTGAGCTCCTGCATGCGCTCCATTGCCTTGAGTCCCATTGGAGTTGCGGCATTGTCCAGACCCAGCATGTTGGCAGCCACATTCATGAAAATATGTCCGTAAGCGGGGTCGTTCTTGGGCAGGTCAGGGAACAGGCGTGAGAACACGGGACTGAGCCAACGGGCAAAAGTATTTACCAGACCGCCCTTCTCACCAATCTTCATTATACCCAGCCAGAGAGACAGTACACCGGTAAGTCCCAGCGATATCTCAAAACCCGTCTTGGCCGATGAGAACGTGGAGTCCATGATATCCTGAAACACTCCCGCATCACCCATGCAGAGCCTTATTACAGCCACCGCAAATGCGATAAGAAAGAACGAAATCCAAATCCAGTTGAGTACCATACGCGCCTGTACATTATTATCGGCGAAGATACAAAAAGAGTGCCATTGGGGACAGACCCCAATGGCACTACTTTTCAACAAACCTATTTATCAATTATTGGACAGCTTTCTAGAATGAAATCGATTCACGCAGAGGTATAGGAATTCCTTGCGGTTTTGCGCCGGGATCTGATGTAATTTCAATCATTGGAAGATCTTCCTGCTCAGCCATAGTTACAGTAAAATTAGAGCCGGTAATACTTGTCCTTAACTTTTCATACCCCACATATGTAATCTGCAACTGGTCATCGGGATTTACAAGTCTGAATGAGAAGTTTCCTTCTATGTCAGTAATGGAGTGCGCCACGATACGGTCCCTGTCATCCCGTTCCGTCACGTTGACCATCATCATGGGGCCATATGCATCCTGAACTGTGCCGAATATGATATCACCAGCCTTGGGCTTATCCCCCGTAACAACCGCAAACGAGCCACTTACCCCCTTGGTACGACCGTTCTTTTTGATTTCTGATTTGATAACCACATCACCATCGCCCATAGTCTTGGCCTCCTGAATCTTGGCGCGGACATCATCCTCATCAAAATCCATTTTGGGATCATTCCTTACCAGCCAGCCTATTTCGGGGCGCAACGCCTTTGTCTCTTCATCCTGCGCCAGGCCTACTATTCCTCCGCGCAAATCCAAAGAGTTTATGCCGATGCAGTTACCCATATCATCCTCAAAATATTGAATAATCGGAACACTTGTCATAAGTGGAGGCAGTTTATGTCCATATGGTATAGCTGACGGACGCTCTCCCTTGGTATCAAACGGAATGAATTCCAGGAACCATCCGTTAAACGGAGTAGGACCGTATTTAGGCAGACATCCGCCACCAGCTTTGAGATGAAAATCATAAGGACGGCCCTTAATGGCAATATTCCACCAGAACTTCAGGTTAGGATTACCCTCCGAGGCAGAAACAAACTCCGCCAGTATGGGGTCCAGCTTATCAGTCCATGATTTTACTCCGAATTCGCCCAACTTCCGAGTCTTTTCACGCAGCAGGCGCCAATCATCGGGAGTACCCTCAAGCGTTATGCTGGGAATGCCACACCCCGAAACCAAATTCAAATAATCAAAGTACTGCTTTACAGTCTCCATAAGGGTGATCTGCGACACCATTCTCTCTATCATTCCTGTTGTAGAGAAGTTACAGGTCATGAGTTCGGCAACATCGCCTTTGGTCTCCTTTGCTATCAATTCTGCAAATTTCTCAACCTTCTGCGCCGCAGATGTTTCGGGTGTAGTTTTTATTAAAAGAGTCTCTTTTCCCTCGTGGTCTACCAGATACTGACGGAAACTTTCAGGATCACGGTTTACATACTGAGAGTAACCGTTGCAGATGATTATCCACATGATATCGGGTGAAAGGACTATTGGCCGATGCTGGGCATAAGCCAGACATACCATTGAAAAGAACGCGTTATCATCACCATCAACCAGCGACTTGTCAGCAAAACTGGAGCCCAGGTAGGGCTTACCTTCGGCCCACTTGCGGCCCAGGTCCGCACCATTCTTTTCAGGGAGTAAATCATCGGCAATCTCCACATCCTCAACCTTAAAGGTTACTGCTCCGGGTGCAACTGTCACGATATCCTCCAATGAAGCATTCTTTATCTTCTTGCCCCAAATGACTCCTGTTCCAAACAACAGGGCCAACACAAATGCTAAAACCAATTTTCTCATTGTATCATTTTTTAAAGTTGAACAACAATGGCATCGGGGTATTGACTCAGGATATCGGCCTTCTGTTCATCAGTCATGGGAGCCTTTACGGTCAGTTCCTCCACACCGATAATACGACACCACTCTCCCAGGTCAGACGGTACGGTTATAGGGTCAAGTGAGAGAATCTCAAAACTCTTGCGGCTGTGATGCGCATACTTTGCAAGCATTGAATCCGGGAACCCTATAAATACCCATGTTTTGGTATTTCCGAACATCTGATAGATTTCTGATGAAGTAATAAACTTCTTGCCGTCGCCATAAATCTTGAGGAATTCCAGCTCACCGGGTTCCAGTTTATCCATAGCCAGCCCTGAGCCTATCTCCTCACGAACCATCCAGCTCATGGCAGGTTTGAGAGTATGGTTATCCCAATCCATCTCCATCCCTATGAATCCGGCCCAAAGTTCAAGATTATGGGTTTCTTCGCTGCCGTCCAGCATATGCATAACGTATTTTACGGGAGCTTTCTTTATCTCCGAACAAACCTTGGTATTATGGGTCACAACCTCGGGCGTACGTTCTATATGGTTACGGTTACTGAATCTGTCCGTTTCATAGAACGGGAAGAAAACCGTGAACCATCCGTTATACTCAGCCGGGATAATGCCGCCCCCTCCGCAGCCTCCCCCCCCTCTCTTGCAGGCATATACACATTCACCATATCCCGCCAGAAATCGCGGTTGATAATACCCTCCGATGCATTCACGAACTCATCAATTACAGGCTTGAGTTTTCTTAGCCACCATCCAAGCTCCAATCCGTTGAGTCTTGACAGACGCGAGCGGATTTCCTTCCAGTCATCGGGCGTACCAAGAAGAGTAATGTCCGGAATACCGCATCCCATATAATGAACCTCATACTTAAAGAACTTCTTTACGCTCTCCATCATGGTAATCTGTGATGTAACGCGTTCCAGAGCACCTGTCGTAGAGAAATTGCAGACCATAAGATCAGAGAACTTTGCCGTCATGTTGCTGTCTATCAAGTTGCTGAAAGCCTGAATGACCGAGCTCCAGTCCCCCTCATTCTCAAGCACATCACTATATGTCTCTACTATTAATGTACGCTGGCCCTCAAAGTCCACCAGGCGGCTACGCAACTTCTCCGCATTCTCATTAATATGAGTTGCTATGCCCTGACTTATAAGCAGCCAGATCATATCAGGTGACAGAACCAGTGAGTAATGCTTGTCAAATGCCGTCAGGAAACCTTCAAAGCAAGCATTGCGGTCAAAGCAAACAAGCTTGGAATCTGTCGCGCTGTGAGTTCTTATGTTATAGTTCGATTCGGCAATTTCGGATGCGCCAAGAATGCTCTCCCAGCACTGCTGACCCGATATCTCATCCAACGGAGACTTAGGTATATCCTTATTTTCAACATGGAACTTAACTCCGCCTCCCTCCAGAAACACCACATTCTTACTGACCTTTACCTTATTGTCCCTTTTGGCGTAAGCCACGCTCACGCACATAAGAGAAATGAGAATAAACACAAGCTTCTTCATATTGTTGTCGCATTTTGATTTGTTCTGCGACAAAAGTATGAAGCCCTCTTGCGGCCAACAAGCAATCAGCGTTGCATTACCGTTGCAAAAAAAGTGCAACGTTTTTGCAACGCTTTATTACCTTTGTAGTATGATTACACTCAGGAGAGCCACGGCAGCCGATGCACGTTTTATCGCCGAGAATGTGCTGCGTGCGTTACACATTGATGAGACCGATGATAGGCATATCAATCATCTGGCCGATATCAGTCGCCGCGAAGATACTTTGTACAGCTGGTGCAACGCCACAATTGCGCTTTACGACGGCACGCCCGCCGGCCTGATGGTAGCTTATGACGGAGCACGTTACCGCCAGATGCGCGATATCACATTTCCAATGATACGCATGTACGTAGGTGATGATTACTACAATATGGATGATGAATCCAGCGCCGGAGAATACTACCTGGACTCCCTGGCAGTACTGCCCGAGTACCGCAACAAAGGCATAGCATCAGCATTGATACAGGAGATGTTCCGCCAACGCGATGAAGCCGGCATACCCCTTGCCACCATCGCCGTCGACCCCGACAACGACACAGCCTACCGCCTATACACCCGCAACGGATTCCGCCCCGACGGCCGGATATCCGTCTTTGGCACCACCTACGACCGCCTTATCTGCCCGTAACTGCCTCATCGCAATTCTATCAAAGACGATTCGGCAAGTTGCTTGATTTTGCTGTAATACTCTTTTGTGGTATAAGACGGAATCTTGGGTTTAAACGTGTCCGAATAAGAAGCTATTATTTCCAGTTTTTCCGTGTCACCAATATGATGATACAATTGTGCCAGATAATACAATGGAGTTATCCTGTTGGGGACCATCATGAATGATCTGATATAAGATTGTTCTGCCTTGTCATAAGACCCGCTCCTCAAACTGTTATTACCAATTTCATACCAAAACACAGGGTTGCTGCTACGGGATGCTCCGACTCGCAAAACAGAGTCACTCTTTTCTTGTTGTCCCGCCATACTTAAGGAAACACCGTATTCATACAATATATTCAAACTCAAAAAGTTCTTGTCTATCTGTTTCTCACAATATTCACAAACGGCAGAATACTCTCCGTTCCTGAAAAAGAAAGCTATATCATTCTCCATATTTTCAAGCTTGTTTTTGTATTCAATTTGGGGCAGTTCAAGAAAAAGTATTACTCCGGACAAAACAGCTCCTGCTGCATTCGTAATCCAGGGAGCATACTTGAATCTAGAATTTGTTATCTGATGATCCATACTTCCGGCAGCTCCCATGAAAATGGAAAGCAACAGGCAATACACCGAGTAACAGTGGGGGTATGAAAACTGAGATGTAACGAATAAAGACACCAAGCCATATCCGAGCGGGCTGTTGTTTCTTACAAGCACAACCGTTCCTCTTAAGAAGATGTAGAGAGCCAGCAACATGGCTAACAACCCATATTCAACCCCCATCCTGAGAAACTCATTAAAAGCCGTCAATGGAGTACATGCATATCTGGCATCTCCCTTGTCAAGATTGACAAGAGTGTTTAAATTCACATTTTCACTGTAATCACTGAAATACCGGTACTGTTCATATCCGAATGCTCCGGCATAACTATCGGCTCCAGTCCCCATTATTCCATTATGGGCAATAATCTTTGTTGCTATTTTTGCCATATACAGTCGACCATCGGCTGACGGTTTTTTCAGAAAATACATGACGGCAAATAACGTAATCAACACTATGGATATTGGTAATAAGTGTTTTTTGATGAAATCCGATGAACGCGAATTCAAACTTAAGAAACACATGACGGGGACAATCACTGACAGCACAGCCAAGCGACTCTTTGATAATAATATCATTACGACCGATGTTCCTATGACGATGCATAATACCACCCTTAACAGCCGGCTCTTCAGCCTGAAAAACAAGACCACAAGGATGCTGCAGGCAATTGAAAGCAGACACGCAAAAATATTGGGATTCAACAGCGTCCCGACAGGATATGGTGCTCCCTGAAACAGTTGCATAAAGCCTATATACATCTCTCTTGATGAGAAGAACAAAAGAACAATCAACGTTAGCGCATAAGACTCTCTTTTGTAAAATTGGAACAACAACCGTGACACGGAATAGTAAAAGAACATCAGGACTGTATTTCTAAATCTGATATCATGCAGGCAGTCAATTAAAGAGGCATAATTACCATGCAGACAATGACATGCCAAGACCCATATAACAAGCAATAAAACGCTTAAGTCTATTGAAGCATATTTCTTGAACCTGTTGATACAATCTGTGTTTTTAATCATAGTTTCAGATTTGCTCTTTGTACATCTTTTTCAGATAATCCAGACATTCCCTCATCCTGTAGACATCTCCCTCGGTATTTTCCATACGATAATAGTTCAGGATACATCCGTCCTTAAGCACCAGAAGGAGTCTGTCATTGCAACCGAACAAGGATGTAAAAGTGTTTTTGTAATCAATCATTACCTCAAACGAATGGTTCAGATATTTGACGTCATTTATCAAATAACCTATGCCGTATTGTTCTGAAAGAGATATTACAACCTTTATCCGGCCCTCCTTACCCATAATCTTTTCACAATGACTGCTAAAAGATTCATAATTCTCAAGACGCTCAAGCTCACACTGGGAACACCTTGTTGAATCAATCCACAACAAGACTGACACATCCCTGAAGACTGTGTCACTGACTAAATAATACTCCCGGTTCTTGAACAAGAGCAAGCTGTCACATTCCAGTTCCTTACCTATTACGCCCTGTTGTGTCTTGTTTCCGGAATTACACGATGAAAGAAATACTGAAATGATTGTCAGACAAGACAAGAAACCTATTATCGTTTTTTTCATATCACAATTTTTATTGATAATCCATCTTGAAAAAGAACATATCACCTTCCTCAATATTTTGAGTTTCCACGAAATCCTTTACCTGAGCATAGAACGCCTTAATCTTTGCATCATGCAGAGATTCCGTTTTTGAAAGTATGTAATAAAGGCTGTATGGAGCACAGCCATAAACCGAATTGTCATAAACACACAAACGCGTGGATGAGAACAATATATACCTCCAAATATCATGTGTCTTCAACTCTGAAACTATTGATTCCTCAAAGAAAGAATCCGGACGCAACAATAATCCATAAGTATTATGGTGCTTGTCATACAACATGATGTAATTCTTCTTGTCAGAAAAGAAATTTACCGTCAGGTACCTGTCTGTCTCTGCCAATTCCGAGAATGAATCGGTGAATCCCTCTCCCATCGTTTTTGCCGATACCTCCGGATTCATCTTTTCAAGACCGGTCATTCCATCAAAATAATCATCGGGCATTTCATGATCCGATCTGAAACGGAACGAGGATTCCACCCCGTTATTTGTCAATGAAAAAATATTGTAATCATGCGTCAGTATAAATCTGAGAGTGTCATGATACAAATAAGACATGTCGGTATATCCGACGGAATAGTTATAACCGATATAATGTTCCGGCAAGTATAGGTAGTTATCCAGGAAAGAGCCATCATTGTCATATTTTACACAGTAATGACCATCATATTCACTGTCACCGAATATAGAAAGCCCGAAACTGCAATCATCGGTTACATAATATTTCTCTGCTCTTACTTCATGTCTATTCAGAAAAGAAAGGAAGTTACCGCTTTCATCAAAACATAAGACACGACCCGCCGACCTGTCATAAACCATCAATGTGTCTGTTTTAATAAACATGTTACCAACACTTATGATTTCACCCCTACCACGTCCTTTCAATGGTTTTGAAAAACGCAAATGACCTGATTTGTCATAACCTATAAGATAATCTGTCCTGTCCGAAAGAAAATAAAAACCATTATCAGAAACCGACATTCTGGGATATCGCAGATGCACCCAACTGTCTTCTACGGTAAGGTTTAAAACATCGATACTTTTTATTCTGTCTATAATATCAAAACAATCAGACTGATCCGTCAAGTCAATTATCTGTTTTGACTCAAAGCCATACAACTCTTTCCTGTTTGAGCAGGAAACAAGCAATAACAATAACGTGATTGAACAAACAAAGCGCTTCATATAAACTGGTTTTAAATATTTGGGGCCGAAGCCCCAAATATGATTAATAATACGCATACTCCGGAACTACCGTCAATCTGGTCATGATCCCATTATTATTGAGAAATGCACCTACAAATCTCATTTCGCACATGGAATTATCCTTTTGATGGCACCATTGTTCTATGACCGATGTACCTGATATGTTGCTGAACCCATATATTTTGCAGAATTCCTTAACGGAGATTTCTCTGCTGGTAAGAGACGTTTCAAATTGAATCTGGACCTCCTCACCATTCATGTTCATCCAACCATACCAGGGTTCATTTGCCGCATATGCTATTTGTGTGTCAAACAGCAACGCCTTACGAATGGATCCTATGGAAACAAAAGATGCCATTGCAATCGATAATATCAATAGGAAAAACAAACGTCTTTTCATATAAAACAATCCTGTTAAAAGGGGTTACTCCACACCTGGATAACCTGACCATTGGGTGTTACAATGGCTACTCCTGTCATAGATAACGGGCACAGATTGTTCCTGTCATTATCGCAATGGGTTTCAAATATCCTGCATGCATTAAGTGCCGTATGGGACATATTGGCATTGGCCGCTATGTCGTCATAACTGACTCCCATACCACCACTCCAGCTACTGGGATTATCAAACTGAGTCGTTTTGGGATAGAAATTGTAAAGTGCCAGATGCTCGTTTCCATCCGATCCATAAACATATGCCATAGTAGGATCCGCATATGCCATTTGAGTGTCAAAAAACAATGCACGTTTTAACGGGCTTACAGTTATTGCTGATAGCGCTGCTACTATTGTCAGCAGATAGTAATGTTTCTTTTTCATTGTACTTTTAAAATTAGTTGGTTAATAGATTAATAATTCTGACAGTTGGTAACGGGTACCAAACGGGTTTGATTATAATCATGGTTTTTGCTGTTATCAGATTTATGGTTACACTTTAAACCTGGAATATAAATGAGTGTTTACATGGTACTTTGCAAGGGTCTCGATGTTATTGATCACATTTGTAATCCAAGGTCTTTTATGGTCTCTCACGTTTCCCAACCGGCCGGGTCAGAGTCAATATCAACCAGAGGACGACTCTGACCCGAGCGGAAGGCCGGAACATTTGGCACCTTTTCTGCCTGTTTACATGTTACGGGCGTGTTTTTCAATGGACACGAATACCTAGATGAAAGAAAGTGTTGTGCTAAATACTCTATGCCGGAAAACAAAACAAGCCCCAAGCCAGACCGTTTTTTTCCGGCCGGCTTGGGGATATAATCCAAATCAGAAGAAACAATCTGACAGGAAAAGGATGCAAACAAGGTTCTCACAATAAAAACATTAATTGATTAAAAAGGTATTACATTTTTGCCCAACAAAAAAAGTCACATCTTAGAATCCTTGCGTTTCTAAGCATGCGACTTATATCTGTTTGCTCTGCAAATATAGGGTATGGTTTTCGCACACGCAACACTTTCAAAGATTTTTTTTAGTTTTTCAAATCAACATCCCGAACCTAGAGTTTTTTTGCATTATCTTTACGTACTCTAAACAGTCAGTAATCAATATCAAAAATCAGCTGTAATGAAAAAGACATTACCACTCCTGTTTCTATCAGTCCTAATGGTGGCATGTGCAGATACTAATGACATGTATTATCTGCACGGTTATTTCCACAATACTGACAGCAATACCGCTTATATTATAAGTTCCGGTCAGGCAATTGACTCGACCAAGATGGACAGCACCCATCATTTTGTCTTTACCGGGACACAGGTTACACCCCAATTGGTATATGTGGCCGATGCCCGAACCGTACGTGCGGCAAACAACGCCTGCCAGGTTGTACTGGAGCCCGGAATGCTGTCTATATTCGCACGCCCCGACCATGAGGGTGAGTATGATGTTCTAGGCACCGAATCAAACAATCTGCTCACGGAGATGGATAAGAAGGAGCGTGAGCTTGAGCAAAAATATGACGAGCTGAACGGCCAGCAGAAAGAACAGGACAAACTCGTTGATGAATGGTACTCCTATCTTAGGAATAACGCCAAGAAACATACAGACATACTGTTCGGTGTGGTCTGCCTGCGTGAAGTTTCCTATGAGCAGGACCCCGCTGTGACCAGAAAGATGTTGGATGCCTTCAAGCCCCAGTTGCAACAGTCCGAGATATGGAAGCAACTTGATGAGCACAATGTAAAGGCACTGGCTACGGCACCCGGAAAGAAATACATTGAATTCAGCCAGACTGATCTGAACGGAAATGTGATAGCATCAAAGGATGTCATGGCTACTCCCGGCGTCAAGTACGTTCTGATAGACTTCTGGGCATCATGGTGCGGACCATGCATGCGCGAGCTGCCGTATCTTAAGGAGACATACAGCAAATACTTCAATAAGGGTTTCCAGATTCTGGGCGTATCACTGGACAGCAATCGTGATGCATGGCTCAAGGCTATCGAGGACAATCAGATGAACTGGATACAGGTGAGTGATGTCAAGGCATGGCAGAATGAAGTAGCCCAGCTGTACGGCATCAATTCAATACCCTCCAATTTCCTGGTCGAGGCAAGTACCGGTAAGATAATTGCCACAGGCCTTAGAGGTGAGGACCTGCAAAAGAAAATAGCAGAACTTCTTAAGTGATATAGGATAATGGCAAACAGCAAGATGGCGTCGTTGGCCAAGGACACGGCCATTTACGGAGTGAGTAGTATCATAGGCAGGTTTCTGAACTATCTGCTTGTACCTATTCACACAAAGTTTATTAATCCTGCCAGCGGAGGTTACGGTATCGTGACCGAAATGTATGCCTGGGCCGCACTGCTGTTTGTACTCCTTACCTTTGGTATGGAGACCACCTTCTTCAGGTTTGCCAGTAAGGAGGGTGAGAATGAGTCTATGGTATACAGTACCGCACTGCGTCTGGTAGGCGGAGTGGGACTGATGTTTGTTATACTGGCATTCTCATTCCTGGGCCCCATCTCCCAATTCCTTGGTTATTCCGATCATCCCGAATATGCAGGTTGTTTTGCCATAATAGCCGCTCTCGATGCGTTCCAGGCAATTCTTTTCAGCCGTCTGCGTCAGCAGCATCGGCCCATCAAGTTCATGACGCTCAAGATGGCGTTCATCATACCGAATGTACTGCTCAACATATTCGTATTCTGGCTCATGCCCAAGATGTTCGGTTTCATGCCGGGACTGGAAAGCATATATATAAAGTATAACTACGGCGTGGGTCTGATCTTCTTTGTAAATCTGCTGTGTACATTCTGTGTGACATTCGGATTCATCAAGGAACTCAAGGGCATCACATTCGGATTTGACGGCAAACTGGCACGCCGCATGCTCGCATACGCGTGGCCCATCCTGCTGCTGGGTCTGGTTGGAATACTCAACCAGGTGTTTGACAAGATTGCATTCAAACATATCGTGACAGACCCCAAGGTCGGTGAAGTCCAACTGGGCATATACGGAGCCTGCTGCAAGATAGCCATGCTATTGGCCCTGCTCACTCAGGCATTCCGGTATGCTTACGAGCCGTTCGTATTCGGTGGCAGCAAGGACAAGAACTCCAGCGAGACATTGGCTCAGGGTATGAAATACTTTGTGATATTCGGTATCCTGGCATTCCTGGGTGTAATGTTCTATTTACCGATTTTCAGATATCTGGTAACAAACCATGATTATTGGGTAGGATTAAAGGTTGTTCCCATAGTAATGCTTGCCGAGCTGTTTATGGGTATATACTTCAACCTGTCGTTCTGGTATAAACTGATAGACAAGACGTGGTGGGGTGCAGTGATGAGCGGAATCGGTGCAGCCGTAATGATATGCATCAACTGGATATTCGTTCCCAAGTATGGCTATATTGCCTGCGCCTGGGGAGGATTTGCAGGTTACGGAACATGCATGCTGCTCTCCTATTTCATCGGCCAGAAAAAGAGTCCCATCAATTATCCTTTGACGGACATCTTCAAGTACGTCATACTGGCCGCCATTCTCTACGTAATTTATTTAGGTGCAGAGCCCCTGCCCACATGGGCATCGCTCATAATCAACACCGTCCTGATTTGTGTATACATGGGTTACCTCTTCAAGAAGGATCTTCCTCTCAAATCCCTCCCTGTTATAGGCAAGTACTTCCGCAGATAATAACCCTCAAAAAAAAGGATTATGAAAAAGCTTCTTGTTTCTTTAGTGTTATCCTTCGTTGTACTGGTATCAAAAGCCGTCAACTTTACCGTTGACGGTATCTACTACTTTACTATCGACGATGAACGGGTTTCAGTCGGGGTAGACAGCGAGTGGGATGCAGTCAAAGAAAAGATGATTTACCACTATTATACCGGAAGCCTGACAATCCCATCGTCAGTAACCTACAATGAAAAGACATATAAGGTGACTAGCGTATACCTTTGGGGTTGTTCAGAACTGACAAGCATAACCCTCCCAAGTACTCTCGAGGAGATTGCAGAGGGCGGTTTTGCTGACTGTTCCCAACTCACACAGATTACGCTGCCCGAATCACTCAAGAAGATAGGAGGCTTTGCATTCCAAAGTTGTGACAATATCAAAGAGATAACCATCCCTGCGTCTGTACGGGAAATAGGTCAGGACGCCTTTACTTTATCTGGAATTGAGAAGATGGTTATCAAGGATCTGGCTGCATGGTGCGGTGTCAAAAAAGCAGGCGGATTTATCAGCAGCAACACCAAGGTCTTTCTGAATAACCAGGAGATAAAGGATCTGGTAGTTCCGGGCGGTGTTACAATCATCGAGCCCAATACATTCAACGGATTCAAGAGCATTGAGACCGTCTATATTCCCGCCGATGTGGATTCAATCGGTGACAACGCTTTTCTGGGATGCACAAACATCAAAAAGGTAACAACTCATGATGTCGCATCATGGTGTGGAATACGTTTCGGCAATACCATGATTCTTCAAAACGGATCCATCATGTTTCTATCCAATCCTGTCTGCATCTCACGGAACCTCTATATAGGCAATGAGCAGTTGACCGAACTGAATATTCCGGAAGGCATCAAGGAGATTGGTTTCAGCGCATTTGAGCGTTGTCTTGGAATCACCAAGGTCTCTCTCCCCTCAACACTCAAAAAAGTCGGGGCCGATGCGTTTTACAATTGCACCGATATACAGATAGTTGACATAACCTCGTTGCAGGATTACTGCAGTATTGATTTCGGCAATACCGGCAGCAATCCGTTCCAGGATTATATAATGGACCGGGCATGGACCTGGATGCTCATAAACGGAGAGTATATTCGCGACAGGAACGTACTGCAAATACCGGACGGACTTACCGAGGTTAAGGCAAACAGCTTTGCCAAAGTTGATAATGTGGGCACTGTAATAATCCCCGCATCGGTTAGCAGGATTGGACGTCAGGCTTTCTACACATCGGTACGTAATCTATATACTGTCTACATAAACGGACATATTGCCGATATGGGTGAGCTGGCTTTTGGAAACTGTCCTTACATTGGCACATTATATGTCAATGACGCCAATCCGGACTCTATCCCTGAGAACGCGTTCTATAACTACTATCACCCCTCAAACAACGTTACTCTTGGCCTGGATTACAACTATAGGAATACCAAACTGATAGTGCCTGTGGGAGCCAAGGTTAAGTATCAGCAGGCAAGCGGCTGGAAACAGTTCCAGAACATTGAGGAGGCCGACTTTACCAAGACAACGGGTATAAAAGAAGACGCCAGCGGTATCAAGGAGAGTTATACGCTGGACGGTCGCCAGGCAACTCCTTCCGCTGGAGTCATAATCATTGAACGTTTGAGCGACGGCTCAACCCGCAAGGTCTTAAGATAAGGCAGCGCGGATATCGGCTGCTATCTTCTGGAATTCCTCGGGAGCAAGTTTGAGTTTGGGATTGCTGAACAGCATATCCTTCTCACTCTGCATGGGAATAAGATGTATGTGCGCATGCAGAACCTCCAGGCCCAGCACTGCCTCACCAACCTTTATGCAGTTGAACACCTTCTTCTGAGCTGCAGCAATCTTCTTGGCAAAGAGCTGCAAGTCACAAAGCTCCTGATCTGTAAGGTCAAACAGATAGTCAACCTCACGCTTGGGAATGCACAGGACATGACCCTTTACCAGCGGGTTGATATCCAGAAATGCAAAGCAGTTCTCCGTCTCGGCAATCTTGTAGCAGGGAATCTCACCTGCTATGATACGGCTGAAAATTGTCATAATCAGAGAGTGATTTCAAGGATTTCAAAACCGATCTTGCCGCTGGGGATGGTAATCTCAACCGTCTCACCCACCTTATGGCCAAGCAGACCCTTTGCGATAGGAGTGCTGCTCGAAATTTTTCCGCTCTTGAGGTCTGCCTCGCTCTCAGGAACGATTGAGTAGACCATAGTAGCGTTATTCTTGGTGTTGCGGATCTTTACAGTGGTAAGAATCTGCACGGTCGATGTGTCTATCTTGCTCTCGTCAATGATCTTGGCATCGGCAATCTGTGCCTTGAGCTGGGCAATCTTAGCCTCAAGCATACCCTGTGCCTCCTTGGCTGCATCATACTCAGCATTCTCTGAAAGGTCACCTTTATCACGTGCCTCGGCAATCTGCTGGATGATCTCCGGACGACGTACGCCCTCAAGATACTGTAATTCGGCTACCAGTTTCTTGTAGCCTTCCTCTGACATATATGCCATAATATCAATAATTTATAAGTTTTACAATTCAGTCTTGACATGAGCAAAAAAGAATTCCAACAATCCGTTCAAGTTGTTGGAACCCTAGTAGTCCGTGTCAGTCTCTTTCGCAAAGATAGCATATATTTTACACTATCCCAACAAAAGGGCCTTTTTTTACCTTCTACTCCAATAGCTTAGCTATCTTGCCGTCCAGTTCGTCGGTCTTCTCGGGACGGTCCGTGATGTTACCGTCACGGTCAATCAGGAATACTGCCGGCAACTGCTGGACATTGTATGATTTGAGGTATGTTGAATAGACACTTGATTCGTCACGTACGCATATCCACGGCAGATTTGTGGCAGTATTCATCCAATAACTCTCATCACTGTCAACAGAGACCTGATAGATACTGAAACCCTGATCTGCATACTTGTTGTAGAGAGATCTGAGGAACAGGTTATAGTTGGGTGAATAATCTGTTTTGAATGCCGTGAAATCAAGCAGTATGACCTTGCCTTTCTGGTCGCTGAGTTTCTGCATCACGCCTTTGCAATCGGGCAGCTCAATATCGATGATTCCTGTCTCAACAATCATGTTCTCAAACTGCTGGATAGCCTCTTCAGTCACAGTGTTGTTACGTGAGGGAGAAGTCTTGGCCATACCTTTGAGCGCCACGTTATGCAGATGAGCCGTACGTACAGCATCTGGATAATGCAAATCCATCTGTGTGGCTACGGCAGCAAAGTTCTTGGCATCCTGTCGGTCAACCTGCGGATTGAACAGCATTTGGCCATTGATACTCAGGAACAGAGCATAATAGGCACAAGGCGAGCTGGGATCAGGGAGTATGTATTTGGTCATGACATCTGACTTGAATACATCAACCATCTCACTCGCCTGCTGCTGGAGTGCGACGGGATCAGGATTGCGATACTGTGAGGTTAAACGACGCAAGTCCTGAAGCAGACCTATCTGATCCATAACCAGGTCCTTGAGACGGGCCGAATTATCCGAACCCTCAACCATGTATGCTATCTGCATTACAGGCAGGCTGGCCTTAACGGTTACGGTCTCTGTGGAATCAATTGCCAGATTGACTACTTTGCCGTCTACGCGAAGGCGATAAAAGTCAAAGCAATCCTTGGGGGCGACGGGGTTAAAACTGAACTCACCTTCACCTTCAAGTTTAACGGAATCTATGACCTCAACCCTGTCCAGACCCATATGGTCAAGATAGAGCGTCTTACCGTCGGCTTCGGCTATCTGGCCATTCAAAGTAAACCTGTCAACTTTGGGTTGACAGGCTACTATAAGTATGGCCAAAACGGCTATTACGAGATTACTGCGCTTCATTGTTCTCAGTATTCTCCTGCTGGTCGTTACGGCGGTTGTCATGATGATGACGCGGGCCACGGTCCTGACGGGGACCACGATCCTGACGCTCACCACGGTCCTGACGGGGCTGGCGTGCGGGACGCTCCTCATAACCCTCGGGCTTCTCGATCAGAGCACGACGTGACAGTTTGAACTTACCGGTCTTGGGATCGATGTCAATCAGCTTGACCTGAATCTTATCACCCTCCTTGATGCCGGTCTCCTCGATGGTCTCGTAACGCTTCCAGTCAATCTCGCTGATGTGCAGCAGACCGTCCTTACCGGGCAGGAACTCTACGAACAGACCGTAAGGCATCACGCTGCGTACGGTACCCTCATAGGTCTCACCTACCTCAGGAATGGCTACGATAGCACGGATCTTTGCGAGAGCGGCCTCGATGCTGTCACGGTTCGATGCGGCAACCTCAATCTTGCCTACGCCGTCAACCTCATCAATGCTGATGCTTGCACCGGTCTCCTCCTGCATGCCCTGGATGATCTTTCCGCCCGGGCCAATGACTGCGCCGATGAACTCCTTAGGAATGGTAAGGGTCTCGATGCGGGGAGCATGGGGCTTAAGATCTGCGCGAGGCTCGGGAATGGTCTCGGTAATCTTGCTCAAAATATATTCACGTCCGGCCTTGGCCTGAGCCAGAGCCTTCTCAAGAATCTCATATGACAGACCGTCGCACTTGATATCCATCTGTGTGGCGGTAAGTCCCTTTACGGTACCGGTGGTCTTGAAGTCCATATCACCCAGATGATCCTCGTCACCAAGGATATCTGACAGAACAGCGTACTTGTCCTCGCCCGGGTTCTTGATAAGACCCATTGCGATACCTGATACGGGGTTCTTGATCTTTACGCCGGCATCCATCAGGGCCAGTGTACCTGCGCACACGGTAGCCATTGATGATGAACCGTTAGACTCAAGAATATCTGAAACCACGCGAACGCAGTAGGGATAATCCTCAGGTATCTGACCCTTGAGTGCACGCCAAGCCAGATGGCCGTGACCTATCTCACGACGGCCCAGACTACGCTGTGCCTTAGCCTCACCTGTGCAGAAAGGCGGGAAGTTATAGTGGAGCAGGAAACGCTCGTCGTGCTGATCCAGCACATCGTCTACCATCTTCTCATCATCCTTGGTACCCAGAGTGACTGAGCAGAGAGCCTGTGTCTCACCACGGGTGAATATTGATGATCCGTGAGGTCCGGGCAGGTAACCAACCTCGCACCAGATAGGACGGATATCGGTTGTCTTACGACCATCCAGACGCTTGCCCTCATCGAGCACGCAGCGACGCATTGCATCGCGCTCAACATCGTGGTAGTAACGGTCAATCAGAGCATCCTTCTCGGCCAGCTCATCCTCTGTCAGTTCGGGATGTGCTGCATGATACGACTCCTTGAACTCATCACGTACAGCCTCAAAATTGGCCTCACGTGAATGCTTATCGGCATTGCCCTCGGCTGCCAGGTCATATGACTTCTGGTAGCAGGCATCCTTAACAGCCTGACGCAGATCCTCGTCGTTGACCTCGTGGCAATACTCGCGCTTTACGGTCTTGCCCACCTCCTCGGTCAGCTCCATCTGGATCTTGCAGTGCTTCTTGATCTCATCGTGAGCGGCCTTCATGGCACCAAGCAGGTCAGCCTCGCTAACCTCCTTCATCTCACCCTCAACCATCATGATATTGTCATAGGTTGCGGCAACCATCACATCCATATCGGCCTCTTCAAGCTGCTTGAATGTGGGGTCAATAACGTACTCTCCGTTGATGCGGGCTACGCGAACCTCGGATATCGGACCCTGGAAAGGTATGTCCGATACGGCCAGAGCAGCCGATGCTGCCAGACCGGCCAGTGCATCAGGCATCTGCTCACCATCAGCGGAGAACAGTATGATATTTACGAAAACTTCAGCATGATAATTGTCCGGAAACAAAGGACGCAGTGCGCGGTCAACCAGACGGCATGTCAGAATCTCATAATCAGAGGGACGGCCCTCACGCTTGGTAAAACCGCCGGGATAACGTCCGATTGACGCATACTTTTCTCTGTACTCTACCTGCAGCGGCATGAAATCAGTTCCGGGAACTGCATCTTTGGCGGCACATACAGTGGCCAGGAGCATTGTTTTGCCACATGTCAGCATCACGGCTCCATCGGCTTGCTTTGCCAGTTTCCCGGTCTCCAGTTTGATGGTTCTTCCATCAGGAAGCTGGAACTCTTTTGTTACAATTTTCATCTCTAAAATGTTATAAAACCTCTAATAAAAAATAATCCTCTTGGATAAATTGCGGCAAATGTAGTAAAAAATATGGTTCGCGCGGCACGTGAATCATATATTTAACGTTGACAACTTACTGAAAGTTCAAGATTTGCGGTTTGTACGCAGTAAAGAATCCAACCAGACGGCTACCGTAGTGACAGGCGCGGTAATATCCTTTCCTTTACGGAGCATAGCATTGAACAGCCAGCCTATGAATGCCGCACCCAAGTGCACTGCATCAGTTGCGGGATTGACATTGGGCAGCATCGCTGCATCTATGATAGCAAGCGCAATCACAATGTACTTGATCTTGACCGGGCCGATGAGCGGTATAGGTTCAGTGCTGTCCGGGGCACGGAATGCAAGTGCGGTACAGAATGCCAGTATGCAAGCCGAACAAAGCGGAATGCTGCCGGTCCAATCCTTGAGCTGCAACGAGGGGAACAGCATGAAAAGACCGGTGAAAACGAGCATTCCTGCAATGCCGCCAAGTATGTAAAGTCCTCTAAGATTATTTGATGTGAAGAATTTCAGAAAGACGTTGCCAAGCCAATAGAGAGTGATCATATTGAATATGAGATGCCACAACCCCCAGCTCGCAAAAAGTGATGTGATCACGCTCCAGGGTCTGAAGGCTATCAGATACGGACTCCACGGATAGTTGCACACTATGAATGCAAACTTGTCGTCACCGAACGAGAAGAGCGTGAAATTGATATCAAGCAGCAGCAGGATTACAAATACCGCGCAGTTGATAAGCACCAGACGGGTTACGATATCGCCTGTGCGGAATTTCAACTTGAGTTCCTCAATCAGTCCCATTACCAGGTGAATTTGATATGATTGTCCTTACGCTCCTTATGTCTCCAGTAGAGAATCAACAGGAATCCTGCCAGCATTCCTCCCAGATGAGCAAAATGGGCCACGTTATCGGCAGCACTGCCCCTGATGCCAAGACCCAGTTCCAACACCACGTATCCTATCACCAGCCACTTGGCCTTGATAGGGAACGGAAAAGGTATGATAAACAACTGGTTATCGGGAAATGTCATTCCGTAACCCAGAAGTATTCCGTAAACAGCCCCCGATGCGCCCACGGTCAGGATACGGTCCAGATACTGCATCATGGGAATGGTAATGCCGTTTCCTACTTCGGCAAGAGAATAATTGGCATAGACCAGTTCATAATGTACAAACTGACACAGCTCCTGCATGAGTCCGGCTCCAATTCCGCAGATCAGATAAAAAAACAAGAACCTTTTTGAGCCCCACTGTATCTCCATTATGCGACCGAACATCCAGACGGCGAACATATTGAAGAATATATGCTGGAAACCGTCATGCAGGAACATATAGGTAACCAACTGCCATATCTTGAAACTTGGAGCCAGGAAGAAATGAAGGCCTAACAGTTTGTGGAGGTCTATTCCATATTTGCCCAGCGCCATTGTGCCCATCCAGCAAAGCACGTTGATGATGAGAAGATTCTTGGTTACAGGTGGTAGTTTATTCATACTCTATTCATAAACTATGTTATGAGCCGCAAAAGTAGCCATTTTTTCAGTAACTTTGCGGTCCATAATCCGATAATATGAAAATAGAGACTTTGGTAGCTGAAAAGACCGTTCAAGCCATTAAGGCACTTTACGGTCAGGAGATAGAGGCCGCATCGGTCCAGGTACAGAAGACCAAGAAAGAGTTTGAAGGTCATCTGACCATAGTTGTGTTCCCGTATCTTAAGATGTCACATAAGGGACCCGAGCAGACAGCCGGTGAGATTGGCGTATGGCTCATGGAAAACGTAGAGGAAATCAGCTCATATAACGTAATCAAGGGTTTCCTTAACCTGGTTATCTCCACATCAGCTTGGGTTGAGATGCTCAACGGCATCAACGAGGACCCACAGTTCGGACTCCGCAAGGCTACTCCCGACTCACAGCTTGTGATGATCGAGTATTCAAGTCCCAACACCAACAAGCCGCTTCATCTGGGTCATGTGCGCAACAACCTGCTTGGTGGCGCGCTCTCAAATGTCATGGCTGCCAACGGCTACAAAGTCGTAAAGACCAACATAGTAAATGACCGCGGCATACATATCTGCAAGTCAATGCTTGCATGGCTCAAGTGGGGAAACGGTGCCACACCGGAATCCACCGGTAAAAAGGGCGATCATCTGATTGGTGACTACTATGTTGAGTTTGACAAACATTTCCGCGCCGAGGTAAAGAGCCTGCTGCCTGCAAATTATGCAGAACTTGATGAGAAAGCTCAAGAGGAAGCAAAGGCAAAGGCCGAAAAGGAATCTCCCCTGATGCAGGAGGCACATGCCATGCTGGTCAAATGGGAGGCCGGTGACCCCGAGGTTCGTGCCCTTTGGGAGCGCATGAACAGCTGGGTATATGCCGGATTCGATGAGACTTACAAGCGTCTGGGCGTCAGCTTTGACAAGATATACTATGAGTCACAGACCTATCTGGAAGGTAAGAAAACCGTGATGGAAGGTCTTGAGAAGGGTCTTTTCTTCCGCAAGGAGGATGGTTCCGTATGGGCCGATCTGGCCGAGAACGGCCTGGACCAGAAACTGCTGCTGCGCAGCGACGGCACATCGGTCTATATGACTCAGGATATAGGTACGGCGCAGCTCCGTTTCAAAGATTACCCGATTGACCGCATGATTTATGTGGTCGGAAATGAGCAGAACTATCATTTCCAGGTACTCTCGATACTGCTTGACCGTCTGGGATTCAAGTGGGGCAAGGACCTGGTTCACTTCTCTTACGGAATGGTTGAATTGCCCGAGGGTAAGATGAAGAGCCGCGAGGGCACGGTAGTTGATGCCGACGATCTGATGGACGAGATGATTGAGACCGCACGCGCCACATCGGCCGAACTGGGCAAGCTGGACGGCCTGACAAAAGAGGAGCAGGATGAGATAATGCGCATAGTCGGCATGGGTGCGCTCAAATACTTCATATTAAAGGTCGATGCCCGCAAGAACATGACCTTCAATCCTAAGGAATCCATCGATTTCAACGGCAATACCGGTCCGTTCATCCAGTATACTTACGCCCGTATCCGTTCAATCATGCGCAAGGCGGCCGAAGAAGGTGTTAAGCTCGAAAGCAAGCTTTATACCGATGAAAACGCCCAGATTTCAGAGAAAGAGATAGGACTTATACAATTGCTCAACGGATTCCAGGATGTAGTCCGCCAGGCTGCCGATGATTACAACCCGTCAGTTATTGCCAACTACTGCTACGACCTGGCCAAGGAGTTCAACCAGTTCTATCACGATTTCAGCATCATGCATGAACCCAGCCGTGACCTCAAGATGTTCCGTCTGGTTCTGGCACAGAACGTAGGCAAGATCATCAAACTGGGCATGGGCCTGCTTGGTATAGAAGTTCCCGAAAGAATGTAATTCTCAATAGGTAGGATCCCAACTAGGAGTCCGAAGGACGCGACCGGAGGGAGCTAAGCGACTAAAAGGAGCGCTTTTGCGGAGCAAAATAAAAAAAGAAATTGTATTTTTGGGACATGTCACAAAAATACTACGTTGTTTGGATTGGACTGAATCCGGGGGTGTATGACTCCTGGGAGCAGTGCAAACAGCAGGTAGAAGGCTGGAAGGGTGCCGTATATAAAGGTTTTGATACAAGGGAGGAGGCCGAGGAGGCCATCAACCTGCCTCCCGAGAATTTCATTGAGAAAAAAACTCCTGACCATAAGGGCGGCCGAAAGAAAAAAGAAAAGACCATTCCACCGGAGGTTATACGTCAGGCTCTGGCCGTAGATGCCGCATGCAGCGGAAACCCGGGACAGATGGAGTATCGCGCCGTTTATCTGGGTGACATGAAGGAGAAGTTCCATTTTGGACCCATACTGGGAACCAACAACATAGGAGAATTTCTGGCAATCGTTCATGCACTTGCCCTTTATAAAAGCCGCGGTCTGGACTGGCCGCTTTACAGCGACTCCCGTAATGCAATTGACTGGGTACAGAAAAAGCAGTGCCGCACCAAACTGGAACGCACCCCTGATACCGAGGCTGTATTCCAACGCATAGAGAGTGCCGAGCGTTGGCTCAGAGAGAACACCTATCGCAATCAGATCATCAAGTGGGATACAAAGAAGTGGGGAGAGATTCCCGCTGATTTTGGCAGGAAGTAACCGCTATTTTTCAGCAGAGTGGGACCTGGCAATTACAGGATGATTGGCAAGCCATTTCTGATACCCCTCCCAGTTACGTTTCCAACGGTTGTGTGTCCAAAGCCACAATTCAGGACTCTCCCTGATATTATCCTCAAGCAGACGCATGTAACGTTCGGTTACAGTAAATTCAGGCAGTTCGGCTGTATGCTCAAACATAGGTTGGATGTCACAGATGTAATGTCCGCGACGGGGACGGGTTACATGGATATACCAAACATATGTATCCATTTTTCTTGACAGGCGCTCAGCTCCGCTGAATACAGGAGTCTTACGGTTCATGAACTGAGTCCAGTAATGGACATTCCACCAAAGCGGAACCTGATCGGCTATCATTCCGATCATGTATTTTTTATCCTCTTTCTTATACTCCAGCAGACGACGCAGGACATTCTCCATCGGTATGCTCTCTGTTCCGAACTTGCTGCGTAACTTGAGCATAAACTGTTCCATGACTGGATTTTCCAGCTTATGGTAGACCTGGCATCCTACGAACTTGTCCACATCCTCAAAATGGTACATCAGCGACGGAATCCATTCCCAGTTGCCCATATGTCCTATATAACAGACATGTGAACGACCCTTGAGAGTCTCCTGCACCATGGATTCATATCCGGTAAACACCATATGGCGCTGAACCCAACGCCGTCCTGCCGAAACAGTCTTCAGACTCTCCATGATCTGGCACAGGAACTGATAGTAAAAACGGCGCTCTGTTCTGCGGAGCCACTTACGGTCATTCTCCGGGAATGAGAGTTCAAGATTCTTGCGGACAATCTTCTTGCGGTATCTTAAAGACGGGCAAACAAACATTATGAACCAGACTATATCTGATATCAGATACAGGACAGGCAGCGGCAGCAGTGACAACACCCAGACGATACCATAGAGGAGATTTGCTGTTATCTTGCTCATAATCAAAACGTGTAATCGAACCTGGCCCCCACCACGAATGAGCGCCAAACCTTATCGAAATAATCCACACCACCATGGACAGAGAAACTCGAAAAAGCCGATGTACGCACTGTCATTCCGATATTTCCGTAGCAATGCATCCCCGAAGGAATCTCCCATTCCAACGGCTGATTCTGTGAGTCCAGGAAACTGTAACTGTTGCCTCCGGGCGAATAACCCGCTATGGCCTGCCCGTTAAGGGTAATCCTGTAAATGACGGGTATGTCAATGTCAAGTCCGGCTCCAAACGTAAAAACATCTGCCACACTTCCCTGATCTGGAAGGTAAACATCATCGGCTCCGGTCCATTTCATCTGGGTGACTCCGGCGCGAACGGTAGGTCCGATGTACCACGGCATCCATGTGGCGTCAATACCTATCGAACAGGCCGGTTTGGCATCAGGATTTCCGTATCCACCGGACGTAAACACATCGGCACCGATGCTGTAATCAGAATAGAGACCGAATTTCCACTGCGGCATATCCTCAATGTCGGGAGCCATTATGGCACGTTTCAGCCCCTGCTCTCCGAACAGGATATCGGTAAGCTCATATGCAAGTTCCGTGGAGAAAATGCCGATAGCGGCACCGCCTAACACATCCGAGCACCAATGTCTGTTGGCTATCGTACGGAAAATGCCGGTCGTAGCGGCAATTCCGTAACCGCCCACGCTTATCCAGGGGCTTACGGTCTCTCCATACTCCTTATGAAGCATCTGAGCACACATGAATGCAGTTGCAGTATGGCCGGACGGATATGAATTATTTGCTCTGCCGTCAGGGCGTTCTCTTTTGACCGTGTATTTAACAGCATTGGTAATACCCGCCTGGATCACGACTGATGCGCCATCGGCGGTTATCATACGAGGCCAGTCGCTGCGACTTTCCAATCCTGCAACCTTAAGTGCCAGCATTATGGCCGCGGGTGAGTATTGGATATAGTCGGCCGATGCCAGTGCCGGCGATTTGATGCCGCCCAGTTTGACAATGCGCTTGTCAAGATAGTTGTCATCGTAAAGTATACTGGTGGCAAGAAAACCCATGGGAAGCAGCGAACGCTGCGTGAAAGATTCCGGCTTGAACGCAATACTTGTGGAATCCTGTCCTAAAGACCAGTTAAGTGCATAGTCTATCTGATTAAGCGGCTTGTACGGCTTGAACGGATTGATTGCGGCGTAGGCTCCTGCCATGGGCAGCAACAAAAAGAATGATATAAGCAGGAGTTTCTTCATTGCCTGTTATGTAACGACTTAAAAGTACCTATTCTGTACCTTAACGTAATGAGTTGCTGATTATGTATGGGAGTGTCGGGCGTGAAATGAAGGTTCCAGCGGAATCCCAGCAACACGTTCTTGTCGTTTATGAAAATGATACCGAGTTCAGTCTTGTTGTAGAAAGAGTGATTGTAGAAAGGATCGCTGCGATGAAAATTCAGGCCAGCCTCCGGATCATTCAGATATGGTTGCTGGGGCGCTCCCGCAAACACGGTGCTCTTTATGTCAAACCTTTTCCATCCCACCTGGATGTCACCCAGAAATCCCATGGGGGTATACCAGAAGTCCGTAGCGCGGCAGTGAACCATCGAAAACAGGACACCGGCATTGGCTTTCAGTGTAAAATCTGTTTCTCCTCCTTTTGAGAGGTCAAATGACAGATGCGGATTGAACTGGAACTTCTCGTACAGTGCATGGTTATGTTCCATGGTGTTGGCAAAATGGGTCATGGCCACGAACCAGCCTCCTCCCAGCATGCCGTTGCCTATGAATCCGTCCCATACGATGCGGAAAGCCTCGCGGTTGGTGTAAGACTGGCGGCTGAACCAGTTGCAGTATATCTCCGTCTGGAGCAACGAGCCGTGGTACTGGATAACCGTTCCTCCTATAGTGGGTTCAAAAAAGGCGATGGAATCATATAGAAAGGCATCGGGAAGCTGACGCTGGAGCTCGCTGCGTGGAATAGCGCCAAATAAAGTATTCCACGAACGGGAGCGATATTTGTAGTATAGAATCAAATCAGGTTCGATACAGTCGTCACTCCCGAATTCCCACACCTTTGATACACCCAAGTTAATTTCATGTGGGCCTTGAATAAGACCGATTTTAGGCATGAGACGCATTCCGTAAATGGTCTGAGGCTGCATGTCGCCCTTGAATTCACGGTTGTCAAAAAGACCGTCATAAGCAATCTCCCCATATAATTCCTGACCGTGAATGTTAACACACATCACAGACAGTACAATTGCTGCTATTATTCCGGCCGCTCTTTTCATCGGGTGCAAAAAAACTTATCAACAGATTGGGCAAAGTTACCTATTTATAACACATGTTCAGTTTATTAGGACATATAAAATTTGTAACTTCGCCCATCAAATCAATGATTTCACTCAATGAAAGAGCTTTTTTCATTCCTGAAACGTTTTGTACGTCCATATCGCCGCAATCTTGTCGGGAGCGTGACGTATAATCTCCTGTCTGCAATACTGAATGTATTCTCATTCGCACTTATCGTTCCAATACTAAGGATCCTTTTCAAAATAAGCACTGAGACTTATGAATACACTCCTTTTTCGGAGGCAGATGGTCTGAAAGGCTTTTTCAGCCTGGTAAAAGACAACTTCTTCTACAAAGTCACTGATTTCATCAACCAATATGGCGAATCCAAGACGCTCCTCATATTGGGCCTTGTGCTTATAGTGATGACATTCTTCAAGACCGCCTGCTATTTCGGTGCAACTGCCGTAATGGTTCCGTTGCGTAACGGTGTGGTCCGCGACATCAGGATACAGATTTACGACAAGATACTCAGCCTGCCGATGGGCTTCTTCAGCAAGGAGCGCAAGGGTGATATCATTACCCGCATGAGTGGTGACGTATCTGAGATTGAGAACTCCATTGCACAGTCACTGGATATGCTCATAAAGAATCCTATCCTGATTCTGGTCTATCTGGGTACTCTGATTGCAATCAGTTGGCAGCTTACCATCTTCACTCTGGTAATAGGTCCGCTCATCATTTGGGTAATGGGTCAGATAGGACGTAAGCTCAAGGCCAAATCCCTTGTCGTACAATCCTTCTGGAGCGAGACAATGTCTGAACTGGAAGAGACGCTTGGAGGCCTGCGTGTAATCAAGGCGTTCCTTGCCGAAGATAAGATGTCCAAGAGATTCGCCGGTAGCAGTGAGCAACTCCGAAAGGCATCAAACAAGGTTCATCTGCGCCAGGCACTGGCTCACCCTGTCAGTGAATTCATGGGCACAGCGCTCATCGTAGTGGTGCTTTGGTATGGCGGAACACTTATCCTTAATTCGGCACATGCGCCTATTGACGGTCCTACATTCATTTACTATCTTACGATACTCTACAGCGTCATAAACCCCATCAAGGATTTCTCCAAAGCCGGTTATGCAATACCAAAGGGTCTGGCATCAGTAGAACGTATTGACAAGATACTTCTTGCAGAAAACAACATTAAGGATCCCCAGACACCCGTTGAACTAAAGGAGCTCAAGGATGAGATCGAGTACAAGGGTGTATCCTTCTCTTACGAGGATGGCCGGGAGGTCCTTCACGATATCAACCTGACTATTCCGCGTGGAAAGACCATTGCGCTGGTAGGCCAGTCAGGTTCAGGTAAATCCACCTTGGTAGACCTGCTGCCACGCTTCTATGATGTCGGAAAAGGCTCAATAACCATCGATGGAAAGGATATCCGCAAGGTTTCACTCAAATCCCTGCGCAGTCTGATGGGTAATGTCAATCAGGAAGCAATCCTGTTCAATGACACATTCTACAACAACATCACATTCGGCGTTAAAGACGCCACCCGAGATCAGGTGATTGCCGCTGCAAAGATTGCCAACGCACACGACTTCATCATGGAGACGGAGAACGGCTATGACACCAACATAGGTGACCGCGGCTGTCTGCTCTCAGGCGGTCAGCGTCAGCGTATCAGCATTGCCCGCGCCATACTTAAGAACCCGCCCATCCTGATTCTGGATGAGGCCACCAGCGCCCTTGACACAGAGTCTGAGCGTCTGGTACAGGAGGCTTTGGAGCGTCTTATGAAAGACCGTACCACCATTGCTATAGCCCACCGTCTTTCAACTATCAAGAACGCCGATGAAATCTGCGTTCTCCATGAAGGAAAGATTGTTGAACGTGGTACACATGAGCAGCTTATAGCAATGGACGGCTACTATAAACGTCTCAACGATATGCAGCAACTATAACACAACTATACAAAATGGTAAAAATCGGAACACCGCTCACCAAAGTTGCCAAGAAGGCATTGCTTTGCGGCTCAGGAGAACTTGGAAAGGAGGTTGCAATCGAATTGCAGCGTTACGGAGTCGAGGTCGTAGCCCTTGACCGTTATGAGAATGCCCCTGCTATGCAGGTGGCTCATCGCAGTTATGTGCTGTCAATGCTTGACGGAGCACGTCTGCGTGAGATTATCGAAAAGGAAAAACCGGATATGATCATTCCGGAGGTTGAGGCAATTGCCACCCCTGAGCTGGTTAAGCTCGAGAAGGAGGGTTACAACGTTATCCCAACCGCCAATGCCACATTCCTGACCATGAACCGCAAGGGCATACGCCAGCTGGCCCATGAGACACTTGGCCTGCCCACATCCAACTACCGTTTCGCAGCTACCCGTGAGGAGTTTGATGCTGCCATCAAGGAAATCGGCACACCCTGCGTCGTAAAGCCTATCATGAGTTCATCAGGTCACGGTCAGAGCGTATGCAAGACTCCTGCCGATGCAGATAACTCTTGGAAGATTGCACAGGAGGGCGGTCGCGCCGGAGGCGGTGAGGTTATCGTTGAGGGATTTGTCAAATTTGACTATGAGATCACGCTGCTTACCGTACGTCACAGCGGCGGCACGACATTCCTGAACCCGATAGGCCACCATCAGGTTGACGGTGACTACCGTGAATCATGGCAGGCACAACCCATGAGCGACAAAGCTCTTGCACAGGCACAGGATATTGCCAAGAAGATTACCGACGCTCTGGGCGGTTACGGTATTTTTGGCGTTGAGATGTTCGTATGCGGAGACAATGTTCTGTTCAGTGAGGTTTCACCGCGTCCGCATGACACCGGTATGGTTACAATGATATCTCAGGATCTGTCAGAGTTTGCACTGCATGCACGTGCCGTGCTCGGTCTGCCTATCCCCAAAATCAACTTCTTTGGCCCCAGCGCATCAAAGGCCATCGTTGTTGAGGGCGACACAAACATGATTGAGTTTGAGAACGTTGATGAGATACTTGCCGAGCCCGATGTTCAAGTACGTTTCTTTGGCAAGCCGTTCATCAAGGGACACCGCCGTATGGGTGTTATCCTGGCCCGTGCCGAAAGCGTAGAGAAGGCTCTTGAGAAAGTTGAGCGCGCCTACGCCAAACTGAAGGTAAAGGTTTATTGATCGAGTCCATTGGGGACGGTTCTTTTTGGCACCGTTTTGCTCAATAAGAAACAGCGGCTTAGTAGTAAGTCGCTGTTCTTTTTTTGTAGTCTTATAAAACGGTGCCAAAAAGAACCGTCCCCATTGGCTCTCGGGGGAGCTTAGCTCACTTTGAAGTCATGTAGATGATATACTGCTGAATGATGGCTTTCAGCTTCTTAAGCATCTCCCGCTCGATTTGAGGATAACTACCTTTTAGATTCTGCTTAAGAGTTGGATCCTGCCGATAGGAAAACAGACCAGTTTCATTTGTACCGTCGAATTGGAGAAGGTAGTTTCCCTGATAATAGGAGTAGAGGCCGTTTTGGAAGGTGGCGGCCCAGGTGAGGCTGTCGGGAGTACCAAACAGGTTCTGGCCGAAACTGATGACTGGTCTGTCATATCCCAGATAACCCAGTATGGACGGGAATATATCGGATTGCTGGGCTATTCCCTTGCGAGTACCTGTGAGACTGTCCTGCGGGCAATAGAATATGACAGGAACTCTGAAGTTTCCGTAGTCAGACTGATAATCGGGATGCTCCGAAAGATTGGTATGGTCGGCCGTAAGTACAAACAGTGTGTTATTGAACCAGGGTTGCCCGGAGGCCTTCTCAAAGAACAGTCTCAAAGCATTGTCCGAGTAACGGATTCCACGGTAAATAGGCAGATTTCCCTCACTTGGAAATTTATCCTGATAACGTTCAGGAACATTATAGGGGTGATGTGAGGAAGCCGTGAATGCCGATGCAAGGAAAGGCTCATGGAAAGAACCTAACATATCACACATATACTGCAGGAACTCTTCATCCCAAATAGCCCAATATCCGTCAAACACGTCATTTCCGCCATACTCCGGTTTCTTCACGAAATCCTCCATCCCGAAGTAGTCATTGTAACCTATCACCTTGGAGAAAGACTGGAACCCCATCGAGCCGTTGTCCGCCCCATGGAAGAAAGCCGAATAATAACCCTTGGTCCCAAGTTCCTTAGCCAGGCCTGTTATCTCCTTTGCCATTATGGTAGGAGTAAGGAACAGATGATCCTTAAGCATAGGGATACCCGATAGCACCGACGGCATAGCGTCAATGCTCTTGCGTCCGTTTGCCAAAGATGTCTCGAATGTAAGTGAACGGCTTATCAGGGTATCAATGAAAGGAGTACAATCGTGTATACCATGTGTTCCCGAATTCATAGCTCCGATGTATTCCGACCCGAAACTCTCGAGTATCAGTACCACGACATTCATAGGGCGGAAAACTGCGGTGGAATCAGGATAAATAACCGGCGAATAAATATTATTCAGCTCCTCTTCAGCAAAATACGCAGGAACCTTCATGTCCTCGTTATCCAATGTCCTGATTACGCAGAACGGAGTGTTGAGTATAGCTGCAGCCTGAGCCGGGGTCTTAACATACTGATAGGCATTACTCATGGTAATTGGCCTGATATTATGAGCCAATCCACCGCGTATTCCTGCAACAATACAAACAGTTGTAAGCATCAGGCAACAGGTACGTACAATGTAATAAACGTACGTCTTGCGATATTCCAGGATGGCAGGTATTTTTATAAATTTGCATAAGAGCCATACCATCACAATGAAAAGCACAACCAGATACCAGTTGTCTACAAGGGATTTGAGTATTATGGATGTTATCTGTCCGCCGCCTTCACCGCTGAATTCAGACAAGACCTGAAGAGTGCTTCTGCAACCTGTATACGGAAAGTAAACGGTATCGACAAGGTTCATCAAAACTCCGGCCGAAGCCATAATTACCAGTATGACCTTAGTGAGACGATAGTACCAAAGCTTTTCCTTGAAATGGAACGGAAACAACATAAGCACCATATACAAAGCACCTATGTACATGATTCCGGCAGTATCAAACACAAGAGAACCCTTAAGCATAGGCCAGACCATACCGGCCATATTGCCTTGGAATGAACTCCAGTTATACCAGATAAAGACGGGGTGACATATCAGGAAGGCAATATAGACAATGACCAGGTTCCTTATCATTGTCATGAAAGGAGTCTTGAATACCGGACTGGAACTATTGTCTGCCATTTCAACGGCTTATTTTGTATCTCTGTGCAAAATCAGAACTTACGTAATTTGATGTACTCATGCAGGCTTCGGTGCCAAATTCTATCCCGTATCCAATAAGTCGGCACCAATCATCCTGGCTCAGATTGTCCAGATTCTCCTTACGGATATTGTCCCTTACAAATCCGTAAAGGATACCTGCATTGAAATTATCACCTGCTCCGATGGTACTTACCGGAACAATGGGGTGTGAATTGAAACTGTATTCCTTTCCATCATCAATAACCAGCACCCCGTCTTTACCACGTGTGCAGATAAAACGGGGACAGTAATTTGAGATTTCATCATAAATCCTGTGACAGTCATCGTGGCCATACAGATTTATGAAGTCCTCATGGCTGCCACGGACAATGTCTGCAATAGCGAAATTCTCCTTGAATGTATCACGAAGCTTTTCCACCTCATGTGCATGGTTATCACGGAAATTCAGGTCATAGTATAGGATGGCTCCTTGTTTCTTGGCATAGTTCAGGAACGGCCTTACCTTGTCCTTAAGAACCGGATTCAGTGCAAAATATGCTCCGAATGCCACTATGTCATTCTCTTGGATGGACGGCATCTCAAAGTCGAGACGGTTATTCGGATAATCCTTGTAGAAACTGTAGTGGGCATCATTATTTTCGTCCAGGAACGCCAGTGAAATAGCGGTTTTCTTGCCCTGATAGCATGAAACGTAATCAGTGTTGATTCCGTTCTCCTGCATGAAATTCAGTATATTCTGTCCTACCAGATCTGCACCTATCTCAGTTATGAAAGTGCAGTCCAGACCGGTGCGACCAAGTGAAATCAACCCGTTGAAAACCGAACCGCCAGGTACAGCCGCTACCGGTTGGCCCTGACGGAACAGGATATCATAAATTGTTTCTCCTATGCCGAATATCTTTCTCATAACAGCTTCTTGGATCGCAGTCCCAGATAACCTCCGTGGTGACGTTTGTTATAATCTTCGACGGTGAATCCTATCTTTTTCATTGTTTCAACCACAAGAGCATCACCAATAACGTTCATGACAGTGGTGCTGGTGGTAGGAGCAAGTCCAAGTGCACAAACCTCATCGGGATGACCGGTACCAAGAACTATATCAGCCTGACGAGCCAGAGGACTCTCGGTATTTCCGGTGAGTACGATGAATTTCAAAGTGGGATCAAGCGTCAGACTCAATTCCATAAGCTCAAGAACCTCTCTTGTCTTACCCGAATTGGAAACCAGAAGAAACAGGTCGTTTTTCTGGAGGACACCCAGATCGCCATGCTGAGCCTCACTGGGATGCAGGAATATAGACGGAGTACCGGTGGAACTGAAAGTGGTAGCTATATTCATAGCGATCTGACCGGCCTTTCCCATCCCGCTTGTAATCAGCTTTCCTTTAAGCTCATGCACGTGGTGAACTATCAGATTCACCGCTTTTTCGTACTCATCGCCTATGGGTATGTTCAGAATAGCCTGTGCCTCTCTTGCGACGATGTCCTTAATTGATTCAATCATTGCTTTAATTCAATGAAGATTCTTTTTATTGAACTGCAAATATACAAATTATTCAGTAATTATAAAAAGCGATTATCATTCCAATCTGATCAAAAAAACAAGCTGGTGAGGCTCCTTTGCTGAAGGTATGTACTGAGGCTCAGTCCTAGCGCCCCACGCATCGTTTCCACCCACGCCTATAATCTCCCTGTCAATGTTGATGTTCAGATAATCCCGCTCAGGCAGTTCATATCCGTGACGTGCTGCCTCCAGATCCTCCTCGGAGTATTTCCATGCCCTGACATTCAATCCGTTTCCCAGACCATCCCCATCATAAAAGCTCAATTTTGGCATACCGGAATCTGTACTGCTCAACGAGAATCTGTCCACACCTACACGGTTGGAGTTATCCTGCGGGAATACATAATCCGTCATATAATCGCTGACCGTCATGGAATAACTGCCATACAGTGCACCGTTCCTGCGGTCCGGATAACACTCCCAAGGTCCGTATCCCATCCATTCGATGTCTCCGTATTCTTTAGGCACTCTCAATCTTACACCGAATTTTGGCAGGGATTCAACTATGACACTGTCCGGAACGTAATCCATTACGACACGGACTTCGGACTTTGAATCCAAATCCAGGAAATATGTCATTTTCAGGGTAGCACGTATTGGAAGGGCATATGTATACTTGGAGATTAAAATACCCTGCTTCTTACGGTTACCTTTGTACAATGAAAACTCACTTGACAGAAGTTTGCGGTTCGATGCGACAGTACGCCATACTCCCATGCTCCTCTCGTAGTCATTACGTATCTGGTTATCATTGGCCGGCTTCCAGAAATAGGGTTCCAATGGTTCGGCCAGAATCTCCCTGTCCTGATATTTCCAGCTGACAAACGTACCCAGACTGTCAAAAGAGTAGCCACTGTTCTCAAGATATTTCATCGCTTTCGCGGGCTTGATACTTTTTGCAAGTTCCTCAACATTAAAAGGTCTTTCCAAATAAGAAGAAACATGTACAAACTGGTCATAGGCCACAATAAAGCCCTGGTCTGCCCACAATCCGGGCTGAGAAAGCGATGCCATTACGGTCAAGGCTCTTTTCGGAATATCAGTTTTATGTTCAGGGATAGTCAATATACCGTTTCCATCGGGTTTTGAAAGTGATACAACATCCGATTCTCCGTTTTTGACATCAAAGAACCTGACACTGTAATCATATTCATCAAGAGATGTAAACCAGTCTCTGTTGATTACCCTTACATGAGTGTCATCAACCTTTTCAAAATGAAGGGGCTGATATACGTGCTTGACCTCATAATAGTGAGGATGCGGAGTGCGGTCAGGAGCCAGCAAGCCGTTGATTACAAAGTTGCCGTCATTGGGCATATCGCCAAAATCTCCTCCGTAGGCCCAGAATTCTCCTTCCTCGAGAGCCAATCCGCTACCCTTATAACTTAGTTTTGAACCAAATAAAGACTTTGCTATTCCTTGATCCACAAAGTCCCAGATAGCAGCACCAGCTATACTTGGATCTGCATATATGATATCCCAATACTCAGTCAGATTGCCGCCCGAGTTACCCATCATATGGGCGTACTCACGCATAAAGAACGGTCTGTCAGTAACCCTGCCTGCCACTTGTTTCAACCTTGCCGGAGCAAGATAGCTGTCATCATAAAGATCAGAAACTGAAAGGTCAGTATCGCTGAATACAAGACGTGTTGAATCCAGCTCATCCACCTTGGCACGCATGGCACGCATGTTCATACCGGAACCGCCCTCATTGCCAAGTGACCAGAAAAGTATGGAGGGATGGTTAAAGTCCCTTTTCACCAACGATTCTGCCCTATCGACATGGGCCTTGGTCCACTCAGGAGTATTACCCATCTGACGGTTTCGGAGTCCAAAACCGTGTGACTCCTGGCAAGCCTCGTCCATAACGTAAAGACCGTATCGGTCACATAGCTCGTAAAGTATCGGTGAATCGGGGTAATGCGATGTACGAAGCATATTGATATTGGCCTGTTTCATAAGCCTGATATCAAGCTCGGTGGTCTCAGGATCCACATAGTGTCCGGTACGCGGATGATGATCGTGACGGTTTACTCCACGCAGTTTGACCGGTTTGTCATTAATATACATCACTTCACCACGGTTCTCAATTCGCCGTACACCCGTATTCTGCACAAAACTCTCTACAACGTTTCCTTTTGAATCAAGAAGTTCAATCAGGCATTCATACAGATTGGGCTTCTCGGCCGACCAAACCAGCGGACGTTCCAGTACACCGGCCATATTCAAGGTTACAGTATCACCGGACCGGATGGACTTACTTGTACCTGTAATAACTTGCTTTATTTCGTTTCCATCGGCATTTTTACCCGACAGACTGACCCTTACAGCCAAAGGCTCGGTCTTCTTTGCGGATGCATTGACTGCCTGAACCCAAGTGTTTATGTCAGCACTACCGAAATCCGGCGATGGAATGAGCGATATCCTGTAATCGGAAATATGCTGCAACGGGCGTTTCCAGAGTTTTACCGGACGGAATATGCCGCTCAAACGCCAGAAATCCTGATCCTCTATGTATGATCCGTCGCTCCAACGGTATACCTCGACCGACAGACGGTTACTGCCCTCCTTAAGGTATGGAGTCACATCGAACTCGGCCGGCGACATACTGTTCTGGCTGTATCCCACTTTCTGTCCGTTTACCCAGACATAGAATGCCGAACTCACAGCCTCGAACTCCAGAATCCAGTTGTGAGAGGGGATATCGGCGGCATCAAAAAAGGTCACGTAACTTCCCACCGGATTGCGGGCCCCGTATGCAGTCCAGCTGCGGTCGGGAGTTCCGGTTACCTTGGGCGGTTCACGACGGAAAGGATATCGGGAGTTGGAGTAAATGGGGGTTCCGAATCCCTGCATCTGCCAGTCACAGGGAACATGGATGTCGTCCCAGCCGCTTACGTCATAACTTGCCTGATAGAAATCTGAAGGACGGTTTTCGGGATCGGGCGACCAATGAAATTTCCACGTTCCGTCAAGATATGTGATCTCCGGATTGCTTTTATGGGTTGAAGGATTGCCAAGAGTGGCATGGTAAGGCAATTTGTTTATGCCCAACACTGCAGGGTTCTCCCAATCAGGAAGATTCTGTGCCGACAAAGGCGCGGCAACGACAGCACAAAGGATAAAATGATACGCTTTCATGCCACAAATATAGCACTTTTGCGTTTTTATGGTCAGAAAAGAACTTGCTATTGGTTGCGGACCAGAAAAAATCTCTATATTTGCACCCTTGAAATTTTACGCACACGTGCACAAATAATTTAATAACACAATAAAACAGTATGCAAAACAAAGGATTCGTAAAGATTTTTGCGATAGCACTGACAGTGGTTTGTCTGTTCTATCTCTCCTTTACATTCAAGACCCGCAGCATTGAGAACAAAGCTGCCCAGAGCCAGGATGAACAGGCCTATCTTGACTCTGTAATGAACAAAAAGGTCTGGCTGGGTATCTATTCATACAAAGAGTGCCGTGAGATGCAGATCGGTCTTGGTCTGGATCTTAAGGGCGGTATGAACGTCATTCTGGAGGTTTCGATACCCGACGTGGTCAATGCACTTGCAGCCAACAGTCAGGATCCCGTATTCACCGAGACTCTGGCAGCTGCCAAGAAACGCTCTATCAGCAGTCAGGACAACTTTGTAGACATATTCGCTCAGGAGTATGCCAGAATCGCCGGTCCCGACGCCAAGCTGAGCGCATTCTTTGCCACCTCAAACCTCAAGGAGAAAATCAACTCACAGACTTCAAATGAAGAGATCATAGCAGTTCTCAAAGAGGAGGTAAATGCCGCTGTAGGCAACTCATTTAATGTACTGCGTACCCGTATCGACCGTTTTGGCGTAGCACAGCCCAACATTCAGGAGCTGGCCGGCAAGCAGGGTCGTATCATGGTCGAGCTTCCCGGTATCAAGGAGCCCGAGCGTGTACGTAAGCTCCTCCAGGGTTCTGCAAACCTGGAATTCTGGGAGACCTACAAGGTTTCAGAGATTTCGGATGTACTGACCCGTATCGATGCCCGTCTGGCACAGAAGTATGCCGACGAGAATCCCGATGAGGTCAAGGAAGAGACTCCCGCTCAGGAAGAGACAGCTCAGAAAGCCGATGACGATCTGGCCGGACTGCTTCTTGAAAATCCGGAAGATGAGAGTCAGAAGGCTACAGCTGCACAGCGTGAGGCTCTGCGCAAGAGCAATCCTTTGCTCTCACGTCTGAATCCCTATCCTTACGGAGACAGCTGGGTAGCCGGTTTGGCACACTATTCAGATACAGCCGAAGTCAACCGTATGCTTGCCAGCGCCGATGCCAAGGCCATCATTCCGCGTGACCTCAAGTTCATGTGGGGTGTATCACCTATGGACGGAACTGATTCATACTACGAACTCTACTGCATCAAGAGTGATAACAAGAACGGTCAGGCAGACCTCAACGGTGATGTCATCACTGACTCAAAGGCTGATTTTGACCAGCACGGAAGACCCTGCGTAAGCATGGTCATGAACACCGAAGGTGCACGTAAGTGGGCTTCAATCACCAAACAGAACGTCGGACGCGGTATCGCTATCGTACTTGACGGTTATGTTTACAGCGCACCTAACGTAAACGGCGAGATTGCCGGCGGACGTTCAGAGATTACCGGTAACTTCACCGTTGAGCAGACTCAGGACCTTGCCAATGTGCTCAAATCAGGTAAGATGCCTGCTCCCGCCCGTATCGTTCAGGAGGATATCGTAGGTCCTTCACTCGGTCAGGAGTCTATCCAGAAGGGATTCACTTCATTCATCATTGCATTCATCATCCTGATGATATACATGTGCATCATATACGGATTCGTTCCGGGTATGGTTGCCAATGGAGCCCTGTTGCTCAACTTCTTCTTCACTCTGGGTATCCTTACCTCATTCCAGGCTGCTTTGACGATGTCCGGTATCGCCGGTATCGTGCTCACCCTGGGTATGGCTGTGGATGCCAACGTGCTTATCTATGAGCGCACCAAAGAAGAGCTTAAGAGCGGCAAGAGCGTTCAGTCTGCATTGACAGACGGTTACAAGAACGCCTTCTCGGCTATCTTCGACTCCAACTTCACATCAATCATAACAGGTATCATCCTGTTCAACTTCGGTACAGGTCCTATCCGCGGATTCGCCACAACGCTTATCATCGGTATCATCTGCTCATTCTTTACCGCTGTGTTCCTGACACGTATCGTTTACGAGCACTTCCTTGGTAAGGGTAAGCTCCAGAACCTGACCTTCACCACCAAGTTCTCAAAGAACCTGATGCAGAACACTGCAGTCAAGTTCATGGAGGCAGCAAAGAAGTCATTCGTGATATTCGGTGCCGCTGCTGTCATCTGCATTGCATTCCTTGCAACCCGCGGACTCAGCAAGAGTATCGACTTTACCGGTGGCCGTAACTTCGTTGTTCAGTTTGAGGAGCCGGTAGAGCCCGAGGAGGTTCGCGCTATCCTTCAGGATGTGATTACCGAGGACAATGTCCAGGCAATCGCATTGGGTACCGATCACAAGACCATCCGTATCTCTACCAACTATCGTATTGACGAGGAGTCCGAGAACATAGACTCAGAGATTGAGGAGTTCCTCTTCACTTCTCTCAAGGCAGCCGGCAAGCTCAGCCCCAATCTGACACTGGCTACATTCATCGATCGTGAGAACCGTGACGGCGGATCTATCATCAGTTCACAGAAGGTCGGTCCTTCAATTGCCGAGGATATCACACGCGGTGCTATCATCTCAGTGATTCTGGCTCTGATCGCCATCTTCCTGTACATCCTGATCCGTTTCCGCAACGTCGCTTACTCAGTAGGTGCTATCTTCGCCCTCTGCTTCGATACCCTTATTATTATAGGTATGTACTCAATATGCTGGGGCTGGATGCCGTTCTCACTTGAAATCGACCAGACATTCATCGGTGCCGTGCTGACAGCTATCGGTTACTCAATCAACGATAAGGTGGTTATCTTTGACCGTATCCGTGAGTTTACCGGTCTCTACACCAAGCGTAACCGCAAGCAGTTGTTTGATGATGCTCTGAACACCACACTGGCCCGTACCATCAACACATCAGTAAGTACATTGATCGTGCTGTTGGCCATCTTCTTCCTGGGCGGTGACAGCATCCGCAGTTTTGCTTTCGCAATGATTCTGGGTGTTCTGTTCGGCACATGTTCATCACTGTTCGTAGCTGCTCCTACTGCTTATCTGGTTATGAAAAAGACCAAGAAAGAGAAAGAGGAGGTTGCCACAGTAAAGGCATAAGGCATATATCCTTATTTAAATGGGGGTTCCCTTGAGGGTTCCCCCATTTTTTTGTGAATAAATGTTTACGGATTAAGTATATTTCCGATATTTGTAACAACCAATTCTTAATGCAAAATGAGAAGAACGTTTTTAGCAATAGTCGTGTCGGTTGTTATGTCCATACCGGCATTTGCACAAAATGTCAATACAGATTCAATCAAGGCCGAGATGGACAAGATTGAGATCACCAATCCCGGTATGAAACAGGTAATCGAGAATTACAAGAAAGGCGTAATCAAGGGCGACCTTGAATCCATGAACCTGCTTGCATTGGAATGTATTTCGGGTAAGTATGTAAAAACCAACATGGAAATAGGCCTGAACCTTCTGGATGCTGCCGCAAAGAAGGACTATGTTGAGGCACAGTACAATCTGGGAAGTTATTTGTTCGTATTCTGGAAACGTCAGCCATCCAATGACGGTTTATTCTCACAAGGAATAAAGTGGCTCAAGAAAGCCGTCAAGGGAGGTGACAACCGTGCCATCACAATGCTGGCCAGATTCTATTACGAATATGGCAGCTACAAAAAAGAACCCTCTTATGTAGCCGGCGGAATACAGATGCTGGAGTCATACCCCAAGGTTACAGAAGTCAATAACAAAGACGAGCAGGTCCTTAACGCACAGGCATGGCTCGGCACAATGAATCTTGGCAAGTGGCGTATGGAGAATGATACTCTTGCACTTCGTGACGCCAAGAAATGGTACCGCATATTGCTAAAATCAGACCTGGAGTTCCCCAACTACTCCCAATACATTGATTCACTACAGGCTGTACTGAGCATGGGAGTTGCCATGAGAATTGACCCGCAGCCCACGCCGGAGCAGATTGAGGAATCCCAGAACAACGGTGGAATGGGCGGATTCCCGGGCGGAGGATTCGGTGGAGGATTCCCAGGTGGAGGTCAGCCCGGCGGACAGCCTCAAGGTCCACAGAGGCCACAGGCCAAGTTCGTGGGAGGCAACCAGGCTATGCAGCAATTCATCCGTTCCAACACCAACTATCCGCAGAATCTCAAGGATCAGAAGATCAACGGTCGCGCGACAGTATCATTCACAGTTGATACCGACGGTGCCATAATCAATCCGGTTGTTTCAAATCACGCGGTGGTAAATGGTGTGGAGGTTTTCATTCTTGATCAGGAAGCCCTGCGCACCGTGATGGTCATGCCGGATTGGATTCCGGCCGAAGAGAACGGACATCCCGTTCAGGCTCAGCACTCCGCTACAGTCAACTTTGGTTCCGGCGGCGGCATGGGCGGCTTTGGCGGTTTCGGATTCTGAATATTTTCTGCATAATAACTTGTATATATGCGGTATTTTTATGAAATGCCGCATATATTTGTACATATTGTATACTAAATAGCTTTAAAACTGAATAATAAATGGAATAATCTTGTAATTTTGCGACGTTTTTATACGAGATAACAATAAACGCTATACAAAAGTCATGACAATTAAAGAATTGGATCAGGTCGTTGTCCGCTTTTCGGGCGATTCCGGTGACGGAATGCAGCTGGCCGGCAACATCTTCTCCACTGTTTCGGCTACAGTCGGAAACAGTATCAGTACCTTCCCGGATTATCCGGCCGATATCCGCGCCCCGCAAGGCTCACTGACCGGTGTATCAGGATTCCAGGTACACATAGGTGCAGGTAAGGTTTATACCCCGGGTGATCAGTGTGATGTTCTGGTAGCAATGAACGCTGCCGCTCTCAAGACACAGCTCAAGTATGCCAAACCGAATGCCACAATCATTATAGATACTGACGCTTTCAAGAAGGCAGACCTTGAGAAAGCCGCTTTCCAGACAGAGGATCCTCTCTCAGAGCTGGGTGTTGATCCCGACCGTGTAATTGCATGCCCGCTTACCCAGATGGTTAAAGACGCACTTGCAGATACAGGTATGGATGCAAAGGCAGTTCTCAAATGCCGTAACATGTTTGCTTTGGGTCTGGTATGCTGGCTGTTCAGCCGTGATATAGAGATCGCATTCAATTATCTGCGTGACAAGTTCGCAAAGAAGCCTGAGCTGGCCGAGGCCAACATCAAGGTTATCCAGGCCGGTTATGACTACGGTCACAACACTCACAGCAGTGCCATGAACGTATATCGCATCGAGTCAAAGCAGAAGGAACCCGGCCGTTACATGGATATTACCGGTAACAAGGCTACAGCTTACGGTTTCATTGCTGCTGCCGAGAAGGCCGGACTCAAGCTCTACTTGGGTTCATATCCTATCACCCCTGCAACAGATGTTCTGCATGAACTTTCAAAGCACAAGTCACTTGGTGTCACAACCGTTCAGTGCGAGGATGAGATTGCAGGTTGTTCATCGGCCGTAGGTGCATCATTTGCCGGCGCTCTTGCCGTAACATCCACATCAGGTCCCGGTATCTGCCTTAAGTCAGAGGCTATGAACCTGGCAGTTATTATGGAGCTGCCTTTAGTAGTCCTTGATGTTCAGCGCGGCGGTCCCGCAACAGGACTCCCCACCAAGTCAGAGCAGACAGACCTGCTTCAGGTACTCTTTGGCCGTAACGGTGAGAGCCCCATGCCTGTCATTGCAGCTACATCACCTGTTGACTGCTTTGACGCAGCTTATCAGGCCAGTAAGATGGCTCTGGAGCACATGACTCCGGTAGTTCTGCTTACCGATGCTTTCGTAGCTAACGGTTCGGCCGCATTCAAACTGCCAAACCTGGCCGATTATCCCGCAATCAATCCTCCTTATGTCCCTGAGGAACTCAAGGGCAAATGGACTCCTTATATGCGTGCCGAGAACGGCACACGCTACTGGGCTGTTCCCGGTCGTGAGGGATTCACCCATATCCTGGGTGGTCTTGAGAAGGACAACCAGACCGGTGCCATCAGCACAAATCCTGAGAACCATGACCTGATGACACGTCTTCGCAAGCAGAAGATTGACAACATTCAGGTTCCTGACCTGGAGGTTATCGGTGACGTTGATGATGCAGACCTGCTCATTGTTGGATTCGGAGGCACCTACGGACATCTGCGTGCAGCAATGGAGGAGCTTCGCGCTCAGGGCAAGAAGGTTGCTCACGCACACTTCAAGTTCATCAACCCGCTGCCCAAGAACGCCGCCCAGGTTCTTACCAAATATAAGAAGGTGGTAGTTGCCGAGCAGAATATGGGTCAGCTCGCCGCATTCCTGCGTATGAAGGTTGACGGATTTGTTCCCTATCAGTTCAATCAGGTAAAGGGTCAGCCGTTCGTTGTGAACGAGCTCGTCAGTGCCTTCAACGATATCCTTAACAAGTAAACACACAGCACTATGGAATATACAGCACAAGATTTCAAGAAGGGACAGCCCCGTTGGTGCCCCGGATGCGGTGACCACTTCTTTCTGGCATCACTGCACAAGGCTATGGCCGAAATCGGAGTAGCTCCATACAATACAGCAGTTATTTCAGGTATCGGTTGCTCAAGCCGTCTGCCCCACTACATGGCTACATACGGCATGAATACCATACACGGACGTGCCGCAGCTATCGCTACCGGTTGTAAGGTTGCCAACCCTGACCTGACCGTATGGCAGGTATCAGGCGACGGTGACGGTCTGGCTATCGGTGGTAACCACTTCATCCACGCCAACCGCCGTAACATCAACCTGAACATGATTCTTCTGAACAACCGTATCTACGGTCTTACCAAGGGTCAGTACTCACCTACCTCACCCCGCGGTTTCGTAAGCAAGTCAAGCCCCTACGGCACCGTTGAGGATCCGTTCCGTCCTGCAGAGCTTTGCTTTGGCGCACGCGGCCATTTCTTTGCCCGCGCCGTTGCCACCGATGCTCCCGGCACCGTCGATATCCTCAAGGCCGCTTACAACCACAAGGGTGCATCAGTCTGCGAGATCCTGCAGAACTGCGTCATCTTCAACAACGGAACCCACGATGCAGTATATAATAAGGAGGGTCGTGCCAAAAACGCCATCTACGTCAAGCACGGTGAGCCACTGGTATTCGGCGAGAACAATGAGTTCGGACTGGTTCAGGAGGGATTCGGCCTTAAAGTCGTAAAGATTGGCGAGAACGGCATCACACTCAAGGATATCCTTGTACACGATGCCCACTGCCAGGACAACACTCTGCAGCTCAAGCTGGCACTTATGGGTGACGGCGACGGATTCCCCGTAGCTCTGGGCGTTATCCGCGACGTTGAGGCTCCCACCTATGACGATGCAGTAACAGCACAGATCGAGGAGGTCAAGGCTGCAAAGAAATACCACAACTTTGCCGAGCTCCTTGAAACCAACGATATCTGGGAAGTCAGGTGACATTGGGGACGGTTCTTTTTGGCCCCTTTTTATAGAAACCACAAAATGAACAGCGACGTACTATTACGTCGCTGTTTTTTATTATGCAAAAGGGGCCAAAAAGAACCGTCCCCAGTGTCACCTGGGGCCGATTTTGTCCCAAAATGAAAATTTTTTCGAAAAAATAGTTGAATTATAGTTGGACTATAAAATTTTTGTTGTATGTTTGCAGTGTCGACTATGAGTGAACTATAGTTTATTGCAATAAAGATATGAAAAAATTAAGTAAGAAAGAACTGGAAATCATGGAGTTGTTCTGGAAAAACGGAGCAATGACCACGAGCGAGATCCGGGAACTGATGCCCGATCCCAAACCACACATCAACACCGTGTCGACTCAGGTGCGTATGCTTGAAAGCAACGGATTCCTGGGACACCGCAAGGAGGGCACGGGTTACCGCTACTTCTATACAATAGAGTGGCAGGACTACAACGACACCTACAACGCCGATCCTCAGGCCCGCCTGATGGACAACTCGTACATCAAGCATGTATCGGCACTTGTCAAAGATGACAAGATTACGGTTGATGAACTTCGTGAACTTATAAACATGATTGATTCCGAAAACTAAAATAGTCCGCAATGATAGCATTTCTCATATATCAGCTCAAGGTTGCCGTTTTCGCGGCTGTTTTATACCTAATATATAAACTGACCCTTAGCAAGCAGACATTCCATGGTTTCAACCGTGCCATGCTGCTGTTGATAGTTGCGTTCTCATTCATCCTTCCTGTTTGCCACGTTGGTAGTATCCAATTAGTGGATGATGTGAGAAATGCCCTTCATATTAATTCAAATAATGCCATTGCTTCAAATACCACGATCCAAATGACTGAAACAGAGGTAAGCTCTGGATCAGAGTTACAGACTCAAGAGAACCCGGTGCCGGACGTAGTGGAACACAAACCTGTAAGTAAGCTATGGATTGCTTCCATTATCCTGTTTGCCGTCTGGTGTATCGGATTCATCTGGCTGACCTATGACAAGGTGAGGTCACTGGTTGCCGTACGCAGGGTTATCAGAAGCGGACGGTATGCCGACCGCCAAGATGAATGTGACGTCATTGAGAATGACGCCATATCACAGCCCATGAACTGGATGGGTTATATCATGATGCCGCAGGAGTGGCTCAAGAAGGAAAATGCAGCCGTATGGAAACACGAAATGTCACATGCACACAAGGCTCATTCCCTGGATCTGCTCCTGATTGACCTGATGCAGCTTTTCCAATGGTTCAACCCGGTAATGTTCCTTATTCAGAAGGAGCTTGAAATGATCCATGAATACCAGGCTGACCGCGCTGTACTGAACTCCGGAGCCGATGCCCGTCAGTACAAACTGATGCTGGTCCAGGCCGTTGCCGAAAGCCACGGTTATGCCATGACAAGCTGGTTAAGACAAACCAACCTAAAAAAACGTATAGATATGATGCAAAGAAAAGAATCTAACAGATGGAACAGACTCAGAGCTCTGTTCATCCCATTGTTTGCAATGTTGTTTGCAGTCCTGAACACAGCCATGAGTAGTGCACAGGACAAGAATTTCCACTGGCCGGCATTTGAGGACGGCAAGACTTGGATCTACCCTGACGGATCTGCAAAGGTCCAGACTTTTGACGGAGTGACAGCCAACATGAAGGCCGATGAAGTACCCGGTTACCTGGCCAAGTACAAAAAAGTAAAGACAACCCGTATGACCCTGCGTTATATGGAGCCCGTTCAGGACCTGAGCACGGTTTACCCGCTTGCACGCAAGCTGGCCGACAAAGGCATACACATCAACGTGGCCAACAACGACGAGATGCTAACCCGCATGACCATGCCCGAGTTCCGCTGCCCGGCAATCTATGACCTTGGCGGAGGTCAGTTTAAATTCGAGATGAACTGCGAGAGCGGAGACAACTCCATAATGCAGAACCTTGCCTCCCTGTTAAGCCAGTTTATGCCCGATTCACTCAAACAGATGGCAGAAAACAACAATCCGTCTGTGACAGGTGATCTGAAACTCATGCTGGACTGGGTCGATGTGTTTGACGGTCACGGTATAGCCATATTCCCCAAGGATATGACAACATCACAGGTGGACAAGATATCACAAGCCGCTTTCAAACGCGGAATAGATCAGGTATCATTGGTTACAGATACCATTGATTTCATGTATAACATGGTGACCATCATCCCAAAGAACTACAGCTTTGAGAAAGAATTCGGCAATATAGATGCTTATCAGGCTGCACAGAAACGTCTTGACAGACTGGTATCGGACTATGAGGAAAAAGGCCTGGTCATAGAGAACCCCAAGATATTCTATGATCCGCTGAGTTCCGGTCACAGCATTAGGGAAGTCATCAATACCCCCGAAGAACTGATTCTTGTCGCAGGATATACACGTCCCAAGTATCAGTGGGTGATAGGTTATAAGGATGCCGAGATAGAGGTAAACGGAGTCCGTTACAAGGCCACAAAGAGTGAAGGCATGGAAGGATTCGAAGACAACTATTTCTGGAGTCCCACAATGGGAGTGTTCGTACAGACACTGCATTTCCCGCCCATCCCCAAGGATGTGAAGACAATAGATTTCTACGACTGCAGTCCTACCAACACCAAGAAGATGATCCAGGTTACCGAGGACAACACCTTTATGAACGATGTCCGTTCCATCAACCTTGGAGTCAGCGAGAACCTTAAGACCACACATGTCAATGACGATGTCAAGGATTATTTCCGCGCAGACCGTGTTGACTTCTTCAAGGACAAGACCGTGGTCAACTGCCTGATGCACACCCACGCCGCACATTCATTCCCGGGTCATGTAAGCAGCGACTTCACCCTGACACTGGGTAATGGCAAGGTGATAAAGGCAAAGGGTATTGAGGGTGTTCCCGCCGATGAGGACTTTGACCGTCACGGTGACTGGATCAGGACTCCGTTCCAGGTAGTGTTCCCTGTAATATCTGAAGATGAGTGGAATGCAGGAGATGGAAAGATTGCGCTCAAAGGATCCGTACTCCATGAGCCTATGACACTCAACTTTACTGCAAACGGACCTGAATCCGGCATATCAGGTGTGGCTCTAAAGCCCATCAAATCATTGGAAAAGGGTGAATACACAGCATCAATAATAAAAAGAGAAAAAATGGTGTTACAAGGTATGGACCTGGGATGGATGCCCAAAGAGTCCGTTGACATTGAAAACTTCGTTGTAAAAGGAAACGGTGATATCGTGATTACGGGCGATAAGACCGGGCATCTTACAGATGGAACCTATACTCTGAAGATTGGTGCCGAAATAGAAAGAAACGGATTATCATATACATCTGTAGAACTGGCTTCATCAAAATCAAGCGTAATGTTTGAGGCACAAAGTCTTATTATGGCTGATAAACTGACATCCTTCCTGTTCTACACACCTACAACCATTGACGGTGTCGAAGTGTCCGACGATGCCGATGTCTGGGAGCTGGTGCTGGCACCCAAAAACACGACAGTAATAAATGTCCCCGACCAGGATTCAAAATCAGGTTCACTTATCATTATGCAAAACGATTAACTCCAATGTAAGAGGTAACAATAAAAAAAGGCGGTCATCGAGACCGCCTTTTTTGTACCCCCGCCGAGAATCGAACTCGGATTTAAAGTTTAGGAAACTTCCGTTCTATCCATTGAACTACAGAGGCAAACAGGTTTCTACCTATTCGGCCGCGAAGATACTGCTTTTTTGCTTAAGTTTGCAAGAAATGAAATGCCGAGTATGAGAACTATCTTTAAAATCACGATTCCGTTGGCAGCCATTGCAATAGGACTATGCTTTACCGCTGCAAAAGAGAACAAACCCAGTTATCCCATAAATAACGTGCCGTTCACATCGGTCAAGGTTGCACCCAACACATTCTGGGGCGACCGCATCCGTCAGAGCCGTGAGGTAACGATACCGTTGGCGTTCAGCAAGTGTGAAGAGACTGACCGCTACACCAACTTTGAGCATGCCGCCGCAAAGATGGCCGAAACCGCCCGTGGCGACAACAGCAGCAACTACCGTCCCACACAGTTCCCGTTTGATGATACCGATGTCTACAAGACAATAGAGGGGGCAAGCTATCTTCTCCAGACATACCCCGACAAGAAACTGGAAGCATACATAGACAGTGTTCTTGATATCGTTGCAGCCGCACAGGAACCCGACGGCTACCTCTATACCGCACGCACCATGAACCCCGCCCATCCGCACGATTGGTCCGGCCCTACACGCTGGAGCAACGAGGAGGGTGGAAGTCACGAGCTCTACAACCTGGGTCACATGGTTGAGGGCGCCATAGCCCACTACCAGGCAACCGGAAGCCGCAAGTTCCTGGATATTGCAATCAAATATGCAGACTGCGTATGCCGTGAGATAGGTTACGGCGAAGGCCAGAAGGTCATAGTTCCAGGACATCAGATTGCCGAGATGGCACTATCCAAACTCTATCTGGTAACCGGCGACAGGAAATATCTTGACGAGGCAAAACTGTTCCTTGACAACAAGGGCAAGACAGCCCGTAAGGACACATATGACCAATCACACAAACCTGTCATTGAACAGGATGAAGCCGTAGGTCACGCGGTACGTGCCGGTTATATGTATTCAGGAATGGCCGATGTAGCCGCACTCACGGGCGACAAGTCCTATATCGATGCCATCGACCGCATCTGGGAAAACATGGTGGGCAAGAAGATGTACCTGACCGGAGGCATCGGCTCAACAGGAGGCATTGAAGGATTCACCCAGAATTATGACCTGCCCAACATGAACGGATACTGCGAGACATGCGCCGCCATTGCAAACGTCTACACCAACTACCGTCTGTTCCTGCTTCACGGCGATGCCAAGTACATGGACGTACTGGAGCGTGCCCTCTATAACGGCGTGATAAGCGGCGTGAGCCTGGACGGAGGCGGGTTCTTCTATCCCAATCCGCTTGAGAGCCACGGACAGCATCAGCGTCAGGCCTGGTTCGGTTGTGCCTGCTGCCCCAGTAACATCTGCCGTTTCATACCTTCGGTTCCCGGATATGTTTATGCAGTAAAGGACAGTAAAGTCTTTGTGAACCTATTTATGTCCAACTCCCTTACAACCAAAGTGGCTGGCAAGAACCTGCAACTGACTCAGGAAACCGGCTATCCCTGGAACGGTGATGTCAATATAACCATCGACAAGACTCCCGGACAATTCTGTCTGAACATCCGCATCCCCGGCTGGGTACGTAACGAGGTTGTTCCTACCGACCTTTACCGTTATGCCGACGGCAAGCAACCCGGATATACCGTGCAGGTAAACGGTCAGGAGGTATCGGCCACCCTTGAAAACGGATACTTTGGGATAGACCGCAAATGGAAGAAAGGAGATAAGGTAACCATCCGCTTTGATATGGAGCCCCGCATAGTAATGGCTCACCGTCAGGTCGCCGAAGACCGCGGCAAGATTGCCGTTGAGCGCGGACCACTGGTCTATTGCGCCGAGTGGGCCGATAATGACTTCAACGTACTGAGTACGGCACTTCCGGTCAACTCACAGTTCCAGGTGATACCCACCGAGATGAATGTTGAAGGACGTGATTATGCGATGAATGCACTTGAGACTACCGCATATGACAATTTCACGGGCAACGTAAGCCGTGCCCGTGAAGTCAAACTGCGTCTCATCCCCTATTATGCCTGGGCCCACCGGGGCAACGGCAATATGGAGGTTTGGATGACGCGCAAATAACAAAAAAGTCCGGTAAAAGCCGGACTTTTTTGATCAACCTTTAATGGTTATTTCTCGCCGAAGCACAGGTCACCGGCATCGCCCAGACCAGGGATGATATAGGCGTGGCTGTTCAACTCGGGATCGACTGCGGCACACCACAGGGTCGTGATATCCTGCGGGAACATCTTGCAGACATAGTCAACACCTGCCTGAGCTGCAATGACAGAGCACAGGTGAATGCGGGCGGGAGTTCCCTTGAGCAGCAGCGCACGGTAAGCCAGATACATACTGTTACCGGTAGCCAGCATCGGGTCAACCAGGATCAGGGTCTTGCCGTCGAGATTGGGTGATGCCATGTACTCAATGTGCACGTCAAAGTTCACCTCATCAAGATATTTGCGGTAAGCCGATACAAAAGCGTTCTCGCAATGATCAAAGTAATTGTGGAAACCCTGATGCAAGGGCAGTCCGGCACGGAATACGGTACCAAGAACTATATCCTCTTCCGGAACATTGATGGTTGACACGCCAAGCGGAGTCTGAACATCCTTTGTGACGTAATTGAGCTTCTTGCTCACTTCAAGAGCCATGATCTCGCCGATGCGCTCCAGATTACGGCGGAAACGCATCTGATCCTTCTGAATGTTTACATCGCGAATCTCAGCGATAAACTGGTTCAGGATGCTGTTTTGCTTGTTAAAATCAATAACTTCCATATTGTTTTTATCTTGTTGTAGTCCTGTTTCAAGGGGCCAAAATCCAACAAATGTACATAATTCGGAATAAAAACAATCATTATTCTGATTAAAATGGGTATCTTCAAACCCCGAAAATTATTAACAACTACATATAACATTATGAGAATTAAGAATCTGACTCTTCTCCTCATTGCTACTGCAATTACAGGAGTAATCAGCGCCCAGCCGGGCGGATGGTGGCAGCAGGCCCCGTCAACCGTTATCAACCCCGATAACACCGTGACTTTCAACTATCGTAACGCTAACGCAAAGTCAGTCCAGGTCTGGACCCAGTTCAGCAACAACGTGGATATGACCAAGGGTGAAAACGGTGTATGGACCGCAACCATCGGCCCTGCAGAGCCCGATATCTATCCTTATCATTTTGAAGTGGACGGAATCAGCGTGATGGACCCCCAGTGCGCCGAGTGGTTCCCCAACGAAACCTTCAAGAACAGCCTGCTCGATATGCGCGGTGACAAACTGAGCGCACTTAAGGATGTTCCCCACGGCAGCGTGGATTACCTGAACTACTGGTCACCCGGTCTGAACATGTTCATCCCGGTAATCGTTTACACACCGCCGTTTTATGACGATGCCAAGAACAAGGACAAGAAATACCCCGTGATGTATCTCATAAGCGGTACCACCGATACCGAGGAGGTTTATTTCAAGGTAGGTAAGATGAACCTTATACTTGACAACCTGATTGCCGAGGGCAAGGCCAAGGAAATGATCCTGGTACTTCCTTACGGTAACGCAACACTGCTCAAGACCGAGCGTCAGCCCCAGCAGCAGCGTCAGGGCGGCATGGGAGGATTCGGCGGTGGAATGGGTGGCTTCGGCATGGGCGGAGGCTACAATTTCAACGCAGATTTTGTCGATGTCCTGATGCCGTTCGTCGAGAAGAACTACCGTACCATCAATGATGCCGATCATCGCGGCATAGGCGGATTCTCACGCGGCGGCAACCAGGGTCTGGCCATCGGCCTTTCAAATCTGGACAAGTTTACATATCTGTGCTCATACAGCTCATTCACCCAGGTTCGCGACAGCCAGTTTGAGAATGCCGATGAGTTCAACAGTAAGGTTCATCTGTTCTGGTCAGGTATCGGTACTGACGATTTCCTCTACGGAAACTCAAAGGACCTGATGCAGATGCTTGACAAGCACGGAATCAAGAATGTAAAGGTTTTCACACACGACAAGTTCGGTCACACCTGGATGAACGCCCGCTACTGGCTCGAGAAGTCATTCCCGCTGCTGTTCCAGGATCAGGCCGTCATTGACAAGGCCGTAGCCGAGAGCATGAGCCTTGAAGAGGCCGAAAAGGTACGCCTTGAAAAGCTGGGCGGCGCAGAGCCCTCACGTCTTACCGGATCACTCATGACAAGTCTGTTCCCCGCAGGCGTCAAGTCACCCGAGTACAATGCCGACGGTACCGTTACATTCCGTTGCCAGGCTGCCGATGCCCAGAAGGTTGAGCTGGATTGCCAGATGCTTGCTTCAAGAGCAGCCATGGAGAAGGATGACCGCGGTGTTTGGAGCATAACCGTTACTCCTCCCGCTCCCGATATCTATCCCTATGCTTTCGTGATTGACGGTACACAGGTGGCCGATCCCAACAACATGCACCTGTTCCCCAATGAGAACTTCAAGTACAGCCTTGTTGACGTACGCGGTGCAGAGCCCACCGTTCAGGACATTCAGGATGTTCCCCACGGCAAGGTATCATACCGCTACTACTTCTCAAAGTCATGCGGCATTGAGCGCCCCATGTGCGTTTACACTCCCGCAGACTATGATCCCAACGGCAAGGAGAAACTCCCCGTACTGTATCTTATCCACGGTATGACCGATACATACGAGACATGGTTCAAGGTTGGTCAGATGAACAACATCCTGGACAATATGATTGCCAAGGGTGAGGCCAAGCGCATGATCGTTGTAATGCCTTATGCCAACCCGTATCCCGAAATGATACTTCAGGGCAAGGCCGAGGCTTATGACCCCATGGATACCAAACTTACCACCAAGGAGTTCATTGATGAGGTCATCCCGTTCATAGAGAAGAACTACAACGTACTCAAGGATGCCGATAACCGCGCCATCGCAGGATTCTCACTTGGCGGCCGCCAGACTCTGGCAGCAGGATTCGGTAACCCCGACAAGTTCCACTATGTGGCTGCTTTCGCTCCCGCCATCGGCATGCAGAACAGCAAGGAGTATGAGACCAACTTCAACAACGGCACATACAAGCCGGTTAAAGACCTGAACAAAAAACTCAAGTTCATGTTCATCGGTACCGGCAAGGAGGATATGCTTATCTCTGCTTCACAGGGTCTTGACAAGTATCTGACCGATAACGGCCTCAAGCATACTTTCTACAACCCCGAGGGAGGTCACACCTGGATGAACTGCCGCGACTATCTTGAACTAACCGTTAAAGAACTGTTCAAATAATGAAACGTTCACTGTTCCTTTCAACATTGTTGCTGGCCGCTCTGCCACTCACGGCACAGCAGTCAAGAGTGAATATACAGTATGACCCTCAGCGCACCGAGCCTGAGGGCATACTTCCTTATAACTGCCGCGTATTGTCACCCGAGGTGCATGATGACCATACCGTAACGTTCCGCGTCAACGCTCCGAACGCCAAAACCGTTCAGCTGACCGGCTCTATGTTCGTAGGCAACAACCGTCAGCGCCCCAACTTCACCAAGGGCGATAACGGTGTCTGGGAATTGACCATCGGTCCATTAGCCCCTGAGATTTATCTCTACTACATCATCATTGACGGTGTACAGAACATCGATGCCAACAACCAGTTCACCGGACATGCGGCAATGCCATCGTTCAGCATGCTCTTTGTACATGGTGATGAACCTGCATGGTATGATCCCAAACCCGATGTGCCGCATGGTTCATGGACAACCCATTACTACTACTCAAACGTAACTAATGGCCTGCGTGACCTGATAGTGTACACCCCGGCCAACTATAACCCCAAGAAAAAGTATCCCGTACTCTATCTGATGGGCGGCTCCGGCGACCTTACAGAAACCTGGATCATGCACGGACGCGCCAACTGGATTCTTGACAACGTGATTGCCGAGGGTAAGGCCCGTGAGATGATAGTGGTATTTCCCAATGACCAGATGGTAACCCGCAGCCACCCGCAGCACACGGAGTTGGCATTCCCCATGATCGAAAGGGACCTGATTGACAACATCATCCCGTTCGTGGAGTCGCACTACAGCTGCATCAGTGACAAGCATGCACGTGCATTGAGCGGACTCTCAATGGGTGGCCGCATGACACAGTACGTAGTGTTCAGGAATCTGGATGTATTCGGATCGGCCGGCCTGCTGAGCGCTGCCATCGGTCTGGATGAGACACCAGCAATCAAGGAGCCCGATGTAAACAAGAAGATTGACTACCTCTTTGTAGGCGGTGGCCAGTATGAAACGGGCATGATGGGCCGTCACACCACCCTTCACAATCAACTCACCGAACTTGGCGTAAATCACGAGTACGATGATGACGCTCCCGGCGCCCACGACCTGGTAACCTGGCGTCACCTGCTCTACTACCACTTTCTGCCCGGACTCTGGCGCAACAATTACAAGTGGAAGTAAATATTGTAAGGTGCAGTAAACACTTTTGTTATCAAATATTAAATAATACTTTAGATAGGGTAAAAAGGCTTTTTGGATTTTTCTATCCCTTAAAAAGGAGTTACTTTTGTAGCCGGTTTACAAGGGTGCTTTCAAAAAGAGCCCTTTAAACCGGCTAAAATTTTGAGAGTTTAGTAACAATCAAACACATAAAACAATGGCAAAAATCGATTTAAGCGTGTACGGAATCAACGGTTCAACCGTGATTGCACACAATCCTTCTTATGAGTTCCTCTTCAAGGAGGAGACCAAGGCTGGCCTTACCGGTTATGACAAGGGTCAGGAGACAGAGCTTGGCGCAGTTAATGTAATGACTGGCGTTTTCACCGGCCGTTCTCCTAAGGACAAGTACATCGTTGACAACGACGAGAGTCACAACAATGTATGGTGGACATCCGATGAGTACAAGAACGATAACCACCCCATGTCTGAAGAGGTTTGGGCAAAGGTTAAGGAGATTGCCATCAAGGAGCTTTCAAACAAGGAGCTTTATGTAGTTGACGCTTTCTGCGGCGCTAATGAGGCTACACGTCTTGCCGTTCGTTTCATCGTTGAGGTTGCATGGCAGGCACACTTCATCAAGAACATGTTCATCCAGCCTTCAGCTGAGGAACTGGAGAAGTTCCAGCCCAACTTCGTAATCTTCAACGCCAGCAAGGCTAAGGTTGAGAACTACAAGGAACTGGGTCTGAACTCAGATACTTGCGTTGCTTTCAACACCAAGTCACGCCAGCAAGTTATCATCAACACCTGGTACGGTGGTGAGATGAAGAAGGGTATGTTCTCAATGCAGAACTACTATCTGCCTCTGCAGGGTATCGCTTCAATGCACTGCTCAGCCAACACCGATATGCAGGGTAAGAACACCGCTATATTCTTTGGTCTGTCTGGTACAGGTAAGACCACCCTTTCAACCGATCCTAAGCGTCTGCTCATCGGTGATGACGAGCACGGATGGGACGATGAGGGCGTATTCAACCTGGAGGGCGGCTGCTACGCTAAGGTTATCAACCTGAGCAAGGAGAACGAGCCCGACATTTACGGTGCCATCAAGCGTAACGCTCTGCTGGAGAACGTAACAGTTGATAAGAACGGTAAGATCGATTTCGCCGACAAGAGCGTAACCGAGAACACCCGCGTATCATATCCTATCGATCACATCGATAAGATTGCCCAGAAGGTCAACGGCAAGAGTGCAGGTCCTGACGCCAAGAACGTTATCTTCCTGTCAGCCGATGCATTCGGTGTACTGCCTCCCGTATCAATCCTGACTCCCGAGCAGACCAAGTACTACTTCCTGTCAGGTTTCACCGCTAAGCTGGCCGGTACTGAGCGCGGTATCACCGAGCCCACTCCCACATTCTCAGCTTGCTTCGGCCAGGCATTCCTTGAGCTGCATCCTACAAAGTATGCCGAGGAGCTGGTTAAGAAGATGGAGAAGAGCGGTGCCAAGGCTTATCTGGTCAACACCGGTTGGAACGGAACTGGCAAGCGTATCTCAATTCCTGACACACGTGGTATCATCGACGCTATTCTGGATGGCAGCATCTTGAAGGCTCAGACCAAGAAGATCCCGTACTTTGACTTTGAGGTTCCCACAGCTCTGCCTAACGTAAATCCTGCAATCCTTGATCCTCGCGACACTTACGCTAACGCTTCTGAGTGGGAGGAGAAGGCAAAGGATCTGGCTGGCCGCTTCATCAAGAACTTCAAGAAGTATGAGGGCAACGAAGCTGGTAAGGCTCTCGTCGCTGCCGGACCGAAGTTGTAAAACTTTGGTCCGACAGCAACGAGCATCTCTGCTTGTTGCAGCTGGACCGAAGCTCTAATCTTAGAACTTAACATATTAGAGATACTCTTTCCGGCGCACAACTGGAAAGAGTATCTTTGCTTTAAAGCTTTTACTACCAAATAAAATTAACACGAAACAATGAAAAAGTTACTCTTTACAATCGCAGCATGCCTTGTGGCAGTTATAGCATCAGCACAGCCTATGGGCGGTCGTCCCCCTATGGGTGGTCGTCCTCCGATGGGTGGCCCGATGGGCGGAATGGAAAAACCTTTCTATGAGTTGGAGTCAGACTCTATCGCCAACGCACGTATCCAGGACGTTGCCGGCCGTCTGGACCTGACCGAGAAACAACTCGACAAGATGGTCAAGCTTTATGCACAGGAATTCGAGGAGATCTGCCGTAACCTGCAGATGTCAGTAAGAGAGTTTCAGATGATGCAGAACGGTGGTTTCCGCGGACGTGGCAACATGATGGGCGGTATGCAGACAACTCCCACCAACGTCCAGTTTGACACCGCTGCAGCAAAAAAGACATATGACCAGATCATAGCCAAATACGAGAAGCGTTACAAGAAAGCACTTAACGACGATCAGTATGCTCTTTGGCAGGATATGGCAGGAACCAAACTGGATAACAAATTCAGCAGTATTCTCCAGCACGTCCAGGACAACACTGAGAGCATGTTCTAACAAAACATACAAATGAAGATAGCACTTATAGGTTACGGCAAGATGGGTCACGAGATAGAGAAGATTGCTCTGTCACGTGGCCATGATGTCGTCTGCAGGATAGATATAGACAACCCGCAGGACTTTGACAGCCCCGAGTTCAAGAGCGCCGATGTGGCAATTGAGTTTACCGCCCCTACCCAGGCATACGGAAACATCATGAAGTGTTTCAAAAATGGAGTCAAGGTAGTAAGCGGCAGTACCGGATGGATGAGTGACCACTGTCAGGAGATGCAGGATCTCTGCAAGGACGGCAGCAACACACTTTTCTGGTCAAGCAACTTCAGCATCGGAGTCGCCCTGTTCTCAAGAGTCAACACCTATCTTGCCAAGCTTATGAACAGCTACCCCATGTATGAGGTCTCAATGTCCGAGACACATCACATACACAAACTGGATGCACCTAGCGGAACAGCCATAACACTGGCAGAGGGTATCATTGACCAGTTGGATCGCAAAAACGGTTGGAGCAAGGGAATCCTGCTCAATCCTGACGGAACCGTGACAGGCACAACCGAATGCAAACCTTCGGACATACGTATTGACTCTATCCGCGAAGGCGAGATTGCCGGAATTCATGAGATCACTTATGATTCAAGTGCTGATTTCATAAAGATCATCCACTTTGCAAAGGACCGTAGCGGTCTGGCACTCGGTGCAGTTCTTGCAGCAGAGTACACAGTAAACCACAAGGGATTCCTACGTATGGATGACCTTATGGATTCACTTTCATAAAAAACCCGGATGAAGAAGTTTGGCGAAATAACACGGAAACAATGGATCAAGGCGGGAATATATCTCGTACTGTATATCCTTTTCCTGATTTGGGTCAAAAGCTGGATGGGAATAATTCTCATTCCATTCATATTTGATGCCTGCACCACCCATATCATCAAGTGGAAATGGTGGAAAGACCTCAAGAACAAGAACCTGTATCAGATAATGGACTGGATTGACGCCATTGTATTTGCATTAGTCGCAGTCTATTTCGTGAACATCTACCTGTTCCAAAACTATGCCATCCCCTCTTCATCTCTTGAAAAATCACTGCTTGTAGGTGACCATCTGTACGTCAGCAAAGTAGCCTACGGCCCACGCAAGCCCATGACTCCGCTCACCATGCCTCTCACACAGAACCAGTTCCCGGGCGGAGGCAAAAGCTATTTTGACAAGCCGCAATGGCCTTATGAGCGCATTAAGGGACTGGGCAAGATAAAACAGAATGAGATTGTCGTATTCAACTATCCGGCAGGTGATACGTTGGTCACCAATCCTGAACTTTCCAGTGCCGACTATTACGGAATGATTGTTTATCCGTTGGGTAAAAGTCTATGCCAGCCTGTTAGCATCGACAGTCTTTCAATATTGGATCAGCGACGTATTTACGATTTCTATTATAAGGTAGGCCGCGAGTATATCGTAAAAAATGAAGAGAGGTTCGGCAAAATAACGGCAAGACCTGTTGACCGCAGGGAGAACTATGTAAAACGATGCGTGGGACTTCCCGGCCAGACTCTTGAGATAAAGAACGGCATCATATACATAGACGGAGTTGAAACAAAACAACCCGAGAATGCACAGACCAACTATGTAGTCAATCTGCTCCGTCCGATACCCGAATCCATCAGAGAAAAAATGGGGCTGAGTCTTGAGGATCTTCCCGCCTCCCAGAACCGCCCGGGCAAGCACCTGATTCCGCTCACAGAAAAATCAAAGGCAATACTTGAAGGGCTGACAGGAATGGTCGGTGAAATCGAACATTACGAATATTCGGCACAAGAGTCAGAGTGGCTGTTCCCCCAGAACATGAACACTCACTGGACTGTTGACAATTATGGCCCCATATGGATACCCGCCAAGGGTGCATCGGTTAATCTGACAATTGAAAACCTGCCTCTTTACGAGCGTATCATTAAAGTTTATGAAGGTAATGACCTGAAGGTAGACAACAAAGGCACCATCTATATCAACGGAGAAAAGGCAGACAGCTACACCTTCAGGATGGACTACTACTGGATGATGGGCGACAACCGTCAGAACAGTGCTGACTCAAGATTCTGGGGTTATGTCCCCGAAGACCATATTGTAGGACGTCCGGTATTTATCTGGCTGTCGCTCAACAAAGACAAGAAATGGGGACAAAAGGGAAAGATACGTTGGAACCGCATGTTCCGCTCAGTCAAAAAATATAACTGATGCAAGACACACTGCTCTGTTCGGCATATCTGCCACCTATAAGCTTCTTCACCGCCATCAAAAACGGCGGTGATGTTGTTATTGAGCAGTATGACAACTATTGCAAGCAGACCTATCGTAACCGTTGCATAATTGCAACCGCGGGAGGTAAGCAGGCTCTGACTATTCCTGTGGTAAAATCTGACTCTCCCAAGCAGCTTATGAAGGATGTACGCATAAGCGATCACGGAGAATGGCGCCGTCAGCATTGGAACGCGTTGGAATCGGCCTACATGAACAGCCCGTTCTTTATGTACTATCAGGATGATTTCCGTCCTTTCTACGAGAAAAAAATTGAGTTTCTGATTGATTTCAATACGGAGCTTACTGCACTCATACTTAAACTGGCCGGTATCAACAAAGAGATAAAACTGACCGGATCATTCGGAAAAAACGGGGCAAACATATCGGATCTGCGCAATATGATTGAACCTGGAATCAATGAACCGGCAGAATCCCGCCCTTACTGGCAGGTATTCAAACAAAAACACGGATTCATCGGGAATTTGAGCGCGGTAGACCTGCTCTTCAATATGGGACCAGAATTCCCTCTTTACCTTTAAAGATACTTTTTGACCCGAGCAAACACCTGATCGGGATCAATGCCTGTAAGACAACGGTAATCACCGTAGATACACTTTGTCTTTCCGTAAATGGAGCACGGACGACAGGGAAGGGCAAGCTGCATGCAGTCATCAGGATTCTGTCCCCAACCCAGAAATCCTGCTGCAGGATGAGTGGCACCCCAGACAGAAACCACAGGAGTACCTGTTATCGAGGCCAGATGCATATTTGAAGAATCCATGCCCAGCATGACCTCCATATTGCTCATAAGGACAAGTTCGCCAGCCATACCCAAACGGGTGTCAATCAACTCAACCGAACGGTATTTCCTGGCCCACTCCTCAACAAGTGAACGTTCCTTTCCGTAGGCAAACACAAACTGACGGCACAGGCAGGCGCTGTCAATCTGCGAAACCACCTCCTCCATAAGATATAACGGATATATCTTGCCTTTATGTGCTGCAAAAGGTGCTACTCCCACCCATGTACAGTCCTTCTCTCCGACAATTCCCTTAACCGAAGACAAATCGGCCTTTTCATCGCCGAATATCGAATGGAACTTAATGTCAAACCTGAAACCTAGCTTCTCCAACACGATGCGGTAACGGTCAAATGAAGTCAGTCGCGGCGTAAGGTCCTTGTCTTTCTGTCGGGTCATACGCTTACGCGAACGACGGTCCTTGTCAATACGGCATACCTTGGTAAAGAACAGGCGGTAGTATATGGAAAGGGCGGTAGTACGCAATACTCCATGAAGATCGGCTACTGCATCAAAATGCTTACGGAGTAACCGGAAAAAGAGCTTGAGCATTGCCCCGAAACCATGGTAATCTTTCTTAAGGTCAACCCCGATAAAACTCACATTATCCGGCATACCTGCAAAGAACGGTGCAAACCGGACATTTGAAAGCATGGTAAAATGCTTGTCCGGGTATGCTTTGGCAAGAGAATCGATTACAGGAACAGTCATAGCCACGTCTCCTATAGCAGAGAAGCGGATCAGAAGTACATTTTTGTATTTGGGATTACTTTGAGCCATTCTGTCCGTAAAGAACAGGGTTGAGTGATGGGTCGTTGTACATCTTCATCTGTTTATAGACCTTCATGTACTTACGGCCTGCAGCCATATCGTCAAGAAGCATGTCAATGGCACCCGACAGATCCTTTTTCTGCTCCATCAGAACTGCCAGTTTTTCACGGCAACGCTGCTGCTGGGCGGCGGGAGTATCGGTGCGGTCTGCCTCAATCTTCATGTGGAATATCTTGAGAGCCAGAATTGAAAGGCGGTCAACAGCCCAGGCGGGACTCTCAGTATTGATTGTGGCATCCGGCAGGGTCTGTACCTTTCCGAATTTGTCCAGGAAATAGCTGTCTATAAGTTCCACCAAGTCAGTACGGTCCTGATTGGAACGGTCAATACGACGTTTGATGGCCAGAGCCTTTACAGGATCTATCTGCGGATCACGGATAATGTCCTCCAGATGCCACTGTACGGTGTCAATCCAGTTCTTGAGATAGAGATAGAACTCAATGCTCTTCTCCTCATACGGATTGGAAATGGGAGTATCTACATCATCGGTCTTGTGATAGTCCGCAATGGCACGCTCAAAAATCCTGAAACTATCCTGGCTGAATGTCATATTAGCAGTGCTTTCTTGAAAGATGATGCAAAATTAGCGGTTATTTTCTGAATAGACAACCATTGAAGCCCAAATAGCATTACACACACTGATGCCATTTGTGCATCAGAACTCCGTTTTGTTTTTTCATAACTTGTGACGCTTGCCGAAAATAGGTTTCTTTGCAGCCAATTTCATTTTTTAATACTTAAAATTACAATTATGGCAGATTCACAGATTGCAGAGAGAGTTCAGGCTATCATCGTTGACAAACTTGGTGTCGAGGCATCAGAGGTTACTCCTGAGGCAAGCTTCGCAGCTGATCTGGGTGCAGATTCACTGGATACCGTTGAGCTCATCATGGAGTTCGAGAAGGAGTTCGGTATCTCAATTCCCGATGATCAGGCCGAGAAGATCACAACTGTAGGTGAGGCTATCGAGCTCATCAGCCAGGCAGCTACAAAGTAAACAGCAATCTTCTTACATAAGATGGATCTTAAAAGAGTTGTCGTAACCGGACTCGGTACCGTCAACCCTCTTGGTAATTCTATTCCCGAATTTTGGGAGAATGCCATAGCAGGAGTTAGCGGAGCCGGCCCCATTACCGCTTTTGACACCAATGCCATTCTGACCAAGGTCAAATTCGGATGTGCTGTCAAGAACTTTGACATATCCCAGTACATGGACCGCAAGGAGGCACGCAAACTTGACAGATACAGTCATTTTGCGATTGCTTCGGCAGTTCAGGCCATCAATGACTCCGCTCTTGATCTTGAGAAGGAGGACCTGGACCGTATAGGTGTGATCCTTGGTTTTGGTATTGGCGGTGTCGATTCCTTTGAGGAGGGCGTAGATACCATCCATGAACAGAAGAAACTTGGTCAGGAACTCAAGGTAACCCCGTTTTTTGTACCCCGCATACTGGGATCCATTGCAGCTGGTCTGATCTCGATCATGTACAAGCTCAAAGGTCCCAACTACGCCACATCATCGGCCTGCGCATCAAGCACACACGCCATCATCGATGCCGTGAACATGATTCGCTTGGGCAAGGCCAATGTAATTGTTACCGGCGGCGCCGAGGCTGCTCTCGGTGACTGCGGCGTAACAGGATTCGGCGTAATGCACGCACTCTCCACCCGTAATGACTCACCCGAGACGGCATCCCGCCCCATGAGCGCAAGCCGTGACGGATTCGTTCTGGGTGAAGGAGGCGGCATACTGGTGCTTGAGGAGTACAATCATGCTGTAGCCCGCGGCGCAAAGATTTATGCCGAAGTTGCAGGATGGGGAGCCACCGCCGATGCATACCACATGACCGCTCCGGAGCCCGAAGGCCGCGGTGCAATACGTGTCATGCAGGAGGCACTTGAGGATGCAGGAATGAAACCCGAGGATATTGACTACATCAATATGCACGGCACATCCACACCTCTGGGCGACATCGCGGAATGCAAGGCCATCAAGGCCGTGTTTGGCGACCATGTCTATGACATGAACCTGAGTTCAACCAAATCCATGACAGGACATCTGCTGGGCGGTGCCGGTGTAATTGAAGCAATTGCCACCGTACTTGCCGTCAAGAACGACATTATCCCACCCACCATCAATCATGAGGATGGCGACGATGATGAGCAGATTGACTACCGTATGAACTTTACTTTCAACAAAGCGCAGAAGAGGGAGGTTCGTGCCGGTCTGTCCAACACATTCGGATTCGGTGGACACAACTCCTGCGTCATCTTCAAAAAGTTCAAGGATTGAATCATCGCTTAAGCGACATAACCCGTATTATAAGCAATGCGGCATCGGCTGTTCTGGCCCTTGCCGCATTGTCAGGTTGTGCGGCTGTAGGTAATCCTGACGGAGGACCGTATGACGAGACTCCGCCAAGAATAACCGGCAGTCATCCTGAAAACGGTGCCACCGGCGTCAAGACCAAGAAGGTCACCATTGATTTCAACGAGTTCATCAAGCTTGAGAATGCAAGTGAAAAGGTGGTCATATCACCTCCTCAGATCGAACAGCCCGAGATAAAGGTGACCGGCAAGAAAATCCAGGTTGAGCTGTTTGATTCCCTCAAGCCCAACACCACCTATTCCATTGACTTTGCCGATGGAATCGTGGACAATAATGAAGGAAACCCGCTTGGCGACTACTGTTTCCGGTTCAGCACCGGCGATGCAATTGATACCATGGAGGTATCTGGATATGTGCTCAACGCCGAAGACCTGGAACCAATCAAGGGTATGACCGTAGGTCTTCATAGTGACCTCTCTGATTCGGCATTCATGACAAAACCGTTTGAAAGAGTGTCACGCACCGATGCAAGCGGACATTTTACCGTACGCGGTATAGCCCCAGGCACCTATAGGATATATGCCGTGATGGATATGGACCAGTCATTCTCTTACTCGCAACGAAACGAGAAGATTGCATGGATGGATTCCCTAATTGTCCCCACATCCGAGCTAAGATACCGCGAGGATACCGTTTTCAAGGACAATGGTCTGGTAGATACGACAGTGATTGTCCCGTATATCCAGTACCTTCCCAACGACATAACGTTACTTGCTTTCACCCCCACGCCGACCCAGCAGTACATGACTGCCGCCGAGCGAAACACCCACGAGAAATTTACTCTGAGATTCGCCCTGCCCCTTGATTCTATGCCCAAGATCAAAGGACTCAATTTTGACGAATCCACCGCATATATTCTCCAGCACACCGCTCGTTACGACACGCTGGTGTTCTGGATGAAGGATACTGCGGTCTATTACAATGACACCCTATCCCTAAGCATAACATATCTGGCAACAGACACAGCCGATGTCCTGTCCCCCAGGACAGACACCCTTAACCTTGTGCCTAAAAAGAGCAGGGAACGCATACTCAAGGATCAGGCCCGTAAGGCCGAGGAGGATAAAAAGGAGTTCGAGAGACAGTTAAGGCGCTTGGAACGTCAGGGGGATTCCATAGGAATAGCCAAACTGTTGGAACCAAAAACAACGTTTCTTGACCACAAGCTGACATCGGGCAGTTCGTTGAGCCTGTACCAACAGATCTCCCTCTCCTTCAAAGAGCCGGTCACGTTCCTTTCTGACACGGCAGTCCACTTATACCAGAAGGTTGACACCATCTGGAAAGAAGCTCCCTTTGAAATAGAACATGACACCCTGGATATACTCGTCTATTACATCTATGGTGAATGGAAACCCGAGGAGACATTTAAGATCAAGATAGATTCCGCAAGCATTCAGGGTCTGTACGGACTGCATAATGACCAGATAGAGTCAACTCTCAAGTTCAATGCCCTGAACAAGTACAGCACACTCACCGTCAATGTAGCCAATCCCAAGCCCGGATATACGGTTCGCCTTCTCAACAACGCGGGCAAGGTGGTAAGGACAGAAAAAGTGGAAAACGGAAGCGCCGATTTCTTCCTGCTGCAACCTTCGACATATTACGTATCCATGTTTGACGATGCAAACGGCAACGGCAAATGGGATACCGGCGAATACGAGGAAAAACGCCATGCCGAGAGCGTATGGTATATCAAGAGAAGCTGGCAGCTCAAGCAGGATTGGACCCATGAGACAGACTTATGGTATGTAAACCAGTATCCTCTTGTTGAACAGAAACCGGATCCGCTTGTAAAGGAGAAAGCCAAGAAGAAGGAGACCGATATACATAAGAAGAATGTAGAACGTCTCGAAAAGAAATCACAGCAGGTTGAGTCTGAGAAGAAGAAAAAAGAGCGTAAACGTGCCGAACGCAAGGAGCGTCGACAGAAAAACAAGGAAAAATACCGTCAAATCAGGGCTGACGCAAAGGCCAAGAAAGCCCAGTCAAAGGCTAATGTTAGCGCTCCAGACACTCAGGAAGTTACGTCCCCAGACGAGTGACAGGTCCTGATCACTCAGACCTTGCGCGATAAGCCTTTCCGTAAGGGAAACAAACCACGAGGCATCTTCCAGACCGGGTAGTCCTCCGCCTCCGTCAAAATCAGATCCTATACCCACATGGTTTATGCCCATGACCTCTATCATGTGCATTATATGGCGTACCGCATCTTCAACGGTGGCGTCCTCCTCCTTCTTTAGGAACCCGCTGTAAAGGCATACCTGTGCCACTCCGCCTGACTGCGCAAGAGCACGCATCTGCTCATCGGTCAGGTTACGTGTATGGTCACACAGCGCACGGCTTGATGAATGAGAGCATATGATAGGCTTGCTGCTGCACTCCAAAGCATCCCAGAAACTCTTCTCGGATGCATGTGACAGGTCTACCATCATACCTACCCTGTTCATACGCTCCACCACCCGCTTGCCGAACTCCGAAAGACCGTTATGCTCATGATTCCCCTTGTGTGAATCACAGATATCATTGTCACCATTGTGGCACAAAGTCATGTATGCTACTCCACGGCTGCGGAATCTGTCCACATTGTCAATGTCCAATCCGACAGCATAACCGTTCTCTATACCCTTAACGACAGACTTAACTCCTTTAAGCTTGTTCTGCCACAATTCATCGGGTGTTTTGGCAATGGATGCATAACCCGCACACTCACCAATACGCTCATCAATAAGTGTCAGCAGACGGTCTGCCTTGGCGGTAGCTGCCTTCAAGGACCCGGTATCACGGTCTTCCTGCTTTAGGTAGGCCACCATAAAGCTTACATCCTGACGGCCCGCGGTCATCTTATGAAGGTCTACCAGCATCTGTGCATTCTTATCACAGAAATGAGTCCCCTCGTCAAACAGCATGGGGCTGTCGCAGTGACTGTCAAGTATGATAGTGCTGCGATGCAGATCCTTGGCATGACGGAACAGGGAAGCCTTTCCCATAAGCCACTCGAATATGGGCATCATTGTGCGGTCATTCTCCAGAATAAAGCACTCGGGATGCCACTGAACTCCCAGGATTGGCCTGAATGATGTGGACTCCATACCCTCTATTATACCATCCGGAGCAACAGCTGTAACACGGAATCCGACCGGCACCTCCTTAACAGCCTGATGATGGAAAGAGTTGACAGCCAAAGTATCCTTTTTGAAAAGATCATACAGCAGGGAATCCTTTTCCAGCTTTACATCATGTGAAGGGAGTCCGCGGGCTATGGTTTGGCTGTGCTCAATGCACGGCCTGTCATGCTGTGACTTTATATCCTGATATAGTTTGCCTCCAAGCGCCGCAGTCAGGACCTGAATTCCACGGCAAATCCCCAATACAGGTATCTGACGGTCAACCGCAAGCCTTACCAACATTAATTCCTGTCCATCGCGACGGGGGTTAATGGAGATACAGTCGAGTGGTTCTTCGCCAAGGTAATCAGGGTCAATATCAGCTCCACCGGAAAGCACTATTCCATCCAAAGTGTCCAACAGTGAGAACAAAGCTTTCTCATCGTCATATGGAGGAATAACGACAGGGGTACCGCCCGCCTCCACCACAGACATATAATAAGCCTGTGCAAGAGTACAGTCCCCATCGCGGAAATTACCGCTTATGCCAATAACCGGGGCATGAAAGCCCAATACCCCCGTGCCGGAATCCATACGGCGGAGTCCGGATTCAAGCTGTTCGGCCTTTGTCATGCTCATTCAATGGGAATCTCCTTCTTGATACTCTCATCAAGAGAGATAAGGGTCTCTGTAGCGGTAACGCCCTTTATCTCCTGAATGCGGCCGTTGATAAGCTCCATCAGATGGGAGTTGTCACGGGCGTAAAGCTTGATCATCATGGTGTAACGTCCGGTAGTGAAATGACTCTCCACCACCTCGGGAATCTGATCCAGCTCGGCCACAACCTGATGATACATGGAGCCCTTCTCAAGCGTAAGGCCCACATACGTGCATGTGTTATAGCCTATACTGCGCGGATTTACATGATAGCCCGAACCGGTTATCACACCGTCATCGAACATCTTCTGTACACGCTGGTGTATTGCGGCACGTGAGACACCGCACTGAAGGGCCACGTCACGGAACGGTATACGTGCGTTCTGAGATATGATACCAAGGATTTTTCTGTCCAGAGCATCCATGCGCTCTGTTGAAGAAACGGGCTTTTTTGTATTCATATTGTAAGCATCAAATGGTTATCGAACGATATTTTGAGTCAAAATTAGGCAATTATTTATTACATTGTCATCATAAACCTTACAAAATGACAAAAAACAAGAGGGAGCAACAGAATTGCCCCCTCTTGCGATGCTATAAGTATAATTTATTTGATGTTTACAAGCTCAACCTCAAATACCAGAGTAGAATAAGGCTTGATGTCATTGCCCATACCCTGCTCGCCGTATCCAAGATCGTAAGGGATAAAGAACCTGTACTTGTCACCAACGCTCATGAGCTGCAGACCCTCGGTCCAACCCTTGATTACACCACCCAGGTTAAGAGTGATGGGAGTTGTTGACTCATCAAATACAGTACCGTCAATCAGCTCACCGCGATAGCGAACCTCAACGTCGCTGGTAGCAGTAGGCTTGGGACCGCCGTCACCCAGCTTGATAACCTGATAGAGCAGGCCGCTTGCTGTCTTGACAACATCCTTATCCTTGGCTTTCTCCTCAAGGAAAGCTGCATTCTCTTCCTTGACCTTATCAAACTGTCTCTGAATCAGATACTCATACAGACGGTTTGCTGTTTCATCGGCCTCCTCAAAAGACATGACAGCCCAATCTTCAACCAGACCTGCACGGAAACCGCTCAGATAATTGTTCTTATTGAACTCTTCGCCCGGGCCGAAAAGGTTCTCGCTAAGACCTACAAAAGCCTGGCTCATCTCCTGGCAACCAATCTCATAACCCAGAGCATAAGCAAGACGGTCATAGTTATCAGGATCCTTGGCAGCATCCATGAAACCCTTTACGAAAGACTTCATCGTAGCGGAATCAACGATCTCATAAGGAAGCTGGTTCTTATAGACACGTACTGCACGACCCATACCGATTGCGTAAGAAATACTGTCCTTTACATCATTCATGACTACCTTTCCGGTACCTGCTCCACCGCAAGAGGCGAGCATTGTAATGGCCATCAGCGCCATCAGAAAATTCAGTTTCTTCATTTCCTTTTTTATTTGTTAAATACCTGTATTCGTGAAATTTTGTGCGAAGATAGTGTATTTTGGCTTTAAGAATACCGAAAAATGCAGTAATTTTGAGATTTCAAATACTATAGGTATGGAAATCTACTGCATTAATAACAAGAAGACCCAGAGTTTCAACCCCGGAGTTACCTTTACGGAGATATTCAATGCACTTGATGTACCCTTGAAAGGATCACCAATGTGCGTATGTGCAAACGGCAAGGTTATGGATATGGAGACCCGTGTCTATGAGGAGTTTGATGTGGAGTTTCTTGACGCCACCACAAGCCTGGGTGCACGCTCCTATCTGCTTGGACTTGTGTTTGTACTCTACAAGGCCGTATCTGAGCTCTATCCCGGAGGCAGGATAAGGGTTTCAAACGCTATATCAAAAGGTTTTTACTGCCCCGTTGAGATAGGCCGCGAACTCACTGATGATGACGTTACCAGCATAAGCGAGCGCATGGGCAGCATCATAGGACGTAACATCCCGTTCGTAAAGCACACAGCCCACACCAAGGATGTGGCCGATATAATGGAACAGGCCGGCCGTAAGGACAATGTACGCCTGCTGCGCAGCATAGGGTCTCTTTATACAAGTTACTACACACTTGAGGATCTGCCCGACTGGTTCTTCGGGATACTTCCTCCCAACACCGGATGCCTTAAGGTATTTGGTCTGGAGCCTATGTCAGGTGGCGTGCTTGTACGCCTGCCGGATAAGAGCAACCCCGACCAGCTTGAGCCCCTGATACGTCAGGACAAGATGTTCGAGATATTCAAGGAGCATCATGACTGGATGCGAATACTTGGTTTCTCAACTCTGGGTAAGCTCAATCAGGCTGTCGCCAAGGGCGAGACCAACATGATCATAAACGTGGCCGAGGCACTTCAGTCACAGAAGATAGTTCATATAGCTGACCAGATAGTTGCCCGCCGCAATGAGGGCAAGGGATTGAAGCTGATAATGGTATCCGGTCCGTCTTCATCGGGCAAGACCACTTTCAGCAAACGTCTTATGGTACAGCTCATGGCTCACGGACTTACCCCAAAGGTACTGTCACTGGATGACTATTTCCTGGACCGTGACCACACTCCGCTGGATGAGAACGGAGAGCATGACTTTGAGTCACTCTACGCCATTGACCTGCCCTTCTTCAACCAGCAGCTCAAGGATCTGCTGGCAGGCAAGAGCATACAGCCGCCGCGTTTCAACTTCAAGAAGGGCGGCATACGCGAGTTTACAGACCCGGAAATGACGCTGGGTGATAATGACATCCTGCTGATTGAGGGTATACATGCACTCAACCCTGACCTTATGCCTGATATCCCGGCAGACCGCAGATTCCTGATATATGTATCGGCTCTGACCTGCATACGCATTGACCAGCACAATTACATTCCTACCACCGATAACCGCCTGTTGCGCCGAATAACACGTGACCACAAGTACCGCAGTTACTCCGCACAGGATACCATAGGCCGATGGGCATCGGTCCGCGCAGGCGAGGAGAAATGGATATTCCCCTATCAGGAGAATGCCGATGCCATGTTCAATTCGGCCATGATCTTTGAGATAGCAGTTATCAAGGATATGGTAGCTCCTCTGCTTGAGGAGGTGCCTGAGAACAGCCCCGAATATGCCAAGGCACAGCAGCTCAAGGATTTCCTCAAGCTGTTCAGGACTATACCCAGCCAGAACCTGCCGCCCACATCGCTGGTGCGTGAGTTTATAGGAGGCAGCAGTTTCCACTATTGATCATTCAACGAAATGGCAGGATACGGAAACACACAGACTCAGGTCCAGACCCAGTCGCAGACGCAGATACAGACTCTGTCACCACAACAGGTGCTGGAGGCCCGTCTGCTTGCGCTCTCCACACTGGAACTTGAGGAGCATGTGCGCTCAGAGCTGGGCGACAACCCCGCTCTGGAGGATGGTCCTGCTGATATTTCGGCCCAGGATAACGAGGAGCCCGTTCAGGATGATGAGCTCCAGTATGGTGAAGATGATTATTCCGGTCCATCCGACAGCCGTGATGACTGGAACGATGATGACGATGATTGGTATGACCGTGGACAGGGCGGTTCAGGTGGTGCGGTAGCCGATATCCCGCTTGCCGAAACACGCTCGTTCTACGATATCCTTTACGAGCAGTTGCGCGAGCAGGACCTGACACCGCGCCAGATGAAGATTGCGCTCTACATCATTGGCTCTATTGACAATGACGGCATACTGGATAAGGACCTGCAGGCCATATCTGATGACCTGGCATTCTACCACGACACAGATGCATCGGTCGATGAGATAGAGCAGGTGCTCAAGGTGATACAGGAGTTTGATCCGGCCGGTATAGGTGCCCGTAACCTGCAGGAGTGTCTGCTCATACAGATACGCCGCAAACCGGACTCACCGTCAAAGCAACTTCAGGAAAAGATAATTTCATCGATGTTTGATGAGTTCACCCACAAACGGTGGGACAAGATATCAGCCCGTCTTGAACTGACCAAGGAGCAGACCGATGCGGTGATTGCCGAACTCATAAAACTGAACCCGCGTCCGGGCAGTTCACTTGGTGAGACCGTAGGACACAGCCGTCAGCATATAGTACCGGACTTTCTGCTTGACAACTATGACGGTGACATACATTTTACCCTGAACAACAGCAATATACCCCAGCTGCACGTGAGCCGTGAGTACTCCGATATGCTGGAGAACCAGATAAAAGAGGGAACGAGCAGCCAGAAGGCGGCTGCAGTTTACATCAAGAGCAAACTGGACTCGGCCCGCGGATTCATTCAGGCGCTCAAGCAGCGTGAGCAGACCATGACCCGCACCATGCAGGCCATAATTGACCTGCAGCGTCCCTTCTTCCAGGAGGGCGACGAGACCCTGCTGCGTCCCATGATCCTGAAAGATGTCGCCGAAAAGACAGGATATGACATATCGACCATATCACGTGTAACCAGCGGAAAGTATGTTCAGACATCATTCGGAACATTCCCGCTTAAGGCATTCTTTACCGACGGCGTCAAGACTGACAGCGGAGAGGAGGTATCAGTCAAGGAGATTCACCGCATACTGCGTGAGGTTACCGATGCCGAGGACCACTCCAACCCACTCACCGATGAGCAGCTGTCGGACATACTCTCCGAACGCGGTTTCAAGGTTGCCCGCCGCACGGTGGCCAAATACCGCGAGCAAATTGGAATTCCGGTAGCACGTATGAGGAAGAATTAATAATACGCTATATGAAACCAGTAGTAAGCATTATCATGGGCAGTACATCCGATCTGCCTGTTATGGAAAAGGCCGCTGCCTTTCTGGACAGCATCCAGGTTCCGTTTGAGATGAACGCACTCTCAGCTCACCGCACACCTGCGGCTGTTGAGGAGTTTGCAAAAGGTGCACAGGCACGTGGCATCAAGGTCATCATAGCCGCAGCCGGCATGGCAGCCGCCCTGCCCGGTGTGATTGCCGCCAACACCAACGTTCCCGTGATAGGTGTGCCCATCAAGGGTATGCTGGATGGTCTGGACGCCATGCTCTCAATCATACAGATGCCCCCCGGAATACCCGTGGCAACTGTCGGTGTGAACGGTGCACAGAACGCAGCCATACTGGCCGCACAGATCCTGGCTGTAGCTGACAAGGAACTGGCTGCACGTCTGGCCGCACACAAGGAGGGTCTCAAGGATAAGATTGAGAAAGCCAACGCAGAGCTTAGTCAGGTAAAGTACAATTTCAAGACTAACTGATGAGCGTTTACAACCGCAGAAAAACCGTTAGCGTGCGCGTGGGCAGTACCACCATCGGCGGCACCAATCCCATACGCCTGCAGTCCATGACCACCACCTCGACCATGGATACCCAAGGCTGCATAGAGCAGGCCATCCGTATCATCGAGGCCGGCGGTGAATTGGTACGCATGACCACACAGGGCACACGCGAAGCGGAGAATATGCGGCTTATCAAGGAGGGCCTGACTGCACGCGGTTACAACACCCCGCTCGTGGCCGATGTTCACTTCAACCCCGCCGTGGCTGATGTGGCAGCACGGTACGTGGATAAAGTACGCATCAATCCGGGCAACTACGTGGATCCGGCCCGCACATTCAGACATCTGGAATACACCGATCAGGAATATACGCAGGAGATACAGCGCATACGCGACCGGTTCATTCCGTTCCTGAATATCTGCCGTGAACACGGAACCTCAATACGCATAGGCGTAAACCACGGATCCCTGTCCGACCGTATAATGAGCCGTTATGGCAACACCCCGGCCGGCATGGTTGAGAGCTGCATGGAATTCCTTCGCATATGCGTTGAACAGGACTTCATGAACGTGGTCATATCCATCAAGGCCAGCAACACCGTAGTCATGATCGAGACGGTACGTCTGCTGGTAAAGGAGATGGACCGTGAAGGCATGGCATTCCCCATCCACCTGGGAGTGACCGAGGCCGGTGAGGGTGAGGACGGACGCATCAAGAGCGCAATAGGTATAGGCGCACTGCTGGCCGAAGGTATAGGTGATACCATACGCGTATCACTGTCCGAGGCTCCCGAGCGTGAGATTCCGGTAGCACGTAAGCTGGTGGATTATGCCGAAACAAGTGCCCAGGTACGTGCATCGGCCAAAATCGAAAACGGAGTGCTGTATATGACATACAATGACACTTTGCTTGAAGATTTCCAGCTGCACGCCGCAATGGATGCCGGTGCACTGCTTATTGACGGCAAGGCCAAAGACCTTAAGCTGTTCAATCCCAATATGACCGCCGGTCAGATTAAAGCCACTGAGGAGGCTATTCTGCAGGGAGCACGTATCCGTTTCAGTAAACCGGAGTACATATCCTGTCCGGGCTGCGGACGGACACTTTATAATCTTGAAGAGACAATAGCACGCATAAAAGCCGCCACAGGCCACCTAAAGGGAGTCAAGATAGCCATAATGGGCTGTATCGTGAACGGACCGGGCGAGATGGCCGATGCCGATTTCGGCTACGTGGGCGCCGCCCGCGGAAAGATAAGCCTCTACCGCGGCAAAGAGTGCATAGAGAAAAATATCCCCGAGGAGAATGCTGTGGAGCGCCTCCTCCAATTAATAGAAGAAACAACAAAAAGATAATATGGAAAACAAACTGACCATCTACAACACCCTGACTCGCAAGAAAGAGTTGTTTGAAGCCTTGAACCCGCCGCACGTAGGTATGTACGTGTGCGGTCCCACAGTATACGGTGACCCGCATCTGGGTCATGCGCGTCCGGCAATCACATTCGATATCCTTTTCCGTTATCTGCAGCATCTGGGCTACAAGGTACGCTACGTGCGCAATATCACTGATGTAGGCCATCTGGAGCATGATGCCGATGAGGGTGAGGATAAGATTGCCAAGAAGGCACGTCTGGAGCAGCTTGAGCCCATGGAAGTTGTGCAGTATTATACCCTGCGCTACCACAAGGCAATGGATGCCCTGAATGTACTGCCACCCAGCATTGAGCCGCATGCTTCCGGCCATATCATTGAGCAGATTGAGTTGGTTAAGCAGATACTGGACAACGGCTACGCATATGAGAGCCAGGGCAGCATCTACTTTGACGTAAACAAGTATAACAAGGACCACCACTACGGCATACTCTCGGGTCGCAACCTGGACGATGTGCTCAACACCACCCGTGAACTTGACGGACAGGAGGAGAAGCACAACCCCGCCGACTTTGCACTCTGGAAGAAAGCCCAGCCCGAGCATATAATGCGCTGGCCGTCACCCTGGAGCGACGGATTCCCCGGCTGGCACTGCGAGTGCACCGCCATGGGCCGCAAGTATCTGGGTGAGCGTTTTGACATACACGGAGGCGGAATGGACCTGATTTTCCCGCATCACGAGTGCGAGATTGCACAGGCTGTTGCCAGCCAGGGACATGACATTGTCCACTACTGGATGCACAACAACATGATTACCATCAACGGTCAGAAGATGGGCAAGTCTTTGGGCAACTTCATCACCCTTAACGAGTTCTTTACAGGCCAGAATCCCAATCTTAAGCAGGCTTACAGCCCCATGACCATCAGGTTCTTCATACTGATGGCCCACTACCGCGGCACGGTTGATTTCAGCAACGATGCCCTGCAGGCAGCCGAGAAGGCTATGTCACGCCTGATGGAGGCTTACAATGCAATTGACCGCATCCAGCCCGCAGCCGAAAGCACCGTCAGCGTCAAGGAGTTCAAGGGCAAGTGCTATGAGGCTATGGACGATGACCTTAACACACCTATCGTGATAAGTCACCTGTTTGATGCCGCAAAAGTAATCAACCAGGCTGTAGACGGCAATGCCAAACTCACTGCTGATGATATTAAGGAACTCAAATCCCTGTTTGACACATTCCTCTTTGAGATACTTGGAATCAAATCCGAAGAGGGAGGCGGCGGCGGCCGGGAGGAGGCATTCGGCAAAGTCGTAGACATGTTGCTTGAACAGCGTGCCATTGCAAAAGCCAACAAGGACTGGGCTACCAGCGACAAGATACGTAACGAACTCACCGCACTTGGATTCGAGATAAAGGATACCAAGGACGGTGCAACCTGGAAACTCAACCGATAAGATGAAGAATTCAGCACTTATACTGACCGCACTGTTTGTCGCCATATCCTGCGGAGGACGAAAGGCCTCTGTATCCGCTATACCGGCTACAAGGGCCGATGTACCGGAGTTCAACGCCGACAGTGCTTTCAGCTATATCAAGCAGCAGACAGATTTCGGCCCGCGTGTGCCCAACACTGAATCACATAAAAAATGTGCAGCCTGGCTTTCAAAGAAGCTCTCTGATCTTGGAGCCGAATGTGCTGTCCAGCACTACAGTACAGTCACATTTGACAAAACCAGACTGGACTGCTACAATGTGATAGGCAGTTACAATCCCCAGAGCTCCACACGCATAATACTGTGCTCACACTGGGACAGCCGTCCCTGGGCTGACAACGACCCAGACCCCGCCAATTGGAAAAAGCCTGTCGATGCAGCCAACGATGGAGCAAGCGGCGTAGCCGTAATTCTGGAGATTGCCCGCCAGATGCAGGCTAAGGCTCCCGAAATCGGCGTTGACTGCATATTCCTGGATGCCGAGGATTGGGGTCCCGGTGATGATTTCCAGGGCCAGCATCTGGAGAGTTACTGGGGTTTAGGTACGCAGTACTGGGCCAGGAATCCGCATAAGGAGGGTTATAAGGCACGTTATGCCATTCTGCTTGATATGGTAGGCGGCAAAGGTGCCAAGTTCTGCCGTGAGGGATACTCCATCATGTACTCCAAGCCTGTCGTAGACAAAGTCTGGAGTGCAGCGGGACGCCTGGGCTACGGTTCACTGTTCCCTCCTGTTGACGGTGGATATGTGACCGATGACCACTATTTCATAAACAATATCGCCCGGATTCCGGCTATCGATATTGTGCCATACCTCCCCAACTGTAAGGAGAGTTCATTCGGACCCACATGGCATACCACACATGACAACATAGAAAACATCGACAAGAAAGTGCTGGAAGCAGTTGGCAAAACGCTTCTTGAGGTAATATACAACGAGAAACCATGACAATAGACCAGATTCAGGATGAGGTTATAGAGGAGTTCAGTGCCTTTGACGACTGGATGGACAAGTACCAGATGATAATAGACCTGGGTAATGAACAACCGCCGCTGGATCCTGCATACAAGACAGAGGATAACCTTATTGACGGATGTCAGAGCCGCGTATGGCTTCATGCAGAAATGAGGGACGGCCTGGTTCATTTTGAGGCAGACAGCGATGCCATCATCACAAAAGGTCTTATAGCCCTGCTGATTCGTGTCCTTTCGGACCATACGCCTAAGGAGATTCTTGACAGCGACGTTCATTTCATCAACGCGATAGGACTCACACAGCATCTGTCGCCCACCCGCAGCAACGGCCTGCTCTCCATGCTCAAGCAGATAAAAACATATGCCCTTGCATACTCATAGGGTTACACGTGAACAACTTGTCGAATTTTTTATAAATTTGCAACGCCAAAAGAGAAATAACGCATAATAATACAAATATGAACGGCAAATACTGGAATGAGGAGATTGAGACAATGCCCCGCAAACAACTCGAGAAGTTACAGGTGGAGCGCCTCAAGAAAACCGTGGAGATAGCAATGGGAAGCAAGTTTTACGCTCCCAAATTCAAGGAACTGGGAATAACCCCGGAGAGTATCAAATCAGTAGAGGATATCAAGAGATTCCCCTTCACCACAAAGAATGACCTCCGCGCCACCTATCCTTTCGGAATCAAGTCAGTTCCCCTGGAGAAAGTAGTCCGCCTGCACTCATCAAGCGGTACCACCGGCAACCCCACCGTTATCCTTCATACCCAGAAAGACCTTGACGAGTGGGCCGATGCCATGGCACGTTCCATGTACTGCATAGGTCTGCGCAATACCGACATCATACAGAATACATCCGGTTACGGCATGTTCACCGGCGGTCTTGGCATACAGTACGCCGCAGAGCGCCTGGGAGCACTTACGGTTCCTGCAGGTGCAGGTAACAGCAAGCGCCACGTAAAGTTCATTACAGACTTTGGCACGACTGCCCTTCACTGCATCCCCAGCTATGCTACACGTCTGGCTGCCGCATTCCAGGAGGAGGGAATAGATCCGCGCAACACAACCGTTCATACTCTTATCATCGGTGCCGAGCCCCACTCTGAGGCACAACGCAAGCGTATTGAGGAGATCTGGGGTGCCAAGGCATACAACAACTTCGGCATGAGCGAAATGTGCGGTCCCGGTGTTGCCATTGAGTGCCAGGAGCAGAACGGAATGCATATCTGGGAAGATAATTATATCGTAGAGATACTTGATCCCGAGACTCTGGAGCCCGTTCCGGAAGGAGAGCTCGGCGAATTGGTACTTACTACCCTTAACCGCGAGGCCATGCCGCTGTTCCGTTACCGTACACGTGACCTTACCCGCATCATTCCCGGCGATTGCCCATGCGGACGTACACACGTACGTCTGGCACGTTTCCAGGGCCGCTCAGACGATATGCTGATAGTGAAGGGTGTCAACCTCTATCCTATCCAGATTGAGAAGATCCTGATGCAGTTCCCGGAGCTGGCCAGCGATTACCTTATCACGATAGAGACTATCGGCGACAATGACGAAATGACCATCGAGGCCGAGCTTGCACAGGCAACCGATGATTTCGGCATGCTCCAGAACCTGACCAAGGAGATTACCCGCCGCCTTAAGGATGAACTCCTGTTCACACCAAAGGTCAAGCTGGTGGGCAAGGGTGTCATCCCGCAGTCAGACGGCAAAGCCAAGCGAGTTAACGATTTGCGTAACAACCATTAATAATAGGATATTATGAAGACTATTAAGCAGATATCTATATTTCTTGAGAACCAGCGCGGCAAGTTGAGTGATATCCTGACCGCCCTCAAGGACCAGAACATAGAGATACAGGCTGCATCGGTAGCCGATACGACTGAGTACGGAATCCTGCGCCTTATCACATCTGATCAGGTAAAGGCAGCCCGCCTTCTTTCGGCTCAGGGACACCTGGTAAACCTCAACGAGGTGCTTGCCATACAGGTGGAACCCGATACCGCCGCCTTTGCAGATGCGATTGAAGCACTTACATCGGGTGGTTGTTCAATCAGTTACCTCTACACTTTCCACAAGGACGGTAAACTGGTACTCATAATACGTCCCGCAAATCTGGAAATAACGGAACGTGTTGCCACAGAAAAAGGTCTTACACTTATACAAGGTTGGGAATGAGTTGTTCATTCCCATTTTTTTTGGAATAATTATTAACACCTAATACATTTCAACCATGTTTTTGAAAATTTTCATACTGGTATTGTTCTTCGCCGTCATGATTGGCGTGGGAATCTATTGCCGCAAAACCGCAAACAATGTACAGGGTTTTGTACTTGGTGACCGCAAGGTGGGTTCATGGCTCACAGCCTTTGCATTCGGCACATCATACTTTTCGGCAGTAATCTTTGTAGGTTATGCCGGACAGTTCGGATGGAAATACGGTCTGTCTGCAACCTGGATCGGTCTGGGCAACGCCCTTATAGGTTCACTTCTGGCGTGGAGAATACTGGGACGCCGTACACGTCTTATGACACAATATCTCAAGAGTGCCACTATGCCCGATTTCTTTGGACAGCGTTTCAACTCAGAGGCCCTCAAGGTTGCTGCATCCGTAATCGTATTCATATTCCTCATCCCCTATACCGCCTCACTTTACAACGGTCTTTCACGCCTTTTCGGCCTGTCATTCGGTATCGATTACAGCTGGTGCGTACTGGGAATGGCCATTCTGACCGGTGTTTACGTACTGGTGGGAGGTTACATGGCAACAGCAGTGAATGACTTCATTCAGGGTATGATCATGCTGATAGGTATTGTTGCCGTCATTATATCGGTACTGAACGGAAACGGCGGTTTCACCGCAGCAATCGAGAAGATGTCACAGATTCCCAGCGAGGCTGCTCCCGCTCTGAACGGTGCCTTCACATCGTTCTTCGGACCTCAGCCCATCTGGCTGCTGGGTGTAGTACTGCTCACATCTCTGGGTACATGGGGACTCCCGCAGATGGTAGGTAAATTCTATGCTATCCGCGATGAGGCTGCCATCCGCAAGGGTACTTTCATCTCAACCTTCTTTGCTATCATCGTAGCAGGCGGTTGCTACTTCCTTGGCGGATTCGGCCGTCTGTACGGAGATGTCATTGACTTTGCTCCCAACGGAACACCTATATATGACAGCATTGTTCCCTCGATGCTTCAGACCCTGCCCGACCTGATGATCGGCGTGGTTATCATTCTTGTGCTCTCAGCTTCAATGTCAACGCTTTCATCGCTGGTTCTGACATCTGGCTCCACCCTTACACTTGATATCATCAAGCCTGCAATTGCCAAGGGCGGCAAGAGCATGAGCGAGAAATCACAGCTTCTCTCAATACGTCTGCTGGTTGTATTCTTCATAGCCGTTTCATCAGTTTTGGCTATAATCCAGGCCAAGAGCTCCGTTACATTCATAGCACAACTCATGGGTATATCCTGGGGTGCCCTGGCAGGTGCATTCCTGGCTCCATTCCTCTATGGTCTGTACTGGAAGAAGACCACTAAAGCCGCCGTTTGGGCAAGCTTCATAGTAGGTGTCCTGATTATGTGCGGCTGCATGTACGGCACATTCACCAAGACCACATTCATCAGCCCGTTCTTCAGCTCACCCATCAACGCCGGTGTACTGTCAATGGTAGCAGGTCTGGTTATAGTACCTATTGTAAGCGCATTCACCAAGGTTAAGGAAAAGGAGAGCGTAGACAAGATGTTCAGTTGCTATACACGCGAGGTTACCGTACATGCATTGACCTCACTTATGGAGCCCGAAGAAAAAAAGTAAACGAATAAGTTTCGTTTTAAAAATTAATTGATATATTTGTAGCATTCAAACTAAAACCAATTAATGCAAATGAAAAGAATAACTCAATTAAAAGATGAGGCACTTGATGCCCTTCATGGAAATTTTGGTAGAGCAGCATTGTCAACATTAGGTTGGCTTGCCGTAACTTATGCTGTAAGTTTCATGTTCAGCCTGATAGGAGGTGTCAACTTCATTCAGTATTACAGTGCAGTGCTTAACGGAGACTTCAGTTCAATGCTTGATGCCGCCGGAGGAAACATTTTTATCTCCATCCTTGAATTCCTTGCTGCAATTTTCTTTACTGCTCCCCTTGGAGTAGGTGTCATCAATGCCTTTAGGGCACTTCTTGAAAGCAAAGGATCCGATAATTCAATTTTCACAAACTTCTTCAAAATCGGTTTCAGCAAGAATTATCTTCACATTGTTCTTGTAAGCTTTGTAAGCGGACTGCTTATCGGTCTCATGATTGTACCGGTAATCCTGATCCTGATTCTCGTAATATTCCTGTTCCATAGCGGAGTTGCTACCGTGATATTTGCAATAGCAGCTGTTGTCTATTCAATCTGGATTGGTCTTATGTACTCACAGATCAGCTTTATCATCGTAGATAATCCCGAGCTTGACATCATTGACACAATGCGCCGCAGCCGTCAGCTTATGGATGGAAAAAAATTCAAGTACTTCGTCCTGGCACTCAGCTTCATCGGTTGGATAATACTGGGTACCTTTACCCTTTGCATAGGATATCTTTGGTTGATGCCGTATATCTACACAACCGAAGCCGCATTCTATTGTGACATAAGGGATGCAGAGAAAACTGCTGAATAAATGAATAATTATAAAAAAAGGAGGCTTTCCGGCTGGAATGCCTCCTTTTTTTATGCATTAAAGTATTCTATAATTGCAATTTCCGCTTTATTTTAGGAAATTTGCACTCCAGTTATTGAAGACCTTTTTTATGAAGAAACTCCTACTTGGCGACGAAGCCATCGCACAGGGTGCCATAGACGCCGGACTAAGCGGTGTTTACGCCTATCCCGGCACACCCTCAACAGAAATTACCGAATACATTCAGGGTTACTGCAAGAAGAACCCTGCAGAGAAAATACACAATCGCTGGTGCACCAACGAAAAGACAGCCATGGAGGCCGCTCTAGGTATGTCATTTGCCGGCAAGCGTGCCCTGGTCTGCATGAAACATGTGGGCATGAACGTTGCAGCCGATCCGTTTGTAAACTCCTCCATTACCGGAGTAAACGGCGGTCTGATCGTACTTGTAGCCGATGACCCTTCGATGCACTCATCACAGGATGAGCAGGACACCCGTTTCTACGGCAAGTTTGCCCTGATTCCTGTCATTGAACCATCATCACAACAGGAGGCATATGACATGATGGCTTATGCCTATGACCTGTCAGAGTCACTCAAGCTGCCCGTGCTCATGCGTACCGTAACCCGTCTGGCCCACTCACGTGCTGTTGTTTCACTTAAGGAGAAGCGTAACCAGAACGCCCTCAATCCCGTAAGCGGAGTTCGTGACTGGGTGCTGCTTCCTGCCATCGCCAAACGTCGCTACGCTTCACTTCTGGAGCGTCAGCCCGAGATTATGCGTCTGTCGGTAGAGTCACCTTTCAACAGTTTCAAGGCCCAGGCCAAGCGTTACAAGATGGGTGCCATTGCGTGCGGTAACGCATACAACTACCTCTCGGAGTGCTACCCCGACGGCATACCCTTCCCTGTGCTCAAGATTTCACAGTATCCCATACCCTCCGAGACCATACGCACCATGGCCGAGCAGTGCGACTCAATCATGGTGATAGAAGACGGTCAGCCCTTTGTTGAGGAGCAGGTGGCAGGTATTCTCCCGACTGACTGCAGGATTATAGGCCGATTAACCGGTGAATTACCCCGCCAGGGAGAACTTAACCCCGATATTGTAAAGGCTGCTTTAGGACTGGCTCCGCTGCCACATCCGGAGGTTGCCAAGAATGTTGTGGCACGTCCTCCCGCCCTCTGCCAGGGTTGCGGTCACCGTAGCGTATATGAGGCCATCAACATAGTACTCAAGGATTACAAGGATGCCAAAGTGTTTGGTGACATAGGTTGCTACACACTGGGTGCCCTGCCTCCCTTCCAAGCTCTGGACAGCACCGTAGATATGGGTGCCAGCATCACTATGGCCAAGGGTGCCGCCGATGCAGGTGTGTTCCCAGCAGTTGCCATCATAGGTGACAGTACATTCACCCACTCCGGTATGACCGGTCTGCTGGATGCGGTTAACGAGAACGCTCCTATCACAATAATAATATCCGATAACCTGACAACCGGAATGACCGGCGGACAGGACAGTGCAGGTACCAACAAGTTTGAGGCCATATGCCGCGGCATAGGTGTTGACCCCGATCATCTTAAGGTTGTTGTACCGCTGCCCCAAAATATGGAGGAGATTACACGTACCCTTCGTGAGGAGATAGAGTATCAGGGCCTGTCGGTTATCATACCGCGTCGCGAATGTATCCAGACACTTGCCCGTAAGGCAAAAGCTAAAGCTGCAAACAAATGAAAACAGATATAATTCTTGCAGGCGTTGGAGGACAAGGCATCCTCTCAATCGCAACAGTAATAGGTCAGGCCGCCCTTGAGGAGGACCTCTACATCAAGCAGGCCGAAGTTCACGGAATGAGCCAGCGTGGCGGTGACGTTCAGTCAAACCTGCGTATATCGGACCAGCCCATAGCAAGTGACCTCATTTCATTAGGCCAAGCCGATATCATAATAGCCATGGAGCCCATGGAAGCCCTGCGTTACAAGCAGTACCTGAGCAAGGACGGCTGGGTAATAACATCATCCAATCCCTTTGTAAACATAGGCAATTACCCCGATCAGAACGCAATTATTGCCGAACTCAAAGAGTTGGGTAACGTTATCCTGATTGACACCGATGAGCTTGGCAAGGAGCACAAGATGCCCAAGGCAGTCAACATGATTCTGCTGGGTGCCGCATCAAAGGCCCTTAAGAGCATCAGTTTTGACAAACTCTGCCAGAGTGTGCGTACCATATTCGGAGCCAAGGGCGATGCAATAGTAGATATGAATATCAAGGCCCTTGAAATAGGCCGTAACTGTGAATAAGAGACCGATGAAAACGCTGATTCCTGCAAACGTAATAGATGATTATCTAAAGAGTATAGAGGTTACAGACCTTAACAAAGCCTCCATCCGTCAGGTGCTGGCATGCGAGCTTAATGCCGAGAAAGTGACAGGTCAGGAGTTCATCCACTTTGAAATGGGTGTACCCGGAATACCGCCATCGGCAGTAGGTGTAAAAGCCCAGAAAGAGGCTTTGGACCGCGGTGTTGCCTCCAAGTACCCCAATATTGAAGGTATCCCTGAACTCAAGGAGCAGGCAGCGCGTTTTGTCAAGGCATTCATCAATACCGATATACTTCCCGGTCACTGCACTCCCACCTGCGGAGCAATGCAAGGCACATTTGCCGCTTTCCTTCTGTGCTCTCAGGTAGATCCCAAGAAGGATACTATCCTCTACATAGATCCCGGATTCCCTGTGCAGAAGATGCAGGCTCAGGTAATGGGCGTCAAGACCGCACAGTTTGACGTAGCCGATTTCCGAGCAGAGAAGCTGGGACCTAAACTGGAGAGTTACCTCAAGCAGGGCAACATATGCTGCATAGTCTACTCCAACCCCAACAACCCCAGTTGGATGTGCCTGACCGAGAGCGAGATCAAAACCATCGGTGAATTGGCTACAAAGTATGACACCATCATACTGGAGGACCTGGCTTACATGACCATGGACTTCCGTCGTGAGGGACTGGGCATACCTTTCAAGGCACCCTACCAGATAAGCGTATCTCACTATACCGACAACTACATAATGATGCTCAGCGGCAGCAAGATATTCAGTTACGCCGGCGAGCGCATTGCTGTTGCCTGCATATCGGACAAACTCTATGAGCGTCACTTTGAGACTCTGCAGAAACGTTACAACATATCCCGCTTTGGAGCCGTTTATGCATACGATATGCTCTACGCAATGTCATCGGGTGTAACCCACTCCGTACAGTGCGCCATGGCAGCCATGCTCAAAGCTGCATGTGACGGTGAATACCAGTTCCGCGAGGATATCCGCGAGTATGCACGCCGCACCGAGAAGATCAAAGCCGCCCTGCTGCGTAACGGATTCAACATCACATATGACAAGGACCTTGAAGAGCCTGTCAGTGACGGATTCTTCTTTACATTCGGATATAACCTGCCGGATGGCACGCCCATGGAGGGAGGCCAACTTCTGCACGAGCTGCTTTACTTTGGTATAAGCGGAATTGTGCTCTCGTCAACCGGCAGCACCCGCCAGGGCATACGCGGTTGTGCATCGAACATCCGTGACGACCAGTTCCCCATCCTGGAGGAACGACTCCGCCTCTTCAATCAGGCACACAAATAAAAGACGTATTTTACGTATCTTGCCGTTATTAAACCGGATCAGACAAGAGAAGGATGAGAACTGAGCAGGAACTGGCCCGTCTGTGTACTGCAGGCGATAGGGAGGCGCAAGGCGAACTCTACGCCATGTATGCATCCCGCCTCTATGCGCTATGTTTCCGATATGTAGGAGAGCGTGACGAGGCTCAGGACCTGATGCACGATGCCATGATAAAGGCCATGGACAGTTTCAGCTCATTCAGTTATTCCGGTGACGGATCTCTATACGCATGGTTGCGCCGCCTTACTGTCAACGTCATCATTGACAGGCTCAGGCAGATGAGCAAACTGCGTATGGTAGCGCTCGATTCAACGATTGAACCGGGCAATTACGACACCCAGGACAATGCCGTTGACAACATACCGGCACAGGCACTTCTTGATATGGTAGCTCAACTGCCGTCCGTAAAGCGCACTGTGTTCAATATGTACTGTATCGACGGATTCAGCCATAAGGATATAGCATCTGCAATCGGTATAACGGAAAAAGGCTCGGCTTCAATACTGGCCAAGGCACGCGCCCAACTAAAAAGCGCAGTAAATGATTATCTTAAAAGGACAGGAAGATGAAAGATTTTGACGACATATTCAAGGAACGTCTGGAGGGTTACGAGATGAGACTGCCCTCTTCGGACCGTGATGCTTTTCTGAACCGTAGAGCAACACGTGAACGATTTGCACGCAGACGCCGCAATCTCCTGGGATTAGCCGTAGGACTTCCTGCAGCCCTGGCTATCATCTGTGCAATACTCTTCTGTATCTATCTGCTGTCAAAATAGGATTTTATACGGCAGGAAGGCTGTTGCCGTTTATCTTGCGGTAGATATCCAAAGCATAGACATCTGTCATGCCACTGATGTAATCCAGGACAGCAAGGATGCGGTTATAGATATCTTTTGCATTGATGTCATACTGGCTTGAGACACGCCCTATCAGCAGCTTGGAGTACTCACGGTCCGGATTCAGGACAGCCTCAACCATCAGGTCAAGCAGGGTACTGATAATGCGGAAACCGGCCAGTTCAACTTCCAATACGTCACGTGAACGGTATATCTTCTGAACGGAGAGTTCGGCACATTTGCGGTAAGCCTCTCTTGGTGTAGGACTGATATGCTTTATGAGCGACTCGCTGAAAGTACCATCCAATATAGCCTGCTCGTTTTCAAGGAATACCTGGGTGCACTCGTCAACCAATACCCCCACCAGCTTGGAGCGCAGAAATGATACCTTCTCATTCACATCGGTCACCATATTTATGATATTCTGCGCATGCTTTTGCTCAGAGGGTTCAAGGAAATCCATCATCAGACTGATGGTCTGCTCAGTTGACAGAAGCTTAAGTTTATGGGCATCTTCAAGATCCATCAGAAGGTAGCATATGTCATCGGCAGCCTCGACCAGCCATACCAGAGGATAGCGTACATACTTAAGTGGCTGACCGGGTTCAGAGAGGCGTATTATTCCCAATTCATCGGCTATTTGGGCAAATATCGGCGCTTCACTCTCAAAGAAACCAAACTTGTGCTTGCCGTTGGCCAGTATAGACTCATAGGGATACTTCACGATCGAAGCCAGGGTTGAATAGGTCATGGCGAAACCACCTTTGCGACGGCCTATGAACTGATGGGCCAGCAGACGGAAAGCGTTGGCGTTACCTTCAAAGTTAATGATATCGGTCCATTGACCCGGATTGGCGGTAAACTGACACTCCAGGGACTGTCCCTTTCCTTCGGTGAAATAGGCCGAAATAGCCTTCTCTCCTGAATGGCCGAACGGCGGGTTACCCATATCGTGAGCCAGGCAGGCGGCCGATACTATATTGCCTATCTCGGTTATGTTGGTGGCAGCCAGTTCGGGGTGCTTCTGAATGATACCGCGGGATACGTTATTGCCCAGCGAGCGGCCTACACACGATACTTCCAAACTATGCGTGAGACGGTTGTGTACAAACACACTGCCAGGCAGCGGGAACACCTGTGTCTTGTTCTGCAGGCGTCTGAACGGAGCCGAGAAAATAAGACGGTCATAATCCCTGAGAAAAGCCGAACGGTCATCCTTATGGGCAGACTCAATGCCCTCCATACCAAGGCGCTTTGCCGAAATAAGTCTTTGCCAATCCATCATTAGAATCTCTTTGTCTCAAAATTAGTGGTTTTTCAGATTATTTCTGCCTTAGTTGGCGGTATATTTGTTATTTTCGCTGTGCAAAACCAAAACACCTGCACGTATGAAGGTAAAGATTATCAACCGTTCGCATCATCCCCTCCCCGAGTATGCCACAACGCAGTCAGCAGGAGTGGATCTCAGGGCCAATCTTGACGAGCCCGTAGTTATGAAACCTATGGAGCGCCGTCTCATCCCTACGGGGTTGTTTATCTCTCTTCCCGCCGGATTTGAGGCGCAGGTTCGCCCACGCAGCGGCTTAGCCATCAAGAAAGGAATCACCGTCCTGAACACACCCGGTACAATCGATGCCGATTACCGTGGCGAGATAGGAGTCATTCTGATTAACCTTTCACAGGAGGATTTTACGGTAAATGACGGCGAGCGCATAGCACAGATGATCATAGCCCGTCACGAACAGGCGGAATGGATTCCGGTAGAGACGCTCGACGAGACCGAGCGCGGTGCCGGAGGGTTCGGCCATAGCGGAGTATAAGCAGATTCTGTCAATGAAAAGGGGCTTATTCATACTTGTTTCTTTACTGACGACCCTGGCCGTAACGGTATCGTGCGGCTCAGTCCGTCAAGTATCATCCGATCCGTTACCGCAGTCGGATCTTGACCGATATGCGGCTGACCATTTCTTCAACGAGGGAATTAAGATGTACAATGAGGAACATTATGATGCGGCCATGGACCTTATGTCACACAGTCTGGAGTATGATACCGCATCGGCTGCCACATGCTACAGCCTGGCACAATACTATATGTCAATGCGTGACAGGGCACTCGCGGAGAAATACAGCGCAAAAGCTCATGACCTGCTGATGCGGGCCGTACGTATGGAGCCCGGCAATTACTGGTACCGTCGCCTTTTGGCCATGAGTTATCTCAGACAGAACAATCAGGCTCAAGCGATAGAGCAGTATGAAGAGATAGCAAAACGGTTCCCCGGCAGGACTGATGTACTTATTACTTTGGCAAGCCTTTACGACGATGCCGGCGACTATGAGAAGGAGCTCCGTGCCCTGGAGCGCTATGGCCGTCTTGAGGATGTTGCCGATGAACTCAAGTTCCAGCGTTTTGTATGCTATCTGCAGATGGGAGAGTTGGATTCGGCCTATTATGAATCCGATAATCCTGCCGAGGTGATTGAACTGCTCATGAACACAACCAGAGACATGATAGAGAAGGCCGAAACCAATCTGGATAAAATGAGATGCCGGTCTCTTCTGGATGTGGTCATGAGCTTCTGTGATGTGGTTTCAGCTCACGAACCCGAACTGGTGGAGCCATACACCCAAAAGTCCGTTGCCTATTTCTGGATGGGGCAGAATGATGAAACAATGAAAATCCTCGCCAAGGGTCTCAAGCAGGTTAAGACTGACAAAGACAGAGCTCTTCTCTACAATTTGAGAGGAGACTATTACCATACACTTGGTGACAGGCAGAAAATGTATGCTGATTATGATTCAACTCTAATATACGATCCGGATAACATAAGCGTACTGAACAACTACGCCTATTACCTGTCGGTCGAGAACCGCGAACTGGAACGTGCTCTTAAGATGAGCGCCAGGACACTTGAGGCTGAGCCTCTGAACGCGACATACCTCGACACGTATGCGTGGATCCTTTTCAAGATGAAACGCTATAAGGAGGCTCTTGGTTATATGGAGAAAGCGCTCCGTTATCTGGAGACAGACAATCCGGAGATATATGAGCATTACGGCGATGTGCTGTTCATGTGCGGCGAGAAGGAGAAGGCGCTTGAGAACTGGCACAAGGCTGTCCGGTTCAACAGCAGTTCAGCCACGCTGGATCAGAAAATCAGACAACAGAGATATATAGAATGAGATCTGTCCGATACATATTACCGGTTATTCTGGGTGCATTGCTTCTAGGCGGATGCCGTTCACAGTCGGCACTCAAGAAACAGAAGGAACAGGAGCAGGAGGGCGCACGCCTTGTCCATACACTGTTGGAGGCTCCTCCGGTACATGAGCTGACTGCCAGCCTTTCACTTAATCTGAGAGGAACAAAGGTCAGCGGACAGTTAAGGATGCGTCGCGGACGCAGCATTCAGATAAGCGCCAGTATGCTTGGCCTGGTCGAGGTAGCCCGTATCGAGTTCCTGCCCGAAATGGTTGTAGTGATGGACAAATTCCATAATCTCTATTCTGTCTGCCATTATGCCGACATTCCATACCGTAACGAGCTGGGACTTGACTTTGAGGTGGTTCAGGCGTTTCTGTGGAACCGCATATTCTCGCCGGGCAGTTCCAACATAACCGATGCCTCCACCCGACTTAGGGTAGACCGGACCGACGAACAGGGTGCAGTCTATATCAGGGACATTGAGTGCGGATATGAGTTTGTAACAAACGGAAAAGACAGGCTTAATGCCGTTGCAAAAGCGGGAGGCGGTTACAGATTCCGTATTGATTATTCTGATTTCACCGCCCTTTCCGGTAAATGGTTTTATCCTTTGTCATTGGCAGCCGCAGTAAATGTTTCGGGGTCAGACCTGAACTTTTCGGTCAAGATGTCATCGGTATCGACCGAAAACAAGAACTGGCCCGACAGGACCCAGGTTACACGCCGGATGAGACAGGTAACCCTTGATGAACTCTTAGACAATCTGGATTTATGAATAAGAGAGGAATACTGATTCTGTTGCTTGTGTCTTTCCCTGTTTTTATGGAAGGACAGACCAATGCTGTCATAGAGAAGATGCGCAGGGAGCGCGCGGAGATGGAGGAGCAGATAGCCCGTCAGGAGAAGATTCTGACCAGCACTGAATCAAACATATCTAGTCAGGTAAACAACCTCAATATCATCACGGCCAAACTCAAGGAGCGCACCAGAATGCTGGACAAGACCCGCAGTGAGATACGCTCGCTGGATCGCGAATCAACACGTCTTGAGAATGAGATTGCCCAACTGGAGAAAGAGCACGAACAGTGCAAGGAACGCTATGCCGAAGCCTGCCGCTTCTACCAGCACCAGAACTCAAGTTTCAATCCGCTTACCTTCATACTTGCCACAGAGTCGTTCAGGGAGATGAGCCGCCGCGCCCGTTACGTAAGCGAATATTCAAGCTCATTACAGGAAATGGCCGATGAAATCACCCAAAAGAAAGATACTCTTGAGGACAGGAAGGCTCAGATTGAACTTGTAAAAAAGGAGAAAGTAGAACTCCAGAAAGTACAGCAGAAAAATGAGGAAGAGGCACGTAAGGAGGAGAAACAGCAGAAAACTCTGGTAAACCAGCTCAAGAACAAGCGTACCAGCCTCAAGAAGGAGATTACCGCCCAACAAAAGAAAATGGACGCACTCTCCAAGGAGATTGACCGCCAGATTCAGCTTGCCTTAAAGGAGGAACAGGACAAAAAGACAGCAAAAGTCCAATCACCCGAAGAGATCAAGCTTTCCGGCAGTTTTGAAAGTAACAAGGGCAGATTGCCTATGCCTATTACCGGTGCATATCTTGTCGTGGGAGAATACGGCGTACAGAACGTTGCCGGCATGAAGGATGTCAAACAGAACAATCTGGGTATTGACATCCAGGGACAGGACGGAGCACAGGCCAGAGCCGTTTTCGACGGCACGGTTTCATCCATCTTCCAGCAGGGAAAAGGACAGATTGGAGTGCTCATCCGCCACGGCTCATATATATCCGTTTACTGCAACCTGAGCGAGACCCGTCTCAAGAAAGGTGACAAGGTAAAGACATCGGATATAGTGGGAAATATCCAGACCTCCGAAGACGGAACTCCCATACTCCATTTCCAGCTCCACAAGGAGAGCACACGTCTCAATCCCTCGGATTGGTTGCGCCGCTGATAATTGAAAAAAAATGAGTACCTTCGCAGTCCAAAACAAAGAGGTATGATTACAGCTGAACAACTTAAAGATGTACTTGACCGTACAGAGGCTCTGAAACGCTATCTGAACATTGACTCCAAACTCATTCAGGTTGAGGAGGAGCAGTTGCGCACCCAGGCCCCTGGCTTCTGGGATGATCCCAAGAAAGCCGAAGTTCAGATGAAGAAAGTCAAGGATCTTCAGGGTTGGATAGACGGCTACAAGCAAGTCAAGGCTCTGGCCGATGAGTTGCAGTTGGCTATGGATTTTTACAAGGAGGAACTGGTCACAGAGCAGGAGGTCGATGAGAACTACGCCAAGGCAGTTGAGGCCGTAGAGTCACTAGAGCTCAAGAATATGCTTCGTGAGGAGGCCGACCAGATGGACTGCGTGCTCAAGATCAATTCAGGAGCAGGCGGCACTGAGAGTCAGGACTGGGCATCAATGCTCATGCGTATGTATATGCGCTGGGGCGAGGACAACAAATACAAAGTTACGGTTGCCAACCTGCAGGAAGGCGATGAAGCCGGCATCAAGCAGGTTACCATGGAGATTGAGGGACCGTTTGCATACGGTTATCTCAAAGGTGAGAACGGTGTTCACCGTCTGGTTCGCGTATCGCCATACAATGCGCAGGGCAAGCGCATGACCTCATTTGCAAGTGTGTTTGTGACTCCGCTTATTGATGACTCCATCGAAGTCGATATCAATCCTGCACTGATGAGCTGGGATACATTCCGCAGTGGCGGTGCCGGCGGTCAGAACGTGAACAAGGTTGAATCGGGCGTACGTCTGCGTTACCAGTTCAAAGATCCGTATACCGGTGCCGAAGAGGAGATCCTTATTGAGAACACCGAGACACGTGACCAGCCCAAGAACAAGGAACGTGCCCTGCAGCACCTGCGTTCCATCCTGTATGACAAGGAACTGCAGCACCGCATGGCCGAGCAGGAAAAGATTGAGGCCGGCAAGAAAAAGATAGAATGGGGATCCCAGATACGTTCATACGTCTTTGATGACCGACGGGTCAAAGACCATCGTACCGGTTACCAGACATCCGATGTAAACGGCGTTATGGACGGACATATAGACGGATTCATCAAATCATATCTGATGTCATTCGCCGAATCAAAAGAGCAACAGTAATTTCCAATAATTCTAAAACACTAATACTATGTCCATCGAAATTGAACGTAAATTCCTTGTAAAGAACGACTCTTATCGTACTCAGGCATTCAGCTATTATGACATTCTCCAGGGATACATTGCCCATGAGAACGGTCGTTCGGTTCGTATACGCATTACGGACAAAGAGGCTATCCTGACCATCAAAGGGCCATCGGACAGCAAAGGCATGAGCCGTTACGAGTGGAATCACCTGATTACAGTAGAAGAGGCCCGTGAGCTTTTTGAACTCCACCAAAGCGGAGCAATTGAGAAAAGACGTTACCTGGTACACAGCGGCCCTCACGTGTTTGAAGTGGATGAATTCCACGGTGAAAACGAGGGTCTTGTCATGGCTGAAGTTGAACTTGGCTCAGAAGGCGAGACTTTTATCAAACCCGATTTCATCGGTAAGGAGGTAACAGGCGACCACCGTTATTACAACGCCTACCTGGCCACCAATCCTTATACCACTTGGGAGAAGAAGTGATTACCGCTTCTTTTTGAATATTGTCTGTATAGCAAAGTATCCTACAGCTGCACCAATCAACACTCCGGCTGTATCGGCTATCAAATCAGCCCATTCACCGCTCCTCTTTTGAGTCAGATACATCTGGGCGAGTTCCAGTAAACCTCCAAGTATTATCGGAGCTATTATTCCAAGCACCAGAATCTTGACCCAGTTCAGATTTGAGTGATGACGCAGATACTCTATCCAGATTACCAGCTCCAAACCTCCATACATGCAGACATGAACTATCTTATCGATATTGGTAACATCGTTCAACCTGGTCTTTGGAGGATTAAAGAGTGAGAGGAACAGTATGGTGAGAATCACCAATAGGGAAAGCGGGTATTTCCTTATGAAGTTTATCATGATGCAAAATTAACCAATTATACCATAACACGATGTCTAAAGACCACTTCTATTTCAACCGTAATGACAGGATTGTCGCATTATTGCTGTTATTAGTAATAGTAGGAGCCAATACAGTAAGTCACATACGGCAGGGTATGATTGAAAAAGCCCGAATTGAGAATGACTCCTTATATCTTGTTTCGGATACCCCGGTATATCACAAACAATATATGCCGACACGCGTAAAGGACAGCATACGTACCATAGTCCGCACAAAAAGAGTCTATATAAAGGATACCGTCTACAGATACAGTCGCGGACAGGACAGCACCAAGATAAGTCCCTATCCTTCAAAGACAAGGCCTGAATCACCTCTTGACCTCAATCTGCTGGACAGCACCGATCTGGTTAAACTTCCGGGCATCGGTCCATATTTTGCATCAAGGATAATCACATACAGGGAGCAACTGGGAGGATATACGGACACTTCTCAACTGAAAGAGATAAACAGTCTGCCCGATTCGCTGATGAAATGGTTCATTGTCGGTGATACCATACCATTGAGACTCATACAGGTCAATCATGAGACTGTTGCCCAACTGCGACACCATCCATATCTGAACTTCTATCAGGCCAGGGCCATTGTTGAGTTCCGCCGGGAACGGGGTAAAATAACAGGTCCCGAACAGCTCTCCTTTATGGAAGAATTTACTGATCAGGACCTGAAAAGATTATTACCTTATCTTGATTTCAGATAATCAATATCCTGCAAGTTTCTTAATTTTCATCGGGATTTCAGTGTTGTTAATCTGTCCCGTGAACTGCTCTGCTCCGGCGCCGATGGCAAATACCGGAACAAAACTGCCTGAATGGCATCCGGCGGCCCAACTTATCTGTGCGGCCTCAGTCATTATGCGGGCTGCTTCATCTGTCAGGCGGTCAACCTCAAAGTATTCTCCCTCCTTGAGTTCGCCCGGACCCATTCCGAATGTCTCTACATAGACGCTTCTCAAGCGGTCGGTCTGCTTGTCCGTAAGTTCTACGGTATCCCAGAAACCAAAGCATTTCTTGAGCTCCTCCTGCACCTCATCCCAGGTAAGGATGTCACCTATCTCGCGTCCCATCTGCTCCAGATGTGCACTGAAAGCATCCTTGCTCATCTTCTGATACTGCAACACCTTAAGATTTGTCTTGTAATCACCTGCAGTGAGTCCCAGACCTCCGGTCTCGTGATCGGCGGTGATGACAATCAGCGTCTCTTTCTTATGCTTGAGGTAGAAATCATATGCAACCTTTATCGCCTCGTCAAAATCAAGCATCTCCTGAATGTAAGCGCCGGGGTCATTGGCATGACAGGCATTGTCGATACGGCCACCCTCCATCATCATGAAGAAACCCTTCTTGGGATCTTTCATCATGTAGTCAATAGCGGCTTCAGTTATCTCCGAGAGTTTCAGGTCACCTTCCTTGCGGTCTATTGCATATGCCAAGGCGTTGTCGCTCTTGGGCTGCTTGTCAAAAAGGATGATTTTATCGGTGGATGCAGCCTTCTCCTTATACTCGTCATATCCTCTTACAACAGTATAACCTGCCTTCTCAGCCTGAACATAGTTGCCTTCATCACTATCATCGCGAGCTGTTGGCTGGCGGAACTGTGCACCACCAAAGAACTCGAATCCGGATTCGCTCAGTTGGGTACCTATCTGGTGATACATATTGCGATGACGGGTGTGTCCGTAGAAACTGCCGGGAGTGGCGTGGTCAACAGAACAGGATGTTCCTATAGCCACACGGATACCTTTCTTGTGAGCCATCTCAGCTATGGTTACGACCGGAGTCTCCCTGTCGGGCAGCAGACCCAGGACATTATTATCGGTTTTCTGTCCCGATGCCAATGCCGTTCCTGCAGCGGAACTGTCGGTAACATCACTGCTTGCGGAATAGGTAACTACAAGTCCCGCATACGGAAACTGTGTAAAGCAGAGAGGTTTGTATCCGTACTGGCCTTCAATATCCTGAAGGTAATACTGGACACCCATAACCTGATTTGTACCCATTCCGTCGCCGATAAAATAAAACACATACTTGGGTCCTTTCTTGGCCGATGCAGTAAATACCAACAGCATCATGGCCATAAGTAACGTGACTTTCCTTTTCATAATGTTGTCCTTTTCTTATTTGATGATTTCCATTGAAATAATCCTGATGTCCTTACGCGGGCGGTCATTCATATCCGTGCCGGCAGACTCAATCTTATCAACAGTCTTCATGCCGTCTATTACCTCTCCGAATACGGTATAATCATTGTCCAGGAAGGGTGTACCACCTACACTCATATAAGCTTCAACCTGCTCCTGGGTGAACTTGAACGGTCCCTGCTCTTTAATCATCTGATTGGTCTTGTCGTTAAGTTCTTCCTGCAGTTTGAGAAGGCCGTCATTGTCGCCCGCCAACTGAAGATTCATGATAGAATCACGGTTCTGCGCAACGAGTCTGTCAAAGATTCCCTGACCCTGCCTTTGGCGGAGCTGAGTTTCCAGATCCTGAAGATCGTATTTGCCGTACTTCTTACCTGTTACAATATAAAACTGCGAGCCTGACGACTTGCGTTCAGGGTTTACCTGATCGGCCTGACGGGCTGCGCTCAGGGCTCCGCGTTTGTGGAAATACTTGGGGTATACAAATTCGGCAGGAATGGTGTATCCGGGGCCGCCGGAACCCAGTTGAGCGAATTTCTCCGCATTCTTGGATTCAGGATCTCCCGCCTGTACCATAAAGTCCTTGATTACGCGATGGAACAGTATGCTGTCATAATAATGTTCCTCAACCAGCTTTATGAAATTGTCCCTGTGTTGGGGAGTCTCATTGTAAAGTTTGATGGTAATATCACCTACACTAGTCTTAATAAGGACCTTTGTCTCATTCTCAGCTGACTGTGCCTTTGCGTTCTGAGAAGAACCGGCTCCACATGAATTGATTGTTGCTGCCATCAGAATCAGTGCTATAAATTTGTATTTCATTTTGATAGTTTCTTTCTTACAAAGGTAGCCTATTTTTGTCACAAATCATCTATCTTTGCGTTAAAGCAAACCAGGAGACCATATGCCGCTTTTTCCTGTCGGAACAGAGATACCGGACTTTTACATAAACCCCCAATGGTTCATAGGCAGGGTAAAACACTGCCATGAGTGGAAGGCAGCCGATCTGCTCAAACAGATGGGTGTAGAGTATTTTCTGCCCCAACAGACTGTAAAGCGCAAGTGGAGTGACAGGACAAAGAAAGTCCAGGTGTTGCTCCTGCCCAGATACATTTTCATTCATTGTAAGAACAATGAAAGGGTCGGGATACTTGAAAATGTACGCAGCATCACCCACTTTATGATGGATCATAATCTCAAACTACCGGCTGTCATCAGGGACAAGGACCTGGAGATATTCCGCAGGATGGTGGAGTATGAGGATAATCCCGTAATAATTGATTCCAACATATTTTCACCCGGTGACCGTGTGCGCGTCAAATGCGGACCGCTTATGGACAAGGAGTGTGAGCTTATTGAGGTTTCGAGCAAGAAATGTATTGCTGTAGGACTTGGCGTTTTGGGCTCTGCCCGAATAGAACTGCCGCTTTCCTACATTGAAATGATAGAAAACTAAACAAAAAATACGGTTATGAAGATTGCAGTTGCAGGAACAGGTTATGTAGGACTGTCACTGGCCACTTTGCTGGCACAGAAGAACCATGTCACAGCTGTTGATGTGGTCAAGGAAAAAGTTGATCTCATAAACAATCGCAAATCGCCCATCCAGGATGATTACATCGAGCAGTACCTGGCCGAGAAGAAACTGGACCTGACCGCCACATTAGACGGTGAAAAGGCCTATTCCGACGCTGATTTTGTTGTAATAGCAGCTCCCACCAACTATGACAGCAAGAAGAACTTCTTTGATACAAGTCATGTTGAAGAGGTGATAGACCTAGTGCTCAAGGTCAATCCCGATGCCATAATGGTAATCAAGTCAACCATACCCGTAGGATACACTGAAAGTGTCCGTGAAAAGTTCTCCTACCGTGAGCGTCTGCAGGACGGTACGATGAAGGTGGTTGTGCCCAATATCATATTTGCTCCTGAGTTCCTGCGTGAGAGCAAGGCTCTTTATGATAACCTCTATCCGTCCAGAATCATCGTTGGATTCGACAAAAAAGTGCAGCGTCTTGAGGAGGCTGCGCATACGTTTGCACGCCTGTTGCAGGAGGGTGCCATCAAGGAGAATATTGATACCCTTTACATGGGAACCACCGAAGCCGAGGCCGTTAAACTGTTTGCAAATACCTATCTTGCACTGCGCGTAAGCTTCTTCAATGAGCTTGACACATACGCTGAGATGAAGGGTCTGGATACCCGCGCCATTATTGACGGTGTAGGACTTGATCCCCGCATAGGCAACCATTATAATAACCCGTCATTCGGCTATGGCGGCTACTGCCTGCCTAAAGACACCAAGCAGCTGCTGGCCAACTACAACGATGTGCCGGAGAACCTTATCCAGGCTATTGTGGACAGTAACCGTACCCGAAAGGATTTCATTGCTGACCGTGTGCTGGAGAAAGCCGGTTATTACACCGCCAACAGCACATGGAACGAAGCATCCGAGAAGGTTATCACCGTAGGTGTGTACCGCCTTACCATGAAATCGAATTCGGATAATTTCCGTCAGAGTTCCATACAGGGCGTAATGAAACGTGTCAAGGCGAAAGGAGCAAAGGTCATAATCTACGAGCCCACCCTCAAGGATGGTGAGACATTCTTTGGCAGTGAGGTCGTGAATGACTTGAAAGAGTTCAAGCGCCGCTGCGATTCAATTATTGCAAACCGCTACGACGCTTGTCTTGATGATGTACAGGATAAGGTCTATACACGTGACCTTTTCCGTCGCGACTGACAGTCACTCGTTTTTATCCTCACCAGCCGGAACAGGTTCCAGCTTGATGCTGTAAAACTTCTGATTTATCGGAAGGGCTACGTTCTTATATCCTTTAACCTTGACCTTGATGCTGTCACTGGGATCATAAACCTTAAAGGCAAAGTCTCCGTTGGCATCGGTAGTGGCAAAAGTCATGACTCTGTCCTCCTTTGTGGATTCCAGAACCTTGATATCTGTTACGGGATTTTCATTGACGTCAATTACAGTACCCATTATCATCTCTCCTCTTTTGACGACATTCTGGTCAGTCTTATCCTTTCTGGCCGATACATTGGTGCTGAGACATACTGTTAAGAACAGGAGGGATGCACAGCAAACAAGACGATGCAAACACTTTGAGGAGTCGATCCTCTGATTCTCTTTTTTCATAAACACGATTAATATAAGGTTGAACTATTGATGTTGCAAATATAACTAAAAATTTTAGGGAAGGACGTAAGTGAGGTTAAAAAAACGCTATAAACCCATTAAAAAAACAGAAAGGGGTGACCGACTAAGCGGCCACCCCTTTCTTCTATCAAGTCTAATCAATTTTCTCTTGTGGGGAGATCCATGTCAAGAAAGTTGTTACGGGATGCCTGAAGGCGCTCGTACTCCTCCTTGTCTCCTACGATAATCTTATCGAACTCCCTGAGACCGGTACCGGCAGGAATCAGATGACCGCAGATAACATTCTCCTTCATACCGAGCAGGCTATCGCTCTTTCCGTTGATGGCAGCCTCGTTCAGAACCTTTGTGGTCTCCTGGAATGATGCAGCCGACATGAAGCTCTGAGTAGCCAGAGCAGCACGTGTGATACCCTGCAGAATCTGAGTTGATGTAGCAGGACGTGCCTCCTGTGCCTGAACCAGCTTAAGGTCCTTACGCTTGAGCTGTGAGTTCTCATCACGGAGCTTGCGTGCGGTTACCATCTGGCCTGCAAAGAGGTTCTCTGAGTCACCCGGATCAGTAACTACATACTTACCCCAGATGCGGTCATTCTCCTCCATGAACTCCAGCTTGTCAACAACCTGCTGTGCAAGGAAGCGGGTATCGCCCGGCTCGTCAATCTCAACCTTACGCATCATCTGACGAACGATAATCTCAAAGTGCTTATCATTGATCTTTACACCCTGCAGACGGTATACATCCTGAACCTCGTTCACGATATACTCCTGTACAGCGGTGGGACCCTTGATGGCAAGGATATCACTCGGAGTGATGGCACCGTCTGAAAGCGGTGTTCCGGCGCGTACATAGTCACCCTCCTGTACCAGAATCTGCTTGGAGAGGGCAACCAGATACTTGCGCTCATCGTCGGTACGTGACACTACAGATATCTCACGGTTACCACGCTTGATCTTACCCATGTGTACGGTACCGTCAATCTCAGATACGACTGCGGGATTAGACGGGTTACGGGCCTCAAACAGCTCGGTAACACGGGGCAGACCACCAGTGATATCACCAGCCTTACCCTGAACGCGCGGAATCTTGACGAGGATATCGCCGGCTGCGAGCTCCTGACCATCCTTGATGACCACGTGACCGCCTACAGGCAGGTTGTAAGAACGCAGAACCTCGCCCTTAGGTCCGATGATATCAGCCGAAGGAATCTTGGTTCTATCCTTGGTCTCAGTGATGATTATCTCCTCAAGGCCGGTAGCCTCATCAGATTCAATCTTATATGTTACGTTGGCAATTACGTCTGTCAGCTTAACCTTACCGGCAACCTCTGTGATGATGAGGGCGTTGAAAGGATCCCATGTAGCAATCTGGTCACCCTTCTTGACTACGGCACCACTCTTGACATAGAGCTTTGAACCGTAAGGCAGGTTGTGGGTTGACAGGGCAATGCCTGTGTTCTCGTCAATGAACTTGACTTCACCCAGACGGCCTACTACAATCTGAATCTTCTTGCCTTCATCCATAGCATCGACAGTACGTACCTCCTCAAACTCAATGCGGCAGTCATACTTGGCTGTCAAGCCAGAGTTGGCGGCAATGTTCGATGCAGTACCACCGGCGTGGAATGTACGCAGTGTCAACTGTGTACCAGGCTCACCGATTGACTGGGCTGCGATAACGCCCACGGCCTCACCCTTCTCAACCAGACGGCCTGTTGCCAGGTTACGTCCGTAGCACTTGGCGCAAACGCCACGTTTGCTCTCGCAGGTGAGCACTGAACGAATCTCAACGCTCTCAATAGGTGACTCATCAATCTTCTTGGCAATCTCCTCGGTAATCATCTCACCGTCGGCAACCAGAAGCTCACCGGTGGTAGGATGGATAACATCGTGTACTGATACACGACCCAGGATACGCTCATAGAGAGATGCAACAACCTCCTCGTTCTCCTTAAGGGCGGTGCAAACCAGACCACGCAGTGTACCGCAGTCCTCCTCGGTGATGATCACGTCATGTGATACGTCAACAAGACGACGTGTCAGATAACCGGCATCGGCTGTCTTAAGAGCGGTATCGGCAAGACCCTTACGGGCACCGTGTGTGGAGATGAAGTACTCCAGCACTGACAGACCCTCCTTAAAGTTAGAAAGAATCGGGTTCTCAATGATCTGTGCACCCTCGGCACCGGCTTTCTGCGGCTTGGCCATCAGACCACGCATACCGGACAGCTGACGGATCTGTTCCTTTGATCCACGGGCACCTGAATCAAGCATCATATATACTGAGTTGAAGCCCTGGTCATCATTTGAGATGGTCTTCATAAGAACCTTAGAGAGGTTCTCATTGACATGTGTCCATACATCGATAACCTTGTTGTAACGCTCGTTATCGGTGATAAGACCCATGTTATACTCGGCCATGATACCTTCGACTTCCTCATTACCCTTGGCAACAAGCTCCTGCTTCTCCTTCGGGATGATGATATCGTTCAGGTTGAATGACAGACCACCCTGGAATGCCATCTTGTAACCCAAGTTCTTGATACCGTCCAGAAATTCGCAGGCGCGGGCTACACCGACCTTCTTGATAACGTCGGAGATGAGGTCACGCAGAGTCTTCTTAGATATGATATAGTTGATATAGCCAACCTCATCAGGTACCAGTTCGTTAACGATAACACGACCGACTGATGTCTCTACAAGATGAGTGATAGGACTACCCTGCTCGTCAATGTCATTGACCATGACCTTGACAACGGCATGGATATCAACCTTACCTTCATTATATGCAATCAGAGCCTCTTCGGGTCCGTAGAATGTCAGACCCTCACCCTTTACCTTCTCTATATAGTTACCGTCGGCATCCTTTACTGAACGACGCAGCTTGGTGATGTAGTACAGACCAAGTACCATATCCTGTGCGGGCACTGTGATAGGTGCACCGTTGGCAGGGTTCAGGATGTTGTGAGACTGGAGCATGAGCATCTGAGCCTCAAGGATAGCCTCGTTGCTGAGCGGGAGGTGTACAGCCATCTGGTCACCATCGAAGTCGGCGTTGAAAGCGGTACATGCCAGCGGGTGCAGCTGAATGGCCTTACCCTCGATCATCTTGGGCTGGAATGCCTGGATACCCAGACGGTGCAGTGTAGGAGCACGGTTCAAGAGAACGGGGTGACCCTTCATTACATATTCCAGGATATCCCATACGATAGGATCCTTGCGGTCAACAATCTTCTTGGCAGACTTTACGGTCTTTACGATACCGCGCTCGATGAGCTTACGGATGATGAAAGGCTTGTAAAGCTCGGCAGCCATCAGTTTAGGAATACCGCACTCACCCATCTTAAGCTCAGGACCTACAACGATAACTGAACGTGCTGAGTAGTCAACACGCTTACCGAGCAAGTTCTGACGGAAACGACCCTGCTTACCCTTGAGTGAATCAGAGAGTGACTTGAGAGGACGGTTGGCTTCGCTCTTTACGGCGCTGGCCTTACGGCTGTTGTCGAACAGGCTGTCAACGGCCTCCTGCAGCATACGCTTCTCGTTACGCAGGATAACTTCAGGTGCCTTTATCTCAATAAGTCTCTTAAGACGGTTGTTACGTATGATAACACGGCGATAGAGTTCGTTCAGATCAGAAGTTGCGAAACGGCCGCCATCCAGAGGAACCAGAGGACGCAGCTCAGGAGGAGTAACCGGAACAACCTTGAGGATCATCCACTCGGGGCGGTTGATCTCACGTGATGAACGGAATGACTCCACAATCTGAAGGCGCTTCAAGGCCTCGGTCTTGCGCTGCATGGTGGTCTTCTCATCGTTGGCCTTCTCACGGAGCTGATATGAGAGCTTGTCCAGATCCAGCTTGCAAAGCAAGTCATAGATAGCCTCGGCACCCATCTTGGCAACGAACTTCTGAGGATCGTCATCATCGAGCATCTGGTTCTCCTTGGGCAGCTTGTCCAGAATATCCAGATATTCATCCTCGGTCAGGAGAATAGGATCTTCGGGCTTGCGGGTCTCACCCATAGGATCTTCCCATGCACCCTTGTTGATTACGATATAACGCTCGTAGTAAATGATCGAATCAAGCTGCTTGGTAGGAATACCCAGCAGATAACCGATCTTATTGGGCAGTGAACGGAAATACCAGATATGTGCAACCGGAACGACGAGCTGGATATGACCCATACGCTCACGACGCACCTTTTTCTCAGTAACCTCGACACCGCAACGCTCGCAGACGATACCCTTGTAACGGATTCTCTTGTACTTTCCGCAATGGCACTCGTAATCCTTTACAGGACCGAAGATGCGCTCGCAGAACAGACCGTCGCGCTCGGGCTTGTATGTGCGGTAGTTGATGGTCTCAGGTTTCAGTACCTCGCCGCTGGAGTTGGTCAGAATCTCCTCGGGTGAGGCAAGACTGATGGTTATCTTTGAGAAATTATTCTTGATCTTTGTATCTTTTTTGAAAGGCATAGCTTCTTACTTTTAATGATGATTACTCAAGATTGATGCTAAGACCCAAACCGCGCAACTCATGCAACAGCACGTTGAGAGATTCGGGGATACCCGGTGTGGGCATCGGATCACCTTTCACAATAGCCTCATAAGCCTTTGAACGGCCGGTAACGTCATCAGACTTGATGGTCAGGATCTCCTGGAGCACGTGTGATGCACCGAATGCCTCAAGAGCCCAAACCTCCATCTCACCGAAACGCTGACCACCGAACTGGGCCTTACCGCCAAGCGGCTGCTGAGTGATAAGAGAGTACGGACCGATTGAACGGGCATGCATCTTGTCCTCAACCATGTGACCCAGCTTAAGCATATAGGTAACACCTACTGTTGCGCACTGGTCAAACGGCTCACCTGTGCCACCGTCATAAAGCTGAGTCTTACCGTAACGCGGCAGACCGGCCTTATCGGTCCATTCATTAAGATCATCTATTGTAGCTCCGTCAAATATCGGGGTAGCGAACTTGACACCCAGCTCACGGCCGGCGTGACCAAGAACGGTCTCGAATATCTGACCGATGTTCATACGTGAAGGCACGCCCAGCGGGTTCAGGACGATATCGACGGGAGTACCATCGGCCAGGAACGGCATATCCTCCTGCTTGACCACGCGTGACACAATACCCTTGTTACCGTGACGACCGGCCATCTTATCACCGACACCGATCTTACGCTTCTTGGCAACATAAACCTTAGCCATCTGGATGATGCCTGAAGGAAGCTCATCACCGATTGTAAGAGCAAATTTCTTACGCTTGTTCTCTGCATCGTACTCCTTGTACTTACGCAGGAAGTTTACGATCAGCTTTGAGATGAGCTCGTTGGTGTGAGCATCGGATGTCCAGTTGTCTGACTGAACCGATGAGTAGTCAACAGCCTCGAGTATCTGCTTTGAGAAACGCTGACCCTTGGCGATAACCTCGGTACCCAGCAGGTCAAATACGCCCTGTGATACCTTATTGGTAGTAAGGGTAACCAGTTTCTTTACAAGAATACCCTTGAGCTCGTTTACCTTATCCTCAAACTCAACGTCAATCATCGGCAGACGGGCCTTATCGGCCTGACGTGAACTGCGGGTCTTGATGGCACGTGCAAAGAGCTTCTTGTCAATGACAACACCCTTCAGTGAAGGAGAAGCCTTGAGTGAAGCATCCTTAACGTCACCTGCCTTGTCACCGAAGATGGCGCGAAGCAGCTTCTCTTCAGGTGAAGGATCAGACTCACCCTTAGGAGTGATCTTACCTATCAGGATGTCACCCGGCTGGATGTAAGCACCGATACGAACGATACCGTTCTCATCCAGATCCTTGGTGGCGTCATCGCTCACGTTAGGTATATCATTGGTGAGTTCCTCCATACCGCGCTTTGTCTCGCGCACCTCAAGGATGAACTCTTCAACATGTACGGAGGTAAGGATATCTTCACGAACCACGCGCTCGTTAAGCACGATGGCATCCTCGTAGTTGTAACCCTTCCAAGGCATGTAGGCAACCAGCAGGTTCTTACCAAGTGCCAGCTCACCGTTCTGGGTTGAATAACCCTCGGTAAGGATGTCACCGGCCTTTACACGCTGACCTACCTCGCAGATAGGACGCAGGTCAATGGTCATGTTCTGGTTGGTACGACGGAACTTGGGCAGCTTGTACTCCTTCTCGGCGGGCTCGAAGCTTACAAACTCCTCGTCCTCGGTGCGATCATACAGGATGCGGATATAAGCGGCGTCAACATATGTTACAGTACCGTCACCCTCGGCGGTGATCTGTGTACGTGAATCTTCGGCAAGCTGCTTCTCGATACCGGTACCTACGATAGGAGCCTCGGTACGCATCAAAGGAACTGCCTGACGCATCATGTTAGATCCCATCAAAGCACGGTTAGCATCATCATGCTCCAGGAACGGAATCAGAGCGGCAGCGATTGAAGCAATCTGCTGGGGCGATACGTCCATGAGTTCAACCTCTTCGGGCGGAACAACAGGGAAGTCAGCGTCACGACGTGCCTTTACACGGGTACGGATAAACTTACCGTTCTCGTCGTAAGGAGCGTTACCCTGACCTATGATTACACCCTCCTCCTCTTCGGCGGTGAGGTACTGAACCTCGTCGTTGTTAAGGTTTACATGGCAATCCTTAACCTTACGGTAAGGAGTCTCTATGAAGCCCAGGTCATTGATCTTTGCGTAGATGCAAAGTGATGAGATAAGACCGATGTTAGGTCCTTCAGGAGTCTCGATCGGGCAGAGACGGCCATAGTGTGTATAGTGTACGTCACGAACCTCGAATCCGGCGCGCTCACGTGACAGACCGCCAGGTCCAAGGGCGGACATACGGCGCTTGTGAGTGATTTCGGCCAGAGGATTGGTCTGGTCCATGAACTGTGACAGTGCGTTGGTTCCAAAGAAGGAGTTGATCACAGCCGATACTGTCTTGGCGTTGATAAGGTCAGTCGGAGTGAAGACCTCATTGTCACGTACGTTCATGCGCTCGCGGATGGTACGGGCCATACGGGCCAGACCGATAGCGAACTGGTTGGAGAGCTGCTCACCGACAGTACGTACACGACGGTTTGACAGGTGGTCGATATCATCAACCACAGCGTGTGAATTGACAAGCTCAATCAGATACTTGATGATCTCAATGATATCCTCCTTGGTCAGGACACCGATGCTCATATCGGTGGTAAGACCCAGCTTCTTGTTTACGCGGTAACGGCCAACCTCACCCAGATCATAACGCTTCTCTGAGAAGAACAGGTTGTTGATTACCTCACGTGCACTGGAATCATCGGCAGGATCAGCGTTACGCAACTGACGGTAGATGTAGAGGACAGCCTCCTTTTCCGAGTTGCACGGATCCTTCTGCAAGGTATTGAATATGATTGAATAGTCTGACTGACCCTCGGTCTCCTTATGGAGCAGTATTGTCTCCAGACCTGATTCGAGAATATCGTTGATATTATCCTCGTTCAGTTCAGCTTCGCGGTCTACTACAACCTCGTGACGGTCGATTGATACAACCTCACCGGTATCTGAATCCACAAAGTCCTCAATGCGGGTTCTAAGAACACGTGCGGCAAGCTTGCGTCCGATGCACTTCTTCAGGTTGGTCTTATTGACCTTTACCTCCTCGGCCAGGTCAAAGATATCCACGATGTCCTTATCGGTCTCAAATCCGATAGCACGGAGCAGTGTTGTGACAGGGAGCTTCTTCTTACGGTCGATGTAAGCGTACATCACGTTGTTGATGTCGGTAGCAAACTCGATCCATGAACCCTTGAACGGGATGATACGGGCCGAATAGAGCTGTGTTCCGTTAGAGTGGACACTCTGTCCGAAGAACACGCCGGGTGAACGGTGAAGCTGTGAAACCACAACACGCTCGGCGCCGTTGATTACGAATGTACCCTGTGCTGTCATGTACGGAATCGGGCCAAGGAATACATCCTGAATGACTGTATCGAAATCCTCATGATCGGGATCGGTGCAATACAGTTTCAGCTTGGCCTTCAAAGGTACGCTATAGGTCAGACCATGCTCCAGACACTCTTCAATGGTGTAGCGGGGCGGGTCAATGTAATAGTCCAGAAATTCCAGGACGAAATTGTTCCGGGTATCGGCTATGGGGAAGTTCTCCGAGAATACTTTATAGAGTCCTTCGTTCTTGCGTTTCTCAGGTGGTGTGTCCAACTGAAGGAAATCCTTGAATGACTTCAACTGTACTTCAAGGAAATCAGGACACGGCATCGGGTTCCTGACGGAAGCGAAATTAATTCTCTGATTATCAGTGTTTGAAGACATATAGGGGAGGTTAATTGGGAACTTGATTCTTTAACGCACAAAAAGGTTAAGCACCCTAGACAGCCCCAGTTGGACTGTCATCGGGGTTACTTAACCGTTTTTTCCTGCAGTGAGGCAGGTCTCTAAAGAAGTTACTTAAGTTCTACTTCTGCGCCAGCCTCTTCCAGAGTCTTCTTCATTGACTCGGCTTCGTTCTTGGCGAGACCTTCCTTAACTACGCTAGGAGCAGCGTCAACAAGATCCTTAGCCTCCTTCAGACCAAGACCGCAAGCCTCCTTGACTGCCTTAACGACAGCAAGCTTGTTTGCGCCAAAGCCCTTCAGTACTACGTCGAATGAAGACTTCTCCTCTGCAGCCTCAGCGCCAGCAGCGGCAGGACCAGCAGCGGCTACAGCTACAGCTGCGGCAGCGGGTTCAATTCCATATTCATCCTTCAGGATGGTTGCGAGTTCGTTGACCTCCTTAACGGTAAGGTTAACCAGTTGTTCTGCTAATGCTTTCAAATCAGCCATTGTTGTATAATTTTAATAGGTTTGTTACTTTTTGATGATAAATTAATTCTCTCTTTCTCCAAGAGTCTTGAGGACTCCGTGGATGGTGCTTGCACCAGACTGCAGAGCAGAAATGACGTTCTTGGCCGGTGACTGCAAAAGTGCAATGACGTCGGCGATGAGCTCCTTCTTGCTCTTGATGTTGACCAGTGCCTCCAGCTGGTTGGCTCCAATGTAGAAGCTTTCCTCTGCGTAAGCAGCCTTGAGGCCCGGGATACCGGTTTTCTTGTCAGTAACGTCCTTCAGAAGTTTGGCGGGAGCGTTGGCTGCGTTTGACAGCATCAGAGCTGTAGTACCCTTGAGTGAGTCATACAGCGGAGTGTAGTCTGCATCCAGCTGATCCAGTGCCTTCTGAAGAAGAGTATTCTTGACAACGACCATCTTAACCTCACTCTTGAAGCACTTTCTGCGAAGGTCGCTTGTAGCCGATGAGTTAAGACCGGTTACGTCAACCAGGTAGAAAGCTGAGTAGCTCTGAATTGTCTGCTTCAGGGACTCAATTACAAGTGCTTTATCTTCTTTCTTCATGATCGTCAGTTATTATTCATCAAATGACTTGGTATCAATCTTGATACCCTTGCTCATAGTACTTGAAAGATAAAGGCTCTTGATATAAGTACCCTTAGCTGCAGAAGGTTTCAGTTTGATGATAGTATCAATAAACTCTTTTGCGTTCTCTCTGATAGCATCGGCAGTGAAAGATACCTTACCGATTGAAGTGTGGACGATACCGCTCTTGTCAACCTTGAAGTCAATCTTACCTTGCTTGACCTCCTTGACAGCTTTGGCAACATCCATTGTTACTGTACCGCTCTTGGGGTTAGGCATGAGTCCACGGGGACCCAGAACACGACCAAGAGGACCGAGCTTACCCATAAGGGCAGGCTGGGTGATGATGACGTCGATGTCAGTCCAACCACCCTTGATCTTCTCGATGTACTCCTCAAAACCTACATAGTCAGCACCAGCCTCCTTTGCAGCTGCCTCCTGATCGGGAGTGCAGAGAGCAAGAACTCTGGTAACCTTACCTGTACCGTTAGGAAGAGATACAACGCCACGGACCATCTGATTGGCCTTACGGGGATCAACACCAAGACGAACGTCTATATCAACAGATGCGTCAAACTTAGTGGTGGTGATATCCTTGACCAGCTGAGATGCCTCCTTGAGGGTATATGCCTTGCCGGCTTCTATCTTAGAAGCGACACTCTTTTGGTTTTTAGTCAGTTTACCCATTTCTTAAAACTTTTTTGAATGCCAGGTTTTAGTCCTTAACTGTTATTCCCATGCTTCTTGCGGTACCTGCTACCATTGAGATAGCTGATTCCAGGGTGAAGCAATTCAGGTCGGGCATCTTGTCCTGTGCAATCGCTGCAACCTGCTCCTTTGTTACTGAAGCAACTTTCTTACGGTTAGGTTCGGGTGAACCGCCCTTAGCGCGTGATGCCTCAAGCAACTGGATGGCTACAGGAGGAGTCTTTATGACAAAGTCGAATGATTTATCACTGTAGTAAGTGATGATCACCGGCAGAGTCTTTCCTGATTTGTCCTGGGTTCTGGCGTTGAACTGCTTGCAAAACTCCATTATGTTCAAGCCCTTTGAACCGAGAGCCGGTCCTACGGGAGGTGATGGGTTTGCTGCGCCTCCTTTAATCTGTAATTTGATTAATCCAGCAACTTCTTTTGCCATTTTCCAAAATAAAATTATATGTGAACACTATACGGAAAAGGTAAGCCTGGTAACAGGCGGCTTACATCTTCTCCACTTGCATAAAACCAAGATCTATAGGGGTCTTGCGACCAAAGATCTTGACCATGACCTTGAGCTTCTTCTTTGCGTCGTCAACCTCTTCAATGACACCATTGAAGCCTGAAAACGGTCCGAAGGTAACCTTCACGGTTTCGCCTACCGTGAACGGTACAAGAACCTCCTCTTGCGTCTCTTCGAGTTCATTCGCTGAACCCAATATCCTGCTCACTTCTGAGGGACGGAGAGGCGTAGGATTATCCATGCCACCAAGAAAACCCAAAACGTTAGGGCAGCTTCTGAGGCGCTGCTTGATCTCTCCCACAAGGGCTGCCTCTACGAGGACATAACCCGGCAGGTAGCTACGCTCCTTAACGACACGTTTGCCGTTCTGGACCTTAACCACCTTCTCGGTAGGGATAAGCACCTGGCCAATGAAATCCTCAAGCTTGTTATTGCGGGTATCGGCTTCAAGATATTCCTTTACCTTGAGCTCCTTACCGCTGATAGCCTTAAGGACGTACCATTTCTTCTCCAACTCTGCCATTTCTCAACGATTAGGGGTAGATAATATTTGACATTATCACCTGGAAGCATTTATCCATGAGGTAAACAACAACGGCAATCATCAGGGAAGCAACTAAAACGATGACTGCGCTGCTAGCCAGTTCTTTGCTAGTGGGCCATGTTGTCTTATGGACAAGCTCGTTGTAAGATTCCTTACAGTTGTTAATGAAATTCCTGAACATAGTTCTTTTTTTTCTACTTGCACGGGCGGAAAGACTCGAACTCTCGACACTCGGTTTTGGAGACCGATGCTCTACCAACTGAGCTACACCCGTAGGTAATGTCAGCACCCCGAAGGGAGCTGACATTTATTTGGTTTACAATCAGTCAACGATTGCAGTGATCTGACCTGAACCAACGGTACGGCCGCCCTCACGGATAGCGAAACGCAGACCAACGTTGATAGCAACAGGATAGATCAGGGTAACGGTGATCTCAACGTTATCACCAGGCATTACCATCTCAGTTCCCTCGGGGAGAGTGATCTCACCGGTGCAGTCCATTGTACGGATGTAGAACTGAGGACGATACTTGTTACGGAATGAGGTGTGACGACCACCCTCCTTCTGAGTCAGTACATAGATAGAAGCCTTGAAAGTGGTGTGAGGCTTGATCTGACCCGGATGGCAAAGAACCATACCGCGCTTGATCTCAGTCTTCTCAATACCACGGAGCAGCAGACCTACGTTATCACCAGCCTCACCCTGCTCGAGCAGCTTACGGAACATCTCAACACCGGTAACGGTTGTCTCTTTCTCCTCACCGAGACCAAGGATCTCAACCTTGTCACCTACCTTAACGACACCAGTCTCAATACGACCGGTAGCAACTGTACCACGGCCAGTGATTGAGAATACGTCCTCAACAGGCATCAAGAACGGCTGATCAACAGCACGCGGAGGCAGAGGAATCCACTCGTCAACAGCATCCATCAGCTCCATTACCTTGTCCTCCCACTCCTTAACGCCGTTCAGGGCACCAAGAGCAGAACCACGGATGATAGGAGTATTGTCACCATCGAACTCATAAGCGTCGAGAAGCTCACGCATCTCCATCTCAACGAGGTCGATCATCTCAGCGTCAACATCGGGAGAATCGCACTTGTTCAGGAATACAACCAGACGGGGAACGTTCACCTGACGGGCGAGCAGGATGTGCTCACGGGTCTGAGGCATCGGACCATCAGTAGCAGCTACAACAACGATAGCACCATCCATCTGGGCAGCACCGGTAACCATGTTCTTTACATAGTCAGCGTGACCCGGGCAGTCAACGTGAGCGTAGTGACGCTTTTCAGTCTCGTACTCAACGTGAGCGGTGTTGATGGTTATACCACGCTCCTTCTCCTCAGGGGCGTTATCAATCTGATCAAATGACTTGATCTTGTCAGCGTTACCTGATACTCTCTCAGCCAATACCTTGGTGATAGCAGCAGTCAGGGTAGTCTTACCGTGGTCAACGTGACCGATAGTACCAATGTTTACGTGCGGTTTCGTGCGCACAAATGTCTCTTTTGCCATAGTTTAAAAAGCTATTTTATTGATTATGAACTTGATGTCAACTACAAAAAGGCTCCCGCACAGGGCGGTCTCCTCCTATCCTCATTTTAAACTTGAGCTGTTACCCGGATTTGAACCGGGGACCTCATCCTTACCAAGGATGCGCTCTACCAGCTGAGCTATAACAGCGACAAAACAGGAGCGGGAAACGGGACTCAAACCCGCGACCCTCAGCTTGGAAGGCTAATGCTCTATCAACTGAGCTATTCCCGCAACTTTGTTTGTCACGATTGCTTTCCTGACCTTCCCCATTATATTAATAAGGTGGTTTCAAGGATGCACTGCAGGCACCGGTTACCCGGCATCGTCAAGGCCTGCCATGTGGGTGAAGATGGATTCGAACCACCGAAGTCGAGAGACAGCAGATTTACAGTCTGCCCCATTTGGCCACTCTGGAATTCACCCGTCGCGTCGCGTCCAACGCCGTTCAGAGCCGCTAGTCGGAATCGAACCAACAACCTACGCATTACAAGTGCGTTGCTCTACCATTGAGCCATAGCGGCATAGTTTCAAAGAACCCGCTCCTCGGCCTAGAGCGAAGAGCGGGTGCAAAGATATTTCAATTTTTCTTCCGAACAAAAATATTCGGCGTGTTTTTTACTTCTCACGCAGTTTTTCCTTGTTTTTCTTGAGCTGTCTTGTCAATGCATCAAGGCACCCGTCAACTGCCTCCTCAAAGGTGTCACAGGTTTTCTCGGCAAAAAACTCTCCGTTCGGAATAGTAACGTCAATGCTTGCCTGCTTGTTCAAGGCTGTCTCCGGCTTGACTACTTTCAGGGTAACCTCAACTTTCTGAATCAACTCGTGTACTCTTTCCAGTTTGGCACACTTCTTCTCAATGAACGCCTGAAGCTGTTCTGTTGCAGTAAAATGCAACGCCTTAATCTTAGTTTCCATAGTGTTTTGGTTTTAGGCCCTAGGATGAGCCTGTTTATATATTTCCTTCAGTTCCTGGAACGTGGTATGTACATAGATTTCAGTGGTCTGCAGACTGTTATGGCCAAGCAGCTCCTTGACGGCTCCAAGCTCGGCATCGTGGTTGAGCATGGAGGTGGCAAAGGTGTGACGCAACACGTGAGGACTCTTCTTGGACACATCCGATACCCTACTCAAGGCATCCTTTACCAGCAGATAGACCTGATGCCGTGGGATGCGCTCCCCTTTCTGGCTCAGGAAAAATGCTCCTTCCGTCTGTCCGAACGCCTCGGTTCGTGCATCCAGATACCGGTGCAGCTGCTCATCCAGCTCTTTTCCGAAGGGAATGAAACGCTGTTTGTCGCGTTTACCGGTTACCTTGATGGTACGGGTGCCGAAATCGATATCCCTGTCATCCAGTCCTATCAGCTCGGCCATACGCATCCCTGTTTCATATAAGACGGCTATCACGGTCTTGTTCCGAACTCCCATAAATCCCTCTCCCAAATCGATCTCGTCCAGGAGACGATCCATATCGGACTCCTTGACAAACTGCGGCAGAGGTTTCTTGTTCTTGGGACCCTTTATACCCTGGACCGGCGAATGGCCCGTGATGCCTTTCATGCGCAGGAATTTGTAAAAAGAACGCAGCGTGCTCAGCTTACGGTTGACAGTGGTGGATTTTTCACCCTTGTCCATCATGTCAACAACCCAAAGGCGCACCGTGTCCCTATCGGCTGTCAGCAGATCCAGACCTGCATCAGTACCTGTCAGAAACTGCCGGAAAAGGACAAGATCCCGGCGGTAGCTGGCGACGGTTTTGGGGGAATAATTCCTCTCCAACCTGAGATAATCCGCAAACTGGTCTATATACATAACAAAATTCGTCGCTGAACGGATTCAGTGACGAATATATGAAAGAAAAAACCAAAAAGCAAGAACTGCCGGCTTTTTTTACTCTTCGTTCTGCTGCAGTTTCTGAACGTAGATAGCGTGCTCCATCTTGAGACGCTTCAGTTCTGAAGGTTTGTCAAACTGCTGACGACGGCGGAGCTCCTTAACCACACCGGTCTTTTCATACTTTCTCTTGAATTTCTTGAGGGCGCGCTCTATGTTCTCACCCTCCTTAACGGGAACAATAATCATTTTAAGTTCTTTATTTTTATTTAGTTCTGACTTTTTCTTAGGGAATAAGCGGCGCAAAATTAGATAAAATTTCATCAAGAGCAAAAATAATGAACAATTTTTGCCGTTATTGACTTTGATGAACACGATGAGACATCACGTTTTCATATTATTGTTCGCGTGTTTGGCCTGGTCTGCCGGAATGCAGGCTCAGACAGATGCGCACTTTACCCATTTCCTTGAAGTGGAGAACTTCTATAACCCTGCCGCAATGAACCGCAACCAGAGGACAAATGTGGTGGGTTCACTCTCCATGCAGATGGCTGGCTACACCCATGCTCCAGTAACGATGTTCATCGGAGCCAACATGCCTGTTCCGTTCGGCAAATACAGGAATTCTGTCGGCGTAAGCATGCTGAATGAGACATTAGGCCTCTTTACCAACCGCCGCCTCCTGTTTGATTACGCGTATAAAATAGGTGTGGGTCAGGGATGGATGAATGTAGGCGTTCAGGCAGGTGTCATGTCCGAAGAGTTTAACGGAGGCGGACTTAAGATGGAGACCCCCAACGACCCCGCATTTCCTTCCGGAAACGAGCGTGGTACCGCAGGCGACCTGGGTGCAGGACTCCTGTACGTGATAGGCGACTGGTGGGTCGGCGCTTCGGCCCAACATCTCAATTTTCCGCATGTGGAATTCGGCAAGACACAGGGAAAAAACATCGAAATGAATATCAAACCTACCCTATATTTGAACGGAGGATGCAATATCGGACTCAGAAATCCGTTATTATCGGTACAGCCATGCATCTTTGTGCAGAGCGACCTGGATTTCTACAGGGTGGATCTTTCGGTAAGAGGTTCTTACCAATTTGATGAAACCCTAATGTATGCAGGAGTGACCTACAGTCCGGGAATATCGTTTACGGCAATGGTGGGTGGAAAGGTGAAAGACGTTCTCATCGGTTATGCATATGAGTTCTACACAAGTGGCGTAGGTGCACTCAAAGGCAGTCACGACCTTGTGGTAAGCTGGCAAACCGATGTGGATTTCTTCAAGAAAGGAAGAAACGTACATAAAAGTGTAAGGTATTTATAATTAGTATACAATGAAACTGAGAAACATTGTTCTGACCGGTCTCCTGGCCGCAGCCGCACTGACACAGTCCTGCACAAGCAGCGGCTATGCCGGCGCTAACGGCGGTGAGGTGACAGGATCTTCCCAGACGGCACTGCGCGAGCCGGTACCGTACGGAATGGTGCTTGTCAAGAGAGGATCTCTTAAGATAGGCGAGGAAGGTAACGACAGCCTGTGGGGTTCAAACGCTCCCACCAAAGAGATATCGGTAGAATCATTCTGGATGGATGAAAAAGAGGTTTCGAACGCCAAGTACCGTCAGTTTGTGAACTGGGTACGTGACTCCATCATCCGCATGCGTCTGGCCGATCCCGCTTACGGCGGCGACGACTCATTCCTGATTACCGAGGATAAATACGGCGAGCCCGTGACCCCGCATCTCAACTGGAGCAAGCCTATTCCATGGAAGAAGCCCAACGAGGATCAGCAAAGAGCCATCGAGAGTCTCTACTACACACACCCTATAACCGGCGAAAGAATGCTGGACATAAAGCAACTCAACTACCGTTACGAGTTGTTCGATTACACTCAGGCTGCCCTGCGCAAAAATCAGCTTGACCCCAATGACAGGTTCCGCAACACCGACCAGGAGCCCTCAAAGGAGAAAGTGATGATCTCCAAGGATACCGCATATATCGACGAGAACGGCAACATAGTACGCAAGACCATCAACAGGGAACTGAGCAGTCTGTTTGATTTTGTCAACACTTACATCGTGAACGTTTTCCCGGATACCACATGCTGGGTAAATGATTTCCCGAACGCCAACAACGAGACATACATGCGTCTCTATTTCAACCATCCCAACTACAATGACTATCCGGTAGTGGGAGTGAGCTGGGAACAGGCCAACGCATTCTGCGCATGGCGTACAGAATATCTGCTGGCAGGTCTTGGCGCCCAAGCCAAGTACATACAGCGTTACCGCCTGCCCACCGAGGCAGAGTGGGAATTCGCTGCACGCGGACGTGAGAACAACCGCTATCCTTGGAAATCAACCGGTTCGAAGGATGATGACGGCTGTTTCTATGCCAACTTTAAGCCCGAACGCGGTAACTACACCAAGGACGGAAGCCTTATCACTACCAAGGTCGGCTCATACAAGCCCAATTCACACGGACTTTACGATATGGCCGGTAATGTTGCAGAATGGACATCAACCACATATACCGAAGCAGGTATTCTTCAGATGAATGACATGAATCCCGAGCTCTATTACAATGCAGCTGTTGAGGATCCCTATTACATGAAGAAGAAAGCCGTTCGCGGCGGTTCATGGAAAGATCCCGAAAAATTCATCGAATCATCATGGCGTACATACGAATACCAGAACGAGCAGCGCTCGTACATAGGTTTCCGTTGCGTACGCACGCAGGTAGGCACCGCCGGCAGTTCAAAGGGCCGCAGATAACATTGAAATTGACTTGATATGGAAAATACTGAGAAGAAAGGTCTTCTGACCAAGATACAGGACTATCTGGATTCACCCAAGGGCAGAATCCTGCTAAATTATCTCTACAGCTGGGGTGCAGCTGTGGTTATCCTGGGTGCACTTTTCAAACTGACTCACATCAAGGGTGCCAACCTGATGCTGTTCATAGGTATGGGCACAGAGGTACTGGTATTCTTTATCTCCGGATTTGAGAAACCATTCATCCCGAATCAGGAAGATGATGAAGATGAGTATGAGAGCCCGCGCGTACGCGGAAACATCATTATCAACGGTACCGTTAACTCTCCCGCACAGCCTGCTCCCGAGCAGCAGCCTGTATCGGCACCGGTATCAACCGAAGGTGCAAGCCCGCTCAACATAGACGGTGTTGAGGGTATTACACAGGATTACATCGCACGCGTTCATGACCTGACACTCAAGATGGAACAGATGTGCCGTCATTCAGAGCGCATGGAACAGAGTTCCGAGGAGATAGAGCAACTTTCACGTAACCTCATAAGCATCAATACATTCTATCAGATGCACCTGAAGTCGGCCAGCACCCAGATGGAGAACATCGAGAAGGTCAATGAGCAGACACGCCAGATGGTAGACCAGATTGAAGAGCTGAACCGCGTCTATGCACGAATGGTAGAAGCAATGAAGGTGAATTCCCAGATGGGAGCCAAGTAAGAAAGTATGAAGAGAAAGACAATACAGAGACCGCCATCGGCGCGTCAGAAGATGATCAACCTCATGTACATCGTCCTTCTGGCGATGCTTGCCATGAACGTATCATCGGACGTGCTCAACGGTTTCAGCATGGTGGAGGAAAGTCTGAGCAAGAGTACTGCCAACGCCACACTCCAGAACGAAAAGGCTTACCGCGAGTTTGCCGCTGCCGACTCCATGAACCATGAAAAAGCAGGTGAATGGTACAGCAAGGCTCTCTACGTAAAGCAGATATCCGACTCGCTCTTCAATTTTGCCGATGAACTCAAGAAACTCATCGCGATTGAGGCGGACGGTAAGGATGCCGATGTGAACAACATCCACAACCGTGAAGATCTGGAGGCAGCCACACAGGTCATGCTTCATCCCACACGCGGAAAGGGCGGCATGCTCTATGACGCCATCAACAACTACCGCGAAAAGATTCTGGAGATGGTCAACGATCCCACCCAGAGAGAAATCATAAGCAACAACTTCAGCACCGAGGTACCTCTCAAGATCGGCTCGCTGGGCAAGAACTGGCAGGAGTACAACTACGAGAACATGCCTGTGGCAGCAGCCGTCACTATGCTCACCAAACTGCAGAACGATGTACGTTATGCCGAGGGTGAGGTGCTACACACCCTGGTCAACAACATCGATATAGGTGACCTGCGTGTAAATGCCATCAACGCATACGTGATACCCACGTCCCAGAACGTGGTTCAGGGCAACAGTTTCAAGGCACAGATCATCATGGCTGCCGTAGACTCCACCGCACGTCCCGCCATCTACATTGACGGCAAGAAGATTGACTCTGAAGACGGCTGGTATGAAATTCCCGCAACAAAGACCGGAGACTACACCCTTTCCGGTTATATGGAGCTCAACTCCGGCAACGGAATCATACGCCGCGACTTCAATCAAAATTACTCGGTGGTATCACCGCTTGCAACCGTATCGGCTACAATGATGAACGTGCTTTATGCAGGATATGACAATCCTATAAGCATATCAGTACCCGGCGTACCCAGCAATATGATATCGGCCCGACTCAAGAACGGAGGCGGCAGTCTGACACGTAGCGGTAACGGATTTATCTGCAAACCCACAAACGTAGGTCAGGATATTGTGATTGCCGTGACAGCCAATCAGGAGGGACGACAGCAGAGCATGGGCGAATATGCTTTCCGTGTACGCCAGTTGCCCGATCCTACACCGTTCATAGAGTATAAGGATGAAAACGGCAATACCCAGCGTTACCGCGGAGGCGGTACCCCGCTCCTTAAGCGCAACCTGCTGGCATCGGACGGTATCATAGCTGCCATTGATGACGGGCTGCTCAACATAGGATTCCGCGTCCTGAGTTTTGAGACCACATTCTTTGACAACAACGGTAACGCCGTACCTGAACTGTCAGACGGCCCACGCTTCTCTGACCGGCAGAAGAAGACATTCCAGCAGCTGGGTCGCGGACGCCGTTTCTATATCCAGCGCGTCAAGGCCATCGGTCCCGACGGCATAGAGCGTCAGCTCACCACCTCACTTGAGGTAATCTTAAATTAAAGGAAAGGAGAAAACGATATGAAAAAGATTGTTCTTTTGTTTCTGACAATAATGACGGCAACTGTTGCCGTTGCACAGCCCACGCGCCGTCTGCAGGAGCAGCAGGCTCAGAAGGAGGCCGAGAAGAGCCCCACGGCAGTAACCATTTCAGACCGTGCACGCTCTCAATATACAGCCCAGACCGCCATGCCTACCGAAGTTCAGTGGAGACGTGACATCTACCGTGAACTGGACCTCAAGAAGGAGAAGAATGCAGCTCTGTACTACCCCGAGCAGCCTCTGGGTGACCGCGTCAATTTCTTTACTCTGGTACTGAACCTGATCCTGGACGGCAAGATCAAGGCATATGAGTATCGTCTGGACGGAAACGAACTGTTTACTCCCGATAATGAACTGGATATTGAGAACATGCTGGACAAGTTCTATATCTACTACACAAAGGACGAGAAAGGCAAGTACAAGATTGAGCCTACAGATATCCCCAGTCCCGAAAAGTACTATATAAAGGAGAGCAACTATCTGGACCAGCTGTCCAATTTCCAGACACGCGTGACAGCCATCTGTCCTGTCCTTATGCAGAGCGACTTTGGTGAAAGACCTACAGCTTATCCCATGTTCTGGCTCAACTATGACGAGATAAGCCCCTATCTGGGACAGACCCAGGTCATGACCAGCAGTTACAACAACACCAGCAACATGTCACTCGATGACTACTTTGTGATGCGCCAGTATGACGGTGAGATTTACAAGACTTCAAATCTCAGGAACATGCCGCTGTCAGAGTACTGCGAGACTGAAGAGGAACTGCAGGCTGAAAGAGCACGCATCGAGAAGCAGCTGAAGGATTTCCAGAACGGTCTTTGGAGCGAAGCTGAGTTGAAGGAGGATATGGAATCCCAGACAAAGGATGAGCCTTCAGCCAAAAAGCAGAAAGAACCCAGAGAGCCTAAGGAGAAGAAAGAAAAAGCACCGAGAACACTACGTCAGTCTGCTTCAGGCGGAGAAAGGTTGTCAGTTCACTAAAATGTGTTAACTTTGCAACCAGACTAACATTTATCAATCATTTAGAATATGAAAAAGGCATTAGTAGTTTGCAGTCTTGCACTGCTTTCATTCATCCCTGCTTCAGCACAGCTCAGCTACGGTATCCGTGGTGGTCTCAACCTTGTAAACAATGACATTACAGCTGTCAACGGGGAGTCTGCAACAAACAAGGACAATTACACAGGATTCTTTGTAGGACCGATGCTCGAAGTTCAGGTTCCAATTATCGGAATAGGTGTAGATGCATCTGTACTCTATTCTCAGAAAGGACTTCAGGTTTCTGACCAGGAGGATATGAAGAACCAGTCTATCGCCGTTCCCGTTTCATTGAAGTATTCTCTCGGACTTGGTAACTTTGCAGCCGTTTACTTTGCTGCCGGTCCCGAATTCGACTATAAGATTGGTGACCTGAACTGCAAATTCCAGGATGGTGATGATGTCAAGGAGTTTGCGCTTGAGCAGAGCACCTGGAGCATCAATGTCGGTGCAGGTGTAAAACTCATCAACCACATCCAGGCCGGTATCAACTACAATATCCCCGTTTCAAAGGAGGGTGCTTACAAGCTTTATGAGGACCAGACCATTGCCAATGCAACAAATGCCGCAAATGGCGCTGGTGAGTCAATAAAGGCCAGCACACTTCAGTTCTCTCTGACCTGGACATTCTGATCCCGAAGGATAGTTTTAATAGGACCGGTTCTTGAAACAGAGCCGGTCTTTTTTTGTATCTTCGTAGTCCGATGTCATTATATGCCGATATCATATTACCCGTTCCGCTGAACCAGCTTTTCACGTATCTGGTTCCACAGCCGCTTGAGCGCCTCACGGTGCCGGGTGTGAGGGCATATGTGCCTTTCGGCAAGAACCGCAGACTTACAGGCATAGTAGTCAGGACTCACGGCAACAAGCCGTCGGCCCACACCGTAAAGGAGATACTGGGAATTCTGGACCAGGACGGCCCTTCTGTCATGCCTGACCAACTCAAACTGATGGATTGGATGACAGGATACTGCATGTGTCCGCCCGGCGAGGTCATGAAGGCTGTTCTCCCCTCCGGACTACGCCCCGACACCGCCACCGCAGACAAACCGTTCAAACCGCATATTGAGGTTTTTGTCAAGCCCGGTCCTTCACTCCCCCTGCAGGTCCCCGTTGATCCGGCTGCCATTCTCGGCAAGACCGCCATAAAACAGAAAGAGGTTCTCCAGAAATATCTTGACCTGTCAGGATACAATGACAATCCCGATGCGCCTGCACCTGTATCAAAAAGGACAATTTCAGACGGCGGCAAATCATCGGCGGCTCTGAATTCCCTGCAGGCAAACGGTCTGATAGAGTTTTATGAACTGGAAACAGGCCGGCTTCCGCAATTTGACGGAAAGACACAGACTCCTCCTCAACTGAGTCCGGCTCAAAACAAGGCTCTTGAAGAGATAAAGCAATCCTTCAAGACCAAAAACGTATGTCTGCTGCACGGAGTGACATCAAGCGGAAAGACCGAGATTTACATCCATCTCATCAAAGAGTACATAAGTAAAGGCAAGCAGGTTTTATATCTGCTGCCCGAGATTGCACTCACCACCCAGATCATGCACCGGCTGCAAAAGGTGTTCGGCGATGAGATGACGGTCTACCATTCCCGCTGCTCGGACAATATCCGCGTTGAAGTCTGGAACCGGCTTACAGGTCCCCGACCCTATAAACTCATTCTGGGAGCACGATCAGCCGTAATGCTTCCGCTTCAGGATTTGGGACTGGTAATAGTAGACGAAGAGCATGAACCCAATTTCAAGCAGGAGGATCCCGCTCCACGCTATCAGGGACGCAATACCGCCATCATGCTGGCATCCATATGCGGCGCCAAAACTCTTTTGGGCAGCGCCACTCCCGCTTTGGAGAGTTTCTCAAATGCCATGAGCGGCAAGTACGGTCTGGTAACGCTCATGGAGAGGTTCCGCGGCATGAAACTGCCCCAAATAGAGATCGTGGACACCGCCGAACTGAGACGGAAAAAATATATGAACGGGCTGTTTTCGCCCCGGTTGACCGATTCTATAAACAAGGCTCTTGAAAACCATAGACAGGTTATCCTGTTCCACAACCGCCGCGGATATTCAGGAACAGTGGAGTGTCCGGACTGCGGATGGGTGCAGAAATGTGACTGCTGTGACGTAAGCCTTACTTTTCATAAGAGTTCAGACACAGCCAGCTGCCACTACTGCGGCCGAAAGTACAGGGTCCCGCTATCATGCCCAAAATGCGGAGGCAAGAACCTGCGTGGCCGCGGATTCGGAACGGAACGCATTGAGGAGGAGGTGATACAGGCATTCCCGGGAGCACGCGTGGCCAGGCTGGATTTGGACAGTGCCAAAGAGGGCTATGAATCCATTCTGAATGACTTTCAGGAAGGCAGGACGGATATCCTGATCGGAACACAGATGGTATCCAAAGGACTTGACTTTGACAACGTGAGTGTAGTTGGAATCCTTCAGGCCGACTCAATCATGAGCTATCCCGATTTCAGAGCTACTGAACGCGCTTTCCAGCTTATGGCTCAGGTAGCCGGGCGTGCAGGCCGCAAGGATATACCGGGACAAGTCATTATACAGACACGTCAGCCCGATGCTCCCGTACTGGATATGGTACGCCGCCACGACTATAGAGGATTCTACAATATCCAAATGGAGGAACGTCAGGCTTTCAGATATCCTCCGTTTACCCGACTGCTTTCCGTTACACTCAAGAGCCGAGATATTCAGACTGTAGAGAACGCGGCATCTGTGCTCTCACACAACCTTTCAGACCTGTTCGGGATACAGAATATACTGGGACCCGATGCACCCTCTGTATCAAGGGTGCAATACCAGCATATCCGCCGCATCATGATCAAAGCCGGGCTGGAACTGACGGCAGGCACTATAAGGGAAAAAATAAACGAGGCCGTACAGAAGACGGCCTCACAGAAACTCCTGGACGGAGTCACTCTCTCTTTTGACGCAGATCCCCAGTAGGTTCAGGATAGCTGATACGCGTGTGATACATAGTACGCAGTTTCTCCTTGAACGTCTCCTTGACGCGGTTTATCTCCTGCCAGCTTATGGGGCAATCCTGGAAGTATCCTTCCTGAACCTGTGTATCTATTATCTTATCCACAAGTTCACCTATGGTCTCCTCGGTATATTCGCTGAGACTGCGTGATGCAGCCTCCACGGCATCGGCCATCATAAGGACTGCCGTCTCCTTTGAATAGGGATTGGGACCGGGATAACTGAAATCGCGGGGATCGGGTTCTTCATTGGGATGTGCCTGATTATACTTGATATAGAAATAACGGGCCACACCCTTGCCGTGATGTGAAGCGATGAAACCGCGTATTGATTCTGGCAGTCCGTATTTGTCGGCCAATATCAGTCCCTGCTCGACATGGCCTGTTATGATGCGGGCACTCTCCTGCGGAGTCAGTTTGTCGTGAGGATTCACGCCGTTCTGATTCTCCGTAAAGAAAGGAGCGTTCTCCATCTTTCCTATATCATGATAGAGTGCGGCCGTACGTACCAGCTGCGGATTGGCTTTGATGCGCGTAGCAGCCTCGGCGGCCAACGTGGATACCTGCATGGAATGCTGGAATGTGCCGGGGGCCTTCTCGGCCAACTCACGCAACAAAGGATTGTTGATGTTTGACAATTCTATCAAAGTCACGTTCGATGTAAATCCGAAGAGTTTCTCAATTACAAACAGCAACGGATAAACAAGAAGGATGATTATGCAGTTGATGGCAAAGAAGAGGAATGTCCAGGGATCAATGTCCTGGATATTCTCCAACTGGGTCATCTGAAAAGCCGTCCAGACAAGGCTGTACGACAGGAATATCAGTAGACATGTACGGAGTATCTGTGAACGTTGTGACAGCTCCTTGAGTGAATATATACCGGTCAGTCCGGCAAGGAACTGCAGCAGTACATATTCATAAGGCATCGGCACTATCAGAGATGTGGAGAGAACAAATGCCATGTAGCCGGTAAATGCCGTGCGGGAATCAAGGAATATACGTAACATGATGGCCAACATGGCACAGGGGAACAGGAATATGTTCCAACTGGAATACTGGCAGAAAAGACCCATTCCGACAGTGAACAGAGAAATGGAGCCGAACAGGAACCAGAGTATGGAACGGTTCTCGATATCATCCAAACGATAGAGGCTCAGATAGATGAACAGGACCAGGAAACAGAGCAGCACGAAAAGGGCACGTCCTCCCCACGTAAGGAGTTGAAAGCGTCTGGACTCCGATTTCTCATTCACTATCGTGAGATAGGAGTTGATGATACCGCTTTTCTGCTCATCAACAATCTCACCCTGGTCTATTATCTTCTGTCCCTCTACAACCATCCCCTTGAAGTGCGAAATTTCATTGAGCTGAGATGTCAGATCCGCCTCCGAACGGGTTTCATCATACGCCAGATTCGGTTGGATGTACTGTTCCAGATTATGTTCAAGCAAGGTATAGCGGTCATATACATAGATGTCGGCATCGGTCACCAGACGGTAGGCGTCACGTACACTGCGGACGCTTGCTGTCTGAACGAAAGATGACGTGTTGCCTTCATAGACACGGAAGACCTCCTTGCCCGAAAGGACCTCCTCATCCTGGGTAGAGATAATGCCGTCACGATAAACTTTTTCCAAGCGGCGGCGCAGTGTCTTATAGGAATCCTCCCATACCAGCTTGCTCAGACTGTCGGCATAGAAACGGTCAAATTCCGCCAAGGCATTCTCGCCCACACTGGCGTTACGGCTGAAATAGGGAGCAAACGAGGCCTTAACACTGTCAGCCTCGGCCTGCCAGACATCATCGCTTTTCTGGATGGAAAAGTTGAACGGAGCAATAAGCACATCGTATGTCCATGGCTTGCCCACCGTGAAAGAGTATTTTTCCTGTCTGCTAGCCGGCATTGAATAGACCGTAAGCAAGGCCGAAATGACTGATAATATGATGAGCAGGCCGCGATTGCTTTTTATGAGATGTCTTTTATCATTCATTAAGATTCCGATACTTTGTTGGCTTGTAAAAATAAGACATTTTCATGATAAAATGATTAATTTTGCACCGCTAAAACAGAAGAGATGACAGATAACACAGGCAGCCGTCGCGTCAGGGTACGTTTTGCACCCAGTCCCACAGGACCATTACATATCGGAGGAGTACGCACGGCACTCTACAACTACCTGTTCGCCCGCAAGAATGGAGGCGACCTTATTTTCAGGATAGAGGACACAGACAGCAACCGGTTTGTACCGGGTGCCGAGGAATATATACTCGAGGCTTTCCGCTGGCTTGGAATCAAGTTTGACGAAGGCGTATCTTTTGGCGGAAACTACGGACCGTACCGTCAGTCAGAGCGCAGGGATATATACAAAAAGTATGTGGACCAGCTGCTTGAGGCCGGTAAGGCGTACATCGCTTTCGATACTCCCGCCGAACTGGAGGCAAAACGTACGGAAATACCCAACTTTCAGTATGATGCCGCAACCCGCGGCCAGATGCGCAATTCGCTTACTCTGCCCGCCGATGAAGTCAAGACACTCATTGACGCCGGCAACCAGTATGTGGTGCGTTTCCTTATTGAACCCAATCAGGAGGTTGAAGTAGATGACCTTATCCGCGGAAAGGTTACCATAAACTCATCCGTTCTGGATGACAAGGTTCTTTATAAATCAGCCGACCAGCTCCCCACATATCATCTTGCAAACATTGTGGATGACCATCTGATGGAGGTTACCCATGTGATCCGCGGAGAGGAGTGGCTGCCTTCGGCACCTCTGCACGTCCTTCTGTACCGTGCTTTCGGTTGGGAGGATACCATGCCGCAGTTTGCACACCTGCCCCTGCTGCTCAAACCCGAAGGTAACGGCAAGCTGAGCAAGCGTGACGGTGACCGTCTGGGATTCCCGGTATTCCCGCTTGAATGGCATGATCCCAAGACGGGTGAGGTATCATCAGGTTACCGCGAGAAAGACTATCTGCCCGAGGCTGTCATCAATTTCCTGGCATTGCTTGGCTGGAATCCCGGTGATGACCGTGAAATCATGTCAATGGATGAGATGGTTGACCTGTTCAATCTGGAAAAGTGCAGCAAAGCCGGTGCCCGATTCAACTATCAGAAACTCGTGTGGTTCAACCACGAATACATAATGCTAAAGAGTGACCGCGAGGTTGCCCGACTGTTTGTTCCTGTGCTGGAAAGCCACGGTATCAATGCTCCCATAGAGCGCGTTGAGACCGCTGTCGGCCTGGTCAAGAACCGCGTCAATTTTATTGGTGAGCTGTGGGATAACTGCAGTTACCTGTTCCAGGCACCCACTGAATATGATGAGAAATCACTCAAGAAGTGGTGGAAAGACGAGGCTCCCAAAACCACAGCCGAGCTCTGCGATTTTCTTGAAGCCCAACCTGACTGGAATGGTGAGATACTTGAGCCTAAAGTAATGGAGTGGATAGCCTCCAAGGGATATGCCACAGGTAAAGTGATGAACGCCCTGCGTGTCACTCTGGTTGGAGCGGCAATGGGACCCCAGATTTTCTGCATCACCGATTTCCTGGGACGTGAAGAGACTTTAAGACGCGCCCGCAAGGCTATTTCAGAACTTTCCTGACTGTAGAAAGAGATGATAATCTACACCATTGGCATTTATCTTTATGCGCTGTGCATAAATATAGCGGCGCTATTCAATAAGAAGGCCCGACTGCTTATAAAGGGGCACAACCATATCCTTGATACCATAAGGGAACAGGTGGACCCCAATTCCAAATATCTGTGGTTTCATGCATCTTCGCTGGGTGAGTTCGAACAGGGTCGTCCGCTCATAGAGAGAATTCACAGGAAACACCCCGAATGCAGGATTCTGCTCACGTTTTTCTCTCCGTCGGGTTATGAAGTCCGCAAAGATTACAAGGGAGCCGATATTGTCTGCTATATCCCGTTCGATACCCCAATCAACGTAAAGAGGTTTCTGGATTCCGTAAAGATAGAAAAGGCTTTCTTCATCAAGTATGAATTCTGGCCCAATTTCCTTAGGGGGCTTTACAAGAGAAATATTGAGATATTCAGCATATCATCCATATTCCGCGACAACCAGCTGTTCTTTAAATGGTATGGAAGAGGTTATGCCAAAGCGCTGACATATTTCAAACATCTGTTTGTCCAGGACCGTCACTCAAAGGATCTGCTCAAGAGTATCGGTATAACCGATGTATCAATCGTGGGCGATACCCGTGCCGACCGTGTACTAGAGGTTGCCGCCGCATCAAGGCAGTTCCCTGTCATTGAGAAATTCGTGAACGGAGACCCCACCTTCATAGCCGGCAGTTCATGGCCCGCCGATGAGGAGCTGTTTATCCCCTATTTCATGACCAAGCCTGATTGGAAGCTGATAATCGCCCCACACGAGATACATGAGGAGCATTTGGCCGAGATAGAGGGCCGTCTCAAAGGTCGTGACTACATCCGCCTCTCAAAAGCCACCCTTGAGAACATCAAAGGTTATGACACCCTCATCATTGACTGTTTCGGAATGCTGTCATCAATATACCGCTACGGTCATATCGCCTATATCGGCGGCGGATTCGGAGTGGGAATACATAACATACTTGAAGCTGCCGTATTCGACATACCGGTGCTTTTCGGTCCCAACAACCAACGTTTCCGCGAGGCTCAGGAACTCAAACAACTCAAGGGAGGATTCGAGATTACCGATGCCTATACCCTGCGTATCCTGATCGACAAGTTCATCAGTGACCCGGGTTTCCTCAAGAAGGCAGGAAAGAACGCAGGAGACTACGTGCGCAGCAGCAGCGGCACATCGGACCGCATTCTGGGTGAAATCGGCCTGGATTAATCTTCTTCCTTATACCAGCTGGCGTACATGTGGTAGTCACGTGCTATGCGCTGGTTTATCTCTTTGGCCTGTTCGGGGTCTACATCCTTTACATACTTGGCAGGTACGCCGGCCCATATGGTGTTAGGCGGAATGACTGTCTTGCTCAACACGACAGACCCCGCTGCCACGATTGCACCCTCGCCCACTACGGCATGGTCAAGTACCACAGAACCCATACCGATAAGTGCGTTATCCCTTATCTCAGCTCCGTGTATGGTTACGTTGTGGCCCACCGAAACATTATCACCGATAACAGTGGTTGAACGCTGGTAAAGCGTATGTATTACAGTTCCATCCTGGATGTTGGTTCCATTGCCTATCCTGATGGAGTTGACATCTCCGCGCAGCACAGTTCCAAACCAGATGCTGCACCCTTCTCCTATCACAACATCACCAATGACTGAAGCGTTGTCGGCAAGGAAACAATCCTCCCCGATTTTAGGGGTAAAGCCCCTTACTGATTTGATAATTGCCATATGCGGATTTGTTTGTTTTCAGGTGCGAAAATAGTGCAACTTTTCTGAATTTATATACCAATCAAACAAGTAATTGATTACTTTTGTGGTCCAAGACAAAAATAACGGACTAATATACTTAAAACAGCTATGAAGTTTTTGACAAATGAGAAACTGGTCATCTCTGGCGCAGCCGGTATGATCGGATCAAACATGGCTCAGACAGCCATTATGATGGGACTTTCATCAAACATCTGTCTCTATGATGTTTATCTTCCCGGTCTGGAGGGTGTAGTTGAGGAACTCCGTCACTGCTCATTCCCCGGTGTGAACATCACCTTCACCGACAAGGTTGAGGAGGCTTTCAAGGATGCCAAGTACATGGTTTCATCAGGTGGCGCACCCCGTAAGGCCGGTATGACCCGTGAGGATCTGCTGGTTGGCAACGCCAAGATCGCCGAGCAGTTGGGTAAGGACATCAAGACATACTGCCCTGACCTGAAGCACTGCGTAATCATCTTCAACCCGGCCGATATCACCGGTCTGGTAACTCTGGTTTACTCAGGTCTGAAACCTTCACAGATCACCACTTTGGCTGCTCTTGACTCAACACGTCTGCAGAGCGCACTTGCCAAGCACTTCGGAATCGCTCAGGACAAGGTTACTACAGCCCGCACATACGGTGGTCACGGTGAGCAGATGGCAGTGTTCGCATCAACCGCAAAGGTTGACGGCAAGCCTCTGACCGACATCATCGGCACTCCCGCTCTTACAAACGAACAGTGGGCACAGATGAAGCAGGATGTTATCAAGGGCGGCGCCAAGATCATTGAGCTCCGCGGACGTTCATCATTCCAGAGCCCCTCATTCGTTTCAATCGAGATGATCGGCGCTGCTATGGGCGGTGAGAAGTTTGAGTGGCCTGCAGGCTGCTATGTAAACAACTCACAGTTCCAGAACGTAATGATGGCTATGCCTTCAACTATCGACGCTACCGGCGTTCACTACACTGACGTTAAGGGTACCGCTACTGAGATGGCTGATATCGAGGCCAGTTACAAGCACCTCCAGGCTATGCGTGACGAGGTTATATCACTGGGCGTTCTCCCCGCAGTGAGCGAGTGGAAGAAATACAACCCGAATCTCTGATAAGACAGATTTGCGATTATATCAGGAGCGTGCGGAAATATCTCCGCACGCTCTTGTTTTTAAGGTGGCATTTAGTTAGTTTTGTAGTGATATAAAGAGTTTTACCACTTATGAGAAGAATCTTTGTTTCAGTCCTTCTGTCACTATACGCATCAATGCTATGGGCTGTTAACGGAATATCAATCTCCCAAAGTACCATAGGTAACGGACTTGAAAGCCAGTCAATCAATGTGCTCACCAAGGACCGACAGGGTCGACTTTGGGTCGGTTCTGACGTAGGACTGTCCGTAATATCCAATGGTACCGTGACTAATATCAGGGAGATTGTTTCAGGAGGAGGACTTGTAATGCTTGGCAATGTAAAATGCATTGTATGTACCGAAAGCGTACTGGTAGCATGTGAGGACCGCATCCTGCACTATGATCATAAAAACAGATTCGCCACCACCCTAAAGTATAATGACATCATTCTGCATACCAAAGATCTCCTGCTTGAGGACAACGTAGTCACTTTTTACGATCCGGATTTGCGCGCCCTCTTTTCATATGACATGGAAAGTATGGAATGCAAAATGACGGTCTCTTTTCCGGGAAAAGACAAATATGATTTTTCAAGAATACTACGCTCCGAATCAGACAATTCGATAATCTACCTTGCTGATGACAAACTTGGTCTCTTCCGTTTTGACCGTAAGACCAACTCGCTGGAACATATTCCGGGAACGGATGCGCCGATAGAGGCCAAAGCCACCGCAATAGACCGCAGCAATGTCATTTGGCTCTCTGTCCCTTCACAGGGAATCAAAGGATTCTATATAAACAGCAACTATGAACAGGTAGCCCAGTACAGCACACGGAATTGCAATCTTCTGTCTGATGACGTTTCGTTCATAACCCCCCTGCCTAACGGAAATCTTCTGACCGGTCATTCCGAATTGGGAGCATGTATAATAGATAGGAATACTCTTATCAACGGTAAGGTTGAAGTAAGCACAGTCCCTAATCTCAAGAACATATCCTCCACACTGGTCAATACCGATGACAAAGAGACTCTTTACGCAACATCCGGATTCGGTATCATATCCATCAAAAGAACCTTCATTGCACAAATCCGCCACTTGTATGAACTGGAAGACGGTATCATAAACTTTGAGAACTACTTATCCGCCTTTGAGGAACCCGAGGGCACGGTCATTCTGGGCACAACGAGAAACGGCATATGCAGAATCAACCCTGAAACCCACGAAAAACACAATATTGCAGGAACAGAAAACCTGAAGATTGTCTCCATGTGCCGTTATGATGACCAGAACATATTTATGGCCGATGTTAAAAGCGGACTGTTGTTGTTCAACCGCATCACGAACAAGATAACGCATCCAGCACAGTTTGCCGCGATACAAGCTTTACCGCAATCCCTTGCAAACGTAAAGATGGCCATGGCTGAAAACGGGGATATTTTCATCTTCAATGTCGGGTTACACCATTTTGTCTACAGGACAAAAACAAATAACATTGAAGAGTTCGCTCTTGCGTCCGATGACGGACAATCTTTTAGAGCCATTGAAAATATCTGTACCACACCATATGCTATCTATGCAACATCAAGAGGATGTATCCTTGAGATTGATTACAACTCCCTGCGCAACAGGTGTACCTATCACAACAAGGACAAGGTCATACATAACATAACATCACTTGATGCCAACTCACAAGGAGAACTCTTCTTTACCGAACCGGAGGGACTTCACCGTTACGATCCGCGCTCGAATTTTGACGAGATCCTGGTTGAAACCTGGGGAAACGGGCGCTTCATGAATGTAGCCGTAGACAGCAAGGACCGCATATGGTTCACTACCACCAACGAATACGTCCAGATGTATGACTTCAACAAAAAGGAGCTTTTGTCATATTCTTCGGAAGACGGTGTGCCAAGTTCCCGTTTTCTAGACTATTTCTCATTCTGTACCAAATCGGGCATAATACTTTTCCCCAATTCCAGCGGAATGGTGGCAATAAACACCAACGGCTCCCTTATGTCCGACACCCCTCCTGTTGAGGTACACTGCATCGCTGCCGCTACCGACAAAAGGGATTATACACTGGATGAAATCAAGAACTCTGTCGAGAAGCCTTTCAAACTGCCCTCAAAATACAGAGAACTCGAACTGGAGTTCTCGGCCAACTCCTTTAATCCTACCTATCCCCATCTGCTGATATACAACATCTACAGAGGTGATATCCTGGTAAGGTCCATCAATACTACCGGCACCTCCATAACAATCCCCAGGATGGATAACGGAGTTTATAGCGTTGTCATAAGACAGGCTTACCGAAAAGGATTGAGCGAACCGCAGACCATACTCAGATTCAGAATATCCAAACCGTTCCTCAGTACGGTACCGGGAGTCTTGACGGCTCTTGTGCTGATGCTCATCTTTGGCTATTCAATTGCGCGCTTTTCAAGCAACAGGGAGAAAAACCGTCTGGAAAAGGCCATTGCTGCACAAGACATAAAGAACCGTGAGGATAAGATTGCATTCCTGTCAAATATTGCCCATGAGCTCAGAACACCCCTGTCACTTATCTACAATCCCGTGAAGGATTTCCTTCAGGAAAAATCGGTCGACGGAATAGACTATGAACGAATGGAGCGCATATTCAATCAGGTCAACAAGATGACCGTGATGGTCAACATGATTCTGGACAGCAGCCGTGCCGACGTAAACAAGGCAGACATACTGATTGAGGAGGTCAATCTGAACGAATGGCTCAACTTCCTGTTGGAAGACTACCGTATTGACTGCTATGGAAAAGGATTCAGCCTCAAGTTCATTATGGACAACTCCATAGGAACTGTATCCATTGACAAGAGAATAATTGAAACCGGACTCTCCAACATGGTTAACAATGCCATCAAGTACAGTACACCGGGAACTACCATAACAGTAAGTACCGAAAAGAAAGGCGAAACCATACGAGTCTCTGTCAAAGATCAAGGCCGGGGATTCTCCTGCGATCCCGAGGATCTGTTCAAGCGTTACTACAGAGAAAACACCGACAGTAACATACCTGGTTATGGATTAGGACTGCCCTATGCAAGATTGCAGTTAAGTCTGATAGGCGGAATAATGTCTGCATACAACAATGAAGACGGTGTAGGTTCAACTTTCTTCATGGAATTCCCGACGGCAGTAGGCAGGAAGAGCACATCTTCCACCGCATCGGAGATGGAAACCTCTACCCAGTCTGCCAAAGCCACGACGTCTGCTGACACCGGTAACGATGCAATGGAAGGCATGGCACAAGACTTTGACACCAATGATATGACCATCCTCTTTGTAAGTACCGATAAAGATGAACTGGAATCATTTAACCATGAATTCTCAAGCATGTTCCGTATCATCCTTACCGCCGAAACCGGGGATGAGGCTGTCAATTTGCTCAAAGAAACCGACATTGATCTGGTCATCAGCAGCGTAGATTTACCTGGAATGGATGGATTTGAGATGTGCCGGACCATAAAGGGAACCATAGAAATCAGTCATGTTCCTGTCATATTGCTCACATCCCGTACCGATAAAAGAAACCAGAAACTGGGATACAAGATGGGGGCAGATGCTTTCATTCCCAAGCCGTATGACCTTAAGAAAATGTATGCCATCATGCGCAGCCAGCTTGTAGGCCGCTTTGAAATAAAACGCCAGTATAACTATGGATTCTTCAGCAAGATGAGTCCAGACCAAACCTTCAGTATAACTGACGAGGAGTTTGTACGTACTCTCAACACTCTCATTGACGAAAATATCACAGACAGCTCATTGGACGGCGATTTCATAATAGGTCATATGCATTTGTCACGTTCTCTCATGTCAATGAAGATGAAAAAACTGCTGGGCACTGATATAAAGAACTATATAAACAGAATAAGAATCAGAATTGTCAAAGACAAACTGACAGATACGGACAAAGAGCTTGAGACTATTGCGAAAGAGGCCGGTTACAGCAGTGTTGAGGCCATGAACAAGGAATTCAAGCGCGAAACCGGAAAAACCGCGGCTGAGATTCGTCAGTTATAGGCGTTTCTGTCGGGATTTGTCCATTCAATTCATATTTACTACATTAGCAGAGCATTCTTAAGAATACAAGTCATATGAGAAAAAGGATTCTGGCAATACTGTCATCGGCCATAACATGTCTTACAATAAGTGCCCATTACACGCAGCAGGTTCAGATAGGAACAGACAAAGGACTCAGTTGTAATGCTATCCGCACTTTTGCAAAGGATATATACGGCCGACTTTGGGTTGGAACCACCAATGGTGCCAATCTGATATCAAACGGAACAATACGTCAGTACCAATACTTCACGGCCGGCGGTAACGATATCGTAACAGGCGACGTTCAATCCATAGGTTGTTCCAGACGAGCCATCATTGCCACGACAAGCCATATCATTGACTTTGACCCGGACAACGATTCAACCCGTCTGGTTACATATGAAGGAAGTAATCTGAGAACCGAATACATTATGATGGACGGTGACTCAGCGTATTTTTTCAATATGCCGCTCGGTGCAGTAATGGTGTATGACCTCAAGACCGGCATAACACATATGGTAGCTCAGTTCCCGTCGGAACGTCAATTCCATTTCACCAAACTACTTAAGATATCAGACGACCCCTATCAGATACTGCTTGTAGAGGATGACCGCGGTATCTATCATCTCAACACAGCTACAGGCTCCCTGACCCACATTGACCAGCTTGGATACGGTGTATATAGCAGGTCCGTTTTCATAGATTCCAAGGACATACTTTGGATTGCCTACAAGAATAACGGAATAACCGGCTATTACGTCAAATCCGGATTCGACATGATAGCCCATTATGATTCCTCAAATTCGGATTTAAAGGATGACGGCATAACATGTCTTGCAGAAATAAATGACGAAAACCTTCTTGTATGCTCATCGGGACACGGAATATCAATACTGAACCGCAAGTCAAGGAAGATTGAGGATAAGCTGTTCGGAAAGATAGCGCCTATGCACGTTTTATGTGCCCTTGTCAACAAAGATGATTACGAACTTATCCTTGGAACGCTCCATCTTGGCGTAATAACCATGAAACGCTCCTTCTTCCACAACCTGAGCAGTGCCATTTACGAGCATGGTTCGGAAACCACAAGCATACCCATCTCCGGATATCAGGAGGCCGACGGCACATTCTGGTTCGGTTCGGCAGGATTCGGCCTCATCAAATATAACGAGGAAACCGAAGAACAGAAAACATTCCCTTCAACTGAAGGAATGAGAATATCTGGTATCTGCAGTTATGACGACAACAACCTGCTCATTACAGAACGCTCACAAGGCCTCTTCCTTTTCAATAAAAGGACAGGAGCCATACGCCCCGCCACCTTCATGGCCGATGCGGGAGTCAACATCTCCTCGTCAAGACTGACCAATCTCAAGACCATAACAACGCCTGACGGAGATATCATGCTGTTCAATTGCAACGGCCGGCATCTGATTTACCGCAAAAGCATAAAAGAAGTCAGGGAGATTGTCCTCCAGATGAACGGTGAGGAAAACAGAGGCGTTGTCGTAGATGTCAAGATGCAGCCATCGCATGCCACGGTGGTATGTAACGGATGTATTTACGAGATAGACTACCGCACACTGCTGGCGCGCCTTGTATTCCAGAATCAGGAAGATGACCATAGTGACATATCCAATGTAGTAGAAGACTCACACGGAATAATATGGGCCTGTTCACCCGACATTCTCATCAGCTATGACCCCAGAGCCAATAAACTGTCCAGGATAATGGACAACAAGGACTTTGGAGTATTCCTCTCTATGTCCATAGACAGCCATGACCGCCTGTGGATTACCACGGATAAAGCCAATATGCTGATGTACGATACCAACAACAAAGACCTGAAGGAACCTTATACCTATTACGGAAGAGACTGCGGAACGATGCTCAACTTCCTTCCCGGTTTCTCGTTTGTATCCAGAAAGGGATATATCTATTTTCCCAATACCTCCGGCATACTGGTCATTGACCCCGAAGATGTGAACATACGATACAACAGCAACCCCTATCCTATATCACTTACAAAGATAGTGCTTGACGGAACTATATATGAGAGTTCGGGCGTAAGGCAAAGCAAGCCTCTGAACCTGCCCAATAAGTTCTCTCTTCTTAATGTTGACGTGGCACTTGACCAGTTTGACCCTACCAGACCTGTATCACTCAAATATACTCTGTTAAAGAAAGGCCGTCCTTTCCCCGTCTCCGAAACCGTAACATCCGGAACAGAGTACTCTATTCCCAAATCCACTCACGGAACATTTACCCTTATGGTCAGTCAGCGGACTATCCAGGGATGGAGTGAACCCCAGGAGATACTGTCATATAACGTGGCCAGACCCTTTATAATGACAGTTCCGGCATATCTGCTCATAATCGCTATAATCATATCAATCAGCGTTACCATATCAAAGGTGGGAATCAGTCTCAAACAGATAGATATGGACCGTGCCATGAACGCCCAGGAGAACAAGCATAAAGATGACAAGATTTCCCTTCTGTCCAATCTGGCTCATGAACTGCGTACGCCATTGTCTCTGATTTATAATCCTGTCAAGGACATGCTTGAGGAGAAGGCTGTCAAAGGAATTGACTACGACCGTTTGGAACGTATCTTTAACCAGGTACAGAAGATGACAGAAATGGTCAATATGATTCTGGATAAAGGTACTAATGACATCAGCAGGAACGATATATCAATTGAACAGGTTGACCTGAATGAATGGCTAAGCAAGATCATCGAGGATTTCAAGATAGACTGCTATGCCAAAGGCCTCAAGACAGAATTCAACCCCCAGCCGAATCTGGGTAAGGTGGATATGGACGTCAAGATGATAGAGACTGCCGTCAACAACATCATGACCAACGCCATCAAATACAGTGACACCGGAACCATAACAGTATCCACAGGTCATGAAAAAGGACGTATATGGATTAAGTTCCACGATGAAGGACGTGGATTCACCTGTCGTCCCGAAGAACTCTTTAAGCGCTATTATAGGGAGAACGAGAATATACCGGGCTATGGTCTTGGACTGTCACATGCCAAGCTTATGGTAGAGCTGTTGGATGGCACAATCACAGCTCAGAAGAATGACGGTCCGGGTTCTACCTTCACCATAGAGATTCCCGATGACCTGTCAGCAAAATTCCATACAGCCAAGCCCCAACCGCAGATTCCGGTGATGGCTGAGTCTACCGATTTTGGGAACATTGAAGAACCAGTACAAACCGACGAGGTCAACTTTGATACCAAGAGCATGACCCTACTCATTGTTGATGACCAGGATGACATACTGCAGTTCATCAAGGATGAATACTCACCTCTCTTCAAGACAATATACACGGCCCACGACGGTAAAGAGGCCCTTGACCTTATACGCCAGCGCATGCCCAACGTTGTGGTCAGTGACATCATGATGCCGCGTATGAACGGATTCGAACTCTGTAAGACCATCAAGACAGATCTGGAGTTAAGTAGTATCCCTGTCATTCTGCTTACATCACGAAGCGATCCAAAGAATCAGGATATGGGTTACAAAATGGGCGCAGACTCATTCCTTCCCAAACCTTTTGATTCCAAGCTGCTGTACAAGATTATCAGGAGCCAGCTCAAGAACCGCTACGAGATCAAACGACAGTACGCCACATCGTTCTTTACCGCCATATCCGAGGATCAGACATTCAGTGCCGCCGACGAACAGTTCGTACTCAAGCTGAACCGCTTTATACGCGAGAATCTGAGTAATACCATGCTCGGCGTGGATATGATAATTGATCACATGAACGTGTCACGTACCACCTTGTTCAACAAGATGAATGCCCTTGTAGGCGCATCCACCAACAAGTATATACGTCGCATAAGGATAGATGTGGCCAAGGAGATGCTCACCAAGACCAACAAGTCAGTAGGTACCATTGCCGAGGAAACCGGATTCTCCGAGAGTCAGTACTTCAGCACTGTATTCAAGCAGGAGACTGGCATGACACCTTCACAGTTCAAGGATTCACTGCGCAAGCTATAACGGCTTGCACAGCGATCCCGGAGCCTGCATTATAAGGGCTTTCATTTCAAGACTGAAAAGTATCGTCGACAGATACGGATACGGCATGTTCAGGTCCGTCATCAGCGTGCTTATGTGTACTCCCTGTGCCTTAAGTCTTATTCTCTGATACACCCTATTTTCATCGGCCGTCAATTCAGGAAAAAGCTCTTTCTGGACAGGTACGCTCCTGCGGTCACGGTCGTTCCAGTTCATGCCATTGACAAAATCAAAAGCAGACGTGATAAGGCTGGCTCTGTTGTCCCTGATCAGTTCGTTGCATCCTACCGAATAGGGATCGCCCACACTACCGGGGAAAGCAAAACACTCACGGTTATAACTTCCGGCTATTTCGGCAGTTATCAGCGAGCCGCTTTTGGCTGCCGATTCAACCACAACCACAGCATCCGAAAGACCCGCAATAATGCGGTTCCGTCTTACAAAATTAGGTCCCAAAGGTGCGGTTCTGGACATGAATTCGGTTACCAGTCCGCCATCATCAAGCATCTGCTTTGCAACAGGTCTGTGAGCCGACGGATAGATCATGTCCAGTCCGTGGGCAAGTACTCCTATAGTAGGGAATCCGGCCTCAAGAGCGGCCTTGTGAGATTCAATATCGATACCATAAGCCAACCCGCTGACAATGGTAATGTCCGGGCATAGCTCATGTAGTTCTTTAACAAAGGTGTGGCACATCCTCCGGCCATAATCCGTAGCCTTTCGGGTGCCTACAATACCAACCGTCCTGGCGGCATTGTAATTGACGTTACCCAGCGAAAACAAAACAAGGGGAGCATCATCACAGTCCAGCAAACGTACAGGATAATCAGAATCAGCGGGAGTTACGCATCTTATACCGTGTTTTTCAATAAACTCCAGTTCTTCACGGATAAAAGAATCATACCCGGAACCGCACAACGCATCAATGACATGCGTGTTGATTCCGGGTATGATTTCTTTAAGATGTTCGCGATTCCTGAAGATCTCCTGCGCGCTGCCTAACTGTTTATATAGGTATTTGGCACCTATACATCCAAGTCCGTCTATTCTGTTTAGAGTGAGCAGCGCCGTCAGTTCATCTTCCGGCATTTGTTCACGCGAAATATGTTTGCCTCTTTATTAGAGAGCAGCTACAGCATCCTGATACTTGGCGAACTCAAGATCCTTCTGAGCCTTCTCCTTCAGTGAAGAGTCAAGGCTTACAGCCTTCTTGAGGTTCTGAGCTACAGCAGCAGCATCGTTGGTGCGAGCAGCAGCTACAGCAGCCAGATAAGCGGTGTTGCCATCAGGATTCTTAACAGCTGCAAGAACCTTCTGAGCACCGGCATAATCCTTAGTCATGATCATTGCAAGAGCCTCACCGTTGGTGTTGCTGCCCTTAAGAGCAGTGAGAGCGCGCTCATACTGACCCTGTGCGATGTACATGTTACCGAGAGCCTCGTTGTTCTCCTGGCTCTGACCACCCTTAGCAAAGTATGTCTGAGCATCGGCAGGCTTGTTCTGTGCAAGGCAGAGCAGACCCATGTTGGTGTTAACCTCAGGAGCATCGGCATTGATAGCAAGAGCCTTCTTGTAGTTGGCCTCTGCAGTTGCAAGGTCACCCTCCTGGAAAGCAATCTCACCAAGGTTGTTGAATGCACGATAGTCGTTAGGATAGTTCTGTGAAGCTGTTGTGTAGATAGCCTTCTTCTCAGCCTTGTCCTCAGTCAGGGTAGCGGCATAAAGCAGCTCCTCAACGCTCAGAACAGAAGCATCGCTCTTGTAAGCCTCCTGAATCTCCTCATCTGAACGGCCGATGATCTGATAGTTCAGAGTCAGACGGGCACGACGCAACTGCGGGAGAATGTCAGCAGCAAGATCCTTGTAAACAGCTGAGAGGTTCTTGATCTCGGCCTCACGCTTCTCGGGATCATCATACATTGAAAGAACGCGGAGAATCAGATCCTTGTCCTGGAGGTTTGACTTCTCAACCAGAGCCTTGAAACCATCCCAGTCCTGAGCGGTATACTTAGACTCGATAGCTGCATCAGCCTTAGCCTTCTTAACCTCATTCTTTACATAGCTTGCAGCATTCTTCTCACGCTGAGCAGCCAGCTTGTCATTCAGCTTGACACCACCATCAGGTGAAGCGTAAGCAGAAATCTCAACGTTGTCGATAGCATAGTTCTTAGTGTCAGCAGCGTAGTTCTTGAGAGACTCCTTCAAAGCCTTGACAGCGTCGCTGTTGGTCTCTGATGAACGTACGTTAGCCTGCTGGATTACGAACATGATGTTAGCATCCTGAGCCTGCTTGATGATACGCTGGAAAGCATCCTTTGAACCTGCGGTATTGGCGCCCTTTGCAGTCTCTGAATAAAGCTCAGAAGTTGAAACGACACCGTCAGCAATCTTAACGGGAGCCAGTTCAAGGGGCTTGCCGTTCTTGGTTGCCTCAAATACTACATAGAGCTCTGACTTGGCCATCTCAGGCTGATACTTGAAATTGCCGTTGTAGGTGAAGGTAGTACCCTCCTTCCAAGCAATGGTCTGGTTGTTACCCTGGATCTTCTCACCCTGGAGAGTTACAGGCTCACCCTTTACAGAACCACCTTCCCAACGAAGCTCGGGAGTTGCAGTGCAAATCACGTTCTTAATAAATGACTTCTCAGGGAATGTGCCTGTTACAGTGTAAGGAACCTCACCGCCTACTGCCTCAAGCGGATTGGGATTTACGGGGAAATACTCCGGCTTCATCTCCATTTTCGCGCAGCTGGCGAACATCAGAATACCCGCGCCAAGAAGCGCAAGACGAAATGATTTTGACATAGTTTTTGTTATTAATTGTTGGTTAAACATTTTTGCCTTTAATGCATACGTGCGCAAAACTACAAAAAGAATACCACATACAATGGCCTACACGCAATATTTTTAATATAAAGAGGTATTTTTTGTAAAAAAATGTGTCAAATGGCTAAAAAATCATAGATTTCGGGGGTGATGAGACACTATTTCCTCCCTCAAACGGCTTCTGTCTATGTGCGTATAAATCTCGGTGGTCGATATCTTTTCATGTCCCAGCATACACTGGATAGCCCTCAGGTTTGCTCCGCCTTCAAGCAAATGGGTTGCAAAGGAATGACGGAAAGTGTGGGGACTTACCGTTTTGGTAATTCCGGCCATTGCAGTAAGATTCTTCACAATGTCAAACACCATTATCCTTGAAAGAGGGCGTCCGCGTCTGATACTGAGAAACAGATAAGATTCTGCTCCCGGTTTGATCTCAATATGACATCGGTCCATGAGATAGAGTTTAATCTCTTTGACAGCCCTGCCGGATATGGGAACCAGACGCTGCTTGCTGCCCTTTCCGGTCACACGGATGAAACCCTCCTCCAGAAAAAGGTCCTCCATCTTAAGGGAGCACAGTTCCGATACCCGGAGTCCGCAACTGTACATAGTCTCTATCATCGCCCTGTTGCGCTGACCCTCAGGCAAAGAGAGGTTTATCTGCCCTATTATGCTGTCAATCTCGCTCACGGAGAGAACATCAGGCAGATGACGTCCTATCTTGGGAGCTTCAAGCAGTTCGCTGGGGTCATCCTCGCGGTATCCGTCAAGACAGAGAAACTTGAAGAGAGACTTGATTCCAGATATGATACGTGCCTGCGATCTGGGTGCTATGCCAAGGTCACCCATGGCAGCGGCAAAGCCGTGCAGGTCATCAAGTGACACATTCTCTATTCCGATACCACAGTCATCCATATAGTCCAACAGCTTTCCCGCATCGTCCAAATAAGCTTCGAGCGTATTGGGTGACAGCGATTTCTCCAAAAGAAGATACTGGCGGTAATGCTTCAGCATCGATTGGTGTGGCTGCACAGTCTTATGGTCCTCTTCAGTTTTCATATTGTCAGAAAAACCGATTAACTTTGCACAAAGATAAACATAAAATGGCTACATCCGGACAAGGAATCGGTTACACGGGTGAGGACAGGCTGGAGGAATATATATCAGCCCACATCGAACCTGAAAGCGGATTACTCAAGGATATTTACCGCGAAACCAATCTCAGGCTTCTCAATCCGCGAATGGCTTCGGGTCATATCCAGGGCCGTCTGCTCAAGATGCTGGTAACCATGATCCATCCGCAGACGGTGCTTGAGGTAGGCACCTTTACAGGCTATGCCACCCTCTGCATGGCCGAAGGACTGCCCGACGGAGGAGTGATACATACTGTCGAAATTGACGATGAATTGGAAGATTTCATCTTAAAAGGGTTTGATAAGTCGTCTTTTGCGGATAGGATACACCTTCACATCGGTGACGCTCTGAAAATAGTTCCGGAACTTGGCCTAAAGTTTGATATGATATTTCTGGACGGAGAAAAGAGGGAGTACCCGGAGTATTACACCGTCCTGACAGATTATCTCAAACCGGGAGGATACATGATTGCCGACAACACCCTATGGGACGGACACGTTGCTGACAGCGACTATGACAACGATTCCCAGACATCGGCGGTCAAGAGATTCAATGACATGGTGGCGGCCGATGAACGGGTTGAGGCAGCAATGATACCCATTCGCGACGGACTGACTATAATCCGGAAGAAATAAAACAACATATGGATAGTACAAGACAACAGAAAATTGCAAGACTGATACAGAAGGAACTCAGTGAATTGTTTCTCTATCAGACCAAACTCACCAAAGGGCTTATGATAACGGTAAGCGAGGTTAAGGTGAGCAGCGACCTTAGTATTGCCAGTGTGTACCTGAGCGTTTTTCCGTCGGAGAAAGGAGAGGAGACGGTAAAGAATATCAACACTAACGTCAAGGATATCAGATATGATTTCGGCCAGAGGGTAAGACATCAGTTGCGAATCATTCCGGAACTGCGTTTTTTCCTTGACAAGACGATAGATTACATGGCACATATAGACGAGTTGCTCAAGAAGTGAATTTTCCGTTCTACATAGCGCGCCGTTACCTCTTTGCAAAGAAGAGCCACAACGTTATCAACGTGATATCGGCAATATCGGTTGCCGGAATCATGCTGGCCTCGTTTGCCCTTATCTGTACGCTGTCCGTGTTCAACGGCTTCCATCAACTGGTGGAGTCCCTGTTCAGGGATTTTGACCCCGAACTGAAGGTGATTGCATCGGACACCAAGTTCTTCAGCACTGATGATGAACGTATACAAAAGGCCTGTAATCTTGATTTCATCGATGTTTTTACCTTTACACTTGAGGAGCAGGCTCTCATCAGTTACAAGAGTAAGCAGGAGATAGCAATGATAAAGGGCGTACAGGACAGCTATCACGACCTGGTTAACATAGAGAACGTGCTCAAGGGAAACGGTATCTTCATGCTTGAGGATGATGTCTGTCACTATGCCATCATGGGAATAGGTCTTACCAGCCGGATGGACTGCGGCTTGAAACCCGCCTACCCTCTCAGACTGTATGTTCCCAAGAAGGAAGGACGCATAAACATGAACAATCCTGTCGCCTCTTTCAATCAGGCAAACATCTATTCGCCGGGCGTTGTATTCTGCGTTGAACAGGAGAAATACGATGACAATTATGTGCTGGTATCCCTCGATTTGGCGCAGCAGCTGACAGACCGTGAGAATGAGGCTTCGGCACTGGAGATAAAGACAAAAGAGGGTACATCGCTCAGGAAAGCCATGCGGGAACTTGAGTCCGTGCTTGGCCCTGGGTTCCGGGTACAGGACCGCCTGCATCAGCAACAGGATGTGTTCAAAGTCTTCAAGATGGAAAAATTCATATCCTACCTGTTCCTTACATTCATACTGCTGATTGCATGTTTCAACATCATAGGTTCGCTCATAATGCTGATGGTCGAGAAACAGAAGGACGCAGGGTTGCTTGAGAGCATGGGCGCCGAGCAGAAAACAGTTGAGAGAATATTCATCACCAACGGAGTCCTGATCTCACTCATAGGAGCGGTTTCCGGTCTTATACTGGGAGTAATAGCTGTACTGCTCCAACAGAAATACGGATTCATCTCACTGGGTAACGGCGCCAACTTCATAGTCGACGCTTACCCCGTAGACATAAAGATACAGGATATAATATTGGTACTGGTCACTGTCCTTGTGGTCAGTTTCCTCTCGGTACGTCCTATCGGGCCTATAGCCCGCCGTTTCATCAGGAAATCAGAGAGTGATTGAATCGGCGTCTACAGCCGTATTCAGGAAAATGGAGGCGTTCGGAAGGAACGTATCCAGTGACTCTGTCGTATAGTAATGACACGACGATCCCTTGGTGCATCGCGCATCCATCTCGGGATGTCTCTCCATATAAAGTTTCAGTGATGAAGCCACATACTCACCCTGCGATACAATCTTTATACCCTCAGGTACATACTTACGGATCTTATCCAAAAGCAGAGGATAATGCGTGCAGCCAAGAATTATCGTATCAATCTCACTGTCCTTGGCCAGAAGATTGTCAATATGCTGTTTTACAAAGAAGTCTGCACCGTCTGACTGAGACTCTCCGGACTCAACCAGCGGTACCCATATGGGACATGACTCGCCGGTAACCTTGATATCAGGATAGAGTTTATTGATCTCAAGCGGATAAGACAAAGACTTGACGGTACCGGGTGTGGCAAGCAGTCCAACATGACGTGTTTGGGTCAATTCACCGATGGATTCGACAGTAGGACGAATTATTCCAAGCACCCTGCGCGTAGCATCCAAACGAGGCAGATCAATCTGCTGAATTGTCCTTAAAGCTTTAGCCGATGCGGTATTACAAGCCAGTATCACGAGATGACAACCCATCTCGAACAGCTTGGTGACACACTGGAGCGTAAACTCATAAACCACCTGGAAAGAGCGTGTGCCGTACGGTGTACGTGCATTGTCACCCAAATACATAAAATCATACTCAGGCATGACATCCTGAATATGCTTCAATATTGTCAAACCACCGTATCCCGAATCAAAAATACCGATGGGGCCGGGCTTTTCGGACAAAATGATCTTACTCATTATTTAGCATTAATCTTTTTTGGCACTGTTCAGAACCGGCTGTTCTCCCTCAACAACCGTTTCAACCTTTTTCTCGATACCCAGTATCTCATATACCGCATCTGTTATGTCCACTCCCTTTTCAGGATTAATGAACAGATATGTACCCTTACCGGTATCTATCACATAATCCAGATTCTGCTGGGTACAGACATCCGAAACGACCTTCAGAAGTTTCTTCTTGAGCGGTGAAAGCAGTTCGTCGCGTCTTGCTTCAAGTTCCAGCTGGACATTATCCCTGAACTGCGCATTGTTATCCATCAAAAGCTGCAGTTCTTTCTGACGCTTGGCGACTATTGAAGCCGACAGATGATCCTGCTCCAGCATAAATTCTATATACTGTCTTTCAAATTCCCGTTTTGAACGCTCTATCTCTTCATGATATTCTGACTGGATATTCCGAAGATTGGATTCTGCCTCCAGATATTCCGGCATTTTCCTCAATGTAACGTTGAAATCTATGAATCCGAACTTACCATCCTGCGCAGTAATGTTCAGGAAGGCAGCCGAAAGAATCAGCGTGATGATAAATTTTCTTGACATATTTGTATAGTATCCTTTCTAACCAATAAGGGGAATCGGGCTTGAAGCCGGTTCCCCTTTATTGTTGTTATGTGTGCGTATTACTTTATTCCCATCTTGGCTTTTACAGCCTCGGTAACATCGGTGGTCAGAGTAGAACTGATGTAAGGAACTACGCCGGCTGCAATATCAAAGATGCAGACATATTGGCCCTCTTCACCTACAGACTGAATAGCTTTCATTATCTTGGTGTTGATACCGTCCATCAGCTCCTTTGACTTCTGCTCCAGATTAATCTGGCAGTCCTGATAGTACTGCTGCATTTTCTGCTGGCTTTCCATAAGTTCCTGCTCCCTGCGGGTACGGATGCTCTCCGGAAGACTCTCACGGTTTTTCTCATAATCATCAAGTTTCTTTCCGTACTCAGTATCCATGTAATTGAGTTCCTCCCTATACTGTTTCTGCAACTCGTCAAGCTCAGTCTGGGCTGCCTTATATTCACTCATCAGTGGTATTATATCTGCTGAGTTTATATGTCCGAATTTCTGTGCGAATGCGCCAAAGGGCAGTATTGCCATGAGCGCGATGATAATAGTCTTTTTCATATCGTTGTCTTTGTTTGTTTCTTAATTATCAGGGTCAGCAAAGATATGCAATTAGTTTGAATATCCCAGCTTCTTGAGCACCTCATTGCTGATGTCAATCTTGGGTGAAGCATAAATCATGCTCGATGCCGATGAACGGTCTATCACAGCCTGGTATCCTTCTGCCTCGCTTATCTGCTTGATTGCCTCATATATCTCATCCTGAATGGGTGACATAAGGCTCTCCTGTTTCTTATAGAGTTCTCCGTCCGGACCGAAATACTGACGTTTCAACTCACTGGCCTGCTTCTCCTTGGCTACAATCTCCTCCTCTTTCTTTGCTTTCTGCTCTTCGGAAAGGAACAGAGACTCGTTCTGGTAGTTCTTGTATAAGGTCTGAGCCTCAAGGTTCAGAGCCTCAACCTCGGCCTGCCAGCGTTTGGAGAACTGATTGAGCTGCTCATTGGCACGCTCGTATGCGGGAATCCTGTTCAGGATATACTCCATATCTACCAATGCAAACTTCTGTGCACCTGCACTGATGCAAACAAACAGCAACATTGCTGCGATTGATAATGTCTTCTTCATAAGCTTTGTTTTTACACTATTGTTCTACCTATATTATACCCGTTTGTCACGACAGGTTAAAATTCCTGACCAAGGATGAAGTGCACCTGACTGCCTCCATACTGTCTGGATCCGTTTATCGGATCGAATCCGTAAGCCCAGTCTATACCCATCAGACCAATCATCGGCAAGAAGATACGTACACCTGCTCCGGCCGAACGCTTAAGGTCGAACGGATTGAACTTGCTTATCCTGTCCCATGCGTTACCGCCCTCCATAAATGCAAGGGCATAAATGATAGTGGAGTTCTCTATTATCAAAGGATAACGCAACTCTGCCGCCATTCTCGTATAGGCGTAGCCGTCAGAATACGGAGTAAGTGAACCGTTGTCATAACCGCGCAGACCTACAATTTCAGTGGCGTATGTATATGAGCCGCCGCTCATACCGTCACCTCCCACAAGGAATGTCTCAAAAGGAGATCTCTTGTATTCGTTGTAGTGGCCCAACAGACCCAGGTCGAAACGGGTCATCAGCACAAGCCTTCTCTTTACACCGTTGGTAAGTGAAGTATATGTACGGCTGCGGAACTTCCACTTGTTATACTCAATCCATTTGTGTTTCTGACGCAATTCATCCTGATAGGTTGCCGATGTCCTGTCAGAAGCAAGATTCTTATAGTCTACTCCATCCCACAAAGAATAAGGGGGAGTCAGATAGAGCGAAACTCCGAACTCCGAACCTGTACTGGGGTAGTACGGATGGTTAATGGTGCTCCTGCCCAAAGTGAATCCTATATTGATATTATTACAGGTTCCGTTGTTGATCAGGAAGTACGACCACTGTTTCAGCTTGTAACGGGTATATGACAGCTCTGTATAGAAAGTAAAGTAGTCATCCGGCCAATGCAGACGTGTACCCCACCCGATGCTGGCACCCAACATCGTTATGTACTTGTCGGGATCGTAGTATGACTCGTAATTATTGTAATACCCTCCATAACCGTAGTTGCCGTAATAATTACCGTAACCGTACATATAGTTGTACATGTTCTGATAATAGGCCGAGTTATAATAATTGCTGCTGATATCCGTCTGTTTGGAGTAGAAAAGACTGAGCGAAAGAGAATTGGGACGCTTTCCTCCAAGCCACGGCTCCAGGAACGAGAAGCTGTACGAATGATAGAACTTACCGTTGGTCTGTCCGCTTATGGAAAGTGTCTGACCGTCTCCCTGAGGCAGGAGATGACGATAGTTGTCACTCTTGTGGAACAGGTTATACATCGAGAAGTTGGTAAACTTGAGTGCCATACGGCCTATCAGACCCGTCTGTCCCCAACCCATGGAAAGCTCAACCTGGTCATTTCCCTTGCTCTCCAGCTGCCAGTCTATATCAACCGTTCCGTTTGAGGGATCAGGGCGGATATCAGGATTGATGGCGGTCTGTTCGAAATGACCCATATTGGCGACCGAACGGAACGAACGTTCCAATGCATCATAAGAGAAAATGTCACCCGGACGTGTATAAAGCTCACGCCTTACAACGTTTTCATAAACACGGTCGTTACCGTGAATCATAACCCTGTTAATGGAGGCCTGAGGACCCTCGGCAATACGCATCTCCAGATCAATGGAATCACCAACCACATTAGCCTCGACAGGATTGAGCTGGAACATCACATAGCCGTTGTTGTAATACATCTTTCCAATGGCATCCTCATCATCCTTGGTTCGCTCTTCCAGCTTTTTCTGGTTGTAGACATCGCCTTTCTTCATGTTGAGCATGGCCGACAGCTGATCGGCGTTATAAACGGTATTACCCACCCAACTGATATTGCGTATGTAGTACTTGCCTCCCTCATCTAACCTGATCCATACATCAACCGTATTGTCCTCGCGGTTAGACGCTACACTGTCATAGACAATAACCGCGTCACGGTAACCCAACTCACCGTACTTTGCGAGTATCTTGTCCTTGTCGCCCTCATACTCCTCATTGACGAATTTCTTTGTACGGAAGAACTCACGGAGTTTACCCTTTTCATTGGTCTTTTTCATGATCCTCTTGATGTTCTTGTCCGTAAGGGCATCATTTCCTTCAAGATGTATGGTGCGAACCTTTATCTTATCCTTCTTGTCAATATAGACATCAACATACGCAAGACCATCCTCATCCGGGTCAGACCGCTGCTGTACACGCACTTCGGCATCCTTGAAACCCTTTTCATCGAAATATTTGCGTATCAGTTTTTCGGAGCGGTTAAGACCATTCTGTGTAATCTGGCTTCCGGGAAACATTCCTATCTTGTCCTCAAGTTCAGACTGCTCACCTTTACGGACGCCATGGAATACCACCTCCTTTATCTTGGGGTTCTGTTCAATGAACATCTCAAGCCAAATCTGGTCTCCTGATATCTTGAGAGCCCTGATCTTTACGTTGGCAAACAATCCTGTTTCCCACAGTCGCTTCATGGCCTGTGTTATATCGGGACCCGGAACAGCTACACGCTGACCCACCGACAGACCTGACAGTTTCAACAACGTCTTATGGTTGTTTTCATCAATGCCGGTAACCACGATATCCGCAATCTCATATCTTTTGGGAGTACCTGAATAGAGGATTACGGGGTTTTCCTGCCCTGCCGTATCCTCATTCTGGGCAGCCACGGGCTGTCCGGTAAGCATCAGCAACGACAGTGCAACTATATGTCTTATCCTAAACTTCATCTTCATTCGGTCTTATTCTCTTTCTGCTCCGCCACCTGAGCGCCTGTCTTGCCGAACCGACGTTCACGCTGCTGATATACATAGATGGCCTTACAAAGTTCCTCCATATTGAAATCAGGCCAGAATGTATCACAGAAATAGAGTTCTGTGTATGCAGACTGCCATAAAAGGTAATTACTGAGCCTTATCTCTCCGCCTGTCCTTATGAGCAACTCCGGATCAGGCATAAAACTGGTGGTCATTGAATCTGACACCATTTTCTCATCTATGTCGCACGGGGCAATCTCACCTTTGACAGCTTTTTCGGCAAGCATCCTGGCGGCACGTGTTATCTCCCAGCGTGAGGAATAACTCAAAGCAAGCACCATACATGAACGGTCAAATGTCTTGGTGTGCTCTATGCACTCATTCAGTTTTGCCTGTATCTCTTTGGGAAGTCTTTCAACATCGCCAATCACACGGAAACGTACCTGGTTCCTGATGAAAACCTCCTCTTCGATATTCTTGAACAAAAGTCCCATAAGAGCAGTTACCTCCTGTTCGGGACGGTTCCAGTTTTCCGTCGAAAATGTGTACAGAGTAAGGTATTTTATTCCAAGCTCCACAGCATTTTCCATTATCTTGCGAACCACCTCGACACCGCGGATATGGCCTTCCGTACGCTGCTTGCCGCGCTGTTCGGCCCATCGTCCGTTGCCGTCCATTATGATAGCCACATGCTGCGGTATCCGGCTCTTGTCCAATTGTTCCTGATATGTCATTTCTGTCTATTGTTCGTCATTACAATGACAAGGACGTTTGAAAACATCAAATGTCACATACAGCATAGTAAAACTGTAACTGTCCTTGTTCTTTATTCCCTTTCCCTTTATCATGAAAGGGTCCTCAAGCGATGTGCCGTATGAGTGAGTCACATCCAGACGGTCCGAAGTGGAGAATCTCATTGTCCACTCCAAGCCGATGTTCACTCTTTCCGACAACTTGTATCTCAACCCCATTCCGATGGGAAAATTTGCAGCAAAGTCATTCTGGGCAGGTTTAGGGGCAAAAGTCGCTCCTACTCCCAGCAACCCGTATGGTGCCAGTCTTTTACATCCGCTCCAACCCTCCATACCGTATCCGCAGAAACCCCACTCTACCTGTACTCCAAAGTCATACAGCGTACGGCTGAAACTGAGTTCATCACCCGGCAGAAGGCCATATGCGTTCTCCGTACTGCCCGAAATACCGGCCGCGGCAAGGTTTGCCTTAAGCGAGAGCCTGGTATTTACATTATACCTGGCAATTACCGAGAAAACACCGTTGGTGTTATTGTAAAGTTCTGTATTGACATCACCCATATAGAAACTGCCTCCACCGCCTACACCTATCTCCATCAGATAGCCGTCATCCTGTGCATGCGCAAAACTGCAGCAGCACAAAAGGACAATTGCGGAAAGAGTTTTCAGTTTCCCTGTCATATCAATTCTTTCTCAATCTGTTTATGACTCCACGCCAGACCTGACCGTCATCAGTCATGATCCAGATAAAGCCCTTGCTGTCTGTTGCAGCGGTAAAGTCCGATTCAAACCCTTTCAGTTCGTCAGGCAGTTGCATGTAACGGTTCCATGAAGAGTAGTCCTCAACAAAAGAGTCACACATGTACCAGGTAATGCCGTTGTCGTTTGACTGACGGAAACCGTCAAGCCCGTTTCCGAGACTGAACAGTGCATCGTCATATCTCATGACAGTCAACCCCCTTTTAGCCGGCAGACGCAAACTCCTGTTGACGGGAATGTCAACCTGTGTCCAAATTGAATCACCTGAAAGTATCGTCCATACCGATGCATACACGGAATCATCGGCAATACCTGCCAGAACCGATCTTGACAAAGAGGCATTGGTTGCCAGCGGATAGCTGAAAATGACAGCTGCCGAATCAGGGAAATGATCCGGAACGCTCTGTACTGTGGTCCACTCAGACATATCTGACGATTTCATTATGGTGCTGTCCTGGCCTATAACCCACAACTCACCGTAATCCTCGCCCGAAACTATCACGCTCTTTATGCCCGATTTGACCGAACTCCAGTTCAGTGCATCGGACGATACGTACAATGAACCGTCATCTACCGTATAGAACTTTCCGCTGCATACGGTAATCCTGTGATTCCATCCCTGGGCAGTCAGACCGGAAAGATGGTTGGCTCCATTCCACTCTCCTCCGGTTACCGTACGGAAGGAGACTGACGGCATCCCTGCTGTATCTGTTCCAAAGCAGAATATCGAGTCATTCCTGACGGCCGATACTATACCTGAAAGCACCGGAAAGCCGACCGTATCACGTCCTGACCAGAGCAGGGAGTCAGGAAAGACCTTGCGTATATTCACTTCTATATCGTATGTCCTGGTATATGACTCGTCCAGAGACTTTACGACAAACTGTATCTTACGGGTAAAATCTATGGAATCCTGAGACCTCCACAGATATGCAACGTCAGGGTCGTCAAGATATTTGTAGCCGATTGTTCCTACTCCGTATACACTGCTCGTCACTTTTGACAGATCCGAACCGTATGCCATGGAATCCATGTTGAAAATGCGGTTGTTCACCTGATCGATCGTCATCGGATACATGACACCTCCTTCACGTATGTTTACGAGCGTATCTCTTCCATGAATGTTCATGTCATGGAACTTTACGTTATAATAGCCTATCGTAAAAGAAGTTATGGCTGCATGCGGCGTTTTGGACGAATTGTCGTCTTTCAAACAGGAAACACAGGAGAATAACGCTGCAAGCAATAGTATGTAACGGCCTCTCATCAGTCAGTGCATTATTTTTATCCGCGCAAATTTAGCAACAAAATCCGTAGGGGTGTGTGTAATAATGTTGTTTTATATTAAAGACATGCTATATAAACCATTATTTTGTAACTTCGCGGCACGGAAAACAATAAAAAAAAGATATAGAGATGGACAACATTAAGACTCAGGTGGCCCGTGAACTGCTGCGTATCGAAGCAGTCAAAGTGCAGCCTGATGCTCCGTTCACATGGGCATCGGGATGGCATTCACCCTTTTACTGTGATAACCGTAAAGCTCTCTCTTTTCCCGAGGTGAGGACTTTGGTACGTGACTCACTGTGCAATGTCATAACCCGTGATTTCCCTGATTTTGACGTCATAGCCGGTGTGGCTACAGGCGCGATAGCACAAGGTGCACTTGTGGCAGACCGCATGGGCAAGCCCTTTGTTTATGTTCGCTCAGCACCAAAAGACCATGGTCTGGCAAACCTGATAGAAGGCTATCTTGAACCGGGAAGCCGTGTGATGGTTGTCGAAGACCTGGTATCAACCGGACTCAGCAGTCTCAAGGCAGTTGAAGCCATACGCAATGCCGGCTGTGAGGTAGTAGGTATGGTGGCATCCTTTACATACGGATTCCCCGTAGCCGAAGAAGCTTTCCAGAAAGCCGGAGTCAAACTCTCCACCCTCACAGACTATCCCGCAATGCTGGAGACAGCTGTAACGTCAGGTTACATTAAGGTTGAGCATTTACAGACACTTAACGAGTGGCGGCAGAATCCGTCAGAATGGGGAAAATAACCGATGAAAAGGATAGAAAGCAGCGTAAAGCACATCCCTTACCCGCAGGAGTCGGTATTTACCAAGGTCTCTGACCTGAGCAATCTCAAATACGTAATCGACCGCATCCCTGCCGACAAGAAGGATCAGTTTAACGTTCAGGATATGGAGTGTACTCCTGACCGCGTAAGCTGCACCGTCTCACCTGTAGGGCAGATTGAGGTAGGTATTGTTTCCCGCGAACCGCACAAATGCGTCAAGATGGAGACCCTGCGCTCACCCATTAAACTCACCGCCTGGATTCAGATTGTCTCCACCGGCACTACCAGCTGCAAAATAAAACTCACAGTCGATGCCGACCTTAATATCTTCATGGCAAAGATGGTTGAAAAGCCTCTGACCGAAGCCGTAGAGAAACTGGCCGACATGCTGTCAATGTTACCATATTAAATTTCCGACTATGAAACCTATCTGGGACAAAGGCAAACCCGTAAACGAACTGATTCAGAAATACACTGTAGGTCGTGACCGCGAGATGGATCTCATGCTCGCCAAGTATGATGTTCAGGGTTCTCTGGCGCATATCACAATGCTCCAATCCATCGGGCTTTTAGAAAAGGATGAACTTACCGCTCTTTCGGCAGGACTTAAGGATCTGCTTGCTGTTATTGAACGCGGGGAGTTCGTGATTGAAGACGGTGTCGAGGATGTCCATTCACAGGTAGAACTCATGCTGACCCGCCAGTTGGGTGACATGGGCAAGAAGATTCACAGCGGACGTTCACGCAACGATCAGGTGCTGGTAGACCTCAAGCTGTTTACCCGTGACCATCTGCGTGGAATCGTGAATGCAGTCAAAAGCCTGTTTGACATTCTCATCAAGCAGAGTGAAAAATACAAGAATGTGTTGCTGCCGGGTTACACCCATCTGCAGATAGCAATGCCTTCATCTTTCGGACTGTGGTTTGGCGCATACGCCGAAGCATTGACTGACGATATGCTGTTGCTCCGCGCCGCCTTTGACCAGGCTAACCGCAATCCTTTGGGATCGGCCGCCGGTTACGGATCGTCATTCCCGCTCAACCGCCAGATGACGACAGACCTGCTGGGATTTGAATCCATGAACTACAACGTCGTCTACGCACAGATGACACGTGGCAAGATGGAGCGTAATGTCGCCTACGCACTTGCATCGGTTGCAGCTACCATCAGCCGTCTGGCCTTTGATGCCTGCATGTATAACAGCCAGAACTTTGGATTCATAAAGTTGCCCGATGACTGCACCACAGGATCCAGCATCATGCCCCACAAGAAAAACCCCGATGTATTCGAGCTTACACGCGCCAAATGCAATCGCATCCAGGCCATACCTCAGGAGATAACACTCATGACCAACAACCTGCCCAGCGGTTATTTCCGTGACATGCAGCTTGTCAAAGAGGTGTTCCTGCCTGCGTTCCAGGAGCTGGAGGAGGTAATCACCATGACCGCATATATGCTTGACCATATCAAGGTTCGTGAGGACATCCTGGCTGATCCCAAGTATGATGCAATATTCAGTGTCGAGGAGGTTAACCGTCTGGCCCGCGAGGGAATGCCCTTCCGCGAGGCTTACCGCAAGGTCGGTGCAGAAATCGAGAACGGCACCTTCAAAGCAGACCGCAACATACACCATACCCATGAGGGCAGCATAGGTAATCTTTGCAACGACCGCATTACGGCACGTATGGATAAGCTGACAGCCGATTTTCCATTCGCAAAGATTGACGAGGCTATCACAAAGTTGACCTCCAAGTAAACCTTCATACCGTTTTCATCCGATGAAAAGGGGTGTTCTGTTCGTAACTTTTCTATTGCTGGCTGTAGCCTGCGACAGAAACAGTTACAGCACTTTCTCCAATAAATACAGGGTGTTTTTCATCTGTGAGACCTACCAATCTCCTTTCAATCAGCTCACCACACCGGGCCGTTTCCTTTCGGTAAGAAAAACTGAAGGTAAGCTTACAATGACAGACTCGGACGGAAACAAATATGAACAGACCTTATCTGCCGTTCAGAACAGTTCTTTTATAATGGGTCTGTCAGGACTTATTATCGGTACACCTACCTTTAACAACGATGACATGTCTATTTGGGCTTACGATCTGGGATGTCCTGAATGTGACGCTCCAAACGTCAGGCTCAAGTTTGACCTTCAGGGAACCGCTACATGCTCCAAATGCGCAGGTTCATGGAACCTGAATGCAAATGGTACTCCCATCAATACCGACGGTGAGCAGCGCCGCCCGTTATACCGCTATCCGACCTCATTCAATAACGGTATACTTACTGTTTCAAACTGATACATTCACAAATAAAAATGCCGACCCGTCGGGCCGGCATTTTTATTGAATTGATCGGAATATTATTCCCAAGGCAGTTTGGTAATTGACTCACCGAACTCTGAATTCTCAGCATCGTTCTCGTCGAGCTTGAATACCATGAATCCGGGGTTCTCCTTGGTGCAAGGTTTCCACTCGCCGCCCTGAGGACCGTTAGGATCGCTGTACTTGCAGAAGTTTGTCCAAGCGGTAAGCATCTTCTCTGACAGATCCCAGTCACCCTTTGTCCAAGGTCTCCAGCAGTGCTGCAGTGACTTGAATACGAACCAGAGGTCTGATGAGTGGAAAGCACCACGCAGACGCTGTGTTACCTCAGGATGTGAACCGTCATCAGGCAGAGGACGTGCAAACTCGTAAGCGTAAGCCTTGCTGCCGTTCTTGGTCATCTCCTCACGGTTCTGGCAGAATGCTGCAACACCTGCTGACATGTTACCCATATCGTTCAGGGTGTAACCGCACATGTAAGGAACATCGGCCAGAGTTCCGTCAAGAGCAGCCTGATCAAAGCTCTCCAATGATACATAACCATCAACGATAGGCATACCTGTTATGCTGCCCTGGTTACCTGTAGCATTGCTGTAGATGGTAGCCAGTGAGTAGATAACCTCAGTGTCAGCGTTACGCATCTTCTGGAGGGTATTGTAACCTGCCCAGTCCATGATAACCTTAGTATTGAACTCAGCGCGCTGCAGAGCGTTCAGACCCTCGGGAGCCTGAGGAGCCTTGTAAGCAGCCGGACGCGGGGTGTTGTTATTGTTTCCACCGCCAAAGCCGCCGAAGCCGCCCATCATGCCCATACCCATGCCGCCGCGCATACCGCCACGACCGCCTGCTGCATTAGCGTTGGGGACAGTCAGACCACCGGCACTCATGATGATTGCCTTGTGGAACAGACCGCGTGCCAGAGGAGACTCGCAAAGTGTACGTACACTACCGCCACCTGCTGACTGGCCGAATATCATTACGTTGTCAGGATCGCCACCGAACTGCTCGATGTTCTTCTTGATCCACTTGAGTGACTCAATCTGATCAAGGATACCGTAGTTACCTGATACACCGTGCTCGCTCTCAGCTGAGAGATCGGGGTGTGTCATAAAACCATAGATTCCAAGACGATAGTTGATTGAAACCAGGATAACATCCTTGCCGGCCCACTCCTGAGCATCAAACTCGGGCTCTGAGCCCCAACCCTCGCGGTAGCCACCACCGTGAATCCACAGGGCAACCGGAAGTTTGGCATTGGTATCACCCGGCTTCTTTGTCCAGATGTTCAGATACAGGCAATCCTCGCTGAAAGGAGCCTCATCACCATAACCCCACTCTGTATAGTAGCCACCCTTGTACTGGATGTGCTGATAGCTGGGATGATCAAAGCGGTTGCAGAGTTTTACTCCCTCCCAAGGGGTAACAGGCTGCGGAGCCTTCCAACGGTTCTCGCGGATAGGAGCTGCTGCATACGGAATGCCGCGGAATACATAAACTCCCTTTACACGGTCAGCGCTTACGCCCTGAACCTGACCACCTTCGATACTCAGAACGGGACTGAGCTTCTCAGTGTTGCACTGGCAACTGGCCATCAAGGTCAGAATACCGGCTAAAAACAAAAGCTTCTTCATAATGTTTGTTGATATTGGTTGAAGTTAACGATAAGTCCCTGTTGAATTTGTTGTGACCACAAATGTAATGTATTTTATTAGTTGTTAAAATTAACACCCCTAATTTTTCCTATTTTTTTGGACAATCGCCCAAAACGGAGTACTTTTGTCCCGCCATTGGCTGCTCGAATGGTGGAATGGTAGACACGAGGGACTTAAAATCCCTTGGCCTTTATCGGCTGTGCGGGTTCGAGTCCCGCTTCGAGCACTCCTATTTTCGGATCCTACAAAAACCTTCGGTGAAATGGTTGGCGTTAGACTTTTAAGATCTTCTATCTGTGCTCTCCTTCTAATGGGAGCTCTGCACGTCGGCGCATCCAATTACAGATTTAACCTCTATCTCGGATTAGGCCCTGTCAAGATTCCGGCAGGAACAGCCCGTCTTTATGATACCGAAGTCATTTATGAAGGACAGTCCGCCATACGTACCGCCATGGAGATGGGAACCAACTCTACTGCTGACAGGGTCTTTGCGCTCAGAGATACCATTGAATCTTTCAACACCCCGTCCGGCGAGAGCATCTACTTCAGGAAAACCGTTAACGAGGGCAGCAAACACAACCTTGAAACAGCCCAATTCTCCAAAGACGGTGAAAGATTCATTGTCAATCTCACTACATGGGATATGAATACAGGCAAAAAGACGAGCCAGACCACAGAGTGGCGCCCTACCCGCATTTTTGACCTGATGAGCATGATTGCCTACACCCAGAGCTTTGACACTTCAGACAGCAAACCGGGTCGTACAGAGTCCATTCCCATGGTAAACGGCAATATGGTGGTACAACAGTATCTGGTTTATACCGGTAACAAAAGGGTCAAAGCCGATAACGGCCGCACATATGACTGTATGGTAATCTCTATCAGGGATTACAAGGAGGGCAAAGAGCGCGAGACCGTCAAGGCTTACGTTACAAACGACTCCAAACATACGCCTGTACAACTTGACATCATACTGGGAACCGGAACATCAATAAAGGCTGTGCTAAAATAAGCGATATATGAAACTCACCGACAATCGTTGGCTGACAGGACGCGGATTCGGAGTACATTCCCCCTGGGCATATGACCTTATCGAAAACGTAATCAACGAGCGCCACCCGTATTATGCGTATGAGGATCTCTATCCCTTTTGGGAGAAAGCACCGCAATATATGCCGCAGTATCCTCAAAGCCGCGATGAACTGCTGTTCCGTCTGGTCAACCGTTTCAATCCCGAGCTTATTCTCGAAATAGGCACCGGCGCAGGCGTGAGTACCGGTTATCTGGCATCCGTTTCAAAGAAATCCAGAGTGATAACCGTTGATTTTCCCAATCCCGGTGAAAAAGAGGTACGCCGCAACCTTAAGAAAATCCCGAATATTGAGTATATTGCAGCCGATGTCATTGAAACCGTGCAGGATATTCTGGACAGCGGCACCATTCCGCAGTTCATACATGTAGCGCACACCGCATTATGGCGTCATGTAGTGGAGATGATTCTGCCGTACACTACACCCGACACCGTAATTGTAATTGAGGACCTGGGCAAAAAACAAAAAAAAGAGTGGTGGAACGACATCATAAAAGACCAAAGGGTAGGAGTGACCTTCCAGCTAAAGAAAGTAGGACTTATATTCTTTGACCCCAAAATGACCAAACAACACTACGTGTTATGAGCAAGATATATACCCGAACCGGAGATAAAGGCACTACCAGCCTGGTGGGTGGCAAGCGCGTAAGCAAGACCGACCCGCGTCTGGATGCATACGGCACTATTGATGAGCTCAACTCTTTTATAGGACTTATGCTTTCCGTAATGGATCATAAGGCAGAGACCGAGGAAAACATCCGATGGATCCAGCAGAAACTCTTCAACATAGGCGGTTGTCTGGCTACTGACACCGCATCATTCCAGCTACCTGACAGCTGCAAGGTTCTGGCTCCCGATTTTGAACGTATCGAAAAGATGATTGACGCCCTTACCGACGGGCTCCCCGAGCAACGTTCATTCATCCTTCCGGGTGGAACCCAGGCAGCCTCTTACGCCCACGTTGCCCGCACCGTCTGCCGCCGTGCCGAGCGCCTTATACTGGCTCTCCCAGATGACGCAAAAGCACCCTCAGAACTGCTTCAGTTCATCAATCGCCTATCGGATTATCTCTTCGTTCTGGCACGTCGGATAAACTTTTTTTCAGGTGTTGATGAAAAAATATGGTAGAACTTTTGCAATCCATATTTTTTTATACTTTTGCACCCCTATAAGAGTAAACCTTAAAACACCATTTTACTATGTATTGGACATTGGAACTGGCATCAAAACTTGAAGATGCACCCTGGCCCGCAACCAAGGATGAGTTGATTGATTACGCCGTCCGTTCAGGAGCCCCGCTTGAGGTCATTGAGAACCTTCAGGAGATAGAGGATGAGGGCGATATTTATGAAAGCATAGAGGACATCTGGCCTGACTATCCCAGCAAGGAGGACTTCTTCTTTAACGAGGACGAGTACTAATAGGGTTCCAAAAGATAAGTTGCTAATATTCAATACTTTATAATTCAAGCAGTGGATAGTCCCACTGCTTTTTTACTATCCGTTTACTATCCATTTTGCAGGAAAATGCACTGATTTTTATCCAAAACTACCCATTTGACTACCCATCCAAATTGAAAATCCTCCTAAAAAAAGGAATAGTAAAAAATAGCCGCAAGGTTGGTCGCGTCTTGTTCTTTTTTGTAAGTTTGTGACTGAAACAAAGAGATTATGAGTCATGACATTCTTCAACCAATTCCACAAGGAGGCTACGGAGCGTACGATGAGGAAAATCGCAAAATCCAAGGAATCGCCGATGAACTCAAGAGACTTTGCCGAATACATGAAGAAGAATTTGGAGACAGCCATACAAATGGAGGCAGCCTCGAAATAGAACAACGTATTACTGAGCAATACGCAAAAACTCATAATCTTTGGATTCCAATTGACGACTTGTTTGATTTAGGCGTTCCCGGACCAAGCGGTAACGAGAATGATACATTCGTATCGGAAAACACCATCTTCAAAGTCAACAATCTCTTTAATAGCGGGAGCATAGTCAAACTATTGGAAAAGATATTGCTCCACAATATTATCTTCCCTAACACATCTTATAAGTTCTACGCCTTTACTGGGTACGATGGACGTAGCGTTATGCCTGTTCTTCAACAAGACAGGATTAGTGATGCACATCCTGCAACTCAAGAGATGATTGACTCTTACATGATTGCACTGGGATTCAGCAAGCAATCTAGTACAGGCAAATATGAAAACGAATCGTACATTGTATGGGATATAGTTCCACGTAATGTCTTAGTCGATGAGGATGGCGACCTTTACGTGGTTGATGCCGAGATAAAAGTCATCTAAAAGTGAGTTGGGATTTGATTCAGTATGTGTCTGGCTATCCGGTCACTACCCGATGCTTAATTCATAATCTTAATTTGATGATAATAAGCATACTATCAAGTATTCTTGGCACCTTTAACCTGGCCGCACATCTCTGACCAGTCCCCTTTTCGCCATATTAATTTGCGAATTCGGATCTTTATGACTATCTATGTATCAGAAAAAGGATTATGGTATGCTACAATATGAGAATTTAAAAAGGAAGGACATTAAAGTGGCTTCAGAACTGGCCGCCAAAGCATATTTTGATTATATCTACATAAGCATGTTTTTCCCTGGCCTTAAGGAGCGGCAAAGGGGCTTGGCTCGATTCCTGGCCATTAACAGGAAAGGAAACTTTAAGGGCTCACATATGTTGACCGCACGTTTGAACGGCCAGATGGTGGCTGAAGCAGCACTTGAGCCACCAGGCTACAAGCAGCCATCGGTGCTCAAGTTTATTCTGAGCGGTTATCTAAAGATGTATTTTCTTACCAATTGGAAGCACTTGCATGCTTTCATAGCAAAGGATCAGGAGGCCAGCACCCCGTGTCATGACTATCAGAAGAACAATCCTGATGTATGGTACCTGAGTATGATTGAGGTTGATCCTCTGTTTCACAATCAAGGCATAGGAACTCAGTTTCTCTCTCATCTGGAGGATTACGTACGCCAGCACGGAGGCAAGACTATGGTGCTGTTCACCAACAACCGGGAGAACCTAAGTTTCTACACAAAACGCGGATACGAGGTGTTTCATGAGTATGAAATTACCCATAATAGTCAAACCATGCGCAACTGGAGTCTCAAGAAATCACTGTAAGAGTCTTTCAGTTTGGCAACGATGAACTCGCGGTTAAGGCGGGCGATGTTGCTGATGCTGATGCACTTGGGACACTCGGCCTCACGCCGTTCCTTAAACTCAAAGACGTATACAACAAACGTGGTTTAAGAACAGTAAAACCAGATTCAGTATCTGTTTGACTATCCGGTCACTATCCGATGCTTAATTCATAATCTTAATTTGCTGATAATAAGTATTCTATCAAGTGTTTTTGGTACCTTTAACGAGGATGAATACTAATAGGGGTTCAAAAGACAAATTGTTAATATTCAATACTTTATAATTCAAGCAGTGGGTAGTCCCACTGCTTTTTTACTACCCATTTTGATAGAAAAAGCACCATTTTTTACCCCCAAACTACCCGTTTGACTACCCGTCCAAATTGCAAAAATCCTCCTAAAAAAAAGGAATAGTAAATAATGAGAGAGTATCAACACCTTTGTTCAATCCAATGGTGGCAAAGTTACCGTTCACGCATCTACATCACTTATGGATGCCGATGATAAATAAACCCTTATATTTGTATCTGTCAAACCAAATCAACCGATAATATGAAAAGAATATCTCAACTTAAAGATGAGGCTCTCGTTGCCCTTAAAGGCAATTGGGTAAATGCTGTTTTGGCTTCATTAGGCTTAATCGCTGTAAGCATTGCCTTCAGTCTGTTCTTTACACTTCTTTCAGGTACCAATATCCTGGATTATTATGAGGCTCCGTTTGCCTTTGATATTGCCGCTCTCAGGGAGGCAATGGGAGGTAATGTCTTTGTCTCAATATTGCAGATTATGGGCGGAATCTTTTTTACCGCACCTCTTGGCATAGGTGTTTACAATTCATTCAGAGTACTGTTTGAAAGCAAAGGAGCAGATAACGACGTTTTCTCGAATTTCTTTAAATTGGTCTTCAGCAAGCACTATCTTCACATTGTTCTGGTCAATTTTAGCACCGGAATCCTGATAGTTCTGATGCTTATTCCTGCTATTGTTGTCCTGACATTGGTTGGAATACTGCTTCAAAGCGGTGTAGCTACAGTAATCCTGGTTATAGCAGGCATTGTATATGTCTTTTGGATTGCCTTTATGTATTCACAGATTCCTTTCATTATGGTCAATAACCCCGAGCTTGATATAATAGATACCATGCGCCGGAGTCGTACTCTGATGAACGGAAACAAATGGAGATACTTTGTTATGGGCCTGAGTTTCTTAGGTTGGATCATTTTGGGAATCTTTACTCTATGTATAGGTTACCTTTGGTTGATGCCATATATCTACACAACTGAGTCTGCATTCTATTGTGAAATCAGAGACGCTGAGAAAGCTGCCGAATAAAATATTTCTATGAAACAACTCTTACTTGGCGATGAAGCCATAGCGCAGGGTGCAATAGACGGTGTCTGGCTATCCGGTCACTATCCGATGCTTATCTCATAAACTTAATTTGCTGATAATAAGCATTCTATCAACTTTCTTGGCATCTTTAACGAAGACGAGTATTAAACATTACCGATAAAAAATAAAGAGACCGACAATAACTGCCGGCCTCTTCTTTTTCTGTCCTCATCCAAGGCTTTTTATCTTTTCAGAGTATCATACTCTTTACGCGCTTCGTCCAGAAGTTTCTTGAATGCATCATCAGAGTTCAGGTGAGCAAGCGATGCAGCGGCCATGATACGCGCGGCTATGATATCGGTTGCCCAATGCTGACCGCTGATTATACCACTCTCTCCTATGCGGAATCCAAGAGAGAGAATCTCATTGGCACGGTCAGGAGCTATTTCGGTAAGCACCAATCCTATACCCCATCCTATCTCTGATTCTACCGATGGATACGATGAAATGACTCTGTCATCATTTCCTGCAAACGGGATCTCTCCAAGCTGTACGTACGGACGTTTGCGGAATGGTGCCGCAGCTGCCAGATCCGACGCGTTTGCCTGCAGAGCTTTGCGGACCTCTGTGAGCAACGCTGTAATCTTTGGAGTCGATTTGGAACTCATCTTCAAACCTAAAGGTTCGGAGAATGCAGATAAGAGAGATTCCAGACTGCAGTCAGCATCAGCCTTGGCCTGCTCACCACGCTCTGTTGAACGTTTTCCCTTGGCCTCCATATATTGAGCCACATCGCCGTAGTATCGGTAACTGGCTGTATCGACCGACTGTGAAAGGATACGGCGGCCATCAGGCAAGCCATTTACTGTATTAGGTTTACGTCCCGACTTTTCATAATACTCCACACGTGCGGCCTCCATATCAGCCCTGAAATCAGATGTGGAGTGCATGGCGGCAACTATGGCCGATGCACACATGTACCCGGCTGTCACATCACTTTGATAATGCGCAGACACAATAATACGACTTTCGCCATACTCAAAACCACGACGCAATATGGTATCCTGATATTCCGGAGCCATCTCGGCAAGGACCAAAGCCGTTGCCATACCACGGGTGGTATGACCCGACGGATAAGAGCCGCTGGTACGCAGACTTTCCAGACGGTCTGCCCGGCCAGTAGGAATCTCGTTGAAACGGATTACCGGACGGATGCGCATATACTTCTCCTTGGGGTTCTTTGAAGTCTGCTCGGCTGTGTGATAGCTGCGTGACATCAGATTGTAGATGGCGGGAGTTTCCGAGCGACTTATGGTGAAACCCAAAGCCTCAGAATATATCCTGGCCATCTCGGTTGTACTTGACTGTGACTCGATGCTGGCTCTTTCGCCACGCTCTGTGGGGCGTACTGTCTTACCCCACTGCCACTGTACAAAATCATCAATGTATTCTACGTCACAGGTGTCAGGAGGTGCCGGCAGAAATATTCCGCCATCGGGCTGATTCTCCCTCTCTATATACAGATTGACCGTATAGCCTCTCTGCGGAAACTGAGAGAAACTCCATTGGAAGGAATACAGCATCAAAAGCGATGCTAATAACAAGCGCGACGTTTTTTTCATATCTGATGACTGAACTGTATTACTGTATATTCAATTTGCTTTAGGATCGGAGCCGTATTTATTGGGCCCCTCGGTTCCCGGCAGCGAGCACCATATGACGGTAAGTACAAGCGGTACTAGTATAATGACAAACAGCAATGACATTATACCTGCGGTTCCCGCCATTATATGGCCGGGAGTAGCTATGGCTACAGCACTGCTCATCCTGAACATGCTGACAACTACCATTATCAAACCAAGCAAAAAAGGAATAAGGGATAGAAGCACAAGGGTTCCCTTACGCTCCGTATCATGAAGCCTTCGTACTATCAAGGATATTGTAGGAATAAGCAGGATCACTACCGTAACGGCAAACAGCACAATTACTATCTTATGGATTAAAAACATCGATGAAAGGTTCATATTACGATCATTTTAAAGGTAAAACAAAACTGGTATTATACTTTATCCAAGCGAAAAACACATTGCCACGATAATACCTACCACATAACGCATGATAAATATTACAAGCGCGTCAAAAAGGATAAAATACCAGAATTCCGATCTCGATGCACGACCCGTGAACTTGAAGCAGTTTTTCCAGCCCGAGACTATAGCCTGGCCGAATGATACTTTTTTTGTTTGCATGACTTTTGAGTTTAATTGGTTTTGCTGCAAAAGTATGTCGTACTCGCCGTCTGCTGAATTATGTTGCGCAACATTATCGTCACATTTCTGCTCCGGAAACAGCAGTTCCACCCATGAGCGGGAGAGTTTCTCCTTTACGCGTATCTTGCGCATACGCAGGCTGTCCTTTGATATGGATATGCAATCAGCAATTATCTCCTGACTGAAACCGGCAGCTATAAGGGCGCAGTATATAAGGTCTGATTCCGATAGGGCGGCAGACTCTTTTTTCATATCCAGAAACATTGGTGAAAAGGCCTTTTCTATGCTGCGCGTGATTGACAGACGTTCATCAAACGTGAGGCGGCTGTCACGACTGATATAACATACCAGGATGTTTGCATCGGGCATGTTGCGGAACTCCGTAAGACAGGACTTGAGAATGTCGGTTTTTGAATCCATAAGCATTTAGTTTGATGCAAATATACTCCTTATTTGCTTGTCATACAGCCCTGTTGCGCAACAAAACCGTAACAAAAGGCATATAAAAAGGCAGGTCACCTTTCTGATGACCTGCCTTTTTTCTCTGTTTACCGATGGAATCAGTCGCTCAGTTTGGCAGCGATGAACTCGCGGTTCAGGCGTGCAATATTGCTGATGCTGATGCACTTGGGGCACTCGGCCTCGCAGGCGCGGGTGTTGGTGCAGTTACCGAACCCAAGCTCATCCATTTTGGAAAGCATTGCCTTGGCGCGGCGGGCAGCCTCTACCTGACCCTGCGGAAGCAGAGCCAACTGGCTAACCTTGGCACTTACAAACAGCATGGCTGAACCGTTCTTGCAGGCTGCAACGCAGGCACCGCAACCGATGCATGATGCTGCATCCATAGCCAGATCAGCCTTCTCCTTTGAGATAGGAATTGCGTTTGCATCGGGCACACCACCGGTGTTGATTGATACGTAACCACCGGCCTGCATGATCTTGTCGTAAGCACGACGGTCAACCATAAGGTCACGGATTACGGGGAAACCGGCTGAACGCCAAGGCTCAACGGTGATGGTCTCACCATCCTTGAAACGGCGCATGTAGAGCTGGCAGGTGGTAGCACCTGTTGCAGGTCCGTGCGGATGTCCGTTTATGTAGAGTGAGCACATACCGCAGATACCCTCGCGGCAGTCATGGTCAAAAACCACGGGTTCCTCACCGGCATTGATGAGCTGCTCGTTCAGAATGTCAAGCATCTCAAGGAATGAGGTATCGGTGGGGATATCCTTCATTTCATACACCTTGAACTGTCCCTTTTCCTTAGGACCTCTCTGGCGCCATATTTTCAGTTTGAAGCTTATATTCTTTTCCATAGTGATGCTTAATTTAATCAGTTCTTGTAATTACGGGTCTGAACCTTGATATACTCGTAGTTGAGAGGCTCCTTGAGCAGCTCAGGTGCCTTACCCTCACCCTGATAGTTCCAGCAGGCTACGTATGAGAACTTGTCATCATGACGCAGTGCCTCGCCCTCGGGTGTCTGATGCTCCTCGCGGAAGTGACCGCCGCATGACTCCTCACGGTTAAGACCGTCATAAGCCATCAGCTTGCCAATCTCGATGAAGTCAAGCAGACGCAGGGCTTTCTCAAGCTCAACATTAAGTGTTTGGGCATCACCCGGAACACGCAGGTCTGACCAGAAGGTCTTCTCTACCTCGTCCAGTTTCTTGAGAGCGGTCTCAAGAGACTCCTTGGTACGTCCCATACCTACATACTCCCACATGATGTGGCCAAGCTCCTTATGGATAGAATCAACGGAACGCTTTCCGTTAATGCTCATTATCTTGGCAATCTTCTCCTTGACGGCCTTCTCGGCAGCATCGAACTCAGGCAGGTCAGTGCTGAAACGCGGAACCTGAATCTGGTCGGCCAGATAGTTCTGGATGGTGTAGGGAAGAACAAAGTAACCGTCGGCAAGACCCTGCATAAGAGCAGAAGCACCAAGACGGTTAGCTCCGTGGTCTGAGAAGTTGCACTCACCGATTGCAAACAGACCGGGGATAGAGGTCTGCAGCTCGTAGTCAACCCAGATACCGCCCATAGTGTAGTGGATGGCGGGGAATATCATCATAGGATTCTCATACGGATTGACATCGGTAATCTCCTCGTACATGTCAAACAGGTTACCGTATTTATCGGCAACAGCCTGCTTGCCAAGACGCTGGATAGCATACTTGAAATCCAGGAATACGGCAAGACCGGTGTTGTTTACACCGTAGCCCTTGTCGCAACGCTCCTTGGCTGCACGTGATGCAACGTCACGGGGAACCAGGTTACCGAATGCGGGATAACGACGCTCCAGATAGAAATCGCGGTCCTCATCGGGTATATCGTTAGGATTGAGCTCTCCGGCCTGAAGTTTCTTGGCATCCTCAAGTTTCTTGGGAACCCAGATACGTCCGTCGTTACGCAGAGACTCTGACATCAGTGTCAGCTTGGACTGCTTGTCACCGTGTACGGGAATACAGGTGGGGTGGATCTGAGCAAATGCGGGGTTGGCGAACCATGCACCCTTACGGTAGCACTGCATGGCGGCCGAACCGTTACTGCCCATAGCGTTGGTTGACAGGAAGTAGGTGTTTCCGTAACCGCCGGTGCCGATAACAACGGCGTGGGCTGAGCAACGCTTGATCTCACCGGTAACCAGGTCACGGTAGATGATACCGCGTGCACGCTCCTTACCCTCCTCGTCCTTGATCATAACCAGATCAAGCATCTCGCAACGGGTAAACAGCTCAACGTTACCCTGATGTACCTGATAGCTCAAAGCTGAGTAGGCACCCAGAAGCAGCTGCTGTCCGGTTTGACCGCGGGCATAGAATGTACGCGATACCTGAGCACCACCGAATGAACGGTTGGCCAGAGTGCCGCCATACTCACGGGCAAAAGGTACACCCTGTGCAACGCACTGGTCTATGATGTTGTTTGATACCTCAGCCAGACGATATACGTTGGCCTCACGTGAACGGTAGTCACCGCCCTTGATGGTATCGTAGAAAAGGCGATATACTGAGTCACCGTCGTTCTGGTAGTTCTTGGCTGCGTTGATACCACCCTGAGCTGCAATTGAGTGAGCGCGACGGGGTGAATCCTGAATGCAGAAGCACTTTACCTTGAAACCAAGATCGCCAAGTGTTGCGGCAGCTGATGCACCAGCCAGACCTGAACCTACAACTATGATGTCAAGTTTACGCTTGTTAGCGGGATTGACGAGTTTCTGATGAGCCTTATAGTTGGACCATTTTTCTGCCAACGGGCCTTCGGGAATTTTTGAATCTATCTTAATAGTAGCCATAATCGTGTGCGTTTACAGTTTAACAAAGGCTCTTGAAGAAGAACATGAGTACTACAGCCACAAAACCCAGGATAACCAGGGTAACATAGATGTTGCCTATAACCTGCCAACGCTTGAACCAGATCTTACCGTTCCAGCCAAGAGTCTGCAGAGCGCTCCAGAAACCGTGTGACAGGTGGAACCAGAGAGCGGCCAGCCATACGATGTAAGCCAGGACATAGTACCACTGTGAGAAAGTGTACTGGATAAGGAATGCACCATCGGTAGGACCATTCTGTCCGGCAATGAAGTTTGTGCCGTGAATGATCTCCTGAAGCTGCATCTTTGACCAGAAGTTGAACAGATGCAGGCAAAGGCCTATAGCAACGATGGCACCCAGAACCAGCATGTTCTGTGAAGCCCACTCTACTGACTTAGGCCTTTTGGTAACAGCATACCTCTGACTGCCGCGTGCCTTCATGTTCTGGATTGTCAGCCAAATTGCATAGACAAAATGGAGAACAACCAGGAAAGCCAATCCTACGGTACCTACCAGTGCATACCAGTTTGCTCCCAGAAACTCGCACACGGCGTTGTATGCATCGCCCGAAATCAGAGCAACGCAGTTCATTGCCATGTGGAATGTCAGGAACAGGATCAGAGCGCCACCGGTAACGCTCATCACAACCTTACGTCCGATTGATGAATCGATTAACCACATAAAAGTTTAGTTTTTTGATTATGAATGTTTTAGTTTGTGCGCGTGCGAATTAGACTGCAAATATACTCATTAATGTGTATTTATCCTATAAGTATACGCACATTATTCCCCGTTGCCGTGATTTGATAATCTTTGCTTATCTTTACGGCTCAATAAACACATTTTTGTAATGAACAGACTGAAACTAACCTTATTTACTTGCTTGTCTATGCTGGGCTTTTCCTCATGCAGTTGCAACAACTGGACCGACATGGATCCCGATGAATTTGAAAAGGCATACATTGCAGCCGGTACCGTAACCATTGATGTCCGTACAGCCGATGAATACGCTGAGGGACATCTCTACCACGCCATCAATATTGACTGGCAAAAAGACGGATTCACAGATGAAATCAGCAATTTATTCAGTAAATCCATGACACTGGCCATATACTGCCGCAGCGGCAAACGCAGCGCTGAGGCAGCACAGGCTCTATCCGATGCAGGCTATAAGGTCATTAACCTGACAGGCGGTTATACAGCCTGGACCGAGGCGGGCAAGATATCCAACAAATATCAGGTGGAATGCATTCCCGCCGGCGGAGGATCTGACCCCCTGGTAATAACTCTCATCAAGCACGGATCGCTGGAATTTGCATACAAGGGAATGTCCGTTCAGGTTGATCCGGTAAGCGGTTACGGAAAGAACACCGACTACGCTAAAGAGTTCCCCAAAGCCGATGCCATACTCATAACCCACGAGCATGGAGACCATCTGGACAAGAATGCAATCGCTGCGCTTTCATCGGAAAAAACAGAGATTTTGCTCAATGCCAAATCACAGCAACAGATAGGTTTTGGCAGGGTATTGTCAAACGGTGATCATTTCACACTTTCTCCTGTCGGAATTATCGTCGAGGCAGTTCCCGCCTACAACACCACAGCCGGACGCGAGCAGTTCCACCCCAAAGGCAACGGAAACGGATATCTACTGCACTTCTGGGGTACACTGAGCGCCTATGTTGCAGGTGACACCGAGGATATACCCGAAATGGAGAATATCCCCAAGATGCGTCAAAACATGAGGATAAGTGTTGCTTTCCTACCCGTAAACCAACCTTATACAATGACGGTTGATCAGTGCGTGAATGCAGCCAAAATGGTCAATCCCGAGATTCTCATTCCTTATCACTTCAGCCAGACTGACCTCAGCGGACTGGCCGAGCAGCTTCCCGACATTGATGTCAGAATCAGAGATATGCAATAACCAAATATTCTTTCAATAATGAAAATCTACAGGAGACTTTGCGCTACGTTTGCCGTAGCGATGTTTGCAGGCATAAGCTTTGCCCAGACAGAGAAAGATACCGTTTATGTGTTCCTTGAGAATATGCCCGATGCCGGTATCTATCTGCCGCCACCACCTGATATGACGAGTACCACCTATGCCGATGACTTTGCCCAGTGGCAATGGGGCAAGACCGTACGTCCTACAGAGCGCGGACAACAGGCCAACGATGACTCCCAGTGGGGAATTGGCGGTATGATCAGAATCCATCAGGGCACGTTGGGCTTTGAGATAAGCAAGGAAAAGACTCCCGCAATCTATAAGCTGCTTTACAATGTTCTGTGGACAGAGAACCTGAGTACGCACAATGCCAAGCGCAAGTACATGCGCACCCGCCCGTTTGCACAGTACAACGAGCACACCTGGGGTAGGTTTGACAATGAGCGTGAGCTCCGTTTCAACGGCTCATATCCCTCAGGCCATACTTCACTCGGATGGTCAACCGCTCTGGTTCTTGCCGAGATGGTCCCCGAGCTGCAGGATACACTGCTGCGTTCCGGATACCAGTATGGCGAGAGCCGTGTCATAGTCGGCGCACACTACCAGAGTGACGTGGATGCCGGTTTCCTGTGCGGAACTACCGCTGTGGCTGTCATGCATGCAAGCGAATTCTTCCAAAAGGACCTTGAAGCAGCCCGTAAGGAATACTGCAAGATCAAAGGGATCAAGAATGTAAGCCAGACCGAGGGATTTCCCGATGGAACCAAAGTTTTTGACGGTCCCGTAACAGAGGAAAGCCACCGTTTTTATGGCGATATCATAAAGTACTACGAGACCTTGCCCGAAAGGGAAACCGAGCGTGGTGAGCAGGCCAAAGCCGATGCCGACAACAGTGTTGACGCCATGATGAAGACATTCAGCACTCCCGCATTCGAGATAAGCCGCGAGTCCAATCCCGCCATTGCAGCCCTGCTGGATTACACAAGGGATAATCTTATCAAAACCGCCGATGAATTGGGTAGTACCACATTCCGCGAGCGTCCCTATGTAAGACTCAATCCCAGAAGGAACAAGACCCTGATCAGCGAAGATGAGGATACCTTAAAAGCAACGACCAGTTATCCCTCAACACATTCTGAGATAGGCTGGGGTATGGCACTCCTGTTGGTTGAAATAGGACCTCGTGCCGCTGCCAACGACATCCTGGCCCGTGGATTCGAGTATGGTCGCAGTCGCGTAATTGCCGGTTACAACTATCCCAGTGATGTACAAACCGGCCGTCTGTGGGCATCGGCCACACTGGCTCACCTTCACACTGATGCTACTTTCAAAAAGCTTCTTCAGGACGCCAAGGATGAGCTGAATCCCAAACCCGCAAAAAAGAGAAAAAAGTAATAACCTTCAATAGTCGTTTTCATGAGTTCCAAATTTACTCTGTGTGCTGTTTCGGCCGTCTTCCTCTTTGCTGTTGACCTTAACGCTAAAGTGGTAACACAACAGACTGCCGAGAGTGTTGCAAAGAACTTTGCAGTTTCCAAAGGTCTTTCAAAAGACAAAGTCGTATCATATCGCCAGGCGGACTCTGCTCCTGCATTCAGGGCACAGTCCATTGATCAGCCCGCCTATCACATCTTCACCGATGCAGAAAACGGGAGTTTCATAGTTGTGTCCGGCGATGATATCGCCCGCCCCATACTCGGTTATTCATTCAACAGCCAGGACAATGGGAACGACGGCATTCCGCCTGCCATGCAGGACTGGCTGAACGATATGGAAAAACAAATATTGCAGGCAAGAAAGAACGGTGTTCAGCAGAGTGACGAAATAGCCCTTCAATGGCGGGCACCCGAGGTGGGCGATGTGGTAAAACAGCTAACAACCGCCAAGTGGAACCAGGGTTATCCGTTCAACACGCAATGTCCCACGCAGGATGGAGAGTCATGCCTTACCGGCTGCACGTCAACAGCGTATGCCATACTCATGAAATACTATAAGTATCCTTCCGGCGGCAGGGGCGTAACCCAGCCCTACATCTGTCCGGGAAGTAGAGTACAAGTTAAGTCCCGAGACCTGAATCATCAGTACGATTGGGATTCTATGCCCCTGAGATTTGAAGGTAATTGGACCCAAGGACAGGTTGACAGCGTCTCCCAGTTGATGGCAGACATAGGCGCTGCCATTCAGGCCGACTATTCAAAAGACGGAACCACAGCCTACAATTGCAAAGGTGCCGTATTCGCTCACTTTGACTGTAATGTCGGACTCAGTAAAAAGAAAGAAGACTATTCCGTCCAGGATTGGAATTCAATGCTAAAGAAAACGCTGGATATGGAACGTCCTGTTCTCTACAATGCATCATCAAGTGACAGCACATATGCTCATGCCTTTATCATTGACGGCTATACCAATCAGGATTACTTTTGTGTAAACTGGGGATGGGGTGGTCATTATGACGGAGCATTTGCTTTGGATGCAATGGATGTAGCCGATCTTGATTACAACGGCAGTCAAATCGCTTATCTGGACTTCCAACCGGCATCTGCACTCCCGGCCGTAGCTACTGTAGATGATGTTGAGTGTCCTTCACTGGAGGCAGCAGTCGGCATGGCTCCGGCAAACAGACAGTCTACACGGATAACAATGCTTAAAGACTGCACCATAGATGAAGTTATCGTTGAAAACGGACAAAATGTCATTCTGGACCTTAACGGCTGTACCATCCAGATTGAAAGTTACGGATTTTTCAATAGAGGAGAACTGGTTATAACTGACCAGAAAAAAAGCGGCAAGTTAACCGTAACCAAAGGCAATCTCGCCATTGTAAATAACTATGGTGTAATGACCGTTGACCCGGGAATTGAGTTTTCAAACATGATGAATCTTAACGGCAACGGAACCGATTACCGCCGATGCATCTGGACTGGAGCAGGGACCAAACTCCATATAAAAGGCGGAAAATTCAAAAGCGCAGGCGAAGTCATATGTGCTGTCGGTAAACTGACTATAGATGACGGAGTATATGAATCAGTGGGTAATGCCGGTGTAATTCTTAATTACTCAACTGCCGTTAAAGATACCCTGATCATCAATGGCGGAACTTTTACCAATAAGTCGACCGCTACCGAAGATAATAACTACCGGCGGGCACTCTGGTCAACTCAAGGATCTTCCACACTTATTAAAAACGGAGAATTCACCTGCAGATATCAGGTTATATGTACCAACGGTACCCTTACAATTGACAATGGCACATTCAACGGCATAGGTAACGGAAGCGTCATATCCAATTATTCAAAGGGCGATACGCTCACTATCAATGGCGGTACTTTCAAGAACAGTTCCTCAAGAACACAGGATCAATATGATTACCGCAGGGCTCTCTGGAGTGACCAAAAAACAATGACACAGATAAAAGGTGGCCAATTCATCAGCGATAATCAGGTTGCTACATTCAACGGCAAGGCCATTATTGACGCCGGTTCCTTTGAGGGCACCGGAACCAACACACTTGGCTGTTATTCCAACGGTAACGTGACAATCAATGACTGTAAACTGGCTGCTCCCAAAATGCTTCTGGTAAATGAAGGTTTCTCCCTGAAGTGTTATGGAGGTGTCTATTCACAAAAGGTAAGCAATCCATATCTGGGCAGCGGCTGCAAGTGTATTTCAAATACCGATTCCGCCACCGCTTCAAGATACCCGTATAGGGTCACCAACCCCGCAAATAAGGTGGAAAGCGTAAGGCAAAAGATCGATACGGATGAACTTCATTATGACCTGAACGGCATAATCCGTTCCGATAACCGTACAGGACTTGACATTATACGCAAGTCTGACGGAAGCACCATCAAAGTCATATACAGATAAAGTCATACAGCCCATATAAAAACAGCGGTGAAAAGTCAATTTTCACCGCTGTTTTTTATAATGTCAGACCCATGATGTAATCGTTCATGAAGAATCCGTTTCCGATAGGAAAATCACCTTGACGTAATATAGTCAAACCCTGCTTTTTGTAGAATCCAACCGCAGGATTGTTGCGGTTTACGTTCAACTCTATCCTTGCTTTCAGAGATGTTTTATTGTCTCTAACATGCTGCTTTGCCGTTTCCAGAAGTTTATGTCCCAGCCCCGTACCCTGAGCCGATGGCATGACATATATCTTTTCAAGGTGCCAGACTTCAGTCCCATCCGGATCCACGGAGTCCTTACGGACCGAAACATATCCTTGAGGAACATCTCCGCTCCATGCAATGTAATATGTATGTCCCTGGGATACCTGTTTTGCCAGATTGGGAAGGGAATACATCCATTCCATCATATATTCCATCTGCTCCGCTGACAGTATAGTCTTATACGTCTCACGGAACACCACATTGGCCATCTCATGAACAGTGGCTAAGTCAGAGTTAGATGCTCTTCTGATATCCATAGCGCAAAGTTAAGATTTTTGCAGTAACTTTGGAGTTTGTATGGATTTCAAGTACGATGTGATTGTTATCGGTGCGGGCCACGCAGGTTGCGAGGCGGCCGCTGCCGCTGCACAGATGGGTTCCAAGACCTGTCTGATAACCATGGACATGAACAAGATTGCTCAAATGAGCTGTAATCCAGCCGTTGGCGGCATAGCTAAAGGACAGATTGTCAGAGAGATAGATGCTCTTGGCGGCCACATGGGATTAGTCACTGACAGCACGGCCATACAGTTCCGGATACTTAACCGCTCCAAAGGCCCGGCCATGTGGAGCCCACGTGCCCAGTGCGACCGTGCCAAGTTCATATGGGCATGGCGTAATGTTCTGGAAAACCAGCCCAACCTGAACATCTGGCAGGACACCGTTACCGAACTACTTGTAAAAGATGGCCAAGTTACTGGTTTAAAGACACTTGAGGGTGCCGAATTCAGTTGCAGATGTGTCGTCCTGACCGCCGGAACATTCCTGAACGGCCTGATGCATATAGGCCGCGTGACCATGCCCGGCGGACGTATATCGGAACCGGCATCGTACCTTCTGACAGAATCCATTACAAGACACGGAATCCGTACCGGTCGAATGAAAACCGGAACGCCCGTCCGCATAGACCGCCGCAGCGTACACTTTGAGGAGATGGAACGTCAGGACGGTGAGAATGATTTCCATCGTTTCTCATTCATGGGTTCCGAGCGCCATCTCAAACAGATGTGCTGCTGGACAACATATACCAACGAGCGTGTACATGAGGTACTCAAGTCCGGCCTTGCAGACTCTCCGCTGTTCAACGGACAGATCAAGAGCATCGGACCCCGTTACTGCCCAAGCATTGAGACCAAACTGGTAACATTCCCCGACCGCGACCAGCACCAGCTTTTCCTGGAACCCGAGGGTGAAGATACAAATGAGATGTATCTGAACGGATTCTCATCATCCATGCCTATGGATGTCCAGATCCGCGCGCTCAAAGAGATTCCCGCATTCCGTGACCTGGTGATTTTCCGTCCGGGCTATGCAATAGAATATGACTATTTCGACCCGACCCAGCTCAAACATACACTGGAGTCAAAGGTCGTTTCGGGACTATTTATGGCCGGACAGGTTAACGGCACGACAGGATATGAAGAGGCCGGAGGACAGGGTATACTGGCCGGCATCAATGCACATATAACCTGTCACGGAGGTAATCCATTCACTCTAGCACGTGATGAGGCATATATAGGAGTCCTTGTTGATGACCTCATTACCAAAGGCGTTGACGAGCCATACCGCATGTTTACATCCAGGGCCGAGTACCGCATACTGCTGCGTCAGGATGATGCCGATTTGCGTCTGACCGAGCGCGCATACAACATAGGCCTTGCCACAAAAGAGCGCTATGACCTGATGTGCTCCAAACGCAATGAGATAAACCGCATAGTTGAATTTGCAAAGGGTTTCTCTGTCAAACCCGCACTTATAAACGAGGCCTTAGAACAGTTAGGCACAACCCCGCTACGCGAGGGATGCAAGCTGGCCGACCTGATTGAAAGGCCGCAGCTGACACTTGAAAATCTTTCGCAGCATATCAAGGCTCTTAAAGCCGAACTTGACAAAACCGAACCGGAACGTAAGGATGAAATCATTGAAGCTGCCGAGATCCTGATGAAATACAGCGGATATATTAGCCGCGAGCGCCTTATTGCAGACAAGATGAAACGCCTCGAGGACATTCGCATCAAGGGACGCTTTGACTACAAATCCTTGCAGTCTCTTTCAACGGAATGCCGCCAGAAACTCATAAAGCATGACCCGGAGACATTGGCCGAGGCAAGCCGCATACCAGGCGTTTCGCCCAGCGACATAAATGTTCTGCTGGTGCTTTTGAACCGATAAAAACAGAAATGTTCCACGTGAAACAATTTTATGGATATGAGTAAAAAGACACTTATCAGCCACCTGCGCAACATCCCGGATTATCCTATGGAGGGCGTACAATTCAAGGACGTTACATCCTGGTTCATGAACCCTGATGACCTTGCAGAGATTGTTGATTCTCTCTATGAGATGTATAAAGACAAAGGCATTACCAAGGTTTGTGGAGTGGAATCAAGAGGTTTCATCATTGGTGCCGCATTGGCATACAGGCTTAATGCAGGCTTTATCCTTATACGCAAACCCGGAAAACTGCCTTATGAAAAGGTTAGTCTGGAATACAAGAAGGAGTATGGATTTGACCGCATCGAGATGCACAAGGACTCCATTACAAATGATGACGTAGTCCTGATACATGATGATCTGCTGGCTACAGGCGGCACCTTGTTGGCAGCATGTGATCTGGTCAAGACTTTCAAGCCCAAGCAGGTGTTGGTAAACTGCATTATTGAACTTACCAACTTCCACGCAAAAGAGAGATTCCCGCAGGATTGTCCGGTGGACAGTTTTATTGCAATTGACGAATTTGACGGAGTACAGTAATTGAAAGGCAGAGAGGCATACGAAAACAGGCTTAAGCTGATTGTTCAGAACCTGCCCGAAAAACCCGGGTGCTACCAATATCTGGACGAGCAGGGCACAGTCATATACGTAGGCAAGGCCAAAAACCTGAAAAACAGGGTCTCGTCCTATTTCATCAAAGACAATCAGACTGACAAGACCCGTATGCTGGTAAGTAAAATCTCAGACCTCAAGTATATTGTGGTTGAGACGGAGTGGGATGCTTTTCTGCTTGAAAACAACCTGATCAAACGGTATAAACCGCGCTACAACATACTCCTCAAAGACGATAAGACCTATCCTTCCATCTGCATAACGAAAGAGGAGTATCCACGGGTTTTCAAAACCCGAAAGATAATCCGTAACGGATCAGAATATTATGGTCCCTTCAGCCATATGGGCACTCTGAACGGCTTGCTGGAGATAATATCCCACGCATACAAGATACGCACTTGCCGATTGCCCCTGACAACCCAAGCCATAAATGAAGGCAAATACAAGGAGTGCCTGGAATATCACATCAAGAACTGTCCCGCACCATGTACAGGAAACATAAGCAAGGAGGAATACTCCGAACAGATTTCCGAAATACGCGAAATACTTAAAGGACACAGCCAGGAACTAACCCGCAGCATGATGCTGGAGATGAAAAAGCTCTCCGGACAACTCAAATTTGAGGAGGCTCAAGCCATCAAACAACGCTACGACACCATAATGGAGTTCCGCGAAAAGAGCCGTGTAGTGGACACCGGACTCAACAACGTGGATGTCTATAACATAGACAACGATGAAGATGTGGTGTTTGTTAATTATCTGCATGTTGCCGACGGTTGCATCAACCAGGCTTTTACTTTTGAGTATAAGCGTAAGATGGATGAATCTCTCGATGAAATGCTGCTGTTGGCAATAGTCGAGATGCGCAACCGATATCACAGTACTGCACGTGAGATCATAGTTCCGTTCATGCCTGATACGGAGTACTCAGGAGTAACATGGACGGTACCGCAAAAAGGTGAGAAGAAGAAACTGCTGGACCTATCGGCATTGAATGTAAAGCAATACCGTGCAGACAGGCTTAAGCAGACCGACAAGTTGAATCCCGAACAGAAACACGTGCGCCTTATGAAGGAATTGGGCACACTGCTTCAACTCCCCAAAACACCGATGAGAATTGAGTGTTTTGACAATTCACACATATCCGGAACAGATGCCGTTGCTGCATGTGTTGTATATGAGAACGGCAAACCGTCCAGAAAAGACTACCGTCTTTATAACATTAAGAGCGGAGCCGGAGGTGACGACTACGGATCAATGTACGAGGTTATGATGCGACGCTGGATGCGGGCTGTTGAGGAAAACAGTCCTCTGCCTGATCTGGTGATAGTGGACGGCGGTAAAGGGCAGATGTCTATTGCAAAGGAAGTCATTGACAATCTGAACATTAGCATAAATATTGCCGGACTTGTAAAAAACTCACGCCACAAGACAGAAGGTCTTTTATACGGATTTCCGCAAATGCAGGTTGGAGTTAAACCTGACAGTGAACTGTTCCGTCTGCTTGAACAGATGCAGGAGGAGGTTCACCGTGTGGCCATATCATTCCACAAGAAAAAGCGCAGTAAACGACAAACACATTCCGAACTTACTGATATAAAAGGCATTGGAGAGAACACGGCGATAGCACTGATCAAAAAATTCAAGAGCGTTAAACGTATATCGGAAGCCGGTATTGAAGAGCTGGCAACTGAGATAGGAAAAGCAAAGGCAACAACGGTATATAACTGGTTTCACAAATGAGAGCAGTAATTCAAAGAGTAACCGAGGCGAGTGTAAAGGTTGAAGGCAATATAACAGGCGCCATCAAAGAGGGTCTGCTGATACTTGTCGGCATTGAGGACTCTGATACTCAAGAGGATATAGACTGGCTGGCAAAAAAGATAGCCGGACTAAGGATATTCAACGATGAAAACGGTGTTATGAACCGCTCAGTCGTGGAAGTTGAAGGAGGTCTTCTGGCAGTCAGCCAATTCACATTGATGGCCAGCACAAAAAAGGGAAACAGACCGTCTTATATCCGGGCATCAAAAGGAGACTTTGCCGAACCTATGTACGAGAAGTTCTGCCGAACACTTGAGAAAGAGAGCGGAATAAAGGTGGAAAAGGGTATCTTTGGTGCAGATATGAAAGTGTCACTACTTAATGACGGCCCGGTAACAATAATAATGGATACTAAAAACAAGGAATAGATATGGAATTCTACGATGAAATGGAGCAAAGCTCTGTAAATGAGCCAACTACGGACAAATTCAACGAGGCATTCAGCAAATACAATATGAAAGTTGATGCTGCGTGGGTTAAATCAGTCGTTGAAAAGGCACGAAAGGAGACAGTTACAGGACATGACAAAGAGACCCTCAAGAAAATCTTCAGTTGCATAGACCTTACAACCCTCAAGCCCACCGACAACGAAGATACAGTACTGGCTTTCGTTGAGAAAGTCAACCAGTTTGAGGATAAATATCCGGACCTTCCCTCTGTTGCATCTATCTGCACATGGCCCCTTTATGCTGCCACAGTAAGCCGCTCTCTGGAGGTTGAGAGTGTCAAGACATGCTGCGTTTCGGGAGGTTTCCCATCATCTCAGACTTTCTTTGAAGTCAAGGTGGCAGAGACATCGCTTGCTCTCCATGACGGTGCCGACGAAATAGATATTGTACAGAACGCAGGAAAGATAGAAAACGGAGATTATGAGTCTCTTGCCGATGAGACCGATGAACTCAAAGCTCTCTGCGCAGACAAGACCCTTAAGGTTATACTTGAAACAGGTGCACTCGGATCTCTGGATAATGTCAAGAAAGCCGCATTGATAGCAATGTATTCAGGTGCAGATTTCATAAAGACATCTACTGGCAAGGAGGTGCCCGGAGCCGATCCGGAATCATTCTGCGTCATGTGCAAGACCATAAGAGAATATGCCGATGAAACCGGACGCAAAGTGGGTGTTAAGGCTGCCGGCGGCATAAGCACTCCGGAAGAAGCGCTTTTATACTGGACAATAGCCAAGATTGTTCTCGGAAAGGAGTGGCTCGACAACAAGAGTTTCCGTATAGGAGCAAGCAGATTGGCAAACAACCTGCTCACCGAGATAACAGGTCAAGAGACCAAGTTCTTTTAATTTGAGCGGTTGGTAATGAGCTCAAGATAGCTTGTAAACGCAGTGTGGAGCTCAGAAGACAGGAAAGCGGGCAGTCCCTGGATTGCCTGCTTTTTTAATTCCTCCATCTTGTTGAAAGAATACTCTATTCCACCGTTGGATAGGGTATAATCCGTTATTTCGCGAATCTGATCGGGAGTTGCTGTAAGTGAACGAACCGCCTTGATATGATTTGACCAATCCATATCACTGTGAGTCAGGGCATAAATGGCAGGCAGGGTAAACTTACCCTCCTTCATGTCATTTCCCGAAGGCTTACCGGTCTCTGCGCTGTCATGGTAATCCAGAATATCGTCCATAATCTGAAAGCACAGACCTGCTATGTGGCCAAACTGCCGGAAAGCCTCTATATCACCGGCCGATGCGCCGCTCAAATGGGCAGAAAGCGAAGTACAGGACGAGAACAGCACCGCGGTCTTTTTTGAAATGATATCAAAATAGACATCCTCTGAAAGAGATGTATAGTTAAGAGCGTTAAGCTGGTTAATCTCACCTTCTGAAAGTGTACCTATGAGTTCGGAAAGAGTGTCTACGCTTTTGATGTCATTGGTAGCGGTAATCTGTTGCAGAGCCATGGAAACCACATAGTCACCTAAAAGAACCGCCATACGGTTGTCAAAGGCAGCATTTGCAGATCTGCGTCCGCGACGCTGCTCGCTCTCGTCCACCACGTCATCATGTATAAGGCTACCTTGGTGCAAAAGTTCAACGGCTGCAGCGAGATGATAAGCACTGTCCGGTATCTGACCGTAGCACTTGGATACCAAAAGAGCCAGTATGGGACGCATCATCTTGCCGTTGCGACGCAGAAGGAACTTAAGCAACAAATCTACCGCAGGATTGGGGCATGAAAACAGTGACGAATACCGCGAACGGAACTCATCAAACTCTGCCTCAATAGGCGCACATATCTGCTTTCTGTAATCCATATCCGGTGCAAAAGTAGCAATAATTGGCCGATTAGAGAATAAATTATTACATTTACAAATCAAATTCCTCAATATGGAAAAACTGTTTCTTCTCGACGCTTATGCATTGATATACAGGGCTTACTACGCTTTTATCAATGCTCCCAGAATAAATTCCAAAGGATTCAACACATCGGCTGTCCTTGGCTTTGTAAATACACTTGAGGAGATACTCACCAAGGAGAAACCCACACATATAGGTGTTGCCTTTGATCCCAAAGGAGGCACTTTCCGGCATGAATTGTATAAGGAATACAAGGCCCAACGAGAGGAGACCCCAGAGGTTATACGCGAATCTGTACCCATTATCAAACAGATACTTGAAGCATATCGCATACCTATCCTTGAAGTAGCAGGATTTGAGGCCGATGACGTCATTGGTACCCTTGCCCATAAAGCCGATGAAAAGGGCATAACCACCTACATGATGACCCCGGACAAAGACTACTGTCAACTGGTTACTGACAAGGCTCTCATATTCCGTCCCAAATACGGGAACAACGGGTATGAAATCATGGGCCCCACCCAGGTTATGGAGAAGTACGGCCTAACGAGCACATCGCAGGTAATTGACATGTTGGGACTCATGGGTGACAGTTCTGACAACATTCCCGGTTGCCCCGGAATAGGAGAGAAAACAGCCGTCAAACTGATAAACGAGTTTGGAGGAATAGACGGACTGCTTGCCAACACCGACAAACTGAAAGGTGCACTCAAGGAGAAAGTGGAGAACAATGTCGAGCAGATTAAATTCAGCCGGCTGCTTGCAACCATAAGAACCGATGTCCCCATCGAACTCGACATGGAACAGCTCAAGTTCACTGACCCCGATGCCGCAAAACTAACAGGCCTGTTTGAAGATCTGGAGTTCCGCGCACTTATAGCAAAATTCAAAAACAGGTCAGGCGGAACACAAGAAGCGGGACAGGATTCTAAACCCGAAATTCAAAACGCTCCCGCACCAACACCAAAACCAGCCTCAAACGACGGTTTTCATGGCGATCTGTTCGACTTATTCCAGCCCGATGTACAGCCTGAACAGGAATTTTCAAATCTCAAGGACATTAAATCGGTACAACATACCTACTATCTTATTGAGACTGAAAAAGATGCTGAAACGTTAGCCAATAAAATCGCTACCCGGGATTTTTTCTGTTTTGACACCGAAACCACCGGAACCGATGCTATTTCGGCCGAAATCGTTGGATTGAGCATCTGTCTTAAGGAACACGAGGCCTGGTACGTGGCAATGCCCCGCAATAGAGAAGGCAAGCAACGAATGCTTGAGTTTTTCCGCCCGGTCTTTGAAAATCCGAATACTCTCAAGATTGGACAGAACATAAAATATGACATACTCATTTTGGGTAACTATGGCATAAAAGTAGAAGGTCAGCTTTTTGATACCATGATAGCCCATTATCTTATCCAGCCCGAACTCCATCACAACATGGACTATCTGGCCGAAATCTACCTGGGCTACAAAACCATCCATATTGAAGAGCTGATAGGCGAGAAAGGACGAAACCAGAAGAACATGGCTGATCTTGCTCCCGACAGAGTCTATGAATATGCTTGCGAGGATGCAGATGTTACTTTGCAGCTTAAAAACATTCTGGAGAAAGAGCTGCAAAAAGACGGCACGACACCTTTATTCCGCGATGTGGAGATGCCGCTTGTCCAAGTCCTGGCCTATATGGAGCGCAATGGAGCAATGATAGATCCCGCCGCCCTGGCCGAGACATCACGACTTTTCGCGGAGAGAATGAAAACCCTTGAAGGCCGGATTTTCCAGGAGGCAGGGGGAAATCAGTTCAATATTCTATCCCCCAAACAGGTGGGAGAAATCCTGTTTGACAGGATGAAGATCATTGAAAAACCCAAGAAGACCAAGACCGGACAGTACGTTACGTCCGAGGATGTATTGGAGTCGTTAAGGGCCGAACACAAGATTGTTGACCTTATTCTGCAATACCGAGGACTTAAGAAGCTGTTGGGAACATATGTCGATGCCCTACCGCAACTGGTCAATCCCAAAACAGGCAAGATACACACATCATTCAACCAGACGGTTACAGCAACCGGACGACTCAGTTCAAGTAATCCAAATCTGCAGAATATACCTGTCCGCGATGAAGACGGCAAGGAAGTGCGTAAGGCTTTCATCCCTGAACCCGGCTGCAAATTCTTCAGTGCCGACTATTCACAGATTGAACTCCGCATCATGGCTCACCTGAGTCAGGACCAGAACATGATCGAGGATTTCAAACTTGGTCACGATATCCATGCCGCTACCGCTGCCAAGGTTTTCCATAAGCATATTGAAGAGGTTACAAAGACAGAGCGCAGTAAAGCCAAAACAGCCAACTTTGGTATCATTTACGGAATATCCGCCTTTGGTCTTGCACAACGTATGGGAGTAAGCCGTACCGAGGCAAAAGAACTGATTGAAAACTACTTCAAGACCTACAGCGGAATCAAGAACTACATGGACCGTTCCATAGAGGAAGCCCGGGCCAAAGGTTATATCGAAACCATACTTAAACGCAAGCGTTATCTGCCTGATATCAACTCACACAATGCGACCGTACGTGGATTCGCCGAGCGCAATGCCATCAACGCTCCAATCCAGGGAAGTGCTGCCGATATCATTAAAATAGCTATGATTGCTATTTTCCGCAGGTTCAGAGAGGAAGGCATAAAATCAACAATGATCCTTCAGGTCCATGACGAACTTAACTTCAACGTAGTTCCCGGTGAAGAAGAAAAAGTTCAGAATATAGTGATTGAAGAGATGCAGAAAGCCTGGCCTATGTCAGTTCCGCTTATTGCAGACTGCGGATGGGGTAACAACTGGCTGGAGGCACATTAAAACATTTCTTTAAGCTGACGGGCAAACTCCCATATAACAAGACCTGCACTCACTGACACATTCAGTGAGTGTTTTGTTCCGTATTGAGGTATTTCAAGAGACCACTTACAAATATCAACCACATCCTGGTTAATACCCTTTACCTCATTACCCAAAACAAGTGCATATCTTTTGTCCTTTTCAACAACAATATTATCCAGTTTGATACTACCTTCAACCTGTTCTACGGCAACTGTAATATATCCTTTTTCATTAAGCTCTTTGACAACACTTAAACAATCCGGAGAGTATGACCATTCAACACTCTCCTCTGCACCTAAAGCTGTCTTATGAATTTCTACCAGAGAATTTTCCGGAGTAGCAGTTATGCCGCAAAGTATTATTCTTTCTACTCTGAAAGCATCCGATGTACGGAATACCGAACCTACATTATAAAGGCTGCGTACATCGTCCAGTATAATAGTAAGAGGCATTTTTCTACTCTTTTTGAATTGCTCTACATCAATTCTTCCAAGTTCCGTAACATTAAGCTTTCTCATACCATATACTGAGTTTGACGGTGTAAAATTAGTTCAATTATATGACTATACCTGTTGAAAACAGAGTAAATAAGTGTTCAAAATAAAAAGAAAAAAAGTTGATTATAAAATTGCTTTTTCAAAACCAAATCCTGTATGAAACAAATTTTGAAAATATGATGTTGATAGCAGATTTTTATCTCCTTTTTTACAAACATGCTATAAACAATCACTATTTGTATAATCAATGTGAAATTATAGAATCACATATATGAACAACAAGTAAATTTATATATTAAAATATTGTTATTTAGCTTATTACATAGTTTATTCATATGTTTATAAGCTAATGGTTATGTTGATAAAAAAATATGTTTTTCAAATAAAAAAGATATCAACAGTTTCAACAGCCTATAAAAACCAACTATTCAAATTAAATAAAAAGAAAACATACATATTCATTATATCATCTGATTTAAGCTATCATCTGATGACAGTAATGGATGTACTTTCACTATGACTGTTTTCCTGATTTGTAATTATTGCATGGTATATACCTGATGGAACTTGGTTTCCATTTAAATCAGTAAGATTCCAGCTATATGATCCTCCGTTAGATGTACCAACATGAACAAGACGTCCTGAATTACTCATTATCCTTATTGTACTCCATTCGGTTAATCCGGAAATAGTAACATAACCGTCAAAATCAGGTTTTACAGGATTTGGGTAAACCAGAATTTTTGAATCTGAAAGAGTTTCTTCAGGATCTCTGGCTTGTCCACCATACTCAACCATTCCAAGGCTTGTACCAAAGAATAAAGAGCCATCCTGACCATTTTCTGTTATGCTTATAATTTCATTTGAAGGAAGAGGACTGTTAGATACAGTAAAGTGCTCAAGAGTTTGTGTACCATCAGCACTTAGAAGGAAAATACCTTCATCTAATGTACCTATCCACTTACGGTTACCTTGATCAATATAGATAGCAGTAGTATAGACACCGCTGAAAAGAAAATCAGCGTAACCGGAACCATCGTTTCTTGGAATTTTAATACGCTCAAAAACGGGGTTAGGGTTTGAAATGAAAGAATCAGGGTTTTTTAAAACAAATATACCTTTATCTGTTCCTATCCATAAATCCCCGTTCAGGTCAAACTCATAAAAAAACAAATAGGATATCTCTTCAGTGTTTCCATCCTGATTTACAAAATTAGGGCCTGAAAACTTTATGATATCATCATTGTTATATTTGATTGTACCATTAAGGTCTATACAAATCAAACCGGGTTCATTACGTGAAGAATTAAGCCAGATTTTTCCTTTCTTATCGAATTTGAGTTGTTTGAGAGTAGGTAAACCTGCAATTTCATTATAGTATAGACTGAACCAGTTTCCATCAGGCTGCAGAACTTTAATGACAGTGTCAGTCTCATTATTTGCCATCCATAGATTACCGTCTTTATCAAATTGCAATGCACTTACACGTACATAGTTATATCTGTGTTTTTCAGTGTCATTAAGAATGCTTGAAAGTGCACTGTTATTCCATGTATGCAGTTTTTCAAAACTTCCATACTTGAATTCATACAAACCTTGTCCTGCAGAACCAACATATATATGGTATGGATTCTTGGGATCTTGTGCTGCTTCAGTAAGGTTGACGTATTTGAGACCTGTCTTTTTTGAAAGGTTCTCTTCAAGATAAGACCATCGGTCATTCTGGAAAATCATTACACTTCCCGGATAATCAATACCCGAATAGTTATGACAACCGCTCACAGCAAGCATTTTACCCGGTTCAGGCCAGCAAACGGAATGAAAAGTATTACGCCTGGGACTGTTGGGACTGATGCCCATATTGTGAGTGACAAGACCTTCATCGGTAATGGAGATTTGGATAAGTCCTAAATCATCCTGACAAACCCACAATTTTTCATCATCTGCCATGACAGAGTTAATATGGCTTGTAAAATCAAACTGTGTATAATCAGAATAGCTGTTGTATATTGTGAATACGGAATCCTGTATGAGAACCAGTCTTCCATCATCCAGATATGATATACCGTCAACATTATCTCTTACATTGGTTATATTGCCGGTGGAATGATCGAAGGTCCAGCACCGGTTATCATATGAACGTCCTGACAGTATTCCGTCAAAGACATACAGGTCAAGGAAATTGATAGTACGGAATGTTTTCCAATATGTGTTGTCAAGTAAATTGTCCGTAATCAAGCCTAAATAAACACCGTTTTTAGTTGAGCAAAACAGGGAATCACCCATTAACACGGAAGTATTGACAGGAGCGTCAAACCGATAGGTGCTCCTTATTTCCCTGCGCCCAATGTCAAATATGACAAGTCCTATATTGGTAGCTATGTAAGCGTAGTTATCAATGATTTTTAGCTCGTTTACCGATACGCTTCCGGTGTTGTTATTCTTCAGGTCCGTAAAGTTGTAAATGGTAAAATCATCGTAGAGAATATCTATGTTTCCATTTGAGTAAACCAGAATAAGGGCTTTCTCGGAATTACAGTATCCCATCAGGGAAATATCGGTATCACCCAGACCTCCGTTTTTATCCATAATATAGATCCCGGTGTCATCGGGGTCATACAGGAATAAAGATCCCTCGCTCAGGATAAAGATATAGCCGAAAGCCTTGACGGAGAATGTAGGGTCACTGTATGCCGGATGTGATCTCCATGTCCCTACCGGAATGCCGGCTTTAAGTGTATTAAAAGGCAAAAGGAGCGTTACCGCAATCAATGCAGCAACGGCTCCTTTTGTGATACTTTTTATCATAATTGCTTTAGATAGTCTGCCAGTTTTCTAACGGCGCGTCCCCTGTGACTTATCAGGTTCTTGCCTTGGGAAGACATCTGAGAGAATGTTTCGGAGTAACCGTCGGGCACAAATATCGGATCATATCCGAACCCTCCGTCACCATAATGACGCTCGGTCGCAATCTTTCCGGTTACAATTCCCTCAAACAGAACTTCCTGTCCGTTAAGTAATAACGCAACAACTGTGCGGAATTGTGCACTGCGGTCCGATTTTTTTTCAAGTTCACCCAGCAGTTTGGTCATATTGGCCTCCGAGTCATGGTCTCCTGCGTAGCGGGCCGAGTGAACTCCGGGTGCTCCGTTCAATGCTTTTACCTCCAGGCCGGTATCATCGGCAAAACAGTCATAACCGTAGTGCTCCTTGACGTAACGGGCTTTCTGCAGGGCGTTGTCCTGAAAGGTATCACCGGTCTCGGGGATATCCTCGTGGCAGCCTATGTCGTTAAGCGAAAGCACCTCAAAGCGGTCGCCAAGTATCTGGCGGACCTCTTCAAGCTTATGGCTGTTATTGGTGGCAAAAACCAATTTCATGTTGCTTAGAGTACGATGTTCACAATCTTGCGCGGAACCACAATTACCTTGCGTATGGTCTGACCGTTAATGTAGCTCTGTGCCTTTTCATTTGCCAGAACCGCATCCTGGATCTGCTGCTGGGTTGTATCGGCCGGGAAGTCCATTGTGAAGCGGGTCTTACCGTTGAATGAGATGGAGTAGGTGATGCTGTCCTCCTTGAGGTAGCTCTCATCAAACTTGGGCCACTGGGCATCGCATACTGTTGTCTGATTGCCAAGTGCCTGCCAGAGTTCCTCGGCAATGTGCGGGGCAAACGGGGCAATCAGCTTGACAAGGTCTGTCAGAACCTGACGCTTGTTGCACTTGAGGCCTGACAGCTCGTTTACGCATATCATGAATGCTGCTACCGATGTGTTGTATGAGAAGTTCTCTATATCCTCGGTTACCTTCTTTATGAGCTTGTGGATTGACTTGAGCTCATCCTTTGTGGGTGCATCGTCAGATATATTGAGGTTGCCTTCCTTGTCTGTGAACAAATTCCACATTTTGCGGATAAAACGGTGGCAGCCGTCAATGCCGTTGGTGTCCCAGGGCTTTGACTGCTCAAGCGGGCCCAGGAACATCTCGTACATGCGCAGGGTATCGGCGCCGTATCTCTCGATGATTACATCGGGATTGACCACGTTGAACATTGACTTACTCATCTTCTCGACTGCCCAGCCGCAGATGTACTTGCCGTTCTCAAGAATGAATTCGGCGCTCTCATACTCCGGACGCCATTTCTTGAATGCATCTACATCCAGTACATCGGCGCTTACAATGTTCACGTCAACGTGGATGGGAGTGGTGTCGTACTGGTCCTTGAGGCCGAATGATACGAATGTATTGGTGTCCTTGATTCTGTATACAAAGTTACTGCGGCCCTGGATCATACCCTGATTGATGAGTTTGCTGAAGGGCTCCTCAACCTCGCTTACACCCAGATCCTTGAGGAACTTGTTCCAGAAACGGGAGTAGATAAGGTGGCCGGTTGCGTGCTCGGAACCTCCCAGATAGAGGTCAACGCACTTCCAGTAGCTGTCAGCCTCCTTGCTTACAAGGGCCTTGTTGTTGTGCGGGTCCATATAGCGCAGATAATAGGCAGATGAGCCTGCGAATCCGGGCATGGTGTTGAGCTCGAGCGGGAATACGGTCACGTTGTCTATGAGAGACTTGCTTACCACCTTCTTTGACTTGGTGTCAAAGGCCCAGTTCTGGGCGTGACCAAGCGGGGGTTCACCGGTCTCGGTGGGCTTGTATTCACTTATCTCGGGGAGCTCCAGCGGGAGGCACTCCTCGGGAATCATTGTGGGAATGCCATTTTTGTAATAAACCGGGAAGGGCTCGCCCCAGTAGCGCTGACGGCTGAATATGGCGTCACGCAGACGGTAGTTGACCTTGATGCGGCCCAGCTTGTTCTCCTTTACATATTTCTTGGTGGCTGCAATTGCCTCCTTTACGGTGAGTCCGTTCAGGTTGAGACCACCCTCGCGTATCTGGTCGGGACGGGGTGAGTTCATCATGATACCCTCCTTAGCGTCAAAGCTCTCCTCGGATACGTCGCAACCCTCAATGAGCGGGCGGATCTCCAAACCAAAGTGCTTGGCGAATGCGTAGTCACGGCTGTCATGAGCAGGTACGGCCATGATGGCGCCTGTTCCGTAACCAGCTAGTACATAATCACTTATCCATACGGGAACATCCTCACCTGTTAGGGGGTTGATTGCGTATGATCCGCTGAACACGCCGGTTACCTTGCGGTCAGCAATGCGCTCGCGTTCGGTGCGCTTCTTTACGGCGGCTACGTAGGCATCGACCTCCTTCTTCTGGGCAGCGGTTGTAAGTTGTGCTACAAGCTCGCTTTCGGGAGCCAGTACCATAAATGTAACACCGAAAATGGTATCGGCACGGGTGGTGAATATGGTGAATTCTATATCGCTGTCCTTTACGTGGAACTGCATCTCGGTACCCTCGGAGCGGCCTATCCAGTTGCGCTGGGTCTCCTTGATGGAATCGGACCAGTCTATCTTGTCAAGTCCGTCAAGCAGGCGCTGTGCGTAAGCCGATACACGCAAACACCACTGGCGCATCTTTTTCTGCTCTACGGGGAATCCGCCACGAACGGATACGCCTTCAACTACCTCATCGTTGGCAAGCACGGTGCCCAATCCGGCGCACCAGTTTACCATTGTCTCGCCCTGGTAGGCTATGCGGTAGTTCATAAGGACATCGGACTTTTGCTTGTCGTCCATGGCCTTCCAATCGGCTGCGGTGAACTCAAGCTCCTCGCTCTGTGCTACGTCAAGACCTTCTGTTCCTTTTTGCTCAAAGTGCTCAATCAGTTTCTCAATGGGCTGTGCGCTCTGGCACTTGTTGAAGTAGAAGCTGTTGAACATTTTCTGGAATGCCCACTGGGTCCAGTGGTAGTAACCGGGCTCGCAGGTGCGGACTTCACGGTCCCAATCGAATGAGAAACCTATCTTGTCCAGCTGCTCGCGGTAGCGGTTTATGTTGTTCTCAGTTGTAATTGCGGGGTGCTGGCCGGTCTGTATGGCGTACTGCTCGGCGGGCAAACCGTATGCATCGTAACCCATGGGGTTCAGGACGTTGAAGCCGCACTGACGCTTGTAGCGGGCGTAAATGTCCGATGCAATGTAACCCAGGGGGTGACCTACGTGCAGGCCGGCGCCTGACGGGTAGGGGAACATGTTGAGTACGTAATACTTGGGTCTTGAGGCGTCCTCCTTAACTCTGTAAGTGCCCTCTTTGGCCCACTTTTCCTGCCACTTCTTTTCAATTGCTCTGAAATCGTATTCCATTACAGACATGATTTTTATTTCAAGGCGCAAAATTACATATTTTCAGGCAAAAACACTACCACAGAAGATTATCATTATATTTGTGGATAAATACAGACAATCATGAACATAAGATTAGAGAGGCCGGAGGACTATCGGGTGGTGGAGGAGCTTACCCGTGAGGCGTTTTGGAATGTTTATAAGCCGGGATGCGTGGAGCATTATGTGCTCAATCAGTATAGGAACAATCCTGACTTTATACCGGAGTTGGACTTTGTGATGAAGGAGGATGGCCGGATTATAGGACACGTCATGTTCTCAAAGGCGGAACTCGTGTTGGCCGATGGTTCGCACAAGGCGTCGTGGACTTTCGGGCCTATCAGCATACATCCTGATTATAAACGCAAGGGTTATGGTCTAAAGTTGCTGAACTACGCTTTGGACAAGGCGCGTGAGATGGGTGTGGGCTTTATTTGCATGGAGGGCAACATTGAGTTCTACAAGCATGCGGGATTCGGGTTGGCCAGCAAGATGGGCATTCATTATCATTCGGAGCCTAAGGATGCTGAGGTTCCTTACTTTCTGGCGCAGGAACTTATACCCGGATGGCTTGGCGGTATTGAAGCAACTTACTGCCCTCCGCAAGGTTATTTTGTGGCCGATGCAAATCCCGATGCGTTTGAGGCATATGATGCCACATTCCCTAAGAAGGAAAAGGCTTTCTGTGAGGGACAGTTGCCGCAGTTCTGCCAGAGTTGCGGAATGCCGCTTACCCGCGTAGAGGATTGCGGCACCAACGCTGACGGAAGCACCAACTTTGACTACTGCCAGTACTGTTATAAGGACGGAAAGTTTTTACAGGATATGACGATGGACCAGATGATAGAGCACTGTGCCCAGTTTGTGGACGAGGTAAATAAAAGCATGCCCAAGCCTATGACCAAAGATGAGTACAAGCAGATGATGTATGGCTTTTTCCCGATGCTTAGAAGATGGCGGAGTTGACAGACGATAAGGTTAGGGCGATATTTGGCGAGATTGATGCTCAGACCGCATATTGGGAAGTAAAACGGACGGGTGATTTTTTGGGCTTTACCCGGCAGTTCATGCATAGTGATGATGAACGGGTGGCTCGTAATGCTTTCTGGACTTTGACAAAGGCTACAGACCAGGAACTTTCCCAATTGCAGCCTATCCTTAATGATCTTATGGATTTGGCCCTGACCACGCCCAGTTCATCGGTCCGTAGGCTTTCACTCAATATTATTGAGCGGCTGGACATGAAAGAGGATGATCTGCGCACAGACTTCCTTGATTTCTGTCTGGAGCATATGGCCGATGTCGATGAACTGCCCGGCATCCAGTCCATCAGCATGAAGCTGGCATACCGCATGTGCAAGTTCTACCCCGAGCTTCTTGGTGAGTTCAAGGCGACGCTTGAATCCATGGAGACGGACTTTTTCAAGCCCGCAGTCAACTGCGTCCGCAACCGGATTTTGATAGGAAAACTTAAGTAACAATTGGACTTATAAAAATGGGGTTGACGGTTTTCCGCCAACCCCATTTCATGTCAAATGTATTTTTACTTTTTGTTGAACTTGGCTACTTGAGGTATGTCAGTGTCTGAGTTAAGAATAAGTACATAATTTCCTTGTGAGAGATCATATATACCGATTTTGTTACCTGATACACCCAGGCTCTTGACCTGCTTGCCATCAACGGAGTAAATATCTGCTTTTCCTTCAATGCTCTGCGGCAGGTAAACATAGCTTTCATCAAAGCTGAATGTTGCGTTTATGCTGCTTTGTCTTACCTGAGTGGGATTGGGATCGGGAGTTGCGTCGCCAAATACGGCTTTTGCCTTGGTTTGAGGATTTGATATGGTCAGATCCAACATAGCTTCTGTATGACTTGTTCCGTCAACATCCCACTTTGTAAATGCTCCGCCGCCAGCAGGAATGGCAGTCAGACGTACAGTTGCACCGACTATTACGGGATATGAACTTGTTGTCTCCCAGTTTTCCATCGGGAATGCAACACCTGCACCTTCGGTTGTAATATGGATATATCCCAGTTTGAGAGTGCTTCCTTCCGTAATGGTAGCGGTACCGTGATAACGGCCTACCGTGTATGTCTTGGTAGGATCCAGACGTGCTTGGGCTTTGCCATTCTTAACATTAACATTGTAGTCAAAGCCACTGGTTGTTTCACTGATGGATAGTCCATTGGCGGTAAGGGGCTGACCATTGGATTCAACATTGAAGTTAACATACGGAGAAAGAGTGAGTCTTTCTTCCTTATCGGCATCTACAGTTACGGGTTTTGATACGTCACAGCTTGTTGCGGCCAGTTCGAATTGACCGCCTGCGAGAACCTGGAACTGAACTTTTCCGTTTTCATCAGAAACGCCGGAATACCTATCACCTAAGTCTACACGTTCACCTTGTACCAGACCCTTGTCATCACTTACGGTCACAGTGAGTTTTGCGTAGTTTATGGGTACTTCTTTGTTCTGATTCAGTTCTATCTGCCCTATTGCATCGCCACCGTAATTCAATGTGTAGGAATAGGTTCCGGCTGCAAAAAGGTATTTTTTGTTGAAGTTGAAGCTATAGATTTCATTGACGTAAATTCGACCGGGAGATGCAACGTTGGATGTAAATTTAAGGCTATGGAGTGAAATGGTCTTTGCGTTCTCACCTTGGTTAACTTTCACTTCAATATTGCATACATTATTGATCTCCAGATTATAGTCGCCAGGTGCGGCAAAAATGGTTATTTTACCATTTATCGGCTTTACATTTTCGCCGTAGTCGTCTCCCTTATACCATCTGTAATCCTGATCGTCCAACAGATCCTGTTCATCGCTATTTAAGGTAATAACGACTTTGCTTGTGCTGATGTTGACAGTCTTATCCTCTTTTTCAACAGTGAAGGTTGCGGTAGTACCACCGGCAGAGTATGTGTAATTGCCTGAAAGCAGAAGTTTTGACGCCTCACCATTTGCATTGGTAGTTACGCTTTGTGAGTAATAAGACTCCGGATCGGCGGTTATTGATATTCTCTGATTTTCATTCGGAGAGGTTCCGGTCTTTGAATTGAATGTAACTTTATAATAGTCAAGCCATACAAGAGTATCCTTGGTTATATCAATCTTATCGGTAAATGTACCTGCATCATCTTGTATCCAGTAAGAACCTGGTTTAACTTGTGTGCTGCTATAAATATATTCGCTATTATCTTTTTCTCCGTATTTGTAGAGGCGGAAAGAATTGCCTGATAGTGGGAAATCACCATGTCTGCTTTTTACTCTCAAAGTTACGGTCTGGGGAACTTGTTTGACAAGATTCAGAGAATCATCTTTGGTCAGTGTGAAACTGCCGTCTCGATTATCGAAATAATATCTGAACACTCCGACTTTAAGATACACAGAATCTTTACCAAAATTATTCATTTGGCAGTAATAATCCTGATTGTTTTCGTCAGTAAGAGAGACGCTTTGATATTGCAATGGTTGATTCTGACTGTCTTTAATAGTGACAATCAGTTTTTTACAGTCGAGACTTAGCTTGTTAGGATCACTTGACGAGAGGGTAATCTTTCCGATATGGCCTAACGATGATTCGTATGACACAGTCTTCCCGGCATAAGAATCATTTATATCCAGAATGTAGAGCCATTGCTCGTCGTAATTGTAAGGTGAGTAGGCCTGGCCTACGGTTTCACCCTTGTAGTAGAAAGCGATCTGGGGTTGATCGTTGTATGAAGCAATAGTATCTTCACCGTGAGTGAAGGCAACGGACACCTGAAAACTCGCCCAGGCAGAGTTCGGGATCAGCAACGCTGCCATTGTGACAGCCAAAAACAAAAGAATCCTTTTCATAATTCCGAAACGTTATTGTTAGTAAATAAGTTAGTCCGATAACAAAGAAAAAGAATAAAATCTGAAAATCAAAAATAATGTTAAAAATTTTTAGTGTTATGTGGTTGTTTCGTTACATTTGTGGGAAAATTCTAACTTTTCCTACAAATGGCAATTCAAGAGAAAGACGGGAAGTACATCTTCGGAGTAGTGAAGGTGGGAGATAAAGGACAGATCGTTATTCCGCGTGACGTACGTAAACAGTACGATATCAAGCCGGGTGACACTCTTATGATGCTGGGTGATGACAAGGGCGTTGCATTGCTCAAGACAGAGTTATTCCAGAATATTATCAATCAGGCTATGGAGGGCCTTACAAAATGAGAAAGCATTGGATTGACAATCTGCGCTGGGCAACTGTGTTGCTGGTGCTGTTATATCACGTTATATATTATTACAACAACAAGGGTGTATTCGGCGGTATAGGCGGATTCGGAGAATTCCCGGAGGTACAGCAGTACCAGGATATACTTATGTACATTGTCTATCCTTGGTTCATGCCGCTTATGTTCATATTGGCAGGTATCAGTGCCCGATACTCACTTCAGAACAAGACCGGAAAGGAGTGGTTCAAGACGCGTACCCGCAAACTTCTGGTGCCCGGAACCATCGGCCTCTTTGTATTCCATTGGATGATTGGTTATTTCAATGCCATTCCCGCTGGTACTGTGGTCGGTGATCTGCCGATGCCTGTCAAATATGGCATTTATGCAGTGAGCGGAACCGGTCCGCTGTGGTTTATCCAGTTGCTGTGGCTGCTCTCTTTAGTCCTGTTACTGGTGCGCAAGATCGATGGAAAAGACAAACTGTGGAATCTATGCGGAAAGAGCAATATTGTGGTTATAATCTTATTGGGAATACTGTTCTGGCTGGGCGAGCAGACGCTTATAAAGAACCCGCGTCCCGATTCAGCCGATGGACTGCTTAATCTCTATAAGCCTGTATTCTATCTGATATCGTTCCTGCTCGGATACTTTGTGTTCTCGCATGATGAAGTTCAGGAAAAGGTACGCAAGGCGTGGATTCCGCTTATGGTTGCCGCTGTGGTATCGGGAGTGATTCTGATAATTACAACTTGGGGTGAAAATAACACATCACCCGAGTATATGGGTGCTCCTCTTAACTGCATTTACGGTTGGCTTATGTGCCTTGCAATGATGGGATGGTTCAACGCCCGCTATGACTGCACCAACGGTTTTTCACAGTATATGACCCGTACCAGTTACGGCCTGTACATTGTGCATTATCTGGTGATAGCAAGCCTGGGCTATATGATGAAGACATACACCCAACTGCCTCCGGTTGCAATGTACCTAATCCTGGCGGTTGCGGTATTTACACTGTCACCGCTCATTTACGAGGTGCTCCACCGCATCCCGTTTATCCGCTGGTGCGTATTCGGTGAAAAGAAGAAATGATGGAAACAGAGAGAATTCTATTGCGCAAATGGCAAGAGAGTGATGCCGATGCGCTGTTCAAATACGCATCTGATCCCGATGTGGGACCGCGTGCCGGCTGGCCTCCCCATAAAAGCGTGGAGGAGAGCCTGCAGATAATAAAGACCGTATTCAATACGGATACAATGTGGGCTGTAGTCTTGAAAGAGACCGGTGAGGCCATAGGTTGCGCCGGTTATCTACCGGCAACAAACTCCAACCTGAATATTCCCAGCGATGAGTGTGAAGTGGGTTATTGGATTGGTAAACCCTATTGGGGAAAAGGAATCTGTACCGAGGCACTGAAACTGGTAATAGACTATTGTTTCAAAGTAAAGGGGTTCAGCGCATTGTGGGGAGACTATTTCCCTGAGAATCCCGCATCGGGCCGCGTAATGGAAAAGTGCGGCTTTAAGGATACCGGCCGCCAGACTATCTGCCCCAACCTTGAAGTGGGCTCAGACCGCCCCGTCCGCATAATGAAATTATCAAGGTAATAAGAACTCGAAATCCGATATTTATTACTTTTGCATACAAAAATCCAATGTATGCTGCATTTTGATTCTGATTATATGGAGGGCGCTCATCCAACTGTGATGCAGCGGCTTGTTGAGACCAATCTTGAACAGACGGTAGGTTACGGCGAGGATGATTACACCCGTCGTGCCGCAGACCTTATCCGTGAGGCTTGCGGCTGTCCCGATGCGCTGGTACGTTTCCTTGTGGGCGGAACTCAGGCCAATGCAACCGTGATAGACGGTCTGCTCCATCAGTATGAAGGCATTATGGCATCCGATGTTGCACACATCAACAATCTGGAAGCCGGCGCTGTTGAGTCATCGGGCCACAAGATACTGATTGTCCCATCACATCAGGGCAAGGTTGCGGCATATGACATTGAGCGTTATCTCAACGAGTTCTATGATAATGAGAACCATCAGCATATGGTTTCACCGGGTGCCCTCTATCTTTCCTTCCCGACAGAGTGGGGCACACTCTACTCGCTTGGTGAGCTGGAGGCTTTGAGCCGCGTCTGCCACAAGTACAAGATACCTCTTTATATGGACGGAGCCCGTTTGGGTTACGGTCTGGCAGCATCAAAGGATGTTACGCTTAAGGATATAGCGCGTCTGTGCGATGTATTTTATATAGGAGGAACAAAGGTTGGCGCAATGTTCGGTGAGGCAGTTGTGACCGCTCACCCGGAGTTGTTGCCCCGTTTCTTTACCTTTGTAAAACAGCATGGAGCAATGCTGGCCAAGGGCCGATTGCTTGGAGTGCAGTTCAGCACATTGTTCACAGATAATCTCTATTTGGAGATTGCCGGCAATGCCGTACAACAGGCTTTAAGGCTCAAGAAAGCAATGATTGCCAAGGGATTCTCACCTTATGTGGATTCACCCACCAACCAGCAGTTCTTCTGCCTGCCCAAAAAGGAGATTGAGCGTATCAGCAAGTTTGCATCGTTCGAGATCTGGGCTCCCTGCGGTCCGCAGCAGAGTGTGGTCAGGTTTGTGACCAGTTGGAACACATCGGCCGCCGATATTGACGAATTCATTTCCAAACTCTGAATGAAACAATTAAGAGAGATACTGGGATACCTGCTTGGATTCATCATGTTCATTGTTGGTATCCCCGCAATAATGTGGCTTGCATCATGCCGTCCTGAGATTACCTTCACGTGCAGTTGGAACTGTATCGTGGGCGCTATCATCGGCCTTGCCGGACTGATTTTGAGCATCTGGACCATAGTATATATGAAAGTTGTGGGCCGAGGCAACCCCATGGATGCCTTTGACCACGAGATTGCTCCACATACCCAGCATCTCATGACAGACGGAGTATACCGCATCTGCCGCAACCCCATGCTTCTGGGTACATTCCTTTATCTGGCAGGCATTGCTCTTATGCTTTTGGCTTGGCAGGCTGCCGTGGTCTGGGTTGCATTTGTCATCATCATGTCCTTCCAGGTGGCATCCGAGGAGAAACGCCTGGAGCGCGATTTCGGTCAGGAGTACCTGGACTACAAGAAGCGCACTGGCCGCTTTACCCCCTGGCCATAAAAAAGAAGAAATCTTAAGATAATAACTCATTTTAGAGTTAAAGGTGGATTAGATAGTAAAACATCTACTATTTGGTGGTAGATTGTTATATCTGAAACTTGTGAGATTGTAGTCACTTTATTGCCTGCATCTTTAGACGATGCGCCACAATGATATATTTTCTCGTTATCTGTGTTATAGTCAAGAACGATATACCTATCATGATAGATACCACAAGTCTGCTTGAATGAAACAGATATATAAGGGTATTGTTTGTGAAAATCATTATAGTCTTTCTGATGTAAACTTAGACCGATATTATCACTGAATATCGTAACAGGAACATTAGGTCGTATATTTTTGACAAGTACGAGAGTTTTAAGGCCGATATAATTGTCAATCACAAAAACACTGTGTCTGGCTGTCTGATAAATTGTACTGTATGCCAGATTGGCTTCTACAGATTCTCCGTTTAAGATAAGATACTCTTTCCGCGTTTTAGGATCAGTGAAATCTTGTATAACCTTAGCAAGATCGGTTTTGGTTACCATGTTTTCCTTGATCTCGGCAATGTTGGCAGTATTCTTTGAGGTTTGTACCGACAAATTAATTATTTCTTTGCTACCTATCAGAGTTTGGTTGTCTATGATAAAATCCTTCATCTCCTTAAACGTACGTATAAGTGTCTTGCTCTGTCTTGTGGCAAGTTCACCTTTAAGGACGGTCATTAACATATAGATACCTTGCTCCGTAAACACATACGGGTAATATTTTCTACCACCTCTTTTCTCTGTTTTTGAGGTCAAAATTTTTGACCTCAAAAACGAATCGTCTGATAAATCTATTGATAAACAATTGTTTATGTTTCTTTTTAACCTTAGAATTTCATTATATTCCTCTTTTGAAAGTCGAAAACGGAAATCATCATCAAATTTTGCGATGTTATTTCTAACTTGCTGATTAAAAGTTTTTGTGGTATAACCATAGATTTCTGCCAAATCGGAATCAAGCATCACCTTTGTACCACGAACAGTGTAGATGTTTTTTCTAATGAAATCACCAATGGATTCAGTTTCATGAGTATCTATCATACTATATGGATAATGTGTTTAACAATCAATGTGTTTAATGCTTGTGCAAACAAGGTAATAAACACGTTTTTCACGTTGCTAAGTTAATAAATTAGGATGGTAACAAGGCTTTCTGTCAAGAGAGAGTAAATGGAGAGAAAGGTTAAATAATACTAACAGACTTGATTTTTCATTCAAAAGTGTTGTGTGTTGAATCAAAAAGTTTTTGATTTGCATCAACACAAATTTGTTTGCTTATGAGACAGCTCACCAAAAAGGAAAAAATCATCATGGAGCAGTTCTGGACATATGGTCCCATGTTTGTCCGTGAACTGCAGGAGCATTATGAGGAACCCAGACCTAATTTCAACACTCTCTCCAATCAGGTACATACACTTATGGAGGATGGGTTTCTGGAGCGCAAGGCCTATGGAAGCAACTACCAGTACTATCCTGTCGTGTCACGTAAGGCATACAGTCTGGACGGTTTCCACGGGCTGGTAAACGAATACTTTGACAGCTCTTACTCAAGTGTAGTCTTGGGACTGGTTGAGGAGGAGCGTCTGTCAGTTGATGACCTGAAACGTATTATTGACAAAATTGAAAAGAGAAAATGAATACTCAAGTCCTTTTATTCCTTGGAAAGGCGGCCTTACTGACCTTTGTTTTTGTACTTATGTACCGCCTTTTGTTGCGTCGTGAAACATTCCACGGCCTTAAGCGCGGAGCCTTGATGCTTTCGCTCATTCTCTCCTATGTTCTCCCGTTGACCGTTATTACGGTTCATCGTGATATACAGAAGAGCCCTGTCGCTCAAACCTTTTCAACCAACCAGCCGGTTTCTGCCCCTATTAATCAAATCCAACCTTTCTCTCCTTCAGTTGAAGCATTTGCTGTTGCTCCAGCCATTACAGAAACTGAAAATGCAGTTATCCAGGCACCGGCAGTAAAGAGGGATATAACTCATATACTGTTGGTATGCCTGATGGCCGCTTATCTTGCGGGTTTGGCTGTAATGCTGATAATTAGAATCATATCAATGTACAAGGTTGCTTCGATAGTAAGAAACGGAAGGATGGTAGAACGCGGAGACGGATGGCGTATAGTTGTGACCGACAGGAACGTGAGTCCCTTCAGTTGGATAGGAACAATAGTTCTCTCCGAGAAGGATTATGCCGGCATTGACAACAACGTCCTTAAGCATGAGAAGGCCCATATCAGACATGGTCACCCGATGGAACTGATGCTGGTTGATTTCATGTCACTGTTCCAGTGGTTCAACCCGGCAGTTTGGGTATTAAGACGCGACCTCTGTCTTGTACACGAGCAGCAGGCCGATGCCGATGTTGTAAAATCCCTGTCCGATGCCCGTCCGTACCAGTTCATGCTGCTGAGCCAGTCTCAGGGTGGTCTGGCATTCAATATCGTGGCAAGTTTCAGCGGCAACGGCGTTGAGAGCCGCATTGACATGATGAACCGCAAAAGGTCCGGCCGCAGCCAGATTCTCAGGTTCCTCTATTTACCGGTAGTAATGTGCATATCGCTTACATTGACAGCAAATGTTGCGTATGATAAGATTTCTGCAGAACCAGAAACTGAAGTTCAACCCGATTCCATAATTGGAGTAAATATCTTTACGACCAAGATGGGAGAATTACCTTTTGGAGGGGTGCCAACCAGAACTGACGGAAAAGAGTATCTATTCTATCTGGACGGAAAACGAGTTGACAGGGCAACAATTGAAAACCTCTCTTATTCGGATATTAAATCCCAAACGTTAGTCAGAGATAAGGCTGCTGTTGACATGTACGGTCCTGAGGCGGAAAACGGCGTTCTTGTATACATAACCAATAGTGGTTCTGCCGGGGACAGTGATACAAATCAGTCTGCAGTATCCAATAATGAGAATACGACTCATGAATATGTTGACCTGGGCTTGTCTGTAAAGTGGGCCACATGTAATGTTGGTGCCGATAAGCCCGAGGACAATGGTAATTTATACGCCTGGGGAGAAACGGAGGTCAAAGAACAATACACTGTGAGGACAAGCAAGTGGGGTAGTATGCCCTTTTTGAAAAAATATAATATAAACAGTGAACAAGGTACAGTTGACAACAAGACCACGCTTGACCTTGAAGATGATGTCGCTCATGTAACTTGGGGCGGCAACTGGCGTATGCCAACTAAGGAGGAGATGGATGAGTTGCGTGACAACTGCACTTGGGAGTGGACAACTCTCAATGGCGTAAACGGATATTGTGTTACAAGCAAAAAGCAAGGTTATACTGACCGCTCCATATTCCTTCCCGCAGCCGGATACAAAGCAAACGGTCGATACGAATATGGTTCCAGAGGTAACTATTGGTCACGTTCGCTTTTGACAGATCCTTATGGAGATGGTAGTGTAATATGTGGTACTGCAGCCTGCATCCGTTTTAATAATAATCAAGCTAATATTGGTTGGGAAGATCGTGCTGCAGGTCTTTCAGTCCGTCCTGTCTGCGAGTAACTCAGTACTTTTGTTTTATGCTTTATTATGAAAATGCGTCTTTAACACAAGACGCATTTTCCGTATAAATGAGTTTAGAGATCAAACAAACATTGCATTATGAGAAGTAGAGTCCTTTTGCTTGCATTGACATCTGTGCTGATGTCACTCTGCGTTCCTGCCTTTGCCCAACGGCCAAATGACAGTATTATGGCCATTGTAGATTCTGTCTATCAAAAATATCTTCAAGGTGAAGCAACTATGTTAGATGTGATGCGTTGTTTGCCTGGGGTGGATATTCCTGAAGGGGATGAGTCACAGTATACAGTTAATGGTCCTCCACGACGCTTACGTGAGTGGAAAGGCGCAAGTGGAATAGAGACCTCAGATCCGCAAATCCATTTACCCGATTCTATACTATATAGATTACCTGAGCCTCCCTTTTCAACGGGTGCACAACAGGGTGCGGAAAAAATACGTGGAGCTTTCATTATAGGCTTTGACTCAACATTGACAGTATCCAAATCTTGGCTTGAAGCTGACAACAATCACTATGACACCACAACTTTCAAACTGCCTGCCGGCTTATCGGTCATGGAACTCATATCCAAATTGCCGGGTGTGAAGATAGGAGATGATGGCATTATCACCGCAATAGGAGGAAAACCGGTAATCCAGTTGTTGTTTGACTGGACACAGATTTACCCCAAGTACCAACCGTTGATTGAGGATCTAAAGTCTGAGGCTCTTCAATATCCCGATAAATATATACTGGACAAAGGAGGCGTCATAGTGCAAATTGTTGACCAGAAATTCTATGATGATATCGATTGGTTATCGGCTCCCGATAATCTGTCGGAAGGCGGTGTTAAGATTACAATCACTTATCATCCTACACTTGAGGTGGTTGAAGACGGATACATTATTAATGGTAAGAAAGTTACCAAAATCATGATCGTAGGTTGATGACATACGAATAAACAAAACAAATAATATGAGAAAAAGTGTCCTCTTGCTTGCATTGACATCCATGATGATGTCACTCTGCATTCCAACAACTGCCCAGAATGATTATGTTGATTTGGGCCTTAGTGTAAAATGGGGTACAGTCAATATGGGTACTACAGAGCGTAGGCCGTATGGTTGGTACTGGACTTGGGCCGATGCTATGGACATAAGCACAACCGATGGCAGCCGCCTGGCAACCAAGGCCGAATGGAATGAGTTGCTTGATTACTGTACATGGCAATGGACAGAGAAGGACGGAAAAACAGGTTATCTGATTACGAGCAACATTGAAGGATACAGGGACCGCAGCATATTCCTACCGGCATCCGGCTGGCTGCAGGATGGTAATATAATGCGTCAGCACTCATATGGCTCTTACTGGACATCGACCCCCGGCGTTCAGCCTGATGAGAGTGCGGCTTATGGTTTCAATTTTATGAGTGACGGTACTGAATGGCATAGTGAGAACCGTTATTCAGAGCAATCAGTACGTATGGTGATGCCTCTTTCGGAGAGTGAGCTTACTGGTTTTTCTATTGAAATGGGGAGTTTTAAAATGAGGCAGGCATCGGTCACCAGACTTAAAGTTACTATGGCAGACGGCAAACGCAATGTGAACAGTGTGTGCACGTGGACATCGTCCGATGAAAACGTGGTTTCTGTTATGGATGACGGTCTGATTGTGGCCAAGAAACCGGGTGTTTGTGAAATTACGGCGATGGCTTTCGGTAAGACTGCCACATGCACCGTTAACGTAACTCCGTATGATATTGAGTTTGTTGATCTGGGACTGGGAGTGCTGTGGGCTTCATGTAACCTAGGTGCCGACAAACCATCGGACTACGGTGACTATTATGCCTGGGGCGAGATAGAACCCAAGGATTATTTCAATTGGAGAAACTACAGGTATTTCAGTACGATTTCCGGTTATAATAATCCGGTTTTGGACAAATATACATCCGGCGGAACGACAGGGTTCCTACTTAAAGCCGATAATCTGGACCGTCTTGAAGAGATTGATGATGTTGCATCGGTACTGTCAGGTGGCGAATGGCATATTCCCACTTCACAGGATTTTGAGGAGCTGATAGCAAAGTGCACATTGAAAGAAGTTAAGGTAAATGGAGTAAAGGGTGCGGAATTTGTGAGCAAGGTTCCGGGTTATGAGGGTAAAAAGATATTCATACCCTATTCAGGAAGTATGATTGATGATGAGGTGAAAGATCTTGGTAGTGATTTCAAACTATGGTCATCAACGCCCAACAATAATAGTTTAGGCGCATACCTGAAAATATGGATTGAAAAGTTTTCTAGACGTAGGTTATTATCAAGAAAAATAGAAGTTCCGTATGTGTATGTCTATAATACTGACAGGTTTATTGGCATGAACGTACGTCCGGTAAAGATACATGATGCCGATATGTTCTCGTCAATATCATTGGCCGATGAACATCTTGACCTGCACTACGGTGAAATGAAACCGATGGTATTGAGCATGGTTCCGTCGGGTCGTCAGATTACCGATGCAGACATCGAGTGGAGTACGACAAATGCCGATGTGGCTGTTGTCGCGAATGGATATCTGACAGCAGTGGGAAACGGCAGTTGTGAGATAACAGCCAGCTCCGGAGGTTATGAGGCTAAGATGACCGTTACGGTGACCCTGCCAGTGCCTGAGCCTGTTGACCTGGGACTCAGCGTCAAGTGGGCATCGGCCAATCTGGGGGCATCGGACCAGAAAGAGCCGGGCGCCTTTTTTGCATGGGGAGAGACAAGCCCCAAGGCCGGATATTACTCGGGCAAGAACTATAAATTCGGACAGTATTCAAATGAGTGGACCAAGTACAATATGGGTGGTGACTACATCTTTATCGGTAATTATCCGATGCCTGATTATAAAGAGACGCTGGATGCCGAGGATGATGCAGCAGCTGTCCTGCTCGGTGACGGCTGGCGCATGCCTACGGCCGATGAGCTTTGGGAGCTGAGGACCAAATGTACCTGGACAAAAGTTCAGGATACACTTAATATAGACAAGTATGGTTACATGACTTTAAAATTCCACGGATATATAATTACCAGCAATGTTCCCGGATATGAGGGACGGAGCATTTTTCTGCCGGCAGCCGGTCGTATGTCAGATTTTCATTATCCTTCTTCTGTAGATTCTGAATGGGCCCCGGAAGTATGTTACTGGACATCAACTATGGAGCAGAGCCTTGGTAATACAAACCGTTTTACCGGTTGTAGTATTAGGCCGGTAAAGGATGAGTCGGGGACAGAACGCGTGAAACCGGAACCGGAGCCCATAAAACCTCTTGCACATAATGCTCAGGTGGACCTGGGATTGAGCGTGCTATGGGCTGACTGCAATGTAGGTGCTGAGAATCCTTGGGAGCGCGGAGCACGTATAGCCTGGGGTGAAACCACTGCAAAAACCTACTATTCGCTCTACAACTATAAGCATGCAAAAGCTTTTGTTGATGCAAGGAAATGGAAGTTCTCAAAATATACCTTGAACGTCAATTTAGACAACAATTCATATATTGACAATAAGACCTGTCTGGATATTGAGGATGATGCCGCCCATGTTAACTGGGGAGGAGACTGGCGTATGCCCACCACGGAGGAGTGTATGGAACTGTTTGAAAAATGTGAGTGGAAAGAGACGACAGAAAACGGTGTTAAAGGCTATAGGGTTACCAGTAAGGTTCACGGATATACGTCAAACTCCATATTCCTTCCTTGCACATCAGTTTTTGTGCTGCTATTTGACGATGGTAATTATTATGACACAGGTTGTTATATGACCTCTGAATTGGGTGAGTTCACGACCGAATGTATGGCATTGTATTTTGATCCGATCGATTCCGGAGGTTCCGATGATGAAAGGACTTATTACAAACCAAGGAAAGATAAGGATGGTGATTTGTGGTCAAAGATTCGGATAGGTTCAATCAACAGGACTAAAGGCGCCTTTATCCGTCCGGTCTGCACGCGTTAACGAGTAATTATCTATCCAACCAAAAAAAAGAGAACAGCCTGTATTCTGTTTTTGTTTTTTCTTACCTTTGAAAGATATTTAAAACAGGAGAACTATGCTGTTGTCTTCAAATGGTATTGCAGTGACATCGTTCGCTGCCCCCGAGGTATGGAGCGCCCTCGTTCAGGTGTTTATCATTGCGCTGGCTGTGCTGGCAGGTAACATATTGCGCCGCAAGGTAAAGATACTCCGCCGCAGCCTCATTCCATCGGCCCTGTTGGGTGGTTTGATTATCTTGTTGCTCAAGATGTGGGCCGATTTCAACGGAATTATTGACAAGCGTTTCATGGAGACGGTAACCTATCATGCACTTGCATTAGGTTTCATAGCAATGTCGCTGCGTCCATCGAAGGAGACCGACAGGGCCAACACCCGCACGGTTATAGATACCGGTACTCTGACAATAGCAACCTATATCATTCAGGGTATATTCGGTCTGCTCATAACTATTCCTATGTTCCTTTGGTGGCGTAACCCGGCTGCCGGAAATGATATATTCTACTCCGGTGGTTTGTTGCTCCCCATGGGTTACGGACAGGGACCAGGTCAGGCTCTTAACTTTGGTACCATCTATCAGCTGGGTGCAGCTGATCAGGGAATCAGTTTCCACGGAATAGACTTCGGCCTTTCAATCGCAGCCATAGGTTTCCTGGTAGGTAGTGTTGTAGGTGTGGTTTATATGAATATCCTTAACCGCAAAAAGAAACTTACCATTCATGAGAATATCACGGAGAGCAAGCATACCCTTAAAGACTACGAGCAGGAGAATGAGTTGCCGCACTCAGAGTCAGTTGACAAGCTGACCATCGTGGTTAGCATCGTGCTGCTCACCTACTTCCTGGTTTGGCTGCTTATGTCGGGCATCAACAGCCTTGATCTGGGCAACTTTGGCGAGAAGACACTCAAGCCTCTGGTTTACGGATTCAACTTCTTCTGGGGTATCCTGTTCGGCTCACTTGTCAAGATCATTATCCGCGGCCTGCGCAAGAAGGGCTGGATGACCCGCGAATATCTGAATGAGTTCCTTCTGAACCGTGTGAGCGGTATAAGTTTTGACATAATGATTGTGGCCGGAACCGCCGCTATCAGCTTTGAGAACCTCAGAGCCATCTGGCTGCCGCTTACCCTGGTCTGCATATTCGGTGCCGTAGCAACATTCCTGTATGTGAGATGGGTGTCATTCCGCATCTATCCCGATTACAAATACGAGGGTTTCTTCTCAATGTTCGGAATGCTTACAGGTACCGCCAGCAACGGTATGATCCTGCTGCGTGAGATTGATCCCCGATATCAGACTCCTGCCGCAAACAACCTTGTACTGCAGAACATCCCGGCCATGATAATGGGATTCCCGGTATTGCTGCTGCTTGGTTTTGCTCCCAAGAGCCTCAACGCAACACTGATCACCCTTGGAGTTCTGGCAACCTTGTTCCTGGTTGCAACCTTGTTCCTGTTCCGTAAACGCAAAAAATAATGGCGCAGAACAAGTCCGATGAGACTCCCATGATGAGGCAGTTTTACAGCCTCAAAGAGAAACATCCTGATGCCGTGCTCCTGTTCCGATGCGGTGACTTTTACGAGACATACGCACAGGACGCAGTTGAAGCCAGCCAGATTCTTGGCATAACCCTGACCCGCCGTAATAACGGCAAGAACGGGGCTATGGCACTTGAGATGGCGGGATTTCCTCATCATGCACTTGACGCCTATCTGCCTAAACTGATTCGTGCAGGCCGCCGTGTGGCCATATGCGACCAGCTGGAGGACCCCAAACTGACCAAGACTCTCGTCAAGCGAGGTATAACCGAGTTGGTTACCCCCGGTGTTGCCATGAGTGACAACGTACTGCAGAACAAGGAGAACAACTTCCTTGCCGCAGTACATTTTGGCAAGGGAGCTTGGGGACTTTCTTTTCTTGATATATCTACCGGTGAGTACCTCATTGCAGAGGGCCCGGCTGACCATATAGACAAACTGCTTGCCAACTTTGCCCCTAAGGAGGTGCTCATAGAGCGTGGCTGCCGCCAGCAGTTCGGCCAGTCATTCGGTACCCGATACTGTCTGCGTGAACTGGATGATTGGGTCTTTACCGATGAGTTTGCCCGCGAGCAGCTTAACCGTCATTTCAAGGTTCGTAACCTTAAGGGATTCGGAGTTGACCATTTGCGTAACGGTAAGGTTGCAGCAGGTGCCATTCTTGAATATCTGGCAGAGACCCTGCACAACAACATAAGTCACATAACGTCAATCCGCATGATTGACGAGGAGCGTTACGTGCGCCTGGACAAGTTTACCGTACGCAACCTGGAGCTGATTTCGGCCAACAGTGAGGACGGCACATCGCTGCTTGATGTGATTGACCGCACCTGCTCTCCCATGGGAGCGCGTCTGCTGCGCCGTTGGATGCTCTTCCCGCTTAAGGATACATCGGCCATAAACCGCCGTCTGGATGTGGTGGACCATCTGTTCCGATATCCCGATACAGGCGATGCTCTGACTGAATCGTTGCAGCGCATGGGTGATGTGGAGCGCCTCATCTCCAAGGCTGCAGTATGCCGCATAAACCCGCGTGAGGTACTCAGTCTGGGGCAGGCTCTCAAGCTGATGGAGCCCATCAAGATGATCTGCACCGGATCAGAGAACACCCAGTTGCAGGAGATAGGCGCAGGTATTGACCTGTGCACTGAACTGCGTGAGGAAATTCTGCGTACCCTGCGGCCCGATACTCCTATGCTGGTAAGCAAGGGCGGCGTGATAGCCGAGGGCGTAAATGCCGAGCTTGATGAGCTGCGCAGCATTGCCTACAGCGGCAAGGATTATCTTATGCAGATTCAGCAGCGTGAGGCTGAGATTACGGGTATTTCCAGTCTGAAGATTGCCTACAACAACGTATTCGGTTATTACCTTGAGGTGCGCAACACCTTCAAGGACAAGGTACCCGAGACCTGGATTCGCAAGCAGACTCTGATTAATGCCGAGCGTTACATCACCCCTGAGCTCAAGGAGTATGAGGAGAAGATCCTTGGAGCTGAGGATAAGATACTGGCTCTTGAGACCCAACTGTTTGGTGAGTTGGCACAGTCTATCCTCAAATACGTGCCTGCCATACAGAACAATGCCGTTCTGATAAGCCAGTTGGACTGCCTGCTCTCATACGCCAAGGTGGCCCGTGAGCGCAAGTATGTGCGTCCTGTGGTGGATGAAAGCAACATTATAGATATCCATGAAGGCCGTCATCCGGTAATTGAGACCCAGATGGCACCTGGCGACAGTTACATTTCAAACAACGTCCTTATAGACAGCGACAGCCAGCAGATACTCATCATAACCGGTCCCAATATGGCCGGTAAATCCGCTCTTTTGCGTCAGACCGCACTCATCACGCTGATGGCCCAGATGGGTTGCTATGTGCCAGCCGAGAGCGCACGCATAGGAATGGTGGACCGCATCTTCACCCGCGTGGGTGCCAGCGATAACATATCGGCCGGAGAATCTACCTTTATGGTCGAGATGACCGAGGCTGCCAGCATCCTGAATAATCTCACTCCCCGCAGCCTGGTGCTGTTTGATGAGCTTGGCCGCGGTACCTCCACGTATGATGGCATATCCATTGCATGGGCTATCGTTGAATATATCCACGAGCACCCATCGGCCCACGCCCGCACGCTTTTTGCCACTCACTATCATGAGCTTAATGAGATGGCCAAGTCGTTCAGTCGCATACGCAATTACAACGTATCGGTGCGTGAGGTTGACGGTAAGGTACTCTTCCTGCGCAAGCTGGTACCGGGGGGCTCTGAGCACTCATTCGGTATACATGTGGCCGAGATGGCCGGCATGCCGCGCAGTATAGTCAAACGTGCAGGTGCCATTCTGAGTGAGATGGAAGAGAGCGGAAGCGGCAAGAGCATATCACGTCCCAGCGTAGAGACTGCCCAGCAACGTGAAGGCATGCAGATGAGTTTCTTCCAGTTGGATGATCCTGTGCTGTGTCAGATACGTGACCAGCTGCTCTCAATCGATGTCAACAACCTGACACCCATCGAGGCGCTTAACAAACTCAACGACATCAAGAAGATCCTGAAAGGATGACCCAATAGGGACAGTCCCCCTGTGCCATTTCTGAAAAATGGCACAGGGGGACTGTCCCTATTGGGTCATTTTTTGCGGGAGCGGAGCATCAGCCAGATTCCTGCGGCGATGAAGGGTATGCTAAGAAGCTGGCCCATATCGAGAGCCATGCTCTGCTCAAAATCCACCTGAACCTCTTTGCAGAACTCAATGAAGAAGCGGAAGGTAAAGATAGTGGCTATGCAGAATCCAAAGTAGAATCCCGAGCCAACCTTTTCCTTGTGCTTGCGGTAGATAAGCAGGATTGCGATAAAGATTATGATGTAGGCGATTGCCTCATAGAGCTGTGCGGGATGACGTGCAAAATCCTCGCCGTTCTGAACAAATATGAAACCCCAGTCACTGCCGGTGGCCTTTCCCACAATCTCAGAGTTCATAAGGTTACCCAGGCGGATGCAGGCTGCTGTGAGCGGAGTAGCTACGCAGACCATATCGATACACTCCAGCAGCTTTACCTTGTATTTGCGGCAGTAGAGCCACATTCCTATGAAAATGCCTATTGTACCGCCGTGGCTGGCCAGTCCGCTGTATCCGACCATTTTGACGCCGCCCTGAGGCATGAAGCGTATTGGCAGCAGCATCTCGATGAAGTGCTTTCCGCTGGAGAGATAATAATCGGGCTCGTAGAACAGGCAGTGACCCAGACGGGCGCCGATAAGGATTCCCAGGAAGCAGTAGATGAAAAGGGGTTCAAAAACCTCGGGTTTGATCTTGCGGTCGTTGTAGAACTTCTTGACAAGCAGATAAGCCGCCACAAGACCTACCAGCCACATGAGTGAATAGTACCTGATAGGCAATCCCAGAATACGGCAAAGCTGGGTATCAGGATTCCATACTACTGCAAGAAAGTTCTCCATCGTTGCTATGTTTTATACGTTGAAACGGAAGTGCATTATATCACCGTCCTCAACCACGTAGTCCTTACCTTCCACATAGAGTTTGCCGGCATCGCGTACGGCAGCCTCGGAGCCCAGTTCCACGTAGTCTTTATACTTGATAACCTCGGCGCGGATAAAGCCTTTCTCAAAGTCGGTATGGATTACACCTGCGCATTGAGGAGCCTTCCATCCCTTGCGGTATGTCCAGGCCTTTACTTCCATCGGTCCGGCGGTTATGAATGTCTCCAGGTTGAGCAGACTGAAAGCCGATTTTACCAGACGGTTTACGCCCGATTCCTCCAGACCTAGCTCCTCAAGGAACATCTGGCGGTCCTCATAGCTCTCCAGTTCGGCAATCTCACTCTCGGTCTTGGCGGCAATAACCAGCAGTTGTGCGTTCTCGTCCTTGATGGCCTCGCGCACCTGCTCAACGTATGCGTTGCCGGTCTTTACGCTGCCTTCATCCACGTTGCATACATAAAGTACAGGCTTGGAGGTAAGCAGGAAGAGATCGTGTGCAATCTTTTCCTCATCCTTGGAGTCAAAGGTCACGGTGCGGGCCGATTTGCCCTGCAGCAGAACATCGCGGTAGGCATTGAGTACATCGCATACTATCTTGGCCTGCTTGTCTCCTACGGCAGCCTGCTTGGCTACTTTTTGGAGGCGCTGGTCTATGGTCTCAAGATCCTTGATCTGAAGTTCTGTGTCGATAATCTCCTTATCGCGTACGGGATTGACCGTTCCGTCGACATGGGTTACGTTTTCATCGTCAAAGCAGCGGAGCACATGTATAATGGCATCACACTCACGGATGTTGCCCAGGAACTTGTTTCCCAGACCCTCACCCTTGCTGGCTCCCTTTACCAGTCCGGCAATATCGACAATCTCGACGGTAGCGGGAACTATTCGGCCCGGATGAACCAGCTCTGCCAGTTTGGTCAGGCGCTCATCTGGAACGGTGATGGTTCCTACATTGGGTTCAATTGTGCAGAAAGGAAAGTTTGCTGCCTGTGCCTTGGCACTTGACAGACAGTTGAAAAGTGTGGATTTTCCTACGTTGGGCAGACCCACTATGCCGCATTGCAATGACATTTATCGTTGTTTTTTGAAATCTCCCGCAAAGATAGGAAAAATGGCACAAAGGGGACTGTCCCTAATGTGTCATTTTACAGCATATCGTTGTCAATCATCCAGATGATTTCCTCAACCATGGCGTCTTCATCGTCATGTTCGGGATCATACTCCTTCTTGAGCGATGCGCCGAAAAGGGCGGCGAAAGTCTGGTAGAATTTGGCCTTAAAACCTCCTATGAATGCTTTGATCAGGTCATAGCTGGTTTGGTTACACTCGCGGTCTATGAGTTTTATCAGGAGTTTGCCCTGCGCCAGGGTACATCTTCGCATAATAGGGTAATACTGATCCCAAACACCCTTCTCGACGGTTTCCAGATGCTCTTCGCGAGCCTCGTCATCGGGCAACGTCTGCAGATAAAGGTATGTCTCCACAAGTATTGCCTTAACCTCAAGGGCGATAGGGTACATCTTCTGTACGTTGCGGGTCAGTTTGTCATATTTACGCTGCTTGCGGGCGGTGGGGAATTCACGTCTTCCGTAGATTGTTACCTCCATCAGTTCAAAGGTGGGAACCGTGTCGCCGTCTATGATGGTGGCCAATGCCACAAGCACGCGTTTCTGCTTGTCGTCATCATCGGACCCGGCGCAAAAGGCAGGAATGCACATCACCAAGGCAAGTAGGATTATGGCGAAACGTTTCATATGTGCAAAATTATCAAATCCAATCAAAATGACCTATTTTTGTGAAGGTCCTTTTGGAAAACATCTCTAATACTATTATACGATGAAAACAAGATTGTTAATCTCCTGGTTTGCGGTGCTGTCCATATGGGTGACAGCGGTTTATCCCCAGAATACAGGAACAGACGGATGGGAGAGCGTGCTGGAAACGCTTCTGTCCGATGAAGATCTCTCCCAGGATGCTCTTGAGGAGCTGACTATGGTGTATGAATCTCTGCATGAGATGCCGCTCAATATCAACACTGCGACAAGAGAGGATCTGTCAGTTCTGCCTTTCCTTACTGAAAAGCAGATAGAGGATATCCATGCCTATATCTTTATGCACGGTCCTATGCTTACATTGGGCGAGTTGCAGCTTACGGGCAGTCTGGATTTCAACACCCGGCAGTTGCTCCGATGGTTTGTTTATGCCGGCGATGGCGCGCCGGAGAAGGAGAACCTGAGGCTGGAGGATATCCTCCGGTACGGACGCAATGAGATTGTGGTCCGAGCGGACATACCTCTCTATACAAGGGATGGTTTCAGGTATCACTCTCCCGAAGAACTGGAGCGTTATCCCAACAGGGCATTCTTGGGAGGAAGGTTGTCACATAATATACGTTACTCTTTCAACTGGCATAACAGGATAAGGTTCGGTATAACCGCCGATAAGGATGCTGGTGAGCGGGGTTATGATTTCTGGTCACCTTATCTTTATCTCAAGGATATGGGTGTGATGAGAGAGTTTGTACTGGGCAATTTCAAGGCGCAGTTCGGATATGGCTTGCTGTTTGGTGGAGGTTTCAGTGTGGGCAAGAGCATGGCTTTGTCTTCAATGAGCCGTCAGACCCAGGGGCTCAAACCTCATGCCTCAAATCAGGAATATGGTTTTTTCAGAGGGGCAGGTGTGGCTATGGGATGCTCTCATACAACCTTTACGCTGTTGGCAGCTTCAACGCCGCTGGATGCTACCATAAAAGGTGACACGCTTATAAGTTCATTCAAGGAGGACGGATATCACCGTACACAGTTGGAGTGGTCCAGAAAGAATAATGTGACGCTCCGGACATTTGCTGCCAATATACGTTACGGGTATCGGGGCTTAAGGGTGGGAGCTACCGGATTGGCGGAGAGACTCTCTCTGCCTTATAAGGGACGCGACAGTTTTATGGGTGGCTCTGTAGACTGCAGTCTGAACCGTGCCCGTTATGGCTTTCTGGCCGAATTGTCCATGTCAAACGGGAAGCCTGCATTGCTAGCATCACAAAGATTCAGGGTAAGCAGTGAATGTGCATTGTCTATGGTGCTGCGTCATTACGATCCGGAGTATTCGGTCCTTCATTGCAATGCCATGGCGGAGGGTAGTGTCCAAAATGAGACAGGATTGCTTATGGGATTTTCTAAGAGTGGACGTAAACTCAAACTGGACGGCTATGCGGATTTTTTCATCCATCCTGAACCGGTATACGGTGCATCGGACAGAAGCAACGGAATGGATTTGCGGTTGGAATCAGACTGGCAGGTTGGGCGCAGGGATGCGTTGTTCGCCACAGCGCGTTTCAAGGCAAAACAGAAGGACTGCAAATATACCCGTCAGCTGGAGTACTGCCTTACAGGTCGCTACCGATTACGCTGGACTCATGACTGCCGGTCTGGAGCCATGATCAGTACACAACTCTTTTATACCCGGTACGATTTTATAGCTGAACCTGTCTCCAACGGTTATGCGCTCACCGGCAGTTACAGCCGTAACCTGCTCAAGGGAAAGCTGGACCTGAGTATCGCTGCGGCAGCGTTCCTGACCGAGAGTTACGACTGCCGGATATCGGTCTATGAGAGTGGGCTGAGGTATTCATATAATTTCATAAGTCTGTACGGTAAGGGTGGACATCTGGCGGCAACCGTCAGGTACAGGATAACCTCCGACATGCAGCTGAACCTGAAAACGGGCGGGACATACTATCTGGACCGCGATGAGATAAGCTCGGCACAGCAGCGCATAGACTCCTGTCATAAAGAGGATATATCGGTACAATTCATAGCAAAGTTCTGACAGAAAAAGCGTACTTTTGCCGAACATAATAAACGAAGTCAAGGAAACATGTCAACCGTCTTATACAGCTCACCTATATTCGGACCGGTACACAGCCGTCGTCTGGGCGTATCGTTGGGTATCAATCTGATGCCTGCCGACGGTAAGATATGCACCTTTGACTGCATCTACTGCGAATGTGGCCGCAACTGTGAGCACCATCCTCATCATCACCGTCCTACCAGGGCAGAGGTGTATGAGGCATTGAGAGCTACTCTTTCCAAGATGAAGGCCGAAGGGCCGGAGCCCAATGTTTTGACCTTTGCAGGTAACGGCGAGCCCACTGCAAATCCGGAGTTCCCGGAGATAGTAGATGATGTGCTGGCACTGCGTGACGAGTTCTTCCCCAATGCAAAGGTCAGTGTCCTGAGCAACGGAACCCGTGTAACAGATCCGGCTATCTTCAAGGCACTGCTCAAACTTGACAACAATATTCAGAAACTGGATACAGTTGACCTTGAGTATATCAGGCTGATAGATAATCCGGTGGGACATTATGACCTGGATGCCATAATCAAAGCCTTGTGTGATTTCAAGGGTCATGTAATAATACAGACTATGTTCCTGACGGGAACACTTGATGGCCGTGACATGGACAATACCTCAAGCAGATATGTTCTGCCGTGGATTGAGACTCTTAAGAGGATAGCGCCCAGTCAGGTAATGATATACACTATAGACCGTGAGACTCCGGTATCAACATTGCGCAAGGCAAGCCATGAGGCTCTTGACCGTATTGCTGCAATGCTCAGGGAGAACGGTTTGGAAACATCGGTATCATATTGAAATGAATAGGATAAGGACTATTATTCTTACGCTGTTTATTGCAGTATCACTACCAGCTGCAAGTATAGATCTGGATTCGCTCACGGAATCCATAGATCAGATCATATATGAGGAGTTGCCCGAGGGTACTGACATTGCCCTGATGGTATATGACCTGACAAATGATACTACCATCTACGCTTATCGTGAAAAGATAATGTGTCGCCCGGCATCGGTACAGAAGGTAATAACTTCAGTTACGGCATTGTCTTCGCTGGGCGCAGGCTATAAGTTCAACACCAGACTCAGGACTCAGGGAAGCATAGGTAAGGATAGTGTACTGAACGGAAACCTCTATCTTGTGGGTGGACTGGATCCTGCATTCAACGAACGTGAGTTGCGCAGTATGGTGAGTGACCTCAAGAAGGCGGGCGTCAACAGGATAAACGGTACGCTTTATGCCGATGTCTCCATTATGGACACCATGTATTGGGCTACAGGGTGGTGCTGGGACGATGCTCCTGCCAGTTTCCAGCCGTATATATCGCCTCTTATGGTTCATCAAGGTTTTGTAGGTATAGAGGTCAAGCCCACGGTTACAGGACAGGCTCCCGAGGTGAACATATACCCTGCCAATAACTACATCAAGGTCGTCAACAAATCCATAACACGAAATGACTCGTTAGGTCCGCTCACGATTACCCGTGACTGGATGAACAATGACAATACCATCGTGGTTGAAGGCAACTGCAAGCGTCGTCAGTCAACGGACCTGAGTGTCGTGGGTTCTGCCGATTTTACCTTCGCCCTGTTCAGGCAGTATCTTGATGAAGCAGGCATCAGTTACGGTAAATATGATTGGGGAAACTGCCCGGTCATGGCTCGTGATATATCTGTTGTGTCACATGACCTGCCTTCGGTGATCAAGGAGGCACTTAAAGAGAGCAACAATCTGTTTGCCGAGGCTATGTTCCTTCAGACTGGACGTATCCAGTATCCCAAGGGTATCAGGTTCAAGGATGCATCCAAGTTCCTGCAGAACTTCGTAGAGCGTAAGTTCGGTATGTTCTCGGCATCGTTCAACATAGTTGACGGCAGCGGATTATCCATGTACGATATGTGTTCTCCGCAGTTTATGGTTGATATGCTGTCGCTCATTTACAAGGATCGTGAGTTATATACCATAATGTACAAGAGCCTTCCCATATCGGGGGTGGACGGTACGCTCAAGTCAAGGCTTAACGGCAAGACAACACTGAACAAGGTACACGCCAAGACAGGTTCGGTTACCGGATCCTGTACTTTAGCAGGTTATATCCATACCGCCGACGGTCGTGACCTGGCATTCTGTATAATGAATGAGGGCGCCATCAAGATGGTACCCTCAAGAAATGTCCAGGACAAGATTTGTACCGTCCTGTGTGAGTTTGGCCTTTAGTCTATAACTGCTTGAAAGCGTATCCCTGTTCCTTAAGCCATTCGATTGCTTTGGGTAATGCGTAGTGCAGGTTCTTCTCACTGCGCAGGGAGTCGTGGAATACTATTATCGAGCCGTTGCGGGTATACTTCTTAACAATCTCCAGAACTTTTTCCGGCTTGAGTTTTTCGTTGTAGTCACGTGTTATGACATCATAGAAAATGATATCGTAATCACCTTTCATATAACGGTATGTCCATCGGCGCAATACTCCGTGAGGAGGACGGAACAGATGCGTTGATATGTATCCGTCACACTTCTTCACGTTGTCAATGTAATCATGGTTGCGCATGCGCATTCCGCGTACGTGATTGAAGGTGTGGTTACCTATGTGATGTCCGCGCTCCACCACCATCTTGTAAATGTCCGGGTGTTTACGCACGTTGTCTCCCACCACAAAGAAGGTGGCTTTAATCCCGTATTGGTCCAATATATCAAGGACCCACGGGGTGACCTCCGGTATGGGACCGTCATCAAAGGTAAGATATACCGAATGCTCTTCCGGATTTTTCCGGAAGATGCCTTTCGGGTATATCTTGCTTAGAATTGCTGTTGGCTGTTCAAGTAACATTATCAGTTAACCCGACGTTCAAATTCATCGCACATATTCTGCCACTCAGCATATAACTCTTCATACTGAGCCTTATCCACACATTGTTCCAGTAACGGGAATACGTATGAGTACTGTATGGATGCAGCATCCGTAAAGTCTTTCCCGGAACGCTTGAGATTGCGGTTGTTCATGCTCAGATACCACCTCATCTGCTGGTAACAGTTATCGGTAGTTTCGAGTAAGATCTTGGTTGCTCTGTCTTTTCTGCCAAGTACAAGATAGAGGTTTGCTATCTCGGAGCTGGAACCGTAGATGGGGTCGTTGATAGGAAGAACCTCATCACAGATTCCGGCACTGACTGATTCCAGAACGTTCAGGGCCTTGTCTTTCTGACCGCTGTTATAGAGTTCGATGGCAAGCTGTGCCACAAGTCTGCGCTGTGACTGACACATTCTGCGGTTGGTCTCATCCAGATATACACCGGGTTTATCCAATCCTCCGTATTTGAAATTCAGCAGATTGTCATACATCTTGTCAGCATCAACAGCACCGGTACGGCCGCTGGCTCCTGTCGCAGCTTTCCAGTCAAAAGGAGTGATCCTGTATGCCAGACCTTCAAGCAGGAAGTAGTTGCCCAGACCAAGGTAACTGCTGTTGGGAACAGTAGTTGCTATAAAGAGAGGTCTCTCCCAGTTGCAATGAGCAATCAGGTCAAGCATCATGATCTCATTCTTCATCAGAGTGCTCTTTCCTTTGAGTGAGATTATCATGCGATCAGGCATGTTGGCTTTTGTCTCCTCATCGGTTGCTCCTATGTATTTGTCCGGAATCTTCATGCCTGAACGCAGAACGGCATCCTTGTCTATCTTAAGCCAGATAGTATCGGTAGGAATCATGTGATGCTGCTTGATCCAGTAATCCAGAACATTATTGAGTTCGAATGACCTGTCGACAGCCTCCTTACTGTTGTTCTTGAGCAGGACCTCCTTGTCTTTAGGATTGATTGTTACATAATCATTGGTACCTGTCTCATAATCGATTCTTTCAAAAGAGATGGGCAGAGCAGGTGAATCGTAAGCGGGACGTTTCATCTGGTCTATGTACCAATCGGTCATAAGATAGCTCAGATTGCAGCAGCGTGCATCGGTACGGAAACCTTCGGTCTCAAAGTTATACCAGAGGGGGAATGTATCGTTATCACCATTTGTAAAGATGATGGGATTTCCCTTCTCAGGCAGGGTCATCAGATAGTTCTGACCGAAATCGCGGCATGCATATCGTCCGCTGCGGTCGTGGTCATCCCAAGTTTGGCCAACCATCTGGATGGGAACCAAAAGGCACATTACTGCAGCTATTACAGGTGCTGCCTTCTTGCCGGCAACCTTGCCCAGCCAGTCTGCGATGGCGGCAACGCCAAGTCCAATCCATATGGCAAAAGCATAGAACGAACCGGCATAAGCGTAGTCACGTTCACGTGGCTGCAAAGGAGTCTGGTTAAGATAGACTACAATAGCCAGACCGGTCATGAAGAAGAGCGCCAGGACAACGATGAACTGGTGTGTTCCCTCGCGACCCTTTCCAATCTGCCAGAACAAGCCCAGCAAGCCCAGAATGAGCGGCAGGCAGTAGAACACGTTGTGTCCCTTTCCGGTCAGGGATTCCGGTAGCAGCTTGTTGTCACCGCCTATCAGCATCTTGTCTATAAAGTTGAATCCTGTTACCCAGTTGCCGTTTTCCACCTCGCCATAGCGGTTCTGGATATCATTCTGACGGCCGACGAAGTTCCACATAAAGTATCTCCAGTACATGAAATTGACCTGGTATCTGAGGAAGAACTTGAGGTTCTCTGCCTGTGTAGGAGTGGTGACCTTAATATTGTTTCCGCGCTGGTTATAGGTAACAGTACGGCCTTTAATGCCTCCACACCATGAATTGTATTCAGCAACGTGTTCAGGGTCCCTGCTGTACATGCGGGGGAACAGCATGTTCTGGGCGTATACGTACTCGCGTTTTTCGTCCATTACATAGTAGCTGTCCTTTTCGGACTTGTTGGCCTTCTCCTTACGTCCGTATGACTTGCCCGTAATCTTACTTACGGGAGAGTAGTAGCTGTAGCCCTTCTCTTTAATCACCTCGTATACGATCTCTGAACTGTAAGCCTGTCCGTAAAGCAGGGGCCTGGAGCCGTATTGTTCACGGGCAAGATATTCTCCCAGTGAGAAAATATCTTCAGGTGAATCCTGATCCATGGGCGGATTGGCAGTAGAACGTATTACGATGACGGCGTATGATGAATAGCCGATGGTAAGCATCATCACGCAAAGCATGATGGTATTGAGTATGTTTGCCGATGGCTTTATGTTCTCGGGAATGCCGTTTGCAAAGAGATAGACGGCACCGGCAGCAAGAATTACTATTCCTAGGATGATACCTCCGGCGGTATGACCGTAGAAAGGTATACCGGCAAATGCGACTGTCAGCAGGAATGAGAGATACATCAAATGCTTGCGGTCGCCGCGCTGTGTCTCGTATGCTCCCCAAACCAGGATTGCTACAAGCAGGATGATATAGATGATCAGACCTGTGTTGAAAGGCAGACCCAGTCCGTTTACGAACAGGAGCTCAAACCATCCGCCCACCTTCACGATACCGGGAACTATTCCGTACAGGACAGCGGCTATGATGACACCCGAGAGGCAGAATGCAATGATACCGCCTTTCCAAGTGGGATTACTTGACTTCTTGAAATAATAAACCAGTACTATTGCAGTGATGCAAAGCAGGTTCAACAGGTGAACGCCTACTGATATACCAATCAGGTATGCAATGAGTACGAGCCAGCGTGCGCTGTGCGGCTGGTCTGCATTCTCCTCCCATTTCAGGATAAGCCAGAATGTAACTGCGGTGCAGAATGAAGAATATGCATAGACCTCACCTTCAACGGCGCTGAACCAGAATGTATCGGACCATGTATAAGCAAGCGCACCCACAATACCTGCACCGAAGATGGTTATCATCTGCCACATGTCGGGTTCTTTTGTACCTGCCACCAGTTTCTTTACAAGCATTGTTATGCTCCAGAACAGGAACAGTATGCAAAGCGCACTGAGCAGGGCCGACATAGTGTTGACCATCATGGCCACCTTGCTGGGATCATTTGTAAACTGTGAGAACAGGTTTGCTGTAAGCATGAAAATAGGTGCCCCAGGGGGATGTCCCACTTCCATCTTATAACCAGTGGTTATGAACTCAGGGCAATCCCAGAAGCTGGCAGTAGGCTCAATGGTCATACAGTATGTGACCGCTGCGACCGCAAATACCAGCCATCCGATGATGGTGTTCAGTCTTTTGTAATTCATCATTTCTATGAACTAAATGTCTGTTGAGAGCCTCAAAGATACTCCTTTAAAGGTTAAAGGCAGTCAATTGACAGTTATTTAATGTTATTCCAGGGGTTTGTCAAAGGTCTTGTCCTATATCCCTGCGGAAATATTTTTTCTCAAAATCAATAAGGCTTGCACCCTTGAATGAGAGTGCCAGAGCCTCGGCCTTGTCCTTTCCGTATGAGCTTACGGCTATTACGCGACCGCCTGCGGTAACCACGTTTCCGTCTGCATCGAAGGCTGTGCCTGCATGGAACACGACGCTGTCCTTGACTTTGTCTATTCCACTGATTACATACCCCTTGTCATAGTGCTGAGGATAGCCGCCTGACACCAGCATAACGCATACTGCTGAGCGGGGATCCTGCTCCAGAGTCTTGGTATCCAGATTACCGTCGGCCACACCCTTGAAAAGTTCTACTATGTCGCTCTTGAGACGGAGCATTACGCTCTCGGTCTCGGGATCACCCATTCGGCAGTTGTACTCTATTACCTTGGGATCACCGTCCACATTGATCAGACCAAAGAAGATGAAGCCTTTGTAAACCAGGCCTTCCTGGGCAAGACCCTCTACGGTAGGACGTATTATGCGGTCTTCGACCTTTTTCATCCACTCCTTGGTGGCAAACGGAACAGGTGATACTGAACCCATGCCGCCGGTGTTAAGGCCGGTGTCATGCTCGCCTATGCGCTTGTAGTCCTTTGCCTCGGGAAGTATCTTGTAGTGCTTGCCGTCAGTGAGCACAAAAACGGAGCACTCAATACCGCTCATGAATTCCTCAATCACCACACGTGACGACGCATTGCCGAACATTCCGCTCAGCATCTCCTTAAGCTCCTTCTTGGCCTCATCGAGAGTGGGCAGTATCAGCACGCCCTTACCTGCGCAAAGGCCATCGGCCTTAAGTACGTAAGGAGCCTTGAGTGTCTCCAGGAATTTGAGACCCTCTTCCAGATTCTCACCTGTGAATGTCTGATATGCGGCGGTAGGGATATTGTGGCGCTGCATGAAACGCTTGGCAAAATCCTTGCTGCCTTCCATCTGTGCGGCTTCCTTTGAGGGGCCGATGACCGGGACGGCCTTCAGTGCGGCGTCATTCTTGAAGTAGTCATATATACCGTTTACCAGCGGGTCCTCGGGACCTACTACGACCATATCGATCTTCTTTTCCAGAACAAAAGCCTTAATGGCGTCAAAGTCATTGGCTTTGATGGCTACGTTCTCACCTACGTTTGCGGTTCCTGCATTGCCCGGGGCAATGTAAAGTTTCTCAAGCTGTGGGCTTTGGGCAATCTTCCAGGCCAGAGCATGCTCGCGGCCTCCGCTTCCAAGTAACAGAATCTTCATTTCTTATTTTTTCTGAACGGTTTTTTCTCAGTTTTACGGAAAGGTCTGCTCCCTTCATCCTTACGGAAGGGTTTCTTTCCATCGGTCTTACGGAAAGGCTTGTCGGCCTTGCGGGCCTCTTCTCTTTCGGCCAGACGGGCCTTGTGGCGCAGAGTGCCGCTGCGACGGGTAGGCAGGTTATCCTTCTTGAGACGCTTGTCGCCTCCACGGAAATCATTATAGCGTCCGTCAAAGATTTCATATTTGCGCAACTCGCATGGAAGTGCTCCGTTAAAGAGAGGAATCTTTGCCGACGGCTTGAGTCCTATCTTGTCAAAACACTCGTAATGGTAGCTTATTATCCATGCTTCACCGCCTATCAGGGCGTGTTTGAGGCGCTCGCCTATCATCTCATAAAGGCCAAGCAGATTGTCCTCGACCAGACGCTCGCCGTAGGGCGGGTTGGTGATTATTACGGTACGCTCCTTTACCGGCTCAAAGTCCTTGAAGTCACGCTGCTCAAACTGGATTGTATCGAGCAGGCCTGCAGCCTTGGCATTGCGTTTGGCGGTCAGGATTGCCTTGGGATCCTTATCATATCCCTTAATGGTGTACTCAAATTCACGCTCGGCGGAGTCATCGTTATAGATCTCCTCAAACAGGTCGCGGTCAAAATCCTTCCATTTCTCAAATGCAAAGTGACTGCGGAAAAGCCCCGGCGCCATATTCCTGGCAATCAATGCGGCCTCAATTGGTATTGTACCTGATCCGCACATGGGGTCAACAAAATCGGACTTGCCGTCCCATCCTGACATAAGTATCATGCCTGCTGCCAGAACCTCGTTCAGAGGAGCTTCCATGGCCTCCTGACGGTAACCGCGCTTATGCAACGATTCGCCAGAGCTGTCAAGTGACAGGGAGCAGTCATCATGTGAGATATGGATGTGGAAGGTGAGGTCCGGATTGGCTACGCTCACGTTGGGGCGTTTGCCGTATTTGTCACGGAAATAGTCTGCAATGGCATCCTTTACCCTGTATGCCACAAATTTGGAATGGCGGAAATCCTCGCTGTAGACTACTGAATCAACGGCAAAACTGTCGCTCAGGTCCATATATTTTTCCCAGTCCACCTTACGGCAGATATCATATACTTCATCGGCACTGTCGGCCTTGAAATGAAGGAAAGGTTTGAGGATTCTGATTGCGGTACGCAGATGGAAGTTGGCCTTGTACATCAGGGCCTTGTCTCCTTTGAAGGACACCATTCGATTACCAATGGCCACCCCATTGGCTCCCAGATCAATAAGTTCTTTTGCAAGAATCTCTTCCAGCCCCTGGAAGGTCTTGGCTATCATTTCAAATTCTGTCATCGTCGGTGATGATGATTTCAAGGTGCGAAGTTACTATAATTCCAGCACTTTTTCATATCTTCACCGCGTCAATAGTTATAATAATTATGAAAAGAACCAGACTGTTAGCCTTATTGCCGATAATTATGTTCAGCCTGTCGGTTTCAGGACAGGGCGTGGAGAAGGTAAAAGACTCCAAGACTACATACAACAACATCATTGAGATGCTTCGCGGTGAACCAGGATTGGTTATAAATGGAACCGGCGATGGCGGAACGATGCCTTCTATGTATATTCGCGGAATAGGAACAAATTCAGATAAATTTCAGCCTCTTTTTGTGGTTGACGGACTCCGTACAGAAAACATCCTTTATTTACAGCCTGAGCAGGTTTATTCAATCACGGTGATAAAGGATGGAACATCCTCCATATACGGTGTGGAAGGCGCCAACGGTGTGATAGAAATCAAGACCAAAGCCGCGGAGGAAGCCAAAAAACTGCAGGCTCAGGAGAAAAAGGAACTGCGCAAGAAGGCCCGCAATGAGAGGAAAGCGCGCAAAAAGAAGGACATCGATCAGACAGAATCCTGAGAACGTGAATAAAAAAAGGTCGGATTTGATTTCCGACCTTTTTCTTTCATGCTTTGGGTTCAATTACATATTAACCGATACTTTCTTTCCGGTATAGGTTATGGTCTTGACTTCACTCTTATGACCGTCCTTGACCACTGTGATACGGAACTTACGCTCCTGAATCATACCGTCGTATGAGCCCTGACGGGCACCGATGGTGAGCTGACGGGTCTTGTTGTTATAGGTAAAGTCAATCGTTGAGAAAGCACCGTTCTCATAATTGTAGTTGTCAAACTCATCCTCGTACAGGCAGAACTTGCCGTCGGCACCTGAGAAGACGCGGATTTCAAGGTCATCCCAAGGCTTCTCTGTAGAGTACTGTACATCGGGGCCGATTGGCAGGATGCTACCGGCTTTGACATAAAGCGGAATGCTCTTGATGGTGACGGAACGCTCTATCTCCTTTCCGCCCTCAAACATTTCCAGTGTTTCATAATCATACCAGCGTGCTCCGGCCGGCAGATAGACCTTGGTGGTTGTGGGAGCCAGGAAATCCACATTGCCTATTCCTGAACGGCTCTTGCTGACAGCTCTCTCCGGGGTATACTTAGCCTCGAGGACGGGGGCTACCAGAAGTGAACGACCGAACATAAACTCATTACCGATATTCCAGACGTTATGGTCATCCCTGAAGTCCATCATCAGGGCACGCTGGTAGGTACCGTTGTTGGCACTTACGTCATGTGCCAGTGAGTATATGTACGGGAGCAGCGTGTAGCGCATTTTGATGGCACCCAGCAGGGCGTCATATACGGGTTCACCAGCCTTTCCGTAGTAGTATATCTCACGCGGAACCTCCGTTCCGTGGCTGCGCATCATGGGGCAGAAAACTCCATATTGCATCCAGCGTACGTAGAGTTCCTGGAAGAGAGGATTCTTGGTTGCCGACTCGTCCATATAACTCTCATTGTAGCTGTTTGCAAAGAATCCGCCCAAATCGCTGTTGAAGTTGGGATTGCCGGTCAGAGCGAAGTTAAGACCTGCTGGAACCTGGTTACGCAGGCTGTTCCAGTTGGACTGTACATCGCCCGACCAGGTGTTGGATCCGTAACGCTGCTGGCCTGCAAATGCCGAGCGTGTAAGTATCAGCACGCGTTTGTCGTTTCCGTTCTCTGCGGCACGCTGGTTGTCATAGACACCACCTACAGCCATAAGCGGATAGGCATTACGAACCCTGCGGAATGTACCCATAGCGGTAGGCAGATCCAGGTCTGACTCCTTGAAATCGTGATGATCCGGTTCTGTCGAATCCATCCACCAGCCGTCAATGTCCAGATTATAGAGACGGGTCAGATGATTCCAATATATGTCACGAGCCTCCTTGCTGTAGGGGTCATATGGACGTACGCCCGACGGATAGTCCATTCTGGGCGGCCAATCGCCAAGACCGCTCTGGGGCCATGTCTGGAAATCCAGAAGCAGACCTTTAGGCTGTAGCTCACGGAATTGTTTGGTCATGGGGCCGAATGATGACCAGATGGAGATCATCAGTTTGGCATTCTGGTCATGGATATGTTTGATCCAGCGCTCAGGGTTGCGGAAATCGTCACTGTTAAACTCCATGGCATTCCACAGGTAGTTGTTGCCCCAATACTGCCAGTCCTGTATCATGCAGTCAATGGGTACTCCGTCGGTACGGTAGTGGTCAAGCACCTGTGTGAGCTCCTGTGATGTCTTATAGCGTTCGCGGCTCTGCATGAATCCGTAGCTCCACAGAGGCAGCATGGGAACAGTTCCCGTAAGCTGACGTATACCGGCAATCACGCCGTCGGCATTGCCGCCCCAAATGAAATAGTAGTCAATGCAGCCTCCGTTCTCGGAATTGAACTGGAAACTGTTTTCATCGGCAATGAATGTGGTGGGAGAGTAGTTGTCCCAGAATACACCGTAGCCCTTTATGGACTGTATGATGTTGCAGTAGTCATCGGTATTGCTCTGGATCATGCGGCGGTTAGTACCTGTCATATCCATCTTACCTTCCTGCAAAATACCAAGTCCGTAGATGGGCTCATCCTCATCAAGACTGAAGGTCTGTTTTGCATCGGCATCCGCATAAGATGGCTTGGCCTGGGTGGGAGTGCCTATGCTTGATGCGAGCTCCTGCAGCAGTACGTTGCCTTTCTTGTCTTTGATGGTTATGCTGTTATCATAAACGTGTACGGCCAACTGGTCTGATTTGTAGACGTCAATTACCACGTTGTCAGAGAGTTTCTCCTTTGAGAGGGAAACCTTGACCTGCTCGGGTTTCATGATAACGGACAGGCTCTGTTTGGGGTCCGTGTTCTGAGTCGGAGCCTTGTAGATACGAACGATAGACGGTGTGTAGAATGTCACCTCTACACGGGTCTTCGGTGTTTGCGCGCTGCACAAACCGATCATGCCGGCCAGCGCAAGACAAAAGGTCAGTAATCTTTTCATTGTAGGTTTATTTTATGATCTGCTTTTATAAATACCGGTATACTGAAAGCCGAAACGGGAACATCAATGTATCTGCCTCCGCCATATACAATTTCAGCAGGCTCACCATTATTAACGGTGGAATTGGAGATATATACTGTTGACAGGTCTGTTCCAAACGGATCAAACAGTTGCCAACCCTCTTCATATTCCGGCAGATAAACACGCATCCGGGTTATGCCGGGTTCTGTAACGGGGCAGACCAGAAGCGATGGACCGAACATATATTCGGTCTGCTGCTTGAGGGCCTCCTCATCATCCGGGAAGTCAAAGACCAAAGGACGCATAAGAGTGTAATTCTCCTTGCTTACCTTTTCAGCGCATTCCAGAATATAAGGCTGGAGCTTGTAACGCAGGTCTGTCTGCAGGCGGAAGTTACGCTGTGTCTCCTCGGAATAGTTCCAGGGCTCGGTGCGGCTCATATAGCCGTGTACTCGCATGAACGGCAGATATACGGCCACCTGAATCCAGCGCATCATACGCTCCTGATAATCGGGATCGGTGTATTGGTTGCCGGGACGGAAGAATCCTCCTGCATCATATGTCCACCATGGCTGGCCGGTTGCCATAAGATTCAGACCGCCTGCAATCTGGCGGCGCAATGTCTCCCAGTCATTGCCGACATCACCGGACCAGTTGATGGCGCCGTAGCGTTGGATGCCGGTGAATCCGCTGCGGGTGAGAATCATCGGGTCACGGTCAGGCTGATCTTTCTTGAGCCCGTTGTAAACGGTTTCATTGACCTTGTTGGGATATGCATTACGGTAGAATTCACCGGAGATTGTTCCGCCTGCAACCATGCGGCCTTTAAGGTCATCGTTCTCAGGCTCGGTTGCATCCTGCCACCAGGCATCAATACCTGTGGGCAACAGCCTCTGGCTGAAGTTTTTCCAGTATGCTTTGGCTGCATCGGGATTAAAGAAATCTATCCAGTCAGTGCCTTCAATGTAATAGCCGGCGGCGTTCATCTCACGTCCCACCTCACTGTTCTTGTCTATCTTGGACCAGACAGAGAGCATCAGTTTCATATCCATACCGTGAAGTTCATCGGTCATAGCCTTGGGATCGGGGTACTTGTCCTCGTCAAACTGCATGGCATTCCAGCCGTACTTGCCCCACCACTGCCAGTCCTGAACTATCACGCTGGTCTGGTAGCCTTCATCCTTAAGACGGTGGGCGTTCTCAAGCAGTTCCTGCTGGCTGTCATAACGCTCGCGGCAGTGTATGTAACCGAATGCCCAGTCGGGCATCTTTGGAACCCGTCCGGTCAGGTTGCGGTAGGTGTTTATGATCTGGTCGGCATTACCTTCAAACACGGTGTAGTCCAGGGCTACTGCCACGGGTGAGTGGAAAGAGGTATAATCCTTTACTATTCCATATTCAATATGGGGGCTGTCCCCGCGTGAACCGCTCACAAGGAATTTGTGAGTACCTTTGGTAAGATGTGTTATGGCCGATGCCGTTGGCGGCAGCCATGTATTGTTGGCGTTGATTACAGTATCATCGTCAATAACCAGGAAATGCTTCCTTGCCATTGCCTGCCCGACATCCAGAAGGATGGAATAATCACCATCGGCCTCCACCTGGAATTCTCCGCTGAAATCGTTAAAAACCCGGCGCTCCCTGATATTGCCCGATGTTCCGGTGGCATTGACCGTGACGGATGTTCCTTCTGAACCGTTTCGTTCCGGTATGACCGAATAATCACCCCAGTTGAAGAAGGTTTCACCATAGTTGTTCCAAAGGATTCCGTATCCTTTGTTGGATATGATCATGGGGATTGAGATCTGGGTGTTGACCTGGGTGAGGCGGCGTGAAAGTCCGCGAATGTTCAGGTATCCGTCCTGGAACTGGCCTGTACCGAACAGGTATTCATCGGGAGCACTCTTGAATCCCTGTGCAACCGAGATGCTCCTGTTAGAGTCAACGCGGTATTCGGTCCCTATCTTACGTGTACCGGGCTGTTCCTGAACTATCACCTTTCCTTTTCTGTCAGTGAATGTGACAAGTGCGGTACGGGTATCTATCTGTGCCCCAAGATTGCCTTTATCGGGCATAACTATGATGTTCTTACCCTTCTTGCTGACTTTGACCTTGCAGTCAAGGGCAGGATTTTCAGTGTAGATAAGCTCTTCAAGTTGCGGAAGTTCAATGCCGTCGGGCACATATTGGACGCGGATTGAACCTGAAAGCGGAACAGTAACGGTAAGGACTCCCTGGTCTATGTTCAGTGAAACACCGTTATCAAGGACTTTGTAGTCGGTCTTGCCTGCTGAGCAGGCAACACTTAACAATGCAAAGAAAGGAATGAACAATAAGGTTTTTCTTAAACTCATAAGCTTTGACGGGTTGTAGAATTGCTACAAATATAGTATTTTTGCCGCCACTTTAAGCCATGTGATATGAGAAAGCAATTACTTACTACACTATATCTCTTTTTGTTGTCTGTCTGTTACCCTGTTATGGGGCAGACGGCACAGCAGTTACCCCCACCTGTGCCCGATTATGTGGTGTTTGCCGGCGAGACCATAAGGTTTGACAGGGCCGATCTGCGTGAGCGTATGGACCGCGAGTTGGTAGCCTTCACATATTCGCATAACATGTCAACGCTTATGATAAAGCGTGCCAACAAGTATTTCCCCCAGATAGAGCCCATCCTTAATCGTATGGGTATTCCCGATGACCTGAAATACCTGATGGTAATTGAGAGCAATCTTGATCCGCAGGCTGTATCGGGAGCGGGTGCTGCAGGACTTTGGCAGTTCACGCAGGCTACCGGCCGGGCATACGGACTGGAGGTCAATACCAACATTGACGAGCGTTACAATACGTATAAGGCTACCGAGGCCGCATGCAGTTTCCTGAAAGAGGCTTACAGCAAATACGGCAATTGGATGACTGTGGCTGCCAGCTATAATGGAGGCCAGCAGGGTATGGACCGTCGTATAGAGGCTCAGCATACAAAGAACGGACTTGACATGTGGCTGGTTGACGAGACGTCACGCTATATGTTCCGCATCCTAGCCGCCAAGATGATGTTTGAGGATCCGGCCAAATTCGGGTTCCGTTTCAAACGCGAGGATCTTTATCCCTATATTCCTATTAAAGAGCAGATAAAGGTTACTGATCCCATAGAGGATCTTGTAAAGTTTGCCGAGGACAATAAGATTACATACGCAGACCTGAAACGTGCCAATCTGTGGCTCAGGGAATCCAAACTCAACAACAAGTCACACCGTACGTATTACATAGATATTCCCGATGTAAAGGCGGAGCGGAACGCCATATCGAAGATCAGGGTTCATAACCCCGCTTGGGTAAAATAGAGCAAAAGGTGCCAAAAAGAACCGTCCCCTTTGGCACCTTTTGCAAATAATTCCGTATCTTTGCAGCGGACAATGTGGAAAGATTTGCGCCCTTTGGGGTCCAGACAGCTTGCAACCACACAAAAAAATGCTAAAAGTCAATCTTTTGATACTCTTTGCATAATATGATTGCAGCCCCTTTGTCCCCATAGACATCGGGACTTTTTTATTTGTATATATGTCATACTTATTCACATCCGAATCGGTGTCCGAGGGACACCCTGACAAGGTAGCGGACCAGATATCCGATGCCGTCGTAGACGAACTGTTGGCTTTTGACCCCGAGTCAAAAGTGGCATGTGAGACCCTAGTTACCACCGGTCAGGTGGTGCTTGCCGGTGAGGTAAAATCCAAGGCCTATATTGACCTGCAGGAGACTGCCCGCCGAGTGATTAACCGTATCGGCTATACCCGCTCCGAGTACAAGTTTGACGGAGACTCATGCGGCGTTTTCAGCGCCATACATGAGCAGAGTGCCGATATTAATCGTGGTGTAGAGCGCGAGGATCCCGAGAATCAGGGTGCCGGCGACCAGGGCATGATGTTCGGTTACGCCACAAACGAGACCGATGAGTACATGCCTGTATCTCTGGCTCTGTCACACCGCATACTGCGTGTGTTGGCCGATATCCGCCGTGAAGGCAAGGTAATGACCTATCTGCGTCCCGACTCAAAGAGTCAGGTGACAGTAGAATACAACGACAACGGTAAACCTGTGCGCATTGACACCATCGTGGTTTCAACCCAGCATGATGAGTTCATAGCCCCTGAGAATGCAACCGTTGAGGCGCAGTTGGAGGCTGACCGCAAGATGCTCGCTCAGATTGAACAGGATGTAAAGAACATACTGATACCGCGTGTTATCAGCACAATTACATCGGACAAGGTGAAGGCTCTGTTTGGCGATGGAATCAAATACTTTGTGAATCCCACCGGCAAGTTCGTGATTGGCGGACCGCACGGAGATACAGGTCTTACAGGCCGCAAGATAATTGTAGATACCTACGGAGGCAAGGGAGCCCACGGAGGCGGTGCATTCAGCGGCAAGGATCCCAGCAAGGTGGACCGCTCGGCAGCTTATGCTACACGTCATATTGCCAAGAATCTGGTTGCAGCAGGTGTAGCCGATGAGGTTCTGGTACAGGTTTCATACGCCATCGGTGTTGCAAAGCCCATCAACATCTTTGTAAACACCTATGGCACCAGTCACGTGAAACTGACCGATGCCCAGATTGCCGCAAAGGTGAATGATATTTTCGATATGCGTCCCAAGGCAATTGAGAACCGCCTGAAACTGCGCAACCCCATATACAGCGAGACAGCAGCGTACGGACATATGGGCCGCGAGCCTCAGACCGTTACCAAGGTCTTTACATCGCACTACATGCCAGCCAAGAAAATAGAGGTGGAACTCTTCACTTGGGAGAAGCTGGACTATGTAGATAAGATCAAACAGGCGTTCAAACTCTGAAGCAAAAGGTGCCAAAGGGGACGGTTCTTTTTGGCTCCTTAGTGAACTAATCTGACTGATAGAAAAAGGGTGCCAAAAAGAACCGTCCCTTTTGGCACCCTTTTCTATTTACAAAGCACCGTATTTTTTTCCGTAGTCAAGTTGTTGCTTCAGGTAATCGTCGTTGTAGACAACCTTGTAGTCGACAATCTTGCCGTCCTTCTCAACCGGAACGATGTCGGGGTTAATGAATCCGCCGTAAGGTTTCAGGTTCAGAGCCTCGTAACGCTCCTTTACCTCCTTGTGCAGGGCGGGGTCGATGTTTACGGCATAGGTCTCGATGAGGTACTTGCCTGCCTCATAGTCACCCTCTGACTTGATGCGCTGGATCTCGGCCAGCAGTTGGGCGAACAGGTCGCGCAGCTTCTCGTAGTCGTTCACTACGAAGTATGTCTTGCCGTCGCGAACCTTCTTCTCAATCACGTTATCCTTGGCACCCTTCTCATAGCACCACTCGGCAATGAGTTTGCGGTTCTGCATGTGGGCTTCGGTGTTGGGACGTCCCAGTTCCACACGAGTGAACTGAACCATAAGACCGTTGCGTATATAATTTGAATACTCAGCCTTATAGGCATCCTTGTTGGGCATGATACCCAGCTCAACCATCTTGGGATCGGCAGTGAAGTAGAGTCCGAATAGGTCGGCACGAGCCTCCTCCAGAGCCGATGCATACTCGCCCATAGCGGTGGATGCAACACCCGGAAGCAGCTGGCCAGAACCATGACCCAGACACTCGTGCAGGTCTGTGTGGATCTCATCGGCCCATGAACCCCACTCGCGGTAGAATGCCTTTTCGGCATCATCCCATGCAAACTCATCGAGTGTGCTGGTGGGCGATTCCTGTGCGGCATAGTCATATGCGTGTGTGATGTTGGCAATGGTCACGCTCTTGCTACCGTACATCTTGCGTATCCAGTCGGCGTTGGGCAGATTGATACCTATAGGTGTTGAAGGATAGCTGTCACCTGCCAGGCAGACGGCGTTGATGACCTTGGCCGATATGCCCTTGCACTCTTTCTTCTTAAAGCGCGGATCGACCGGTGAATTGTCCTCAAACCACTGTGCGTTGGAACTCAGGATGACAGAGCGCTCTGATGCCTTGTGGTCCTTTATGTTCACATAGCCTTCCCATGCGCCCTTGCGGCCCAGCGGGTCGTTGTAATCCTCGATGAATCCGTTGATGAAATCGACGGTTCCGATAGTATCCTTAACCCATTCAATGTTGAATTCATCCCAAATTCTCAGGTCACCGGTCTCGTAGTATTTCACGAGCAGGCCCAGGGCACGTTTCTGGATATCGTTCTCGGCACAGGCGGCAGCCAGTTTGAGTTCCTCACAGATCTTGGCGATGGCAGGTCCGTACATGCCGTCAATCTTCCAGGGAATCTCAACGATATTACCCTTGGCATCCTTTGTAACCTTGGTGTTCAGACCATAGGCAATGGGAGTCTCATCGGTCTTATCCTCGATGGATTCGTAGTATTTCTCAACCTCGGCACGGGTCACACCCTCGTAGAAGTTACCTGCCGACAGGACAACGATATCACCGTCAGTCGATGTTGAACGACGCTGCTGCAGAGTGTTGGGATTGTAGATTACATCCAACAGTTCGGCGCATTTGTCACCTTCGCCGACAGCCTCCATCAAAGACTTGAAGTATGCCTGCGGGCACTCGGGGAAGAACTTGTCTTCGGCGTAGTGATGGTGAATGCCGTTGGCAAAGAAAAGACGCTTGGCATAAACAACGAACTGCTCGAACTCCTTGCTTGTACGGTCACCCTTATAGTTTTCAAGTATGTTCTCAACCACATGGCGTATGGGCAGGTTCCATTTGCAGTTCTGGTCCCAATGAATGTCACGGCCCCACTTGGCGGCTTCGGCCAGATGATATGCATACTCTTTCTGCTGCAAGGTAAGCTCATCCCATCCGGGAATCTGGTAACGCATCACCTTGAGGTCGGCAAACTCGTCAAGCAGATACTTGAAATCGCTCTTTTTCTGTCCGCAGCCGGCAGTAATGGCCAGCACTCCAGTCATCATCATAATCTTTACAATTGATTTCATCATTTATTTGTTTTAGTCCATTCTATCGTTTTTTTGCTCCCGCCAGTATCACACCGCCCAGTATCATGGCCGATCCGATTCCGGATACCAGTGTCATTCTCTCGTCAAGAATTATTACAGCGGCTATCAGAGTGAAAACGGGGTTCAGATAAACATAATTGGTAGCGGTAACATTGCCTATCGCAAGCATGACCCTGTTCCAGACAACAAAGCAGACCAATGATGCTATGGTTGACAGGAACAGCAGGTTGCCCCATACCTGTATCTGATCAAATCTGACCTGTGCCAGATTGGAGTTGTCGGTGAGAAGCAGGAACGGTATTATGGTTACCAGCCCCCAGAAGAATACTTTGCGGGTTGCAAACAGCGTACCGTAGCGGTCTGTCATCTGTCCCATGAACTGGCTGTAAACAGCCCAGCACAGGGCGGCCAGGAAAGCCAGAATATCTCCTTTAGGTGACAGGCTTACGCCATTGCCGTCAAATATCACCATAATCATTCCCGAAAGGGCAAGAATTGTTCCTGCCACAAGCGGGAACCTTACCTTGACATCTTCAAGTCCGTCCATGAACGGACCTTTAAAGAGTCTTTTGAGAGCTAATGTAAGCAGAACCGTCAGGAGCGGAGCGATGCATACTATGAAAGAGACATTGCAGGCCTGGGTATAGCTCAGTGCGGAGTTCTCGGTCCAAAAATAGAGTGATCCACCGGTTATTCCGGTTATGATGAACACCAATTCATGACGCAGGGAATTTGAAAAAGCCCTTTTATCACGCCCTCCTCGGAAAAGACATACCATAAGCAATCCCAGATACGCTATTATGAACCTTATGGTGAATATCTGTGCCGGAGTGAGTCCATGATTGATAAGCGTCTTGGTTGAGACAAATGTCACACCCCAAAGCGCCATGGTAAGGAACGCCAGCACATGGAAAAAAAACTTGCCCTGTCCTTTCATTTTCCCAACAAGGCTTTTGTTACGTTACGGCGGAACTTAACCAGCATATTTCCGCGCTGCGGTCTGAAAGTGACAAGGTAAAAGCACCACAGCACAATAGTGGCGCACCATTTCTTAAGTTCTGAAAGCAGGCGCTTGCGGTAAGATGACTTGCCGACCTTAAGTGTACGTGCCCTCTCGCTTTGGCCGATGCCTCTGGTAAGACGGTTGAAATAATCGGGTTCAAGTTTGTAACCCGGAATGCTGTGATAAAGGATGGCCCCGGGCAGGTAGATAAACTGCATGCCCTCACGTTTCATCTTGTCGAATATGTCCTTCTCCTCGCCTCCGCCCAGACTGTCGCCGTTGCGTCCCAGTTCAACATTATAGAGGCCCACTTTCTCAAAGACGCTGCTGCGGTAAGCTGCGTTGCCGCCTCCGGGGTAATTCTGACCCGGGAAAGGTCCGGCTTTGCTGCCGAAATAGAGATAACCGGTGAGCAGACGCTTTATGAAATAGGTCATCCAGCGAGGTTCGGCTCCGGTCTCGTAATGGGGTATGATGGGACCTCCGGCTGCATCGGTTTCAGGATGTGCCGCAAACCAGTCAGCGTAAGTTTTGAGGTATTCCGGATTAACCGTAGCGTCATCATCAACATACACCAGTATATCACCTTTGGATTCCTTAATACCGCGGTTACGTGCATGCGACAGACCTTGATTTGTTTCCACGAAATAACGCAGACTCACCTGAGGGAATACGTTGCAGAAATGCTCTACCTCCTTTCGGGTATTGTCTGTGCAGTTGTTATCCACCAGAACAATTTCGTACGCACTGGCCTCCAATGTTCCCAAAGCCAAGCTTTTAAGTACATTGTAGATATACTTATCGCGGTTATACGTGCAAATAATGACAGAAATCATCTTCCCGGTCTTTGGTCTTTTACAAAATCAAGAATCATTGCAGCCGAATCAAATCCGGCGGTCTCTCCCCAGAACTTCTTTACGATACGCTCACGCTCCTTTTCGGGTAGAGTATAATCTGCGGATTCCATACATAAGCAGAGCGAATCAAAGTCATTGACTCTCTTTCCGGCTACGTTCTCATCGAACGGGTAGTAGAAGTCACGTTCCTTTACGTATTCGTCATAATCATAGAGGTAAAGTATAACATCCTTGCCTTTCATGAGCAGCCAGTCATACAGGATGGATGAGTAGTCGGTTATGAGTACGTGGGCGTACGGCAGTACCGGATATATATCCATCTTGGGGTCTGCCAGAATGATGTTTGAGAGAGACTCTGCTCCCTGGGTCAGGATTACATTGGCATGAGGCTTGAGAATAAGCAGTGAATTCTGCTTTGCCATAATGCCGTTGAGTCGCTCCAAGTCCATGCTCTGTGTAAATACCGTGCGTTGCGAATCACGCCATGTGGGCATATAGACAAAGACCTTATCGTAACCTTTGACCTTGTCTATCAAAGCTGCGGTCTGCTCAGGCTCATATTTGCTTATAAACAGTTTTCTATCCTGCTCATTTGCCGTAAGTATCCAGTTGCGTGGATATCCCATCTCAAGACATCTGGATTCGGGAATGCGGAAAGCCTTGGCAAACATGGATGTCTGGAAAGGGGTCGATGTGAGCAGCCAGTCCGGTCGGCGGAAAGATTCGGGATGGCAGAAAACATCCTTTTTGTTCCTTTTGTTGAACCGGTCAGCCAGGGGCCCCGATACGGTATTGAACTCAATACGCTTGAGTCCTACTCCGTGCCACAGGTTAATGCATACCGCTCCGCCCGACAGGCAGAACATGATATCGGATGTATAGGAGTTGAAAAACCAGTATTTTGATGTGAGAGCATGCCATATTCCGCGCGGTCCCAATACCCAATACGCTTCCAGTCCGTAACTGCGTACCTTCTTTATGCAGCTGCGGTTGGTAGACAGCCAGACTTTACGGATATTCGTGTCGGTGTGCTGGGATGCATAGATGAACAGATACCGGGCGTTGTCATTGAATGATCCACGGAAACTGCCGAAAGCATACTTCCGCCTGCTGCGTGGAAAGAGGAATGACAGCGGGTATATGAGATAGCAGATTATGTACGCTATTAGTTTCATTCGTCTGTCTTCTTGATACGGACGTCAAATACCTGTCCCGTCAGGTCCGAAATGAGTGTCTTGAGCGAAGCATCGGCTACGCTTGCTGCGTCAAGCAGTGTTCCCTCCGGCTCGTTACCGAAATTGCGTACCCTCATAGGTGTCTTGGTACGTTCCGGATTCATCACGTTTACACGTATTCCGTCCTGCTCCCACTCCTGCGCAATGGCCTGCATGAAATTGACCACGGCAGCCTTGGTTGATGAATAGATGCTGTACAATGCGCGGCCGCGGGTATATGAGCTTGATGTGTAGAGCAGCAACTGACCCTTGGATTCCTTGAGATAGGGGAAACTCTCTACGGCTATGTTCACCATACCGTCATAGTTGGTACGGATCATGGTACTCAGTACATCAGGGTTCATGGTTACCAATGGTTCACGAACCAGGATAGCGGCTGAATTCACGACATAATCTATATGTCCCTGCTCTGCGGCAATCTTGCTGAGGCATTCTTTCACAGCATTGCGGTCTGCAATGTCAGTGCCTGTCGTGCTCCGTGAAAAAGAGTAGGCCACGGCGCCGTAGTTACGTGCTTTTTCCACGATTTCTGCGCCTATTCCGGAGTTTCCGCCGAATACCGCAAGAACCTTGCCTTTAAGGACGCTGAAATCGGCATCATCGCGGACTGTAGTCGAGCGTAACTGGAAAAGCTTGTCAAGCAGATAGGAATCCTCCTTATAGGTGAGTTTCATGTTGACCTCCTCACCGGGTACCACAAAGACCTTCTCTTGAGGAAGGTATTTTACTACTGTTCCGCAGTCATCGGATGAAGTGAAATTGGGGTCTTTCAGCGCTATGTCATATGCCTTACGAATCACACTCTGACGGAAAGCCTGCGGAGTCTGGCCGCGGCGCAGGAAACGGCGGTCGGGTATTTTTTCAATAACCTGACCGTTGGTATCCACCTGTATGATGGTATCCGTTGCCGGGACAGCAACATCAATGGCATTATATGTCTTAAGAGCTTCGACAATACCGTCGATGATGCCATTGCTTATTAGCGGACGTACGGCATCATGGAATATAAGGGCGCAGTCAGGCTGGTCTGAGTATGCGTCTATGGCAGCCAGACTGGACTCATATCTCTCCTGTCCTCCCGAAAGAATCTTCTTGACCTTTTTCCATTTGTTGCGTATAACCATCTCCTCAATCTCGCGAGAATACAGAGGATTGGTTACAATGGCAATCTCGTCAATCAGTTTGTGATTGTCAAAGACATTGACCGTATGCTCAATAACGGTTTTTCCTGCAACCTTGAAAAACTGTTTGGGTGTTCCCAGTCCGGAACGGGAACCAACTCCACCTGCCAGTATTACTGCTATGTTTCTGCTCATATCCTTTTTGTTTTTGAGTAGAGTATTTTGTTCAAAAATAACACTTATAACCTTATGTTACAATCCCAGTCGTTTTTTTGTTTTTTTGATGTCATACATGAACAGTGCCAATCCATAGGAGATATGGAGGGATGTCCAGATGATGATCTTGATTGAGAATGTTTTTTTATAGTAATCCTTCCATTTTACTCTTGAAAGGAAAGAGAACTTCTCCTTAAACTGTGACCTGTTATATGCCTTTGCTTTGATAGCGGTGTAAACCACATCAAGATTCTTGTCATCAATGGCATGTTCAAACCCCTGGGGCAGCATTTTGCGTAGCTGTGATACAAAAGCTTCACCATGCTGGATCTTTTTGAGTGAACTGCCGCGTGAGGCCGAATCGGGGTTGGCCGAGGTGTCGTAGTGGTAAAGCGCTTTGGGTACGTATGATACGAATGCGCCGGCCATGATGAGCTGTATGTTGAACAGCTGGTCCTCGCCAATATCCAGTCCTTTGGGGAAAGAGATATTCCGTTCGGTGTAGAAAGAGCGTTTTACCAGTTTGTTGCACGGTCCGTTCTGAAGGCGGCAGATGAGGTCCTCAAGCAGGCTCTGCTTATCGAATGCTTTAGGACGCTCGTTTCCATAGACGTTCTTTTTGTCACTGTCCAGCCAGAAATCACAGATAACCATGTCGGCTCCTGATGAAACCGCCTCCTTGTAAAGAAGTTCCAAATAATCGGGTTCAACCCAGTCATCGGAGTCAGCATGGATGGTATAATCTCCCGATGCATGATCTATACCGAACTGTCTTGTAGCCCCAATACCCTCGTTGGGTTTATGGAAGACTTTGAATCTGGGGTCCGATGCAGCGATATCGTCGCATATGGCACCCGATGAGTCTGTGCTTCCGTCATCAATGAGCAGCACTTCAAAATCCTGCATAGTCTGTGCCTTGAGACTCTCAAAAAGTCTGTGGAGAGTCTTCTCTGCATTGTAGACGGCAACTATAACTGAGATCGGGAGTGTATCCATATTATTTGTTTTTAATCGTAATGGAGATAGGTTTAATCATAAAAGCCAGGAATAATGTAACGGCCAGGCATGCTGTTACATATAGGTATGGATTATGCTTTACCATTTCCGGACATAGGGTTACCAAAGCAATCATCGGAATCCTTTGGTAAACGTAAAGTTGGAACAGATTCTTTCCGCACCATGTCAGGGCTCTGTTTTTTATGACCAGTCTGTATGTGACAGCGAAGACAAGGTAGGCAAACACCACTGCTGTTGCCTGATGAACGGCAGCCGAATTCCTGAAATGATACAGAACGCCGAACAGCAATAGAAGTGTCGACAATGTAATATAGTAATGACGATCCAGAAAAGAGAGGATACGGGTCTTGTAAATGGATATAGCCATGCCGGCAGGATAAGACAGGATTATGTTATACCACCAGCTCTCTTTGAACCTGCAGAGTACGATAATGTATAACAAGAGCAGGAATGCCGTTCCGGCAAAAGCTGTCTGTTTCTGTTTGAATATGGCAAATGAAATGTACGTAGAAAGGTAACAGCAAATAATTGCGAATATATACCAGTTGCTCTGGCCTACGCTTTCCCATGCGATGATAGAAAGGGCGTATTGTTTTATGGGATAATGTATGCCCAAAAGCAGATTCATGCAAAGATAGACGGCTATGGCAATAGCATAATTGGCCAGAGTTGACAGAACCCTCTTTGACGGGATGGACCTGATATAGCCGTTTCCTTTTACCTGTATTGATTCCATCACTCCATATCCCGAATAGAACAGGAACATGACCACCATGAGTTGCCCCATTCTTTTGATGATTCTGTTGGCCGGGGCATCCAGAATAGGAGAAAATGATACTCCCGAGTCTATCAGGTATGGCAGGATATGGCTGTAAAACACAATGATAATAAAGATTCCCTTGACTGCATCGGTATGCTCTTTTTGTAAGCATGCATCGTTTGCATCGGCCTTCCTTAAGCCAACGCATACAAGAACGATCAGTATGAGCAGAAAGAAAATCATTTGTGAACCTTTGACCTGATAATGTTGCAGAACTCTGTGTAACCGTATAGTTTAAGCAGATGCGAACCTCCCAGATAAACAGCTACTCCAATCAGGAGTGATGCAATCAGTCCAATCAGCGCATTGGGTATGAGATAGGATGTTGCCAGGCAACAGCCAAGCATCACCAGAGACAGCAGTAGTTGAGGTAACAGATCTTTCATTTGTGCCCAGAATCCGTAGTTAAACAGTTTTTTGGTGTAATAAGTGTTCAGGTACAGAGCAATTATGGAATAGACGGCCTTACCCAAACAGATTATGTACATACCGAAACCAAGTGAAACAAACAGAATTGTGAAAGCAATGCTTTTCTTGATGATCTCAAGTCGAAGAACCCAATCGGAGTGACCTTTCACATATAGGAGATTTAGATTGACCTGAGTGACGCAATCCCATAACATCGCAAAGCATAGAATCTGAAGATAGGGTACGCAACCCATCCATTTTTCGGTCAGAATAACCATCACCATTGGCTTTGCAATTCCGCACAGACCCAGAAGCATCGGGAAGGTAGCCCAAGTGGCAGTCTTGATGTATTTCTTGTAAACAGACATCAGACGTTCATCGTCATCCTGTATTTCACTTAAGACAGGGAATGATACCCTTTTGAGGATAGCCGATACGTTTGAGCCTGCAAAGTTTGTGAAATCTTGAGCACGCGTAAACAGACCTAAAGTTGCGGAGGTGAATTTCTTTCCTATGAAAAGATTATAGAGGTTTTCATACAGGGCATGAATGAGTGATGCAATCAACAGTTTGCTTCCATAATTAAACATGCTATGGAAGGATTTCATTGAGAACACCAGTTTGGGACGCCACTTAACGTAATAGAATGAGAGGATTACGTTGAGTAAAGAGTTGAGCAGTTGCTGTACGACCAAAGTCCAGACTCCCATTCCGGAATAGGCGCAACCTATACCTACAATTCCGGAAATGATAGCCGATGCCAGTGATATTTTCGATAAAGTCTTGAAATCGACAATTACCGTCAGTTTGACCTTGTTGACTGCTACAAGAGAGTTTATTATCAGGTTTAAGGAGTAAATCCTGATAATTGAAATCAGCAAGGGCTGTTTGTAGAAGTTGGCTATTAACGGTGCACCGAAGAACAGTATCAGATAGATTAAGACACTTATGCCGAAGTTGATGAAAAAGACGGTGCTGTAGTCGGTTTCAGTACGGTCCTTTTTCTGTATAAGTGCATTGGAGAAACCTCCGTCAATGAAAATCTGCGAAACAGCCATGAAAATGGCTATCATTCCTATCAGACCATAGTCGTCAGGAATAAGGATACGGGCAATTACCAGTTTGAGCAGGAACTGCACGACCTGAAGGGAGTATCGTTCAACCGCACTCCAAAAGACGCCCTGTGTGGCTTTGTTTTTTAATTCATCCGCCATTTTATCCCCAGATAGATTCCACAATATTGTCTAAAATGTTTCCGGCTGCCGTTTTTCCGTTGGGTGGCAAAAGGTATTTCCGGAAGAAAGCTTCTCTCTCATCTTTCTTGGGATCGGCACCTTTCAGAACAACTTCGTCAAGGAAACGGCAGATGTCTTGCGCGTCCTTTCCAAAATAGTGAGCATCAAGTGCCGCACGTCCAAGTTCATTAAGCGGCTCGCGAGTTTCCTGAATGTCATTGGTGGTGAACAGACAGGGTTTCTTGCTGTAATGATATTCAACGGTAAATGATGCACAGTCATGTATCATTGCATCGCTTGTCATGAAAAGGTCAATGAATGAAGACTCCTCCAATTGGGTGTTTGGCATAGTCGCCCACGTCCTGTAGTATTCGTCGGTACGTTCTTTTCCCCAATCATCCATTTTATACAGTTCTGTTTTCAACTTTGGATGAGGCTTGAACGCGAATTGGAGGGTGTCACTGTATTGCTGAGCAATATTAACCATCATATCGTGCAACCAAAGAAAGCTGCTGCGATGCAGCTTCATATCACTTTTGATGGAAAAATGAGGAGCCCAAATAATTCTTTTCTTTAAACCGGATTGCTCTTTCCATGGATTGGAATGGTTGGATTCCAGAAAGATATCGGCATTCGTATTACCAACAACAACGACGTTTCGTCCCTTGTTATATGTTATTTTTTGAGCAACTTCCCTATAAATGTCCGTTTCATAGAATAATCTCCATGCTAGGTTTTGGAAGGGTGTGTTCACAGACCAAACGGTAGCGACAGTACCAACACCATAGGGAGCAAAGCAGAGTAATCTGTCCCTATAATAGACACTGTCCAAAAGATTTCCGTAATACCTCTCGTATGGCTGCGGGTAAAAGAGAATATCAGGATTGAACCACTCTTTTAAGGCAAACTTTTCTTTTGGCCAGTCGGTTGTATCTTCAAATGGTATATTCTTTGAGTTAAAGAAATCTCTTAGGGCATTTATATTCTCTGTTTTTTGAGAATCAGAATAGTTATTGAAGGGTACGAGCAAAATCAGTGTTTTGAATCGGGGGTCTTGTCTCATTAGATCATAGATACCCTGATATCTCCACATGGAAAGGTTTGAAGCAAAAAAGACTACTCTCGCATAACCTCTTTCCCTGATTCCGGAAAGAAGTCTTTTATGGCAGTTGTCTGTCTTTTTGAGAAGGAACAACTTTAAGTATAAAGGCCAAAGTATTTGTCTTATCTGTTTCATTCGCTTTACCTTTAATTCATGACATATAGGGCAATAGTACCCTTTAAATCATCGCCATCTAATTTCCCTTTTGTAATATACTGTTTACCCATACCCGCCTGTGCCCATTCAAGGACTTTGTCTATGGTGGGGGTAACAACACCGTATTTGCTTGCAAAGGCCTTTATGATGAGCAGTCCGTAAGGGATGTCCTCGGTGAAATATCTGTTTTCCCAGTCGGGAGCGTAGCTGCCGTCCGGCAATTGTATCATGGGAGCTTTTAGCCCCTTGAAAGCTTGGATAGACCTTATCTTGTCAGTCAGAGACTGGGCATCATGGCTTTCATAATAATCAAGAATGGGCGCAATGTCCTGTCTTGAGATGCCCAGCTTGTCAAGCAGAAGCCTGAACTCAGCGTCACAGTCTATAAGAGTCTGGGAGCTCAGGTTGTCCCACTCCTCGTAGAACAGGACCGGACGGTCAAAATTTGTCTTTCCGCTTCCGAATATGCCGTACAGGCGGCACGGGTGCAGTAGCGGATTGCTGTTGGTGAGGGTCACTTTCAGGTAGTTGTCAAGCCATGATACAGGCGCATCAAACAGTCCGGACAGGGTCTGTCCAAGTGCCTGAGGGTTGCTTACGTTCATTGTCGCGAATGCCAGAGATGACTTGTAGCCTAGCAGAGATGCAGACTTGCCGTACTCGTTTATGCGGGCTATGAACGGAACCCGCTGGAATCCGAACAGTCCGGTATTGGCGGGAAGTATCTCTTTTGCCATCAGGAAGAAACCGGTGCTTGATACTACCGATCCTACAAGAGTTTGCGGTCCGATATTCGCTTTTATGGATTCAAGAACCTGCGCAATCGCAAATCCGGGGAGGCAAAGCAGAACCATATCGGCTCCGGCAATTGTCAATGCGGGATCCGAACTAATTACAGCAAACTTTGCGTCAAAGGATTTGCCGTTTATATCGGTCAATAGCAAGGATCTGTCCTGCTGCCATCTTTCGGGATGACGGGTAAGCAGCCTGACCTCACAGTCTGGTTTGGCTGCAAGGTATCCGCCCACAACGTGGGCCAGATTACCGCCACCGCATATGCAGATCCTTTGTCTGATCATAATTCTCTCAGTTTCTGAGCAAGTTTACTGTTATCCTCCCTGTCTCTTATGGCTATGCGGATATAATTCTTGCCTGTAAAGGCACTCTTGCCCGCGCAGTCCTTGATCAGGATATTGCTCTCCTCCAACAGCTTCTGTGTAAGTTGGGCCGATGTGTATTTACCGGTTACCTCACAGAGGAAATAGTTGGCTTGTGACGGTATGACACGCAGGAACGGAATTTCCTTGAGTTCGCTATAGAACAGGTCTCTCTCCTTAATGAATTTGCCGCATGCCTCCTGATAATCTTTTTCATATTTGTTGAATATCTGCATGTAGAACTCGGCGAAAGAGTTTATGTTCCATATGGCTACCTCCTTGCGCATCTTTTCCATCATGGCGGTATTGCCCGATGCCACTATACCCAGTCTCAATCCGGGTACTCCGTAAGACTTGCTTATGGATTTGACTACGGTAAGATGCGGGTTTGCTGCCAGGATATCGTTATGCAGCAGGGATGCTTCGCGGTAACAGCCGGTAAAATCCACAAAACTCTCATCGACGATAAGCTTGATGGAGTTCTTTGCGGTCCATTCAATGAGTCCTTTCAGTTCATCAAGCGGAATATAGTTTCCCGAAGGGTTGTCCGGATTGATAAGCAGAAGATTCTTTATTCCCTTGTCCTTGAAGAAATCTTTCAGATCCTGTGCGGTGTACCTGAAATCGGGATTTGAAGGGGTATATGTAACCTTGTCCTGTGCATCGGCCCGGTTGGGGTACTCCTCAAATGTAGGCAGTACGAATCCGGTCTTGCCTGTACAGTGGTTCTCTACAAGGCATTTTATAAGTTCGGCGGCGCCGTTGCCCACACAGACAAACTCCTGTCTTATCCCGAAATACTTGCCTGCCAGCAGCGAGTTTACCTTCATTCCGGAAGGATATTGGGTAAGCAGAGTGTCAAAGTTGGCGCGCAGTTCGTCTTTCATGCGGTCAGTGGGGAAGTAGGGGTTGACCAGATAGCAGAAGTCTTTCATTTGCGGGAACCTCCAATAACCTCCGTAACACTGGTGGAAACGTTTGAGCAGATCTGTTCCCTGGGAGAATTTGGTTTCGGCTATGTCGCGGTCCTGGATGTCATCTATCTCATACCATTTTTCGTCAGTGATGGGGAGAGCCCTGAGAGCGGACTTGTCCAATGCCGTTATGACACACAGCACCTGCTCATAGTACTCGTTGTTGCCCATACACTTGCTGTATGCCTCAAGGAACGGTACGTACTGGTTACGGCTGAAATCCTTACTGAACTTGTAGATGTTGCAGGTCTTGTAGTAGTAGGGTACATCACTGTAACGGAAAGCCTTCTTGGGAACAAAACTTACTATGTTGTTCTCGGAGTCAATGCGTACCATTGTTCCGTCCATCCATGTCTCATATTTGGCTACGAGAGCCAGATTGGGATAAGGATTATCGGTGAGCAGTCTGAGCATGCGGTCCTCGAATATCAGGTCACTTTCCAAAAGAAGCGTATCATCCTGCTGAAGCTGCTCTTTAGCAAGGGCAAGTGAGTAGATGTTGTTGGTCTTGTCATATATCGGGTTCAGGACAAACTCAATGTCGAGTTTTCCCTCATACCGGTTGCCTATATGCTTTTTAAGATTATCGGCCTGATAACCAACCACAATAATGACCTTTTTCAGGTTCAGTCCTGACAGTTGGGTAAGCATGCGGTCAATGAGTTTCACTCCGTTAACCTCAATCATGCACTTGGTGTTGTCCTTAGTGAGTTCGCCAAGTCTTTTACCCATTCCGGCGGCTAATATTATCGCTTGCATAATGCCTAATTATAAATCTCATAAACATTTCTGTTACAACGCTTCGTCATCGGGACGTTCCGGTGGGGCGGGTCTGGATGCCGTGCTTTTTCTGCGTGATTTCTCCCAGGCGGCCTTGCGCTTGAGATAATCATCGTAATGCTTTTCCAGATAGTTGTCGGCCATAGTCAGTTCCCTGCCAGTTCGGGCGCGATCTGTGCCAGCGGTTCCATAACGAACCGGCGCTGGCGCATGAGCGGATGAGGAAGAGTGAGTTCCGGCGTGCTCATGGTTATGTTGTCATACATGAGCAGGTCAATGTCAATCGGACGGTCATGATACTGTCCGTTTACACTCTTCTCCATACGTCCCAGTTTGCGTTCAATCTTTTGAGTGACATGCAGCACTTGAATAGGTTGCAGGTCTGTCTCCACTTTTATCACCATGTTAAGGAACCGGTTGGAACTCTCAAATCCCCACGGTTCGGTTTCCATGATGTCTGATTCCGATACGACCGTACCCACCTCAAGACCTATGAGTTCCAGGGCCGAAGACAAGTTCTTCTGCCTGTCACCCATATTGGTTCCAAGAGAAAGGTACAGCGTTGCCATCAGTCTCAGTCGGTTATTAGCATTGCGTCACCGTAGCAGCCAAAACGGTAACCCTCCTTTACAGCTAGGTTGTATGCTGCCATTACCTTCTCATAGCCTCCGTATGCGCAGGTGAGCATGAGCTGTATTGATTCGGGAAGCTGGAAATTGCTTACCATGCTGTCGGCTACGCTGAAATCATATGGCGGGAATATGAACTTGTTGGTCCAACCCTCGAACGGCTTGATAAGATGGTCTGTACCTACCACGGTCTCCAGCGCACGGTTCACGGTGTTGCCTATTGCGCATATCTTGTGTCCGCCCAGTTTGGCGCGGTTTACTATCTCGGTGCACTGCTCGGTCACATACATCTCTTCGGACTCCATTTTGTGCTTGGTCAGGTCTTCCACGTCTATCTCGCGGAAATTGCCAAGACCGCAGTGCATGGTAATGAATGCACGGTCAATACCCTTTATCTCCATGCGCTTAAGGAGTTCGCGGCTGAAATGCAGACCGGCGGTAGGAGCGGTTACGGCTCCCTCGTTTGTGGCAAAGATTGTCTGGAAGCTCTCTTCATCACAGAAATCTCCGTCTTCTTTTTGAGCCATTGGTTTGGCGGTTACGTTGCCCTGCTCATCGTAGGTCCATGCACAGGCCTTACGCTTCATGTAGGTGGGTATGGGGGCTTCACCCAAAGCGTACAGAGCCTTCTTGAATTCATCATGCGGGCCATCATAGAGGAATCTCAGCACACGGCCGCGCGATGTTGTGTTGTCAATCACTTCGGCTACCATTGAGTTGTCCTCACCAAAGTAAAGTTTGTTTCCGATACGGATCTTACGGGCAGGGTCTACCTGTACATCCCAAAGCAGATTCTCTTCACGCAGCTCACGCAGCAGGAAGACTTCGATGCATGCACCGGTCTTCTCCTTGTTGCCGTACATGCGGGCGGGGAACACGCGGGTGTCATTGAATACGAAAACGTCCTTTTCATCAAAGTATTTCAGAATGTCCTTGAACAGCACGTGTTCAATCTCATCTGATTTCTTGTGCACGACCATCAGTCTTGATTCGTCGCGGTGTTCTACAGGATACTGTGCAATCCTGTCCTCGGGGAGTTTGAATTTGAATTGTGATAGTTTCATTCCCTTTTTTGTGTTTATAGTTATTTGTTAATCATTTTCCTTTTGCGGCATCTCTACATCGGCGTTGTCCAGCCACTCGCTGAATTTTTCCGGATTGAGGCAATCTTCAACCTTGAAGTCGCCCACCCGGGTTCGTCTCAAGGCTATCAGATGGCCTCCGCTCTGCAATGCCTCTCCTATATCACGGGCCAAAGCCCTTATGTATGTTCCCTTGCTGCAAACCACACGGATAGTTATATCCGGCAGGTTGCACTGGGTCAGTTCGAGTTCGTCTATGACCAGCGTCTTGGGTTTGAGCTCCACCTCATCACCCTTGCGGGCCATCTTGTAGGCGCGTTTACCGTCAACCTTACAGGCCGAGAATGTGGGTGGCACCTGCTCTATCTTTCCCCTGAAGCGGGTCAGTACCTCTTCCACCATCTCACGGGTTATATGATCCGTCGGATAGGTGGCGTCAATAGGCTTTTCCAGGTCATATGACGGGGTTGTTGCACCCAGTCTTATCGTGGCGTAATACTCTTTTGTGCCTGACTGCAGCTCTTCTATGCGTTTTGTAGCCTTGCCGGTGCATACTATCAGCACGCCGGTGGCCAGGGGATCCAGTGTGCCGGCGTGTCCTACCTTGAGCTTTTTTACTCCCAGACGGCGGCATATCAGCCAACGGACTTTACCTACCACATCGAACGATGTCCAGCGGTACGGCTTGTCAAACGCAAGTATTACTCCCTCCTGAAAATTCATCTCTTACAGGAACAAGAGTGTTACAAGTCCTACAACTGCGCAGTAGACGCCGAACCATATCAGCTTGCCCTTGCGCACAATTGATATCATCCATTTGCAGGCGGCACAACCGGACAGGAATGCAGCCAGGAATCCTATTATGAGCACTCCGATACCGGTTTCACTTCCATTGGCACCGACTCCGGCCGATTCAATCAGGTCCTTCATATCCAGAAGGGCTTCACCCAGTATGGGAGGTATCACCATCAGGAACGAGAACTGTGCCAGCTTTTCCTTCTTGTCACCCAGCAGAAGGCCGGTTGCAATTGTCGAGCCTGAACGTGACAGGCCCGGAAGTACGGCAATAGCCTGTGCTATACCGATTACGAATGCGTGCCAGCCGGTTATACGCTCTTTCTGACGCGGTTTTGCATAGAAGGAAAAAGTGAGCAGTGCTGCGGTAACGAGCAGGCAACAGCCTACGACTGTTGTTCCGGAGCCGAAAATCTCCTCTATCCTGTCCTTGAAGAAGACTCCTACAACACCCACGGGTATCATGGATATGAGGATATTGACGGCATATCGTGTGCCCTCATTCAAACCGCTGTAGCTTTTCCAGCTTTGGCGGGTAAACAGGTCCTGCAGTATCCATACAATCTCCTTCCACAGTATTACCACGGTGCTTAATACGGTGGCTATGTGAACAATGACGGTAAAGGCCAGGTTCTGCTCGCCGTCTATACCGAACAGCGATGACGCGATTGCCAGGTGTCCGCTGCTGCTTATGGGAAGATATTCTGTCAGGCCCTGCAGCAATCCCAACAGAAGTGATTCAAACCAACTCATTCTGTCTTGCTCTCCTCTTTATCGGCTTTTGGTTTATAAGCAATTGCTGCGATTACGGTAATGAATCCGAAAAGGGTCACAATGGGAGCTACCTTAATGCGGCGTACACTGAAAATATCGGGTTCAAAGTAATCATTAGTGCAGTTGGGACCTATCATCAGAAGAAGTCCGATGATGATGATTGCCATTCCGACGGCGGTCAGAATGTAATTTGTCTTTGTAAAGGCGAATTTTTTCTTATCCATAATCAGAATATTGAGAATTAAGGGTTAGACATAATGAAGTTCTCCCGATTTCATCCTGAGGAAACGGTTTACTGAATGCAGGGCGCAAACTCCGGTAATGAGCAGTCCTATCAGGATAACCACGATGAATACGGGAATAATGATCTTGGGCTCAGAAAGCATTATAAGCCACGGCTCGTATTTGAGTCCAACCTTAAGACCATACCAGATCATAAGGCATGTGAGCAGTGCTGACACAAGGCCTATCCACAGGTTGCGCCTTATGAACGGCTTGCGTATGAAAGACCATTTTGCGCCGACCAGTTTCATTGAGTACAGAATGAAACGCTGGGAGTAAATGGTCAGTTTTATAGTATTGTTTATCAGCGTGAAGGATACCAGTGAAAGTATTACGGCCAGAATCAGCAGTATGCCTGCCACTTTGCGTATGTTGCTGTTGATGATATCCAGCAGGTCTTTCTGCCATGTGACTTCACGTACACCCTCCTTGGCTGAAATCTTCTTTTCAATCACTTTCAGGCTGTCGTTACAGGCGTAATCGGCCTCCAGACGTATGTTGAGAGATGCGTAGAACGGGTTGTACTCCAGGAACTGTGACGGGTCAGTGCCCATGGCCTTTGTCATATCCCTGAGTGCGTCCTCCTTTGAAATGTATGAGCATACGGCGCAGTAGGGCGATGCCTCGATGCTTCGTCTCAAGGAGTTGAACTGGGTCTCTGTAATGCTCTCCTTGAGAATGACCTCAACTGTCATCTCCTGTTTAAGGTGGCGTGACAGATCATTTGCCGTGAGCAGCAGCAGTGCCACGATACCTATCAGCAGCAAAACGAGTGACGTGCTGATGCACGCTGTTATAAACAGCAGGTCTATCTTTCTCTTTTTCTTTTGTTTGACCATATTATTCGGGTGTTATCCTTTTTCTGAAAACATATACTATCGAACTGCTTTTCCCACGATTGGTTACCGATATTCTCCAGGAACGGAATCCCTGGATCATCCCGCGTATGAAAGCCATCTTGTGTCTCTTCTGTTTCTCTGACAGTATGGATATGTAGAAACTGTCATACGGCATTTTTTCGTGATGCATCAGTGTGAATCCGTGTCTGTGGGCCAACTCGCTAATGGAATTGGGATTGAAATGCCACAGGTGTCTGGGTACATTGTATGCAGCCCAGTAAGGGCCGTAATGCATGGCATCGGTAGAGCGTATGTTAGGACAGGCTATGACCATTATGCCTCCCGGTCTTAACAACTCGTAGAATCTGTCCAAAAGTTCATTGGGATGATGACTGTGCTCAAATACGTGCCACATGGTAATCACATCAAATGTTCCGGCGTGCAGCGTATCCATCTCTGGTACGTCAATCATGCGGTGATGAAACATCTCAAGTGAGAATAATCTCTCTTCGTGATATCTCTCTACCGATGTCACTTTCCATCCGCGTTTTTCCATTTTGTGGGAGAAGAAACCGGTCTTTGCTCCGTAGTTGAGCAGCGTGCCGCTTGTACGGTAAGCCTGTGACTCGACGATACGCACCTTTTTGCGCAGCATCCGTCTTCTGACATGATAGTAAAGGTTGCCGATGAGGCCCGAAGGGGAATCTCCAAGTTTGAGTTTCAGGTTTACTCTCTGCTTGTCATATCTGTACATATTCTCCTCTGCCGGGGGGTCTAGAGTATATACGACTCCGCATGTGGGGCAACGCATGAGAGTATATGGCTCTTTGCTTACAGAAAAGTCAGTGCAGCCCGCATAGGGAATCTGCCCCGATGCTCCACACAATGGACAAGGGTTGAAATCCTGATAAATCATCTTATATGTACGCACGCTGGCGCGCGTAGAGTGACCGCAAAGATAATACCCCGCGATACCCCTTGTCAAGTGTTTTAAGGATTTTTTATTGAATTTCAGTTCCGAATAGGGTTGCCGAAGTCGCGTCGGTAATACGGACTGTAAGGAAATCTCCCGGCCTGTGCGTGCCTTTGTCAAACACGACCGTGCGGTTCTGTTCGGTGCGTCCGTACAGTTGCTGGCGCGAGCGTTTGGAGTATCCTTCGGCAAGCACTTCATATTCGTGACCTATGCACTCCCGGTTACGTTCCAGCGAGAGCTGGTTCTGGAGTTCTATCATCTCGTTCAGGCGACGGATCTTAATCTCCTCCGGAACGTTATCGGGCAGATGTTTGCTGGCATATGTTCCGGGACGCTCCGAGTATCGGAACATGAACGAAGCATCAAACCGGCATTCACGCATGAGTGACAGACTCTCCTGGTGATCTTCCTCAGTTTCAGAGTGATAGCCGGTAAACATATCGGTTGTAAGACCGCAATCGGGGATAATGCGTTTGATGGCGTCAACGCGCTCGAGATACCATTCGCGCGTGTATTTGCGGTTCATCAGCTTGAGGATGCGTGAGCTGCCGCTCTGTACGGGCAGATGTATATGACGGCATATATTGGGAACCTCTGCTATTACGTGCAGGGTTTCGTCGCTCATGTCCTTGGGGTGTGATGTGGTGAACCTTACCCTCATCTCGGGCACAGCCTGGGCAACCATACGCAGCAACTGCGGAAAGCCTACGGCGGATTCTCCGTTTTCAAATCTGTATGAGTTGACATTCTGTCCCAGAAGAGTAACCTCTTTGTAACCTTTTTTCTTAAGGTCAAGTACCTCATTCAGAATGCTCTGCGGGTCACGGCTGCGCTCGCGTCCGCGCGTATACGGCACAATGCAGTAGTGGCAGAAGTTGTTGCAGCCGCGCATAATGGATACGAAACCGCTTATATGGTTTCCGCAGATACGTTCCGGTATGATGTCACGGTAGGTCTCTGTCGTGGAGAGTTCCACATCCATTGCCTTTTGTCCGGCTTCAACCTGTGCCATTAGGTCAGGTAATGAGAGATATGCATCGGGACCGCACACAATATCTACGTGGTGGTTCTCTGTAAGATCCTCTTTGGTACGTTCAGCCATACAGCCCATAACACCTATGTAGAGGCTTTTTTTCTTCTTTTTCATGGCGTTCAGTGCCTCAAGGCGGTTCCATATCTTCTGCTCGGCATTCTCACGGATAGAGCAGGTGTTCAGGAATATGGCATCGGCCTCATCAATGCTTTCGGTGGGCTCGTAGCCGGCCATGCGCATGATTGAAGCGATAACCTCACTGTCGGCCACGTTCATCTGGCAGCCATAGGTTTCAATGAACAGTTTTTTGTTGCTCTCTTCCATATTCCTTTTTCTAACCGGCTGCGAATTTACTCATTTTCCGCCACATGCCGAATTCCGATGCATCAGTCTTGTTTTTATTTAAGGTTATGGTTAATTTTGCGTGATTTTGTACCAAAGACGTCAAACAAGTATAAAACATATCATCATGGCTTTCAAAAAAATGACTGCTGCCGAGGCAGCACGCTATGTCAAGAACGGTGACAACGTAGGTTTGAGCGGATTTACCCCTGCAGGTACTCCCAAGGCTGTCACTCATGAGATCGGTTTAATGGCCCATGAGCTCCACGAGAAAGGTCAGGAGTTTCAGATAAGCCTCTTTACCGGTGCTTCTACCGGCGATTCATGTGACGGTATCCTGGCTCGTGAGCATGCGCTCAAGTACCGTGCTCCTTACACCACCAACAAGGATTTCCGTACTGCAGTCAATAACGGTGAGATTGCATATAACGATATCAACCTGAGCCAGATGGCACAGGAGATGCGCTATGGTTTCTACGGTAAGCTCAATATCGGCATCATGGAGGCCTTTGATGTCTCGGATGACGGTAAGATTTGGGTAACTGCTGGTGTGGGTATCGCTCCTACTGTAGCCCGTCTGGCCGAAAAAATAATTATTGAGTTGAATGCCGCACATGCACGTTGCGCCAAGGGTCTGCATGACATCTATGAGCCTGCCGATCCCCCTTATCGCCGTGAGATTCCGGTATATCAGCCCAGTGACCATATCGGAAAGGATTATATTCAGGTGGATCCCTCCAAGATTATAGGTATTGTGGAGGTCAACATCCCGGATGAGGCTCGTGGCTTCACTGCTCCTGATGAAACTACCCTTCAGATAGGACATAATGTGGCTCAGTTCCTTATCAGCGACCTTAAGCGCGGTATCATACCTTCAACCTTCCTGCCCCTGCAGAGCGGTGTGGGAAACGTTGCGAATGCCGTGTTGGGCGCGCTCGGAGAGGATCCTTCGGTTCCTGCATTCCAAATGTACACAGAGGTTATCCAGGATTCTGTAATCAACCTGATGCGTGAAGGTCACTGCAAGTTCGGTTCAAGTTCATCATTGAGCGTAAGCAACGAGACTCTGCAGAGCGTATATGATGATATGAACTTCTTCAAGGACAAGCTGGTGCTCCGTCCTACCGAGATTTCAAACAGCCCCGAGATTGCCCGTCGTTTGGGTCTTATAGCTATGAACACAGCTCTTGAGGCCGATATCTACGGTAACGTCAACTCAACCCATGTAAGCGGTGTCAAGATGATGAACGGAGTGGGCGGTTCGGCCGATTTCACCCGTAACGCTTTCATCTCAATCTTCAGCTGCCCGTCGGTAGCCAAGGGAGGCAAGATAAGCGCCATCGTTCCCATGTGCTCACATGTGGATCACAACGAGCACAGCGTAAAGGTCCTCATTACTGAGCAGGGTATTGCCGATCTGCGTGGTAAGTCACCCGCCCAGCGCGCCAAGTGCATTATCGAGAACTGCGTACATCCCGATTACAAGCAGCTCATGTGGGATTACCTCAAGATAGCAGAGAAGGGTCAGACCAGCCATGCTCTTGACAAGGCATTTGCCCTGCATAAGGCACTGGCAGAGAAGGGCGACATGCATCTGGCAGAATTCTAAAATCTTTATTATAAGGTGTGTAGCGGCTCGTGACAAATACATCACGAGCCGCTACTGTGTTAAAGTGTGTTAATGCTATTGCAGATAAAAAAACACGCCGTATATTTGCAGTGTCTTAGTGAAGTAATACACCAATAAACGACACGACAGACATTGTAAACGAAATAACCATTTTATATATACGATTATGATTACAATCAAGAATCTCGGATTCAGTTACGGCGATAAAGTCGTACTGAAAGACATTTCGATGGAACTCCAGGAGGGTCGTATTTACGGTCTTCTGGGAGAGAACGGAGTGGGCAAGACCACTCTGTTAACCTTGCTTGCCGGTTTGAAGGATACCGATAACGGCGCTCTGGAAATAGACGGTCAGATTCCGTTTGAGCGCAAGCCTTCATTCCTCTCTGACATCTATTATCTGCCTGATGAAGTTCCGGCACCACGCCGTAAGGCAATTGATTTTGCCCGTGACCACGGACAGTACTGGAACAACTTCAGCATTGATAAGTTTTTGGAAATAATGAAGGTTCTTGATACCGATCAGGATCAGCGTATGGATCAGATGTCATACGGTCAGCTCAAGAAGACATTCATCAGTTTTGCGCTTGCCTGCAACACCAAGTACCTCTTTATGGATGAGCCCACTAACGGACTGGACATCCCTTCAAAGGCACAGTTCCGCAAGGCAGTTTCAAAGTACACTTCCGATGAGTCTACGCTGCTTATCTCAACCCATCAGGCTCGCGACCTGGAGGCCATCATCGATCCTATCATAATACTGGATCACAGGGATGTGCTGCTCAACGCATCGCTCGATGAAATCGCACAAAAGCTCTACTTTGACTACACATCTGATGCCGATCCCGACGCTCTCTATCAGGAGATGGTTCCCGGTGGCAATATCCAGGTGTTGGTCAACAAGACCGGTGCTGAGAGCAAGGTCAATATCGAGGCTCTGTTCAATGCAGTTCTGCTTCACAAGAGTGTAATTAAGGATATGTTCAACAAGTAAAGATTTACGGCTATGAATAATGATGTTTTGAATATGAACAGATTCGGTCGTTATCTTGTGACCGATATAAAGAATGCAATTGCAAGATATGGTATTTCACTGCTCATAATGGCAACAATCAGCCTTACCGGTTATCTGTTGTGCGGGTTCTTTACGATGATTGTAGGCTCCGGTTGGCACAGCATGGGTGAGATTGGAAGGTCTGTCATGATGGGTATAACCTTTGTCGTGCTGACAATTACCGCTCCCGCCAAGATATACGGTTTCTTTACCGATAAGAAGGAAGGATCCTCTTTCCTCATGGTTCCGTCCTCTTCTTTGGAGAAAACCCTGTCAATGATACTTGTTTGCTGTGTTATAGTCCCGTTGGCATTTTTTGCAGTTTACTTCACGCTGGATCAGATAGTTTGTCTGATTGACGGCAGATGCGGAAACTCTGTTATCATGCTCATCAACAACGGTCAGAGCATGCTGACCGATGCTTTCCAGAAACTCAGTATGGAAACAGACAGCTTTATTCCTGACTACTCATCTATGGCTTCTGTTTGGATGTATATGGACGATCTGGCCCAGGGCTTTCTGATATTCCTTCTCGGCGCTCTGATATTCAAGTCATCCAAGCCTGCCAAGACAATAGGTTGCCTGATCCTTCTCAGTATGGTTCTGAGCATGATTACTACTCCTATTGTGTTGCACGGAACAATTGAGAGATTCAAGGAAGCTGCTGCCAGCAGTATGAGCCCCGAAGAGCTTTTCCAGTCTTTCCCGTTCCTGTCATGGTCAGTGAAGCATGCTGTATTACTTGATTTCATTTCCGATACGGTTGTGAATATAGGACTGGCAATCGCCATTTATTTCAGAGTCAGAAAGATTAAACATTAAAAGGACTGCGATATGGAATTCAATCAGAATAAACCGATATATCTCCAGATTGCCGATGGAATCAGCGAAAAGATTCTGAGCGGCGAGCTGAAGGAGGGTGACAGGATACTGTCAGTACGTGAGCTGGGCGGTGAGCTTGGCGTGAACCCCAACACTGCCATGCGCAGTTACGAGAAACTGACCATGGACGGAATTATCTACAATCAGCGTGGTATAGGTTATTTCGTGGCCGAAGGCGCCCGTGCCGTAGCTCTTGAGAAGATGCGTACCGATTTCCTTGAGAACGAGCTTCCGCAGATACTTCGCAAGATGCGTCTGCTGGAACTTAAAGCCGAGGATTATCTTAAACCATAACACATATCAAATCTTCTCTCTTATCAAAAACGGGAACCTGCTTGGCGGGTTTCCGTTTTGTTTTTGTATCTTCGTGAACAGAACAAATCATTACCGATATGGGTAGATCATATAAAGGAGGAGTCCGCCTTAACCGCAGAACCATGACGGACCTCATAACAGACTGGTTCCGCGACAATCAGGATCATAGTATCAGTGTAAAACGGTTGTACGATGAGCTCAAGCTCAAGACACATCCCATGCGCAGCATGTGTCTGGACATAGTTCTGGATCTTGTTGAGGATGGTTTCCTCAAGGAGAAGGACGGCCAGTTCCAATTGATGCAGAAGAGCAAGTTCGTAGAGGGCATTCTGCAGCGTCGTGTCGGCGGCAAGAACTTTCTGGTGCCCGATGACGGCAGCGATCCCATATTCGTGGCCGAGCGCAATTCGGCCGGTGCCGTAAACGGAGACCGCGTAAAAGTGGTGCTCTTTGCACGTCGTCCGCATGCCGGCCTGGAGGGTGAGGTCACAGAGATCCTGAAACGTGCCAAGGATACATTCGTAGGCACACTTCAGGTAAAAGGCAAGTTTGCCTATCTGGTAACTCCGGACAAATCGGATAAGGATATATATATCCCCATCTCCAATCTCAAGAAAGGCCATGATGGCGAGAAAGCTGTCGTAAAGGTAGTTGAATGGCCCGATACCCCTGACCGTAACCCGGTAGGAAAGGTAATAGACATTCTGGGTGCAGCTGGAGAGAACAACACAGAGATGCACGCTATACTGGCCGAATACGGACTGCCCTACAGTTATCCCGAAAACGTAGAACGTGCAGCCGATGACATATCGGCCGATATCACCGATGCAGCACTGGCCGGACGTGAGGATTTCCGTGATGTGGTTACATTCACCATTGACCCGCATGACGCCAAGGACTTTGACGATGCGCTATCCATCCGTCCCATCAAGAAGGGACTCTGGGAGGTAGGCGTACACATAGCCGATGTCAGTTACTACGTTCAGGAGGGTGGCATCATTGACAAGGAGGCATTCAAGCGTGCCACATCGGTCTATCTGGTAGACCGCACCATACCTATGCTGCCTGAAAAACTGTGCAATAACCTGTGTTCCCTGCGTCAGGATGAGGATAAGCTTACCTATTCCGTGATAATGGAGATGACCGATAATGCCGTGGTCAAACGCTCCCGTATAGCACGCACCGTTATCCGCAGCAACCGTCGTTTTACCTATGAGGAGGTTCAGGCCATAATCGAGCGTGAACAGCAGGGTGGTAAGGACAAACTCCCCGGCGATGAGTTCAAGACAGAGATCATGACTCTGGACAGTCTGGCAAAGATACTGCGTGACAAGCGTATGGCCGATGGAGCCTTGAGTTTTGACCGCGTTGAGGTACGCTTTGACATAGATGAAAAGGGGAAACCGATAAGCGTGTTCTTCAAGGAGTCAAAGGATGCCAACAAGCTGGTCGAGGAGTTCATGCTTCTGGCCAACCGTACCGTTGCCGAGTTTGTGGGCAAGGTCAAGGGCGGCAATCCCAAGACATTCGTCTATCGTGTACATGACGAGCCCGATCCCGAGCGTATGGAGAACCTTCAGCAGTTTGTGGCCAAGTTCGGCTACAAGCTCAAGACCAACGGTGATCCTGCGGAGATGGCCAAGTCCATGAACAAGATGCTTGCCGAAGTAAGGGGAAAGAAAGAGCAGGAACTCATTGAGACCATCTCCATCCGCTCCATGCAGAAGGCCTGTTATACCACCGATAATATCGGCCACTACGGTTTGGCTTTCAAGTTCTACACCCATTTCACATCACCGATACGCCGTTATCCGGATCTTATGGTACACCGCCTTCTCACCCGTTATATCGGCGGAGGCCGCAGTGTGAACCAGGGCAAGTATGAGGAGTATTGCGAGCATTGCTCCGCTCAGGAACAGCTTGCCGAACAGGCAGAGCGCGCCAGCATCAAGTACAAGCAGGTAGAGTATATGTCGGAACGCATGGGTCAGGTCTTTGATGCCGTGATAAGTGGTGTAACGGAGTGGGGAATCTATGCTGAAATCATTGAGAACAAGTGCGAGGGCATGATAGGCATACGTTCGCTCGGAGGTGATTACTTTGAGTTTGATGAGAAGAACTATTGCATTATAGGCCAACGCACCCGCAAGCGCTATCGTCTTGGTGACCATGTAAAAGTCAAGGTGGTTCGCTGCAACCTGGAGAAAAAGCAAATGGACTATGAGTTGGTATCGACGGAAGAATGACCCATTAGGGACAGTCCCCTTTGTGCCATTTTTGACCAAAACGACACAAAAGGTACTGTCCCTACTGTGTCTTTTTGCTAGTTTAGGATTGAATGCGCAGGAGCAGACCCTGAGGGTGAACTATACGTTCTCCGGCAACAGCAAGGAGGCCCATATATATCTTGATGACCTGAACGCTATTGACGGCTGGGCCGGTCGCAGGGTAAACCTTAAGGATCTGTATGTAGAGGGCAACGGGCAGATCATGATGACCGATGCCGCTACAGGCGATACCCTTTACCGCAACGCATTCAGCACACTTTTCCAGGAGTGGCAGAACACCGAGGAGGCCACTCAGGTGAACCGCAGTTTTGAGAACGTCTTTCTGCTGCCTATGCCTACGGAGAAGGCGGTAGTGGAGGTAAAGCTCACAGACAATTACAACAAAGTGGTGTCAACCTTACGTCATACGGTTGACCCTGAGGACATACTCATACGCCGAATAGGTCAGAATCCTGCAAAATGGAAGTATCTGCATCAGGGTGGCAGCCCGGAGGAATGCATAGATGTAGTGATAGTTCCCGAAGGCTATACTGCCGATGAAATGGACCTTTTTTACAAAGATGCCGGCATAGCGGTCAACAGCCTACTCTCACATGAGCCGTTCAAGACCATGCAGGAACGCTTTAATATCCTGGCTGTAGAACTGACATCAAAGGATGGATCGGTGAGCGTTCCCAAAGAGGGACTTTGGACAGAGACAGCATTGAGCTCACATTTCAGCACTTTCTACTCGGACCGTTACCTTACCACTCTGCGTCTCAGGCAACTCCATGACAAGCTGGCTGGCATTCCCTATGAACACATAATCATCCTTGCCAATACCGATGTCTATGGTGGTGGCGGAATATTCAACTCCTACACTCTTACCACTGCGCATCATGCACAGTTCGCTCCGGTGGTGGTTCATGAGTTCGGCCATAGCTTTGGCGGTTTGGCCGATGAGTATTACTATGATGATCAGTACGAGCAGTACTACAACTCCGAGACGGAGCCTTGGGAACCCAATCTGACCACAAGGGTTGATTTTGACAGCAAGTGGAAAGATATGATTCCGGCAAAGGTCGAGCAGCCTACTCCCGTACCTGTGGATGACCCGCGTTCTCCCATGACCGACAAGCAGCGTAAAGCGGTAGAGAAACTTCCGGCTGTAGGTCTTTACGAGGGTGGAGGTTATATGTCTAAAGGGGTATGGCGCGGATCATTCGACTGCCGTATGCATACCAACACTTATCCCGAGTTCTGTCCGGTATGCCGTCGCTCTCTTGAACGTATAATCAGATTTTATACAGAGCCTCTGTCATCTTACTCCAGGAGTATTTCTTCTTCTCCTCAATAACGCCCTGGGTAAATTCTTCCTGCCGGTTGTTGGTAAAGAAATCCACCAATCCATCGGCAATTTCTGCCGGTTGCGGTTCTACTGCATAACCGGCTTTTCCATTGGGAACGATTTCGGCCAGTCCGCCTACGTTGGTTACCAGCATGGGCTTGCCGAAATGATATGCAATTTGTGATACGCCGCTTTGGGTAGCGGTTTTGTAGGGCTGTGCAATTATGTCGGCCGCACCGAAATAGTATCTGACCTCATCTGAAGGTACAAACTCATTCTTCCAGATAACAAGTCCTTCAAGTCCCAGCTGTTTTTCAAGCTCAAAGTATTTGTCGGAGCTGCCGTAGAACTCTCCGGCCACAATCAGTCTTACGTTCAGTTCACGCAGACGACTGTCGGCGTATGCCTGCAACAGCAGGTCAAGACCTTTATAGTCACGTATCAGGCCAAAGAACAGGATATAACGGTATTTTGGATCCAGGCCAAGATGCTCGACAGACTCTTGACGTGTTGCAAGGGCACCGAAGTGGTCATACAACGGGTGCGGGCTGAATGTGCGGGGTTTCCTGGTGTCAAACAGGTCGATGTCGGACAGTACTGATTCAGACAGCGCTACGAATCCGTCAACAGATTTGATGAAATAGCGTGACAGTATCCTGTCTCCCGGTTTATGCTCGTGCGGTATAAGGTTATGGAGTATAGCCACCCTCTTTGCTCCGCACTTTTTGAGTCTGCGTGCCACGAAACCTGTCGACGGCCCCATGAAAGGCATCCAGAACGGGACAATCAGAATATCGGGACCGAAACTCCGGATCATACGTGCGGTCTTGGTCCAACTGAATGGGTTGATTGAACTGAGCGTGCGTGTTATTTCCAGTCCTTCGGGTTTGGGATCGGGTGAGAATTGCGTCTTGCCCGGAAACAGGAATGAGGGATACTGCAGGGTAAACGTGTAAATCGACACCTGGTGTCCTTCTTTTATGAATTCACTGGCCAGGCGGTTGTTGAAATCGGCAATACCGCCACGATATGGCCATGCTGTTCCTAATATCGCTATTTTCATAACTGTACGGTTCGCTCCATGAAATAGTCAACGACTTCCTGATCTTTCCGGCAGTCAAACTTCCTTCCGAAAAAGCGCTGTGAAGATTCTATATCCTCAATACATTCCATTGTCAGGATATTGGGACTGCCTGCATTCTTTTTCTGTCCGCGTTCCTTCCAGTCCACAAAACGCAGGTTGTTCTTGTCACAGACGGGACGGTCTCCTTTGAGCATCTCGAATAAGGTTACATAGTAGATCTCGGTGCCGATATAGGAGTGATAGAAAAGCCTGTTCCATTCCTCATGGGTATTGATGTATTCCATCATATCGTCCAGACAGTCCTGACTTATGGTAAACCAGTCGTTTCCTCCTATAAAACGTATGTCGGCCGGGAGTTTGCGTCCGGGAATCAGATGATAATGATACAACTGGCCGTACAGGGTTCGCAGGTAACGCATGGGGTGATGGTCCGGAAGTCGTCGCAACATGCATTTGGGCCATCTGACAGCTATCCTGCCATATCCGCCTCTAAACTGCCAGTATGATTTCGGTAGCGGCTCACAATTATAGTAGCCATAAAGGTGTGTCTCACTCAAGTAGTCGACAAACTCCTTTACAGGTCTGATAAACAGATCGTTTCCGCTATTCAGGGAGATATAGTCGAACTTTCCGTATTCCCTGACAGACTGGAACAGATAATTGTACATCTCTATCTGAGAATACTCCGCCCAAGTGACATCAATATGTTTTGGAAGAATAATAACATTATCGTCCTTTATCAGCTGTTCGGCTACACCCTGATTCTTGGCATCAACATGTACAAAGACAGTCGATCCGCTATAGGAAATTGCCTGTTTGATAAAGCAATTTGCCTGTTTGGGATTATCAAAAACAGAGAGGACAAAAGCTATTCTCATACGTTTCAGTTCTTTGTCTTTACAAAGTGCCAGATAGGCAAGCCCAGTGTCAGGATGATTGTCAGGATGACAAGCGCCATACACAGTTTGTCTATCTTGAGTGCGTTAGGCTTGAACTCCATGACAAGTGAGTGCTTTCCTGCAGGAATTACCGCAGCTCGTAGGGTGTAGTTTACACGTCCTACCTTCTGCTCTTTGCCGTCAATGTAAAGATGCCACTCTTTTGGGTAGTATATCTCGGAGAATACTGCGACCTTGTCTTGAGTGGAGTTTGATGTATACTCCAGATGGTCCGGAACGTATTTATCCAATCTGATGAATGCATCTGGATCGGCGGGTGTTACCTGGAGGTTAAGGATATCGGCAAACAGCTTGTCGGCAACTGCAGTTGTATTCAGGTCCAATTCGTACAATGCCTGGCTTTCCTGAACGGGATTGTCAACAAATAGAAGGGTATCGACAAACCATGCGTTACCCATGGCATCCGGATTCTGGATAACCTGTCCGTTCCTTGTGACAAAGTATTTCGTGTTAAGCATATTGAGGACTGACATATTGTTGTTGGCAATATGGGCCTCAATAAGATCCTGATAACGACGCATCTTTGCTGCCGAATAGCCGCCTATTGATTTGAGCCTGTAGGATGTCCTTGCATCGTTAAATGTGTTGGCTGCCAGATTGAGTACGCGGTAATCAAGTGATTTGTCCTGAAGTATCTCTTTCTCCCAATCCTGCATGGCAAAAGTCTGTGAGTTCTCTTTGGCTGTCACAAAGTTCTGTTTGCCAAAGAACTTCCTGTCAACCGGAATCAGGTCAAGAAGAATGACGGCTCCCAGAGCCACAACCAGCAGAGCAAAGCTGTTCTTTTTATCCTTCTTGTAGCTGTAAAGCAAAGTGATAACCGATGCAGCTATAACAAAAGCCAGGCTGCGCAGGGCCGAAGATGATATCATGGCCTGTCTCTGGTTCAGGATGGCATCATATATCTGCGAGTCAATCTGTGAGCGCCACTGGCTGTCATAAGAAGATGTCGTGTCAATAGCACCCGAGAACACGGCAACCAAGAGGCAAATACCTGCGGTTATACCGCCTGCAGTCAGTATTGATTTCCTGATATATGCCTTGTCATCGGATTCAAGCAGTTCCTTGATGGCAAGGAATCCCAGTAAAGGCATGGTTATTTCGGCAACAACAAGTATGGACTCGACTGTTCGGAACTTGTTGTAGTAGGGGAAATAATCAAAGAAGAGTCTTGACAGCCATTCATAGTTGTGACCCCATGCAAGCAGTATCGAGAAGCATGTTCCTGCCAGCAGAGCCCATTTGTAAGCTCCCTTGACGATTATCAGTCCAAGGATGAAGAGGAAGAATACTGCAGCGCCTATATATACCGGACCGCTGGTAAAGGCTTTCTCTCCCCAATATGTCGGTGCATTGCTGCAGAATGCGCGTGCCTGCCTCGTTGAGACTCCCATCTTCCTGAGGTCGTTCTCAAGTTTGGAATTGTCTCCAAGGTTATAGCTGCTGGCTCCTCCCATAAATTCAGGAATAAGCAGCGTAAGAGTCTCGGCTTTGCCGTATGACCATGCCGTCGCATAGTCAAAATCCAGGCCCACTGTCTTTTCGGTGGTTCCATCCTGTTCAACCAGCTCGCTGTGACCGCCGCGCATGGTCTCTTTCAGGTAGCTGCGGTTCATTTGGAACCAGCTGAGTTTGGTTCCCAGAACGACAAGCAGTGAAACCAGCAGGATTGCTGTGGATTTACCGAACTCTTTCCATGCCTTCTGTTTGGCGTGAATGAAGATTTCACCGATAAAAAGGACTCCTATCAGCAGGAACACATAATAGGTCATTTGCGGATGGAAAGTGAATCCTATCGTACCGTAAAAAAGTGTGACAGGAACCCCTATCCAGTATCTGCTCCTGTATATGGCATAGAATCCTCCTATCATGGGAGCAAGACAGCAGATGGCATTGGCCTTCGTAATATGTCCGGCCGGGATAATAAGCATGAAATAAGATGATAGAGTCAATGCGATAGCACCTATGATGCTCACCCACGGGTCTATGTCAAAACATAGCAGCATGATGAAAAAGCCTATAAGATAAGCCAACAGAATGCCCACAGGTGCTTTGTCTCCTGTAAACCAAAGATGAGAGGCTTCTTCGAGTCTGGCGCGTAATCTGTTTGCAGGTGTCTGTCCGCTGATCTGGTATGACGGCATACCGCCGAACATGGAGTTGGTCCACCATATCTGTCTGCCTTCAGAACGAGTGTAATCACGTATTTCTTTGGATGACCCAAGGTAATTCGTAATATCACCGGCCTGGAGTACTTTTCCATCAAGCACCGGAGCACTGTACATTAATCCGAGGGTAAAAAACACGACTAATGCGACAATGAAGGGGGATAGCTTCTTTAGGTTAGGCTTTTTCATAAATAAAGGGATATTTCTTTTTATTGCAAACTTAGCAAAAAAATCAATTGAGCAGAAACTCCAGTATGGACAGGTCTTGAGCGTACGTGAGCTTGATGTTCTTTTCGCTTCCGCGCACTATACCAACCTTTTCGTTCGGGAGATAACGGAGTACCGTACCGCAATCATCGGTAGCCTTGAAATCGGGATCCTGCAATGCTATACGGTATGCTTCCTGGATTGTCTTTTGGCGGAAGCCCTGCGGTGTCTGCATACGCCAAAGCAGATTGCGGTCGCGGACAGATTCCATGTGTGTACCTTCAGGATTACACTGTACTATGGTATCTACAGCCGGTATCGCCACATCAACCGCGTTGTACTTCTCCATCGCCTTGAGGGTGTCCGATATGATCTGTTCCGATACAAGCGGACGTGCCGCATCATGGAACAGCATTACCTGCTCCGGATTGTCGCTGAAATGACGGACAGCTGCCAGACTGGAGTCATAACGCTCCTTTCCACCGGGCAATACGGCCGTAACTTTAGTCCAGTTGCTGTTTTTGACAATCTCTTTGACCTTATCAATGAATTCAGTTGAGGTAACTATTACCACCTGATCTATTCCCGGGTGGTCATTGAAAGTCTGAACGGAGTGCTCTAAAACAGTCTTTCCACCCAGTGGCAGAAACTGCTTCGGGGTGGAAAGGCCGGTTCTTGAACCGGAGCCTGCTGCCAGAATAACAGCTACGGTCTCCATAGTCTTTTATCTTAACAAACCTCGCTTCCGGGTTTTACCGGACGCTGAACGGTTGTTACTGTCAGTGTGCCGTCGGCATCAAGTGCGCTCAGGATCATGCCCTGGCTCTCTATGCCACGGATGGTGCGCGGTGCCAGATTGGCAATGAAGCAAACCTGCTTGCCTACCAAATCTTCGGGTTTGTACCACTGGGCAATACCTGAAAGGATGGTGCGTCCGCCCAGTCCGTCGTCAATCTTGAACTGGAGCAGTTTATCGGCCTTGGGAACCTTTGTGCATTCAAGCACTGTTCCAACGCGGATATCCAGTTTCTCGAATTCCGGGAACTGGATGTTTGCCTTGATGGGATTGGCGGGCTGGGCTGCTGCGGCAGCCTTCTCGTTCTCCTCCTTACGCTTGAGCAGTTTCTGGATTTGAGCCTCAATGACATCGTCCTCAATCTTCTCAAACAGAAGCTCGGGCTTGCTGAGTTTATGTCCGGCGGGCAGCAGGTCAATTGCACCCAGACGGTCCCACTGTGCACCCTCCAGAGCAATCATGCCGCGTAGTTTCTCACTTGAGAACGGCAGGAACGGCTCGAATGCGATAGCTAGGTTGGCAACCAACTGAAGTGATATGTTAAGTATGGTCTCAACACGCTTCATATCAGTCTTGGCCAGTTTCCAGGGCTCGGTATCGGCCAGGTACTTGTTTCCTATACGGGCCAGGTTCATGGCCTCCTTCTGGGCCTCACGGAACTTGAAGTTGTCAAGCAGGGATTCAAGCTGCTGCTTTACATCGGCAAACTCCTTAAGGGTATCACGGTCATAGTCTGTGAGTTCTCCGCAGGGAGGAACCACACCGTCAAAGTATTTCTGAGTCAGGACCAATGCACGGTTCACAAAGTTGCCGTAGATTGCAACAAGTTCGTTGTTGTTGCGTGCCTGGAAGTCCTTCCATGTAAAGTTGTTGTCCTTGGTTTCAGGGGCGTTGGCGGTAAGCACGTAACGCATTACATCGGCCTTACCGGGGAAATCCTCCAGATACTCGTGTACCCATACGGCCCAGTTGCGTGAGGTTGAGATCTTGTCATCCTCAAGGTTCAGGAACTCGTTGCTGGGAACGTTGTCGGGCAGTATGAATGAACCTTCGGCCTTAAGCATTGAGGGGAATACGATGCAGTGGAACACGATGTTGTCCTTACCGATAAAGTGGATAAGGCGTGTATCAGGATCCTTCCACCAGGTTTCCCAGCTACCGCGCTCGGGGTGAGCGTCGCAGTACTCCTTAGTGTTGCTTATGTAACCTATGGGAGCGTCAAACCATACGTAAAGGACCTTACCTTCGGCACCCTCTACAGGTACGGGAATACCCCAGTCCAGGTCGCGGCTCACGGCACGGGGTTGCAGACCCATGTCAAGCCAGCTCTTGCACTGACCGTAAACGTTGGGACGCCACTCTTTGTGCTCCTGCAGGATCCACTTCTCGAGCCACTCCTGATACTGTTCCAAAGGCAGATACCAGTGTGTGGTCTCCTTCATGACGGGCTTGCTGCCGCTCACGGTGCTTACCGGGTTGATGAGTTCTGTGGGTGAGAGTGATGTGCCGCACTTCTCGCACTGGTCTCCGTATGCGTGGTCGTAGTGGCAGTGGGGGCACTCACCTGTTATGTATCGGTCAGCCAGGAACATATGAGCCTCCTCGTCATAGTACTGCTCACTTGTTTTCTGGATGAACTTGCCGGTATCGTACAGCTTGCGGAAGAAATCTGCAGCCAGTTTATGATGTACGGGAGAACTGGTACGTCCGTAGATGTCGTATGATATACCCATACCCTTGAAGGTGTCCTTCATCTGGTAGTGGTAGCGGTCAATGATCTCCTTGGGAGTTACGCCCTCTTTCTTGGCGCGGATGGTAATGGGCACACCGTGCTCATCGCTGCCTCCAATGAACATCACGTCCACTTTCTTGAGACGTTGGTAACGGACATAAATATCGGCCGGAACGTATGCACCTGCCAGGTGGCCTATGTGAAGCGGGCCGTTGGCGTAGGGCAGGGCCGATGTAACCAGAATCCTCTTGTAATCTTTCATTTGTGTATTAAGTTTCTTGTTTCAGACTGCAAAGGTAATAAAAAATGATACAAAAGGGGTCAGACCCCAATTGTATCATTTTCCCCAGGAGGCGCGATCCAGGCTGCGATAACCTATTGCCTCGGCAATATGCTGCGGTTGGATGGTCTCCGATTGGTCCATATCGGCTATGGTACGGCCCACTTTCAGTATGCGGTCATAGGCGCGGGCAGAGAGATTGAGCCTGTTCATTGCCTCACCCAGCATACGGATTGAGGCAGGCTCTGCCTTGGCATAACGTCGCAACAGGCGCGAGTCCATCTGCGCGTTGCAATAAACACCGTTTTCATCGCGGAATCTGGCTGCCTGTACTGCACGGGCTCTGATCACGCGCTCGCGTATTGCAGCGCTTGTCTCTCCTTTTTCATTCGATGACATGTCGTCAAATCCTACCGGAAGTATCTCGCATTGCAGGTCGAAACGGTCCATGAGCGGTCCCGATATCCTACCCAGATAACGCTCTATGACAGTGGGAGTGCAGTGACATTCTTTGGTGGGGTGGTTGTAGTATCCGCAGGGGCAGGGATTCATGGATGCCACCAGCATGAATGATGCAGGGTACTCTACTCTGTATTTGGCCCGGGATATGACTACGGTCCTGTCTTCAAGAGGTTGACGCAGTACCTCAAGCGCCGATCTTGAAAATTCCGCTAATTCATCGAGATAGAGCACCCCGTTATGCGCCAAAGATATTTCACCGGGCTGTCCGTTACTGCCTCCTCCGGTCAGAGCCACATTTGTTATGGTGTGATGCGGATGACGGAACGGGCGTTCGGTTATGAGTGCGGTTCCGTGTCCTGTAAATCCGGCTACGGAATGGATGCGTGTGGTCTCTATGCTCTCCTCCTCTGTAAGAGGCGGAAGTATTGACGGAATGGCTCTGGCCATCATCGATTTCCCGCAGCCAGGACTGCCAATCATGATGAGATTGTGGCTTCCCGAAGCGGCTACTTCAAGTGCTCTTTTTACTGCATTTTGTCCCTTTACATCGGCCAAATCGAGCTGATTACCCTGGTCGGGGAGTGACCTTGAAAATATTATTCTTTCCATAGGTCTGATGCTGTCCGGTTTACCGTTCAGCAAATCGACAACCTGGCGCAGATTCTGTGCTCCGTAAACGTCAAGTCCGTCTATGACGGCTGCCTCGGGTGCGTTCTGGGCGGGCAGGATAATACCTTTGAAACCTTCGGACCGGGCTTTGATTGCCATAGACAATGCACCCTTTACGGGCTGTAATGTACCGTCAAGTCCCATTTCACCCATAATTACATATTCGTTCAGCTTCTCTGTTGACAGTTCGCCTACGGACGCCATGATTCCTACCGCAAGCGGCAGATCATATGCAGCACCTTCCTTGCGGATATCGGCAGGAGCCATGTTTATGATAATCTGACAGGATGGAAACTTGTAGCCGTTTATCTGGAAAGCCGATATTATTCTCTCATGGCTCTCCTTGACTGCGCTGTCGGGCAGTCCTACAAGAAAGAATCTGATACCGCGCGATGTGCTCGCCTCGATGGTCACGATGTATGCGTCTATCCCCTGGACAGCCGCACCTGATACTCTGATAAGCATGGTAATAAGTATAAATGGTTAATAGATAATGCAAAACAAGGCTCAATGGCTTTTGGTATATTCTATTTCTTCAATCTCGTTCTTTTTGCTGTTTTGTTTTCTTTCTTTTCCTCTTTTTTTATCACGATAAGTGTCCTGTCCAACTCTTTGTCAAGTTCTTCCAGGGATGTGGTCTTATAGGCAATTCTCTTTGCGCCTGTAAACAGTATGTAGGCAGGAACTGTCTGCAGATTTGCAGTCTGGACTATGCGGCTCTCCCATCCGGCAGGGTCGTTGTACGAGGGCCAACTGACGGTGTCATAGGCAATCGCCTCTTTCCACATTTCAGTATTGGGATCGATGGAAATGTCGGCGAAACTTATGTAACGGTCTGCATATTTTTTCTTGAAGAAAGCCATCGTGTCCCTTGCTTCAATACCTTTCTGTCCCATCCATGAAGCCCATACGCAAACCAGCAGATGATTTGACACTCCTCCAAAATCAATGAACTGACGTTTAATCCCTGTCGAGTCCATAAGTGAGTAGTTGTCAAGATAGTTGTTGTTTGATGCGGCCTTATTGTAGTTTGACTTGAGATAAACCAGATATGGAGCATCCTGCATATTGCCGCTCATGCGTTTTACCAGAGCATCGATGGTGTTCTCCTTTGCATGATATTTACGGACCATCTGGTCATATATTAAGAAAGGAGTAACCTCCGAGAACGGGTCACGGGTTATGAATGAGTCTATCCTGGCAATGGTTTGCTTCATTGAGGTGTCTTTCTGTGACGCCAGATAGAAAGACTGGTAAGAATCATTACAATATCCGCCCGAGACGGAGAACAGTCCTGTGTCTGCCGGTATGGTTATGAATGATTCCACATCCTTTTCGGCAAAGACCGGATGAGTACGCCCGTCGGGCAGTACCAGAATAAGGGTAGTTACCGTGTCGGGGTAGTATTTCCAGATGAACTGTCCGTTGGGGCAGAACAAAGTGTCTGCATCCTCAAACCGCGAATCAAATCCTACGACCAGTATCGAGTCAATGCCTTGCTGTACGGTTCCATGCAATACGAACCTGCCTTTCTTACCGCATGATACGGTAAGTAGGATTAGTAGGGTCAATATTGCAAAAACCGGCCTTTTCATCGGATGATATGGTTATTTTGCGGCACGTTTGCGCTCAAGTTCATTGAGTATGATCTTACGCATACGCATACTCTTGGGAGTAACTTCAACATACTCGTCATTCTTGATGTACTCCAGAGCCTCCTCGAGTGAGAATATGACGGGAGGTGCAATATGAGCCTTTTCATCGGCACCGCTGGCACGCATGTTGGTGAGCTGCTTGCTCTTGGTGACGTTGATCACCAGGTCCTTCTCATGTACATGCTCGCCAACCACCTGTCCTGCATATACCTGATCCTGCGGGTTTACAAAGAACTTTCCGCGGTCCTGCAACTTATCCAGTGCGTAAGCGAATACGGTACCGGTCTCCATGGCTACCATCGATCCGTTGGTACGGCGCTCGATGTCACCCTTGTAAGGCTGATACTCCTTGAAACGGTGTGCCATTACAGCCTCACCCTGTGATGCGGTGAGAACATTGGTACGGAGTCCGATGATACCGCGTGAAGGTATGTCGAATACAATGACCACACGGTCACCCTGTGTGTCCATAGATGTCATCTCGCCCTTACGTTTGGTTGCCAGGTCAATCATCTTGCTGGCAAACTCCTCAGGTACGCTGATGGTGAGTTCCTCGATAGGCTCGCATGTACGGCCGTCTATCTCCTTCATGATAACCTGAGGCTGGCCAACCTGGAGTTCATATCCCTCGCGGCGCATTGTTTCTATAAGGATGGAGAGATGCAGCACGCCACGGCCCGATACAATCCACTTGCCGTCCTCTTCGGTACGGCGGACGCGTAGAGCCAGGTTCTTGTCAAGCTCCAGGTTCAGGCGGTCCTGAATGTGGCGTGATGTTACATATTTGCCCTCCTTACCAAAGAAAGGTGAGTCATTTATTGAGAAGAGCATACTCATGGTAGGCTCGTCAATTGCGATAGGAGGCAGAGGATCGGGATTCTCGGCATCGCATATTGTATCACCAATCTCAAACTTGTCGAGTCCTACAATGGCGCATATATCGCCGGCCTCAACGGTCTGGACGCGTTTGCGGCCCATACCCTCAAAGGTATGCAGCTCCTTGATCTTTACTTTTTCCTTGTTGCCGTCACGGTGTGCCAGCGTGCAGGTCATTCCCTCGTTCAGTACGCCGCGGTTTACTCGGCCCACGGCAATACGTCCGGTATATGACGAATAGTCAAGTGATGTAATGAGCATCTGCAGGGTTCCCTCCTCCTGCTTGGGAGCGGGAATGTATTTGATGATTGCATCAAGCAGGGGCAGTATGTTGTCGGTGGGCTGTTTCCAATCGGTGCTCATCCAGTTCTGCTTGGCAGAGCCGTAGAGTACGGGGAAATCCAGCTGGTCCTCGGTTGCATCGAGTGCAAACATCAGGTCAAATACCATCTCATAAACCTCTTCGGGACGGCAGTTGGGCTTATCGACCTTGTTTACTACAACGATAGGTTTCAGTCCTATCTGCAAAGCTTTCTGTAGTACGAAACGTGTCTGGGGCATGGGGCCCTCGAATGCATCTACCAGAAGGATGCAGCCGTCGGCCATGTTGAGCACACGCTCCACTTCACCGCCAAAATCGGAGTGTCCCGGAGTGTCGATGATGTTGATCTTGGTATCCTTATAGGTAATAGATACGTTCTTGGACAAGATGGTTATGCCTCGTTCGCGCTCCAGGTCATTGTTGTCGAGCATAAGTTCTCCTTTGGCCTGATTGTCGCGGAACAGGTGTCCGGCCAGCATCATCTTGTCAACCAGTGTCGTCTTTCCGTGGTCAACGTGTGCAATAATAGCGATATTCCTGATGTTCATATAAATGTGTTTTCTTTCGGGGTGCAAAGTTACGGCAAAAATGTCAGATTTTTCATTGTGTATTGAAAAAGAAGCTCTATCTTTGCGCCCGCTAAACGAGTTTTCACATTATTTTTAAGAAAATGTATTTAGACAAAGAGAAAAAACAAGAGATCTTTGGACAATACGGAAAGTCCAACACGGATACTGGCTCACCTGAAGCCCAGATAGCCTTGTTCTCATACCGTATTTCCCATTTGACGGAACATCTTAAGGAGAACCGTAAGGATTATAGCACTGAAAGGGCACTGACCCAGCTGGTAGGTAAGCGTCGTAGACTGCTCAACTACCTCAAGGAGAGAGACATCGAGCGCTACCGCGCCATCGTCAAGGCTCTCGGTCTGCGTAAGTAAGGCTAGGTAATGAAAAAGAGGGGTTGACTCAGCGAGTCAACCCCTCTTTTTCATTACCTTTGCCGTCAAATCAAATAAAAATGAACGAACTTTATACAAATCTGCCGTACAAGGTGGCAGATATCAAGCTGGCTGATTTCGGTCGCAAGGAGATTGAGATGGCCGAGAAGGAGATGCCCGGACTGATGGCTCTCCGCGACAAGTACCGTGACTCAAAACCCCTCAAGGGTGCCCGTATCATGGGTTCCCTGCATATGACCATTCAGACAGCTGTTCTCATAGAGACTCTGCATGAGTTGGGTGCCGCTATCCGTTGGTGCTCTTGCAACATATATTCTACTCAGGATCATGCCGCCGCCGCAATTGCCGCTGCCGGCAGTGCTGCAGTCTTTGCCTGGAAAGGCGAGACCGCTCAGGAATACTGGTGGTGCACGCTTCAGGCAATGAACTTCCCCGAGGGAGGTCCCAACATGATTGTTGATGACGGAGGAGATGCCACCCTGATGATACATCTGGGCGTAAAAGGTGAGAAAGACCCCAAGGCTCTGGATTACAATGCGGAGTCTGCCGATGAGCGTGAACTTCTGACCGCACTCAAGGAGGTCGCCAAGGTAAAGGGTGGCAGCTACTGGCAGAACATAGCCAAGAACATAAAGGGTGTAAGCGAGGAGACTACCACAGGAGTACACCGTCTGTACCGTATGCAGCAGAATGGCGAGTTGTTGTTCCCCGCATTCAACGTCAATGACTCCGTAACCAAGAGCAAGTTCGATAACCTGTACGGTTGCCGCGAGTCGCTGGCCGACGGTATCAAGCGAGCCACCGATGTGATGATAGCCGGTAAGGTATGCGTGGTTTGCGGATACGGTGAGGTAGGAAAGGGTTGTGCCCAGAGCATGCGCTCGTACGGTGCTCGCGTACTTGTTACAGAGATAGACCCCATTTGCGCCCTGCAGGCTGCAATGGAGGGCTATGAAGTTGTGACCATGGAGGAGGCCGCTCCGCTGGGTAACATATTCGTAACCACCACAGGCAATATTGATGTCATCACTACAGAGCATATGAAAGTTATGCCCGATCAGGCAATCGTCTGCAACATAGGCCACTTTGACAGCGAGATACAGGTCGACAAACTCAAGAAAATTCCGGGCATCAAGTGCCAGAACGTAAAGCCTCAGGTAGACCGTTACTTCTTCCCCGACGGACACAGCATCATCCTTTTGGCCGATGGCCGACTGGTCAACCTGGGTTGCGCAACAGGTCACCCCAGTTTCGTTATGAGCAACAGTTTCACCAACCAGACACTGGCTCAGATAGAGCTCTTCAACAAGCAGTATCCGGTTGATGTATATCGTCTGCCCAAGCATCTGGATGAGGAGGTTGCACGTCTGCATCTGGAGCGCATAGGTGTACATCTGTCCAAACTGACTCAGGCTCAGGCCGACTATATCGGTGTTCCTGTGGAAGGTCCCTATAAGGCAGAACATTACAGATATTGATGGAAAGAAAGACTATAGTTGTATATGGAGCATCGAGTGCCGATGCCGAGAAGGTTTTTGTTGATGCGGCCTACAAGTTGGGCGGGCTGATAGCAAAAGCCGGCAAGAGGCTTGTGTCAGGTGCGGGCAGTACCGGACTTATGGCTGCCGTAGAGAATGGTGCCCTTGATGCCGGCGGTGTTTCAATAGGAATTATTCCTCAGTTCATGGTCGACAACGGATGGCTTCACCAGGGCTTGACTGAAACCATAATCACCCCTAATATGCACGAGCGCAAGAACCGCATGGCCCAGATGGCCGATGCCGTCGTTGCACTGCCCGGCGGAACCGGAACTTTTGAGGAACTGTTCGAAATAATTACCTGGAAAATGCTCGGTTTGTTTGTCAAGCCGATAATAATACTGAACACGGATAATTACTACGATCCTCTCCTTGATATGCTTGACCGTACTGCAGACCGTCATTTCATGAACCCGGTGTTCAGGAAACTGTGGGCTGTGGCTAAAACTCCTGAGGAAGCGATGACACTTGTGGATACGCTTTCTGACTGGAATGACACGACCAGCAAAATCAATACAAACAAATAATGTCCTTTATTCCAATAATCGATTTAGCGAACTCATATCATCTCAATGATTGGTTCCTGTCAGCAATGATACTGACGTTGCTGCTCATGCTCATAATAATGGGTCCTTACAGACACGAATATGTAAGGTCTTTTCTTTCAATGTTCAGGTTCAAGAGTCCTGACGGTGATGTAAGTTATCCTCTTCTCTCTACAACCGAGAATATTGTAGTCTTTATACTCTCAAGCATCAGCATAGCCATAGCGGTGGGAGTTTACTCACACGATTTGATGGAGGAGGGATTCTCACAGATCATTTTTCTGCTATGGTATTCATTCGGAGTAGTGATTTGTCTTGTTGTCAAGCTGATGCTTTACACTGTCACGAATAAGATTCTCTACCAGAGACAGATAATTACCCTTAAGCCGGGCCGATGGAATTGCTTCTTTGTAATGTCCTATTCGGTGGCAGGTTTGCTTATCCTGATCTTTTCAATAATCGTGGTGTTTCTTGACATTCACCTTCTGGCACTGCTTATTTTTGCATACCTGATGCGCGTTTTGGTCATCGCCGGCAGAATTTTCAAGATAAAAACCACCTTATTCAAAAATCGGCATTCAAATTCAGGATTTATTTTGTACCTTTGTGCGTTCGAATTAGCACCTATTGTTATAGAGTTCATGCTAACGAGCAGATTATTTGGTCTAATTTAAACCGTACAGCCTTGAAAGTAAAGAAGGTTCTCATTTCACAGCCGCAGCCTACAACAGGTAAATCTCCCTATTTTGATCTGGCTGAGAAATACGGCGTAGAGTTCGTGTTCAAGCCTTTTATCCGTGTTGAGCCGCTCACAGCCAAAGAGTTCAGACAGCAGCACGTCAACATACTTGACCATACAGCTGTAGTATTCACATCACGTCATGCTGTAGATCATTTCTTCCAGTTGTGCGCCGAGATGAGAATTGTCATCCCGGAGGACATGAAGTATTTCTGCATCACTGAGACAGTCTCTCTCTACATCCAGAAGTATGTTCAGTACCGCAAGCGCAAAGTGTTCTTTGGAAATACAGGCAAGGTGGACAGCCTCATGGCTCCTATCCTCAAGCATAAGACAGAGCGCTATTTCATCCCGATGTCAAACGTTCACACCGGTGAACTTAAGGAGTTGCTTGATGCTAACAAAATAGCTCATACCGAGGCTATCATGTATCGTACCGTCAGCAATGAGTTCGCAGCAGGTGAACTTGACGATTACGATATGCTGGTGTTCTTCAGCCCGGCCGGTATCGAGTCTCTCAAGCAGAACGCTCCTGACTTTGTTCAGGGTGAGAAGATTATTGGCTGTTTTGGCGGCACCACCGCAAAGGCTATCCGCGATGCAGGTCTGCGTCTTGATATCGAGGCTCCCGTTCCCGGAATCACCTCCATGTCTGCCGCCATCGATGCCTGGTTCGCAGCCAACCAGAAGAAGTAATAAACTTACTATACTGACGGGTTCCTCTCTTTAAGGCATTGTGCCTTATGCGGAACCCGTCTTTCTTTTTATCATGGCAGGAGCAAATACATTTTCCAAACAGGAGCGTCTTTGCAGCAGCAAGCTGATAGACAGGCTCTTTACCGAGGGTAACCGTCAGATATCGGCATTCCCCGTACGTTTGGTATGGCTTCTGGCCGATGATTTTGAGGGTGTGCAGATCCTTATCAGTGCACCCAAGCGTAATTTCCATCATGCGGTTGACCGCAACCGCATAAAACGACAGATCAGAGAGTTTTATCGTACATCGGCAGCTCCGCTTAAGGATTGTGTCGCTGCTCAAGGTAAAGGTCTGGCCCTGGCGTTTCTCTTTAACGACACTCGTCTTTGGGAGACTGAAAAACTTCAGCCGAGGCTTCAGTCGGCATTCGACAAACTGGTTGAAACCATCTCTGAAAAATGAGAGATTTGTTGAGTATTTTTACCAAATCGTTGGGGTGGTTGCTGATGCTTCCCATACGGTTTTACCGCAAGTTCATTTCGCCGCTTACCCCGCCTTCGTGCCGCTTTACACCCACCTGTTCGGAATACGCGATTGAGGCTATCACCAAGCATGGTCCGTTCAAAGGAACATGGCTTGCGATAAGGCGTGTGCTCCGCTGCCGGCCGGGTGGCGGTTCGGGCTATGATCCGGTGCCATGAAAATCAGGGATATACATACTCATGTGTTGCCCGATGAGCCGGGCTCCGCATTGGTTTGCATAGGTTGTGGTCCAATACCTGAAGATGCGTTGGAGCAGGGACACCTGTTTAGCGCCGGACTCCATCCATGGGGTGTGTCTGAAAGCTTTGGAAATCAATTGATTGTGTTGAAAAAACTGCTTGCGAATCCCCGGGTTCTGGCAGTAGGCGAGTGTGGCTTCGACACCCTGAGAGGCCCGTCACATGAGCTGCAGGAGCAGGCTTTTGTCCGTCAGGTGGAACTATCGGAGCAATTCGGCAAACCCATGATACTCCATGTCGTGCGTGATTTTGACAGCGTAATTCGCCTGCACAAGGAGCTCAAACCCGCTCAGAAATGGTTAATTCACGGGTTTCGCGGTGGTCCCCAGCAAATGGAGCAGCTCTACGCCAACGGCATCCTGGTTTCATTCGGTCTCAAACACAATCCTGCGGCAATAAGAAATATTCCATCGGACCGTCTTTTTCTTGAAACCGACGGCAATTCCATGATCGGGGATGTGATACAGGCTGCGTCCCTGGCAAGAAATGAATCAGCCGAAACGATAGAAATGTCTATTTTAAGGAATAACAACATTCTTCTTGAGCGATAGTGTTGTGACTTTAAACAAAGTATCGTACATTTGCGGGCTTTTGAACGAAATCTAAGAACATAAGTATGACTAATTTTGTTGAAGAACTGACCTGGAGAGGCATGATTCACCAGATGATGCCCGGTACCGACGAACTCCTGAGCAAGGAACAGGTTACCGCTTATGTGGGCTTTGATCCCACAGCCGATTCCCTTCATATCGGCCATCTTTGCAGTATCATGATACTCCGCCATTTCCAGCGTTGCGGCCATAAGCCCCTGGCACTCATTGGCGGTGCTACCGGAATGATAGGTGACCCGAGCGGAAAATCACAGGAGCGTAACCTGCTTAACGAGGAGACTTTGAAGCATAATGTAGAGTGCATCCGCAAGCAGTTGGGCAAGTTCCTGGACTTTGACAGCGACGCCCCCAACAAGGCTGAACTTGTAAATAATTATGATTGGCTCAAGGATGTAACTTTCCTTGACTTTTCACGCGATATCGGCAAGCACATCACCGTCAATTACATGATGGCAAAGGACTCTGTGAAGAAACGTCTCAACGGCGAGGCTCGTGACGGACTCTCATTCACCGAGTTTACCTATCAGTTGCTTCAGGGTTATGACTTCCTCTATCTGAACGAGCACAAGAACTGCAAACTCCAGATGGGTGGCGCCGATCAGTGGGGTAATATCACCACCGGTGCAGAGCTCATACGCCGCATAAACGGAACCGAGTGCTTTGCCCTGACCTGCCCGCTCATAACCAAGTCTGACGGCACCAAGTTCGGCAAGACCGAGGGCGGCAACGTATGGCTCAATCCCGAGTACACATCACCTTACAAGTTCTATCAGTTCTGGCTCAACGTAAGCGACGAGGACGCCAAGCGCTACATCAAGATATTCACAAACATCGAGAAGGAAGAGTGTGAGGCTTTGATAGCCGAGCACGATGCCGCTCCGCATCTTCGTCTGGTACAGAAACGTCTTGCCAAGGATGTTACCTGCATGGTTCACAGCGAGGCTGACTACAAGGCTGCCGCCGAGGCTTCGGATATACTTTTCGGCAATACTGCCAGTGCCGATGACCTCAAGAACATTGATGAGTCAATGCTGCTCTCGGTGTTTGACGGTGTTCCCCAGTTCAAGTTCAACCGTGAGGTACTCAAGCAGGATGTCAAGGCATCTGATTTCCTGACTGACATATGTCCGGTATTCTTTAGCAAGAGTGAGGCCCGCAAGATGATGCAAGGTGGCGGTGTCAGCATCAACAAGGAAAAGACCTATGACCACTCCCGCGTTTTCACTGAGGCGGATCTGGTCGACGGACGCTATATCGTGCTGCAGAGAGGCAAGAAAAACTACTATCTGCTCATAGCCGAATAAGCGAAAAACCCTATATTTGCACGCCCTTTGCAACACCAAAAGGGCATAAGGCGATTGTCGTATGGTGTAATGGTAGCACAACAGGTTTTGGTTCTGTTTGTCCTGGTTCGAATCCGGGTACGACAGCTTTTTTAAGATATTTTTTCACAGGTTGGAACAAATCTTAACGTCAATGACACGTTTTCGGTGGTCTGTGCCGGAAACGTGTCATATCTTTGTGGCGTAAGTTTTCATGCACATATTTGGTTAGTAATTGACTTTCGTGATGTCCTGACTCCGGTCTGAGAAGATGTGGTTAAGGACTTGAAAAAAGTGGCCGCCGTGACGCGGCCTCTTTTTTTTGCTCTTTTTTTAAAAAAAAACGGGACAAAACTTATTTGAAAGCCAAAAAATCGTTAACTTTGGCCGCTAACTGAATTTTTAAATAACTATATATTAACCAAAGTAACTTATGAAGAAGCGTTATCTTTTTCCTGCGGATTACATGGCAGATCCCTCTGTACATGTGTTCAACGGCAGAGTTTACATCTATCCTTCACATGACTGGGAATGCGAAAATGTCGAGAATGACAATGGCGACCAGTATGTCATGAAAGATTATCACGTCCTTTCCACAGATGACATTATGAACGGCGAGGTTGTTGACCACGGCAAGGTTATCGGCCTGGAAGATATTCCATGGGCTGGCCGCCAGCTTTGGGACTGCGACGTTCAGGAGTATGAAATTGAAGTTCCTACCAACGCAGAGGAACAGGCCCAGGGTATGGGTTACAGCAAGAAAGTCAAGCGTTACATCATGTACTTCCCCATGAAGGACCGCAACGATGTATTCCATTGGGGTACAGCCATTGCACAGCGTCCCGAGGGTCCGTTCATTCCCAATCCCGCTCCGGTTGCCGGCAGCTACAGCATTGATATGTGCGCTTTCCGCGACGATGCAGACGGTGAGGTTTATGTATACTTCGGCGGTCTGTGGGGCGGACAGCTTCAGCGCTATAAAGATAACATCCATCTGGAGACTCCCTACCTGCCGGAGGGAAAGGAGGACGCTCTCCCCAGCCGTTGCGTTCGTCTGACCAAGGACGGCCTCAATTTTGCCGAGGCTCCGCGTCCAATCCTGGTAGTAGACGAGAAGGGTAATCCCCTTAAGGCTGATGATCCGCATCGCTTCTTCGAGGCATCCTGGATGCACAAATACAAAGGAAAATACTACTTCTCCTATTCAACCGGTGATAGCCATTTCCTGTGCTATGCTACCGGTGACAATCCTTACGGTCCTTTCACCTATCAGGGCGTAATCCTTACTCCTGTCGTAGGCTGGACCACCCATCATTCCATTATAGAGTACAAGGGCAAATGGTATCTGTTCCATCATGACAGCGTGCCTTCAGGCGGCAAGTCATGGCTCCGCAGCCTTAAGGTGTGTGAGATAGAATATGATGCTCAGGGCCACATCAAGACCATCGAGGGTATTGATAAGGAGTGATGTTCCGAACGCGATTAATAATATCAAAACAAGCAATAATGAAAAGAATCAAATCTCTTACAAACCGTTCCGGGTTGTTTGGAGTAGTTCTGGCTGTCGTGGCCACAATGTTCGGTATATCTTCATGCCGACCTGATTTTGACCTTGACAAGAGATTCCCCGAATGGCTCGGTACAAGTATCTATGAGACTCTGAAGGAGGGCTTCAAGAATGACAGCACCGGCCAGGAGTATTCATTCAACACGTTCGTCAGACTTATTGAGGATCTGGATCAGGTAAGCATCCTGGCCAAGACCGGTAGTAAGACTCTGTTCGTGGCCGATGATGCCGCTTTTGAACGTTTCTTCCAAGATTGCCCGTTCTTCACTGCAAGTGGCGAGAAGGTAACCAGTTATGACCAGTTGAGCGATGCTCAGAAGACCATGATCCTGAACGGATCCATGCTCAACAACGTCTATCAGGTGGCTATGCTTTCAAGCAGCCCGGGTAACAACAACGAACCGCCCACACCCGGTACCTGTATGCGTAGGGTTTCGGCTTCGACAATCCTTGACACTATTCCGGTGGTAGACGCAAGTAATCTTCCTCTCAGGAATAAGTATTGGGAGCGTCTGCGCACCAAGAATGAGGGTCGTGGCATCGTCCTGCTTCAGGATGGAACAAACAAACCTATTATATTCTTTGTTCACAAGTTCCTCCAGCAGAACAAGATTGACAATGATGACTATGACTTCCTGTTCCGTCTTGGCAGATACAGCAAGGTGGGCAAGCCTGCTCACAAGCCCGGTGATGCCAGTGTGAACGGTACAGCTATAGCATGGCCCAACAAGAAGTGCTTCAACGGATTCCTTCACGTAATGGAAGATGTCGTATACCTGTTGCCCAACATGGCAGATTACATCGCAACCAATCCCGAGAGCCGTATTTATAGTTCTATCCTTGACCGTTTCTCTGTTCCCACATATTCACGTGCCGACAGGGCAGACCGCGATGAGAACGTAAGAATGTTGCTCAATGCCGGTCTTGTCAAGAGCGCCAAGCTGGAGCAGGCCATGTCTGCAAACGGTGACTCTGTATTTGTAAAGAAATACCTTTCAGACAGAGCCAGACTGAATCAGAATGCCTTTGCTTCTGTTAAGTCAAATCTTGACGGAATCACAGCTCAGAACAATGAGATCCTCAAGTTCGATCCGGGATGGAACAGCTATTTCTCATCGGCCAACTCAACCAATGCCGATGTAGCTCTCCAGGAGGATATGGGTCTTATGCTTGTTCCTCTGGATTCAGCTCTTATGAAATGGTGGCTTGACGAGAGCCAGGTGGGTGCCCGACTGAGAGCTACATTCGGTCTCAAGAAGGATATGCCTGCCGAGTCCATGACAAAGGATGATATCATTGAGGATATGGCCGGTATACCTATGAATGTAATTGTTGAGCTTGTCAACAACAACATGCAGTATTCACTGGTCAGCTCGGTTCCGAGTAAGTTCATGAGCGTGCTTAACGATGCTCAGGATCCTTTCTTTGAGGACAAGTCACGTGCCGAGGCTGAGGCTACCATAGATGATGTGGTTATGTGCTGCAACGGTGCAGTTTACTTTACCTCTACAGTTTATGTTCCTACCACATACAGGTCTGTAGCTTATCCGGTTATCGTGAACCAGAAACTTAAGATCATTGACTGGGCCATCCGTGAAGATGAGGAGTTGGCTTACAAGGCCTACCTGAACTCAATGGTGGCAGAGTACAGCTTCTTTGTTCCTCTCACCGACACTATAGGAAAAGATCTTCCTGAGTTCAAGGACAAGATGGTCTGGATTGACCCGGCTTCATTCTATTTCAAGTCACAGGGTCTTGGAAGCATCAAGGCTGTGGCCATGAGATACGGTAAGCTGGATCCTACTGATGAAAAGGAGGAGAGCAAGATCATATGTGATGTTTATGATTACGATGAGACTACCGGTCAGTTTACCGATTTCGGTCTGCAGATGGTTCCTGGTATGAAGAAGAACTCACAGAACCAGGATGTTGAGAATGAAGCCAAGCTGTTTGTCCGCAACCGTATGCTTGACATCATGGATTACCATATTGTAATAGGTGATGTTGAGTCACCCACTGTTCAGGATCCCAACGGTTACTCTTACTTCAGGACCAAGGGTCGTGGAACCATCCGCTTTAAGGGTGTGGCCGATCCTGTGCACGACTATGAGGATATGATTGTCCAGGGTGGCTGGCAGATAGAGAATGAAGGATTGGGAGATGCCATTGAGAGACCTGTCAAGGTCATTCAGCGTGTCGACCTGTCCAAGAAGACCTCTCTTACTCCCGGTAACGGTCGTACCTATATTATTGACCGTCCTCTGCAGCCTTCCAGAAAGTCTGTATATGACATCCTTTCAGATGAGACCAACTATCCCGAATTCTCATCATTCTTCAAGCTGATGCAGAGTACCGGTATATTTGCGCCGACATCAAACAACAACTACATAGGTTCTACGCAGTGTGTTTCAACATTCAATACGTATCACTACACTGTATACGTTCCTCAAAACAGTGAAATAGATGCTCTCTATGCAAACAAGACACTGCTTACCGATAATCAGATTGATTCTCTCATAACCAGGTATAACATTGATATTGTTGGCACTTTAAAGGATGCGTATGAGGATGAGGATGACTACAATGTCCAGAAAGAGGACAGCGTAATCTCCGCCAGAATCAGACCTTATCTGTATGCATTGTCAGCAGAACTGTTCGGTAAGGTTGACAGTGCAGGCGTTCTTAAGGCAACTGCGCTGCAGCGTGTAAACGAGACAGATGCTGAATATGAGGAGCGTTTCGCTGCAAAATATTTCGTTAACCTGAAACGTGAACAGATGAAGAATTTCGTCAAGTATCATATTCAGGATAACTCAGTATATATCGGTGCCGATTTCAATGCCGGTATGGACGAGCGTACAGGTATGCCGGCCGAAAAGGCTGAGTATGAGACCGCTTTCCTGAATAAGGATCAGCAGTTCGTAAAACTGACTGTAAAGGGCGGTGACAATATTCAGGTTACAGACAAGAAGGGCAATACCCGCGAGGTTCAGCAGATCAATAGTGTTACCGGCAAACCTTATTATAATATAATGTGCCGTGAATATGAGATCAAGAGCAGCGGTACCGCCACCGAGACGGATTACAACTGTTTCTCCATTGAGACTTCATCATATGCGGTTATCCATCTGATTGACAAGCCGCTGAACAATGGCGAAATGAATTTCTAATAAGCAAACGTACAGAAAATGAAATATACTGATAGATTATTTAAGGGGGCTTTGGCCATAATACTGGCCGTAATGCCCGGTTTGCTTCAGGCACAGAAGGCCGGCGATGTCATCAGTGGTGTCATCAATGACCAGGAAGGCCCAATGATGATGGTAAACGTGACTGAGAGAGACGCAGCTGACCGTATCGTGGCTCATGCCATCACCGATATGGAGGGTAACTTCTCTTTCCGTCTGGTAAATCCCAATGACCGCCTTCAGGTTACATATGTAGGTTATGAAACTGTTGATATTCCCATCAACAAGACCTACTTTGAGATTAACATGAAGGAGCAGGGAGAGCTTCCTACTGTCGAGATTACTGCAGACCGTGTACAGGAGACTTCAGGTCTTCCTATTCCTCTGCGTGAGGCATCAAGCGTAGTACAGACCATCAATATGGAGGATTTTGAAGGCCTTGGCATAACAACTGTCGATGAGGCTCTTCAGGGTCAGGTTGCAGGACTTGATATCGTGTTTGACTCAGGTGACCTGGGTGCACGTTCTACAATGCGTCTGCGTGGTCAGTCAACCCTGACAGGTGATGGTAACCCGCTGATAGTTATTGACGGTAACATCCTGTCAATAGATGAGAATACAAAGAACCAGTTTGCCGATGGTTTGCAGAATTATCTGGATGCTGGTCTGGAAGCACAGTTCGAGCAGGACCGTCTGGCTGAGTTGTTGAGTATCAACCCGTCGGATATAGCTTCCATATCATTCCTTAAGGATGCTTCCGCTACCGCCATCTGGGGTATGCGTGGTGCCAACGGTGTTATGGAGATTAAGACCAAGCGTGGTCAGCGTGGTGCAACGCGTGTCAACTACTCATACCGTCTTAACGCCAACTTCCAGCCGGAGGGTTACAGATATCTTAACGGTGACCAGTACACCATGTTCGTCAAGGAGTCTCTGTTCAACCCGCAGTTGGACGATGCTCTTACCAACGATATCTGGGAGATCAACTACGTTAAGACCAAGCCCGATTATGAGATGTGGAATGACAATACCGATTGGGTAGGTGCAGTCAAGAAGGTGGGTATCTCACATTCACATAACCTCTCAGTATCGGGTGGTGGTGACAAGGCCAACTTCCGTATTTCGGCCGGTTTCGACGATGAGACAGGTACCGTAGTAGGACAGAAGATGAACCGTTTCACTACACGTGTAAACTTTGACTACTTTGTATCAGAGCGTATCAAGGTTTCAACCAACTTCTCACTGTCATACTCAAATAACCGTCGTAGCGGTAACACTGCCGTAAGCAGCGCTCAGGAGATGATGCCTAACCTGGCTATCTACTATGAGGATCCTCTTACAGGAGAGCCCACCGGTGTTTACTACCTTATGCCCGATAATTCTTCATCACAGCTTCCCAAGCAGAACAACCCGTTGCTCGAGGCTGCCGAGAAGGAGAGTTACAGCATAAACCTGAACGTAAACCCGGACTTCCATCTTACCTATAACCTGTTGGGACTTGAAAACAACCAGACCCGTCTTACATATGAGGGTCAGGTTCAGTTCGGTGTGACCAACAGCAGCAGTGAGAACTATACTCCGCAGACTCTGTCACGTACAGGTTGGAGAGACTCCAATGCCAACTCGACATCATCGAGTGCCAACAAGAACTCTTCAATTAATACTCAGCATTCACTCACATTCCAGCCGCATCTTAAGAACCGCAACCACAGCATTATGGCTATGGCCCGTCTGACAGTTCAGAACAGTAACGGCAAGAGCTTGAATACCGGTGTTGCCGGACTTCCTTCAGGTACTTTCAAATCTGTAGGTCTTCCCGGACGTATCACCAGCATGAGTACCGGCGCAAGCCGCAGCCGTAGCGTAGGTGTTACAACTCAGATACACTACTCCTATAAGAGTAAGTATTCAATCACCTTTACCACCCGTTCCGATGGTACCACCCGTACAGGTAATGCCAAGAAGTGGGGAACCTTCCCTGCCGCATCGGCCCGTTGGAATATCTCCGATGAGAAGTGGTTTGACGGAATCCGTGACAGCGGCCTGCTTACCATGGCCGGATTCAATGTCAGCTGGGGTTACACCGGAAACGCTCCGGGTGGTGATGACATGTTCCGCAGCCGTTATTCATCAGGCAGCTCATACATGGGTTACACCACAATCTATCCTGCCAATATCCGACTCAGTGATTTCCAGTGGGAGGAATCAACTCAGTGGAACTTCGGTCTGAATCTGGGTATGTTCAAGGATAAGTTGAATGCAAACATCAACTTCTATCATACTACCAATGATAAGCTGATTAACAACAACTATCCTATTCCTACATCTTCTGGTTTTACATCACTTGCAGCAGTTAACGACGGTAAGATGATGAACGAGGGTTGGGATTTGACCGTTTCGGCTAACCGTATCTACTCTACCAGAATTGCCGGTAAGGACTTCAGCATCGGCGGTAATATCAACTTTGGTGACAACACCAACCAGGTGCTTGAGATGAATGATGTTATCCTTAAGAGCTGGCAGCAGGATTTTGATATGAGTAATCCTCATACCAAGTATCTCTCATACGTAGCTCTTAAGAACTCATATGGTTCAATCTACGGATTCAAGTATAAAGGTATCTATCAGTACACAGACTGGAGTGAGGAGGAGGTTCCCGGCGTAAGTGGTCCTAACGCTCCTGTCGTAAAGGATGCCGACGGTAACGTTATTCTTGACTCAAAGGGTCATACCAAACCTATGGTATTCGGCTTTGGTGAACTCACCAATTACTATAAGTTCGTAGGTGGTGACGTTATTTATGAGGATATCAACCATGACGGTAATATCAACGAGCTTGATATAGTTTATCTGGGTAGTTCTCTGCCTAAGTTGAACGGTGGTTTCAGCGTTCGTATGTCATGGGGACGTCTCTCATGGAACAACAACTTCAACTTCCGTTACGGTAACCGTATCGTGAACGCCTCACGTCTTGGTGCCGAGGCTCCGCGTGAATTGCGTAACGTTATGGCCGCCATCAACTGGCGCTGGCGTGTTGAAGGTGATGTGACAGAGGTTCCTCGTACCCTCTACAATTGGGGTTACAACGACCTGGGTTCAGACCGTTACGTTGAGGACGGTTCATTCCTGCGTTGGACATCTACATCACTCAGCTATTCACTTGATCCCAAGATCACCAAGAAGATTCATCTGAGCGGTGTAAGTTTCAACTTCAACCTGAACAACCTTGCAACCTGGACCAAGTATACCGGTCTTGATCCTGAGGTCAGCTCCGGCCGCGGTCAGGTGGCAACTGATAACAGCCGTACTCCGCGTTCCCGCAGGGTAACATTCGGTGTCAATGTGAATTTCTAATCCTAAAGACGAATAATGTTATGAAAAATATTAAGTCATTACTTTTAGTAACACTGTTGGGAGCGTCATTCACATCGTGCAATGATTTCCTTAACCTGGAGCCTCTGAACGATATTGTTCTGGAAAACTTCTGGACAGATAAGTCTGACGTTGAGAGCGTGCTGCTGGGTGCATACAGCGCATTGGAGAAATCAGACTGCGTGGTACGTATGAATGTATGGGGCGAGATGCGCTCCGACAATATAGTCGAGGGTAATCAGGCAAGCGAGGATATCCGTCATATCCTCCGTGAGAACCTGCTTATAACCAACCAGTACTGCAAGTACAGTGCATTTTATGATGTAATCAACCGTGCCAATACGGTGCTTTACTTTGCTCCGCAGGTGGCCGATAAGGATCCTAACTTCCTGGCTGATGAGCTTATGGCTCAAGAGGCTGAGGCTGTAGCTCTACGTTGCCTTTGCTACTGGTATCTTATCCGCAGTTTCCATGATGTACCGTACGTAACAGAGCCTTCTATTGATGATGAGGGCGGACGTGCCAAGTTCTATGTTCCGCAGAGCACCTTTGAGACTGTCCTGGATTCAATCATCAGTGATCTGGAATATGTAAAGAGGTATGCCGTGAACAAGTATGCCAGCGAGGAGGCCAATACCGCTCGTATAACCAAAGCTACAATCTGTGCTATGCTTGCCGATATGTATCTGTGGCGTGGACGTGAAGGTGACTGGCAGAAGTGCATAAATGTTTGTGAAGAGGTTAACGCTCTCAAACTTGCTGATTATGATAAGATAAAGAGCAAGGAGGGTAAGCTTTGCACATTATATCTGTTCAACGGTTATCCCCTTATTTCTGACTCTGAGACCGAGGAGATACTCGGTAACTCATACAACGAGATGTATGGTGTAGGAAACTCATTTGAATCTCTGTTTGAGCTTCCGTACAGCTATGATGTAAACAACCCGTTTGTAGGTACCTATTACATGAGCGTTCAGTTCAATGTTAATATGGGTCAGCTCAAGGCTTACCAGAAGATGGGAGACGGCTTCACTGCAAACGGTACAACCGAGGTATTCGAGCAGGCATTTGATACACGTTATTATCAGAACCTGTATTCGATGGATAATTCATACGCCATCAGCAAATACACCTACAGTAATCTGGAGCTTTCTGTAGCCGGTGGTGCCATGCAACGTGATGCTGCATCCATTAGCCAGAACCGTCAGCCCAACTGGATACTGTACAAGTATTCCGAGGTTCTGCTGTTCGAGGCCGAGGCATATCTCATGATGGCCAAGGCTGCAGGTGAGGGCAGTGCCGAAGAGGCTACATACAAGGCAAAGGCATTCAATCTGATTGATGCAGTAAATAAGCGTGCTATCGCATATGATAACGATAAGGTCAAGAAGGCAGCTCCAAAGACGCTGGGTGACCTGTACAATAACGGCAACATAACGGTTGCTGCCATGGAGGAACTCCTCTTCAAGGAGCGTCGTCGTGAACTCTTGTTCGAGGGCAAGCGTTGGTATGACCTGGTGCGTATTGCACGTCGTGACGGCAACCAGGACGCTCTGCTCAGATATGTGGAGAAAAAGCATGACTCTTCTACCTTGAGTGCAGTAAGGATCAAGCTCAAGAACCCGTATGCAATGTACTTCCCCCTGCATAGGGATGAGGTCCGCAACAGCGAGGGATGTCTACATCAGAATCCTGCCTATAAGGATGATGAAAAGACAGAACAGGCTTCGCATTGATAATGTTGAATAAAAACAGATAATGATATGAAGAAGTATTTCTCTATAATTAAATCCGTTCTGCTGGCTGCTGTTGTGGTTGCTTTCGGTTCATGTAAGGATGCATGGAACGACCATTACAGCTATAAAGAGACGGAGAGTAAGTATCCGGTTGACAAAATTGCCGAGACACTTAGCGGAATCAGCGGTTTCAACAATTTCTACGAGGCCCTGCGTACAACAAAGATGTGCGATAAGCATGGTACTCCCATCAACATCACCTATCTGGATTTGTTGAGCGAGGACCAGTTCCTTACTGTATGGGCTCCTTCCAACAGTGCCGATGTTGACTGGGCTCTTTATACAAAAAGTGACAAGACACCGGCTGAGCACAAGGAGGTTGGCGAGAAGTTCATTGAGAACCATATTGCCCGTTTCAAACACTCTGTAGGTGCAGGAACAAACGAGAAGATCTATATGCTCAACGGCAAACCTTATAAATCAAGGGAAGATGGCATTTCGGGCGTAGCCTATCATGGCGATGATACGAACATCCGTTGCAGTAACGGTATCCTGCATTGCATTGACGGAGCTCTGGGCTTCCTTCCCAACCTGTATGAGTTCATTACCACAGATCCTCAGTACAAAGAGGTATTCGGAAATTGGTTCAAGAGCTACACAAGACAGGAGATCGATCCTTCACGCAGTGTTGCTCAGGGTATCAATGAAAACGGTGAGATGGTTTACGTGGATTCCGTGATGACAGAGTACAGCGTCCTGTTAAGTGAGTTTGGTTATATCAACTGCGAGGACAGTACCTTTGCGCTGGTTCTGCCTACTCCTGCGGTTTGGACAGAGACCTACAATCGTATAAAAAGTCACTTTGTCTATAGGGAAGAGGATATCAATAATGACTCTTTGCAGCAGTTCTATACCTACACCACAATGATGGGTGACATGTTCTTCAACATGAACAAGAAGGTCAATATGTATCTTCCGGATTCTGTTTTCTCAACAGAGTACTATGCATACGATAACCGTAGAGACGGTAAGCCATATCATATTTTCAGCAAGCCTTATGATAAGGTAAACGGATTGTTCGGCAGTTGCATTGACTCCATAGAGTGCAGTAACGGTACAATCTATATCATAGACAAATGGCCTTTTGAGGATGAACTCACTTATCTGCGTCCTGTCATACTGGAGTTTGAGAATTACTCAGGCAACCTGAGCAGGTTCTCAACCCTATACCAGACAATAAGGTATATTGATGGCGTAGAGTTGGAGAACCCCATACAGGTTATGAGACTCTCAATGCCCGGTATGAATAAGTGGGATGCGCAGTTCTATATCCGTAATACGCTTAAGGGAAAATATAATGTAAAACTGATAGCGGTTCCCAATCTGAACACATCAGTAAGGATTCCGGATCCCGAGGATACCCTGCAGACAATATCGGTGCATCTGCCTTTCCAGATTCATCCCAAGATTGCATTTGATACTCCTACCATGTTTGATTCCATTCTTCTGGATCCCTTCAAATACGATACAGCATATTACGCTGGTGGAACTAAGTACAGATTGGTTAAGAAGGAGATGATACTTAACAATGATGTATCAAAGATTGATACCATGCTCATAGGAACAATCGAAGTTCCTTATTGCGGATACGCAATGCCTGGTGCCCGTCTTTCAGTTACGTTAAGCAGTAGGGTTGAAAGTACTCTCAAGTACACCAGTGAGGCATGGCTCGACTGCTTGATTCTGGAACCTGTTGTTGAATAAAAAAAAGTAAGATATATGAAGATATTTGACAAGAAAAGGTTTTTGGCCTTGGGGTTGGCAGGTCTGATGCTGCTTTTTGCAGCTCCTGTATCAGCCCAGAACAGTACAGATAATCTGGTTGTTGTAACCGGTTATGTAACTGATGCAGCTCTTAACACCCCTATGCCCGGTGTCAGGGTTCAGGCTTACAATAACTCACGTTACTCGGCCATGAGTAAGGCTGACGGTTCGTACACCATCAGGATTCCAGAGTATGTAACCTCTCTGACATTCTATCTGGAGGGTTGCAATACCATAGTTCAGGCCCTTAAGGGTCGTACAGAGAATGTGAATGTCAAGATGTATGATGACAACTTCTCAGAGATTTACAGCACCAGTACCAGTGCATTATCGGTAGCTGAGGCCGGTATATCATCTGTAAGTGCAGATTTGAGCGTGGATGGTCAGATGCAGCAGTCATTGCAGGGTAATATCCTTTCAATCATGCGTTCGGGCCAGCTCGGCATAGGTGCGCTTATGCAGATTGACGGTATCAACTCACTGAACATCAACACCCAGCCTCTTATCGTACTGGACGGTATAATCCTGGATATGGGTTATGAGCATGTAACCATGCATGATGGTTTCTACAACAACTTGCTGGCAAATATTCCCGTTGAGGATATTGAGTCTGTTCAGGTTCTCAAGAACGGTTATGGCGTTTACGGTTCAAAGGGTTCAAACGGTGTCATTCTTATCAACACCAAACGACTCAAAACCATGGCTACCAAGATTGACGTGAACATTTCCGGCAGTTATCAGATGGTTCCCGATCTCCCGTATGTAATGAATGAGTCACAGTACCGTTCATACGCATCAGAGTTGCTGGGTACCACCGGAACTACAATGAGTTCATTCAAGTTCCTGCAGTCTGATAACAATTATCCCTACTACTACTGGTATCACGAGAATGAGACAGACTGGAGTAAGGTATCGTATCACGATGCATTTGTACAGAACTATAACGTGAGTGTTCAGGGTGGTGACGATGTTGCAAACTACAGTCTTGCTGTGGGCTATGTAACAGGTGATGCCACACTTGTTGAAAGTGATTTCTCACGCTTCAACCTGCGTTTGAACTCTGACATATTGCTTGGTGACAAGTTCTCGATGCGTTTTGACGCCTCATACAGCGATGTAACCCGTGACCTTCGTGATGACGGTGCCCCCGATGACATTGACAACACTATGATCAATGCTCCCGGATTTCTGGCACTTGTAAAGTCACCTTTCCTGTCACCGTATGCACATATGTATGGAGGTGGAATTACCAACTATCTTGCTACCGAGGATGATTATCTTGATGAGGTTCTCGGATCTGAAGTATCTCTTGCCAACCCGCTTGCCATACTTGTAAACGGTGACGGTATCAATAAGAACTATTTCGGCAGCCGTTTCATCACATTGGCAGTTACTCCCAAGTGGGAAATCAAGCGTAACCGCCTGAATATGTACAGCCAGTTTACTTATACCCTGGCCAACTCGGACGAGAACTATTACATTCCTCTGAATGGTACTCCCCGTTTTGAGATTGAAGGTGTTGGTATGGTTGACAACAAGGCTGCAGCCATGTCGGCTAAGCAGGACGGTTTCATGAGCAATACCTTCCTGGAGTATATCCGTAAGCACAATGCCCATGACTTTAACCTGCAGGCAGGTTTCCGCTATATAAACAATTCCAGATTCCAGACTTCTATGGCAGGTTACAACTCCGGTAACGATAAGAAGCCTAATATGGATACCTCTCTTAAGTACAGGGAGACCGATGGCGTAGAGTCAGAGGATATCTCCTTTACATGGTGGGGCCAGGCTGCCTACAACTTCAAGGAGAAGTATTATCTGGGCGCCAGCGTAGGTCTTACCGCCTCTTCACGCTTTGGTAGCGGTGTCGATACCGGTATCTCTATGCTCGGTGTGCCATGGGGATTGTTCCCGTCAGTATCGGCAGCATGGGTAGCTTCATCGGAGCCTTGGTTCAATCTGAGCTTTGTAAACTACCTCAAGTTCAATGCCGGATTTGACATAACAGGTAATGACAGCTATGACGCCTCGGCATCCAAGACCTATTTCTATCCTGTCAAGTTGCTTAACAAGACAGGTGTGGCTATGGCAAATATCGGAAACGGTGACCTGCGTTGGGAGAGCACCCGTAAGATTACCGCCGGACTGGAGATGATATTGCTGGATAACCGTCTTTCTCTGTCGGCCAACATGTTCACTTCAACAACCGACAACCTGCTTTCAATAAGCTCACTTTCATACGTCTCAGGTCTTCCTGAATCATGGAGTAACGGTGGATCACTCTCCAACAAGGGATTCGATGCATCTTTCAACCTGAAGGTTGTCAACTCCAAAGCTTTGAAATGGGAGGTTGGTGCAGGTATAGGCCACTATAAGAACGAGGTGACCCAGCTCCCGTCGGCAGGTTATGATACAGAACTCTACGGAGCAACTGTAAGAACTCAGGTCGGTAATCCTGTAGGAGTTTTCTATGGCTATCAGACCGATCCTTCAGAAACCGTATTCTCTACATCACAGGCTGCTGCTAATGCAGATTTGTATATGATTTCCGATAAGGGTGTAAGAGTTCCCTTTGAGGCTGGTGATGTACACTTTGTCGACCAGAACGGTGACAAGCTGATAGACAAGAACGATATGGTTCAGATTGGTGACCCCAATCCTGATTTCTATGGAAACCTGTCTACCAGACTTGGAATGGGTAACTTCTCTGTGAGTGCAACATTCACTTACTCCATTGGTGGTGATATCTACAACTACGAGCGTATGCTGCTTGAGAGCGGTTCAAGATTCATGAACCAGTCTCTTGCAATGATGAACCACTGGATGGTTGAGGGACAGCAGACCGATGTGCCTCGTGTGGTATTCGGTGATCCGCATCAGAACGCCCGTTTCTCGGACCGTTGGATTGAGGACGGTTCATATATGCGACTCAAGAATGTAACCCTGAGTTACAAGATTCCTGTTCACAGCACATATCTGCAGGGTCTTACCATATGGGGTGCCGCCAACAACCTGTTTACCCTGACCAAATATCTGGGTTCCGATCCGGAGTTCGTCTCAGGCAACAACGTGCTTCAGCGCGGTATAGACCGCGGTCTTGCTCCGCAGTCAACCAATTTCTCATTAGGATTGAAGATTAACCTTTAATATAAGGTATTATGAAACTGAAAACGATATTGACAATTGCTCTTGCCTCATGCATAGGGGTTGGAGTGACCTCATGCGAGGATATGCTCAGAGTTGATTCCAAGACTGTGATGTATGACTATCAGAACACTCTGGATGATCCTACCGATACTGTTTACTCTGTATTGGGTATCATCAAGAAGATTCAGGCGATAGCAGACCGTACAGTCATATTGGGAGAGATACGTGGTGACCTGGTTGCCGTATCAGATCATGCATCCGAGGATCTGCGTGACCTGTACAACTATGACTTCCAGTCAATCAAGTCAACCAACAAGTATGACCAGGCTCTTGATTACTATGCAATAATCAACAACTGTAATTTCTATCTTAATCAGGTTGACACCACTTATACCCGTAACCAGCAGCACCCTGTCATGAAGGGTGAGTACATAGAGGTGTTGTGCTACAGGGCCTGGGCCTATCTGCAGCTGGCTCAGGTATACGGTGAGGTTCCCTATTTTGACAAGCCTATCACGGGTGATGTTGCAGCAAACCTCAACAAATTGAACATCAAGGAACTGGCGCAGACCCTGCTGCTTGATTTCCAAGGAAAGGAGAAGAACTTTATTGAATATATGGATAAATATGCTCCTAATTACAAGCTTGGAGGAGAGGACCTTGGCGGTGGCCAGAAGTCTACCGAGCATAGTTCAACGGAGATATCCATTCCTGTCCGCCTGATTCTGGGTGACCTTTGCCTCTGGGCCGAGGATTATGCACATGCCGCAATATATTATCATGATTTTCTGGCAGGCGACGACCGTGCGCAAACGACCAGTTTGGCTTGTGTAACTTGGATGACCGATGATTTCCTCTATTTCGGTGATGATACATACATCCGTAACATATTCGGTAATTCTGGTTATATCTGCTATATTCCTATGGAGACCGATGAGTACAGCGGTATTGTAAGTGATCTGAGTAACATCTATAACTCTACTGCAGATAACTACTATTGGTACCAGTTGACCCGTTCACGTGCCCTGACCGCAACCAGCGTACGCCAGAACTACTGCTATCATTCAAAGATTGACGGTAGCCGCTACCAGTTCCCCGTATATATGGAGAACAAGGAAGATGAGTCAATCCTGCTCCGACGCGGTGACCTCAGATTGCAGTCGGTATTGGAAACTGATTATATCATTTTTGACGAGGATGAAATCAATTCCGGTCTCTACGGATCCGAATACCAAACGTTAAATAAAATTAATTCAGAAAAAATTTGGTTATATCGTAAGGACGTCGTATATTTGAGGCTTGCAGAGGCACTGAACCGTTGCGGACTACCACAAACGGCTTTTGCAATACTTAAGGACGGCCTTTGCAAGGCGAACATTGACAGTTTGAGTCAGGGAGAAAAGCTTAGGGCAAGAAATATTAACGGCGTTAACATTTCTGAGATCTATAACTATTCTACCACCAAGTTTGAGAAGGCACAGCCTACCTGGTACAACACCAGTTTCTCATCCGGAACCGGAGTCACAACCGCTTATGTGATGGAGTGGAATACCGGTAATACATTCGGAATCCATTCACGCGGATGTGGTGACGCATCTTTTGACACCCTTTATACTATCGGCAATAAGCTTGCAGAGATGTCTGCCGCCGGTAAGTTGCTGGGTGATGCATTGGTAGATTCAATGCGTGCTGTAGAGGAGTATCTGATTGATGAGATGGCTTTGGAGACCTGTTTTGAGGGATACCGTTTTGGCGACCTGTTGCGTATTGCACAGCATCGTGGCGCAGATATAGGCGGTGATTTTGAGAACGATTTCCTGGCCCGACGTGTTGCTACACGTGAGACAGCTGTACTTAGTGACAAGGTGGATTACTACAGGGATATGGATATGGACCTCTATACCAAGCTGCTTGGCGATGGAAAGAGCCTTAACAAATCCTGGTTCCTTGTACTTCCTGACGAGAAATGACAATATACCTGAACCTGCGGGGAGACTATCCCTGCGGGTGCAGGCTTTGGTGATAGTTTAACTTAATTAATTAACCTATTAACAAAAAAACAATTGAGAGAGAAAAAGAGTTATTTAACCTATTTATTAATTAAACAATTTTTATGAAACAACGAGACTTATTATTTGCAGGGTTGTTGCTTTTGGCAGCTCCCGCATTTGCACAGGACGGTCCTACGTTTGATCCTACTAAGGATGCCAAGGTGGTGTTTACGCAGGATTTCGAAAGTGACTGGAAAACATGGAGTACAACACCTGTTGACTCTATCCTAAAGGTCCAGTATTGGGATCATGAGGGTACCTCTGAAAATAACACTATGAAACCGTGGAGTGACGGTTGGAAGAAAATTGGAAAGATCAGAGATACTACTATGGTTCTCTACAACGGTGTTGTTGTAGTTGATGACCTGGAGGTTGCAAAATATGGTGAGAAGTGGGCTGAGAATGATGCTACATCTGCTACAATCGTAAAGGATGGCGGTGCTGAGCAGATTGACCGTAATGCTGCTATGGCAAAGTACGGTGAGGCAGACCGTGGTGGTAAATACTACTTCAAGTTTGTGACTGATACAGCTCCTACAAAGTATAACACCAACGCTTATAGCACCAGTTCTAACCTTGCAGCACGTTATCGTCGTAACCTTTTCGTTCGTGGTTTGGAGATTGAGGATAACTCATCTTACAGACTCACATTCTACGCTAAGGCTAAGGTACGTACCAATGCAATACCTGAGAGCTATACCAAAGATGTAGAGCCTTATCTGTATGCTGACGTAATGCGTGGATACTTCCACAATGAGAAGCCTTTCTCAATGGGTTACATCAACGATAATGCAAATTATCAGTATACCAACAGTTTCCAGTACGACAAGAGTTACTTTACAGGTGACTGGGAGAAGGTTACCTTCATGACCTACTATACCACTGACTCAATTGCTGACTACTATGTATTCGTTGACGGTTACTGGTGGGCAACAGGACAGTGGACATGGCAGTCAAAGGATTCTGTAGGTTCAACCAACCCCAAGGACTATGATCTGAATTACATCGTTCAGCCCGACAAGTACTTTGTACGTCTGGGATTTGCTTCTAACTACACAGAGTTCTGCATTGATAACATGACACTGACCAAGTCAACTATTGGTGGTGTTGAGTATTATCAGGATATGCTTCGTGTGAACTTCGGTTATCAGACTAACCTGAAGGATCTTGCTCGTGAGGCATACGCTAAGACCAGAATTGATGCTGTAGCAATCCCGGGTGACTACTTTGAGGTTTGGGGTCTTAAGAGTGACGGAACATGGGAAGAGACTCCTATCGCTTCTGCTGAGTATCAGGGTGACGGTTTCATGTACATGTTCACTGATACTTACGATGATGGCGGTGAGGAGAAGCACTTCACATTCGAGGACTATGATAAGGTTCTTGTTACATTCATTAACCCGACTGATAAGGATAAGCAGCTGGTTTATACCGGTAGCACATTCCCCCATGCAAATGATGTAGAGTGGATCAAGGCAGGTAAGGTTGTAGATAACTTCTACAATGAAGAGGCTCAGCTTAACCCTTATGTATTTGCAAATGTTTACTCAATGAACAACAGACCTCCTGTAATGCAGAAGGCAGAGATTGAGGAGGGTTCATTTGGTCTTGATGGTTCAATCCGTGAACTCAAGTTCAAGTTCTCAAGTGAGATGGAGATCGATAATCCTTCAAACGCTGAGACACGTAAGAAGTGTATCGTTTACGTTAACGAAGAGATTTGGGATCGTGCTTGGGATAACGCTACCAAGACTCTTACCCTTACTCGTCCTTCAAAGTATACATCTACACTGAGTGGTGACTATGAGGTTGAGATCAAGAACGTATTCATGCCCAACACAGACCGTAAGGGTGCTGACGTAAGTGTACACTACAACTTTGGAGCCATTAACAGAGACCTCTCTACTATTAATTTTGGTTCACCTGTTTGGGATTCCAAATTCTATGATGAGACGGTTAATCCTGCCAACTCTAAGCCTCTGTCACCGAAGGGTACAGCTATTGCTTACAATGAATGGTATGGCAGATTTGTTGTGAACAATGGTACTGGTGAGAACAACGCATCTCGTCTGTATCGTTACACTACAGAAGGTCTGGCTATTCCTAGAGCTGTTCTGGTATGTCCTCGTAACGATGCAAACAATCCTGCAAGATTGTTCTTGGGTCATGGTGAGCCTATTTATATAGATTTGACAGCAGGTAACTATGTACTGCGCTATAAGGCACAGCCCATCAACAAGACTATAGGATTCAAGGTTTATGTTTATTCTTGGTCTGCAACTCCGCAGAATATTGACGCAGCTGATAAGGTTCTTGTTTCTGATCACAGATCATTCGATAAGAATTACAATGAAAGTCTTGTTAAGACTGCTGATTGTAATGTTGACACCATCCTGACAACTCAGTTCGATGATGGCTTCAGCGTAGCAGCTACTGGCAGATATATTATTGAGGTTGCAGTTGATGGTGCAAGTGGTAACCCGTATCCTTCAGTGCTGTTCAGCAACTTCGAGATTTGCAAGTCTCCTGTAAGCTTTGGTCCTATCTCTGCTTTGAACAATGCTGTTGCTGTAGCTCAGGCTCGTGCAGAACTTGCTGAGGCTGCTGATAAGTATGCCGGTGCAGCTCTGACCGCATTGAAGGCTCAGATTGCCGCATACAAGGTAGGTGGATCATTTGATTCTCAGAACAAGAAGGAGCCTTCAGCATGGACAGCTGCTACTGATGCAACAAATGCTGCTACCGAAGCAATGAAGCTCCGTATGGATACTGTTGACCTGCTTGCTGCTAAGGCAAATGATGTTGCTAAGAAGCTTGACGATGTTGCTAAGGAAAATGCTAACTGGGCAAGTCTCCTTGACTACAAGGCATTGCAGGCTTCAAAGACCACATTCGATTCTTATCCTTTTGCAAGCAAGAGCAATGCTGACATTACCGCATTCATCAAGGAGATGGATGACCAGATCAAGGCTCTCGATCAGCGTATAAAGGATACCAAGCAGTTCAATGCTGAGATGGCAAAGGCCAAGAAACTTATTGACGCTGAGGAGGAGAAGAGCTTCCCCGAGTACAGTGCTCTTAAGGATCTCTATGAGGATTATGCAGACTTCGATACTCTTGGTGGAACCGATGCAGCTCTTGTTGCAGCAATGAATGCCATTACTGATGCCGCTCAGGCTTATAACTATGGCATTGGCATTGTAAAGATTGGTACACGTCGTATCAAGGAACTTGATGCTCTGGCAACTAAGCTTGGTTCTAACATTAAGGAGAATGCCGTAGTAAAGGAGCGCTTCGAGAATCTGAAGAGTGATGATGATTATCTGGCCGAGATCTACAAGGCTGCTATTAAGGCTGCAATCTATGAGAATGCTGCTTCAATCACCGAGGAGGATCTGAGCCCGTTCATCAAGAACTACTACCTCTATGCAACTCCTATCTATTATGAGAATATGGACGTTTCTCAGCCTCAGAACCGTAGCGAGTTCAAGTATAGCGAAGAGAAGCATGGAAAGGCTAATGTAGGTCATACAATGCATCAGTGGAACAAAGTTCCTGTCTGGATGGTTCTGACTCAGACTGAGTTTGACGATCTGCTTCCTGGTTGGGCATTCACAGCCGGCGAAGGCAATGGCAACGATATGACTAAGGTTGATTCACTTAATAAGACTTCAAACTTTGAGTCCGGTGCTGCCGTATTTGACGGTGCTCTGTCATTCGACTGGGGTTCAGAGGCTTGGCTGAAGCAGTATGTACTTAACCTGCCGGCTGGTAGCTATGAACTTGGTGTTGACGTAAGGAGCAGCCACAAGAATAGTGATAAGGGTACAAACGGTAGCGGTAAGCTGACTGTTCGTCCTGGTGGCAGAGGTGCTGTTAAGCCTGTATCAAGCAGCTTCACCATTGGTTGGATCAATGTTAAGGAGTTCTATGTTCCTAATGATTCAATAGCTGGTAAGATTGATACATTGGAGAATACCAAGGATTGCGATAGCACTGTATTCAGGTCAGTTAAGTTTGACTATGCTGAGGATGCCGAGGCTCTCAAGATTGAGGCTGAGTTTAAGACCGGTAACGGTTCTGGACAGGTTGATAACTTCAAGCTGACATTCAAGCCTCAGGCTTCTTATGCAGACTCTGTAATTGCAGCTGCTAAGGCCGAGGTTGAGAAGGTAATCACTGTAGTTGACTTTACAAAGGCTCAGAAGGCTGCTAACGTTGAGTACTATACTCTGAGTGGCCTGAAGGTTGATGGTATCAAGCCTGGTCAGATCCTGATCCGCAAGACCACCAATGCCAACGGTAAGGTTGCAGTTGATAAGGTTCTTCTTAAGTAATTAGGTAAAACCCAATCTATAATGAATCGGCGGAGAGCATACGGCTCCCCGCCGATTCTCTTTTTATCACTTTTTTGCTCTGAGGGTTATGCGGTTTAATCAAAAGAGGGTATCTTTATACTCGCTTACCAAATATGTATATTATTAACCTCATTATAATCAACAGATGAAAGCAAGATTTACAATTCTGGCAGCATTGATGCTGGCCGGCATTGCCGCTCAGGCACAGAATCCTATTATCCGCGATCAGTTCTCGGCCGATCCTTCGGCTCTCGTAGTGGGTGACCACGTCTATGTATTCCCTTCACATGATATCAAAGCTCCGGCAGAGTATGCACGTAAAGACTGGTTCTGCATGGCAGACTATCATGTATTCTCATCGGCCAATCTTACAGATTGGACTGACCATGGTATGATTGTTGACCAGTGGAGTGCTCCCTGGGTAAACGAGAAGGGTTATTCAATGTGGGCCCCTGACTGTAAGCAGAACCCCACCAACGGTAAGTATTATTTCTTCTTCCCGGCAGGTGCCAAACCGCAGCCCAGTGCAAACGGACGCCGCGGTATGGGTGGTAACCGTGTAGGTATCTGCACCGCCGATTATCCCGAGGGCCCGTACACACCTGAGGCTACTCCTATCGAGGGTGTAGGTGGCATTGACCCCTGTATCTTTGTGGACGATGACGGTCAGGGTTATCTGGTTATGCCCGGTATCACCATCACAAAACTTGCTCCTGACTGGAAGTCAGTATCAACCGATCCTGCCGACCGTCATCGCGTAGAGGGTGTTCCTACCAAGGGTCTTGTTGAAGGCCCGTACCTGTACAAGCACGGTGGTAAGTACTATATGACATTCCCATGGGCACGTGACGTGGAGGAGGTTCTGGCTTACTGTGTTGCTGACAATATCTTTGGTCCTTATGAGTTCAAGGGCGTATTCTTTGAGGAGCATGCCAACAAGTGCTGGACCAACCACCATTCAATCATTGAATTCAAGGGTCAGACCTATCTGTTCTACCATCACAATGAGTATTCACCTGAATTTGACAAGAATCGTTCAGTTTGCGCCGACAGCATCTTCTTTGATGACGAGAAGGGTGAGATCAAGATGGTTAAGCCCACCCTGCGCGGTATTGGTGTAACCCAGTCAAACACTCAGATCCAGCTTGACCGCTATACTGCACTGAGTGCAAGCGGTGACTCTATCGCTTATCTGGAGCCCAGCAACTATTTTGCCGGTTGGAAGACCGTATTCTTTGAGAAGGGTGCATGGGCACAGTATAACACCGTAGAGTTCAAGAAGGCTCCCAAGAAGGTAACCGTAAAGGTGGTTGCTCCTTCGGCAGGCAAGCTTGAGATCATGCAGGATGATAAGGTTATAGCTACCGTTGATGTTCCCGCAGACCGCCAGTTGGTAACAGTCGACGCTCCTGTCAAGGGTGCTCTTAAGGGCATACATCATCTTAAGGTACGTATGGCTACCGAAGGTAAGATCCAGGTTGACTGGCTTACATTCAATTAATTATTCAACTGCAAATGTGTGACATGAAAGCAAGGACTATATTTGCAATAACACTGACCATGCTCATTGGAGCATGGTCAGGTTGTTCTGCTAAGGATAAGACTACGGAGTGTGTAAACCCGCTTACATATACTGATATTCCGGATAACGACTGGATCAGGGTAGGTGATGACTATTATATGGTCAGCACCACCATGTATTTCTGTCCGGGTGCTCCTATCATGCATTCCAAGGATCTGGTTCATTGGGAGCTTGTAAGCTACGTATATGACTTCCTTGAGGATGATGATGTGTATAACCTGCGTAACGGCCGTAATGCATATGGCAAGGGCCAGTGGGCTACATCCCTGCGTTATGTAAACGGTACATATTATGCCCTGTTCATAGCCAATGACCAGAACAAGACATACATATACAAGACCAAGGATATTCGCAAGAGCAATTGGGAGCGTTCGGTGATTGACCGCCCGTTTCATGATGCAAGCATGCTTTTTGAGGATGGTCATCTGTATGTGGTATGGGGCAACGGTGAACTCCGTATCATCGAGTTGGAGCCGGACGGAAGTGCCATCAAGGCCGGTGCCCAGGAGCAGATCCTTATTGACTCTCCGCGTCAGGGATTCAATCTGCGCGCCGAGGGCGCTCATATCTACCACATAGGTGATTATTACTATATTCTGGAGATTGACTGGCCAAGTGGTGGTGTACGTACCGAGACTGCCTGGCGTTCAAAGGATCTTTTTGGTCCGTATGAGCGTAAGGTCATACTGAGCGGAGCGTTTGACGGTCGTGGTGACGGCGTTGCTCAGGGTGGTATCATAGAGACCCAGAACGGCGATTGGTATGCAATCATGTTCCAGGACCATGGCGCTGTAGGACGTATTCCTACACTTCAGCCCATGAAATGGGAAGATGGATGGCCTATACTCGGAGATGAAACCGTTCCAGTAAAGCAGTTTACGGTTAATCTGCCTGAGAGCGGCAAGAACCGCACATGGGATAATGATGAGTTCAGCTATAAGAAGAATGAGCTTGACCTGGTATGGCAGTGGAACCATAAGCCGGATAATGCAGCGTGGTCTGTTACCGAGCGCAAAGGTTGGCTGCGTCTTAAGACCGGTCAGTTGGCAACGAATGTCATGAACGCCCGCAATACTCTTACCCAGCGTACGGTAGGTCCCCGCTGTTACAGTGAGGTATGTATGGACGCCAGCGGTATGAAACCGGGCGACAGAGCAGGTATAATTGCCTTCCAGAGCAATTACTGCACTATAGGTGTAGAAGTGGCCAGCGACGGATCAAAGAGTCTTGTGGCAATGACACACCGCAATATGGGCCGCCGTCGCGGACCGCAGCAGGCAGGTGCCGAACAGCCTAATCCTGATACTGAGGCATTGCGTATACCGCTTGCTCAGGATAAGGTTTGGCTTAAGATAAAGTATGTGTTTACTCCGCAACAGGATGGCGAGCGTGCCGACCAGGCGTTCATGAGTTACTCGCTTGATGGAAAGAACTGGACAGATGTGGATGCTACTTTGCAGATGTCATTCAGTCTGGATTATTTTACCGGTTACCGCACGGGTCTGTACAGCTTCTGTACGCAGCAGGCGGGAGGTTACGCAGACTTTGATTATTTCCATCAGGCAGCGTATTGATTGTTAAAAATCAATAATAATTTAACTTCGGCACTGTATATTTATATTAAGGATGAAACGTGATCAGAGTGACATAGTGAACAACCAGGGATCTCTATCAGTGAGCGATGAATCCATTGCCCGTTTGCTATGTGATGACAATCATGTAGAGGAGGCCGTACGCCTCATCATGAAGAAATACGGAGAGCCGTTATATTGGCACATTCGCCGAATGGTGGTGGCCCATGATGATGCGGAGGACTGTCTTCAGGAGACTATGATAAACGTGTACAAGTACAGGAGTACCTATTCCAACGAGTATCCGCTTTCATCATGGCTCTACAAGATAGCAACCAATGAGAGTCTCAAACTGCTCAAGAACCGTTCCGGTTTTACCTTGTCGGTTGATGACCTGGGCGATTCACTTAAGGACAGCGTACGTGAGGAAGCTGCTCCGGATGCCGATGAGACTCTGATTCTTCTCCAGGAGGCAATTGCACTCCTGCCGGCCAAGCAGAAGATGGTGTTTAACCTGCGTTACTATGATGACAAGAGCTACGAGGAGATACACCAGATAGTTGGAGACAGTGTGAATACACTCAAGACCAATTATCATTACGCAGTACAGAAGATAAAGGATTATATATTAGAACATCAGTTATGAAAGATTTTGATCTGGAAGGACTTAGCAGAGAAATGCCGTACAAGATGCCCGAGCATTTCCTGGATGACATGACAGAACGTGTCGTGTCCCAGATTGGCAAGCAGCGCAAGCAGCATCGCGAGCGCCGTATTGTTGCTCTGTTTGCAAGCGCAGCCAGCGTGGCAGCTGTTGCCCTGCTGTTCCTGCATCCGTTTGGTGGCGGGCTGGATATACCCAGCTACGAGAGCATCTCACAGTGCGCAAGCGTTGATGAGGTTCTGCAGAATATGACAGCCGAGGAACTTGGCGTCTATTCAATGATGAGTAACTACTACGGCAATTGATTATGAAGAAACGCTGGACAGCATTGTTGATTCTTGCCGGCTTGTTGCTTTCCCAACCCATTGTGGCACAGGAGAGGGATGAGCAGATGATCAATGCGTCCCTGCGATTCATAAAAGAGAATGCCAACCTTACCAAGAAGGAGTACGAGAAGTTTGCCAAGATTTACATTGAGTACAATGAGCAGTTGGCTAAACTTAACCGTGAACTCAAGCCTGAGTCACGTGACTACATGAAGCGTTGGCAGACCATCAATGATGACTACATGCAGAAACTGAACAAGGCTCTGCCGGACTCTACCCGTCAGAAGGTAGGTGTAGCCCAGTGGGAACTTGGTCAGAAGGTTTGGGGTCAAAGGACAGAACAGAACCGTCATACTGCCGAGCGTCAGTTCCAGATGATGGGTGAGTGGAACCGCATGAACCCGCAGTTCATGATGCAGCCCCATATGTTTGATTTCCAGCGTCACCGCCAGCGTGAGTTCCAGCAGGCTGATGAACAGCAGCAGCAGTGGTGGGAGAACTATTGGCGCAATTGGGGACAGCCTGACACGGCAATGATCCGTCGTATGCAGGAGAACCGCCAGCGTTACCAGGAGCGTGACAGCATCTGGCAGCAACGTCGTCAGCAGTTTGCTCCACAGGGGCAGCAGTTCGGCCCTCAGGGACAGTTCCCTCAGGGACAGTTCCCTCAGGGGCAATTTCCTCAGGGACAGTTCCCACAGCCGGGACAGAATCAGTTCGGTCCGGGATTCGGTAATCCGGGTTTTGGCGGCGGTCCTCAGTACGGACCGGGATTCAATCCGCAACGTAATCAATAATCTTTTAAACTGATACTAAAAAATAATAGGAGCAGATTTCTGCTCCTATTATTTTTATATCTAAACCAGAGGTTTAGTGTCTGTCTTCATTGTTCTCATAGACGCTCTTGGGAACAATTTCTATGAAGCTGAAGGGGTTAACGCCTGTACCACCGCTGTAGACCTGGCGGATACGGATCCAGTAGTCTGTGCTGGCTCTCAGGTACTCGTTAGCAATAATCTTGCGGTAGCAGTTGGCATCGTCGCGCAGGGTGCCGCTTGTGCCGTATGAGTCCATAGCTTTCATATAGCCACGGTTACGCATACCACGGTCATTTGCCTCGATCATAGCCTCTTTGTCTTCATATCCGTCATACTCACTGTCTTTTACAGAACCTATACGGCCATCGCTTCCGTCAATTCGCAGATCAACAGGTATGCCCTCCGGGTTCCAAGTCCAGTTGCGCCAGTTGAGATCCTTATCTGCAGGCTCAGTCTGATGGAAGTAATACTGTACAATACCACGGTCAGCAACATCGGTTCCCTTCATGGCGTTGTTCCATACACGGATCTCGTAGTTACCGTCTGACGGTACAGGAGGCAGCTTGAATGCGATGTCATAGCTGTACATTACTGACATCTCGTCACCGTTGAATGTGCCAAACGTTGCATCCCTGTAGCGGACAAAGAACTCGTTCTGCTTGTGTCCGTCAACCCATCTGAAGTTGGTGCAGAAATCGGGCAGGAACTTATAGACAATACGGTTGTCTACACGCAGGCGTCCGCGTGCACCACTGTTGATGAAATCAGGTGACAGTGTGCAGGACATGATTCTCATTCTGCACTGAAGAGCTGTATTACGTGTGAAATCATCGTACAGCAACAGTTTCTCTACATAGTGGTACTCACCGTTCTTGCAGATCTTGGTGAATCCTTTGTACTCGCCCTTCTGTCCGTCAATGATCTTGATACCAGGGGTGACAAGGTTATTGTTCTTTGCAGTTCCTTTACGGTTGATGTAAATACCTATACGGTTCTTCAACTCATTTCCCTTATAAGGAGAACTGATACGCATAATTGAATGGGGCATCAGGGTCTCAAAGAAGTCCTCAATATCCAATGTTTGCGGATCCTTGTGGTTCTTAACGATGTCCTCGTGGCTGGTATTGAACTGGTCATATGACAGCCAGCAGGGAAGGATGTGATAAGAAATCAGCTTGTTGAGTGAGCTGTTTCTGTCGACATCGTCCAGATCGGCGCCCTCCGGGTAAATAGTCTTGGCGTATTCACGGAGTTCATCCAAGTTGTGGATATTGTAATCGGCAGCCAATACGGAGTCTGTTACAACGAATACCGTGAACTTGAACTCACGCTTCTCAGGTATAACTTCATAGTCAGTCTCGTATGAAGTCTTGTGGTAAACGCCTTTACCGGCCTGGAAAGCCTGCATTGTATACTCGTAAGGAATCTCAGGATATCTGTCATCCCAGTATTTGCGCAGAGTATCTCTAAGATGAGTCTCAAATATTGCTGATGTAAAGATTCCGATATTGGGGTTCATTGACATCAGTTCAGGCAGGAAGTCATTTGATGACTTGATAACCTTGTCAATTGTATGTACTACACCGTTCTGAACAGTATCATCAGCATGTTGGATGACAGATTGCTGGTTCAACAGATACATGAGGACGATAGTAGTAGAGTCACTCCCATCGGCTGCTTTGATTACCTCTCCGTTTTCTTCTACGGGAATGGTGTCTGCAAAGCAGTTATACGACATGTAACGATCCAGCATATTGGGATGCTCCAGCACACCCGATCCGAAAAGATCTGTTGCATACATCGTATTGTTGAAGATGTGTGTACGGGCAATTGTATCGCAAAGCTTGCGGTTCTGGAGAACGGTCTCAAGGCTCTGGAATACAGCACGTACGGAGTCTGTTGTGGCCTCTTCACGTCTAAGTTTGAAATACGCCTCCATTGCATCATCATCCGGTGCGAAGCAGGTGTAGGTGCCATAGGTTCTCATCTGTCCCCAAAGTTCTGCCTTCTGCAGGATAGCGATGAAGTAGGAGTAGTTACCGTGGCTCTGAACTCTTCCGTCAAGCCAATCAGCGATGGTCTCACCGTTGTTCACATAATAGGTGCCTGGGTGCTGCTCGCTCCAGATATCGGTGCAGGATACTCCAATTCCGATGAATGTGGCGGCGGCAACGGCCAGTACTGACTTTCTGAATAGTCTCTTGTTGATCTTCATATCTTTGGTTATTAATTATTTAGTCCTCATTAGGGTATGCGTGCGCTCCCGCGCTCGGGCGTACGCGCGCTATTTAATGCGTAAAGATAAAAAGAATTTCAGAAAGCATTGCTATATAAAAGAGGAATTTTTATAAAAAAGCATCCCGGCCCATTGGATTTGGGTCGGGATGCTCTGCAAGCATGTTATTTTTTTTTACCAGTTCATGCGGTAGTTGCCGCTCAGATGGAGCAGGGCGAACAGATAGATGAGACCGTCGTAGTATACATCATAGTATCCGTCCTCATAGGGCTTGTGCTCCAGTGAGAACATATGGCGTACCAGTTCCTGGTTGTACTCGCTGTCACACATAAGGGCTGTGGTGGCCATGGTGCCAACAAAACCTATTGAGTGACGCAGGTTGCCACGCCAGCGGCCGCCGCCCATGAGGAAGCGGGGAGCATCGCCGTTAAGGGCAAACTGATCGGGGAACTCGGTGATACCGTAGCGGCCCAGAATGGCGTTCTGGAAACGGGTTGCATAGTCTGTCTGCCAATCTGCATCCTTGTGGTACCATGTAAAGTCCATTGCTATGTTCATAGGCACGCGCCATGAGTCGTAGTGGAACTCGCTGCCGCGGTTTGGAGTGCCGTCAAACTGGCTCTGGTCGGGGTTGATACCGGTAACAGGATCAGTTGCGCGGTGCAGGTAAGCACGTGCACTGTCGGCCAGCTCACGGTAGATAGCCTCACGGCCATCCTTTGCGGTCTCGGCCCAGATCTCATAGAATGCGGGCAGATGGTATGAAGGATCGGTCCACTCGTTGGAACGGGTGTCGGGGCAGAAGTTGATGAGCTTCTTGTCCATGTTGATGATGTTGGTTACACCACCTGTGCCGTCCTTTGAGAAGAGGTCGTTGAGCAACTCCTGTGCCTCTTTGAGATAGTCAAATTCTTCGTAGCTGCCCCAGCGGCGCGAAGCCAGCAGCAGGTCAGTTACGTAGTAGAGCTCACCGTCACTGGCAGAGCCCTGTGATGTGCGGCGGCCGTCGGTACGGCATGACCATGCAAAGAGGCCGTGTGAAGGACCATCCTCGTTATGACGCATGTAGTGCTTTGACCAGCGCCAGATACGGTTGAACATCTCGGGTTTGTCCATCTGTACGGCAATCATCATTGCGTATGACTGACCTTCGGTGCGGACATCATTGTTCTTAACGTCAGAGATGTAACCCATGGGTACCATCTTGCCGTCAACTTCAACATCTACGTCCTTATATGCGGCACCTTCCTCCTCAAATATGATTGAATAGATGTTGCTGATCTTGGCATCAATCTCGGCCTGGCTGAATCCCAGTTCCTTGAGATAGTTGCGGTACTTGCCGGTTTCGGCGTATCCTTTCTTGGCGGGTGCCAACTTGGATGCACTCTTTGATGATGAGCATGCGACAACGCTCATGACCAGACAGAGGGCAGCCATAATGATTGTGGTTGTCTTGTTTGTTCTCATTTGTCAGTAATTTGGCTTTGTTATTATTGTACGTATGATTTCCAGCGCTGGTAAGCCTCATCGTATGCGGGCATATCGGATGCCTTAGGCTCGATGACGCGTATCTTCTGCAGTGAAGCGAATGCCTCGTTGTGGTCGTTGTAGATATGTGCTCCCATACCTGCACCCTTGGCGGCACCGATTGAACCGTCGGTGTCATAGAGCTCGATGGTGGCACCGGTTACGCCGGCCAGAGTGTCGCGGAACAGCGGGCTCAGGAACATATTGGCGTTGCCGGCGTGGATCTTGTTCACGGGCATACCCATATCCTCCATTATCTCGATTCCGTATTTGAATGAGAATACTATACCCTCCTGGGCGGCACGCAGCAGATGCGAGCGGTTGTGGATGTTGAAGTTCACGCCGTTGAAGCTGCATCCGCGCTCTTTGTTTTCAAGTACACGCTCGGCTCCGTTACCAAAGGGCAGAACTGATACACCGGCTGCGCCGATGGGTGCCTGGGCTGCCAGGTCATTCATCTCGGCATAACCGATGCCTTCGGGTACTATGTTGCGCTTCATCCATGCATTCAGGATACCTGTGCCGTTGATGCAGAGCAGTATACCCAGACGGTTGAATCCGGTCTTGTGGTTTACGTGAGCGAATGTATTTACTCTTGACTTGGGATCATAGCTGATTTCACCGTTTACACCGTATACGACACCTGATGTACCTGCGGTCGATGCAATTTCACCGGGCTCGAATACATTCAGTGACAGAGCGTTGTTGGGCTGGTCGCCGGCGCGGTAGGTTACGGGGGTACCCTCTGCCAGGCCCAGTTCCTTTGCAACTGCAGCAGTCAGTTTACCCTGCTCGGCAAAGGTGGGAACTATCTTGGGGATGAATGTGCGTGGTATTCCGTAGAAATCGAGCAGGAAATCGGCCACCTTACCGGTCTGGAAGTCCCAGAACATACCTTCTGAAAGGCCTGATATGGTAGTGGCAATCTCACCGGTCATGCGCATTGCGATGTAATCGCCGGGGAGCATGATCTTGTCAATCTTGTCAAATATTTTGGGTTCGTTCTGTTTTACCCATGCCAGCTTAGATGCGGTAAAGTTGCCGGGGGTGTTGAGCAGGTGAGTCAGGCACTGTGAGCGGCCCAGCTCCTGGAATGCGTTCTCACCGATGCCAACGGCACGTGAGTCACACCAGATGATTGCGGGACGCAGAACCTTCTGGTTCTTGTCAACGCAAACCAGTCCGTGCATCTGATAGGAGATACCGATTGCCTTGATGTCCTTAACGTCTACCTTGCACTGTGACATTACGTCGGCTGTGGCGGCTTTGAGATATGACCACCAGTCATCGGGGTTCTGCTCAGCCCAACCGGGGTTTACTGCTTTGATGGGTGCTTCACTCTTTGGGGCGAACGCGGTTGCAACACAACTGCCGTTCTGGGCATCTACAAGACTGCACTTCACTGAAGAGCTGCCTATGTCATAACCTAACAGATACATACTTTTTCCTTATAATTGATTGTAATTTTCCTTGCTTAGCATTAAGGCTAACAAAGGTAGTGAAAAATATCAGAAGTTGTACATTACGGACAGGAGCAGGCGGTTGTTGCTTACGTTGTGTGTATCTGAAACTGTACCGTTGGCCTGCGGTGTGCCATAGGCCACGGTGGTGAGCTCATACTCCACACCAAGATTCATGTTGCCCACGGTGTACTGGACATTGGGTGCGACACGCCACATGTTGTCTATGGTTCCGCCCTCGGCAGCATAAATGGCTACGAGGTTCTTGCCTGCACCCCAGTTGCTCATGTATCCGCCCATAAGACCGAACTTGAGGTCACCGCCCCACTGGACCTGAGCCCATGATGAAGAGGCGGCAAGCGGTGCGAATCGGATATCACCGGGATTAAGGTTATCGACCAGACCATAACCTGAGCAGATACCCAGATGTGACATATTCTGACCTATCAGGGTCTTGGCCTTGACGGAGAGTTTGTCATGAGCGTACTGTGCCTGAAGCATTCCGCAGAGACCGTTCAAGTAGTATTTCTTGTTGTTGTCGGCAATGTCAACGTAGGGAGAAATGTGCTGGAACTCCAGTCCGCCTCCCACCTTGAGGTCACCAAAGGTGAAATCAACTCCGGCATACAGCATGGGGACCATTGACTTGCGGGCATAGTTATATGATTTGCCGGTAGGGCCGAATGATGCGTTTGCAGCCTGGAATATGGCAGCACCCATCAGTTTTATGTTCTTGTCGTTACCCAGGAAGTATTCGTAACGCAGCTGCGGGCTGCGGTTAAGAGCGTTGAAAGGTGAGCCGATGGCAATACCGACGGTGCTGGGGAAGAGGTCATTCATGGGGTGCCAGGTCTGGCCCAGCGTCAAGGTGCTGTTTTCCCAATCCAGGGCCATGAATGCATGACGGTACAGTATGCTGCCTGGAGCGGAATGTCCGGAAAATTCCAATTCAGCTTTTGCGCGGCTGGCGGCGCCGAATATCTCAGGGCCTTTCAGGACAAAGCCCAGACGGGCCATTGTTCCGAACCATGTACCCTCGGGTACTGCATTGCGGTCATGGTCATCGGTTAAAGTGGTAGCCTCATCAAGAGGATAGAGGTAAAGGAAACCTTCGGCTCCGGCTGAGCTGGCATGTGTGTTGATCCAGGACTGTGCGGCTACGAATCCGTACCAATCGATTGAAACGTTTTTCTGAGCTTTTGCGCTCAAAGGAAGCAGGCAGACTATCAGGGCCTGCAGCATCATAGATTTGATTTTCATTTGTATATTGTTTAGGTATTTTCAAAAGTGATACCATTGGGGTCTGTCCCCTTTGGTATCATTTTCTGTTAAAAGTTGATTGTGTACACCTTGCCGGCCTTGGTTTTGATGCTCTGATCCTTGCCGTTCCAGCTGATGTCGAGCTTTCCTCCCACTGTTGAGCGGACCTTGACGGTTGCGGGCTTGCCGTCCTTCCATGTAAGTTCGTCCAGGACAAAACCTCCACGGCAGCAAAGTCCTTTCACGGTACCATCCTTCCAGACATCGGGCAGGGCGGGCAGAAGCACCACCTTGCCGGTATGGCTCTGTACAAGCATCTCGGCTATACCTGCGGCGCAGCCAAAGTTTCCGTCGATCTGGAAAGGCGGGTGGGCATCAAACAGGTTGTTATATGTGCCGCCGCGTCCGCCGAATCCGCGTCCGCCGGCAGGTTTAATCTGATCCTGAATGAGCTTATAGGCGTGGTTGCCGTCAAGCAGACGCGCCCACAGGCAGACCTTCCAGCCCATGGACCAGCCGGTTGACTCGTCGCCACGTGCCTCGAGGCTGGTGCGTACGGCCTTGAAAAGGTCGGGAGTACCATCGGCTGTAATCTGACGGCCTGGATACATGCCCCACAGATGCGATACGTGACGGTGATTGTCCTTGGGATCATCCCAGTCCTCGAACCACTCCTGAAGCTGCCCCCAGCTGCCTATCTTCATGGGAGCCAGACGGCTCTTGATATCCTTGAGGGTCTTTACAAAGTCTGCATCTTTTTCTTTCATGAGGGCTGCAGCCTCAATGGTGTTGCCAAAGAGGTCGGCCATCATCTGGTTGTCCATTGTGGCACCGAATACGGTGGTTATATTACCCTTACCCAATACATCCTGTACGTGAGGTGCATTCTCCGGTGAGTATGAGGGAGCTATGACCAGATACTTATTGCCCGATACAGGCTCCTCTACCAGGAAGTCGATAAAGAACTCGCATGCACTCTTCATTATAGGATATATCTCCTCGAGATACTTGCGGTCCTGGTTGAACAGGTAACCGTCCCATATCTGCTGACAGAACCAGGCAGCGCCTGTGGGCCACATGCCGTTATACGCACCGTCAACAGCTCCGGTGGAACGCCAGATATCCGTGTTGTGATGCAGGGTCCATCCGCGGCAGCCATACATGGTGGCAGTCTCCTTTCCGTGTTCGGCGCAGTCCTTTACCAGTTGCAGGAACGGGTCGAATGTCTGCGGTATGCCGCATACGAATGCGGGCCAGTAGTTCATCTCGACATTGATGTTGGTGGTATACTTGCCGTCCCAGGGGGCCTGACGGCTCTCGTTCCAGATACCCTGCAGGTTGGCGGCCTGTCCGCCCGGCTGCGAGCAGCATATGAGCAGATAACGTCCGAACTGGAAGTACAGTGTTACCAGCTGCGGGTCAAAAGTCGATGCGAACTGGGCTACACGTTGATCGGTAGGCAGTTTGGCCTGATCATTTGTGCCAAGGTCAAGAGTTACGGTGTTGAACTGTTTCTGATACTCCTCTATATGTGAGGCAAGCGCCTTTTCATATCTGTCGCTGTCCCTGTTGTCAAGGTATTTCCCGATGGGTTCACTGGCCTTCTTCATGTTGTCGCCGCTTACGTCCTGGTAGTTGACGAAGTTGGTTCCTATGGAGATGTAGATGGTTACGGCATCGGCACCGGCAACGCCTATGTTTCCGTCACCGGATGTCACTAAACCACCTTCTGCCTGAATCAGGGTGAAGTCGGTAAAGAGGATCTTTCCCTCTATGCCTTCATGGTCATCGCCCTTGCAGGTCAAAAACATTATGCCAGCTTTGCCGCCTTCCATCAGCCCTGAACTCCTGTCCTGTATGCGGTCCTCGCGATAGGGAAGATCATAGCGTGCCTTGAAAGAGACGGACCCTTTCTTTGAGGCGGTAATGCGCATTATTATCAGCTGGTCCGTGAATGACACAAAACTCTCGCGGGTATACTCCACGTCATTGGCTTTGAAGCGTGTCAGGGCTACGGCGCGATTCAGGTCCAGCTCCCTGTAATAGTCGGTGAAATCGGTAATTCCGTCAAAATCCAGCATGAGCGATCCGGCTGTCTGGTAGGGCATTCCATGGGCACTCTTGGATGAGATATACTGGTCACACAGTGCCTGTGCATCGGACCTTCGGCCCTCCCAAAGAGCGGTGCGGATCTGGTCCAGTCCATCCTTGGCGTCATAGTTGACGTTGTTGTGGGGACCGCCGCCCCAGATGGTCTCCTCGTTTATCTGGATGCGCTCCTGGGCAGGAGTACCGAATATCATTGCGCCCAGACGGCCATTGCCGAGAGGGAGTGCATCGGTCCACTGACGTGCGGGTGCATCATACCATAGTTTCAGTTCGTTGTTCTGTGATGTGCAGGAAAGTGATATAAGGGTCACTGCTGCAAATAGAATGATCTTTTTCATTGTCGGTTTGGTTAGTGGCAATTTCAGACCTCAAAAGTACTCTTTTTTGGCGGAACTTTAGCAAAGGTGGAGTGGAGATATGGGGAAAATCAGTAATTTAGCGCGTTATATGAAGATTGGGGATATTGATTTCGGGGAGAGGCCGGTTTTTCTGGCTCCGATGGAGGATGTGACTGATCCCGCTTTCCGCCTGCTGTGCAAGCGGTTCGGGGCCGATATGGTCTATACTGAGTTCGTGTCGAGCGATGCGCTGATACGTGAGGTGAACCGAACCATGCAGAAACTTACCATCAGTGATGAGGAGCGTCCTGTCGCTATCCAGATTTATGGCAAGGATACCGATGCAATGGTGGGTGCCGCAAAGATGGTCGAGGCCGCCGGGCCCGATGTACTGGACCTGAATTTTGGCTGCCCGGTCAAGAAGGTAGCAGGCAAGGGAGGCGGTGCAGGCATGCTGCAGAATATCCCCAAGATGCTGGAGATTACCCGTGCGGTGGTTGATGCGGTCAAGATTCCGGTTACGGTAAAGACGCGTCTGGGCTGGAATGATGAAAGCAAGATAATCGTGGAGCTGGCAGAGCAGCTGCAGGACTGCGGTATCAAGGCGCTGACCATACATGGTCGCACCCGCGCCCAGATGTACACCGGTCAGGCCGACTGGACACTCATAGGCAAGGTAAAGGAGAATCCCCGCATGAAGATTCCTATCATAGGAAACGGAGACATTACCACACCGGAGCGTGCCAAGGAGTGTTTTGACCGATACGGGGTGGATGCCATAATGATAGGTCGCGGCAGTTTTGGACGGCCTTGGATTTTCCGGGAGGTGAAACAATATCTTGAGACCGGAGAGCTTTGGGAGGATCCCGGATTCCAGTGGAAGATGGACGTGCTCAAGCAGGAGACTCTGGATAGTATCGCGCGTCTGGACGAACGCAGGGGTATAATCCATATACGCCGTCACCTGGCAGCGAGCCCCCTTTTTAAGGGACTGGAGGATTTCCGCCACACCCGCATCGAGATGCTCCGCGCCGAGACAGTGGATGAATTATTTGCAATAATGGATCGTATATCAGAAAAATGGGGAAATGAACAGAGCTGATTTCGAAATCATGGCGCCGGTGGGCTCGTGGGAGAGTCTGGCTGCTGCCTTCCAGGCTGGAGCCGGATCAATCTACTTTGGTGTTGACAAGCTCAACATGCGAGCACGAAGTGCCAGCCATTTCACGCTCGATGACCTGCGTGAGATTGCCAGCCAGTGTGATGCACATGGAGTCAAGAGCTACCTGACTTTGAATACCGTAATGTACGGCGAGGACATTCCGCTGGTGCATGAAATCGTGGATGCAGCGTTGAATTCGGGGATATCGGCCATAATTGCGTGCGATATTGCCGTGATGACCTACTGCAACAAGGTGGGTATGGAAGTGCATCTTTCAACCCAGCTAAACATTAGCAACATTGAGGCACTCAAGTTTTATGCCCAGTTTGCCGATGTGGTGGTGCTGGCGCGTGAACTTAATCTGGATCAGGTTACAGAAATTCATAAGCAGATACTGGAACAGGATATACGCGGTCCCAAGGGTGAAAGGATTCGCATCGAGATGTTCTGCCACGGAGCACTGTGCATGGCTATAAGCGGCAAGTGTTACCTGAGCCTGAACGAGATGAATGCAAGCGCCAACCGCGGTGCCTGCATGCAGCTTTGCCGTCGCGGATACATAGTGAAGGACCGCGAGACCGATATAGAACTGGCCATTGAGAACCAGTACATAATGTCACCCAAGGACCTTAAGACCATCCGCTTTATGGACCGTATGATTGAGGCCGGCGTGCAGGTGTTCAAGATCGAAGGGCGTGCCCGCGGACCTGAATACGTACGCACCGTAACCGAGTGTTACAGCGAGGCTATCCAAGCCGTTCTTGATGGCGATTTCACCGATGAAAAGAAGGATAATTGGGATGAGCGTCTGGCTACGGTATTCAATCGCGGATTCTGGAACGGATACTATCTGGGACAGCGCCTGGGCGAATGGAACGATGTGTACGGGTCACAGGCTACCGAGACCAAGGTCTATGTGGGCAAGTGCACCGACTGGTTCTCAAAGATTGAGGTTGCCGAGTTCAGCATTGAGGCCGCACCCATCAGCGCAGGTGACAAACTGATGGTAACCGGAGCCACTACCGGTTGCATAACGTTCAACCTGGATGATCCGCGTGTGGACCTGAAAACGGTGGAAACTGTTCCGCAGGGTGTCCGTGTATCATTCAAAACTCCGGAACGTGTACGCCGCGGCGACAAACTCTTCAAAGTCATAAAGAGAGAATTATAAAACTTACAATAATGAAAAGGATTTTACTGACCGCAATGTGTGTGCTTGCCCTTGGTCTTGGGGTACAGGCACAGAATGAGTATGAGATTACAGTTGAGAGCAAGCAGCCCAGTGGCATCATTGACGAGATGCTGTACGGACAGTTGTTTGAGCACATCTATTTCAGCGCCAACAACGGTGTCTGGCAGGAGCTGATTTACGGACGTTCTTTCGAGCCCGAGCAGTATCCCGGCATCCCTCCGCGTGACGGTTATTTTGACGGCTGGTTCATGGACGATGACATGATCCTGCATTCGCCCACCCGTTACGAGCAGCCTATCAACATCACTACCATTGAGTCCGATGATTACGAGATCACGATGGATTTGAACTGGCGCTCATATAAACTGGCCCGCCGTTCATGGAGCGGAGGCTTGATGGATATACGTTTTGCATTCGGTCAAAAGTCCGATGGATCGGCCTATTATGCACGCATACACGACCCGTATTATGAGGGTCGCACATTCACACCCGCACAGACCGAGTCACAGATAGCTGCAGCCAATGAGGCCAATGCTCGTGCCGCATTGCAACAGCAGAATTCCACCGCCGATTTCTCAATCTGCGCCATGGAGGTACGTGAATCTCAAGGATTCGGAGGCCGTCCGGGCAGAAGGATGAATATGCTCACGGCTTTGGCATCGACCCCTGCCACAAAGGATCAGGTGAACGAGAATCAGGATTGGCACAAGTTGCGCATAAGCCGTAAGGGTGCCGATGTTACCATGTACTTTGATGACAAGGAGGTTGTGAAGTACAGTGGTCTGGAACTGACCGGTAAGAACGATCTGGTCTTCTGGGTAAACTACACCGAGGCAACCTATCGTAATATCTTAGTTAAAAGCGGTGAACAGACCGTTTTCAGCGGAACTCCCAAGGATGTTCAGATTCCGGAGGTTGCTCCTGAGTGGGGCTCTTTCGGAGACGCTCAGTTCAGTCTGGTGAAGGATGACGCAGTGAACATGCGCTACTCACAGCGCATCGTTGTCAAGAAAGGCAGTGCAGGTGTCACTCAGGGACCGCAGAATGTGGTTGCCGGCGAGACTTACATAGGTTCAATTTATGCCAAGGGCAAGGGTAATCTCTCTGTCGGACTGCGTAAGGAAGACGGTTCATACGCCGCACTTAAAAGTCTTGGAAAAGTAGGCAAGGACTGGAAGAAATATGAGTTTGAACTGGAGGCAGGCTCTTACAGTGGTGATGCTGATTTTGCAGTCATCGTTGAAAAGGGCAATATCCAGGTCGATATGGCTACCATGTCCACTGCAACAGGTAAGTCTCTTGGCGGTTTTCGTCCTGATATCCTGCAGGCCGTAAAGGAACTGCATCCCACTTGCTTGCGTTGGCCGGGTGGCGGATATGTTGCACAGTATGACTGGCAGTGGGGCATCGGCCCGCAAGAGAACCGTGAACGCTGGGCACACTGGATGTGGATGGACTATGACCAGAACTGCTTTGGAACCGATGAGTTCATAAAGTTTTGCCGTGAGGTCAATTCCGAGCCGGTAATCGTTGTAAGCGTCAAGTTTGAGCGTCCGGCCGATGAATACGACCAGATTCTGCAGGATGCCCTGCACTGGTTGCGTTACTGCAATGCTCCCGCTACTGATGAGTGGGGTGCAAAGCGCGCCGCCAACGGACATCCCGAGCCCTATAACGTAAAGTATTGGGAGATTGACAATGAGATGTGGGAGATGGGTATTGAACGATATGAGAAATGCGTTCGTGATTTCAGCACCGAGATGCGTAAGATTGACCCATCAATCAAGATCATTGCCTGCGGCGGATTCCAGGAGGATGAGCAGTTCATCAAGCGCAGCGGTCAGTTCTTTGACTACCTGAGCCTGCACCATTACGAGCAGCAGGGTGGTTACGCTACAGGTCCTACCCGTCTAGGCCAGCAGTATGACCGCTATGCCAAGATGATTGCCGAGGGCCCCAATCCCAACATCAAACTCTTCATCTCAGAGTGGAACCTTAACAGCATTGACTGGCGTACAGGCCTTTTTGCCGGTGGATTCCTGAACATGTGCGAGGCCCGCGACATAGTTGCCATGGGTGCTGCAGCCCTGTTCATACGCCGTACTGATGCTCCCGATTGGAACAACGCGTTCATCAACTTTGACTACAAGGACCTGTTCAAGGCCCCCAACTGCCAGGTAACCGAGCTCTGGTACGATCATTTCAGCAAGTACCGTCTGGCATACAGCGGTGAAACCGGTAATGTGAGCGTAAGCACCACCATGTCTGAGAACGGAGCCGATGTAATAGTCAAGGTCGTGAATCCCACCGATGAACCCGCCACCCTGCGCATAAAGGGCGACTGGGAGGGCGTATCGGCCACAGAGTTTGAATACTACGCTCCAGGCTCGCTCACCATAGCCAACAGCATGGAGAACAAGAATGCCGTGGCTTTGCAGAAAGCTGCCGGAAAACTCGATGGAAACGACGTAATTCTATCCGTTCCCGCACTCTCGGCAGGAGTTCTGACCGTAACCAAGAAATAATCGTTACATTTGTAATTCGGACTATTAAAACTTAGAGATATGAAGAGAATCTTTTTGATGCTGCTGGGTGCAGCGTTTGTATTGAGCGTAAGTGCTCAGGGTAAGGAGACATATACAAAGAACCGTACCGTTGAGGATGGCGGCACAGGTCCTTACAAGGCAATTATGGTTGAGGAACCCAGTCTTGAGGCCCATACCATATTCCGTCCGGAAGATCTGAGCAAGTTTAGCAAGAAGAATCCTCTGCCCATCCTGGTTTGGGGTAACGGCGCCTGCACCAACTCACCTTGGGAGCATCAGAATTTCCTGAGTGAGATAGCATCGCACGGATTCCTGGTAGTAGCAATAGGTTACTGGCCAGCCGAGGGCGAGCGCTACCGCGGAGCACAATCCAAGACTGAGCAGCAGATCGAGGGACTTGACTGGGCAATCGCTCAGAATGCCGATAAGAACAGCCCTTATTACAATAAACTGGACGTTAAGAACATCGCTGCGGCAGGTATGTCATGCGGCGGTCTGCAGACTCTGGTAAATGCGGCCGACGAGCGCCTGAAATGCATCATGATCTGCAACAGCGGATCATTCATCGACCCGTCAGGTGCCGTTCCCGGTATGCCCATGCCCGAGAAGGATGACCTCAAGAAGATTCACACTCCGGTGATGTATCTGCTGGGAGGCCCCACCGATATAGCATATGAGAACGGAATGGATGATTTCAAGCGCATTGACCATGTTCCGGCAGTTGCAGTGAACTATCCCGTAGGTCACGGCGGCACATACGGCCAGCCCCACGGAGGTGAGTTCTCCATTGCAGCTCTGGCTTGGCTTGAGTGGCAGCTCAAGGGCGACAAGGAGGCAGCAGCCATGCTGAAAGGTAGCCCCTGTGGCCTGGAATCACGTCCCGACTGGACAGTTGAGAAGAAAAAGATCGATTGATGAATATACTTGTGACAGGCGGTGCGGGCTTCATCGGCTCACACACCATTATTGAACTTTACAAGGCAGGTCATACCGCCGTAGTCGTTGACAATCTGAGTAACTCAAACCCGGAGAGCCTGAGGCGTGTGTCCAAGATTCTGGGTGGCACGGAGATACCGTTCCATAAGGTTGATATACGCGACCGTAAGGGGTTGGACAAGGTGCTGGAGCAATATAAGTTTGACGCCTGCATCCACTTTGCCGGACTCAAGGCTGTGGGCGAATCGGTCTCAATGCCTATTGAGTATTATGAGAACAACATCAGTGGAACTCTTGTGCTGGTAGAGGCCATGCGCGAACATGGCGTCAAGAACATCATTTTCTCATCAAGCGCCACCGTATACGGCAACCCCGAGATAATTCCCATTACCGAGGAGTGCCCCAAGGGAGTCTGCACCAATCCTTATGGCTGGACCAAGAGCATGCTTGAACAGGTGTTGACCGATATGCAATACGCTGATAAGGAGTGGAACGTGGTACTGCTGCGTTACTTCAACCCCATCGGTGCTCATCCGAGCGGTCTGATAGGCGAGAACCCCAACGGCATACCCAACAACCTGATGCCTTACGTGACTCAGGTGGCGGTTGGAAAACGCGATGAATTGGGTGTTTTCGGCAATGACTACGATACTCCCGACGGTACGGGTGTACGTGACTACATCCATGTAGTGGATCTGGCCCGCGGCCATGTGTGCGCCCTCAAGGCCATTGAGCGCAAGTGCGGTCTGGGCCTTTACAATCTGGGTACGGGTCACGGCTATTCCGTGCTGGATGTTGTCAAGGCTTTTGAGAGAGTGAACGGCGTAAAGGTTCCGTACAGCATAAAGCCCCGTCGTCCGGGTGACATTGCCACCTGCTACAGTGATCCGTCCAAGGCGGAGCGTGAACTGGGCTGGAAGGCTGAGTTCGGACTTGACGAGATGGTGCGTGACAGCTGGAACTGGCAGCGCCAAAACCCTAATGGATTCTGATTATGAAGTGCGAGGAAATATTTGAGGAAACTTACCGCAAGGCGCCTGATGATGTGGCATTCTGCCCGTACAGAATCTGCCCTATAGGTGCTCATGTGGATCATCAGTTGGGACGCATTACCGGTCTGGCAATTGACCGCGGAATCTACTTTGCGTACAGTCCCAAACAGAACGGTGTGATAGAACTGCAGTCACTGCAGTTTGACAAGCGTGCGCAGTTCCATATCCGTGAGATAGCCGATGTCAAGCAGAATGACTGGGCCGATTACCTGCGCGGCGTGACTATCGCGCTGGCTCAGCGTTATACCCTTTCCACCGGACTTTGCGGCGTGATTGAGGGTACACTTCCCATTGGAGGCTTATCTTCATCGGCCGCCGTTTGTCTGGTATTCCTGTCGGCCCTTTGCAAGGTCAACAACATAAAACTGACTCCGCTTGAGATGATCATGATTGCCATGTCATCTGAGAATAACTATGTGGGCGTGAGCAGCGGTAAACTGGACCAGAGTTGCGAGATGTACTCCAGGAAGGATCATCTGCTCTACCTTGATACCAAGGACGATACATATGAGCTGATCCCCACAAAATCCACGATGAAACCGTATGAGATTGCAATATTCTTTAGCGGTGTGGAGCGTACGCTGGCAGGCAGTAAGTTCAATATGAGAGTTGATGAGTGCCGTAGTGCCGCTTATGCTCTGCTGGCTTATGCCGGAATGGAGTACGGCAAGTTTGGCGAGACCTATTTCCGCATGGTTCCGCGTGACGTATACGATACATATAAGGACCGCCTGCCCGACAACTGGCGCAAGCGTGCCGAGCATTGGTACACCGAGCAGGAAAGAGTTGTTGCGGGAGCCGAGGCCTGGCGCAAGGGTGACATTGAGGAGTACGGCCGTCTGAGTTTCCAGTCGGGCAACTCATCAATCTACAATTGGGAAACAGGCTCGCCCGAACTCAAGACACTGTACGACATAATGACCCGTACCGACGGTATCTATGGTGGTCGTTTCAGCGGCGCCGGATTCAAGGGATGCTGTATGGCTCTGATTGATCCTGCTTACCGCGAGAGCATTATTGACAAGGTTTCAAAGGAGTATCTCAAGGCTTTCCCTGCACTTGAGGGCAAATATATGGCTACCATCTGCCATTCGGCCGACGGACTGAAACTATGAAGTGCCTGATACTTGCTGCGGGTTATGCAACCAGGTTGTATCCGCTCACCGAGAACTTCCCCAAACCATTACTCAAGGTCGGTGACAAGACCATTCTGGACTGGCTCATAGATGATATAGAGGGTGCCGGATTGGTCGATGAATACGTGGTTATTTCTAACCATAAGTTCGCATATCACTTTACGGAGTGGGCTGCAGGCAAGAGTGTAAAGATTACCGTTGTGGATGATGGAACCAGTACAAACGAGACCCGTCTGGGTGCGGTCCGTGACATTCAGTTTGCCATTGACAAGCTGGGTCTGGATGATGATATGCTGGTGATAGCCGGTGACAACGTGCTGGACTTCAGTCTGCAGAAATTTGTGCGGTATGCACATGGAAAGCAAACCTCTTGCATAATGCGTTACTTTGAACCGGACGTGAAGCGTCTGGTCAAGTGCGGCATTGTTGAGGTTGCTCCCGATGACCGTATCCTGGGTATGGAAGAGAAGCCTGCTCAGCCCAAGTCCAACTGGTGCTGTCCGCCTTTCTATTTCTATACCAAGGCCGATGCGCGACTGGTGCCTGCGGGTATTGCCGCCGGATGCGGAACCGATGCTCCTGGCAGTTATATTGCCTGGCTTTGCACTCAGGTTCCCGTATACGCAATGGAGATGCCGGGTAGCCGTTATGACATAGGCAATCTTGAATCATACCATAAGGTTTGTGCCGAATACAAGGGAATAACAAGATGAAACTGACCACACCCGTTGAGATAAAGCCATTGGAAAAGCGTCTTACATACAAAGACAGCATCCTGTTTGTAGGCTCTTGTTTTGCCGATGAAATGGGACGTCGTTGCGTGGACCGTTATTTCGATGCCATGGTCAATCCTTTCGGTGTGTTGTTCAATCCCTGCTCAATATCTGATTGTCTTGGTCTGCTCGAAGGGTATGGCATAAATGCCGAACAGTGCAGTTTCATACCTGAAGATATTATTGAAACCGCCGGCGGATTCTGCTCGTTCCATCATCATGGCAGCATGGCACGTCCGACTGCACAGGAGTTCCTTGACAATGCCAACAAGGCGCTGGCAGATGCATCGGCCTTCTATTATCGTGAGGGTTGGGTGGTAGTCACGTTGGGAACGGCATTCATATATACGGATAAGGAATCCGGCAACGTGGTAGCCAATTGCCACAAGTTGCCGGCTGACCGTTTTGAGCGTACCATGATAAACGCTGACCAAGTGTATGATGCGTTGAGCCAGTATGTGGCTGCACGTCCGGAACGTCAGTGGGTATTCACCGTGAGTCCGGTGCGTCACCTAGCCGATGGGCTTCATGCCAATACTTTGAGTAAGGCAACGCTGCATCTGGGCATAGAAAAGCTGGTTAACCGTTACCCTAACGCACACTATTTCCCGGCATACGAGATTCTGATGGACGAACTGCGTGACTATCGGTTCTATGCCGATGATATGATGCATCCAACGCAGCAGGCTGCCGATTATATCTTTGAGCGCTTTATGGATTTTGCTCTGGCGGACAGTGATAGAGCATTGCTGGCAGAGGCAGTAAAGGTGCGAGGCATGATGGAACACCGCATTCTCAATCCCGGCACTCCTGAGGCTGCACGCTTTGAGGCTCAGCGCACTAAAGCTTTAGATTCTTTTTTAGAGAAACTGCATCGTCAACAATGAGGTTGGCCGATGTGAGTTCGTGACGTGGACGGAAGCCCCAGCTTACCGCTATTATGGGTATGCCTGCGTTACGGGCAGTTTGTATATCTGTACCTGAATCTCCTACCATAACGGTGTGGGCCCGGTCGGTTCCGGCTTTCTTCATTATGTATTCCACCAGGGCAGCGTCTGGCTTGAGGGGAAACTGGGGACTGTTGCCCATGACTGCAACGAAGTCTATGCCGGGAAAGAATTTTGCAATCAGTTTTTCGGCTCCGGCCTGTATCTTGTTTGACGCTACGGCCAGTTTGAATCCTTCGGTGGATAGGGCGTTAATCAGTTCGGGGATACCCGGATATGGCTTGGTATAGACGTCTATATGACGGGCGTAGTATTCGAGAAAACTTGCCAAGGTGGCATCAACAAATGCATCATTGGATGCCTTGTCATCGGGCAGAGCACGCATTACGAGCTTGCGCATTCCGTTGCCCACCATGAGACGGTACTCATCGAGCGTGTGCTGCGGCAGTCCCAATGCCTCAAGTGTGTGGTTTGCGGCGTTACCCAAATCCGCGATGGTGTTGAGCAGCGTGCCGTCCAAATCAAATATCACCAGTCTCTCCATATCGGCCGCAAAGATAGGCACCTTTTTGTTTTTCTGAAAACTTTGATTATATTAGCACTCACTAACCGAATCAATTACTTTAACCTTATATGAAAATGAAAAGGAACATCGCCGTAATGGTATTGGCGGCATTTGCAATTGTCGCATGTGACAAAGCGCCTAAACAGGCTGCCGATCTTAAGCTGAACGACAAGGAGTATTTCGAGACACAGGGCGTAAATGTCCTGGTGTTCAGCAACACTTTCTCAGGCGGATTCAATGACGAGAAGAATTCCGGAATAGAAATTATCCATCATGGTGTACGTACAGTGCAGGGTGGCGCGGTGCGTTTGAACAAGACTCCCGAACAGTGGGATCTGGTTCCGGCTTCGCCCAGACGTATTGTGGACTCAGTCAACCAGTCCATAGAGGTTGCCATGCGTTATGCCGATTATGACTTTGACTCCCGTGTGGTCGTGACCGCAAAGGGTAAGGCTGTGGAGATTGCGGTTTATCTGGACAAGCCTGTGCCGGAGTTCCTGGCAGGCAAGGCCGGTTTCAACCTGGAGTTCCTGCCGTCACAGTACTGGGGCAAGACCTACCTGATGGATGGCCGTCCCAACAGATTCCCGCGCTATGCAGTGAGCCAGACGCAGGCTGTACCCAACGATGAAAAGCCTCGTCAGTTCAAAGGATTCCGCACTTACGATGACCGCGGAACCGGAGAGTTTGTGGATCCGCTGCCTCTGGAAACAGGTCATGACATCCTTATTGCTCCCGATGAACCCGAGCGCATGATCAAGATTTCATCGGACGATGCAATGCTGGAACTCTATGACGGCCGAATGATTGCACAGAACGGCTGGTTCGTGCTGCGTTCTGTCCTTCCCGCAGGCAAGACCGGCAAGGTTGTTACCTGGATCGTTGAACCCAATACCATACCCGGCTGGATAAGGGAGCCTAACATAGGTTTCTCACAGGTAGGATATGTTCCTTCACAGCCCAAGGTTGCCGTGATTGAACTTGACAAGATGGATAAGCCTCTCAAAACTGCATCAATCTACAAGATAGAGGATGATGGCAGTGAAAAGCTGGCTTACAAGGGCAATATAGACGTCTGGGGCATGTACTATAAGTACAACTACGTGAAGTTTGACTTCAGTGAGGTCCGTGAGCCCGGTGTCTATTTCATTAAGTACGGAGATTACAAGACCGGCAACTTTATCATTGACCAATCGGTCTATAACTGGATAACCGATGCCACCAGCGACGTATGGATTCCCATACACATGAATCACATGACCGTGAACGAGGGTTATCGTATCTGGCATGGTGAGCCGTTCAAGGAGGGTTATCTGCAGGCTCCGCAGAGTGATCACTTTGACCTTCACTCACAGGGCGCTCAGACCAACACCAAGTACAAACCCTACGAGCTCATTCCGGGCCTGAACGTAGGTGGTTACTTTGATGCCGGTGACTTTGACATCGAGACCGGTTCAAACATCAGCGTGGTACAGAACATGGTTGCTGCCTGGGAGCTGTTCCATCCGATGCGTGACGAGACGTTCGTAAGTGAGGAGCAGCGTTATGTTGACCTGCACCGTCCGGATGGTAAGCCAGACCTGTTGCAGTATATTGAGCACGGCGTTCTTAACCTGCTGGCCCAGGCCGAGAACATAGGCTTCATGTCACAGACTCTGTCAAACTCTGTTCTTGACAACTATCATCATCTGGGTGATGCTGCCGCCATTACCGATGGTCTGCACTATGATCCCAGCCTGCCCAAGTATGTGAAATCGGCCGATGGAAAGCGTAGCGGTACCCCTGATGACATGTGGGCTTTCACCAACCGCAACACCAACAACGATATCAATGCCGCCAATATGTTCGCCGCCGCAAGCCGCGTGCTCAAGGGTTACAACGATGACCTGGCAGCACGCTGTCTCAAACAGTCCAAGAGACTCCAGGAGGAGGCAACAAAACTGATGAGTCAGCGCGGTGCAGGTATGGGCCGACAGAATGGTCAAGGCTTCCAGGGAGGTCAGAGACCTCAAGGTGCTCAGGGTGGACAGAACGCTCAGAGACCTCAGGCTCCGCAAGGTGGTCAGAGACCTCAGGGCGCTCAGTCTGGACAGAGACCTCAGGGTGCTCCACAAGGCGGACAGAATGCGCAGGGCGGTCAGAATCAGAACTTCAATCGTGCCGGAAACGGTAACATGGCGACAAATCTTCAGCTCTATATTGCAACGGGTGAGAAAAAATACATTGACCAGTTTGTAGAGCAGATATGGCCGGCTCTTGACCGTAACGTGAACAACAGTATCCGTACCGCAATGGATGCCATACCTTATATGGATGCCGCCTACAAGGAGCGTCTGCGTCCGTATGCTGAGAAGTATAAAGAGTATCTGGAGCAGGTTTCAAACAACAATCCTTACGGTGTGCCAATAGGTGAGGGCAACTGGGCCGGCAGCGGTGCCGTGGTAACATACGGAACCACCGCAACATTCGCCAACCTCTATTTCCCGGATATCATTGACAAGAAGTATGCGTATAATGCCGCCGCATTCATGTTCGGATGCCACCCGTACCACAACTATTCACTTGTGGCAGCTGTGGGTGCAGCCCGTCCCAAGCAGGTATTCTACGGCAACAACCGCGCTGATTTCTCATTCATACCCGGTAACGTGGCTCCCGGACTGCTGTTCCGCAAGCCCGACCACTTTGAGAATTTTGACGATTGGCCATTCCTGTGGGGCCAGAACGAGGGTACTATAGCCGGTAACACCAGCTACTACATCTTTGGCGAGGCCTTCAAGCAGATGGCAAAAGATTAAAGCAGGAAGAAGAGTGCAACACCGATCATACTGACTGTAACGCCCAGAATCTCTTTGAAGCGGATTTTCTGTTTGTCAAAGACTGCGGCGGGAAAGAGTATCAGGACCGGAGTAAGCGCCATCAGCGTTGAGGCGATGCCGGCATCGGTGTAACGCACAGCCATAAGTGAGAGCGAAACTCCCACAACCGGACCGAACAGGCTCATGATGACAACGTAAAGCATAGCTTTGCGGTCACGTGCAGCCTGTTTCAGTTTTGGCAGGTCCTTGCTCAAAGCCATTAGAAGTATGAATCCGATGCTTCCGAAAATGGCGCGTATCATAGTCGATGCAAACGGCAGCATGGTCTCCATCATCTGCGGGACCTGAGCCGGAAGTGCAGCCGAGTAGTGTTCCAGTCCGATCTTACTCAATACAAGACCTACACCCTGACCCGTACCTGCTCCTATTCCGAGCAAGATGCCTTTAAGTGGCAGAGAAAACTTGATATAATGCTCTTTGTCGCGGCTGAGAATGGAGATTGCGATACCGCTCAGTGTAACCAGCATAGCCAGCGCGGTGCGCCAGGAGAGTTGCTCGCCCAACAGCGCCCATCCGGCGAATGCAGCCATAGGCGGGGCAAGTGTCATGAAGAGCTGTCCGAACCTTGCTCCTATGGAAACATAGCAGTTAAACAGGCACCAGTCACCGAAAACGTAACCAACTATGGCTGATAAGCCAAGCCAGAACCAGGTTTTTGAATCGGCATATATAGGATAGGGATGACCGATGGTAACCCAAAGGAATATTGCCAGAAGGAAGGTTGAGAGAGTCAGCCTTGCGACGTTGGCTGACATGGCGCCGATACGGTGGCTTGCTTTGTCGGAATAGATGGCGGTGACTGTCCATAGTACCGCAACTACAAGTGAAATGATTTGGCCAATGTGGTTCATGAACTTTGTGTTTTCGGCCTGCAAAGTTAGCAAAAAATCGGCCGGAGGCCGCCCTTTCGCGATAGCGAAATAAAAAGAGGAACCACAAATAGCACCATAAAAAAGAAGAGGCGCTAAACGTCTCTTCTTTTTTGTGGTGCCACCGGGAATCGAACCAGGGACACAAGGATTTTCAGTCCTTTGCTCTACCAACTGAGCTATGACACCAGAAACATTTGTTTCAAATGCGGGTGCAAAGATACGCACTTTTTTAAGTCCGGCAAGTTTTTGAGAACAAAAAAGTGCATATCAAGAAAAAATCAATTACCTTTGCACCGCTTTAAGCAAGGATCGGAATGTAGCGCAGTTGGTAGCGCACTACGTTCGGGACGTAGGGGTCGGGCGTTCGAGTCGCCTCATTCCGACAAAAAATGGGAGCCGTTGGTTCCCATTTTTTTGTCGAAATGAGGCAAAGCCTCTTTTTAATTTGCTCCGCAAATATGGCGGCCTCCGGCCGCTCTCGCTCGAGGACTCGCTCGCCCCAATACTATTACTTACTTCTTTTTATTTCTCGATGATGCGGATGGGATCGGGTCCGTACTGGTTGGGACCTTCAGTACCGGCTTTGCAGAACAGGATTATCTTGACTGCCGTAATTCCAAGGAAGAAGAAAAGAACAAAGATGATAGTTACTGCTATTCCTGCAAATGCTTCCGGAGTAACTTCACCCGATTTCAGCAATGCATCTGTCGATGGCCAGTAACGGTTATACAACATTGCTATAATATCCGGAAGTACAATTAAGGGTATTATCAGCCATCCGCTACATTCGATGTCGTGCAGTCTGCGGACAGAAACTGACAATTCAATCAGGAAAAATATTATAGATACGGTGTTGTTGATTAACGGTCCCGACAGTTTGATCATGTTATCAGTATTTTCACCAAGAGTAGGAGCTATGATGGAATCGAACATGAATCCAAACGTCATGTATGTAAGACCGATAATAGAGATTAACAGATAAAAGTACCAGAACTCTGAGCGGCGTGCGCGTCCCTCGAATGTGAATAACTTGCTGAAGCATGTGGAAATTGCTTTTCCGAATGACATTTTTTCTTTCATAACTTTTGCGTTTTTAGTTGATTGTGAGGGCAAAGTTATGGGGGCTGTCTGCGGCTGGCAATTCTGTGACGTAACACTATCCGAACTGTTACGCTTTTGTTCGGGGAACAGTATATCGAACCACATGTTGGGCAGTTTCTCGCGCAGGCGCAGCTTGCGCATGCGGATAGCATCCTTGGTTACGGTCAGGCACTCGGCAATGGCTACGGTCTCTATGTGCTGGAATGTCAGCGCACAGAAGAACAGATCCGACTCGGTCAGCGATGGGGCATCGGCCCTTAAGAGCTCGAACACGGGCGCGTATGTGCGCTCGATACTTTTGTTTATGGCAAAGCGCTCGTCGAACGTGAGTCGGTTGTCGCGCGTACGGTATGTCTTGAGGATGCGATACTCCTCGGTCTGGCTGAAGGCGGAGTAGCACTCATTGAGTAAAGATGTGATTTCTTCCATCGGGACTATGTAAATGTTTACGGCAAAAGTAGTTGAATTATGCCGAACAGGCCCGAACAAAGCGTAACAAAACGCGTAACATTCATTACCTTTACGGCCGGAACTTAAAACTAGCCTATAATATGAAAAGAAACCTGTTGCTGTTTGCCGTTGTCTTGTTATTTGCCTTGTGCGTTGCCGGCTGTGATAAAGGGATCAAAGTCTATTCACCCGATAAGAAGATATGTGTGATTGTTGATGACAGCACAATGACCGTCAAGTATAATAGAAAGACGGTCCAGACGGTCAGGATTGATATGGCGCCGCTGACCGGTTCAAGCAAGATTGTTGAGCCGGTTGAATCCAAGTACAGCATGGTGTCAGGCAAACGCAGGGAATGCTCCAATGTCTTTAAGGTCCTGTCATGTGAATCGGTCCGGAAGTTTATGACCGTATGGGTGGCTAATGACGGTGTCGCATTCCGTTTCGGTGACGGCGACGAACACGTATCGTATGTGATTCCTGATGGAACAAAACGCTGGCTGCAGCGTCAAAAGACTGATTATGAGGGCTTCTACCCCGAGAGCACATCGGCCGTAAACGGCAAATACAATTACCCGGCACTTGTGGAATACGGTGACGGTCTGTTCGGACTTATTACGGAATCAGGAGTATTGCACGGAAACAGTTGTTCATACCTTACCTGTAACGGACAGGAATACACTGTGACTTACACTGACAAAGATGAAGGAATGACCCATCCGTGGAGAATACTGATGATTGGATCGTTGGCCGATATCGTCGAGTCCACACTTGTGACCGATATGGCCGATGGATGTCAGATTAGAGATACGGAATGGATAAAACCCGGCGTTTCATCGTGGATATACTGGGCTTACAACCATAGTTCAAAGGATTTTCAGAAGGTAAAGGAGTATATTGACCTGGCTCATGATATGGGTTGGCCCTACACCTTGATTGATTGGGAGTGGGATGAGATGGCTAACGGCGGAAACATTGATGATGCGATGGCCTATGCCCGTGAGCGTGGAGTCAAGGTGAACCTGTGGTACAACTCCGGCACGTCATGGGTGGGACAGGGCGCCCCCGGACCGCAGGACCGCTTGCGTACGCGTGAGGCCCGCGAACGTGAGATGACCCGTCTGGAGCAGATGGGTGCTACCGGAATAAAGGTTGATTTCTTTTTGCCCGATGGCCAGGAGATGGTGAACTATTATCTGAATATCCTGGAGGATGCAGCAAAGCATCATCTGCTGGTTGATTTTCACGGATGCACAATCCCTCGCGGCTGGAGCCGTACCTGGCCCAACCTTATGTCAATGGAATCGGTCTACGGTGCCGAGTGGTATAACAACAACCGTCGCATGACCAATGCTGCTGCCGCACATAACGCCACCTTGCCGTTTACTCGCAATGTCATCGGCCCAATGGATTATACGCCTTGCACGTTTACTGACAGCCAGAATCCGCATATCACTACTGATTGCCATGAACTGGCTCTGCCCATTCTGTTTGAGTCCGGTCTGCAGCATATGGCTGACCGCCCGGAGGCATATCTCAGCCTGCCGGAACCAGTAAAGAATCTGCTGTCCGGCCTGCCATCGGCCTGGGATGACACACGCCTGCTTGCGGGATATCCCGGTCAAAGCGCAGTGATTGCCCGAAGATCAGGTGACACCTGGTATATCGCGGGAATTAACGGCACGGAGAATGAGATTACTCTGGAGCCGGATTTTTCAAGACTTGGGCAGAAAGTTGAGTTCTCAATGCTGATTACCGACAAGGGGGACAAGCCCGGCATGGGTTTCAATATCCAAAACAACATTCAAGCCGGTAAGCTGACGCTCCCGGCTCGGGGTGGCACATTAGGGACAGTCCCCGCTGTGTCATTTTAGCGAAATGTCACAGGGGGACTGTCCCTAATGTGTCATTTTGCTTTGACCAGGCAGATTATCAGGGTTGTTATTCCGGCTATCAGGAGAACCGGCTCTGCAAACATGAACAGCGGGCAGGTGCCCATTGTGAGTGTAACCATTGTCGATGAGAGAACGGTCAGCGCCAGGCATGAAGCAAACACGTGGAGTCCGCAAAGGCGCAGGCCCTTTTCATCGGCCTTTAACTTGAACAGATTGTTTGCCAAAGTGTATATTCCGTAAGTTACCAGGCAAAGCATCAGGCTGATAACGGGGTAGAATATCAGTGTTGTCCTGGCCATGGAGCCGCTGGCGTTGCCTGCAGGATCAAAGTGGGCCGGAAGCACATCGGGCAGGGCACTCCAACTAATCCATATTGCACACACATTCACAATGATGATGATTACCGGAATCATCCAGCCGTTCTTACATTTTCTCATACAGCATCATTTTTTTACAAATATACAAAAGGGCACAACAGGGACGGTTCTATCTGTGCCCTTTCTTCTGGAGAACTTTTGGGGTATTATCATTGGGGCACAGATAGAACCGTCCCTATTGTGCACCAAGTCCTAATAATAAAGGTTAAAATCCTAAGAGTTTAGGACTTTTTCTCCTAAAATATTAGGATTTGGAATCTTGAGGTGTTTTCTTTGTTGCAGAGTTTAACCGATTAATGGTCCCGAAGCTTATGATTTACCTTGTTTTATCCGCAGTTACGCTGGCGCTCCTATATGGAGTTTACCGCTTGGTGCTGAGCCGTACTACTCTGCACAGATTCAACAGGACCGTCCTGCTTTCTATACTTGCACTCTCTTTCATCCTGCCTGCTGTCCGCATAGACGGTTTGTCAGTTCCCATTCTCCATACACGCGCAATTGAGGAAACTCCTCTCTTGCCCGAAAATGAAGCCAAAGGGGTCAGCCCCCAATGGTACTCTTTTAAGGAAAGTGATACAAAAGGGGTCAGACCCCAATTGTACTCTTTTGAGTCAGAAGAGGAGTTCTCGGTTGAAAATGATACAAAAGGGGTCAGACCCCAATTGTACCAGACCATAGGTGTTGCTTCAAAAGTTTTGCAGATAAGCCTTAAGGATGTTCTTACCTATCTATATATAGTTGGTCTTGCATTCTTCATTATCCGCCTTTTCATCGGCATAATCCGTGCTGAAACACTGTGTAGACTGGGTGGCCGCAAACTTGCTGACGGCTCCCGTCTGGTGGTATGCGACGGTGATTTCCAGCCTACCAGTTGGCTGAATACAATCATCATAAGCCGCAAGGATTATGAGTCGGACAGTGCGGAGATGATAATAGAACACGAGCAGGCTCATATCCGTAACCGACACTCGATAGATGTGCTGCTGGCTCAATTGGCCTGCGCATTGCAATGGTTCAATCCTGCTGCGTGGGCACTCAAGCGCAGCCTTCAGGAGGTTCACGAGTATGAGGCCGATGCCGCCGTGCTGGCCGATGGCGAGAACGAGCGCCGGTATCAGATTTGTCTTGTCCAGGCTGCATTGGGCGGCAGGATAGGGTTCGTGACCAGCAATTTTGCAGATTGTTCAACCAAAAAACGCATAAAGATGATGAAACGTGGTCAATCTTCTCCTTTTGCCTGCCTGCGTGCATTGCTGTTGTTGCCCGTAGTGGCGGTTACGATCGTGTTGGCATCGGCCTGTAAACCTAAGGCCAGTCAGGACGCCAATGCAGATACTCTTTCAGAGTCCATGAGTGAAACTTCAATCCAGCCTGTTTCTCAACTGGAACCGCTGGATACGGCATTCATGAAGAAGTTCGGATTAGGGGCAAATGAAAACATTAAGATCAAGCAACTGAATATATTTGTGGAGGTCGAATGGAATGGCGGAATCTGGATTACCCTTGACGGAGAGCAGACATTCCATCCTGCAACTCTTGAAAATTTTGCAGCAGAGTTTGAGCGCTTAAAGAAAGAAAGCACTGTCGAGGTGGCCCGTCCGGACATGGTATTCGTGACATGTGCAAATGACGCGCATCTTGACATTGCTCAGAATATCATCAAACAGCTTCAGAAGAGTTACTCCGATGACAAGATAATTCTGCTTACTTTGCCCGATAAGACTGTTCCACCTCCACCTGGTGCTTCGGAGTATAAGGTTGAGTATAATGTCAATTTTGAGACCGACAAGTGGGTAAGGATAATTATAGACAGGAAAAACAATATCACTATGATTGCCCATAACGTGACGCGCATCCTTAATTCCGCACAGGATATAGTTCCTACACTTGAAAGTTTGAAAGTAACTGTCGAAAAGGACAGTATAGATGTGGAAATAAAGTCCAACAATACAATTATTCTCAAGGTTCCTGAGATAACGAAAGCATTCGGTTCACCCATTGAACTTAAGAGAGAACTTAAGAGGTTGTTTCCCGATATCGATGACAATGTTTATTGGATGGTTACATTCGATGTCCGCTGCTCCACTCGCGTTGAAAATGAAGTGAATGACATCTTTAAGGAGGAGCCGTTCACAGATAAGAACAAGGTCAGAATCATAAAATCGACCAGAATTTATCCGCCCATGCCCACTCGCCAGGACTCTATCAAACAGATTCTTTTAGGCAGATATGGAAGCGGTGCGGATAGATCACGCCATGTCAAGGACATGAAGTGGTATAACGATAACAAGGACAAGGAGGAGTTCTTCCGCATGGGATTCCGTAACGGACAGATATACGTGGGTAAGGGTAATGATCCCTCGAATATGAAGCCGATAGAGTTCGACCAGTTGGTTCCTTACTTCAGGGAAAACTGTCCCGGTGGCGATGAAAGGAAGGCAATCGTACTGTTTGAGATCAATCAGGACGGAACGGTATCGGTGGCTTATATGGACAAGGTTCTTGAAAAGATGGAGAATTGGATTACCACCCTGACACGCCGGATATGGGTCAGCGACAAACCCATAAGAGACAATTTAGTTTATATCATTGACTGACATTTTTACGAATGACTATGAAAGCATTGTCAGAAAGAGAACAGGAAGTGATGAATATCATCTGGGAGGTACGCAACTGCTGTGTGGAGGATGTGTTACAGCGTCTGCCTGAACCCAAGCCTGCTTACAATACTATCCAGACGTTCATGCGCATACTGGAGCAGAAAGAGTTCCTGGCGCATAAGCGGGAGGGCAAGAAGCACATCTTCTATCCGCTTGTGGAGAAGCCTGAATACACCCGGTGGAGCCTCAAGCATATGAAAGACAACCTCTTTGGAGGATCGGCCAAATCCCTCCTCAACACTTTCATCCGCGATACGGAACTCTCGCAGTCCGATATCAGCGACCTTATGTCGCTCCTGGATGAGCTGAAAAGGTGACAAAAAGAACCGTCCCCTTTGGCACCTTTTTTGCATATTCTTGGAAAATTAATGAACAATGTCGGTTTTTTGAAGTACATTTGCTCCTTACTAAGAGCAGATAAGATATGACAATGAATATAAAGCCGGCAGAGGGTAAGCTTGGAGTGCTTTGCGTAGGACTTGGTGCGGTTTCGACAACCCTTATTACCGGTACTCTGATGGCCCGTAAGGGACTTGCAAATCCTGTAGGCTCATTTACCCAGCTGGGTAAGATGCGCGTGGGCCGCGGCGAGAAGAAGCAATACAAGCATGTGGGCGAGATTGTTCCGATGACCGATCTTAAGGATGTGGTCTTTGGCGCATGGGATGTGTTCACTGACAATGCATACGAGAGCGCACTTTACTGCCAGGTTCTCAAACGTGAGGACATTGAACCGGTACGTGACGAGCTGGAGCGCATCAAGCCCATGAAGGCATGCTTTGACGCTGATTTTGCCAAGAATCTGGTTGACCCTTCGTTTGGACGCGTACCTGATCCGCTGTGGGCAATGCCTAAAGATACACGTTGGAACTACGCACAGAATCTGCGTAAGGACATTCAGAATTTCAAGAAGGAGAATGGCTGTGACCGCGTAATCGTTTTCTGGATTGCCAGCACGGAGTCATATACCCCGCGTAACGAGCAGGTTCACGGAACACTTGCAGGTCTTGAGACTGCCATGAAGGCCGATGACCGCAAGCATCTGCCCCCAAGCATGATTTATGCATATGCAGCGCTGATGGAAGGATGCCCGTTCATTATGGGTGCTCCAAATGTGTGCGTTGATATACCCGCATTCTTTGAACTCTCCAAGAAGCAGGGCCTGCCTATAGTAGGTAAGGACTTCAAGAGTGGTCAGACCATGATGAAGAGTGCTATGGCGCCTATTTTCCGTACACGTCTGCTGGGTGTTGAGGGTTGGTTCTCAACCAATATCCTGGGTAACCGTGACGGTCAGGTGATTGAGCACCCCGACAACTTTGAGACCAAGCGCATCAGCAAGGCTTCATCAATAGAGTGGATACTGGAGCAGGATGAATATCCGGAGCTTTACACCGATATATATCATAAGGTAAAGATCAACTATTATCCTCCGCGTAAGGATAACAAGGAGAGCTGGGATAATATTGACATATTCGGTTGGATGAACTATCCCATGCAGATAAAGGTCAATTTCCTGTGCCGTGATTCCATTCTTGCAGCACCTATCTGCCTGGATCTGATGCTGTTTACCGATCTGGCTCTCAGAGCCGGTTTGAGCGGTGTCCAGGAGTGGCTTTCATTCTATGTCAAGAAGCCTATGACATATGATGACGAGCGTCCTGTACATGACCTGTTCCAGCAGTTTGCAATGCTCAAGAACCAGATACGCCTGTTGGGCGGATACGAAGCTGATCAGGAACTTGACTGATTGGTATATACATTATGCAATATAGGGAGGCGGCTCAGACGGTCGCCTCCTCATTTTTTAAATGATTTTTGCATAATTATTTCTCCAGCGAATGCATAATGAATAATATTTATTCCTAATTTTGCACCCGAAACGAGAATATTTATGCAATATGAAGAATAAGAACAATCGTTTGGAAGCAATCCGGCTTATCATTTCTGAGCAGGATATCAAGAATCAGGACCAGTTGCTTCAGGTTCTGAACTCCAAGGGTTACTCTGTGACCCAGGCCACTCTGTCACGTGACCTTAAGAAGATGAAAATCTCAAAGGTTGCCAACACCTACGGTGATTATCTCTATGTGCTGCCTAACCACGCAATCCTTCAGAAGAAGAGTGGTAACGGTTCATCCGAGGAGACCGTGATGAATCAGCCCCGTTACGGATTCGTATCGCTCAACTTCTCGGGCAACATGGCCGTAATCAAGACCAAGCCCGGATATGCGAGCAGTCTGGCATACGATGTCGATAACCACAACCTGCCTGGCGTGCTGGGTACGATTGCAGGCGATGACACTTTGCTCATTGTACTGGCAGAGGGTGCAAACCGAATGGAGATAAAACGTTTGCTCGAACCAATCATAATATCATTATAAAGAACGTCAAAAACTAACGGTCTAAGATGAAAGACAATATTGAGGTAGTGGTTGCCGATGAGTCACACGAGAAATACGTGGATACGATTCTGGAAACCATATCTGAAGCTGCAAAAGTGCGTGGAACAGGTATCGCCAAGCGTACCCACGAATATTTACTCAACAAGATGCGTGAAGCCAAGGCGGTGATTGCGCTGGATGGTGACCGGTTTGCCGGATTCAGCTATATCGAGACCTGGCAGGACAAGAAATACGTGACCACATCGGGTCTGATTGTTCACCCTGATTATCGCGGTCGCGGACTTGCCAAGCGTATTAAGGACATGACATTTACACTGGCCCGCATACGTTGGCCGCACGCCAAGATATTCTCGCTTACAAGCGGTGCTGCGGTAATGGCCATGAACACCCAGCTGGGTTACAAGCCGGTAACGTTTGCAGACCTGACCCAGGATGAAGCTTTTTGGAAGGGTTGCGAGGGTTGCGTGAATGTAGATATACTGCACCGCACCGAGCGCAAGTACTGCATCTGCACAGGAATGCTGTATGACCCTGAGGAGTATCTGCCGGCCAAGATATCGGACGATGTCCTTAAAAGAATCAAGGAAATAGAAAACAATAAATAAGAAGATGGGAAAGAAGAAAGTTGTAGTTGCTTTTTCGGGTGGTCTGGATACAAGTTACAATGTAATGTATCTGACCAAGGAGATGGGTTATGAGGTTTATGCCGCATGCGCCAACACCGGCGGTTTCAGCCCTGAGCAGCTCAAGAAGAATGAGGAGAATGCCTACAAGCTGGGCGCCGTGAAATACGTGACACTGGATGTGACTCAGGAGTATTACGAGAAGTCACTCAAATATATGGTTTTCGGCAATGTTCTGCGTAACAATTGCTACCCCATATCCGTCTCTTCGGAGAGAATATTCCAGGCACTGGCAATTGCCAAGTACGCCAATGAGATTGGGGCCGATGCAATAGCACACGGATCAACCGGTGCCGGAAACGACCAGATACGTTTTGACATGACATTCCTGGTAAAAGCTCCCGGTGTGGAGATCATAACCCTTACCCGCGACCGTAACCTGAGCCGCAAGGAGGAGATCGATTATCTGAACGCCAACGGTTTCAGTGCCGATTTCACCAAGCTCAAGTACTCATACAACGTGGGTATCTGGGGTACATCAATCTGCGGCGGTGAGATTCTGGACAGCAAGCAGGGTCTGCCCGAGAGCGCATATCTGAAGCATCCCACCAAGGATGGATCAGAGATTCTGAGCCTGGGCTTTGAGAAGGGTGAGCTGGTAGCTGTAAACGGCAAGAAGTTCACGGATCGCATCAAGGCCATCCAGGAGGTTGAGAAGATAGGTGCCGCATATGCCATCGGTCGTGACTGCCATGTGGGTGACACCATCATCGGCATCAAGGGCCGTGTGGGCTTTGAGGCTGCAGCCCCGATGCTTATCATCGGCGCACACCGTTTCCTTGAGAAGTACACCCTGTCCAAGTGGCAGCAGTACTGGAAGGATCAGGTGGCCAACTGGTACGGAATGTTCCTTCATGAGTCACAGTATCTGGAGCCGGTCATGCCCGATATCGAGGCAATGCTGGCAAGCTCACAGCGTAACGTGAACGGTACAGTTACCTTGGAGCTGCGCCCCTACAGTTTCCAGACCGTAGGTTGCGATACTCCCGATGACCTGGTACACAACAAGCTGGGTGAGTACGGTGAGGGTGCAAAGGCTTGGACAGCCGATGACGCCAAGGGATTCATCAAGATTACATCGACTCCGCTGCGCGCATATTACAGCGTTCATCCGGACGAGGAGAGATAAAAATGACTATATTTACCCTTGTTTACTAACATTTTAAATTAAAGACTATGTCAGGAGAAAAGAAACTTTACAGGTCAAGAACCGACAAGAAGATTTTTGGTGTTTGCGGTGGTCTGGCCGACTATTTTGATGTTGATGTAACAGTTATCCGCATCCTCTTTCTGATCGCTCTTCTCTGCGTTGGCGGTGGCCTGATAGCTTACCTCATCTGCGCATTGGTAATGCCTGAACAGAAATGATAAAAGTAGGTATAATAGGTGGTGCCGGTTACACGGCAGGTGAACTTATCCGTATCCTTCTGGGACATCCGGACGCAGAGATTGTGTTCGTGAACAGTACCAGCAATGCGGGCAACAAGCTGAGTGCCGTGCATGAGGGTTTGATTGGTGAGACCGATATGGTATTCACTGACCAGTTGCCTCTGGATACCATTGATGTGCTGTTTTTCTGCACCGCTCACGGTGATACCCGTAAGTTCATGGAGGCCAACACTCTGCCCGAGGGCCTGAAGGTGATAGACCTCTCCATGGATTACCGTCTGGAGGCCGAGGACAATCCGTTCATATACGGACTGCCCGAGCTGAACCGTCGTGCCATCTGCAAGAGCCAGTATGTGGCCAATCCGGGTTGCTTTGCAACAGCAATCCAGCTGGCGTTGCTGCCGCTTGCCCGCAACCTGATGCTTAACGATGACATCTACGTGAATGCTATCACAGGCAGCACCGGTGCAGGTGTAAAGCCGGGGGCAACCACACACTTCAGCTGGCGCAACAACAACATAAGCATCTATAAGCCGTTCACTCACCAGCATCTGCCCGAGATTATACAATCCATCAAGCACCTGCAGAGCAGCTTCAACTCCGATATCAACTTCATTCCTTATCGCGGTGACTTTACCCGTGGTATATTCGCTACCGTGATCGTAAAGAACGCTGTGGATATTGAGGAGCTCTACAAGATATACCGCGAGTATTATGAGGCCGATTCGTTTGTGCATGTGGTTGAAGAGCAGATTGACCTTAAGCAGGTAGTCAATACCAACAAGTGCCTTATCCATTTGGAGAAGCATGATGACAAGTTGCTTGTGGTATCGTGCATAGACAACCTCCTGAAGGGTGCCAGCGGTACAGCCGTGCATAATATGAATTTGTTATTCAATTTAAAGGAGACAACAGGTCTTATCCTTAAGTCTTCCGGTTTCTAATACTGTTTTTGATGAATCTTTTTCCAGTATACAGCCTGTTCCCTGTGAATATCGTGAAGGGACAGGGTCAGAAAGTGTGGGACGACAAGGGCCAGGAGTATCTGGACCTTTACGGCGGTCATGCAGTAATCAGCATCGGCCACGCACATCCGCATTACGTGGAGGCAGTAAGCCGTCAGGTAGCCACACTCGGTTTCTATTCCAATTCCGTGATCAACCGTCTGCAGGAGCAGCTGGCCAACCAGTTGGGCCGCGTATCGGGTTATGAGGATTACAGCCTCTTCCTGATAAACAGCGGTGCCGAAGCAAACGAGAACGCCCTCAAGCTGGCGTCGTTCCATACCGGCCGTAGCCGTATCCTGTCACTAAAGAAAGCATTCCACGGCCGCACATCACTGGCCGTCGAGGTTACCGATAATCCCAAGATCATTGCTCCCGTCAATGCCTGCGGACACGTTACCTATCTGCCCTGGGGCGATCTTGAGGCTGCAAAGGCCGAGCTTGCCAAAGGCGATGTGGCAGCCCTCATCATTGAAGGCATTCAGGGTGTGGGCGGAATACAGGTTCCTACCGATGAATATATGCGCGGAATCCGCGAGGCCTGCACCGCCAACGGTACAGTCCTGATTCTGGATGAAATCCAGAGCGGTTACGGCCGTAGCGGCAAGTTTTTTGCTCACCAGTACAATGGTATCAAGCCGGACCTGATTACCGTAGCAAAGGGTATCGCCAACGGACTGCCTTGCGCAGGTCTGCTCATCAGCCCCATGTTCCAGCCGGTCATCGGCCAACTTGGAACCACATTCGGAGGTAACCATCTGGCTTGCGCCGCCGCAATGGCCGTGCTTGACGTAATAGAGCAGGATCATCTTGTGGAGAATGCCGCAACCGTAGGTTCATACCTGCTGGAGCAGCTCAAACAGATTCCCGGACCCAAGGAGGTTCGCGGTCGCGGTCTCATGATTGGCATGGAGTTTGACCAGCCCATCAAGGAGATCCGCCAGCGTCTGCTCTTTGAGGAGCACATCTTTACCGGCGTCAGCGGCACAAATGTAATCCGCTTACTTCCTCCTTTGTGTATAACAAAGCAGGATGCCGACCGCTTCCTTGAATCCTACTCCAAGGTTCTGAAGTAAGGTGTAGGAAACGAGCAGAACAGAAGGGGATATAGTCTCAGAAACCATCGACGCCCGTGTCGTGTGAACGGGAGGGGCCCGCAACAAAAAATATCGATTCTGGAACAGAGTTTCGGAATCGATATTTTTTGTTGTGGGAGGGAAGAGCGAAGCGAAGTTTCAGAGACTATATCCCCTTCTGTTCCGCTTATTTCCTTGAATCGGTACCCCAGAGCATCTTGGCGCGGAGGGTGGCAAAGAAGTCACCCTTGGCGGGTTTGATGACGCTGATGCGGAAGGGGGCGCGACTGATCTCGATGGCGGTGTGCTCGGGGCAGCTGAAACTGTTGCCGTCGATTGATACCAGGAAGCTGTGACTGCGGCTGGTTACGTCCAGGCGGATGGTCTCATCGGCCGGAAGTACGAGCGGACGCATGGTCAGGCTGTGCGGGGCAACCGGGGTGAGGCATATCACATTGGTGCCCGGAGCTATGATTGGACCGCCTACACTCAGGGAATAGGCTGTTGAGCCGGTAGGTGTTGCAACCACGAGACCATCGGCCTGATAGGTAATCATTGGGGTGCCGCCTACGCTGGTGGCTACCTGAATCATTGATGAGATATCGTGCTTTAGGATTGCTATGTCATTGAGGGCATAGGGGGTGTGGCCTGCGGGCAGACCTTCCATCTTGACCTGAAGCAGGTTACGTTCCTCAAGAGTGCAGTCTCCGTTGTGTATGCGGGTTATGGCGTCGGTTATGCGGTCGCAGGTGATATCGGCCAGGAAACCCAGACGGCCGGTGTTGATACCAACCATGGGAATGCCCTTGCTGCCCACACGGGTAGCGGTGCGCAGGAAAGTACCGTCGCCACCTATGCTGATGACTGCATCGGCTATAAAATCAGTGCCGTCAAACAGAGTGTCATAAGGAATGTCCAGACCCATGGTGCCGGTCAGGAACTCGTAGTAGGGGCGGTCAACCGATATTGCGTCACCCAATGAGCGCAACAGGTTAAAGAACTGCTGCTCGTGGCCGCAGAACTTGTCGCGTGACGTATTTCCGAATATTGCGAATCTCATAACACCTTTCTTTATTTTTAAGCACGTAAGAGAGGAATTATTCCTATCTTTGCTGATTGGAGCATACAGGAATGATTGCTCCCGGCAAAGATAGTTCATTTTATTCAAGTGAAAGGACTTATGACGAGATTAAGTGTAAATATCAACAAGATAGCTACCATACGCAATGCACGTGGCGGTAACAATCCTGACGTTGTCAAGGTTGCTCTTGACTGTGAGAGGTTTGGTGCCGACGGTATCACGGTACATCCCCGTCCCGATGAGCGCCACATACGCCGTCAGGATGTCTATGACCTTAAGAAGGTATTGACTACCGAGTTCAATATCGAGGGTTATCCCGCTCCCGATTTTGTTGAACTGGTATGCAAAATCAAGCCCGCTCAGGTAACTCTGGTGCCGGATTCTCCTGATCAGATAACATCCAATCACGGTTGGGATACACTTAACAACCAGTCTTTCCTGGCCGATGTGGTATCAGAGTTCAAGTCAAACGGTATCAGGGCATCGGTATTTGTCGATGCCAACCCTCTGATGGTTGAGATGGCTGCCAAAGCAGGTGCTGACCGCGTGGAACTCTACACCGAGCCATACGCCACAAACTATGTGGAGCTGGATCCGGAGACTGCGGTCAAGCCGTTCGTGATTGCTGCAAAGAAGGCCCGTGAATGTGGCTTGGGTCTGAACGCAGGTCATGACCTGAGTCTGGTCAACCTCAAGTACCTCAAGGAGCAGATTCCCTGGCTGGATGAAGTCTCCATAGGTCATGCGCTGGTATGTGACGCCCTCTATCTGGGACTTGAAAAGACAATAAACGAGTATAAAAACTGCATTAAGTAATATGTTCCTACAAACTACAATCGCTCAGGCATTAGGTGATACAGCGGCTCAGAGCCCTGTCGTAGCCCAGTTGGCAGAAGAGACTGCCGACAAGATGAATCTTTTTGACATGGCACTCAAGGGTGGCTGGATTATGCTGATCCTGCTGCTCCTGTCAATCGTCTGCTTTTACATCTTCTTTAACCGTATAGCAGTCTATCGCAAGGCCGCCATCAATGATCCCCATTTCATGGACCGTATCAACGACTACATGAAGAGCGGCGAAATCAAGTCGGCTCAGATATTCTGCCAGGCAACCGCATCACCCATCAGCCGTATCGTCGAGAAGGGTATCGGCCTCTCGGACCATGACACCAAGGATGTTCAGCTGGGTATGGAGAATGCCGCAAATGTTGAGATTGCCAAGCTTGAGAAGGGTCTTAAAGGACTCTCTACCATTGCCAGTGCAGCCCCGATGATAGGTTTCCTGGGTACGGTTATCGGTATGGTACGAGCCTTCTGGGAGATGGCCAATGCAGGTAACAACATTGATGTGTCACTTTTGTCAAGCGGTATCTATGAGGCTATGATCACCACCGTCGGCGGTCTGATTGTAGGTATCATTGCACTGTTTGCTTACAATTATCTGGTGGCTCGCGTTGACAGTATAGCCAACGAGATGGAGTCATTCATTCAGGATTTCACCGTTAATCTGGAGAAGTGATATGCTGAAAAGACGTAATAAGGTATCGCCGCAGTTCAGTATGTCGTCAATGACCGACATCATATTCCTGCTGCTGATATTCTTTATGATAACATCCACGATGGTCAGCCCCAATGCCATTAAGGTGCTGCTGCCGCAGAGTTCGCAGCAGACATCGGCCAAACCGCTGACCCGCGTCATCATAGACCGTGACCTGAACTACTACACGGCCTTTGGCAATGATGACGAGATGCCCATTGTGTTTGAGGAGTTGACCGATTTTCTGATTGACTGCTCGCAGAAGGAGCCCGAGATGTACGTGGCCCTTTATGCCGATGAGTCAGTACCCTACAAGGAGATAGTCAAGGTTCTGAACATAGCTAATGAGAATCAGTTCAAGGTGGTGCTTGCAACGCGCCGTCCTGACCGCAAATAAGGCCCGATGAATCCTAAAAAGAAGCAAGATAAGGAGTTTAATATCTTCTCGCTGCTGTGGACTATCCTAGTTCATTGCGGTGCCATAGGGCTGTTGCTTTTGCTTCATCTGAGCAGACCGGTTGCTCAGGCAGAGAGCGGTGTACCCGTGATGCTGGGCAATATGGGTAATCTTGATACCGACTATGAGTTTACCGAGGTCAACTCAATGCCGGCTCCCGCACCTGCAGCCGTTCCTGTGCCCCGCGCTCCTCAGGCAGAGCCTGCCATCACGCAGAACCTGGAGGAGACCGTAGCCATTGAGAGCGGCGAGAAGGAGAAACCCGTCAAGCCCGCCGAAACTCCCAAGCAACCCACTCCCGAGGAGATCCGCGCCGAGCAGGAGCGTCAGGCAGCCGAGGCCGCCCAGAATCTGATGGCCAACGCATTCGGCCGCAGCAGTTCCATGCAGGCCAGTTCATCGGAGGAGAGTAATTCCGAAACCCAGGGTGCTCCCGGATCCACCGAGGGTAACGCTACCCAGGGCAAGGCAACAGGAGTCGGAAGCTATGGAACTTGGGACCTTGGAGGCCGTGATATGCTCGGAGAACTTCCACGTCCGTCATACAGCATTCAGGAAGAGGGCCGTGTCGTAGTAACAATTACCGTTGATCCTGAGGGTAATGTAATTGACACCAGAATCAACAACCGCACCAACACCACCAACCTGCAGCTGCGTCAGGCTGCCGAGCAAGCCGCCAGGAAGACAAAGTTCAACGCGATAGGAGGTGACAACAACCAAACCGGAACAATCACCTACTACTTCAAACTGAAATAATCATGGTTTACATTTTCCTTGCCGAAGGCTTTGAAGCCATAGAAACAATCACTCCGCTGGATATGCTTATCCGCGCCGGAATAGAGGTTAACACCATTTCCATATCTGACGAGTTTATGGTCAAGAGCAGTCAGGGAATACCTGTACAGGCCGATGACCTGTTTGAGAACACAGATTTCAGTGATGCCGAGATGCTGATATTGCCAGGCGGACAGCCAGGCTCCACCAACCTTGGCAAGCACAAGGGTCTGGAGGCTCTGCTTCGTGACGCTATGGCCAAGAACCTGCCTGTAGGTGCCATCTGCGCAGCACCCACTGTGCTTGGCAAGCACGGATTGCTTCAGGGACGTAAGGCAACCTGCTATCCCGGATGCGAGGGAATGCTCAAGGGAGCCGACTGCAAGGAAACGTTCGTTCAGAAGGACGGTAATCTGATAACCGCATGCGGTCCTGCCGCAGCTGTTGAATTTGCAAAGGCTATCATCAGCCTGCTTCGTGGAGACGAGGTAGTAGCCTCGGTTTGTGACAAGATGATGTTCGGGCGTGCCTGATGCTTGACCTTGATCAGCGTGACGTCAAGTATCTGCCCGGTGTAGGTCCGGCAAGAGCTGCCCTTTTGAAAGGTGAGCTCCAGATAAGCACGCTGCAGGATCTTCTCTACTATTTTCCTTACAAATACATTGACCGCAGTCGTATCTTCCAAATCAAGGAGGTTGACGGCACCATGCCTTATATCCAGCTTAAGGGTAAGATACTCAGCTTTGAGCAGATAGGTGAGGGCCGACGCCAACGTCTGGTGGCACATTTTAGTGACGGAACCGGAGTGGCCGACCTGGTCTGGTTCAGCGGAATAAAATATACACTTGACCGATATCGTCCGGGCGTGGATTATGTGGTGTTCGGTAAACCCACCATATTCGGTGGCAGGGTGAATGTAGCTCATCCCGAGATAGATGTTGAGGCTAACATCAATCTGCAGGAAATGGGAATGCAGCCATATTACAACACCTCCGAGCGAATGAAGAAGGCGGGCCTCAACTCTACCGCCATTCGCAAGTTGGTCAACAACCTAATGGGCCTGATTGTGGAGCCTTTGCCTGAGACACTGCCCGACTGGTTGCGTGAAAAGGAGCATCTTATGCCACTGACCGATGCGCTCAAGGTGTTGCATAATCCCAGAACTCCGCTCGAACTCCGTTTGGCACAGTTTAGAATCAAGTTTGAGGAGCTGTTCTACATACAGCTTAATCTGGCCCGTTTTGCAAGTGACCGCCAGCGCCGTTTCAAGGGATTCGTGTTCGCAAAAGTGGGCGAGCATTTCAACCGTTTCTACAATGAGAAACTGCCGTTCAGCCTGACCGGAGCACAGAAGCGCGTTATCCGCGAGATACGCAACGACATGGGCAGCGGCCGCCAGATGAACCGCCTGTTGCAGGGTGATGTGGGCAGCGGCAAGACCATGGTTGCACTCATGACCATGCTCATAGCGATAGATAACGGCTATCAGGCCTGTATCATGGCTCCGACAGAGATCCTATCGGAGCAGCATTATGCAAATATCTGCCGTTTCATCGATGGATTGGGGTTGCACGCCGAGCTCCTTACGGGTAGCATCAAGGGTAAGCGTCGTGAAGCTATACTCAAAGGACTTAAGGATGGCAGCGTAAATATACTTGTCAGCACTCATGCCGTACTGGAGGATCCAGTCGAGTTCTGCCGTCTTGGATTTGTGGTGATAGACGAGCAGCATAGGTTCGGCGTTGCACAGAGAGCTCGTCTGTGGAGCAAGAGCAATATGCCTCCACATGTGCTGGTAATGACGGCAACGCCTATACCGCGCACACTGGCCATGACGCTTTACGGAGACTTGGATGTCTCAATTATAGACGAGTTGCCACCCGGACGCAAGCCCATTCAGACCGATCATTACTATGACGGCAACCACAAAGCGGTTTATGCATTCCTGGACCGTGAGCTTAAGAAGGGACGTCAGGCCTATATAGTCTATCCGCTCATCGAGGAGAGTGAGAAGATTGACCTCAAGAACCTTGAGGAGGGTTATCTGACCATTTGTGACAGGTTCCAGGGATACGGCGTAAGTAAGGTTCATGGCCGAATGAAACCGGCCGAAAAGGATGCCGAGATGCAGCGTTTCAAGAATAACGAGACGCAGATAATGGTGGCTACAACCGTGATAGAGGTGGGCGTGGATGTTCCCAATGCCAGTATCATGGTGATAGAGAATGCCAATAGGTTCGGACTCTCGCAGCTGCACCAGCTGCGTGGCCGAGTGGGCCGTGGTGCAGATCAGTCTTACTGCATGCTGGTCACTCCGTATCAGTTGAGTGAGGATACCCGCAAACGCATTGAGATTATGACCGCCACCTGTGACGGTTTTGAGATAGCCGAAGCCGATCTGAAGCTGCGCGGACCCGGAGACCTGGAGGGAACCCAGCAGAGCGGTATGGCGTTTGACCTGAAACTTGCCAATCTGGCCCGTGACGGAGCCCTGATTGAGCACGTCCGTGAGATAGCCAAGGAAATAATCGAACAGGACGCAGAACTGTCACGTCCCGAGAACCAGTTGCTGGGACGTATGCTGCGCCGTCTCAAGAAAAGTGAGTATGACTGGTCTTCAATTTCATAGAAATTGACTAACTTCGCAACTCAAAACAAAAAGATGTAGATGAGGGCTGTTTGCAGGTTCTTGATGTTGATGTCGGTAATGCTGTTCGGGGTGGTAAGAACTTCCGCTCAGGATGTTATGCCGGCACGCGTCACGCCTGTTATGCCGATGGAAAAGGTTGAAATACCCGAGCATCTGAATCCCGGACTGGCGGTAGACCTGGAAAATCCGGCGTCGTTCCTCTATCCGGAATGGAGTAATGATTACGTACACAGGTTTGATGACGTACCGCTGCCTGACTCGGTCATAGTCTCAATGAAAGGCTATTGTATGCCTACAGACAGTACGCATATCACAGACTGGTTCGGATACCGTTCAAGTCGTGGCAGACAGCATTTTGGCATAGATGTCAGGATCAAGACAGGCGATACCATACGCGCTGCGTTTGACGGCAAGGTCAGGATATCACGTTATGAGCGCCGCGGTTACGGTCATTATCTGGTGATACGCCACCCCAACGGGTTGGAGACGGTTTACGGGCATCTGTCCAAGAAACTGGTGAACGAGAATGATATCGTTCATGCCGGTGATCCCATAGCGTTGGGAGGAAACACCGGACGCTCCACAGGTCCGCATCTGCATTTTGAGACCAGGATTCTGGGTAATGCCATCAATCCCGCCCTGATGTTTGATTTCCAGCATCAGCGTGCTGTGACGGATTATTACGTTTATGAAAAGAATACCCGCCCTGTCTATTACAGGGTCAAGAGCGGGGATACATTGAGCGGAATTGCATTAAAGAACCATACTTCGGTGTCCAATATCTGCAAGATGAACGGTATTACAAGCAAAGCCGTCATCAAGCCGGGACAGACGCTGAGGGTACAATGACAGGAGTGATATGAGTGACAAGAACGGAAAGAATACTCCAGACACCAACCGGGAGTTTGATGAGGTGATAAAGATGTGCCGTGAGCTGTACGTCAAGAAACTGCAGGATTACGGTGCCTCATGGCGTATCATGCGCCCGGAGTCTTTGACTGACCAGATATTCATCAAGGCCAAGCGCATACGCAGTATCGAGACCAAGGGTGTGTCACTGATTGATGAGGGTATCCGTTCCGAGCTTATCGGCATAGTAAATTACGGCATCATAGCATTGATCCAGTTGGAGAACGGATTCTCCGATACTGTCGATAAGGATGCCGATTGGGCTGTCCGTGAGTATGACAAATACGCGAATGCGGCCCTTGAACTTATGAAAAAGAAGAACCACGATTATGATGAGGCATGGCGCGGAATGCGTACCACATCATATACCGACCTTATCCTTACAAAGATCAACCGTACCAAGGAGATTGAGAGTCATGAAGGCAAGACCGTGGTATCGGAGGGCATTGATGCCAACTACATGGATATGATAAACTACGCAGTCTTCGGGCTGATAAAGATACAGGAGCAGTCTAAAGCTTAAAGAACGGTGAGTGCTGAAGTCAGACATAGCGGTGCGCCAATGAAAGTGCTGGTCAATTTCTGCCGGATCATACTTGGTCTGACATTCATGTTCTCCGGCATAGTCAAGGCTATTGACCCTATGGGCACTCAGATCAAGTTGACCGATTACCTCTATGCTTTCGGCATGGGCAGTTCGGTTATCGGGTCAACACTTCTTATTCTGGCATGTATCCTGGCCGGTTTTGAGATACTCATAGGTGCATATCAGCTGTTGGGAGCATTCACCAAAGGCACCTCGCTGCTTACATTGCTCATGATGCTGGCGTTCACTCCGCTCACCCTCTATCTGGCCATAAAGAATCCGGTGCAGGATTGCGGCTGTTTCGGTGATGCCGTAGTGCTTACCAACTGGCAGACCTTCTATAAGAACCTGTTCCTGCTGGCGCTGGCTGTTCTGGTGCTGGTGGGTCGCAAATATATCATACCTTTCGTGGTGGAGCGTAGGCAGTGGGTCATAACGGTATTCGTGGCAACGATATCGGTCTGGTTCATGGCGACCAATATCACCCGACTGCCCATATTGGATTTCAGACCCTACAAAGTGGGGACAGACCTGCGCAGTGAGATTCAGAACAATAACATGTCATTTTCGGACCTGTCAATCATGGACGATGACATGAATGATGTGACAATGGATATTCTCAATGATTCCAGTTATACGTTCCTGCTTGTGTCGCCTCATGTGGAGGATGCAAGTGAGAGTGACCTGGATCTGATAGACGACCTTTTTGACTATTGCGCATATTGGGGATATAATATGATAGGAGTTACATCATCCGGAACCGATGCCGTCAGGCGCTGGACCGAGAATGCAGGTGCTGAGCTCAAGTTCATGTTTTGTGACGAGATACCCTTGCAGACAATGGTACGCTCCAATCCCGGACTGGTGCTGATAAGCAACGGCGTGCTGGTCAACAAATGGAGCCACTCGTACATACCTTCCGATGAGGAGCTGTCAGGGCCGCTGGATGAGATAAGCGTCGGGCATGAGCCTGAACCGGATCCGTTGCGTACTCCGTGGGCTGTGGCATTGATTTTTATCCTGCCGTTGCTCATTATAGCACTGATAGACAAAGCAAGAGAATTGTAATAATAACACTTTAATACTTATTGAAATGAGAAAGAAAATTGTTGCCGGAAACTGGAAGATGAACAAGACTCTCCAGGAAGGTATTGCTCTCGCTGAAGAGCTCAATCAGGTGTTGGCTGCCGATAAACCCAACTGTGACGTTGTTATCGGTACACCGTTTATTCATCTTGCCAAGATATCTGATATCATTGACCACAAGGTTATCGGTCTTAGTGCAGAGAACTGCGCTGACAAGGAGTCCGGTGCTTATACCGGTGAGGTATCGGCCGCTATGGTTAAGTCAACCGGTGCCGAGTATGTAATCCTGGGTCACTCAGAGCGTCGTGAGTACTATCATGAGACCTACGATATCCTCAAGGAGAAGGTTCTGCTGGCACTTGCCAACGGTCTTAAGGTAATCTTCTGCATCGGCGAGTCACTCGATGAGCGCGAGAAGGGTATCCAGAACCAGATTGTAAAGGCTGAGTTGGAGGGTTCAGTATTCAACCTGTCAGCCGATGAGTTCAAGAACATCACCATCGCCTACGAGCCTATCTGGGCTATCGGTACCGGTAAGACCGCTACTGCCGATCAGGCTGAGGAGATACACGCTTACATCCGTTCAGTCATTGCCGACAAGTACGGAAAGCAGATTGCCGAGGATACATCCATCCTCTATGGTGGCTCATGCAAGCCTTCAAATGCTGGTGAGCTTTTTGCAAAGCCCGACATCGACGGTGGTCTTATAGGCGGCGCTTCACTGAAGGTTGCTGATTTCAAAGGCATCATCGACGCTTGGAAGAAATAAAAACAATATGAAAAAGACAGGATTGACACTATTCCTGCTTCTCTTTACAGCTCTGGCCAGCGCTCAAACCACGCTGGTCCAGGTGCTGGAGAGGGATATGCCGGGTAAGGGACAGATACGCATCGAGAGGGATGAGCGTCTGGACAGCCTTATCGGTACGGTTTCGGATGCTGAGTCCGGTACCAAGATCAAAGCCAGAGGATTCCGCATTCAGGTATTCGCAGGCAATAACACTCGTGCATCGAAGGAGAGGGCCAACGAGGTAGACCGTTACATACGCGCCAAGTACCCTGACCTGCCGGTACACACCGAATTCAAAAACCCGCGCTGGCTCTGCACAGTAGGTGATTTCCTCTATTATGAGGAGGCCTATGAGACCCTGCGCAAACTCAGAAAAGAAACGCCTTACAAAGGCATGATCATTTTACGCAATCAGGAGATAACAGTTCCGTTATGAGTTCACTGATACCCTATTCCGACGAGAATTCCGAAAAGTTTCTGGCGCTCAAGAAGCACTACGAGGAGATACTTAAACTTATAGAGCCGGATGCAGGCCGCGAGGGCCTGGTCCGTACGCCACTGCGTGTGGCCAAGACGCTTCTGGATTTTACGAGCGGGTATGAGATGGACCCTGCCGCCATCCTTAAATCAGCTATGTTCAAGGAGGACTACAGGCAGATGGTCATAGTAAAGGATATTGACTTTTATTCTCTTTGTGAGCATCATATGCTGCCGTTCTACGGCAAGGCACACGTGGCATATATCCCCAACGGGTATATAACGGGACTCAGTAAGATTGCCCGTGTGGTTGATGTGTTTGCACGTCGCCTGCAGGTGCAGGAACGCATGACATCACAAATCAAAGATTGCATTCAGGAGACTCTCCAGCCGCTTGGCGTGATGGTTGTCATAGAGGCCAGCCACATGTGCATGCAGATGCGCGGCGTGGAGAAGCAGAACTCCGTTACCACCACATCAGACTTTACCGGAGCATTCAACCAGGCAAAGACCCGCGAGGAGTTCATGAACCTGATAGCTCCCCGCAAATAAGCATTAGGGTAAGGTCCCTTGAAAATCAATGCGCTTCCCGAAGCGGCTCTTCAGTTCTTTCTTCTGCTTGGCTGATACGTTGCCTTTAATGTACAGATGATCAATATCAAGATCGTCCATCCAATCGGGCAGTTCGACCTTATCGGTAAACTCTAGTTCAAGAAAGCCAAAGTGCTGGACGGTACGCAGTTCCTCGGGAACCTTGGATACACGCAGGGTTAACCAATCAGCCTCCTTTTTGATCTTTTCCAGATTCTCTTCAGCTTCTGACCTTTTTACGGCCCAGCCCAGCTGGAATGATACGCAATCGTTCTTATCGGCCATATATCCGGCAATACCGCCTGAGAGTTCCAGAGGGATGATTGCAATGACCTGGCCGGTTGTGGGATCCACCTCAATGTACTTGGCAGGGACCGATGCCATCTGTTTGGGCATCTTGTCGTAATTATGGGGAACTGTGGCCGGTGTGGGCTTGCCGTCCTTGTCATATGGCAGGAACTTTAGGAACCAGCCGTCAAGTTCGGTAGGTTCCTCTTCCGAACAAGCGCCGCCACGCAGTTTATAGGTAGCATTCTTCATTACAATATCCTGCCAGAAAGCCTGATTGGGATTACCCTTTGCGGCCTCTACAAATTCCTCAAGTATGGGCTTCAATTCTTTTGCCCACTTGCCTGCACCCAGTTTCTGCAGCTGGGCGGTCTTATCAAGAATGGCCTGCCAATCCTCTACTGTGCCGGTAAGGGTAATTGAGGGGAATCCGCAACCGGAATACATTATAATGAATTCAAAGAAAGACTTTGTGGTCTCCATCAGGACAATCTCCGATGCCATACGCTCAACCGTGCCTGTGGTTGAGAAATCGGCCTTAATGAGTTTGGCCACATTATTTTTGGTGTTGGCATCTATCTGTTCTGCAAAACCGTCAACAACTGCAGTCCAGTCAAAATCGGGATGATAGAGCGGATGGCTTGACTGAACAACCAGGTTCATCTTTCCGTCAAAATCCACCAGTTTGTCGCGGAATTTCTCGGGGTCGGCATTCACATCGTGTGAGAAAGCCTGGCTTATAAGCATCCAGATCACATCGGGCGAGAGCGATATGGGCCGATGATCGGCAAAGGCCCGGACCATTCCGGTAAAGAACGGAGAGTCTGGGCTTGATAACGGTTGTTCCCAGAAACTGGCGGCGATGTAGCTTCCTTCGGCTTGATAATATCTTTCATCACCCATTTTTTTTAATCTCTCGGCCTGTGACTTGCCGTTAAAGAACCCATCAATGGGTCCGGGTAGATTCTCATCGACCACAAACGTTATGCTACCCGGTTTCTGTTCCAGGATACGGGCCTTATCGGCACTGATGGGAGCGACTGCAAACAACAGCAGCAATGTGAAGGAAAGGATTCGTCTCATAATTAAAATCGGTTGTATGTATCCTTATTATTTCGGAAATACCACTTCGGTTAAAACTCCACTTTCTTAAAAAAGTACAATTGGGGTCAGGCCCCTTTTGTACTTCTTTCAAAAATGATACAAATGGGGCCTGACCCCTTTTGTATCATTTTGCACAGACTGGACGGATGGATTGACCCATAATGCGGAAAGTACTTTTCACTGACGCATAGTTTGAACCTATGGTAAGGACGCCTGCTCTATAGCTGACTTTATCTCTGTTCACTGAGTTTGACCAGTAACATCCCCAAGTGCCGGCATTATTATTGTTTGTTTTATAGTATCTCCCGGCTGCCGGTAGAAATATGGAGCGGTCAGTAAAACCTGATATCTTACTTGTTATCAGACAACCGTTTACACCGTTCACAGTAGTCCATGTCAATGTGCAGCTGTCAATAAGTTCATTCATTTCCTGATCGGTAGGAATACGCCAGTTGCCACCCCACTTGACATGAGCCACATCATCTTCAAGATCAAGCAGGGTCTTGTCATCAGCAACATAATATCTGTTGTCTGCATCAAGCATTGAAGTGTAGTACATAGAAGTGTATTTGGAAAACTTCACGTCAGCTTCATCGTAACCACCTGTACGGAATCGGTAATTCAACCATGTATAGTTTTCCTTGGGTTCCGTCTCACCCCACGCATAGTAATCACCGTAATCCTCGGGCTTATCGGCCCCGACATTACAAGTTGCCCAATAGGCACTCAGGCCCAGATCAACGTATTCGTGACCATTCTTCAGATTATCGGGTTGCTGAGCGACTGCCGGAATAAAAAGGAGTAGCAATGCAAATGATAGGAGTTTTGACGCATTCATTTATTTCAGAATCCAATTGTTGTATAAATCCTCGATTGAATAATAGGTGGAATGATCTGATGGGATGTATAAACCATCTCCGGGTAATTTGTTCAACTCAGTTCGTGATTGTGTTCTGAGAATCTCATCATTTATTGCCTCCCACTCAAATTCGTTTGATCTGGAATACTTTCTTTGTTCTTCAAAGGCTCCTTTTTTGGTGGTTACTTCAACAACACCTTTAGCTCCTCTTTGTCCCCATTCTTCGATGGCTGCTTCGTCTTTGAGTATCGTTATTCTTAATAACTCGTTCTTTTTGATTCCAAGAAGTCTGGCTATGTTTTCTTTGTTCCCTTCCAGTTTTCCTGACATCAGTGAATCCAGACATTGTTTGTTAACTGAATCATTAGGTATTATCTCGTAGTCAATCACTATTAACGGGTCATTTCTCATAGGATACCGGGTACCGTACGCACGGGCGCGCATTCCCTGAAACCGGTCTTCCCGGATAATAAGAGAGTCGGATACTGCCTGAGCTTTGGAGTTTTGGGACAGCATTGAGAACACTAACAACGATACACTGTACAGCACGTTTCTCCAACCGCGTGACAAAATGATTCTAAGGGTTCTGATTTTCATACTCTTGCATTTTTTTGATGTCCAAAAGTACGTACCAAATCAGTACTCACCAAGTATCAGGCGTTGCAATACTGTTGCAAAATGATACAAATGGGGTCAGGCCCCTTTTGTATCATTTTCGTGAAAATAGTACAAAAGGGGTCAGGCCCCATTTGTATCATTTTGCTTAGAGATTGACGACGCGGTCACCCAGGATACGGGAGAGTTCGGAGCGGGCTTGGAGCAGTTGCTGGTAACGGCGCTGGAGCTCCATGAGTTTGTCCGATGATTCCAGAGTAGAGGGATCATTCATCTGCTTCTCTACATCTTTTATTTCGATGCGCAGTACCTCCATCTGGTAATCGGCCATGATGTGACGGGTAAGCTGTAGCAGACGTTGCCCGTCCTCAATGGGTTTGTTGTCCTTGAATATGGCGCTCAGCTGGTATCGCTCCTCCATGAGGCTGGCGGCTGTGAGGCTTACGAATGTCTCGGGGTGGGACATGAAGAACTTCTCGGCATTGAAATCCTGCTCCTCAATATGCTCGGCCATAATCTCCACAAAACGTCTGTAAACGGGATGACGCAGCTCCAGTCCGTCATTACGGAGTGACTGTACAATAAACTGTCCTACGGTTATGGGTACTTCCTGACCCTCTTCGTTTTCAAACAGACCCATAACTTTACCGCCGTACCTTACTATGAGTTGTGAAAGCAGGCGTTCCTTGTCCATCATGGGGCCGAATCCCTCGCGTTTGAGTGCGCGTACCTGCTGACGTAACTTGTCCTCGGCCGATATCTCCGGCTCGGGCGCAGGCTCTTGTTCGGGGGCGTCAGTTGATGCCGAATTCTGCCCGTTTTCATCGGTGGATTGGGCATTTTCTGTGATTTCGGGCTCCGGGTTGTCCGATGCGGCCGGACGCTGAACAGGCGCAGCGGCTTGAGCCTGTTCGCGCTGGCGGCGATTGACATCGTTAATGAGCAGACGCTCATCGATCTTCATTATCTGGCTGCACTCGGTGATATAGACTGATCGTACAATAGGATCCTGTATGACCGATATGCTTTGCGTGATGCTTTTGATAAGTTCGCTGCGGCTATAGGGATCATCGGCCGCATCCTCCATAAGCAGATTTACTTTGAAACGGATGAAATCCACCTGATGCGTGTCGATGTACTGCTGGAATTCCGTTGCGCTTCGACCCTGAGCAAAGCTGTCGGGATCCTCGCCGTCGGGTAGCAGCAGAACCTTCACGTTCATACCTTCGGCCAGCAGCATATCGATGCCGCGCAGCGAGGCCTTGATGCCTGCCTTATCACCGTCATAGAGCACCGTGATGTTGTTTGTGAAACGGTGAATCAGACGAATCTGACCGGGAGTGAGCGATGTGCCGCTCGATGCAACCACGTTCTCCACCCCGCTCTGGAACATGCTTATCACATCGGCATAACCTTCAACCAGGAAACAGCGGTCCTTGCGCACTATGGCCTGCTTGGCCTGATAGAGTCCGTACAGCTCGCGGCTCTTGGAGTAGATGATTGACTCCGGCGAGTTTACGTATTTGGCAACTTTGGCATCGGAATTCATTATGCGGCCGCCAAAAGCCACCACCTTGCCTGATATTGAGTGGACGGGGAATATAACACGACCGCGGAAACGGTCACGCAAGGCTCCGCTGTCATCTTTCGCGTAGCAGAGTCCGGTCTTGATCAGGTTCTCCTTGGTATAGCCTTTGGCCGTAGCGGCGCGGGCCAGCGCATCGGGCTCATCGGGACAATAACCCAGATGGAACTTTTCCAGAATGTCATCACGGAACCCGCGCTTGCGGAAATAGGCCAGACCTACGGCGCGGCCCTTTTCGGTGTTGAGCAGCGTATCCTTGAAGAAATCCAGCGCAAACTGGTTGGTAATGAACATTGACTCGCGCTCGCTCTGGAGAGCCTTCTCGGAGTCAGTCATCTCGCGTTTGCGGAACGGTATGCCGTACTTGTTTGCCAGCCATTCGGCCGCATCCTGGAACGACATCTGCTCGTGCTCCATCAGGAAATGGATGGCGTTACCGCCCTTACCGCAACTGAAACATTTGCAGATTCCCTTGGAGGGTGATACATAGAATGACGGCGTTTTCTCATTGTGGAAAGGACACAGACCAACATAGTTGACGCCACGTCTGCGTAACGTCACGAACTCCGATACCACATCGACAATGTTGGCGGCATCGAGAATCTTTTCTATGGTGAGTTGGTCAACCATTTCCAGGTAAGTGTATTGATGCCAAAATTACAAAAAAATCCCTTCTTAATGAACAGATGTGATACATTGAAATCTTTTTAAATAATATTGACACGATGATGATTGAATTTAGCGGAAAAATCATTTATTTTGTAGCGTAAACCATACAATATGGAGACAAACAACAAACCTTACAAAATCAGGGAGAAGGCCGCTAAGGATGCAGATTACAGGGGCCTTATCCGTGCAGAACTGGCAGATGAACTCTATGACGGGATTCTGACAATTATCGTGGCACAGAAAAAGTACCGCGATCCCGATTATTCTGCCAAGCAGCTGGCCGAAGACCTTAAGACCAACCCTAGGTATCTGTCGGCCGTGATCAACTCAAGATTCGGAATGAATTATTCCAGTCTGGTGAACGAATTCAGAGTGCGTGATGCTGCCAACATGCTTACCGATAAACGCTATCTGGATCTTACAATGGATGAGATAGGACGCAAGGCGGGTTTTGCCAACCGCCAGAGTTTCTATGCTGCATTCTTCAAGGAGAAGGGCGAGGCCCCTCACCAATTTAAGAAACGCCTTCTCGACAAGTGATATAAGAGTCCTGAAACTATCCGTCAAGAGATGTCTGTACAGGAGAGGATCCTAGAGATAAAGCAGAAACTGAGACTGAATATGAACGGTGTGGCCTCTACAGGAATGAGGGAGGCGGGCATCGGATACAAACTTAATTTCGGCGTACGGATTCCGGAACTAAAGCAGATAGCTTCAGAGACAGGAAAAGATGCAGAACTTGCTGCGGCTCTGTGGAAAGAGGATGTCCGCGAATGCAGGATTCTGGCGGCACTTGTCTATCCGGAGGACCAGTTCATGCCTGACATGGCTGACCTTTGGATTGAACAGATTGAGTTCCCTGACCTGGCCGAAATGTGCTCAATGTACCTTTTCAGCCGGATGCAGGGAGCTGCTGAGGCGGCATTCCGATGGATTGCCTCCGACAATGCGATGGCCCGTTATTGCGGTTTCCTCACGTTGGCTCACTTGCTGCGTGGAGGGCGCGAGATGGGGCCTCGTTATGTGCAGGAGCTCAAGGACCAGGCCATGGCAGCCATCAACGGTACGGACATAATGTGCTCGCAGGCTGCCAGAACGGTATTGGACCGTTTGGATACTGAGAATGGATAAGGCCGACGGATTAACCCAGGCGCGTCAGAATCTGGCCGATTATCTGCGCCTTAACTCTCTCAGGAACACTCCGGAGCGGAATGCCTTGCTTGAGACCATATATTCGTTCGATGTCCCTGTACAGGCCGAGGAGTTGTCCCGGCAGATGGCCGAGAGCAGTAAGCTCAGGATAAGCCGGGCAACGGTGTATAACAACCTCCGCCTGTTCGAGGATGCCGGTTTGGTGCGGAAGGTCTTTCAGGATGACAAGGTCCTTTTTGAGAGGACCGACAAAACCAGAGGAGTTATCCGTCTGGTCTGTGACGGGTGCGGTAAGATCACTGAGATGAGTGGTGACAAGCTGCGCCGACAGATAAGCCAGTTGCGCACCCGCCGTTTCAACAGGACGGGTTGGGTGTTGGATATATACGGGTTGTGCAGCAAATGTACTGCCGACCTTAAACGTAAACAGAAAAGATTGAACAAAACAGATAAAGACAAAAAATGAAAACAGAAAAGATTGATGTCCTGCTGGGACTGCAATGGGGTGATGAAGGCAAGGGTAAGGTTGTGGATGTGCTCACACCGCGCTATGACGTTGTGGCACGTTTCCAGGGAGGCCCGAATGCCGGTCATACACTGATTTTCGATGGCAAGAAATTCGTGCTCAAGTCCATTCCTTCAGGAGTGTTCCAGGGCAACAAACAGAATATCATAGGTAACGGAATGGTGCTTGACGCCGCCCTTTTCAAAGCCGAAGCTGAGGCTCTCGAGGCTGCCGGCATTGACCTGAAGAACCGTCTGCTCATTTCCAAGAAGGCACACCTTATACTGCCTACACACCGCCTCCTGGACAGCGCTCTGGAGGCATCCAAGGGTTCAGGCAAGGTTGGTACCACAGGTCGTGGTATCGGACCCACATATACCGACAAGGTAGCTCGCACAGGCGTGCGCGTAGGTGATTTGCTGCGTCCCGACTTTGAGGAGCGTTACGCTGCCGCACGTGCCGCACACGAGCGCACCCTCAAGAGTCTTAACTTTGAGTATGACCTGGCTCCGCTGGAGAAGGCTTGGCGCGAGGGCATCGAGTACATGAAACTCTTCAAGTTCGTGGACAGCGAGCATTTTGTTGCCAACCTGCTCAGCGAGGGCAAGACCATTCTGTGCGAAGGCGCTCAGGGTACAATGCTTGATATAGATTTCGGTTCATATCCGTTCGTGACATCTTCCAATACAATTTGTGCAGGCGCTTGCACCGGATTGGGTGTTGCTCCGCGTAACATAGGACGTGTGTTCGGTATCATGAAGGCCTACTGCACCCGCGTGGGTAGCGGTCCTTTCCCCACCGAGCTGTTTGATGCCGATGGTGAGAAACTCTCTGACCGCGGTCAGGAGTTCGGAGCCGTAACCGGCCGTCGCCGTCGCTGCGGTTGGGTTGATTTGGTAGCCCTGCGTTACGCAGTACGTCTTAACGGTGTTACGGACCTGATCCTGATGAAGAGCGATGTGCTTGACGTATTCCCCACCATCAAGGCGTGCGTAGCCTACAAGCTGCCCGATGGAACCCAGACCGATGAGTTCCCGTTTGACTGCGAGGGTGTAGAGCCTATCTATGAGGAGCTGCCCGGTTGGCAGACTGACCTCACCAAGGTACAGGATGAGGATGAATTCCCCGAGGAGTTCAACAACTACATAACCTTCCTGGAGGAGTATCTTGAGACTCCGGTATCAATAGTATCGGTCGGTCCTGACCGCCACCAGACAATCGTACGCGAGAAATAATGACAGAATATGGCGTGGGTATGACCCCGTATGCATTCTATTGGATACTGTTCATCGCAATAGCCGTAATGAGCTATACGGTGCAGGGTAATCTCAAGCGCAAGTTTGAGAAATACTCCAAGGTACCCACCCGTGACGGCAGCAGCGGTTACGAGGTAGCCTGCCGTATGCTTGCTGATTACGGTATATCGGGAGTAAAGATAACCTGCGTGGAGGGACAGCTTACAGACCACTACAACCCGGAAACCAATACGGTCAACCTGAGCAAGGATGTCTATTACGGCCGCAGCATGATGGCTGCTGCAGTAGCCGCCCATGAGTGCGGACATGCCGTGCAGCACGCCAAGGACTATGCGCCCGTCAAGATGCGCTCGGCCCTGGTGCCTGTGGTGCAGTTCTCGTCATCGATCGTGACGTGGATACTGCTTATGGGTATAATGGTTGTCGAGGTATTCCCGGGCTTGATGCTGGCCGGTATCGCGCTGTTTGCCCTGACCACCCTGTTCAGTTTTGTGACACTGCCTGTCGAGGTCGATGCCAGCAGCCGTGCATTGGCCTGGATTAAAAGCTACAGCAATTCTGACAGCCAGACTCTGGCAGCAGCTCAGGACGCCCTCAAGGCAGCAGCCTACACATACGTAGTTGCTGCTGTGAGCTCGTTGGGTACGTTGATTTACTACATAATGATTTTTTCATCAAGAAGACGCTGATACAAATGAAACCGTCAATTCCCAAAGGCACGCGTGACTTCACCCCGGTGGAGATGGCACGCCGTAATTACATATTTGATACCATCCGTGGAGTGTTCCGCCTGTTCGGATACAGCCAGATAGAGACCCCTTCGATGGAGAACCTCTCCACTCTTATGGGCAAGTACGGTGAGGAGGGCGATAAACTGCTCTTCAAGATCCAGAACTCAGGTGATTACATGAGTGGACTGACCGATGAGGAACTGCTTTCACGTAACAGCCTCAAGCTGGCGTCCAAATTCTGCGAAAAGGGACTCCGCTACGATCTCACAGTACCATTCGCACGCTTCGTAGTAATGCACCGCGAGGAGTTGCAGTTCCCCTTCAAACGTTTCCAGATACAGCCCGTATGGCGTGCTGACCGCCCCCAGAAAGGCCGTTACCGCGAGTTCTACCAGTGTGATGCCGATGTGGTGGGTAGTGACTCGCTGCTCTATGAGATTGAACTCATCCAGATGATAGATATGGTGTTCAGCAAGTTCGGCGTACGCGTTGCCATTAAGCTGAATAACCGTAAGATACTGGCCGGAATTGCCGAGAGCATAGGCCAGGCCGATAAGATTGTGGATATAACAGTCGCTATTGACAAACTTGACAAGATAGGTCTGGACGGCGTCAATGCCGAGTTGGCCGAAAAGGGCCTGCCGCAGGACGCAATTGATAAGCTGCAGCCCATAATCAAGCTGACCGGTAGCAACAGCGATAAGCTGGATACCATTGCTAAAGTATTGGCCGGTAGTGAGACCGGACTCAAGGGAGTAGAGGAGTGCCGCTTTATTCTGGACGGCGCCACCAAGCTGGGACTCAACAACCAGCTGGAACTTGACCTTACCCTTGCACGCGGACTCAACTACTACACAGGCGCCATCTTTGAGGTCAAGGCACTTGACGTGGAGATAGGCTCCATAAGCGGTGGCGGCCGTTATGATAACCTTACCGGCATATTCGGACTTCCCGGTGTGAGCGGCGTGGGCATATCGTTCGGTGCAGACCGTATCTATGACGTGCTGACACAGCTTGACCTCTATCCCAAAGAGGCCCAGGGCGGCGTAAAGGTGCTGTTCCTCAATCTGGGAGAGCAGGAGGCCGCATTCTGCATGGGTCTGCTTGCACAGTTGCGCGCGCATGGCATATCGGCCGAGATATATCCCGATGCAGCCAAGATGAAAAAGCAGATGTCATATGCCAACGCCGGTGCTGTTCCTTACGTGGCAATCGTAGGCAGCGACGAGCTGGCAAAGGGTGTAGTGACTCTCAAGAATATGGAGAGTGGAGAGCAGTGCACTTTGGATGGCACAATGGGGACAGTCCCCTTTGAGCCATTTTTCTTGAAAAAATAGCCCAAATGGGACAGTCCCCGGTGGAAGATGGAAGATTTTGATATAAGACAGCAGCAGTCGATAAGCGACAAGGAGCTTGACAACGCTCTGCGTCCGCTCACATTCGATGATTTTGCCGGACAGGGCAAGATTGTCGATAACCTGCGTGTCTTTGTTGAGGCAGCCCGCCAGCGCGGCGAGTCGCTTGACCACACTTTGCTGCACGGCCCTCCCGGACTGGGCAAGACCACACTGAGCAACATCATAGCCAATGAGCTGGGCGTGGGCTTCAAGATTACGTCGGGTCCCGTGCTTGACAAACCGGGTGATCTGGCCGGAATCCTTACATCACTCGAGCCAAAAGATGTCCTTTTCATCGATGAAATCCACCGTCTTTCGCCTGTAGTGGAGGAGTATCTCTACTCGGCCATGGAGGATTATCGTATAGACATAATGATAGACAAGGGTCCCAGTGCCCGAAGCATACAGATAGACCTGAATCCGTTTACTCTGATTGGTGCAACCACCCGCAGCGGACTGCTTACCGCACCGCTCCGTGCGCGCTTTGGAATCAACATGCACCTGGAGTATTACGATGCCAAGACCCTGCAGAAGATCATACTGCGTTCAGCGGGCATCCTGGGCATCCCGTGCGATGTCGATGCCGCCGCCGAGATTGCGGGCCGAAGCCGCGGAACGCCCCGTATTGCCAACGCCCTGCTGCGCCGCGTGCGTGATTTTGCGCAGGTAAAGGGATCGGGCCGCATCACCGTATCAATAGCCAATATCGCCCTTGAGGCACTCAATATAGACAAGTACGGACTGGATGAGATAGACAACCGCATACTGACCACCATCATTGACAAGTTCAAGGGAGGTCCGGTGGGCATAGGCACCATTGCCACAGCGCTGAGCGAAGATGCCGGCACCATTGAGGATGTGTACGAGCCGTTCCTCATACAGGAGGGCTTCCTAAAGCGTACTCCGCGCGGCCGTGAGGTAACGGACCTGGCCTACAAGCATCTGGGCCGCTCCCGCTACGCCTCCATGTCCGGAGATTTGTTTGAATAATTGCAGCGTTTTTGCAACGCTTATTAAGTTTATGGTGACAAAGCGCAGTCCTATCTTTGCCACGTAAACCAAAAATGTAAGGCTTATGAGATACCTTTTGAGAATATCGATTCTGATTATCATTATGACACTGACTTGTTCATCGGCCAGCGCCGATAAGTACTCGCGCGCCTGGAAGAAAGTAGATGCGTTTATAGAGAAGGACCTGCCCGAAAGTGCGGCAAAAGAGATAAACAACATCTGGGATATGGCCGCAAAGGATGATGACGGCCGCCAGATGCTCAAGAGTGCGGTGTATCTTACACGCGTGCAGCAGGCATATAATGAGAACAGCCTGCTTGAGGGCATAGAGCTTTTCAAGACGCTCCTGCCCAAGCTGAAAGTTCAGGAGCATAAAGCCCTGTGTCACGCCTTCCTGGCCGAAGGTTACAACCGTTACTGGGATAACAACGAATACCTGATAAAGCGTAACCGTCCAACCGATGATCCCAATCCCTCCATCGACCGCTGGACCCTTAAGATGCTGGTAGATGCCATCTGCTACCATCTGGACCAATCGATAGAACTTGCGGGCGATGTAGCTGCCGGCTATTATGAGGATTTCTTCCCGGGCGGCAATAAGGCAGGACTCAAATTGCGTCCCAACCTGGCCGATATGCTTATGGACAACGCCATTCAGGACCTTTCTCCCGACCGCCTTACCAAGAACAAACGCGCGTTCCTGGATGATCCCCGACTGTACGGCAGCGCCAGCGAATTTGTATCGGCCGTAAACCGTCTGGAGGTAGATGATGAACCCGATCCTGACCTGTGGCAATTCCACATACTGCGCCGCCTTACCCTGCACAACATGCTCTCCAAGCCATCCATCCGCGCCACGATAGACCTGCGCCGTATGGATGTCCTGGCCGATGTGATTGGCAACAACTACAATGAATGGAACCAGAACTATGAGGCTCTGATACAAGGCTGCCTGGATCTGGCTCAAGAGTATGAGAAGAAGGTCAAGTTCAGCACCCTGTTCTATTCGATGGCCGCCAGTTTCATAGAATACCATATAGGAGAAATCCCGGCAGATGACCTTGACAAGCAGGTCAGCATGCGTCGCCTGGAACACGACATCTGCATGCAGGCCCAGAAAAAATGGCCCAAGAGCGAAGGCGCCATAGAGTGCCTCAAATTGCTTCTCCAGATGGAAAAGCAGACTGTCCACCTGGACCGTAACTATGACCTTGCCGCAGCCGAGCACAACATAGCGATGCTCACCTATACCAATATCAAGAGCGCCTACTTCAAGATAGTTGAGGTAACCACCGAGATAAGCGGCAAGCCCAATGACTACATAGTGGCCGATCTTAACGCCATAACCCCCGTAGTGGAGTGGAGCATGAGCCTTACCGGCCCCAACGATTGGCTCAAGCACTACGCTCTGGTGGATATCCCGCCCGTAATCCAGGGCAACTACTATCTGATGGCCTCCACAGGACCGTATTTCACCGCCAATGACCACGTATCATTCCAATACGTAGAGTGCAACAACATAGGTCTGGCCAATATAATAGGTAATGACGGATCGGTGAACGGATATGCCGTCAACCTCAAGACCGGCAAGCCCATATCCTGCCGCTATACCGTATGGGTGGTCAATTACCGTAACGAGCTCCAGAAGATAAGCACCCAGGGCTTTACGGCCGATGACGGATTCCTGTCACTGGAACGCCTTCCTCAGGGCCGTTACCGCATAGAACTGGAGCAGGGTGAGAACAAGGGTAACGCCTTGTTTACCATACCCTACGTGAGCGATATGCCTGACCGCTCGTTCATGCAGATCTACACCGACCGTTACACCTACCTGCCCGGCGACTCCGTACAGTTTACCGGGGTAGTATATCGCGGTGACGGATACGATCACGAGAGCGTACTCAAGAAAACATATGTAAACGTACGCCTGCGTGACCTCAACAGCAGGGATATAGAAGAACTCCATCTCATAACCGACAGCCTGGGTGTAGTACAGGGAACCTTCCATCTCCCCGAGAACATAGTTCCCGGCCATGCATCAATCTATGCCGCCGGCGAGCATGGTTTCAACGCCTTCCATCAAATCAACATAGAGTCATTCCGCCAGCCCAAGTTTGACGTAAAACTGGACGCTCTCACCTTTACTCCTCAGTTTGACCGTCAGTTTGAGATAACCGGTAGCGCCGTAACGCTCACCGATATCCCGGTCGACGGCGCTCAGGTAAGCTGGAACGTAGGCGTAACAGACCGCTCGTGCCACCCCTTCTGCATAAGGGATGAATTCGGCACCGTATGCGTGGGCAACGGAGAGATAACCACCGCACAGGACGGCACATTCAGCATACCAGTAACCGTTCCCAGCGACATACTCATAACCAATCAGTGCCAGGTAACCGTAAGAGTATCGGTAACAGACCTTAACGGCGAAACTCATGACCGCAACATGACCTTTGGCGTAGGTACTCCCGATTATGTCAACGTCTGGGCCCAGCACTTCTTTGACGAGTCAGGAACGGGGTTGGACATAAACCTGAGCCTTGTAAACAACCACCCCAAAAACGGTACCGTACATCTCAAAGTCTCCAAAGTTGAGATGCAACCCTGCCTGCTGCCTCTGCCGTTCAGTGTGGCCGAGCCCAGGATGATAAAGGAACTTGAGAAAATTGTAGATGACCAGAACTATAGAGAGCGGTTCAAGCGTTACGACTTCAATTTCAGTAAAAAATATGACGCTGAGAATCCCGTATATGAACAGGATATAGAGGTAACCGCAGCCGACGGCGCTCATGTACGCCTCACCAATCTGGAATCGGGCACCTACACCATAAGGGCCAACACCGCCAGTGGTGCCAGTTACTATGACGAGAAAGTGATTGCCCGCCGTGATGACAACACCTTTGTGCCCAACTCTGAGCTGCTCTGGTGCTTTGACACCAATCCCGAGGCCGCAGTAGGTGACACCGTAGACTTCAAGATAACCAGCAGCCTGCCCGATGCCGTAGTCTATTGGGTGATAGAAAACAGGTTAGGCTTGTATGACCGCGGATATATCAGCACCAACGGAAAGCAGCAGACTCTGAGCATACCACTTAAAGATGAGCTCAAGGGTAGTTTTGGCCTGTCGCTGGCACTTGCCTATGAGGGTCATACCGAGAACCTTGACTTTCATGTCGATGTGCGCGACCGCAGTCACGAGCTTGACCTGGAGCTGGTAACATTCCGCGATATGCTTGAGCCCGATGTGCCCGAGGAGTGGACCCTGCGTGTAACCGATCATGAGGGCAACCCCGTACAGGCCGCCGTAATGATAGACATGTTTGATGCGGCACTTGACAAGTATGGATCCAACCAATGGTTGTTGTCACCCTGGAACAGCATATATGTATCCCCCGATGCCCTTTTCAGCAATAAGTGGCGCAGGGTTGATATAAAGTATCCCGCCAGAAACAGCAAGAACCAGCTGGAGTACAAAGGCAAGAAAGCCATCACTGGAACCCTTATCAATCCGTTTGACTACTACCGTGTACGCAAGTACAAAGGAATCGATATGTCGGACTTTGAGAGTCTTGGCATAACCACCGTCGATGAAGCCCTGCAGGGCCGCGTAGCCGGACTTGACATAGTCTTTGACTCCGGTGAGCTGGGTGCCCGCAACACCATGAAGCTCAGGGGATTGCCCGAGGAACTCAGTACAGGTTTTGACGTGACGGTCCAGGAGAATGCAATTCCTTCCGCTCTGTATGAACAATCCGTAAATGTAGCTCCCGAGCCCGTTGGCCTGCGTACTGATATGAACCCCACCGGCCTGTTTGAATACAAGCAGACAGGAGCAGATGGTCTTGCAACTTTCAGCTTCAAGGCCCCGCAGCTGCTCACCCGCTGGAACGTGCAGGCCATAGCCTTTACAGACTCGCTCAAGAACGGCCGCATAGACCGCAGCGTGATAACACGCAAGCTGCTTATGGTAGAGCCATCGGCCCCCAGATTCTTGCGTCAGGGAGACCGCATGGAGTTTACCGTAAAGGTGAGCAACCTTACAGATAAGGAGGCAAGCGCCAAGGTAACGCTTACCTTCACCGATGCCGTAACAGGCAAGGAACTCAAGATGATTGCAGGCCTGCCCACCAAGACCGTCAGCATACCCGCCAACGGCAGTACCGGCACCGCATTCACCATCAACGTACCCGACGGATTGATCGCCGTAACCTACCGCATCACCGCCCAGACCACCGGTCATAGCGACGGCATACAGGAGACCATACCCGTGCTCTCCAACCGTATCCAGATAACCCAGTCGCTGTCACTCTTCAATAACGGCAGTGAGAAGCGTGCGTTTGTGTTTGGCGAGCTGGCCGGCCTGCGCTCTAACACCATGCAGGACGAGAAGCTCATACTGGAGTACAGCGCCAGCCCCATATGGTACGCCATACAGGCACTGCCCTCAATTATATGTGTCGATGACCCCAGTAACCTGACCCTCTTCTACAGTTTTATGGGAGCCGCCATATCAGATGATCTGGGCAACCGCTATCCCGCCATACGCCAGATGCTCGATGAGTGGGCTCAGCTGCCCGCATCAGAGTGGCAGAATCAACTGGAGCGTAACCAAAAGCTTACCAACACCCTGCTCGAGGAGACACCCTGGCTGCGCAACAGCCTGCGCGAGACAGACCGTCTGCGCTCATTGGCCCGCCTGCTGGGCACTAACGAGCTGCGCGAGACCATTCAGGATGCGCTGGACCGCCTGCGTAAATCACAGCTCATGGACGGAGGCTGGCCTTGGATAGACGGCCCTTCGGTGCTTACAAGCAGCTACGGCGTGACAGAGAGTATCATTCAGGGAATGGGTCTGCTGGTAGAGCAGGGCATCATCGGCCATGATGCGGATATAGACCGTATGCTCAGGAACGGCGTTGATTACATTGACATGTACTGGCGTAACCTCTATATGCTGGAGCATTACCGTCCCACGACACTCACCTGGGATATCCTGCGTTACCTTATGACCCGCTCATATTATCAGGACATCCCGTTCTACGCCAACACCAAGGATAGCTATGAGTATTACCTGAGCCTGACAAATAATGTAGAAACCCACGATATGAGCCTCTGGATGCGTGCAGATCTGGCTCTGCTCATGCACCGCCTGGGCAGGACCAAAGATGCCGAGCAACTTGCCCAGACGCTCCTGGATAGATCACTCTACAGCGATGAGATGGGCCGCTACTGGCGCGATAACATAGGCGGCACATTCCTGCACGATGCACCTGTAGAGACCCAGTCCACCATCATACGCGTGCTGCTTGCTACCGGACATAAGACCGAGGCGGCCCAGGCCGCCCGCTGGCTGCTCAAGCAGAAACAGACCACAGGCTGGGAGACGGCTCCCACCACAGCCGCCGCCGTCATAGCACTTATGGCAACCGGCGCCGATGTCCAGCTGGAGTCAGATCCCGATATCACCATCTACGTAGGCCGTGACGCCCTCAAGACATCAACCTCCAAGGCAATGGCCGGATATACCACCCACACCTGGGATGGCCCCATTGGCCGCGATAAGGCCGATATCACCATCGATGCCAAGACCGAGGGCATAAGCTGGGGCGGAATATTCCGCACCTTCACCGAGGTAATGGATAAGGTCGATGCCTCCGAGAATGGCTTTACCCTTAAGCGCGTAGTTTGGCGTGTAATCAATGATGAAGACGGCGAGCGCCTCGAGGAGGTCAAGTCCGGAACCAAACTGCGTGTGGGCGATAAGCTGCGCATACAGTTTGAGATAAGCACTGACCGCACCCTTGATTATATCGAGCTGGCCGACTGCCGTGCCGCAACAATGGAACCTGTGAGCACCCGCGCGGGCTACACCTTTAACTGGCGTGATGACATATCGTTCTACGCTGCTCCCGGCAACACCCGCAACGTATTCTATATAGACCGCCTCAACAAGGGCAGCTACAGGTTGGAGTATGTTGTCTATGTCCAGAAACCCGGCCGCTTCCAGGAGGGCATAGCCACCATACAGTGCCTCTACGCTCCTGCCTTCCGTGCCACCACTCCCGGCGCGGTAATCACCGTGGAGTAAAATGATACAATTGGTACAATTGGGGTCAGACCCCAATTGTACCTTTTTGCTCATTTGCACAAAGAATACTATCTTTGTGTCAGCTAATTATCCTTTTCCTACATGAGAATTTCTGATATCATTTTCAGAAACCGGATAACAGTATGTAGTCTGGTTTTTTTGTTTGCAATGATTGGGTGTAACCGTTCCACTGACGGGGTAGTTCGTGGCCGCAGGGCAATAAGCGCAGTTATGGACAGTGTTGAGATCGTGGTCGATGACAACCCTGCTTATGCCGACTCGCTTATAAAACTCATAGACCCTGATTATATAAAAGGTGCAAAGCATAAGGCAAGATACGCCCTGCTTTATACCATGGCCGAGTATAAAAACTACCAGCCCCTTACAACCGATTCGCTTATCATGGAGGCTGTCCGATACTACTCCATTCGCAAAAACATAGACTATCGATTCCTTTCCTATTATTATCTGGGCTGTGCGTATGTCGATATGGAACAAATGACCGATGCATCAGTCGCATTGGTCCAGGCTGAACAGCTGGTAGACCAAATAGACAACGACTATTGGAAGGGGTTGCTATATTCAACTATGGGTGAAACTTTTAAGGAATCACTTGAGGTTACCCGAGCAGAAGAGTATTTTTCCAAAGCAATGTCATGTTTTGATGATGCAGGAAAAGATTATCATTCATTATATGCACTATACCAAATTGCCAGAAGTAGATTTGTAATGCATGACTTTAAAGAGGCGGATTCTATTTTTCATGTTGTTGAGAATAGAGCAATCGCCCATGAAGACAGTATGCTAAATTTAGGTTGTATATGCTTTAGACTTGAATGCTCTGTTCACATGGAAGACAAGGATAATGCAAGAAAGATGTATGATGAATTAAAGACAAGGCCTGTTTATAATAATGCGGATTATTTATTAATGATGGCTCTTTATTATCAGTTGATAGAAGATTATGAAAAAGCAGAATCTTGTTTGGAAAATACTTTGAAAGGTTCTTTGTCAGAAACTGATTCAATTTATTTGTACTACGTCAGTACATTAATAGCAGAGAAAAGAGGGGAGCTAAAAGAGTCAATGACGTACTTTAAGGAATATGTCGCGATTCAAAATAAAAGTATGAGAAGACTTCTGAATCATCCGATAGCAGGTGCTCAGAGAGATTATTTAAGAACAATGGCAGAATTGGAATCAATAAAAGCCAGAAACAGAGTTACAAAACTTGTAGCATCCATAATCACCTGTATTCTGATTATTTCTTTCCTTTTATTTGTCATTCTGAATCATAGATTGCAAGCTCAAAAAGAGATACATGATTATTTGTCAACAATAGATGATCTTACTGCTCGAGAATCGGTCAATGAAGGGAAGATAAACTTATTGAATACCCAGGTAAAGGATTTACTCCGTCAGCAGTTTGTAGCATCAGATTACCTTTATACCCGCTATTATGAGCAGATTGATGATAATAAAAAGGCAGAGCGTTTATTCCGTGTGGTTAAGAGTCAGATAGATCAATTCACTTCTCCCAAAAGCTTATCTCGTATTGATGAATTGCTTAATAAGACGTTTGACGGTATCATGAATAAACTGTCATCAACAGATCTGGAGTTAAAGGAAAAAGAGCTGCTTTTACTTAGATTTGTCTTGACCGGCTTTTCTGCAAAATCCATAGCAGCCCTGCTTGGCGATACACATATAAATATCAATCAGCGTAAGAAACGATTGCTGGATAAGATACAGAATAAGGCTCCGGAACTGTCGGAGGATTTACGTAATGCATTGACTAGCAGATAGATAGTCTTTAAAAACTTGATAATGTGCTTATAATCAGTGCATTATCCCATTGTAACAATCTCGGTTTTATGCCAATCTGTAATAAGTTGAAAAACAGCTTATTACAGGCGATTGATGTCACACCTTAAAAGGCCATTTTTTTAGGGTGGTACATATAATTGTGCATACCTTTGTCACAACTCCAAAGCTCCTTGTTTGCGTGGGTAATGAATTCAGCGCAACTCCATTAGACGGATTGGAGATTGCGCTGATTCATTAGCTGATAAGTTTTTTCATGAGAAGAAATCTAATACCAGTTGCGGCTTATAAATGTTTGCTAGTCTCGAAAACACAAAAACAGTTCTTTGGTGAGAGAGCTCCTTCCTTTTTGTGTCGGGGCTCTCTCTTTTTTAGTGTTGATAAGCTTCAACCTTGAGAAAAATTTTTTAACCGGTTTATTTCATTCTCCTCTCGGCTTGCATTATCTTTGTCATACAAAAAGGGTATTTAATAGTCTATTCCATGCTAGGTTTTGAGAGGTTCAAAATCCAGAGTTGCTGTGTTTTACGTGCTTTGGTATTATTTTTGGTTGTGATGCTCCTGGGAGTGGGTTGCAGCCATGTTAACGATGGTATGGTCCGTGACCCCAAAGCGGTGGATTCTGTCATGGACAAAGCTGAAAGTATTATGGATGTTGATGCGAGAAGTGCAGATTCACTTATGAATCTGATAGATTCCCGTTCAATCCGTAGTAAGGAGCGTTTGGCACGTTATGCGCTTCTTTACACTGAAGCTGAATACAAGAACTATCAACCTGTTGTCAGTGACTCATTGATAATGATAGCTGTTCGTCATTATTCGATAAGTAACAATATTAATTACCAGTTCCTGTCAAACTATTATCTGGGTTGTGTATACATTGAATTGGGACAGATGACCGATGCTGCGGTTGCGCTGGCACAGGCCGAGCAGTTGGCCGACATAATTGACAATGACTTTTGGAAAGGACTGCTTTATTCTCAGTTGGGAGTAATCTTCAATGATGCCTTTGATTACTATCAGGCAGAGAAGTATTATCTAAAGGCTGAGTCGTGTTTTGAGCATGCCGATAAAGACATATACAGTTTATACGCCTTGTACCATATAGGAGAGTCTAAATTCAATTTGCATGACTTCAGGGCAGCTGATTCGATAATACGTATTGTGATGGACAATGCGTCTTTAATAGGTGACAGCGCATTGTTCGTAAACTGTGTCTACAACAGGATGTACTGCGCGTTGTATTTGAAGGATGCAGATAGTGTATCGGTATTCTATGACAACTTTTTTTCAAAATGTGAATGGCCGTCCCAATCGCCCGGATATCTTGAGCTGATGGCTCTGTACTGTAATGCTATTGGAGATTATCACAAATCAGAGTCATACCTTAAGTCTGCCTGGGATTGCAATCTGTCAGGGGTTGATTCCATATACCTGTATTACGTAAGCTCGCTTCTTGCCGAGAGTAAAGGTCAAACAGAACAATCATTGGAGTATTTTCACAATTACACTTCTCTCCAGAACAATAATATGAGAGCTGTGTTAAGACAGCCGTTGCTTGGCGCTCAAAAAGAACATTATAAGATGATAGCCGAGAATGAGTTACTTAAGAGCCGTCATGCAATAATGACGCTGATTCTCTGTGTGGTTATCTTTATGCTGATTATAGTGATAGTATTGGTTACATACCACTATAAAAAGAAACGTATGAAAGAACAGCTATTTGATTCGATGGCCCTTGTAGAGGAGTTGACAGCTCTTAATGATAAGCATAAAAGTACGATTAAGAAGCTTAAGAATGAGGTCAGGGCCCAGTTCCATGAGCGTCACGACATATCAAACCGCCTGTATTCTATGTATTTTGACTCAGAGAGTCAGGACAAGGTAGCCAAGCAACAGCTTAAGGTCACAATCAATAGCCTTATCAAGGATTATACTACTCCCGAGAATGTACGTAATCTGGACAGTTTCATTAACGAGACCTATGATGGTATAATGGATAAACTGTCAGATCAGGAGATAGGTCTTACGGACAAGGAGTTGCAGTTGTTCAGATACTCTTTTGCGGGACTGTCATCAAAATCGGTCAGTGTACTTATCAAGGAGTCGCCTCAAAACATTTATCAGATAAAATCCAGATTGTTGAAGAAGGTCAAACGCAACTCAGAGGATCTTTGGTCTGTTTTAAATAGTATCTGGTAGTTATCGACGTAAACAATAGCCCTTTTTATTCACAAAAAAGAGGTGTCAGAAAAAAACGTAGAGTTATTAGTGTAAATAGTTGATAATCAACTGTTCGCAATGCCACCTGTCAGATTTTAAAAGGCCTTTTTTTTTGGTCAGTAGCGATAGTAGCCATAACTTTGTATCGTTCCAAAGAACCTAATTACAAACTATAGTCATATGAAGAATTACATTAAAAAGTTACTTGTAATCATGTTGGCATTACTGCCGTGTTTTCAAACTGGGTTGATGGCGGATCCGACAGAACCAGATTCTATTCCGATAAAGCCGAATGGTTCTCAACCTGGCCCTCTTCCTGGTCCTCGTTTGCGCGCTCCTCGCAGAGGCGACGTATCAACTCCGGAATGCTACTATTATAATGGTGAAGTATCTATTTATGCTTCTGACGTTACGTACATTAGTGCAACAGTAGTTCGTATGGATGACAATGCTCAATGGAGTGGATATAGCATGGATGAAGCTTTGTCGTTTGCTGTATCAGCAGAGCCTGGAGTATATATCCTTACGTTGACTCTCTCTAACGGACAGAGTTATATAGGAGAGTATACCGTATACTAAATACTGTCAGATCTGACAGTTTTTTCTTACCACGACATAGTGAGTGAACCTGCTATGTCGTGGTATTAAGAAAAAAATAACTTTTCCATAATATTGATGAAACCTTTTGCATTGTCAGCGTTTTTGCTGACGACAGCCCTTACTATGGGCTGTACCCAACGCTCCTCGATTGCCGAAGTTCTGGATTCAGCCGGCTCCAACCGTATGGAATTGGAGGCTGTGCTGGACCACTACCGGATCGCAGACAACAACCCTCAGAAACTACGTGCTGCTGAGTTTCTGATAGAGAACATGCCTGCACACTACTCCTACGCCGGTGATGAAGTGTATGAGTATTATGAATATGCTGCCGGCATTCTGGCCAACAAATCTCTCTCTCCTGAGCAGCAGCGTGACAGTCTTCTTGCCATCACAGATCTGAAGTATCGTGATCTGCCTAACCACACTATCCCCGATGCGCAGATAATCAAGGCTGACTATCTGATCAAGAACATTGACAGGACATATGATCAGTGGGTAAACTGCGATTGGGCTAGACAGGCAACTTTTGACGAGTATCTGGAATGGATCCTGCCTTACAAGGCTATCGAGTTGCAGGAACTGGATGATTGGCGAGACACGTTGCTGTCGCATTTCGGAACAGGTCTGGAACATCCCATCGTAAATGATGTTGAGTACAACACTGCGATGGGTGTTGCAGACATGTTGCGTAACGATGCATACAACGGCTTGCAGAGATACGGTCTGTATACCCGTGCCGGTCTGCCTCTATTAAGTGCACATCTGCAAGTATCTCAAACCTACGGAAATATTCCTGATTATGCCTTGACTGCAGCATTGCTGATGCGTAGTGCCGGAATACCTGCGGTGTTGGATGAGACTCCGGTGGGTAGCCGTTATACAGCTGCTACCAAGTGGTATCTTATATTGGCCGATAAAGGTGAAGAGAAGGCATCAGAATGGGACTTCTCAACAAATATCGGTTATGGCTTTTTCCCGTTTGAACGCGGTCCAAAGGTATATCGCAACACATATGCCATAAACCAGGAGCGCTGGGAATACAGACAGAAAGCTAAGTATCAGTATCCTTTTGAACTTGGCCGGAAAGATGTGACTTCAAAGTATTTCCGTACATGTGACCTCTCAATACCTGTTGAGAGGGGAGCCAGGAGACAATTGAAAGACAAATATGTGTATATAGCATCGGCTGTACGTAACGAAGAGAGCCCCTGGAAGATTGTTGACTTTGGGGTAATGAAACATGGTAAGGCTGTATTCCATGATATGGGACGTGAAGTTCTCTACCAGATTCAGGGATACGATGGAGATAAACTTATTCCAATAACTGACCCTTTTATACTGCACAAAGACTGTTCTATTGAATATGTGAGTGCAGATACTCTTAACTCTCTCAGTTTGGACAAATGGAAAAACAACGACTTATGAATACCCTTTTTAGAAAAACTTGTGAATCCTTGTTTGTTTCGTTGTTGCTTGTAGTATTCAGTGGCTGTAGTGAAGATACTGTGTATCTGCACTACGCCCTGAAGGCTGCAGGTGAAAACAAATCTGAACTCAAGGCAGTGCTCAAACACTACAGCACGGTAGACAAGGATCCCGAGAAACTTAAAGCGGCAAAATATCTGATTGCCAACATGCCTGGCCACTATTCGTATGCAGATACGGCAAAGGCGAACAAGTTTTATGCTGTGGCGTATGATGTGCTGACATCAGACAGGGATATGTTCTGGAAGCGTGATACTATCCAGAAAATCAGTTTCGGCGAGTTTGGCGGAATGGGCAGAAACATAGTATCGGACGTAAAGGTTATGACGGCCGATTATCTGATTTACAGTATAGACCATGCTTTTACTCAATGGCGTACCCGCCCGTGGGCAAAGGATTTGAGCTATGAAGAGTTCCGTGATTATCTGCTGCCGTATAAGGTGGCCGAATTGCAGAAATTTGACCATTGGCGCGATACATTGGTAGCACACTTCAGTGACAGCATAAACCGTCTTCCTGTCGGTGATGAACAGTGCCGTACCATTTATGGTGCGCTGGAGATTGTCCGCAATGAGATGGTATGGAAAATATGGCCCAATATCATCTGGGAGACATCTAACGGTTGTCCTCTGCTAAGTGCCGAAACGATGGTGAATATAAAATTCGGTGCATGTTCTGATTACGTAACATTGGCTGTGGCAACATTCAGAAGCCTTGGATTACCCGCCTTCGTAGATGATGTCCCATTCTGGGGCCGCGGCAATCAGGGACATACCTGGTATGCTTTTATATCAGATAACGGTATTCTTACTCCAACGGAGGAAGATGTTACCACTTCTGCAGGATGGGGCTTTTTTCCGTATGAACGCTTCCCAAAGGTGTTCCGTACATCGTATTCAATGGACAAGGAGATACTGAAATATCGCAGAACTGCAAAGTTTGTCTATCCTTTCGACTTTTTTAAACATGATGTTACTGATTTGTATTTCAGGACATCTGATGTACAGATTAAAATAAAGGAGGGTGTTAAGCTTAAAGACAAATACGTTTACATTGCCTCATTCAATAACAGCAGTGGCCCTAAGATGAATGTCATTGATTTTGGACGCGTGCGTCATGGAATGGCATGTTTTGAGAAAATGGGTCGTGAGCTGTTGTATATAGCCTTAGGTTTTAACGGAACAGAGCTTGTACCAATTTCTGATCCGTTCATAATCCACAAGGACGGTAGTGTTGAGTATATAAAGTACGATGATTCTCAATCACGTAAAGTTGAAATAAGAAGAAAGTATTATGAATCTTACAATGTAGTGACTCAGCGCAGAAAGATATTGGGTGCCAGAATCCAGTGCTCTGACAACAGGGATTTCCGTAATGCGTTAACCATTCATACAATTGAAACAACAGTTATCCCCAACCGTATTAAACTGGATGCTCCCAGACCTTACAGATATTGGAGATATATGTCACCCGATGGATCCTGGGGTAATTTGGCCGAGATTGCCTGGTTTGATGAGAATGGGGACAAGCTGTCACGGAAAGGCATTGCCAATGCCGAAGCCGGACAGGATGCCATAGAACGGGCATACGATGGTAATCTGCTATCCAATTTTGAGATAAACCAGCCCGATGGCAACTGGATTGGAATGGATATGGGAGAACCTACGATTGTATCATCTGTTATGGTTGTACCCAGAAGTGATGACAATGATGTCTTTCCCGGAAATGAGTATGAGTTGTTATACTGGGATGGAGATGATTGGATATCTGCAGGTTATCAGGTGGCGTCAGACAATGTGCTTAAATATGATGATATTCCGATAAAGTGTCTAATGTGGCTCAGAAACTACACGCGTGGTAGAGATGAACGGCCTTTTATTATAAAAGAGAATGGTGATTTTGGATGGTGGTAAATAACTCCTGGTTTGAATTTAGATTAATAAAAAATAATTGAAAAAAAGACAGAATGAAAAGACTTAAGTACCCACCTAGATGTTATGACAATCGATGTCTAACAGTATTAATTATTAAAAAATAGTTCTTATGAGAAAAAATAGAATTAAAATGATAACACTCCTTGTGTTAATGGCATCAGCTTCTTCTGTTTTGTTTTTCTCTAAATCAGAATTACAGAATGCGAAGAAACTGTTGAAAGATGACTTGCTGTCCTATACGCAGTGGTCTTTGAATGTTCCAGTAGTAAACGGCACACATTTGATTTATGAATCATTTACCGATTCAAATCAAGGCCCGGGAGAAATTAAAAAGGTATCATGTTCGGGTACTAGTAGCTGGTCAATAACGATATCAAACTTTTCAAGTGTACAAAAGGGCTCAGAATATGAAATATCAGGGTCTGTACAATTCCCTTTGACAAATGCAGTTGGAGCTAATGTGGGTGGTTCTTTTCAGTTTACAACCACTAAAACAATATCCCAAAGCCAGTCTTTTACATTACCTGTGAGTGTGCCTGCTAATAGTCAGGTGGATCGAATGACATGCTATTACACTTTCCCAACGACGTGTAATGCACAGAATGAATCACAAGCTTGCAATACTTACTATCTCAATCAACTTAAATATGCAGTAGAGAATTTGTAAAGAAAGTGAGTTTTAAAGAACAACCAATTAAACAAATAATAATATGAAACATAGTCATAAAACAAATAGAACTTGGTTAGTCGTAGCCGGGTTACTATTATTGAACATAGTAGTTTTTGGCGCGATTAAAAAATCAGGATCAGACTTGATAAAGGATGATGTTATGTCTATTTCAGATGGCGTCCTGAGTTTTTATAATGTAACGTGGCCATCTCTTGAAGAGGCACAATATCCTTGGGCTGCTCAACCCAGAACAGCAACAAAAATTTCTTGTCCTGGTGGACAAGGAAGCGTTACGCTTTCTATAGAGAGTTCTCAATCGACAGGTTCTGGTCATGAAGAATCAGGTGGATTCAGTTTTTTCGGTTTATTCAATCTTGGCGGTCGTTTTAAACGCACTACTCAACAAACCAGTGGAACTGGGAGTACAACAACTGCCACAATACAGATACCGGCAAGTAGTAATGTTGACAAGTATGATTGTAAATATCAGGCTGCAGGAACTTGTACGCCTGACAATGAGACTTTAGCTTGTTTGAGATATTCTAAAGAATACCTTGAGAACAATTCTTTTTAAATAGGACTAACGGTTAGAATGGCATTTAGGTGGGTGCTTTTTTATTCTGTCGGGATATAAAAATGATTGTCAAGATTTATAAAGTAAAAAACAGGTTATGAGTAATAGAATAAATATATTAATAACATTGTTGGGCGTGTTTGTTTTTGTTTCTTCCTGTGGAAAAAGAACCGGATATGCATCTGTTGACATGACGGCTGTGGATACTATTTGTGTTGATTTAAAACATCATGAGGAATTAGACCGTGAATCCATGATTGATTGGTTTGAGATTGTCAGATTAGAGACAAAAGACAATAACATAATCGGTAATGTCTCAAAATTGTTCGTTTTGGACAGTGTTCTGATTGTAGTGGATCAGTACCAAGCGAACAATATATATGTATTTAATCGTGATGGCAACTATCTAAACAAGATATCAGGAGTAGGGAACGGACCTCATGAGTATCTGGTATTGACAGATGTCGCAGTTTACGACAACAATGTCTATATCAAAGATAATATGAAACGTCGTATAATGGTTTTTGATGTGGATGGAACTTTTATAGAGACCAAAAAGTTAAACTTCCAGAGTGAAGACATGGCATGTTTTGATGAAGGCATGTTCTCTTTCAGTGTTAACTATAAATATTATAACGAAAGAGAGACATTCGGAGGGGCATCATTACTGGTTACTGATAAAAAATTAAAACCGATCTATCATTTTGGAGAAGCATCAAGAGATGATGAGTTTTCTTATTCGCCTACAAATACCTTTTTCAAAAGCGGTGAAGGTGAACTTTTGTATTATCAGCTTTGCAATCCGTTCATTTATTCAATAGCAAAAGACAGCGTAAAAGCCAAATATTATTTTGAGGTTTCTGACAATGAATTCTTTACGGCAAGGTTCAAGGACGATGAACAGTTCAGAAAGATGACGAATAATAATGCTGGATTTTGGGGGAAATTCTGGGAAATAAAGGACTTTTCATGTTTCCAGTTTATTATACCCGAGGGCCGAAGAGAGATAAGTTCTCCTCTGATGATTTATGATCATACAACAAAACAAACATATTATTTATCCAATCAGGCAACTACAACTGCATCTTTCTTTTTCAATGAGATTCTCACGGGTTGCCCGGACAATGTAGTTGCTTGCGCTTATAATGCTTCTTTTGTTGCACATTATGCGAATGTGATTAAAGAGCAGAATGGAATTGATGACGTAATTAATTTTCTTAATGGCCTTTCTGCTGATTCAAATCCCGTTATATTCTTTTATAAACTAAAGAGTCCTTCGAAATGAAAAGTGTATTAAAATATGCTCAAGTTGTATTAACGCTTACCCTTGTGGTAATGGCTTTGATGCTGTTAATTGACAGATCAAAGGTTAGTAAAGTTCGTGGACAAATGGACGAGTATATTAAAACCAATTTCAGTAAGTTCCAAAGGTCAACCGAATTGATGATCCGAAATGACGGCTTATATATTGATAACTTCATGATTTTTGATGTTGCAAATAATCGTGAAACGGATCTTAATTCTGTTTTGGATAATGATTCTTGCGCTCTTGTCCTCAGAATATCACAGTATAGCTGTTCCAGTTGCACTGAGTATGCAGTTCAGAAGGTTAATGATTTTTTAAAAGAGAAGAACAAAGCAAAGATAATGATATGGGGCGAGTTTGATAATAGCAGAGATGCCAAGATCTTTAAGGATTCTCATTTGGTCAATGACTTTTATTGGGTTAGTGAGTTGTCCTTACCTATTGAGGATTTGTCATTCCCTTATCTTTTTGTTATCAACAGAGACCGTAGTGCTTCATGTGTATTTACTTTGGAAAGAGATGGCAAGGCTCTGAATGATATGTATCTGGAGTTAATGTCTGAAAGATTTGATTGGAATTAATCAGAATATGTCGTCAATAAAGATAGATAGAAGTAACGCAATATCATTCTGTCTGAAAATGATGTTGCTGTGTCTTGTCCTTCTGTACATTGTTCATGTTATTGGGGACAAAGAGATACAGAGTGTCTATAATCTATCTTTTTACTTGTTTATCTTTTCTGTTTTTTGTCTGATCAACAAATATCTGAAACAAGAATCCGTATACATCATATTATTAGCTGTTTCCAGTCTGATTGAATCAGTAATAGTTATACTTCAGTTATTTCATGTAATTGATACGGGTCAGTCTGTTTTTACAGTAACAGGCACATTTGGAAATCCAGGGCCTTTAGGCGGTTTTATGTCTGTCTGTGTAAGCGTGATGTTTCCGTATTTGATTTATTCCAAAAGGGATAGTTATACAGCGCGTGAAAAGATTGCGCGTTACACAGTCATAACGGCTTTGACAGTCTCATTGGTTTTGCTTCCTGTGACCAAAAGCAGAGCTGCAATGTTGGCGTTGCTATTGGGAGCTTTTGTATACTTCCTTAAATATGATTCAATACGGCTTTTTGTAAAACGCTACTGTATTCTTATCATAGTTGTGTTGTCGTTTGCTTTATATGGTGCATACAAAATCCGGGAATCGTCGGTGAACGGAAGATATCTGATATATAAAATCGAACTCAACTGCATAAAGAAGAATGCTTTATGGGGAGTCGGTCCTGGAAATTGGCGCGGTGAGTTCGGCCTTTCACAAAAGGATTTTTTTGAAGGTAAGATCAATATTGAAGATGGTATTGTAAATATCGATCAGTCCGTTGAAAAAGAGCGTATGTTGTCAGATGTTCCAAGATTCCCTTTCAATGAATTCCTTAGAGTAGGGATGGAACTTGGAATAATTGGTCTGCTTTTAGCCGTTGTGTCTTTGTTTATGTTATGTGACATACTCAAAAAGATCAATTCCTCCTTTTTTTACGGGGTGATTGTCCTTACGGCTTTCAGTCTTTTTTCATATCCGTTTTCTCTTTTCTTTTTTAAGTGTTTCGGGCTTTTGTATCTGTCATTGGCAATTTTTCCCATCAGTGAGGGAGAGGTAAAAAAGGTCCCCTGGATGCTTGTAGCATTTATCACGATATTGTTTTACTTAAGCATTCCTGTATATGCGCATAGCAAAGCGGCACATTATCTGGCGATCTCAAGACCTTTTTATCAATTGGAAGATTATGAAAAAGTGGTCCAATACTACTCTTTGATTGAAGATGAATTGAAAGATGACCCCGATTATCTGTTGGAATATGGTTCGGCCCTATTAGCTCTGGATAGGATAGAGGAAAGCGAAAGACTATTGTCTGATTGTTTGAAAAGAACCAATGATTACAGGGCACTGCTCTTTTGGGGGGATCTTTGTTTTATGAAAAACGACCCGAAACAAGCGGAAAAGTATTATTCAGACGCTTTTATTATGGTGCCGAATCGAGTCAAGCCATTGGAGAAGTTGGCCGAGTTATACTATAAGACCAATGATTGTGAACGTCTGCATAATCTAAAGGCATCATTGGATTCATTTGTTCCCAAGATCGAGAATGATGAGACAGGAACAATGAGATCTCATGTGGATGATCTGTATAATAGTTGTCTTCATTAAGTGATATATGATTCTTTCTAAAAACGCTATATGAATCAGTTAGAGAACTCAGAAAAAGATAATGACAGCCTGACTCCTGTGGAGTTAAAACACCATTCCGGTGGTAAAAGGCTTTTATCCATATTACTGCATATTTATTTTTATGCAATAATAATTTGTGTGCTTCATTTTTGCCGTCGCATCTTTATAACAGAGAGATTTGAGATTCCTACAGAATCGATGGCTCCAACTCTTATTCCCGGGGACAGGGTTTGGGTAAACAAACTGGTTTTTGGCGGAAGACTGTATTATTCATTCAATTTTGAAGATCATGCACCCCTTAAATGTTTCCGTTTGCCGGGATTAAGAAAAATTCGCCCAGGAGATATTATATGTTTTAATTATCCTCATGGATATGATGATAATGATAAGATTGAGTTTAAAATAAACTACGTGTATTGTAAAAGGGTACTGGGAACGCCCGGAGACAGAATAGGTGCGGTTGATGGTCATGTGTGGAATGATAAAGTCCTTAGGCCAATAGGTTTAAAAGAGGAACAGGAAAGATTACGATGGATGTTTGATAGCGTGTTTGCGTGGAACAAATGCTATGATGTTCTGCCGGAAGCCGGTATGGGTTGGAATATAAAAAATTGGGGTCCATTAATTGTTCCTGCCAAAGGTGTTACAGTTCAGCTTGATGAATATAATCGCAGATTGTACAGGCAGGTAATCGAGTATGAGACAAATGAAACATTGAATACAGATATATCGGAATATACTTTTAAGAGTAACTACTATTTTGCCGTAGGGGATAACTCTATGAATTCGAATGATTCCAGGTATTGGGGGTTTATTCCGGAAAAATACATAATTGGAATTGTCGGAAAGAAGGTTCGACATAATCCTTACGATATTGACTTAGATTATTTATATGAAAAGTAATAATAATGTCCTTTTGCTGGCAAGCTTGTCCGTAATGTGTTTCCTGACTGGTTGCGGTGACGCAGACGGTACGTTTTCGGTGCGTCGTGAGTCCATTGATGTGGGGCAGGTGAATGTCGGCGATTCGGTAAGTGCTACGTTCACGTTTAAGAACAATTCGGCCAAGGAGATGACTGTCAGTTTTATTCCGGAATGTGACTGTACGACCATTAACCTGGATAACATGAGGCTTGGGCCGCGTAAGTGCGGACAGCTGGAGGTTAAGGTGGCAGTGAATAAACCGGGGGAGTTTATAAAATACGTATACGCCCAGACAGCGGGGAATGAAGATTTCATTACGGTTGCCGTAAAAGGGCGTACCAAATAGAAATGTATTGCACAAAGATCCTTTTTCAATTAACCTAATAATATTGTTTGCAATCATGATCCTTTTAAAAACACATTTAAAAGTTATTGCTCTTGCCGTTGTAATTGGCGTGAGTGGAGTTTGTGGGGCGCAGGTGATAGGTCCCAGGACTCTCAATATGGAGCAGGTTATCCAATTGGCGCAGGAGAATTCCATTTCGGCCATGAGCAACCGCAACAGTTTTGTAGCTCAGTATTGGAGCTATCGCTCATATAAGGCCGAAATGCTCCCATCGTTAAACTTGAGTGCAAGTCTTGGCCAGTTTAACCGATCACTTGTGGCGTTGCAGGATTATAATACCGGCACTATCAGTTATCGTCCCAATTACAATCTTTCAAACGATGCTACTCTGTATCTGAGCCAGAATGTGCCTTGGACAGGTGGTACGGTATCGCTTTCTACAAGTCTGTCACGACTGGATCAGTACAGCCCGGCACGTCTTACTACATATTATGCCCAGCCGGTGTATCTGTCATATATGCAGTCTCTTTGGGGGTACAACCGTTTCAAATGGAGCAAACAGACAGAACCCAGGCAGTATGAGGTGGCAAAGCGCCAGTATATAGAGAACATGGAGCAGGTTAGCCAGACAGCAGTAATGTATTTCTGGAATTATGTGAGTGCCATGGAGAACTATGAAAGGGCAGTCAAGAGTTTTGAGGATAGCAAACGGTTGTATGAGACCGGAAAGACCCGTTTTGCAATGGGTACAATTACGCGTGACCAGCTGATGCAGATAGAAGTGAGCATGCTTAACGACTCGCTTTCCTTAAGTTCGGTACAGGTTAATCTGCGCTCTGCGTTGAACCGTCTTTGCTCATACATAGGTTATAAGGAGGATACTGAATTGAGTCTGCAGATTGACTATGAGATTCCTGATATCACCCTTGAATATGATGATGTACTGGAGCGTGCTCTTGAGAATTCATCGTTCCGTCTGAGTCAGGAGATAAGTTATATAGAGACCGAACGCAGCGTTGCCCAAGCCAAGTCAAACCGTGGCATATCGGCAAGTATAAACGCAAGGTTCGGAATGTCGGGATCGGCTGATAGGTTCAACGACACATTCGTTCAGCTCAAGGACCAGGAGGTTGTGGGCATATCACTGAGTATTCCTATTGTGGACTGGGGTCTGGCGCGTGGACGTCTGCGTATGGCTGAAGCACAGGCTCAGACTACACGAAACCGCCTGGAGCAGGACATGATTGACTACCGTCAGAACCTGCTTACACAGGTGATGCAGTTCAATAACCAACGCAGCCAGTGTGAGATTGCAGCACGTGCCGCACAGCTGGCCGAAGACAGCTATCAGTTAGCTCTGCAGAATTTTGGCAGCGGCAGCATGACTATGACTCAGCTGGATCAGTTGAAACAGAAACGTGACGGTGCTTTAAGCAGTTACGTAAGTAATGTGGCCAGTTTCTGGAATTACTATTTCGGGATGCGTAAGGCCACGCTTTATGACTACTTGAACGGTATTGATATTAACGCTGAATTTGACAAACTCGTGAAATAATTGAAGATTATGAAAGCATATAAATTAATTGGTGTTTTGATGGTTGCAGTTTTTGTTTGCGGCTGCAAGGGTAATAAAGATTCCGAAAAGGATAACGCCGAGATGGCTCATGGCAGTTATAATGCCGAGAAGAATTTGGTGACAGTAGAACCGTTGGAACGCAAGACGTTCAACAAGCAGCTTATATGCAATGGTAAACTTGAGGCACAGAGCAAAGTGGGAGTGCAGTTTGCTACACAGGGCACGATTGCGCAGATTAATGTACGTGACGGTCAGAAAGTGCAGAAAGGCCAGATACTGGCCTCGCTTGACAAGGAGCAACCCAAGCGCCAGTTGGAGCAGGCACGTCTGGCATTTGACAAAGCCGAGATGAATCTGGCTGACCGCCTGCTGGATTACGGATATACTTTAGCTGATACCGCCAAGATCCCGGCGGAGCAGAAACGTGTGATTTATATCAATACCGGTTTTATTGATGCCCGGATGGCGCTTGAGAATGCGGAGCGTACCTATAAACAGTGTGACCTTAAAGCTCCTTTTACAGGTAAGGTGGCCAACTTGAGGGGACGTGTTTATGAACAGGGAGGACAGTTCTGCAGTATGATTGATGACAGTCGTTATCTGGTGCGTTTCAGTGTGCTGGAGACCGAGTATAAGTTTGTGAGCGTGGGGCAACAGGTGCTGGTATCGCCATTTATCAATAATGAGGTTGAACTAAAAGGAACAATCTTGTCAATCAATCCCTCTGTTGACCAAAACGGACAGATATCCGTAACTGCACAGGTTCCGGGATCAGATGAGCTTATGGACGGAATGAATGTTCGTATTACGGTTGAGAACACTATTCCTAATCAACTGGTTGTTCCTAAGAGTGCCGTTGTTATTCGCGATAATATGGAGGTGCTGTTTAGAATTGATAGGCGAACCGGTCACAGTTTATGGACATATGTGAATGTCTTGATGTCAAATACCACTCATCATGTGATTGAGCCTAATAGAGATCGTGGCGCCGATTTGAACTTGGGTGACCTTATCATAACCAGTGGCAACCTGAACCTGGGTGATGACGCAGAGGTGGTAATTGCAAAGTGATGATTTATCATGTTTAAAGGATTGATAAAACGCCCGATAGCGGTAACCATGATGCTTATTGCGGTCATGGTACTGGGTATTGTAGCTATACGGAAGCTTCCGGTATCACTTGTGCCGGACATAAACATACCGCAGATAACGGTACAGTTTACATCGCCTGACCGTAGCGCGCGTGAGGTTAACGATTTGATGCTGACATCTCTGCGCTCACAGCTGGTGCAGGTACCTCAGCTTAAGGATATTGTCTGCACAGCCAAGGACGGCGGCGGGCTTATTGAGATGACTTTTGAGTATGGTGCCGATGCCGATTACATATTTATTGACGTGAATGAGCGTGTGGACCGCGCTACAAGTGGCTGGGATGCCCGCGAGGAGCGCCCAATGATTGCTCGTGCCAGCGCAACGGATATTCCGGCATTCTTTATCAACGTATCGCTCAAGGACAATGAACATACTGGTGGTACACGTATGCTTGAGATGAGTGATTTTTGCCGTCAGGTAATAACGCGCCGTCTGGAGCAGTTACCGCAAGTGGCTATGGTGGATATATCGGGAGTGTTATATCCGCAGTTGCTTATTATTCCTGATATGGAGAAACTGCGCGCTTTGGGTGTAAATGAGAACACTCTGAGTGGTGCCATCCAGAATGCCAACGTGAGTTTGGGCAGTCTCTCTATCCGTGACGGAGAGTACCGTTTTGACGTGCGTTTTGAGTCAAGCGTGGTGACGCGTGAGGATGTGGAGAACGTATGGCTCAAACTCGGCGGCCGCACCTATCAGATAAAAGATCTTGCCGAGGTACGTGAGGAACAGCAGCGCCAGAAGGGCATGATTACCGATGAAGGCAAGCAGTGTGTGACAATGGCTGTGATTAAACGGTCCGATGCACGTATGGCAGAATTGCGTGATGGTATACAAGGACTTATGAGTTCATTTGAGCGCGACTATCCGGACTTGGATTTCCAGATTACACGTGACCAGACAGAGTTGCTTGATTACTCAATAAACAATATGGTGCGTAACCTTTTGTTCGGTGCGCTGTTTGCATGTATCATAATCTTCTTCTTTATGCAGGATTTGCGCAGCCCGCTGCTGGTGGTCATTACCATTCCTACAGCATTGATTCTGTCATTCCTGTTCTTCTATGTTTTGCATATATCAATCAACATCATATCGCTGTCCGGTCTTGTGTTGGGCTTGGGTATGATGGTCGACAACTCCATAATCACCATTGACAACATCACTCAGCGTTGGTGTAAGGGTGAACTGCTTGAAGATGCCTGTGTGTATGGTACGCAAGAGGTGTTTACACCTATGCTTAGTTCGGTGCTTACCACATGTGCCATATTCATTCCGCTTATCTTTATGAGCGGTATAGCAGGTGCCTTGTTTTATGATGAGGCAATGGCTGTGACCATAACACTGCTGTCGGCCCTTATCATGTCTGTGCTGGTCATCCCGGTGTTCTATTACAGGTTTTATTGTAAGCAGCCTTGCTTTAGGCCCAACAAGTTTATTAGCAAGATCAGCGTGGGTAACATGACACGAGGCTATGACCGGATACTTGGCTGGTTTTTCCGTCGCAGAGGTGTGATGTGGGGTATTTTTGGCGCAGCCGTTCTGCTTATCGGTGTGTTGTTCATCAACCTTGACAAGCAGAAACTGCCGACTCTGTCGCACAGCGATACGCTGCTCAATATTGAGTGGAACGAGCGTATTCCCATTGAGGAGAACAACCGCCGTTGCGAGCAGATCATGGCGCAGTTCCCAGATATGGTGGAGCAATATACGGCAATGACGGGGGCGCAGCAGTTCGCGCTGTCTCATACCCGTGAGATGGGATTATCTGAAGCAACTGTCTATATCAAGGCTGGCGGAACGAAGGAAATTGATGAGATTGAATCAAGAGTAAATGATTACATTACTCAGAATTGGCCGATGGCTGTGCATGGTTGCCAGGTATCAGGAAACATTTTTGATATGTTGTTCTCTGACAAGGACGCACCGTTGGTAGCACGCATAAAGCGTACCGATGGCTCTACTCCGGAGCCCGATCAGCTTACTACGTTACTCTATTCGCTGCGTGAGGCGCTGCCGCAGGTTTACATCCCGCAGCCCGAGTGGAACGAGTACATTGAACTTATTACCGATCCGGAGCGTCTGGCTCTGTATGATGTCAGTTTCGGACAGGTGTTGAGTTACTTGCAGCATGCCATGAACGCAGGATCAGTACTGCGCATTTCCAAGGGTGATTTCTCAATGCCGGTTGTGATAGGTGTGGGTACAAAGGAGGCAAAGGATCTGATACAGGGCAGCTATATTGATACCTATGGCGGGCGTGTACCGCTTGAGATCCTGCTCAAGGAGACCCGTAACCGTGACCTCAAACAGATTGCCAGCGGTGTGGACGGAGAGTTCTATCCGCTTGAATTGAACCTTAAGGGACGCGAGGCACGTGAGGCAATGGAAAAGATACAGCAAGTGGTTCGCGAGGATGACCGTTTTGATGTGAGTTTTAGTGGTACATATTTTACCAACCGCGAGATGATTAAAGAGCTTTGCGGTGTGTTGGTAATCTCCATTCTACTTCTGTTCTTTATACTTGCAGCGCAGTTTGAGAGCCTGGTCCAGCCGTTTATTATACTGAGTGAGCTGATAATAGACATATTCGCTGTGTTGGGCATACTGTGGTTATTTGGAGAGAGCCTGAATCTTATGTCCATGATCGGTATGGTGGTTATGTGCGGTATCGTAATCAATGACTCCATCCTTAAGGTGGATACCATTAACCGATTGCGTGAGAAAGGTTACGGCCTTAAGCACGCCATTCTTGAAGCCGGCAGTCGCCGTCTCAAAGCTATAGTGATGACGTCACTTACTACAATACTGGCTATAGCTCCGTTCCTGGTTCGTGGTGACATGGGTAGTGACCTGCAATATCCGCTCTCATTGGCTCTTATCAGTGGAATGATAGCCGGTACCTTTGTAAGTGTATTCTTTGTACCTCTTGCATATTACGTAATTTACAAGCACACTGAGCGATGACAGATTCCCAAAAGAGAAAAGGTCACGCCTTTTCCATTATCCTTATAATGATTGTGCTGATGCTGGTAGGTGCCGCTTGCATCCCGTTCTTAAATGTGCAGTATAATCCATTGAAAGAGAATCTAAATCTGTATGTCTCATTTATAGGTAAAGGATCGGCGCGAGTTCTGGAAACCGAGGTTACATCGGTAATTGAAGGTGCGTTGAATACGGTGGAAGGCGTAAGTAGCATAAACGCTGAAACATATCAGGGTGGAGGAAATATCTCTCTTTATTTCAAGAAGGGCACCAATATGGAAACTACACGTTTTGATGTGTCCACACGGCTCCGTCAAATACGTTCAAAACTACCGGAAGGTACATATTTAGGTTTGAGTGGTTCAGTAGGTGGCGGAGGACGTGGCAGTGAGCAGATACTTCGTTATACGATGAATGCTGATATACCGGCCGTTGAGATAGTTAGATATGCCGAAGACCATCTGATAATACCGCTTTCAAGAATAGAGGGAGTGGAGAGCGTGAGTACATCGGGCGCAATGCTGTATGAGTGGGTGCTTACGTTTGATCCCAACTCATTACGTGCTGTGGGTATGGGACCAGGTAACCTTAGCGAAGCTCTGAACCGGTATTTCCAAAATAGTATTGTAGGTACTGAGGTGATGGAGGACCATCTGATGCTGGTTCGCCTTAAGAGTCGTGATTTAACAGGTGATCTGGAAAGAATTCCTATAGGAAAAGTTAATGGCCGAATGTATTATATGGGTGATTTTGCAACCGTACAATACCGTGAACAGATACCCTCCTCATATTACAGGATAAACGGTCTTAACACCATCAACTTATATGTTTCGGCCCTAGAAGGTATAAATACTATAGCTGTAACCGCTGCTGTTAAAGAGAAAATGGAGGAGTTGGAGGCTTCTCTACCGGAAAGCTATGCCATTAAACTCAATTATGATGCATCGGAGTATCTGAATAATGAGATCGAGAAGATATTCTTGCGTGCCGTGATTTCGTTGGCCATTTTGCTGTTGTTTGTGTTGGCGGTGAGCCGTAGTTTCAGATATCTGACGGTTATAGGTCTTACCATAATTGCTAACCTGTTGAGTGCGGTGATATTCTACAAGTTGTTTGGAGTTGATATTGAACTCTATTCAATGGCGGGTATAACGGTATCACTGGGTATTATAATAGATACGGCAATTGTAATCGCTGACCATTATACATACTATGGCAACCGTAAAGTTATGTTCTCAATCACCGGCGCTTTGTTGACCACTATTGCAGCAATGTTGCTGGTGTTCTTTCTTCCAGAGGGATCAAGAGCTAACCTTACTGATTTCATATGGGTGATAGTGATAAATCTTACCCTATCTATCCTGATTGCGTTCCTGTTTGTGCCGGCTCTGCTGGAGTATATGCCCCTTAAGAACAAAGGTGTCGTAAAGAATACGATGAAACGCAGGCGCCGTCTGGTACGACGCACAGCACGATATGTGCGTGTTACAACCTGGAGCCGCAGTCACAGATGGATATACATAGTGGTTATAATATGGTTTTTTGGTATTCCCATCCAGCTTTTGCCCGGTCAGGTACATCATAAGAAGTCTGAACAAGGTGAAGATAATACTAAAGGCGGTCTGGTGGGCCTCTACAACAGTACCATAGGAAGCAAGTGGTATCAGCGTAATAAGGCTTGGTTTGAGTATTCTTTAGGAGGAACATTGAACCTTTTTCAGAAACACTCTAAAGGCCGTATGTCATTAAACCGTGATGACGAACAGCATGAAATAGTTTTAAATGTTAATGCTGAGCTGGCCGAAGGTCAAACTGTACAGCAACTGAATGAGATTGTAAAGGAGATGGAGAACTGGCTGCAGCAGTATGAAGAGATAAGTGACTTCTACACTACTCTGTCGGGTACACGTGGATCTCTTGAGATACACTTCAAAGAACCATACCAGAAAACCCGTTTCCCCTTTGAACTCAAAGAACTTCTATGGGCTAAGGCGATGAGATTTGGAGGGGCGACGTGGTCTATCCCGAGTCTTGGCGAAAATGATGAGTTTTATAGCAACAGCGTATATCGGACAAGTTGGTCAAACAGCGTTGACCTGTATGGCTATAATTATGATCTTTTGTATCGCTACGCCGAAGAGTTTATAGATTCACTTAAACTGAATCGTCGTGTGAATGGGCAAGCCGGATTCAGTGGCGGTGGATGGAACTCATACGTGGCGAATGAGTTCTACATGGATTTGGATATGGGAAAGATAGTACGTCAGGGAACTGATTTAAACCGTTACCTGTCTTATCTGCGTGAACAGCTCTATGACAGTCGTGGCGGGCAAGGCGTATATGACGGACATCATATTACGCCGGTTAGATTGGTTTCATCAGAAAAGGATTATTATGACCTGTGGCATATACGTAATGATATGGTCGTGATAGATAGTATGAATACCCGTCTGAGTGACTTAGGTTCAATAACAAAACGCCGTACGGGACTCACTATTCAACGCAATAATCAGGAGTATAGAATAGCGGTTGGATATGAATTCATAGGTTCATGGGATTTGAGGTACAAGATGGAGAGTGATTTAATAAAACGGTTCAACGAACGGCTTCCGATGGGTTTCAGAGTGGGTAGCAACTATAATTTTGGATGGTGGAATGAGCAAAAACAAAAAACAGCTTTGATATTTGTTGTAGTGTTGGTCATTTTCATGATCTGCGCGTCGATGTTTGAGTCTTTCAAAGAACCGTTTGTTATAGTGCTACTCATCCCGGTCAGTTTTATGGGGCTGTTCATATCGTATCCCATATTCGGAGTGTCGTTCGGGCAGGGCGGATTTGCGGCTATGATTATGCTTTGCGGTATTACGGTCAATGCTGGTATTTACCTGACATCGGAGTACCGCACTATCGCTGCGGCAACCGGCCGAACTGGTCTTAAGACATACGTGAAGGCATATAACCGCAAGATAATACCTACCATGCTTACCATTATGAGTACCGTTCTGGGACTTATCCCGTTCCTTTTTGACGGTCGAGACAGCCAGTTCTGGTTCAGCTTTGCGGTGGGCGTTATGAGCGGCATGCTCTTCTCTGTTATCGCCATCGTCCTGATCATGCCGGTATTCTTTCCGCTTAAAAGAGCACACTAGTGACTGTCTACATTATGCCTTAAACTGTGCAGGCTGGTGGGCTAGTTTAAACAAAATAATTATTTAGTGTGATAGAGGCATAGGTAATGAATTTATTACCTATATTTGCAAAAATAAAAATCTAATTGCTATGCCAACTGTATTTATTATCATGGGATTCGTATTCAAGTTTTACTCCAATGAGCACAACCCTATTCATATCCACGTTGAGAGAGGTGGGGCTAATGCAAAGTTTACAATCTTTCCTGTTCGGCTAGTGGATAATCATGGGTTCAAGCCATCGGAGATAAAGATGATGGAATCCATTATTGAGGATAATCAGGAGGTTATAGCGCAACATTGGAACCGTTACTTTAATAAATTCAAGTAAGATGATAGAAATAGAAAGGATTTGGCTCACGGATGATGCTGTATGGATTCGCACCAAGAATGGTGACGAGGCCTGTGAGTATTACGCCGATTACCCGCGTTTAAGATTTGCTACGCCAGAACAAAGGGCCAACTATAAGGCCGATAAATTCGGAATTCACTGGCCCGACATTGACGAGGATCTCAGCTATGAGGGCTTTTTCTATCCCAAGAATCATACTGAACTCTATCGGTTGTTTATAGCTCATCCTGAGTTGAATGCATCGGCCGTAGCCAGACGTATGGGCATATCACAAAGTCTTTTTGCACAATATATAAGCGGAGCAAAGAAACCTTCAAAGGCCCGCTTGGAAGAAATCTACGCCACACTACGCGCTATCGGTCAAGAGCTGATTGCAATTCCATCTCTTTCATGATGTATTAACGTAAGTACAAGCGTATTGGGGCGAGCGAGTTGTCTTCGCCAACTCGCAGAAAATGCAACAGTTTTGCAGCGCGTAACTCTTGCTGTTTGTGGATATGAAAACTACTTTTGTCACAGATTCAATTCTGATGAAAGCGTCAAGAATCATATCCTTTGTGGTGTTGCTGTTGGTACAGACAGCCTCAGCCATCGTATCAGCTCAAAAGGCCGGTGATGTGATAACGGGTGTAATTGCTGATGATGAAGGCCCTTTAATGATGATCAATGTCACAGAGAGGGATTCGGCTGACAGAATAGTGGCACATACCATAACCGATATTGATGGTACATTCTCTTTTAAACTCGTTAATCCCAATGACAGAATCCTAATAACTCACGTAGGGTACCAGGTTGTCGATACTCTTATCGATAGGCTCCACTTTGATATCATGTTGAAGGAGGCTGACGAATTGCCTTCGGTATTGATTACTGCCGAAAGGTCAATGGAAACCGGACCTATGCCAATTCCTCGGCCAGTTGCATGGCAGAAAATAACCGGTTATATATCTGATAAGACAGGACCTTTGGAACTGGCCAATGTTGAAGAAGTAGATGAAAATGACCAAATAGTAGCACAAAGCGTCACAGATAAACGGGGATACTTCTCATTCACACTGATGGATCCTGACCATCACATTAGGGTATCTTGCAATGGTTTTGAGACAGTTGAATACCCCATAGACAGGAAATACTTTGACATCATGCTCAAAAAGCAGAATGAAGCATCACAAGAGAATGTTGACGCTGAATCTAAAGTGACTAAAAAATAGGACAATCATTTCCTTGTATAATGATTCTTACTTGCTTTTATATCAAGAATAGCCACCATTTCGGCTGGTGTTACCACTTTGCTGATTTTGGGAAAGTGTTTGATGTTTCCTGTTACAAGATAGGAATCATCGACGGCCATTGATACTTCAAAGAATATAATGTCTTTGGGGTCAGGGAACTCAAAACCATTGGCCTGGACTCTACTTACGTTAAGGCCATTGTTTACGAAAACATCAAGGGCTTTTTCTATAAAGTTACTGGTAAAAGGAAACTTGTCGCGTGAAAGGACTTCACGGTATTCGTTCAGGATTTCATCGCTAAACAAGGGAACAATCTTTTCTTCAATTATTGCTTGGAATATCAATAGAGGATTAGATTGTTTTTCGGAGGTTAGAAGTGCTGATACTAGTACATTTGTGTCAATCACAGCGTATATTTTATTTTCCATGTCTTACTTCACTGATTATCTCGTTTATTTCATCCAACGTCAAATCCTGTATTCCGGCCTCTTTGGCCTGTTCTCTTAACTTCATGAAAGCGTTCCAAGCTTTCTCGTTTCGTTCCTGTTTGGTAGGAGCCTTGATCTCAAACGGAATCCGACGCTCGCGTACCACAGTTCTCATGAACACGGTAATAGCAGCGGTATTGCTGAACCCGAATTCATCGCAAAGGGAATCAAAACTCCTTTTTAGGGTTTCGTCCACTCTGATGGAAATTGTTGCCTGTGACATAACTAATAACTTTGATTTGTAATGCAAAGTTAGTATATATTGCTGATGTTATGCCCGAATATTGCATTATTTTTGCGATTTATTGTATTGGGGCGAGCGAGTTCTCGAGCGAAGAGCGGTCCCGGAGGGCCGCCAAGCGTAATGAAATGGAGCGCATTTGACGGAGTCAAATTAAAACAAGGTCCCGGGTACGACAAGAGGGAGGCGTTAACCTCCCTCTTGTTCGTACCCAGAGCCGGGGTCGAACCGGCACGGGTTGCCCCACTGGTGTTTGAGACCAGCGCGTCTACCGATTCCGCCATCTGGGCTTGGTATCAAAACCGCCGCGAAGGTACAACAATTTGGTGAAACATAGGGGAAAGGCACTGTTTTTTTTGATTGACTGTGTTTTTAGCCTTGAAAAGCTTGATTGTTTCAGAATAAGCAATATCTTCGTAACCGACTATAAAAGGTACTATGTTAGGATCAGATAATTTCTGCGTTGTCTTGGCTGGCGGTTTCGGCACCAGACTTTGGCCTTTGAGCCGCAAGGGTATGCCCAAGCAGTTCCTTGATTTCAATAACAACGGCCGCACGTTGCTTAAGGAGACTGTTGAAAGAATGAGACGGATTTTCCCCGAGGAGAACATTATAGTTTCCACAAATCTGGATTTTTATGAGGATGTGTGCAACCAGCTGCCGGATTTGAATCCCAAGCAGGTGCTGCGCGAGCCGGTCATGAAGGGTACTGCGCCCAGCATCACGCTGGCATCGTACCATATCCGTGATATCAACCCCAACGCAAACATGCTGGTGGTGCCATCGGACCTTGTGATCAAGGAAGAGGCTCCTTATATCGATGTGATTGAGCGGGGCATGTCTTTTGTGGCCGATAACAACTGCATTCTGACGGTTGGTATCAAGCCTACACGCCCCGAGACACGTTTCGGCTACATCCAGATTGATGAGAAGCGTGCCGATGGCATTTACAGCGTGCGTACGTTTACCGAGAAACCCGAGGAGTCTTTCGCCAAGGTGTTTGTGGACAGCGGTGAGTTCTACTGGAACTCGGGTATCCTGATGTGGAACGTGAATTCTTTCATTGAGATTGCCAAGACTTATCTGCCGGACATGATTTCGCAGTTCAATCGTATTTACGATACCAAGCATAACCGTGATGAGCGCCGCAGCCTGCTTTATTCGGTCTATGAGGCATTCCCCCATATCTCTATTGATTACGGTATTCTTGAAAAGACCGATAAGGTTTGCATGGCCATAGGTGATTTCAGCTGGAATGATATTGAGAGCTGGGATTTGCTCTATGATTATTGCGCCAAGGACGGTAACGGCAATGTGCTGGGTATGTATAACTATCAGGTTTACAACTGCAACAACAGCATGTTCCTGTGCAACAAGGAGAAAAAGCTGGTGGTGATTGATGACCTGAGCGAGTTTCTGGTGGTTGATACTGATGATGTGCTGGTTATTTGCCGCCGTAACAACGAGACGGACTTTAAGAAATACATAAACGACGCCATGCTCAAGTATGGCGAAAAGTACTCTTAAATGAGTAGGAACAAGGTAAAGTTACCGGGGCTCTTGGCTTTGAGCCCCATTATTGTTTTTCTGGTAGTTTATCTGGTGTCATCGCTTCTGGCGGGTGACTTTTACAGGGTGCCGGTTTCATCGGCATTCCTGGTGGCATCGGTCTATGCGGTGGCTATCACTCCGGGTGAGCTCAGCAGGCGCATCAACGTGTTCTCGGAGAGTGCCGGGCACTGGAATATCATGCTTATGGTGTGGATTTTCATGCTGGCGGGCGCCTTTGCGGGATCGGCCAAGGAGATTGGCTCCATTGAGGCTACGGTAAACTTTACGCTCCATATTATCCCGAGCCATTTTCTGCTTGCGGGGCTGTTCCTTACGGCATGTTTTGTCTCGCTGGCCATAGGTACCAGTGTGGGTACGATCGTGGCTTTGGTCCCCATAGCCTGCGGTATAGCCGAGGAGACGGGAATGAGCCAGGCTATGATGGCTGCTCTGGTTGTGGGCGGATCGTTTTTTGGCGATAACCTTTCGTTCATATCCGATACTACCATCGCGGCTACACGTGCCGTGGGCTGTGCCATGCACGAGAAATTCAAGGCCAATTTCATGATTGTGCTGCCGGCAGTGATTGTTGTTGCGGGTTATTATGTTTTCAAGGGTTTGAGCATAAATTCCGTGTCCGATGTCCATCCTATCGAGTGGCTTAAACTGTTGCCTTACCTGTCTGTCATTGTGCTGGCACTCTGTGGTATTGACGTGACTCTGGTGCTTGTGATAGGTTTGCTGCTGAATGCCGTCGTGGGATTCGGCACAGATTCACTTGACTGGTTCGGGTTCCTGGGTTCCATGGGTCAGGGCATTGCCGGTATGGGTGATCTTATCATCGTGACTCTGCTGGCCGGCGGAATGTTGGGCATAATTCGCTACAATGGCGGTTTGGATTATATAATGCGCAGTGTGGTCAAGAGGGCGCATGGCCGCCGTGGGGCCGAATTCAGCATCGGCCTGCTTACGGTTCTGGCCAACCTTTGTACGGCAAACAACACCATTGCAATCATTACCGTTGGCGGTATTGTGAATGACATTTCGGAGAAGTTTGACATACCCAAACGCCGGGCCGCTAGCCTGATGGATGTCTTTAGCTGCTTTGTACAGGGCATAATACCCTACGGCGCCCAGTTGCTCATGGCTGCCGGTCTGGCGGGTCTTGCCACCACGCAGATAATTCCCTATCTCTACTACCCGTTCGCCGTAGGCATCTGCGTCGTGATCTCGATTGTGATAAGCAGAAAAAAATGACGAGAGGTTGTTTTTTTTGGCCGCAGATGTTGGATATATCAAAAAAGGCGGTAAATTTGCACCGCGTTTGAGAGCAGTGCTCCAAATGTGGCAAAAAAAGCTTCTTTAGCTCAGTTGGTTAGAGCATCTGACTGTTAATCAGGGGGTCCTAGGTTCAAGTCCTAGAAGGAGCGCACTAAAAATCAAAGAGTTACGAGCTATTTCGTGACTCTTTTTGTTTTTGGCATTTAATTGTATATCTTCGCAGAAACGAACCACAATTACTATGAAGAGATTTCTTAAGGGCGTTGCCCTTCTTGCTATAATGGGTCTGGTGTCGGTCAGAGTTAATGCGCAGAAGACCGAGGACCACAATTTTGAGATTGCCAAGAACCTGGAGGTTTTCCATGAGATAGTCAGCGAGCTGGACCGCTATTATGTGGATACCATAAATCCCACCAAGACCATAGAAACCGGAATTCAGGCGATGCTTCGCGGTATAGACCCATACACGGAGTATTATCCCGAAAATGATATGAATGACCTTAAGATGATTACCACCGGAAAATATGCAGGAATAGGTGCGGTGATACGTCAGTATACGGGTCGTGATTATATCTATATTGATGAGCCTTATGAGGGTATGCCGGCCGCACGTTACGGACTCAAGGCCGGTGACGAGATTCTGAGTATCAACGGTGAGAGCATGAAGGGTAAGGCATCGGCCTATGTGAGTGACCACCTGCGCGGTGAGGCTGACTCAAAGCTTACCGTTACGGTACGTCGTCCCGGGGTTGCGGACTCGCTGGATATAGATATCATACGTAGCGTGATTGCACTGCCGGCTGTACCTTATTACGGTATGTATAAGGGTTACGGCTATATCCTGCTGGAGCAGTTTACCGAGAAATGCTCACGTAGCGTGATGCAGGCAGTGGTGGAGCTTAAGGAGCAGGGTGCCAAGGGTATCATACTGGATTTGCGCGGTAACGGTGGCGGCCTGCTGAATGAGGCGGTTGAGATTGTGGGACTGTTTGTACCCAAGGGCACCAAGCTGGTTGAGACCCGCGGCAAGGTTCCTCAGGCTGCGTCGACGTATGTCACTCAGCGCAATCCTATAGACGAGAATATTCCGCTGGTGGTTATGACCGATGACCAGTCGGCATCGGCATCAGAGATCGTGGCGGGCAGTCTTCAGGATCTGGACCGTGCGGTGATTGTGGGAACACGCACGTTTGGAAAGGGTCTGGTCCAGACTACACGTATGCTGCCGTTCAACGGTACGCTTAAGGTTACCACCGCCAAGTACTATATCCCCAGTGGCCGATGCATCCAGGAGATAGACTACTCAAAACGTAATGACAAGGGACAGGCTCAGCATATTCCGGACAGTCTGACAAAGGTGTTCTATACTGCTGCAGGGCGGCCGGTGCGTGACGGAGGCGGAATACGTCCCGACGTGGCGTGCAAGCCTGACACCATGCCCGATATCCTTTATTATATATCACAGAACGTGGTGTTGTTTGACTTTGTCAATGACTGGTGCACACGTCATGAGACGATTGCTCCTGCCGATAAGTTTACCCTGTCCGATGAGGATTACAATGCATTCAAGGAGTTTGTGTGCAACAGTGATTTCAAGTATGAGAGTAACAGCGGCAAGGCATTGGAGTCTCTTAAAAAGATTGCACAGCGAGAGGGGTTGGCCGATAAGGCGCAGGAGGAGTTCAAGTCACTTGAGAGTAAGTTGCAGTATGACCTGAGGAATGACCTGGATGTGTTCCGCAGTGATCTGGAACGGGTTATTGCAATGGAGATTGTAATGCGCTATTATTATCAGCGCGGAATGGTGATGTTGAACATGAAATCAGATAAGTTCCTGGATGAGGCTGTACGTCTTATTGGCGACAGTAAGCGTTATAACGCTATCCTGTCAGGGCCCAAATGATTATAATGTGAATGACAGGTAGAGGAACAGCACTACTATCAGCAGCACAAGCACTATCATCAGCAGTGAGCCCAGAAGGAAGTTGTTGTTGGATCTGATGGATCTTCTTCTCATGACTTCTGAATTTTGTACAAAGCTACCCGTTTTTCTTGTAGAAGTCACATAAAATTCCGAAAATTGCAACACTAATCAATATAGCTAACATAATTATGAAGAAATCAGGAATCATTCTATTGGCAGCGTTGATGCTGGCTCCGTTTAAGGTACTGGCTCAGCCGGATCCCAATTTTCACATTTACATTTGCATAGGTCAGTCAAACATGGAGGGCAACCCGCGTCCTGAGCAGAAGGATAAGGAGAATGTAAGCCCCCGTTTTGTTACTATGAACGCTGTTGATTTCCCCGACAGCAAGATGGGCGAGTGGCGTACTGCAGTTCCGCCGTTGGCACGTCCCAACACAGGTCTTACACCTGCCGATTATTTTGGCCGTACCATGGTTCAGAATATGCCCGAGGATGTAAAGATTGGTGTGGTTATGGTTGCCGTAGCCGGTTGCTCAATTGACCTTTTTGATAAGGACAAATGTGAGGAGTATATGCCCAAGCAGGCCGGCTGGATGCAGAATATCTGCAAGGAGTACGGCGGTAATCCCTATAACCGTCTGATTGAGCTCTGCAAGAAGGCTCAGCAGGATGGTGTAATCAAGGGTATCCTGCTGCATCAGGGTGAGACCAACACCAATGACCCGCAGTGGCCGGCCAACGTAAAGAAGGTTTATGACGATATCCTTGCAGACCTGGGTCTGGAGGCTGGTTCAATTCCTCTGCTTGCCGGCGAGGTGGTTCCGGCCGATCAGCGTGGCCAGTGCGCCGCTCACAATGAGGTGATGGCTAAGCTGCCCGAGACTCTGCCGCAGGCTCTGGTTGTTCCCGCATACGGCTGTGAGGCCGGTCGTGACCATCTGCACTTTAACGTGAAGGGTTCACGTGAGCTGGGTCGCCGTTATGCCGCCCGCATGCTCGGATACTTAGGTTACTAATAAGGTTTCCATCCAGAGCAAAAATAAAGGTGTCCCAAGGGGCGCCTTTATTTTTGACCGGCCTGGAAGGCCGGCAGAGCGAAGTGAAACGGAGCGTGTTTTCGAAAGAAAACTAAAAAAACTTGCATATGCGAAGCATATTCTCTATCTTTGCACCCGATAAGATGATGTGTGGAGAGGCCCTGAGGCCTCTTTTTTGTTGCCATACGTTTCTTATCGGCAATAAGTATTACTTAATATATGATTGACAAACAACAAGTTATCAGTATTGCTGAGAAATGGCTCAACACCAAGGAGGGCTATTTTCTTGTGGATGTAGACGTTACCCCCGACAACCGTATCGTGGTTGAGATTGACCAGGCAGAGGGCGTGTGGATTGATGATTGTGTGGACCTGAGCCGTTTCATTGAGTCTTCTTTGGACCGTGATGTCGAGGATTATGAGCTGGAGGTTGGATCGGCCGGAATAGGTCAGCCGTTCAAAGTGCTGCAGCAGTATATCAATCATATAGGCCAGGAGGTCGAGGTGCTGCCCAAGAGCGGTGCCAAGATCAAGGGCATACTGACACAGGCCGATGATAAGGGCTTTGCAATCAAGACCACCCGTAAGGAGAAGGTTGAGGGCTCAAAGCGCCCCAAGACCGTAGAGGTGGAGATGCCTTTCGGCCACGATGAAGTGAAATATGTAAAATACGTAATAAGTTTAAAGTAAAATGGCTACTAAGAAAGAAGAGGCGATCTCATTGATCGATACCTTTCAGGAGTTCAAGGAACTGAAAAACATTGACCGCATGACGCTGGTCTCAGTCCTTGAGGAGAGTTTTCGCAGTGTTATCTCCAAGATGTTTGGAACCGATGAGAACTACTCGGTGATCGTTAACCCGGATAAGGGCGACTGCGAGATCCAGCGTTCACGTATCGTGGTTGAAGACAAGGATCTGGAGGATTCAAACACTCAGATTTCACTCACAGAGGCCCGTCAGATTGACGAGGACTTTGAGGTAGGCGAGGAAGTATCAGAGCAGGTTGATTTCTCAAAGTTCGGCCGCAGGGCCATCCTTAACCTGCGTCAGACTCTGGCTTCAAAGATTCTGGAGCTTGAGAAGGACAGCCTCTACAACAAGTATGTTGAGAAGATCGGTACCATCGTTACCGGTGAGGTTTATCAGATCTGGAAGAAGGAGATACTGCTTCTGGACGAGGAGGGTAATGAGCTGCTGCTGGCCAAGACTGACCAGATTCCCAGCGATTTCTTCCGTAAGGGTGAGACCGTACGCGCCGTGGTTGACCGCGTTGACAACGTGAACAACCCCAAGATCATGCTGAGCCGTACATCGCCTGTGTTCCTGCAGCGTCTGCTGGAGCAGGAGGTTCCCGAGATTGCCGACGGTCTGATTACCATCAAGAAGATTGTACGCATTCCGGGCGAGCGCGCCAAGATTGCCGTTGAGTCTTATGATGACCGTATCGATCCCGTAGGCGCCTGCGTAGGTGTAAAGGGTTCACGTATTCACGGAATTGTACGCGAGCTGCGTAACGAGAACATCGATGTAATCAACTATACAACCAACATAGAGCTCTTTATCAAGCGTGCCTTGAGCCCCGCCAAGATATCGGAACTCAATCTGGATACCGAGGCCCGTCGTGCCGAGGTTTACCTCAAGCAGGATCAGGTATCGCTTGCTATCGGTAAGAGCGGTCTGAACATCAAGCTGGCCAGCATGCTGACCGAGTATACCATCGATGTATACCGTGAGCTTGAGCAGGAGCAGTCCGAGGAGGATATCTATCTGGATGATTTCCGTGGCGATATCGAGGATTGGGTTGTCGATGCACTGCACGATGCCGGATTTGAGACTGCCAAGGCTGTGCTGCGTGCCGACCGCGAGATCCTGACCGAGTCAGTTGACCTTGAGGAGGAGCAGGTTGACGAGATACTGGATATCCTGGCACGTGAGTTTGCCGATGAGGAGGAGTTCCAGAAGTTTATTAAGAAGTAAAAAACAATCGGGGCAATGCCCTTGAGTAGAAAGTATTTTTATAGATGGCGATAAGAATAAGTAAAGCAACAAGAGAGTTGAATGTGGGAGTTTCGACCCTGGTCGATTTCCTGCACAAGAAGGGTTTTGCCGATATAACCGAAGACCTGAACCAGAAGCTCACCGACGAGCAGTATAACCTGCTTGTGGCTGAGTACAGTCAGGACAAGTCTATACGTGAGGAGGCTACCAAGTTCCTTCAGGACCGTATGAGCCGTAAGGCTGTGCCCGAGGAGCCGGTACAGGAGGAGAAGCCTGTAAAGCCTGCACGTAAGGAGCCGGAGATGATAGAGACTGTCATCCCCGAGGAGCCGGTCATAAAATTCAAGACAGTAGGTAAGATAAACCTTGAGACCCCCAAGGCTGAGCCTAAGGAGGAGCCCAAGGCTGAGCCTGCTCCCAAGAAGGAGCCTGTCAAGCGTGTGGCAGAGCCGGTAGAGCCCAAGAAGGAAGCTCCCAAACCTGTGGCACCCGTAAAGGAGGAGCCGGTGGTTAAGGAGGAGCCCAAAGCTGAGCCCAAGAAGCCGGTTGCCGCTCCCAAGGCAGAGCCTCTGCAGTCTGAACCGGAGGTTGAGGCAGCTCCTGTTGAGGAGCCCGAACCTGTGGTTGAGCCTGAAAATGAAGCAGTTTCTCAGGAGGTGTTCAAACTCTCTGCTCCCCAGAACGGTGGTCTTAACATCAAGACCGTGGGAAAGATTGACCTGACAGCCATCAATCAGTCAACCCGTCCCAAGAAGAAGTCCAAGGAGGAGAAGAAGAAGGAACGCGAGGCCAAGGAGCAGCAGCGTATGCAGCAGCGCCAGCAGTTCAAGGAGTCTCTTATGAAGGAGATCAAACCCGAAGAGAAGTCACAGGGTGGTGATGCACCGCGTAAGAAGAACCGTGTACGTATAGGCGGTGAGAAAGTTGACCTGTCAAAGGCTGACAGCTACGGCCAGTCACAGAATGAGAGCCGTGGCAAGGATGCCCAGAAGGGCGGTGGCCGCAACAACAAGGATCATCGTTTCAATAAGGCCGATAAGGCTGAGTTCTCAAACGAGGATGTAAACCGTCAGATCCGCGATACTTTCTCATCATTCCAGAAGGGTAAGACCAAGTCTTCAAAGTATCGTAAGGATAAGCGTGAGCAGGTTCAGCAGCGTCAGATGGAGGCTCTTGAGCAGGAGATGGCCGAGAGCAAGGTATTGAAACTGACTGAGTTCGTGACAGCCAATGAGCTGGCTACCATGATGAACATTCCAGTTACTCAGGTTATTGCAACCTGTATGAACGTGGGTGTGATGGTTTCAATCAACCAGCGTCTGGATGCCGAGACAATCAATATCGTGGCCGATGAATACGGCTTCACGACTGATTTTGTAAGCGCTGAGGTTGCCCAGCAGATAACCGAGGAGGCCGACAAGGAGGAGGATCTGGTACCGCGCGCACCTATCGTAACCGTGATGGGTCACGTTGACCATGGTAAGACCTCTCTGCTTGACTATATCCGCAAGTCAAACGTGATTGCCGGTGAGGCCGGTGGTATCACACAGCACATAGGTGCCTATAACGTGAAGCTGGAGGACGGACGTCACATCACGTTCCTTGATACTCCGGGTCATGAGGCATTTACCGCTATGCGTGCCCGCGGTGCTCAGGTGACCGATATCGCAATCATCATAGTTGCTGCCGATGACAACGTGATGCCCCAGACCAAGGAGGCTATCGCACATGCCACCGCAGCAGGCGTACCTATCGTATTCGCAATCAACAAGGTTGATAAACCCGCAGCCGATCCTGAGCGTATCAAGCAGGAGCTGGCACAGATGAACTTCCTGGTCGAGGACTGGGGAGGTAAGTACCAGAGTCAGGATATTTCGGCCAAGAAGGGTATCGGTGTAAACGAGCTTATGGAGAAGGTGCTGCTGGAGGCCGAGATGCTCGACCTGAAGGCTAACCCCAACCGTAAGGCTACAGGTACCATCATTGAGTCTTCACTGGACAAGGGCCGCGGATATGTGGCTACCGTGCTGGTATCGAACGGTACCCTTAAGATGGGTGATATCGTGATTGCCGGAACATCATGGGGTAAGGTGAAGGCTATGTTCAACGAGCGTAACCAGAAGCTCAAATCGGCCGCTCCCGCAGAGCCTGTGTTGATTCTGGGTCTGAACGGTGCTCCTCAGGCCGGTGTAAGCTTCCACGTGGTGGACAGCGAGCGTGAGGCCCGTGAGATTACCGGTAAGCGTGAGCAGCTGCAGCGTGAGCAGGGTGTGCGTACCGCACAGACTCTTACACTGGATGAGCTGGGCCGCCGTATCAAGATGGGCGATTTCCACGAGCTCAACCTTATCGTGAAGGCCGATGTGGACGGATCTGTCGAGGCTTTGAGCGATTCACTCATCAAGCTTTCTACACCGAACGTTCAGGTCAATGTCATCCACAAGGCTGTGGGTGCCATCTCTGAGAGTGATGTCAGCCTGGCTGCCGCATCGAACGCCATCATCATTGGTTTTGATGTGCGTCCGTCGGGTGCCGCCAAGCGTCTGGCTGAGCAGAATGATGTTGACATACGTATCTACTCAATCATATATGATGCCATTGACGAGGTCAAGTCAGCTATGGAAGGCCTGCTTGCACCCAAGGTCAAGGAGGAGGTTACATCTACCGTCGAGGTTATGGAGGTGTTCCATATATCAAAGGTGGGTATGGTAGCCGGTTGCCGTGTACGTGAGGGTAAGGTTTCACGTAACGACAAGGCTCGCGTGATCCGTGACGGTATAGTTATCCACACCGGTGACATTCAGGCCCTGAAGCGTTTCAAGGATGACGTCAAGGAGGTTCAGGCCGGTATGGAGTGCGGTATGAGCCTGGTATCATACAATGACATCAAGGAGGGTGATATCATCGAGACATTCACTCAGATTGAGGTTAAACAGACTCTTTAATCAGATAGATTATGGTTTTGGATTGGATTATCATTGCAGTCATGCTGGTAGGTCTGATAGGTGGCATCATAAAGGGTGTCATCCAGCAGATTTTCAGCTTGGGAGGTCTTGTGTTGGGTATCATATTGGGTACATTGCTTTATGAGCCGTTTGCAGGTCTGCTGCTGAACATATTCCGCATGTCGGACCAGACTGCCAGGATTGTGGCTTTCGTGATAATTCTTCTTGTGGTACCCTTGGTGTGCGGATTGCTTGGAAAGGCTCTTTCCAAGCTGGTTCATGCGGCCAACCTGGGTTTCATTGACAGGGTTCTGGGTGCTGTTTTCGGACTCTTCAAGGTGGTGCTCATCATGGGACTGGTCATAATGGTTCTGGACATGACGGGCATATCGGACAAGATTGTCAAGAAAGAGGAGAAGAAACAGTCACAGCTTTATGTGCCGGTGAGCAATTTCTCCGGTTTCTGCCTGCAGTGGACCTGGAACAAGGTTAAGAAGAACGCCCAGGACTTGATTCCTGACTATAAGAAAGAAGAAAACAAAGACAAGAAAGACCAACAAAAGGTTTGACAAGTTGAATACCGAGACACAGGACAACAGTCTGATAAGGGAGATCAGTGCCGAGAAGTACAGGTACGGTTTCACTACCGATGTCCACACCGATATAATTGACCGCGGTCTGACCGAGGATACCGTAAGGCTCATCTCAGAGCGCAAGGGCGAACCGGAGTGGATGCTGGAGTTCCGTCTAAAGGCGTACCGTCATTGGCTTACCATGGAAATGCCGCATTGGGCGCATCTGGATATCCCTGAGATAGATTATCAGAACATATCATACTACGCTGACCCCACAGCAAAGAAGAAAGAGGGTCCCAAGAACCTGGACGAGATTGATCCGCAGGTTATGAAGACTTTCGATAAGCTGGGCATACCACTTGAGGAGCGTCTGGCTCTGAGCGGTGGCGTGGCCGTTGATGCGGTGATGGACTCCGTATCGGTCAAGACCACATTCAAGCAGACTCTGGCCGAGAAGGGTATCATATTCTGCTCGATGGGTGAGGCCGTAAAGAACCATCCTGACCTGATAAAGCAGTATCTGGGCAGCGTGGTGAACTACCGTGACAACTTCTTTGCCGCCCTGAACAGCGCGGTGTTCAGTGACGGTTCGTTCGTATACATACCCAAGGGCGTGCGCTGCCCCATGGAGCTCTCCACATACTTCCGCATCAACGCCGCCGGTACCGGTCAGTTTGAACGTACCCTGATTGTGGCCGATGATGACAGCTACGTATCCTATCTGGAGGGTTGTACCGCTCCTATGCGTGATGAGAACCAGCTGCATGCCGCTATCGTTGAGATTGTGGTGCTGGACCGCGCCGAGGTCAAGTACAGCACGGTGCAGAACTGGTATCCGGGCGATGAGAACGGACGTGGCGGCGTGTACAACTTTGTGACCAAACGCGGTCTTGTAAAGGGTGTTGACGCCAAGCTCTCCTGGACGCAGGTGGAGACCGGATCGGCCATAACCTGGAAGTATCCCAGCTGTGTGCTGCAGGGTGACGGATCGCAGGGTGAGTTCTACTCGGTGGCCCTGACCAATAACTGGCAGCAGGCCGATACCGGTACCAAGATGATACATCTGGGACGTAACACCAAGAGTACGGTTATCAGTAAGGGTATATCGGCCGGACACAGCCAGAACTCTTACAGAGGCCTGATTAAGGTGGGTCCTCATGCCGACGGTGCCCGCAACTACAGCCAGTGTGACTCGCTGCTGTTGGGAAGCGAGTGCGGTGCACATACGTTCCCCTATATGGATGTAAAGAACGAGACTGCTATTGTGGAGCATGAGGCTACCACATCCAAGATATCCGAAGACCAGCTTTTTTACTGCAATCAGCGCGGTATTCCAATGGAGCAGGCCATCGGACTTATAGTAAACGGTTACGCAAAGGAGGTGCTGAACAAACTGCCTATGGAGTTTGCAGTCGAGGCTCAGCGTCTGCTTTCTGTTTCACTTGAAAATACAGTAGGATAAGATGATGCTTAAGATAGAAAACCTTCATGCCGGAATAGACGGCAAAGAGATACTGAAAGGCATTAACCTTGAGGTGAATGCCGGTGAGGTGCATGCTATCATGGGTCCTAACGGATCGGGCAAGAGTACCATGAGCAATGTGCTTGTGGGCCATCCCAAATATGAGGTATATGAGGGATCGGTTACGTTCAAGGGTCATAACCTGCTTGAGATGCCGGCCGAAGACCGCAGCCACGAGGGTCTGTTCATGTCATTCCAGTATCCGGTGGAGATACCGGGTGTGAGCATGACCAACTTTATGCGCACCGCCATCAACGAGAAACGTAAGTATCAGGGTCTGCAGCCTATGGCACCTACAGACTTCTTGAAACTCATCAAGGAGAAGCGTGACCTTGTCAAACTTGACTCAAAGTTCATGAACCGCTCCGTCAACGAGGGTTTCAGCGGTGGTGAGAAGAAACGTAACGAGATATTCCAGATGGCTATGCTTGAGCCGTCACTGAGCATACTTGACGAGACTGATTCCGGTCTGGACATTGACGCCCTGCGTATTGTGGCCGACGGTGTCAACCGACTCAAGAGTCCCGAGACATCAGTTATCGTGATTACGCACTATCAGCGTCTGCTGGATTATATAAAGCCTGATATAGTACATGTGCTCTATCAGGGACGCATCATCAAGACTGCAGGTCCTGAACTGGCTCTGGAACTTGAGGAGCGTGGTTATGATTGGGTAATAAAGGAGTTTGAGGATTCCCAAAAATGAAGTCAGCGCAGAACTACATAGAGCTTTTCAATGACAACAGGGCATTGGTTGACCGTGGGTCGGCCGGTGTAATGAACGCTCTGCGTGATCAGGCTCTCAAGAGTCTTGAGCGGTACGGTCTGCCTCATAACGGACTCGAGGAGTACCTGCATACTGACGTCTCCAAGTGGTTTGAGCCCGACTGGGGCATGAACCTGGCCCGTCTGGATATGCCGGTTGACTTTGCCCAGGCATTCAAGTGCAGCGTACCCAACCTGAGTACCCAACTCTATTTCCTGGCAAACGATACTTTTGCAAGTTCAGATACCGCATCAAAGAATCTGTTGCCCGACGGTGTGATCATAGGCAGTCTCAAGGAGGCCGCCGTACAGCATCCCGAACTGGTTGCCGGATTCTACGGAAAGCTGGCCGATATGGAGAAGCCGGGAATTGCGGCATTCAACTCGCTGTTTGCCCAGGATGGTTTCATACTTTATGTTCCGGATGGCGTAGTGATTGAAAAACCGTTGCAGCTTATAACACTTTTGAGTTCCAAGGTGGACCTTATGGTCAACCGCAGGATTCTGGTGGTTCTGGGACGCGACGCACAGGCAAAACTGCTGCTTTGTGACCACGCTCTCGCTGCGAATCAATACCTGACAACTCAGGTGGTAGAGATATTCGCAGGTTCCGGCTCCACATTCGAGCTTTATGACCTGGAGGAGACTCATTACGCAAACCGCCGTACATCAGAACTTTACGTTAATCAGGAGGCCAACAGCAACGTCGAGATTGACTATGTTACACTGCATAACGGCCAGACCCGTAATACTGTTTTCTCAACTTTTGCAGGTCGTGGCTCAAACCTCTCGCTTAACGGAATTGCCACCATTGACAAGGAGCAACACGTTGATAATATGACGTTTGTGGATCATCGGGTATCGGACTGTACAAGCAATGAGCTGTTCAAATACGTTTTGGACGATAGCGCGAGCGGGGCATTCGCAGGAAAGGTTTTGGTGCGTCATGGTGCGCAGCATACTGAATCACAGCAGACTAACCGCAATATATGTCTTACTCGCCAGGCCCGTATGTTTACCCAGCCCCAGCTTGAGATTTATGCCGATGACGTAAAGTGCTCGCATGGTGCAACGGTGGGTCAGCTTGACGAGAACGCCATGTTTTATATGCGTCAGCGTGGTATTCCGGAGGATGAGGCGCGTATGATGCTTATGCAGGCTTTTGTGGGTGAGGTGATAGGACATGTGTCTCTTGAACCGCTTCGTGACCGATTGAACAGACTGGTCGAAAAACGTTTCCGCGGTGAGCTTTCGCAGTGCGAGGGATGCCGTGCATGCAGATAAGTATATGATTGATGTAGAACGCATACGTAAGGATTTCCCCATTTTGGGTCGTGAGGTGTACGGTAAGCCTCTGGTTTATCTGGACAATGCCGCCACTACCCAGAAGCCTCAGTGTGTCATTGATGCAATCAGTGAGGCTTACTGTAACGAGAATGCCAATGTTCATCGTGGCATCCATTTCCTGTCCCAGCAGGCTACTGACATGATGGAGGCTGCTCGCGAGAAGGTACGTCAGTTCATAGGTGCCGGCAGCACTGAAGAGATAATCTTTACGCGTGGAACTACTGAGAGCATCAATCTGCTGGCAAGCTCATTTGCACAGGCTTTCCTGAAAGAGGGAGATGAGGTGGTTATATCGGGGATGGAGCATCACAGCAATATCGTTCCCTGGCAGATCCAGGCCCAGAGATACGGTTTCAAGCTCAAGGCAATACCTGTTACGGACTCCGGAGAGCTTGATTTGGATGCTTATCGGACCCTTTTGACTTCAAGGACAAGACTTGTCAGTATTACGCATGTATCCAATGTGTTGGGTACCGTGAATCCTGTTCAGGACATAATCAGCGAGGCCCATTCGCACGGAATTCCCGTAGCGATTGACGGAGCGCAGTCTGTCCCTCACATCAAGGTGAACGTTCAGCAGCTGGGAGCAGATTTTTATGCTTTCAGCGGCCATAAGATTTACGGTCCTACCGGTATAGGTGTCCTTTATGGCCGTAAGGAGTTGCTCGACAAGATGCCTCCCTATCAGGGCGGCGGTGAGATGATAAAGCGTGTCACTCTGGAAAAGACAACATATAACGAACTTCCTTACAAGTTCGAAGCCGGTACGCCTGATTATATAGGTTCTATCGCATTGGCTTCGGCACTCGACTATGTGGACGGTATCGGTATGGCCAATATCGCACAATATGAGTCTGAACTCTGTAATTACGCCATCGAGAGGCTTACTGCTATTCCCGATATGCGGATTATAGGAAATGCTCCTGAGCGCAGTGCCGTGATATCTTTCCTTGTGGGAAATATCCATCCGTCAGATATGGGTACGCTCCTGGATCGTCTGGGTATAGCTGTCCGTACAGGTCATCACTGCGCCGAGCCGCTTATGGACCGTTACGGCATTCCCGGCACTGTACGTGCATCTTTCTCGTTCTATAACACAAAGGCCGAAATTGATGCTTTAGTGGCCGGAATAGAGCGTGTAAAGGCTATGTTTTAAACTTTTTTCACATTTTGGGGTGTTTTGGGGTATAACGTAACGTTATAATGTCTACCTTTGACCCGAATTCAGAATTCTTTATTAAACCAAATTGATAATTATGAAAAGACTATTCTTTTATTTGACAGCATTGACAATCGGTGCATTTACCTTTATGTCATGCGATGATGAAAACGCAATCGATAACGGAGATAAGGGTGCTGATGGCGAAAAGTTCATGACCGTCCAGGAGCAGCAGACCGCTATTTCAAATGCTCTTACAGGTGTTGCTGAGAGTATAGAGTTCACAGAGCTTTCCAGCGCAGCCGAAGTTGTTGCTCAAGCTGTGGGCAAGGAGTGGAGCTTCATGTCATTGATGCCTATATTGAGTGACACAACCCTGCTCAATGATACTGCTTTCGTGGCCAGATTGAGATATGCAATGGAGCTGGCTACCGGCAACTACGAGTCTTTTGAGGACATGAACATTGATATAAGGCCATTATACATGGCTGCCGATGTTGAAATAGTTGATTCCGTAATTTATGGTGATACCATCCCTGCAGTGCTGGTTTCTAATGTAAGGTATTTGGATAACAGCGGTAAAAAAATAGATTATCTGCTGCTGAATATATCCTTTGAGGGTCACGCCATAATATTCAAAGCCAAGATAGAGCCGGGCGATACAGAACTTGATTATGAAAATGTTGAGAAAAATATCAATGCTACTCTCGCTCTGCCGAAACTGGTTGAGATAACACTTACTCTGGATGGTAAGGTTCTTGCTGATGTCAAGGGTGAATTTAAGTCTGATTATAAAGTCGTTGTTACAAGTGACGAGGAGAAATCAGTTGAAATAGAAGGATCCAAGACATGGGCCAAGGGTTATGTCAAGGTTGCCGGCTATGAGTTGAACGGCGAACTCAATTTTGAAAACACTACCGGTGCTACGGTAGATCTCGCAGCTAAGTATGGCGCTACCGAACTGCTCTCCATGAAATACAACATGGATGCAACAATGGAAGGTGTCGACATGACTGACAGCGCTCAGGTTCTTGCTTGGGCTATGAATCCGGAAAAGCTTAAGAAAATGAGTCTGCAAGCTTCTCTCTATTCCGGTAAGGTACAGCTTAAGGCCAACCTTGACAATCCTTTCGGAAATAAGGATCTTGCAAACAATCTGATGACTCTTATCAATGGTGGTACCTTGTCAAAGGAGAAGTCTCAGGAGATGGTTGACCAGATCAATGAGGTATTTACTGCCGGACTGTACTTTGAGGGATACAAGGAGGCACAGGCCAAGTTCAAGATCGTATATGCCGATACTGACAAGCGTCCTTCTTCAAAGGGTGGCGATTTTGATGATGACGATGATGAATCCGATATCATGGATCAGATTGAAAGCCTGATCGAAATGGCAGGCGCATATGTCGTTATGGTAGTTCGTGACGATGACGGAAAGGAGAAGGAGATGCCTGTAATGGAGTATTTCGGAAAGATTGATGTTGACGGCATCATTGATATCCTGAAAGATAAGGTTGAGAAGGCTTTCGGCATTGTGATTGAGGAGGCCGATTCAACGGAAGACAAATAAGGAATCAGGATTGTAATAACTGATTTCAGTTCAGATATCAGGGGGCGGCTGCATAAGTGGTCGCCCCCTGTTTTTTACACATTTTTAATGAGTAGGAAATAGTGAAAAAGTAGTACCTTTGCAGCCGTAAAATTTTAGAGGTCAAAAATATACGATATATGAAACAGAAAGCACTCCTTATGATTCTTGACGGCTGGGGCATCGGAAACCGCTCCAAGGCCGATGTGATCTACAACACTCCCACTCCTTACATGGATTATCTGAACGCCAACTATCCTCACGCACAGCTTCTGGCAAGCGGTGAGAACGTAGGTCTTCCCGACGGTCAGATGGGTAACTCGGAGGTAGGTCACCTTAATATCGGCGCCGGCCGTGTGGTTTATCAGGATCTGGTTAAGGTTAACCGCGCCATTGCAGATGGCAGCATCCGTCAGAACAAGGAGATTGTATCGGCTTACAGTTACGCAAAGCAGAGCGGCAAGAAGCTGCACTTTATGGGTTTGGTATCGGACGGCGGCGTTCACAGCTCACTGGAGCATCTGTTCTGCCTTACCGACATTGCCCGTGAGTACGGCATTGACAAGGCTTACGTACACTGCTTCATGGATGGTCGTGATACCGATCCCAAGAGCGGCAAGGGTTTCATCGACCAGCTGGTAAAGCGCGGTGACAAGGTTGCCACTATCATCGGCCGTTATTATGCAATGGACCGTGACAAGCGCTGGGAGCGTGTAAAGATTGCTTATGACCAGCTTGTAGGCGGTGAGGGCCGCAAGGCTTCAGATATGGTCAAGGCTGTTGAGGAGTCTTATGCCGAGGGCGTTACCGACGAGTTCATGAAGCCTATCGTGAACGAGGCTTATGACAGCCGCATTGAGGAGGGTGATGCAATCATCTTCTTCAACTTCCGCAACGACCGCGCCAAGGAGCTCACTATCGTTCTTACACAGAAGGATATGGATGCCGAGGGTATGCACACCATTCCCGGTCTGCAGTACTACTGCCTCACTCCGTACGATGCTTCATTTACCGGCGTGCACATTCTGTTCGATAAGGAGAACGTGAACAATACTCTTGGCGAGTACCTTTCTGCACAGGGTCTCAAGCAGCTGCATATTGCCGAGACCGAGAAGTACGCTCACGTAACATTCTTCCTGAACGGCGGCCGCGAGCTTCCGTTCGATGGCGAGGACCGCATCCTGGTTCCCTCACCCAAGGTTGCCACATATGACCTGCAGCCCGAGATGAGCGCATACATTGTTCGTGACAAGCTGGTTGAGGCCATCGGCACAGACAAGTATGATTTCATCGTCGTGAACTTTGCAAACGGTGATATGGTTGGTCATACCGGTGTTTATGAGGCTATCGAGAAGGCTGTTGTCGCAGTTGATGCTTGCGTTCATGATGTTATCGAGGCTGCCAAGGCTCATAACTACGAGGCTATCATCATTGCCGACCACGGTAATGCCGATAACGCCCTGAACCCCGACGGCACACCCAACACCGCTCACTCACTGAATCCTGTTCCGGTAATCTACGTTACTCCGCGCAAGGATGCCAAGGTTGAGTCCGGTATCCTGGCCGATGTGGCTCCGTCAATTCTCACCGTCATGGGCCTTCCCATACCGGCAGAGATGAACGGAAAGGTGCTCGTTAAATAACTGACAGATTAATTATTGCTATAGCCGACGGTCCGGACTATGACCGTCGGTTGTCCTTTTTTATTTATTATAAATGAAACTGATTCCTATTTATACCTGGAACCGTAGCGTCCTTGAGTTTAACCGTAAGAAAGACCGTATTACACGTCAGCCTTGGTTTCAGGGCGTGCTCCTGTTACTGTGCGTTATCATAGCAATGCTGCTGGCAAACCTGCCTGCCACGCGTCACTACTACCATGCATTCCTTGAGACTAGTATCCAGATCCATATGCAGAGTCCCGAGGGTAGTGTTGATTGGCTTTTCCCTCACGGAATGACCATTGAGAAGTTTATAAATGACATCCTGATGGTTGTGTTCTTCTTCACCGTTGGTCTTGAGATTAAGCGTGAGGTAGCACACGGTGAGTTGTCATCGGTCAAGAAGGCATTGCTTCCTGTAGTGGCTGCATTCGGTGGTGTCATTATGCCGGCTGTACTGTACACACTTGTAAACCACGGTACCTTAGGCGCATCCGGCTGGGGTATTCCTACCGCAACCGATATAGCTTTTGCAGTTTGTATACTGTCTGTTCTGGGTGACAGGGTTCCGGTTTCACTCAAGGTGTTCCTTACAGCTCTTGCTATTGCCGATGACCTGATCGCCATTCTTGTAGTGGCCATATTCTATGGCGGACATGTTAACCTTATTCTTCTTGGAATATCGGTGGTGGTCATTTTCATTGCGTGGCTGATAAAGTATTTGGGACATAAGCATATTGCCGTATATCTGGGTCTGGCAGTAGTAGTTTGGATTCTTTTCTATTATTCCGGTATCCACGCTACTATGTCAGGTGTGGTAATGGCATTCATTATTCCTTCAAAGGCCCGATTTGAGCGCTCATATGTTCTGCATAAGATCAAGTTTTTCTCACAGAAGCTGCTCACTTTTGACCAGATTGATGATGAGACCATGTTCCCTAACGGACCGCAGCGCCATTTCCTGCGTCGCATACACAAGACCGCATACGGATCACTCAATATGAGTTACCGTGTTGAGCATGCTCTTTCGCCATGGGTCAACTTTGTGATAATGCCCATATTCGCGCTGGCCAACGCCGGTGTTGAAATTCCTGATCTGGCTTACTTCAATATCTTCGATACAGCTGGAGTTGCCGGTGGAGTAGGGCTGGGTATATTCCTGGGCCTGGTTCTGGGCAAACCGCTTGGCATCACTCTGTTCAGCTATGCTGCAATTAAGAGTAAACTCTGTGAAATGCCTGAGAAAGCTGGTTGGACTATGTTCTTTGCTGTTGCCTGCTTAGGTGGTATCGGCTTTACAATGTCTATCTTTGTTGATACGCTTTCATTCCAGGATGCAATTGCAGTTGGGGAAATGAGAAATGCCGGCAAGATAGCCATTCTGATGGGCTCGCTTGCTGCCGGCATTATTGGTACAATTCTTATAAAACTGGTTTCTGGAGCCAGTAAGAAGTCACTCGGCTGAGAACTGGTCTTTAGTTACGCCGCAAATAGGGCATACAAAATCATCGGGTATCTCCTCCCAGGGGGTACCCGGTTCTATTCCACCCTCAGGATAGCCTTCGGCGGGATCATACTCCCAACCGCACATATCACATACGTACTTACTCATAGTCATTGGTTTTAGGTTAATGTTCTTTTGCAAATATAGCAACGGGAGCCATTATTCCAAGCGGAATGACTATTTTTGTATTGTCAAAACACAAATGTTATGGTAAAGAATCTGAGTGATAAGGTAAAGTACATTGGAGTTGATGATCTGGATCTTGATTTGTTTGAGAGTCAGTATATCGTTCCTGAGGGAATGGCTTACAACTCTTACTTGATTCTGGATGACAAGGTGGCCATTATGGATACGGCCGATGCCCGCAAGGCCGATGAGTGGAAAGTCAATCTAAAGGAGGCTCTTGGAGGACGTACCCCCGATTATCTTGTCGTACATCATATGGAGCCGGACCATTCGGCTCTGATAGAGTGGGTACTGAGTGAGTATCCAGCCCTTACCCTTGTGGCTAGCGCCAAAGCCATTCAGATGCTTGGTCAGTTCTTTGAGAACCTGAACGTTGAGGGCCGCACCCTTGCAGTAAAGGAGGGTTCCGAACTTGAGCTTGGTGAACATAAGCTGCGTTTCATTGGCGCTCCAATGGTTCACTGGCCCGAGGTTATGGTATCGTTCGACGAGGCCGACGGTGCGCTCTACAGTGCCGATGCGCTGGGTAAGTTCGGCGCCCTGAGCAAGTGCGGATTCTACGGCCGTGACGATGATGACTGGGCTTGCGAGGCTCGCCGTTACTACTTCAATATAGTAGGCAAGTACGGCAATCCCGTGCGTACTCTGCTTGACAAGACAGCTCAGTTACCCATAAAGACCATACGTCCCCTTCACGGACCAATCCTTGAGGATAACCTTGGCGAGTATCTTAGCCTTTACAATACCTGGTGCCGTTATGAGGTTGAGACCGAGGGCATATTCATAGCTTGTGCATCAATTCACGGCGGAACAATGGAGGCTGCCCAAAAGCTTGCCGAGATTCTGCGTGCAAAGGGTGCCGGCAAGGTTGAGGTGAGCGATCTGTGCAGATCGGATTTTGCCGAGAACGTTGAGGATGCATTCCGTCACTCCAAGTTGGTGCTGGCTGCTTCGTCTTATGATGCAGGTGTATTCACTCCTATGTACGAGTTCCTGCATCGGCTCCAGATCAAAGGATTCTGCAACCGTAAGGTGGCTATCATAGAGAACGGCTCGTGGGCTCCGTCGGCCGGCCGCGTAATGAAGGAGATGCTCTCCGCAATGAACGGCATTGAGATCGTTGAGCCTATGGTCACCATCAAGAGCCGCATGAAAGCATCCGATATTCCCGCCCTGGAATCCCTTGCTGATGCAATAAAATAATATTACCTTTGCCGTGTTTTTGGAATAAGGTTGACTTCGTCGACCTCACTTCGCCACGACAAAGCGAGCAAGCTCGCTTGATTCTTTCGAATCAACGAGAAAAATGAACAAGTTCCTTTTTCCCGTCGCTTCGAAAAAATACAAAGGAACAAGTTCCTTTGTTCGTCTGGCTTAACGTTCGGTTTCGTTAGCTCAGCCGGTTCAGAGCGCTTGCTTCACACGCAAGAGGTCCGCGGTTCGAATCCGCGACGAAACACTGGTAAAGAGATCCTTTAGCTCAGTTGGTTTAGAGCGCTTGCTTGACAGGCAAGAGGTCAGCAGTTCAAATCTGCTAAGGATCACAAAAAGGAGCGGTTTTTTGACCGCTCCTTTTTGTGATCCTTAGTAGATTTGAACAATGCTTCTTTTATTTCGCTAACGCGAAAGGGGCTCCCTCCGGTCGCGTAACGGCTATGGCCGTTACCATAACTGCAAGAGGATACTTAGTGCGTATTTGAGATACTTCTTTGGGGAACTTGGCGGCCCTCCGGGAGTTTATTCCCAATACTCGAACTCGCGGACGAGGACCTCAAGTGGCAGGCGGAATTCGTTGTAGGTACGGCAGTCCTTCCAGTTGCCATGGTCATCCACATCGCCGTATTCGGTAAATGTGATGGACTCCTCATCCTTGTCCTTACCTTCCTTGTGGGTAATCACATGTTTTTCAATCACATTGTGATTCTCATCGAATGTGTTTGTCTCAACAGTCTTTATACCTCTTTGAGGTTCTGTAATGGTAATCTTTACAGGATAACCCTGCCTGTCGGTCTGTATTACGCTAATGGTGGTTACCACTCCGTTTTCAGTCACGACCGATTTGTGCTTACGCCCGAAAGAGGTCTGTTTTACGGTCATGCGTGACAATCGGCCGTTCAGCTCCTTGTTATACTCAAGCGTACCTTTATTGTTCGAAACGAGATTGGTCTGAGCTATGGTCCTGCCGCCTGATTTCTGGGTGCTTCGGGTGCAGACACCGTCTTTGAACAGGCTTTCAGTTTCCACCTGTACACGCTCTGCACTGTCCATGACAGCCGAACATATCTCATTGCCGTAAACATCGTAGATGGATGTGTTTACATACATCACATCGGTACCTACAAAATTGGCGTACCACACTTCGGGCATAAGATGATAAACGGTGACCTTCTGAACGCGACCGTTCATGCCTCCGAACGGTTTTTCCTTATATCTGTTACCGCACGAAACCAGTAGTGCAGTGCACAATACCGCTAATGCGACGGCAAACCTTACTCGTTTTGTTCTCATATTATGTTCTGTTTCTTCATTTCACTGACGGTAAGCTCCAACTCATCATACCACTCCTGCCCGAAACGGCGTATGAGAGGTTCCTTGAGGCACTTGTACACGGGTATTTTCTCCCTGTGTCCTTTTACTACAGCCGCCTGACACACATCCCACCGGTCATAGTTGAGCCCCCAGTACGGACCTATCTTCTTGACGCGGATAGGATAGAGATGACATGAAACCGGCTTCATGAAACTTACCTTCCCTTCGCGGTAGGCCTTCTCAATGGCGCAGTAGCAACACCCGTTCTCATCGTAGCAGGTAAAAACGCAGTCCTTGCCATTCACAATCTGCGTAACCAGTTCACCCTCCGGATCGGGATATGCAATTCCTTTCTCGCGGATAGCCTTGAGGGCATCGGTCGATAACATATCGCTGATAACGGGCAGCAACTGCTCAATTTGCGCGATTTCATCGGTGGTTACGGGTGCTCCGGCATCGCCTTCTACGCAGCAGGCTCCGTGACATTTACGCAAATCACAGCAGAATTCCTTGGTTATTACGTCAAGCGATACTATCGTGTCTTGGATCTGTACCATCGGAGGGCAAAATTAATGATTTTATTGCTATCTTAGCGGCAAATTATATAAATCATGTGGTCAACGGTTTTGATAGTCCTTGCCTTCATACTATGCGTTTTAGGCATAATAGGCAGCATTGTTCCCGGTCTGCCCGGGCCGCCTTTAAGTTGGGTTGGACTTTTGTGCATCTATCTGAGCCATAGGATGGGCGGAGAAGACATGACAATGACTTTCCTTCTTATCTGGCTGGGGATTACCATTGTTGTAACTATCCTGGATTACATTGTTCCAGCCAAGGTTACCAAACTGGCCGGCGGGTCCAAAGCTGGCAGTATGGGTGCCATGATAGGTATGGTAATAGGTATTTTCTTTACTCCCTTAGGCATGATCCCGTGCAGCCTGATAGGTGCGTTCCTGGCCGAGATGTTTCAGGAGAACAAATCGGGAGCCGATGCACTGAAATCAGCTCTGGGGTGTTTTCTGGGCTTTCTGATAGGTACCGGAATGAAACTTCTGGCATCGGGCATGATGTTCTATTACTTATTCTGAAATTATTGAACAATTGTATCCGTAAAGTTTTAACTTTGCTGTCCCGATAGGGTATTATATACAGATCATAACTCTAATTATTAACGATATGAAAAAACAGATTCTTCTTGCAGCGGCTGTAGTTATGTCGCTCACATGTTTTGCCCAGTTCCCGGGCGGTGGTGGATTTCCTGGTGGCGGTATGCCTCCTATGGGTGGCGGCGGATTCGGCGGCGGAATGCCTATGGGCGGTTTCGGCGGATTCGGTGGCCCTCAGGGTGCTGCTCAGGTTGAGTGCTCCGAGAAATTCACTGACATCAACTATGCCGGTGATGACGGTCAGGTTTATCACATGCTTGACATCTATCTTCCCAAGGAGGTTAAGGATAAGTATCCCGTAGTTGTACACATCTACGGTAGTGCATGGGGCAGCAACAGTTCAAAGGGTATGGCCGATGTTACCACAATCGGTCAGGCTCTGCTCAATGCAGGTTATGCAGTGGTTTGCCCGAACCACCGTTCAATCGCCGACGGCAAGTGGCCCGCACAGGTTAACGATATCAAGGCCGTTATCCGCTTTATCCGCGCTAACGCAGCCAAGTACAAATTCGATACCTCATTCATCGCAATATCAGGTTTTTCATCAGGTGGTCACCTGAGCGCCGTAACCGCACTTTCAAACGGTGTCAAGATCGGTAAGTACGGTACAGCTGAGTACGATATCGAGGGTAACGTAGGCCCCTACACCAAGGAGTCCAGCTATGTAAACGCATTCTGCGACTGGTCAGGTCCCACAGAGCTCCTGCAGATGGAGTGCGGTAACGCAATGGTATTCGGCGGCAAGGGCAATACCCCCGAGGAGCAGCTTATCGGTGCACCCAAGGAGGGCAACGAGGACAAGTTCATGCTGCTGAGCGCAACCGGTTTCCTGGATAAGGACGATGTTGCCGGTTACATGTTCCACGGCGATGCAGACTTTGTAGTTGCATCATGCGTAAGTCAGTATCTGTATGACAAGATGCAGGAGGTAGGCGTTGAGAGCTACATCGTACGCGTTCCCGAGGGCAGCCACGGTGGCGCTGCCATGTATACTGAGGAGAACCTCAAGAAGATGACCGACTTCCTGGACGCTCAGCGCGCCAAGGCAGCCAAGAAAAAATAAACCAGGCAAATAAAAATAAGGGGTGGCTCTTCTGAACCACCCCTTTTCTTTATTCCATAGGATTGAGTTGTATTGACACTACATCATTGCCCTCCGCACTTTGTCTCAGGTTGCTTAGCTTGTATATATAATCAAGTCCATAATAAGACGGAGAATCCTTGTCAAATTCCTCTCTTATTACCTTAAAGGCATACTCCTTATTCTTTACCTTGATTAAGACCGCATAGTCATCTTCGGGCTCTTCATACTTAACTCCACCGGACGTTTCAGGAAAACCTATAGGAATATCCCTCGCTTCATTTGCAGTTTTCCAAACCATATTGTACTTGCCGTCCGGGAAGAATCCGGTCTGATCACCTTCAAATATCATTTTTCCCTTATCGGTAACCTCAACGGTTCCGCCGGCACGAAATTCAACATGGAAGTAGTTCTCTCCTTCAACTTTACTGACTATCTGAACTGCAACAGAGTATTTGCCGGGAGCGATGTTGTCCGTATTTCTGTCAGTTACGCCTTCACGTTGTCCCTCAAGCAACAACTTCAGGCTTACCGGCTCATGGCAGACTGATCCTGAAATAGTGGGAACGCCCGTGTTCCACTGTTTTTTAGAAACGGCAGGGAATACGACCTGATAAGGGGACGGTACCCAGTCACCGTGACGGTCAAAATCCTCATTTACCGGAAGCCCTTCAATCCTTATGGCATCAAGAACCGTTCCGTCTCCCAGAGTCAGTTTGTAGTCATTACCTATGTGTCCGGGGAAAGAGTGAGCCGCCCTGATGTACATGTAGCAATATACAGTGGTCTCGTTCTCATCAAAATCAACTCTTTCAACTACAAACTCGTCTTTAACGTCATCGTTGACGTGAGTTGTCTTAAGAAATGTCCGATTCGAAATACGATAACTCCTTAGGTTGTCAAACATGCTGACATCTTCCGTCACCTGGATCTTCTTCATGGAAGTGCTCAAGGTCTTTTCCCTGAAATTGATAGTCTTGACATCCTTGGGTATAGCAGGGAAATGTACGGTCTGTACGACGTTTCCGTAAGTGGGATTCCAGAAATAGTGATTTAGGAAACCGTCCATTCCTTCATTCTTTGTCTCCTTAATCCACTGTCCGTTTACTTCAATCTCACACTCGCTGAGACCGGTCACCCATTGATCCCTCATCTGATTGGCCCTGAAAACTATAATGAATTCATCATCGGCATTTACAATATCCATATAAAGCCAATCACTTTCAGGATTATAGAACACCTTGGGATCTTTAATATGAAGTCCCTTGCTGTAATATCTTTCAGACACATTATAAATCATCTGTCTGGCGGCCGATTTGGCATCCATTCCGGGATAATGGCTGGAGATATTGTAATTCATGGGGATTATGGTGATATTATGATCCAGTATGTCACGCCTGGATGATGCATCCTCTTTATCCGTCACGATTGAGAACTGCTCAATGCCGCGGTTCCAGGTTGTCTTGGCCAGTTCATCGGCATCCTTTGTACTCATCTTGTCGGGATAAATGGAGACACCGTGTCCGTCGAACAGGTTAATCCATTTCTTCATCAGACTCAGATCGCCTGTGATTGAGGGGCTCAGGTACCGGAGGCGACTGCTGTCACCCGTAATGGCACATATCATGTTGTCTGTTTTGGAATTACAGTTGAGCTCAAACCTGTACTGGCCATCGCCCAGGTCATAAATACGTGCGGCACGATACTCCGGCATGGTCATCTGGGTAAGCATATCGTCATTGTTGGCTACGCTTATATGGATTCCCTTTGCCACAAGCTGCTCGGCCAGAGGCTGGACCTGGGCCAGACCTTCAATGGGATAGGTGTACATGAGGGTCATGCGAGTGGTCTTGAAATCCTTGTAGTTTGCCAGATAATCGGCCAACTCGCTGACCTTCATGCTAGCCTCGACGCCGTTGAAGGTTCTTACTTTACAGGTTCCGTCCTGGTAAATCCAGGTCTTACCGTCTTCAAATACCGGCCAACGGAAAGTATTATCCTCGGCCATTGCCACATTCGCAGTCGCAAACAAGAAGAAATACGCGATTGCGGGGATGAACAGGGCTCTGAGCCTGCTCCATCCGTTTGATTGCTTTTTGTCCATCATATCTATTCTCTTTTTGAGGTTGGATTGCTTAAGCCAACTGGTCATAGCCATTCCGCGGCTGGCTGCTACTGCATTGACCAGCATGAGTTTATACTCCTTGGGATTGGCTCCGCTGTCAATCACTGCCTGGTCTGCCTCATACTCATGTATGAGTTCAAACTCCTTGCGCAGCAGTATCATTACCGGATTGAACCATTGGAACGCCGTCATGACATCGGCCATAAGAAGGTCCAGAGAGTGCCAGCGGTGTGCATGCAGGTTCTCATGCTTCCAGACCGATGCGTTCTCAGATTCCAGCCATTCATGCGGCATAACGACGAACCGCATCCAGTTGAGAGGCCCGGGAATCTGTTCGGACTCAATTACGTCAACGCCCTCGGAGCGGTCGGCATAACGGCCCTTGCGGATGATGCGTGACATAGCCCATACTGAAATACCTTTTTTAATCAGCACGAACAGAACACCTGCCCCGTACAACACCAAAAGTATTGTAAGCGGGTTTACCGGAGCAGATGTCTGTGCGGCTGCTGTATCCATGTCAGATACGACCAACTGGGTATTCTCTTCCACTGCGACGGCATTATCGGCCGCGATGGCATGTCTTGTAATATGGAAGAGAGGCAAAACAAAGGAGAGAAGTGCAATGGTTATCAGAACCAACCGGTTAAAGCGGTGGAACGTTTCGCGTCCCAGCAGCAGACGGTAACCGCCAAACAGCGCGGCTACAAGAACTGCCACCTTGACCTGATATATCAACAATGCCTCCATTATATTCTCTTGTATAATTATTAGTAAAAGGTATGCTTAGGTTTGTTGGGGAGTTATGACTCCTCCTTGATGCGTTTAATGAGATCCTCAAGATCGTCGACACTTATCTTGTCATCTCTGACCAGCGCTGATACCGCATCGATGTATGAGTTCTCAAAGCAGTGCGATACTATACGTCCTATTGACGTGTTGCTGTACTCGTCGCGGGTTATGGCGGCGTGATACCGATAGCCCATACCCTCTTTCTCGTGCCCCAGGAACCCGTTGGACTCCAAAAGCCGTACCTGGGTCGAGATGGTGTTCTGGTGAGGCTTTGGCTCCGGCAAGAGTTCCCTGAGCTCACCAACGGTCATGGCTCCGTTTTGCCAGAACAGCTCCATGATCTCTTCTTCTTTTTTACTTAATCTCTTCATTTGAAACTATAGTTTTTACGATCGTTTTAAAACTATTGACACGGCAAATATACGACTATATTTCATAGTTGAATCATTTTCACCCGAAAATTTAACTATAAATCATAGTTTTTTTGAAAAAAGGCTAACTTTTCGCTTCTCTGACGCTATGGCGCACCTCTTTTTTGTAAGTTTGCAAAACCGATAAAAAAACAGGAACAATGAGAAAAACAATGCTGATGATTGCCGCCATCATTCTTTGCGGCACAATGACATTAAGTGCACAACCCACCTATAATGATATAGGTTTCAATGATATCGCCGATGTGTTTGCCCAAGTCAAGGCAAATGAGACAGTGGTCTTTCTGCTCCGTCACGGTGAGCGTGGAAGGGATTACTCAAAAGCCGGACTCCTTACTGAAAACGGCAAGGCGCAGGCTCGTATGGTAGGTGAAAAGATCAAAAACGGGGAGGCTGCGTTTTACGCACACTCTGACTATGACCGTACCAAGCAGACCTGTGAGAACATTGCCATAGGTCGTGGCGACGAGTTCGTTCATGAAGAGTGGGGTATCCTGAACGGTGACTGGTACCGTAAGGATATTCCTGCTATCAGGCAGCATGGCTGGGATAACTGGGAATCCCTGTCACAATGGGCATATGAAGGCGGTAAGGAAGAGGGCTTCTACAACCTTGAGGAGCGTAGTCAGGAATGGCTGGATTCCCTTAAGGCACATCTGCCGGGCATGAAGCGCATAAATGTGCTGGTGTCACATGATTATATGGTAACTCCTATGGCCGTTTATGCATCCGAAAAACAGGTCGACCTGCACTATTGGGTCAACCGCAAGTGGATCAACTATCTTGCCGGAGTTGCCATCATCATAGGTGAGGATGGAAAGATGCGTTTCATGACCGTCCGTGGTCTTGATTCCGGAGTGTTGGCCCGTTAATAGAGTTTTTAAGGTCTTATTGAAGGCTTTTCCCTGTAAAACGGAAATAATTACCGTCATGGGGTTTGCCGTTTAGTTTCCAACTGCGGTTGCACGTGGGATTCTTGCGCTCTTTGTGGTCCGAGCAATGGTAGTGTATTGTATCGGTTGATCCGTCGGGCCAATTCAGGATTATATCCTCGTCCATATCGGCAGCACCGTCTATCTCGCCGAATACGAGTCTGTATCCGGCCGAGTATGTGTCATAGTCTTTCTGTGCATATAACCCATACAATGTTGCCAGATACGCTCTGGTCTGAACTTCGTTACGATCTTTGACAGTATATGTCTCGCCTTTGTAGGTCAGGGTCATTCCCGGCATATCGGGCTGGATTATGGAATTACCGACAGAGTCAGTTGCATAGATATAGAGATTGACCGGAGCCCAGTCAACGATATAGTCGTCATTTTCACATCCGGTCAGGATAAAACAGGAAAGTGCTGCAAATACTATTTTCTTAATCATAAAAGGATCTATTATTTTTTGGCAAAGTTACTTTTTTTGACATTTAATTGTCAGGTGGAAGTGACAAATGGGGTTAAAAATGTATAATAGTGGCAATATTATGTGATTCAAGAAGTTGACGTCGAAACAATGAGGCCGATAAATGTGTAATTTCGCGGCCGAAAACGAAAAGTGTTAAATTAACAATGCCGGCAAACGGTCGGCGTAAATGACGTAACTTTATGAATCTTAGAGGTTTCCAACCCAAACTGTTCTCAACTCTTAAGAACGGTTATGACAAACAGACTCTTGTTCAGGACCTGCTCGCAGGCGTAATTGTGGGTATAGTGGCTCTGCCGCTTGCCATCGCGTTCGGTATCGCATCGGGAGCCACTCCTGAGGCGGGCATTCTCACTGCTATCGTGGCAGGTTTCATCATCTCTTTCTTTGGTGGCAGCAAGGTCCAGATAGGCGGTCCTACCGGAGCGTTCATCGTGATTGTATACGGAATCATACAGGACTATGGAATGAGCGGTTTGTGTATTGCAACCTTCATGGCAGGCGCATTCCTGATCCTTATGGGTGTTCTCCATCTGGGAACCATAATCAAGTACATTCCTTATCCCATAGTAGTGGGCTTTACGAGCGGTATTGCCCTGACTATATTCGCAACACAGATAAAGGATCTGTTCGGACTTCAAATTGAGAACGTTCCGGCCGGTTTCCTTGATAAATGGGTTGTATACTTCCGCAATTTTGACACTGTGAACTGGTGGTCGCTACTGATAGGTGTAGGCAGCATTTTGCTCATTGTCTTCACTCCCAAGGTAAGCCGTAAGATTCCCGGATCACTGGTGGCAATCATCGTTATGACAATTATATGTCTGATACTGCGCGGCGTAGGCGTCGAGGGTATTGAGACTATCGGTGACAGATTCTCAATATCAACTGAGCTGCCGCAGGCCGAAGTTCCCAAGATAAACTGGGACAGTATTCGTCGCCTTGCCCAGCCGGCTATGGTAATAGCTATGCTGGGTGCAATTGAGTCGCTGCTCTCCGCAGCTGTTGCCGATGGTGTGATTGGTGACCGTCACGACAGCAACCAGGAGCTTGTGGCTCAGGGCATAGCCAATATGGTATCACCTCTGATTGGCGGAATACCCGCCACAGGCGCAATAGCACGAACCATGACCAACATCAACAACGGCGGGCGCACTCCGGTGGCAGGTATTGCGCACGCCATTGTATTGGCTCTCATCTACCTGTTCCTGATGCCGCTGGTAAAGTTCATACCGATGGCATGTCTGGCAGGAATTCTGGTAGTCGTATCATATAATATGAGCGAATGGCGCAGTTTCAAGGCCATCCTCAAGAACCCCAAGTCCGATATCATCGTACTGTTGGTGACATTTTTCCTGACGGTGATATTCGACCTGACCATTGCTATCGAGGTGGGCGTCCTGATTGCCTGCCTGCTCTGCATGAAGCGTATGGCCGAGACCACCAACGTATCTGTCCTGAGTGATGAGATCGATCCCAACGCAGACAGCGACGTAATGGGTAACCTGGATCATCTGACTATCCCCGAGGGTGTTAAGGTGTATGAGATCAACGGTCCCTATTTCTTTGGCATAGGTAACAAGTTTGAGGAGATGATGGGTGATATGGGCGGTCGCGCCAAGGTACGTATCATACGTATGCGTAAGGTTCCGTTCATTGATTCCACCGGCGTTCACAACCTGCAGAACATGTGCCGCATGTGCGCCCAGATGGGTGTGAAAGTGGTTCTCTCCGGAGTAAATCCCCAGGTCATGAAAGTGATTGAGGATGCAGGCATGGATGATGTGGTAGGTAAGGAAAACATCTGCAGTCACATCAATATTGCTCTCAAGCGCGCCGAGGAAATCCTCACAGAGTAAAGGGTAGTTTTCAACAGATTAGATATGTGGCCCGAACCGGTACTTTAACCGGTTCGGGCTAATTATTTGATATCAACCTGTTTGAGTTATCAACAGCTTGTTAAAAACTTTTTTAAATAAAAAGTGGGGAAAAGTGGGTTAAAGTGGAGCAAAAAAGTATAACTTTGAAACCGAATATCGATTAGAGGCAAAGAATGAGCTTTATAGGACAGTTCCCGGTGCGGCTGGACGCTAAGAACAGGGCGTTTATGCCGGCAGGATTCCGCCGCTTGCTGCAACAGGCCGGCGAGCAGACTCTGGTGGTCCGCAAGGATTACTTTGAGAACTGTCTTGTGGTTTATCCCGCCAGTCAGTGGCGTGATGAGATTGCCGGAGTGCGTGCACGTCTGAACCGTTTTGACGGGAATCAGCAGATGGTGTATCGCAAGCTGGTATCCGAGGCTCAGGAGGTGCAGCTGGACAGCAACGGTCGTCTGCTGCTGCCCAAAGCACTGCTTGATAAAGTGGGGATTAAGCAGGATGCCCTGTTCGTGGGCATGGAGCAGACCATAGAGATATGGAATCCCGATGTCGCTGCAGGAAAGGGTGGACAACCGTTCATGAGCGACAGCGAGTTTGCCGATAATCTACGAAAATTCATGACTGAGTGATACACGCTATAGACATAACAGGTAAGTGGACACAAGCGGGACATATCATGTGCCTGTCCTTCTCAAGCAGAGCGTAGAAGGGCTTGTAGTAGACCCTGACGGGGTCTATGTTGATGCCACCTTCGGTGGCGGTGGCCACTCACGCCAAATTGTGTCCCAACTCAGCAGCAAAGGTCATCTGTACGGTTTCGATCAGGATGCCGATGCCATGAACAACATAATCGACGACAAGCGTTTCACATTCGTTTATTCAAACTTCCGTTACATGCGCAATTTCATGCGCTGGTACGGTCATGAGCAGGTTACGGGCATACTGGCTGACCTGGGTGTATCGTGGCACCATTTCGATGACAGTACCCGCGGATTCTCGTTCCGTTTTGAGGGTCCCATTGATATGCGCATGAACCAGAAAGAGGGGGTGAAGGCATCGGATATTCTGAATGAATACCCCGAGGAGCGTCTTGCGCAGTTGTTCTGGCTGTACGGTGAGTTGCAGAACGGACGTCAGATAGCCGGGGCTATCGGCCGTGCACGTAAAAACACCCGGCTGGAAACCGTAACGCAGCTGCTGGATGCCATTCGTCCGGTCATAGGCCGTGAACGTGAGAAGAAAGATACCGCAAAACTGTTCCAGGCCTTGCGCATGGAGGTGAATCATGAGGTTGATGCCTTGCGTGAGATGCTGGAGTCAAGTGTACAGCTGCTGGGAGAGGGCGGCCGTCTGGTTGTGATAACTTATCACTCCATCGAGGACCGTATGGTAAAGAACCTGATGAAGAGCGGCAATATTGAGGGTGATATAAAGACTGATTTCTACGGAAACCGTCAGGTTCCCTTCAAGGCCATAGGCAAACCTATTGTGCCGGATGCTGACGAACAGGCTCGGAACCCGCGTTCCCGTAGCGCAAAACTCAGAATTGCAGAGAAGATCTGATATGGAGGAGCAGACACAGAATACCGTAAAGAGGAAGGGACTCATGCAGTCCATGCCCGATTTCATCCAGCGCAACTTCTGGTTGCTGGTGGAGATTCTGGTATGTGTGATTTTCTATATCGGAAACCGATATGCATATCAGCGTGACCAGGCTTATGCCGAAAGGTTACGCCGTGAGCTTGTGGATATGGAGTACCAGACTCTTAACACCACGAGTGACGTATCGGCCAAGAGTAAACCGTCGTATGTAGAGAAAGTGGCGACCAGAAACGGCTCTGGTCTGCAGCCAACCACTGAACCGCCGTACCTGTTGCCCAAATGAGCGCAATGATGGGTAAGGATGATCCGCGCAAGCAGGAGAAGAAGAGGGTATCACGCAAATACCTCTCGCTGTTCCTGCTCATGATGGTGTGGGGCATACTCATTATCGCCAAGATGGGATTCGTGATGTTCGGCGAGAGGCAGTACTGGAATGATGTGGCCCGTAACATGACGCCGGTAAACCGTGTCATTGAACCCCGTCGCGGAAACATACTCAGTGATGAAGGATTGCTGCTGGCAAGCAGTGTAAAGCAGTACCGCGTTTTCCTGGATTTCAAGACTGCCGAGAAGAATCCGGAGCGTGCACAGAAGGACCAGTTCCGTAAGGACACTCTCTATAACAATCATCTGGCTGAGTTTGCGCGTCAGATGCATGAGATATTTCCCAAGTATTCGGCACAGGAGTTTGCCAGCCATTATGAGAGCGGCTTCAAGGCAAAGTCACACTCATGGCCTCTGTTGCCGGGCGTGTCACGTAACTCGTATCCCATATCGTATAACCAGTATAAGTCTCTTGCCAAGACTGTCTGGCTCAAACCCAGATATGAGATGTGGTTTTACAGTGCAGAATCAAAGATCTCACGCGAGAAACCGTTCGGTACGCTGGCAGCCCGTACAATAGGAAGCATGTACGAGGCAAAAGATTCTGCAAGAAACGGTCTGGAGCTGTCATTTGATTCGCTTTTGCGCGGTGTTCCGGGACGCGGACATCAGGAGAAAGTACAGAACGTAACCCGTATGGTGGCCGATATCCCCCAGATTGACGGCTGTGACGTTCACACCACACTTAACGTGGATATGCAGGATATTGCCGAGGTGGCACTGCGCAAGGTTATGGATACCCATAATGCGGCATCGGGAATTGTAGTGCTGATGGAGGTGCGTACCGGCGATATCAAGGCAATGGCCAGTCTTACCAAGACGGGCGAGGGTGAGTACAGCGAGATCCAGAACAATGCAGTAAGGGAGATATATGAACCGGGTTCGACGTTCAAGCCGGTATCGATGATGGTGGCGCTGGATGACGGCAAGATCTCTCTGACAGACAGTGTTTACTGCGAGAATGGCGTATATACCGGATTCGGAGGTTCACGTATGACCGATTCGCACAGGTACGAATGGCTGGATGTGCCGCATATAATTGCCAACTCAAGCAACATAGGTACATCCAAACTCATACATGCAGCCTATAAGGATCATCCCGAGGAGTATGTGGATGGCGTTTACAAGACAGGTATCAACACCCATTTTGACATGCAGCTCAAGGGTGTGGCCGCTCCGGTCATAAAACGTGACGGTTACTGGGATGCAACCCGCCTGCCTTGGATGTCGATAGGTTATAATACTCAGCTGCCTGTAATCAACACCTTGGCATTCTATAACGGAATAGCCAATGAAGGTTGCATGGTGGCTCCCAGACTGGTTACTGAGGTTACGCGTGAGGATGAGGTGGTACAGGAGTTCCCGGTAGAGGTGGTGGTACGCCACATGTGTAAGGACGAGACATTGGAAAAGATAAAAAGCATGCTGGAACTTGTGGTGATTGAGGGTACCGGCAAGAATGCAGGTTCAAATTACTTCAAGGTAGCCGGCAAGACGGGTACTGCACAGCTATCCCAGGGATCGGGCGGTTACCGTAACGGGCCTGTGAGATATATGGTATCGTTCTGCGGATATTTTCCGGCAGACAATCCTGAATACTCATGTATAGTATCCGTACGTACTGACGGTGGCGCTGCAGGCGGTGCCACGTGGGCAGCTCCTGCTTTCCATGAGATATCGGAGAAGGTTATGGCCAGCCGCAACCTGAGGGATGTACATGAGGCATATGATTCCATACATCAGTTCATTCCCAAAGTACTGCCGGGTGATCTGGCAAAGGCAAGCACCGTACTCAAGGGGTTGGGCAAGAAGAACATGATGCGTAAGATTGACCGCTCGCTGCCTGACAGTATTTGGGGAACGGTCAATTCGGACTCCGGAAGATATGTTATGAACTATGTGGAGTACGCCGATGACCTGGTGCCCGATGTACGCGGCATGGGAGCATCGGATGCACTCTATCTTTTGGAAAAGATGGGATTCCGGGTGAGCATAGAGGGCGTGGGTAAGGTAAAGAGTCAGGTACCTGCACGCAACACCCGTTTCCGCAAAGGTGACAGGATACAGTTAACATTATCAATGTGACATATATGGTGACAATTGGAGAACTTGTTTCAGGACTTAAGACCATTCGTACGGTAGGAGATACCGGAGTGGAGGTTACCGATATTCAGCTGGATTCACGCAAAGTTGACAAAGGCTGTCTGTTCGTAGCCATGCGCGGTACTACCGTAGACGGTCATCAATTCATACCCAAGGCGATAGAGCTGGGAGCTGCATCAGTGTTGTGTGAGGTTATGCCCGCTGAGACCGTTCCCGGAGTTACATACGTCCAGGTGCCTGACTGTGAGGATGTGGTAGGTACGGTAGCCACACGTTTCTTTGGCAATCCCACCGATAAGGTAAAGCTGGTGGGCGTGACAGGAACCAACGGCAAGACCACCATTGCCACACTGCTGTACAATATGTTCCGTAAGATGGGTTACAAAGCCGGTCTGCTGTCAACCGTATGCAATTACATTGACGGGGAGCCAATCCCGGCCGATCATACCACGCCCGATGCAGTAACGCTTAACCGTCTGCTGGGACGTATGGCCGATGAGGGTTGCAAATACGTTTTCATGGAGTGCAGCTCACATGCCATAGTGCAGAAGCGCATAGGCGGTCTCAAGTATGCAGGCGGAATCTTTACCAATCTGACACGTGACCATCTGGATTACCACAAGACGGTCGAGAACTACCTCAAGGCCAAGAAGAAGTTCTTTGATGATCTGCCCAAGGACGCTTTTGTAGTCACCAACCTGGATGACAAGAACGGTCTTGTGATGGCGCAGAACACTAAGGCCAAGGTTACCACATACTCGCTGCGCAGTATGAGCGATTTCAAAGGACGTTTGCTTGAATCGGGCTTTGACGGCATGCTGCTTGAGATAAACGGACGTGAGGTGTTCCTCAAGTTCATAGGTAAGTTCAACGCAAGCAACCTGCTTGCCGTTTATGGAACGGCTGTGAATCTGGGACGTGATCCGATGGAGGTGCTTACCATAATGAGTACGCTTGTTCCGGTGAACGGCCGCTTTGATGCAATACGCTCACCCAAGGGATTCACTGCCATAGTGGATTACGCCCATACTCCCGATGCTCTCACCAATGTGCTCACAACCATCGTCGATGTACTGGACAAGAAAGGACAGATAATCACCGTGGTGGGTGCCGGCGGCAACCGCGACAAGGGTAAACGCCCGCTCATGGCAAAGGAGAGTGTCAAGTACAGCGACCGTGTGATAATCACATCGGACAATCCGCGCTTTGAGGAGCCTCAGGATATAATCAACGATATGCTGGCCGGTCTTACCAAAGAGGATATGCAGAAGGTGATATCGATTGCGGACCGTCGTGAGGCCATACGTACCGCATGCATGATGGCGCAGTCTGGCGATGTGATTCTGGTGGCAGGCAAGGGCCATGAGGATTATCAGGAGATAAAGGGAGTCAAACATCATTTTGACGACCATGAGGTTATTAAGGAATGCTTTTAAATAGGGATATAGATGCTTTACGGTCTGTTTGAATACTTCAAGAGAGTCGGGATAGATATTCCCGGCGGAGGAATGTTCAGTTATGTGACATTCAGGGCCATATTCGCTCTGGTGCTGTCACTGGTGGTTTCATGCTGGTTCGGCAGTCATTTCATAGATATGCTAAAGCGCAAGAACATCTCCGAAACCCAGCGTGACGCCAAGCTGGATCCGTTCGGCGTGACCAAGAAGGGCGTTCCCACAATGGGTGGTGTCATCATCATAGTGGCTATTCTGATACCCTGCCTGTTGATAGGAGACCTGAAAAACGTATATATGTGGCTGATGCTTATCACCACCGTGATTCTGGGAGTGATAGGATTTGCCGATGATTATATCAAGACATTCAAAGGTAACAAGGAGGGACTGAACGGTTGGCTTAAGGTGGCAGGTCAGCTTGCCCTGGGCTTGATTGTAGGACTTACTCTCCGTTACAGCCCTCAGGTGGTGATAAACGAGAAGGTTGAGACACGTATCGAGAACAACACCGAGATTGTTGTCAAGACTCCCGATGTAAAATCAACTCGTACCACCATTCCTTTCTTTAAGAATCATAACCTGAATTATGCCGATGCATTCGGCTGGTTGGGTGATAAAGCCAAGTACCCGGCAGGTTGGATATTCTTTGTATTGCTTACGCTGTTCATCGTGACTGCCGTATCGAACGGTTCCAACCTGAATGACGGTATGGATGGCATGGCAGCCGGAAATTCGGCAATAATCGGAGTGACGCTGGGTATATTGGCTTACGTATCCAGTAACGTGGTTACCGCAAGCCACTTTGACCTGATGTATGTGCCGGGAAGCCAAGAGGTGGTGGTCTATATGGCCGCATTCGTAGGAGCGTTGGTGGGTTTCCTATGGTTCAACTCATATCCGGCCCAGATTTTCATGGGCGATACGGGCAGTCTGACCATAGGCGGCATCATTGCCGTTGCCGCACTTTGCATACATAAAGAGCTGTTGTTGCCCATACTCTGCGGCGTATTTCTGGTTGAAAGTCTGTCTGTCATATGTCAGCGTTTCTATTATAAGCTGGGTAAGCGCAAGGGCGTTCATCAGCGTATCTGGAAACGTACTCCCATCCATGACCATTACCGTACCAGCATGGAGCAGGTACTCAAGGCAGATCCCGGAAGTACCGTAAAGTTCCACGGTAATGACAGTAAACTTCAGTTTGAGACCAAGATAACGCTCAGGACCTGGATTATAAGCATAGGTCTTGCAGCACTTACAATATTGACCTTGAAGATAAGATAATTGAAATGGCAAAGAAGATCGTAGTTTTAGGAGCAGGCGAGAGCGGCACAGGAGCCGCAATACTGGCAAAAGCCAAGGGTTTTGACGTGTTTGTATCGGACCTGTCAGAAATAAAGGAGCATTACCGTAACGAACTGGATCTGCGCGGTATTGAGTGGGAAGAGAAACAGCATACCGAGGAGCGTATCCTGGCTGCCGACGAGGTTATAAAGAGTCCGGGTATTCCCAAGGAGGCTCCCATCATTCAGAAGCTGATGGCGCAGGGCACTCCCATAATATCGGAGATTGAGTTTGCCGGGCGATACACCAATGCCAAGATGATATGCATAACCGGATCGAACGGCAAGACCACGACCACATCACTCATATACCACATCTTCAGGATGGCCGGTATGAACGTGGGTTTGGCAGGCAACATAGGCAGCAGTCTGGCATGGCAGGTAGCCGAGAAGAACTTTGACTACTATGTGATAGAGTTGAGCAGTTTCCAGCTTGATAACATGTACGATTTCAAGGCCGATATCGCCATCCTCATGAACATAACCCCCGATCATCTGGACCGTTATGACCATGAGATGCAGAACTATGTGGATGCCAAGATGCGTGTTATACGTAACCAGACCAAGGACGACGCGTTTGTTTACTGGAGTGATGATCCTATCATAACACGCGAGCTCAAGAAGTATGGACTAAAGGCTACGCTATATCCCTTTGCCGAGGTCAAGCGCGAGGACCTGGCAGCATACGTTGAGGACGGAACTCTCTACTTTACCAAGCCGTACGCATTCAACATGGAGCAGGAGTCGCTGTCGCTTACCGGCAAGCATAACCTGTACAATTCCATGGCTGCCGGTATATCGGCCAACATAGCCGGTATCAAGAGCGAGACCATCCGTAAGGCGTTGCAGACATTCCAGGGTGTGGAACACCGTCTGGAGCGTGTGACCAGAGTCAATGGAATTGACTTTATAAATGACTCCAAGGCCACCAATGTCAACAGCTGCTGGTATGCCCTGCAGAGCATGCCTGTCAAGTGTGTGCTGATCCTGGGTGGCAAGGATAAGGGTAATGACTATAACGAGATTGCAGATCTGGTGCGCGAGAAGTGCTGCGGACTGGTTTACATGGGTCTGCACAACGAGAAGCTGCATGATTTCTTTGACGGATTCGGCCTGCCTGTGGCCGATGTACAGTCAATGAAGGATGCGGTCGATGCTGCGTACAAGATGGCTCACAAGGGTGAGATAGTACTGCTGAGCCCCTGCTGTGCAAGCTTCGATCTGTTCAAGAGCTATGAGGACCGCGGTGAACAGTTCAAGGCATGTGTGAGAGCTTTATAAGATAAAGGTATGGAGAATACAGAGGAAAAACCTGTTCGCAGGCAACTGCTTAACGGAGACCGTACCATCTGGGCAATGGTTTTCGTGCTGTGCGGAATATCTCTTATAGAGGTGTTCTCGGCAAGTAGCCGCCTTACGTTCGGAAAGAGCAGCTTCCTGACGCCTATCATATCGCATACCATGCATCTGGGTATCGGTCTGGCGGGTATGTACCTGGTGCATCTGCTCCACTACAAGTGGTACAGACTGTTCCCGGTATTGCTGGTTCCTCTGTCAATCATATTGCTGGGTTACCTTTCGATACAGAGCGCCAGCTCATCGGGTGCGGAACGATGGATCAATCTGGGTTTCTTCCAGCTGCAGCCTTCAGAACTTGGTAAGATAGGTGTAATAATGGCTGTGGCCTACTGGCTTTCCAAACTCAAACCCGAGGATGAGTTGAGCCAGTCCAACACGTTCTGGAAGATACTGGCTTTGACGGGATTTGTCGATGCACTGATTGTGGGCGAAAACCTGTCGACAGCCATCCTGCTGGCAGGCGTGATATTCGTGATGATGATACTGGGCGGCATTTCATGGAGGCGTATGCTTACTCTGACAGGATTTGTAGCGGCTGCGGGAATCGTGGCGGTGGTGGTCCTGCTGTTCGTGCCGACACAGACTATACGTGATTCCAAGATAATACCTTCACGTGCCACAACATGGCAGGCTCGTCTGCAGGATTTCTCCCAGACAAAAAACAAGCCCAATGCATATGAATATGCAAAACTTGTGGCTCCCGAGAAACCGCAGGAGACACACGCCAACATAGCGATCGCAACCAGTAACATACTTGGCAAGGGGCCGGGTAACTCCGACGAACGTGATTACCTGCAGGAAGCCAGCTGTGACTTTATCTATGCAATCATAATAGAGGAGTTGGGTATGGCCGGAGGTATAGTGGTGATGCTGGTGTATGTGGTCCTGCTTTTCAGGGTAGGACGCATAGCTACACGCTGCAAGGAGAAATATCCTGCTTATCTGGCTATGGGATTGGGTATGCTGCTCGGCCTGCAGGCATTCATAAACATGTCGGTGGCCGTAGGACTGTTCCCTGTTACAGGACAGCCATTGCCGCTCATAAGCAAGGGTGGAACATCGGTCCTGATGACCAGCGGATGCATAGGCATGCTGTTGGGCATAAGCAATGCTCTTGATAAGGAGGCACGCGGTGAACAGGTGCTTGGAACAGAAACGGAGGTACCTGCACCGGTTAACGGAAATGAATCATTCGATGAAAATTAAATAAACCGTCATATGGAGACTAAACCTAGAGTAATTATAAGCGGAGGAGGTACGGGAGGACATATCTTTCCTGCCGTATCAATAGCACATGCCATCATGGCACTCAATCCGGAGACAGAGATACTGTTCGTTGGAGCCGAGGGCCGTATGGAGATGCAGCGTGTGCCGCAGGCAGGATTCAACATAAAAGGACTACCCATCTGCGGATTCGACCGTAAGAATCCGTTCAAGAACATTGTCGTACTGTTCAAGATTATGCGCAGCCAGATGATGGCACGGCGCATTATACGCCAGTTCCGTCCTATGGTGGCTGTCGGAGTGGGCGGTTATGCCAGCGGACCTACGCTGCGTATTGCCGGCAAGATGGGTATACCCACGCTTCTGCAGGAGCAGAACTCATATGCCGGAGTGACAAATAAGATCCTGGCCAAGAAGGCCAACAGGATATGTGTGGCTTATGACGGTATGGAACGTTTCTTCCCTGCCGATAAGATAATCAAGACCGGTAACCCGGTGCGTCCCACTCTGACCAAGGGTGGCATGAGCCGAAAGGAAGCCGCTTCAAAGATGGGACTTGACCCGTCCAAGAGGATAGTCCTGATTGTAGGCGGAAGTCTGGGTGCCCGTACGCTGAACGAGAGTGTTATGAGTAACCTGGACCTGATACGTATGTCAGATGACGTACAGTTTGTATGGCAAACGGGTAAGTTCTACTTTGAGGAGATGAAACGTCGCCTTGCAGAGCAGCAGCCCGTAGAGAACCTGTTCCCAACGGAGTTCGTGCAGGATATGGACCAGGCGTATGCGGCTTGTGACCTTGTGATATCACGTGCAGGTGCCGGAACCATATCGGAACTCTGCCTGCTCGGCAAGCCTGTAATACTGGTTCCGTCGCCGAATGTAGCCGAGGACCATCAGACCAAGAATGCTCTTGCTCTGGCCGATAAGGATGCGGCCATACATATCCGCGATGTGGATGCCCGTAAGGAGCTTATTCCTGCTGCAATAGATCTGGTTAAGGATGAGGAGCGTCTCGGACAGCTGCATGAGAACATTCTCAAGCTGGCCATGTATGATTCGGCCGAAATAATTGCCCATGAAGTGCTCAAACTGGCCGGGTACGGCAGCGGTTCACTTAAACTGGATGACATCAAATCGGTATATTTCGTAGGTGCGGGCGGTATAGGAATGAGTGCTCTGGTACGCTATTTCCTGGCTCGAGGATGCAAGGTGGGCGGTTATGACAAGACATCGACGGATCTGACGTCGACTCTGATCAAGGAGGGAGCCATGATAGGTTTCGAGGATGATATTGACAAGGTTGATGCATGCTTCAAGGACAGCGCTTCTACACTCGTGGTCTATACTCCTGCAATCCCGGCCGATAATCGTATACTCCGTTGGTTCAACATACACTGTTTTGATGTCCAGAAACGTGCTCAGGTGTTGGGAACCCTGACCCGCTCCCTGGATGGTTTGTGTGTGGCCGGTACTCACGGCAAGACTACTACTTCGTCGATGATAGCTCATATCCTTGACGGAACTCCCGAAGGGTGTAACGCATTCCTGGGTGGAATACTCAAGAACATCGGAAGCAACCTGATGATAAGCAAGAAGAGCCGCCGTGTGGTGATTGAGGCCGATGAGTTTGACCGCTCGTTCCATCACCTTACTCCGTTGCGCAGCGTCATTACCGCTGTCGATGCGGACCATCTGGATATATACGGTACTTATGATGCATATGTGGAGAGTTTCCGCAAGTACACTTCACTTATAAAACCGGGTGGTGACCTGATACTGCATGTGGGCCTGGCCGACAAGCTCATGCCGCAATTGCAGAAGGGTGTAAACCTCTATACGTATGGTCTGGATGAGGGTTATTTCCATGCAGCCAACATCCGTGTAGGTAACGGTGAGCTCAGGTTTGACTATGTCTCTCCGCTTGGCAGTATCGCCGATGTAGAGCTGGGCGTACCCATTCCGATCAATGTAGAGAATGCTGTTGCTGCTATGGCTATGGCACAGTTGAGCGGAGCATCGGATGATGTCATACGCGAACGTATCGGCACATTCCGCGGATGCGACCGCCGTTTTGATTTCCATGTAAAGAAGGCCGATAAGGTCTATCTGAGCGACTATGCGCATCATCCAGAGGAGATTCGCCAGTGCGCTCTCTCATTGCGCAAGCTGTATGCCGACAAAAAGCTGACATGCATATTCCAGCCTCACCTCTATACCCGCACAAGGGATTTCTACAATGAATTTGCCGACAGTCTCTCGCTGTTTGACGAGGTATGGCTTTTGGAGATATATCCTGCACGCGAGCAACCTATACCGGGTGTGACAAGCGCTTTGCTGTCGGAGAATATGACACCGGGTGTGTGCAAGGGAATAATATCCAGGAATCAGGTGCCCGAGTTGGTCAAGTCCATAAAGGATGATGTCGAGGTACTGGTAACACTCGGTGCAGGTGACCTGGAAGATTATGTTGAAACGATAACCGATATATTCAAGTAAGGTGGTAAAGAAGATACTGTCCATATTATCGCTGATTGTGCTGGCGGGATATCTGGTATATTCCCTGGTGGCCATGACAGACAGGCATGAGGATACCCGTATCTGTCGTGGTGTGGATCTGCATATTACGGACAGCCTTCATTTTGACCTGATTGATGAGGAGATGATACTGTCGCTGCTTCAGGAGCACTCGGTCGATCCGGTAGGTCTGCCTCTGGAGGAGATTGACCTGGAGAGGGTTGAGGCTATATTGCTGCTTCATCCTCTGGTGGGAAAGGTTCAGTGCTATAAGACAGGCGGCGATATGCTCAGGATAAATATATCAAGCAAGGTGCCTCTGGTTCGTGTCATGAATAACCGTGGGCAGGATTTCTATGTCGACAGCAAGGGCGAGATCCTTACGCAGCACTCGCTGGCCGTACAACTTCCTGTGGCAACAGGTTATATCGATCGCAAGTATGCATCAGAGGAACTTCTGCAGGTGATACGTGCCATAGACCGCTCGGAATTCTGGAAGGCGCAGGTGGAGCAGATCAACGTGACCAAAGACAAACAGATAGAGCTGGTACCCCGCGTGGGTGACCATCTGCTGATTCTGGGAACGGCCGATGACGTGGAGAACAAACTGGCCCGTCTGATGAACTTTTATGAGAAGGGTCTGGACAATGTGGGATGGAACAAATACCGTTCCATAAGCGTGGCCTATGATAATCAGGTAGTATGCAAAAAACGGAAATAAGATAGATGGAAAACGACAAAGTAATTGTAGCCGTTGAACTTGGGTCATCCAAGATATCAGGCGTAGCGGGTCAGATAATGGCCGATGGCTCGCTGAAAGTGCTGGCATATGCCGGTGTGCCGTCGTCATCGTGCATCAGACACGGTGCCGTATATAATCTGGACAAGACTGCGAATGCCATTGCTGACGTAGTGGGCAGGCTTGACACTATACTCTCTACCAAGATAGAGAAGGTGTATGTAGGCTATAACGCCAAAGGACTCAAATCTGTGATCAGCAGGGTGGAGCATCAGTTTGATGAGGAGACCGTGGTAAGTCAGGAGGTTATCGACGACATGTTCCAGCAGTGCAGCGAGATTGAGTATGACGGTTATGTGAATCTGTTCCAGGAGTCGCAGGAGTATGTGGTTGACAACAAGAGGGGTACGGAGACAGACCCGATGGGCGTGGCCTGCCGTTCACTCGAAGGCAACTACCTGAACATACTGCTCAAAAAGCAGGTGGCCGACTATATCGCCCAGTGCTTTATGGCGGCCCAAGTGGATATTGTGGATGGTTATGTGGCCCCGATGGTACAGGCCGATGCGGTACTGACCGAAGATGACCGCCAGCAGGGATGCGTGCTTGTGGATTACGGTGCCGACACGACCACGGTATCGGTTTACAAGAACGGTCTGTTGCGTTTCCTGCGCGTAATTCCGCTGGGAAGCTCTCTGATAACCCGTGACCTTTCAACTATCCTTAAGATAGAGCCGGAGCAGGCAGAACAACTCAAGTGTACTTACGGACTGTGCAATCTGATAGGCAGTCAGGATAATGACGAGACGATCGTGATAAATGAACGTAAGGTGGCACTCAAGGAGATAGGAGACATAATCGAGGCACGCAATGAGGAGATAATCCGTAACGTGTGTGCTCAGATAAAGGCATCGGGCTACAGCGAAGTACTGTATGCCGGAATTGTGCTGACCGGAGGCGGTTCGCAGTTGCGCCAGCTGGATCAGGTGTTTGTCAAGCTTATGCCATCCATGCGCAAGCCCAGAGTGGCAACTGAGCCTGCCTGCGGAGTGGTATGGAACGAGCCGCGTTGGAAACGTGGTGACGGATCGCAGCTGGCTTTGCTCTCTGTACTGGCCAAGGGTGACGAGAACTGCTGTGAGCTCAAACCGATGGATGAGATAGACAAGCTGGCTCCCGAGGATCAGGATAAGATTGTACAGCAGAGCCTCTTTACCGAAACCGGCGAGAGCGCTCAGGAGGAGCGGGACCGCAAGGAACAGGAGGAACGCCGTCAGGCCGAAGAGGCTGCCGAGAAGGAGGAGCAGGAGAAACCTGCCGATACTGAAAGCAAGGGCGGCAAGAAGAAGGGCAGTTTCTTTAAGAAATGGATTGACAACTTCATGGACTACAGTGAAGGTTTCTTTGATGACTCAGAAAACAAGTGACTATGAACCAGGATATAAGAGATTTTGAAGAGAACGAGATTCTGCCGTTTGATTTCCCAACCGAATCGCGTAAGATAATCAAGGTTATCGGTGTGGGCGGCGGTGGAGGTAACGCCGTCAAGAACATGTATCGCGAGGGCATACATGACGTGGTCTTTGTCATTGCCAATACAGACCAGCAGGCATTGGCCGACTCGGATATTCCTATAAAACTGCAGCTGGGCCGTCAGACTACGAACGGACTGGGTGCCGGTAATGATCCTGCCGTGGCACGCAAGGCTGCCGAGGAGAGCATCGAGGAGATAAAGGCACAGTTCAAGGATGATACCCAGATGGTGTTCATTACCGCAGGTATGGGTGGCGGTACCGGAACAGGTGCTGCGCCTGTCATTGCAAAATGTGCCAAGGAGTGCGGAATGCTTACCGTGGGTATCGTAACTATTCCGTTCAAGTTCGAGATGCGCCCCAAAATCAAGCAGGCGCTTAAGGGTGTCCGTGAGATGTCCCAGTATGTCGATGCCCTGCTTGTAATCAGCAACGAGAAACTGCTTGAGATATATCCTGACAAGAGTGTCGCCACCGGATTCAAACATGTGGACGAGACCCTGACTACGGCGACCAAGAGCATAGCCGAGCTTATTACCTGCCGTGGTATCATCAACCTTGACTTCCGTGATGTAAAGAAGATACTGAGCAACGGAGGCGTGGCCATAATGAGTACCGGTATAGCCAAGGGTGAGAATCGTGTTAACCAGGCTTTTGATGCAGCTCTCAAATCACCTCTTCTCTACAACAATGATATTCATAAATCCAAGAAGATCCTCTTCAACATCTATCAGAGCACAAAGGCAGAGCATCAGCTTATGCTCGACGAGATGAATGAGGTGCGTCACTTCATGGATAAGTTTGAGGACAAGAACATAGAGGTTATATGGGGTCTTGCAAATGACGATACACTTACAGATGAGGTCAAGATCACGGTCCTTGCCACCGGATTCGGAATGGATAGCATACCGATGATGGACGATGAGGAAGAGGCAGACCGCGTGATCGAGGGCCTGTATGGTGATCGCGTTGACAAGCGCCAGCTCTATCTGTACGAACTGTCTGACAATGATCTTGACAATGATGCTCTGATAGACGCTATCGAGGCATCGCCATCTTATCTGCGCAATTCAGTGGGACTGGCCGAGATCAAGGCACTTCGTGCTTAGCCGAATACCGTCTCCAGCACCTCTATCGATTTGAGTATTGGGAAAGAGGGTATGTGCAGGCGGAAATAGGTATTTAATGTATTAAGCATAGTGACGCGTTCCTGACCGGTCAGGGGCGCGTCTTTCATTTGGTCATAACTGCTGTTCATGAGCAGGTGGAGCTTGAACGAGAGATCGGCCGGCATGAAATCGGTGTGCTTGGGCAACAGGGCACTGAAACAGCCGTCGCGCATATCAAGTACGCTGCCCGGCGTGTATTCATCGGCATTGGGACAGATGCCTATATGACGTGCGGTTCCAATCATGAATGCCACGTGAAAATTGGCATAACTGCCTTCGGGGGCGTTGTCAAACCATCTCAGTGATTCTGTCAGGAACGAGAAGAGACCCGGATTGTTCTGCTCACCATTCAGAGCGTAGGTGAGAAACTCTGACAGGAAGAGTGCAATGGCGCTTTTCTGTGGGTTGAATGGAATGTCCTTGTAGGGCAGAGAGTTCTTGGCGTCTTTGAGATGGTGCAGGTTCTCGTTCGGCACATATTCCGCCTGGAAATCCAGATGGGTGAGGGGTTGAAGCAGGGTGTTGCGTGAGGCGTTCTTTCCGCTTTTGGATAGGAACCATACAAACGGAACCATCCCGTGGGTCCGCGTGAAAATGCGGGCCACACTGGTCCTGTCGTTATGTTTGACAGATCCTATCAGTATGCCGTTTTCCTGCTGCCACATAGATTGTACCGTTTGTTTAAGACAAAAATAGGGAATAATAACAAGAACTCCGCATGGTGCTTAACATTCTAAAAAATTTGGAGAGAAAGTTTGTCGTTTGGAAAAATGTAACTACTTTTGCATCCGCTTTATAGGGCAGCCTCTCGAGGCTTCTCGGAAAGGATGGCGCGTTCGTATATCGGCTAGTACTCAAGATTTTCATTCTTGCAAGATGAGTTCGACTCTCATACGCGCTACAAGTAAGTAAAATAACGAAATTAAAAAGTTTTATAATGGCAAACCACAAATCAGCCTTGAAGGCTATCAGAAAGAGCGAGAAGAGAAGACTTCACAACCGTTATTATGCAAAGACAATGCGTAATGCAGTTCGTCAGCTTCGCGCCATGACCAACAAGGAGGAGGCCTCTGCAACCTATCCCAAGGTTCAGAAGATGCTGGATAAGATGGCTAAGATTAAGCTCATCCACAAGAACAAGGCCGCTAACCTCAAGTCAAAGCTCTGCGCTCACATCGCTAAGCTCGCGTAATGACACATTAGGGACAGTCCCCCTGTGCCATTTTCAGATCAAAAAAACAGGTTGGAATTTCTTCCAACCTTTTTTGTTTTATGGCACAGGGGGACTGTCCCTAATGTGCCATCAAGCGTCGATGTTTGCGTACGTTGCGTTTCTCTCAATAAACTCCCTACGGGTGCCGACGTCCTCACCCATGAGCATGGAGAAGATGCGGTCGGCCTCGGCGGCATCCTGGATGTGAACCTGCTTGAGCAGACGGTTCTCGGGATTCATTGTGGTCTCCCAGAGCTGCTCGGGGTTCATCTCACCCAGACCTTTGTAACGCTGTGTGATGATGTTCTGCTCCAATCCTCCGCCATACTGGTCAATGAAACGCTGGCGCTGTACATCGTCATAGCAGAACTCCTTGACCTTGCCCTTGGTGCAGAGGTAGAGAGGAGGTGTGGCTATATACAGGTGTCCGTTCTCAATGAGTTCCGGCATATAGCGGAAGAATAGTGTCATGATGAGGGTGTCGATGTGCGAGCCGTCGACATCGGCATCGGTCATGATGATTACCTTATAGTAACGGAGTTTCTCGTAGTTGGCAGCCTTTGAGTCATCGGGATTAAGGCCGAAACGTACACCCAGAGCCTGGATGATGTTGTTGACCTCCTCATGATCGAAAGCCTTGTGCCACATTACGCGCTCTACGTTGAAGATCTTACCGCGGATAGGCAGGATGGCCTGGGTATGACGGTCACGGCCCTGCTTGGCGCTGCCGCCTGCAGAGTCACCCTCAACGATAAAGAGCTCGCAGTTGGCGGGATCCTTGTCGGAGCAGTCTGCCAGCTTGCCGGGAAGTCCGCTGCCTGAGAGCGGGCTCTTGCGCTGTACGCTCTCGCGAGCCTTGCGGGCTGCCACACGTGCCTGAGCTGCCAGGATAACCTTGTCTACAATCAGCTTGGCCTCCTTGGGATGCTCCTCAAGATAGAATGTAAGAGCCTCGCCTACGGCCTGCTGAACGGCACCTGCAACCTCACTGTTACCGAGCTTGGTCTTGGTCTGGCCTTCAAACTGAGGCTCGGCGACCTTGACGGAGATTACGGCTGTAAGACCTTCGCGGAAATCCTCACCCTCAATCTCAACCTTGGCTTTTTCAAGGAATTTGTTGTCATCGGCGTACTTCTTGAGGGTACGTGTAAGTGCGGTGCGGAAACCTACCAGATGGGTACCGCCCTCTATGGTGTTGATGTTGTTTACGAATGAACGGATGGTCTCCTTGTATTCCGTGTTGTAAAGGATGGCCACCTCAATGGGTACGCCCTGCTTCTCTGTATTCAGATAGATGGGCTCCTGAATAAGGTGAACGCGGTTCTCATCGATGTAGGCCACAAACTCCTTGAGGCCCTCGTTTGAGAAGAATACGTCTTTCTTGGGCTCACCCTCCTCCATTACGCGATAATCGGTAAGAGAGATCTTGAGGCCGGCATTCAGGAATGCCAGCTCATGCAGGCGGGCTGCCAGAATATCGTATTTATATTCAGTCGTGGTGAATATGGAGCCGTCGGGCCAGAATGTCTGGCGTGTACCGTTGATATCGGTGGTACCTACGCACTCAACGCCGGTTACGGGCTTGCCGCAGGAGTACTCCTGACGATATACCTTGCCGTCACGGAATACCTCGGTGATCATCTTTGTTGAGAGGGCGTTTACGCAGGATACACCTACGCCGTGCAGACCGCCGGATACCTTATACGATCCCTTGTCGAACTTACCGCCGGCATGGAGCACGGTCATTACGACTTCGAGAGCGGATTTATGCTCCTTGGGGTGCATGTCTACAGGGATACCACGGCCGTTATCCTGAACGGTTATGGAGCCGTCCTCATTTATGGCAACCTCGATGTGTGTGCAGTAACCGGCCATGGACTCGTCGATGGAGTTGTCGACCACCTCATATACCAAGTGGTGAAGACCCTTCTCGCTGATGTCACCTATGTACATGGCAGGGCGTTTGCGCACTGCCTCCAGACCCTCCAGCACCTGGATGTTTTGTGCTGAATAGTTGGCCTGCCCGTTGTTGATCTCGTCTGTCATTTTATGCATTTTAAAACATACAAAGATAACAAAAAAGGTTCATACCACATTGTTTAAAAATGATAATTTTAGTAGGTTTTTAAATAACAATATATGGGCGTAATGCATAGATATCGAACCCTTTTTGTATTTTTGCGGCGTAAAAAAGAAACATTCCGCATAAAAATACAGAAAATCATGAATTCGAAAGTACCAGTCGGTAAAAAGATCCGCTCTCTGAGAGAATCAAAACAGATGGAGATTGAGGTGTTGGCCGAGCGCGCCCAGCTCTCAGTGGAACAAGTAAAGGCAATCGAGTCTGACGGCCCCCTGCCGGGTCTGGCTCCCCTTATCAAGATTGCCCGTGTTCTAGGCGTACGACTAGGTACTTTTCTGGATGACCAGCAGAGCGTAGGTGCAGTCGTAAGCCGTGCACAGGACGAGCGTGAGAGCGTGCGTTTCTCGAACCACGCCGCCGAGGGTCATGAGAACATGATTTATCATTCACTCTCGGAAGGTAAGGACAACCGTCATCTGGAGCCGTTCGTAATTGACATACTTCCGGACCAGAATCCCAAGTTCGATCTCTCTACCCATGAGGGTGAGGAGTTCATCTACGTGCTGGACGGTCAGGTAGAGATCAACTACGGCAAGAACACCTATGTGCTTGAGAAAGGTGACAGCATATACTACGATTCAATAGTCAAACACCACGTACACGGCTACAACGGTCAGAAGGCCCGCATCCTTGCCGTGGTTTATACTCCGATCTAAACAATGTATCAGTTATCAGAAAGAACACTCGGAGATTGGCTCGAGCATTGGGCACAGGTCTCTCCTGACCGCGAGTACATTGTCTATTCGGACCGTGACCTCCGCTTTACCTGGAAACAGTTCAACGAGAGGGTCGATGACATGGCACGCGGCCTTATAGCCATAGGCGTAACAAAAGGAACTCATGTAGGTCTGTGGGCTCAGAACGTGCCCGATTGGCTCACTTTCCTCTATGCATGCGCCAAGATAGGCGCCGTTTGCATAACCGTGAACACCAACTACAAGCAGAACGAGCTGGAGTACCTGTGCAAGGACTCCGATATGCATACCCTTTGCCTTACTGACGGCACTTGGGAGAGCAACTACGTGGATATGACCTACACCATGCTGCCCGAGTTGCGCGAGTGCCAGCGCGGACACCTGGAGAGCAAGCGTTTCCCCAAGCTCAAGAACGTGGTTTACATAGGCCAGGAGAAGTATCGCGGCATGTACAACACCGCCGAGATCCTGTTGCTTGGCGAGAATACCGATGATGACGAGTTCCTGCGTCTGCGCAAGTCAGTGACCTGCCACGATGTGGTAAACATGCAGTATACATCGGGTACTACAGGATTCCCCAAGGGAGTCATGCTTACCCACTATAATATTGCCAATGACGGATTCCTGACCGGTGAGCACATGAAGTTCACTCAGGAGGACAAGCTTTGCGTATGTGTGCCGCTGTTCCACTGCTTCGGCGTGGTTCTGGCAACCATGAACTGTCTTACACATGGCTGTACCGAGGTGGTTGTAGAGCGTTTTGACCCGCTGGTTACGCTGGCATCGGTCCATAAGGAGCGTTGCACCGCACTTTACGGCGTGCCTACCATGTTCATTGCAGAGCTTAACCACCCCATGTTCGATATGTTTGACCTGAGCTGCCTGCGTACGGGTATCATGGCAGGTTCTCTCTGCCCGATTGAGCTGATGCGCAAGGTCGAGGAGAAGATGTATCTGCATGTAACCAGCGTTTACGGCCTGACAGAGTCTTCGCCCGGTATGAGCCAGACCCGTATTGACGATCCCGATGAGGTGCGTTACACTACCGTGGGCCGCGACTATGAATTTGTGGATGTCAAGGTGCTGGATCCCGAGACCAACAAGGAGGTTCCGGTTGGCGTTCAGGGCGAGATGTGCTGCAAGGGATTCAACGTGATGAAGGGTTACTACAAGAATCCTGAGGCTACTGCCGAGGTTATCGATGAGAACGGATATCTCCACTCCGGGGACCTGGGTGTAAAGGATGAGAACGGCAACTATCGCATTACGGGCCGAATCAAGGATATGATCATACGTGGCGGTGAGAACATCTACCCGCGTGAGATTGAGGAGTTCCTCTATCATCTGCCCGGCGTACGTGACGTCCAGGTGGCAGGCGTACCTTCAAAGAAATACGGTGAGGAGGTTGGAGCATTCATCATCCTGGATGAGGGTGCCAAACTTACCGAAGAGGAGGTCCGTGACTGGTGCCGCGGTAAGATTGCCCGTTACAAGATTCCTAAGTACGTATTCTTTGTCAAGGAGTATCCTCTGACAGGAAGCGGCAAGATACAGAAGTTTAAGCTGCGCGAGCTGAGCCTGAAGCTTTGCGAAGAGCAGGGAATAGAGGTTATTTGATATGGAAATCAACGAACAGATCAAACAGATGGCCATGCGTCTGCGCGGATTGCGCGAGGACCTGGAGATGACCGTCGAGGAGGTGGCCCAGAAGTGTGGCATCACCCCCGAGGAGTTGAAACAGTACGAGTCGGGCGAATCGGACATTCCGATGAACTTTCTCTGCAACGCAGCAAACGTCCTGGGTGTCGAGCCTTTGGAGCTTTTCTCAGGTGATGCCCCCAATATGACCAGCTACTGGCTGGTTCGCAAAGGCAAGGGTCCGGTCATTGAGCGCCAGAAGGCATACAAGTATCAGGCACTTGCAATGGGATTCAAGCACGCCAAGGCATCGCCCTTTATCGTGACGGTTGATCCCAAGATGGAGAACGAGATGCATCTTAACTCGCACGAGGGCCAGGAGTTTAATCTGGTGCTTAAGGGAACCCTGTTCCTGAGCATCGGTGGAAAGGAACTTGTACTGAACCCCGGCGACAGCATATACTTTGATTCGACACAGCCCCATGGAATGAGGGCGCTTAACGGCGAGCCTGCACGCTTCCTTGCCATCATATTCTAAGCCATACAGATGTTAGAGAAATACCTAAAGAAAGTAGAGTTTGATTCACTGGAGGATTTCCAGAAGAATTTTGAGATAATAGTTCCGGACAACTTCAATTTCGGCTACGATGTGGTCGATGAGTGGGCTCGTACCAACCCGGATAAGCTGGCTCTTTTATGGACCAACGACGAGGGTGCCGAGGTTCGTTACACATTTGCCGATATCAAGCGCAAATCGGACCAGGTGGCATCATTCTACCAGACGCTGGGCATTGGCCGCGGTGACTGCGTGATGATGATGCTCAAGCGTCGTGCCGAGTTCTGGTTCTCAATCGTGGCATTGCACAAACTGGGTGCAGTGGCCATTCCCGCAACCCATCTGCTCACCCCAAAGGATTTGATATACAGGGCCAATTCAGCCCAGATCAAGATGATAGTATCGGCCGATGAGCCCATCATGATACAGCATGTGAATGACTGCCTCAAGGATGCTCCGTCAGTCAAGATACGCGTTGCCACCGGTTCTTATAACAAGGACGGATGGTACAGCATGGACGAGGGAATGAAGAACGCACCTGAGTTCCACCGTCCCGAGCATGTGAATGACAATCACGACATATCGCTGCTGTACTTTACATCCGGTTCAAGCGGCAATCCCAAGATGGTGGCTCACAATTTCCTCTATCCTCTGGGACATATCGTTACCGCCAAATACTGGCATAACGTGAATGAGCAGAGCCTTCACCTTACCGTAGCTGATACAGGCTGGGGCAAGGCAGTTTGGGGCAAGCTCTACGGACAGTGGCTGTCAGGTGCCGCAGTATTCGTATACGACCATGAGAAGTTCACTCCCGCCAACATACTGGCTGCAATGGCCAAGTATCACGTTACTTCATTCTGCGCTCCTCCCACCATCTACCGTTATCTGATACGTGAGGACCTGAGCCAGTATGACCTGAGCGCACTCAAGTACTGCACTACCGCAGGTGAGCCGCTCAACCCCAGCGTATTTGAATTCTGGAAAGAGCATACCGGACTTGACATACATGAGGGATTCGGACAGACCGAGACCGCAATGACCATCGGCACGTTCCCGTGGATGAAACCCAAACCGGGTTCACTGGGCGTACCCAATCCGGCATATGACATGGACCTTCTCACAAACGACGGCCGTTCGGCAGAGGACGGTGAGAGCGGTGAGATAATCCTGCATACTGACAAGCGTCTGCCTCTGGGCCTGTTTGAGGAGTATTACCACAACCAGGAGCTTACCAAGACCGTACATGACAATGGTATATATCACACCGGTGACGTGGCATGGCGTGACAGCGACGGTTACTACTGGTTTGTAGGTCGCACCGATGATGTTATCAAGAGCTCCGGTTACCGCATAGGACCGTTCGAGGTCGAGAGCGCTCTTATGACTCACCCCGCAGTCGTTGAGTGCGCCGTAACGGGTGTGCCTGATGAGGTTCGCGGACAGGTGGTAAAGGCTACCATCATCCTTGCCAAAGAGTACAAAGACCTGCCTGACAAGGAAGAACTTATCAAGGATATCCAGAACCACGTCAAGAAGGTATCGGCTCCCTACAAATACCCCCGTGTCGTGGAATTCGTCGACGAACTCCCCAAAACCATCAGCGGTAAGATCAAGCGCGTCGAAATCCGCAACAAAGATGCAGCTAAATGACCCATTAGGGACAGTCCCCCTGTGCCATAAAAAAGGTTGGAATTGCTTCCAACCTTTTTTGCTAAAATGGCACAGGGGGACTGTCCCTAATGGGTCATTTCACCAGCTCCATGCCAGCCTTGATGGCCTTCTCGTTGAGCGGCAGGTACTTCCAGTTACGCTCTGATACGGAGTGCTTAATGCCTTCCATAACGTAATCTACCTGAAGGATGGGGCGAATCTTCATGAACGCTCCAAGCAGGAACATATTAGCTACCTTGGTGGCGTTGATCTTGGCTGCCTCCTCGATGGCCTTGATGGGGTAGATGGTGATATCAGCGCGGGTAGGCTTGCGGGTGATGGTGCTGGGGGTGTAGATGAGTACGCCACCGGGCTTTACCATCGGCTCGAACTTGTCCATTGACTGCTGGTTCAGGATGATAGCGGTGCTGAACTTCTGCAGGATAGGTGAGCTGATACGGCTGTCACTCAGGATAACCGTTACGTTTGCTGTACCTCCGCGGATCTCAGGACCGTATGACGGCATCCATGAAACCTCCAAGCCCTGCATAAGGCCTGAATATGCTATTATCTTACCCATTGAGAGGACTCCCTGTCCTCCGAATCCGGCTATGATTATCTCTTCTGTCATGATACTGTCTCCTTTTTTATCTGGGTGCGTTCATGTCCATGACCAGTTTGCCATCGACTTTCATATCGCCCAGAGGATACTTCTTGAACATGTTCTCTACCATCCAGTCGTTGGCCTGCTTGGGTGTGAGACCCCAGCCTGAGTTGCAGTTTGATACAACCTCAACGATAGATGTTCCCTTCTTGTCACGCTGGTTCTCGAATGCCTGGCGAAGAGCCTTTTTGAGCTTGCGTACATTGGCGGGGGTGTGTACTGAGTGACGTGTCACATAGCATACACCGTCCAACTGTGCCAGCAGCGGGGTGATGTTGAGGGGATAACCCATGGTCTTGACGTCACGTCCGCGGGGGCAGGTGGTGGTCTTCATTCCCTCCAGTGTGGTGGGGGCCATCTGACCTCCGGTCATTCCGTAGATACCGTTGTTGATGAATACTATAACGATGTTCTCACCGCGGTTGCAGGCGTGCATGGTCTCACCGGTGCCGATGGCAGCCAGGTCACCGTCACCCTGATAGGTGAATACGAACTTGTCAGGCTGCACGCGCTTGATGCCGGTAGCAACGGCGCAGGCACGGCCGTGAGCGGCCTCAACAACGTCGAACTTATAGAAATCATAGAGGAACACTGAGCAGCCTACCGGTGATATGCCGATAACGTCATGCTCTATGCCCATCTCCTCGATTACCTCGGCAATGGTGCGTACAACAACACCGTGGCCGCAACCGGGGCAGAAGTTGAACTGCTTCTCAGCCATCAGGCGGCTCTTCTGATAAACCAGATTTTCAGGTTTGATTATATCATTTACTTCCATGGCCGTGCTTATTTGATATTAAAGTATTCATAGAGAGCATTCTCAATCTCCTCGGGTGTGGGAACCATACCGCCCAGACGTCCGAAGAAGCCTACGGGCTTGCGGCCCTCTACTGCCAGACGGATATCCTCAATCATCTGACCGGCGCTGAGCTCTACCGACATGAGACCCTTTACGCGGTTCTCATCGGCCAGGGCGCGGATCTGGTCGTAGGGGAAAGGATAGAGTGTGATGGGGCGGAAAAGACCTATCTTGTGGCCTTTGGCGCGAGCCAGCTCTATGCTCTTTTGTGCTATGCGGGCAATGATACCGAAAGCTACGATTACGTATTCGGCGTCATCGCACTGAATCATCTCGTAACGCACCTCGTTCTTCTCCATCTCGCGGTACTTCTTCTGCAGGCGGATGTTCACCAGCTCGTGCTCCTGCGGCAGCAGGTTAAGTGAGGTGATGAAACGGCGCTCCTTACCCTCGGGCGTGCCGTTGGTAGCCCAGTCGGGATACTCGGTCATGCGGGGACGCGGTGCGGGCAGATATATCTTCTCCATCATCTGACCCAGGGCACCGTCGGCCAGGATCATGGTGGGGTTGCGGTACTTGAACGCAAGGTCAAAACCCAGTGAAATGAAATCGGCCAGTTCCTGTACCGATGAGGGTGCCAGTGTGAGCAGCTTGTAGTCACCGTGACCGCCGCCCTTTACAGTCTGGAAATAGTCGGCCTGGCTGGGCTGGATGGTTCCCAGTCCGGGACCTCCGCGTGATACGTTGATGAGCAGGCAGGGAAGCTCGGCACCGGCTATGAATGAGATACCCTCACTCATAAGGCTTATACCGGGGCTTGACGATGAGGTCATTACCCTGTGTCCTGTGGATGCTCCACCATATACCATATTGATGGCTGAAACTTCACTCTCGGCCTGGAGTACTGCCATACCCGTGCGGGCGGTGGCATCGGTCTCCATAAGATACTCCATTACCTCCGTCTGCGGAGTGATGGGGTAACCGTAAAAGGCATCGGCGCCGGCGCGTATAGCAGCCTCGGCAATTGCCTCGTTGCCTTTCATAAGTCGCATTTCTCTTTCTTCCATAATTACTCCTCTACTTTTACCCTATAGACCGATATTACTCCGTCAGGGCAGATAATACCGCAGTTGGTGCAACCTATGCATGCCTCGGGGTTGGCCATATAGGCATAGTGGTAACCCTTGCTGTTGACGGCTGTCGACATGCCCAGAACCTGCTTGTCGCAGGTGTAGACACACAACTCGCAGCCTTTGCAGCGTTCGTTGTCAACTGTGACGGCACCTCTGATTTTTGCCATGATAATAACTGTTATTGGTATGAATTATTGGTATGATAACTATCTTGGGGAAAGGCTCTCTCCTGCGTGGGCTATCTCTGTGAGATTGATCTCGTATATAAGTGTCGAATAACCCGGAATTGTTCCGTGTGAGGATGTTCCGTAACCCAGACCGTAAGGAATGTAAATTCTCCAGTAGTCGCCGCAGCGCATGCGCATCAGGGCGGTTGTGACACCTTCAATCAGACTGTTCAATGAGAAAGAGGCCGGTATGTTTACTGACGGGTCAAGATCCGAAGTCTTGAAGGACTGGTCAACTACCTGACCATCGGGATAGTAGTCAGTGGGAATGAGACGTGCGCGATAGTTGAAGCGTACGCTGTCCGTATAATTCGGGGTTTCAGTACCGGTTCCCTGCTCAATAACCCTGCAGTAAACGTATGAGCCGCTTCCGAAACTCTTTTCAGGATCCAGTCTGTATGAAAGAATCCTGAACAACTGTCCCGGCTGGGCATCCTTGGGATCTGTAATGCCGCTTGTCAACTCGGCATTTATGCTCTCGATATAATCGGTGTTGCGTTGTTTCCAATTGGCGTGGTCGTCAAACTCCTTGGTCTCCTTACAGGATGAGAAGGCGACAAGGACTATTGACAACAGAGCGGGCAATATGATTGAAAAACGCTTCATGATCAGAGTGTCTTGAGGACGCTTGTTATTGAAACGGTGTCTGAAAGGATATTGCAGAGGTCTGCAATCTTTACACGCTGCTGCTCCATGGTGTCGCGGTTACGCAGGGTGACTGTCTGGTCCTCGAGTGACTGATGATCTACCGTTACGCAGAACGGGGTGCCTATGGCATCCTGACGGCGGTAACGCTTGCCTATTGAATCCTTCTCGTCATACTGGCAGTTGAAGTGGAACTTGAGGTCGTTCTGGATGGAACGTGCCAGCTCGGGCAGTCCGTCTTTCTTTACCAGAGGCAGGATGGCCAGCTTGATGGGGGCCAGAGGTGCGGGCAGATGCAGCACGACGCGTGTCTCGCCGTTCTCAAGGGCCTGCTCCTCATATGATGCGCACATAACGCTCAGGAACATACGGTCAACACCTATGGATGTCTCGATAACGAACGGAGTGTAGCTCTCGTTGGTCTCGGGATCAAAGTACTTGATGCTCTTTCCGCTGTACTTCTCATGCTGTGACAGGTCGAAGTTGGTACGGCTGTGGATACCCTCCACCTCCTTGAAGCCGAACGGCATCAGGAACTCGATATCTGTAGCTGCGTTGGCGTAGTGGGCCAGCTTGTCATGATCGTGGAAACGGTAGTGGTCTGCGCCGAAGCCCAGGGCCTGATGCCATTTCATACGGGTCTCCTTCCACTTTGCGAACCAGTCAAGCTCGGTGCCGGGCTTGATGAAGAACTGCATCTCCATCTGCTCGAACTCACGCATGCGGAAAATGAACTGGCGTGCAACTATCTCGTTACGGAAAGCCTTACCTATCTGGGCTATTCCGAAAGGTATCTTCATGCGGCCGGTCTTCTGCACGTTCAGGTAGTTAACGAATATACCCTGTGCGGTCTCGGGACGCAGGTAGATTTTCATGGCGCCATCAGCGGTAGATCCCATCTCTGTCTGGAACATCAGGTTGAACTGACGGACATCGGTCCAGTTGCGGGTGCCGCTGATGGGGCATACGATACCCTCATCCAGGATGATCTGCTTGAGCTCGTCCAGATTGCCGTCATTCATGGCCTTCTTGTAACGCTCGTGCAGGGCGTCACGCTTGGCTACGTGCTCCAGTACGTTGTTGCTGGTGGCGCGGTACTTGGCCTCATCAAAAGAGTCACCGAAACGCTTGGCGGCCTTGGCAACCTCCTTCTCTATCTTTTCGTCGTATTTGGCTATCTGGTCCTCTATCAGGACGTCGGCACGGTAACGCTTCTTTGAGTCACGGTTGTCGATGAGGGGGTCATTGAATGCGTCAACATGACCTGATGCCTTCCAGATGGTAGGATGCATGAATATTGCAGAGTCTATACCCACGATATTGTCATGCAGCAGAACCATGCTCTGCCACCAGTAGTTCTTGATGTTGTTCTTCATCTCAACTCCCAGCTGTCCGTAGTCATAGACAGCGCCGAGTCCGTCATAAATCTCACTTGAGGGGAATACAAAACCGTATTCCTTGCAATGCGCAACGATCTTTTTGAAAACGTCTTCCTGTGCCATAATATGCTATTATGCGAAAATTTTCGCAAAGGTACTCTTTTATTTAATATAAAGGAGACGCCGAGTCTTAAAAAAGGGTAATTGGAGGCCGATAAGGAAGAGTGTGTGCAATTGTTGAAAAGTCGGGCCCCGAAAATGGCCAAGTTGGGGCTTTCGGGTTGGGATTTTTCGCTGAAAAGCAGTAATTTCGCGTTTGATTACATTAATTAGGGACAATGAGCGACGAAACAGAGGGCATGGATGAGGAGCTCCGTGACGCGGAGACCACAGAAGTTGATGAAGGACAGGATGCTGGACATTCTTCGTACCATCCGGTTACGGATGATAACGGAATGATCCGACACCAGCTATCCGGCATGTACCAGGGCTGGTTCCTGGATTATGCCTCATATGTCATCCTGGAACGTGCTGTTCCCCATTTCGTTGACGGACTCAAGCCTGTACAGAGACGTATACTGCACTCCATGAAACGTCTGGATGACGGACGGTTCAACAAGGTTGCCAATATCGTGGGTCACACCATGCAGTTCCACCCTCACGGCGATGCGTCAATAGGTGATGCCCTGGTGCAGATGGGTCAGAAGGACCTGCTTATAGAGTGTCAGGGAAACTGGGGAAATATCCTTACAGGTCATCGCGCTGCCGCACCCCGTTACATTGAGGCCCGTCTATCCAAGTTCGCCCTTGAGACACTGTTCAATCCCAAGACTACCGAGTGGAAACTTTCGTATGACGGACGTAACAGGGAGCCGGTCACGCTGCCGGTCAAGTTCCCGTTGCTGCTGGCACAGGGAGCCGAGGGTATTGCTGTAGGATTGTCCTGTAAGATACTTCCGCATAACTTCAACGAACTCTGTGACGCTGCAGTTTCATATCTGAGGAAAGAGGAGTTCCACCTCTATCCGGATTTCCAGACCGGCGGCTCGATAGATGTGTCGCGTTATAATGACGGCGAGCGCGGAGGCATGGTGCGCATCCGTGCCAAGATTACGAAAGAAGCTGACAACAAGACCCTGGTCATAAACGAGATTCCGTTCGGAGAGAACGTGATGACGTTGTGCGAGTCAATCGTAAAGGCCGGTGAGAAGGGTAAAATCAAGATCCGCAAGGTTGAGAACCTGACGGCCGACAAGGTGGAGATACGCATTTCGCTTGCTCCCGGAGTGTCATCGGACAAGACCATAGATGCACTCTACGCATTCACCAACTGCGAGGTGAGCATATCGCCCAACTGCTGCGTGATTGATGAGAACAAGCCTCATTTCCTGACTGTGAGTGACGTGTTGCGCAAATCGGTCGACAATACCAAGGAGCTGCTGCGCCGTGAGTTGGAGATTGAGCGCGGCGAGATCATGGAACAGCTTCACTTTGCGTCACTCGAGAAGATTTTCATCGAGGAGCGTATCTATAAGGACCGTGAGTTTGAAGAGGCTCCCACCATGGATGCAGCCTGCGAGCATATTGATGACCGTCTGACTCCCTACTATCCGCAGATGATCCGTGAGGTGACCAAGGAGGATATCCTCAAGCTGATGGAGATCAAGATGGCCCGCATCCTTAAGTTCAACAAGGAGAAGGCCGAGGAGGCTATCGCCAGGATGAAGGCCGACATTGCCCGCATCGAGAAGGACCTGAACAATATGACGGCTGTAACCATAAAGTGGTTCAATATGCTTAAGGATACATACGGAGCAGATTATCCGCGCCGTACCGAGATCAAGAATTTTGACACGATCGTGGCTACCAAGGTTGTCGAGGCAAACCAGAAGCTCTATATAAACCGCGCCGACGGATTCATCGGCATGGAACTCAAGAAGGATGAGTACGTCTGCAACTGCTCTGACCTGGATGACATAATCCTTTTCTACAAGGATGGCCGTTACAAGGTTGTCAAGGTGGCAGACAAGCTGTTTGTCGGACAGAATGTACTGTATCTTGACGTATTCAAGAAGAATGACAAGCGTACCATTTACAATGTGGTCTACCGGGACGGACGGAACGGTGCATATTTCATGAAGAGGTTCGCCGCTACGGGTCTGACGCGTGACAAGGAGTATGACCTGACACAAGGCAAGGCTGGCTCCAAGATCATGTACTTCAGTGCCAACCACAACGGTGAGGCCGAGGTCATCAAGATCACGCTCAAGCCCAATCCCAAACTCAAGAAGCCTGTATTTGACAAGGACTTCAGCGAGCTTATGATCAAGGGCCGTCAGTCAATGGGTAACCTGCTTACCCGTAACGAGGTCAAGAGCATCGGACTGAAAGCTCAGGGCTCGTCGACACTGGGCGGCCGCAAGATATGGTTTGACAAGGATATCCTGCGTCTTGACTTTGACGGACACGGTGAATTCCTGGGCGAGTTTGACAGTGATGACCTGCTGCTTGTGATAAATGCCGACGGAGAGTATTACACTACTACCCCCGATGCAAACTGTCATTTTGATGCAGGTCTGTTGCGCATTGAGAAATACAATCAGGGCAAGGTTTGGACGGCACTTCTGTTTGACGCATCGCAAAAGGGCTATCTCTACCTCAAGCGGTTCAATCTGGATCCGTCAGCCAAACGCATCAACATACTTGGCGAGGAGAAGGGAAGCCGTCTGGTGCTGTTGACGGATACCGTTTATCCGCGTCTGTTGGTTACAATGGGCGGTGCGGACAGTTTCCGTGAGCCTATGGAGGTGGATGCTGAAAGCTTTGTGGGCATCAAGGGCGTCAAGGCACGCGGCCGCAGGGTTACCGCATTCAACGTGAAGGATGTCGAGGAGCTGGTGCCGCTGCGCATGCCGGAACCCGAGCCGGAGCCGGAGCCCGTGGAACCCGATCCTGATGAAAATGATAATTCCGCCGATGCGGATGATAATACTGAAAAGGTCGATGACGGACAGTTGTCGCTGTTCTAAGTCACTGTTTTCATTACTCTTTGCGGTGGTGTTGACTGTGTTTCCTCTGCAGGCTTTTGCCCAGCAGAAGGCTTGGGAACTGCCTGAGTACAAGGAGACGGTCAGTGCTGTTTCTATAGCAGGCGGAACATCGTTTGCACGTGACACTTACATTTCGGCTGCGAGTTACAGAGGGTGGGCCATAGGTCTGGAGAGTGATATATGGACGGGAAGCAACCCTGATAAACTGTTCAGATACGGCCGCTCTTACGGAAATGTTTTCTTCAGCCATCTCAAGAATAGTCTCAAAGGTGGCAGCACCCTTGAAGTTGGCGGGGCTTTCCGTCAGGCTTTCCTGTGGCCGGCAGTGGCGTGCAGCCAGTGTGACCTGCTCATCGGCCCGACGGTAATAGGGGAGGGCGGACTGCTGTGGAATCGCCAGTACTCTTCAAACAATCCCGTTACTTTCAATGGTTACCTTGGCGCCGGAGTATGTGTGGACAACACATTCCGTTTCAGTCTGTGGCGATATCCGATGGCCCTGCAGGCATCGCTCTATCTGCCGCTTGCCGGGATAGGATTTGCTCCTGACTATGACCAGACATACTACTATATGTATGAGTACGGCGATTGGGGCAAGACGCTGCATTTTATCACTCCTTTCAACAATCCGGCACTTACGCAGCAGGTGGCGCTGGTATTGCCGTGCCGCGGCAGCCGTATAAGGATAGGATATTCGTTCGATTACATGCGGAACAGTCTGGGAGGTCACACCCGTGGCATAGGCAACGGGATGTTCACCCTGGGTTGTATCTACAGACTTGAGACAAAAGAGTGGAGTCTATGAACAGGAATCTCAAAAACAGGATATGGGTTTTGGCGGCATTGGTCATGATGATGCTGCCTGCCGGTTGTTCATGGAATGAAGAGTCTCATGACAAGGAGTTTTCAAACACTCCCCAGGGGAATTTCATGGCTTTGTGGACCATAATGGACGAGCGTTACTGTTTCTTTGACCTCAAGAAAGAGCAGTTCGGCGTCGATTGGAATGAGGTCAAGACAAGATATGCCGCGAGCATATCGGACGATATGACCGACAGGTCACTGTTCGAGGTGCTCTGCAATATGATAGGTGAGTTGCGTGACGGTCATGTCAACCTGACCAGCGTGTACGACCTGGGGCGTAACTGGTGCTGGAAGACCGACTATCCGGCAAACTATTCAAAGGATCTGCAGACAAAGTATCTGGGCAAGGATTACGTAATAGGAGGTAACGGCTATTATTACTGCATACTGGATGACAATATAGGCTATCTGGTGGTGGAGAGTTTCGAGTCCGCGATGTCTGACAGCCGTCTGAACGTAATGTTCAACAACATGGCACTCTGCAACGGTCTGATAATAGACATACGCGACAATGGCGGCGGCCTGTTGACGGCATCGGAGTCTCTGGCTTCACGTTTTACCGAGAAGAAGGTTACCGTGAGTTACTGCTGTTACAAGACAGGTCCCGGCCATAATGATTTTTCCAGGAGATACAGTAATGAACTCAGCCCCAATGAATATAACCTGAGATGGATCAAACCGGTTGTATTGCTGACCAACCGTGGCTGTTACAGCAGTGCGAATGACTTCTCTCTCATTATGAAGGCATTGGATAATGTGACCCTCATGGGTGATACTACCGGAGGCGGAGGCGGTCTGCCGCTGTCATCGGAGCTTCCCAACGGATGGGTGGTGAGGTTCTCGTCATCTCCTACGTTTGATGCCGAAATGAATCATGTGGAGTCAGGTGTGGCACCCGATATCCGTCTGGATATGAAGGATGAGGATATGCTTTCAGGAAAGGATACCTACATTGAGGCTGCACGCAAGTATATCAACGACAAGTTAGTTAATCCGTAATTATATGAAAAAAACACGTCTGTTTATTGTTGCCGTACTGGTTATGTTACCTGTGATGGCAATGGCTGCAAAAGCCAAAGTATTGAAAATCGATTTCAAGAATCCCATTGCCGAGCGCAATGTGGGAGGCTCCTCGTTTGACATCATGTCTATGGTCCAGGGAACTCCTAATTCAGTAACTCTTCTGAGCTATATCAAGGCAATCGATGCTGCCGCAGAGGATAAGAATATAGGGATGATTTATATGACTCCCGAGAATATCTCATGCGGAACAGCCCAGCTCGAGGAGATCCGTTCGGCTCTGGAGCGTTTCAAGGCATCCGGTAAGCCGATCGTTGCCTATTGCAGGACATTGGGTAACGGTTCATATTATCTGGCATCGGTAGCCGATAAGATCATACTTGATCCGGCATCGGAGAGCACCATCACAGGCCTGAGCTCCCAGATGATATTCCTGAAGGATATCCTTGATGCACTTCATATCGATATGCAGCTTATCCGTCACGGTAAGTACAAGGCTGCCGGTGAGATGTATATCCGCAGCAATGCAAGCCCCGAAAACCGTCTTCAGAATCAGGAACTTGTAAGCTCCATCTGGAACAGCATGACTGCCGAGATCGCTGCATCACGCGGCTTCACACAGGAGCAGTTCAACAGTTGGGTGGACAATCTGGAGATGTGCCATGCATCGGATTTCAAGGAGAAGGGCCTGATAGACGAGACCTGGTATAAGGATGAGGTGGAGCAGTATCTCTGCGAGCAGAACGGCGCCAAGAAGATAGGTGAGGTTGGCTTTGTCAAGATAAACAAGTATGCCACCAAGTTGAAGAAGGGTAACCGTAAGAACAAGATTGCCGTGGTATATGCCGACGGCGAGATAAAGGACAGCGGTACTGATGCTGACATTGTTGGCACCAAGATGGCAAACACCCTGCGTAAGGTACGTGAGGACAAGAAAGTCAAGGCTGTTGTATTCCGCGTAAACTCTCCGGGTGGAAGTGCACAGGCAGCCGAGGCTATCCGTCATGAGATCCAGCTGCTGCGTGCCGAGAAGCCTGTCATTGTAAGTTACAGCAACTATGCTGCTTCGGGAGGCTATTGGATATCGGCCGAGTCTGACCAGATATTTACTGACAATACCACCATTACAGGTTCAATAGGTGTATTCGGTCTTATCCCCAGCGTGGGAGACATGGCCAGCAAGGTTCTCAAAGTAAATATTGAGACTGTGGGATCAAGTGCGCACAGTGACATGATGGGTGGTATCCGCAAGCTTGACGAGGCAGAGGTTGCATATATCCAGCGCCAGATTGAGAAAATCTACGATGACTTTACAGGTCTGGTATCAAACGGTCGCGGAATATCCAAGGACAGTGTTGATGCTATAGGTCAGGGTCGTGTATGGTCAGGTGTTGATGCAATGCGCATTGGATTGGTAGACCGTAAGGGAGGACTTCAGGATGCCATCGACTTTGCTGCCGAGAAGGTTGGCCTGGGTAAGAAGGATTACCGTATCAGTCAGTATCCGGTTGTAAAGGAGGTATCGCTGTTCCAGATGATCTCAGGCAATGGCTCCGATGATCCGGAGGAGAACCTGACTACCAGTGTGGAGATGGATCCGTCTCTGGCCGATATGTTCCCCGCCATTGCAAGGATGCGTGAGATGCGCAGCCCTGTAATCATGGTCAGAATGGAGAGTGTAATGGAAATAAAGTGATGTTTGGCGTTTACAGCTAAAACAACTACTTTTGCAGCGCGTTCCGGATTTGGGACGCGCTTTTCTTGCAGACGTGGCGGAATTGGTAGACGCGCTAGACTTAGGATCTAGTATCTTTGATGTGGGGGTTCGATTCCCCCCGTCTGTACAAAAAAAGGTGACCGTTTGGCCACCTTTTTTTGTATGGACGATAGGACGTCCGATTCCATATTTTAGAACTCGTAGATGAGACCCAGCTGGAGAGCGGAGCAGTCAATGCCGAAACCTACATTGTTCTGGAAGTCACCACCGATAGGATCGTCAGGTCTGTTGCAATGAGTGAAATAGAGACCGTCCATCTTAGCTACAACTGACCAATGGTCTGACATCATGTAACGGATACCAGGCTGTACCTGGAATTTAAGATGCCATGCGTTGTTGCCTTCCGGTGATACGATCTGGTATTCAATACCGCCCTGAACAAACATGTTGAAGTTACCCTCGGTGAGGAATGTGTATCTCAGGAAGGGAGCAAATGCAAACCAGAACTGCTGGTCCTTTCCTACGTAAAGATTTGTATAGTTTGCAATCTTGATATCAGCACCAATCTCAAGGTAATCTTCAATAGCCATACCTACTGACGGAGCTATAACAACGGCACCCTTGTTCCTGTCTGAATCATAGAAAGACTTGCTGTCAAAACCCAGAGTACCACCAAACCAATACTTAGCGTTTGCAGTCATGCAGAGAGCGAGAGCTGCGATTACGAATAATACTTTTTTCATAATGTGATTTTAGTTAAGTTTATTAAATTGAATCCTTTTTATTTGTTCAAATGTCCTTTGTAAGATATCTGTTCATCCTTTTCTGAGGGTCAAAAGTAGATAACATTTGTTAAAGCGACAAAAAAATAACGAAAAAAATGCGTTCAAAACGTTATTTTTGCAATAGTATGACAATCGAGGAGATATACAGCAAATTTCTTGAGTGCAGAGGTGTTACGACCGACAGTCGCAAGTGCGGACCGGGACTGATGTTTTTCGGACTCAAGGGAGAGCGTTTTGACGGGAACGAGTTTGTCCGTGGAGCGTTGGAACAGGGATGCCCGTATGCTGTAATGGACAATGCGGATCTTTACGATGATTCGGACAGCCGGATGATACTTGTAGACAACGTACTGCTCACTTTGCAGGGGCTTGCCGCCTATCATCGCAGAGAGTTGGGAACGCCGGTCATAGGAATTACAGGTACCAACGGTAAGACAACCACCAAGGAGCTTACCAATGCTGTCATGAGTTCCACCTATAATGTGTTGTGTACACAGGGAAACCTGAACAATTCAATAGGTGTGCCGCTTACTGTGCTTGGATTGAGACCGGAGCATCAGTATGCCATAGTTGAGATGGGTGCCAGCCATCCGGGAGACATTAAGGAACTGGTGGAGATAAGCCAACCCGATTTTGGACTTATAACCAATGTGGGAAAGGCCCATCTTCTGGGATTCGGATCCTTTGAAGGTGTAAAGCGAACCAAGGGTGAACTTTATGACTGGCTTCGCGGGCATAACGGTACGGCATTCGTAAACCGTGACAACGGGCATCTGCAGCAGATGTGCACCGGACTGCCCCTGATAGAATACGGAAAGCCCGGTCAGGACGGACTGCTTGTTGAGGGTGAGGTGCTGGAGTGCAATCCTTTCGTCAAGTTCCGTTGGCGCAAGGCGCATGGAGAGTGGCATACAGTCCAGACAAGTCTTATTGGTGCATATAATGTAGACAATGCCCTTGCGGCAATCACCATAGGATTACATTTCGGCGTGTCCGAGGAGAAGGCATCGGCAGCAGTGGCAGGATACGTTCCGCAGAATAACCGCTCGCAGCTGACCAGGACCGAGCGTAACAGTCTGGTGGTGGATGCATACAACGCCAATCCCACCAGCATGGCTGCGGCGATAGAGAATTTCAGTATGATGAAGGCTCCGGACAAGATGCTGATTCTGGGCGATATGCGTGAACTTGGAGAGGTATCGGAAGCCGAGCACAGGCATATTGTAGATATGCTTAAGAAAAAAGGCTTTTCTCAGGTGTGGCTTGTGGGCAGTGAATTTGCCAAGGCTGCAACCGGTTCCGGATACAGACTGTTCCCGGATGTGGAGGCTGTAAAAGTGGAGTTGAAAAAGGAGCCTATATCTGGACGTACGATACTTATCAAGGGTTCAAACAGTATAGGACTTAGCACATTAGGGTCAGACCCTTCTGTGTTATTATGAGGTTGTAATAGAAGAATAAATATTAACAATGACACAGAAGGGTCTGACCCTAATGTGCTTTAACCAATTTATAATTATGAAGAAATTAGCAGCTCTTTTTGCATGTGTTCTTGTTTGCGGTTTGATTTCCGCACAGTTGAAGGTTTCCGTTATGGGTGACTCTTACTCAACTTTCACGGGTTCCATGCCCAGGTATTATGACACTTTCTATCCCAACCAGTTCTGCGGCGTTACCGAGCAGAGCCAGCAGTGGTGGGCTCAGGTAATAGAGAAGAACGGATGGGTTCTCGAGAAGAACGACTCATGGTCAGGCAGTACCGTTTGCTGCCGCGGTTACAACCATGACGACTATTCAGACCGCGCTTTCGTAACCCGTCTCAACTGCATCGGCGCCCCCGATATCCTGTTCATATTCGGCGGTACCAATGATGACTGGACACACGAGCCTTTCGGTGACTACAAGTATTCAGACTGGACCAAGGAGGACCTTTATTTCTATCGTCCGGCTTTTGCATATCTGCTGGCCAATCTTAAGGCACTGTATCCCAATATGAAGATTTACTCACTGCTCAATGACGGCATGTCAGAGAATCTGGGTGAGTCAATGAGGGAGATATGCAAGCACTACAATGTTCCCGTAATTGCAGTCGAGGGCATTGAGAAGCGTATGAATCACCCCACAGCTGCCGGTATGACCAAGATTGCTGAGCAGATTCAGGCCTTCCTGGACGCAGAGAAGAAGTGATATGACAAAAATCATGGGAATCATTAACGTGACCCCTGACTCCTTTTGGAGCGGGTCACGTGTGCAGGACAGGCAGACGCTTGTGGAGCGTGTCCGGCTGATGATTTCCCAAGGGGCCGATGCCATCGACGTGGGCGGCTGTTCTACCCGTCCCGGTGCTGTCCAGGCTTCCGAGAAGGAGGAGATGGAACGTTTGGAATGGGGCCTCGATGCCATCAGGGCTGAGTTTCCTGACATTCTGCTGTCGGTTGATACCTATCGCCCGCAGATTGCAGAGCGTTGCATACGCGAGTGGAAGGTGGACATAATAAACGATGTGTACGGGGGTAATGACCTCATGTACAAAATTCTGGCCGAAACAGGAGTGCAATACGTACTCATGTGGTCCCAAGAGATAAAGGAGGATCCCGTAGCAGAAATGATGTCATTCTTTAGGGCTAGACTCCAGTTGCTTGAAAAGGCAGGTGTGGATGTGAGCCGCAAGGTGATACTGGATCCAGGATACGGATTCGGCAAGACGGTTGAGCAGAACTACACTGTGTTGGCCAATCAGCGCAGGCTGTGTGAATTCGGACTTCCGGTTCTGTCGGCCCTCTCGCGTAAATCGATGGCCTGGAAACTGCTGGGAATCACACCCGACGAGGCACTTCCAGCCACCATCGTTATGAATACGGTGGCCATAGAGCAGGGTGCTGACTGGATACGGGTCCATGACGTTGAGGAGGCAGCTCATACCGTCCGCATAATGGAGGCATTAAGTGACTATAAATAAAATACAATATGACTGATTACTTTGTTTCATTCGGTATAAAGGACATTGTTGACATTGTGTGCGTTTCACTGCTCCTTTTCTATCTGTACAAACTGATGAAGAGGACAGGCTCGCTCAACATGTTCATTGGTATCCTTGTGTTCATCCTGGTTTGGATCATCGTATCGCAGGTACTCAAGATGCAGTTGCTGGGTGCCGTGATGAACAAGTTGGTCGATGTGGGCGTACTTGCCCTGATCGTGCTGTTTGCCGATGATATACGCCATTTCTTCCGTGATATCGGTACATCAACCCGTACCCGAAAGCTTTTCCATTGGCTGGTCCGCAGGCGTAACGGTCAGGATGATGCAGCCAAATGGGAACCTGTGGTCAAGGCTTGCGAGAGTATGAGTCACCGTAAGGAGGGCGCCCTGATTGTCATAGGAGAGACCGATGAGTTGCATGATGTGATTGCCACGGGTGAAACGGTCAATGCCAATGTCAATCAGCTTCTCATAGAGAATATATTCTTTAAGAACAGTCCTCTGCACGACGGCGCTATGATTATTGTAGGTGACCGTATAGAGTCTGCCGCATGCATTCTGCCGCTCTCACAGTCTGAGGAGTTACCCAAGTCGTTCGGACTGCGTCATCGTTCCGCTATGGGAATAGCCGAAAAGACAAATGCCGTGGCTGTGGTGGTATCAGAAGAGACAGGAAGGATAACGGTATTCCGCAAGGGCTCTTTCCAGAGTGAGATGTCAGCTGAGTCGCTGACACGCTATCTGGCTGATAATGTCAGATAAAGATTTTCCTATTGTGCCAAACTGTCAGAAGGGGTGGCAGAATATACCCCAATCGGCAGTTTGGCATATTTTATGCACTGACTCTTTTGCCCGATAAGGGGCTTATGGCAGAATACAAATAACTCAAAATATTAAAAATATGAACATCAAACCGTTAGCAGACAGAGTTCTGATACTCCCGGCAGCAGCCGAGGAGAAGACCATCGGTGGTATTATCATCCCCGATACAGCAAAGGAGAAACCTCTCAAGGGTGAGGTAATTGCAGTAGGAAACGGCACCAAGGATGAGGCAATGGTTCTCAAGAAGGGTGACCAGGTCCTTTATGGCAAATATTCAGGCACAGAGCTTGAGGTAGAGGGTGAGAAATATCTGATTATGCGCCAGAGTGATGTTCTGGCTGTGGTTGAAAAATAATAAGGAGATACGATTATGGCAGCAAAAGAGATACGTTTCAATACCGATGCCCGTGACCTTATGCGTCAGGGCGTTGACGAGTTGGCAAATGCAGTCAAGGTTACACTGGGACCTAAGGGCCGCAATGTAATTATCGAGAAGAAGTTCGGTGCTCCCCAGATTACCAAGGACGGTGTTACCGTTGCAAAGGAGATTGAGCTGGCCGATTCATTCAAGAATACCGGCGCACAGCTGGTAAAGTCTGTTGCCTCTAAGACCGGTGAGGATGCAGGTGACGGTACAACCACCGCAACCGTTCTGGCTCAGAGCATCGTAAACGTCGGTCTTAAGAACGTTACCGCAGGTGCCAACCCAATGGACCTGAAGCGCGGTATCGACAAGGCCGTTGCAGCAGTCGTTGAGAACATCAAGAAGCAGTCAAAGGCCGTTGGTGACAACTTTGACAAGATTGAGCAGGTTGCCACAATCTCTGCCAACAACGATGCCGAGATAGGTAAGCACATTGCCGAGGCCATGCAGAAGGTTTCAAAGGACGGTGTAATCACCATCGAGGAGGCCAAGGGCCGTGACACATACATCGACGTTGTAGAGGGTATGCAGTTTGACCGCGGTTACCTGTCATCATACTTTGTAACCGATACCGAGAAGATGAACTGCGTTATGGAGAATCCTCTGATTCTTATCCATGACAAGAAGATATCAAACCTGAAGGACCTGCTTCCTATTCTGGAGCCCGCCGTACAGTCAGGCCGTCCTCTGTTGATCATTGCCGAGGATGTTGATTCTGAGGCTCTGACCACTCTGGTTGTAAACCGTCTGCGTTCAGGTCTTAAGATCTGCGCCGTAAAGGCACCGGGATTCGGTGACCGCCGCAAGGAGATGCTTGAGGATATCGCCGTATTGACCGGTGGATTCGTAATCAGCGAGGAGCGTGGCGTAAAGCTTGAGCAGGCTACAATGGATATGCTTGGCACAGCCGAGAAGATTACCATCACCAAGGACAACACCACTATCGTAAACGGTAAGGGTGAGAAGGCTAAGATCGCAGACCGCGTGGCCCAGATCAAGGCTCAGATCAAGACCACTACAAGTGACTATGACAAGGAGAAGCTCCAGGAGCGTCTTGCCAAACTGTCAGGCGGTGTTGCAGTAATCAAGGTGGGTGCTCCCAGTGAGACCGAGATGAAGGAGAAGAAGGACCGTGTAGATGATGCTCTGTGCGCTACCCGTGCAGCCATTGAGGAGGGTATCGTAGCCGGTGGCGGTGTCGCTTACATCCGTGCCATCAGCGCCCTTGACAAGCTGAAGGGTGAGAATGCCGATGAGCAGACCGGTATCCAGATTATCCGTCGCGCCATCGAGGAGCCTCTGCGTCAGATCGTATTCAACGCAGGCAAGGAGGGTTCGGTAGTTGTTCAGAAGGTTCTGGAGGGTAAGGGTGACTTTGGTTACAATGCCCGCTATGACCGCTACGAGGACCTGATGAAGGCCGGTGTGGTTGATCCCGCCAAGGTGGCACGCGTTGCTCTTGAGAACGCCGCTTCAATAGCCGGTATGTTCCTTACCACCGAGTGTGTAATCGTTGAGAAGAAAGAGGACAAACCGATGCCCGCCATGAATCCCGGAATGGGCGGAATGGATGGCATGATGTAATGATAAAATTAGCTATATTAGCATCGGCTAACGGAACGAACGCACAGGCTATTATTGAGTCTGTGCGCTCGAACCGTTTAGATGCGGATGTTAAAGTGGTGCTTACCAATAAGGAGGATGCGGGTGTGATAGAGCGTGCCCGCAAGTTGGGAGTACCTGTGGAGATAATACCTTCTAAGGGACATCGGAACCGTGCTGAGTATGATGCTCTTGTGGTTGAGGCCCTTAAGAAGTATGATGTTGACACTATTGCTTTGGCGGGTTGGATGAGGATCCTAAGTGAGGTGTTCGTGAATGCTTTTGAGGGAAGGATCTTGAATCTGCATCCGGCACTTCTGCCAAGCTTTAAGGGTGCTACGGCAATTGCCGATGCATATGAGCATGGTGTCAGGATAACCGGTTGCTCGGTTCATCTGGTGACTCCGGAGTTGGATGCAGGTCCTGTGATAATCCAGGCGGGCGTTCCGGTGAACGGTACGGTCGATGAGCTGGAGGCTCAGATTCACCGCATGGAGCACCGCATTTTCCCGCAGGCCCTGCAGTGGTTTGCTGAGGGCCGTATAAGTGTTGAAGGCCATAAGGTGATCGTTGCACCGGCACAGCACAAAGTAAAAAAGACAGATTTCATAGAGGGTTGCCTGGTTTCACCGGCACTCGAGGAAAAAATATAAGCTTATGAGTAGAGAAGATACCCCCACGGCTCATATTGCAGCGCAGTATGATGATGTAGCCAAGACTGTTATCATGTGCGGCGATCCGCTCCGCGCCAAGTTCATTGCCGAGAAGTACCTGACTGATCCGGTGCTTTTCAATGAGGTGCGCGGTATGCTGGGATACACAGGTCTGTACAACGGCAAGCGTGTATCGGTTATGGGTCACGGAATGGGAATTCCTTCGATAGGAATCTACTCATACGAGCTGTTCAACTTCTATGATGTGGAAAACATCATAAGGGTTGGTACAGCCGGCGCATTGAGTCCTGACATGCAGATAGGCGATATGCTCTTTGCGCAGGCTGCATGTACTGACTCCGATTACGGACACCAGTACGGTTTCCCGGCCAAGTTTGCTCCCATTGCCAGCTTTGAACTGCTTGAAAAAGCGGCTCAGGTGGCCCGTGAGAAAGGCTTCCCGTTCCAGGTGGGCAATATCTACAGTGCCGATGTGTTCTATGATGAATCTGACAGGCAGATGGAGTGGGGCAAGTTCGGAGTGAAGGCAGTCGAGATGGAGGCTGCGGGACTCTATATCAATGCGGCTGCCGCAGGCAAGAATGCGCTGACTATCTGTACCATATCGGATCAGCTTGTTCACCGCAAGTACGCATCGACCGAGGAGCGTCGAAGCAGCTTTACCAACATGATGCAGGTGGCATTGGAAATAGCTTGAACGGATGAACGGGATTCTGCAGCGCATAGAAGGTGCTTTGGGCGGCCGGTATGCTGCGGCAGAGCTTGAATCGATAAAGAAGGCACTGTGTCTGGAACTTCTGGGCATAAGTGCCGTCTCTTTTTATACCAGGGAATCTTTGGCGGCCGATGAGCAGCGTGACAGGAAACTGGATGAGGCACTTAACCGCCTGGCTCAAGGAGAGCCATTGCAATACGTGATAGGTTACGCTCCGTTCTGCGGGTTGCAGTTCAGGGTCGATGGTCGTGTGCTGATTCCGCGTCCTGAGACTGCCGAGCTGGTGGAGTGTGTGGCTCAGGAGGCCGGCACAAGCGGTGCATTGCTTGATATAGGTACCGGAAGCGGATGCATTGCGGTTACTCTGGCACATAAACTGCCCGGTTGGAAGGTACAGGGCTGGGATATCAGCGAGGGAGCACTTGAGGTGGCCCGGGAGAACAGCCGCCTGAATGGCACTGACGTGGAGTTCCGTAGGGTTGACATCCTGTCGGCGCGGGCATCGGACCAAAAGTTTGAAGTGATTGTGAGCAATCCTCCCTATGTGCTGGAATCAGAGAAAGCTCAGATGGAGGATACGGTGCTGGAGCATGAACCGCATACGGCTCTGTTCGTACCGGACAATGACGCTCTGCTGTTTTACCGTGCAATTGCGGAGTTCGGGAAGAAGGCTCTTGTGCCAGGCGGTGCGATCTGGTTTGAAATCAACCCGCTGGAGGCATCGGCCCTTAAGGGGATGCTTGAGCAGGCGGGATATCATGATATTGTGATTCGCAACGATATTTTTGGAAAACAACGTATGATAAAAGCTATACTATGACAGAATCAGAAGGAAAGACACTTGCCGAGCGATACTGCTCGGGTGCGGAGCACTGCTGCTCTGAAGTCAAGGCCATGCTGGAACGGCACGGCGTAGAGAAACCGGATATTGAGAGTATCTTAAAACATCTTGTAAAGGAGGGTTATGTCGATGAGGCCCGATATGCGCGGGCTTTGGTACATGACAAGGTGCGTTTTGCAAAGTGGGGACGGGTTAAGATCGCCCAGGCACTCTGGCAGAAACGCATTCCTCAGGCTGTGGCTGATGAGGCTCTCTCCGGAATTGATGAGGATGAGTATATGTCGGCCTTACGGGAGGTCGTGAAGTCTCGTTTACGCCTCACCAAGGGTGCTACTGATTATGAGCGCAGGATGAAAACCATGAAAACCATCTGCGGGCGCGGATATGAACCGGCACTGGTGCGCAGAGTGCTGGATCTGTCGGAATCCCCCGAGTAAAAATCACACACATATGGATAACCTTGTTTGCCCGGACGGCCGATATCGTCGCCCAGGTATAGTCAGAATGTTTTATGAGTTTGTCTTTCCGCGTTACTGCAAGGTGTGCGGATGCAGACTTGACCCGTCCGAGGAGCAACTTTGTATTTCGTGTTATCTGGGTATGCCCCGCATGGAGTATGATATGACTTCAATCAACCCTACGGAGCGTTTGCTGCTTGCCGAAAAGAGCCTGGTACGTGCTTCATCCATATTCCTTTATGACAAGGAGAGTGACTACAGCAACATACTCTTTCACCTTAAATACTGGCGACATCCCAGGGTGGGACGCTGGCTGGCTCAGATTGGCGCAAAGGAATTGCAGGCCAAGGGCTTCTTTGAGGGGATAGACTGCATAGTGCCGTTGCCTATCACTTATTGGAAGGAGATACGCCGTGGTTACAACCAATGCATGCATATAGCCAAGGGCGTACGTAAAGTGACGGGGCTCCCGATATTGAACAATGCGGTCAAGTGCGTCAAGGCTCACTCCAAGCAGGCGGGACTTGGCAAGTATCAGCGTTGGCGTAACGCGCAGGGCCTTTTCCAAGTGGCCGATGCCGCCGCCCTCCAAGGCAAGCACATCCTTATAATCGATGATGTCATAACTACCGGATCGACGGTTTGCTCCATGATTGACACCATCGAGGCTGCAATTCCTGATATCAAGGTCTCTGTCTTTACACTCGCTCTCGCAAAGTAGTAATTCAGGAGAAATGAATTTAAGGGATTTGTCAGGAAAAACCATGGCCGCCCGTGGGCTTGTGAACGGGAGGGGCCCGCGCCGAAGGCGTGGGAGGGATAGCGCGAAGCGCGTAGTTTTTACGACAAGATCCCTTAAATTCCTCCTGAATTACTAAATTTGCGCCCTGAATGAACGACGGTGTAAAACATATCAGGATTGCGGACTACAGCTACGAGTTGCCCGACGAGCGTATCGCCAAGTTTCCGCTGGCAGAGCGTGACAGCTCAAAAATGCTGCTGTATAAGCACGGACAGGTAAGTGAGGATGTGTTCCGTAACCTGCCGCAGCATCTGCCCGCAGGTGCCTTGATGGTGTTCAACAACACCAAGGTGATTCAGGCCCGACTTCATTTCCGCAAGGAGGCTACAGGCGGTCCCAAGTCAACCGGTGCCCTGATTGAGATATTCCTTTTGGAGCCTGCTGAGCCATCGGACTATCAGGTCATGTTTACGCAGACCTCTTCATGCAGCTGGTACTGCCTGGTGGGTAACCTTAAGCGCTGGAAAGAGGATACTCCAATCCTCAGCAATACCGTTCAGGTGGGCGATAAGACGGTTACGCTTACCGCTCAGCGCGGGCCGATGCATGGTACCAGCCATAGGATTGATTTCAAGTGGGACGGCGGTATAAGCTGGGCCGAGTTGCTTGAGGCTGCCGGTGAGATTCCCATTCCTCCATACCTTAACCGTGCATCGCAGGAGAGTGACAAGACAACATACCAGACCGTATATTCCAAGATAAAGGGCAGCGTTGCGGCTCCTACCGCAGGCCTGCATTTTACGGACCGGGTGCTTAAGGATCTGGATGCTCACGGGATTGACCGCGAGGAGCTGACTCTTCATGTCGGTGCAGGTACTTTTCGTCCGGTGAAATCGGAGGAAATCAGCGGACATGACATGCATACCGAGTTCATCGCGGTAAAGCGCAGCACCATTGAGAAACTGATTGCCCATGGAGGTGAGACCATAGCTGTAGGAACCACATCGGTCCGCACGCTTGAGAGTCTCTATTATATAGGCGTATATCTGAGTACCCATCCCGATGCCACCGAGGATGATATGCACGTCAATCAGTGGACTCCCTATGAGACCGCTCCTACGATGAGTGCCGTCGAGTCAATGAAGCATATCCTGGATTATCTGGACCGTCACAGTCTGGACGTACTTAAGACCAGCACCCAGATTATCATTGCTCCGGGTTACAAGTATCACATCGTAAAGATGATGGTCACCAATTTCCATCAGCCGCAAAGTACGTTGCTGCTGCTCGTATCGGCCTTTGTGAATGGCGATTGGAAGACCATCTATCGCTACGCCTTAAGCCACGGTTTCCGCTTCCTGAGTTACGGCGATTCATCCCTGCTCATTCCGTAAATACACAAAATAGAAGAGACTGTGCAAATCGCCCCGTTTTGTTATCGGCACAAACGGCGGACGGAGTGTTTATCAGTATCTTTGCAATCCCTAAATGAGATTGTTATGGATAGACCTACGGTTGCACTGATGTATGATTTTGACGGTACGCTTTCACCGTCATACATGCAGGAGTATGACTTTATGGATGCCATCGGCCTTACCGACAAGGAGTCATTCTGGAAGGCATCGCACGGACTGGCCGAGAAGCAGCAGTCCAGCACAATCCTGGCCTACATGAAACTGATGGTGGATAAGGCTCAGGAGAACGGTATAAGCATTCGCCGTCAGCAGTTCGTGGAGTTTGGCCGCGGAATAGGTTTCTTTCCCGGAGTGGAGCAGTGGTTTGAACTGATAAACCGCAAGGGAGCCGAGATGGGAGTAAACGTGGAGCACTATATAATCTCATCGGGCCTCAAGGAACTCATTGAGGGTACATCAATAGCAAAGTACTTCAAGCAGATATACGCCTGCTCATTCATGTATGAGAACGACAAGGCCGTGTGGCCTGCAGTAGCTGTGGATTTCACTTCCAAGACGCAGTTCATATTCATGATAAACAAGGGCATTCATGAGATTTGGCGCAATGCACAGATCAATGACTCAATGCCTGATGAAGGCCGCCCCGTACCTTTCCAGAATATGATCTATTTCGGTGACGGGGAGACCGATATTCCCAGCATGCGTATAGTCAAGACCGAAGGCGGTCACTCAATAGCCATATACAAGCCCGGTAACGAGTCTAGCCGTGCGCAGGCCCGCAATCTGGTGCACCGCGGACGTGTGAATTTTGCATGCCCGGGTGATTACCGTGAGGGCAGCGAGCTTTACAATGCCGTGATAGCCACGATTGCAAAGGTAAAGACTGACTCCGAATTCCATTACCTTGAGAGACGCAACCAGAAGTCCATGCTTGAGGACTGATTCTATAGACCTATGGATAAATTCAACATAATAGTTCTGGCAAAACAGGTGCCCGATACCCGTCAGGTGGGTAAGGACGCCATGAATGCCGACGGCACCATAAACCGTGCCGCACTTCCGGCAGTGTTCAACCCGGAGGACCTCAACGCCCTGGAGCAGGCCCTTGCCATCAAGGACCGTTTTCCCGGCAGTACAGTGACAATGCTCACAATGGGTCCTGAGAGAGCAAAAGAGATAGTGATGGAGGGCGTGTTCCGCGGTGCCGACGGCGGTTATCTGCTTACAGACCGTCTGTTTGCAGGAGCCGATACCCTGGCAACATCATACGCCCTTTCAACCGCAATACGCAAGATAGGCAAGTACGATATCATAATAGGCGGTCGTCAGGCTATTGACGGTGATACCGCCCAGGTTGGTCCTCAGGTGGCCGAGAAGCTGGGCCTGAACCAGATTACCTATGTTGAGGAGGTACTTGATATGGACAGCAAGAGCGTTACCGTAAAGCGTGTCATCACCGGAGGCGTTGAGACCGTTAAGGCTCCGCTGCCCTGTGTGCTCACCGTGAACGGAAGCGCAGCTCCCTGCCGCCCGCGCAACGCCAAGCTGCTGATGGGCCGCAAGAACTACGAAGTTCCCGCATGGACCGTGGCCGATGTTAATGCCGATCCCGCCAAGTGTGGACTTTCAGGTTCACCCACCAAGGTAAAGAAGATAGAGAACATTGTATTCCAGGCCAAGGAGAGCAAGCGTTACGGTGACAGCGATGCCGATATAGCCGCTTTGGTAGATGAACTGGCCGTAAACCACATAATAGGATAAGCCATGAACAGCGTATTTGTATATTGTGAACTGGAGGGGGCACAGGTGGCTCCGGTCAGTCAGGAACTGCTTACAAAGGGCCGTTCATTAGCTAACCAGCTGGGTGTTCAGCTTGAGGCAATAGCCGCAGGCAGTGACCTTAAGGGAATAGAGAACCAGATACTCCAGTACGGAGTGGATGTCCTGCATATATTTGATGACAAGTGCCTTGCTCCTTATACTACGGCACCTCATTCAGCAATTCTGGTAAAGCTGTTCCAGGAGGAGCAGCCGCAGATTGCGCTGATGGGTGCAACCGTGATAGGCCGTGACCTGGGTCCAAGGGTTTCATCGGCTCTGGGCAGCGGATTGACTGCTGACTGCACCAACCTTGAGATTGGTGAGTATGAGGATAAGAAAACCGGTCAGGTTTACGAGAACCTGCTCTATCAGATCCGTCCCGCATTCGGTGGAAACATCATTGCAACAATCGTGAATCCCGATCATCGGCCCCAGATGGCAACCGTGCGTCAGGGCGTGATGAAGAACGAGCCCGCCGGCAAGGGCAAGGGTGAGATAAAGAACCATAAGGTAAGCGATTATGTTAGCGCAGCCGATATGGCCGTGAGCGTGATTGACCGTCATATGCAGAAACCGTCACATCATCTGGATACCGCCAGCATCGTGGTTGCCGGAGGTTACGGAATGGGCAGCCGCGAGGGTTTTGAGATGCTCTACAAACTGGCCGATGCCCTGCATGCCGAGGTTGGCGCAAGCCGCGCCGCTGTGGATGCCGATTTTGTGGATCATGACCGTCAGATAGGTCAGACAGGTATAACCGTAAGGCCCAAGCTTTACATTGCCTGCGGTATATCGGGCCAGATCCAGCATATAGCAGGTATGCGTGAGAGCAGCCTGATAATGTCAATCAATCAGGACCCCGATGCTCCCATCAACGCCATTGCCGATTATGTGATTACCGGCCGCGTTGAGGATGTGATTCCCAAACTGATCCGTCACTACAAAGAGATTTCAAAATGAACAGATATAAAGATACCCCTGAACTTGAAGCCCGCATGCACTCTCCGCTTATGGAGCGCATTGTGGAACTTAAGGAGAACTTCTACGCCGAGGCCGGCAAATATGACTATGCACCGCAGAATTTTGAGGATGCAATGGACAACTACGACCGCGTACTGGAACTTACCGGCAGCGTGTGCGACGATGTGATTGCTCCCAATGCAGAGAGCGTGGATCGTGAAGGTTCACACTGCAGCGGCGGCCGCGTACAGTACTCCCAAGGAACTGCACAGAACCTTAAGGTAATGCATCAGGCAGGCCTGTCTGGATTCGGACTCCCGCGTCAGTATGGCGGTCTGAATATGCCTGTAACAGTTTTTAGTGCCGTAAGCGAGATGCTGTCACGTGCCGATGCATCATTCCAGAACGTATGGGGCCTGCAGTCCTGTGCAGATACCATCAACGAGTTCGGAAGTGCCGAGCAGAAGGAGAAATACCTCAAGATGGCCAGCGAGGGTGCAACCATGTCAATGGACCTTACCGAGCCCGATGCCGGAAGTGACCTGCAGAGCGTGATGCTCAAGGCAACCGAGGATGTTGAGAACGGCTGCTGGAGGCTTAATGGCGTGAAGCGTTTCATCACCAACGGTGACAGTGACATTCATCTGGTGTTGGCCCGCAGCGAAGAGGGTACCACCGATGGCCGCGGCCTGTCACTCTTTATCTATGACAAGCGTAACGGCGGCGTGAACGTACGCCGTATAGAGGATAAGATGGGTATTCACGGCTCACCCACCTGCGAGCTGGTGTTCAACAACGCCAAAGCAGAGCTTTGCGGTGACCGCCGTCTGGGACTCATCAAGTATGTGATGGCCCTTATGAATGGTGCCCGTCTGGGTATAGCCACACAGAGCGTAGGCATTCAGGATGCCGCATGGCGTGAGGCTACCGCATACGCTGCGGAGCGCCGTCAGTTTGGCCGTAACATCGACAGTTTCCCGGCAGTATATCAGATGCTGGCTGTGATGAAGGCCAAGATCGAGGCTTCACGTTCACTGCTTTACGAGACTTCACGTTACGTGGATATCTACAAGTCACTCGATGCAATTGCAAAGGTGCGCACACTTACTCCCGAGGAGCGTCAGGAGAGCAAGCGTTACAGCCGTCTGGCCGATGCACTCACTCCCATATCGAAGGGTATGACCAGTGAGTTTGCCAACCAGAATACCTATGACAGCATACAGATTCACGGAGGTTCGGGCTTTATGCGTGACTATGCCTGCGAGCGTCTGTACCGTGATGCCCGTATCACCTCAATCTATGAAGGTACCACACAGCTTCAGGTCGTTGCTGCCCTGCGTTACGTAACCAGCGGCGTATACTCACAGTATGTGAAGGATATGCTTGCTACGCTGCCTGATTCAGAAATCAAGGCTGCCATCAGCGCAATGGTAGAGAAGCTGGATGCCATGACTGCTCATGTGATGGAACTCAAGGAGACGGAGCTGACCGATTTCTGCGGACGCCGTCTGATGGAGAGCGCTGCTTACTGCGTGATGTGCACCCTTCTGCTGCGTGACTCAATCGAGACCCCTGACCTGTTTGACAAGTCGCTCAAGGTGTTCCTGGACTATGCAAGCTCACAGGTGGACGGCCACAGTGCCGCCGTGATGTCATGGACTCTTGAAAGCATGCAGTATTACAAGTAATCTGTTGGAGATTATTCCTTAAATATTGACTAATTTTGTCTCCGGTTATTCAGAGATAAGAGAGGTTGCAAACGACAAAGAGTGACATACTGAAGAGTGAGGCCAGATACAGACGCATGACGGAGACACCTGTTCCGCGTCTGGTGCTCAGCCTGGCTGTACCTACCATAATCAGTATGTGCATATCGGCCATCTACAATATTGTAGATTCATGGTTTGTAGGCCACATCAGCACCGTTGCCACGGCAGGTGTAGGTGTGGCTTTCGCTTATCAGTCACTCATACAGGCAACCGGTTTCTTCTTTGGCCACGGATCGGGCAACTACATGTCGCGTGCTCTTGGTGCCCGTGACACTGAGGGTGCAGGCAAGATGGCTGCAACTGGCTTTCTGTCAGCATTCCTGGTGGGTCTGCTGTTCATGGTGCTGGGACTCTGTTTCATGACACCGCTCTCAAAGTTGCTCGGTGCAACCCCTGATGTGGTTCCATACTCCAACGCCTACCTTAAATGGATACTGATAGCTACTCCGTTCCTGGTGTCGCAGATGACTCTGAACAACCAGCTGCGTCTGCAGGGTAATGCAATGCTGGCCATGATAGGCATTGCGGCCGGTGCAGTACTGAATATTTTCTTTGACTGGCTCCTTATAAACCGTCTGGAAATGGGCGTACAGGGAGCTTCATTAGCTACTCTTATAAGCCAGTTCATATCCTGGTGTCTGTTGCTATGGGCAACATTCTCTGAGGGCAATGTGCATATCCGCCTGCGCAACTTTGCACCTACCTTGGACCGTTTTCGTGAGATAGGTGCGGGCGGCCTGCCGTCACTGATGCGTCAGTCGCTTTCCAGCATTTCGGCCATATGCATGAACTGGGCTGCCGCCATCTACGCGCTTGACGGGCAGGAGGCATCAACGATTGCTGCATTTACTGTGGTGGCTCGTGTCATGCAGACTGCAATGGCGGTGATTTTGGGTGTGGGCCAGGGATTCCAGCCGGTATGCGGGTTCAACTGGGGTGCCAAGCGGTATGGCCGTGTAAGGGAATCATACCTGTTTACCATAGGCATGTGCGTGGTAATCCTGCTGGTAACATCCACTCTCGGATGGATATTCGCTCCACAGATAATATCTTTCTTCCGCGATGAGGATCCGGAACTGATAAGAATAGGAACTACCGTTTTGCGCTGGCAGTGCGTGGCGTTCCCGCTTGTGGGTCTGACCACTCCCACAAACATGTTGCTGCAGAACATACGCCGTACCGGAAAGGCCACTATGCTGGCCATGAGCCGACACGGATTCGCATTTTATCCCACACTCTTTATTCTGCCTGCAATCTGGGGCCTGCAGGGGCTTGAGGCTACAATGGCTACTGCCGATGTACTTACGTTTGCCCTGGCTCTGCCGTTTGCGATAGGCATGATAAGGGAACTTTCGGCCCGTGAAAAAGGCACATTCCAAGAAAGAAGTTAACTTTGCAGCATGGAACACTCTTTCAGTGACATGCTTGCGCTACTCAAGCAGCTTATTTCCACTCCGTCAGTGACACGTTCGGAGCAGGATGCATCGGCTTTGATAAAGGCCGATATGGTACGCCACGGTTATACCCCAAAGGAGATAGGGCTTAATCTGCTTCTGTACGGACATTCATACGATGCATCCAAACCCACGCTGCTTCTGAACAGTCATATGGATACCGTAAAGCCTGTGGCAGGATGGACAAAGGATCCGTTTACTCCGGCTGTCGAGGATGGAAAACTGTATGGCCTGGGCAGCAACGATGACGGTGCCGGACTGGTCTCTCTGCTCTATACGTTCTATCAGCTTGACAGTAGGGAGCAGCCCTATAATATTCTTTTTCTTGCTACGGTCGAGGAGGAGGTGAACGGTCAGGGCGGAATGAAACTGGCGGTCAATGAACTTCCTCATATTGATGTCGCCCTGATAGGCGAACCTACCGGGATGCAACCGGCAGTAGCCGAAAAGGGTCTTATGGTACTGGACTTTACCGTTCACGGAAAAGCCGGTCATGCAGCACGCAACGAAGGTATCAATGCCCTTTATCGTGCAACGGAACTGATAGAAAAACTCCGTACATTTACTTTTGACAAGGTCTCCGATTTGCTTGGCCCGGTCAAGTTCACCGTAACGATGATAAACGCGGGTACACAGCATAATGTCATTCCTGATATCTGTACCTTTACAGCCGATGTCCGTACCAATGAACTCTATTCGAATCAGGAGGTATTCGGCATGATAAGTGAGCAGCTTCCCGAGTGGTGCGATGTGAAGGCGCGTTCCTTCAATCTGAACTCCTCAAGGATTGATATGAATCATCCCGTCATACGTAAAGCCGTCGGTATGGGCATGACACCGTATGGCTCTCCGACGCTTTCTGACCAGGCCATTCTTGACTGCCCGTCGTTCAAACTTGGTCCCGGAGAGTCATCCCGTTCACATACTGCCGACGAATATATTGTTCTGACAGAGTTTGAGCAGGCTGTTCCTCTGTATTTGGAACTTCTTGACGGACTGAATATTAGTGAATAATTATGCGGGCTTTCCGTGGAAATCGGCCTCGGAAAGTGTTATAATCTGCAAAATTCACTTAAATACCCCTCAAAAATATCCAAAGTAAAAAATAAAGAATATCTTTGTAGCGCAATCACGAAAACAGCATTGTCTGTTGAGTGGTAGCCACTAAATAGTGATAGTCCTTTTTATAAATATCATTGGGTGTCGTTTGATGTGAATCACGCGTTGCCAAAAAAAGAGAAGGGGTACCTACGGGTAACTCTTCTTTTTTTATTATTTTTACGGCAAACATAAAGCCTACAATTATGGAAAGCGGGTATGCTGACGGCATAAGCCGGATTGAGATCAACTCCCTTTGGGGCAGAAAGCACATAGTATGGGAACTGCGTCCTGACGTGAACATCCTGAGCGGTGTGAACGGCACAGGCAAGAGTACTATCCTGAACAAGACCGTGGCACGTCTGGACTATCTGTCGGGCGAAAGCCAGGATGAGACTCCCGAGGTCCGGATAGATTATTTCCCCGAAGGGTCATCCAAGATCAAGTATGACGTGATACGCAGCATAGACCGTCCGCTCATGCACAGCAACCTGTTGGAGAAAATGTCTGACAAGAGTGTCGTGTCGGAGCTGGACTGGCAGCTTTACAAGCTGCAGCGCCGTTACCTTGACTATCAGGTAAACATCGGCAACCGAACCATACAGCTTCTCACTTCGGGCAATCCGGATAACATAAGGGAGGCTCAGGAGATATCGGCTCCCAGAATAAAGTTTATGGATTATATGGATGAGCTTTTTGCCGATACAGGCAAGAAGATTGTCCGTACCAGCAATGAGATCCTGTTTGACCAGTTCGGCTCGACTCTTTTGCCTTACAGCCTTTCTTCGGGTGAGAAACAGCTGCTGGTGATAATGCTCACCACGCTGGTTCAGGATCAGACTCCGGGCGTACTGCTTATGGATGAACCTGAGATATCCCTTCATATAGAATGGCAACAGCAGCTTATCCAGCGGGTTCGCTCCCTTAATCCTAATGTTCAGATAATAATGACAACCCATTCGCCGGCACTGATTATGGACGGCTGGATGGATGCCGTATATGATGTAGAGGATATCACCGTAAAGTGATTTCATCGTGCGATGAAGAGGCTCACTGACAACATAAACTCCCGTTATTTCGAGGCTGCCGACAAACTTCTGCCAAGTAAGCGCAGAGGACGTATCGTGGCCTTCGTGGAGAGTTATGACGATGTCTCTTTCTGGAGGCTTCTGCTTGATGAGTTCGAGACAGAAGACCATTATTTCCAGATAATGCTTCCCAATCGCGGAGGATTGACCAAAGGCAAGAAATCGGCCTTGCGTTCATGTATAGAGCACAAGGGTCTGGGAAAAGGTCTTATCGCATGTGTGGACAGCGATTATGACTGGCTGCTTCAGGGTACTACCCAGACATCGAGAGAGATTATATCCAGCCCTTATGTCATACAGACTTATACATACGCTATTGAAAATTATCAGTGCTGGGCAGGTAGCCTGCATCAGATATGTGTGCAGTGCACGCTCAATGACCACCGTCTGATAGATTTCAATGCCTTTATGGAGCTGTACTCCAAAGCCGTATATCCGTTATTCGTCTGGAACGTATGGTTCTATCGCAAGAAACTGCACAATAATTTCAGTATGCAGGACCTGAGCCTTGACATACGGCTCAAGTCTGTCGATGTATACCGTCCGCAGGTAACTTTGGCGAGTGTAACCGAGAGGGTGAACCACAAGGTGCGTTGGATGGAAAACCATTATCCCGAGGCAATTCCGGAAGTGGCCGAACTACGCAAGGAACTGACAGCTATGGGAGTCAGGGAGGATAACACCTATCTGTTCCTGCAGGGGCATCACCTTGTGGAGAATGTGATACTGAAACTGCTTACACCCGTCTGTGCCACATTACGCCAGGAAAGGGAGAATGAGATCCGTCGTTTTGCGGTGCATAATCAGCAGTATCGTAATGAAATCAGCGCCTATCAGCACAGTCAGATGAGTCTGCCGGAGGCAATACGCAAGAATACGCACTACAGGGAGTGTGAACTTTATGAGCGTATGAGAAATGACGTCCGGGAGTTTTTAGTTATGCTTCCAGAAACCGGGAGTGAGAATAAGCAAAACGCTGAAGACCTCAAGTCGGCCGACCAGCATCAGGAAGGTTGAGAACCATTTGCCTATTATCGGCATATCGCTCCACGGAATATTGCATCCGTGATCACCGATAGTGAGACCGATATTGCTCAGGCAAGAAAGTGATATGCCGTAGGCTTCGGCAATATCAATTCCTATGGCCAGATAGAAGAACCAGCCTATAAATACCAGTGCAAAGAAGAAAATGCTGAACGTGAGCACGCTCTGTCGTGTTGACGAAGGTATGACTTTCCCGTTTATGCGTACCGGCAGAACTGCGTTGGGATGCAGTATGCGGTTGAACTCATTGCGCATGGATTTGATAAGGATGGCTATTCGTATGGATTTCATACCGCCAGTCGTGGATCCGGCGCAGGCACCGAAGTAGAAACAGAGACCCAGGATCATCCATATGAACGGAGGCCAGAGGGTGTAGTCGGTTGATGTGAATCCGGTGGTGGTTATGATAGCTGTCACATGGAACAGTGCGTTCCTAATGGATGCGGCTGCGTCATATGAGGTTGATACAAACAGACCGATGCCTACTATTGCGGTGAACAGCATCAGGAACATGACATACCACTTGAACTGGGTATCTTCCAGCAGTTTGCGAACCTGACCTTTGAAAGCCACAAAGAACAGTAGTCCGTAATTTATGCCCGAAAGGAACATGAAGAATGTGATCACATACTCTATTGAGTGCGAATTGAAGTAGGCTATGCTGGAGTTCTTTGTAGAGAATCCTCCGGTAGCGGCGGTGGTGAGGGCATGGTTTACACTGTCAAAGATACCCATGCCGCAAAGTCTCAGGGCAACGGCACACAGAATGGTTATGAGCAGGTAGACGGTGATGATCCATCGGCCGCTGATGCTAATGCGGGGATGCAGTTTGTAACGGGTGGGGCCGATGGCTTCGGCGGCGAAAAGCTGAACCTCGCCTACACCGAAAATAGGCAAAACGGCTACCGTGAAGAATACTATGCCCAAACCTCCTATCCACTGTGAAAGGCTTCGCCAGAAAAGCAGCCCGTGAGGCATTGCTTCCACATCGTCTATAATTGTGGCACCCGTAGTGGTGAATCCCGACATGGTTTCAAAGAACGCATCGGTGAAGTTGGGTATGTATCCGCTGACAAAATAGGGCATGGAGCCGAAAATTGAGAATAGTACCCAGCTCACGGCAACTACGATATAACCGTCGCGGCGTGTCATCGATCCTTCCCGTTTGCGTGCACTCTTGCCTATCATCATGAAGGTCATGCCGCAGCAGGCGCTTATGAGCGATCCCATGATGAATCCGAAAAGGTCATCCTCCCCGTAAAAGACCGGAAGGAATGCGCAGAGCAGGAGTATTCCTGATTCAATCAGAAGCAGGACTCCCAGTATGCGGTGTATGATCTTGATATGTATCAATTGAAGTACTTCTCTATTGTTTTAATCATTCCCTCAAGACAGAATACCACAACGTGGTCTCCCGGAAGAATCTGGGTATTGCCGGTTACAATGAGGGCTTCCTTGTTACGTATGAGTCCGCCAATGGTAACGCCTCGTGGCAGGGATATATCCTTGACGGGGTTGCGGGTTATCTTGGCACCCTCCTTTACGTTGAATTCGGCTACATCGGCATTGGCAAATGTAAGGCACTTGACATTTGTCACGTCAGCGTCAAGCATCATCTGGTAGATATGGCTGGCTGCAATCTTCTTCTTGTTGATAACAGTACCTATATCCAGCTTCTCGGCCATGTTGATGTAGTCAATGTTCTCGACCTCGGCTATCGTTTTTGTTACGCCGAAACGCTTGGCTGCAAGACAGGCCAGAATGTTGGTCTCGGAGTTATCTGTCAGGGCCACGAAAGCCTCGGTATGCTGTATGCCTTCACTCATGAGCAGGCTGGGGTCACGTCCGTCGCCGTTTATTATCATCACCTTGTCATCAACCTTTTCGGTCAGTGCGTTACATTTGGCCAGGTCACTCTCAATGATCTTGAGGTTCATGTAGTCCGGCATAAGCTGGGCAGTGCGTACGGCGATACGGCTTCCGCCCATTATGATGACGTCACGGACATCGGGCAGTTCCTCCTTTCCGGCGATGCGGCGGATATGCGGAATATGCTTTTTCATGGTCATGAAGTAGACCAGGTCGCCGGCCTGCATGGTGTCGGATCCGCTCGGTATGATGGTCTCTCCTTCACGCAGGATTGCTACGATGTGATACGGCAGTTCCTTTCCGAGTTCGGCCAGCGGTTTGTCAAGAATCTGGGCGTTGTCACGCAGTTTGATACCCATCATGACCAGTGCACCTCCGGCAAATTCCCACCACTGGCGTATCCAGCTCAGCTTCATGCCGTCCACAATATCCTTGGCGGCCAGCAATTCGGGGTAGATGAGGGAATCCACGCCGATACGGGTGAAAAACTCCTTGTTCTTGGGCTGAAGATACTCGTAGTTGTTGATTCTGGCCACGGTTTTCTTGGCTCCCAGATCATGTGCCAGCTGAGCCGATATGAGATTGCGGCTCTCATCGGTGGTTACAGCGACAAAGAGGTCTGCATTGCCGGCTCCGGCCTCCTTGAGTCCGTTAATTGAAACCGGAGATTCCTGTATGGTAAGCAGGTCAAAACTGGAGTCGAGACGGCTCAGCTTATCCTCGCTTTCGTCAATGAGGACAATATCCTGATTCTCACCGGCCAGAAGTTTGGCCAGGTGGATTCCTACATTTCCTGCACCTGCGATAACAATTTTCATTCTTCTTTTTTTTGAGTTGCCAAAGTCAGCTCGTTGAGCGTGCCGATGACTGCATCTTCGTCAATGTGACAGAGATGCAGAAGCTGAGGCGTGGAGCCGTGCTCGATGAAACGGTCGGGCAGTCCAAGACGCCTTATTATAGGAGTGAAGCCGTTGTCTGTCATATATTCCATCACGGCAGTGCCCAGTCCTCCGGTCACTGTGCCGTTCTCGATGGTTATGATTCGGCTGTATTTCTTGCCGACCTCCTGAAGGATGCCGGTATCAATCGGTTTGAGGAAACGCATGTCATACAGAGCTGCGCTCTTTCCGCTCTCCTTTTCCCAGGTTGTTATAGCCTGTTCTGCAAGATTGCCTATGGGGCCTATGGAGAGTACCGCAACATCGTTGCCGTCCTTGATCTTGCGTCCTGTGCCGATGACGACAGGCTCAAGGGGTTTGCGCCAATCGGAGAGTATTCCGCGACCGCGGGGATAACGTATGATGAACGGACCCTGGTCAGGCAGCTGTGCAGTGTACATCAGGTTGCGCAGTTCAATTTCGTTATACGGTGAAGCTATTGTAATGTTGGGTATAGGTCTGAGGAATGCCAGGTCAAATGCTCCGTGATGGGTGGGACCATCTTCACCTACCAGACCTGCACGGTCCAGACATAGAACTACGTTCAGCTTCTGGATGGCCACGTCATGTATCAGGTTGTCATAGGCACGTTGCATGAATGACGAGTATATGTTGCAGAAAGGCATCATACCCTCCTTGGCCAATCCTCCGGAGAATGTCACGGCATGTCCTTCGGCTATACCTACATCGAAACAGCGGTCGGGATATACTTTCATTGGAATGTCCATACTGCAGCCTATCGGCATTGCAGGGGTGATTCCTATTATTTTGGAGTTCTCCTTCATGAGTTCCAGCAGGGTCTCACCGAAAACATCCTGGAATAGCGGCGGCTGACCGTCTCCATTGCGTACTATACGCTCACCGGTAACCTTGTCGAACAGTCCCGGAGCATGCCATATGGCTGAATCCTTCTCGGCCGGCTCGTAGCCTTTGCCCTTGATGGTTTTGATATGGAGCAGTTTGGGACCGTGCATGTTCCTGATGTTGGACAGGACGCGCACCAGATTCTGGACGTTATGTCCGTCTATCGGTCCGAAATAGCGTATGTCCATACCCTCGAACATGTTGTTCTGATGGGCAAGTTTTATTTTAATGCGGTTGTTGCGGCGTATGATGTCACGACGACGCTGTTCAGTCATCAGTCCCAGTTTGTCGAGCGCTCTCGATACATAATAACGGAACTTGTTATAGGAGCGTGAGGTGTGCAGCTGTGTGAGATAGCTGCGCATGCCGCCTACGCTCTGAGAGATGCTCATATCATTGTCATTCAGGATTATGAGCAGATCGTTGTCAGTGATTGAAGCGTTGTTGATACCCTCAAAAGCCAGACCTCCGCTCATGGCACCGTCTCCTATTACAGCTACGACGCGTCGGGATGCGTTGCCGTTACGTTTGTCGGCTACAGCCATACCGAGTGCGGCCGATATGGAGTTTGAAGCGTGGCCGGCGGTAAAGGTGTCGTAAGGACTCTCGTCAGGTGAGGGGAATGGCCTGAGGCCACCCATCTTGCGGTTTGTGCAGAACCGGTCGCGGCGTCCTGTCAGGATTTTATGACCGTATGCCTGATGTCCTACATCCCAGACGATGCGGTCATCGGGGGTGTTGAATACATAGTGAAGAGCAACCGTCAATTCAACTGTTCCGAGACTGGAACCAAAGTGACCGGGGTTGTGAGAGAGCTCATCTATGATCATTTGTCTCAACTCACTGCAAACCTGAGGTAACTGTTCCTGACTGAGCTTTTTGAGGTCGTCGGGGGAATTGATTGTTTTCAGCAGGTTTTGTGTCAGCTGTTCCGCTTCGGCTTTCTGCATCCTCTCTTCTTTTGTTGTTCAAACGGCAAATTTACCTAATTAGTGCGAATATAGTTCCTTTTTCATTACATATTGCTTTTTTTTAATATGGTGACGTAAATATTCGCTATCTTTGACAAACCGGAAATCTACTGATAAAAATGACATATTCCATCGATGATATAGTCTCAATGACAGGTGCCGAAAGGCACGGTTTCTGCCCGGCCAGAATATCATGGCTCCTGACCGACAGCCGTTCGCTCTGTTTTCCCGCCGAGACTCTCTTTTTTGCTTTGAAAACCAAACGCAATGACGGTCACAACTATATCCGTGACCTGTACAAGCGTGGCGTTAGGAATTATGTTGTGAGTTATCTCCCGGATAATATGGAGAATTATCAGGAGACGAATTTCCTTCTTGTACGGGATACTTTGGCTGCACTGCAGACATTGGCTGCCGCTCATAGGAAAAACTTTGATATTCCTGTAATAGGCGTGACGGGCAGTAACGGAAAAACAATGATCAAGGAATGGCTGTACCAGTTGCTCGAGCCTGATTATGCTGTGACCCGTTCGCCCAAAAGCTACAATTCGCAGATAGGAGTCCCTCTTTCCGTATGGCTGTTGAACAAGCAGTCGGAGATAGGTATTTTTGAGGCCGGCATCTCCAAAAAGGATGAGATGCGCCAGCTTTGGAAAATCATCAAGCCTACTATCGGCATTCTCTCCAACATTGGATTGGCACATCAGGAAAACTTCCAGTCACTGCAGGACAAGTGCATTGAGAAGCTGCGCCTGTTCCAGGACTGCGATGTGGTGATATACAATGGAGACAATGACCTGATACAGGGTTGTGTCGACAAATCCATAATAACTGCCCGTGAAATTGCCTGGTCGCGCAAGAATCAGGACAAGCCGCTTTTTATCTCATCGGTCGTAAAAGGAGAGTCTTCCACTGAGATTACTTACCGTTATATCGGTCTTGAGAACAAGTTTACCATACCGTTTATAGACGATGCCTCAATTGAGGATGCACTCCACTGCCTGGCTGTATGTATCTATCTCATGATCCCGCCTGAGAAAATCACTGAGCGTATGGCTCTGCTTGAACCGCTGGCAATGCGCCTTGAGGTAAAGGACGGCAAACAGGGATGTATAGTGATAAACGACAGCTATAATTCCGATATCTCGTCATTGGGCATAGCGTTGGATTTCATGGCGCGTCGTCATGATGACAAATCACGCAGCCGTACCCTTATCCTGTCGGATATCCTTCAGTCGGGCTGGTCAGTACATGAATTGTACCGCAGGGTGGCACAGCTTGTTGAGAGCCGTGGCATAACTAAACTGATAGGTATAGGAGAGGATATCTCATCGGAGAAAAAACGTTTTGACGTACCTGAAAAATATTTCTTTGAAACTACCGATGACTTCCTGAAATCAGAGGTCATGAAGAGTTTTCATAACGAACTTATACTTATCAAGGGTGCCCGCATATATGAGTTTGACAGGATTGCCGAGCGTCTGGAACTAAAGGTTCACGAGACGATTCTGGAGGTAAATCTGCAGGCCCTTGCTGATAATCTGGACCGTTATCGCGGTATGCTTAGGATTGATACCGGGATAGTATGCATGGTCAAGGCATCGGCTTACGGATCCGGAGCCATCGAGGTGGCCAAGACTTTGCAGGACCGTCTGGTGGATTATCTGGCGGTGGCTGTGGCCGATGAGGGTGCCGAACTGCGCAAGGCCGGTATAACAACCAGTATTATGGTTATGAATCCGGAGCGTACGTCGTTCAACACTCTTTTTGATTATAAGTTGGAGCCGGAGGTCTACAGCTTCCATCTTCTGGACATGATAATCCGTGCTGCGGAACATAATGGCGTAACCAATTACCCGATACATATCAAGATTGATACCGGTATGCACAGGTTGGGATTTGCTCCCGATGACATACCCGAACTGGTACATCGTCTGCAAAAACAGACCGCTGTAATACCGTGTTCCATCTTCTCGCATTTTGTAGGTAGCGACAGTCCGGACTTTGATGATTTTACAAAACTGCAGATAGAACGTTTCAATAAGGCAGCCGATATATTGCAGGCCGCTTTCAAGCATCACATACTGCGCCATATCTGCAACTCGGCGGCTATAGAGCGTTTCCCGGAAGTCCATTATGATATGGTGCGTCTGGGATTGGGTCTTTACGGTATCAATCCTATTGACAACCAGCCGCTTGAGACGGTTTGTACTCTCAAGACCACCATACTCCAGATTCGTGAACTGGAGAAGGGTGAGACGGTAGGTTACAGCCGTAAGGGTAAGATAACCAAGCACTCCCGTATCGCGGCCATTCCTATAGGATATGCCGACGGACTGGACCGTCATCTGGGTAATGGCAATGCTTATTGTATAGTGAATGGCCAGAAGGCATACTATGTGGGTAATATCTGCATGGATGTATGCATGATTGACGTTACGGATATCGACTGTCAGGAAGGTGACAGCGTTGAGATATTCGGTCCCAACCTGCCGGTACATGTCCTTTCCGATATTCTGGGAACTATTCCTTACGAGATTATTTCCACGGTATCCATCCGCGTGAAACGCGTTTATTACACTGAATAACTAACCTAAGACAAAATATGACAACTGCAAAAACAACATCGGCTCAGCGGATGACAAATTTCCGTTGGGTATTGTGCGCCCTGCTGTTCGTGGCCACAACAGTCAATTATCTGGATCGCCAGGTTCTTTCGCTCACGTGGAAGGATTTTATATCAGCCGATTTCCACTGGACTGACAGCCAGTATGGTTCAATTACAGGTTTCTTCTCGATTTTCTATGCCGTAGCCTGTTTGTTCAGCGGCAAGTTCATTGACTGGCTGGGTACCCGTAAGGGTTATCTGTGGGCCATTTTCATCTGGTCTGTAGGTGCCTGCCTACATGCTGCCTGCGGATGGGCCTCGTTGAAGTGGGCCGGTGTGGATTCCATGGAGGCCGCCCGTAATTCGGCCGATATAATGCTGATCATTTCGACGGTGTCTGTGTATATGTTCATTTTCTGCCGTGCGGTTTTGGCTTTGGGCGAATCCGGAAACTTCCCCGCCGCCATAAAGGTTACGGCCGAGTATTTCCCCAAGAAGGACCGCGCTTTTGCTACCTCAATATTCAATGCCGGAGCATCGGTAGGCGCTCTTGCTGCGCCTGCATGCATTCCTCCTCTTGCTGCCAAGTGGGGATGGGAGATGGCGTTTATCATTATCGGTGCGCTGGGTTTTGTATGGATGTTCTTCTGGTTCGGGCTGTATCAGAAACCCGAGAAGTCAAAGCACGTTAATCAGGCAGAACTTGAGTATATCCATCAGGATGATGCTGCTGAGTTGGCTGCTGCCAAGGCTGCTGAACCGGTTAAGGAGGAGAAGTCAATCCCATTCTTCAAATGTTTCAGCTTCCGTCAGACCTGGGCATTTATATGCGGCAAGTTCTTTACCGACGGTGTATGGTGGTTCTTCCTGTTCTGGGCACCTGCATACTTCAGCGACCAGTACGGTTACCGTTCTGATTCTGCGATGGCAATCAAACTGATTTTTGTGCTATATCTGATAGTGACTGTGGTAAGCATAGGAGGCGGATATCTGCCCAAGTACTTTGTTGAAAAGAAGGGAATGGAGCCATATCCCGGTCGCATGAAGGCTATGCTCATATTCGCTTTCTTCCCGCTGCTGGCTCTCTTTGCCCAGCCTTTGGGTAAGTACAGCGCATGGTTCCCTGCAATCATAATAGGTCTTGCCGGTGCCGGACATCAGGCATGGTCGGCAAATCTCTATTCAACAATCGGTGATATGTTCCCCAAATCGACCATCGGAACAATTACCGGTGTAGGTACAACAATGGGTGGTCTTGCATCATTCATGATCAACAAGGGTGCCGGTATGCTCTTTACCAAGAGTGCCGCTCTGGGATCGGCATTCACGTTCCTGGGCTTTGAGGGCAAGGAAGCCGGCTATATGATAGTGTTCTGCATCTGCGCCGTAGCTTACCTTATCGGCTGGACGGTAATGAAGCTTTTGGTTCCCAAATACAAACCTATTCAAGCGTAATTGTGGAAATAAGGGAACAATGTATTTCACTTAGTGGCCTGCGGTTCTATGCGTATCATGGTGCAGAGGCGCAGGAGGCTGTTGTGGGCGGGTGGTTCACGGTCGATGTGACCATAAAGGCTGACGCAACGAATGCTGTCAAGTCTGATGATCTGAATGGAACCATAAACTATGCCACTGTTTCAGCAATTGTAAAGGAGCAGATGCAGATTCGTTCGGCCCTTCTGGAGCATGTGGCCGGGCGGATTGCCCAATCCGTTCTGAATGCTTTTGACGGCATCAAGGCTGTGACGGTTACCGTGAGTAAGGAACATCCCCCGGTGGGCGTTCCTTGTACAGCATCAGGATTTACCCTTACTGTTACAAAATGAAATAAGGCCCCGGATGAGGGCCTTATTTCTTTCAATACGTAAACGCGGGTTTATCCGCAGCGGGAGGAGCCGCAGTTCTTGCAAATGAGGCAGCCTTCCTGATATACCAGGGATTCGGATCCGCAGACTGAGCACTTTTCGCCCTTGACGGCGGTTCCGTCCTGAACGTATTTCTTGAGGGCGCGTTCCACACCGTTCTTCCAGTTGTTGATGTTCTCCGAGCCAAGATCCAGTGAGCCGATAAGTTTGATGCAGAGGTCAATAGGCATCTGGTAACGGAGCACGCCTGAGATCAGCTTGGCATAGTTCCAGTACTCCTTGTCGAATTTCTCGGACAGGCCCTCGATGGTAACCTTGTATCCGCGCTTGTTGGTAAACTGGAAATCATACCGTTTTTTGCCGTCTTCATCGATGTTTTTGATTATCCAGCCCTTTTCAACCGTCTTGGGCAGGACTATGCCTTCTTCATCATCCTGCAGACCGGTGAATATCTCGTAAGGACGTCCGTCCAGGATTCCAACGAATGCCACCCATTTCTCCTTGTTGTTCTGGAAACGTACAACCTCGGCCTCGAGTATGCGCGGACGAACCTCAACTACCTGACGTGGCTCGCAGTCGCACGGTGCAAGTGTGGGCTCCTTGCCATCTTCTTTCTTCTTATCGGCCTTCTTGTCGCTCTTGGCGTCAACCAGGACACCGTCACGTGATCCGTCGCGATATACCGTGCAACCCTTGCATCCGCTCTTCCAAGCCTCGACATAGAGCTGGTTGACCAGATCCTCGGACACGTCGTTGGGCAGGTTGATGGTTACACTGATGGAGTGGTCAACCCATTTCTGAAGTGCGCCCTGCATCTTGACTTTGTTTACCCAGTCAACATCCTGGGCGGTAGCTTTGTAGTAGGGTGAGCGTGCAACCAGATCATCAACCTCCTCTGATGTGAATTTCTGGGCAGGATTGATGCCGTTGACAATCATCCATTCCACGAACTTATGGTGGAATACTATGAACTCTTCAAATGCATCACCGTTCTCATCGGTAAAGGTGATATTGGCATTCTCGTCATCACGGTTGACTTTGCGGCGGCGTTTATAGACCGGCATGAATACGGGCTCAAGACCCGATGTGGTCTGGGTCATAAGACTTACGGTGCCGGTGGGAGCGATGGTGAGACATGCTATGTTGCGGCGGCCGTATTTTTTCATATCCTCATAGAGTTCCGGGTCAGCCTCCTTTATGCGCAGTATGAATGGGTTCTTCTGCTCGCGTTTCCAGTCATAAATTTCAAATGCGCCACGCTCCTTGGCCATCTCGACCGATGAACGGTAGGCTGTAAGTGCCAGGGTACGCTGTACGGTCTCGGCAAACTGGGTTGCCTCATCAGTTCCGTAGCGCAGTCCCAATGCAGCCAGCATATCGCCTTCGGCTGTGATTCCTACGCCGGTACGACGACCCATGGTACTCTTGCGCATGATCTTCTCCCACAGACGTTTCTCGGTGTATTTTGTCTCGTCATCCTCGGGGTCACTTGCAATCTTGGCCTGGATCATGTCAATCTTCTCGATTTCAAGGTCGATGATATCATCCATAATGCGCTGAGCTATTGCGACGTGTTTCTTGAAGAGATCAAAATCAAACTTGGCCTTGGGGGTGAAAGGGTTCTTTACGTATGAATAGAGATTGATGGCAAGCAGACGGCAGCTGTCATACGGACACAATGGAATCTCTCCGCACGGGTTGGTACTGACGGTTCGGAACCCTAGGTCAGCGTAGCAGTCAGGAATAGACTCGCGCAGAATGGTGTCCCAGAACAGCACGCCCGGCTCGGCCGATTTCCATGCGTTGTGAACAATCTTCTTCCAGAGTTCGCTTGCCTCTATCTCCTTCTTGTATATGGGCTTCTTTGAATCGATGGGATAGCACTGTGTATATTTGCGGCCCTCGATGGCGGCTTTCATGAACTCATCATCAATCTTGACCGATACATTCGCACCGGTAACCTTGCCGCTTTCCATCTTGGCATCAATGAATGACTCTGAGTCCGGGTGCTTGATGGATACGCTCAACATCAATGCACCGCGACGTCCATCCTGTGCAACCTCACGGGTAGAATTTGAGAAACGCTCCATAAAAGGAACCAGTCCGGTTGATGTCAAGGCTGAATTCTTGACGGGAGAGCCTTTTGGACGAATGTCGGAAAGGTCATGGCCTACACCGCCACGACGTTTCATGAGCTGAACCTGCTCCTCGTCAATTTTCATGATTGCGCCGTATGAATCGGCCGAACCCTCGTTGCCGATTACGAAGCAGTTGGAAAGCGATGCAATCTGGTAGTTGTTGCCGATGCCGGTCATGGGACTTCCCTGAGGAACAATGTACTTGAATCCTTTGAGCAGGTCATGAAGTTGAGCTGCAGTCATAGGGTTCTTGTACTTTTTCTCAACCCGTGCAATCTCATTGGCTATACGCCAGTGCATGTCATCAGGGGTCTTCTCATAAATTTTTCCGAAGGAGTCCTTTACTGCGTACTTGTTCACCCAAACCTTGGCTGCAAGTTCGTCACCTCCGAAATAGTCCACCGAGGCCTTGAATGCCTCATCGAAAGTGTAGGTTAGTTTTTTGTCGTCCATTTATAAAAACTTGTTTGATGATGCGCAAAAACAGTTCCGATCTTTTAATCGGAAACGTTATGACAAATGTATATAATGAAACTGAAAATTGCTAGTGTTTACAAAAATAAATTTCACTGATTATTGAAAGTTTTCCATTTTAGATTAAAATAATGCTGATAATCAGCTAGATAGTAAAATCCATAACTCAAAAAGTTTTCCAAAACGGAAAATTCATGATGCGCTATTGTATTTTGGATTGATTGTATAGGAAATGTATAAAAACAAAAAAGCGGTGAAAGAATCACCGCTTTAATCAACTCTTACATCCGGATGAATCAGCAGCGAAGGCCGCTTTCGATGTTTTCCATATCGGCCTTGAAGTTCTTGTCTACCTGAATCTGGTCACGAACCATATTGCAGGCGTGAAGAACTGTGGCGTGATCGCGTTTACCGATATAGGTTCCAATCTTTGAAGTTGAGAAATCCAGATATTTCTTGGCCAGATACATACTGATCTGTCTTGCCTGGACGATCTCATGCTTTCTTGATTTGGATTGAACGGATGTCTCGTCGATGTTATAATAATCACAGACTTTTGTGATAATCGATTCAATTGTGATAGGTTTCTGTTCGTGATGCTGGCTTTTGTCTATCACTTCATGGGTAAGATTCAGGTCAACCTCCTTGCCGTAGATTGTCGAATATGCCATCAGTGATACTATCACACCCTCCAGATCACGGACGTTATCCCTAACTTTATCTGCGATATAGTCAATTACCGGCTCCGGGAACTGGATACCGTCACGTCTTGTCTTGTCGCGAAGGATATCCTTGCGCAGATTCAGGTCCGGACGCTCCAACTCAGCTACCAAGCCCCACTTGAAACGGGTGATAAGGCGCTCCTCAAGGTCTTTCATGTCCTTGGGAGGACGGTCACTCGTCATAATAAGCTGCTTGTGGTTGAGGTGCAGATAGTTGAATATATGGAAGAATGTATTCTGAGTCTTTGTGTAACCGGAGAGCTCCTGCATGTCATCGATAATCAGTACATCTATTGACTGATAGAAATGGATGAAGTCATTGACTGCATTGTTTCTGGCAGCGTCTGTATACTGAACCATGAACAGATGGGCGGAAACATAGAGCACTCTCTTCTCGGGATGCAGCTCCTTCACCTTACGGCCGATGGCAGTAGCAAGATGGGTCTTTCCTACGCCCGATGAACCATATATGAACAACGGATTGAAGGCGCTGCCTGCGGGGTTAAGTGCAATCGTCTCACCGGCTGTGCGGGCGAGCTTGTTGCTAATGCCTTCTACGAAGTTTTCAAAACTGTAGTTGGGATCAAGTTGCGGGTTCAGGTCCTGAACCAGAGGAGCATCGTTTACGGACGGGGCTTTGTTACCAATCTCTGCAGTGCCCTTAATATTAGATAAGGTGTTGGCAGAACTGATGTCCTGACTGATGTTGTTTTCCTTATCTGTAAGAATGCTGTAAGCCAGTTTGGTGCCCTTTCCGAAGACCTTTATGAGAGCAGCTTTGATAACGTCAAGACAGTTCTGCTCAAGATACTCGTAAACAAAAGGACTGGGGACTTTAATAAGGAGTTCTCCGTTCTCGAGAGATACTGGCTCTATAACCGAAAACCACGTATCGAACACTGTTTCCGATACGTTGTCACGGATAAAATCCAGACATAAGCTCCATTGGTTTTTTAATTCAGTCCCTGTCATTTTTTAAGATTGCAAGACCAGACTTTATGTGGTCTTTCTTTCATCTGCTTTGCAAAGTTGACAATCTTATTTCAATAAAACAAGTGACATCATTTGACTCAAAAAAACGACTTTTGTAAGGTGTTGGGAATTAGACACTTGGAAAAACCTATTAAAAAAGTTGAAAAGAGACTATTGATTTTTATTGCGCTCCTGATTATCAATTAATTAGCCTGTTGATAACTCTTACGGGAGGCGTATTTTGGGTGCTGCTTCACCCTTTTTGAAGGCATGTAAAAACGCGTTTCGATATTGACTTTGAGAAAAACATTTTTAAAGCTCTATTTAGACTAAATCTAAATTGGAGGGTGTAAAACAGCTGTATATTTTATGAATATTATTTGTTTTTGGAGCTAATTTCCTGAGCTTTTTTTACGGTGATTCTTTCGCCTTTGTAAACGGCAATTACGAACGCATCCTTGTACTTTTTCTGGACCTCCTTCTTCGTCTTTTGGATCTCCTCATAGTCGGTTGTATCGCCGCAAGTATACTTGTACATTCCGCCCTCCTGATAGTAGTCAATATTCGGATATGCCTTGAGCTTTTTGTCATTACTCTTGAGAGGATTCTTCAAGCTCATGAACTGTACCTTATAGACGGGTAAATCTTCTGCATTTTTGTTGCCTATTGCCTGAGCGGTGGGTACTGCTTTCTCCAGAAGCTTGTTGTGATAGTCAAGGTACTCCCTGAAAGCATTGTACAGGCTTTGACTCATCTCGTCAACGCCTTTCTGCGAAACCAGATATTTGCATTCTGCATCATTTGATATGAATCCCAACTCAATGAGAATGCTTGGCATGGTACTTTTCCATAATACAAGGTAACCGGCCTGATGAACGCCGCGGTCCGGACGTTTGGCCGAAGATACCATCTGATTCTGGGTAAAGGTTGCCATCTTGAGGCTCTCTTTCTGGTATTCGTTCTGCATGAACTCGAATATGATCATGCTTTCGGGACTGTTCGGGTCATAACCTTCGTAATGAGCTTCGTAATCATTCTCCAGGAGGATGGCCTTGTTCTCCTCAAGTGCGGCGTTAAGATTGGCGCTTGTGCGGTTTTCCTCGACACCCAGAAGATATGTCTCGGCTCCGTTTGCCGATTTGTTCTTGGCCGAATTGGTATGTACGGAGATGAACATGTCCGCACCGGCTTTGTTGGCTATGTCGGCTCGTTTATACAACTCTACGAACACGTCGGTCTTGCGGGTATAGATTACCTTGACATCTTTGCAGTTGTCTTCAATGAGCTTACCCATCTTGAGCGCCACATTCAGGTTGATGCTCTTTTCCTGGTTCTTGCCGTTTACTGCTCCGGGATCCTTGCCTCCGTGGCCCGCGTCAATTACAAGCACGAATTTGCCATCTTTGTCAACGGCGTTGACCGGCAGTGAAAATGTCAGACATATGGCTGCAATGATAACTCCTGTTATTTTACGGATCTTGTTCATTCTCCTCTTTTTTGTTCAAATGATACCGGTGCGGCGTCGGTGCTGTTTACAAATGATGAAATCACTCTGGCCGAGATCTTAATCGGCTCTATCGTAAACTCGGGTACGTTGAATGAATACATGAATTTGCGTGAAAATTCGGGATCCTTCTGCGGAATGGGGAAGGGCTTTGTGAAATACCCGTCATCTTTAAGATACGACAGATACAGCCTTGTATATGTGCCGTCCTCACGTCTTGTACTGAATACTATCCAACGTCCGCTGCTGGACCATGAATGGTAGCTTTCTGCAAGTTCGCTGTTGACCTCATCCAAGTATCTCCAGGTTCCTTTCGTAAGGTCAAACATTACCAGGTCTGCTTCGCTTTGATATGGCGGAAAAACTCCGTGCGAGGACAGACACGCCAGGAGTTTTGTTCCGTCCGGCGATACGCGAGGCCATGTAAGGCTGCTGTCTACTGCGGCAGCGTCATAATATAACACGGATTTTCCCCAAGTCTTATCTTCGGGATTAAAGCTTTTGCTGTAGAGATTGTATTTCAACAGGTCGTTACGTCTGGAAGCTCCGCCAATGCTGTAGAACCAGTCGGGGTCATCGACATGGGCTGACACATAGAATAGGGTTTTTCCATCTGGAGTCCAGTACGGATGGCATTCGTATTCGTCGTGCGCGTTCTCAACGATGCTGACGGAATTCCGCTTAATATCGTATAGTATCAAGTCACTCTCTTCGTCAAAAGCCTCCATCCTATCGGTATTGTTGGAGTGGATGTTCTGATACGTCATGTTGTTGGAATACGCTATATAATCATGAGTGGGATGCCATGCCGGATAAACAGCTGCTGATATTGTCGAATCAGTTTTCAGATTCAGTTTACTGATTCTTCCGTCCATATAATAGAAAGTTCCCGCGTTATACTGACGTATGTGAAATTGCATTCTGTCTGTGCGCCAATTGTAAAAACTGTGGCAGTTTATGCATTGGCTGCCGGCATCGGCCGCTGCCATGGAGTTGGCATAGATCACTTTTTCCTTGAAGTTGGTAATGTTGCGCTGGTTTATGGACAACCGGTCAAATGTCTGGAAAGAGGGCGGGATGAGACGGTATGTGACATATGAGTCAATTTCAGGTGCCACATCAATGTTGAAGGGTTTCATTTTTATCCAGCCGTTGTCTTTCTTTTCATAAACGGTTATACTGATATTTCCGCTTGAGGTAAGGCGGCGCCATTTGCGGAGCGGGATGCAGACTTTCCGGCCTCTTATCGTGACCTGGGTGTCGCCGGATTTTAAGAGTGTGATATATTTGTTTGCATCATCCTCGATCAGAAAATTCGGAGAGGCGATGTTTGAAGGTACCGTTATGTTCGTGAAGTCGGGATAGATAGAGGGGGCCGTGTCTGAAACTGTGCCCTCGGGTATACCGGTGCATGATGTCATCAGACACATAAAGAGAGTGAGGTATTGAATGCTTCTTTTCATAGGGACTTAGAACATTTTTAGGTTTTTTACGTAGTAATAATAGTAAAAGAATGTGTGCCTGAGATTGGCCGGGAAAAGTTTTCGGGCTTCATCCATGCTCTTGGGACCAATCCTGGATGAACTGGCGTTGAAAGAGTCATACAACTTCTTAACCTGATCGTCAAACGGCAGAACCTCAAGCAGACCGTTTTTTTCCAGATTACTGTACAGGTATGCCGCTTCCTGATAATACCTGTCAATCTTTGAAGGATTGTTGGAGTCAAGATACAGGAAAAATCTGGTCCAGAACAGCGTGGGGTCTTTGCTTTTGATTGCAAAGAACAGAGCCACCCTGTCATATAATGGAGTTGCATTTTCCGGTCTCGGACCGTCAAAATGATTCTTGATGAATAATTCACACCCTTCCTGATCAGAACATATTTGATCATCGTAACACATAAGGGGTACGATAAGGTCATAGGGTGCTGTGGTAGCCACCAGACTGTGGTCTTGATTCAACTTACGTTGCTCTTTAGACCATTTGCGATAAAACAGTGTATGATCAAGCATATCCAGATACTTGTCTGCGAGCTCTGTGTTTCCAAACAGAATGGCGGTCATCGTGTTGTACTTGAATGTCATGTTGCTCCATCCGAAAAGCATGCTTTCTTCATAACACCATCGTTGACATAAACCGGGTATTCCGTAATGAAATCCAAGAATCCAGGCCAACTGCATTGACATCTGAACCTGCCATTCCCTGTCCTGGTCTTTGGAACCGTCTTCAAAATCAAATGCACGGTTGCCCTCCTGCCCGGTTTTGATCAGTGCCAGATCTTTTAGAACCACCATAACACGGGTGGGCTGCCATTTCGGGTCATTCTCTGATTTAACTGAAGACTGCTCAAATATCTCAGGTATCTTTTCCCATTCCAGATTATCGGCGGCATGGATCATTTTGAGCTCGGTCTTGAAATTCTCATCCCGATACCAGGAGAATGCCGGTATTGCTATCAGAACGGCTAATGCGGCAAGTTGAATACGCAGTCTGTTTTTTTCGGACAGGTGACAGATGTATCGTGACAAAGGGGATAGCGGCAGCAAAAGGAGAGCAATGATGATAGGTAGCTGCAGTCTTGACAGTGAGACACCATGAACCTGATTGGGGATTCCTATGGTCCAACCTGTATTCAGATGGTATGTTGTTGTCCCTAAGAAAAGGATAGGTGCCAATATGACAACTGCAACAGCACCGGCTAAAGGTAGAATACGTCCCAATTTGGTGCGGTCAGACAGGAAAACATCGACAGCTGCGGCAATAATCCCTGCAAGCCCGTAGACTCCGGCAACGTAATAACCGGCAAAGCCCCATATGATGGTGAATATAACCGATGTGACCGGCTGTTCCGCTTTCCGGAGTACTATGACCGTAAGCAGAGCCCACAAATAGCCAAGTACCGGTAAAAAGAAGAATCCCGGATGGTTCATGAGATATACCATATATCCCATTGACATGTTATATGCGATAAAAATTGCCGCGGGAATGTATGTGCAGAGTGAAATCTGCAAAGGTATTCTGAATACTATGCGTGTCAGTTCGGCTGACAAAGTGAGCAGTAATACCCAGATAAGTGATCCCAACCATGGTATATACAGGAATTGGGTGAAAAAAAGGCTGCACCATGACAGTATTCCGGACGGTTTGTTCAGAAAACCGCAAAACCAGAACAGGTCAAATTCAAAGAATGAGCGTTCTTCGACTTTCTGAAGGAACTCGGGTGAGCAAAATGATAAAACTGCCCATACTGCGACAGGTAGAACCCAACGGGTTTTTGAAATCAGGACTGGAATTTTATTCTCCTCTTTTTGATTCATAATTTGAACGTGTTGCGTCGGTACTTGAGATGAATGAGGCAAACTGCCTTGGAGTTATATGTACAGGCTCTTTCATGAATTCCGGTATGTTGTAGGCATAGAGGAATTCACGACTGTAATCCGGATCGCGTTGCGGTAGGGCAAACGGTTTGGAAAAATGTCCGTTTTCATCAATGTGGGTGAAATAGAGACGGGTATGCACTCCGTCTTCACGCCGCGTGCTGAACATCATCCATTTTCCGTTTGAGGACCAGCAGTGATAACTCTCTGCGAATGGGCTGTTTATTTCATCAGCATATCTGTAAGAGTAGTCGTTGAGGTCATAAACAACAAAATCAGAAGCTATCTGGTCAAGCGGGAAGATACCATGAGTACTTACACAGCATACCATCCATCGCCCGTCGGGTGATACACGGGGCCATGTCATGCTGCTGTCTTTGGCGGCTGCATCATATAACAGCTGTTTTTTGCCCCATACACGGGTGTCGGGATCAAATGATTTACTGTACAGATTGAAATGGAGCTGTAATCTGTCAAGAAACAACTGGTCTTTACGGTCTGGACCGTAGGGAGCCTCATAATGTGCCGATACGTAGTAGAGAGTACGGCCGTCGGCAGACCATCCGGGGAAACATTCCAATTCGCTGGAGTCATTCTCTATGACACTCACGGTGTTGTTACGTGTGTCGTAAAGGATAATGTCGTTTTCCTCGTCTATTACTTCCAGTTTGTCGTGTGATGCGGCATGTACTGACTGGTGTGTCTTGTTGTTTGAAAGGGCGATGTAGTCATGGGTGGGGTGCCATGAAGGATATACTCCGGCTGATATGGTGGAATCAGTCTTCATATTGACTTTGTGAAGCTTTCCGTCAAGGACCAGGACCGTTCCGCCTTTGTACTGACGTACATGGAACATCATATTGTCTGTCTCCCAGTTTTTATAGTAGTGACAGTTGATGCAGGTCTGCTGGGTGTTGTTCTGAACCATTGTGTTTGCAAAATAGACCCTTTCCTTATAGTTGGTCAGGTTCCTTTCGCGTAAAGACAGCTTCTCATATGATTCTACCGCAACCGGTATGATTCGATATGAAATGTATGGGTCAATGTCATCACTGACAGTCATCTTGAATGGAGCATATGCTTTCCACTGATTGCCTTTGAAACCAAAAACCTGTATATCTATGTCAGGGGAGCCTGTCAGTTTCCTCCATTTGGAGTTTTGTATTCTGACGGAGTTTCCTTTCAGGATGACCTTAGCCGACTTTGATTGCAATACGGTGATGTAAGCGTCATCATTTTCCTCAATCAGGAAGTTCATCGGGGCAATGTTGCCGGGAATGGTAACGTCCTTATAGTCTGGGAATATGGATGGCGTGGAGTCTACTGTGTAATATGACGTCGGAAGTTTAGGGGTACATCCGGCAAGCATAAGCAGTAAAGCTGGCAGAATATGCTTTTTCATAGGTCAGTATGTTTGGAGGTTTCTTATAAAGTAGTAATAGTAGTAGAAGGTTTTCCCGAATTTCTGACAGTAGGGATAACTCGCTTCCTTCATATTACGGATGGGATGTCTCTCTACATATGTGTTGAAAGCATCATAACTCTCTATAACTTTATCGTTGTAGGGAAGCTGTCTTCCGTCATCTTCCAGATCGCTGTACAGAAGGGCTGCTTCCTGAACGGCGCGTGGCAATGTCTGTATCCTGTTGGATCGTGCATAATAGTAAAGGCGCTCCCGGAAACGTGGAATACTTTGTATGCGCATGGCAAACAACAGGGCTGCACGGTCATATTCAGGTGTGGCCGAAACAGGTTCCTTCTCCATGAAATGATTAATGATGAACGCTTCACATTTTACCATGTCATTTGACATGCGGTCTTCAAAACACATGAATGGCAGAACACTTTTATATGGTTCTGAATCGGCCATGAGGACACTGTCACGTGAAAGGACCATCTGCTGCTTTGCCCATTTGCGGTAGAAGATGGTCTTTTCCAACTTGTTAAGGTATTTGTATGCGAACTCGCTTTCCTGCATGATTGTGCAGTGCATGGCCATATATTTGAGAGTGCCATAGCTCCAGCTGTGCTCAATTACATCCTCCAGGCACCAACGGTAACTCATGTTGACCAGTCCGTATTGGAAATATAGCTGTTTGCCGGACTGCCATGCCATGGGTATTACAGTACGGGATTTCTGCAAACGGCCGCCGTCTTTCATGGTGAAGGCCTCGTCAAGAGCACGGTTGGTCTTGAGCAGGGCAAGGTCTCTGTACAGGACCATACTCCGGGTGGGCTCAAAGAAACGGTCGTTATAACGTTCTACTATTTCATTTATCTGATCGGTAGAATGTGCAGATGCTATTTTTTTTGTGCGTGAAGCATAAACTTTCGCATCGGACTTTGCATGAGATTTTTCGGCCTGTCTGAAAATCTCAATGGTCCGGTCCCAATCAAAGCGGTCAACGGCCTCGGACATTGCGAGCTCTGTATGGAAGTTGTCATCCTTGAACCAGAATCCCCATACGGCAGCAATGGCTACAATATATGTCGCTGACTGGAAAATGATACTTTTGATGCCCTCCAGCGGCTTTTCCGACAGGAAGTGTGATGTGAGGGCAAAAAGAATCTGACATAGCAAAGCTATCTGGAATGGTGCCCGCATGGGACGTGTCCAGGCGTCGTCGGATATGGATGGTAGTCCCAGGATCCAGCTGTCTGCCAATCTGTATGATGTGTATGCGGAACAGATTACAATCGGGACAAATATGACAAGAGCAACGGTTGATGCAAATACGGTAATGCGTTCTTTACGTAATAATCCGGGTTGGACAAGTGCTGCACAGGCTGCAACAAGTGCGCCGGTGAATGCAAAGGTGCCGAATAACGCGAACCCGGCAACAACCCATACGGTAATGAACAGTACCTTGCTCCAAACTGCCTTTAACCGTTGCGTAACCGATATGGGCGTAAGTGACAACAGATACCCGAGCAAGGGAGCAAAGAAATGGTCCTGCTCTCTCATTTTGAATATCCCGTATCCTAATGACATATTGCCTATAATCAACAGTGCAACGGGTATGAGCGCCAAAGAATGGTATTTCTCCGGGATGCTGAAGATGCGTATGGTAAGCTGGTATGCTGTCAATAGCAGCAAAACCCATATCAGTGCACCTAGCCATGGCAGATGCAGGAATTGTGTCAGGAACGAGCCCGCCAATCCAAGAAAGCCTCCCGGAATTTTCAAACTGTCTGCTATAAACAGCTTGTCAAAAAGAAAAACTGAAAGATTCTCGACTTTGCACAAAAAGAACTGTTCCTTTAGTGTCAGGATACACCAAAGTATGACCGCCATTACGTATGGGGCCGGTTTGAATATTCGCTGTGTCAGTCCTTTATAGTCCATTGTTGTAGTTAGTATAGTAATTAGGTAGCGCGCGTGCGTGCGTAATTTTGCGTAAAGGTAGCATTTTTCCCGGTAATAGAATTCCATACGGCAAAAAACAATTACTTTCGCGGATAGGAAATAACAGACCCTGAAATATGAAACGGATTACATTACTGACCATGCTGCAGCTTGCACTGTTTCCCGTGATGGCTCAGCAACCTGTGTGGCTTGACCCTAAAGTCAACAGTGAGAACGAGAAGCCTGATGTGGCTGATTATTTTGCATATGAGGATATGAATGCGGCAGAGAAAGGTGAGAAGGGCCTCTCGGCCAGATTCATGTCAATAGAGGGTGCGTGGAAATTCAACTTCGTAAAGAATGCGTATGACAAACCGGAAGGTTTCTTCGAGATTGGATATGATGACAGCAAATGGGTGGATTTTCCTGTTCCCGGACTGTTTGAAATGAATGGTTACGGAGACCGCATATACACCAATGTGTCATATCCGTGGAATAATGAATACCCTGTTAATCCGCCTATTGTCGGAGAGCGTGACAACTATGTCGGCTCGTATCGCCAGAGTTTCAATATACCTGCCGGATGGGAGGGAGAGCGCGTATACATTCACGTAGGTTCGGCAACCTCTAACCTGTGGGTTTGGGTGAATGGAAAGTATGTAGGTTACAGCGAGGACAGCAAGATGGAGGCTGAATTTGATATAACCGATTATGTCAAATTCGGACAGAGTAACCTGATTGCCATGCAGATTATGCGCTGGTGCGATGCCAGTTACATTGAGGACCAGGATTTTTGGCGTTTTACCGGCATAGCCCGTGAGGTATATCTCTATTCGCGTCCCGAGTCACGCTTGGATGATTTCCGTGTTGTGACTGACCTGGATGCCAAGTATTTGAATGCCACCCTGAGTCTTGAGGCAAGTTTTACGGGAGCCGATGGCAAGACTCTGGGAATGCAGCTGAAGGATGCATCCGGGAAAGAGGTGTGGTCCGGTAAGCAAACAGTTAAAGACGGTGCCCTGAGCGTATCGGTTCCGGTTAAGAATCCTTACAAATGGACAGCAGAGACCCCGTATCTGTACACGCTTTACATGACGCTGCAGGAGAGTGACGGGAAAATCATTGAGGTGGTGCCGCAAAAAGTGGGATTCCGCAAGGTCGAGATACGTGACCGCCAGCTTCTTGTAAACGGACAGCCCATCCTTATCAAGGGTGCCGACCGCCATGAGATGGATCCGGAAGGCGGTTATGTAGTGCCGTTGGAGCGCATGGTCCAGGATATTCAGATAATGAAGCAGATGAATATCAATGCCGTGCGTACCAGTCACTATCCCGATGATCCCCGCTGGTATGACCTGTGCGACGAATACGGTATCTATCTGGTGGCCGAAGCCAATGTCGAGGGCCACGGAATGATGTACGGTCCCAGCCCGCTGGCCCGTAATCCGGAGTACGAGCAGGCACATCTGGAGCGCAACAAATCAAATGTGATTACCTATAAGAACCACCCCTCAATCATAGTATGGTCAATGGGTAATGAGGACGGTGACGGTCAGAATTTTGTAACTTGCTATAAGTGGATCAAGGAGTATGACAAGACCCGCCCCGTACAGTATGAGGGCGCTACAGGCTCTCCCGACCATTGCGATATCCACTGTCCCATGTATGCCGATTACGGTGCTATGGAGCGTCATGAGCGCGGTAATGACCCGCGTCCGATGATTGAATGCGAGTACGCTCATGCAATGGGAAATTCCGAGGGCGGATTCAAGGAGTATTGGGATATTATCCGTGCCAACCGTTCAGTCCAGGGCGGATTCATTTGGGACTTTGTAGATCAGGCGGTATACGGTAAAAACGCCGATGGAAAGGACATTTTTATGTACGGAGGTGACGACGGCCGCTACCCCGTGTCAGACCAGAACTTCAACTGTAACGGACTGATTGCTCCGGACCGTCGCTGGAACCCGCATGCATATGAGGTGCAGTATTTCTATCAGAATATCTGGGCTACACCGGTTGATATCCGTAAGGGCCAGATAGAGATTTACAATGAGAACTTCTACACGGACCTGTCGGCATACAGGATGGAGTATTACATCACGGTTGACGGTGCTGAGGCTCAGGGCTCGCGCGGCGAGTTCAAGCTGCCAAAAGTCGCAGCTCAGCAACGCGTCAAGGTTACGGTTCCGGGCATTGCCAAGGCTATAAAGAGTGCTCCGGGTAATTCGGAGATACTGGTTGGCATTGAGTTCAGACTCAAGGAGGCTACTTCTCTGCTTGATAAGGACTATGTAGTGGCACGCAACCAGATACCGGTAACCGATTACTCTTACCCTGTTATAGGTACGGAGACCTTGGCCGATGTCGAGACTGCCGGTGAGGATGTAAGGATGGATGAGGCTGTGGCTTACGTGAAACTGGAGGCTGCAGGCGTAGTATATACATTCAATAAGAATACCGGTTGGATCGATTATATAGATGTTGACGGCAAGCAGATTACTCAAAACGGCAGCCAGCTCAAGAGTGATTTCTGGCGCGCACCCACCGACAACGATTATGGCGCAAACCTTCATACACGTATGCAGGCATGGCGCAATCCCAACCTCAGGCGTACCGCTTTTGAGTGCAAGGTCGAAGATGGTCTGGGCAAGGTCAACGTAAGATATGAGATAGAACAGCTCTATGCATCGCTTGAGTTGGAGTATGTACTGGGCCGTGACGGCAGAATGTGTGTAACCCAGAAGATGACAACCCGTCCCGAGGAGGCTGCGCAGGCTATGGCTCAGGCTGCTCCGCAGCGTCAGGGTCAGCGCGGACAGCGTCCGCAGGGTATGCCTGACCTCTTCAAGTTCGGCATGACCATGAATATGGCCCGGGAGTTTGACCGCGTCGAGTTCTATGGCCGCGGTCCTGTTGAGAATTACTCAGACCGTAACAGCTCACAGTTCCTTGGAGTATATCAGAGTTCCGTGGCAGACCAGTATTACCCATATATCCGTCCTCAGGAGAACGGCAACAAGACCGATGTCCGCTGGTGGCGTGTGACAAATGCTGACGGTTTAGGTCTGGAGTTCTACGGTGATGCTCCGCTCAGCATGTCGTCAATCAATTATACTACCGCCGATCTGGATGAAGGTCCCAGCAAGCATAACGTGCATGCCGGTGACCTCACGCCGCGTCCTTATACAGTGGTTCATATTGATAAGGCACAGTATGGCCTGGCCTGCGTGAACAGTTGGGGCGCCACTCCGCTTGAGCAGTATAAACTGCATTACGGTGATTACTCCTACAGTTTTGTAATCGCTCCCGTAAGATGACGGAAAGAAGCGATTCCATGTGGATGAGAGTGATAGATAAATATTACTCTGACAATCCGCCTTTGAAGGACCTTCTGATTCTTCACAGCCGCCTGGTTGCCGACAAGGCGCTGAGTATAGCCGCCGCCCATCCTGAACTGGGCCTGGACATGCAGTTCCTTGAAGAGGCTTCGATGCTTCATGATATAGGAATTTTCCTTACAGACGCAGATGCTATCCACTGTTATGGCAAATATCATTACCTCTGCCATGGCTACCTTGGGGCAGACCTGCTCAGAAAGGAGGGACTGCCGCGTCATGCGCTGGTCGCAGAACGCCATACAGGGACAGGTCTTACCCTTAAGCAGATTCAGGAGCGTGACCTGCCCGTTCCCCACAGGGATATGATACCTCAATCCATGGAGGAGAAAGTTGTCTGCTTTGCTGATAAATTCTACTCCAAAACGCGTCCTGAAGAGGAAAAAACCGTTGAACAGGCAGAGCACAGCCTGGCTAAGTTCGGCCAGGAAGGAGTCCTGATTTTCAGGGACTGGTGCAAGTTGTTCCTGTGATCCGGAAAGCGGCTTACAACGCCCCATATACTATTAAAATTTCTGAAAACAGCCCCGCGTGTGCGCTTGTGTGAGCTTTTATGGGTACTTTTGCAGTTTGGTAAGAGAGAAAGCTCATCGTTAAGTGAGGGGAATAATCAGAAAAACGTGGTTTACGATTCTGCTCGGATTGCTTGTTCCGGTCGGAAAGACAGTGGCTCAGGCCTCTGCCGATTCCATAGCCGGAGGTGATTCCGAACGCAGGGCATTACCGGTTTTGGCTGATTCCGCAAGAGCCGTATCTGGAGGTGATTCCCTGACTTCCGTGAGGGATTCCGTACGCTCAGGCCCCAAAAAGAAGAAAGACGCATTGGATGATCCCGTCTCATATGAGTCAAATGACTCTATGGTATGGAACAACGGCGGATATGCTTCGCTGTACGGTAACGGTCGGGTAAATTACCAGAATGTCCAGCTTACGGCAGCTGTCATCAAAATGCAGATGGACAGCAGTCTGGTGTATGCTGACGGTATACGTGACACTTCTACGGGCGAATGGAACGGAGCTCCTGTCTTTGTGGATGGTTCCACTCCTTATGAGTCCAATCACATCAGTTACAATTTCAAGACCGAGAAGGGTTATATCAACGAAATCATAACCCAGCAGGGTGAAGGATATATGACCAGCTCCGAGGCCAAAAAGGGTCCGGAAGGAGAGTATTATATCGCCGATGGAGTCTATACGACCTGTGACCAGACCGATGATCCTCACTTTAATATCCGAATTACCCGTGCCAAGGTGCGTCCGGGTAGGGACGTCATATTCGGTCCTGCATATCTGGAGGTGATGGGCGTGCCGCTGCCTCTGTTCGTACCTTTCGGCTTTTTCCCGTTTATGGAGGGTGACTATGCTTCCGGAATTATCGTACCTACATACGGCGATGAGATGGAGCGCGGCTTTTACCTGAAAGACGGCGGTTATTACTTTGCCGTTTCGGATTATTTTGACTTTAAGGTTCTCGGAGAGATCTTCACGAAGGGATCATGGGGAATATCGGGAGAGAGCAAATACCGGAAGCGTTACAAGTATTCGGGCGATCTGTATGCCAGTTCGCTTACCACGAAAATAGGCGATAAGGGATTGCCCGACTATTCCGTGACCAAGAACTACAAGGTCAGGTGGACACACCGTCAGGATTCCAAGGCCAACCCTTATCAGAACTTCTCGGCCAGTGTGAACTTTGCGACCCAAAGCTATGAGAGATCCAATCTGAGCAGTCTTTACAATCCGTCGCTTACATCGCAAAGTACACGTACGTCAAGTATCAGCTATTCCAGAAACTTCCCGTCGATAGGACTTACGCTTTCCAGTTCGATGAACCTGTCGCAGAATATGCGCGATTCTACCTTGTCGGTAAGCCTGCCGTCACTGAATCTGTCTTTGCAGCGTTTCTACCCGTTCAAGCGCAAGAAGGTTGCCGGAAGTGAAAGATGGTATGAAAAAATCTCAGTTTCGTACTCCGGATCACTCAGCAACAGCATATCTAGCAAGGAGAGTGAGTTCATGGAAAAGAGCCTGGTAAAGGACTGGAACAACGGTATGAGGCATTCCATTCCTGTAAGTGCCACGTTCCAGATTCTCAAAAACATAAACATAACGCCTTCATTCAACTACAATTCGCGCTGGTATACCTACAAGATCATGCAGTCATGGGATGACCAGGAGATGAAGGTTGCAAGAGACACGATATATGGCTTCAATCGTGTCTATAACTACAACCTCAGCGTGAGCGCCAATACCAAACTGTACGGTTTCTACAGGCCTACCCCGTTGTGGATTAAGATGTTCGGAAATAAGCTGGTGGCCACACGTCATGTGTTCACTCCGTCTGTAAGCTACAGTATGGCCCCTGATTTCAGCGCTGCCCGTTACGGATTCTATGATACCTACGTCTATACCGACTCCAAGGGCGAGGTCCGTACGGTGGAATACTCGCCTTACTCCGGTTCGATGTACGGAGTTCCGGGAAAGGGTAAATCGGGTACGTTGTCGGTGAGTGTGGGCAACAATATCGAGATGAAAGTCCATGGAGAGAAGGATACCATTGATCGTATTGTGCCTCTGATCGATGAGTTGGGCGCCTCCATGTCATATAATTTTGCCGCCACAAAGAAACCGTGGAGCAACCTCAACACCAGGCTTAGACTTAAGCTGCCGGGTAATCATACGTTCAGCCTGAATGCCACCTGGGCGACTTATGCGTATGAGTTCAACGAAGCCGGTAAGGTTGTCGTAGGTGACAGGACGGAATATTCATACGGACGTTTTGGCCGATTCCAGGGAATGAGTCAGAATTTTTCTTACACATTCTCAAACAATACCCTGACTGAATGGAGAGGTAAGTTCAACCGTCTGTTCCATCTTGGCGGAACCGATGTCGAAGAGGAGGAAACCGAGGATGAAGACTTTGATGAGAACCCCAATGCAGATAAGACCGGCTTGGTGGGCAGGGCCGAATCGGCCCCTGGTAAAAACGGAGGCGCGGCACCGGTCGACGAAGACGGTTATGTGAATTATTCCTTACCTTGGTCGTTCTCCATATCTTACGGTGTGACGATGCGCGAAAACACGCAGGCTCCGATCAATGTCAAGCGTATGCGATATCCGTGGGCACTGTCACACAGCATGAATATGTCGGGAAACATGAAGCTGACCAACAAGTGGAACATAAGTTTCTCATCCGGTTGGGATTTTACCTATCACGATTTCACTACCACAACAATGAGCGTTACACGAGACCTGCACTGTTTCAACATGTCGTGCAGTGTAGTTCTCAAACCCTATACTTCGTACAACTTTACGGTCAAGGCGAATTCAACCATGCTGGCAGACCTGCTTAAGATCAAGAAGAGGTCAAGTTCCAGCAATTATGTCAACTGGTATGATGATTGAAAAAACATATATGCTATGAGTTACCTGATTATTCCAAAAAACTACAAGCCACTCATGTCGATGCAGCAGACAGAGCAGGGCATCAAACTGATCAAGGAGTTCTTCCAGCAGAACCTTTCTACCGGATTGCAACTGAGGCGCGTCACGGCACCGCTTTTCGTGCTCAAGGGCATGGGTATAAATGATGACCTGAACGGTGTGGAACGTGCTGTTACATTCCCGATAAAAGATCTGGGTGATGCAAAGGCCGAGGTGGTTCATTCACTTGCCAAATGGAAACGCCTCACGTTGGCCGAGTACAACGTGAAACCCGGTTACGGTATCTATACCGATATGAATGCCATCCGTGCCGATGAGAGTCTCGGAAACCTGCACTCCCTCTATGTGGATCAGTGGGACTGGGAGCGTACCATCACGGCCGATGACCGCAATATAACTTTCCTGAAACGAATTGTACGCAAGATATATTCAGCAATGCTCCGTACGGAGTATCTGATAAACGAGACTTATCCGCAACTGGAGCCGTTCCTGGCTCGCGAGGTATTCTTTATCCACTCCGAGGAGTTGCGCCGTCTCTATCCCGATAAGACTCCAAAGGAGCGTGAGGATGCCGTCTGCCGTGAACATGGTGCCGTATTCATCATGGGAATAGGCGGTAAGCTGGGAGATGGTGTAGAGCATGATCTGCGTGCTCCTGACTATGATGATTGGACCACTCCCAATGAGGATGGTTTCCTGGGTCTTAACGGCGACCTGCTGGTATGGAATCCCATTCTGGGCCGTGCCATGGAGCTCTCTTCAATGGGTATCCGCGTGGATAAGGAGTCTATGCTGCGTCAGCTTGACCTTTGCGGTAAGCAGGAGCGCAAGGAACTCTACTTCCACAAGAAACTGCTGGCCGGCGAACTGCCTCTTTCCATCGGCGGTGGTATAGGACAGTCACGTCTTTGCATGCTGTTCCTGCAGAAGGCTCACATCGGTGAGATCCAGGCCAGCATCTGGCCCGATGATATGCGTGCCGACTGCGCAAAAGCCGGAATACAGTTGATTTAATTTTCAGTTATGGAGGTAAGGATAGACCAAAGCTGGAAGGATCATCTTCAGACGGAGTTTGACAAGCCTTATTTCAAGGCCTTGACGGATTTTGTCAGGCAGGAGTACGGCTCGGCCACAGTCTATCCTCCCGGGAAGCTTATCTTCAATGCCTTTGACCTGTGTCCCTTTGATAAGGTAAAGGTGGTGATAATAGGACAGGATCCCTATCATGAACCGGGTCAGGCACACGGACTCTGTTTCTCTGTGAATGAAGGTGTACAGTTCCCTCCCTCTTTGAGAAATATATTTAAGGAGATAAGTGATGATTTGGGCAAGCCGATGCCTGAAAGCGGGGACCTTACACGTTGGGCACGACAGGGTGTGCTGCTGCTTAACGCGACCCTGACGGTTCGTGCGGGAATGGCCGGTTCGCATCAGGGACGCGGCTGGGAGGAATTCACCGATGCGGTGATCCGTGAGCTGAATGCCGGACGTGACGGACTGGTGTTTATCCTTTGGGGAAGTTATGCCAAAAAGAAAGGAGCGATTATTGACCGCTCCCGCCATCTCGTCCTTTCATCGGCACACCCATCCCCTCTGTCGGCCTACAACGGCTTCTTTGGCAATCACCACTTCAGCCAGACCAACGATTGGCTCATAAAACACGGAGAGACTCCCATCGAATGGTAGGTTACACGAACAGGCGGTCGCTGGTGCGATCGCCTGTTCGTGACCCCGGTGGGATTCAAACCCACGACCTGCAGAACCGGAATCTGACGCTCTATTCAACTGAGCTACGGAGCCATTGTGGCCGCGAAGTTACGCATTTATTTCGGGAATTATTTTCGTGCTGAATAATAATGAGTTATTTTTGTACCGTTATGAAGAAGACAATACTAACCCTATTTGCCGTATGTATCGCCTTTTGCTGTGCTAATGCCCAGGACAACATGGTGCCTTTCCGCCATTTCTCCATAGGTGCAGAGGTGGGACTTCACGGCTTGGGTGTGGAGGTGGCTATGCCTATCCATGAGAGGGTTGTCCTTAAGACGGGATTTAACTGGGCGTCAAAACGCGACCTGTTCAATACCGATGTCACTCTTGATACCAGGGAACTGCATCGGATACAGGATGAAGAGGCTGCCAAAAGCGGTCGTCCGTTTGACCGTGAATTCGGTGACGAGATTGTAATGAATACCGGATTATGCCTGGGAATGAACAACTTCAAGGCAATGGTGAACTGGTATCCCTTCTCTTTGGGCCGTTTCTATCTGTCAGGTGGCATCTATTATTCCTTTAATGAGAAAGATCCGTTCATCATGCTGAGCGGTTACACTACAGAAGATGATTGGGAAACATTGATAGAGTTCCGTACCAGGATGCATGACACCGATCCTTACAAGGAGAATAATTTCACCTACAATTACGCCCTTGTGATAGACGGTGAGGAATATGCCGTCGAAGGCAGAAATACCAAAAGCCGTGGCTATTTTGAGGGCGATTTCGTTACCAGTCAGTTAAAGTATTATCTGGGTATGGGACTTGGCCGCTGCGTTCCCAATAAGAGAGTGGGGTTGCAGCTTGAAGTGGGAGCGATGATCTACAACAGCGCTACGCTTTATTGTCAGGATAAGGAATTGGAATCTATCAGAGAGGCTTCAATTGCCTTTGGCGATGACATTAAGGAGATATTCGAGTACCTGGACAATTATCCGGTATATCCTCAGTTGACCATGCGCATAAGTTTCCGTATGCTTTGATTCGGCTGTTTTTTGAATGACTAACCAAAAACTTACATATATGAAAACCTTTTTCAAAAGAACTGTCATCAGTTCCCTGATGTTGTCATTGACTTTTGCCGGAGCCATTGCTCAGGATAATCCGGAGATACCGGACCTGATGAGTCCCGACGGTCGCCTTGTAGTGTCATTTAATATTACAGGTACTGAGAATCCTACCTATTCTGTCAAATATGACGGCAAGCAGATGCTTGAGGATTCGCCTATTGGCATTATGCTGGATATGGGTTCCAAACCTACTCTTGAGGGACTTCCTCAGGGACGTGAGGCCGGAAACGGTGATTTTACCAAGAACCTCAAGCTGGCAGGTGTGCTGACCGATCAGGGCAAGGTGGATTACACTATGGACCGTATCAAGACGGCTCATGTGAGTCATGAATATACACTTGGCGTATTTCAGCTTCAGAACGCGGCAAACCAGACCATAGAGTTCGAGTTCCGTGTAAGCAATAATGATATAGCTATCCGTTATAACATACCCAAACCCCGTCAGCGTGCCAGTACCCGTGTGCTGTTTGAGAACACCGGTTTCCGTTTCCCTGACGGTACGACCACATTCCTTACTCCGCAGAGTGATGCTATGATAGGTTGGCAGCGCAGCAAGCCCAGTTATGAGGAGGGATATTCAAATGACGGTGAGATGAACGTGCGCTCGCAGTACGGTCACGGCTATACGTTCCCCGGCCTGTTCCATGTAGGACAGAACGGTTGGGTGCTTCTGTCAGAGACCGGCGTAAGCAGCAGCTACTGCGGATCACGTCTGGGCGACTGCAAGGACAACACCTACAAGATTGAGTTCCCCATGCCCGATGAGAATAACGGTATCGGTACCGTATGTCCCGCATTCCGTCTTCCGGGTTCAACCCCCTGGCGTACCATCACCGTGGGTGCAGACCTCAAGCCGATAGTAGAGACCACGGTAATGTGGGATTATGTGGAACCGCTTTACGAGGCACATCACGATTACAAGTACGGCCGCAGCACCTGGAGCTGGATTGTCTGGCAGGATGCATCATGCAACTGGGATGACCAGATCAGGTTTATCGACCTGGCCAGCGAGATGGGTTGGGAGTATATCCTGATTGATGCCGGCTGGGACGAGAACATAGGTTATGAGCGCATGGAGGAGCTTATCAAGTATGCCAATTCAAAGAAAGTTGACGTATTCCTCTGGTACAGCTCAAGCGGTTATTGGAACGATATCGTACAGAGCCCCATATGCAAGATGGACAACTCCATCATCCGCAAGCAGGAGATGGCTTGGTTGGAGAAAGTGGGCTGCAAGGGAATCAAGGTTGATTTCTGGGGCGGTGACAAGCAGGAGACCATCCGTCTTTATGAGGAGGTTCTCTCTGATGCCAACGACCACGGAATCATGTGTATATTCCACGGTTGCACACTGCCTCGCGGATGGGAGAGAATGTATCCCAACTATGTAGGATCTGAAGCTGTGCTGGCATCGGAGAATATGTATTTCGGTCAGGGCGCATGTGATGAAGAGGCATTCAAGGCCACTCTTCATCCTTTTGTCCGCAATACCGTGGGCTGCATGGAATTCGGCGGCTGCTTCATGAACCGTATCCTGAACAAGCAGAACAGCGGACGCGGATCACAGCTCAAGACCACTCCCATCTTCCAGATAGCTACAGAGGTTATATTCCAGAACCCCATCCAGAACATAGCCATCTGCCCCAACAACCTGGAGGATGCTCCCAAGATCTGCATGGATTGGCTGCGTGATGCTCCCACCACATGGACCGAGACCCGATTCCTTGACGGCTACCCCGGCAAGTATGTGATCCTGGCCCGCAAGAGCACCGACGGCCGCTGGTTCGTAGCCGGTCTGAACGCCACCAAGGAGCCCATCAAGGCCAAGATAGACCTGTCTTTCCTGGGTGACGGCGAGGTTCAGTTCTATACTGATGACAAGAAGACTATGGAGCCTACTCTGAGTACTCTCAAACTCAAGACAAAGAAGCCTTATCAGTTTGAGATGCAGCCCAGCGGAGCTACCATGATCATGAAATAAAGGCTGCGTTATCTGACTATGCAGCAAACAATAATGGCGCGTCTCACGCGCCATTGTTATTTTATTTTATTACCTTTGCGAGCTGAAATTAATTAGAATAGAATGGAATTAAGCGATCAGGAACAATTCAGAAGAGAGAGTTTGCAGGAGTTGCGTGCCATGGGTATTGACCCGTATCCCGCAGCAATGTATCCCACCAACGCTTTCGCTGCTGAGATAAAGGAGAACTTCAAGGATGACGCCGAGCCGCGTCAGGTCTGCATAGCCGGCCGTATGATGAGCCGCCGTATCATGGGTAAGGCATCATTCATAGAGCTGATGGACTCTACCGGCCGTATACAGGTATATATCACCCGTGATGACATCTGCCCCGATGAAGAGGATAAGGAGATGTACAACAAGGTATTCAAGAAACTCCTTGACATAGGTGATTTCATCGGAATTGAAGGTTTTGTATTCCGTACCCAGATGGGTGAGATTACGGTTCACGCCAAGAAGCTGACTGTACTCTCCAAGTCATTGCGTCCGCTGCCTATCGTCAAGTATAAGGACGGTGTGGCATATGACAAGTTCGATGATCCTGACCTGCGTTACCGTATGCGTTACGTTGACCTGGTGGTTAACGAGGGCGTGAAGGAGACATTCCTCAAACGCACCAAGGTTATCCGTACCCTGCGTTCAGTCCTGGACAATGCCGGTTATACCGAGGTTGAGACTCCTATTTTGCAGTCTATCCCCGGAGGTGCCAGCGCACGTCCGTTCATCACACACCATAACACCCTGGATATAGACCTCTATTGCCGTATAGCAACCGAGCTCTATCTGAAGCGTCTTATTGTAGGCGGTTTTGAGGGCGTTTATGAGATTGGCAAGAACTTCCGCAACGAAGGTATGGACCGCACCCATAATCCCGAGTTCACATGCATGGAGCTCTATGTAGCCTACAAGGACTACAACTGGATGATGGATTTCACTGAGAAACTGCTTGAGAAGATAGCAATAGAGACCAACGGTACCACCAAGGTTATGGTGGGCGAGAATGAGGTTGATTTCAAGGCTCCCTACCGTCGTCTTCCTATCCTTGAGGCTATCAAGGAGAAGACCGGATATGACCTTGAGGGCATGAGCGAAGATGAAATGCGTGAGGTTGCCAAGAAGTGCGGTGTGGAGGTTACTCCCTCCATGGGCAAGGGCAAGCTCATTGACGAGATATTCGGCGAGACCTGCGAGGGCACATTCATCCAGCCTACATTCATTACCGATTATCCTGTAGAGATGTCACCCCTTACCAAGATGCATCGCAGCAAGCCCGGTCTTACCGAGCGCTTTGAGCTGATGGTTAACGGAAAGGAGCTGGCCAACGCATACAGTGAGCTCAATGATCCTATCGATCAGTATGAGCGTTTCCAGGATCAGCTGCGTCTTAGCCAGAAGGGTGATGACGAGGCTATGTTCATTGATCAGGATTTTGTCCGCGCATTGGAGTACGGTATGCCTCCCACAAGCGGCATCGGCATCGGCATTGACCGTCTGGTTATGCTCATGACCGGACAGCAGGCCATCCAGGAGGTGCTGTTCTTCCCGCAGATGAAACCCGAAAGCAAAGACTAACAAACAGATAAAATTATGGCAATTCCACAGGGAAAACTGGCAATTATGGGTGGCGGCAGCTGGGCTACAGCCATCGCCAAGATACTGCTGTCAACCGAGGATTCCATAAACTGGTATATCCGTCGTGATGACCGTATAGAGGATTTCAAGCGTCTGGGTCATAACCCGGCATACCTGTCAGGTGTGCAGTTTGATGTCAACCGTATAAACTTCTCTTCGGACATAAACAAGATTGTCAATGAATCCGATGTGCTTGTTTTTGTTACGCCGTCACCTTATTTCAAGAGCCACATGAAGAAGCTCAAGGTCAAGTTGCGTGACAAATTCGTGGTATCGGCTATCAAGGGTATCGTACCCGATGACAACCTGCTTATGTCGGATTATTTCCACCGTTACTACGGTGTTCCGATGGAAAATATCGCTGTCGTAGCCGGTCCGTGTCATGCCGAGGAGGTGGCATTGGAGCGTCTTTCATACCTGACCGTAGGTTGCCAGGAGATAGAGAACGCTCAGGGTATTGCCCGTAAGCTGACCAACTCATATGTCAAGACATCGGTATCAGAAGATGTAGCCGGCATTGAGTTCAGTTCCGTGCTCAAAAACGTCTACGCTATTGCAGCCGGTATCTGCAGCGGACTCAAATACGGTGACAACTTCCAGGCCGTTCTTATGTCAAACGCAATCCAGGAGATGAACAGCTTCCTGGCAATTGCACGTCCCATGCCCAACCGTGCGGTAAACGACTCAGTCTATCTGGGCGACCTGCTCGTGACAGGTTATTCGAATTTCAGCCGTAACCGTGTGTTCGGTACGATGGTGGGCAAGGGCTATTCCGTAAAAGCCGCACAGCTTGAAATGGAGATGATTGCCGAGGGTTATTACGGAACCAAGTGCATGAAGGAGATAAACGAGCATTACCGTGTCAATATGCCCATCCTTGATGCTATGTACAATATTCTGTATGAACATATTTCGCCGGTTATAGAGATAAAGCTTCTTACCGACTCGTTTAAATAAGGACTATGATTAGGATTGACATTTCACAGATTCAGGATTTCATCTCCAAAGATGGAATCAAGGCGCTCGAACCGGAAGTTAAGGAGTCCATCCTTAAACTGGAAAACGGTAACGGTGCAGGCAATGATTTTATAGGCTGGATGAATCTGGCTTCAAAGACGGAGAGTGGTCTCCTGGATGCGATAGAGGAGACGGCCAAGGTGCTGCGTGACAATTGTGAAGTGGTGATCGTAGCCGGTATAGGAGGCAGTTATCTGGGTTCACGTGCCGTCATCGAGGCGTTGAGCAACAGCTTTACTCAACTGATTCAGGACAAGAAGAATCCGCAGATACTCTTTGCCGGTCATAACATAAGTGAGGATTATCTCTACGAACTGACCGAATACCTTAAGGGAAAGAAATTCGGTATAATCAATATTTCCAAATCCGGTACGACCACCGAGACTGCCCTGGCATTCCGTCTGCTCAAGAAACAGTGTGAGCAACAGCGTGGCAAAGATGTTGCCCGCAAGGTGATTGTAGCCATTACCGATGCCAAACGTGGTGCAGCGCGTGTTTGTGCCGATAAGGAGGGTTATCGCAGCTTCATCATTCCGGACAATGTGGGCGGACGTTTCTCGGTACTCACTCCGGTAGGTTTGCTGCCTATTGCCGTAGCAGGATATGATATACGTCAGCTTGTCAAAGGCGCTGCCGATATGGAGGGTCTGACAGCATCGGACGTCAGGTTTGAGGACAATCCCGCAGCCGTCTATGCGGCAGCACGTAATGCCTTGTACCGCGCCGGCAAGAAAATAGAGATTCTTGTAAACTTCCAGCCCAAGCTTCATTATCTGAGCGAGTGGTGGAAACAGCTTTACGGAGAGTCCGAGGGCAAGGAGAACAAAGGCATATTCCCCGCATCGGTTGATTTCTCCACCGATCTTCATTCCATGGGACAGTGGATCCAGGAGGGTGAGCGTACCATATTCGAGACGGTGATATCGGTCGATAAGGTAAAGCATTCAGTTCTGGTTCCGTTCGATGAAGAGAATCTGGACGGTTTGAACTACATGGCCGGAAAGCATGTTGACCAGGTCAATAAGATGGCCGAACTGGGAACCCAGCTGGCTCATGTGGACGGCGGTGTACCTAATATCCGTATCGTTGTTCCTGAACTCAGCGAATATTGGATTGGCCAGCTTATCTATATGTTTGAGAAAGGATGCGGCATAAGCGGCTACGTGCTTGGCGTGAACCCATTCAACCAACCGGGTGTTGAGGCATACAAGAAGAATATGTTCGCACTTCTGGGCAAACCCGGATATGAGGAGGAATCAGAGAAGATTCTCTCCAGAATAAAAAAGTAATTCGGAAAAAGATATAATGTCATTCTCATTCCATAACAAAAGCGCCATCCTGTTTGACATGGATGGCGTTTTGTATGACTCCATGCCAAATCACTCAAAGGCGTGGAGCCAGGCTATGGAACGTTACGGAATGCATATGACTCCCCATGACGTCTATCTGAACGAAGGTGCCACGGGACATGATACGGTGGTTCGCATAAGCCTGCGTGACCGCGGATATGAGGCCACCGAGACAGAGATAAATGAAATATACGGCTACAAGGCCGAACTGTTCAGGTCCATGCCCGAGGCACGTGTCATGCCGGGTGCGCTGGATGTGTTCCGTAAGGCGGCAGCAGCCGGACTCAAGATCCTTATTGTTACCGGGTCTGGACAGAAGAACCTTATTGAGCGGGTACAGAGGGATTTTGAGGGTTACATTACGCGTGACCGCATGGTAACGGCTTTTGAGGTGACCCGCGGCAAACCCTACCCGGACCCTTATCTCAAAGGATTGAAAATAGCCGGTGTTGCCGCTGCAGAGGCGGTCGTGGTGGAGAATGCTCCGCTTGGCATACGTGCCGCTGTAGCTGCCGGAATAGATACCATAGCAGTCAATACCGGCCCGCTTGAGGATGAAATCCTGCTGGCCGAAAAACCTGTGCTCCTGCTACACTCTATGCAGGAATTAGCTGATACGTTATTTTGATGTCAGATATTGGTCGAGTATGACCAATGCTGTAAGTGATTCCACTATCGGGACGGCACGCGGAACTACGCACGGGTCGTGACGGCCTTTGGCTTCCATTGTGGTCTCGCGACCGTCAATCGTTACGGTATGCTGCTCCTGACCGATTGTGGGAGTGGGCTTGAATGCGACACGGAATCTGATGGGCCTGCCGTTGCTTATTCCACCCTGTATGCCTCCGCTGTGGTTGGTAGCTGTAGTGATGCTGCCGTTCTCAATGCAGAAAGCGTCATTGTGCTCCGATCCGCGCTGCGATGCCGATGCAAATCCGTCGCCGTACTCGAATCCCTTGGCTGCATTGATGCCCAGCATAGCCTTGGCCAATGATGCCTCAAGCTTGTCAAATACGGGATTACCTATGCCTGCCGGCAGGCCGCGGACAATGCAGGTAACGCAACCGCCGGTTGAATCCTGCTGGCTGCGCATCTCATGGATGTACTCCTCCATCTTTGCTGCCAATTGGCCGTCCGGGCAACGTACGGAATTGCTCTCTGCCATAGAAGCAGAATAATCCATGTCATTTGCCGGATTGGTCGAGTAGGGACCTATCTGTGATGTGAATGCCGTGATTTCCAGTGCGGGAATCATTTTGCGCAAAGCCATCGTCGAGAGTGCGCCGGCCACGCATATAGGTGCCGTTACACGGGCCGATGAACGTCCGCCGCCGCGCCAGTCACGTATGCCGTAGCGTTGTAGCCATGCATAATCGGCATGTGAGGGACGGAATATATCTTTCAGTTCATCGTAATCAGATGAGTGCTGATCAGTATTTCTTATGATGAATGCAATGGGTGCACCCGTGCTGACCCCGTCAAGCAGTCCTGACAGAAATTCAACCTCATCCTGCTCCTGACGGCCGGTAGTCACGGTGCTCTGTCCGGGACGGCGGCGCTGCATGCACTCGCGTACATATTCTGTATCAACGGTAATTCCGGAAGGAAAACCATCCAATACTCCGCCAATGGCCGGACCATGACTTTCACCGAAAGTAGTCAAGGTTAGGAGTTTACCCAAAGTATTCATTCTCAATTCTCAATTTTCAATTTTCAATTCTTCTTGCAGTCGCCGTCGCAGTTGCAGTCACCACCGCAGTCTCCGCCATTGCAGTCGCCGTTATTGCAACCGCCGCCGCAACCCTTGCATTTGGGGTGCAGTATAGCGTCAATTTCCTCCTGTGTGGCGGGACGTGACTCAAGGATGACACCCTTGAAGGTGAGGTCCTCACCAGCCAACGGATGATTCAGGTCTACTGTAACCTTGTCATCGGTAATATTGGTGACTGTTGCGTTGAAAGTCTGCTGGCCGTCACTTAACGGAATGATTGCTCCAACCTTGACATGCTCGTCATCAAAGACGCCGTCGCGCAGGAATATGCCCTTGTCAAGTTCCAGTACATTCTCCTTACTGTACTCGCCGTATGCCTTGTCAGAAGGAATCTCAAACTCGAAACTCTCACCCACGGCGAGTGAACCTACATTGCTCTCAAAGAGGTCCAGTGCGTAACCAATACCGGTGATGAATTTGAACGGGCGCTCGCGTGTGGCGCTTTCATACTTGTAGAGTTTACCGTCAGCGTCCTTAAGCATAAGGTCGTATGTAAGGCTGATATATTTCTTTTCCATTTTCTGAAATTTGCTGCAAAGATACACCTTTTTGGTCAATGTCAATTATTTCAGGTTCTTGAGTGGAACGGCTGATGACGCGTTAGGCGGGTCAATGCGGGTTATCAATGATATGGTGGGAGCCAGGACACTCACGGATATGGGCTCATGATTGACTTCGGCGCGGATGCCGTTACCATAAAGAATCATAGGAACGGGTTTGGCGACAGGCTTACGATACAGGATTGTTTCGTCTTTTTCGTCCGAGATACCCCATCCTGGAATGGCGTCAATGATTATGTCACCTGACCATGATGCGTTGAGTCCGTTACGTTTGCGGACCGCTTCGATATCGGGAACCGTGGACATGAGGTCACGTAATACAAGTACGCTTTTTATTCCGGTTACCTGCACCAGCAGGTCGACGCAGCTTTCAAGCACCTCATGCAGTGCGAGCCCCCTCTCTTCAATAAGGTCGTGATTCAGGTAGATGTGGTTGTGGTGGAAGGTCCTGATCCAGTTGCCGCTACCGTATTTGGCCCCCAGGTAGAGGTTGAGCAGGGCGGTTGCGCGCTCCATACTCACCTGTCCGGTAGGGATACGGGTACCTCCGAGTTCAGGGGCTGCATTCTCCAGGTAACCGGTCGATGTCAGAAAGAACAGCACGTTATCCAACCCTATCTTGGAGGTGATTGCGCTGACGAGTTCCGAAATGGTCTGGTCCAGGCGGATATAGATATCCTGCTGTTCGAGTGACCATATCGAGTTGGGGGTATGTCTGAAATTGCCGGCATAATATGTGAGTGCCAACAGGTCGGGAGAATCGTCATCACCCAGTTCCATTCCGTCTATAGCTGCCAAAGCCATCTCAGTAACGCGGTCATTGGCAAAAGGTGTGGTACGCCAGTCCCATACGTCATTCTTGAGTAACAGGTAGAAGAAAGGACGCTGTCGTTCGTGGTCAGAAACCGGTATGTATGAACTTGTTTCGAGTGCAGGACGCCATGTGGTATATTTTACGGCACTGTCATTGCGTGTGTCAACCCATTCGGGCAGGCTCCCGTAATAGTCCGATGAGCTCCAGCGGGCATCATTTTCGTTCATCCACAGAACCACATCGGGATCATGTCCGCCTGCAAGTATCGCGGCATCCCTTTCAATCGCTATTGAACAGATTTTTGGACGGCTGGCATAACCTAGTTTGATCTCATCGGCCAGATTGGTGGCCAGCAGTTTGCCGGGCGATGACATCTCGATGGTATTAATACCATTGTAGTTGCTGTCATCCACAGGCGATGAAGGCAGCAGGGTCTTGGGGTTCATCCAGCGGTTGGCCACTATTCCGTGCTGGAATGGTGAAGCACCGGTGTATATGGATGCCACGGCCGATGCCCTGTCCATATCATCGTAATCAAACGTGGCGTTCGTACGGTTGTATCCGTCGGTCCACAGACGTTTGAGTCCGCCCGTTCCCATTATGGGCAGCAGTTTCTCAAGACACTCCTCATCAAGTTGGTCAACAACTATGCCAACCACCAGCTTGGGGCTTTTTTCGGGTTTTGCCTGCAATGTGGCCGATAATGATAGCGCTGCGATCAGTGCCAGGGGAAACCGTCCGTTGATGTTTGTGATGTCAGGTTCTTTGCGGAGTCTTGCCGACAGCTGGTATATGGATGTACTCATGGCCCTGAATGCGAATACTCCTATCAGGATCAATACGGCCGGTTCTATCTGTTGCGGAATGGCAGGTGAGAACAGCAGGAATGCTATGTTCACCACTGCTTCGCAGATTATGAAAACCGAAACCTTGCCGTGACGGCTCTTCCTGATAAAGAAAGGTAAGAGTACCAGAGGCAGTGGATTGAGACATATAACCAGCCAGTTGGTGTCTACGGTAGGATGTTCCGAGAAGAAATAGAGCAACGCAATGACTATTCCGCCCAGTCCCTGTATTCCGAACAGGATGGCATCTACCAGCCAGTATTGCCTGTTTTTGTACCAACCCACCAGAGTGAACAGCAATACAAGCAGGAATACCATCCACATAACCTGAATGGGTGTGAATACGGGCTTGCCGAAATCAACTTTGTGGTCAGGATTTGCAAGACACATGTATGGCAGGACCAATGGCCTTTGGATCCCCGCCGTGTCAGTTATCAGTGCTGTTGAAGCAAGTTTCTTAAGGTATAACGGCGCAAATGCTTCCTGCCTGTAACCGACCGGACGGTCGCCGGCAGCTCCTATTACGATGTCAACGGCAAACTCGCTCCAGGGACGGACTTTTGTGTGTTCAGTCAGGATGTCGCGGAAAGTGAGGGTGGGATCCGGACTGTCATATGTGACGGTGCCGTTTATACATTCCTCAATCTTGTCCAGTGCCATTGTGGCGCAGTTGTTATAGATGAAATTGTAGCGGTAGACACGGTTTTCCACACGACTGTTCTCTATCAGCAGTTCATACAGTTTCCGGGCTTCGTCCTGCGTGAGGTTGAGCGGTTGGGCAAACACCTCGGAACCCCGTTCGCTGTATTCGCGCAGGAAATGGCGCATACGTGTGGCGCCCAGTATATAATCGGTCTTGCCAAAGGTAAACCGCATTACGAAATGGGGCGTATTGAAATCGAACAGTCCGTAGTTGAATACCGCATCGGTACCGTTCGTCATATCCTCTATCCAGATGGCGGTGTGACCGTAAAGCTCATAAATGGCCCTGCCGGGTTCACATGTGAGCAGATATGCGTTTATGCTGTCATTCTGTGCCTTGGCTCCATGAAAAAGGAACATGAAAGCGGTCAGAATGGTTAGGAGTTTCTTCATTAGAATCTTATAATTTGTGCAAAGTTACTACAAACTTGTCCAAAGTTACTATTTTTGCGGTCATTATGATACTATTGCTCGATTTTGGAAATACCCGCGTGAAAGCCGCCGTCCTTGAGAACGGCCGTCTGCGTCATGTGGATGATTTCATGAAGATGGATATCGATGGCGGATTATGGTGCTCGGTCCACCCGGTGGAGCCTTCGGTCTTGACATGGATGAAAGAGCATGGTATGAAGCGTTTTACGGCCGATACCCCCATACCGGTTACAAACGCATATTCATCACCCGAGACCTTGGGTATGGACCGTCTTGCCGCTGCCGTGGGAGCTTGGTCCATGCAGCAGGGGCATGATTTGCTCGTGGTGGATGCCGGTACGGCCATAACGTATGATTTCATATCGGCCGACGGGGTTTACCATGGAGGTAATATCGCTCCGGGTATAGGCTTGAGATTCAAGGCGCTTCATGAACATACCGGTGCGTTGCCCCTAGTGGATGCCAAGGGTGATATTCCTTTGTTCGGAAAAGATACCGAAACCGCCATCAGGAGCGGTGTCATCAACGGAGTCCGGAAGGAACTCGAAGGTTATCTGGCCGAATTGAATCCTATATATCCCTCCCTTTTGGTTTTTTTAACCGGAGGCGATGCCGAATTCTTTGATATAAAAGCCAAAAGCACTACTTTTGCAGTCCCGGACCTGGTCCTGCGCGGATTGGCCCGGATTACTGAATATAATGAGAAGGGTATTTGAGAAAATAACAACCGTTTTGGTTTTCTCCATCTTTTGCCTGTCCGGTATCGTTCCGGCCAAGGCGCAGACCGGCGTCAATTCGCCGTATTCAAGATACGGACTCGGCATGTTGTCAGACCAGTCAACCGGCATCACCAAGGCAATGGGTGGCATTGGAGTGGGTTTCCGTTATCCCAATACCCTCAATCTCAAGAATCCCGCATCGTATTCCACGGTCGATACGCTGACTTTCATGGCCGATCTGGGTTTTGCATTGCAGAACGGCAATTTCAACGAGAACGGTGTGAGGGTCAATGCCCGCAACGGCTATATCAATCACCTGGCCATGCAGTTCAGGATATTACCCAAAGTCGGAATGACAGTGGGGTTCATGCCTTTCTCAAATGTGGGTTACGGTTTCTCCAAGACAAGTCCTGTACGTCGTGATGAAGACGGTGAGATAACCACTACGATCACCAACTCAGGATCCGGAAGTGTGCGTCAGTTTATGGGCGGACTTGGATGGAGACCTACCAGATGGTTGTCAGTGGGTGCCAATGCCTCTTATCTGAGCGGTGACATCAATCACTATATCACCAATACTTATTCCTCATCGGAGGTGCAGTCCAGAGAGAAGGCATATTACGCCGAGATGTCGGCTTTCAAGTTTGATTTCGGAGCCCAGGGAACGCTCTCTTTCGGTGATAACGGTCTGGTGCTGGGCGTCACATACAGTCCTGCACAGAAACTGGAATGCAATACATTCGTTACTGATGCACACTCAGTGAAGGATACAACTGTCATTGACGACGCATTCTCCCTTCCGGAGATGTTGTCGGCAGGTTTCTCATACAAGTGGAATCATGGTATGATAGGTGCGGACGTATCATATCAGGCATGGTCCAAAGCCAGTTTCTTTGGCGAGAAGACCGGAAGCGACAGGATTTCGGCTGCGGTAGGTTATATGTACAGACCTGATGAGATGAACCGTAACCTGCTTAAGCGTACTGCATATCAGGTGGGCTTCAATTTCGCACAGCCCTATTTCAATGTCGGTAATCAGAAAGGACCGATGCAGTTCGGAGTGAGTGCCGGTTTCTCGGTCCCGATCAATACTTCTTATAACAGTATGTCGTATCTGCACGTTTCGGGCGAGTTCGTAAGGGTTCAGCCCATGGTCAAGGGTATGATTTCCGAGAATTACATCAGAATCAATGTGGGAATAACATTTATGGAGCGTTGGTTCATGAAACTGATGGTTGACTGATCAAACATATTTAACTTATTTATATCTTTGTGTATCTTATAATTGAGAATTAAAAACTAAACGATATGAAAAAGATTGGAATGATTGCCTTGGCGCTTGTTGCAGCAACAGGCGTTTACGCACAGAAAGGCGTGGAGGACGGTTCTCGCTATGGACACGGACAGGACAGTATCAATACCCTCCGCAATATCAGTATTTATTCTGAGTACTATAAGACCAATGACTTCAAGTCCGCTTATGAGCAGGGCTGGAAGGATGTCTTCAATGATGCTCCTCTGGCTTCGGTCAATACATATAATTATGGTATCAAGATTCTGCAGAATCTTTACAATGATGCCAAGAAGTCTAAGGATGCTGATCTGATGGCAAAGTATTCAGAAGAGCTGTTCAAGGTCTTTGAGCAGCGTCTCAAATATCTGGATCAGCTGAATGCAATGGCTAAAAACAAGGTTACTGAAGCTGATATCTACGGCCAGTATGGTCATGCGTACAGGATTTACAATCCTAAAGTTTCAATAAGCAGGGCATACGAGCTTCTGCGTAAGGCTGTTGACCTGGGTAAGGGTCAGACCCAGTATTATGTACTGGATGACCTGATGGCAGTCTCTTCACAGCGTTACATGAACAAGAAGGATAATGAGGAGTATCGTGAGGCTTTGATCCAGGACTATCTGGATTGCGCCGGCTATATTGACGAGTTCATAGCTCTTCAGGCTGATGACAAGATCATTGAAAATGCAACAAAGGTAAAGGAGAATATTGACGGTCACTTTGTAAAGAGCGGTGCTGCTGACTGTGAGTCTCTGCAGAATATCTACGGCCCCAAGATCGAGGATAACAAGGATAATCTTGAATATCTGACCAAGGTCGTAAGACTGATGACCATATTCGAGTGCCAGTCAAGTGACGCTTATTTCACCGCAGCTGAGTATGCTCACCAGATATCTCCGTCATACAACACAGCCAAGGCTCTTGGTAAGCTCTATATCAAGCAGCGTGAGGATTATGACAGGGCCCTTGAGTTCTACAACCAGGCTATCGAGCTGACTGACAACAAGGTTGAGATTGGTGATACATATTATCAGATGGCTAGCCTTTACTACACAAAGTCAAACTACGACCGTAGCCGTTCAGCACTTCAGAAGTGTCTTGCCAATACCCCCAACAAGGGTGACGCCTATATCCTGATGGCAATGCTTTACGCACAGAAGACCGACTGGTCAAGCGAGGCAGTTCTGAACCGTTGCGCTTACTTTGCAGTTCTTGACAAGCTGGAGCAGGCCAAGAAGGTTGACTCTTCAGTAACAGCTAAGGCCAATGACCTTATCAGTCAATACAAGAAACAGTGCCCGCAGCCCGATGACCTCTTCATGCTCGGTTACAAGGTAGGTGATCAGATCGAGATCAAGGGCTGGATAAATGAGACTACCACTATCAGATAAATGATACATACCACCGGTCAAGAACCGATGATAAAGACAACGTACCTGGCAACCGTCATTCTGGCGGTTGTCTCGTCGTTTTTCTGCCTGTCATGCTCAAACAAGGACAAGCAGTTTGGACCGGCGGTGACAAGCCGTGACTCGACATCAGTCATCACCACGCGTGGAGTGGATATGCTGATATCCGAGAACGGTATCATACGCTATCATGTGGTAGCCGAGGAGTGGAAGATATTCGATAAGATGAACCCTCCTTTCTACAGCATGGAGAGTGGGGTGATGCTTGAGATCCTGGATTCACTCATGGAGGTGGAGTCGATGATCGTAGCCGATACTGCATATTATCTGATAGATGATGAGATCTGGCATCTGAGACATAACGTACATGCCGAGAATATCAATAACGAGGAGTTCGATACCCCTGAACTGTACGTGAATAACCGCAGTAACAGGATGTATTCCGACAGCATCATCCATATCAGGCAGGAGAGGCAGATTATAGTAGGTCGCGGATTTGAATCGAACACCGGTCTTACTGAATACACGATACGCAAGACTGAAGGCGTGTTCCCAATAACAGAGAGCAAATGAGCCACACGTTGATCATAATGCTTGTGGCGCTGTTCTTTTCGGCGCTGTTTTCAGGGCTTGAGATTGCTTTTGTATCGGCAGACCGTCTGCGCTTTGAGATGGATGTGGAACGCCACACCTTCAGCTCCCGTCTGCTGGAACGTTTCTTCCGTAATCCCAATATCTATATATCCACCATGCTGGTGGGTAATAACATCGCGCTTGTACTCTACAGCACGATGATGGCGCATCTTATTGAGATGCTGCTTCCGCAGGGTCTCATAGCGAATGAGTTTCTGCTGATTGTTATAGAAACACTTGTATCGACTGCCATAGTCATTGTGGTGGGAGAGTTCGTGCCCAAGACCCTTTTCCGCTTCAACCCCAATGGCAAGCTGAACTTTCTGGCATTCCCTATCTATCTGATTTACATAATCCTGTATCCCATTTCGCTCTTTACCACATGGCTGTCAAGGATAATACTGAGAATGTTTGGCGTGCGGATAGATAAGGACAATACCGCCAAGGCGTTCTCAAAGGTTGACCTGGATTATTTCGTACAGTCGGGATTGAGCGGGTCCGATGAGGAAAACCAGCCGGACTCAGAGGTGCAGATCTTTCAGAATGTGCTGGATTTCTCGAATGTCAAGACGCGTGACTGCATGGTGCCGCGTAACGAGATATGTGCCGTTGAGAAGGGTGTTTCATGGAATGCCCTCCGCGAAAACTTCATTGAAACCGGATATTCCAAGATTCTGGTTTATGACGGTGATATGGACCATATCATAGGCTATATACATTCATCGGAGCTGTTCCGTCATAAGGATGACTGGCGTGACCACATCCAGACCGTTCCGTTCGTGCCGGAGACTCTTGCTGCCCAGAAACTTATGAAACAGCTTATGGCCCGCAAGAAGAGTCTTGCCGTGGTTGTTGACGAGTTTGGCGGCACATCGGGTATAGTATCCCTTGAGGATATCATTGAAGAGATACTTGGAGACATTCAGGATGAGCATGATGTGACTAATCTCATTGCCAAGGAGACCGATGACGGCTGGCTCCTGTCGGGACGAATGGAGATAGACCGCGTAAATGAGATGTTCGGTCTCTCCATACCTGAGTCAGATGAGTATATGACAGTGGGAGGCCTGATCCTGAACAAGGCAAAAGGCTTCCCTAAAGTCAATGAGAAGATTAACGTAGGCGATTATTCATTCAGAATACTGAAACGCGGTGAGACCAAGATTGAACTGGTTGAACTTACGTTGTTAAATAAATGAGGTATTTGGTGTTTTAACAACATTTTTTAGTAATTTTGTGCGCTTTTATCCGCAATAGCGGATTTTTTATACGTAAAAACGAATAAAAACAACAATAGAAATGGCAACATTACAGAAAATCAGAAGCAAAGGACCACTGCTTCTTATCGTTATCGGTCTTGCTATGCTGGCCTTCATTCTCGGTGATGCATGGAAGATCATCCGTCCCAATCAGGGCATCCAGTATGTCGGTACCATCGCAGGTGAGGATATCACCGCAATGGACTTCCAGGATGAACTTGAGGTTTACACAGACGTAGTCAAGTTTGCTAACCAGATCAGTGATCTCACTGAAGAGGATCAGAATTCACTTAAGGATGAGGTTTGGGCTACCATGGTTCGTAACCGTATTCTTGAGAGAGAGGCAAAAGGCATAGGTCTGACTGTTACTGATGCAGAGGTTAGGGATGTGATAGAGCGCGGTAATGACCAGATGCTTGCCAGAACTCCGTTCAGCAATGCAGACGGCAGTTTCGATGCAGACGTCTTGAAGACCTTCCTGGCTTTCTATAACGAGATTGATGACGAGACAGTTTCTGCCGATGAGTATGCATACTACAAGAGCATGTACAACTACTGGCTTTTCATTGAGAAGAGCATCAAGAGCAATCTTCTGTATGCCAAGTATGCCGCTCTTGTTGAGGGCGCAATCACATCAAACCCCATCGCTGCCAAGAACGCATTCGAGAACCGTATAATGAGAACCGATGTGCTTATGGCTTCTCTGCCTTACACAATGGTTTCAGATGCCGATGCAAAGGTTACCACATCTGATCTCAAGAAGGTTTACAATGAGGCTAAGCCGGCTCTTTACAACTATTCAGAGAATCGCGACATCGTCTATATCGATTATGAGATCCTTCCCACCGAGGCAGACCGTGAGGCTCTTCTTGAAGAGATGAATGAGATAGTTGACCAGATGGAGTCAGATATTGATGACTATGCCGCATTCATGCGTCGTGCAGGTTCAGTAGTATCATTCAGCGAGGTTGCACGTTCTGCAAAGAACCTGCCTGAGGATGTTGCTGAAAGACTTGATTCAGTCAAGGTTGGCGGCGTGTTCGGCCCCTTCTACAATGCCTATGAAGATTCATACACTGCATTCAAGTATATCTCTGACGCTAAGGGTTATGACTCAATCCAGTATGCTATGATCCAGGTTGTCATGGATAATGATGAGGATGCCGAGAAGCGTGCCGACAGCATTGTAACCGCTGCCAGAAAGAGAGGCGCAGACTTCAATGCCCTTGCCGAGAAATATGGTCAGGCTGCTCCCGAGCAGTGGATCGGAGCCGATTCATATGAGCCTGCAGCATTGAACGGTGAGAATGCCCTCTTCCTGAATACCATGAACGGTATGAAGAAGGGTGATGTTGCTAAGGTCAATGTTCAGGGTGGTATCCTGGTAATAAAGGTTACCGATGTCAAGACCCCGCTCAAGAAATATAACCTTGCTATCGTTAAGCGTCCTGTAGAGTTCAGTGAGGAGACCAGCAACGCTGCTTATAACAGACTGAGTGCTTTCCTGTCACAGAATACTACTGTTGAGGATCTGAGACAGAATGCAGAGGATTCAGATTTCCGTCTGCTTTACTATCCCGGCTTTGAGAACTACAACCACACCATAGGTGGTGTCGCTAAGTCACGCGAGGCTTTGCGTTGGGCTTTTGATGCTCAGGAGGGTGAGGTATCACGTATATATGAGGTTGGCGATGCCAATGATCATCTGCTTGCAGTAGGTGTTGAGAAGATTCATCCGCGCGGCACACGCAGCATAGAGGATGCTACTGCCACACTTTCACTCAAGACTCTCAACGGCAAAAAGTTTGAAATGCTTAAGGGACAGCTTGCCGGCAAGAGCCTGGATGAGGTCAAGGCAATTGACGGAATCAGGATCGATACCGTTAAGTTCGTCAACTTCAACAATGATGCGTTCATCTCATCTATCTATGCCAACGAGGCTATCGTAGGTCCGAGCGTATTCAATCTGGAGCAGAATGAGCTTACCGTTCCTATGAAGGGCGAGAATTGCGTGTTCGTAGCAGAGAAGATTTCTCCTGATTCATATTCAGCAGAGTTCAATGTTGAGACAGAGTCACTGCGTACCCGCTCAATGGCATCAAGCCGTATCATGAGCGCTCTTATAGAGGAGCTCTACTATCAGGCTAAGGTTGTTGACAACCGTTACAAGATATTCTAATCAATATCACACATAAAAAAGAAATCCCTCGGAGTTCATCCGAGGGATTTCTTTTTGTCGCTATATCGGTAATCAGTTGTTCTCAGGACGGAGCTTGCGTACAACTGCACCGGTCTGCCACATCTCGCTGTCACGCAGGGCAGCCAGCTCTTTCTCAAGACCCTCACGATAGCCGGGCTTTGAGTTGCTGTCAATTGAGATCTGAGCCTCATTACCGCACTTTACGCTGGCATAGAGCTTCTGTACAACGGGCTTGATTGCATCGTGGAACGGTCCCATCCAGTCAAGAGCACCGCGCTGTGCAGTGGTTGAGCAGTTGGCGTACATCCAGTCCATACCCTTCTGCGCAAAGAGAGGCATAAGTGACTGTGTGAGCTCCTCGACTGTCTCGTTGAATGCCTCAGAGGGAGTGTGGCCGTTCTCACGGAGAACCTCATACTGAGCCAGCAGCAGACCCTGGATGGCACCCATCAGTGAACCGCGCTCACCGGTAAGATCGGATGTGGCCTCACGGATGAATGTGGTCTCAAACAGATAACCGGAACCTATACCGATACCGAATGCCAGAACCTTCTCCAGTGCATGACCTGACGCATCCTGATAAACAGCGTATGAGCTGTTCAGGCCGCGGCCCTCGAGGAACATGGTACGCAGTGATGTACCTGAACCTTTAGGAGCAACCATGATAACATCGATATCCTTGGGAGGAACAACGCCTGTGCGATCGTTCCAGGTGATTGCAAATCCGTGTGAGAAATAGAGAGTCTTGCCTGCGGTCAGGTAGGGCTTGATGTTGGGCCACTGCTGCATCTGTGCTGCATCAGACAGAAGCATGCAGATGATTGTACCCTTCTGGGCTGCCTCTTCGATAGAGAACAGAGTCTTGCCGGGAACCCAACCGTCGGCAACAGCCTTCTCAAAGGTTTTGCCCTGACGCTGGCCAACGATTACGTTGAAACCGTTGTCACGCAGGTTGCATGCCTGACCGGGACCCTGAACGCCGTAACCTATAACTGCGATTGTCTCATTCTTGAGTATCTCGCGGGCTTTCTCCAGCGGGAACTCCTCACGTGTCATAACCTCTTCTATGACACCGCCAAAGTTCATTTTCATAGTTTCTTGTTGTTTTTATTGAGTTAATTATCTGTTTCATTTCTTGCCGTATCTGGCTTCCATCTTGTCCAGATACTCGTTTACATGCTCAATGCGTGCACGTGTAATTGCAACGCGTCCTGAGCTTACAAACTGTAGCATACCGCCCTGTGCTGACAGCTCGCGGTTGAGTGCCGTGATATCCTCGGTGCGGCCGGTCTTCTCAATTACCGAGAAGGTTGAGTTTACCTCAATCAGCTTGGCGCCGTAGCGGCGTATGATCTTGGACATCTCGGGGTTCTCGGTCAGTACGCTGGTAACCACCTTATATAGAGCCACCTCCTGCATGAATATCTCATCATCGGTAAAGAACTGGCACTGCAATACATCTACCTTCTTTTCTATCTGGTCCACGATTTTTACTATGGTCTCGTGGTCAGCCATGGCGGTGATGGTGTAGCGGTGCACACCCGGTATTGATGAGGCCGATACGTTCAGGCTCTCGATGTTGACCTGACGGCGTGTGAAAACGGCGGTAACCTGGTTCAGGATACCGGCTATGTTCTCGGAGTGAACTATCAGCGTGTAAAGTTTCTTCTCGTTCTCCATATCTTTAGTCTATGCTAAAAATCATCTTGTCAACGGGGCTACCCGGTTTGATCATCGGCATCACATTCTCCTCATCCATCACAGCTGCCTCTAGCAGGAACGGTCCCTTGGCGCTGATGAGCTGCTTGACGGCATCCTTAAGCTGTGAACGGTCCGTTACCAGAGCGTAGGGGATATTGTAGCCTGCAGCAATCTTGCTGTAATCGGGGTTCATCATGTGGGTGCAAGAGTATCGGCTCTGGAACATCATCTGCTGCCACTGGCGTACGTTGCCCAGGTAGGTGTTGTTCAAAAGGATCATCTTGACGGGAGCGCTGGTCTGCATTATGGTACCCAGCTCCTGTATGTTCATCTGGAATCCGCCGTCACCCATGAATGCCAGTATCATGCGGTCCGGTGCGCCGAATGTGGCGCCTATGGCTGCGGGCATGCAGAATCCCATAGTTCCCAGTCCGCCCGATGTCACTATGCTGCGGGGTGCGCGGTACTTGAAATAGCGTGATGAGAACATCTGGTTAAGACCTACGTCATTTACCAGAACGGCATCGGCCGGAGCTGCATCGCTGACTGCTGTAACGACCTCACCCATCTTGAGCGGACCGTCGGCGGGATGAATGGCGCTGTCAATCACCTTGTCATACTCCTCCTTGTCAAGCGGCTTGAAACTCTCAATCCACTCCTTGTGGTCAGCCTTAGCCATTCGCTCGGTTATGAGCTTGAGGGTAAGGCGGCAGTCTCCAAGTACCGTTACATCGGGCTTTACATTCTTGCCGAACTCTGACTTGTCTATATCCAGGTGTATTATCTTGGCCTGCTTGGCGTATGTATCGAGTGTGCCGGTTACGCGGTCGTCAAAACGCATACCGACGGCAATCAGTACATCACACTCATTGGTTTTTACATTCGGGGCCAGGTTGCCGTGCATTCCCAGCATACCCATGTTGAGCGGGTGGTCACTAAGCAGGGCGGAGAGTCCCAGCAGCGTGCGTGCTGCGGGCAGGTTACCCTTCTCAATGAATGCAGCCAGTTCCTTTTCGGCATTACCAAGCTCAACTCCGTGACCTACCAGGACAAGAGGCTTCTTTGCGCTGTCAATAAGCTGTACGGCATCGTTGATCTGGCTCTCAATGGGATCGGGAGCGGGAATGTAACTGCGTACATAGTCTATCTTGGCGGGCTTGAAGTCTATCTGCTGCATCTGGGCGGTCTTGGTAAAATCCAGTACGACGGGACCCGGACGGCCTGAGCCTGCAATATAGAATGCGCGTGCCACAGCCCATGGAATATCCTCGGCGCGGCGAATCTGATAGCTCCACTTGGTGATAGGCTGGGTTACACCTACCAGGTCAATCTCCTGGAAAGCGTCGGTACCCAGTGCATCGGTGCCAACCTGACCGGCAATCACCACGATGGGTGTGCTGTCCAGCATTGCGTCACTTATGCCTGTAATGGTATTCGTGGCACCCGGACCGCTGGTCACGATAGCAACGCCCGTACGGCCCGATACGCGGGCATAACCCTGTGCGGCGTGTGTGGCACCCTGCTCATGACGGACCAGAATCTGCTTGAGATCCTTCTGATGGTCATACAGTGCATCAAATACCTTTATTATAGAACCGCCGGGATATGCAAATACGGTATTCACATCCTCGGCAAGCAATGCGCGGAGCATTGCCTCGGCTCCTGTTATCATATTACTCATATTCTGCTCAATCAATAATTCTTACACCACCCTTATCGGCCGAACTTACCATATTGGCATATGCCTTGAGACTCTTTGCAACCACACGCTTGCGGGTAAGCGGGCGCATTGGACGGGCTGCGAGCTCGGCATCGGTAAGACGTACGTTTATGCTGCGTGCGGGAATGTCTATGTCAATTATGTCACCGTCAACCACCTTTCCAATGGCACCGCCGTTGGCTGCCTCAGGTGATATGTGGCCTATGCTCAGACCCGATGTGCCTCCGCTGAAACGGCCATCGGTTATCAGTGCACATTCCTTACCCAGGTGGCGTGACTTTATATACGATGTGGGGTAGAGCATCTCCTGCATTCCTGGACCTCCCTTGGGGCCCTCATGGGTAATTACAACTACATCGCCGGCTACAACCTTGCCTCCAAGTATGCCCTCTACGGCATCCTCCTGTGAGTCGAACACCTTGGCGGGACCTGAGAACTTCCATATGCTCTCGTCAACGCCTGCGGTCTTTACTACGCAGCCATCGACAGCGATGTTACCCTTGAGGATTGCCAGACCGCCGTCCTTTGAGTATGCGTGCTGCAGGTCGCGGATGCAACCGTTCGCGCGGTCGGTATCAAGCTCCTTATATGTGCTGTCCTGCGAACCCAGCTCAATGTTGAACTTGTTTGCAGGTGCTGTTGTGTATATGCGTTTGGCCTCAGGATCGATGTTGTCCTTGAGTATGCTGTACTTGTCAATAAGCTCTCCGTAAGTATATCCGGTTACGCTCTTGGCATCGGTATGCAGCAGACCGCCCTTGGCGAGTTCGGCCAGGATGTTTAGTACACCGCCTGCGCGGCCTACATCCTGAACGTGATACTTCTGTGTGTTGGGTGCAACCTTGCAAAGGCAGGGAACGTTCCTTGACAGACGGTCAATATCGTCCATCTTGAAGTCAACGCCGGCCTCATATGCTACAGCAAGCAGGTGCAGTATCGTGTTTGTGGAACCGCCCATGGCTATGTCAAGGTTCATGGCGTTCTCAAAGTTCTTTTTCTGTGCTATGCTGCGGGGCAGGACGCTCTCATCGCCCTGCTCATAATACTTGAGAGCATTCTTTACTATGAGTGCTGCGGCATCCTTCATAAGCTGCACGCGGTTCTTATGCGTTGCAAGGATGGTGCCGTTGCCGGGCAGTGACATACCCAGTGCCTCGGTAAGGCAGTTCATTGAGTTGGCGGTAAACATGCCTGAGCAGCATCCGCAACCCGGGCAGGCCGTACGCTCGATGGCTGCAACCTCATCGTCCGATACAGTCTGGTCACCTGATTTAATCATTGTGTCAATCAGGTCCAGATGAACGCCGTTAAGCTCGCCGGCCTCCATGGGGCCGCCGCTTACGAATACGGTGGGGATGTTAAGGCGCATAGTGGCCATGAGCATTCCCGGTGTGATCTTGTCGCAGTTGCTTATGCAGACCAGGGCATCGGCCTTATGGGCGTTTACCATATACTCGACGCTATCGGCAATTATGTCACGTGACGGCAGTGAGTAGAGCATGCCGTCGTGACCCATTGCAATGCCGTCATCTATGGCTATGGTGTTGAATTCAGCAGCAAAACAACCAAGCTTCTCTATCTCCTTCTTGATTATCTGACCTGCCTCATGAAGATGCACGTGACCGGGTACAAACTGCGTGAATGAGTTTGCTATTGCAATGATGGGCTTGCCCATCTGCTCCTTTTTCATACCGTTGGCAACCCACAGGGCACGGGCTCCTGCCATGCGGCGGCCTACGGTACATTGGTCACTTCTCAATGGAATCCTCATAATATTCAATCTTTTCTGTATATATATTCACAATTAGCCTCTCGGGCCTAATTGAACTGCAAAGATATACCTTATTATTATCTTCTCAAACCTTTTTATGCAAAGTTATGCTAATAAAAAGTCCATTGACGGATATCTTCATATTTGTGTTTTTTCAAACTGTAGGAGCAATAGATTCAGGAGCGTCAGTGGAGAGCCGTCGGTGAAGTGCCCTGAAGGATCCCGTTAAGAACGGCGCTTCGTTTAACGACTGTTAGGCCCCGAAGGGGACTAAAAAGGAGGCGTTCGACGTTTAGGGTCCGTAAGGGTATGGAATAGGCTCGGAACGTCGTCTCCAAAATCTATTGCTCATACAGTGTAAGAAGAAACACAATAGATGTGACAAAAATGGCGGTAATTATTGCAAAATGACTAATTTTGCATTTCGGCACGGAATTTGCGTGCTTTGTGTAAGTAGTAACAAATAACAATACCGCATAATGGGTTTTAACGAGTTTATTGGGAAACTGTTCGGAAACAAGCAGACCCGCGACATCAAGGAAATTCAGCCGTGGGTGGAGAAGATCAAGGCAGCGTATCCCAAGTATGAGAAACTTTCCAATGATGAGTTGCGTGCCGCAACACAGGCCATCCGCAAGAAAGTCCAGGATTTTGTAATACCGGAAAAGAAACGTATTGAGGAACTTAAGGCCAAGGTTGAGCAGACCGAACTGGAAGATAGGGAGCCTCTGTTCAATCAGATAGATAAACTTGAGAAGGAGGTCCTTGACCGCTATGAAGTGGTTCTTGATGAGGTACTTCCCGATGTATTCGCTATAGTCAAGGAGACAGCCCGCCGCTTTACTGAGAATGAACAGGTCGAGGTTACGGCAACTGATTTTGACCGCGACCTGGCCGCCCGTCATGACTTTGTCATTATAGACGGCGACAAGGCTTTGTGGCAGCAGCACTGGGTGGCCGGCGGTAACGATACCGTCTGGAATATGATCCACTATGACGTGCAGCTGTTTGGTGGCGTGGTTCTGCATAAGGGTAAGATTGCCGAGATGGCTACCGGTGAAGGTAAGACCTTGGTGGCAACCCTTCCGGTATTCCTCAACGCCCTGACTGGCAATGGCGTACACGTAGTTACCGTGAACGACTATCTGGCCAAGCGTGATGCCGAGTGGATGGGTCCGCTCTATATGTTCCACGGACTGTCAGTTGACTGCATCGACAAGCATCAGCCCAACTCAGAGGCCCGTCGTAACGCATACCGTGCCGATATCACTTTCGGTACCAACAACGAGTTCGGTTTTGACTACCTGCGTGACAATATGGCCGGACACCCCAACGAACTGGTACAGCGCGGTCATAACTATGCAATCGTGGATGAGGTTGACTCGGTGCTCATAGATGATGCCCGTACACCTCTTATCATATCAGGTCCCGTACCCAAGGGTGAGGACCAGCAGTTTGAGCAGCTGCGCCCGCAGGTTGAGCAGTTGTTCGAGGCTCAGAAGCGTCTTGCAACCCAGTATCTGGCCGATGCCCGTAAGAAGGTGCATTCCGAGAATCAGGATGAGGTGAACGAAGGATTCCTGTCACTGTTCCGCAGCTTCAAGGCCCTGCCCAAGAACAAGGCTCTTATCAAGTTCCTGAGTGAGCCGGGTATCAAGGTAGGCCTGCAGAAGACCGAGGAGATCTACATGGAGCAGCAGAATAAGCGCATGCCTGAGGCTGTGGAGCCCCTGTACTTCGTGATCGATGAGAAACTCAACAGCGTCGACCTTACCGATAAAGGTGTAGAGCTTATCAGCGGCACCAATCAGGATCCTGATTTCTTTATCCTGCCCGATATAGCAACCCAGCTTTCGGAGCTTGAGAACGAGAAGGAGCTGAGTCAGGAGGATCGTCTGGCCAAGAAGGATGAACTGCTCACAAACTACGCCGTAAAGAGTGAGCGCATACATACAATCAACCAGCTGCTCAAGGCCTACTGCATGTTCGAGCGCGATGTGGATTACATCGTGACCGAGGACGGCAAGGTCAAGATCGTTGATGAGCAGACCGGTCGTATAATGGAAGGTCGCCGCTGGAGTGACGGACTGCACCAGGCTGTCGAGGCCAAGGAACGCGTCAATATTGAGGCTGCCACCCAGACATTTGCAACAATAACATTGCAGAACTACTTCCGTATGTATCACAAGTTGGCCGGTATGACCGGTACGGCCGAGACTGAGGCAGGTGAGTTCTGGGATATCTATAAGTTGGATGTTGTTGTAATTCCTACCAACAAGCCCATTGCACGTATCGATCAGAATGACCGTATATACAAGACCAAGCGTGAGAAGTACAAAGCCGTAATTGAGGAGATTGTACGTCTGGTCGAGGCCGGTCGTCCGGTACTGGTAGGTACCACATCGGTCGAGATAAGTGAACAGCTGAGCCGTATGCTTACCATGCGTAAGATTGAACATAACGTGCTGAACGCCAAGCTGCACCAGAAGGAGGCCGATATCGTGGCAAAGGCCGGTCAGAAGAGTATCGTAACCATAGCAACCAACATGGCTGGCCGTGGTACCGATATCAAGCTGTCACCCGAGGTCCGTGAGGCAGGCGGTCTTGCAATTGTGGGTACCGAGCGTCATGAGAGCCGTCGAGTTGACCGCCAGCTGCGTGGTCGTGCCGGTCGTCAGGGAGATCCGGGTTCATCGGTATTCTTCATTTCACTTGAAGACAACCTGATGCGTCTGTTCGGATCGGACCGTATAGCTCCGCTTATGGATAAGCTGGGCCTGCAGGAGGATGAGATGATTGAGAACAGTTTCATCACCAAGCGTATTGAGCAGGCACAGAAGAAAGTTGAGGAGAATCACTTCGGCATACGTAAACGTTTGCTTGAGTACGATGACGTAATGAACAAGCAGCGTACCGTTGTATATGAGAAACGCCGTCACGCCCTGATAGGTGAGCGCATAGGCATGGATATCGCCAATATGATTTGGGACCGCTCTGCCGGTGCCGCCGAGAACTGCGCTGACTATGAGAGCCTGCAGATGGAGGCGTTCCGCGTGCTTGCAATTGAACTCCCGTTTACTGAAGAGGAGTTCGGCAAGATGAAGATTGATGAGATATCGGAGCGCATATTCACAGCCGCCATGGACAACTTCAAGCGTAAGTGCGAGCGCATGGCGCAGATAGTTACCCCCGTAATCAAGAAGGTATTCGAGGAGCAGGGTGACCGCTATGAGAACATACTTATTCCGATAACCGACGGCCGCCGTGTATATCAGATCCCTTGCAACCTTAAGGAGGCATACGAGAGTGAGGGCAAGACCGTTGTTACATCATTCCAGAAGGCAATCCTGCTGCATACCATAGACGAGTGCTGGAAAGAGAACCTGCGTGAGCTGGATGAACTCAAGCACTCCGTACAGAATGCAAGTTATGAGCAGAAAGATCCGTTGCTCATATTCAAGCTGGAGTCTGTCACACTGTTTGACAATATGGTTAACAAGATGAATGACCAGACCGTATCGATCCTGATGCGCGGGCAGATACCTGAGCCTGATCCCGATCAGGTTCGTGAAGCACCTGCCATGAACCGTCAGCAGCGTCGTCAATATACCGAGAACCGTACCGATATGTCTGACCCAAATCAGCGTGCTGCAGCAGCCCGTGATACCCGTCAGCAGGTACGTGAACCTATCCGTGTCGACAAGACTCCGGGCCGTAACGACCCGTGCCCGTGCGGTAGCGGCAAGAAGTTCAAGAACTGCCACGGCCAAGGCCTGTAAGAATTACTAAATTATAAAGCTATGAGACTGAGCGAATCATCATTCCAGGGAATCAAGACACTCATAAACGAGGCCTTGAGCGAGTTCCGTCGTCCGCAAGAACAATCTGTAGTCACGGATATTCATATCATGCCCATACGTGAGACGGGCGAGGTAACCATAAGTGATGATGACCGCGAACTGGCTACCACCCAGCTCTCTGACCTGGTTGAGATACCCGAAGAGGATTTCTATCAGGTAATGGAAAAGGCTCTTCGCCGTATTCTCAAGGATATAGATGAGATTGAGCCGCTTGAGAACCTGGCTATCTGGAAGCCGTTCTCATTCGTCCTGGTAGACGATGACCGCGAGACCGTAGCTGAGCTCATGCTCTTTGACGAGGACAACACCCTTTTGAGCCAAAGCCTTATGCAAGGTCTGGACGAGGAGCTTGACTCCTTCCTGAAGGACCTTTTGGCCGAGTAAACTTAAGCACCGAATTCTTGCTCGCTATCTCTCATTGAAGATGAAATCAAGTCCTTGTTTGCAATAATAATCAAAACGGGTGTCACTTGAGATTAGTGGCATCTTCAATGTCATTGCATGAGAAATTATCACATGGTCACTTGGATCACGATGGTTCTGTGCTTTATTTAAACGTAACCTTGAATATGTGTACATTACTTCCTTTTGTATGGGCAAGATTTCCACATAGTATGTTTCTTCAATAGAACGAACCATATCTTCGGCCGTTTTCCATTTTTTGTTTCCCAAACCTTTACTGTTATAGGCTACAATAAGTTCACGTACACTCTCATTACTAATATACAACAAGGAATCAGGTTCACTAAGCAATGATAATACATTAGGATGAAGTTTTTTTCGATCTGTGCTCAGGTAAAGAAAGATGTTTGTGTCAATCAGGTATCTCATAAAGCAAACATCTTTTATAATAACAACATCGGATCTTTAACCCATACTTCTCCTTGATGCTCCGCAAAGGCTTTCATACTTTTGTTCTGTGGTACAATAGTTGCATTAATTGCTCTTCTCTCCTCAGGAGTGTACTTTTTCATCTTCCTGGAAGTTTTTCTTTCTTTTTTTGTTTCCATGATTATTATCAATTTATTGTTTGTGGTTGTAAAGATACGTTGTACGATGGAAAACACAAAAAAGCCGAAACTATTTTTGCATATACACAACACTTTTTATTGTGCAAAATGAATTGATATATAACTTTGTGTGGAATAGAACAAAACGATGAGGAATAAGATTGTTGTTTTGACATTTTTGAATCTGTTGCTAGGAGTAGCCAGTTGCAAGGGAGTCAGCGATGGCAAAGTTCATGGTCGTAGGGCTATTGCGATGCTTATGGATAGCGCCGAGGTTGTTATGAACGATGCTCCAGAGTATGCTTACCGTCTACTTGACAGCATAGACTCACACTCTATTCCTAGTCGTGCATTGAATGCCCGATATGCTCTGTTATATTCGGAGACATTATACAAGAACTATATTCCGGCACAAAGCGATTCGCTAATAATGATTGCGGTGCGATACTATTCGGTAGGCAAGCACCCAGAACTTCTATTCCGGTCATTCTATAGTCTGGGCTGTATATACAATGAGGCAGGACGATTGATTGATGCTGCGGTTGCACTTGGACAGGCAGAGCAGTTGGCTGTTAAAATGGATAATGGATACAGATTGGGATTGTTATATACACAACTTGGTAATGTATTCTTTCGTTCTTTCGACTTTGGTCGTGCAAAACTATATTATAATTCAGCGTATGATGAATATAAAAGAGTTTGCAAGGAGTCACACCAGATGCATGCATTATATGACATGGGAAGGTGCCTTATGGAGTTAAAAGATTACGAATCTGCACATGGCGTAATGGAAGAGGTGAAAAAATGGGCAGAAAAGAATAATCAGTACAAACTCGTTTCCAGTAGCTTATTAAATCAATTATCGTGTTCTGTGCATGAAAAAAAATTAGAAGTTGCTCGGTTTGAGGCTGAAAGATTTATAGATTTATTTGGTCTTCCCAAAGACCATGTAAGCGCCTTAAGTAAGTTTGCTTTTTTCTATATTTTAGATGACAATATTAAAACGGCTAGAGTTTTTCTTGATGAGGCGTGGCATATATGTAATCCGTCAGATTCAATTAATCTTTTATACATAGAGTCTATTTTACAGGAAGCAACTGGGAATACTGATTTAGCAATTAACTTATATAAGAAGTCAATAGAAATACAAAATAGCAATATTAGGTTATTATTGAATCAACCGATTCTTGGCGCCCAAAAGGATTATTACAAATCTTTATCTGAGGTTGAGTCAATAAGGGCATCGCGTAACCGTAATGTTGCAATACTATTGTTTGTTATTTTGGTTCTTTTGATAATAATAGTCCGTATAATCAGTTATTCGCGTGAATTAAGAATAGATGCAGAAAGGCAAGGATATTTACTAACGATAAAGGAATTGCATCTTAAAGAGAACTCCAATAATGAGATTATAAATCAACTCAATAAGAGAGTAAATGCTTTGTTCGTAAAGCAGTATGCTGAACTTGATGAGGTGTTTGATAAGATGATAGAGCTAGATATTGCTTTCCCGGAGGATTATAATAAAGCTCAGTTGGGAGAACAGCGAGTGGGTCAAAAATACTACAAGAAGCAAGCTCTGTTCCATAAAAAGGTACGTGCCAAATTTGAGGAGATTAAGTCTCCCAAGAACCAGAAAGCTCTTGATAGCATAATAAATGAGTTGTTTGATAATATAATGGTTCGTTTATCTGATAAAAAACTGAAACTATCAAGAGAAGACATGCTGATGCTGCGTTTGCTGATATGTGGTTTTTCTCCTAAGGTGGTGAGCTATTTAGTATCAGAACAGCAAAAATCGATATACCAGAAACGTAATAGAATACTAAAACGTGTAGACCGAATATCCTCGGATTTAGCTCAAGACCTCTGTATTGCACTTAAAATCAGGTGAATAGCCCTAGGGGGAGGGTAATTTGCTGATAATGAGCTCGTTAACAAAGTGAAGAAAAAATCTTGATCGTCTTGTTTGTAACTTTCTGAATACCAGATACTTGCGAAGACTGATGAAGAATTCTTAGTTGGTCTGTTTTTTCTCCTACCTGTAAACAGGCCTTATATTTGTCCTCATACTAATTCAAAAACTTGCAACAATGAAAAAGAGGACTATTTTATTGATTATGGCTTTATTGCCGTTGTTTTCAATTCTAAATGTTAACGCCTTAACTCCTCCACCTGAATTAGGTGAGCCTATTCACATTGAGAGTGAAGATCACGATCAGCCACGTTCTATTGAACCGGAGTGTTATTATCTTGATGGTTGCGTATATATAATATGTGACAGCGGCATATCTTATATCAGTGCAACTGTAACTCGCATAAGTGATAATACACAGTGGAGTGATAGCAATGCCGGCAATACTCTGCAGATTGCGGTATCTACCGGCGTTGGTAGTTACCATTTGACTTTTACGTTATCTGATGGAAGTTCTTATTACGGAGACTATACATTGCTTTAAAATGCACTTCATAACAAGCTATTTAAAATAACCATAATTATAAAAAATATGACTATCAGAACCATTAGCTCAACGACACTTGCTGTCAATAATTTTATCGAATCCAACATTGATTCAATCTTTGTGATTACTTCAAGTATTGTCTTTACAGGAAATGAGCCAACAACGCTCACGATGCCGGCAAACTCAAAACTAGTTTTTAAGAGTGGAGGGAGATTGTGCAACTGTATTTTTAATGGTCAAAAAGCATTAAACGATTATGTGGACATTCAATGGTTCTCTCCATCCAGTGGCGCTAATTATAGTTCGCTAGCCGCCGCTGTCTCGGTAAATGATAATATACATATTTCCGGTACATGCACCTTAGAGAAGAAATATGTAATAGATAGGAGTGGAGTTCGCTTATTTGGCTCGCATCCAAGTGGTGCAATCATTCAAGGAGTATCTTTTTTTGATAATAGTAATTACCAGAATAAAGTCATGAATCTTATTGAGGTTAGCTCAAAGCAAAGCTATATTACTATTGAGAACATAACATTCAAAGGTTATCGAAAACTGTCCAATCTACCAGATAAAAGAAAAGAAGATGACAGTTACTTGTTTAAAGGAAATGGGAATCATACGAACATTATAATAAAAGGGTGCGTATTTGATTCTGCTACAGGAGGTATAATAATTTTACCCCATAGTCAACATATAAATATAGAGGGTTGTTTGTTCAAAAATATGGTTTTTATTCCCACAGAAACAGCAGGCGGATATGGGGTAGTGTTACATCAGAGTTCTGTGGGAGAGGGATCAGATCATGTTATAATTCGTAACTGCATTTTTGAGAAAACTGTTATTCGTCATGCGATGTATATTCAGTCATCAAATGACGTGCTCATTACAAACAATATAGTATATGGTACCACGGAATACAACACTTCAACTCTTATTAATAAGTATTATCAATATGCTGTTCATTCAGGACCCGCATTGACTTCAGATGAAATTGCTTCTATTGACGTGACTAAGCATATGATAAAGTTCGATAGTGCTATCAGTTACAGAGGTTGTGCCGATATTCGTATAATAGACAATTATTTTCAGAGTGGTCTTATTGTAATGAATGGCTCAAAAGGTCCGACCAGCACATCTGGCGTCACTATAAAAGGCTGTTTCTTCTTGGTGAAGGATAATGTGATAAAAAGTTTTTGTGTGCCCGATTATGACACTCCCGCAATTCTATATAATTGGAATAACATTGATAATTACCGATTGGTAAATAATGATGAGATTGATATAACATATCCCAGTTAACAGATGACATAATCTGATTATGTATGAGATTTGTTGCTATCAAGCAAATAATTTATATTAGCGCAAAATTCTATTTAAAGAAAAACGTTTATGAAACGGGTATCCTTTTTATTCTTGATTGCCTTGTTGCCGCTTTATGCCTGGAGCTATAAAACGACTGTTGATGGTGTGACATATTCATATGCGGATTATCAGAATGCCGCTTATGTGGGTTCTGAAAGCGATTTCTATAAGATTTGCCAGATTACTGGTATAGAGGGTAATGTGCCTGAACGTTTTATTATCCCGGATAGTATTGATGGTTTTATTGTGGCTAGTATAATTGATTACGGTGAGGGTAAGTTTGGGGATATAGCTACCGTAAAGCATATAGAACTTCCGTTGTTTTGCCGTGAGGTTTGGGGCAATGTGTTCTCAAATTGCCCAAATCTTGAGAGTGTAGTGTTGGAGTCGCATCTGGAATATGTAAGTCTTACTGCATTTGACGGATGTGACAAGTTACGTTCGATAACATGTTATGCTATTGCTCCTCCCCAAAAGTTATGGTATTGGCGTTATGATGTCAATGAAATGTGCAGCGTTTGGGATGATAACATCAGAATACAATTCAGTAATGAAATTTGCAGTAAAGCGACTTTATATGTAAGGCCAAATTGCAAGAGCTCTTACAAAGAGTCGGTATTCGGTAAACTTTCAAAAATTGAGGAGATGGATGTTGCGGAATATAGGGATGGCGATGAACGAAAAGGTGGTGTTGATGGTGTTCAATACACTTATACTATTCTGAGCGTGACCGACAAGACTTGCTTGTTTGGCCGAAAGGTACCTAATTCCGCTATAAGAATGCCTTCGGAGTGGGACGCCATGGAGAAGCGTAATGATCCAGACTGGCTTGCTGTAGATATAAGTACAAGTGGGACAGTTAATATCCCCAAAGAGATAGATGGTTTTACCATAACAGAATTGGGATATGGCTGCTTGTATTATGACAAGGAGGCCTATGTCTCAACTCCAAAAATCAGTGGACTGATTATTCCACAAACAGTCCAAAAGATATGGGGCTATTTGTGTAGCGGATCTTATCTAAAGAGTGTAATTTCCGGAATAGAGCAACCTTTCGGGACTGCAAATGTGCTTGATGAGTCTACATTGGCAAAGGTTACCTTGTATGTTCCTGATGGAAAATCATCATTATACAATTCTGCTTCAGGTTGGAAAGAGTTCAAGAATATAAAGGAGATGAGTGAGTTGCCTACAAACATTAAGGATGTTACTATGGAAAATGATGGTAGTACTCCCATTTCTATTTATGCACCCGATGGCATTAGACTTAACTCTCCCGCGGGTGGGCTAATGATAATACAGATGAACAACGGAGACGTTAGGAAAGTTGTTGTCCAATAAGTCAAGTGCTAAAAATGGCTAATTGAGAGCCGTTTTGAATGGAAAACTCTGCGCTTTGCGTGGAGTTTTCTGTATCTTTGCACGTTCTAATTTAAAGGACTGCAATACTTTCAGTTGATACAATCAAAACCAGATAATGAAAAGATATCTTTTAAGAAAGACCGGAATCCTGATTGCAGCAGTGATGCTGGCAGTTACGGTAAACGCTCAGGAGTCCGACAATGTTCTTAAGCTCACATTGGATGATGCCCTTAAGATTGCTGTGAGCGAGAACCCTACCATAAAGGTTGCCGAGCAGCAGATTGAGGTTAAGAAGATCAGTAAGGATGAGGCTTGGCAGGCACTTCTGCCCAGTGCCGATTTCAGCGGAACTGTACAGTATACCGTGTTGGCCGCAGTGATGAAACTGAACGGTATGGAGTTCAAGATGGGTCAGGACAATACCAGTACATGGAACGGACAGATTCAGGTGAGCCTGCCTATTTTTGCCCCCACGGTATATTCAACCATGAACATGACCAAGACTGACCTGGACAATGCCTATGAGCAGAGCCGCAGCTCAAAATTGGATCTGGTCAATCAGGTTACCAAGGCTTACTATCAGGTTATCCTGGCGCAGGACAGTTATGATGTGCTGTGCAAGAGTCTGGAGCAGGCCGAGAAGAATTTCAATGTAGTCAAGTCTCTTTACGAGTTGGGCGGTACCAGCGAGTATGACAAGATAAGTGCCGAGGTGCAGTTGCGCAGTCTTAACCCCACGGTCATTCAGGCGCGTAATGCGGTTACCCTGGCCAAGCTGCAGCTTATGGTGCTCATGGGTATTGACCCCGAGACAGAGATCGTGATTGAAGGCAGCCTCGAAGATTATGAGGATCAGCTGTATGGCGAGGCTCTTCAGGCAGGCAACTTCTCGCTTGAGAATAACACCAACATGCGCCAGTTGAAATTGAATGAGACCATGTTGAACCAGACACTCAAGGTTCAGAAGATGAACTTTATGCCTACTCTTGCATTGGCAGGAACTTATGCATTCCAGTCTCTTTACAATGACAACTGGAACGTATTTGACTATACATGGGCCAAGAGTTCATCGATAGTACTCTCTCTTTCAGTGCCCATTTTCCGTATGGGTAACTTTACCAAACTGCGCAGCACTAAACTGCAGATTAGCCAGTTGAGCGAGAATATAGGTTATACCGAGAAGCAGCTCAACATCCAGGCCCGCAGTTACATTGACAACATGAAGGCCAATGCCGAGCAGGTGGCCAGCAACCGTGAGGCTATCGAGCAGGCCGAGAAGGGACGTGAGATAGCAAGCAAGCGCTATGAGATAGGTAAGGGTACCATCCTGGAGTTGAACAACAGCGAGGTATCGCTTACGCAGGCCAAACTTACATACAGCCAGTCCATTTACAACTATCTGGCAGCCAAGGCAGACCTGGATAAGGTGCTTGGCAATGAGGACAACATCCCGGTATCGGAAAATTAATTAAGGAACAAAAACAAAAAGGATATATGAAAGCATTCAGAATCTTAGGAATTGCGTTATGCTCCATGCTGATTATGGCTTGCGGGCAGAAAAAACAGACTGCAGCCGTAGGCCCGATGGCTCCGGATCCCAACGCCAAGCCGTTGGTTAAGCTGGCAAAGGTGGTTGAGGAGCCGGTTGATCAGCTTTTGGTTTACTCTGCTACCATTGTAGGTGAGGTTAAGAACAATATCGCTCCATCGGCTCCCGGCCGTATAAGCAAGATCAAGGTCGAGGTTGGCGATAATGTCAAGAAGGGCCAGATTCTGGTTGAGATGGATGAGACCACATTGAGCCAGCAGGAGATGCAGCTCAAGAACCTGGAGACAGAGTTCAACCGCATTGACCAGCTCTATCAGGTGGGCGGTGTTTCCAAGTCAGAGTGGGATAACGTGAAGCTTCAGCTTGAGGTGGCACGCAAGTCTTTCCAGACCCTTAAGGAGAATACCCGTCTGGAGAGCCCGATTGACGGTGTGGTTACCGCACGTAACTATGACAACGGTGACCTGTACGGCGGTCAGGCTATCCTGGTGGTTCAGAAAATGGCTCCCGTAAAGCTGACCATCAACGTATCAGAGCAATACTACTCAAAGGTAAAGAAGGGTGATGCAGTGAGCATTGAGCTTGACGCATATCCCGGTGAGACATTTACCGGAAAGGTGTCACTTATCTATCCTACTGTAGATGCTATGACACATACATTCCCTGTTGAGCTGAACGTAGCCAATGAGGACCTTAAGCTGCGTCCGGGTATGTTTGCCCGCGCAACCCTTAACCTGGGTACTCTGAATCATGTGGTTGTTCCTGACCTGGCTATCGACAAGCGTGCAGGATCGGGTGACCGTTTTGTATATGTCTATAAGGACGGAAAGGTCCGTTACAGTAAGGTTGAGCTGGGACAGCGTCTGGGTGACCGTTACGAGTTGCTCTCAGGTGTTGAGAACGGCGCACAGATCGTTATTGCCGGACTGGCTAAGCTGGCCGACGGCAAGGAGGTTGAAGTTGAGAAATAACATAGCGTTTACGATATGAGTCTGTACGAAGGTTCGGTCAAGAGACCAATTCTGACGGCGCTGTGTTTTGTCGCAGTAGTGGTGTTCGGTGTATTCTCATACACCAAGCTGCCTATTGACCAGCTGCCCGATATCGAGACCAACACCATCATGGTGTTCACATACTACAACGGTGCCAGCGCATCGGACATCGAGAACAACGTTACCCGTCCGCTTGAGAATACGCTGAACAGCTGCAGTTACATCAAGCATATCACTTCAAAGTCATCGGAGAACGTATCGGTCATACAGCTGGAGTTTGAGTTCGGCCATGATATCGATGACCTTACCAATGATGTGCGAGACAAACTGGATATGGTGTCCAATTCACTGCCCGACGGTGCCGGATCGCCTATCATATTCAAGTTTGATACGAGCATGCTGCCTATCATGCTGCTCTCTGTACAGGCAGGTGAGAGCCAGGGCGCATTGTATAAGATACTGGACGAGAATGTTGTCAATCCGCTGGCCCGTATTCCTGGTGTAGGTACGGTATCCGTTACCGGTGCCCCGCAGCGTGAGATCTACGTCTATTGCGATCCTGCCAAGCTTGAGGCTTACAACCTGACCATTGAGGTGATTGCCGCAATGATCGGTCAGGAGAACCGCAGTATCCCGAGCGGTAACATTGACATAGGTAACGAGACCTTTGCCCTGCGCGTGGACGGTGAGTTCAAGGATCCCAAGGATATGACCAAACTGGTGGTTGCGTCTGTAGGTGGCCGTAACGTATATCTGAGCGATGTTGCCCAGATTGTGGACCGTACTCAGGAGCGTGCCCAGGAGTCATACAACAACGGTGTGCAGGGTGCCATGATGGTTATCCAGAAGCAGACCGGTGCCAATACGGTGGAGATTTGCCGCAAGGTGAATGCCGCTCTGCCCGAGATTGAGAAGAACCTGCCCAGCGATATTCATATCGGTATTATCAACGACGGATCACAGGATATTATCCAGACCGTGAACTCTTTGGCTGAGACAATCCTCTATGCCCTGTTGTTCGTTGTGCTGGTGGTTTATCTGTTTACCGGACGCTGGCGTGCTACGGTGGTTGTGGCTATCACGATCCCGTTGTCACTGATTGCATCTTTCATCTATCTGTTCATCACAGACGGTTCTCTGAATATTATTTCGTTGAGTAGTATCACGATTGCCATCGGTATGGTTGTGGATGATACCATTGTGGTGTTGGAGAATATCACCACCCATATAGAGCGTGGTGCCGATCCCAAGCAGGCTGCCATTCACGCTACAAACGAGGTGGCTGTATCTGTTATGGCCTCAACTCTGACAATATTCGCCGTGTTCTTCCCGCTTACCATGCTGTCAGGTATGGCCGGCGTGATGTTCAAGCAGCTGGGCGGTATGATGTGCGTGATCATAGGTATCTCACTTATAGTATCACTTACCCTTACCCCGATGCTCTGCTCACGCATGCTTAAGCTGGAGAAGAAGGGAAGCCGCATACATACCATTCTTTACCGTCCTATCCAGAAGGCTTTGGACGGACTGGACCGCTGGTACTCACGTCGCATCAACCATGCAGTACGTCACCGCGGTTGGATTGTGCTGGCTTGTATCGTGATATTCGTACTGTCATTGTTCTCGGCAGGAGACCTCAAGTCTGAGTTCTTCCCGTCCGATGAGCAGTCACGTGTATCGGCCACAATCTATATGCCGATGAACACCAACACGGACCGTTCACGCATGGTGGCCCAGGAGCTGTCGGACCTGTGGATGAAGCGTTATGCCGAGGATCTGGTTACCTGCAACTACCGCGTGGGTGCTGCCGATGAGAACAACACCTTTGCATCAATGCAGACCAACGGTACTCACATCATATCATTCACCATCTCACTCAAGGAGCTGAAAGACCGCAGCATCTCATCGGATGACGTGGTTGCACAGATGCGTGCCGATCTGAACGCCCGTCCGGAGATTGAGCGTTTCATGGTTACTGCCGGTGGCGGTATGAGCATGGGCGGTCAGTCAACCGCTGAGTTTGAGATCTACGGTTATGATTTTGATGAGACCGATGCCGTTGCTGCCGAGTTCCTGAGCAAGGTCAAGGATGTGCCCGGAGTAGGTGAGGCCTACATAAGCCGTGAGAAATACCAGCCTGAGTATCAGGTGGTGTTTGACCGTGAGAAACTGGCTCAACACGGACTGAACCTTTCAACCGCCGCTACATATTTGCGTAACCGTATCTATGGTGCCACCGCTTCTTACTTCCGTGAGGACGGTGAGGAGTATTACATCAAGGTGCGTTATGCTCCCGAGTACCGTACCGAGCTGAATGATATTGAGAATATCCTGCTTTACGGCAGCGGCAACAGCGCCGTTCGCGTAAGGGATCTGGGTCACTTGGAGGAGACTTTCACTCCGCCTACCATCCAGCGTAAGGACCGTCAGCGTATCAACTCGGTTACATGCGTCATTGCGGGCGGATCGGCCCTGAGTGATGTGGTTAAAGCCGGTCAGGAGATCATTGCCGGAATGGAGCTGCCTGAGGGTGTTACCATCCAGATTTCCGGTGACTATGAGGATCAGCAGGAGTCATTCTCCGATATGGCTACACTGGCTCTGCTTATCATACTGCTTGTGTTCATTGTGATGGCAGCGCAGTTTGAGTCACTCACACTGCCGTTCATCATCATGTTCTCCATACCGTTCGCTCTGAGCGGTGTGCTGGTTGCCCTCTATCTTACCGATACATCGATCAACCTTATGAGTGCTTTGGGTGCAATAATGCTGATAGGTATTGTGGTTAAGAACGGTATCGTGCTCATTGACTATACCAAACTATGCCGTGAGCGCGGAATGTCGGCCATTACGGCTACCGTAACCGCAGCCCGCAGCCGTTTGCGTCCTGTGCTTATGACCACACTGACCACTATCCTGGGTATGATTCCTATGGCTCTCAGCCAGGGTCAGGGCTCTGCAATGTGGCGCCCGCTGGGTATATCTGTCATAGGCGGTCTTACCATTTCAACAATACTGACTCTTATCCTGGTTCCGACACTGTACTGCATCAGTCAGGGCGTAGGTGTCAAGAAGGCTCGCCGCAAGCATCGTAAACAACTTGAGTTGGCTAAGTTCTGGGCCGAGAACAAGGATCAGTTCATTCACGACAAGACAGCAAGGATATGAAAGCAATACTTATAACTTTTGATCAGGTATATACTGAGCGCATCATTGAGATGCTCACAACCAATAACTGCCGCGGCTTCTCCATGGTGGAGCAGCTGCAGGGCAGGGGTTCCAAGACGGGACAGCCTCACTACGGCAACCACGCGTGGCCGTCAATGAACTCGGGCATCATCTCTATGGTTGATGACGACAAGGTTGACATCATCCTTGAGAAGCTTCACGCAATGGACGTAGCGACCGAGAAGCTCGGCCTCCGCGCCTTTGTCTGGAACATAGAGCAGAGCATCTAAGCGAAAGGAAATAGGGCTATACCCTTCTCAAAGCGGCCTTCGGCCGGCCCTCCCACTGGTCACGCGTGGGTGCGAGACTTTGGAAGGGTATAGCCCTATTTCCTTTCGCTTAGATGCTCTTACAGGTTACTTGCCCAGCCCTGGGCTTTGAGTTCTACTTCCTGGCCGGATTTGGTCACTAAGTGGCGGCCAAGCTCGGGCTTTGTCATGTGACCAATCAGTTTGACGTCCTTGAGCTGGATGACCTTGTCGTGGTCGGTAAGAGGTACGGTAAAGAGGAGCTCGTAGTCCTCGCCTCCGTTGAGGGCGCATGTATAGACATCCATGTTGAGTTCCTCGGCCATGACGGCTGTCTGGTAGTCAATGGGGATGCGCTCCTGATAGACACTGCAGCCGGTGTTGCTCTGCTTGCAGATATGAATGAGCTCCGATGACAGTCCGTCTGATATATCCATCATGGCTGTGGGCTGGATTCCGGCCTCACGCAGTTCCCTTATGATATCACCGCGTGCCTCTGGCTTGAGCTGGCGCTCCAGCAGGTACTCCTTGCCTGCAAAATCAGGGGCAAAAGGCTCGTCCTTGCTGTGCGGGGTGCTGTTGAATACTGCCTTCTCACGCTCCAGCAGCTGCAGTCCCATATAAGCGGCTCCCAGGTTGCCCGATACGCATATCAGGTCATTCTGTCCGGCTCCGTTACGGTAAACAGCTTTGCCTTTCTCGGCTTCACCTATGCAGGTTATGCTGATAGCCAGTCCGGTCAGTGACGAGGTGGTGTCACCGCCTACCAGATCTACGTTGTGACGCTGGCATGCCAGCACCACTCCGGCGTAGAAATCCTCCATATCCTCAACCGAGAAGCGCTTGCTCAATGCAACCGATACGGTCATCTGGCGGGGAGTCCCGTTCATGGCGTAAATGTCAGAAATGTTAACCATGGCAGACTTGTAGCCAAGGTGTTTGAGAGGTACGTATGTAAGATCGAAATGAACGCCCTCCATGAGCATGTCGGTGGTTACCAGAACCTCCTTATCCTTGCCTGAATAATCCAGTACAGCGCAGTCGTCGCCCACTCCGTAAAGGGTGGAGGCGTTCTGCGGTTTGAGGTCTTTGGTAAGATGGTCTATCAGACCGAATTCTCCAAGCTCAGCTATTTCGGTGCGTTTGGTTTCTGCCATGATTATTCTGTTTTCTTTTTTCCGAATGATTCTACATGTCCGATGACTGCCTTTTCGAATTTGGCTGCATCGCGAAGGAAACGGACTCCTACGGGCAGTACATAAATTCTCCTGCGCAATCCCTCTTCCAGGTCAAGGTCCGAAAGGCGTGCGGCGTCTTTGGCGGTCGTCACTATGATTGCATCGGGTCCCAGACTCTCAAGACGGTCTGTGATATTGGCAATGTCCTGCTTGCTGAAACGGTGATGGTCGGGGTAGTCCATCAGTACGACCTGATGCCCCTGACGTTCAAGCTCGGATTTCATCAGTGCCGGGAAAACAATTCCCGTTACTGCCAGCACGGGTGCTTTGGGCAACTGCAAGGGATGGCCGGAATCATCTATGAGATACGGCTGGCTGTAATCCGGGGTTGAGAAGTAAACCTGCTGGTCAGGCCTTACCTTGAGCCTTTGAGCCACTTCGTCCATAGATTTCTTATCCAGATCCTCCGGGCATTTTGTCACGATTATTATGTCGGCACGACGACGGCCTTTGGGATTCTCACGCAGGTGTCCTGCAGGGAGCATGGCGTCATCCAGTATATTGCGGTGCCAGTTTACCAGCAGTATATTGAGTGAAGGTGTGATCCTGCGGTGCTGGAATGCGTCGTCAAGTATGATGACCTGGGGGGCACACATTGCCGTAAGGCGGTTTATGCCTTTGGCCCTGTCATTGCAGACGGCTACCTCCAAATCCGGGAAACGGCGTTTTATCTGCAGGGGTTCATCGCCGATGAGCCCGCTGTCGGAATGGGCATCGGACATGAAGAAACCCTTGGTGTGACGACCGTAACCACGGCTCAGCACGGCAGTCTTGAAACGCTCCTTTAGAAGAATGGCGGTATACTCTGCATGGGGAGTCTTGCCGGTTCCGCCCACGGTGATATTGCCTATGCTGATTACGGGAAACGGGAAGGCAGTGCTTTTCTTAACTCCTTTGTCATAGAGAAGGTTCCTTATACCGGTTATAAGCCCGTAAAGCCACCCCAGAGGGCGTAGTATGTTATTTATTCTGAATTCAGGTTTCATTTTAAGGGATAATACCTTATATTTGAATGTTATTTGCTGCAAAAGTACGCAAAATAACAGCGCAGAAGACGGCTTTTTTACATGTTTTAATAACCTTTGGTTGTTATATTCACTAAAAATGTTGTAATTTGCGCCCGTTTTAGACGCTATGGGATTATAGTGCCTGAAGGGAAAGATGCTCGAGTGGTTGAAGAGGCACGCCTGGAAAGCGTGTATACGCCAAAAGCGTATCCGGGGTTCGAATCCCCGTCTTTCCGCGGATATAACTGATTAATGTTTGATTACAATTTAATATAACCAATAACTAAAAATTATCTCAAATGAAAAAGGTATTTGCATTCGTTGCAATGATGGGACTCCTCACTTTCGGAGTTAACCAGACAATCAATGCTCAAGAAGAGACAGAAGCACCTGCTATCGAGGAGGTTGCTCAGGAAGATTCTGCCGCTGTTGATTCACTCGCAGCTGCTGAAGATGTTGAAGCTCCCGCTGAAGCCGAAGAGGAAGAGGGCCAGGGTCTTCACAAGACAATCAAGGTTAAGTTCATCGAGGGTAGCGCCGGCTTCATGGCTCTTGTTGCCATCGCTATGATTTTCGGTCTTGCACTCTGCATCGAGCGTATCATTTTCCTCAGTCTTTCTGAAATCAATAGCAAGAAGCTCCTTGAGGATATCCAGGCTGCTCTTGAGAACGGTGATGTTGAAGGTGCCAAGGCAATCTGCCGCGATACACGTGGTCCTGTAGCTTCAATCTGCTATCAGGGTATGCTGCGTATCGACGAGGGTCTTGACGTAGTTGAGCGTTCAGTCGTTTCTTACGGTAGCGTTCAGGCTTCAAACCTTGAGAAGAACCTCTCATGGATCACCCTGTTCATTGCAATGTCTCCTTCACTCGGATTCTTGGGAACTGTGATCGGTATGGTACAGGCATTCGATGATATCCAGAAGGCTGGTGATATTTCACCTAACGTTGTTGCCGGCGGTATGAAGGTTGCTCTTATCACAACTATTTTCGGTATTATCGTTGCTCTTATCCTTCAGGTGTTCTACAACTACATCCTGAGTAAGGTTGAGGCTCTTAACACAGACATGGAGGACTCTTCAGTTTCTCTGCTCGACATCATCATGAAGTACAACCTGAAGTTCAAAAAGTAATCAGGAATTGTTATGGAAAACCAGAATAATAAACAAATAAAGGCTAACTCCTGGGCTTTAGGTGTTCTTTTCGTACTTTCAGCCGTAGTTCTGATACTGTTTTTCGGCGTAGGTTACGGAAATACCACTTACAGCAACGGAAAGAACCTGACAGATCCTGAATTTACCGGTCTGTTGCTGATATGGCTCTACACTCTTGTAGGCCTTGGCGTAGCTGCAGTGCTGGGATTCGGTATCGTAGCAGCTATCAGGAACTTAAAGACAAAGACATCGGGACAGCAGAGAACAGGTTTTGCCGGTTGGGTATTCCTGTTTACCTTCGTCGTTCTTGTCGTATCTTATTTCCTGTCAAGCACCACTCCTGTACGCAAGGGTGACGGTGAGCTTGTCAAGACCGCTTGGGAGCTTCAGATTTCAGACGTGTGCCTGTATTCCATTTATGCTCTCGTGGTTGTTTCAGTAATCTGCTCCGTTCTTTCAATGCTCGGAATTTTCAAGGCAAGAAAGTAACAGAAGACTAATTGAAGAATCAGAGTTATGGGAAAAGGTAAAAGAAAAGTTCCCGGACTTAACCAGTCTTCGACAGCAGATATCTCGTTTATCCTGTTGATATTCTTCCTGGTGACCACATCAATGGATACCGACTCGGGTCTGTCCCGTCGTCTTCCTGAATGGGATCCGGATGCAGTAGAGCAGGAGATGAAGATCAAGGAGCGTAACGTTATGACGGTCCAGGTCAACAAGAACAACGAGATCTTTGTCAAGAATGGTGTTATAAATCGCGTAATCGAAGTCTCAGAATTGAAGGATATCGCCAAGGAGTTCATCGCAAATCCTGACGATAACGTAAACCTTCCTATTCACGAGGAATACGATATTGAGGGTTACGGTGTTGTATTCACAACAGTTAAGCATGTGATTTCACTGCAGACAGACCGTACCACCAATTACGAGATTTATTTCCAGGTCCAGCATGAGCTGTCAAAAGCTTATAGTGAGTTGAGAGATGCTTGGGCAAGAAAGACATTCGGTAAGCATTTTGTTGATCTCGATGAGACTCAGCAGTCTGTAGTAAAGGGTGTCTACTCAAACAAGATATCTGAAGCCGAACCTAAACAATATGGTACTGCACAATGAGTAAATTCAGAAGTAATGGAAAGAGAGAAATGCCGGAGTTGAATACTTCGTCACTTCCGGACCTTATCTTTACCGTATTGTTCTTCTTCATGATGGTAACATCCATGCGTGACGTTGAGGTAAAGGTTCAGGTCAAGACTCCTACAGGAGGTTCCGAGATTGAGAAGCTTGAGAGAAAGTCACTGGTGTCACATATCTACATCGGTCCTCCCTCAAAGCAGTATCGTGCCATCTACGGTGCCGCTCCCCGTATTCAGCTGAATGAGTATTTCGCTGAGCCGGAGGCAATCCGTGAGTTCGTTATCTCAGAGCGTGAGAGCATGTATGAGAAGGATAAGCCTTTTATGAAGATGTCTCTCAAGATAGACCAGGGTGTTCAGATGGGTATCGTAACTGATGTGAAGCAGGAGCTTCGTAAGGCACGTGCTCTGAACATTGTCTATTCTGCCGGTAAGGAAAAGAAAGATTGACGTTTACACGTTGATATAGTTTTTAAGAAAGGCCCTTATTTCAAGAGGCCTTTCTTTTTTGCTGCAATATAGAGGGTAATTTCACGTTAATAATGTGTATGAAACGAACGGCTGCATACATTTCTGTGGCGGCCCTGTTGCTGTTATGCAGCTGCGGGGCAGAAATCAGTCTGCGCCGTGGAGACCAGAGTTATGCTTTGGGAGAATATCAGGATGCGGCTGCCAAGTACAAGAAGGCGTACGCCGGAATCTCCTCAAAAGAGAAGGAATTGCGTGCCAGCACTGCCTTCAAACTGGGTGAGAGTTACCGTCATATCAATTACGTACCCCGTGCACTTGCAGCCTATCAGAATGCTGTCCGTTACAAGTATCCCGACAGCATAGTATACCGTCACCTTGCCGATATGCAGCGTTACAGCGGCAAACTCAAGGATGCCGAAAAGAATTATCAGATAGCGCTGGAATATGATCCTGACGACCGTTTGGCCCAAAACGGATTGCAGTCATGCAGCCTGATACAGGAGTGGAAAGACAATCCTACCCGTTATGATGTCAAGAGGGACAACATGATGAATGGCCGATATGCCGATTGGTCACCCGTATATGCAAGTCCGGAGTATGACCAGATAATATTTACGTCAACCCGTAACGAATGTACAGGCGATGACATAAACGGCATAACCGGTATGAAAAGCTGTGACTTTTTTCTGATACGCAAGGATGAGAAAGGTAAATGGCAGAAACCGGAAAAGATAGACGGAGGTCCCAATACCCCATATGAGGACGGCACTTGTTCGTTCAGTGCTGATTTCAAGACCATGTACTATACTTACTGTGCATCTGATCCTCAGTTGCCCCGCCCGGCTACGATATATGAGTCTTCGCGTTCGGATGCCGCGTGGTCTGCCGGCAAGCCGTACAGTTCGGCATCGGACACCATATACAACTATGCCCATCCTGCGGCATCGCCCGACGGTGAGTGGCTCTACTTTGTATCTGATATGGATGGCGGCTACGGCGGTATGGATCTGTGGCGGGTACCGATGGGAGGCCGCCTGATAGGCGCCGAGAATCTGGGTCCGGATATAAATACGCCGGGTAACGAGATGTTTCCTACATTCCGTCGTAACGGAGAGCTCTATTTTTCATCGGATGGTCATCCGGGTATGGGCGGGTTGGACATCTTCAAGGCCGTAAGTACAAGTGATACCACCTGGACCGTCACAAATCTGGGTACTCCCGTAAATTCGGCATCCGATGACTTTGGAATGACTTTTGAGGGTGATTATACCAGAGGCTTCTTCTCTTCCAACCGGAATGACGGACGCGGACGTGACCATATCTACTCTTTTGAACTGCCCGAGACTGTACACAATATAATAGGTTGGGTTTATGAGAAGGACGGTTATGAGCTTCCGGATGCTCTGGTATACCTTATCGGCAATGACGGCACCAATCTGAAACTCAATGTAAGGGAGGATGGATCGTTCACGCAGCGTGTAAAACCCGGTGTAAGTTACCTGTTGCTTGGTACAGCCAAAGGTTTTATGAACTACAAGCAGGAGATGAAGGCCGACAGTACCGACCAGGACCGCGAATATGTCCTGCAGTTCCCGTTGTCATCAATATCCAAGCCGGTAATGATAGACAATATATTCTTTGACTTTGGACGGGCCACTTTGCGTGCCGAATCAGCGGAGTCACTGGATGAGCTGGTTCAGCTGCTCAAGGACAATGCCGGAGTAACCATCGAGATAGGTGCCCACTGTGACTATGTGGGCGATGACGATTATAACAAACGCCTGTCACAGCAGCGTGCCGAGAGCGTAGTTGAGTATCTGATTAAGAATGGTATTGACCAGAAACGTCTGACCGCCCGTGGATACGGAGAGTCAGTGCCCAAGACCATAAACAAAAAGGTGGCAGAGAAGTATGATTTCCTTGAAGAGGGTATGGTACTGACCGAAGAGTTCATCACAAGTCTGCCCGATGCACAGCAGGAGATCTGCAACCAGTTGAACCGCCGTACCGAGTTCCGTGTCATACGTACCACATACGGCCTTTTTGGTGGTAATTAATCTTTAGCTTACCGATATCCTTATCCTCCACTCCTGAGGATACATGTTGTTGGCGCGGTTTCCAAGATTCTTGGCAAATCCCAGTGGAATGTCCTTATATGTGAGCAGCACTATGCCGCGTGGAGCGTCCTCAAGACGGAGTGCGTCACAATGCAGGTATGCCAATGCCTGCTGACGTGTCACCTCAACTTTTGGGAAAGATTCCCTGTTGAGAGCCGCAGACATAGCCAATGCATGGGCCGGTACCCAATCGTGGCCCTTGCGCTGGGCAATCTCTATGCCTGGTATAAGGGCATAGAGTTCCTTGCTTACCTGATTCATGTCCGATGCAAGCGGGGCGGGTAGGGCGTATATGGAATCACCTTTTATGTAATACTCATAACCGCCTTCGGGCGTGAGCCAGTTACGGCACTCCGAGGGAACGGCGGGGTCAGATTTAACAGGTCTGGAGGGCATCTCACGGAAAGCGCCGTCGGGCTTGCGCAGCAGGCAGAGAAAGAAACCTTCGCCGCGGGTGCGGTGCTGCATGAAGTGATAAACGGGCAGCTCTTTATCGGTAAGTGAACCTGATATGTTCCATTCGGGTCTGGTCTCAATCGGTATTGCCTCTGCTCCGAACTGCTCCATTATCCACTGTACGTTATCCTCATCCTCGTGGCGGTTGAACGTGCAGGTGCTGTAAATCATGTATCCTCCCGGTTTGAGCGCTGGCCATATATCCTCTATTATCTGACGCTGGCGTGCGGCGCACATATCGACATTCTGGAGGCTCCAGTCTGCAACGGCTCCTTCATCCTTGCGGAACATACCTTCACCCGAGCAGGGGGCATCAACGGCAATCAGGTCAAACATAAGGCTGGACTGACCGATCTGCTTGGGACTGTTGCATGTGACCATTATTCCCGTGCGGCCCCATTTCGTCATGTTTTCGGCCAGAATCTGGGCACGGCCGCGCTGTATTTCATTACTTATCAGCAGACTGCCCTCGGGCAGCAACGATGCCAGCAGGGTGGACTTACCTCCAGGAGCGGCGCACAGGTCAAGGGCTTTGATGGGACCGCTGACGCTTTTTCTCACAGCCTGCTCAAGGAACATGGATGATGCCTCCTGGACATAGTAGCAGCCCTGATGTATGAGCGGATCCAATGTAAACTGCGGACGGTGGTCAAGGTAAATAGCGTTTTCAGCCCAGGATACCTGGCCATCGGCCTTGCATCCAAGAGATTCGAGCGCAAGGTTACGGGTATCGGGGATGAGGGGGTTGAAGCGGATGCTTACCTGGGGATCGGTCTCAAGAGCCTTGAGCAGGCGGTCGCGTTCATCGGCCTCAAGTATCTGGTCCAATATGTTGATAAATTCCTTTGAGAAAGGCATAACCTTGCGTGATTTCTACTGCGAAGGTAAGCCAAAAAATCAGTATATTCGCAGACAAGAAAAAAGAATAATCTGATGAAACAGTACTTAGATCTGCTGGAAAGGATACTCCGCGAAGGAGTGCAGAAAGGAGACCGTACGGGAACAGGTACCCTGAGCGTGTTCGGACACCAGATGCGGTTCAATCTGGAGGAGGGATTCCCCTTGCTCACAACCAAGAAACTGCACCTTAAGTCAATCATTTATGAGCTGCTCTGGTTCCTGAACGGTGATACCAATGCCAAATGGTTGCAGGAGCGCGGTGTGCGTATCTGGAACGAGTGGGCCGATCCTGACGGCAATCTGGGTCATATCTACGGCTATCAGTGGCGTTCATGGCCGGATTATGACGGCGGTTTCATTGATCAGATATCGGAGGCTGTGGACACTATAAAGAACAACCCTGATTCACGCCGCATAATCGTGAGCGCATGGAACGTAGCTGACCTCAAGAACATGAACCTGCCGCCTTGCCACGCATTCTTCCAGTTCTACGTGGCTGACGGCAAATTGAGCCTGCAGCTTTATCAGCGTAGTGCCGATACTTTCCTTGGCGTGCCGTTCAACATAGCATCTTACGCCCTGCTCACCATGATGATGGCGCAGGTTACGGGGCTCAAACCGGGTGATTTCATTCACACCACCGGCGATACCCATCTCTACTTGAACCATCTGGAGCAGGCCCGTCTGCAGCTCACACGTGAGCCGCGCCCGCTGCCCAAGATGATAATCAACCCTGATGTAAAGAGCATATTCGATTTCAAGTATGAGGATTTCCAGCTTGAGGGATATGATCCGCATCCGCACATCAAAGCCGAGGTTTCAGTATGATTTCAATTATTGTCGCAATAGCTCAGAACGGGGCTATCGGTTATAAAGGGGACTTGATCTATCACCTGAGTGCAGACCTTAGACGTTTTAAGGAGCTCACAACAGGTAATACCGTAATCATGGGCCGCAAGACCTTTGAGTCTCTGCCTAAAGGCGCTCTTCCCAACCGCCGTAATATCGTGCTTACCCGTCAGCCGGGCGCAACATTTCCCGGTACCGATGTCTATGCCTCACTCGATGAAGCCCTGAGTCACTGCTCACGTGATGAGAAGGTCTTTATTATAGGTGGAGCCCAGGTCTATACCCAGGCTCTTGGTATGGCCGATGAACTTGAAATCACTTTGGTTTACGATACTCCCGCCCAGGCCGACACCTTCTTCCCGGAGTTTGGCAGCGACGAGAGCTGGCACCTGGTAAATAAGGAGGATCACGAGGCTGACGAGAAGAATCCTTACGCCTATTCCTTCCTCACATACAGAAGATTACAATCTTGAGGAGTTGTCCGAGAGGACGTCGTGCACCAAGGTGGTGACCATCTGCTTGAGGTCATCCATGAACTGGGCAGGCTGGTACTGACCGCGTTCTATCTCGCGTAGGTGTTTCTCCCATATGCCTGTAAGCTCGGCGCTCTTAAGAAGTTCCTCGTGAATAAGGTCTATCAAACCTGTACCCGTTGGCGTGGGATACAGGTTTTTCTTTTCCTTGCGCATATATCCGCGCTTATATAAGGTCTCGATTATGGCGGCGCGGGTTGAAGGACGGCCTATTCCGTTCTCTTTCATTGCATCCCGGAGTTCCTCATCATTTACCAGCTTACCGGCAGTTTCCATTGCGCGCAGCAGGGTTGCCTCGGTGTAGGGTTTGGGCGGCTGGGTCCACTTTTCCTGCAGCTCGGGCAGGTGCGGTCCGCTCTCATCGACGGTGAACAGGGGGAGTATGCGCTCATCGTCATCGGCCTTTTCATCGGTCTTTTCTTTGTCAAACAGGACTCTCCATCCGGGTTTGAGTATCTCGCGGCCTGTGGCCTTGAACTCTGCACGGCCGGCCTTGCCTAAGACTGTGGTTTGGGCGTAGAGGCAGTCGGGGTAGAAGACGGCGATGAAGCGGCGGGCTATCATGTCAAATACAGCGCGCTCCTGCTGGCTCAGATTATTAGGATAGACTCCGGTGGGTATGATGGCGTGGTGATCGGTCACCTTGCTGTTGTCAAACACCTTTTTGGACTTGGGCAGCCGTGCGCCCTCAAGCGGGGCGGTGAATTGGGCGTAATCCTTCAGGCCCTTCAGTATTCCGGGGCACTTGGGATATATGTCATCACTCAGGAACGTGGTGTCCACACGCGGGTAGGTGGTTATCTTCTTCTCGTAGAGTGACTGGATGGTCTTTAGGGTGTCATCGGCAGAATAACCGTATTTGCGGTTGCACTCCACCTGCAATGAAGTAAGGTCAAACAGACGAGGAGCGTAGTCCTTGCCCTCCTTGCGGGCCACATCGGTAATGACAAAGTTCAGGGGGCGAATCTCCTCAAGCAGAGCCTGGCCGTCCTCAATCTTGGTAAACTTTCCCTTTGTATAAGAGAAGGAGGTGTCACGATATACGGTCTTGAGTTCCCAGTACTGCTCGGGTTTGAAGTTGTCAATCTCCTTCTGGCGGTTTACGACCAATGCCAGCGTAGGTGTCTGTACACGTCCGATGGAAAGTACCTGGCGTGAGTTGGGTGTGCGGTACTTGATGGTGTAGAGTCGGGTGGCGTTCATACCCAGCAGCCAGTCGCCGATGGCACGGCAAAGTCCTGCCTCATAAAGAGACTTGAACGCATCCTGATCCTGCAGGCGGCTGAATCCCTCGCGTATGGACTCCTCTGTCAGAGATGATATCCACAGACGTTTTACGGGACACTTTGCGCCGGCTTTCTGCATCACCCAGCGCTGTATGAGTTCACCCTCCTGGCCGGCATCACCGCAGTTGATAATGCCGTCGGCATTCTGCATGAGGGACTCGATTATCTTGAACTGTTTCTCAATGCCCTTATCCTCAATCAGCTTGATTCCAAACCGGGGCGGAATCATAGGCAGGCTGCCCAGGCTCCAGTTCTTCCAATTGGGAGTGTAATCATGGGGTTCTTTCAGGGTACAAAGATGACCGAAGGTCCAGGTTACCTGGTAACCGTTACCCTCAATGTACCCGTCGTGTTTTGTCTTGGCACCCAGCACATCGGCAATATCTTTTGCCACACTGGGCTTCTCAGCAATACATACTATCATCGGTCAGATTTTGTTTTCACAAATTTACAACAAAAAATGACACAATAGGGACTGTCCCTACTGTGTCATTCTTTTTGTACGGGAATTGCTCTTACTCGGCGAGGAGCAATTCCATTACCTGGACGGCAGCTTTTGCTACGCTGGTACCGGGGCCGAAGATTGCGGCTGCGCCAGCCTTGTAGAGGAAGTCATAGTCCTGTGCGGGAATTACACCGCCCACGATAACCAGAATATCCTCGCGGCCCAGTTTCTTGAGCTCCTCGATTACCTGCGGAACCAGAGTCTTATGGCCGGCGGCAAGTGAGGAGACGCCCAGTACATGGACATCGTTCTCAACAGCCTCGCGGGCAGACTCGGCGGGAGTCTGGAAGAGCGGACCCATATCGACGTCAAAACCGCAGTCGGCGTAACCGGTGGCTACAACCTTTGCGCCGCGGTCATGACCGTCCTGACCCATCTTGGCAATCATGATACGGGGCTGACGGCCCTCCTTCTTTGCGAACTCTGCTGTAAGCTGGCAGGCTTTCTCAAAGTCTGCGTCTTTCTTGCTTTCTGATGAATACACGCCTGATATTGTTCTGATTACTGCTTTGTAACGGCCTACAACCTTCTCGCAGGCGTAGGAAATCTCACCCAGTGATGCACGCACCTTTGCGGCCTCGACAGCAAGAGCAAGCAGGTTGCCCTTACCGGTCTCGACGCACTTGGTGATGGCATCCAGAGCCTTCTGTACATCGGCCTCGTTACGGTTGGCACGAAGCTGTTTCAAACGCTCAATCTGCTGATTACGTACGGCTGTGTTATCGACCTCAAGGATATCGATGGGATCCTCGTGGTCCAGACGGTACTTGTTGGTACCTACGATGGTCTGGATACCGCAGTCGATACGGGCCTGTGTGCGGGCAGCTGCCTCCTCGATACGCATCTTGGGCAGACCGGTCTCGATGGCCTTGGCCATACCGCCCAGCTTCTCAATCTCCTGGATGTGCTCCCATGCCTTGTGGGCTATCTCGTTGGTCAGTGACTCAATGTAATATGAGCCTGCCCACGGGTCAACCTCACGGCATACGTTGGTCTCCTCCTGGATGTAGATCTGGGTGTTACGTGCAATACGTGCCGAGAAATCGGTAGGCAGTGCGATAGCCTCGTCAAGGGCGTTGGTGTGCAGTGACTGGGTGTGACCCAGAGCTGCTGCCATAGCCTCGATGCAGGTGCGGCCTACGTTGTTGAACGGATCCTGCTCGGTGAGTGACCAACCTGAAGTCTGGCAGTGTGTACGCAGAGCCATTGACTTGGGGTTCTTGGCGCCGAAGCTCTTTGTTATCTTTGCCCAGAGCAGACGGGCTGCACGCATCTTGGCAATCTCCATGAGGTGATTGGTTCCGATAGCCCAGAAGAATGACAGACGCGGGGCGAAAGTATCGATGTTCATGCCGGCGTTGATACCTGCACGCAGATACTCCATACCATCGGCCAATGTGTAAGCCAACTCGATATCGGCGGTAGCACCTGCCTCCTGCATGTGATAACCGGAGATTGATATTGAGTTGAACTTGGGCATATTCTGTGATGTGTACTCGAATATGTCGGCGATGATCTTCATTGAGAACTTAGGAGGATAGATGTAGGTGTTACGAACCATGAACTCCTTGAGGATATCGTTCTGGATGGTTCCCTGAAGCTCCTCGAGTGTAGCACCCTGCTCCAGACCTGATACGATGTAGAAGGCCAGGATAGGCAGAACGGCACCGTTCATTGTCATGGATACTGACATCTTGTTAAGAGGTATACCATCGAACAGCACCTTCATATCCTCTACGGAGCAGATGGATACACCGGCCTTACCTACGTCACCGACCACACGCTCGTGGTCAGCATCGTAACCGCGGTGGGTGGCAAGGTCAAATGCAACTGACAGACCTTTCTGACCGGCGGCCAGGTTACGGCGGTAGAATGCGTTTGATTCCTCGGCTGTGGAGAATCCGGCATACTGACGGATGGTCCAGGGACGCATTACATACATGGTTGAGTAGGGACCACGCAGGTTAGGAGCTATACCGGCGGCATAGTTCAGATGCTCCATGCCCTCCAGGTCCTCCTTGGTATATACAGGCTTAACTTCGATGTGCTCCGGAGTCTTCCAGATCTCGTCTGCACCTGCTTTCTTTGCCTTGCAGCCGCAAAGCTTCCCTGCGGGAGCTGCAGCCTTTATGTCGATATTCTTAAAATCAGGTTTCATAACTACGGATTATTTGATGTTAAGCTTGCTGTTGAAATCTCTCAGTGTCTCAAGTACGTTGCAGCGTACGTGAACATAGTTCTCAATACCTACGGCCTTGAGGTCCTCGATGCAGGCGGGGTTACCGGCAATAACGAAGATTGCGCTGTCACCTACTGCCTTGAATGCGGCTGGACCGTACTCGGCGTACTCATCATCGCTTGAGCAGAGCACCACGATGTCGGCACCTGCCTTGCGGGCTGCAGCAGCTCCGTCCTCAACGGTCTTGAAGCCCAGGTTGTCAATAATCTCGTAGCCTGCGCAACCAAAGAAGTTACCGGAGAACTGGGCACGTGCCTGACGCATGGCCAGATTACCGATGGTAAGCATGAATACCTTGGGACGACGGCCGCTGGCTTCGGTAGCCAGACGGAGCTCCTCAAACTGTGAAGCTATGCGTGCGCTGTCAAGGGTTGCGATGGTGGGCTCACCCTCTGCCTTGCAGCAGCAGTTGCAGGTCTTGGGAGCACGCCCCTCGGACATCTCCTTGATGTTGGGGAACTGGTTGGTACCCAACAGTGACTCCTTACGCTTGGCGGCGTTGTCATGGCGGGTTGCGTTGGTGGCGTTGACTGCCTCCTGTACCTTACCGGCCTTGACCATTGCCAGCATACCGCCCTCATCCTCTACGGAGAGGAACAGGTTCCAGGCCTGCTCGGCCAGAGCCTCGGTCAGGTTCTCAACGTAGTATGAACCGCCGGCGGGGTCGACAACCTTGTCAAAATGTGACTCCTCCTTAAGCAGCAGCTGCTGGTTGCGGGCCAGACGCTCCGAGAAATCATCGGGAGTCTCATATGCGGCATCGAACGGAGTTACCGTTATCGAGTTTACACCGGCCAGAGCGGCACTCATGGCCTCGGTCTGTGAACGCAGCAGGTTAACATACGGGTCAAACAGAGTCTGGTTGTATTTGGTGGTAACTGCGTTGATATGCATCTTGCAGGCACAACGGCAGATACCGTCCTCAGGCTTGTCCTGGCAGTGGCACTCCGGCTTGTAGGCTTCGACGATCTTGGCCCACAGCATGCGTGCTGCGCGGAACTTGGCAATCTCCATGAAGTAGTTGGAGCCGATGCCCAGGTTGAACTGTATCTTCTTGGCTACTGCATCGGCGGGAACACCGGCCTCGGTAAGGGTACGCATGTACTCGTTACCCCATGCCAGAGCGTAACCCAGCTCCTGATAGCAGAATGCGCCGGAGTCGGTGAGCATTGAAGCCTTGACGGTAAGTGCACGGAACTTCTTGAGAGGCTTGAGTATCTCGATCAGTTTGGCTGCATCCTCAAAACCGCACTCTATACCGCTCTTGAGCATTGAAGCGATGGGGTCATACGCGATTGAACCCTTCAAAGCACTCAGGTCATAACCCTTCTTGGTGAAATAGTCAACCAGAGCCTGGGCCTGTGCGCATGCCAGCTGTGGCTTTGTGCTGAAATTGAGTTCAATGCAATCGGCACAGATATCTTTGAGCAGTGCCTCCAGATCGGCCCCCTCAATAAGACGGCCGCGGCAGCAGAAACTCAGTGAGTCTACACCCTTGTTCAGGATGTCAAGAGCTTTTGCATTGGCCTCTTTGATGTCTTTTGTGCTGATGCCCTGACGTACATACCAGGTGTTGCATGCTTTCGTGCCGCGCTTGTAAGGAAATTCTCCGGGTTTGGTCTCTGTGTCAAGACCTTGCAGGTCCTCCTGGCGGTAGAACGGCTGGACCTTGAAACCCTCGTTGGTTCTCCAGACGAGTTTCTTCTCAAAATCCGCACCCTTTAGGTCCTCTGTGATCTTGGCCATCCACTCCTCGGTGGACACGGGTGGGAACTCTGAGAAGAGTTTTTCTTTCTTGTTTGACATAAAATATTACTTGTTTGATAGGATAATTCTCTTTCTGACGCCCTTTCGGAGCAGTCAGTCTGGCAAAGTTATATAATTAGATTGAGTAAACCTACTTAAATCTTACAGATTTATATTCCATGAATAACTATAAATTTTTAAGGTTTTATAATAGAGTCCGAAAGGCCAATATCGGCAAAATGTAAGTAACTTTGCACCTGAAAAATAGGACAAGTTATCATATCTGAACAAAACACTGATTTATAATGGATTGGATTAGGACTCTTCTTTTTGATACTGAATCAATAGCCCATCTTCTTTTGCTTTATTCATTCGTTATAGCCGTAGGAGTATTGCTTGGAAAGCTTAAGTTCCGCGGAGTCTCATTCGGTGTCGCATTTGTGCTTTTTACCGGAATTGTGGTCGCTCATTTCGGGTTTACCGGCAATATGAAGACCATAAGTTTTGTCCAGGATCTGGGTCTTATCCTGTTTGTATACAGTCTGGGACTTCAGGTGGGTCCTTCGTTCTTCAGCTCATTTCTCAAGGGCGGTATCCGCATGAACCGCCTGGCAATACTTCTCATATTTCTCAATATAGTAGTGGCCATAGGCGCGTACCTGCTCCTGTTTGACCGTACTGATCCGGATAGCTTCCCGATGCTGGTGGGCGTACTGAGTGGTGCTGTTACCAACACACCCGGCCTGGGTGCAGCCGAGGAGGCCCTTCGTCAGATGGGCGGCAGTACGGCCGAGATTGCAAACGGTTACGCATGTGCTTATCCGCTTGCCGTGGTCGGTGTCATAATGGTTCCTATGATAGTAAAGGCCATCTGCCGTATCAAGGATGACAAGGAGAACGAGCAGCTTGAGAGCATGAAACAGGAGGATACCAGCACTAAGCCCATGAAGCAGTATCTGGAAATGACCAATGAGCGTCTGGACGGCAAGACCATACTTGAACTGCGTCGTCTGATCAACCGCGAGTTTATCTGCTCACGCCTGCTGCATGATGGTGTTGTGGTTACTCCGCATAGGGATACCGTAGTTTATAAGGGTGACCAGCTGAGCATAGTTAGCTCCGAGGATGACGGCGAGGCTATCCGTACCCTGTTGGGAACGACCGTTGAGGTGGAATGGGATAACGTGAAGGGCACCGAGCCTCTGGTATCACGCCGTATTGTCGTAACCAAGGAGAAACTCAACGGCAAGACTCTGGGTCAGCTTCATCTGGGCAGCATCTATGATGTAACCATTACCCGTGTGGTACGTTCCGGTACTGAGCTGTTCGCATCGGCAAGCCTGGCACTTCAGCTGGGTGACCGTCTGTCGGTAGTAGGTAAGGAGAGCAGCGTGGCTGCAGTTGCACAGCGTGTGGGCAATGAGATGAAACGCCTGGACGTACCCAACATCGCTACATTATTCATAGGTATTCTGGTGGGTGTGCTGTTCGGCAGTATTCCAATAGCAATACCCGGTATTCCCACTCCTCTGAAACTGGGTCTGGCCGGAGGTCCGCTGGTTGTGGCTATACTTATCAGCCGATTCGGATACAAACTGGGTCTGGTTACATACACAAAGGCCAGCGCCCTTATGATGCTACGCGAGGTGGGCATTGCGCTCTTCCTGGCCAGCGTGGGCATCAAATCGGGTGCTACATTCGTTGAAACAATTACATCGGGCGACGGCCTTACGTTCATGCTGGCTGGTCTGCTCATAACGGTTATACCCGTATTCGTGGTAGCACTCATAGCAAGGAAACGTCATAACATGAATTACTACAGCATATTGGGACTTGTAGCCGGAGCCAGCACAAATCCTCCTGCTCTGGCATTTGCCAACAGCCAGACTGAGCATGACGCTCCTGCTGTAGCGTACTCTACGGTATATCCGCTCACCATGTTCCTGCGCATCCTTACTGCACAGCTTATGGTGCTGATAGGCTGCAGTCTGTTTTGACTTAACGGGATAAAAAACGGGTGGGCCGAAATCGGTCCACCCGTTTTTTTATGTCAGTATATGGGATTACTGGGGACGTCCGCCGCCAAAACCACCACCCTGAGGCATTCCGCCACCAAAGCCGCCGCCGAAGCCGCCGCCACCCTGCTGACGCTGCTGACGACGCTCTTCCTGGATAGCGTCATATTTCTTCTTCTGGTCATCGGTCAGGAATGACTTGATCTTCTCTTCCTGAGCCTGACGCTGCTTCTGCATCTGCTCCATCATTGCCTGCATGTCACCTTCGGCGGGCATCTGACCGCCACCGTTCTGCATCTGCTCACGGCGTGCAGCCTGCTCCTTGCTGCTTGCAAGATAGTAGTTGTAGATTGAATCATACTGAACCTGGTTCAGCTCGAGCTGCTCCTTGAGACGGTCAGCTTGACGCTTGGCCATATCCTCAGGATTCATGTTCATACCCTGGCCGCCGCCGAAACCGCCGCCAAATCCCTGTGCAAAACTCATGGTTGAAACCATCAGAGCTGCGATAGCGAATAAAATCTTCTTCATTGCTTTGTTATTTAGGTTAGAAAATAAAAATTTCACTTTGCAAAGATAAGATATCGGGAAATGTCAAAAGTTTAATGGTACTTATTAAAAAATAGTTAAGAGTTTTTGACTTTTGACGGAGGAAAGGGTGCACGGAAATAGCGTATATTTGCAAGGATTTATAAGAACACAAATGGCAGAATTGAAGACACCCCAGGAACTGGGTACTGAAAAAATCGGAAAACTACTTATCAGGTACGCTGTACCGGCCATGATCGCTATGCTTGCATCTTCACTTTACAATATCGTGGACCGCGCGTTCATAGGACATGGCGTGGGAGCGATGGCTTTGTCAGGTCTGGCAGTGACATTCCCGCTCATGAACCTTTCGGCCGCACTGGGATCGATGGTCGGTGTGGGATCGGGCACCATGATTTCACTTAAGTTGGGACAAAAAGACCATGAGAGCGCCCAGTTGCTTCTGGGTAACTCTGTTACACTGAACATACTGATAGGCGTGATATTCGGTGCTTTGTCACTGATATTCATCAATCCCATACTTACACTGTTCGGCGCTACCGATGTTACCATTGGATATGCACGTGAGTATATGGTTATCATTCTGGCCGGTAACGCGTTTACGCACCTTTATCTGGGAATCAACTGCATATTGAGGGCTGCCGGTCATCCCAATAAGGCCATGATTGCCACTATAGGTACGGTGCTGCTCAACACACTGCTGGATTACCTTTTCATTATGGTGTTCCACTGGGGAATCAAAGGCGCCGCCATAGCCACCGTCATTTCACAGGTTCTGGCATTCACATGGCAGTGCTTCCAGTTATCAGACAAAAGTGAACTCATTCATCTTAAGAGGGGAACATACCGTCTGCGCGGCGACCTGGTGAGGAACATAATAACCATCGGCCTGTCTCCTTGTCTCATGAATGCGGCAGCCTGCTTTGTCGTACTGCTCATAAACCGCGGCCTGCTCAAGTACGGCAGTGATGTGGCTATAGGCGCATACAGCATCATAAACAGTATAGGATTCATGGTGGTGATGATGGTTATGGGATTCAACCAGGCCATGCAGCCCATTGCCGGTTACAATTACGGTGCCCGTCAGTTTGACAGGGTGCTCAGGGTATTGTATCTTACCATGTTTTTCGGCACGTGCGTGACAACACTGGGATTTGCTGTGGGCGAGTTCCTGCCGGATTTCTGCATAAGGATATTCACCAATGACCCGGAACTGACAGCCATTGCCCATAACGGAATGAAGATCAACTTCATATTTTTCCCGCTTATAGGCTCGCAGATGGTGATAGGAAACTTTTTCCAAAGCATAGGAATGCCGGGCAAGTCCATAATCATGTCACTCTCCCGTCAGGTACTGCTGCTCATACCTTTCCTGATAATATTGCCTCATTATTACGGCATCAACGGAATCTGGTACAGCCTGCCTGCATCGGATATCCTGTCTGTAGTATTGGGATTCTCCCTCCTGATTCCTCAAGTAAGAAAACTCAAAAAACTATCATAATATGGATAAGCACTACTGTATATGCATAGGCCGTAAGTTCTGCAGCGGAGGCCGTAACGTAGCAGCTATTGTTGCTGAGAAATTAGGCATTAAAGTGTATGACAGGGACCTTCTCAAGAAGGCTGCCCAGGATACAGGTTTCAGCGAAAAGTTTTTTGACGAGGCCGATGAGGAGAAGACCCGCAAGGGCCTGCGTTCGTTGTTCATGAATCATCTGAGCAGCATCAACGGGCTGTCAAACAACTATCTGAGCAATGAATCCATATTCAATATGCAGAGTGACGCCATCCGTAAGATACATGAGACCGAGGACTGCGTGTTCATAGGCCGTTGCGCCGATTACGTGCTGCGTGACAGCGACCGCCTTCTGAACGTATTCATCGCGGCCGATATGGATGACCGTGTCGCCCGCGTGTGCCGTCATGCAGGAGAGGATATGACTCAGTCCAAGGCTCTCTCGCTTATAGAAGATATAGACCGCAAGCGTTCATCATATTACAACTATTTTACCGGCCGTACATGGGGTGATACCGCCGTTTATGACATTTGTCTTAACAGTACCACCCTGGGATATGAAAAGTGCGCCGAAATAATCGTATCTTTGGCAAAAGAGCGTCTTGGAATATGAAAAAGATAGGAATCCTGTCCGATACCCACGCCTATTGGGATGACCGCTACGCCACCTTCTTCAAGGGGTGTGACGAGATATGGCATGCAGGCGATGTGGGATCGTACGAGATTCTGGAGCGTCTTTCAAAGATAGCCACCGTACGTGCTGTCTACGGAAACTGTGACGGACAGGATGTACGCCGTTTCACCACAGAGATTTACCGTTTCAAGGTGGAGGATGCCAATGTCATGATCAAACACATAGGAGGTTCGCCTGACCATTATGACCACTCCGTGCGGGAGCAACTGCTAATAGAGACTCCAGACTTGCTGGTGTGTGGTCATTCGCATATACTGAAAGTCATGCACGACAGCAAATACGGAATGCTTTTCATCAATCCCGGTGCAGCAGGACTGCAGGGGTGGCAGAAGGTGCGCACACTGGTACGTCTGGAGGTGGAAGGCAAGACATTCCGCAACCTTGAGGTGTATGAGATAAAGAGGGAAAATGTTTTTTGAGAATTTGATACTATGGAACCGATCACATTACTTGAACTTAACGGGCGTGTCAAGAGTACACTGCAGTTTGAGATGCCCGATGCCTATTGGGTACAGGCCGAAATAAGCAGCATAAGCCCGTCAAGCCAGGGACACTGCTACATAGAATTGGTGCAGAAAGATCCTAGCGGACGAAACTTCCTGGCCAAGGCCAAAGCCAATATATGGCGGGGCACATGGCTTAAGATTAAACCCTATTTCGAAGCAGAGACGGGCGAGACACTTAAAGTAGGAATGAAAGTCCTGCTCCAGGTTACCGTTACGTTTCATGAAGTCTATGGCTACTCTCTGGTGGTACAGGATATTGACCCGACTTACACAATGGGTGATATGGCCCGTCGCCGCAAGGAGATTCTGGAGCAGCTGGCAAAAGAGGGTGTCATAGGGCTTAACCATGAACTTGAGATACCTGCGCTGCCTAACAGGATTGCGGTAATATCATCGGCCACGGCTGCAGGTTGGGGCGATTTCCGCGACCAGTTGAAGAACAATATTTACGGATTCCGTTTCTACGTTAAACTGTTCCCCGCACTGATGCAGGGCGATGATGTGGAGCGTAGCGTAATATCGGCCCTGAATGCCGTTGCTGAGCGTAGGGATGATTTCGATTTAGTCATAATAATAAGGGGAGGTGGTGCCGTGAGTGAATTGAGTTATTTCGATTCATATGATCTGGCATACAACATAGCGAATTTCCCGTTGCCTGTGATTACGGGAATAGGTCATGAACGCGATGATACGGTTGCCGATGTGGTGGCTCATACCAAGGTCAAGACACCGACTGCTGCGGCAGAGTTCATCATAAACAGAACTTTTGACAGCGCATCCGAGCTGGAGAACCTGACCCGTAGGATGGGAGATGCCATAACTGGAAAAATGAACTCCGAGAATATCCGAATAGAGAGAATATCACAAAAGCTACCGTCGTTATTCGCAGTGCTCAAAACACGCCAGGAACAGATTCTGGAGACCGTTTGGATGAGGTCTGTGAATGCTGTGCGCAACATGCTTACCGCTCATGTCCATAAACTTGAGATTATTGACAAAAGTATTGCTGCTGCTGATCCGGTGACAATACTCAAGCGAGGCTATTCGATTACAAGGTGCAACGGGCGCGCGGTCAAGGGCGCATCGGACCTTAAGAAGGGTGACAGACTGACTATTGCGTTTGCGGACGGTAGCGTTGAGAGTGAGATAATATGATTACAAACCTAATAATTGACGATACAATGAAATACGAAGAAGCGATGAAACGCCTGGAGGAGATAGTATCCAGGATTGAGGAGAACAATATGGATATAGACCAGATAAGCGACAGTCTTAAGGAGGCCCGTGAGCTTATAAAGTTCTGCAAGGACAAACTCTATAAAACCGATGAGGAGATAAAGAAAATACTTGAAACCGAGGACTAAGAACCAAAACGATATGAGAAGGATTATCAAAACTTTTTTTTACCTGCTGCCGGCAGCGGTAATCATTTCGTGCAGTTCGGTGGCTTTTACAGGCCGTAACCGTATGCTGCTCTATTCGGACAGTGAGATTACGTCTCTTTCGAACGAATCATACAACGAGATGATGGCAACTGCCAAAGTCTCAGAGAATAAAGCTCAGGCGGCTGTCATTCAAGAGGTTGGTGAACGTATCTCAAGCGCTCTCACCAAATATCTTGCCAGCAAGGGACAACAGTCAGTGCTGGACGGCATCAACTGGAGCTTCAAACTGGTGCAGGATGACCAGGTGAACGCTTTCTGCATGCCAGGTGGTCAGGTGGTGTTCTATGAGGGTATAATGCCGTTGCTTGACACTCCGGATCTGGTAGCTGTGGTAATGGGACACGAGATAGCCCATGCAATAGCACGTCACGGAAACGAGCGTATGTCACAGCAGGCACTTGCAAGTGTCGTAGGTGGCGTAACAGGACAGGTGGTTGAACAGAAAACATCCGAGAACGGACGTGTACTGTTCGAGGCGGCTTTTGCTGTAGGAACGGAATACGGCTATTTGCTTCCGTATTCACGCAAGCATGAATCGGAGGCCGATGAAATAGGACTGTATATCATGGCCATAGCCGGTTATGATATCGAGCAGGCTCCCGTTTTGTGGCAGCGTATGTCGGAGAACAACAGCCAGTATGTCCCGGAGTTCATGAGTACCCATCCCAGTGATGCCAGTCGCATCAGGAATCTGGAGAAACATATGGATAAGGCCCGCAAGATAGCGGCCGGACTAAATTGATTTTACTAACTAGTTCAAATACAAGATGAGAATTATCAGACCAGTATTATGCGCCATGGCTATAGTTTTAGGCGCAGGTGTACAGGCTCAGGGCCTGAAAGATACTTACAGTGACTACTTTTCAATCGGCGTTGCCGTGAACATGGGTAACCTCAACGTTGAGAGAAATCCCAAGGATATGGACATCATTCTGACCAACTACAACAGTATTACGGCTGAGAATGATTTCAAACCGCAGTCGGTACAGCCTCAGGAGGATCAGTGGAACTTCAAGAACGCCGATGCCATTGCGGATTTCTGCCGCGCCAACGGTATCAAACTGCGTGGTCACTGCCTTGTATGGCATAGCCAGGTGGGCCGATGGATGTTCCAGGACAAGGATGCCGACGGCAAGAACGTTCAGGCCAGCAAGGAGAAACTGTATGAGAGAATGAAGACTCATATCACCACTGTTATGCAGCGTTACAGCGATATCGTTTATTGCTGGGATGTGGTCAACGAGGCTGTTACCGATGATGCCAATGCAACCGATCCCCTGCGTCCTTCACAGTGGAAGCAGATTGCCGGCGGTGACGAATTCATCCGTAAGGCATTCGAGTTTGCCCATGAAGCCGATCCCAACGCTCTTCTTTTCTACAATGACTACAATGCGGCAGTTCCTGCCAAGCGCGATAAGATTTACAATATGGTCAAGGAGATGAAGGAGGCTGGCGTTCCCATTGACGGTATCGGAATGCAGGGCCATTTCAGTGTTTACGAGCCTTCACTCGAGGATATAGAAGCTGCTATTGAAAAGTATTCCGAGATTGTTGACCATATCCAGTTTACGGAGCTTGACATCCGTCTTAACCGTGAGATGGGCGGTGGCCTCAATATGAACCGTCAGGGTGAGGAGCTCACTCCTGAGAAGCAGCAGATGTTCAATGACAAGTATACCGGTTTCTTTGATGTATTGCGCCGTCATGCCGATGTCATTGACGTGGTGACATTCTGGAATGTATCGGATCGCGATTCATGGGTTGGTACATCAAACTATCCTTTGCTGTTTGACAAGAATTCCGATCCAAAGGAGACATATTACATGGTTCGTGATTTCACCCCCACCAAGGAGGATAAGGCTGCAGCCAAGAAGTCCAAGAAAAAAGCCGCCAACAAGGCTGCCGATGAGAAAGCAGCGCTTGCTCAGAAGAACTTTAAGAAATAATTAGGGCATAATTATTCCGATAAGCGGGCCGGATTTCATCCTGTCCGCTTTTTTCGGTTTATTATTCTATATTTGGAAATATTATTCGTATGTTTGCAGAACGTGTGCGAAAACTATAAACTTTTATATAATCAGAAAATGAAGAAAATTATCCTTTCACTTATGGCACTCGCTACAGTTTCAGCGTATGCCCAGTTCGGCGGTCGCGGTCAGGGAAATCCCACCGTACCTTCAGTAACAGAGAATGTAACAGAAGATTTCAAGCCCGCAGCAAACAATCAGAGCGGTCACCAGTATCCTATGGTAAACTCACAGCGTATGGTACGTGCCCAGATTTCGGCTCCCAACGCTACATCCGTAGGACTTGACATAGACGGTAAGATCTATTCAATGAGCAAGAACGAGAATGGTGTATGGGTAGGAACATCTGCTCCTCAGGATCCCGGTTTCCACTACTATCAGCTCAACATTGACGGTGCAAGCGTACCTGATCCGGGAAGCCTCTACTACTATGGCGCAAGCCGTTGGGGCAGCGGAATCGAGGTTCCGTCCGATGACCAGGATTTCTGGCAGGTAAAGAATGTTCCGCAGGGTTCTGTAAACGAGGTGTTCTACTGGTCAACCGTTACCGAGAGCATGCGTCACTGCTACATCTACTTCCCCAATGAGTACTACACCAACACAACCAAGAAGTTCCCGGTTCTGTACCTGATGCATGGTATGGGTGAGAACGAGCATGGTTGGGCAGAGCAGGGTCATACCGGTCAGATCATGGATAACCTGATTGCCGAGAAGAAGGCTGTTCCGTTCATCATCGTTATCGATTGCCTTGACGCACGTGCTGCAGGCCAGCAGGCCGGTGGCATGGGTGGCTTCGGCGGCTTTGGCGGCCCCTCGGTTGAGGCACAGGCTCCTCAGGGTCAGGCTCCTCAGGGTGGCCAGCGTCGTGGCGGTTTCGGTGGCGGCTTCATGATGGGTGGCGCTTTCCAGGATGTGCTCATCAAGGATATCATCCCCATGGTTGAAAAGAACTACCGTGTAATTGCCGATCCTCAGCACCGCGCTATGGCCGGTCTGTCAATGGGTGGTATGACCACACATTCAGTTACTCTGGCTAATCCTACCACATTTGCATACGTAGGTATGTTCAGTGGCGGTACATTCAGCGTATCAGAACTTGAGAACAACGATGATTTCAAGAAGACCAACAAGGCTTTGTTCATGAGTTGCGGCGGTAAGGAGAACATGGGTGTCATGGAGGCTGCAGAGAACCTCAAGAAGATCGGTATCAATGCTACCGGTTACATCTCAGAGGGTACAGCTCACGAGTGGCACACATGGCGCAGAAGCCTTTATCAGTTTGTACAGATTTGTTTCAAATAATTCATTAACCTATAAACCGATTTAGAAATGAGAAAATTTGCAGTTGTTTTAAGCGCTGCCCTTTTGACAGCCGGCTTCTGTGTTGCACAGGAGGTTAAGGAGGACTTCAAGCCCTCAACAAAGAATCAGCCCCAGGCAGAGTATCCTCAGGTAAACTCTCAGGGTTATGCACGTTTCCGCATCCAGGCTCCCAATGCACAGTTCGTATCTGTAAACTTGGGTCTTGGCGGTACTCATGGAGGTACTGACCTCGTTAAGGGTGAGGACGGCTATTGGACCGGTACAACTTCAGCTCCTCTGGATGAGGGTTTCCACTACTATCATCTGAATATCGACGGTGGTACATTCAACGATCCCGGTGCTCAGAACTACTACGGCTCAACCCGTTGGGAGAGCGGTATCGAGATTCCCGCACACGATGCAGCTTTCTATGAGGAGCGCAATATCCCGCACGGCTTTGTACAGCAGATTCTGGTATGGTCAGAGAGCACCAACAGCCTGCGTCGCGCATTCGTTTATACTCCTCCCACATATTATGCCGACAAGGCTGACGTAAAGTATCCCGTTCTGTATCTGCAGCACGGTTGGGGTGAGGACGAGACCGCTTGGATGACCCAGGGTCACGCTAACCTCATCATGGATAACCTGATTGCCGAGGGCAAGATCAAGCCCTTCATCATTGTCTGCACTTATGGTATGACCAACGAGGGCTTCCGTCCCGGTGGCATGGGTGGCGGCATGCGTCGTCCCGCAGGTGGCGCAGCTCCCGCAGCCGGTGCTCGTCCCGCAGGTGGTCCTTCAGCTGAGGCTCAGGCTCCTCAGGGCCAGCAGCGTCCTCAGGGCCAGCGTCCCGCAGGTGGTGGCTTTGGCGGTGGCTTCGGTGCCAACGCAGGTTTTGAGAAGTTCCTCTGCGATGAGCTTGTTCCTTACGTAGACGCTCACTTCCGCACTCTCGCCAACAAGGAGAACCGTGCTATGGCCGGTCTGTCAATGGGTGGTATGGAGACTCACTCAATCACTCTGGCTCGTCCCGAAGTATTCGGTTACTATGGTCTGCTGTCAGGTGGTACTTACAGTCCTTCAGAGATTGCTGACAAGAAGCAGGTTAAGAAGATCTTCATCAGCTGCGGTAGCAAGGAGGGTCCGGATAACATCCGTAACGCCGCTGCTGCTCTTAAGGAGGCTGGCTTCGATGCAATGGGTTATGTATCAGAGGGTACTGCTCATGAGTTCCTGACATGGCGTCGTTCACTCTACCAGATGGCTCAGTTCTTCTGGGGCACAGGTAAGTGATCTGTTCCATAATAATGAATAATTATTCAACCGGCTCTTTAAAGGGCCGGTTGTTTTTTTATTTTTGTATCATTTTGTTTAAGATTTGTGTACTTTTTTCACTTTATTGTTGTAATTTAGCGAGCCGTAATGTGCGTGAACATTGTATTGTAATTCTATTTATAAACCTAATTTATCCAAAGTTCATTATGAACAAAAACTTCAAAATGATTCTGGCAGCTGCAATGGCTGTCGTTCTGGTAGGTTGCGGTGGTTCAAACGGCAAGATTGACCCGCAGCGTATAGCCAACAGAAATGTTGAGTACGACCAGTATTTTACTGAGATCAAGGCCGATGCCGCACCGGCCAAGCCTGATGAGAAGGGATTTATCCGTCGTTGGACAATTCTTGAGCCCATCAACAAGCCTAACAGCGGCAATACTGTATTTACAGACAGCTACATTCTTACAGAACTGACCAAGGAGTATTTCAAGGGTCAGTTTACTGCTGATATCAAATCTCTTCCCAAGACTGGCGATGAGGTTATCGTAGAATCAGAGGCTCCGCGTGCCGGTGGCCGTGGTGGATTCGGCGGATTCGGTGGCGGTGCTCCTCAGGGTGCCGGTGCAGGTCAGGCTCGTCCTCAGGGCGCTCCCGGTGCTGGTGCTCCCGCTCAGGGTCAGGGTCGTCCTCAGGGTGCTCCCGCTCAGGGCCAGGCTCGTCCTCAGGGTGCTCCCGCTCAGGGTCAGGCTCGTCCTCAGGGTGCTCCTCAGGGTGGTGCTCCTCAGGGTATGGGCGGCTTCGGCGGCTTCGGTGGTGGCATGATGGGTGGCGGTGCTCCCGCAGCAGCTGCTCCTGCAACTGTAAAGGATACCCTTACATGGCATTCAGTTGACAGCAAGCTGTTCAACATCAAGCTTATCCGTTTTGCTCTTGGTTCATCAAACGGTCAGAAGCGTTATGGCCTTATCTTCAATGCTTTCACAGTTATCAACTGCGAGGAGGATATGGTTGTACGTCTGGCTGCCGGTTCAAACGCTTCTTCAATCTGGTGGGTTAACGGTGAGAAGGTCCTGACACTTCAGGCTGACCGCCGTATGGTTGCCGATGACGGTATGTCAAAGCGTATCACCCTCAAGAAGGGTAAGAACCTGGTACGTGCCGCTGTAATCAACGGTCCGGGTATGAGTGATATGTGCATGCGTTTCTACAATGAGGATGGCTCTATTGTTAAGAACATCACCATTACTAACAACTAATTAATAGGATCAGAATATGAAAAAGATATTTCAGATGGGCTTGGTAGCCCTTGTTTCAGTATCAATGTCTGAAACTGTAATGGCTCAGATCGGTGCTCCGTTTATTCACGATCCTGCCACTATCATGGAGTGTGACGGTAAATACTATACTTGGGGTACAGGCGGTTCACCGCTGGTATCAAGTGACGGTTGGGTATGGTCAAGCGAAGGCGGCGCACGTATCTCTGTAGGTGCTGCTCCTGATATGATCAAGATAGGTGACCGTTATCTCTGCGCTCACAGCTCAACAGGCGGTGGCCTTGGTGGTGGTCACGCAGGTACTATCCGCACCATGTGGAACAAGACTCTGGATCCCCAGTCACCTGACTATGAGTGGACAGAGCAGATTCAGGTAGCCGAGTCACTTGTTGACGAGGACTGCGATGCTATCGATGCAGGTCTTATCCTGACTCCCGACGGCCGTCTGTTCGTAACTTACGGAACATACTTCGGTTTCATTCGCGTGGTTGAGCTTGATCCTGCTACAGGTGATCGCGCAGCCGGTGCACAGGATGTTAACGTTGCTGTTGACTGCGAGGCTACAACAATGATTTATCAGGATGGTTGGTACTATCTGCTGGGTACTCACGGAACATGCTGCGACGGTGTAAACTCAACTTACAACATCGTATGCGGCCGTTCAAAGAGCCCCACAGGTCCGTTCATCGACAACGTAGGCCGTGATATGATCGAGGGTGGCGGTAAGATGGTTCTTGGCTGCCGCGACGGTTATACCGGTGCCGGTCACTTTGGCCGTTACATCGTTGCTGACGGTGTTCAGAAGATGTCATTCCACTGGGAGGCTGACTACTCAATGAGTGGTCGCAGCACCCTGGCTATCCTGCCTATCGTATGGCGTAATGGCTGGCCCGAGGCTGGTTACAACGTAAAGAACGGTGTTTATGAGATTGAGTCAGAGCGTCGTGGTTATGCTCTTGAAATTGCTACTGAGTACGTTCGCCTGGGTGGCGGTCGTGGAATGTTCGGTGGTGGTGGCAACCAGCCCAACACTTCTGTTCCCTTCCAGAAGCTTGAGGACGTTATCGGCGGCTGGCCCAAGGGTAACATCGATGTTCGCGTTATCGACTATCAGTTCCGTCCCAACCAGAAGTGGGAGGTTGTAGCTCTTGACGAGGGTGCTCTTGGTACTCCGTACTACAAGATCGTCATCGCCGGAACCAACCGTGCTCTTGCTGCTACTGCAGGTAAGGAGCTCACCACAGTTCCTGAGTTCACCGGTGCTCCCGAGCAGCTCTGGAAGATCGACCAGCTGGTTGACGGTACATATCGTGTTTGCCCGAAGGCTGTTCCCGGCACAGATGAGGAGGTTTGCCTTATCTCTGTAGGTGACTCAAACGCTTCACTCGGCAAGTTCGATATCAACGACGTAAACTGCAAGTGGAACTTCCGTCAGTATTAATCTGACAGATTCTCAGATAAAAAAAGAGAGGCCTTCGGGCCTCTTTTTTTTTGTATGCAGTTGCCGTTATGGGAATAATGCGCTAATATTGCATCGAATACAAACGCTTTGTTTGCACTCTAATTACCAACTTAATCTTTTAAAACATGAAAAAAGAGACCATGAGGCAGTCTTCAGCCTTGAAGAAGACACGAGTTAATTCACTGGGTTTGCTGTTCTTTCTGGCTTTGAACGCTATTTCATTATCCTGTTCGGAACGCATCCATATCGTCCCGAATCCTAAAACAGAAGGAATTCCGATTACATTTAATGTGAGCCGTCTGGAGCAGGTTCCGTTTGATGACGCAATCCGTACCCGTGCTGTAAACGGTGATATCTGTAAGGCAATCAGTTTTGCGGTCTACACGGTGGACGGTGATGACTATACCCGCGTCCAGAGTGTCAACCAGAATGTCAATGACGAGTCTTTCGGAAGCGTCACATTCAATCTTGAAGAGGGAACATATAAGGTTCTTGTGCTGGCGCATAACGGCGACATGTCACCTACTACAACCAATCCCGAGAAGATAGAATTCAATAAGAACAAGACTACTACCAAGATGACGGACACGTTCCTATGCTGGTCTGAGATTACGGTCGGTGAGAATACCGCTTCATTCAATCTGGACCTTACACGTGCGGTCGCTATGTTTCAGCTTAATCTTACCGATGCGGTGATTCCTGATAACGTGACTCAACTCAAGTTCTACTATCAGGGAGGAAGCAGTTCTCTGGATGCCACGACAGGTCTGGGCTGTGTGGCAAGTAAGCAGACAGAGATAATTGATATCATTCCGGGAGTAAAGACCTTTGAGGTTTACACTTTCATTCGCAGTGGCAGCAACAGTCTGGATATGACCGTATCGGCATTGAACAGCGAAGGGACGGTTCTGAAGGAATTGAAATTCAATGCAGTTCCTATTACAAGAAACTATATGACACGTTATACCGGTGAGATGTTCGGTAAGAAAGTGGTGGAGGGGACAATTGATTTTAACCTCGACAGCGAGTGGATGCTGTCGGATGTGGTGAGTTTCTAGTCCTTTTCCGGAAACGGTTTAACGGACAGTAATGTGGAGGCAGGTCTGCTTTTTCTCGTATTTTACGTAACAGCGGCCCTGCTTCTTCATATCATATGCCACCTGATAAAGTATCTGGCGCATCTTATCGACCGATGCTGCCTTACCCACTTGCGGGGTGGTGTATGTAAAGTATGAGATGTCAAACGTGGTGCCGTAACAGTGACATGAGTTTTCGGTGGAGTTGACATTGGTCTTGCGCAGCTGCTTTACGGTCTCCTCTGTGCGCAGCACGCTGGTTACGGTAAAGCGGTGGTTGCGGTTATAACCGCGGTTAAAGAGCGAATCCTGGAATGCCTTACCCATGTCCTCCAGCAGTTTGGCTGCTTTGGGAACCAGATAGGGGACGGAATGGGTCAGCTTTTGGACATCGTAATACTGGTTGGGTGCTATATGTACAAGACGCCTGTTGTTTGGGGCCTGATCAGTGGTGATAGGTTCCGGCAGACCGTTCTTGCGGGCGGCCTCAAGCTGGACCTCGTTCAGGTCGTTGAAAAGACGGTCATACTGCCGTACCGGCTCTCGGCGGTCTGTGTTATGATTTATCTCACCTTCGTCAATGTACTGCTGGATATCGGCTCCTTTATCAGAGAGAGAGCCTGACAGTTTGTATCCGCCGATAAACAGCATTACGACGAGGGCTATGGGAATCAGCATGAAGAGCATGAACACAACGCTGTTTACCGTTTCCAGGTGGAATATGCGTTTGATCAGTCCTCCGTACCAACGCAGGAATGAAGTGAATGTGGCTTCAATGAGGAATCCCCACAGGGGCATTATCGTGACTGAGAATTTGTAGCCTATCAGTACTGAACCGCCATATCGGTAGAATCCGCCCCAGCCCAGCAAAAGAGCCAATACTATCGTATAGACAACGGCAACGGCCCATTTGAGCCATTTCAGGTTTATCCTGCGCCATAAATAGAATTGTAGGGCTCCGGTGATGAAACAGAGAACCCAGATAAGTATGGCGTAGAGGGCGGGTACGGAATCCTGTGCCGGCAGGAACCATCGTCCTATGGCGTCGGTAATGAAATAGATGATTACGGAGAGCAGTATGAATCTGATAGTCCTTATCTTGCCTTCTATTTGGCCGTTACTGCCGGTTTTGGTCTCCTTATTTTCCATATTAGTTACAAATTTAGTTTATTTACATCTTACTGCTTAACAAACTGATGTCATTTTTTGTAATTTCGCGACTGATTAAATATTAGACTGCTATGAAAGAACTTGACTGGTCCAATCTTTCGTTTGGTTACATGAAGACCAACTGGAATCTCCGCATCTGGTATAAAGACGGAAAATGGGGTGAGATTGAGGAATCTGACTCCGAGTATGTACCCATGCACATTGCCGCAACCTGCCTGCACTATGGTCAGGAGGCATTCGAGGGTCTGAAGGCCTTCCGCGGTAAGGACGGTAAGGTACGCGTGTTCCGTATGGAGGCCAATGCCGAGCGTATGCAGAGCACCTGCCGCGCTACCATGATGCCTGAGCTTCCCACCGAGACATTCTGCAAGATGGTAAAGCGCGTTATCGAGCTTAACAAGGAGTTCATTCCGCCTTATGAGAGCGGTGCTTCACTGTATATCCGTCCGCTGCTGGTAGGTACCGGTGCCGAGATTGGCGTAAAACCGGCCAAGGAGTATATGTTCCTTATTTTCGTAATGCCCGTAGGTCCGTACTTCAAGGGTGGTTTTGCAGCAAACGCATATGCCCTGGTACGTTCATATGACCGTTCGGCTCCTCTGGGTATGGGTAAGTACAAGGTAGGCGGTAACTATGCAGCCAGCCTGTTTGCCCACAACATCGCTCATGAGAAGGGTTACGGAAGTGAGTTCTATCTGGATGCCAAAGAGAAGAAATATATCGATGAGTGCGGTGCCGCCAACTTTATCGGCATAAAGGGTAACAGCTACATCACTCCCAAGTCGGAGTCAATCCTGCCCTCTATCACCAACAAGAGCCTGCAGCAGCTGGCCAAGGACAACGGCATGACTGTTGAGTGCCGTCCTGTTCCTCTGGAGGAGCTTAATGAGATGAGCGAGGCCGGTGCCTGCGGTACTGCCGCCGTTATCTCTCCGATCTCACGTATAGATGACATCGAGCTTGGCAAGTCATACGTTATTGGTGACGGCAAGCCGGGTCCTGTCCTTACAGGCCTGTACCATCAGCTGCGTGCCATCCAGTATGGTGACGCTCCCGATACTCACGGCTGGGTAACCGTTCTGGATCTCTGATATGGGTAAGGGTAAACTGGCCAAGTTTGCCGATATGCGGACATATCCGCACGTGTTCGAGCCCGAGGGTTCGTTCCGCGAGGATGTCCCGTTTGAAATGAGGGGCTGTTGGAACAGCTCCTTCTTTCATAATGACGGCCCCATTGTACTTGAGCTGGGATGCGGTCATGGCGAATACACCGTTGGATTGGCCGGTCTTTATCCTGACAGCAACTTTATAGGTGTTGACATAAAGGGTGCCCGCATGTGGTCGGGGGCTAAGATGTCGCTTGAGCGTGGCATGAAGAACGTGGCTTTCCTGCGTACCGTGATAGAGCTGATAGACAGGTTCTTTGCGCCGGGTGAGGTGAGTGAGATATGGCTCACGTTCCCCGATCCGCAGATGAAAAAGGCTACCAAACGCCTTACATCGACCTGGTTTATGGAGCGCTACCGCAAGATTCTCAAACCGGGCGGAAAGATTCACCTCAAGACCGACAGCAACTTTATGTACACTTATACCTGTGCAATGGTTGACCACAACCGGCTGCCGGTAGAGTTTCGTACCGATGACCTCTATGCCAGCGGCGATGCCGACCATATCCTCTCCATCAAGACACATTATGAGGAGCAGTGGCTGGAGCGTGGCAAGACCATCAAATACATCGTATTCAATCTGCCGCAGGAGGGCGAATTGTCTGAGCCCGACGTTGAGATTGAGATGGATGATTACCGTAGCTACGGACGCACCAAGCGCAGCACTCTTCAAACGAGAAAATGATACAAAAGGGGTCAGACCCCAATTGTACTATTTTCACTAAATTTGCATTCACTATGGCACTATATCCTAATTTGATAAAGGAGGCCTTGCAGACGGTTCGCTATCCGGGTACTGGCAAGGACATCATCTCTATGGAGATGCTTGAGGACGATATCCGTATTGACGGTAACAGCGTATCGTTCTCTCTTATATTTGAGAAACCTACTGATCCGTTCATCAAGTCAATCGTCAAGTCAGCCGAGACTGCCGTAAAGCTTAAGGCAGGACAGGATGTTCAGGTTGAGGTCAAGGTTAAGACCCGTCAGGCTCCGCGCCCTGAGGGTCCCGAATTGCTCCCCGATGTAAAGAACATCATCGCGGTGGCATCGGGCAAGGGTGGAGTAGGTAAGTCAACCGTAGCTGCCAACCTGGCTGTGGCTTTGGCTGGTATAGGATATAAGGTTGGTCTTCTGGATGCCGATATATTCGGCCCCTCAATGCCCAAGATGTTCCATACCGAGGATGCACGCCCCTATGCCGAGAGTAAGGACGGCCGTGACCTTATCGTTCCGGTTGAGCAATATGGAATAAAGTTGCTATCGATAGGCTATTTTGTGGATCCCGAGCAGGCCGTTCTGTGGCGTGGTGCCATGGCCAGCAACGCCCTTAAGCAGCTTATAGCCGATGCTGATTGGGGTGAGCTGGACTATTTCATTATTGATATGCCTCCCGGTACAAGCGATATTCATCTGACTCTGGTGCAGACGCTGGGTATTACTGGTGTCGTGATTGTAAGCACTCCGCAGGAGGTCGCTTTGGCCGATGCCCGCAAGGGTATAGATATGTTCCGCAACGAGAAGGTAAACGTTCCTGTTCTGGGACTTGTTGAGAATATGGCATGGTTCACACCTGCTGAGCTGCCCGAGAACAAGTACTACCTGTTTGGCAAGGAGGGATGCAAGCGTCTGGCCGAGGAACTTAAGGTTCCGTTGCTGGGACAGATTCCTATCGTGCAGAGCATCTGCGAGGGCGGTGACAACGGTGAGCCGGTTGCCCTGAATCCCGACACTATGACTGGTCTGGCCTTCCGCGAATTGGCTCAGAGCGTTGCAATTGCAACTGACGCCCGCAATCATCAGCTTCCGCCAACTGCTGCCGTAAGTACCGGTAAGTAGAATAAAACAACTACTAAATCCGTAACACAAAGGGGTCTGACCCCTTTGTGTGCTTTTCGCCACATCGGCACTTAGGTTCGCCACAAATATATTTCCCCTTTCCTGTTAAAACAGGATAGGGGATTATTTTTGCGCCTGTTATTGATTGAAATGATTATGAAATTCAAAGACGCAAACGTGCTTATAACCGGTGGAGCATCGGGCATAGGCAGGATTATGGGCCGAATGGCTCTCGAGAAGGGTGCAGCAAGACTTATAATCTGGGATATAAACGAGAAGAATATCGAGCTTGTCAGGAATGAGCTTTCGGTTTTGGGAAAGGTAAGCGGCTACCGCGTGGATGTATCGGACAAGGCCTTGATTGAGGAGGCTTATGCTACGACAGTCAAGGAGTGCGGAGCTGTTGATATAGTGATCCAGTGTGCCGGTATTGTTACCAGCAACGCTACATTTGATAAACTGACCACTCCCGATATTGAGCGTACCATGATGATAAACGCCGTGGCTCCCATGAACGTGGCTCATGTGATGTTGCCCGATATGATAAAGCGCGACCGTGGTCACATATGCAACATCGCATCGGCCGCCGGTATGCTCTCAATGCCCAAGATGAGCGTTTATGCAGCCAGCAAGTGGAGCGTGATTGGTTGGTCCGATTCGGTCCGCATTGAGTTGCACGATATGAAATCAAAGGTGCGTTTCACTACCGTTGCCCCGTATTTCATCAATACCGGAATGTTTGACGGAGTGGCATCGCCCATATTCCCCATTCTTGACCCTGAGCATACTGCCCGCAAGATTGTACGCTCCATAGAGAGAAACAAAAACTTCCGCGGCATACCGTTCGGATTCCATTTCATCCGCTTCCAGGAGGCAATTCTGCCGTCATGGTTGTTTGATTTCGTTTTTGGAACTATCTTTGGAATCTATCACACGATGGATCATTTTACAGGACGCAGGAATGACAATAGAAAACACCCCGGAAGCAAGAATCCAGGAGATTCTGAAATCGCAGCGTGAGTATTTCGGCACCGGCGCAACGCTGAGCGTAAAGTTCCGCAAGGAGCAGTTGCGCAAGCTGGGCGCTGCACTTGAACAGTATCAGTCCCGTTTGGCCGATGCCCTCTGGACAGACCTTCACAAGTCCTTTCAGGAGGCATATCTGACCGAGATTGGATTGGTAAAAGGTGAGATAAAGGAACATCTTAAAGGTGTGGGCCGATGGGCGCGCCGCAAGCGCAAGCATACTCCGCTCACGCTTTTCCCGTCAAGCTCATACATAGTAAACGAGCCGCTTGGACAGGCTCTGATCGTATCGCCCTGGAACTACCCCGTACAGTTGCTGCTTAATCCGTTGGTAGGTGCCATATCTGCCGGATGCACTGCAATACTCAAGCCGTCTCCTTATGTTCCGAATGTATCGGCCGCGATTGAGGAGATGATTAAGTCCGTTTTCAGCGAGAATTACGTTGCTGTCGTACAGGGAAACCGTGAGGTCAACAAGGTTCTGTTCGGCAGCCGCTTTGACATGATATTCTTTACCGGAAGTCCTGCATTGGGCCGCAAGGTAATGGCTGCCGCAGCCGAGCATCTGACTCCTGTGGTTCTGGAACTGGGCGGTAAGAGTCCCTGCATAATAGATAAAAGTGCAAACCTGAAGATTGCCGCACGTCGTATTGCATGGGGCAAGACACTCAATGCCGGTCAGACCTGCATCGCCCCTGATTATATACTCATTCATGAGGATGTGAAGGAGGCTTTCATCAAGGAGTTTGCCGCACAGGTGGGGTATCTGCACGGCAAGGACATTAAAGAGTCCGGTCATTTTGTACGCTTGGTAACCGATAAGGCATTTGATCGCGTATCGGCCTATCTTAAAGACGGCAATATTGTATATGGCGGGCGTACCGATGCAAAGGAGCGATTCATTGAGCCCACATTGCTCGATAATGTTGCTACCGATGCTCCCGTCATGACCGAGGAGATTTTCGGACCTATATTCCCAATGATTACCATTTATAAAAAGGATGGTGCATTCAATGATCAGGTCACTGACTTTATCAACGGGCGCGAAAAACCGCTGGCATTCTATTGGTTCGGAGCCGAGAAGGACGGATGGGATGTAATACGCCGCACATCATCGGGCGGAGGCTGCATCAACGACACCATCATGCATATAGCCAATGGTAACGTGCCTTTTGGCGGAGTGGGGAATTCAGGAATGGGTCATTATCACGGCAAGCTGAGTTTTGATGCTTTCACTCATCAGCGCTCCATTGTGAAGGCTCCTTCATGGATAGACCTTCCGTTCCGTTACATGCCGTATAAACTGTTCGGTATCATTAAGCGAATGATGTGAGCCAATGGGGACGGTTCTTTTTGGCACCGTTTTGACAAACGAGCCAAAAAGAACCGTCCCCATTGGCTCACTGGCGAAGGCCTGCGTATTTGGAATATTTGTATTACGTTTCCGTTATATATTAGAATGCTTTTCTTGATTTTATGGTTTATTTGTCTGTTGTTTCCGCGGGTCGTAATTTTGCAACGAAAAAAGAAATGAAACTGAAAACGACAAACAATAAATACACAAAACTATGGCAATCTACAGCACAATCACTGAACTGATCGGTAAGACCCCGACAGTCAAATTGAACAAATTCACTGCCAACCGCAGTATCAAGGGAAACATCGTAGCAAAGGTTGAGTTCTTCAACCCGGGCGGATCTGTAAAGGACCGTATCGCTCTAGCTATGATTGAGGATGCAGAGAAGAAGGGAATCCTTAAGAAAGGAGGAACAATTATAGAGCCTACATCAGGCAATACAGGCGTTGGCCTGTCACTGGTAGGTGCAGTAAAGGGCTACAAAGTTATCCTGACCATGCCCGAGACCATGAGCATTGAGCGCCGCAAGCTGGCTGCAGCATACGGAACAGAGATAGTTCTTACTCCGGGTGCAAACGGCATGAAGGGCGCAATCGCCAAGGCTGAGGAGCTGCGTGACTCTACTCCCGGTGCAGTTATCCTGCAGCAGTTCAACAACCCCAGCAACCCTGAGATTCATGCCAAAACCACCGGTAAGGAGATTGTGGCCGATGCAAAGGAATCCGGTATTCAGGTTGACGCTTTCATTGCCGGTGTAGGTACAGGTGGTACTGTAAGCGGTTCGGCCAAGGCTATCAAGGAGGCTTTCCCGCAGGCAAAGATCATCGCTGTCGAGCCCGCTTCATCGGCAGTACTGAGCGGTAACCCCAGCGGTCCCCACAAGATTCAGGGTATCGGCGCCGGATTCGTGCCCAACAACTTTGACCGTTCAATCGTTGATGAAATACTGCCCGTAGAAAACGAGGCTGCTTTTGAGACTGCACGTGCCCTGGCTAAGGAAGAGGGCCTGCTGGTAGGTATCTCAAGCGGTGCGGCAGCATACGCAGCAAGCGTAGTCGCTTCACGTCCGGAATTCGCCGGCAAGAACGTATTCGTTCTGCTGCCCGATACAGGTGAGCGCTACCTCTCAACCGCACTCTTCGAGTAAATTGAGAATTGAAAATTGAGAAAAAAACGTGCGATTTCTTTTCGCACGTTTTTTTTGTAAAAAGTAATTGATATATTTGCATATGAAGGACTAACCAAAACAAGGATTATTAGTTTAGATTTTTTTTAACTAACCATTTAAATTCTAATTTTATGATGAAAGGACTACTCAAATTTGTAATGGCAGCAGCTGTTATGGCTGTTTGCACAGTATCAGTAAAAGCTCAAGACGGCGGAGCTTCCGAAGAATATGTCGTCTTGGGAGCCAACCTACCTGCCATTGATGGCGTTGGGGTACAAATAATCAATGGCGAAAAAACAACTATGGAAAAATTATCTACTGGATGGTGGTTTGTTGAATTGGAAGCCACAGAAAATGACAGTATCAGTTTTGTTGGAACAGACGGACAAGGAGGATCCGTTGTATTAGCTGAACTTAATTCTGAATCTGCTTGGGTGGAGTATGCTCTTAAGTTAAGCGATGTGTGGGAAGACGATTCATGGAAGGGCGTTCCTTGTAAGTACATAGAGGTTGATTTAAGTGATGCTCGGAAATATGCCTGGAAATCAAAAAATGATGTTTTGCCTACCAAGGTAAAGGCTGTTGCAGGTGTAGAAGAGAAAAAGGCCGTCAAGGTTATGGAGAACGGCGTGATTTATATCATAAAGGATGGTGTCAAGTACAATATGCTTGGCATCGCTCAGTGACACAAATATTGGGCGGCGGAATCAGCGCAACGCTCACCGTCAATAGCCGATGAGACTATGCCGCCGGCATAACCGGCACCTTCGCCGCAAGGAAAGAGACCTTCCAACCCTACATGTTGGAGGGTCTCGTTGTCTCTGAGTATACGTACCGGCGATGATGTGCGGGTCTCGACTGCAATCATCACGGCATCATTGGTCAGGAATCCGTGAGAACTCTTACCGAACTGAAGGAAGCCCTGTTTGAGTCGTTCGGTTACGAACTTGGGCATCCAGAAATGGAGTGGGGATGATATCAGCCCCGGTGAGTATGAAGATTCCGGGAGGTCAAAACTCAGACGGCGGTTGACAAAATCTGCCATTCGCTGTGCGGGTGCAGTCTGACGCATGTTGCCGGCCTGCCAGCAGTCACGCTCCAGTTGCTCCTGAAAACGCATCATCACGAGCGGGTCGTTCATATCGGCATCATTCTGTGCTACATCCTCGATGCGGGTCTCAACCACCATTCCGGAGTTGCTCCAGCGGGAGTTTCGTCCCGACGGAGACATGCCGTTCACTACAATCTGCTGCGGGCCCGATGCTGCCGGAACCACAAATCCTCCGGGGCACATGCAGAAACTGTATACTCCGCGTCCATCCACCTGGGTTACAAAACTGTACTCGGCGGCGGGCAGATACATGCCGCGGCCTGCGCGGTTATGGTATTGTATTGAGTCTATCAGTTGTGATGGATGTTCCAGACGGCATCCTACGGCAAGCGCTTTTGCCTCTATCGTGAATTTCTGCGCTGCCATGTAGCGGTATACGTCACGGGCGCTGTGACCGGTAGCCAGAATTACGGGCCCCATAAAGCGACACTGATTACCGGCATGAGTGGCCTCAATGCCTATCACCTTGTTGTCCTCCAGAATGAAGCCGGTCATGAGAGTCTCAAAGTGAACCTCACCGCCGCAGTTTATTATGGTGTTTCGGATGTTTTCAATCACACGCGGCAGTCGGTCCGTACCTATGTGAGGGTGGGCATCGGACAAAATCGCTGGACTGGCGCCGTGTTGGCAGAATATGTTCAGGATGCGGTCTGTGCTGCCGCGTTTCTTGCTTCGGGTGTAGAGTTTGCCGTCGGAGTAGGCACCGGCACCGCCTTCGCCAAAGCTGTAGTTGGACTCGGGGTTGACCTTGTGAGTACGGCTTATGGCGGCAATATCCACCTTGCGGTCATGCACGTTCTTGCCGCGCTCCACCACTATGGGACGCAGGCCAAGTTCAATGAGATGAAGCGCCGCAAAAAGTCCGCCGGGGCCGGCTCCCACCACTACGATCGTGGGCTTGCCGTCAACAGGCTGGTACTCTATTCGGGTGAATTCATCTTTGGGCGGCTGCTCATTGACGAATACCCTCAGGGTCAGGTTCACGAATATGGTGCGCTGACGGGCGTCGATGCTTTTCTTGAGCGTGCGCACGGCCGTAATGGTGCGTACGTCAAGCCCGCACTGCCGTGATACGGTCTCCTTTAGGACCTGCTCGTTATAAGCAAACTGCGGCTCTACTCTGAGTTGTATCTCCTTTACCATATCTGCCGCGAAATTACTAAAAAAGCAGTACCTTTATCCGTAGTAAAGACAAGAGTTATGAAAGAGATACTGGATTTTCTCAGGGAACTGAGTTGCAACAACGAGCGCGACTGGTTCATGGCGCACAAGGACGAGTACAAGAGGTCAAAGGAACGTTTTGATGCTTTTGCTCTTGAACTGCTTGCGCAAATCCGCAAGTTTGACCCTGCCATCGGGGATTTGCAGCTTAATGACATAACGTATCGTATATACCGCGACGTAAGGTTTTCGGCCGATAAGTCCCCGTACAAGACACATATGGGTGTGTACATCTGTCCGGGCGGCAAGAAGTCACCTTACAGCGGATACTATTTCCAGGTGAGTGCATCGGCCAAGGATAGCTGGGAGGGCACGCATATGCTTGCTGCCGGTGACTACTGGTGTGATCCCAAAGTGCTGGCCATTCTGCGTGAGGATATTGAGATGAGTGACGGCGGATTCCGCAAGATCCTGGCCCAGGCTGCTCCCGGATTTGAACTTGACTATGAAGGCGCTCTCAAGAAAGTGCCGGCCGGGTTCCCAGCTGATACGCCGGACTCCGATTATTACAGGCTCAAGCGTTTCTGTATAGCCTATATGCCCGATGATGATTTCATTCTGGCTCCGAATCTTGCCGAGCGCGTATCGGCCCTCTTCAAGACCACAAAACCCTTCTTAGACTTCATAAACCGTGCTGTCACCTGGTCAAAAGAGGAAAAATGATACAAAAGGGGTCAGCCCCCAATTGTATTGTTTTGTGGCGCTGATGGCCATTTGCGGTGTCTGTCGGGCACAGGGGTGGCGTGAGGTCGAGTTTAAGAGAGAGATCACTCATGTGCAGCCCATGACAGGGCTGGTGCTTTGGCCCGATGAAGCCAGGGACCGCGATGCCGAATACGGCCGGACCATCCAACTGGAGTTTTCATATTGCCTGCCATGTAAGGTGGTCAAGGGCTGCAATGATGACGGCACTATAATATATGACTGGAGTTGGTTTGATAACCTTTTGGCCGATGTGGCCGGCCGCGGGCATCAGCTGATATGCCGGTTCCGGTACGAATACCCGTCGGGCAGGGATGTGGATGGAAACCGCGGGACCACTGCAGTACCCGAATACATCAAACAATTACCGGATTACAAAGAGACCTACGCTGCCAATCCGGGCGGTGACGGCCCAACTTATTATGCCGATTGGAGCAATGCCGAATTGCAGCGATTCACATTGCAGTTCTACACCGATTTTGCTGCCAGATATGCCCGTGATGCCCGTCTTGCATTTGTCGAGGTGGGGTTCGGACACTGGTCGGAATACCATATCTATGGCACCAAGTTGGAACTTGGCAAGAATTTCCCGTCAAAAGAGTATCAGAAGCAGTTTTTTGAGCATCTGAGCAAAGTGATGGCCGATATCCCCTGGGCCATTTCAATTGATGCATGGGATGAGGACAAAACGCCTCTGACATCTAACGAACCTCTTATGACCATACCGTTCGGACTGTTTGATGATTCATTCATGCACAAGACTCATGAAATAGGGACATCCGATGGCTATAATGAGAAATGCTGGAACGCAATAGGCCGGAATACCCGTTGGAAAACCGGTGTATGCGGCGGTGAAATCAGCTATTATTCATCAAATGACCAGAAGAACTTTCTGAATCCTGACGGTCTCTACGGCCATACATGGGCAGAACAGGCCGCCAAATATCATATCACCTTCATGATAGCCAACGATGCGCCTCACGGCGGTGTCGCCACTCCGGAGCGGTTCCATGCGGGCTCCCTGGTCACCGGTTACCGTTTTGCAGTCACCGGGTGTCAGACAAATGGAAGATCAACACGTCTTACCGTAACAAACAGGGGAATAGCACCGATCTATCGCGATGCCTGGTTTGCCGTTGGCGATGTCCGTTCATCGGTCTCATTGAAAGGCCTTCTGCCTGGCGATGAACTGGAGATTGAAATACCGGCTGCACCCAACCTTGATGGCAGCAATATCCAAATTGTCAGCGACTGCATCCTACCTGTGCAAGAGATCCAATTTGAGAGATGATACAATTGTGGTCTGACCCCTTTTGTACTGTTTTACCCGAAAAGGTGTTTGAAGGCTTCCTCGACCTTGGTTACGGGGATGAGTTCGATGCCTAGTTTCCGTTTTTCCAGGCCGTGCATGTTGCTCTTGGGGATGATGATGCGCTCAAATCCCAGCTTTGCGGCCTCTGAAATCCGCTGTTCTATGCGGCTTACGGGACGTATTTCACCTGACAGGCCCACCTCACCCGTCATGCAGACGGTGCGGTCTACGGCTATATCAAGACTGCTGGAGAGTATAGCGCTGATTACGGCAAGGTCAATTGCGGGATCGCTCACTTTCAGTCCTCCGGCAATGTTCAGGAATACGTCTTTTTGACCCAGTTTAAAACCGACTCGTTTCTCCAGAACGGCAAGCAGCATGTTCATGCGGCGCACGTCAAAACCTATTGCACTGCGCTGCGGTGTGCCGTAAACTGCGGTGCTGGCCAGGGCCTGGACCTCTATCAGGAACGGACGAACGCCTTCAATGGTGCAGGCGATTGATACTCCGCTCATGCCCTGATGGCTGTCGGTCAGGAGCAGTTCGCTGGGGTTACTAACCTGACGCAGGCCGTCCTCGCGCATCTCATAGATGCCAAGCTCGGCGGTGCTTCCAAAACGGTTTTTGATGGGACGCAGTATTCGGTACAGGTAGTGCTGGTCGCCCTCAAACTGGAGTACTGCATCGACAATATGCTCAAGAATCTTTGGACCGGCAATTGAGCCGTCCTTGGTGATATGTCCTATCAGCAGAACGGGCGTTCCGCTCTCCTTTGCAAACTTGAGCAGCGATGCGGCGCACTCACGCACCTGCGTGATGCTTCCGGCCGATGAATCCACATACTCGCTGCTTATGGTCTGAATGGAGTCAATAACTACCAGTTCCGGCTTCTGTTTCTTTATCTGTTCGTAGATGTTTTCAAGTGATGTCTCACACAGCACAAGCAGGTAGTCACTCAATTCACTGCCGCCATTGGCCGATGCCAGACGCTCAGCGCGCATCTTGATTTGGCGGGCACTCTCCTCGCCCGATACATACAGCACTTTGAGGTCCTGCAAACGCATCACGGTCTGAAGCGTAAGAGTGGATTTTCCTATTCCCGGCTCACCTCCCAGCAACACAATTGATCCCTGGACCAGACCACCGCCAAGCACGCGGTTCAGCTCATCATCATGCATGTCAATGCGCGGATAATCAGAGCTTTGAATCTCGCCAAGTGTATGGGGCTTGCTGTCATCGGTCTTGCCCGATGCCTCCTTCCTGGCAGTAGTCGTTGCACTCTGAGTGGCCGATGCCTTAACGGTTATCTCCTTCATGGTGTTCCATCGGCCGCACGATGGGCACTTGCCGCTCCACTTGGGCGAATCAAAACCGCACTCGGAGCATACGTACATTGTCTTGTCCTTTATCGTTGCCATACGCTATGCCTTTTTTGACATTTTGCTCCACCAGACTATTCCGTAGATGGAGTTCATCATGTAAAATACGTACTGAACCACCATGATGGGTGCAAACTGCACGCCGCGGGTGGCTGCGATTGCCCACATCACCAGGTTGGCGCCATTTACCACGATCCACATGAACCACTGCTCAATGAATGCAAATGTGAGCAGGAACTGAGCGCCTACTGCTACGGTCATTGCAAGTGCATCGGACACGGGCTGAGGATCATCGGTCTTAAGAAGCAGGCGGCTTATTCCCCAGACTGCGGCAGCGCTGATAACAATGAGCAACGCTCTCTGCGGCCAGGTCATCCAGCGGGTCTTGATACCCTCGTGACCACCGCCCAGCGCACGTTTTCGCCACTGGGCCCAGCCTACAAACTGCATGGGCACATTATAGAGTAAAAACAGCGCCGCATTGGCATAAAGCCCGCTGCGCAGAGCCATATATCCTTGAATGCAGGAGCCTAAGAATCCAAACAAGAAGTTGAGCACGCTGCCCTTGACACCAAAAATCACGCACAATACGCTGCAGGTTCCGGCAATGAAACTAAGCACGCTGAAATTGCCGTTCAACACGCTCACAACAACGCTCACCGTCATGAATCCCAGTATCAGGAACCAGTCCCACCAAGAGAATTTGGGTATTTCTATCTTTTTCATACGTTCAATTTGTACAAAGATAGTGCAAAGAGGGCAGACGGAAGGCACGACTGGCGCAGCTTTTTTTTGCTCTGCCAAAGTGTTCCACAGCAGATGGCTTTGTGGGGCGTGTGGGCTCGCTTGGTGTGGGACACTGGCTCGAGATGAGAGGGTGTCCCACAGTTACCCGCGACAGAACGTATTCTCGCGGGGGTGAGTGTGGGACACTTTGGCGGTAGGGGTGAGAATAATATCATTATTCTCCCGATTTTTTGCGGGAAAAAGAGTACTTTTGCAGTTTGAAAAATAGTTTCGCTGTGAAAGTACTTAAATTCGGTGGCTCGTCCGTGGGTTCAAAGGAGAGCATCACCAACCTTAAACAGATTGTAGAGTCACAACAGGATGATGTGATAGTAGTGGTTTCGGCGCTGGGCGGAATCACTGACAAGCTTATTGCTACGGCAAAGATGGCTGCCAGTGGAGACCGTCAGTATGAGACTGAGACCAACGCTATGCTGGAGCGTCACGAACAGATGATCCGTGACGTAGTGGTGCCCGAGCGCAGGCGCAAGGCCTACACCCAGGTGCGCAAACTGTTCGGTGAACTCAAGGAGATCATGCAGGGACTCTACCTGCTGCATGACCTGTCAGAGAAGACCATGGACACAATCGTGAGCTACGGCGAGCGCCTCTCATCACAGATTGTTGCACAGCTTATAGACGATATCAAGCTGTATGACTCACGTGAATTCATCAAGACCGAGCACAACGGCCATAACCACTCCATAGACAGCGATCTGACATATCGCCTGATAAGAGAAACCTTCAGCGACATGCCTCACAAAGGCCTTGCACCCGGATTCATTTCCAGCGATGCCCAGACCGGTGAAGTTACAAACTTGGGTCGCGGAGGCTCAGACTACACCGCATCACTCATTGCAGCCGCACTTGATGCCGATGTCCTTGAGATATGGACTGATGTAGACGGCTTCATGACGGCCGATCCCCGTGTGATATCGACCGCATACACCATTGACGAGCTAAGTTACGTAGAGGCTATGGAGCTGTGCAACTTCGGCGCCAAGGTGGTCTATCCGCCTACAATCTACCCGGTTTGCCAGAAAAACATCCCCATACTGATTAAGAATACATTCAACCCCACGGCCCGCGGCACCGAGATCGTGAACGAGCTCCCCGCCGGAACCAAGGCCATCAAGGGTATATCGAGCATAAGCGACACCGCCCTTATCACCATGCGTGGTTTGGGTATGGTGGGCGTCATCGGCGTAAACTACCGCATATTCAAGACGCTGGCCGAGAACGGAATCAGCGTATTCATGGTGTCACAGGCATCGTCCGAGAACAGTACTTCAATCGGTGTGCGTAATATTGATGCCGCTCCCGCATGCGAGCTCCTGAACAAGGAGTTCAGCAAGGAGATTGCGCTGGGTGCCATATTCCCCATATCGGCCGAGATGGACCTGGCAACTGTGGCTATCGTGGGTGAGAACATGAAACGCAGTCCTGGTATTGCCGGTAAGCTTTTCAGCGTGCTGGGACGTAACGGTATCAACGTGATTGCCTGCGCACAGGGCGCATCCGAGACCAACATATCATTCGTGGTCGAGAAGAAGTCTCTGCGCAAGTCACTGAACGTAATCCACGACTCGTTCTTCCTGTCTGAGTATCAGGTGCTCAACCTGTTCATCTGCGGTGTGGGTACCGTGGGCAGCAGTCTGCTGGAGCAGATCCGCGGACAGCGCGAGAAACTTATGCAGGAGCGCGGACTCAAGCTGAACGTGGTTGGTATTGCACGCGGCAGCAAGGCGATGTTCCGCCGCGAGGGCTTCAACCTGGATAATTACCGTGAGGAGCTTGAGAAGGCACCCGCCAGCAACCCCAAGATTCTGCACGACGAGGTCATCGGCATGAACATATTCAACTCGGTATTCGTGGATTGCACCGCCAGTGCCGATGTTGCAGCACTTTACAAGGATTTTCTGGATCACAACATATCTGTGGTGGCAGCAAACAAGATTGCCGCTTCTTCGGAGTATGACAAGTATGCCGAGCTCAAGAAGATAGCCCGCCGCCGCGGTGTAAAGTTTCTGTTTGAGACAAATGTGGGTGCAGGCCTGCCGGTTATCAACACCATCAACGACCTGATAAACAGCGGTGACCGCATTCTCAAGATTGAGGCTGTTGTAAGCGGCACGCTCAACTTCATATTCAGCACACTGAGTGCCGATATTCCTCTGAGCCAGACCATCCGCCTGGCCAAGGAGAAGGGTTACAGCGAGCCTGATCCTCGTATCGACCTGAGTGGTAAGGATGTCCTACGCAAGCTGGTTATCCTGGCCCGTGAGAGCGGTTACGCCATTGAGCAGAGCGATGTTAAGAGTGACCTGTTCATCCCGCAGGAGTTGTTTGACGGCTCGATTGACCAGTTCTGGAAAAAACTGCCTAAGCTGGACGCCGCATTCGAGGAGCGTCGTGCACGTGTTGAGAAGGAGGGTAAGCGCATGCGTTTTGTTGCCAAGCTGGACAACGGCAAGGCAAGTATTTCATTGGCCGAGGTTAACAAGTACCATCCGTTCTACACCCTGCAGGGCAGCAACAACATAATCCTGCTCACAACCGAGCGCTACAAGGAGTATCCCATGATGATTCAGGGCTACGGCGCAGGTGCGGCTGTTACCGCAGCAGGCGTATTCGCAGACATAATGAGTATTGCTAATATCTGATATAAACAGTCTTTTCCAAGAATGAAATACATAATTATTCTCGGCGACGGTATGGCTGACTGGCCCGTCAAGGAGTTTGGTGACAAAACCATACTCCAGCACGCCCGCAAGCCATACATGGACATGCTGGCACGCAAAGGCCGTACCGGTATGCTCAAGACCGTGCCCGACGGATTCCACCCTGGCAGCGAGGTGGCCAACATGACCGTTATGGGTTATGACGTGACCAAGTCATTCGAGGGCCGCGGTGTACTTGAGGCCGCCAACATAGGCGTAGACATTAAGCCCGGACAGATGGGCATGCGCTGCAACATAATATGCATTGAGAACGGACTTATCAAGAACCACTCGGCAGGTCATATCTCAACCCCTGAGGCCGATGAGATAGTCAAGACCCTGGAGCAGGAACTTGGTAATGACAAGGTCCATTTCTATACCGGCATACAGTACCGTCATCTGCTGGTGATTGACGGAGGCCGCAAGGAACTTATCTGCACCCCGCCTCATGACGTGCCCGGACAGCCGTTCAAGGACCTCATGATCAAGGCTGCAACCCCTGAGGCCGAGCCTACAGCACAGCTTCTGAATGACCTGATTCTGCGCTCACAGGAGATACTGGCCAAGCATCCGGTCAACCTTAAGCGCATAGCCGAGGGTAAGGATCCCGCCAACAGTATCTGGCCCTGGTCGCCTGGTTACCGTCCGGCCATGCAGCCCATAAATGAACTTTACCCCAACATACGCAAGAGCTCGGTGATATCGGCCGTGGACCTTATAAAGGGAATCGGGCACTACGCCGGCATGAAGGTGATTGACGTGGAGGGCGCAACCGGTCTGTTCGATACCAACTATGAGGGCAAGGCACAGGCTGCCATCGATGCCCTTAAGACCGATGATTTTGTGTATCTGCATGTTGAGGCCCCCGATGAGGCCGGACATGAGGGCAACTTCACCCTCAAGAACCGCACCGTCGAGGATCTGGACAGCCGCCTGATAGGTCCCATCTATGAGGAGGTAAGCAAATGGGACGAGCCGGTGGCAATTGCCGTGCTGCCTGACCATCCCACACCCTGCGCACACCGCACGCATACATCGGACCCCATCCCGTTCCTGATCTATGCTCCGGGAATGGAGCCGGACGGCGTTACCGCTTTTGACGAGGAGACTTGCAAGCAGGGCGCATACGGCAACATTGAGGGCATTGAATTCACCAAGATATTCCTATCATTGAAATGAAATATTACAGCACAAACCATAAGTCCGATGATGTGACCCTGCGTGATGCGGTGGTTCGCGGACTGGCCCCTGACCGCGGCCTTTACATGCCGGAGCGTCTTAACAAGCTGAGCAAGGAGTTCTTTGACAACATCGACAAGATGACATTCCAGGAGATGTCATTTGAGGTTGCCAAGGCATTCTTTGGTGAGGATATCCCTGCTGATGACCTCAAGAAGATTGTCTATGACACGCTGGCATTCCCCACACCCGTTGTCAAGGTTGATGACAACATCTATTCACTGGAGCTTTTCCACGGTCCCACACTTGCGTTCAAGGATGTAGGCGCACGCTTTATGGCCCGTCTGCTGGGTTACTTCAACAAGGAGGAAAAACAGCTTGTGAACGTGCTGGTGGCCACATCGGGCGATACCGGAAGCGCCGTTGCAAACGGATTCCTGGGCGTGGAGGGCGTGCATGTGTATGTGCTCTATCCTAAAGGCAAGGTAAGCCCCATCCAGGAGTGCCAGTTCACCACTCTGGGCAAGAACATCACCGCTGTCGAGGTTGACGGCGTGTTTGATGACTGCCAGGCTCTGGTCAAGAACGCCTTTATGGATGCTGAACTCAACCAACGCATGAAGCTGACATCGGCCAACTCAATCAACGTGGCCCGTTTCCTGCCGCAGGCATTCTATTACTTCAACGCTTACGCACAGATGAAGGCTATGGGCAAGGCCGATAACCTGGTAATATGCGTGCCCAGCGGTAATTTTGGCAATATCACGGCCGGTCTCTTTGGCTGGTTCATGGGACTGCCTGTAAAGCGTTTCATTGCCGCCAACAACGCCAACGACATATTCTACAACTATCTCCAGACCGGAGTATACAGCCCCAAACCATCGGTCCAGACACTGGCCAACGCAATGGATGTGGGCGATCCCAGCAACTTTGCGCGTGTGCTTGCCCTGTACGGTGGCTCACACAAGGATATTGCAGGTCACATTGGCGGCGCAACTTACACCGATGACCAGATACGCGAGACCCTTAAGGAGTGCTTTGAGCGTACCGGTTACCTGCTTGACCCGCACGGAACATGCGGTTACCGCGCTCTGCGTGAGCAGTTGAAGCCTGGTGAGTATGGCGTGTTCCTGGAGACCGCGCATCCGGCCAAGTTCAAGGAGAAGGTCGATGCCATCACCGGCGGTGACGTTGAGATTCCCGCACGTCTGCAGGCCTTCATGAAGGGCACCAAGCAGAGCGTTGAGATAAGTAAGGACTACGCGGATTTCCGCAAATTCTTAATGGCACAATAGTGGCACAGGGGGACAGTCCCCAATGGGTCATTTTTCAAGACAGGACTATGAGTTGGCAGCAGATTGATATGAATCGTTTGGATATACCTCTAAAGGAGGTCTATTCATTCATGGGGTACAAGGACGGTGAGCCCGATGCTCAGACCGTGCGTACCACCGAGTATCTGCTGCGCGAGAGCGCCCAGTTCCTGCGCCCACAGTTTAAGTACGTGATTGTGGACGGATCACTTGATCTGGAGGCCAATCAGTTTACGCTGATAGGGGAGAAAGGCCCCGTAACGTTTGATGCAGGCAAGATAATCTGCCGTCAGCTGCGCGGAGCACAGCGTTACGCGGTGTTCGTGGCAACCGTGGGAAGCGGTTATTTCCAGTGGACCGATGCGGTAAAGCGCCGTGACGATATGTTCCAGACCTACGCCATGGACTGCGTGGGCAGCCAGATTGTGGAGAGTGTGGCCGATTATATGGAGACGGTACTGCAGACCGAGATTGACCCTGCAGGATTCAAGCGCACCAACCGTTTCAGCCCCGGTTACTGCGGCTGGCATGTATCGGCACAACCGGCCCTTTTCAGCCTGTTCCCGGAGCAGAACCCCTGTGGCATAGAACTCACCGAGTCTTGCCTCATGCTGCCCATGAAATCGGTGAGCGGCGTCATAGGCATCGGCCCAGATGTAAGATATTTGCCCTATACATGCGGAATATGCGATAAAAAGGATTGTTATAAGAGAAAAAACAGATAAGATTGTTGGTCAATTTGAATAGTGTGCTTAACTTTGCCGCGATTTAAGAGAAAACGACAAGATAGATTTATGCGACTGCAGAGCTTCATTATTATCTCCATTATCATTCCGGACTGCCGGGGTGAGGAAGCTTGACGCATATATCTGAACTGAGTCAATAATAAATGCAAGAGCCTTTCTCACTCCGGTGAGAGAGGCTCTTTCAGTTTGACCAACATTATAACTTTTAAATATGTCAGACAGACTGATTTTCTTTGACACCACACTCCGCGACGGCGAACAGGTCCCGGGATGCCAGCTCAACACCATTGAGAAGATTGAGGTGGCGCGTCAGCTCGAGCAGCTGGGTGTCGATGTGATTGAGGCGGGATTTCCTGTGAGCAGTCCGGGTGATTTCAACTCGGTGGTAGAGATATCGCGTGCGGTATCAAAACCCGTCATTTGCGCGCTGACCCGTGCGGTTGAGAACGATATCAACGTTGCGGCCGAATCCCTGAAGTACGCCAAATACAAGCGCATACACACGGGTATCGGCACAAGCGATGAGCATATCCGATACAAGTTCAACAGCACCCGAGAGGAGATTCTGGAGCGTGCAGTTGCTGCCGTGAAATATGCAGTGTCAAAGAGAGTCGATGAGGTTGAGTTCTATGCCGAGGATGCCGGCCGTACCGATAACGAGTACCTGGCCCGCGTGGCCGAGGCTGTCATCAAGGCCGGTGCCACCATTATAAATATCCCCGATACCACGGGTTACTGCCTGCCCGATGAGTACGGAGCCAAGATACGCTACCTTATGGAGCATGTGGATGGTCTGGCCAACGGAAAGGCAATACTCTCCACACATTGCCACAACGACCTGGGCATGGCAACCGCCAATACCATGAGCGGCGTTCTGAACGGCGCCCGTCAGGTTGAGGTTACCATAAACGGTGTGGGCGAGAGGGCCGGAAACACATCGCTGGAGGAGATTGCAATGATCCTTAAGTGTCATCACGACATACCTTTGGAGTGCGGTATCAACACCCAGAGAATAACCGCTGCCAGCCGTTTGGTATCATCACTCATGAGTATGCCGGTGCAGTTTAACAAGGCCATTGTGGGCCGAAACGCATTCGCTCATTCCAGCGGTATCCATCAGGACGGTGTGCTCAAGAATACCACTACATATGAGATAATCGACCCCAAGGATGTTGGCTTGGATGAGAGCGATATAGTTCTGACTGCAAGATCCGGCCGCGCTGCCCTGAGGCATCGTCTCAGTGCGCTTGGCGTAAAGGTTGACATCATTGCAATGAACCGCATATACGAGGCGTTCCTGAAGTTGGCCGACAAGAAGAGGGAGCTTACCGATGACGATATCCTGATGCTTGCCGGCGCGGATTTGTCGGCCAAGAAGCATGTCAAGTTGGAGGCTCTTGAGGTTACCACCGGTAAGGGCGTTGTTCCCGATGCCACTATCAAGCTGAATGTGAACGGCGAGTCATTCACCGCACAGTCAACCGGTAACGGACCGCTGGATGCATCGATCAAGGCACTCAAGAAGATTATCCTGCGCACCATGACTCTTAAGGAGATGACCATCCAGGCTCTCTCAAAAGGATCTGATGACGCCTGTAAGGTACATATGCAGGTTGAGAATGACGGGCATCTGTACTACGGTTTCGGATCGGACACCGATATCGTTACCGCCAGTGTGGAGGCTTACATAGATTGTATCAATAAGTTTAAGCCGGAGAGAGACAATGGGTAAGACTCTGTTTGACAAGATATGGAGCGCCCATGTGGTCAAGTCTGTGCCCGACGGGCCGGACCTGCTCTATATAGACAGGCTGTACTGCCATGAGGTGACTACTCCCCAGGCATTCGATGCCATCCGCGACAAGGGTTGCGGCGTGCTGCGTCCCGAAAAGATAGTCGCAATGCCTGACCATAACACCCCGTCGGACCAGCAGGAGCGTATTGACGATGCTGTGGGCCGTAAGCAGGTGGAGACACTGGAGCGTAACTGCCGTGAGTTCGGGATAAGGTACTTTGGAATGGGTACTCCCGATAACGGAATCATCCATGTGGTGGGTCCCGAGAAGGCTCTTTCGCTGCCGGGCATGACCATCATGTGCGGCGATTCACATACATCAACCCACGGTGCCCTTGGCGCTATCGCAATGGGTATCGGTACATCCGAGGTCGCACAGATTCTGTCTTCACAGTGCCTGTTGCAGCGCAAGCCCAAGACTATGCGCATAAACATAGAGGGCCAGCTGGGTAAGGGTGTGACCGCAAAGGATGTGGCGCTTTACATCATGGCGCAGATGACAACATCGGGTGCTACGGGTTATGCCGTTGAGTATGCCGGACGGGTTGTTCGCGAGATGTCCATGGACGGAAGGCTGACACTCTCAAACCTGTCGATCGAGATGGGCAGCCGTGCCGGACTGATTGCTCCCGATGAGACAACCTTCAGTTGGCTTCGTGGCCGCGAATTCGCCCCCAAGGGTGTGGATTGGGATCGAGCTGTGGCAAGGTGGCGTGAATTGCGCACGGACGATGACGCCGTGTTTGACAAGGAGGTTACCTTCTATGCCGATGATATTCAGCCACGCATTACATACGGAACAAACCCGGGTGCGGGCATAGCTATAGATGGTGTTGTTCCCTCATATGACGGGTTGAGCGATGCGGAGCGTACACAACTCAAGACCCAGTTGGATTATATGCAGTTTGCTCCCGGACAGAAGCTGGAGGGTACACCTATTGACTGGTGTTTCCTGGGTGCCTGCACCAACGGCCGAATTGAGGATTTTCGCGCTTTTGCAAGTGTGGTACAGGGCCGCCGCAAGGCACCGAATGTTACCGCATGGATAGTTCCCGGATCATGGCTGGTGCGCAAGCAGATAATAGAGGAGGGTATAGACAAGATACTTGAGGAGGCCGGTTTTGAATTGCGCCTGCCTTCATGCTCGGCCTGTCTGGCCATGAATCCGGATAAGGTTCCGGCAGGGAAGCTGTGCATATCGACATCGAACCGTAACTTTGTGGGACGTCAGGGCCCCGGTTCCAGAACCGTTCTGGCCAGCCCGCTCACAGTGGCTGCAAGTGCCGTGACAGGCGTTATTACTGACCCGCGTAAACTGATGTGACTATGGAGAGGAAAATGGGAATAGTTGAGTCCACCTGCATACCCATGCAGATAGACAATTGCAATACAGACCTGATAATTCCGGCGCGTTACCTGTCGGCAACCACCCGTGATGCAGGTTTCTTTGGCGACGCATTCATGCGTGACCTCAGGTTTGATGCTGATGGCAAACCGTTGAATGATTTCGTGCTGAACAAGCCCGAATTCAACGAGCACCCCCACGAGGGCTGTCATGAGATTCTGGTTGCAGGTACCAACTGGGGCTCGGGCTCGAGCCGCGAGCATGCCGCGTGGGCTGTGGCCGGATACGGCATCAGGGTGGTGATATCGGACCGTTTTGCCGATATACACCGTGGCAACCTGCTCAACTGCTTTGTGCTGCCGGTAACCGTTAGCACCGCTTTCCGTGACGAACTGATTGCAAGCATAAACCGTGACCCAGCGACCCGCGTGAGGGTTGACCTGGAGGCGCAGACGGTGACCAACCTTTCAAACGGTCACTCCGAGAAGTTTGAGATAGACGGCTACAAGAAGCTGTGCCTTATGAACGGCTACGACGATATAGACTACCTGCTTTCACGCAAGGCCGATATCGAGGCGTATGAGAGCCGTGCCGCCCGTGGACGCTACATCGAGATAATGGATACCACGCTGCGTGACGGCGAGCAGACATCGGGCGTAAGTTTCTCTAACCAGGAGAAGCTGAGCATAGTGCAGTCGCTGCTGTCGGACCTGAATGTGGACCGCGTGGAGATTGCATCGGCCATGGTATCGGACCGCGAGCAGGAGTGCATGCGCGGCATTGCCGAATGGGCCGATAAGAACGGACTGCTGAACCGCGTCGAGGTGCTGGGATTTGTTGACCAGAACCGCTCGGCCGACTGGATTCTAGGTGCAGGATGCCATGTGATGAACCTGCTCTGCAAGGGCAGCCTCAAGCATGTGACCGCACAGCTTGGCAAGACCGCCGCACAGCATATTGCCGATATTCTGAACACCGTCGAGTATGCCGTAAGCCGAGGCATGGAGGTGAACGTATACCTTGAGGACTGGAGCAACGGCATGAAACGCTCGCCCAAGTATGTGTTTGAGCTGATGGATGCTCTGAGCACCATGCCTATTAAGCGCGTGATGCTGCCCGATACATTGGGTATTCTCAATCCCGATACCACTTTGGAGTATTGCCGCCGTATGGTGGAGCGTTATCCTGCAATACATTTTGATTTCCACGCACATAATGACTATGACCTGGCTGTGGCCAATGTCTATGCGGCAGTCAAGGCCGGTGTGCAGGGTCTTCATGTAACCGTGAACGGTTTAGGCGAGCGTGCCGGAAATGCTCCTTTGGGCAGCGTAATGGCTATGCTAAGGGATCAGATGGGCGTTGAGACCGGACTTAATGAGAACCGCCTGTTCAAGGTGAGCCGTAAGGTCGAGATGGACAGCGGCATACATATTCCGCATAACATGCCGGTGGTGGGCGAGTTTGTGTTCACCCAGTGCGCAGGCGTGCATGCCGATGGTGACAAGAAGGAGAACCTTTACTATAATGCGCTGCTGCCCGAGCGTTTTGGCCGCGTGCGCGAATATGCATTGGGTAAGAACAGCGGCAAGGCCAATATCCAGATGAACCTTATGGCCATGGGTATTGAACTTGACGAGGAGTCAATGCGTAAGGTCACCGACCGCATCATTGAGCTAGGTGTAAAGAAGGAGCAGGTGACTCAGGATGACCTGCCTTACATTGTTCATGATGTGCTGCATCACGAACAGGAGGAGCAGAGAATCCGTATACTGAACTATTCGCTTAGCTTGACCCAGGGTTTGCGTCCGCAGGCTACCGTCAAGATTGAGATTGACGGCAAACCCTATCAGGAGGCTGCAACCGGTGACGGTCAGTACGACGCCTTTGTGCGTGCGCTGCGCAAGATATACGCCAGCCTGGACAAACCCTTCCCGGTACTGACCAACTATACCGTGTCAATTCCGCCCGGTGGCCGTACCGATGCCTTTGTACAGACCATAATCACATGGGGTTTCAAGGGTTCCGAATTCAAGACACGCGGACTTGATGCCGACCAGACCGAGGCGGCCATCAAGGCAACAGTAAAAATGATGAATAAAATAGAGTCGTTATGAAACTTAAGATAGCAGTATTGGCCGGCGATGGTATCGGCCCCGAGATAATGGAGCAGGGTGTGGCAGTGGTAAACGCCATAGCCCGCAAGTTCGGACATGAGATTGAGTACCGCGAGGCAATATGCGGTGCGCATGCAATCGACCTGGTGGGTGATCCGTTCCCTGATGAGACTTTCAAGACTTGCATGGAGTGTGATGCGGTACTGTTTGCCGCCGTTGGTGACCCCAAGTATGACAACGATCCTACATCAAAGGTGCGTCCGGAGCAGGGTCTGCTTGGCATGCGTAAGAAGTTGGGATTGTATGCCAATATCCGCCCCATCGAGACCTTTGACTGTCTGGTCCACAAATCACCCCTTAAGGATGAGATTGTGAGCGGTGCCGATTTCATCTGTATCCGCGAACTTACCGGCGGTATGTATTTCGGCCCTAAGAAAGAGGGAACCGATGAGGCATTCGATACGAATCTGTACAGCCGTGCCGAAGTGGAGCGCATTCTTCGCGTTGGCTATCAGTATGCTTTGGCCCGCAAGAAACACCTGACCGTTGTGGATAAGGCCAACGTGCTGGCCAGCTCACGTCTGTGGCGCAACGTTGCCATGGAGATTATGAAGGAGTACCCGGAGGTTACGACCGATTTCATGTTCGTGGACAACGCCTCCATGCGTATGATTCAGGAGCCAAGGTTCTTTGACGTAATAGTAACCGAGAATACATTCGGTGATATCCTGACCGATGAGGCATCGTGCATTACCGGATCAATGGGTCTGCTCCCCAGCGCTTCAACCGGCGAGCACACCCCGGTATTCGAGCCCGTGCACGGCTCATGGCCGCAAGGCAAGGGCCTCAATATAGCCAACCCCATAGCCCAGATCCTGAGCGCCGCGATGATGTTCGAGTACTTTGGCCTCAACCAAGAGGGCGCACTTATCCGCAAAGCCGTTCAGGCCTCCTTAGACGCCAACGTCCGCACTCCCGAGATTCAGGTAGAGGGCGGCGCAAAATACGGCACCCGCGAAGTTGGTAAGTGGATTGCTGATTACATAAACAAATGATTTCATAAACAAAAACGGGCTCCGTTGGAGTCCGTTTTTGTTTTCAGTCTTTTACTATTAAGTACTGTCGCAGGAGTTTGATCTCTTCTTGAGTGAGGGGATCCACATCGGCCGAATGGCGTGTTGTAGCCCAGTTCTCTACCAGTTGATTAATGGATTCAGTCTTGGGATCGCCGAATTTGCGGATATGGGTTATAAGTTCGTAAAGGATATGAGTCTCATCCTCGGTAGCACGGTAGTTGCGGAGCCTTTTATTGGTGCGGGCAAATGTGGTAAGCTCGTAATCCTTTGACAAATCACTTTCCGACATTCCCAGCAGGGCCTCTATAAGGAAAGCCAGCGAACCGGTACGGTCTGCACCGCCCGCACAATGGAAATAGACCACCTTTCCTTCACCGAGATAGTTTATTATGGACCGAATGGCCTGCTGGTAGAGTTCCTGAGTATTACCGGTACCGCGGCCGATGTTCTTCTCAACCGGGAACTTGATGTATTCTGCACCTTCAATCACAGGGCCCACCTTGGCTTCACTGTCCTTAATGCCGCGAAGGTCCATATCAACTGAGATACCCAACTGATTAAGGAAAATGTCCTTTGATTTATCGGACATCCTTGACGACAGTTTTGCGCCACGATACAGTTTCCCGTAGGCAATATGTCCTCCCTTAACCTTCCAGCCTCCCAGGTCTCGCACATTCTCGGCCACACCGTTGATCATACGCAGTGGTCCCACGGGCTTGACGCATCCAGATTTCAGTACCTCATCGTTGGTGTCCAACACTTTGTAGTAATAGTTTACACCCGGAATGAGATTATAAATCTTAGCGGGTGATTCAGAACCCTCAACCTCAAATGACTCTTTGAAATCAGGCTGTTCCGATACCAAAATTTTGGAGGCCGATGACCCTTCCCATGTTATGGTAACCGGAAGAGGTCTGTCATTTGCGCCATAATCATCCATGTATTTACGGGCGTATGACTCGGTATAGGCCGTATCAGGAGTATAATCAACCTCCTCAAGGAACTTTCGGGTACCTTCATTCTCAATGTCACACTCCTCAACCGGCACGTTCTTCTGGGAACGGCTTGACGCGCATGAAACTCCAACGGCCAGTAAAACCGTTAAGACTGCTAATAAAAGTACTCTCCTTTTCATATCATTACTTTAAGAATATATCTATAGAGATATGGCACCGTTTTAGAAAATGGTGCCAAAAAGAACCGTCCCCAATGACACCACTACAGCAACGGCAACGTTGATGAGTTTGGCCTTAAGGAAGGCGCCGCGGCTTTGAGCCAGAAGGGGGAGTGAAGCGTGACCGTCCTGGCTGATGCAACTGGCCAGGAGGACCGGGAGAGGAACTACTCCAGCGGCATAAAGCGATACGAATACCAGATGCGGACCGGACTCGGGTATGATGCCGATGGCTGCGGCCAGCAGAATCATCAGGATAGTGTTGTCACTGATCCATGAGGTGATGTCAAAATATGACATTAACAGGCCTATTATCAGGATTGTGCCGAAGGTCCATAGGAAGATACTTGGCAGGTGGTGACATACAATGTGCTCCCACAGATGCTCTTCTACAAAGTGATCACCTGCAAACAGCAGCATACCAAGTACTGCAAGGCTCAACGCTGCAAACAGCCAGTACATCCACTCCTCGGAGAGCAGATTGAAACCGCCTGCGTCTTCATCGGCCCCTTCAAGCCAGCCGCCTAATAAAGCGCCGATAAACACAAGCACGCCAAGGAACATCGCTATGCGCTGCCAGCCGTAGTGACGCTCATGGTGATGTTCATGCTTGGGCTCGCGGTCCTCATCGTGAACATTCATTGAGTGGCAACTGTCATCCTTGCTACGGAAAAGGTCCACAAGCAGTCCCACTGCAACAGCAATCACAAAAAGTATCAGGAATAACCAGACTGACTTGCCCGGGAACATGGCCAGCATAACGAATGCCTCGTCGCCTGATGAGGCAATCATCATGGCAATCAGTGCGCCAAAGCTTATCAGGCCGTGGGTATAGAGAGAAACTGACGCGAATCCGCCCATGCATCCGGGTACGGCACCCAGCGCCGCCGACAGCAGCACCTGGCCCACACGATGGTTCTTGAGGCCGCTGAACATGCGCCCGTCGGAGCGCACGTTGAACACCTCGATGAGCATCATCATTATCACCACAAGTCCTGTTACAAGGACTGCGGTGCGCAACGATTCGGTCAGAATCTCAATAATCATTCTTTACTTGAACAGATACTGTGCGAACTCATGAAGTGACTTACGCCAAACCTGCCACTCATGGTCACCGGGATATGAGTTGAACTTGACATCAACTCCGGCGTCACGCATGGTCTTCACTATGTTGCGTGTATACTCAATGCGCGGATCCTGTTCGCCGCAGCTAAGGAAGAATACGTCAAACTGTTTGTTGAAGTTCTTGGTATCTGAAAGCATGCCCGGGCACTCGGCCTCCAGATCAAAGTTTGCTGCACCTGATATTCCTCCGAACATACCGGTTGAGAATACGCCGACATTTGCAAATACCTCAGGATCACGAAGGCCGATGTAGAATGACTGGCCGCCACCCATAGAGAGTCCGCACATGGCACGGCTCTTGCGGTCCTTCTTTACGCGGTATGTCTTCTCCACAAAGGGAATCACATTGTCAATCAGCTCTGAACGGAATGTCTGCATACCTTGCCAGCTGTATCCGCCGCCCATGCCTCCGCTACGCGACGTTACGTTACTGTTAGCGCTAACTATTATCATGGGCACAGCCTTTCCGGCAGCTATTAAGTTATCCATTATCATGGCGGTGCGTCCCTGTTCCATCCAACCGCGATGGTCCTCACCACCGCCGTGCTGAATGTAAACTACCGGATACTCCTGCTTGCCCTCATTGTAACCGGCAGGAGTATAGACCATAAGCGGACGCCATGCCTCTTCAACCTTTGAGTAGTAGTAAACGGTGTTTACCTCACCATGAGGAACATCCTGCACCTCAAATACATCCATACCATCCTCCTTGATCTCGATGGCGCTTGTCCATCGGCTGCAACCATAGAAAGGCTGGCTGGCAGGGTCGGACACCGATACATTGTCAATAAAAAGATTATAGTAGTGGAATCCGGGCACCTGAGGCTTGGTGGTGACGGTCCATGCGCCGTTCTCGCCCTTGGTCATGTCATATTTGGTGCCACCCAGGTCAATCTGGACGTTCTGTGCCTGTGGGGCCTGAACGCGGAACATCACGCTGTTATCGGCCAAAACACGCGGATAACTGTTGCGGTTTATATTGGTAACGGGAGAGTATGAACCCTCGGGAAAGCTCTCCATACGGGGTCTCTGAGCTGCAGCATAACTGCATACTAAGGCCATTATAATCACGGCCATTAATCTTGAAGTCCTCATAATTACAATTGGTTATGTCTGTTTTTTAATAGCACGTAGAGAATCACCGGAGCGCCAATGGCGGGGGTGATGGCATTGAGCGGGATAAGTCCGCGGTTGCCCGGAATGGAACTGAGTACATTGCATAGCAATGCAATCACCGCACCGGTCAATATGGTTATCGGCATAAGACTGCGATGGTTACTTGACTGTAACATCATGCGCCCTATGTGCGGAACAGCCAGTCCGATGAATGATACCGGTCCGCAATATGCCGTTATGATAGCCACCAGCAAACTTGTAGAGAGCAGCAGCCAGTTGCGGGTCCGGATAATGTTGATACCTAGATTCTCGGCATACATATCACCCAGCAGCAATGCGTTAAGCGGTTTAATCAGCGATATCGCGATAAGCAATCCTGCAGCGGATACAACGCAGTATACTTGCAGTTGTCCCATAGAGACTCCGCCAAAGTTGCCCATACCCCACATCGTGTATGAGTGAACACCTTCGGCCGTAGAGAAAAAATTGAGCAATGATATCAGAGCCGATGCCAGATAGCTCACCATGATACCCATGATAAGCAGCATCACAGGGTTCTTGAGTTTGGTCGACAGATAAAGTACAAGTGCTGTCACGGCAATAGCCCCTGCAAACGCACCTACTATCACAGACACAGATCCGCCCAGCGTAAGATTGCCCATGGTGAGATTGCCGCCAAACAGCAGCATAACAAGCGCCACTCCCAAACCGGCACCGCCGTTTATACCGAGAATATCAGGACCGGCTAAAGGATTGCGGAAGGCGGTTTGTAACATAAGACCGGATGCTGCCAACGATGCACCCGCCAACAAAGCTGTAATTGCAGACGGCAGGCGGGACTCCCTTATGATGAAATCCCAGCTCTCACGGCTTGCTCCGCTACCGGTAAGCGATGCAATGACATCCCTGAACGGTATATGTACGGTTCCCCAGCACAGATTCAGGAAGAACAGCACCAGCACGGCAATCACCAGTGCTATTGATAATGTGACGGTTTTTCTGTTTTCTCCAGCCATATGAACTTTGTATGCCTACAAATTTAAGCATTCAAGTTGTTATTCAGGATATAATGCCTAACTTTCGGTCCAATTTGACATCAAACCAATAAAACAATATTTACAATTATGAAGAAAATCCTTTTTTTGACGGCTTTAGTAGCCCTGTTTTCAGTGAATGCAAGTGCACAGACCAGAAACGTTGATACCCCACGTCAACCTGCCGGTCAGCCCAGAACAGTAGCTCCCATGGCTCCGAACGCTGAGCCCAAGGCTCCCGAGCTTGAATATGTGGTACGTCTGAACGTAACCCTTGGTCAGGCATATTCATCGGGCAACAACGGCAAGGGCACCCGCACCATCATACCTATTACCGGCGGTACTTTCGAGGGTCCCGATATCAAGGGTGAGGTTCTTCCGGGCGGCGCCGATTATCAGCTTGCTGTTGACGGCCGTAATGAAGTTGAGGCAATCTATTGCATCCGTACCGATGACGGCGTAACCATTCACGTACGTAACAACGGTATCATCAAGATGGGTGGCCAGGGTGGCATGTATTTCCGTTGCGCTCCCAAGTTCGAGGCTCCCAAGGACAGCAAGTACGCATGGATGAACGAGTCTCTGTTCCTCTGCCAGCCCGGATTCGGCGGTGCAGGCGGTGGCATCACACTGGATGTCTGGAGAGTCAAGTAAGAATCCTTAGCAAACAAAAAAAGGTGCCAAATTTGGCACCTTTTTTTTATAATTTGGATTTGATCTTTCGGCGTACGACCTTGAGGTCACGCTCTACTTCACGCATCTCCTTGCGCATGCGGGTGCGCATGGCAATCACGAACTCCACACCAGGCATCTTTTCCGATCTGTACAGACGCTCGTAGATGAACAGCGATGCCATGAAATAAACAGCCGTCTGTATCCACAGGGCGATTGACTCATAACGCACATCCTGCAGTAGCGCACCTGCCGTATTGATACGGGCAAATCCGTTCACAGCCTGCGTAGAGGGGAATATCTGTGCCAGGAACTTCCAGAATGTAGGCATGTTTGAGGTGGGCCATGAGATACCGCTCATGAATATCAAGGGGACCGATACGAACACGAACAGAAGGAAACATGACTCCCTGTCCCTAACAAAGAACGATATACTGATGGCAAAGAATATGCTTGCCAGCAGGAACGGCACGATGAATGCAACCAGAGTGGGCAGTTGCCAGAGCTGCGGCATATGGAAGAACCATGGCACAAGGCAGAGCACATATGTTGCGGTAAATCCGTAAACCAGCAGATAGGCCAATGCCTTACCTCCCAGAACCGTGATAGGATTTGAATACTCGTCACCCAGTACAAGCTCGCCTTTACGGCGGCGCTCATGCTCGGTGCCGGCCATCATTGCCACACCCAGCACAAGAGTCTGCTGAAGTACCAGGATAAGCACTGCAGGTATCAGGAAGGCCTGGAATCCGTTGGCAGGATTGAACATGGTCACGTATTCGTTTTCGATAGGCATGGTCATGACCTCTTTCTCGCGGTCCGACATGCCCGACAGACGTACCATTTGGATGTCGCGGTTCATATCGAGCGATACCATGGTGCATCCGCTCAGCAGGGCTTTGTAATAGAGCAGACCGCTCATGTCGCAATAGAGGTTTATGGTTGCCTGTCGGCCCTCGGCAAGGGTGCGTTCAAACTCTTTTGGAATCTGTATTATTCCGTATGCCTTGTGGTTATGGACCACGTTGCGGGCCTCTTCCATATCGGCACAATAGGATATTATCTTAAGGTCGGGTGTAGCGTCACTCTTGCGCAGGAACTCGCGGCTGGTTGTGCTGCGGCAGTCATCTACTGCCACTACGGGAACTTCACGTACTACCTCCTGTCCGTACAGATAGGCATACAGCAAAGGGTACAGCAGCGGCACCACAATAAAGAACACCAGCACGCCCACATCGGACACTGTCTTGCGGAGTTCTTTTCCACATACGTCAAGCATATCTTTTACCCACATACTCTTTTCTTTTTAAGGTAGATACGTATATTCACGAGCCGCCTTATGCAACATGCTTATGTCCACAAGCGGCAGTATGAGGAACACAAGCAGGGCTGTATAGAACCATGCTGAATAGGCCATGGGTATTCCGTTCAGAGCCTGGTCAACATAGATCAGGAAATAGTATCTGAGCGGGAACAGGTAGGATAGAGACTGCAACGGTGCCGGCATACCCATTACAGGGAATGAGAATCCGCTGATAGGTATGGAGAGCACACCCCAAAGGGTGCATAAGCTCAATGACCAACGCAGTGACGGTATTGCCGATGCAATGAACACCGCGAATCCCTGTGATGCCAGAATCAGAAGCACGGCAGCCAGAAGCATTGGCCAGAATCCGTTGTGTGCCGGAAATCCCAGATAACCGTAGAGCAACACCAGATATATAAGTGCCATCAGCATGAATACCATAGTCTGCGGGAAAAGCTTGGCACTGACGGCCTTAAGGATGTTGTCACCGGACATGTCCAGCCATTCACGGGCGGTGCCGTCCTTGAGTTCGGTGTGTATGCTGAAACAGGTTACCAGCAGGACCATAAGCACCAGGACTGCGGGCAGCATGGTGTTACTCAGGTAGATGTTGTAATTGAGCCAGGGATTGCTTATGGCGTGCATATCCATCTGGATAGGCTGCAGGAATCCCATGGCCTGATCCATATTGGCACCTTTGGCAAACAGGACCTCACGACCGACTGCTGCCGCAGCCATCACAGCCATAGTCTTCATGTCACGATAAAGCAGTGATGAAGGTATCAGGTAGGTTGCGTTGGTATATATGGATATTACAGGCTGCTGCTGGCTTGAAGCCTTGAGTTCGGTGCCTTTGGGAATATAGAAGAATCCGTAGATCTCATTCCTCTGCATGGCCTCGCGGGCTTCGGCAAAGTTTGAATACTGCTTTATAATCTCGGTTTGCTGATATGAGTCCAGGTTCCTCAGGATTGACCTTGAGACAGTGGTATTGTCCTCGTCAACAACACCGGCGGGAAGGCTTTCAGGAAGGCCTTCATGCATCAGCGTCGTAAAGAATACAAAGCAGAACAGCGGAGCAAAGACCATACTCAGCCCGTAAAGCGGACGTGACTGCATACGCACTATCTCACGTCTCACTATAGCCCAGAATCCTTGCTTTATTTCACTCATGATAGTTTACTTTCTGTCGATGATTACAGTCATGCCGGGTCGCAGGTTCTCAACTTTCTCCTGGGGTACGGCACGAACCTCGAATGTCTTAAGGTCATACTGGCCATTTGCCTTTGTGGCCTTCCATGCAGCGTACGAACCCAGGTCACGCATATATGTAACCTTGACCGGGACGGTTTTGTCCAATGCCGGGACATATGCGTCACGTACTGCGCCCATGGTAAGATCCTGAAGCAGATCCTCACGTACGTTGAACGATACCCACATATCTTCCATGACGGCTATGTTCATTATGGGAGCACCGGTGCCGACCAGCTCACCCACCATGGGGAATATCTCGCTTACCTCACCGTCAAGTGTTGCGGTAAGAACAGTCTCTTCAATATAAGAGTTGACCTCGGCAACAACGCCCTCTGCCTGACGCATCTGGGCTGCAGCCATCTCCTTAACCTCCTCTTCGGCTCCGTTTACAGCCATATCATACTGTGATTTGGCGGCTCTCTCGGTTGCGGCGGCGGCGTCATACTGAGCTTTTGCCTCATCGCGTTTCTGCTCGCTGACAACACCCTGAGCGAAAAGATTCTCTACACGACGGTATGATTTCTCATAAATCTCCAGACCTGCCTTGGCCTTCTGCCAAATCTCATATGCGCCTTGGATCTGCTCTTCACGGGCACCCTTCTGCGCCTTTGCGTTCTGGGCGGTGGCGGCACTCAGTACTGCCTCGGCCTGAGCCTGCTTGGCGTTGATATCGGGAGTGTCAAGTATGGCAAGCGTATCGCCTGCATGAACCATCTGTCCCTCCTGGACCATAATCTTGAGAATACGGCCCGGAACTTTACTTGAGACGCGATATTCGCTTACCTCGGCCTGACCCTGAACAATTTCAGGTACACGATGGTTGAAGGTGTAGATGCCAACCGCGCACACAATCACTACCACGACAAAGAATGCTGTCAATGACAGCGCAATGTTCATTTTCTGTGTTTTGTTGTCCATATCTTTTTGTTTTTATCGTTTTCTGTACTGTTTCATTTAAGTTGTCCCGTTGCCTGGCGCAGATAGACAGTAGCCATGATGCGGTCTATACGGGCATCAATCTCCTCGGAGTGGGCCTTGAGCCATGCGGTCTGTGCGGCCAGCACAAGTGATGACTCTACAACACCCTCCTGGAATCCTATGTTTGCCACACGCAGGTTCTCTTCGGCGTTTTCCATATTCTTGAGCGCCATCTCAAGGCGGGAATCGGCCTCATCTATCTTTTTCTCATACTGGTTGACCTGAAGCGAAACCTTGCCGCGTGCATCCTCCAGTTGGTACTGGGTAAGTATTACGTCCGATTTAGCCCTGCGGTACTTGTTCAATCCTTCACCGAAATGATATACCGGGATCTTGGCCACAACACCGACATTCCACATTCCGTGAAAGTCATTGGCAAAGCCGTTGCTTGCCGACGGGTTTGTAATCAGATAATTACCCATCAAAGCCACGGTAGGCAGATAATCGGCGCGAACAATCTTGGATTTCATGTCATACATATTCACTGCCAGTTGCAGACTCTTGAGTTCAGGGCGGTTCTCGTAGAGATCCTCCTGAGTGTAGTTGACCGTATCGGCAGGGATATCCAGGGTCTCATTCATCTCATCCTTGAGCATTATCTCGCTGTCAAGCGGCATTCCGCAAAGCTGGCATAGCAGCATCTTGGAGAGTGCCAGACCGTTCTGGGCCTTGATCTGGCTCATCTCGGCCTCGTTAAGTTTGACTCTAACTGAAAGCTGGTCCGAAGCGGTTGCCACGCCCTCTTGTTTCATTATCTCAACATTCTGGTCCATCTGGCGGAGCAGGTCGACATACTGTTCGGTCAAGCGCAGTTTGTTGGCAATTGATACGATCTGCCAGTATGCTTCGTCTACGGTTACAATCACCTTCTGGTCCTCACCACCCAGCTGGGTCTCGGCCAACTCCTTGGCGTATGCGGCCACCTTATTGTATGCGCGTATCTTTCCGCCTACATAAATAGGTTCCTCAACGGTGATTGCTCCTACATATACATTCTGGATGTCAAGGGTCAAATCGTTTGCAAAATCCTGTCCCAACTGATTAAGCGTCCCCTCAACATCGGCTGCCGACATCTTCTGTACGATATAGCTGACGGTATTCTTTACTGTCTGGTCAGACAGGTAAAGGTTCAGGAATGCCGGATCAGTCATAAGTGAACTGGATATATCTGATATGGATGTACCCATCTGGGAAAGGCTGTTGCGCTGATCTTCGCTGGCCAGATTGATATTCTCACTGTTGTGCAGGTAAAGAGCTGTGGCCGATACCTTAGGCAGGTAATTGGCAAATGCTGTCTTGCTGTCATAATCGGCGGCTGCAACTTTTTCCTGAGCGATCTTTGACTGGCTGTTGTTTTCCAATGCCATAGATCTGCAATCTTCAAGTGACAACACGGTCTGCGCAGCCGAATGGACGGCAGGAACAACCATCAGCATCAGGCAGACCGCATTCAAAATTCTTCGGGATTGTTTCATATCTTTATTTGTTTTGTTTTTTCGTTTTCAAATCCGGTGCAAAAGTAGTGCCAATATCCCTGTCGGAAGTAATCTTTTTAATCACTCTTTGTATCTTTTGGTCGAAAATACCAACAAATAGGTATTATATTCCATAAAAACATATTACTTTTGGCGCAAAATAAAGACATAAGAGATGGAAAAATATTCGGAAACGCTGATTACGCCCTCTAAAATCAAGCAGATGGTACCGTCCGGCATATCGCTCGGCATAGGTGATGACTTCTTCATATCGCGCCTGCAGGAGAAGCCCCAATATAATTACCTTCGTTATCCGTTCCGTGTGGATTGCTATCTGGCCGCATATTGCGTGGAGGGTACGGTTGACTGTTCTGTCAATCTGACCGATTATCATCTCACCACGGGTACACTACTGCTTTTTACGCCCGGCAACATTGTAAAGATTACCCAACCCGATGAACTTGACCAGAACCTTCGTGTTACCCTGATTTGCGCTTCCACCTCTTTTATTACTAATATTGGCATCAACCCCAGCAAGTTCCTGATAGAGGCAGTCGAGGTATTGCGCGATCCCTGTATCCATCTGTCGTCCGATGAAACCGAAATGCTTCACAAGTATGTCAATCTGGCATTGGATATAACAAAGACCAATCCCCAGTTTGTCGAGGAGAGTATAGGCGGTCTGGTATCATCGGTCTTCTATCAGTTTGCGGGATTCCTGGCCGATTCAAAACGTCGTCAGGATATGGAAAGCCCCGTCAGGACCACACGTCAGCGCCAGATGCTTGAGCAGTTCATAAAACTGGCCATCAACGACCATGCTAAGGAGCATCTTGTCGGGTACTATGCCGACAAGATGTGCGTAACACCCAAATATCTTTCTAAAATCGTTAAGGAAACAAGCGGCCGTTCGGTACCCGATTGGCTGAGCGAACTGCTCATACTTGACGCCAAAAACATGTTGCGTCACACCGATATGACGATAAAGGAGATCTCGGCCAGCCTCAATTTTCCCAGCCAGTCATTCTTCTTCAGGTTTTTCAAGAACCACACCGGACAGACTCCCACCCAGTATCGCGAAGAATGACCCAATAGGGACAGTCCCCCTGTGCCATTTCGCGAAATGGCACAGGGGGACTGTCCCTATTGGGTCATTGTGCAAGAGTGGAGAACTTGCCGGTTACGGTCTCGGAGTATGTGGTTGAGACGGGTATGTGCGGCGCGGCAGCGTAGGTGAGTTCGGCAAACAGTCCGTCGGGACCTTTCTGGATGGCTCTGATCTTACGCAGATTCACATAGTAGGAGCGGTGACAGCGAACAATGTTGTTTGATTCGCAGATCTGTTCTATGGAGCGCATTGAACTGCGCAGAGGGAATCTTACCAGTTTGTCGTTGTTGAGGTAACAGATGTTCACGTAATTGTCGGCTGCCTCTACGTATAGGATGGCGTTGGCGGTGACGGCAAGTTTCAGGGCTTTCTTGTCATCAAGGAAGGGCAGGGTGCTGTCTTCTCGTCCAATCTGACCTGACGCATATTTCTCAATGGTAACCATATTCTTGGCCAGACGTATATCGCGGTCCTTTATTTCTGATATAAGGGCCATTATTACATATGGGAAGACAAGAATCGAGAATGTGATTATAAACATCTTGGGCAGAAGCTCCATGTACGGCATGGTGCGTTTGTCCATGAGCCATACGAAAAGGGCGCAGAACATGGTTATTGCCAATCCCTCCAAGAGTTCCCAGATCACGAATCCGGTATAGTTTATCTGATGCTTACTGCGGGATAGCAGCATGGACAGACGGCTTATCAATACCACTACAACTTCAATCGATGCCATGATGGCCGATCTGAATGCCAGCTGGTCCTGTGTTACATTCATGAATGTATCCAGATGGTACGGACGCGCTCCGATAAGGAAAAAGAAGGCGTACAGCGGAATCAGAAGGATGTAGCAAGCCAGTATGTTGCCTTTAAAGTAAGAATCGGGTATTTTATGCATAATTCCTGTTTGTTTTTGCGTTCCGATTGCAAATATAGGGGTAAAATTTAGTCCCTGTATCTGTGTGGCGAAAATAATTGCAATAAATTTTCACCCTCATATTTGCGTTTTAACCCCTAAATATGGCTTTTAGTCACTCTAACACCCTATATATCCCTTTTATTTTCACCCATCAGCAGGTTGATATATCTTTGTGGCGAAATAAGTAACGAAATAAACCGCAAAAGATATGACTACCATTTGTTCTTTTGACTGCAACCAGTCTGCGCTCAAGTCTCTGATAGGAGACAAGAAGCCTGTGGCCCCTATCGAGGGCGTTTGGGTTAACGTTTCGGCCAGAGTCTTTGAGGATCAGGTCCGCAAACTTGCGTACGGTCTTATGGTAAAGGATTTCCGCAGAGGTGATACAATCGTGTTTACCGGATGCAGCGATGAGATGAAGACATTCATCAATGCAGCCTGCAGTCTGGCTCACCTGAATGCCGAGTATTCTGCCGAAGCTGACGGTAAGAACATAGTTCCGGTATCAGAACTGGAATACCTTATGTCTATTGGCGGCACATGGTCACGTAAGTACAAGGCTTCGGTCGACCGTACGATAGCCCGTCTTATTCTTGGCTGCTGATTATTCCCTAAATAACATCAGTTATTCATCCAGCGGACGGTAGAAATGCCGTCCGCTATTCATTTCCGGGTGGAAGATTGAGATGAAATCACCTAAGAGCATCTCGGGATGAAATGAACTTAGCTCAAAGTACGGCACCTGATTGACATCACATACCCAGATGTTATGCTCCTTGAAGGGTTTGAATGATGCGTATGATTTGAAATCGGATTCAAGCAGACTGTAGGTCAATGGAACAGAACTGCTGTTCTTAAGTAGCCATACATCGGCATCCTGTGCTTTTTCAAATACCGTCTCAAAAGAGAGTGGTACCGATCCGCTGTTATCGTTATCACTGAAAATATACTCGGCTCCTGCATCTGCTATCATGCGGCCTATGGTGCTTCCGCCTCCGGCAACATACCAGGCTGACCCGCTGCGGGTATCAAGCATTACTTTGGGACGCAATACGGTCTTGGACGCAATTTCTTTCATTGTATTATAATCGCTGCTGACCTTGTTGAACAGAGAATCGGCAGTGGTAGCTGCTCCAAATAGACGGCCGTAGAATCTGATCCATTCGGCGCGGGCAAGAGGCGATGTCTCCATGTAATCGGCACACTCAAGCAGGGGTATGCCAAGTTTCTCCAACTGTCCGTAGCCGGTTCCTTCAAAGGGTGATACCATTATTGCATCCGGGTGCAGCCCCATTATCTTCTCAATAGTAGGGTACATGCTGTTGCCGCAATCCTCTATGGTGCCGTCGGCAAGGCGGGCACGGATAAGCGTGTCGGATATGTATTCCGGCTCGCATACTCCGGCTATACAATCCTCCACTCCAAGTTCAACCATAAGGTGAGCCAGACTGTTGGTCATTACGACTACCCGTTTGAGCGGAACGTGAACTGTATTGACGTTACGGTTGAAACTGTAATCTGTGGGCAGGGAGTCTGTGAAGGTGTATGTGTGCAGGAGATTTCCTTTCTTCCATGGGTTGGCAATCCTGACATGATAACTGTGAGGAGTCTCGCTGACGGTAATATGGCTTGCAAGCTCCATTATTCCGCCCTCGGCCTGGAACTGTGTGCCGGCGTTACATGCACACAGGAGTCCGGCTACACATAAAATGATTATCGTTTTGCGTTTCATTCTGACTTTGAGTTAAGATTATAAATGGCAGATACCTCGGTTGACAACTCGCCGGTTACGCCGTTGCATCCAATTACACCGTTTTGGATCTTTACGAAATCTATGCTTGCTAGATTTGCAGGTGTTCCGTCTGGATTAACCGCCCATTCTATGTCAAACGAAGAATTCTCAAGGCTGTTTGGCATATTGTCCACATAGCCGAATCCGAATGCCGCCATCACATAGATGTCATTTTCATAAGATACGTTGTCCGGCAGCAGGGTGGCTGTGAATGATACCGAGTTGCCTTGATACCATTGCGGATAGTAGGGCTGACTGTGGAAACTGTTATGCTGTATGTTTCCGGTACGATTGTCCGATCCTATCCATTCGGAGTTTCCGTCATCTTCTGCCGGCTTACTGTATGTTATGGCGTACCCAAGTGTGGCGCGGTTCTCTTTCTGTTCCGATCCCCATATCTCATACCATTGATCATCGGGCAGCCCGTTGCCGTTGACATCGACGCTGACCCAAACTACGCCAGGTTCGGCACTGCCGGAATGAGCGTTGCCGTCAATTCTGAAATCCGGGCCATCCTGATTCTGTACGGGTGCATTGAAGCCTGCGGTGATATAACCTCCGAATCCGCCCAGGGTAATAATGTTACCTGACTGAAGCGCATTGAGGCATTTTGCGGCCATACTTTGTGAATCATCGCCTGATTTATATGCGGGCATAAGGTTGACAAACTGTCCGGGTGCGGGCATATATTCAAATACTCGGTCTATATCACCGATGATCTTGCCCGGACCTTGATAAGTTGAAAAATTCACGTTTTCATCGCAGAATCCGACCGTATTCGGATTGATTCCGATGCCCTGGACACGATAGAGAAGACGACCGTCGGGACTGAAGCAGAGTAGGGATCCCGGGGTGACGTAATCAAGTGCGTCACAGACATAGACCTTGTGAGTGGTGGGTTCCACCTTTATAGCGTACGGGCACTCAATACGGGTACCGTCTGTAATGAAATCGGAGTCAAGAACTGTTCCGGTGCTCAGGTCCAAAACCTGAATGGTACCTCCTGCACCATAGCCGTAGAACCAGGCTTTGCCGTCAACGATATCCATTTTCAGTATTGGAATATCGTATGTTGCCACAACCTCATCGGTCTGGGTGTCAATGCGGTGCAGACGGCTGTCATAATTCATTGTGCCGTAATCAAATATACCGCGTGACACCACGTACACACTGTTGCCGTCGGCATATATCGATCCCGGGTTGGAGCGTACTGTTATGCGTTTGAGTTCGGTGAATGTGTTTATGTCTATGACCGATACCGTATTGTCGGGATTCTGCGGGTCCAGACCGCCGGAGTTGGATATGTACAGCTTGCCGTTTGCACAGCATATTCCGTCGGGATTACGACCCACCTGAACGGTGGCATCGGCCGTCATGGTTAGGGTATCGATACGGGTTACGGTGCCGTCAAAACAGCAAACGTACACGAATCCTTCATGGGCGGTAATGTAACGTGGCTGTGATGCCTTGCCGTTGTTGCTCAAGGTAATCTGTCTGCACGAACTGCAGGTTGCCGCATCCAGTATCTCTATGGTGCTGGACTCCGAGACAACAATGTAGAGACGGCTTCCGTACAGAATCATGTCATTGGCCGTATCACCCAGACGCCTGCTGTTCACCCTCTCAAAGACATCGAATGAACGTCCTGTGGCCGATGTCCAGGAATCGGCCTTTCCGGTAGTGAAGTCAATCCATGACAGTGTGCTGTTGTTCTGGTTGAAGAGCCCCTCTGATAGTACATACACTCCCGTATGGCCGGCATCGGCAATCACCTGGCTCTCCTCAAGCAATACGGGCTCGGGGTCACAGGCCAGTGTGACAAGCAGCAGGGGCAGTATTTTAGTCAGGGCTCTTCTCATAATTCAATGGTTGCCGTAAAACGTAATTGACGGCCCGGCATGGGGTAGTTGCGCACCAGCTCATAGCGGTTGTCAGTAAGGTTGATGCATTCGGCTTTCAAAGATAATCCAAATGATCTGACAGTGAAATCTCTCCATAGCGAACAACCCACTTCGTAGTATGACGGCATCCTGTATTCGGGACCGTTGTAACCGTTACAGTAGTATTCTCCGCTATAGAGCAGGTTGCAGCTGGCGTTTACATACGGGGTTTCTATCCAGGTAACTGCCGATGCCGAATGCCTGGGAGTGTAAGGCAGCTGATGGTTCCAAGTGGTTCCATTGCTGTCAGACTTGTCCATTGAGCGCTGGTAGGTGTATGATACAAGAAGGGCAGGGTGTACGGTTCCTTCCTGTGAACGGATTTCCAGACCCGTTTCAAGTCCATGAGTGGTTACACGGCCTATGTTCTTCATCATCCAGACTGCGGTATTCTTGCCGGGAACTGCCATTATGCGGTCTTTCACGTTGCTGTTGTAGGCATCGGCATAAACAGAGTATGAAATACCGCCAGCTTCATTCTCCATTACAATTCCTGCCGATGTCACCGATGCCCGTTCAGGACGCAGGTCGCGGCGGCCTATCTGCTCAAAGTAGAGGTCGTTAAAAGTGGGCAGGCGGAATGTGTTGCTGAAAGATGCTCTAAGATGCAGTCCTGCGGCGGGCCATGCCAGCCAGTTCAATCCTGCGGTGGGCGATAGGTGATTATAGCTCTCGGCTGCCTGGCGCAGTTTAGTCTCTTCTTTTGTGATAACGTGGTTGAGACGACCTGTAACGGTGAGCCATTCAGATGCGTACTTGAGTGCTGCGGTGCTGTTGACTGTGTATCGGGTTGGCTGGGCCTGGTCTGCTCCGTTACCGTCAAGACCGGAAAGACGGCCGTCTACACCGAGTGAAGCAGACAAGCAATCAGCTATGCGATAGAGTGCAACGCCCGACAGATAACCCTCCTGCTCTGTATAACGGTTATCAGTTCTACCTTGAGTGTTGCTCACTTTGGGGTCGAGATAGCGGGTATAGGTAATGCCATATTTGCCGCTGAAACGTAATGAGAGTCGTTGGCTTAAAGAGGTCGTGAGTGTGGATTGAACAAAACCGTTGCGGTTCCACAGTCTCTCTCGTGCGGCGTTTTCATTATAGAGTATGTTGGCGGGCAGGCCTTGCTCAGACTGAAACCAGTAAGCACGTGTGGTGAGGGTGGAATTATGGGATAAATCGCTGAACAGTGCGCCCTCTATGCAAAGACGCCGGACATCGGAGTTTTCACGACGCATCTGCGATGAACTTGCTCCGTTGCTCTGTGTATAGGGATAGTTGCCCTTTGTCTTGAGCCATTCGCCCTGGAGTGATACGGTGTTGCTTTGGCCGGCTTTGAAGGCACTCTCAGCTTGGGCCGAGAGCGTGTTGAAACTGCCGTATTTGAGATGCGCGCTGCTTTTGGATTTGCCATCCTCCATGTCGGGGTGTCCGGTGTTTACGCTTATGACGGCGGCCTGTGCGGCAAGTGCTGCCGGTTGGAGCATGTCGTTGTCAGGACCACTTACCATCCTGACCGATTCGGCTTGTGAACCGGAAAATTTACCCAGGTCAATCTGTCCTGTCTGATTGTCGGTTATTATGATGCCGTCATATGCAACGGCAGTATGTGATGCTCCAAGTCCGCGTACCGATACAGTCTTGAGTCCGCCAACACCTCCATAGTCCTTGACAGTAGCTCCGCTGAAATATTTGAGTACGTCCGATACCTGAAGCGTGCCGGTTGCCTGCATCAGGCGTGCATCGGCCTTCTTTGAGGTGGTGACGGAGTGCGGGTTTGTGGTGCGGTCACTTGTTACCGTGACCTGGGGTATGTCTTTTGTACGCATGGTGTCAGATAAAACCTGACCCTGTGCCTCCGGGTGGAAACACAGGGTACAGATTGCTATCAAACAGTATTTTACGTCAAAAGACATCCTAATTCATTACTCTGTTACTTTGAGCTGGTCGAGGCAGAAGTAAGATGGAGTGTTCATGTAAGATACACCGCCATAGACAGATGCATCGGTTGATGACATTGAGAACTGAATCTTTGTAACCTTACCGAGTTTGCTCAGATCAACCTGCTGCCATGAATCAACTATATCTGTTCCGTTTGCAAGCAGGAAATCTACGCTTGCAGTTTTTTCTTTGCCGTTATAACCGGTGATGGTGAGAGTGAACTTGTCATCCTTGGTCCATTCCTTTACAAAAGGAGTCGGGTTACCGTCATTATGGTTCTTGATGGCAAGATATGCATATGTGCTGTTGGTAACATATACTTCCTTTGCGTTGTAAGCTTTGCCATCCTTGAATGAAATCTCTGCAACTATGCCATAACCACCTACATTAACAGTGAAGTAAGAATTGGTCTTGACACCTTTTGCTGTGATAGCTGAAAGGTTCATGAAACCGGGAGTGGTCTTGTCTGTGCAGTTTGTGTATGTGAATCCCTCACCGAATCCATAATCAGTGAAAGAGTGTGTCAATACGAAGGGATCGATAGTGATGTCCTGATGATAATACAGATAAGAAGAATCTCCGTAAGAGTTTGACTTGTCAGTGCCTAAGTAAACCGTGTTGGCTTTGTCAAGTGTCATTGACAAAGTGTAGGATTTTACGTCGTCCTCTTTTTCGTTGTCACAAGATGTGAACACAAAGCCCATTGCAAGGGCCATCAAAGCAAATGATAATACCTTTTTCATTGTTATAAAAGTTAATAAGTTACTGAGTCCCGGCAGTATTGTCAGAAAAGATTAGGCTTTTCCGACTTAAAAAATGCCTTGCAGGTCTTCTGACTTACTCCGGTCTGTCCGCCTTCCCACCTCTAGGGCAGTGGCACTTGCGGTAATTGGACATCCCTTTTTTGAGAGCTTACAGCAGCGGGTCTGTTCAGGATTCTCACCTGATTCCCTTTTAATCCTCCGGCTCCGGAAAGAGTGGAGGAACAAGACATCGGCAAAAATAGTAATAATTTATTATTTGTGTATCAAAATGCTGGCTAATGATACAACTTGGGAATAATACAGAGGGATCCCTCTATGTTATGTATGTCGAATCTGATATCCCTTTGGGAGAAGAAACTGTTTAGAGAACCGTCTGTGGCGAGTTTTTCGGGAGTGCCTGTAATTACACCTTTCTCGCGGTCCATCAGCCAGATTGTATCGGCTATCTGCAGTGCCAGTTCCAGGTCATGTGTTGAAAGGAATATAATCTTGCCTGTACTGCGTGACAGAGAATGCAACAACTGCATAATCTCCACTTTGCTTGGGAAATCCAGAAAAGCCGTAGGTTCATCAAGGAATATCACCGGAGTCTGCTGGGCAAGAGCTTTGGCTATCATGACTTTCTGACGCTCTCCGTCACTCAGAGTCTGGATCATACGGTCTTTCAGCGCTCCTATGCCAACCATCTCGATGGCCTCGTCAACTATTTTGCGGTCATCTTCGTGAAGAGTGCCCCAAAAGCCGGTATAGGGGCTTCGGCCCAGACCTATAAGGTCCTCAACACTCATGTTACGCAGGTCTGTCTTTTCTGTAAGTACCACACCTATGGTCTTGGAGAGTTCCTTGTCGGTGTAGTCCTTGAGATTACGACCCATAATTGTGATATTACCTTTTATGGGTGGCTGGAATGCGGATAATGTGCGGAGCAGGGTTGATTTGCCTGCGCCGTTGGGGCCAAGCAAACATGTCAACTCACCTCCGTGAATGGTGGCGTTGATATCATGGGCAACAATCGTAACATTGTTCTTGCCACGGTATCCTGTGCTTAAAGACTCTATTTGAATGTCTGGCTGTTCCATATTCCTGTGTAGTCACAAAATTATCTATTTTTTTGCAATAGACTTTTCTCAAATCTGTATTTTTGTATTGATAAACAATAGGTCATGGAGGAAGCGAATCTTGTAAAGGACTTGGCGCTGATACTTATCTCAGCCGGTGTTTTTACCATAATTTCCAAAGCACTTAAACAGCCGCTTATTTTAGGATATATAGTGGCTGGATTCCTTGTGGGGCCTCATATGGGTTTGTTCCCCACGGTTACCAGTACGGCCGAAGTCAAGGAGTGGTCCGATATAGGTATCATATTCCTTCTGTTTGCATTGGGACTGGAGTTCAGTTTCAAGAAACTGCTCAAGGTGGGCAGCAGCGCGCTGATAACTGCCATGACGCAGTGCGTGGGCATGTTTATCCTGGGATTCCTTGTAGGCGAGGCTATAGGATGGAGCAATATGGAGTCCATATTCCTGGGCGGAATGCTCTCCATGTCATCGACCACGATTATCATAAAGGCATACGATGACTTGGGATATAAGGACCGGCCGTTCGCACCGCTTGTGTTCGGCGCGCTGGTGTTTGAGGACCTGATTGCCGTTGTGCTGATGGTGTTGCTTTCCACAATGGCTGTATCCAACAAGTTTGCCGGAGGTGAGATGCTGATGGGTCTGGGTAAATTGGTTTTCTTCCTGATACTTTGGTTCCTGGTTGGTATCTACATGATCCCGACAATACTTAAGAAAGCGCATAAATACCTCAATGATGAGATACTGCTTCTGGTTAGTCTGGGACTTTGTTTCGTGATGGTGTCACTTGCCAGCGTGGCCGGATTCTCCGAGGCTTTGGGCGCATTCGTGATGGGTTCCATCCTGGCCGAGACGCTGGAGAGCGAACATATCATGCACCTGACAAAGGGTATCAAGGACCTTTTCGGTGCAATATTCTTTGTGTCGGTAGGTATGATGGTCGATCCGCAGGTTATTGCGACAAACTGGGGAACGATACTGGTGCTGACCATTACCGTTATGCTGGGAATCCTGTTCTTCTCGACATCGGGTGCAATCCTGGCTGGTCAGGGTCTTGACAACGCAGTCCATGCCGGGTTCAGTCTGGCTCAGTTGGGTGAGTTCTCATTCATCATTGCAGGTTTGGGCGTTTCACTGGGCGTGATGCGTGACTTCATTTATCCTGTCATAATCACGGTGTCGGTCATCACCACGTTCACTACACCTTATATGATAAAGGCGGGTACGCCCGCGTATGAGTATCTGATAAAGAAGCTTCCGGAACAGTTCGTGAACAGGATCAATTCGTTCTCAAGTCAGGAGCGACAGAATTCGGCCGCTGCCCAGAATGAATGGAAACGACTTATCAAGGAACTGGCCCTTCGCGTCCTGCTTTACGGAGTGATACTTATAGCAATTGACCTGGGCTCCCATATTTTCCTGGACAAGTATATCATAAGCCGTCTGGAAAGTTTTACTCCGTTTGTACGCAATCTGATAAGCGTGGTTGTCACACTTGCCGTAATGTCGCCTTTCCTGGTTGGTATAGCCATTTCCGGTGACGATATAAACCGCTCGTCAATCAAGCTTATCAAGGCTAAACAGGCTAATATATGGCCTGTAATTTCGCTTGCGTTGCTGCGTATCCTGATTGCAATGGGATTTGTGTTGAGTGTAATAGCAACTCATTTCAATCTGGCGTTCTGGACATTCCTGCTTATCCTTGCATCAGGTGTGGCATTCTTCTTTATCGGTCGCCGATCCATCAGCAAGTTTACCATCGTTGAGGACCGCTTTATGGCCAACCTTAACGAGAAAGAGCAGCAGCAGCGCCGTTTGGCTCCGGTGACATCGTCGGTGAGCGACAAGATGTCACGCTATAATGTCAAGACCGATATGATAACCATATCGGCCGATTCGCTGTATGCCGGAAAGATGTTGCGTGACCTTCCGTTCCGTCATAAATCCGGTGTGAACATTGTAAAGATAATTCGCGGAAGCCGCAGTATAATGATACCTAAGGGCGAGGAGATGGTGTTCCCGTTTGACAAGCTGCTTGCCGTGGGCACTAAGGAGCAGCTCGCGGAGTTCCGCAAGGATATGACCGAGAACGTCTTTGTTCCCGAAGATACCGAAAGTGATGCCATGGCTCCGCGTCAGTTTGAGCTGGAATCAATTACACTCAAGGAGGATTCGTGGCTTACCGGTAAGACACTGCGTGAGACCGATATGCGCTCATACGGCTGCATGGTTATAAGCGTAGTCAGTGACGGTCAGGTTACCACCAACCCCAAGCCAGACTATCGCTTCAAAGCTGGCGATATAGTCTGGCTGGCAGGCGAGAAATCGGCCTGCGAGTGGTGGGCATAATTATTTCATCTTGATCCAGGCTCCCAAATCTTTCCAGGAGGGTTTCTTGCCGTGCATGAATACGCCTACACGGAATATGCGTGCGGCAATCCATGTCATTATGAAGAATGATATGAAGAGCACGACTATTGATACGATGATTTCCCATGTGGGTATACCGAACGGGATACGGGCCATCATCACGATGGGTGATGTGAAAGGTATCATCGAGCACCAGAATACCAGACCGGAGTTTGGATCGTTCATTACAGTCATCATCACATATATAGCCAGGATAATAGGCATCATGATGATTCCGTTGAACTGTGCTGCATCCTGCGGGGTGTCAACTGACGAACCTATGGCTGCATACATGGCAGCATAGAACAGGAAACCGCCTACGATGTAGAGCAGAAGTTCCAGGAACAAGCCTGCCAGATAGCTCACGTTGGTAAACTTGCCTACTATGCTCATTACATCACTGCTGCTTGCTGCCGATGCCACTGCATTTGCGGCGTCTACGCCGGCATTACCCATAATCAAAGGCATGATGAATGCGCTGGCACCGATTACCAGGACAGCCCAGATGACGATCTGGAGGGCTGCAACGACTGCAATGCCAAGTATCTTACCCATCATTAGTTCAAACGGGGTGCATGATGTAACCATTACATCCAGTACGCGGGTCTGCTTCTCATCGATGACAGACTGCAGTACCTGCTGGCCGTAGATGATAAGGATGAGATAGAGCAGCATGCCCAGTACAAGTCCCATGATATATGAGGCCGATGTGGATGTTGCCTCCATGCCTTTCTCTTCGTCCTCCTGTCCGTTGTTCTTGAGTGTACGCAGACTGACACGCAGATTGGCGTCAGAAAGGATCTGGTCAATGTTGTCCATCTTGTATCGGCTCAGACGCTCTGTACGCAGAATACCTTGAATCTGTCTCTGAATGTTTTCTTCGATGCTCATGGATGATGCATCATTCATGATGAACTGGATATTCTGAGGGTTATCCACGATGTCACTGCCTATTACCAGAATGGCATATGCCTGATCTGCATTGCTGTACTGCGAACGGGCCTGTCCAAGTGTGGTTCCTTCAGAAAGCAGTTTGTAAGTTATCGTCTCGCCCGATTCCAACTTGGAGCCTACCAGCTGGCCGGGCGTGTTGTCTACTACAACCACTGTCTTGGCCGATGACTTGCCCCACAGCATTATCAGGGTGGGGGCTGCCATGAGTGCAATCATGAACAGCGGCATGAGCAAAGTGGTTATTATGAATGATTTCTTGCGGACGCGCTCCGCGAATTCACGTTCTACTATAAGACCTATCTTATTCATGGCTGTACTTTTTAGAGTGTACCGTTGACGGCACGGATGAATATATCGTTCATGCTGGGGATAATCTCCTGGAATGAACGCAGGTTAACGCTGTCATTAAGAGTTCCGATGACAGGACGAACATCGGAGTCATCGGCAATATGTATCTTCTGCTGTGTGTAACCGCCGATCAGACCTTCGGGCTCGCCGATAAGTGTGGCCTTGCCTTCCACGCAGCTGTTGAATTTATCGCTTTCGCCGCTGTATACCACCTGGAAGGTGTTTCCTCCAGCCTTGCGGCGAATCTCATCAACCGGTCCTGAAAGGATGTTGTGTGATTTGTTTATGAGCGTGATGTCATCACAGATCTCCTCGACTGATTCCATGTTGTGGGTCGAGAAGATGACTGTGGCACCACGGTCACGCAGTCCCAGAATCTCCTCTTTGAGAAGGTTCTGATTGATGGGGTCAAAACCGGAGAAGGGTTCGTCAAATATGAGCAGTTTGGGCTCATGAACAACTGTGGTTATGAACTGCACCTTCTGTGCCATACCTTTTGAGAGGTCCTCAACCTTCTTGTCCCACCAGCCTTCCAGGCCCAGGCGGTCAAACCATTCACGCAGCTTGCGGGTGGCTGCAGGCCTGCTCATACCATGCATGCGGGCAAAGAACACTGCCTGTTCACCGACTTTCATTTTCTTGTAAAGACCACGCTCTTCGGGCATATAACCTATCTGGTAAATGTCTTCGGCTGTTATCTCATGGTCCTCAAACCAGACCTTTCCGCAATCGGGAATGGTCATGTGATTAACCACACGTATGAGCGTGGTCTTACCGGCTCCGTTGGGGCCGAGCAAACCGTAGATGGAGCCGCGCGGGACTTCCATCGAAACATCATCAAGAGCCTTGTGTCCCGTATAAGTCTTGGACACGTGCTCGATTCTTAAAATAGGATCCATTGAAATATAGTTAAGGTATTGTGGATTATTTCTTTTTCTTGTTGAACACAGTCTGAAAAACGATGTCGGCAATAAGTTTCTGACCCTCTTCATTGGGATGGATGGTGTCAGGAAAATACTGTTTCTTGCCCTGCATGGGAGTATTCAGGTCGACAAGAGGCAGATTCTCCTCTTTTGCCACCTCCTTGATGTAAGGAATGACGCCGTTGTAGATTACACTGTCGTTTATGCTCCATGCATGTCCGTATGCCGGAACAGGCAGGCAGAGCCATATCTCGGGTTTGGATGGGAGTGCACGGAATGATTCAATAAGAGTCTTGAGGTCTTTCTTGAAGTGCTCGCTTTCCTTCCAGTTGTAGGGCTTGCTGTCATTGGTGCCCAATTTGATGGTCACGATCTGGGGGTTGAATGCAAGAGCGTCTTTGTAAGCCTGCTCGTTCATGTACGGCATATCTGTTCCCATCATGGTCGTGGTGCCGCTTACTCCAAAGTTGCGGACATCATACTTTTCGCCCAGCATAGCGCTGAGAAGGCCCGGATAGGTGTCATGTTCACGGTCTTTGATTCCGTGGCCGAATGTAATACTGTCCCCCACGCAGGCTACACGGGTGGGTTCGCTCTGGCAAGCTGAAAGTGTCAGCATTATGGCTGACAATACAAACAATAAACTTTTTCTCATAGGTTATTTTTTTTGTTGATCTGACATCTTATGCTTTCTGCGTGAATTGTCTCAAAGAGCAAACGGATGAATTTTTCATCCAAGCCGTATTTGAGTCCTTCATTAACGAGTTCATCCGATATGCTGTTGTAGCGGTCGGGTTGTAAAATGGCAAGATTATTCAGGTTTTTGTATTCACCGATGCTGCCTGTAATACGGAACCGCTCGGCCAGATCCCGTATGAGTTTCAGGTCAACCTCTTCAAGCTTTGAACGGTAAGGCTCCATAAAGGCGGTATCGGCCGCTTCCGGATCACGGTGGAATACAAGTTTGCCGGTCAGCTCTGCCAACTGTGCCGGAGTAAGCTGTTGGGCTTTGTCGCTTAAAGCCTGCTCGGGATTGGGATGCACCTCAATGAACAGTCCGTCGGCTTTCATGTCAAGAGCCATCTGGGCCAGGTGCGGCACAAGCTCACTGCGGCCTGCCATATGGCTGGGATCGCAGATGACGGAAAGTCCGGGAATGCGACGGCGCAGTTCAATGGGAATCTGCCACTCGGGGGAGTAGCGGTATATCCTTTCGTTATACGAACTGAAACCGCGGTGTATGGCGGCCATGCGTTTGAGTCCTGCGTCTGCAAGACGCTCAAATGCACCTATCCAGAGTTCCAGCTCGGCGTTTATGGGATTCTTTACCAGAACAGGTATATCTGTTCCACGCAGGGCATCGGCAATCTCCTGTACAGCAAACGGACTAGTGGTGGTACGGGCACCAATCCAGAGTATGTCGATGCCGGCTTTGAGCGCAGCTTCAACATGACGGGCGTTGGCAACCTCGGTGGTTACAGCCATGCCGGTTTCTGACTTGACTTTGCGCAGCCATTCAAGGGCTGGTGTTCCGGCTCCTTCAAAGTTGCCGGGACGGGTGCGCGGTTTCCAAACTCCGGCGCGGAAAACCTTAATTCCGAGTGCAGCCAGACTGCGGGCGCAATCCAGCACCTGTGTCTCTGATTCAGCACTGCAGGGTCCGGCTACAATGGGCATTTGGCCCTGTGGGGCCTCAAGCAATCCTATCTTTTCAATCTCAATCATTTCTTGGCAAAAACTCTTCCGTCCCTCATCAGTAAGTGGCCTTCATCGACCATGTAATGCAGGACCAAATCTATCTTATTCCTGTCATACGGCAGGGTGTAAACTTTCTGCGGTTTGTCGGGGTTTGTGTGGAATGTATCCAGCACATCCTCCATTATTGCATCACGTTCGCCACGGGTAAGCTCTCCGTTTACCTTCTCCTGACAGAGGTCGCAGCAAAGGCATGGCTTTTTCTGGTGCTCACCGAAGTATTTGAGCAGTATGGCGCTACGGCATCCTGTCTCGCGGGTTACATACTCCATCATGGCGCCTATCCGCTCCTTGAACTCCTCCTTACGCTGGCGGTATACCTCAGGGTCAAAACGGAGCAGGTGAGTGTCTATGCGCTCTTTTGTCCAGGTGATTACAGGTGTGCGGCGTTCCGGAACATATCGTACTACACCCTGACTCTGCAGGTTCATGAGTGTGGTGTACAGCTTCTGGCGGTCTATCCCGGTGCGTGAACATATAAATTGTTCATCAATATAGGCGTAGTCGGTGAATATGCCGCTGTAATTGCGCAGAATCATGTTCATGACATCTTCTGTAGTCTTGTCCTGATGTATGCGGTACAGCTCATCGCGTCCGGCGGTAAAGAGCAGTCGGGCGGAGTAGTCCATCTCATCCAGATACTCAATGTAGCCCATTCGCGTAAGGATGCGCAGAGCACTGTCCGTGGGTATTACCGGAAGTGCATAGTGCTGACAGAATTCTCCAAGCGAGAAAGAGTATGTGCAGCCTCGGCCGTCACCTACCGCCATCTCGTGGTAAAAACCCAGTTTTTCATACACATCACGTATGAATTCCTCTTTGGGGAAGTTGTCACTGATGCGTTTGCTTACGGTACGCTTGTCACCCGGCGAGTGGAGCAGTACCGCGTATGAACGCTGCCCGTCACGTCCGGCGCGTCCTGCTTCCTGGAAGTAGGCCTCAATGGAGCTGGGTATGTCCATGTGTATGACGGTACGGACATCGGGTTTGTCAATTCCCATTCCGAAAGCGTTGGTGGCCACCACTACGCGGAAACGGTCATTGGTCCAGGCTTTCTGGCGCTCGTCCTTAAGTGACGGCTCCAATCCTGCATGATAGTATGTGGCGGCAATTCCTTCGGCATTCAGGAAATCAGATATCTCCTTGGTCTCGGCGCGGTTACGTACATAGACTATGCTGGTGCCGGGCACGCATTCCAATATATGCTTCAGTTCCAGCTGTTTGTTCTCGGTCTTGCGCACTACGTATGAGAGGTTCTCACGGAAGAAACTCATACGTATCACATTCTTTTCCCTGAATCCCAACTTATCCTGTATGTCATCGGTCACCTGTGGGGTGGCGGTGGCGGTAAGTGCCAACACCGGAACGTCGGGCAGTTCCTTGCGGATATCGGCTATGGTGAGATAAGAGGGGCGGAAATCATAGCCCCACTGTGATATGCAGTGTGACTCATCGACGGTGAGCAGGCATATCTTGAGATGACGCAATTTGGTGCGGAAAAGGTCCGATGACAGACGCTCGGGTGATACGTAAAGGAACTTGTAACCGCCGAAAATGCAGTTTTCCATGACGGCTATGATCTCGTCACGTTTCATTCCGGTGTGGATGGCGGCGGCTTTGATGCCATGCTCACGCAGGTTACGCACCTGGTCTTTCATGAGCGCAATCAGTGGAGTAATGACCAGGCAGACCCCGTCCATTGCCAAAGCGGGAACCTGGAACGTGATGCTCTTGCCGCCTCCGGTGGGCATGAGTCCCAATGTGTCACGACCACTGCCGATACTCTCAATAATCTGCTGCTGGATGCCGCGGAAACTGTCGTAGCCCCAGTATTGCTTGAGAATATCCAGATAGGTCATAATTCCCTTTTCAGGCTTTTGTGTCGGGTGTGTTGGGTTTGATGCTCTCTATCTGAAGCAGTACCTCGCCCTGCTTGAAGTTGTTCTCCTCAATGGTATAGCAGATGTCGAATGACCGTTTGGTCTTGATGTAGTTCACGTATGAACTCTGACCGAACGCTATGCCATTGAGCGGATGGCCGCTCTTGCTGTCAATCAACTCCAGTTTGATATGCTCGTGACCGCGTCCGACAACCTTGCTGGTACCGTAATCGTAGACGTTACGGGTACGGAACACAGGCTTGCTGTTATCCGGTCCGAAGGGCTGGAACTTCTTGAGGTCACGGAAGAACTTGGGCGTGATATCCTTGAAATCCAGGTCTGCATTGATATCAATCGATGCCTCTATCTGGTCGGGCTCTATGTGAGTGGATACGTAGTCTTCAAAACGGCGCTTGAACTCTTCCACATTCTCGACCTTGAGCGAAAGTCCGGCTGCATAGGTATGACCGCCAAAGTTCTCCAGCAGGTCCTTGCAGCTCTCAATGGCCTTATACACATCAAATCCTGATACTGAGCGTGCGGAACCGGTAGCAAGATTGCCGGTCTTTGTAAGTACGACAGCCGGCTTGTAGAACACCTCGGTCAGACGTGATGCCACAATGCCTATCACGCCGCGTTTCCACTCTGCGTTGTAGAGCACTATTGCATGGCGGTTCTCACCGTCCTCAAGGTTGGTGACAATATTGTTGGCCTCTTCGGTCATCTCCTTGTCATCCTTTTTGCGGTCATCGTTCTCCTTGTCAATATTCTCGGCCAGTTCCAGGGCGCGGCCAAAGTCTTTCTCAACCATAAGGTCGACAGCTTTCTTTCCGCTGCTCATACGTCCGGCCGCATTCAGACGCGGACCGATCTTGAATACGATATCATTTATGTTCAGGCTCTTGTCTGTAAGCTTGCAAACCTGTATGATGGCTTTGAGTCCTGTGCACGGGTTGCTGTTGAGCTGCTCCAGACCGTAATGGGTAAGAACGCGGTTTTCGCCCATGATCGGAACTATGTCCGATGCGGTGCTCACGGCTACCAGGTCCAGGCTTGGCAGCAACTCGCTGAACGGAATGCCGTTGTCAAGTGCATATGCCTGCATCAGCTTGAATCCCACGCCGCAACCTGACAAGTGCTTGAACGGATAGTGGGAGTCAAAACGCTTGGCGTTCAGGATCGCTACAGCGGGAGGAAGTTCATCATCGGGTACGTGATGGTCACATACAATGAAGTCGATGCCTTTCTCTTTGGCATATGCTATCTCCTGGATAGCCTTGATGCCACAGTCAAGCACAATGACCAGCTTTACGCCTGTCTCATAGGCGTAATCCACACCCTGTACTGACACTCCGTAACCTTCGTTGTAACGGTCCGGAATGTAGTAGTCCAGATTGTCGTAGTCCCTTTTAAGGAAGTTGTACACCAACGCCACGGCTGTGGTGCCGTCAACGTCATAATCACCGTAAACCAGAATGCGCTCGCCGCGCTCAATGGCGCTGTTGATACGTGCTACCGCCTTGTCCATGTCGTCCATGAGCCAAGGGTCAAGCAGTTCGTTCAGTTGCGGGTTGAAAAATTTCTGTACTTCGGTCTTACTGGTTATGCCTCTCTCAATCAGAAGTCGGCAGAGAACGGGACTTATCCCGACAGCCTTTGATAACTCATTGGCTGCCTCTGTCATCTCCGGGGTGGGGGGCACATAGTTCCATCTGAAGTTCATTATTTATGTTATTTTTTATTTTATTCATTTTGAGTATATTATGTAGTCCGCTCGTCTTTTTGGCATCTTTTTTTGCCAACTTTCGGCAGGACCGGTTTATTCCAAACTGCAAATATATGAAACGGCATTCTTTTTGTCAATAGTTGACTGTCATTATTAGTGAGTATTTTTAAATAATATAGGCAGGAGCGCTTCTGACACCCCTGCCTATATCTGTTATAGCTTACGTAAAACTGTACTTACTTGATTCCGAGTTTCTTCTTGATATCCTTGGGCAGAGCATCCTTGTGAACCAGGATGTTGATGGTCTTCAGGGCAACGTAAGCATCACTTGCATACCAGATGCCGTTGTTGCCGGCTGTGGTGTTCCATGAGTTCTTTACCATGAAGTACTCCTTGCCGTTCTGGTCCTTGGCGATACCGAAAATCTGCATGCCGTGGTCATCGGTGGTCTCCCAGTTGTCATAACCTTCCTGACGCATCTCCTGAGTAATCTCTTTCTCCTGTCCGGGCTCACGCAGTATCTTGTTCTCCTTGTCCTCATCGGTGGGGATTACGCAGATGGCGGGTTTGGCGCGAAGGAATCCGGTCTCGGAAACATCGGCACCCCATGCGAATGTGTAGCCGGTCTTGATGGCGTTGTGCATTACCTCCATGAATTCGTCAAGCGGCAGGTTGTATGAGAGACCCCAGCGCCAGTTGTCCTGGATCTCAATGATGAACTGCTCGTAGAAGGGATGATGGGTGAATGAAGTCAGAGATACGTAGTCATCCATGTCAAGACCCAGTGACTCCGCATATGATTTGGGAGTGTACTCCTTTCCGTTGTAAGTAAATTTCTCGGGGCACTCGCCGATGTATGCGTCGTAGATTCCGGAGAAACCTTTCTGCCATACATCGCTCAGCTTCTTGAGATTGCTTTTGGCCAATGCATCCACATAAGCCTTTGCGACAGCGGTGAGTTCAGTGTGGTTGATGCGCTCGCTCTTGTACATGATGCCGGGCATGACCTCCTGCGGAACCATTCCGTAGTTTTTCCAGCAGTAAACCACATCGTAGAAGCTGCCGCCCTGTGCAAATTCAATGTCTCCGTGCAGACGTACGGCTGCCTTGGCGCGATCCTCCATGGTCTTGTGTACCACGAACATCTCGGCCAGGTCATGCTCGCCTTTACCCAGACGGAGCAACTCTGACTCAAAAAATCCTATTGAAGAGAAAGACCAGCATGTGCCTGACTGTGCCTGGTCCTTAACCGGTGTGATGGCCAGTGAATCAACTGTGGTGAACTGGTAACCCTTAGGTGCCTCTTTCTTTTCCTCCTCCTGTGCTGAAACGCCGGCGCAGAAGAGAGCTAATGATGCGATGATAAATATTCTTTTCATACTTATAATTGATGATTTTTGATTTTCGTGATGCCAAATGTATTCTTTTTGTGCCATTCGGCAAAGCTTATAGCCCGAAAAACGTTATATTCGCGGCATATTTATCCACTGGAATCAATGCAATACTCTTCATATTCCGACAGTAACGTTCTGATATATACGGCAAGATGGATATCCGGTGCTGACCAGTGCCTTCGTGAATCGTTTTCAATTTTATCTCTTGCCGACCCGATGATCCCGTTCGGCGGTCAGGTGGAGGTTCTGTTGGACAATATCCAAAAATTGGTCGGACAAGAGGGTACCCCTGTGCTGATGCGTTTCTTCCTGAGCGACCCTGCCAATCAGACTGCCGTGCTTACTGAAGGTCTTGGTTTTGACTGCCCCGTATCGATAATCGGTCAGGCTCCGCTGAACGGAACCAAGATAGCCGCAATGGTGTGGTGCAGGCAGTCGGCCGCTATCTGTCGCGTAGGGGAGAGAATGCACAAAGTTACCGAAAGAGGTGTTGATGAATATTGGTTCACGGGCGGTCTGTCTGACAGTGAGGGATCGTACAATCAGACTGTAGCATTGCTTGATGAACTGAGCCACGGATTGGAGTCTCAGGGACTTACTTTAGAGAGCAACTGCATGCGTACCTGGCTCTTTGTCCAGAACATCGATGTCAACTACAAGGGTGTGGTTGATGGCCGCAATACCGTTTTTGACCGTCATGGACTTACTACCGATACACACTTCATTGCAAGCACCGGCATTGAGGGACGCACTGCCGATCACAAAAACAAGGTCATGCTTGATGCAGTAGCTGTTTCCGGCCCCGGAGTTTTGGTAAAGTATATTTACGGTGAGAGTCATTTGAACCGCACGTCGCAGTATGGCGTAAGGTTTGAGCGTGGCACCATGGTCGAGTATCCGGACCGCAGGCATGTGTATATATCCGGTACTGCCAGTATCGATAATAAGGGCAAGATTCTCTATGAGGGAGATATAGTACGCCAGACAGAGCGTATGATCGAGAACGTTGAGGTGCTCCTAAAGGAAGCCGGTTGCGGTTTTGGCCAGGTTGGCTCGATGATAGTATATCTGCGGGATGCTGCAGATTATTCTACTGTCAAGAAAATATTTGACACCCGTTTCCCTGATTGCCCCCGTGTAATCGTACAGGCTCCCGTCTGCCGTCCGGGCTGGCTGGTGGAGATGGAGTGCATAGCAATCTATTGAAAGGATTATGACTAGGGGTGGTTCATCGGTACTGCTCATATATACCGGCGGTACCATAGGCATGAAGGAGGATGAGCGCGGAATGCTCACCCCGTTTGATTTTGACGGACTTATTGAGTCTGTGCCTGAACTGGGTAAGTTCACATGCCGCATTGACCATTACACATTCTCCCCGCTCATTGATTCGTCCGATGTGGAACCTGCATTGTGGGTGCGTCTGGCTGAGATTATCCGTGACCGCTACGATGATTATGACGGATTCGTGATTCTTCACGGAACCGATACCATGGCTTATTCGGCATCGGCCCTAAGCTTTATGCTTGAGAATCTTTCCAAGCCTGTCATCTTTACCGGTAGCCAGCTTCCCGTGGGTCGTCCCCGTACCGACGGTAAGGAAAACCTGATTTCATCGGTGGAAATTGCCGTAGCCAAGAATCCCGATGGCAGTGCTGTCGTTCCGGAGGTTTGTATTTTCTTCAATTCGCAGCTTCTTCGCGGTAACCGCAGCACCAAGGCCGATGCTACATCGTTCAATGCATTCCGTTCGCCGAACTATCCGCCCCTGGCAACCGCCGGCATAGATATTCGCTATAACCGTAAGATGATAGCGCCTGCCACAGGCAAACCGTTCACCATACATACTGATCTTGATACCCGCGTATCAATCCTTAAGGTACATCCTGGTATTACTCCACAGGTGGTACGCAACATATTGCTGGGTCCTGAAACCCGTGCCGTGATTATCGAGACCTACGGATCGGGCAACGCCATATCAAAAGAGTGGTTCATACAGATTGTGCGTGAGGCATCGGCCATGGGAAAGATACTGCTCAATGTCACCCAGTGTCTGGCTGGTACGGTCAATATGGACCTTTACGCTACAGGCTGCGCCCTACGTGATGCAGGTGTGGTATCAGGCGGCGACATGACCACCGAGGCTGCCCTTGCCAAACTGTTCTTCCTTATGGGCAGTACTCCTGACAATGAACGGGTCAAGAGTCTTCTTGACAAGAATATCCGCGGCGGAATTTCCTGATTTTTCCGGGCTCTCTAGTTAAAGCGTAAAAAATTTTGAATAATAATCAAGTTTGGCTTTCTTTGCAATAGGACCAATTAATTGAATGCAATCCTTTGTTGCAATGAGGCGCCTGATTACTTTAACCCTAAGTTTATTGGCTCTTTTGCCTGTACATTTGTTTGGGCAAAGTACAATCCGTGGAGTTGTCATTGACAGCCTCACACAGGAGCCTATGGCATCGGCCACAGTCTATGTGAACGGTACTACGCAGGGTACAAGCACGGATTCTGAAGGACGGTTTGAACTTAAGGAAGTGGTGCTTCCGGCTACGGTGGTGTTCAGTTTTGTGGGGTACCAGACTCAGGCGCTGGACCTTACGCGCAATCCGGGTGAACTCACTATCTTGCTTAAGACCAATGACGAACTGCCCGAGGTGCAGGTATCGGCCAAGACAAACAGCATTGACAAGGAGGCTCTGGAGTTTTTCAAAAAGATGTTCCTGGGCGATGACAAATGGGGGCAGCGGGCCAAAATCAAGAATGAGAATGTGATAATGATTGATGATTCGTATGAGACATCGTCATATATCAGGCATGTGGATACCAGGAGAATGGGAGGTCCGGGCAACGGTTACGATGAGACCATATATGAGAAAAGGCGTACTTTGACTGCCTGGGCAAACGAGCCTCTTATTGTTGACCTGCCTCTGCTGGGGTATGAGGTGTATGTGGATCTGGTAAAGTTTACCGTAAAGCAGGATAGGGCTCATACCCAAAGCGATATGCTGGGTTACTTCTACTACAAGCCGTATGAGAACGTGAAGCAGATCAAGGCCGATGGTTTTGACAAGAACCGGCAGAAGGCGTATTACGGGTCGAGCCAGCATTTTCTCAGGGCTTTGGCCGATGATAGGCTGGCTGAGAACGGCTATGTTCTGGCAATGCCGGACAGAGTGGTGAAGGGCAAAAGAACCATATCGACGTATAATCCGGTTGAAATAGGTAAATATTTATCGGATCAGGGGCATAGCCTAATGCAGATCCATGGGCTCAAGGACAAGAAACTCAGGATCAGGTACTATCACATGAATGACGGCTCTCCCATGAACTTTAAGGAGAAGGGCAAGGGCATACGCCATTACTCGGAGTCATGGATGTCTTTCCTGGAGGATACCTGCACGTTCCTAAAGGAGGGTATCGTTGCGGACAACAGCATTCAACTTATGGGCGACCAGTCTAAACGAAAGGTTGGTTCTTATCTGCCCGATGACTACTATCCGCCCGGGGATTCGGCTAGGGTGAGGCTGGCCGGACAGGTGGATTATGCGGCCCAACTTATGAAGTTTGCCGATAACATACAGCAGTTTAACAGTATGTTCCCGCAGGAGAAGGTCTACTTGGAGTTTGACAATACGGCCTATTTCCAGGGTGAGAATATATGGTTCAAGGCGTTCGTCACTCACGCCACTACGTTGGAGCGGGCGCCCAGCGGTGTGCTGTATGTGGATTTTCTGGCTCCTACCGGGCAGTTGATACTGCAGCAGAAACTAAAGATTGAGGCTGGGCAGGCCGACGGCGCCATTGCCTTGCTTGATGCGGGTACGTTCCAGACGCGTGAGAAATACGGGGTGCGGGCGTATCCCAGCGGATTCTATGAGATTCGTGCCTACACTCAGAATATGCTGGATTTCAGCCCAGAGGCTATATTTTCAAGGGTTATTCCAATCTACACACAGCCCAAGTATGTGGGTGAGTATGACCGCTCACATGTGGAGAGTCATCAGGACAATCCGCTTGTGGAGAAGATTCGCGGCGAATCGGACGAGAAGTATAAGAAGGTCAATGTGACGTTCTATCCCGAAGGCGGCGATCTGGTAAAGGGCCTGCCGTGCAGGGTTGCGTTCAAGGCTACGGGCAGCGACGGATTCGGCAAAGAGGGGGCTCTGTCTGTCCCGGGACTTTGGGATTCGATCCGTACCGTTCATGACGGAATGGGTTCATTCATCATCACCCCTAAGGGTGGTGAGACTGCCGAATTCATTGCTCCCGACGGTTACGAAGCAACCATAAGCCTGCCCAAGCCGTTAAAGAGCGGCTACTCCATGATGGCCGATATGGAACCGGGCTCACTGATGCAGGTGAATATCTGGCGAACTCCGGACCTGGTGGGTCAGGAGACGGCGCTGGCTATAACCTGCCGCGGTGATGTGATTTACTTTGAGCAGATAAGGGATCTTGACAACTCGCAGTTGGAGATTGACTGTTCCGGTTGGCCGGTTGGCGTTTGCCGCGTTACTCTTTTTGATGATGAGGGCAGAGTGCTTTCATCACGCAGTATATTTCATGGTAGCGGTAATCTGCGCAGTCCATCGATTGCTCTCAATACCGACAGTATGTCGCGCCAGTCTTGTGAAAAGGAGGTGATAGAATTCACGCTTACTGACCAGGAGGGTAATCCGTTCCGCGACAGGTTCTGCCTATCGGTCCGTGATGCAACGGATTACGGCGGCGGACGGACCGATAATCTGCAGACCAACCTGCTGCTGTCATCGGACCTTAGGGGTTACATTCATGATCCGGCCTGGTATCTGGAGAGTGATGATGAGGAGCATCGTGAGGCTCTGAACCTGCTTACTCTGGTGCAGGGTTGGGAGCGATATGAGTGGCAGACTATGGCCGGGTTGAAGGAGTTTGAGGAGAAGCACCGTGTGGAGGAGGGGCTTACCATGAACGGTTGGATCCTGTCTTACAGCAGGCGCGAGCCTGTATCGGACATAGGTGTCTATGCAAACGTGATACCTGATGATGACAAGACGCTGTTTGAGAGTTTTGATTACCAGACGGATTCTACGGGTTATTTCGGGTTTGATTTGAGTGACTTTTACGGCAAGGGCAAGTTCAACATCAATCTGATGTCAAACAAGAATAACGGCGATTCCAAATATGAGAAGAGCAAGCGAATCCGTTTTGAGCGGGCCGACCGTCCTGTGCCCAGGCCATACTTTAGACAAGAGATGGACTTGAACCACAATAGCCACCGTCCGTACGACTATAAGGTTGACTATACTGATTTTGACCTTACTCCGGCGCAGCGCCGCAAGTTGGGCCGTATGATTGATGATGTGGATATTGAGGAGGCCGGCGAGAAGCAACGGTTTGTTGATTTTGACACGTTCACATCGTTCGAGGCCGAGGAGGACGTTGAGCTGGAACTGGATATGGGAGAGTTGACTACCGATGTAAGAGGCTATTTCCTGGAACGGGGTATCAGATTCTTTGGAGAAGAGGATGATGAGGAAGCCGTTAGCCTTTGGGACGTTGTTTCAGGTAATGATGGAGGAAATACGGGCGGAGAAGGTGGCGGAAATGAAGGTGTTTCGTATAGTAGTTCATCCGGTGGAGCATCGGTCTACCCGTTCTTTTATGTGCATAATGCAGAAAAATTGCTTGCAAATCCTCCATTTGATTCGCCTATGGATATTGATATGATTGATGTCAAGAGTATCATGATTTATGACAAGCCTATGTATCCGAGAGACTTTGAGGACTTGATACCATTAGCTCTTGAATGGTCTTCGAAGCATGGTGGAGATTTTCCGCCGGGAGTGCCACCACGTAAGGACAAATCGGGTTTCGGTCCGATCGTTACATCTTTCTTCTTCTGGTTGGATCTTATCAATGAAAGGTATACTGTGGTTGACATACAGATAAAGGAAGACATAGAGTTGCTTTTTGACTGGGAGATCCGCAACTTGGGCCGCCGCACCACAACGGTCAAAGGCTTTACCCGCCCGGTACAGTACTACTCGCCGGAGTATCCCGACGGCCCGATTGAAGGCAATCCGGATTACCGCCGTACTCTCTACTGGAATCCTAATGTAGTAACTGATGAAGACGGCCGCGCCCGCGTGGAGTTCTACAACAACAGTTTCTCCCGCAAGTTTACGATCAACGCCGCTGGCATCACCGCATCAGGCATACCCTATATCCTTAACCAAAACTGGTAAAAAAGTTAACATGTTAGTGAAATATTGGCTATATTTACAATCTATAAAACAACAATCTAACGCACAAGAACTATGACCAAGAAACAATCAATCCAATTATTTGAAGAACGCAAAGTTCGTACCGTATGGGACGACCAGGAAGAGAAATGGTATTTCTCAATAGTTGATGTTTGCAATGTTTTAACAGACAGTCCGAATCCTCGCAATTATTGGAAGGTATTAAAGCATCGTCTGATAAAGGAGGGAAATGAAACGGTTACAAATTGTAACCAGTTGAAATTATTAGCAGATGATGGTAAGATGCGTCTAACAGATGTTGCTGACACCCAACAACTTTTCCGAATAATCCAGTCAATTCCATCAAAAAAGGCAGAGCCCTTCAAGGAGTGGATGGCACAGGTGTCCAGCCAGCGCATAGACCAAATGCAGGACCCGGAGTTAAGCATTAATCAAGCTATAGTAGATTACAAACGGCTGGGCTACAGCGATGCATGGATAAACCAGCGAATCAAATCCATAGAGGTACGCAAAGAATTGACCGATGAGTGGAGACGCACGGGTGTTCAGGAAGGACAACAATATGCATCCCTTACCGATATAATAACCCGAGAGTGGAGCGGATTCACGACTAAACAATATAAGAACTTCAAAGGTTTGAAGAAAGAGAATCTCCGGGATAACATGACTAATCTTGAGATAGCTCTAAATATTCTTGCTGAAGCTTCAACGACAGAGATATCCAAGCAACGTGATCCCAAAGGTTATAACCAGCAAACACAAGTGGCAAAAGAAGGCGGTAATGTAGCAAAAGTTGCTCGTGACCAGTTGGAAAGTCAATTGGGCCGTAGTATCATTTCTCCGACAAAGGCTAGTGACTATCTGCCGGATAATAAACCAAAGAAAAACACTTAGTAGCCTAGGAACCAATAATTAAATAGTCCTTTTTTTGTTGCAATGAGACGCCTGATTACTTTAACCTTATTCTTATTGGCTTTTTTGCCCACATCTTTATTTGGGCAGAGCACCATCCGTGGAATTGTTATAGACAGCCTTACGCAAGAGCCTTTGCCGCTTGCTACAGTCTATGTAAACGGCACTACGCAGGGAACCACTACCGATAATGACGGCCGGTTTGAGCTGAAAGATGTATCGCTGCCAGCAACGGTCGTGTTCAGTTTTGTGGGGTATCATACACAGGCTATGGATCTGGCACGCAATCCCGGAACACTTACAATCCGCCTCAAGACTAATGATGAATTGCCAGAGGTGGTGGTGTCGGGTAAGAATAAGGTAAACAGAAAGGATCTGGATTATTTCAAGAGTATGTTCCTTGGTGATGACCGGTGGGGCAAGCATGCAACCATCAGGAATGAGAATGTCATTATGGTTGACGACTCATTTGAAACCTCATATTATACCAGACGGATAATGAGTGCAGCATATTCCATGCGTAATGTCAATCATGGTATAGAGGAAAAATATGAGATATATGATGATACTGTAAAGGTTGTTACAAAAGTACTCAGTGCGTGGGCTTATGAACCCTTGATAATTGATTTGCCTTTGCTGGGATATGAGGTGTATGTGGATCTGATCAGTTTTAATGTGGAGCAGACCAATGCAGTTACCAAGTGTGATTTGCTGGGTTATTTCTACTACAAGCCCTACGTTGATGTGTCTAAACGTCAGGCAAAAAATATTGAAGAGAACCGCCAACGGGCATATTACGGCTCCAGCCAGCATTTTCTTAAGGCTTTTGCCGATGATCGTCTTGCCCAGAACGGATATACGCTTACTATGCCGTCAACGATCGTTAAGGGCAAAAAGAACATATCGACTAATTTGCCTGTCGATGTAAGGAATTATTCTGCCGGTATAGGAAACGACGTTATTAAGGTGACTGGCTTAAAGGATAAGAATCTTAACATAAAGTACTATCATCGCAGTAACGGTTCTCCGGTGAATTTTGGAGAAAAAGTAAAAGGCATTCTCCGTTATTCGGAGTCCGGAATTACTTTTTTGGAAGATGAATGCTCATTCAGCAAGGAGGGTATTGTTAGAGACAACAGCGTACGTTTTACCGGCGATATTTCCAAGAGGAGGGTTGCGGCCTGCCTGCCCGATGATTACATCCCACCTGTGGATTCGAGCAGGATCAAGCCTAAAGAATCAACGGATTATGCAAGTGAGCTGATGAGGTTTGCCGATAATATCAATCAGTTCAACGGTATGTTCCCGCAGGAGAAGGTCTATCTGGAGTTTGACAATACTGCATATTTTCAGGGTGAGAACATATGGTTCAAGGCGTTCGTCACTCACGCTACTACCTTGGAGCGAGCGCCCAGCGGTGTGCTGTATGTCGATTTTCTGGCACCTACTGGCAAACTGATCCTACAGCAGAAACTCAAGATTGAGGAAGGGCAGACTGATGGCGCTATTCCGCTGATTGATGCCGGTACATATCAGACTCGTGAGAAACAGGGTATTCTTGCATATCCCAGCGGATTCTATGAGATAAGGGCTTATACTCAGAATATGCTGGATTTTAACCCTGAGGCCATATTCTCACGCGTCATTCCTGTCTATACCCAGCCCAAGTATGTGGGAGAGTATGACCGCTCGCATGTGGTAAGACATGATAATAATCCGTATAGTGAAGATCTGCGTAATGAGCATAAGTGGCAGAAAAACCAGGAGAAAGACGTAAATGTAACATCCTACCCCGAAGGTGGTGATTGGGTTCGCGGACTGCCCTGCAGGGTAGCTTTCAAGGCTATAGGCAGTGATGGATTCGGAATAGAAGGAACCCTTGTTATATCGGGCGGACCGGATTCGGCGCGTACGGCTCATGACGGAATGGGGTCATTCATTCTCAATACCGGAGGGTTCAGATGGGGGGATTTCTATCCGGCCGGCACTGATGACAGATATTATTTTAATATGCCCGAACCGCAGGAGAGCGGATACTCAATGATATCGGATATGCTGTCCGATTCCCGGCTGCAGGTGAATATATGGCGAACCCAGGACCGAATAGGTGAGCAGACGGCGCTGGCTGTAACCTGCCGCGGTGACGTGATTCACTTTGAGGAGATAAAGGATGTTGAGAACAGTCAGCTGAACATAGACTGTTCGGGGTGGCCGGTTGGTGTATGTCGCTTGACTCTTTTCAATAAGGAGGGCAGGGTTCTGTCTTCACGCAGCATATTTCATGGCAGTGGTGATTTAGGCGGCCCGACGATTGCAGTCAATACCGACAGTATGTCACACGAGTCGTGTGACAAGGAGGTGATGGAATTCACACTGACTGACCGGAAAGGCAATCCGTTCCGTGACCGTTTCTGCCTTTCGGTCCGTGATGCAACTGATTACGGCGGCGGACGTACCGATAACCTGCAGACCAACCTGCTGCTGTCATCGGACTTGAGGGGATATATTCACGATCCGGCCTGGTATCTGGAATCCGATGATGAGGAGCACCGTGAGGCCCTGAACCTGCTTACTCTGGTGCAGGGCTGGGAACGTTATGAATGGCAGTATATGGCAGGGCTTACAGAGTTTGAAGAGAGGCACCGTGTAGAGGAGGGCCTGACCATGAACGGATGGATTCTGTCATACACCAAGCGTGAGCCTGTATCGGACATTGGAATATATGCAAACGTGATACCCGATGATGACAAGACTCTGTTTGAGGGTTTTGAATACCTGACAGACTCAACCGGTTATTTTGGTTTTGATTTGTCTGATTTTTACGGAAAAGGCAAGTTCAATATTAATCTGATGTCGACCGACAAAAACGGTGAATCCAAGAACGAAAAGAGCAAACGCATCCGGTTTGAGCGTGCAGACCGACCTGCTCCCAGACCGTACTTTAAGCAGGAGACTGACCTGAATCACAATGATCACCGTCCGTACGATTATAAGGTTGATTATACTGATTTTGACCTTACTCCGGCACAGCGTCGCCGCCTGGGTCGTATGATTGATGACGTCGATATTGAGGAGGATGCCCAAAAACAGAGGTTTGTTGATTTTGACACATTCACGTCGTTTGAAGTCGAGGAGGATGCAGAACTCGAACTGGATCAAGGTGAGTACACCACTGATTTGGAGGGGTATTTCCTGGAACGTGGTATCAGATTTGAATATGAAAGTGAAGAAGACAAACTTATAAGAGAGGAGTTGGACATGCTTTCGGGAATTTCAACATCCGATGGGGGCGGTGAAAGTGAAAACAATGTGGGATACTTTGGCGGGTTTGAAAACAAATATGAGAGTGGAACAAAAAGCGGGATAAAGAACGAAAATGGTGAAAATGAAAACGGAATATTTGTTGAGAAAGAGATTACTCCCCATTTTTATGTGCATAATCTGCAGAAGTTCTTTGGAGTACCTGGCCCATATGCCAATCCCTTGAAAATTGATATGATTGATATCAAGAGCATCATCCTTTTTGACAGGCCAATGTATCCCAGAGAATTCGCGGATATAATTCCTTTGGAAATAGAACATGCCCGTAAGCGTGTCGATACAGACTTCTTCTGGTGGCTTAGCAACAGTATGCGAAGGTATTATCTTGTTGACGTACAGATGAAGGAAGACAGACAACTGCTGTTTGACTGGGAGATCAGCAATCTGGGTCGCCGCACCACAACAGTAAAGGGCTTTACCCGCCCCGTGCAGTTCTACTCACCGGAGTATCCCGACGGCCCGATAGAAGGCAGTCCGGATTACCGTCGCACCCTATACTGGAACCCCAACGTTATAACCGATGAGGACGGCCATGCCCGGGTGGAGTTCTACAACAACAGCTTTACCCGAAAGTTTACGATTAACGCCGCCGGCATCACCGCCTCGGGCGTACCGTATGTCTTGAATCAGAATTGGTAAGAAGTTCTCTGCCTACTCTTTGTCTACTACCGGTCTGATGCATGCTCCGGAGTAACGTTTGGCGGTTGAATTGAAGTATACGGCTTTATACAAGTCGCTATCCGGCATGTTGAACAGTTGCATATAATATGCACTGAAGCTGTCTTCGGAGCTTAAGGTCGATGACCAGTAAACACCGATCGTATTCATGGTGGCGGCTATTGAACCGTAGTAGTTTTCTTTAAGTCCGGCCAGGGGCAGGAAAACGGAATTTCCCTGATATCCTTCTACCGTACTGATAAAAAGGAGTCCGTCCGAATTGCCAAGTTTGCACCACATGGAAATGCTGTTCCCGCAAAGTGCCTGAATCTCCTCGCGTGCAGGTGTCCTCCAATTGCCACCCATGATTACGTTTGCGGCATCATCGGCCCATTCAAGTGTGGTGGGCTGTTCTACGTATTTGGTCAGTTTCAGACTGTCAGTGTCATACCACTTGTAATTGTCCAGTGTATACTGGTCCTTGGTGCCTGTCTCTCCCCAGGCATAAAAGCTGCCGTTCTGGTCAGGGGTTTGTGCCATGAGATTGCATGTGCCCCATAATACTCCCAAGCCCAGGTCAACTGCATCATAATTCTGTCCGTCCTTGCCGGCTATCTGCGTTATTCCATGTTTGAGGTCATCGGCGGTGATTGGTCTTGCTGCCATCTTCATCCTGTGATTGACCTTGCCGGAATCATTGCTTTCATAATATGTAAACTGACCGGGATCGGTTGAAACCACGACAAACGTATTGCTTGTACCTGCCGATTTGAATGAAAGCCTCATTCCGTCAAAAGTCCAGTTGACGGGGTTTTCATCGGCCGAACCTGTGCCGTCGTAATTGAAGAAATAGCTGTGCTTATTGTCAGACTGCCATTGGCCGTAGAAACTTTCAATGCTGAAATCCCTGACTGTGACTGAGCATTCGGCAGCGTATGTTCCACATATGAATGATACTTTGCATGAACCTTTTCCTATAGCTTTGACAAGTCCATCCTGAGTTACAGAGGCGATATTGGGATTTGCTGTTTTCCAGAATACGGTCTCTTTCATCTCATCTTCCCATTCAATGCTTTCCGGGCCGACATTGTATGGCAGGATGGTTGCCTTTAGGGTGATGGTGTCACCGATAGCTAATTCGGTGCTTTTGATGTTTATTTCAACTCCACTTATCTCAAGTGTCTTATGGTCGTCGCGGCCTTCGGTCTCACATGATGTGATAAAGAAGAGACAGGTCAGGATCAATGTCAGTAATGCTTTCGTTTTCATTTTACGTATTAAGGTTTGAGAGGATTCAGGTCAGACTTGAACCATTCTATGAATTTGCCTATACCCTCATGAAGGGTGGTGGAGGGTTTGTAGCCGCACTCGCGCTCCAGCTTGGATGTATCGGCATAAGTCTTGAGCACATCGCCCTGCTGCATGGGCAGGAATATCTTGTTTGCCTCAACACCCAGGGCGGTTTCAATTTCGTTTATGAAATCCATCAGCTGTACGGGTTTGGAGCAACCTATGTTATACACTTTCCATGGAACGTTATTGGGGCACTGCTCTGCTATGGGCTGACGGTCAATCACCTGAATGGTGCCTTCTACTATATCATCTATATAGGTAAAGTCACGGCTCAGGTTGCCGTTGTTGAAGACCTTGATGGGCTCACCTTTGCTGATGGCTGTGGCAAACAGCATCGGTGCCATATCGGGACGTCCCCAGGGGCCATAGACCGTAAAGAATCGGAGTCCTGTAGTGGGCAGGCCGTACAGTTTGCTGTAGGAGTGGGCCATAAGCTCATTGGCCTTCTTGGTGGCGGCATACAGGCTTACGGGGTTATCAACACGGTCATCCTCACTGAACGGCACCTTGTCATTCATGCCGTAGACCGATGATGACGATGCATATACCAGATACTTTACATCGTTGTGGCGGCAGCACTCCAGTACGTTCATGAATCCCACCAGGTTGCTGTCCAGATAGGCGTATGGGTTGGTGATGGAATAGCGTACTCCTGCCTGAGCCGCAAGGTTGACTACAACGTCAAATTTCTCCTGCTGGAAGAAGTCTGCCATCTGACCGCGGTCGGCCAGGTCCATCTTTATAAAACGGTAGTTGTGGAATTTTGTGCTCTCTCTTATGGAGCCGTCAATGTATCGGCCGCTATGTGAAATTATGCCGCATTGTTCAAGACGTCCCAATTTAAGGCGCACATCGTAATAATCATTTATGTTGTCAAGTCCTACGACTTCGTCTCCACGCTCGGCAAGGCGGTATGCCAGTTTTGAGCCGATAAATCCGGCTGCTCCGGTTACAAGTATCTTCATCCTTTTTCCATTTGATATGCAAAGATACAAAAAGCATACGATTGCAGAAGCAGAACTATCAGTTTTGGGAGCATCAGTGAAGCTGCGTTAAGCGTAGAGCCCCGAAGGATCCCGTTAAGAACGGCGCTTCGTTTAACGACCGTTAGGCCCCGCAGGGGACTAAAAGGGAGGCGTTCGCCGTTTAGGGTCCGTAAGGGCTCGGAGTAGCTGTGGAACGTTGTCTCCCAAAACTGATAGTTCTGCGCTGACAAAATGTATGCGATGCGCTCCTGTTTGTGCATATTTATGCTCAAAGTGATAGTTTTTATGCTGTATTTCCGATATTATGCATAACATTTTGAATTTTTTGCATTATTAACATGAAAAAATTTGCGTAATCTTTGCGTGTTTTGTTGACAAATGGTAACTTTGCAAACGCTTTTAGTAGCAAAATCACATAATATACAAAATATTTGCAAAAACTATGGACAAGCAGGTAAAGAATTACGTTGAGAAATTCATGGCTGAGCTTATAGCCAAGAATCCGGGCGAGAAGGAATTCCATCAGGCCGTTAGCGAGGTCGTGGAGAGTGTTGCACCTTATATTCTTCAGAATCCTTACCTCATTGATCAGAAGATCATGGAGCGTATCGTAGAGCCTGAGAGAGTTATCATGTTCCGTGTACCTTGGATGGACGACAAAGGTGAGATTCATGTAAACCGCGGTTTCCGCGTTCAGATGAACAGCGCCATTGGCCCGTACAAAGGTGGTGTACGTTTCCACTCAAGCGTTAACCTGAGCATCATGAAGTTCCTTGCTTTCGAGCAGACCTTCAAGAACAGCCTTACCACACTGCCTATGGGTGGTGCCAAGGGTGGTTCAGACTTCAGCCCGCGCGGCAAGTCAGATGCTGAGGTAATGCGTTTCTGCCAGAGCTTCATCAACGAGCTTTATCGTCATATCGGTCCTGACACCGACGTTCCCGCTGGTGATATAGGTGTAGGTGGCCGTGAGGTTGGTTTCATGTTCGGTCAGTACAAGAAGCTCAAGAACGAGTGGACCGGTACTTATACCGGTAAGGGTCAGTGCTGGGGCGGTAGCCTCCTGCGTCCCGAGGCAACCGGTTACGGTGCTTGCTACTTCGCTCAGGATATGCTTGCTACACGCGGCAAGAGCTTTAAGGGTCAGACAGTTGTTATCTCAGGTTCAGGTAACGTTGCTCAGTATGCTGCCGAGAAGGCAATGCGTCTGGGTGCCAAGGTCGTTACCTTCTCTGATTCAAACGGTTACATCTACGATCCCGAGGGCATGACCGAGGAGAAGATCGCTTATGTAAAGAACCTCAAGAACGTTATCCGTGGCCGTATCAAGGAGTATGTAAAGCAGTATCCTAACGCCAAGTACTTTGAGGGCGAGCGTCCTTGGGGCGTTAAGTGCGACATCGCTATGCCTTGCGCTACTCAGAACGAGATCGAGCTTAAGGATGCTGAGAAGCTGGTTGCCAATGGTTGCTACTGCGTAACCGAGGGTGCCAACATGCCTACCACTCCCGATGCAATCGCTCTGTTCCAGAAGAACAAGATGCTGTACTCACCCGGTAAGGCTTCTAACGCCGGTGGTGTATCAACTTCAGGTCTTGAGATGTCACAGAACTCAATGAGACTTAAGTGGACTGCCGAGGAGGTTGACGAGAAGCTGCATCGCATCATGTCAGATATCCACGCTGCCTGCGTTAAGTATGGTACCGAGGAGGATGGCTACATCAACTACGTGAAGGGCGCCAACATCGCCGGCTTCATCAAGGTTGCAAATGCTATGTGCGAGCAGGGACTTGTATAATCCCTTATAAATAACTAATTTTGGGCTGGCTTAAAAGGCCGGCCCAATTTTTTTCTACAGGATGGCAGAAAACGAACGTAATCAAACGGTACTCATGGCCAGAAGGATAAAAAGGATACTTCTGGTATGCAACAATTATGACAGCTACTCACTCGAGGAGGACGGTCATATTGAGGCACAGATTGCACAGGACTATGCGGAGTTGAACTTGAGTAACCCGCCAGACATTGTGCGTGTATCGACCACCGTCGAGGCCTTGGAACTGGCCAAGTCCGATATGTCTTTCGACCTGGTGATCACCATGTACAACGTGGGTGAGATTGATGTGTTTGATTTCTCCAAGCAGATGAAGGTGATAGCGCCAGATACGCCTATCGTGTTGCTGGCCACATTCTCACGTGAGATCTACAATCGCATGCAGGACCGCGCAAACAGTGCCATTGACTGGTTCTTCTGCTGGAATAACTCAACTGACCTGATGATTGCCATCATCAAGCTGCTCGAGGACCGCATGAATGCCGAGCACGACATACTGGAGGAGGGCGTCCGCGCAATACTTCTGATTGAGGATTCGGTCCGTTACTATTCAACCTATCTGCCTGTTCTCTACAAACTGGTACTGCAGCAGAACAGTGAGGCCATCCGTGATACCCTTAACGAGAAGCAGCAGACCCTGCGTAAACGCTCACGTCCCAAGATTCTCATGGCAACCTGCTATGATGAGGCCGTTGAGCTTTACGAGCGTTATAAGCAGAATATACTGGGAGTTATATCGGACATAGGTTTCGTTATCCATAAGGACGATGCTCCCGAGCAGGAGAAACTGGATGCAGGTATAGATCTCTGCAACCATATCCATGCCGATAATCCCACCATGCCCATACTGATGCAGTCATCACAGGAGAGCATGCGTGAGGTTGCCGAGCAGCTTGGCGTGGGCTTTGTGGTAAAGACCTCCAAGACCCTTACGCATGACCTGTCGGAGTACATCGGCCGTGAGTTCGGATTCGGTGACTTTGTGGTGACTGATCCCAATACCGGCGAGGAGCTGCTTCGTGCCAGTGACCTGTACGGATTCGAGAAGATAATCAAGAATATATCGGACCGCGATTTCCGCCGTCTGAGTGATAAGAACTACATATCCCGTTGGCTGTTTGCCCGCGGTCTGTTCGCGTTGGGTAAGCAGCTGCGTCCGCTCACCATCCATAATGATGCCGAGCTGCCGGAGATTCGTCGTATCAACCTTAAGATGATACATGATTTCCGTCTCAACCAGGGCGTAGGCGTTGTGGCCAGGTTCGACCCTAAGACGTACAATGATACAATAAGGTTTGCACGTTTGGGTAATGGTTCACTAGGTGGTAAGGCTCGTGGCCTGGCATTCCTGAACCACATCCTTGTCAAGTACGATATGTTTGACAAGTATGAGGATGTGCGTATCACCACACCCCGTACGCTTGTCATTACGACCGAGTATTTTGACCGTTTCATCATTGACAACGGCCTGCAGTATGTCATCAATTCGGACATATCGGACGATGAGATCCTGGCCGAATTCGTGGCATCAACCCTGCCTCGTGACCTGATTGACAACCTTAAGGTATTCATACACAATATCCGCAAGCCGCTTGCCGTACGCTCGTCGTCCAAGCTTGAGGATTCCTATTATCAGCCGTTTGCAGGAGTCTATTCCACATATATGATTCCGCGCACCGATAATGAGGACCAGCAGTTGCGTCTGCTCTCAAAGGCTATCAAGAGCGTATATGCATCAATCTTCTACGCATCGTCACGTAGCTACATAACCGCTACGGCCAATGTGATATCAGAAGAAAAGATGGCTATCATACTGCAGGAGATATGCGGTAGCAGTGATCAGGGCTATTTCTTCCCGACGCTGTCCGGTGTGGCCCGTTCCGTGAATTTCTATCCCATCGGTCATGAGAAAGCCGAGGACGGTATCGTAAAGGTTGCGTTCGGATTGGGTAAGGCTGTGGTTGACGGTGACCAGGTACTCCGCTTCTCGCCCAAGTATCCCAAGCATGTGTTGCAGACATCGACTGTTGAGCAGACCATGACCGAGACCCAGAAGTCCATGTTCGCCCTGAACCTCAAGCCCGAAAAGTTCACCACATCCATAGATGACGCCGTGAACCTGGAGCGCATAAGCATAGCAGACTGCGAGAAGTTCCGCAATCTCAAGCACGTGGTCAGCACCTTTGACCTGGAGAACCAGCGAATGGTGGATTCGGCATATCCTACCGGTCCGCGCTTCATTACGTTTGCCCAGATGCTCAAGTACAAGACCTTCCCGTTGGCCGAGATAGTGGATGACCTGCTTGACATAGCCCGCAAGGAGATGAAATGCGGTGTGGAGATTGAGTTTGCCGCCGATATAGACCGCGGTGGTGATCCCAACAAGTTGCCCAAGTTCAATGTTCTGCAGATTCGCCCCATATCGGTTGACAGCCGCAATGTGGATGTTGACTGGGATGAGATCGATACCGATGGCGCTCTGATCAAGTCAGAGAGTGCACTGGGTACAGGCTGGATAAAGGGGCTGACCGATGTAATCTACCTCAAGAAGGAGGCGTTTGATACACAGAAGACGGTCCAGATGGCACGTGAACTGACTGCCATGAACAACCGCATGCGTACCGAAGGCCTGAATTACGTTCTTATTGGTTACGGCCGATGGGGCTCAAGCATACCGTCACTGGGTGTTCCGGTTCAATGGGGAGATATATCGGAGGCAAAGGTTATAGTGGAGTGCAGCTTGGAAGATTTCCGTGTGGATCCCAGTCAGGGTACCCACTTCTTCCAGAACCTGACATCGTTCAATGCCGGATACATAAACGTTGATCCGTACTCGGGTAGGGGTGATGTCTTTGATTATGAAGTACTTGAAAAACTGCCCGCCATAGAAGAGACGGAGTTCCTGCGTCATGTAAAGTTTGACCGCGAACTGGAAATATGCATAGACGGTCGCAACAGCAAAGCTTTTGTAAAATAACAAAACAATATGATAACGTTCGTGATAGCTTTGATAGTCCTTGTCCTGGGCTATGTGTTCTACGGAAAATTCATTGAGCGTCTTTTCGGGGCTGACCCCAACCGTGATGTGCCGGCCAAGAGTATGGCCGATGGTGTGGATTACATCGCAATGCCCACCTGGAAGGCCTACATGATCCAGTTCCTGAATATTGCAGGCCTTGGTCCGATATTCGGTGCCATCATGGGTGCCAAGTTCGGAACGGCTTCTTACCTGTGGATCGTATTCGGAACCATTTTTGCCGGTAGCGTGCATGACTACCTGTCGGGAATGATATCCATGCGTCACGGAGGCGAGAGCCTGCCGCAGCTTATCGGCCGATATCTGGGCAGTCCTATCCAGAAGGTGTTCATTATCTTCTCTATGGTTCTGCTTATTCTTGTGGGTGCCGTGTTCGTATCACAGCCGGCCGACATTCTGGCACGTCTCACACCCGATAAGTTGGGCGTCAACTGGTGGATTGGCATCATTTTCATCTATTACCTTATTGCTACACTGTTCCCCATTGACAAAATTATAGGTAAGTTCTATCCTATATTCGGTGCAGCACTTTTGTTTATGGCCTTTGGCATTATGATTGCCTTGCTTGTAAACCGTCCCGAACTGCCAGAGATATGGAACGGATTCGGCACCAAATATGACAAGAACCCCATATTCCCCATGATGTTCATATCAATTGCCTGCGGTGCAATAAGCGGATTCCATGCAACTCAGTCACCTCTGATGGCCCGCTGTATGACCAATGAGACCAAAGGCCGTATAGTTTTTTACGGTGCTATGATTTCCGAGGGTATTGTGGCTCTTATCTGGGCCGCCGCCGCAACCGCATACTTTGGTGAGCACGGTACAGACCAGGGCGCCGCAGCCATCGTTCTGGAGATCTCCAAGACCTGGCTTGGTAAGGTGGGTGGTCTTCTTGCCGTACTTGGCGTTGTTGTGGCTCCCATATCATCGGGCGATACCGCTCTGCGTTCGGCCCGACTGATCATTGCCGATTTCTTCCATATCAAGCAGAAATCAATAGGCAGCCGTTTGGCCATCAGCGTTCCTCTGTTCATCATCACTCTTGGCGCACTGCTCTACAGCCTGCGTGACAAGGAGGGATTCAATATCATATGGCGTTACTTTGCATGGTCCAACCAGACTCTGGCCGTGTTCACCCTGTGGGCTGTTACGGTCTATCTGACCCAGCATAAGAAGAATGTCCTGGTGACGCTTATCCCGGCTCTGTTCATGACCATTGTTACCGTGACCTATATCTTCATGGCACCCGAGGGATTCAGACTGGCTCCGTGGATTGCTTATATCATTGCCGGTGTGGTTGCATTGGCATTCCTGATTATTTACCTGATTTGGAAATGTCGTTTTGACAAACAAAATAACTCATGACAATGAAAGATCCGTTTGTTATAACCATCAGCCGTACGGTGGGTTCCGGCGGCAGAACCATCGGCCGTAAACTGGCTGAGAAACTGGGTGTCCGTTTCAGTGACAAGGAACTGATAGATGCGCTCCAGGCAAAACTCAATCTTACGGCAGAGAGTATTGAGGCACTTAAGGGAAAGAAAAAACGCTGGCTGGATGATTTCATCCAACTTGTGGCTCCGGTACCTATGAGCGGTTTGCTGGTTGATGGCGAAAGCGATTATATCAGCGAGTACAATATGTCGCTTAGTGTCAATGATGTGTTTGAGGCCGAAAAGGAGATCCTTAACGGTATTGCCGATGAGGGATCATGCGTTATAGCCGGCCGCTCGGGTTTCTTTGTGCTCAAGGACCGTCCCAACAAGGTTGATATTCTTATCACCGCATCCCGCGAGAACCGTATTGCCCGCATCATGAGCAAACAGAACCTTTCCCGTGAAAAGGCTATTGAGGTTATAGACAGCGTTGACAAGGCCCGTGACAATTACGTTCTCCGCTACACCGGCCAGAGCCGTTACGATGCCCGCAACTATCACATTGTCCTCAATATGGATTACATCACCGAGGATAAGGCGGTTGAGATGATACTTTCGTATCTGGGCAAGTGAACAGGTAGTAATAAAAAGCATTAAATTGCAAAGTCCACTTTGCAAAATGTGGATTTTTTGTAGTAACTTTGCGGTCCGTGCACACGAGTGCGCGGGCGCGCTATTTATATGGAACAGTTTTTCAGGACACATGACTATCTGGTTGAGCACTTGCAGGCATCTGTAAGGCGTGACCTCATGGACGAGATTGACTGGTCCAGCCGTATGATCGGTATCAAGGGCACCCGTGGGGTAGGTAAGACCACTTTCCTGCTGCAGTATGCCAAGGAGAAGTTCGGTCGTGACCGTTCATGCCTGTATATCAACATGAACAACTTCTATTTCCAGGGTCACGGCATTGCCGAGTTTGCGGGCGAATTCCATAAGCTGGGCGGCAAGGTCCTGCTCATTGACCAGGTGTTCAAACACCCCGACTGGAGCAAGGAGCTGCGCAAGTGCTACGACATGTATCCTGACCTTAAGATCATCTTTACGGGATCATCGGTCATGCGTCTTAAGGAGGAGAATCCGGAGCTGAACGGAATTGTAAGTTCTTACAATCTGCGTGGTTTCTCGTTTCGCGAGTTCCTGAACCTTAAGGCCGGCACCTCTTTCAAGGCACACCGTCTGGATGACATACTCAAGAATCATGTTCAGATTGCACAGGAGATTCTGCAGCAGGTCAATCCGCTGGAGTACTTCCAGGATTATCTGCATCACGGTTTCTATCCGTTCTTCCTGCAGCAGCGCAACTACTCCGAGAACCTGCTCAAGACCATGAACATGATGATGGAGGTCGATATCCTGCTCATCAAGCAGATTGACCTCAAGTATCTGGCCAAGATCAAGAAACTGTTCTACATGATGGCGGTGCAGGGGACATCGGCCCCCAATGTAAGCCAGCTGGCTGCAGAGACCGAGACATCACGCGCTACGGTCATGAACTACATCAAGTATCTGGCCGATGCACGACTCATAAATATGGTTTACGCCAAGGGTGAGAGTTTTCCCAAGAAGCCGTGCCGTGTGCTGATGCACAATTCAAACCTGATTTACACCATATATCCTCCGCGTCAGGACCGTCAGGATGTGATTGACACATTCTTTGTGAACTCCATGTGGAAGGATCACGTGGTGCATAAGGGTGTTAAGGGATGGTCTTTCCTGGTGGATGGAAGCGTCAACTTCAAGGTTTCAACCGCTGAGGGTAAGACACGTCAGCAGCCGGATTCATTCTATGCTGTTGACGGACTGGATTTGGGACATGACAATGTTATTCCGTTGTGGATGTTCGGAATGTTATATTGAGACACAAGATTTTTAACAACATAATAAACTATGGCAAAGAAATTTATCACTTGTGATGGTAACGAGGCTGCTGCTCATGTGAGCTATATGTTCTCGGAGGTAGCCGCTATCTACCCCATCACCCCGTCATCACCTATGGCGGAGCACGTTGACGAGTGGGCTGCCCGTGGTCGCAAGAACCTCTGGGGCCAGACAGTCACAGTTCAGGAAATGCAGTCTGAGGCCGGTGCTGCCGGTGCCGTTCACGGTTCACTTCAGGCAGGTGCCCTGACAACTACCTTTACAGCATCACAGGGTCTGCTGCTGATGATTCCTAACATGTACAAGATTGCCGGTGAGCTGATTCCTTGCGTGTTCGATGTATCGGCACGTACACTGGCTTCTCACGCTCTTTGCATATTCGGTGACCATCAGGATGTTATGGCTTGCCGCCAGACAGGTTTCGCAATGCTTTGCGAGGGTTCTGTTCAGGAGGTTATGGATATGACAGCTGCTGCTCACCTTGCTTCATTGGAGACCTGCGTTCCCTTTGTGAACTTCTTTGACGGTTTCCGTACATCACACGAGTATCACAAGATTGAGCTTCTTGATCAGGAGGATGTACGTCCTCTCGTAAAGGAGGAATATATCAAGCGCTTCCGTGACCGCGCAATGTCACCTGAGCGTCCTATCACACGCGGTACTGCCGAGAACCCCGAGACATTCTTCACACACCGTGAGGCCAGCAATCCTTACTACGATGCAGTTCCTGATGTAGTAGAGAAGTATCTGGGCGAGCTTTCAAAGATCACCGGCCGTGAGTATCATCTGTTCTCATACTATGGTGCAAAGGATGCTGACCGCATGATCATCCTGATGGGTTCTGCTACCGATGCAGCCCGCGAGGCTATCGACTACCTGAACGCTAACGGCCAGAAGGTAGGTATGATCTCTGTTCATCTGTATCGTCCGTTCTCAGTAAAGCATCTGCTTGCTGCAGTTCCCAAGACTGTTAAGCGCATTGCCGTTCTGGATCGTACAAAGGAGCCCGGCGCAAACGGCGAGCCTCTGTATCTGGATGTCAAGGACGCTTACTACGATGTTCAGGATCGTCCTCTCATCGTCGGCGGCCGCTACGGTCTGGGTTCACACGATACCACTCCCGCTCAGATCATCAGCGTATTCAACAACCTGGCTATGCCCGAGCCCAAGAACCACTTCACCATCGGTATTGTTGATGATGTTACATTCACATCACTTCCCCCGGTTGAAGAGATCGCTCTTGGCGGTGCCGGCATGTTCCAGGCTAAGTTCTACGGCCTTGGTGCCGACGGTACTGTAGGTGCCAACAAGAACTCAGTAAAGATCATCGGCGACAACACCGATAAGTATTGCCAGGCTTACTTCTCATATGACTCAAAGAAGTCAGGCGGTTTCACCTGCTCACACCTGCGTTTTGGTGATACCCCCATCCGTTCAACATATCTGGTAACCACACCTAACTTCGTTGCATGCCACGTTCAGGCTTACCTGCACATGTACGATGTTACACGCGGTCTGCAGAAGAACGGTCAGTTCCTGCTCAACACCATCTTTGAGGGTGAGGAGCTGGAGAAGTTCATGCCTAACAAGGTAAAGCGTTACTTCGCTAAGAACAATATCACTGTATATACCATCAACGCTACCAAGATAGCTCAGGAGATTGGTCTGGGTAACCGTACCAACACCATCCTTCAGTCTGCTTTCTTCCGCATCACAGAGGTTATTCCTGTAGAACTTGCAGTTGAGAAGATGAAGGCTGCTGCCCTGAAGTCTTACGGAGCAAAGGGTCAGGACGTTGTTGACCTGAACTACGCTGCTATCGACCGTGGTGGTGAGTACAAGCAGTTCACAGTTAAGCCCGAGTGGGCTAACCTGCCTGATGATACCGAGAAGGCCGATAACGCTCCCGCATTCGTTAAGGAGCTGGTTCGTCCTATCAACGCCCAGGCCGGTGACCTGCTGCCCGTCAGCGCATTCGCCAAGAACGGCACAGCCGACGGTTCATGGATGGTCGGTACCGCCGCTTTCGAGAAGCGTGGTGTCGAGGCATTCGTTCCCGCATGGAACAAAGACAACTGTATCCAGTGTAACCAGTGCGCATATATCTGTCCTCACGCTGCCATCCGTCCGTTCGTTCTGACCGATGACGAGCTCAAGGGCTTCGATAACCTTGATACCATTGAGATGAAGGCTCCTGCTACTATGAAGGGCATGCACTTCATTATCGAGCCTTCAGTACTTGACTGCCTTGGCTGCGGCAACTGCGCCGACATCTGCCCGGGTAATCCTAAGCTGGGTAAGGCACTCACGATGGTTCCGTTCAACCCCGATGCAGCCGATATGAAGAAGATGGCTGCCGATTGGGACAAGCTGGTTAAGATTCCTTCAAAGCAGGATCTGGTTGACATCAAGAGCAATGTAAAGAACTCACAGTTCGCTCAGCCTCTGTTTGAGTTCTCAGGCGCTTGCTCAGGTTGCGGTGAGACTCCGTACGTCAAGCTGCTCTCACAGTTGTTCGGTGACCGTCAGATGATTGCCAACGCTACCGGTTGCTCGTCAATCTACTCTGCTTCTATACCTTCAACTCCTTACACCAAGAACGAGAAGGGTCAGGGTCCTGTATTCAATAACTCACTGTTTGAGGACTTCTGCGAGTTCGGTCTGGGTATGGCTCTCGGTAACAAGAAGATGAAAGAGCGTGTTGCCAAGTTGCTCCAGGAGATGATTGATTCCGATAAGACCAGCGCTGAGTACAAGGAGCTGGCTCAGGAGTGGATTGCCAACAAGGAGGATGCCGACAAGACCAAGGAGATTGCTCCCAAGCTGCGTGCATGCATCGCTGAGAGCGCTGCTAAGGGTTGCCCCACCTGCAAGGAACTCCAGATTCTTGACCACTACCTGGTTAAGCGTTCACAGTGGATTATCGGTGGTGACGGTGCATCATACGATATAGGTTACGGCGGTCTTGACCATGTAATCGCCAGTGGCGAGGATGTTAACATCCTGGTACTTGATACCGAGGTTTACTCAAATACCGGCGGTCAGGCTTCAAAGGCTACTCCTCTGGGTGCCATCGCACAGTTCGCCGCTCAGGGTAAGCGTATCCGCAAGAAGGATCTTGGTATGATCGCTACCACTTACGGTTATGTATACGTTGCTCAGATTGCAATGGGCGCCGATCACGCACAGTGCCTCAAGGCTATCCGTGAGGCCGAGGCTTGGCACGGTCCTTCAATCATCATCGCTTACGCTCCCTGTATCAACCACGGTCTTAAGGCCAAGGGCGGTATGGGTAAGAGCCAGGCCGAGGAGAAGAAGGCTGTCGAGTGTGGTTACTGGCACCTGTGGCGTTACAATCCCGCTCTCATCGAGGAGGGTAAGAATCCGTTCTCACTCGACTCTAAGGAGCCTAACTGGGAGAACTTCCATGACTTCCTGATGGGTGAGGTTCGTTACCTGTCAGTCAAGAAGGCTTATCCCAATGAGGCCGAAGAGCTCTTCGCCGAGGCACAGCGCATGGCTAAGCTCCGTTATCAGAGCTACATCCGCAAGACTCAGGAGCAGTGGGGAGAGTAATCAACCCAACAACAAAAAAGAGCGCTCAAAACTGAGCGCTCTTTTTTTTTGTTTGTGCTGTCTGTTATGAGATTGCGATGCTCTGAACGGCCTGAGCTTGCTTTTCGGCAGGCATCTTGGGTACGTTGATGGTCAGGACGCCATTCTCAACCTTTGCTGAGATTTTCTCGCGGTCTGCATCATCGGGCAGGATATAGCTCTGATTGAACTCCTGATATGAGAACTCACGACGTATGTAGTTGCGATGCTTGTCCTCCTTGTTATCCTCGTTCTTGCGGACCATTGAGATTGACATTACACCATCGTTGTCAACCTGCAGGTTCAGTTCCTCTTTCTTGAGACCCGGAACAGCGAACTCAAGTTCGTAGTTCTTTTCGTTCTCAATGACGTTCAGTGCCGGTACGCTGGCTGCGGTGCGGGTAGTGAACCAATCATCATTCATAAAATCGTTGAACAGACTGGGTAACCAATTCTGGTTGTAGTTCTGATTTCTTCTTGCGAGTAACATAGTTGTAACCTCCTATACTTTAAATTAAACATATCTTTTTGGGTGCCTCCCTTGCGGGCCGGCTTCGCAGTATAGAAGACAAATGTGATGCCAATAAAAAACGCATGACATTTTGTCATGCGTTTATGTTTTTGAACTGACAAGCTGTCAAAGTTCGGCCAATGGAGTGGACCAAATGTCACCGGACAGATGCTTGCGTTCATCATCAATCTTGAGCAATGCTTTGCGTATATCGCTGTCCAGGGCATGATCCAGGTCACAGTAACCATCGGAATTGATAGCTGACAGAACCTTTACGACTGTGATGTTGCGTGAATCGGTAGAAGGTACATATGCGGGCTCGCGTTCATCGGACTGCATGACAACTTCCAGCAGGCCGGATTCAATGAGTATATCAAGCGATGCTATTACGTATCGGAGCGGAATATGCAGTTCTTCACCAAGTTCCTTACGCGTGAATGCGGGTTTGTGCTGATTGAACCGCTTGCAGATGCATGCCATAACCATAAGGCAGTAGAAATCCTGATGACGGCGGCTTATCTTTTCGGGCTCCTTGAAGTAGTTGAAGTTGTCATTGTTCTGGCTTACGTATGCCAGCTCACAACCAAACAGTATGATTGACCATGAGATGTTGAGCCAGAAGAGGAACAGCGGCAGGGCAGCGAAACCTCCGTATATGGCGTTGTAACTGGAGAGTGACAACTGACCTTTAAAGTAGAGGTACTGCAAAACCTGGAACAGGCAGCCTGCTATGAATCCCGGAATGAGGGCGTACTTGAACTTGACCTTGGTGTTTGGCATGAACATGTAGAACCCGGTAAATATCAGACCGGCAACCAGATAAGGCAGGGCAGCTATGAGGAACTGTACGAATCCGCCCAGCAAAACATATCCCTCCATATCTTCAAGGATATCTTTAGTGAGCACGGAAAGACCGCTAAGGCAGATGATACCTATCGGGATAAGCAGTATGAGCGAGAAGTAATCGGTTATTTTGCGTCCCATTCCGCGAGCCTGCTTGACATGCCATATCAGGTTCAGGTTGGTTTCAATACCATCGGCCAACGAATAGACCGAGAAGAGCAGGAACAACAGGCCGATACCTACGAATGCACCGCTTGAAACATATTGCATGTAACCGTCTATGAACTGCATTACGGTGTTGAGAGATTCATTCTCTCCGATGATACCGTTCTCGAGCAGACTGGTTACGATATTCTCAAAGCCGAAACCACGTGCTACGGCAAAGATCAGGGCCAGGATAGGAACGATTGCGAAAAGTGTGGAGTAGGTGAGTGCGGCAGCCTTGGTCATTACCTTGTCGTCCAGGAATGTACGGATTGCTATGACTACGACTTTTACCGTGTTGCCGATTGCGCGGCGCAGGGGTCCTTTCTGATAAAATTCAAATGACCAGATGTCCTTTGTTACGAAAATCGTGAGACGCTCTATGAGTGCCTTGAGCTTGCTTTCCTTTTTCTCTGCCATAAAGCATTATGATTAGTCAATGGGCAAAAATAGTCAATTATCTTGAAAAATGATACAATTGGGGTCAGGCCCCTTTTGTATCATTTTTAGAGTTTGTCCTTGAGGAAGCGGCCGGTGTAGGATTCGGGACAGGCGGCTACTTGTTCGGGGGTACCGCAGACTACCAGATGACCGCCGCGCTCACCGCCTTCGGGGCCCAGGTCGATAACGTGGTCGGCACACTTGATTACGTCCATGTTGTGCTCGATGATGATCACGGTATGGCCGCGACGTATCAGCGCGTCGAATGATTCAAGTAGTTTGCGTATGTCGTGGAAGTGCAGGCCGGTGGTGGGCTCATCAAAGATGAATATGGTGGGGGCCGATTTCTCCAGGCTCAGGAAATAGGCCAGTTTTACGCGCTGGCTCTCACCGCCCGACAGGGTCGATGATGATTGTCCCAGTTTGACGTATCCCAGTCCTACCTGCTGCAGCGGCTCCAACTTCTTGACTATCCGGCGCTCGGCGGGATCATTTGACGAGAAGAACTCAATGGCCTGGTTAACTGTCATTTCAAGTATATCCCAGATATTCTTGCCCTTGTATGTGACTTCCAGCACATCGTTTTTGAAACGGTGACCATGGCAGCTTTCACATACCATCTGCAAATCGGACATGAACTGCATTGATACTGTTACAACGCCTTCGCCCTTGCACTCCTCGCAGCGTCCGCCCTCGGAGTTGAAAGAGAAGTGAGTGGGTCTGTAACCCATCTGATGTGACAACGGCTGGTCGGCAAACAGCTTGCGTATCTCATCGTATGCCTTGACGTAGGTCACGGGGTTGGAGCGTGTGGTCTTGCCTATCGGGTCCTGATCCACAAATTCAACGGCGCTCACCATTCGGGTATCACCCTCAATGCCCATGCATTCGCCGGGACGCTCGCCCGACTCTCCGTATATGTTCTTAAGGTGGCGGTACAGCACGTCCCGCACCAGAGTACTCTTGCCCGATCCGCTTACGCCTGTAACAACCGTCATCACGTTGAGCGGGAACTTTACGTCAATGCCGTCCAGATTGTTCTGGCGTGCACCTTTTACAAGTATGTAGTTGTTCCACGGACGGCGCGACGCAGGTACGGGAATACGCTCCTCGCCTGTAAGATATTTTACAGTCCAGCTGTTGGTCTTGCTCTCAAGCTGGTTTGTGGGTCCCTGATATATAATCTCACCGCCGTGACGTCCGGCCTCCGGACCTACATCAATGATGTAGTCCGATGCACGGATAATCTCTTCATCATGCTCCACAACCACAACGGTGTTGCCAATCTCCTGCAGTTGGCGCAAAACCTTGATCAATTTTGCAGTGTCACGGCTGTGTAGTCCTATGCTTGGCTCATCGAGTACATAGAGCGATCCCATCAGGCTGCTGCCCAATGATGTAACCAGGTTGATACGCTGGCTCTCGCCGCCCGAAAGCGTGCTGCTGGCACGGTTCAGGGTAAGATACTCTAGGCCTACATCAAGCATGAACTGTATGCGGCTGTTTATCTCAATGAGCAGGCGTTTTGCAGCTTTTGCCTCGTGCTCAGGAAGCTTAAGATTGTCAAAGTATTTCTTAAGCTCCGATATAGGCATCTCAACCAACTCGTTGATATTCCTACCGCCAACCTTGACGTAGCTTGCCTCCTTGCGCAGGCGCGTTCCGTGACAGTCAGGGCAGGTGGTCTTGCCGCGATATCGGGCCAGCATTACACGGTATTGGATCTTGTACTGGCTCTTCTCCAACATCTTGAAGAAGTTGTCAATACAGGTCTCCTCCCAGCCACGCTCGTCAATTCCGCGGCCGCTCCCGTGCCACAGGTAGTCTTTCTGCTCCTGCGTGAGCTGGTAGTATGGAGTGAATATGGGAAAATCGTGCTCCTGGGCGTGCAGTATAAAGTCATCCTTCCATCCGGTCATGACATCACCGCGCCAGCAAACCACAGCGCCGTCATAAACGCTGAGCGCGCGGTTGGGAATGACCAGAGACTCGTCAATTCCTATTATGCGTCCGAATCCCTCACAACGCGGGCAGGCGCCAACGGGCGAGTTGAATGAGAACAGGTTATCGGTAGGCTCCTCAAACTTGATGCCATCGGCCTCAAAGCGGTTGGTGAACTTGTGCAGAGTGGTTTCCGGTGTATCGAAGAAACGAAGTGCACACTCGCCATTACCTTCAAAGAGCGCCGTCTCAACAGAGTCGGTCAGGCGGCTCAGGGTCTCCTTGCCGTCATCGGTTGTAAGTCGGTCTATGAGCAGCCAAATCTCCTTGGTGCGCTTGGAAAGGTCTGCAAGCATCTTGCTGTCAGCGAGCAGATCCTCTATGCGAATCATCTCGCCCTTATGCTCAATGCGCGTGAATCCCTCCTTGAGCGATGTGCGCAGCTGCTCCTCCAGGTTACGCCCTCCGCGCATGGGCATCGGCGCAAGAACCGTAAAGCGTACGCCCTTGGGCTGTGAGAGCATGAAGTTCACTACATCCTCAACGCTATGCTTGCGTACCTCTTTGCCGCTTACAGGTGAAATGGTATGTCCTACGCGTGCAAACAGCAACTTCAGGTACTCATATATCTCGGTCTGGGTACCAACTGTGGAGCGCGGATTGCGGTTGCCGCTGCGCTGTCCGATTGCAATGGTAGGAGGCAGTCCTTCAATAAAGTCACATTCGGGTTTTTTCATGCGTCCCAGGAACTGGCGTGCGTATGCCGAAAGTGACTCGACATAACGGCGCTGGCCCTCGGCATACAGCGTGTCGAAGGCCAGTGATGACTTGCCTGATCCGGAAAGACCTGTTATAACGGTAAAGGTGTCGCGCGGAATATCAACCGAGATGTTCTTCAGGTTGTTAATCCTTGCACCCTTTATCCTTATTGAATTGTTCTCGCTCTCCACCCTTTGCAATTTTGGACTTGCAAAGTTAATGCATAATCAGCAAAATTGTGCTATGTCAAAATGCGAGGAAGTTCAGGCGGATAGCAAGCTGGGGATAAATTGGATATTTGTCCAGATAGCCGATTGCTGTCTTGGCAGCATCGCCCAACTGTTCGGCTGCATCGTCCATCGGAACCTCTTTGTCCTGAAGGTAGAACTTGGCGTTTCTGTAGAACTGTGCACCGAGTTCAAACTGAAATCCCACTCTTTTGTTGGGTACACTGCGTCCCAGACCCAGACCCAGATAATACTTGAGAGGAGCCATCTTGAAATCTCCCTGCATGTAACCGCAGCCGTCCTTCTCAATGACCGGATATTTCTGGTCGGCTATTTCAAGGGCAATCTCATAATCCTCCTTGCCGGACTTTTCACGCAGTTCCAGAAGAGCGGCCCAGTCATTCTCGGTGGTATTGCCATGTATGCTGATGAATGGCTTTTTGCTGGGGGAATAATAGAATCCGCCGGTCAGGTAGAAACTGCTGGATTTGAATGGGTACCAGTCAAGCAGAAGCTTTAAGTTTGACATGCCAAGCTGTAATCCTGCGTCTATGACGGCCTCATCACCGAACTTGTTCTTGAAATTCATGAACGCATATTGTTCCTGAGCCTGTTTCAGGCTTTTTGTGTCAATGCTGAACTGCGTGTTGAAAACATCTCCTGACGGAGCAAAATTGTAACCGGCTTTTACAATCAGGCCTTTGTAAACTGGCATTGCGACATTGATGCCGAATCCATGAAGCCCGGCCTCGACACCTACGCCAAGATGACTGAAAGCTTCAAAATTGTCCTGAGCCGAAACGCCCAAAGTAAAGAGGGCAACCAGTGATGTGATAAATAGCCTTTTCATATTATCATTTTTAATTGGTTAAATCAGAAAGTAAATGTCTCGGGGTCTGCTGTGAATGACGAGATCGTTGCTGTTGCGTTGCGCATGTAAAGCACGATGGTGTTGTCATCATTCTCGTTGTACATGGAGCGCAGGGACTCATTCTTGTCAAGCATATCCTTCTTGGCCGATACACGGTCATCGGGAATAAGTTCACAGACTATGCGAATCCATTTGCCATCCTTGAAAGCGGTGATTTCGGCCTTGGGATTGGCAATGAGCTGCTTGTAAACGTTCTTGACCTTACCGGTCTGGATATAAAGTTTTCCCTCAAAAATCTCGGCTGTGCCGAAGGGACGTACATGGGGTTGGTCGCCGTCGAGAGTAGCCAGATAATATGTTCCTGCATCCTTGAGGAACTGCTGAGCGCGCAAGGCGTTCTCAGGGTTAGGTGTAGTCTTTGTAATCATAGTTCCGTTACTTTCAGTAGTCTGTTTCTGCGTATTGTTGCCGCATGACATAATCAGCGTTGCGGCCACAGCAATCAGGATAATTCTTTTCATAAAGCAGAGTTTATTGATGCAAAGTTAAGATAAATCCTGATTAAAAGGCCAAATGTTATATGTTGATAAATAGAAAGAGGTGTTTAAGGTAAATACGGGTAGAAAGTAGTAATTTTGCACATCCAAATTCGTAATACTGAAATGATTATTTTCTTCAAGAACCCTACGGGCACGATTGTTGCCACTGAGACTGTTTCAAAACTGCAGGCAGAGGATGTAAAGAAACTGAGCTGGCTTTATGGTGAGGCCACCGCTCTGGATCAGGAATCACTGGAAGGTTACTTTGTGGGACCGCGCCGTGAGATGATCACCCCTTGGAGCACCAACGCCGTTGAGATTACCCAGAACATGGGACTTAAGGGCATAAGCCGTATCGAGGAGTATTTTCCTGTAGCTAATGCCGATGCAGACTACGACCCCATGCTGCAGCGCCTGTACAAGGGTCTTGACCAGAAGATATTCACTGTCGATATCAAGCCGCAGCCCATACTCTTTATCGATGACCTGGAGTCATACAACGAGCAGGAGGGTTTGGCCCTCTCAAAGGAGGAGATTGAGTACCTGCACAAGGTAGAGGGCGAGCTTGGCCGCAAGCTGACTGACAGCGAGGTGTTCGGCTTTGCACAGATTAACTCGGAGCACTGCCGCCACAAGATATTCGGCGGAAAGTTCATCATTGACGGCAAGGAGATGGAGTCTTCACTCTTTAGTTTGATCAAGAAGACCACACAGGAGAACCCCAACCGAATCCTTTCAGCTTACAAGGATAACGTGGCATTTGCACAGGGCCCAGTTGTAGAGCAGTTCGCTCCGGCCGATCATTCTACATCAGACTGGTTCATCATCAAGAACATAGAGACGGTAATTTCACTTAAGGCCGAAACCCATAACTTCCCCACCACGGTTGAACCGTTTAACGGCGCATCAACCGGTACCGGCGGTGAGATCCGCGACCGTATGGGTGGCGGTACAGGTTCATGGCCTATTGCCGGTACTGCTGTCTATATGACATCATATCCCCGCAATGATGAGAGCCGCAAGTGGGAGAAGAGCATGAAGGAGCGCAAGTGGCTCTATCAGACCCCTGAGCAGATTCTTATCAAGGCATCAAACGGTGCATCGGACTTTGGTAACAAGTTCGGACAGCCGCTTATCTGCGGTTCTCTGCTTACATTTGAGCATGAGGAGAACGGCGAGCAGTACGGTTATGACAAGGTAATCATGCTGGCCGGCGGCGTAGGCTACGGCACCAAGCGTGACTGCATAAAGGGAACTCCCAAGAAGGGCAACAAGATCGTTGTGCTGGGTGGTGACAACTACCGCATCGGTCTGGGCGGCGGATCGGTTTCATCGGTTGAGACCGGACGTTACTCATCAGGTATTGAGTTGAACGCCGTACAGCGTGCCAATGCCGAGATGCAGAAGCGTGCCTACAACGTAACCCGCGCTCTCTGTGAGGAGGATACCAACCCCATCGTATCAATCCACGACCACGGATCAGCCGGTCATGTTAACTGTCTCTCGGAGTTGGTTGAGGAGTGCGGCGGTCTGATCGAGATGGATAAGCTGCCGGTTGGTGACAAGACCCTCTCATCGAAGGAGATCATTGCCAACGAGTCACAGGAGCGTATGGGTCTGCTCATTGATGAGAAGCATATTGAGCACGTACGCAAGATTGCCGAGCGTGAGCGCGCCCCGATGTACGTGGTCGGTGAGACCACCGGCGATGCCCGCTTTGCTTTTGAACAGAAGGATGGTGTACGTCCGTTTGACCTGGCCGTAAGCCAGATGTTCGGTTCGTCACCCAAGACATATATGGTGGATGAGACTGTGGAGCGCAAGTATGAGGATGTAAGCTACAGCGAGGACAAGATCCAGGAGTACCTGGGTAACGTGCTGCAGCTTGAGGCTGTTGCCTGCAAGGACTGGCTTACCAATAAGGTTGACCGCTCCGTAACAGGTAAGATTGCCCGTCAGCAGTGTCAGGGTGAGCTGCAGTTGCCGCTTTCTGACTGTGGCGTGGTTGCACTTGATTATCGTGGCACAAAGGGTATCGCAACCGCCATAGGTCACGCACCTCAGGCCGGTCTGGCCGATCCCGCTGCAGGTTCAGTGCTCTCCGTTGCCGAGTCTCTGACCAACATCGTATTTGCTCCGCTTACCGAAGGACTTAAGACAGTATCACTCTCCGCCAACTGGATGTGGCCCTGCCGCGCACAGAAGGGTGAGGATGCACGCTTGTACAAGGGTGTCAAGGCTCTGTCAGACTTCTGCCTTGAGCTTGGCATCAACGTGCCTACCGGCAAGGACTCCCTGTCCATGACTCAGAAGTATCCCGATGGCAGCAAGATCATCAGCCCGGGTACCGTGATCGTTTCATCGGGTGGTGAGGTATCGGACATTCGTAAGGTTGTATCACCTGTGCTTGCAGACCGTAAGGACAGCGTGCTCCTGCATATCGATTTCAGTTTTGACGAGCAGCGTCTGGGCGGTTCGGCCCTGGCTCAGTCACTTGACCGCATAGGCAGTGACGTTCCCACAGTAAAGAACGCCGAATATTTTGCCGATGCATTCAACGCAGTACAGCAGCTCATTGAGAAGCGCCTGATTCTGGCCGGTCACGATATATCTGCCGGTGGTCTGATCGTTACTCTGCTTGAGATGTGCTTTGCCAACACCAAGGGCGGTCTGGAGGTAAGTCTGGACAAGCTGGTAGGCAAGGACCTGGTACGCATGCTGTTTGCCGAGAATCCGGGCGTTGTGCTGCAGGTGGAGAGCAAGAAGCTGGATGCAGTTGGCTCTCTGCTTGATGAGGCCGGTGTTGGTTGCGCTGTGATTGGCCGTCCGTCGGACAACAGGACACTCTATATCCGTCAGGGCAAGAAGGAGATCACAATCGATATCGACAAGATGCGTGACCTCTGGTACAAGACCTCATATCTGCTGGATACCAAGCAGTCCATGAACGGCTGTGCCGACAAGCGTTACAAAAACTACTCAAAGGTTCCCATGGACCTCAAGTTTGCCTACAACTTTACAGGCAAGCTTGCACAGTACGGACTCAATCCCGATCGTCGCACCGCAAGCGGCGTAAAGGCTGCAATCATCCGTGAGAAGGGTACCAACGGTGAGCGTGAGATGGCTTACACACTGTGGCTGGCCGGATTCGATGTTAAGGATGTAACGATGACCGACCTGGTAAGCGGACGCGAGACTCTTGATGACATCAACATGATTGTGTTCTGCGGCGGATTCTCCAACTCGGATGTTCTTGGTTCTGCCAAGGGTTGGGCCGGAGCGTTCCTCTTCAACCCCAAGGCCAAGGAGACTCTGGATCGCTTCTATGCACGTAAGGATACCCTGTCACTTGGTATCTGCAACGGTTGCCAGCTGATGATTGAGCTTGGATTGATCAATCCTGACCACGAGAAGAAGAGCCACATGCTGCACAATGACTCACACAAGTTTGAGTCATCATTCCTGGGCCTGACCATCCCGCAGAACGAGAGCGTTATGTTCAAGACTTTGAGCGGCAGCCGTCTGGGCGTCTGGGTTGCCCATGGTGAGGGTAAGTTCTCACTGCCTTATTCAGAAGACAAGTATAACGTAATAGCTAAATATACATACGCCGATTATCCTGCCAATCCTAACGGATCTGATTACAACGTGGCCGGTATAGCAAGTGCCGACGGCCGTCATGTGGCTATGATGCCGCATCCCGAGCGCGCCATATTCCCGTGGCAGTGCGGATTCTATCCCGCTGACCGTCAGGATGACCAGATTACCCCGTGGATTGAGGCATTCGTGAATGCCCGCAAGTGGGTTGAGGCGCACAAGTAAGCCTATGCTGTTAACCCTGTTCATCACCTTCTTCAAAATAGGCTTGTTCACCATTGGCGGTGGATATGCCATGATACCGCTCATTGAGCGTGAGGTGGTGGAGCGCAAGGGTTGGATTTCACGTGAAGACTTCCTGGACCTGCTGGCTATTGCCCAGTCCGCCCCGGGAGTCTTTGCTGTAAACATATCCATATTCATAGGGTACAGGATGCGCAAGTCCATAGGCAGCATATTCTGTGCTCTGGGTACAGTGTTGCCTTCCATTATCATTATCCTGGCTATAGCCCTGTTCCTGGGTAATTACCGCGACAACCGGATAGTGGAGAATGTCTTTAAGGGCATCCGTCCCGCTGTCATTGCACTGATTCTTACGCCGACCATCCGTCTGGCATCAAAGGCCGGTCTGAACAAGTGGACATGGTGGGTTCCTGTAGTAACGGCACTGCTCATCTGGTGGTTGGGAGTATCGCCGGTGTGGATCATATTTGCCACAATCATCGGCGCAATTCTGTATTACATCCTTAAACTGAGGAAGGCATGAGTTCAGTGGTATTATATCTCAAACTGTTCTGGACCTTCTTCAAGATAGGCCTGTTCGGATTCGGCGGAGGATACGGAATGCTGTCACTCATCCAGAATGAGGTTGTGGAGAATCAGCAGTGGATATCAAATTCCGAGTTTACCGATATCGTTGCCGTAAGCCAGATGACTCCGGGGCCGATAGGCATAAACTCTGCTACATACGTTGGCTACAAGGCACTTGAGAATGCCGGAATGACGCGAACGCAGGCTGTCTGCGGATCGCTGCTGGCATCGTTTTCGGTAATGCTGCCATCTTTTATTCTGATGCTGCTTATAAGCGCATTCTTTATGCACTACAAGGACCACAAGTCCGTACAGACGGTACTTAAGTGGCTGCGTCCCGTGGTAGTTGGAATGCTTGCCGCTGCAGTCCTGCTGCTCCTTAACGAGGAGAACCTGGGTGCATTCAACAAAGCCAATCTCCAGTTATACGTAAGCATCGGCCTCTTTGCACTGGCATTCGTAGCAACCTATTTCTGGAAAATCGGCCCCATCAAGGTAATCCTTCTGGCCGGCCTGTTCGGCGGACTCTTTTATTCGCTGATTTAATATGGCGAAAGAGAATGAAATATTCGGACGGTTTGAGCTGCTGATGGGAGCAGAGGCCGTGGAGCGCATCGGACAGAAGCGTGTGATTCTGTTTGGTGTGGGCGGCGTTGGCTCATGGTGTGCGGAGAGTCTGGTTCGTAGTGGTGTCCAAAAATTGACCATTGTGGACAGCGACTGCGTATGTACAAGCAATATCAACCGTCAGCTTATGGCTACCACAAAGACTGTAGGGCAGCCCAAGGTCGATGTGTTGAAAGAGCGCTTGCTCAGCATCAATCCATCGGCACGGATTACGGCTTTACAGAAGGTTTTCAATGAGGAAACTGCCAGTGAGTTTGAGCTTGACAGTTATGACTATATAATTGATGCTATAGATTCTCTCAAGGACAAGGCATTGCTTATACTGTTGGCCACCAGAACCAATGCAAAGTTGTTCTCATCAATGGGCGCCGCACTCAAACTTGATCCCACACGTATTAAAATTACGGAATTCTGGAAGGTTAAAGGCGATCCTCTGGCTCGTGCGCTGAGAAAGAAATTCAAGAATCTGGGAGAGTTTCCCAAGCGTAAGTTCCAGTGCGTCTACAGCGATGAAATCATCCCTGAAGGCAAGGATGAAACCGTTTGTGGAACCGTGGTTCACATTACCGCAATCTTTGGCTTCATGCTGGCCAGCCTTGTCATTCAAGATAACGTCTGCGAGCCTTAAAGGTAGAAGGCTTTTATAAGGCGTTTTATATATACGCCAAAGAACATCTTCTCCGCAAGGCTGCATTTCTGGAATTCATATCTCAGTATCATATCCAGGCAGGCAAACTTTCCGGCCTTCCGGTCAAATTCGGTATGGTCATCCTGATCGTAGTATGCTTTTGCAAATGCATCCCAGAACAGATTGAGCTGCTGCTCTGTCATGTGGAAAATATCCTGAACCTGTTTCATGGGCGCATAAACATTGCAGATCTGGTATAGATGGCCGATGTCAAACATGGGGTCTCCGTAGCCGAATCGGTCCAGATCTATCCAGACCGGCTGGTCGCCTGACAGTACCAGGTTTCCCATGTTGAAATCACCGTGACTGCAGGTCTTTATGTCTTGTATGGTCCGGGCAAAATCTTTGAGAATCCGGCGGTTCTTACTGTTTATGAACTGCACCTTGTCCAGAGCTCTCATGAGTTGTTCCTTACGGCTCGGAAAGAAATCGGTATTGCATAGGGTGTTGAACAGTATCTTACCGTTGTGGCTCATCAGCTGCGCCATCTCTTCAATTCGTTGCGGCTCATCGTGACATATGCGTGAAAGTGATTTCTTGTCCTTTATGCGGTCCGATATGGTTGCATACAGGTTTCCTACACGTACCATCTCATGCATTTTAGGAGTAGGTAATCCCAGGGCTTCCACAGCTTTGGAGACTTCAAACTCATGCTTGACAAACTCCAGAGTGTTTATCCGCGCTTTGTCAACCTTAAGTATCAAGTCAGGTTGAGTCGGATTTTCATATGTGGTTCCGTTGCCGCCTTGTCCTACTTGGGTCCAGGCGCTTAAATCAATCTCCTTATACTCACTCATAAGTTTTAATAGTCCTTATTGTGTCCTTATTCAAGATAACGCTCTCTCAGAGTAATGATGTCCTGATCGGTGAGGCCGATGGGGCCTTTCAGGTAGGCCTCTATTGAACCATACTCCCGGTCAATGCGGTCCAGCGTCTTTATGAAATTATCGGTGTTGGCCCCCAGAAAAGCCTTTACGGTTTCAAGCTCGGCTTCCTTGCCGCCCATCAGGCGTACGTTGCGGCAGCATCGGCGCACCTCTTTCTCATAGACTCGGTTGGTGGCATCGAAATCGGCCACGATGGTTTCCCTGCTTGCTCCCAGTGCGGCAAGAATCAGGGCCGATGCAATACCGGTGCGGTCTTTTCCCTGTGTGCAGTGATACAGAACGGCACCTTTTTCTGTCTCCAGAATCAGACGGAAAAACTCTTTGAACTGTTTCTGGCATTCCGGGTCAAAGAAAAGGTTGGGATACATCTCGCGTGCAATCCTTTGGGCTATGGAATTGAACGCGGCCATTATCATGAACTTCTTTATGTCAAACTGCTTGTGGCCTGTAAACAACCGTTTCTCATCTTCGGTGGCCTGTTTTACCAGATTGCCGCTGGCATCTATAACATGGCAGATATACTCCGCTCTCGGTACCATGCGGTCATCCTTGCCCTTTTTCTCCTCATCTTTTCTGAAATCAATGACCTTGGCTACGGGAAGGGATGAGAGATACTTCAGATCGGCATCGGTGGCATCGGCCAAATGGGCGGCACGGATAAACGCTCCGTCGCGCAGTCTGCGTCCGTCCTGCATTATGTAACCTCCCAGGTCGCGTGCGTTGACAATGCCCTTAACCGGGATGAACTGCTGTTTGAACTCTGATGATGAAATGAACATGCTTGCCAGGGTCTGTTTATCGGCAAAAATAACTATATTCGTGCAGAAAATCAGACTAACCCTTTAAACTTAATATGAAAAGAAAACTTATTGCAATGGCGGTCATTGCATCATTTGCCTTGGGTGCTACCGCAGCCAAACCCGTCAAGGCACCTGCCGGCGGCAAGAAAATCAGTAATGAACTTATAGGAATCTTCTTTGAGGATATCAGCATGTCGGCCGACGGAGGTCTGTGTGCAGAGCTTATACAGAACGGATCTTTCGAGTTCAGTCCGTCCGAGCGTGACGGATGGGGCCCCGGAACCGCGTGGCGTTCAATCCGCCCGGGCCATTCACTGGGTTACATCGAGCCCCGTCAGCAGGATCCTATCCATCCCAACAACCCCAACTACATGCGTCTGAACATTGAGCGCGTGGGCATGTACTACGACTACAACGGCTGGACCGGTGTAGGAATCCAGAACGACGGATATGACGGCATCCTGCTCAAGGGTGGTGAGAAATATGACTTCTCGGTATTCCTGCGCAACCCTGACGGCAAAGACAAGGAGGTTCGCGCCGTGCTGCTGGTTCCCGGTCGCGGATTCCGTGCACAGGCCACAGTCATAGCCGATACCACCTTCAGCGTTTCCGGCAAGGATTGGAAGAAATATGAGTACACCCTGACAGCAGCGCAGGATTGCCCCAACGCATCACTGCAGTTGCTTTCACTCACTACCGGTGTGTTGGATATAGATATGGTATCACTCTATCCGCAGGACACTTACAAGGGTCACGGCCTGCGCAAGGACCTGGCTCAGGCACTGGTTGATTTGAACCCCAAGTTCATGCGTTTTCCCGGCGGTTGCGTAGTACACGGCGGCGGTGACGGATTCTGGGATACATACCGTTGGAAGACCACTGTAGGTCCCAAGGAGACCCGTCGCGGCATCAAGAATACCTGGGGCTACCACCAGAGCATGGAGATGGGATTCTTTGAGTATTTCCAGTTCTGCGAGGATGCAGGTATGGAACCTCTGCCCATTCTGCCTTGCGGCGTAAGCTGCCAGGGCACCAACGGCGGTTGGAACATGCGTACACAGGCACAGGACGCCATTCCTATGGAGGATATGCAGGAGTGGGCCGATGAGGCTCTCGACCTGATTGAGTGGGCTAACGGTCCCGCCGATTCAAAGTGGGGTAAGGTTCGTGCCGATGCAGGTCACCCCGAGCCCTTCAATCTTAAGTATCTGGGTCTTGGAAACGAGGAGAAAATCACTCCCGAGTTTGAGGAGCGTTTCAAGTTTATATATGACCAGGTTCGCGCCAAGTATCCTGAGATTGTGATTGTAGGTACCGCAGGCCCCGGCTCACATCCCGGCAACGGTGACTATGAGGAGGGCTGGAAGTTTGCTACCGAACTTGAAGTACCAATTCTTGACGAGCACTACTATGAGCAGCGTAACTATTTCCTGACCAGCCGTCAGTATGACAACTATCCCCGCGACCGCAAGACCAAGGTTTACCTGGGCGAGTATGCTGCCAAGGATAAGAAACTTATCGATGCTCTTGCCGAGGGTCTCTACCTGCTGCATGTGGAGCGTAACGCCGATGTCGTGGTAATGACATCATATGCGCCTCTGTTTGCCCGCAAGAACACCAATAACTGGAATCCGGACTTGATTTACTTTGATAACGAGCGTCCGTTCCTTACTTGCAGCTATTATGTTCAGCAGATGTTCGGCCAGTCAAGCGGTGATTATTTCTATGGCGATTGCGTTCAGTTTGACCGTGCCGATGACAACCTCCTGGGTCAGTCTGTGGTTCTGGATACCCAGGCCCGCAAGCTCTATCTCAAGGTCTGCAATGCTGGCGAGAATGCAGCCAAGGCTACAATTGACCTGTCCCGCTTTGGCGGATTCAAGAGCGTGACCAAGACGATCATTTCAGGTCAGCCGGATGAAGAAAACGGTTTTGATGCACAGCCTATAGCTCCTGTGACTGAGACCGTTAAACTTAAGAACAAGGCCACATTGGATGTGGATCCATATTCTATCACACTGTATAGCATCAGTCTCTGATATTGTGTGAATACAAAAGAAGGCCGGCATCACCCGATGTCGGCCTTCTTAATCCTTTTTACAAATCTCAGTATGGATGGATGTTATTTGGCTATGCGGTTGTTGAAGTATTCCATTGAAACGCTATTCATTGCAACCTCGTTCTGGTCAGTTACCAGGATTGTGCTGAACATATCGGCGTAAACTTCCTTGATATCCTCAATCTTGGCGGTCTTCTTGTCATCGTTGTAGTCAGCGCGGCATACACCCTCAATCTCGGTGAGCATCTGCTGGTACATGGGGATGAACTGGAGGGCATCGGCCTGGCTGAGTTCAGCAACTACGTCGGCTACGGTAGCCTCATTCTCGTTAACACTCTGAGCGTTTACATTGATTCCGAAGAACAGTGCTGCAACGGCAGCGAAGAAAATCTTTTTCATAATTCTTATTTTTTTGTTTTACTTATTCGTTTTTGTTTGTGTCCGCCGTTCTTGTCGGCTTTCGTAGTTAAGAGTCAAAAAGTGGTCCGAAGTTAAGCGAGAAAGTTAATTATTTATCCTTCATTAACAAAACGTTTAACCAAAATATAGGGTTGAAAAACGTTCTAATAAAAAGAAAATCAGCAATAAATGTGGTTTATTGCTGATTTTATGAAGTTGTCAAATTATCAACTATAAATTTACCTTACACTTTGCTGGTGCCGACTCTCTTTGCAATCGGTTCAGCGCAGTTACCACATAGGTGTACTGAGTGGTGCCGTCGCGGTAGGGGAGATTTATGAATGAGCGACGGGTTATTGCAACAATGTTGCGCGGGTCTTCGAGATCGATTTCCTGATCTTTTTCAAAACGGTATACTACATACTGAACGGCTTTGTTCATCTCTTTGCTGCCATTGGGGGCGGTCCAGAAGAGAACGGGGCCATCCTTCGTCTCTACAGGCATGAGCTTGCGCACCTTGCCCGGAGTATTCTTGGGCAGATAATCGGCAACAGGCTGCAGGGCGGGAGTGCTATAGTACTCGTTTGCCAGTATTGTGCGGTAATCATCCGGGTTGTCAACCACAGATTTTGCAGGCCAGAAGCAGTTGCCTTGCAGACCGCTCAGAACACGCTCCAGATTGAGTTTGTGGCGCTGCTGGTTGCTCTCGGGGTGATTCGGGTCGGCATCCGTGAGAGTACGCTCCACATCCTGTCCCAGGTACATAAGACATCCGTTTGCGTTATCAGACCACCATTTGGCCAGTATTGCATAATCAGCAGCTTTGTAGCCGGTGTTCCAGTAGGTCTGGGGTATGCAGTAGTCCATCCATCCCTTTTCAATCCAGTAAAGGACATCGGCATAGAGGCCGCTGTAGTTTTCAAGCCCTGTGGTCTCGCTGCCGTTGGGGTACTGCGCGGATTTGTTACGGTAGATACCAAAAGGTGATATTCCGAACTTTACCCATGGTTTTATATCCTTGACGGTCTTGTAGAGCTGCTCTACAAATATGTTGACATTGTCGCGGCGCCAGTCATCCTTATTGTTGAATCCGCGGGGATCCTTACGGAATGATGCATCATCGGCAAACTTGAGATTTCCGTCAGGATAGGGGTAGAAGTAATCATCTATATGGAATCCGTCAATGTCATAGCGGGTAACGATATCGGCTGCAACCTGACAGATATAATCGCGGTTCTCTTTGAGGGCGGGATCAAACAGCGCCAGGTCACCGTATTTGATGATACGTTCGGGGTGAACTGTCATCTGGTGAGTCTGTGCAAACTCTGTGGTGGGCTTGGTCTTGGCGCGGAAGGGATTGATCCATGCGTGCAGTTCCATGCAGCGGGCATGGCACTGGTCTATCATAAACTGTAGCGGATCCCAGTCCTCATCGGGAGCCTCGCCCTGGAATCCGGTCAGATAGGCGCTCCATGGCTCCAGGTCAGACTTATAAAGGGCATCGGCCTCAACGCGTACCTGAAACAGTATGGTGTTGATGCCGCATGATGCCAATGAGTCCAGCTGGCGTGTAAGCTCAACTTTAAGCTCGGCTGTGGGTATGCCTTCAAACTGATGGTTGACTGCCTGAATCCATGCTCCGCGGAACTCGCGCTTGGGTGCGGCGGCACTGCAAAGCAGTGCCACTGTGAGACTCAGGAGCAGGGATGCAATCCGTTTCATTACTTCTTGGGCAGGCTGTTGTATTCCTCGAGAGCTTCGGCCAGAAGTTTGAGAGCTTCTTTCAGGTCCTCTACATTAAGCACGTATGCCAGACGAACCTGGTCGTGTCCGTATTGCGGGTCTGAGTAGAAACCTGTTCCGGGGGCCATCATGATGGTCTTGCCGTCGCGACGGAAATCTGTAAGACACCATTTGCAGAACTTCTCGCAGTCGTCGATGGGCAGCTTGGCTGTGGTATAGAAGGCACCCATGGGAATGGGTGAATATACTCCGGGAATCTTGTTGAGTCCGTCAATCAGGAACTTACGGCGTGTAATGAACTCCTCATAAGTGTTGTTCATGTATTCACGCGGGGCCGATATGGATGCTTCGGCAATCATCTGACCGATAAGCGGCGGGCAGAGACGTGCCTGGCAGAACTTCATCACGGCATTGCGTACCTGTTGGTTCTTGGTAGCTATGGCACCGATGCGGATTCCGCACTCGGAGTAACGCTTGGATACGGAGTCAATCAGGATGACATGGTCCTCGATACCCTCCAGGTGGCAGGCTGAAATGTAAGGTGAGCCTGTGTAGATGAACTCGCGGTAAACCTCATCGGAGAACAGGTACAGGTCATATTTCTTGACCAGGTCACGCAGCTGGAGCATCTCCTTGCGGGTGTACAGGTAACCGGTGGGGTTGTTGGGGTTGCAGATAAGGATACCCTTGGTGCGCTCGGTGATGAGTTCCTCGAACTTCTCGACCGGGGGCAGTGCGAATCCGTCCTCGATGGTAGATACGATGGGTTTGATTACAGCGCCGGCAGATACTGCGAATGCCATGTAGTTGGCATATGCGGGTTCCGGAACTATAATCTCATCACCGGGGTTAAGGCATGTCATGAACGCAAACAGAACCGCCTCAGATCCTCCGTTGGTAACGATGATGTCATCGGGTTCAAACTTGATCTGATACTGCTCGTAATAGTCGCACAGTTTCTTTCTGAGGCTCAGGAATCCCTGTGAGGGGGTGTATTCCAGCACCTTGCGGTCAATCTTCTTGAGAGTATCAAGACCAATCTGCGGTGAGGGCAGGTCGGGCTGACCTATGTTAAGATGATAGACCTTGATGCCTTCGGCCTCAATTTTCTGTGCTATGCCCGACAGCTTGCGGATAGGCGAACTGGGCATTACTTCAGCGCGGTTTGAGATTTTCATTTCTTCGATTTGATTCTGTTTGCTATTTAAGATGCAAAAATACAACAAACCGCGGGCTTAACACCCACGGTCTGCATAATATTTTATTTTAAGAGGTATATTAATGTATCCTCTTGCCCAGAATCAGGTTGTCACCTGATGCATCGACAGTCCATATTTCAGGCTTACGGCCGGTGCCGCTGTCGTGGTGAACTGAGTAGAGCAGCTGACCCTCGAAGGTCTTGAACAGCATGCCGTGACCTGAGTTGTCACCCTTGAATGCTTTCTCCTCCTGGATCCACGGACCCTTTATGCTGCCGCTGGTTGACCATGCTATACCCTGAGCGTAGCGGTTCTCACCCCAGCTTGACCAGAGCATACCCAGACGGCCGGTCTCGGTACGGAACATCTGCGGGCCATCGGTTACCCAACCCGGCATCTTCATGCCGAATGTAGCCTCGCCGATAGAGTTCATCTCCTTTGACCATGCGGCCTCCGATGCGCGGAATATGGTGGTGGGCTCTGCAATGCGGTGAGTCAGGTCCTTTGACAGGGGCATGTAAGCCATTGTTCCGTCAATGAGCTGTGTCCACTCGTGTACGAATATCATATAAACAGTATCGTTCTCCTCATAAAGTGTTCCGTCGATGATATCCCATGTCGTGGGGCCAAGGCAGAAGAGTGAATCCTTTACAAGAGGCAGATAGGGGCCGTCAACCTTGTCCGATACCAGCAGCTGAGTCTGGTTCAGAGGTACGTTGTAACGGCGGGGAACCTGCTCAATGCAGACTCCGTGGTTGTTCCATGTGCCTGCATAGTAGAATTTGTCACCGAACTTGTGAATCTCGGCTGCAGCTACGAACTGGCCCTGCATCCAGGTGCCTGAGATATCGATTACGTTGTAGGGACCGGTCCACATCTCCAGGTCAGTACTCTTGTAGAGTGAGCCGCCGGTGCTGGTGAGCCAGTAGGTCTTGGTCTCGGGATCGGGGTAGATGAACGGGTCGCTCATGGAGAGTTCCTTAAGTGATACCGTGCGGACCTGAGGGGTGGGGCGCTGCATATTCATAGGCGGACGCTGTGCGGCCTGACCCTGTCCCTGAGGACGCTGGGTGCGCTGACGGTTGGCATTGCCGCCCATGGGCATCATACCGCCAAAGTTGCGCTGTCCGGGATTGGCGGGAGGAGCCTGCTCTCCGCGAGGTACATCAACGATGATGTTGTCCCTGTTCTGACAGCACTCATGTTGGCTTTGCTGTGCGTTGTTCTTGCAAGATAATACCAGCAGCGGAATCAGGGCTGTGGTTAAAATCAACTTTCCTTTTCTCATAATAATACGTTTGTTAGTAATTCATTTTTTTAGCTGATGACAAACGTACACAAAAAATCAGAAAAAGTTGCAGTGTTCCACGTTTTTGAGAGTAACTTTGTATCTCAGAAACCGATTAACCAAGTTATTATAAGATTATGCTTAGGAAATTATTCATTGCAGTCGCACTGTTGGCAACAGTAGCCTGCGGTTCTCAGAACGGAACAAAGGCGCCCAAACCGGACAAGAATTTCTACATCTATCTGGCATTCGGCCAGTCCAACATGGAGGGTAACGCCCGTATCGAGGATCAGGACCGTGAGGGTATAAGCGACCGTTGGCTGATGATGGCCGCCGTAGATATGCCTAAAATGGAGCGTGAGATGTATGGTTGGTATACCGCTGTTCCGCCCCTTTGCCGTGAGAGCAACGGTCTTACTCCGGTGGACTATTTTGGCCGTACAATGGTTGAGAATCTGCCCGAGAAGGTACGAGTAGGTGTTGTTATGGTAGCTGTAGGAGGCTGTAAGATAGAGGCTTTCATGAAGGATCGTGCTCAGGAGTATGGCGACAATGCCGCCATGTGGATGAAGAACTGGATCAAGCCCTATGACAACAACTGCTACCAGCGTCTGCTGGATTGCGCCAAGGAGGCACAGAAGGTGGGTGTAATCAAGGGATTCTTGATGCACCAGGGTGAGTCAAACATTGACGAAGAGGATTGGCCCGAGAAGGTAAAGTACGTATATGATTGTCTGATTGAAGACCTTGGCCTGGATCCCAAGAAGACTCCCCTGCTTGCAGGTGAGGTTGTAAACGCCGATGTTCAGGGCCGAAGCGCATCAATGAACGAGATCATTGCCAAGCTCCCCGAGACTCTGCCTAACTCATACGTAATATCATCAAAGGGTGTCACTTGTGGCTTCGATCATCTGCATTTTGACGCTGCCGGATACCGCGAAATGGGTCGCCGTTACGCAAATCAGATGCTTACTTTGATGGGTATTACTCCAAAAGAGTAAAATAATCAGATGTTACAGCGAGCTAACTCGTTGAATATCTGTTGATTAATGCTTGTGAGTTGATTAACTTTGTTTTGGTCGCTTTAAAATATTTTAAGTGACATCGTATCGAAAAAGTACCGACCTTTGCGGTCGAAAACAAAGGATAATTCTCATAAGCATTAATTGGTTAGTAATTAGGTTAGTAATTAGGTTCGGGCCCGAGAATTTGTGAAAATTGCAAGGCTCACTCCAAGGGGAAAAGGTCCCTGCGGAGGAAATTGAAAAAATTGAGTTCACGCGAGTGAATTCATTTTTTTTTGTCCCCAATGGGTCATTTTGAGAGCAGAGCGGCGATGGAATCTCTGTAGGAGCGTGAGACTGGGATAGGATTGATTCCTTCCTGGTCCAGAATTACATAGAGGTTGTCGCGGTCGTTGTTGAAGAACTTGACCTTGGCTATGTTTATAAGGTATGAGCGATGGCAGCGGGTAATCTGCCCTTCAAGGTCATCCTCTATGTTCTTGGCGGTTGTGCGGATCATTGTGTTCCTGACCACTCCGTCCTGTTCATAGAATACCTTCACGTAGTTATCCTCGGACACGGCATAGAGAATATCCATGATCCTGAGCGACAGCTTTATGTTGCCCTTGTTGTCATGTATGGATACCATCAGTGCTCCTTTGGGCTTGCCGGGGGTGCTGACGGACTGAATGGTCACACCGTGTGCGTATCCGTAAAGATAAGCGATGATATAAGGTATGACAAGTATCAGGAATATGCAGAAAACGGCTCTTGGAAAGAGATCTGACAGCGTAACGCTGTTTTGCTGTACCAACAGGGTTATGGATGTGTATATGATTGATACAATCAGAACTTCGGCCAGCGAATAGAGTATCAGACCCCATCCTCCAATTCCGTATCGGCGGTTAAGGTCCATCAGCAGTACTTTACTTGTTATCAGGAAAAGCACCGAAAAAGCGTACATGGTTACCGTACCCAGAAACTTATAGCTTTCACGTACCGTAAACCAATATGTGGATGAAAACGGGGAGTACAGCTGTAGAAACAGTATGGAAAATACCACTATGAACAGTACCGTAAGGAAAAGGAATCTCCTTGTAAACATATAATCGGGTAACTTGTTCATACAGCGCAGTTTTTTTATTGTAGCGCGAAGATAAGGATTTTTGTCATATCACCCAAATTCACGGTGTGGGGTGAATTGCCGGAGCCCGTTTGGCGGCAATTCGCCACATCTCCGGTACGAGATGCCCCAAAAAAGTTTTTTTATGGCGATGCCGGTTTTTATTGAGGTACCTTTGCGGCCGAATTAAATACACTTTTATGGCAAGACTTATTTACAGAACTCCTGATTGTGACATGAACGCCACGAGCGTCATCAAGATGTATGAAGACAGTTTCCGTCGTCATTGGGACAACCTTGCTTTGTCCGATTTCCGCGGCGAGCGTATAACATATGCCGAGCTGGCCAAGCGCGTTGCACGCGTACATATTCTACTTGAGAACACAGGCATCAAACCTGGTGACAAGGTGGCTCTCTGCGGCAAGAACTGCCTGGCTTGGGGTGTTGCATTCTTTGGAGTATATACATACGGTGCAATTCCGGTACCTATCCTGAATGATTTCAAACCCGGTAACGTACATACTTTGGTAAACCATTCCGAGGCAAAGCTACTCATGGTCGGTGACGTGGTTCTGACCGGTATGGTTCCCACAGAGATGCCCGATATCCTGGGTATGATCCTCATGAACGATATGTCTCTCAAGTTCAGCCGTTCAAAGGAGCTTGACAAGGCAATGGAGACTCTCGATGAGTGCTTTGACAAGAAGTATCCCAAGGGCTTCACCAAGGATGATATCAAATATGAGGCCGAGAAGGATACTAACGATCTGGCTGTACTGAACTACACATCAGGCACCACAGGTGATCCCAAGGGCGTTATGGTTCCTTACCGCGCAATGCTTGTGAACCTTAAGTTTGCATGCCGCGTACTGCCTCTGACTCATGGCGAGACCGTTGTTTCAATCCTGCCTATGGCTCATATGTTCGGCCTTGCATTCCAGCTCATGTTCGAGTTGCTGCTGGGCGCCAGCATTTGCTATCTGGGCAAGATGCCTTCACCAAAGATCCTGTTCGACGCATTTGCCGAGGAGAAGCCCAAGCTTATCATCACCGTTCCTCTGGTAATTGAAAAGGTAATCAAGCAGAAGATTCAGCCGGTAATGGAGAAGCCTATGATGAAGGTTCTCATGGCAATTCCCGGCATTAACCGCATAATTGGCGGAAAGATCCGCTCCAAGATCATCGGCGCATTCGGTGGCGAGATGGATTGCCTCATCGTTGGCGGTGCAGCCCTGAACGCTGATGTCGAGAAGATACTGCGCAAGATTCACTTCCCCTACACCGTAGGTTACGGAAGCACCGAGTGCGCTCCTCTTATCTCTTATGTTGACTGGGAGAAGTACAAACCCGGTTCATGCGGTATCGCAGTTGACGGTTGCCCCGTTGAGGTATTCAGCGATGCTCCCGGCAATATCGGCGAGCTGCTTGTAAAGGGTGACAACGTGATGCTTGGCTACTATAAGAATCCCAACGCTACCCGCGATGTCATCGACCCCGAAGGCTGGTTCCATACCGGTGACCTTGGTACAATTGATAAGCAGGGTTACATCTATATCAAGGGCCGTAGCAAGAACATGATCCTTGGTCCTTCAGGCCAGAACATCTATCCCGAGGAGATTGAGGATATGTACATGAATCTGCCGATGGTATCTGAGGTGTTGGTTGTGGAGCGTGACCGCAAACTTGTTGCCCTGGTATTCCCCGATTATGAGGCAGGCAAGACAGCCGGTCTGAATCAGCAGCAGGTACTGGCTCACCTTGAGGAAGACCGCAAGAAGATCAATGAGATGCTTCCCGGTTACTCACAGGTTTCAAAGCTGGAAATCCGCACCGAGGAGTTTGAGAAGACTCCCAAGCGCAGCATCCGCCGCGGACTTTACAAATAAGGTTATATCACGAAAAATCCATAAATGTTTGTTGATGAAAAAGGTGCCAAAGGGGACGGTTCTTTTTGGCACCTTTTTTCTATTTCCAGCTATAATAGCTATTTCTCAAGGTGCCAAAAAGAACCGTCCCCTTTGGCACCTTTTTCAATCCAACTGGAGGATTTGTTTGACAAGCGGAACTACGGCTGTTTTGAGTGATTTGTCGTTCAGGCGGTGCTCGCCTTCAAAGCGCTGGGCTTTGGTGTAGTATTTTTTGAAGAGGTCGTAGCAGTTTACTGTGGTGTCGTGGTTGCCAAATAGACCGTAGGTGTTCTCACGGTCAAAATCGGTGATGCCCTTGAACTGCTGGCGCTCCATCATGTTGAAGTTCTTGACAATCTGTCCCGTAATCTTAAAGGTCTTGGCTCCGTCCTTTCGTCCGTTCTGGAAAGGGTACGTTGTGTTGGCCTTCATCACTTTTGACATGGTGGACATGTTGAACGATGGATTCACGCAGATCTTTTTGAAGCCGAACATCTGCTGGGCGTACATGGCTCCCATCGATGTGCCTACAATGATATCGGGTTTCTGCTCATCAACGTACTGACACAAATAGGGAAGAGCCTCGGCGGGATCAACGGGGATATCCGGAGCAACAACCTCCAGTTCGGGAAGCATATGGCGCAGGCTCTCAACCGTGCCGCTTGCGCCCGATGACATGAATCCGTGAAAATATACCAGCTTCATTACTTGCCGGCTTTGAGTCCCTTGATTACGGCATTGGTGAATCCGGCCTCCTCCATGGCGTTCAGGCCCTTGATGGTGATACCGCCGGGGGTGGTAACCTTGTCAACCTCCTGCTCGGGATGTGAACCGTGTGCGAGCAACAGTTCCACGGCGCCTTTGATGGTACCCAGAACAATCTCCTGTGCATCCTTGGGATAGAAGCCCATCTCTACGCCACCCTCAACGTTGGCGCGGATGTAACGGAATACGTATGCTATGCCGCATGATGCAAGCGCGGTTCCTGCGGTCATCTGCTTCTCTTCTACCTGCTTGGCGAATCCGACTTTTCCAAACAGTTTCTGTACCAGGTCCAGATTTTTCTTGCCGGCAGTATTTGAGCAATAGAAGAATACGCCTGCGCCAACCTCAACGGCTATGTTGGGTATGAGATATATGATCTCGGGCAGAGTGCCTTTCTTGTCGAATATTTCGGCAAGTTTATCCAGGCCTACACCGGCGGCGATTGATATGATGAGTTGCTTCTTGTAGTCAAGTGCGGCTTTTACCTCCTCGACGGCCGATGGCAATATCCACGGCTTAACTGCGAAAAGGACTATGTCTGCACCCTTGACAGCCTTGGCATTCTCCTTTGATATTCCTATTCCGGGAACATCCTTCTTGAGTGCGTCAAGCGTTGCGTCACTACGGTCACAGCAAGTGATATCCTTTGCTGCAAACACCTTTTTTGCTGCAAAACCTCTGGCAATTGCGCCACCCATATTTCCGGCGCCGATAATGGTGATTTTCATATTATTGAAATGTTAGGTTGTGCAAAGGTACAATTTTATTTTTAAAGGTATGAAAAGGTTGGCAATAACGGCCGGAGGCCGCCTTTCGCGTTAGCGAAATAAAAAAAGGTTTTTACCCACAAAAAAACGCCCCGAAAGGGACGTTTTTTGTGGGTGAAGATGGATTCGAACCACCGAAGTCGAGAGACAGCAGATTTACAGTCTGCCCCATTTGGCCACTCTGGAATTCACCCAGCCTGAACCCGTAGCAGATTACTTGCTGCTGAGACGAGCTATGTATTTGTCAATATCCTGACCCTCGATTGAGTTGGGATATTTGGCCTTGATCAGCTTGTATACCTTGAGAGCCTGGGCGGGTTTGTCTATTGACTCATAGATGATACCGGCCTGCAGGTAGTAATAAGGTGAAAGCAGGTTGTTGTCAGCTTTCTTGGCGGCCTTCTCAAAAGTTGCGATGGCCTTGTTGTACTGACCGGCAGTTGCATAGCAGTCAGCGAGAGCGCCAAGAGCAGAGGGAGCTACCATCTGATCCTTACCGCTGAACTTCTCGAGGTATTTCTGTGCATACTCCATGCTGTCAAGCTGAGCGTAGCAGAGACCTGCATAAAGACCGGCCAGCTTACCTGCCTTGGTGTTCTTGTACTGCTTTGCGAGCTCCTCAAAACCCTCAAAACCGTATGCGTCACCATTCAGTGCGGTGGAGTATTCGCCGTTGATGAAATAGGTCTCACCGGGGAATATGGCCTCGGCTGCCTTGAGCTGACGGGGCTGTGCTACCTTGGCATTGTAGAGCATGCCTCCGGCGATGATAACTATGATTGCTATGAGGCAACCGAAGATGGTCTTCTTGTTGTTCTCAAAAAACTGTTCTGACTTGCTCAGAGCCTCCTCGAGGCCTTTCTGTTCCTGCACCTGTGCAGGCTTAACTGCTTTCTTTGCCATTTCGTCTTTTCGTTAGCGGGTGCAAAAATAGTCATTTTTTACTACACGTAAACATTTTAATTCAAAAAAGAGATGAGAATCCAGAATAATATTGACTATTTTTGTGTCCAATCAACCCTGATAATACCCCTTATGTTACTGGAACATCTGTTTGTGCAGGATTACCGCAATATTTTGCAGGCCGACTTGGATTTTTCGCCCAAGTTGAACTGCTTTGTCGGTAAGAACGGTATGGGCAAGACCAATCTTCTGGATGCAGTCTACTGCCTCTCTTTCTGCCACAGCTCAATAAGCCAGACAGACCAGCTTACCGTACGTCACGGTGCGGAGTGTTATCAGCTTCAGGGCTCTTACCGCCTTCCTGTAGGCGACAGGACCGTGATTGGCTGCGTGTCCAGGCCCAAGGGACACAAGCAGTTCAAGCGTGACGGCAAGGAATACCAGCGTTTTTCGGACCATATCGGTTACATACCTTTGGTAATGGTTTCTCCGCAGGATACGGAGCTTATATCCGGTGGAAGTGAAGAACGTCGCCGTTTTATGGATATCATCATTTCCCAGTATGATCAGGAGTATCTTAAGCTGCTTATTTCATACAACAAGGCGGTACAGCAGCGTAACACCCTGCTCAAGATGGAGGTGGAACCTGACAGGGAACTGTTCCTGATGTGGGAGCAGATTATGGCCGATACGGGACAGAAGATATATGAGAGACGCAAGACTCTGACAGACCGTCTGGTGCCCTATTTCCAGGAGATGTACTCCATTATAGGCGATGCCTCCGAGAAGGTTTCGCTTTCATATGCGTCACATGCCCAACGCGGCGATTTGCTGAAACAGTTTGAAGATGGCCGCGCTCTTGACCGCGCTGCAGGGTATTCGCTTCATGGCATCCACAAGGATGAACTGGAGATGAATCTGGACGGATATCCCATACGTCGCGAGGGTTCGCAGGGACAGAACAAGAGTTATCTTGTGGCACTTAAGCTGGCGCAGTACCGTCTGCTCAGTGAGTCGTGCGGCAAGCGTCCCATATTGTTGCTGGATGATATTTTCGACCGTCTGGATTCCGTACGGGTGGGGCGTATCATATCGCTTGTGTCCGATAATGATAAATTCGGACAGGTATTCATAACCGATGTGGACCGCAATCACATAGACGGAATACTGGAGGGGACAGGTAAGGATTACAAGGTGTTTACCGTTCAGGACGGAGAGGTGTTATGAGAAAGACAGATTCGGAACAGGTGGGCGGCGTGATACTCCAGTATCTGCGTGAGATGGGGTTGGAGACACCCCTTAATGAGCATCGTCTTATCCAGGCGTGGGACAAGGTGCTTGGCCCCGCGGTTTCAAGATATACCAAGGAACTCCGTATTTACAACCAGGTGCTGTTCGTGACGATATCATCGGCTGCCCTGCGCAATGAACTTATGATGCGCCGCACCGAACTTGTGGCACGCCTGAATGCCCAGGCCGGAGCCCAGGTTATTACCCAAATCGTTTTGCGCTGATTATTTCAGGACCTCAATCGCCTTGCTGACTGTGGGGTCTGCCTGATTTATGAAGGATATGTAATCCTGCATATCCAGAGCATCGTAGATTATGTTGCCGTAAAGTGCTGTTTTCATCTGCTTGCGTGCCGGAGCCGAAAGCCTGGCGCGTTTCACTCCGTTCTTGGCTGCATAATCATAGAATTTATTCAGGACATTATCCTCATCAAGATAACGCTCTATATCAGAATAATCCTTCAGCTTGGCGAACTCGGCCCTATTGCCGTCCACATACTTGAATGAGAACTTGTTGACCAGACTCTTGCGGACCACATCCGAATAATACTGTGAGTAACCGGTGGTATCCTGTGCAACGAATATGTCGGGCATGATTCCGCCACCGCCATATACTGTGCGTCCGCCCTTGGTCTTGAATACCTGCTCTTCATTCTGCTTGATGCTGTCGGCGCTGAAGAACTCACCGTGCTCGTAGCGCTTGAGGATATCCATTGCATAATCCTCATCGGATTCACCGTAAGGCTTCTGGATGCATCGGCCCGAAGGCGTGTAGTAACGTGCTATTGTGATACGGATACTTGAGCCGTCGGCAAAATCTATGGGCTCCTGTACGAGTCCCTTACCGAAAGAACGGCGTCCTACCACGGTACCGCGGTCGTTATCCTGGATGGCACCGGTGAATATCTCGGCAGCCGATGCGGATGATTCGTCTATCATCACCACAAGCGGTATGGAGGTATAGCGGCCGTGTCCGTCGGCATACTGCTTGGCTATAGGACTGTGCGCTCCCTGCGTATATACTATAAGGTCATTCTTGGGCAGGAACTGGTTGGCCATCTGTATGGCTGCACCCAGATAACCGCCGGTGTTGCTGCGCAGGTCGATGATAAGCTTCTTCATGCCCTTGCTGCTGAGCTCTGCCAGGCTGACCATCATCTCGGCGAATGTGGTCTCACCGAACTTGTTGATCATGATGTAACCTATGCCGTCTTCGGGTGAGATCATGTAAGCGGCATCAACGCTCTTGACGGGAATGTCGCCGCGCTCAATGGTGAAATCCACCAGATTGGGCTCTCCGTTGCGTTTGACACTTATCTTTACAGTTGTTCCCTTGGGTCCTTTCAGATTCTTGACAACCTCGTTGCTGGGGATCTTCTTGCCTGCGAATAAGGAGTCGTTGATGAGTACGATGCGGTCACCTGCCAGCACGCCCACCTTTTCGGACGGGCCGCCGTGGATGACGTTGTTTACGCGTATGGTGTCATCCTGTATAGAGAACTGGATTCCTATACCCGAGAAACTGCCGTGAAGTTCATCGTTGCTCTCCTGGGTCTCTTCGGCAGGATAGTATGCAGAGTGGGGGTCAAGCTCCTCAAGGATGGTGGGAAGTACACGGTCCATGATGGAGTCCATATCAACCACATCCACATATTTGCGGTCTATGGCTTTGATGAGTGTCTCCACTTTCTGTGAGCCCGGACTGGTTCCGCGCTCAAACTGGGGTCTCTGTCTTTTGAATATGCCTATCATGACTTCAATTCCAAGAAAGAAGCCCATGGTAAGCAGGAAAAGTATTTTAAAGATTGTCTTTAGTGTCTTCATTTTTCAGCGTTCAAATCCAGGTATACAACTTCAATTCCTGCACGTTTCAGCAGGTCTACTCCGTCTGTGAGTCGGTATTGTTCGGTATAAATCACACGCTTGATGCCCGATTGTATAATCAGTTTGGCACATTCTATGCAAGGTGATGCGGTAACATAAAGCGTGGCACCGTCGCTGCTGTTCGATGAGCGTGCCAGCTTGGTGATGGCGTTGGCCTCGGCGTGGAGCACGTAGGGCTTTGACACATTGTTCTCATCCTCGCATATATTCTCGAATCCGGTGGGAGTGCCGTTGTACCCGTCGGATATGATCATGTTGTTCTTAACCACGAGAGCACCCACCTTGCGACGTTCGCAGTATGAGTTCTCGGCCCAAATCAGGGCCATTCTTGCGTATCGGCGGTCAAGAGCCGCTTTCTTGGCTTCGTCCATATTCAAATCAGGTTCTCAAGCGCGGGAATCAGAATCTCCTTGCGACGCAGGGAAATGAGTCCCTGGGCTTCAAGAGTATTCAGCTCGCGCGAAACGTTAAGTCTTGTGGCATCCATAAGGGCTGCCAGGTCATTCATCTTGATGCACAGTTTCTTGGTGCCTGTCTGTATGTCGGACAGACTTCTTATGAAACGGATAATGCGCCCTCTGAGGTCTGTTTCCTGCAAGGTCCAAACGTGGCTGTCCAATTGCTGTACGCGACCGCTCAGTATGTTCAGCAGGTTCATGCGACAGATATTGTACTTGCCCAGTTCCGTGTAGATGTACTGCTTGTCTACCATGAGGAAACTGCAGGGGGTGGAAGCGGTATAAGTGCGCTGGTAACAACCCACGCGTCCGAACATCGAGTACGGCTCGATAAGGGACGGCGCGTCAATCTGTTCCATGAAAGTCAGGTTGCCGTCCATGCCGTCACGTGAGCTCTCGACGGTGCCGTTGATCAGGAACGCGAAACTTTTGCATCGCTCGCCTGTGCTGATAATGGTACTGCCCTCCTCATAGCGGACAAAGTCCAGACGTATTTTCTGCAGCAGGCTGTTGAAATCGGCCTGGCTCATGCCCTGAAAAAGGGGCAGACTCAGCAGAGTGTCATACATGGGCAACTCCATTTTGCACATTTGATTGTAAATTCACGCAAAGTTACTTTTTTTTCTTTGTGGAGTGTCAATAATCCGAAGGAATCACTATTTTTGTAGAAAAGTGGTCCTGTCTAAGACCATATGTTGTATTATTAACCAGTAATTGTTTGTAACTATGATGGACTTATTCAATTCTTTAGAGCCGTTGCAGAAGTTTTTCTGGGTTATCGCATGCGTAGCATCGCTGATTTTCATTATTCAGACCATAATGACTTTCGTCGGTTTGGGTACTGATACAGATGTCGATGCAGGCCCGATGGACGGTTCGATCGATTCCGTGGAAGACGGTGCCTTGAGCGGCGTGTTCTCTTTCCGTAACCTCATCAATTTCCTGCTCGGATACGGATGGGCAGGCGCATTGCTGTACGGTTCGATAGAGCAGGGCTGGCTGTTGCAGATTGTGGCCATTGCCGTAGGTCTGCTGTTTGTGCTGGCGTTCGTATTCATGTTCCGCCAGGTTATGAAGCTGTCACATGACGGCAGTTTCAAGATGAGTGAGGCTGTGGGCCTCAGGGCTGATGTTTATCTGCGTATTCCGGCTGCCCGCAGCGGACGCGGCAAGGTGCAGGTGAGCGTAAAAGGTTCTGTGCATGAGGTTGATGCCATGACAGACCGTACTGAGGAGATTCCTACAGGCGGCCAGGTTAAGATTACCAAGGTTCTGGGTGATGACCTGCTTCTTGTGGAGTGATTTTAGAAACTGAAAATTAACAACTTTTGGAGCAGTGAGAGCCATCAAGCATGCTTGTTTGGCCGATTCGCGACAAAAGTCAATATTGAAAATATTAACTTAACTAACTAATAAAAAATGAACGGAAGTAGCATTTCAATTCTTGTAGTGATAGGAGTAGTCCTCCTTTTCATTCTGTTTGCAACCATTATCCGCAGATACAGACGTTGCCCTTCGGATAAGATTCTGGTAGTTTATGGTAAGACCGGCGGCGGTAGCGCCAAGTGTATTCACGGTGGCGGTAAGTTTGTATGGCCTGTAATTCAGGACTATGCATACCTGAGCCTTACGCCTATCTCGATAGATGCTAACCTGACCAACGCCCTGAGCCGTCAGAACATCCGTGTTGATGTACCCTGCCGTTTCACCGTAGGTATCTCGACAGAGCCTGACAGCATGAACAACGCTGCCGAGCGTCTGCTGGGCCTTACTGCCGATGAGATCCAGGAACTGGCCCGTGATATCCTTTTCGGTCAGCTCCGTCTGGTTATCGCAACCATGTCAATCGAGGAGATCAACAGTGACCGTGACACCTTCCTGGAGAAGATTGCCAAGAACGTCGAGGTTGAGCTTAAAAAGATAGGTTTGCGTCTTATCAACGTAAACGTAACCGATATCAAGGATGAGTCAGGCTATATTCAGGCTCTGGGTAAGGAGGCTGCAGCCAAGGCTATTAACGAGGCTAAGGTAAGTGTGGCTGAGCAGGACAGAAACGGTGAGATCGGTAAGGCCGAGGCCGTTAAGGAGACCCGTATCCGTACATCGCAGGCCAACGCCGTAGCCGTACAGGGTGAAAACAACGCCAAGGTCGAGATTGCCAACTCTGACGCATTCCGTCGTGAGAAAGAGGCCGAGGCCAACCGTCTGGCTGTAACCGCTGAAAAGGTTCAGCAGGCTAAGGCTCTGCAGGATGCCTATATCGCTGAGCGTGATGCAGAAAACGCCCGTGCCGAGCGTGAGCGTTCAACCCAGCAGGCCAACATCCTGGTTGCCCAGCAGGTTGAGAAGGACCGTATCATCATAGCTGCCGAGGCTGAGGCCGAGAAGCTGCGTGTAAGCGCCAAGGGTGAGGCCGATGCCATATTCGCCCGCATGGAGGCCGAGGCTAAGGGTTACTATGAGATCCTGACCAAGCAGGCTGCCGGTTATGACAAGATGGTACAGGCTGCAGGCGGTGATGCCGCAAAGGCATTCATGCTGCTCATGTCAGAGAAGATGCCGGAGCTGGTAAAGACTCAGGTCGAGGCAATCAAGGGTATAAAGTTCGACAACGTAACCGTTTGGGATTCAGGCAACGGCGCCGACGGAAAGGGCTCTACCGCCAACTTCCTGAGCGGACTGCTCAAGTCAGTTCCTCCCATGTCAGATCTGTTCAACATGGCTGGCCTGAACCTGCCTGAGTATCTTGCCAAGAAGAAAGAGGCAGAAGATGCTCAAGCCGAGGAGGTCAAGGACGATAAAAAGAAGAAGTGACCCATTAGGGACAGTCCCCCTGTGCCATTTCGCAAAAATGGCACAGGGGGACTGTCCCTAATGGTCCATTACTAACCTTACAAATATGTGATTCTATGGTAGACTTTAATTATTACGCACCGACAGAGGTCGTTTTCGGAAAGGAATCCGAGGAACAGCTGGCCTCATTGATAAAGAAGTACGGTGGAACCAAGGTGCTGGTTCATTACGGCGGCAAGAGTGCCATCAAATCAGGTCTTCTGGACAAGGTGGAGCGCCTGCTCAAGGAAGGAGGAGTTCAGTATGTAACTCTGGGTGGTGTAGTACCCAACCCAAGACTCTCCAAGGTACATGAGGGCATTGAGCTGTGCCGCAAGGAGAAGGTGGACTTTATCCTTGCAGTGGGCGGCGGCAGTGTCATCGACTCATGCAAGGCCATCGCATACGGCGTTCCTTACGACGGTGAGGTATGGGATGTGTATCTGCGCAAGTATACTCCGGTTACAAGCCTTCCGCTGGCATCGGTCCTGACTATTCCCGCTGCGGGCAGTGAGATGAGTGACTCAAGTGTTATCACCAATGAGGACGGTGATGTCAAGATAGGTTATTCCAACAACCTGTGCCGTCCCAAGTTCGCCATCATGAATCCCGAGCGTACCTACACTCTGCCTGCGTATCAGACGGCAGCCGGTATCACCGACATCATGATGCACACAATGGAGCGTTATTTCTCACATGATGAGGATATGAATATCACCGATGCCATTGCCGAGGGTCTGCTCAAGACAATGATTGACGTCGCTCCCCTGGTACTCAAAGATCCTGAGAACTACCGTTACCGTGCACAGGTGATGTGGGCCGGTTCACTGGCGCACAACGACCTTACAGGCTGCGGACGCGTAGGTGACTGGGCAACACACCAGTTGGAACATGAGCTGAGCGGTATGTTTGATGTGACCCACGGCGCCGGTCTGGCTGCTGTATGGCCCAGCTGGGCGCGTTATGTGATGAGTTGCGGCGTTCAGCGTTTTGTACGCTTTGCCGTGAACGTGATGGGTGTGGAGAATGACTTTACCGATCCCGAGGGCACGGCTATCCGTGGTATCGAGGCAATGGAACGTTTCTACCACTTGATAGGTATGCCAATCAACATCCACGAGCTTATCGGTCGTGAAATAACCGATGCCGAGATAAAGGAGATGGTACGCAAGTGCAGCCATGACGGCAAGGACACTCAGGGCCAGTACAAGGTTTTGTCACCGGCCGATATGGAGGCAATCTACAAACTGGCCAAGTAAATGTTGAGGGCGCAGCAGTGGAACAGCCAGATCTGGCTTAGCGGTTGGTGGAAGGCATCGGTATCGCGTGGCGGTGATGCCAAGCGGGCGCTTCTTACCAAGGTGTTCATGCATAATCTGGACATTTTCCGTGACGGCGCTTATCGTACTGAGACTGACCGTGTGGTAACCCTGCCTGTGAAGGGGGATTTTGTAGAAAACTCCCAGATGTTCTCGGCACCCATCGAACTCAAGAATGATGCCATTGGGGAAGCTTTAGCTCGACAAAGTCACTGTCCCCAATGGCACGTTTTGAATCAGGATTGCATTCTGGCAACAAAGGATTTGGTGGAGCAGGGCATGAATCCTGCTTTGCTCAATATGGCCAGCCTTTATCATCCGGGTGGGGGAGTCCTGCAGGGCTCCAGCGCCCAGGAGGAGGATCTGTGCCGTCGCAGTAACCTTGCAATATCGCTCTACCAGTTCTCACTTCCAGGCGGCCGATACGGAGATTTGGCCGATATGGTTGGCGTGCAGCGCCGTGCTGAGCGTTATCCTATGGACAACACCTACGGCGGCATTTACAGTCCTGATATTACATTCTTTCGCGGGACACGTGAAGAGGGCTATGCCCTGCTGGATGAACCCTTCAGGGCCGCGGTGATATCGGTCGCATCATTCAATTACAACCCCAAGCACGGTCACAACCAGCTTGATAACGGCAATATCCCGGAGGCCGATAAGCCCATCCTTAAAGAAAAGATACGCACCATCCTGCGCATCGGTGCACTAAAAGACCACGACAGCCTTGTGCTTGGCGCACTAGGCTGCGGCGCATTCTGCACTCCGCCCGCTCAAATGGCTCGCCTGTTCCATCAGGTGCTTGATGAGCAGGAGTTCCAGGGACGTTTCAAAAAGATTGTCTTTGCAATCATCGACTCGTCCAGCAGCAACAACTTCAAACCTTTCTTGAAAGAGTTTTCGTAACTTTGCGGCATGGAAAGAACACTTGTTATTCTTAAGCCCTGCACAATCCAGCGTGGGCTTATAGGTGAGGTAATCTCCCGTTTTGAGAAACGCGGTCTCAAACTGGTTGCCATGAAGATGAAACAACTTACGCCCGATATCCTGCGCCAGCACTACGCACATATGGTCCAGAAACCCTTCTATCCCATCATTGAGAAATCCATGATGGCGGCTCCGGTAGTTCTGTGCTGCTGGGAGGGCATTGATGCTGTGAGCGTGGTCCGTGAGATGGCCGGCGCTACCAATGGCCGCAAGGCTCTGCCCGGAACCGTGCGCGGTGACCTTTGCGTAAGCCACCAGGAGAATATCATCCACGCATCGGACTCACTTGAGACAGCGAAAGCGGAGCTGGAGCGCTTCTTCAGTCCGGAAGACTACTGCGATTATCCATCTCCGCTATTCGATTATCTCTACGCCCAGGACGAACTCTAATCATTCAACAAGTTTTTCCTTTTCGATGGATATCCGTTCTGAATTATTGTTACTTTTGCCGATGAACATAAAATAAAGGGTAGTGAGTTTGCAACTACTTAACTTATAAACACTAATACTTAAAACAAAAAAGATTATGAGAAAAGAGACAGAAAAGAAATCTAAGACTCCTGAGAAAAAGGAAAAGAGATGTAATCCTACTTGGGAGGCTATGGGTAGATATCAGGGCGCATTTACTGTTATCGACCCTAAGTATATGCTTTAACTTGTGCGCTATCTTCTTGATACCAGCATCTACATTTATTTCGCTTTAGACAGAGAACTTTTAAGCCGCGACGTAAAAACCATTCTTGAAGACTATGATAATTCTTTCTGTGTCAGTTCGGAGACTGTCAGAGAACTAATTGTGGCCTTTAATAATGGAGGTATAGTATGTCATGCTTGGAAAACAGCCAAAGAGATGGTAGATGCCATTATAGATGTGTTTTTTATAGATATCCTTCCTGTTGGCGCCGAACAGATGGAAACATATTCTAAACTTGAAATCAATAAAGCTGAGAAACACAATGATCCCTCCGATCACGTAATAATCTCACATTCCATTACAAATGGAATTCCACTGATTTCAAGTGACAGAAAGTTTAAGTTCTATAAAAAGCAGGGTTTGGAACTAGTCTTTAATAAGCGATAAGAAAAATGGCCCAAAGGGAACAGTAACCATTGGGCCATTTTGTACGTTTACATCCAGTTTACTTTCTTATCAGGATAGCGCCCGATGACCTCCTTGACTTTGTTGAAGTTCTTCTCGGAATACGGAATGGTAAAATAGGTTATTCTGCCGTCAAACAGATCCTTTACGGCTTTATCAACATTCTTTGTAATTTCCATGTCGTTGATATCACCTCCTATGTAATGTACGGCATACTGCTCAGACGCTGTCGGCAATATTTCCACACCAATCCATTTGTATTCTTCGGTCTGCGGTTTGTTCAGATTCTGGCTTAATAATGCACTAGGGTTCCGATAGGTTACATTGCGTAATTGTTTCTTCTGGAGGATTTTCTGGACCTCATTGCGGGTCTCAACGGGTGCATCGGGCCAAACCACGAGAGTCACTGTCTGTATGTCTTCCCTGACAAAGTCCGGAGCATCCAGATATGCTTCAAGTTCGCTAAGCTCCAATGGACGCATTGCAGTCCCAAACACATACTCATCCCAACCATTCTCAAGATGATTACATTTTAGTTTTTCCACACTTATTCCTTGAGCCTGGACGTAGATCATGAACTCATTGTAATCGTACTTATTGGCGCTTGCAACAGGCCAGTAGCCACCCTGAATGACATTCAGCAGCATCCTGTGGCGAATGGTCTCTTTCAGATCTATAACCGTTCCCATGAGAACATCGGAATTGATCTCAAGGCGGACATATCGGATCTTCATTCCATCTGATATTGCCTGGTCTATGTAATCATTTAGTTCTTCCACTCGGATTCTTTTATGTCCGGTCTCTCTTTTGAAAACATCCTGACCGTTCTCATTATCATACGTTACTGTCGATACGCTTAACCAGGCAGGATTATCATAAACCCTGATGCGCAGATCCTTATTGACTGTATTGGCCTCGGCCTGTTGGAGACTGATGGCTGCTGATCTTACTTCAGGTATAATGCGGTTACCTTCACCATCGTATGATTTGGGTTGAGCCTCACTTATTTTCATAGGATACATTCCACGGGCGAACTGCTGCTGACTATCAGTGCATTGGTCATAATTCTTTCCAAATTTACTCACACACACTTCATCGCGCAGTTCATTATATGCTTTCATCAGCTCATACCTTACATCACTCCAAACGGCAGATGATGTACCACGGTCATACTGCAGTGAGAATACATGTTTTACAGTGGTCTGAACAGTTCCATACCCCTCGATGTCATAATCTTCTATAACAGGGAGCTTGGGATTATTATCAGGATTCTGAATGAATTGCTTGGCAAGGTCCTTGAGTTCATCAACAGTCACCGTTCTTGCCATTATTCCGCTTTTTACATATATTTCATTCAATTTGTTGATCTGTATTATCATTACGTTTCTTTGGCGTATGATCATCTCCTGGCTTATTCGCGTGTCATTTGATAATTGGTCACTTATTACCTCATCATCTCCTATAACTCTTATGTATTCGGCACGCGTTACAGCAGCAGGAGGGGGAGGGACGGTTCTTGAAGAAACAGAAGAAACAGAAGAGCCAGAAGAATTATAAGATATCATAGGTTCAGGTAACCTGTATCTCATTTCTGCATTTCCCGAACTGAAACGTAATTTGTCATCCAGGTTTACGGCCTTTTCTGTACGCGCAAACAGGACAGATGTCATTCCCAAAAGGGGAATCAGAAGCAGGAGCCACATGAGCCTCCGCTTCAGGGTCTTTGTTTTGTTCATCATAATGATTCTCTTTTTAATGTTAAGGTTGAAGGAACTGGCCAGCGCATAGGCCTCTGCACCGACGGTTTTCATAATAAGCAGTCGCTGATAGTCCTGCTCATGAATGCCATATCGATTGACCACTTGGTCATCGGCCTCAAACTCATGGACTATCTTTATCTCTTGAAGTACCAGCCAGCATACGGGATTGACCGTGGTGCAGGCCAGCAGGAAAACAAGGTCTGCGGAGTGCAGCAGTTTTACGTGCGAGTATTCATGGCGCAGACTGGCGCGGCGTGAAAAACCGCTCTCGGTATCGGAAATGGCTATGTAGTTCATCCAGCTGAACGGGCCGTAGGGCTCATCGTGGGTGACCAGCCACACGGTTCGGCTCAGACGGCGGCGGGGCTTGCCGCGAAGGAACCTGCGGGCCCTGAGAATGCCTCGTGTCCAGCCTATGGCCAGAATCACCACATATACGGTATATGAGCCGATGAGCATGACCGCCCATAGGCTGGTTTTCTTTTGTGGTTGGGCAGGGACATCGGAGATTAACAGCTCGGTCTCGGGTTCCGACACCATGAACGTGAATGTTCCCGACAGCTCCTGGGCAAACTCCGTCTCTTCTATGGAGAGGTTGTTTACCAGAGGGGTACTGTCAGGGATAGTCACGTGAACAAGGGGGAGAAGGGCCGAGAGCAACGTGGCTCCCAGCAGGTAAAGCCGGTTAAACCGGAACAGAGTGGTTCCGCTGAATGCTGCCTTGTAAATGCCAAGCAGAACCAGCAGGGCAAACGCCCACTCAATTATATAAAGGACTATACTACCCATAATGACTATTTCTTTTCTACCATTTTGATCAATTCCTTGAGCTCATCGACGCTCACCTCCTTCTGATCGACAAGACAGGAGATGAACTCCATGTATGATCCGCCGAAGAATCGGTTTACACTCTCTTTGTTAACCTTCTCGGCGTACTCCTGGCGGCTAATGGCCGGCTCGTAGAGAAAGAACCTTGCTCCAAGTTCCTTATGCGTTACCATTCCGCTCTGCTCCAATCGGCGCACGAAAGTGGCAACCGTGTTGAAGTGGGGCTGGGGCTCGGGCAAGCGCTCCAGGATGTCGCGCATGGACATAGGCTCACCGTCCCAGAGCACGTTCATGATGGCAATTTCCTTATCGGTCAGTTTTTTCATATCACTTGTTTTGTTGAGTTTTAAACTAATGTCTGCTGCAAATAAACTACATTTTGTAATTACCTCCAAACTTTTTTTCGTTTTTCTGCGATTTTTTTTAATTCTCTGCTTTTAGGTGCCGTTGGGGACGGTTCTTTTTGGCACCTTTTTCAGCGAAACGGGCTTGGATTAAAAGGTGCCAAAAAGAACCGTCCCCAATGGCACCTTTTTTGTAACTTTGCTGAAAATTTGAGGATATGGGTAAAATCAAGAGCATAGGTATATTGACATCGGGCGGCGATTCACCCGGAATGAACGCCGCTATCCGTGCGGTCACCCGCGCTGCGATATTCGAGGGCTGGAAGGTCTGGGGTATCTACCGCGGATACGAGGGCCTCATCAACGATGATGTCAAGGAGTTCACGACCGAGAGCGTCTCGGGCATAATCTTTGAGGGCGGAACCATACTGCGTACATCACGCAGCAAGGAGTTCATGACCGTAGAGGGACGCGCCAAAGCCTATCAGACAATAAAGAAGCACAAGATTGACGCCCTTATAGTAATAGGTGGTAACGGCTCGCTCTCAGGAGCGCAGGAGCTCACAAGCGAATACGATATTCCGGTCATCGGACTTCCGGGTACAATCGATAATGACCTGTACGGAACCGATAACACCATAGGTTATGACACCGCCCTGAATACGATTGTTGAATGTGTCGATAAGATCCATGATACCGCAAACTCGCACAACCGCATATTCTTTATAGAGGTTATGGGCCGCGATGCGGGTTTCCTGGCTATGAACAGCGCAATTGCCGCCGGTGCCGAGGCTGCCATCATCCCGGAGAGTAGCACCAACATCGACCAGCTGGCCGCTTACATTGAGCGCGGCATCCGCAAGTCAAAACGCAGTTCTATCGTGATAGTATCGGAGGCCGATGGAGGAGCAATGCACTATGCAGAGCGTATGCACAACGAGTATCCGCAGTTTGACGTTCGCGTATCAATACTGGGTTACGTACAGCGTGGCGGACGTCCCAGCGCCCTGGACCGCATCCTGGCAAGCCGCATGGGCGTGGCTGCAATCCAGGCCCTGAAAGAGGGCCAGCGCAACGTGATGATTGGCGTTGACAACGATGAGATGGTGAACATCCCCATAGCCCAGGCTGTCAAGAAAGACAAGCCCATAGGCGAGGAACTTATCAATGTACTGTCAGTACTCTCAATCTGATTTATATAAAATGAAAAAGACTCTTTCTTTGTTTTGCGCCCTTTTATGGGCAATGACCGCCTTCGCACAGACGGGCCTGGAGATTGTAGAAAAAATGAACCAAATGATGTCGGACCGCAAGGCCGACGGTCTTTGCGTGTCTGTCGATGTCAAGATACCCATAGTGGGTACCGTAGTAACCAGGACATATACGTTGGGTAAAAAAACACGTCTGGAGGTCGAGACCTCAAAGATAAACACCATTACCTTTATGGAAGACACGACCCAATGGACCTATTTCCCGGAAAACAATGAGGTCCTGATTACCAATTTAAGTCTCGGTAATGCCAATGCCTCGGACAACCCTGGGATGGATGTGGGTATGTTTGACGACATACCGGAAGGTTATGATATCAGCATCAAAAGCCAGGATGCCGTTAAATGGGAACTTCTCTGCAAGAGAAAGAAATCCATCAAGGACGATGATTTACCCAAGACCATAACACTTGAAGTCAGGAAAGGCAGTTTTGAACCTATCAGCATGAGCACCAAGATGATGGGAATAAACATGTCAATGCATCACTTCATCTTTGGAGTGAGCGAAAGGAAGGTTACGTTCAATCCTGATGATTTTCCCGGCGTAAAAATCGAAGACAGGAGACAAAATGAATCTTAAGAGAGGCATTTTGGCAGTTCTTATGCTGCTGTCATTCTTTGTCACGGCAAAATCCCAGTTTGTCGTGGTAAGCAACGGGTCCGTCCAGTCTGGCCAGGAGTGGAACAATCCTGAGTTCGAGTCAATGATCAAGACCTACATCAAGCAGCTGTTCCAGGTTAACGGAAAGGTGTATGGTGTGGATGAGTATGAGCCCAACCCATATCCCTTGCAGGGTGCCAACATCAAGGTTACATGCATGGGCGATACCACAGCATTTGACGGAATGGCGGCCGATAAGGACGGCCAGTTCTGGGTCTATATGTCGCGTCGTGACCGACTCAAGGACACCCGCCTCAGGGTAACGATATCATACCTTGGAATGCAGACCCTGGATTCCATATTCTCACCCGAAGGCAGGAGGGAGGACGGCATCAATACCTTCACCATCAATCTTGACTCCGTGGTTTTGCGCAGCAACCCCATTACGACCGAAGAGGTTGAGATAGTGGCGGAGCTGCAGCGAATGTATCAGCGCGGAGACACGATCATCTTCAATGCCGATGCCTACGAGATGCCGTCGGGCAGCGTGCTGCTGGATCTGGTGCGCCGTCTGCCGGGACTCAAGTATTCCGACGGCAAGATGACCTATCTGGGACGCGACATTGAGGAGATACGCCTTAACGGAGACTCCTTCTTTAAGCGTGACATGAGCATTGCGCTCAACAACATGCCTACTGACAAACTCAAGAGCCTCAAGGTCTATGAGGTCCCTGATGATACCCTGAAACGTATTACAGATAACCATCTGGTTATGGATATGGAGACAAAGGAGCCCATGGACCGTACCATATTCGCCAATGTCTCGGCCGGAACCACCAATAGGTTTGACCGCTGGTCAATATCGGCCGATGCATCCGCATGGAAACAGAATGCCGGCGATGTGTACGCCTCATTCTCGCACAGCACCATACCATCGGAATACTCCTATTCGCTCAAGTCAGAGAATACCTACGGCAGTCTGTATTTAGACAAGCAGTTCAAGAAGGTGTCGGTCGATGGCTCCATGTCATACGGCAGGAACTACAGCGAAACCAAGGATGCCAATTACAACAAGATGTTCATGCCGGAATTTACCCAGAACTCCGTAAGCGAGAGTGAGAGTTCAAACGGCAGTCATAATCTTGGCGGATCGGCATCGGCCTACTGGAATATCAATGACAGGAACTGGATCAATGTCAATATGAGTTACTCCAGGACCGGCAGCAACGGCTCGAACATATCCACAGACTCCATCTCCAATGAGGGTGAGGGGCTTATAAGCTATACGCGTCAGTCAAACCGGAATGAGTCAACCAGCGATTCATACGGCATGACGCTGGGATTCGGCAGCAGGTTCGGAAAGGATGAAGCATATTCGCTGAACTCCTATTTCAATTATAACAGGTCAGAATCAGATGGGGTGAGTATCAATGAGTCCGAGAGCCGTTTCTATCAGTTGGGTGACAGTTCCCGACAGGTCAACCACAGGATCTTGACGCCATCGGATGTCAACTCGTTCAACGGTAGCGTAGGTCTGGACCGACAGATGGGTGTAAACGGCTATCTGGGTATAAGCTACCTGTTCGGATACAACAATACGGTCAGCAGTCAGAACTATGAGGATATAGCTGCCGACGGAACGCTGAGTGCGGTTGACAGCCTGCACTACGATAAACGTAACAGTAATCTGATCAACAGTTTCGACATCAATTACTACTACAGCGATTCCCTGTACAGGATAAACCTGAACGCCCAGGCATCGCCCACGGTAATGACCATTAATAACGATCAGGAAGGCAGGAATGAACATATCCGATATACGGGAATCCATTATCATGCCAATACCAGTTTCCGTTTCAAGATATTCCGCAAGAGTGAACTCGGATTCGGTTACAATGTAAACAACGGATTGCCCAATATCTCGCAGTTGTCGACAGTGACGGATTACAGCGATCCCATGAATATCCGTGAAGGAAACAGCTCTCTTAAAAATTCATTTTCGCATAACTTGAATGCCGAGTACCAGTTCGGTTCATACATGCGAACCCGTGTAACATACGGTACAACGCGGAATGAGATAACAACGCTCACAAGACTGGACCGTGAGACTGGTGCACGGCGTACATCGCCGGCCAATATAAACGGCAGTTGGAATATGAGCGAATACCTTTTCCTGACCTATCCGTTCCGTGACCTCTCGCTCAGTTTTACGGCAAATCACTCATTCAGGCATAATGTGGCATATGTTCAGACATATACCGACAGTGACCTTAAGAAGAGTGCCACAGACTACAATCAGTTGAGTTTCAATCTGTCAAGCGGTTACTCTGACCGTTTCTGGATGATACAGGCCGAAACCGGATACAGCATAGACCGCAGTAAGAGTGACTACCTGGAAAAAACAAACGGTGGACGCCGGTTTACCGCCAGCGGCGAAGTGATGTACAGGACATCGTTCGGACTGGGAGCCTCAACGTCGTGCAACTTCAATAAACCGTTCGGATATGAGATGGCCCAGGCCAACAAGGCTGAATGCCTTTGGAATATAACTCTGGGGTACAGCTTCCTCAAGGAGCGTCAGGCCGAAATTGCGTTTACATGGCGTGATATTCTCAAGTCATACAACGGTTTTTCGGCATCGGTATCGGGTACAAGCTGGAACGAGAGCCGCACGTTCGGCGACACCTCCATGTTGGTTATTACGTTCAGTTACCGTTTCAACAGTCTCAGATAATCTCCTGATGAGGATTCATCTTGCGCAGGATATTGGGACTTTTACCTGCATTTTTCTTTATGAATTTGCTGAATGACGCCTGGTCAGGGAAGTTTAGCTCATCGGCAATTTCCTGAATGCTGGTGTCCGATGACAGCAGCATGGATCTTGCAGTAGAGAACAGCAAATCAGATATTATGGCACTGAGTGTCTTGCCGAATACGCCCGAAGTGATTTGGTTGAGATACTGGGGCGTCAGACACATCTGCTCCGAGTAGAATCTTACCTGATGCTCCTTGCGGTAGTTGTTGATTATAAGGCGGTACAACTGTCTGGCAAGGGTCTGTCGGCGGGTAAGTGGCTTGCCGTTATCAGTAAGTTCCTTTGAGTGTAACTGCATTATGTTATCAAGTTCCACGTGATGCCATACCGTGGCCATTCTTACAAACGACGGTTTGTTGGGGCAGTTCTTGCGGTTGATCTGCTCAATGATACGGTCTATGCAGGCATTCATTGTCGCGGCCTCGACTGTGCTGAGTTTAAGAACAGGATGGAAATAGGTCTGTATCCAACGTTCCGATTTGACCATGTAGTTAAGATGGACCGAAAGATTGTGCCCATTGGCATCAAGCAGCAGCATCCGCACCGTGTAATCCGGACTCCATTCAATAACACGGCATGAATGGGTGGGGGCGAGTATGAATACATCGTCTTTCTCCAGATTGTAGGCATTATTGTTGTATTCAGTCACACTGTAACCTTGTATGACATAACCTACTATGAATGCATCAATTGCAAACAACTCCTTTATCAATTCCATTCCGGATGTAGATGTAGTCATTACGACCACCTGGTCTACATATGTGAAGACAGGCCCCTCGTGGGGCATGTTGATCATATCCTTGATACTGAATCGTTTCATGCTTATTGTGAAGGTTTTCGATTTTGACAACTAAGATATTATATATGTTGCTCCGTTGTTTCGATTTTGACAAATTTATTTTGGTTTTTAAGTTATGTGTTCGGAATGATATGCCGATATTTGTCACGCAATCCGGGGATGTCGGGATGACATTCCGGACTGTAAAGGCAATGTTGGAATGAATAGGTGTCCGTAAGTGTATCTTGAGTTCTTTCCTTTTCAATACTCATGATGCATGGACCCCGGATAAATGGCAGTCTTGTAAGGTTGGCTGCCATTTATTTTTTATATTTGCTCATCTATGAAACTGCTGCAGTTACCAAAGGATTGTGATAATGGCTGGCGCCGTCTGGTGTTCTGGCTGGCAATGGAGGAGTGGGCCGTAGAGCATGCTCCAGACTCGTTTTTTGTATGGAACGTAAGACCAACGGTCATATTCGGCCGCAATCAGGATATGGAGGCCGAAGTCAATATACCTTACTGCCTGGAACATGCAGTTGAGATGTACCGCCGCAAGAGCGGTGGCGGTTGCGTCTATGCCGATGAAGGCAACCTGATGCTCTCCTATATAACAAAGGAGCCCGATGTCAACAAGGCGTTTGACGAATATCTCTCCAAACTGGCCGATGCCTTGCGCTCGATGGGGTTGGATGCGGTACGTACCGAGCACAACGATGTGCTGGTGGGAGGACGCAAGGTATCGGGCAATGCCTGCTATGCCACCAAGACCGGCTGCATAGTACACGGAACCCTTCTGTACGATGTGGATTTCAAGGAAATGGAGCATGCCATAACCCCCTCAAAAGAGAAACTGGACAGCAAGGGAATCAAGTCTGTAAGGCAGCGGGTAAACAATCTGAAAAATTGTGGATTACTTTTTGATTTTGATGCTTTGAGGTCAAAACTAATTGATTATTTTTGTAAGGATATGCAGGTTTTAAGCAATTCTGAGTTGGATCAGGTGCTTGAAATCGAGAAAACCTATCTTGACGAAAATTTTATTAGATATGGCCGAAGAAATTAAGAAGACCTGTCTGCATGACAGTCACGTGGCTCTGGGTGCTCAGATGAGCCCGTTCGGAGGATTTGACATGCCGATACAGTATGCAGGCATAACACAGGAGCATCTGGCAGTGCGTAACAAAGTGGGCATATTCGATGTGTCACACATGGGTGAGATATTCATAAGCGGACCCGATGCCGAGCGTTACATCAACCACATCTTTACAAACAACATAAGCGGTTTCAATCCCGGCAAGATTCTGTACGGAATGATGCTGTACCCCAATGGCGGTACGGTCGATGACCTGCTGGTATACCGTGAGTTCGAGCCTGACCATTTCCTGCTTGTAGTAAATGCCGCCAATATAGACAAGGACTACCAGTGGATGCTTGATCAGCAGAAGGGCTATGATGTCAAGATAGACAACCAGTCGGATATCTGGGGGCAGATAGCCATCCAGGGACCCGAGGCCGAAAAGACCATCGTTGACCTGTTCGGTCTTGAATGCGCCAAGTCACTCAGTTTCTATGAATACTGCAACTCTGAGTACAACGGCCACCGCCTGATAGTAAGCCGCACCGGCTACACCGGCGAGGACGGTTTTGAGCTCTACGCAACTTTGCAGGATACCGTAGAGATCTGGGACCGCCTCATCAAGGCCGGAGTCCAGCCCTGTGGTCTGGGTTGCCGCGACACCCTGCGCTTTGAAGCCGGCATGCCTCTGTACGGCGACGAGTTGAGTGCCGATATCAGCCCCATAGAAGCCGGTCTCGGAATGTTCTGCAAGCTGGATAAGGCTGAATTCATCGGCCGTGAAGCCCTTGTGGCCCAAAAGGAGCTTGGCGTAGAGAAGAAACTGGTGGGAATTGAGATCTTTGACCGCGCTATCCCGCGTCACGGCTATCCCGTGGAGCTGGCCGACGGAACCGTTATCGGCGAAGTCACTACCGGCTATCACAGCATCAGCCTGGACAGGAGCATCTGCTTTGCATTGGTAAAGTCGCAGTATTCGGCATTGGATACCGAACTTTTCATAAGGATACGCAAGAAGGTATTCCCGGGCAAGGTTATCAAGAAACGTTTTTATCAGACAAATTACAAAAAATAAAAGATATGAGTAAGATTATTGAAGGACTCAAGTACAGCGATACCCACGAGTGGGTTAAGGTAGAAGGCGAGATTGCAATCATCGGAGTAACTGATTATGCCCAGAAAGAGATGGGCGAGATCACCTATGTGGATTGCCCCGATGTGGATGATGAAGTGGAGAAGGGCAGCGAGTTCGGTGCTCTGGAGAGTGTAAAGGCAGCAAGTGACCTGTTCAGTCCGGTAAGCGGAACCGTAACCGAGGTTAACGAAGAGGTTGTCGATGACCCCAAACTGGTAAACGATGACGCCTTTGCAAATTGGATCATCAAGGTTCAGATGAGTGATGCATCAGAGCTTGACAGCCTGATGGATGCCGCCGCATACAAAGCATTTATCAAGGAGTGATGGCAGGTTTCCAGTATTTCCCGCATACAGACAGTGATATTCGCGCCATGCTTGACCGCATTGGCGTGAATAGTTTAGATGACCTGTATGCCGATGTTCCGCAGGACTGCCTCTACAAAGGAGAGTATGACCTGCCCGACGCAATGACCGAGCAGCAGGTCCGTGATTTCTTTGAAGGCCTTGCCGCAAAGAACCCCAAGCTTAAGGTATTTGCCGGAGCCGGCGCTTATGACCATTACACTCCCGCAGTGATACCCTATATCACACAGCGCAGCGAGTTCATAACCGCCTACACCCCGTATCAGTGCGAGATATCACAAGGTACGCTCCGTTACATTTTCGAGTACCAGAGTATGATCTGCACCCTGACCGGAATGGACGTTAGCAACGCCTCGATGTATGACGGTCCCACAGCTGCCGCAGAGTCAATGCGCATGATGGTAGCCCAGGCCAAGAAAAAGAACATCGTGCTGGTATCAAACACCCTGCTCCCGCAGGTAAGAGGTGTGATATCCACATACGCCAAATATGCCGGCATAACCATAAAGGAGATTGCGAACGAGGGTGGCCAGACAAGCAAAGCATCACTTGAGGCACTTATTGCCCAGGGTGATGTTGCAGGTGCTATCGTTCCGTCAGTTAACCGCTTTGGCATAATCGAGGACTTGACCGGTATGGCCGATGCCCTGCATGCCGACAAGGCCCTGCTTACAGTCTATTGTGACCCATCGGCTCTGGCAGTAGTGAAGACTCCTGCAGAGTGGGGTGCCGATGTCGCCGTAGGCGATGGCCAGCCGCTTGGAATACCTCTTTGCTACGGAGGCCCGTACGTAGGCTTTATGGCCTGCAGGCAGGATTATATGCGCAAGCTGCCCGGTCGTATAGTAGGCGAGACCCGTGACAAGGAGGGCCGTCGTGCATTCGTACTCACGCTGCAGGCTCGCGAGCAGCATATCCGTCGTGAGAAAGCCACCAGCAACATATGCTCCAACGAGAGTCTGATGGCACTCTGGGTAACGGTATATCTGTCGCTCATGGGCCCCGAGGGCATGAAAGAGGTCAACGACCTGTGCTACCAGCGCGCCCATTATCTGTATGACAAGCTCCTTGAGACCGGACAGTTTGAGCCCGTATTCAAGGATGCCGTATTCCTGAAAGAGTTCGTCCTGAAATCAAAGTCTCCTGCCGCCCGGATCCAGAAGAAACTGGCCGATGCAGGTTTCTTCGGGGCCCTTGAGACCGAGGACGGTTACGTGAGTTTCTGCGTCACCGAGAAGCGTTCTTACGCCGATATTGATGCACTTGTTGAATCTTTAAAGAAGTGACGCCATGAAATACTACGACAAACTGATATTCGAGTTAAGCAAGCCCGGCCGCATGGGTTATTCGCTGCCCCAGGCTTGCAGCAAGTGTGCCGATACCAAGGCAATCCCTGCTGGACTGCTTAGAGGCAAGGCTCCCGAACTCCCTGAGGTAAGCGAGGTCGATGTGGTACGTCACTACACCAACCTCAGTCAGATGAACTTTGGCGTTGACACCGGATTCTATCCGCTGGGCAGCTGCACCATGAAGTACAATCCCAAGATCAACGAGGAGATTGCAGCAATGCCTGCATTTGCAGGAATTCATCCGTTGCAGAAGGATGTGCCCGGAGTAGATGCGGTTTATGAGGGCCTTGACCATGCTCTTGCCTCCATAACAGGCATGAAGCACTTTACCTTCAAGCCCTGCGCAGGAGCCCATGGTGAGCTTACCGGCCTTATGATAATACGCGAGTACCACCTTTCACGCGGAGATACCAAGCGTACCCGTATCATAGTGCCCGACAGCGCACACGGAACCAATCCCGCCAGTGCTGCAGTATGCGGTCTGGATGTGGTTGTGGTAAAGTCAAACGCCAACGGTCTGGTAGATGTAGAGGACCTCAAGCCGTTGTTGGACGATACCATTGCCGGTATCATGATGACCAACCCCAACACTCTGGGACTCTTTGAGAAAGACATAAAGGAGATTGCGCAGCTGGTACATGCCGCAGGCGGTCTTCTTTACTATGACGGAGCCAACATGAACCCGCTCATCGGAACTGTCCGTCCGGGCGATATGGGATTTGACGTGATGCACCTTAACCTGCACAAGTCATTCTCAACTCCGCACGGAGGCGGCGGTCCCGGAAGCGGTCCTGTAGGCGTATGCGACAAGCTGGTTCCGTTCCTGGGCGTGAACGTATCGGGATTCAACGGCAACTTTGGCGTAATGCTGCGTGCATACGCCTATCTGCTTATGCTGGGCCGCCAGAACGTGAAGCTGTGCGGAAAGCTGGCTACCCTGGGTGCCAACTACATCAAGGAGTCACTCAAGGACTGCTACAAACTGCCCATACCTACCGTATGCAAGCATGAGTTCGTATTTGACGGACTCATCAATGACGGCGCACGTGAGGGCAAGGAGGGTGCCGCAACCCTTGATGTAGCCAAGCGACTGCTTGACTTCGGGTTCCACGCACCTACCATCTATTTCCCGCTGCTGTTCCATCAGGCCATCATGATTGAGCCTACCGAGACAGAGTCAAAGGAGACGTTGGATGAGTTTATTGACGTGATGCGCAAGATTGCGGCCGAGGCTGCACAGGATCCTGATATCCTGCACGGCGCACCGCACAATACACCCATATCGCGTCCCGATGAGACCACGGCAGCACGTAATCCTATCCTTAAAATCCAGGACGAATGCGCTTGCTGATAATTGGAGCAGGTCCCGGCGGTTATGAAACTGCCGTTGAGGCCGCAAAACGCGGGTTGGAAGTTACCCTTATTACCGAAGGGCCGCTTGGCGGCACCTGCCTTAATGAGGGTTGCATACCGACCAAGACATTCTGCCATTATGCAGAGCTTCTGGAACAGAACCTCAAAGCCGGTCTGGACTTCAAACCGGCATTTGCTGCTGTGGCAGAGCGCAAGCAGGCTGTCATTGAACAGCTTCGGGGCGGCATAGAGATGCTGCTTAAGAACGTGCAGGTGGTTCAGGGAAAGGCTCAGTTCAAGGATTCCAAGACAGTTGTATGCAACGGTCAGGAGTATACCGCCGATAAGATAATCATTGCAACCGGTTCAGTATCGGCCTCATTGCCCATACCCGGAGCGGAGAGTTGTCTTACATCAAAGGAGATCCTGGACCTGACCGAGGTCCCGGAGAGCCTCTGCGTGATAGGCGGCGGTGTGATAGGACTGGAGTTTGCATCCATATTCCGCAGTTTCGGAAGCGAGGTGACGGTGCTGGAGTATTGCCCCAATATCCTGCCGCGTTTTGATGTGGATCTGGCCAAACGCCTTAAACAATCCCTTTCCAAACGCGGTATCAATATTGAGGTGCAGGCGCAGGTGACCGGCATCGACGGCAATACCGTTACTTACCTCAAGAAGGAAAAGGAGTTTACCGTTCAGGCCGATAAGATCCTTATGGCTGTGGGCCGACGCCCCAACGTTGAAGGCCTGAATCTGGAGGCTGCAGGTATTGACTACACCCGCAAAGGCATTACGGTCAATGAGCTTTTTGAGACATCCGTTCCGGGAATATACGCCGTAGGTGATGTGACAGGTGGAATAATGCTGGCTCATGCCGCAACCTATCAGGGACTGCATGCGCTTAACGTAATCTGCGGTCAGCAGGACAGCATACGTTTTGATCTTATTCCCGCAGCGGTATTCACCATGCCTGAGGTCGCAACCGTAGGACTGACCGAGGAGCAGTGTAAGGAGCAGGAGCTCCCGGTAAGCTGTCTCAAGTCATTCTACCGTGCTAACGGCAAGGCTGTATCTATGGATGAAACCGACGGTTACTGCAAGCTGATAGTATCAGAGAGCGGTGCAATCCTTGGCGCTCACCTTATGGGCGCGCATGCATCGGACCTTATTCACGAGATAGCAGCCGTAATGAATCTGAACGGAACGCTCGAGCAACTTAAGAGCGTAATTCACGCTCACCCAACCCTAAGTGAAGTGCTGCAGGCAGCCCTGCACAATTGAAAATTGAGAATTGACAATCATAAAAAAGGTTCGGAATTTTCCGAACCTTTTTTATGATTGTCATTTTGGGACCTAATTAAAATCCGCCGAAGCCGCCTCCGAAGCCGCCACCAAAGCCGCCACCCATGCCGCCGCCGAAGCCGCCGCCAAAGTCGCCGCCCATCATCATGAAGTCACCGCCAAAGCCGCCCATGCTCATCTCGCTTACCTTGCAGCCCTTGGGAAGTGTGAAGAATGCGGGATCAACATCCTCGGCAATGAAGTTCTGTGCAGTCTGGCTTGTGGTTGACCAGTCGTTCTCAGTTACGGTTGACAGAGGAATTCCCTCATAAACGCATACTGTGATATTCTGTGTGAATCCCATCTGGTTTGAGGGGCTCATGGAGTACTTCTTGCAAGTAACGCCTGCAACCTGCTCTTCACCCAGCTCCTTGATCTTGTTCCTGCGGATGGTCTTCTTGTCCAGGTTCATCCAGTCAATATCACCAAGCTGACCGATCTGGGCACCGCCCATTCCGAAACCGCCGAAGCCGCCCATGCCGCTACGGCCGCCACGTGCACCGCCGAATATAGGCATTGCAGTAGCAGTATTCTCAAGTTCGTTGATGGTGTAGGTTGTGTCACCTATTGCTACAGTACGTGTGATGTTATCTCCGTATTGGGTTATTCTGGCTGTCTTCTTTCCATAGTCATCAAAATAGATCTGCTCCCTCATGTCGCTTGAGTTGAAGCTGTTCATTCTTGCGAGAAAAGTACTGTCGTTGAAAGCAGCTACACCGCCGCCACCCATAGCAGCCATCTGTGAGAAATCAGGCATGTCACCCATATCGGATGAAACTGTGATAACTCCTGACTTAATGCCGAAAAGTACCTCTTTTACCTCTTTTTTCTTTGCGCCTGCTGAAAGGCATACTGCCATCATCAGGGCAGCCATCATAATCTTTTTCATTGTCCTTATTTTGTTTTTTGTTACTGTTTCGAGTTGTCGTAAAGAATATACCGGACAGCCCGAAAAGTTAAAACGGACAACTGATTATAAATGTCAGAAAAGTTTTGAGATGAGGTCGGGACGGCCTATGCGGCGCAGTTCCGAAATAAGACGGTGACGCTGTGCGGGATCATACCAGAAAAAGAACTGGCGCTGAGCCTGCTTGTCACGTTCGGTTCGTGCGGTATATACCGGCTGCATGGTATAGGGATTGATTCCGGTGTAGAATATCTCGGTACTTAAGGTCATGGGCGTTGGCGTAAAGTCCTGTATCTGCTCCAGCTTGAAGTTCAGGCGTTTGGTTATGATGGCAAGCTGGGCCATATCTTCCTCGCTGCAACCGGGATGACTGCTTATAAAGTAGGGGATAAGCTGCTGCTTGAGACCGCATTCGTGGTTTACCTTGTCAAAAGTTTTCTTGAACTGCTCAAACTGCGTGAACGATGGCTTGCGCATAAGCGCCAGCACGGAGTCCGATGTATGCTCGGGTGCAACTTTAAGACGGCCGCTCACATGCTTCCCTATAAGCTCGCGGGAGTAATCCATATGGGATTTATCGGCCTTGGGATCGGGGTCGCGGTATTGCAGGATATCATAGCGTATGCCGCTGCCAATGCAGGTCTTCTTTATGCCGGGCACCTTATCGGCATCCTTGTAAAGCTGTGTCAGAGCCGTAAGGTCAGTGTCCAGATTGGGACAGACTTTGGGCGTGAGGCAGGTAGGCCGTTTGCAGTGCAGGCATTTTGACTTGTCGCGTCCGCCTGTGCCGTACATGTTGGCCGACGGACCACCCAGGTCCGATACGTACCCCCTGAAATCCTCCATCTGCGTTATCTGACGCAACTCCTTGAGTATGCTCTCACGGCTGCGGCTCACAATCTGCTTACCCTGATGGGCCGATATGGTGCAGAACGAGCATCCGCCGTAACAACCGCGGTGAATGGTTACGGAGTGGCGTATCATCTCGTAGGCAGGGATGCGCTTTCCGTTGTAGCGGGGATGGGGCAGACGGGTGTAAGGCAGGTCGTAAATAGCATCCAGCTCCTGTGTGGTAAGAGGCGGGTAGGGAGGATTGACCACTACAAAACTGCTGCCTATGGGTTGTATGATACGGTGTGCCTCTATCATGTTTGACTCCTCCTCAATGATGCGGAAGTTTGCAGCCTGGCTGCGCTTGTCGGCAAGACATTGCTCGTGTGAGGCCAGCACCTTGTCATTATCGGTAATGCCTCCGGGAACACTCTTTGTCTGGAAAGCCACCTGCTTCATTGTCAGGATATCCTGCGGGCGGCCTTCATTCAAGGCATCGGCCAGATCGATGGTAACCTTCTCGCCCATACCGTAGGTAAGGTAATCGGCCCCGCTCAACTCCAGAATGTTGGGCAGCAGCTTGTCCTGCCAATAGTCGTAATGGGTGAAACGGCGCAGTGATGCCTCTATGCCTCCAAGAACTACCGGAACATCGGGAAAGAGTTTCTTGAGGGCTTTGGTATACACTATGGACGGATACTCGGGGCGTCCCGTATGACGGCCGTCGGGGGTGTATGCATCCTCGGAGCGCAGGCGCTTGCCGGCAGTGTAGCGGTTCACCATGGAATCCATGGCTCCGGCCGATACGCCAAAGAAGAGTCGGGGAGTACCCAATTTTTTGAAATCACGCAGGTCATCCTGCCAGTTGGGTTGAGGAACAACGGCAACCTTGTAGTCGCGGGCTTCCAGAACACGACCGATTACGGCTGTGCCGAACGACGGGTGATCCACGTATGCATCACCCGTAAACAGAATCACGTCCAGCTGGTCCCATCCCAACCGTTCGCATTCCTTCTTGGTCGTAGGAAGCCACTGAGGCATATATCTTATTCTGCGGTTTCCGGCTCGGGATTCTGGGCGTTCCACTGGTCATAAAGGGCAATCAGGTTGCGCAGTCCGAAAGCCTTCATGTCACGGTGGTAAATCACGTCGATGCAAAGGTCAAGCAAAGCCTTGTCTGAACCCTGCGGAGTGGTAAGCAGTGAGCGGATATTCAGTTTGAGCTTGTCAAGTGACTGCTCGGTAATGATTCCGCTGCTGTCAACCAGCAATTGGAATAGTGAGAAACGTCGGATTGTACTCAGATTCTCATCGGACACGTTTATGCTGCGTGTTCCGGATTCGTTTGCCTGAATGTTATACATATTATTCTGTGAGATATGTTATTGCTGATTTCATTATGCGGTCACGCTCCTTGGGGGACTCGATGCTCTCAAACGGGAATCCTAATGTGAGTGTGGCATATGTGCGGTCTTTATAACCCACGCCTGCCGGCAGGCGGCTGTCGGAGTAGGTAAACAGGGTGGAGGCAAGCCCCACGGGTCTTATCACATCCGGTTTTGTAACTCCGTAACCCTCCTTATCCGCAACGCGTCTTATGTCTGCCTTGCTGCGCATTCCCTTGACCTGCCTCTCTGTATGAGAAGGAAGCGGCCCGTCCCAGCGGTAATGCAACACTTCGGATGCAAACGATTCGTCCTTGAGTTCCGATATCATATCGGCTCCCACATAAGAACCGCTGCACAGCAGCTTGCCTCCTTTCTGCAGATAGTTCCTGACGGCTTTCTGCATGGCCGACGGGAACGTAGAGTAGTCCTTGTTGCATATGGTATCCTGTGCGGCACGTTTCTGGAGTCCCAGGATGAGATCGACAATAGCGTAGTCAGTCAGGTTGACCATACCTTCCTGGACCGCCTCGCGGCTGCATGATACGAATGACCATCCGGCCTGTGCAATTGAGCTGCCGTGAACTGCAGGATAATCGAATGTGTTGCCGGCAAGCAATGCGCCGTTCAGACGGTCATCTCCGATTCCCAGCGAAACCTCCTCCTCGGAGTCAATCGAGTCAAGAGTGAAGATCTGCTGGGCACCGCTCAGAATGGGGGAGCGCATATACTGCACTCCCGGATCGGAGAGTATGTCAAATCCCTGTGTGCTGTCGGTTATTACGGTCTCGGGACCGCTCAGGCGCTGGAATCCGTTGACCACCAGTATTGTTCCCTTGCTCTCTGATGCCATATACGCGGCGAGTGTCTCGGACGGCATGCTCTGACCGCCTTCATTCACTGCGGTTACCTTGAAACGGTACATATGGTCACGCTGCGGGACAAACCTGTATCTGTTCAGACGGGTAAAGGTGCCGCCGTCAAAACCGTTGTCATCAATTGCCGTGTAGACTATGTATCCTCTCGGGGTTGCGGTGGGTTCAAGGGTATCGGTCACAGCCTGCCATGAAAGTGAGAACGTGTTACCGACGGTCCTTATGCTGAAATGGTCTACAGGCAGAGGCTGCACCACATAAGTGCGGTCATGCAGGAAACTTACGTACTTTAATATCGCTTTGTATATGGAACGTGATGCCGTAAACCGGAAGTTGGGATTCAATGCAAGGCATACGTCACGGAAATTCTGATGTGACAGAAGCTCCAGCAGCATGGAAAGCACCTGAGGCTCGCGGCTCTCACAGTAGTTCTTGTCCCAGATGCCGCGATATGCCCATTCACGTCCTATGATAGGGGGCAGGTCGCGGTTGAGTTCGGACAGCACCATATCGGTAAGGTCTCGGCTTATGTCGCGGGTGTGCCCTTCGCCCAGCAGGCCGTCATTGAAATCAGTGGTGCAGATGCCTAATGAGCCGTAAAGCGTGTCGCCGTATGTATAACCGGCATCGGTATGCAATGCAAAATAGAGTTCCAGAGGTACTCCCAGACCGGGATTGGCTTTATTGAAAACGGAGCCTCCCGAGAGCCAGTTTGCCATATACGGACGTGTCCAGATATCCTCGCGGTATTCATCATCACCCTGATACTTGCTGTATACGCTGTCCGGTGCTCCGGCAAATCTGGTGTAGTAGCGTGCTCCCATGTTGTAGCGTGGAGCGGTAATTTCAAGCTGATGGCTGATTTCGGTATGGGTACCTCCGCCAAACCTTACGGCATCGGCATTGACCGTACCGTGCATCTCGCTGCTGTTGTCCAGACTGACCATACCCTGCGGGCTCTCACCCTTCCTGAAATGGAACGTACCCAGATAGACCCAGGTGCCACCTCCCATCTGCTGGTTGACTCGGAATGTCGTCGAACCGCCGGTATGGAACACTATATATCGGGCATCGTCGATACTGCTGGAGTCTGTCTGATAGGTTACATATACGCCGTAATCGCCGTCCTCAGGTATATCGGGAATCCAGAATGCCGTTGACATGGGTATTCCGGGTCCGTTACCCGCCTGAGTCGTTCTGGTCTCTACCTGAAGAGTGTCGGGCAGTATGCGGGCGGAATCTTGAGAAAAACCTCCGGCAATATATTCTGACCATGACCCGTCCTCCCTGTATCCGGACTCGCGGCACTTTACAATCACCCCGTTTGTCTGCCAGTCGCGTTCACGTGCCGTATAGACCACTGCGCCGGCATTCTCAAGCATGGGGATTATGTAAGGGTAGGCGAAAGACTGGGTCAAAAGGTCCTCGCGTGTGCAGTACAGGGGCGGACGCTGCCATTCCCAGAGACTGTCCTCATTGTCAAAATAGAGCCCGTGACTGGGGGTAACGGCCATGTGGATGTTCGTAAGACCTTTTTTGGGGGTGTATATGCGGCTCTCGTTGCTCACCCAAGGGCGGCCGTCATACCAGGTCTCGTTCCATAGGTTCTTCTGGCTGATGGTTTTCCTGGCCCAGTTGGGAATAAGGCTTTCTATCGTTTTTGAGCCTGCGTATATCTGAATGTGGTAGTCGCTGACGTCCTCCGGTAATGATTTGCGCAGGTCAGAGTAGATTGAATCGACCAGATCGTGACGGAAAAGCTGATAACCGAAGTTCTGGTTCAGACGGACGTCAAGCCTGCGCCCGCGACGGTTTATATCGGTACGCTCAACTTTAAGGTTTTTAAGGTCGACGTCAGACTTGTACTGTTCGAAATGTTGCGTGACACTGGCGCGGATAGCAGCATTGTCCGTCTGAGCCGACAGACTGACGGACAATAAGACGGCTACGGCCGTCAAAAGGGCCACGCGCCGGAACATAACCTGACTTGAAGTTATTTTTTGAGCTTGGTCAGTTTGTCAATGACCTTGGAGATCTCACTCTGGAAGTCCTTGACAAGAGCGCGGTAGTATTCCTTTGCCTTACCCGGCTCAGTGTGGCTGATGCGGGTTATGAATTCGTTGTCAATTCGGAGCAGGTCAACTATCAGTTTCTCGGCTTCCTTCTGGTTGGTACCCGGAACAAGCTCCTTGTATATGAGGCACTCGGTGAATATGTCACCTATTACATAACTGATGTCTCTCTTGAGATCTCTGCGACTTGCCATAGTAATGCGTTTTAATGTTTACGCAAATATACAAAAATGGCACAATAGGGACAGTCCCCCTGTGCCATTTTTTTTGGAAATGGCACAGGGGGACTGTCCCTTTTGTGTCACGCGGGTATGATGAAGCTTATTGCTCCGGGAAGGACTTCTATGTGGAAATCGTTGCCGGGCAGCATCTCGCCGTCAAGGCAGAGCTCTATCAGTTTGTCGCTGTGTACATCGACAGTCTTGGACTGACGGTATATGAAATGCTTGCTTGCTTTGGGGTCATCAAGATGGTTACCTGCCGTGTATATGGGGAGCAGTCCAAGGAATCCCATAAGAGAGGTGGTCTTGCAGTAACCTACATCCATCAGGCCGTCATCATTCTTGGCGCGGGGTGAGCAGAAAAACTCGCCGCCCACGTGGTTGTTGTTACCCAGTGTGCACAGCAGCATGCGCTTGCCTGGATTGAGCTCCTCGCCGTCGGCCTTGACCTGAATGCTGTTGAATCGGCCGCAGAATATGGCTTTTACGATACCCCAGCGATACGGGTTCTTATTGCCTCTGCGGCTCAGCTTATTGGCTGTCGATGCAACGACGGAGTCAAAGCCAAAGTTGCAGACGTTGATTGAATAGCGGTCATCTCCCACCTTGAGAATATCAATCTTGTGGGCAGTTCCCTTGACCAGGTCAGCGACGCTGCGGAAATCCTTGCCTTCGTAATATTTGATGAAATCGTTGCCGCTTCCGTATGCCAGTACAGCCAGATGCTTGTTATCGGCTCCTACCATACCGGTTGCAACTTCATTGATGGTTCCGTCGCCGCCGCAGGCTACAAAACAGGCCTCCTGTTTGGGATTCTCCTTGCAGTATTCGCTTACGAACTGGGTAGCCGTTTTCTCGGCGGTTGTAAGATAAATTTCAAAATCAATAGGTTCCGGAAGCTTTTCTATGTCGGTACGGATTATTTCTGCGTTACCTGCTTTTCCGGGCTCGTTGTTAATGATAAAACAATAGTGCATGGTCCTGAAATGGTCAGTTAATTTCAAAAAACATGCAAATATAACATTTTTTTACATATCTTCGTACCAACAATCAACAAATACGATATGAAAAAGACAATTTTTTTCATAGCTACCGTGCTCTGTATGAGCCAGTCTATGTTGGCAATAAAGCCTCTTCTTACAGAAGGTTTTGACAAATACAATAACAGTATCAAAGTTGATCTTGTGTCAATAGGTTACCTCTCTCCGCAGATTGTCTGGGAGCATTATACCAATACCCGTTTCTCATATGGCGTATCTGCACAGACCCACTTTGTCAACCGCAGTACATTCGTAAGAGCACTGGATGACGGCGATCCCGTTCCGTCGACCGTGAAACTGGACGGAAAGGTATATGACTTGGACTGGTCCAAGCATCCCGCCCATTGGTATGCCGATGTAAACATGGAGGACGGAAAACATGAGGTAAAGTGGGACCGCAAGTATGTGGGCGTAATGGTAAGCCCCGAGGGTCGTTTCTACTTTGGCCGCAAGCCCGCAAGAGGATTCTATGTTGTAGGTAGGGCCGATATGGGTCTGTTCCAGGAGCAGTTTGTTGTTTCCAGGTCCAGACTGTCATATGCCGAGGAGGATGCAATCATCCAGCAGAGAAAGAATGAGGCTCAGGCCAATGGCGAAGATCCGAATAAAGTCTCAAAAACCATCGAGGACAGATGGCAGAAAGCCGGAATAGAGAACGGAGAGACTTTTGTGGCATTTGGAATAGGCGGCGGCTTGGGATTCCAGGGTTGGTTCGGAAGAAACTCCCATTTGGGTTATGACCTGAACGTTTTCGGCAAGTCTGACTGGAAGCTCTCCGAGGATGACAATATATGGGAATGGTTCTGGGGTGTAGGTCTGCCTGCCGACATAAACGTCTCCCTCATATACCGCTTCTAAATAACAATTAAATATTTGCAAGGGTGCGCATTTTTGACGAAATTTGCGCACCCTTACTATTTAGAAGAGGTATCTAAACAAATATACTATTCAAATGAGTACAAAAAGCGCATTACAGATTGCACGCGCCGCTTATCAGCCCAAACTTCCCAAGGCTCTGCGCGGTGCTTTGAAGGCTGTCGAGGGTGAACCCACACAGTCAGTTGCTGATCAGGAGGAGGTTAAGAAGCTCTTCCCCAACACCTACGGTATGCCGTACCTCAAGTTCGAGCCGGCCGAAGGTGCTCCCGCAAAGAAATCAATCAACGCAGGCGTTATCCTGTCAGGTGGTCAGGCTCCTGGCGGTCACAACGTTATTGCCGGTCTGTTTGACGGACTCAAGAAACTCAACCCCGCCAACAAGCTGTACGGATTTATCCTGGGCCCCGGCGGTCTGGTTGACCACAACTATATGGAGCTTACAGCCGATATCATCGACGAGTACCGCAATACCGGCGGTTTCGACATCATCGGCTCAGGCCGTACCAAGTTGGAAAAGAAAGACCAGTTTGACAAGGGTCTGGAGATCCTCAAGGCACTTGACATCAAGGCTCTCGTAATTATCGGCGGTGATGATTCAAACACCAACGCATGCGTTCTGGCCGAGTACTACAAGGCAATCGGCGCAGGTGTACAGGTTATAGGTTGCCCCAAGACCATTGACGGTGACCTCAAGAACTCAGAGATTGAGACCTCATTCGGTTTTGATACCGCTACCAAGGTTTACTCAGAGATCATTGGTAACATTGAGCGTGACTGCAACTCAGCCCGCAAGTACTGGCACTTCATCAAGCTGATGGGCCGTTCAGCCAGCCACGTAACTCTGGAGTGCGCTCTGCAGACCCAGCCCAACATCACCCTTATCGGTGAGGAGGTTGAGGCCAAGAACCAGACTCTTGATGATATCGTAACTTACATCGCTCAGGTAGTTGCCGACCGTGCTGCACGCGGCATGAACTTTGGTACTGTTCTGGTTCCCGAGGGCCTGATCGAGTTCATCCCCGCCATCAAGAAGCTTATCGCCGAGCTCAATGACGTACTCGCTGCCAACCAGGCTGAGTTCGACATGATCCAGGCCGATAAGAAGATCCAGTACATAGTAAGCAAGCTGTCTGCCGCCAATGCAGCCATCTTCAAGAGCCTGCCCGAGAGCGTAAGCCGTCAGCTGGCCCTGGAGCGTGACCCGCACGGAAACGTACAGGTATCACTCATTGAGACCGAGCAGCTGCTGGCCGATATGGTTGGCGTTAAGCTGGCTGAGTGGAAGAAGGATGGCAAGTTCCTGGGCAAGTATGCCACACAGCATCACTTCTGCGGATACGAGGGCCGTTGCGCTGCTCCGTCAAACTTTGACGCTGACTACTGCTACAGCCTTGGTTACAACGCATCAATGCTGATCGCTGCCGGCAAGACCGGTTACATGTCATCAATCAAGAACACCGTAGCTCCTGCTGACCAGTGGATTGCAGGTGGTATACCTATCACCATGATGATGAATATGGAGAAGCGTAACGGTGAGATGAAGCCCGTTATCCGTAAGGCTTTGGTTGAGCTTAATGGTGCTCCCTTCAAGGAGTTCATCAAGCACCGCGCCGAGTGGGCCCGCGAGACCAGCTTCGTATATCCCGGTCCTATCCAGTACTTCGGTCCCACCGAGGTCTGCGACCAGCCTACCAAGACATTGCAGTTAGAGCACAAATGACCCATTGGGGACTGTCCCCCTGTGCCATTTTTGCGAAATGGCACAGAGGGGACAGTCCCCGGGTGCAATTGAAATGCCGAAGGCGAAGCAAAAGAAGAAAGGGGTTTCCGTCCGTAAAAAGAAAGGACGGAAGCCCCTTTATATGTTGCCTGACTGGATGCACTGGCTTGTTACCGGTGTGCTGCTCGTTGTCATATCCATAGGCGCATACTATCTTTTCCTGCGTCCCTATTTCTACCGGCTGCGTCCCTGTCAGGGTGCCAGGGAGTACGGCGTCTGCCTGCCGTCCGGATTCCTGTGCTACGGCATAGACGTATCCCATCATCAGGGACAGATAGACTGGGAGAGGGTGGCGCATTCATCGGCCGAGAACGGATATCCCATCAGGTTCGTGATAATGAAGGCCACAGAGAGCAACACCTTCACTGATCCTGACTACATTGATAACATAGAAAAGGCGCGCAAGGCCGGATTCGTGTGCGGCGTATACCATTTCTATGATCCGTCAACGCCTCCCGAGAAGCAGGCCCAGCATTATACAAATACGGTAACCCTCCGTAAGGGCGACTTTGCCCCCGTAGTCGATGTGGAGCGCGCCGGACATTCTTCGGCCGAACTCCGCAAGGACTTGCTCTCATTCCTGAAAAACCTGGAAACACACTACGGCGTAAAGCCTATCATCTATGCATCGGCCAAATTCCGCAAACGCCACCTGAACAGTGCCGAGTTTGATGCATATCCCTTCTGGGTGGCACACTATTACGTAGTCCGTCCCGGGACCGATAAACGCTGGCAGATATGGCAGTTTACGGACCACGCATCGGTAGACGGCATCCGCGAATACACTGATTTCAACGTATTCCGTGGCTCAGAGGCCGAATTCAACTCCCTCCGCATAAAGTAAATTATAGGGATTTCCCCCTGAACAATTAGGGAATTTCCTTAAACCGGGTATTATTACCGTATTATTTTTGCATTGGAAAGAAACCAATAAAACATACGGTTATGAAAAAGTCAGTATTGTTTATGGCATTGATGGCAGTCACAATGACAGCCGGTGCGCAGAGGAACGACTTGTATTCAACCGGCAGAAATACCGGCAGTTCAAGTTCGTCATCGTCACACACTTCGACAGTGACACGTACTCCGTCATACACAGAGCCAGCTGCTACCTATGAGTCAGCAACTCCGGTAGAGACCGCCGCTCCTGTAGTAAAGACTACCCCTCAAATCATAGTTGACCGCGATCCCGACGAGTATAACCGCCGTTATACCTACGGAACCAGTCAGATTCAGTATGAGGATGGCTCAATACTGGATGATGTTCCCACCATATATATACATGACACCATATTCGTTCTGGATGAGAACTCCAGACCTTATGAAGGCTCGTATGCCGATGGTTACAACGATGCCGTCGAGGATTATTATCTGACACGCCGTCTGTACCGTTTCGGCCGATACGGACGTTCATATTACTCACTGTATGATGACATCATCTGGGATATCATCTATTGGGACCACTACTGGGATTACGATTACTGGTACTACACACATGTATGGTACTATGATCCCTGGTATTACGATCCCTGGTACTACGATCCCTGGTATTATGGTTCCTGGTATTACAGACCTTATTACTATAACTCATACTACTATTACCGTCCTACACACTATTATCCTGCCGGACCGGCTCCGCGTTATGACGGCAGAGTGGCCGATTACAGACCTAACCGCAGTATCAACGGCGGTGGTTGGGACAGGAATCTGAGTCGTTCGACAGACCGCACTGCAGCGTTTGGCTCAAGCAACAACCGCAGCGTAAGACAGGCATCAGGTTCTGTAGCTTCAAGGTCAGTGACTTCAAGTCCGGACAGAACAGTATCAGGTTCAACCGAGAATCGCAGCGTGGCAGCTTCCTCTTCAAATCGCAGCGTATCGGGCAGCAGCTCAAGCCGCAGCGTATCGGGTAGCAGCTCAAGCCGCAGCGTATCGGGCAGCAGCTCAAGCCGTAGCGTATCGGGCAGCAGCTCAAGCCGTAGCGTATCTGGCAGCTCATCTGTAAGAAGCGTGGCTCCTGCAACCTCAAGCCGCTCAAGCTCAGAGCGCTCAACGCAGTCAGGTTCTACCTATGACCGTCCCAGCAGCACAAGCTCAAGCTCAAGCCGCAGCGTGTCAAGCTCAAGCTCATCACGCAGCAGCAGCGGTAACAGCAGTAGCAGCTCGAATGTATCACGCAGCACAAGCGGAAGCAGTTCAAGCCGCAGCGTATCAAGCAGCAGTTCAAGCCGTAGCTCTTCAGGTAGCAGCTCAAGCCGTAGCGTAAGCAGCAGCTCATCATCCAGAAGCTCGTCTTCGGCAAACACCAGCAGCAGCTCAGTAAGCCGCTCAAGTTCAGCCAGCAGCTCCTCACGCAGTTCAAGCAGCTCAAGCCGTAGCATAAGCAGTTCAAGCTCATCCGGCAGTTTCAGCTCCGGTTCAAGCAGCAGCTCAGGCGGTTCATTCAGCTCAGGCAGCTCAGGTGGATCATTCAGCTCAGGCGGTGGTTCACACAGTGTGGCTGGCAGTTCTTCAAGAAGATAATGTTTGGAGTCAAGATAAACTGAACTCAAAGAGACTATTATACCCTATTTGTAAAAAAGCTAAAATATAAAGATATGAAAACCAACAGATTAACAATAACGATCCTTGCAATTGCAATGTCTCTTGCAGCAGGCGCACAGACCTCTTTCGACGCAGCCAAGCTGTATGAAGAAGAACTGAACGGAACAGCCCGTTACGTAGGTATGGGTGGTGCAATGGGTGCCCTTGGAAGTGATGTATCGGTTATCAGTCATAACCCGGCAGGTATAGGTACATACCGTAACAGTGACATCAACTTCTCGATATCCTCATTCGGCACATCGGTCAATACAGATCCTCTTGCAACAAGTGCCAGTCCGCTTTTTGCCAACGGAAGGACATACTATTCACATAATTACAAGTCAGACCTTAATTTGGCATTTGACAATTTCGCTGCCGTATTCTCCGGATTTGATGACGATGACAATTATCTGAATTTCGGTATCTCATACCGTAAGCTGCAGAATATGGACCGTAACCTGGATTATGTGGATGCTTTCAATGACGTGGACGGTTATGAGGTATGGCGTGAGTACAAGGATCATCAGCGTAACAAGATCCATTCATGGGATTTCAACATCTCATGCAACCTGTCAGACATTGTCTACTTTGGATGGACGGTAGGAGTCCTTTCTACCGATACCTGGTCCGAGGGTTACTTCTATGATTACTATGCAGAGGGAAAGCATCCCGATTTCCCCGGAGGTTTGGATTACACCGCAGTTGACAAGATGAATCAGGCCGACGGTTCCGGCTGGAACATGTCATTCGGTACTATAATCCGTCCTATTCCGGCACTTCGTCTGGGTGCTGCCATCAAGACCCCCACATATTTCAAACAGCATCTTGAGTATGCCGATTACCTGTATGCAGTAGAGGGAAACCAGAAGGACGGAAGCAAGTTCAGCAACTATGTCAACTACAAGTACTCTTCACCCTGGTCACTCGACTTGAGCGCCGGTCTTACATTCGGTATCGGTGGTGTGAACTGTGCCGTGGGAGGCGAGTATGAGAGACACTTCACACAGCGCTCATCACTCTCAATCGGCAACACCAGACTGGAGAGTCAGGGAGCTGTTGACTACAAGGACTTCTCAGTGCTGAAGGTTGGTGCAGAGTTTAATATAAAGAACCTCTCACTCAGAGGCGGTTATAACTACAGGGAGTCAATGTTCAACGCAGACTCATATCCTTACCTCTATGACACAGACTTTAACGGCTGGGGATTTGATGATAACGGAGATAAGGTAGTGGGACGTACCGATTTCCAGATTGACCGTCTGGGCAAGACACATTACTTTACCGGTGGCATAGGTTACTGCTCAACTCCTGATCGTGACGGAACACAGTTCTATATCGACCTGGCATACGTTCACGGTCTTAGAAACAGCATTGTCAATGTCAATGAATATATCGAGGATGTTGATGTAAATTACAACTATAAGTCAGACAAGGTCCTGCTTACATTCGGCTGGAATTTCTGACCGTTTCCTTTTGAACTTTGAGATAATAAAAACAGATTCCGGCTGGTCTTGGTGACCGGCCGGAATTATTTTCTGTAAGAACCGTGAAACTCAGAACTTGCCCAGGATACGGTCCATCACCCAGTTGGTGGGGGTGGCGCTAACGCCGTCGCAGGTGCATACCGACTTGCCGTTCAGGTGGTCAACCACAGCCTGAACCAGCGGGAACTGGACGTGCTCGGGATTGGGAATGTCAAACTCGTGACGTCCCTCGCTGTCATGCAGCGCAATGGGCTGGAAGGTAAAGATTGAGAAGCATATCATGCCCTTGTCACCTATAAGCTCTATGCGGTCCTCCTTTGCGGACTCATCGGCCACAAAACACCATGAACCGGAGCCAACCAGACCGGTCTCGAATTTGAAACATGCACTCACGGTATCTTCGGCCTGATAAAGACCGCCGCGGTTGCTGCACAGTCCGTAAGCATCGATGATGCAGCCGCACAGCTCCTGGACCATGTCGATCTGATGCGGGGCCAGATCATAGAAATAACCGCCTCCCGATATGTCCGGGATGACGCGCCAGGGTAGGTTGGTGCTGTTGTAATCCAGCTCCTTGGGCGGCTGGGCAAAACGTATCTGCACGTTTATGAGTTTGCCTATCTGCGGGATGAGCTCCTTGACCTTGAGGAAGTAAGGCAGATAGCGGCGGTAATATGCAACGAAACAGGGCACTCCGGTCTCGCGCGATACGCGGTTTATCCTCATGCACTCGTCATAGCTCTGAGCCATGGGTTTCTCGATATATACCGGCTTGCCGGCTTTCATTGCCATTACGGCGTATGTGGCGTGCGACGAGGGCGGGGTAGCAATATATACGGCATCCACGTTGGGATCCTCTATGAGGTCCATTGCATCGGTATACCATTTACGGATGTTATGCCTCTCAGCATATGACTGTGCCTTGGTCTTGTCACGGCTCATGACAGCCTCAATGGCAGAGCCTTCGGCCTTGGCAAATGCGGGACCGCTCTTTTTCTCGGTCACCTGCCCGCATCCTATAAAACCCCATCTGATCATATCCGGAAAAAACTATTGACTTAATCGTAGAAGGTCCAACTCAGACCAAACTTGAACATGCCGGGATTGGCAGGATAACCGGGAACTATGAAAGAGTCGCGGTTATTCATCAGCCCGTCATTGAAATGATAATACATCGCGTAGAAACGTACTCCGCGCAAACAGCAGTTTATGTAACCCGTAAGCAGCGGATAACCTCCTACCTGCTGGATAAAGTTGTCACTCTGCAGGTGATACATACCTACAGCCGGGCAGTAGCCGGGGGCGTCATATCGGGTAAAATAGAGAGCGTTGGCTCCAACCTCTATGTGCAGCCGTTTGTAGTACAGGAACTTGAAATAGAGGTCCGAGAATACGTTCAGGTCCGGTAACGGAATGATCTTCTTGTTACCCGACAGCTGGTATGTAATGTGGTTGTCCCAATGCAGGGGTCCCACCTTGAAGTTCTGCTGCAGTGTAGCGCTGAGTATCTGAATCGAGCCGTTGTGCTGGGCTGCCGATATCGAATAGGAGGGTTGTGCCACACCATCCAGGTTTACGTACGTACCACCATCGTTCTTGAGGTAGACATAATTCGCCACGTTCTCCACGTCAAGCTGGAATCTGGTACCGGTCATCTCCAGATCGATATAACCTCCAAAGTGTGTGCGGAACTCCTTCTTGAAATCGCTGTCCCACCAGGCGTATGTGGAGTGAAGGTTTGCATAGAAGAATGGAGCATTCTTGGCCGACATATCCGCAAACGCGCCTATACTGGTCTCGCGTCCCCATATGGGATATTTGAGCTCCATCTCACCCGAAAGGTCAAAATCACCCAGATTGGCTCCCAGCAGAACCGTTTCGAACGATGCACGGAACGTCAGGTTATCACCCTGCGCCTTCTCCAACTGGGCGCCGACCGCGAAGTCTCCCTCGTTGTAACGGCGCAGATATTCACCGCTGCCGGCAATGGTATCGGGCATGGCAAAACTGCGGAACTCATATCGGCCGAACGCCGACAGTCCGGCAAACGCCCACCTGGTGGCACCTTCAAGCAGTGAGAGTGACAAGGTGTTGGCCACGTAGAAGTTCTTCATCAGGTCCAGGGAGTCGTTGTTGAGAAAACTCCTGGAATAATAGCCGTCGGGAATCTGATAGTAAATGTATTTGCGCTGCAGTTGACCTACCTCCAATGTGTGGGCTGCCTTACCGAATTCCACTGTCCGGCTGAAAGTGTATACAGTATCACCTATACTGTCGGTACGGTGTGTGGTCTTTCTGATTGAGAGCTCCTGATTGAGCAGTCCCTGGGTGCGCCTAATGTTGTTCCAGTTGTAATACATACGGAACGGGATATCCTCGGGCGAATACTGCTTACGTCCTTCGGCCATAGCCTCGGGGGTGCGTATATATCGGGTATCCTGTATGCCACCGTTCTCGGCCACCTTGATATTGTCCCTGTTGGCGCTCACATAGAGATGGTATATGTCTCCGCGATAGTAGGTGTAAAGTCTGGCGTCAAACATGGATGTGGACTGATTGGCATAACGTCCGCGTCCAAGCTGGTAGTCAAGGTCAAAACCTATACCCACCTTCTTGCTGAAGTTGGCGGCAAAATAACCCTTGAGATGCTCCTCACCGGTACGCTTGTTACCGCCTTTGTAGTAGTCAATGGTAACATGCGGTGTCTTGGCATCGGTAAAGCGGAAATCGGATGCATCCTTTATCCAGAAATCATACGGTGCGTCAAAGATGAAATCCTTGGGGCTTTCGCGCTCAAACCAGAGACGTGACAGACGCGGAGAACCCATATTGCCAAGATGGCTGTAGGTTCCGTACATACCTTCGGTAAGATGTACGTTATGGAAAGAGTGGTGCAGAGTGTCAGGCTGTACAATGTCAGGTATGCCGGTGTTGGGATTGATCCGGAACTGAAAATAATCCTGTGATACGGTACGCTCAATAACCGTTGAATCCTTATCCGGGTCCATGTTCATGAAACCGTCCATTTTCTCTCCGTTGAAACCGTCCTGATTCTGCGAGAGGGTGCTTTGTGCCATTGAGCTATAGGGCAACAACAGAAAGATTGCCGATAAAGCAATCCTCATGAGCACCTTTATGGACCGAATCCGGCTGAACATGTTACGGAACGAGTCTTAATATGTATTCTGTAATCTTGATCAGCAGAGATATGCCGCAGGCAATATAGAAAGGAAGAGATCCGGTGGCGCCGCTCATACGGAGAATGAACAGAATCGTGGTAACAACCGCTCCGGCCAGAAACAGGGTATTCAGGGCGTATCTTACCTTATCGATCTTACCCGAACCGGCGTCCCTGTGTTTGCGTATTCCGCTTTTGCCTACCTTTCCGGTAATGTCATACGCAGCGCGGCTGTCCATATCGGACAATATGGAATAAGCCTCCGATATGCGGGGGTAGAGAGGTGAACCTTCGGGGTTATCGGCAATAAGACGCTCGTATGCAGATTTGATCTCCGCATCCGATGCCGACGGGTCGACTCCCAGTATCTTGTATAACTCCTTGTTTGAGGCCATTTTGATCAGAAATTACCTGATACGGCATCGGTTGCCTTCTGGAACAGAAGATCCTTAAGGTCAATGGTCTTGATGCGGAACTTACCTGTACTCTTGAGGAACTTGGTGCCCTTGCGGTTATATGCCTCCTTGTCGGTAATCCAATCCTCGGCCGGGAAAATCTTTCCGCCACCTTCACGACCCTCCTCGTAACGGTATTTGATATCGGTCATCTTCATGGTGAACTGTCCGTCCTGAACAGCCACGGAGAAGTTGTATGATATCTTGGACTCATCGGCCACCAGAGCTGTGCTCTTGAATACGATTATCTGGTCCACATGGAATACAAAACGGTGCGTGCGTCCGTCCTCGCTAAGGATTCGTCCGGCCTGCGCATACGGCAGTGCAAAACGGCCCTTTGCCCAGTTCATGAGAATCTCGTAGCACTTGTCGGCATCCATGCCGGCGGGTATCTGCATGGTCTGGCTGAAATAGACATTGCCGTTCTCGTCCTGTGGAACCGCGCCCTTGGCGTATTTGGGGTCCTGCTCGTTCACTCCCCTTGCAAAGGTGAGCATGGTGATGAGCAGACTTACTATTGTCAATAATGCTTTCTTCATAATATCACCTATTATATATACAGCACAAAAGTAGTCATTTTCGATGACAATAGACAGTGGCGTTTCCGTATTATTGGATGATGGGGTCCGAATTAACACAGAAGTATTGTTTTAAGCTATTGCAGGGCCGTTTTTGAGCTATTTTACCCATTGTATAGAAAATTTTGACATTTTTTTTAAAAAAAGATGCCCCAATCTTTGCAACTAAGGGAATAAGTATTATTTTTGCGACAGTATGGATTTATAATCAATCATTTCAATTCAATAACAAACAACTATGGAGAAAATTTTGAAACAGGCTGCTGAGCTTTATGCAGCATTCGCAAAGGACGCTAACGCACAGGTAGAGAAGGGTAACAAGGCTGCTGGCACACGTGCTCGCAAGGCATCTCTCGAACTCGAGAAGCTGATGAAGGAATTCAGAAAAGCATCTCTCGCTGCTGCAAAGTAAGTAGTGGTTTTTCAATTTAAAAAGGGCGCAATTTCTTGCGCCCTTTTTTATTTCCTTTTTTAATCTGAATTATTCCAGGTACTGCATGATGCGGCCGCTGATCTGGAGGAGGGAGATCTCGCAGACCTTGGTGTCGTACTGGACCTGGAGCAGGCTCTCCTCGGCGTCCAGTAGGGACTTCTGGGCCTCGCGCATCTCGATACCGGAGAGGTTACCCAGCAGGTAACGCTCCTGGGCAATATCCATGGTCTCCTGTGCGGCCTTTAGGTTCTGCTCCTGCAGCTCCAGCAGCATCAGGTTGTTCTGGTAAGCCTGCCAGAAATCATCCAGGTTGGCGCGTAGCTGGAGCTCCAGCTGCTCTACGGTTATATCGGCATTCATCTCGTCCAGCAGGGCGTTACGCTCCTGTGTACGCTGCTTGCCGTTAATCAGGTTTATACCTATGGTTGCGCCAAAGCTGGGACCCCAGTTGGTGCGGTCAGTATAGGTACTGTTGCCGTAATAGTTCTGGGTAATGCCGTATGATGCGTTCAGACGCAGGTAAGGGTAGTTGCGTGACTGAACTGATTTGCGGTCCATACGTGCCACGCTGCGGTTGCTCTCGGCACGCAGCAGCGATGCGTTGACCTTCATCATATCATCGTAGAGAGACTGATAGTCAAGTCCTGTAAGCAGGTTGATGGCGGTATCGGCCGTAACATGTACAGACCTGAGGTCCTGATTGGACATAAGGCGGTTTATGCGTATGTTGGCCGATCCCAGTGCCTCGTGCTGTTTGAGGGTCTTGGCACTGTCGGCATTGAAATAGACCTGTGCCTGCTGCATATCCAGACGTGAGTTGCCTCCCATATCGTAACGCTCGCTCGTGATGCGCAGACGCTCGCGTGAAAGCGCGGTGGCGTACTCCAGATTCTTAAGGTGCAGGGTCTGCTTGACCAGATTGTAGTATTCGGTGGTCAGACTGGCTATGTAATCCTCAATCGATATGCGTGTCTGGATAGTACCCTGATTGTGCAACTCCTGCATGCGGTCACGTGTAGCCTGAATGCTGAAACCCTCAAATACGGTCCATTCGGCACGCACCTGAGCGTTAAGCGTCTGGTCCAGCACGTTTCGGTTGGATACGGTCGAACCATCGGTGGCTAGAGTGGCGTCATTGCTTGCAATGGAGCCGGAGTAGCTGCCCTGAATGCTTACGGTAGGCATACCGCCTGCATAGGACCATGAGTCGTTGTTGGCCGCTTTCTCCTCGGATATGTTTACAAGCCTTATCTGATAACTCTCACGGATACCCGTCTCCAGGCAGTCCTTGAGTGTCATTATCTGAGCCGATGAACCCAGGCTGACGGCCCATACGGCCAATGTCAATGTAATTCTATGTAGTTTCATTCCTTTTTCTTCTGGGTTTTACGGTCAGTTGAAATGTAACTGTAGATGGCAGGTACAATATACATCGTAAAGAATGTGGAAATAAGCATACCGCCAACTACGGCTGTACCCATAGCCACACGTCCGGCACTGCCTTCGCCGTGTGCGAACATAAGCGGCAGCAGACCCAGCATGGTAGATGTCGAGGTCATAAGGATAGGTCTTAGACGCTGTATCGATGCATCACGTATGGCAATAAACTTGTCAATGCCGGCACCTTGCTTCTGGTTTGCAAACTCCACAATCAGGATACCGTTCTTGGCCACAAGACCTATCAGCATAATAATACCGATCTCACTGAAAATATTCATGGTCTGCCCGCCTGCGCGGATGAATACCAATGCGCCGAACACAGCCAGAGGCACCGTAATCATCACAATGAGCGGATCCTTGAAACTCTCAAACTGCGCAGCCAGGATCAGGTAGATAAGCAGCAGAGCCAGACCGAACGCAAACAGCAGGCTGTTGGAGCTCTCGCGGAAATCCTTGGACTCACCGGTAAGTGCGGTACGGAAAGTATCATCCAGAGTCTCCTTTGCAATCTTGTCCATCTCGTCGAGTGCCTGTCCCAGAGTATAGCCCTTACCCAGTCCGGCCGATATCGTGGCCGATACAAAGCGGTTGTAACGGTACAGACGCGGGGGAGCGATATCCTCCTTGAGGTCCACCAGATTCTCCATCTGGATCATGTCACCGCTTCCGCTGCGCATATAGATAGACTTGAGCGCCTGAGTGGTGTTACGCTGCTGGCGGTTAATCTCGCCGATGATATCATACTGCTTACCGTTCATGTAGAGGTAACCCATACGCTGGCCGCTCAATCCCCACTGCAGGGTCTGCGCAATGTCACGGGTACTTACGCCCAGCAGGTTGGCCTTCTCACGGTTGATCGATATGCGGACCTCGGGTTTGGAGAACTTAAGGTCGGCATCGGCCATCTGGAATGCAGGGTTCTCATTAACCTTGGCCAGGAACGTGGGCAGCACATCCTGCAGCTTCTCGATATTGGTAGCCTGTAGCACGTAACGTACCGGCATACCGCCACGACCGCCTGCAAATGACGACTGCTGCTGCACGAATGAGCGGGCATCGTTCTCGCGGCGCACGGCGGCGCTCAGCTTCTCAAACACCTCCATCTGCGAGTAGCTGCGCTCGTTTATGTCCTTAAGGGTAATCTGAATGTTACCGCCGCCGCTCATCACGCGTGCCGTCACGAACTTGGCATCGGGCATAATGGAATCAACCACATCATTTATGCGCTCGGTATAGTCACGCATGAATTCGTAAGTAACACCCTCGGGACCCTGGGTACGCACGGTAACCTGTGATCGGTCCTCCATAGGAGCCATCTCGGACGGTGTCTTGCTCCACATCCAGGCAGCGGCGCCCAGTGCCAGCACCATTGTCACAAGTGTGATCCAGCGGTTACGCAGCACAAACTCCAGACTCTTGCTGTAGTATTTGTTCAGTCCCTCAAAGAAAGGCTCGGACCATGCGTAGAAGGCGTTCTTCTTTTCACGCTTTACCAGAATCTTGGTGGAGAGCATGGGGGTAAACGTCAATGCTGCAAAGGTCGAAATCACCACGGCGCCCGCAATCACGAACGCAAATTCGCGGAACAGTCGGCCCGTCTGGCCCTGCATGAAGACGATAGGTACAAACACGCAGAGCAGGGTGATTGATGTCGATATGATGGCAAACAGAATCTCACGCGAGCCGTCAATACCGGCCTGCAGCGGAGTCATGCCTTTCTCTATTCGGTTGTAGATGTTCTCACTCATGACTATGGCGTCATCCACCACAAGTCCCACCGACAGCACCACCGCAAGCATTGAGAGCACGTTGATACTGAATCCTAGAATGTACATCACAAAGAATGAGCCGATGATTGATACCGGGATAACCAGGCAGGGAATAAGTGTAACGCGCCAGTCACGCAGGAACAGGAATATGATCAGGATAACCAGTATGAAAGCCTCGTACAGAGTGGTCTTAACCTCATTGATACTGGCACGGATAAAACGGGTGTTGTCAAAACCGTACTCGTAACCCACATCCTCGGGCAGGTCTTTCTCCATGAGCTTCATGCGGTCATAAACGGCATTGGCAATGTTGATGTGGTTGGCACCCGGCTGCGGGGTCAATGCCACACCCACCATAGGTATGCCGTTCATCTTCATGTAACTCTTTATGTCACGCGGGCTCAGCTCGGCCTGACCTACATCGCTAAAGCGGATAACCTTGGTGCCGTCATGCTTTATTACCAGGTTGTTGAACTCCTCGGTAGTGTGCATCTGGCCCAGGGTGCGAATCTCAAGCTCTGTGGTGTTACCCTCAATCGTACCTGACGGCAGCTCCACGTTCTCGCGGTCCAGGGCGTTCTTAACGTCCATCGGAGTAATGCCGTAACCCGACATCTTGACGGGATCCAGCCACAGGCGCATGCAGTAACGCTTCTCACCCCAGATCATCACGGAGCTTACATCCTGGATGGTCTGCAACTGCTCCTTTACAACCAGGTCTGCCAGCTCACTCAGCTCCAGCAGGGAGCGCTTATCGGAGTGCAGAGCCACCATGATGATAGGCATTGCGTCTGCATCGGCCTTGGATACGGTAGGGGGATCGCAGTCACGCGGCAGCATACGCTGGGCGCGCGAAACCTTGTCACGCACGTCGTTGGCGGCTGTCTCAAGGTCTACGGAGAGCTCAAACTCAACGGTGATACGGCTGCTTCCGTACTGGCTGACCGATGAGAGCGAGCGTATGCCCGGAATACCGTTGATCTGCTGCTCCAGCGGCTCGGTAATCTGGTTCTCAATAACCTCGGCGTTGGCACCGGGATAGGAGGCCGATACCGATATGATGGGGTTATCTACCGAAGGGTATTCGCGTACACCAAGGCTGGTGTAACCCACGATACCGAACAGTATTATAATCAACACCAGCACTGTTGCCAGCACCGGGCGACGTATACTTAATTCAGAGATGTTCATCGGGCCCAGGTTATTTCAGTTCAACCCTCATTCCGGTACGCAGCTGCATGGTGCCGCTGGTAATTACGGTGTCGCCTATGTTAAGGCCGCTCAGCACCTGTACCATTGCATCGGTGCGCAGACCCTTGTTGATTTCCTGCGGAATGGCCTTGCCGCCCTTGTAGAGGAACACCTTGTCAATACCCATCTCGGATATGATGGCCTCGCTGGGAACTGCCATAGTGTTGTGGAAAGTGCGTGTGTTAAGGGTAACGCTCACGTATCGGCCGGGAACAAGCTTGCCGTTCTTATTGTCATAAATGGCGCGAACCAGATAGGTGCGTGTGCCCTGATCGACCTTTGAGTTGGTGGCGTAAACCTGTGCGGGATAGACCTCATCGCTGCCCTCGATCGTGAATGTCAGCTTGGCTCCGTTCTGCAGCACGCCGGCGTAACGCTCGGGAATGGCAAACTCAACCTTGAGCTTCTCGGTGTTGGTAAGAGTGGCCACGTTGGTGTTGGGCGATGCATAAGCACCCACGCTCACCTGACGCAGACCTATTATTCCGTCAAACGGAGCCTTCAGCTCGGTCTGGTCCAGCTTGGCTTTACACTCTTCTATATCGGCCTGAAGCTTGTTGAAATTGGCCTCGGCCTCCTGATATGCCTCCTTACTTACGGCCTCCTTCTCGTAGAGCGCTTTCTGGCGGACCAGGCGGTCCTCGGTGGATTGATACTGGGCCTCAAGCTTCTTTAACTGGGCCTGCAGAGGCGCATCGTTTATCTTGGCCAGAACCTGACCCTTCTTTACTTTGCTGCCCTCCTCAAAGAAAATATCGGTAATCTTGCCCGATGTCTCAAACGACAGGTTCACCTCCTCGTTGGGGATAAGACTTCCGCTTATGTTGATGCCGTCCACAAGCTCGGTGGGCTGCATGATCACGTAGCGGACCAGTAAGGTTTGGCCGCCGCGACCCAGCGCTGCTGCCGGTCCTGTAATTGCTACGGGCATAGGTCCGTCGGGAATGTCTTTGTTTTTCTTAGGTCTGAAGCTGATTATGCCCCACACTGCAAGGGCAATCACAATCAAGGGGGTAAGAATATTCTTCATATAGGGTTAAGTAATATTTCTATAGATGCAAATTTACATATTTGACATCTTTACTACGCGCGCGTGAAATCCCGTTAACGTTTTTTAAGTGCAGAAGGTGACATTGGGGACGGTTCTTTTTGGCACCTTTTTTCTTTTTCAGTGAAACGAGCTTACGTCATAAGGTGCCAAAAAGAACCGTCCCCTTTGGCACCTTTTTAGCGCGTTTTAGTAGCCAAGGCTCTCGCCGACAAGCACAACCTTGTGGCGGGAGTGGGGTGAGTTCCTCAGGAAATGCACGTAGTTGCAGATGGATTCCGGTGAGTTGCAGTTGTGGCAAATGCCGTCAGTCTGGCACGGGGTCTTGATGTCGAATCGGGCTGCATTTGTGGGCGATGCAATGCTTCTGGCCCTTGCCAGAGCAGCCTCGACCGTCTGTGCAACCTTGTTCAGGCCTATAACAAAGATCACCTTCTTGGGACCCCAGGTAATGGCTGCCACGCGATTGCCGGTGCCGTCAATATTCACTATGACGCCATCCTCCGATATGGCGTTGGCGCTGGACAGGTAGACATCGGCCGAAAAAGCCTTCATATACATATCCAGCTTCTCCTCCGGGGTCTTGACCAGGTCGCGGTCCAGCACCCGCAGTGTGCCGCGCTTTCTCAGGAAATCGGGAATACCAAGGTCGCGCACCGTCATAGTGCCGCCCCAAGTCACGCTGCTTCCGTCCTCAATGAGTTCAGAAACCTTCTTTACAGCCTCCTGGGCCGATGCACAATAAAACCCCTCAATGTGGCGTCTCTTAAGGTTCTTGATGATTGTCTGAGCCAGCCGCTCATTCCTTTGCTCTTGTGGTGTCATTGTACTATTTATTTAAGTGTTTCTTGATTACGGCGGGGTTTCCTGCTACCATCACGTCGCTGGGGACGTCACGAATCACCACGCTTCCGGCAGCAACAATCACGCGGTCGCCAATGGTCACGCCCGGGCACACCGTCACGTTGGCACCCAGCCAGCAGTCATTGCCAATCCTGATACGGTAACTGTTCTCCACCGGCTGGCGGCGCTCCATGTAGTCAATGGGGTGCTGCGATGTGAGGATATGACAATCGGGCCCAATCAACGTATTGTCACCAATCTCAATGCCTCCGTTGTCCAGAAATGAGCAGTTGTAGTTCACGAACGCGTTCTTGCCCAGCTTGATGCGGTGTCCCATATCGCAATGGAACGGCGGAATTATAGTGGCCGATGCATCCATGTCGGGAATAAGTTCCCTCTGCAGCCGCTTAAGCTCCGCCGCATCCTGGAATGTGGTGTTGTTTATGCGGCTGGTAAGTGTGTATGCCCGCATAAACATCTTGTAAAGCTCCGGATCACTATAGTTGTAGCGCTGCTCCGCCAGCAGCTTCTCATATTCCGTCATAACCGATGTTGCTTGTTACTGCGAATATACGCAAATCTTGGCAAAAAGAGTACCATTGGGGTCAGACCCCATTGGCACTATTTTTACTTGATGAGCTTCTGAATTTGGTTTGTCTGGGCGGTAGGGCAGATCTTATGCAGGTGCTGAGTGATGCGCTCCAGTGATTCCTGGGGAGTGAGTGTGCATCGGCATTCATCTTGTCCGTAAAGGCGCTCGGGGGTGGTAAGCAGGGACCAGCCCCAGCCGTATTCCTGGCCGTGACGGTCGTGCGGGTAGACAAAATCCTCGGTCACAATGCGTGTGGCCATCTGGAGCCGAGTAACATATCCGTCAAACCGACTCCGCATCTTGGGGCCGTCAAAACCACAGAGGGCACGCAGCTCACGCGTAATCAGGCTGCCGTGCTCGTTCAGGATCATCAGTATAGTATCCTCAATGCTGTCCTCCTGAGGCTTGGGGTGCACGCTGCGGCGATAGTTGCACAAGTCCGGCCACCACTCGCGGCTTACAAATCCCGCCTTTCCGCCAAAGAATTTGCCGTACACGTGGCCGCCCTCAGTAATGATCTCGCCCTTCCATTTCCACAGCGGCCAGTCCCATCCGCCATCGGCAAGCACCACGTATCGGCAGTCCTCATCGACCATATCCTCGGCGCAGAACCCTCTGATTCCAGAGTCCAGCAGTGGCAGAAAACCAATCCTGTCAATCAGATCAATCAGCTCCGCGCTGTTATGAATTTGGCCGATTTGCATATCTGGCACTCTTTTTACACCTCAAAGTCCAGGCAGCTGCGCTGAACGGTGTAGGGGCGGACTTTTGTATCGGCCACAGCCACATGAGCGGGGTGCTTTGCGTACGCCTTCAGCGCCTCGTAGCTCTCAAGCGTGCTGTCCAGCATGACATCGGCGTTCGATGAATCCAGACGCCCGTCAATCTGCACCTTGACCTCAATCAGCCCGGGAACCTTTCCGACCAGTCCCTCAAGACCCTCCTTAATACCAGCCTTAACGGCCTTCTTTTCCTGTTCCGATAACTCCGGATTCAATGTCCAGAGAATGATATGCTTTACCATAGTTAATCTGCTTTTCTGCAAAAGTAGCAAAAGGTGCCATTGGGGACGGTTCTTTTTGGCACCTTTTTTTGTCAGTAGTATTCGATTTTGAGGACGTCACTCACTTGGAAGTCCTCGTGAAAATCATCGTCATATTTGTAGAGTATACGCAGTCCACGGTAATCGGCCGGGACCTTGAGCGTTTCAAGCAAATGCCATCGTGGAATCCCAAAGTCATATGATGCCCTGTCCAGAATCATGCGGTTGCAAGTAAAGTCAAACTGATAATACCCGCCGCCTATGCAATCGTCGTCCGGAAGCAGAAGGTCCTTGTGCTGGTTGACCATTCCCAGGCGCAGATGGCCGTCTCTTGTTATTATGAACTTAGGCAGTAGCATGCTAGAACGATTGGAATCCAGCAAATACGTGCCAGGCAACCCAGATGATAAAACCAAGAACAGCAAGGAAAAACACAGCCCCCAATCCAACAAGGATCTTGGCGATTATTTGTGCATTGTCCTTCTTAGCCGGCTCGCGATATTCATTTTTCTGATAATCCATATCTGTAAGGAAAAGGTTATGGGCGAATATACACATTTTCTCTCAAAACGGCGCAAAAGGTTCTTAAAGCTTTTTATTACATTTGCAATTACAAGAATGTAATTATGAATAAGTTACTATTGACATCGGCCCTGCTTGTGATGTTTGTCCCATCCCATGGCAGGAACGCCCATAAGGGTAAGGATTATGTAGATTTGGGACTCAGTGTAAAATGGGCTACATGTAACGTGGGGGCCCAGAAGCCCGAAGAATCCGGCTATTATCTGGCTTGGGGTGAGACAGCAGCTAAAGACAATTACAGTTTCAGTACATATAAGCACAGCGTCAATGGTAGCAGGTTGACAAAATACAACAGCAGCGCTACTATCGGCTATAATGGTTTTTCGGATAATAAGACTAATCTTGAATTGGCCGATGATGCCGCAAGCGTGCTCTGGGGCGGTAAGTGGCGCATGCCAACCATGTCTGAATTTGATGAGCTAAGGAACAACTGCAATTGGACCTGGACTACGCAGAACGGAGTTGCCGGTTATCTGATTACAAGTAAAAAGGAGGGATTTACTGATTGTTCCATATTTCTTCCGGCTGCCGGATACAAAACAAACGGAACCTTAAACAATAACGGTTCGCAGGGATGTTACTGGTCAAGCATGTGTGACGATGGAATGCAAAGCGACGGCGCCTTCTATCTTTGTGGTGAGTCCCGTAGAGTCTATAATGCACGAAACCTTCGCTGCAACGGAATGACGGTCCGTCCTGTGCTCCCGTAAAACTAGAGGCCGATAACCACAAAGCGTGCAAAAGGGGTCAGACCCCATTTGCACGCTTTATTTGTGTCAATATGATGTCATATTGATTTAAAATATATATCTTTGTGACGTAAAAAATGTGATTATGGCACAAGTATCAATGACAGTGAGGATGGACTCACAATTAAAACAGACGTTTGACAAACTCTGCAGTGAGTTTGGCATGAGCGCCAACACAGCTATGAATATATTTGCGAATGCTGTGGTAATGACAAGAAGCATTCCTTTTGAGATTAAGGCTCCCAAGGAAGAACCTATTGACGGGCTGGCTGCATTCTACGCCTTACGCGATGAGGCCAGAAAGAATGGGGTGCAGGATATGACACTAGAAGAGATTAACCAAGAAATCAACAAAGCAAGAGCAGAAAGAAAAAAGCAACAATAGCCCAATGATACACGCAGTAATCGATACCAATGTCCTTGTTTCAGCCTTATTGACCAGTAAATCCGATACCGCCACAGTCCAGGTCCTTGAAGCAATTATGAATGGACAGATAATCCCGCTTTATAATGAAGAGATTATCAGTGAATATGAGATAGTACTTAACAGGCCGGCATTCCGTTTCTCAGAAGAGAAAGTGAATCTTTACATAAATGCGATTATACAAAAAGGATTGCTGGCATCACGGATACCAAGTGATTTAGAATTCCCTGATGCCGATGATGCCGTATTCTATGAGGTGGCATTGTCAAAAGATGATGCTTATGTGGTAACCGGCAATCTCAAGCATTTCCCCAAAACTCCAATAGTAGTGACTCCTGCTGAGATGATTGCGATCTTACGAACGATAAAATGATACAATTGGGGTCTGCCCCCAATGGTACCATTTTTGAATTAATATCACTACATTTGCCCAGTAAGTCCAAACCAATCCAATTATCAAAGTTTATGAGACAAAAAGCACTCCTCCTTGTGACAATACTGTCATTCTCGCTTACAGCCATTCTGATCAGTTGTGGTACTCCCAAAGCCGTTTCTACGCTTGTGGGTGGCGAATACAATGAAGACAAAGATGTGACAGATTACTTTGTTATCCCCTACGGTCAAGTCTCGCTTCCCGGCAAGTGGGAAAAAGGCGATTATGTATCAAGCTCCGGACAGCAGTTTTTCCATAACCAAGAGTCCGTAACTGTAGCAATCGCATTTTCAAACAGCAGCCGAGGGTATGAGTTTAACCCGAACGGCTCATTAAAGGGATATGATTTCCTCAAAGCCTATTACGAATGGGAATCAGAGTATTATTCAACATTAGGTCTTGAATCCCAGATCATCGAATCAGACCAATCCAAACCGTACATCATTTGGAGAGTATACGGACAGAAATTGGACACATATTTCCTCTTTGGCGAACGTAACGGCAACGTCAGCAATTTTTCGATAAATATCACCGATAAATGGACGTCCGATGAAAAAGTCCAATTCCTTAAGAGCATTTTCGAGGGCCGATGAACGCAAAAATGGTGCAAAAGGGGACAGACCCCAATTGTACGTTTTTTGTTCAGCAAATATCAAATCATTCAAAAATAACAATTAACTTTGCGCCAGTTAAGTAAGTCGTGGGCTGACGATGTATATGGGTAGTGCAAAGTCCCCGCCAGCATAGCATCACACCGAAAGGCGTAAACCTCGCTCACGCATTAGGGGCAAATCTAAGCATCTCCTATTAACAGGAGATGCTTTTTTATTTGCTGTTTCAATAATATTATCCAATTCGGCAGATGACGTCTGCCGAATTAGTACATAATTCGTCAGTTGCCAATTGACGAATTAAAACTCATTCACCACCTGCAAATCCGCCGGAAGCCAGTTGACGCTCAGCAACTCATCCTTGCCCAGCCAGCGCGCAGCCTCGTGCTCCTTAAGTGTAAGCGCCCCGCTCTCAACGTGACACCAATAGCAATGCATAACCAAATGAAAAGTAGGGTAGTCCCATTCAATGGTTTTTACAAATCGCTCAATCACGATGCGGGTTTCCAGTTCCTCCAATATTTCACGCTTCAAAGCCTCCTCGGGAGACTCGCCTGGTTCGATTTTCCCCCCGGGGAACTCCCAATAGTCCTTCCAGTCCCCGTATCCCCGCTGAGTGGCGAAAATGCGGTTCTGCTCATCGTGAATTATTGCTGCTGCAACCTCGATTTGCTTCATATAATACCATATGGGCCGATGCACGCAAAGTTACTCATTTGGGCCGATAAACACGCGTTTTTGCACACTGCTGCAAGTGCAAGGGGGTACGAGTAGGTTCCTCCGGGCTACGCCAGGCCCCTCCAGACCCTAAACGTCGAACTCCTCCTTATCGTCCCCTTCGGGGCCTAACGTGCCTCAGACATGCGCCGTTTTTAACGGGATCTTCCGTGGGCCTTCCGCTTAACGCCCTCCGCAAATACTCTTACCCCTCTTGCGCTCGCGGTGCGTGCAGATAAAAAAGAATATTAACTAATCAACAGTGTTCTGGTGCTAGTCTAAAGGCATCAGGATCCACTTGCATTTGATAAAGGTTGATTCGTGGATTTAGTCTCTTGCGGGCATATTTGATTATTGTTTCTTTCTCGGTTGGATCAATATTGACTCCAAAATAGATAGACTCAAAACAATCGCCTTTTAGTGGCAAATAAAAGTGAATCTCACGCCAATCCCTTTCTTTCTTAGGGTGCTTAGCTTGTTCAAGGGTTAATCTGGCATATGTCCAACTCGGTTTAGGCATAATCAACCTTACCTCTTGTTCATATTCCCATTCTTTGGCCTTTGTAGTCCACTGATACATGGTTCGGTCAGCTGATGGACCATATGCACTTGGTCGTTGTATAATATCTTGGTAATTGACATCACGAAGAAATGGTTTTAAATATATCACACCAAATTTGGGAGGTACCGATTCCGGGATTTTGTCTATATCAAGCCCAATACAAACACCCTTGTGGTTGTAGCAATAATGACTCCACATGAGTATCGAATCATAGACTTTAGACAAACTACAAAGCCATGTTTCATCTCGTGTATTAATGGCATCATTTTCTTCTTTAGCTTTCCAAAAATCCTCAGGGAGCCAACCCTGTAGTCTTGACTCAGGCACTTTAGAGTAGTCAAACAGTTTAGGGTGACAATCAAAAGGGTCATTAAATTGAGTAGCATTGGTAAATTGGAGATCTTTTTTACCAAGCATGCATTTAGCACCATCTATGTCCAAGTATTTATATAGGATGCGAGTCATATAAACAGTTTTGTTCGTCCTTTTTATTTGTATAGTTTTAATAGGTGCTGGCTGAGCACATGCTCGACACCATGCATAGTTTCTTCAATGTTAGTTCTTTTGAGCTGGCATTCCCATATGACAATAACATTCCAACCAGCATCGTGAAGGTCTTGGTAGTTGCGCTGGTCACGCTCCCTGTTTCGCGTAACTTTTGCCATCCAGAAATCAGTGTTTGTTTTAGGGGTCGAGTATTTGTCACAATTCTCATGGCCATGCCAAAAACAGCCATTCACAAAAATGGCTGTCCTATATTTGCGCATCACAATATCAGGTCTTCCGGGAACGCTCTTTACATTGAGCCTGTAGCGGTATCCGTGATTCCACAGCCATCGCCTTACCAGTTGTTCTGGCTTTGTGGCTATACCGCGAATCCTTGTCATGCAGTAATGCCGTTGTTGTGTAGTCAAAACATCCGGCATTATGAAAGTCAAAATAGGTGATACTTAGGCAAAGATTCTTGTTTTTTCCTTACCATTTGGATGAATCCAGTCAAATCACTGATTGTCGATTGGTATTCAATGGGGAAGGATGAAATATATTGATGAGGCACCACAAGAGTTAATCTGGAATCCTGCATCTCTTTCAGCTGGTTTTTGGAAACGCCTTGTTGTAATGTGAAGAGATATTTTGAATCCACTCTATCTGCCTCTGACAGGACTTGGCGCCAGCGGTCCTTGCATGTTGTCTTGGCTCCTAGAACCACGAGATCGTCTGCAGGGAACTGCAGGTTATGATAACATTCTGAGTTAGGAAACAGAAAGTCCGGCTTTTTGTTGTCCTCTGTAATTGCTTGTTCCTCAAATACAAGCTCATTGTGTGTGAAAATGTCTGCCAAATGGTGCTCCAGAGATTTTCCAGCTCGTGATTTACGTCGGTTAAGAACTTCATTTGCCATCTTTACAAAAGAATCAATGTTGTTGAAGGGATGAGATATCACATCTGCATATACCTTCTCTTCCATATATTTGAAAAGACTGTATTCGGTGTCAACCCAGTTTAACAACACTTCATCAGGTTTGGTCTTGAGAGTTTCTACTGCTATTCTGTATGCTTTATTGAAGCAATCTCTTGCACCTTGCGCCATCTGACGGGTTTCAGGAAAATCTGTATATTGAGCAACAAACTCCTGCATCAGATGGTAAATCTTCTCGTCTGGTTTAACATTACCGGCTACATCGATGATCTGATTGGTTTCACCAGGTGAAAGGTTGAAACTTGCAAAGAATTCATCAATATCATCATCTGAACTCAGCACATAACCCACATAGTCCTCTTCGGTAAACTTGGCTACAATCAACAGATCACCAACATTGTCATCCTGCAAGAATGGGAAGCTGCGGCCAAAACGGGTTACTCGGTACTCGTTTCGCGTGCCCTTACCATAATACTTCATACAGCTTTCCGTAGTAAAGTCGTCCTGCCATTTGATCTTTACAGTTTTCTCCTTGTTTTCACCTTTGCGCCCAGGTTCATCAAACAACAACTTGGAAGCACATTTTGGAATATAAAAACCTGCTTGATGACTGCCTGTAGTACCGGTGTCATTTCCTGTTATAAAACGGCACCATGCAGCTTTGGATTGTTGAACGCTGCGGATTGCTGAGTTAAGTATTTCGCTCATATCCGTTAATTGTTTTGATTATTTGTTCGGACACAGCTGTAATCAAAGGAACAATCACAGAGTTGCCGCATTGTCTGTAAGCTTGGACATCAGAGACTTGGCTAAGCTTATATGTGTCTGGGTAGCCCATTAGTCTTGCACATTCACGTGGTGACAGTCTTCTCGGATTCTTACCCTTACCTTGGGGTATAAGAATCTCAGAACCATCCTTATAATAACGGGCACTAAGAGTTCTGGCTATTCCATTCAGGTCAACAAGTCCATAGCCAAATCCGTTTCCTTTCTCGCGATGCTTTTCTGCATAGTTCTGGAGATATGTCCATAGCTTATCGCTCAAAGTATATTTTGGATCAATATTTGGCTCAAGAATCTCTTCGATACAACGTGTTGCCTCATGCTGTTCAGGGAACTCAAACTTTTCTTCACCATGGAATATGTCCTTATTGAACCCTACAATCATTATACGTTCGCGGTGCTGAGGTACATATGTCTGACCATCCATTACTTTATAGTGAATGGAGTAATTCAATTCTTCCAGAGTTTCTCGTATCACCTTAAATGTATTTCCCTTATCATGTGAAGTCAGGTTCTTCACATTTTCCAAGTAGAATGCTTTCGGGCGGTGGCGGCTTATGATATCAGCCACATCGAAGAAGAGTGTTCCTTGAGTCTTGTCTTTGAATCCGGTCTCTCTGCCCAGACTATTTTTTTTAGAAACTCCGGCAATAGAGAATGGCTGGCAGGGAAACCCCGCACAGAGTATATCGAATGATTTGGGTATGAAACGCTTTGTGGCCTGTTTGGTGATGTCACCAAATGGAACCTCTCCGAAATTGGCGAAGTATGTCCTTTGAGCATACTTGTTCCATTCAGATGAGAAAACACATTTTCCACCTTGTGCTTGCATGGCCAGTCGGAAGCCTCCCATACCAGCAAACAAATCAATAAATGTGAAGTTATGTGGTTGGGGGTCTGGGAAAGGAACTTTAAAGAAGTCAGTGAAAAATGGCGACATTGCCCAATCATCAGCTACTCCTTTTTCAAAGTCAAACTTCTTATCTCCATTTTCAATATCCAAACTGTCAAAATAATCACGTATCGCAATGAGTATGTCGTTGCGTACTTCTTCTGTTTCCTCGGTATCAGCGGTCTCAAAGAATCCATTATGCAGATACTGGGTTAATACGGCCATGTTGTTGTCAAGGGATGTCTCGCCGTATATTTTTACGCCAGATTCTGTTGTTTCCTCAGGAAAATCAACTACACTTACTTTTTTCATTTTGTTTTGAATGACTGAATCGCAAATTTACAAAAAAGCTTCAATGAGACTCAATGCTGGAGTAATGACATATCAACAGTTATTTTTCTCCCTTCATTGATATCTTACGTACCGTTTTTTGAGCAGTTTTAGATTCTATTCCTATCTTGTTGAGTACATACGCAGTGATTATCTTCTCTAGACATTGAGATAAATCCCAAAATTGTTTTTTGGAATACATATTATCATTCTTATCCTTCAGATGGGTGTAATAATTTCTGGTATTGATTGCTTTCTCACAAAAATCTTGTTCTAAATCGCATTCAACATAATTATCTATGATTTGCAGCAAACAAGAAAAACGTTCTTTTAATGCCTTCTTATTGTCTCTAAGAGCCGCAGTTTTAAGTTTGTTGTAATCATCTTTGCTGAGTTCAAGTTCGACAAGTTTCTTTTCAATCTTTGTAAGGATATTGTCTAGATCTTGTTTTTGTTTCCCTTTTATCACTTGACCATTAGAGGCACCTTGCATATTCGCAGATAATCCATCAATAGTTGATATGTGGTTTTTGATAATGCTTAGGGGTGACATGTGTCCATTAAACTTTGTTTCAAAGAATGTGTTTAATGGATCATTGAAAAGATCTATTAAATTTATCCATTTGTTAATAATGGATGAAAAACTTTTGACTGGAAAATCCGTTATGTCGGTAATTGTTGTGACGTTTTCTCCGTCATGATATTTATGGCTATACCTATTGCTTTGTTTATATGAAAAATCGGACTCTTTTGTCCTAAATGCAACAAAATCCGGATAGAACATGTTGTTCCATAATAAAGCCAACAACCAAATGAAATACTCTGAGGTGTTAAAAGCTTCATCAAATGATATCGCATTTTTAAATTCAATATTCAAGAAAGACCGAGTGGTCATGCTGTAGCCGCTATAAGATGGGGTGGTAACACCAAAACCAAAATATATGTATACACGCATGCTCTCTGTTTTGTATAATACAAGCGAACGTTTTGGCGTGTATTCCATCTTTAAGGATTCTAGGTTCGATGAAGGAATAGTGTAATAGAAATGGCTTTTGGTATAATTGAACACCCATTTGTCCAACAATTTTGTTCTTATACAAATATTTCTAATGCCGTCTTTGACAACATTTTTGACATCTGAAATTGTAAAACTGGCAACATCAAATTTATATTGGCTCTGTTTATTTCCAAACCATGAAGCATTTGTGCAATACAGCTCATTTAGGGTAAAATAATAGCATGATTTATTATTTTCATCTTTTGCATATGCATAACCGGTCGCAGTTTCAAACTCTAACTTGCCTACTACTTTGCTGGTGTTGTTACAAAATAAATCCAAATGAATGCTATATTTTTCTATACACAGGATTCCCGGGATATCGTTTCCTATAACTGGAATGCACCAATGACCTTGATATGCATGTGCGAATTGGAAATTGTAATTGTTCATAGGCATTACTGAGATTTAGATATTATTATTTGCAGTCTATTGCTCTTAAGACTTCATTCATGGAATCAGTTATGCAATCAAACATCTTATACATCAACTCTGGATCCTCCTTGTCGGGAATGTAGGCAATTACCTTCTTGCCGGCACCGGCCATCCAGCCGGCTTCGGTGTGGGCGGACCGGCCGCAGGGGAGTACCAGGACGCATACGTCACACTCTTTCATGGCGTCAAAGTCGCGCTGGAATCCGTAGCGGGACCAGTCGTCATCCAGGTGGGAGATGTAGTCGCGGGTGGTCCACTGCTCCCAGTTGGGGTCTACGTCGCGCCAGAAGAAGCCGCCTTTGCCGTCGGGTGGGTTGCGGAAGTCAAATACTTGGTGTCCTTGCTCGCGGAGGCGCTTTACTACTTCGGGCTGGTAGGGGTTTTTCCAACTGGAGGCAACGTATATCTTGGCCATAATCAGGTTTGTTGGTTTGTTCTCTACAAAGATAAGATTCCAGTTGTGCGGTATTCGAATTCTCGGGCAAAAATTTTAGGGTGGGGCAAAAGATTTTTCCCAACTGTTACAGTTTTGACTGAATAACTGAATAGCTGAAATTTTTGCGACCCTTAAGGGAAGTTTTTATTACCCTTAAGGTTAGGGGGTATTTTGGCTGAAAACCTTTATATCACTTTTTTCTTCGGCATCTGCTGGATTACTTTGCCAAGCAGTAGCTTGCCGTTGGCGTGCTTGTTGCGCTTGATGCCATCGCTGCCCCATGTTCCCCATTGTTTGAAAAAAAAGGCAGCTCCATGCTGTTCTACTTGTCGTTTTATGTTGACAACCCATTCTAACTGCATGGGACGGGCCATAGGACCACTTTCACCGCCAACTATTATCCAGTCTATGTCTTTTAAGTCTATGTCGCCAAGGTCTTCAACCAATGGTTCGCATGACAGAAACTTGATGCTGGCATTCAGTTCTCTTAAATAATCAATACGCTTTTTGGTTGCCTTGCATTCAACGGTAACCCCTAACCATACATTTTGAGGAATAGGTCTGGTGTTGAAATACTCTGCCATCCGCTCAGCTCGTTTTGTCAGTATCTGATAACGGTGTTGTGGACTTTTGCGAATAGTGTCCATGATTTGGTCAACAAACTCGAATGGTACATTTTCATGAAAGATGTCGCTCATGGAGCATACAAAAATGTTGTGTGGCTTTTTCCATTGCAGTGGCTCATTCAGGTCCTCCTCGTGAAGAGTCAGATTAAAGCCATTGCTATATTTTTCCAGTCCCATTGCCTTTAGGCGACGAGCCATCACTTCGGCATAGCAATGGGCACATCCCATTGACTTTTTGGTGCAACCTGTAATTGGGTTCCACGTCTTGTCTGTCCATTCTATTTTTGTTGTTCTCATAATTCAATCTTAATTATGACAACAGGTTCACTGTTGTAATGTTTGTATGAAAGATAGAATGCATTTTTTCGGGCACTTTTACCGGTTTTTACATCCACAACACTAAACTTGGGGTTAGAACTTTGCATTTCTTTCAGAACTTCATTAGCGTGTTTGGGAAGAAACTCGTTCCTGACAACAAACTCATATAGTTCTTTGTTTGTCTTAGGGGTCTTTAAGGCTTCTTCTAAAAGATGCCTAAGCCTTAGTGCATTGTCGTTCTTGACCTCATGTGCAAATTGCTCAGCAAATAGATTTTGCATTTGATCCGGGATTCTGAATCCTCCTCCGTGTTTTTCGTCAAGTGTCCATTTTGTTTCAAGGATTTTTTCAAAACCAAAGATACTGGCACTTATGAAGAATAAGGCAAAATAGTTGGATTTATCCCTTTCGATAAAATATGATGTGGCGAAGTATTTGTTGCCAAATTTAAGTGCATCGGCAACATAATGAATGTAATCAATGGCATTAACTGTACTCTTTCTGATAGGATGATTTGCGTCAGGAAAGAAACTGTATACAAAATCCCGAAGCGGTTCATATTGGATTATAGAATCTTCATCCTGTATTGCTGCGTTTGTAAATCTTTGCATGTGGGATATGGGCAGAAACAGGATGACTTCTGTTTTCCCGTTATCCATAAGTTTGAGTAGTAGTTCTTTCTTGATTTCCTTATATCCATAAGGGTCAACAAAGATCAAATTGCGTGTGTCTGTCGGGGTGTGACGGATTTCTGGTATAATTTTTTTAAACAGCAAATCTACTTCAAGATTGTTTAATTGAACGTTACAATATGAATGCTTGTTGGATTCAATGTACTCACTGACTCTGGCTACTCTTTCCTCAGACTTGTCGTTCAAAATTAGGGTTATCTCTGTGTTGTTTGTTATGTCGTGGGCTTCATAGATGGCCTTGATGGTGTCATAGGCGACAACAGGGCTGCCCTTGCCGCCATCTTCATAAATGCCCATGCCACAGAATACATCGTATATCCTGATATGTTTAATATATGGGGATTGACTTAAAATAGCAATGTATCTCTCAAGGTAAGTCTTATAAAAATCCACTTTTGCTTTGGAGTGCATTTGCAATGTGTTTTTTACATCCGCTTTCATAGTTGTTTTGCTTTTCATTTTTTTGTTTTTCAATTCAAATGGTGATTATTCTCTTTTCGCATTATTTGTTGTGTATACGATTGTAAAGATAGCATTTTTTGACAAGAAAGGTATGGGAATAACAATCTATTTATCAACTATCTTCATTCTTGGTCTAGTTCGGCGTTGAGCGCCTTGAAGAGTTCATCGGCATTAGTGTATAGTTCCTCTTTGGGATAGTGCTTTCTGTTCTTGATCTCTGCTATAGCGGCTTTTGATGGTATCTCTCTAAGTTCCATACAATCCAGCATATTGAACTTTATTCCATCAATTTCACTGAACCAACTTTGATGAAAATGGCCATAATACCAGTAAGATAGCGGATGATTCCTTGAACGTAGATATCCTAGTAGACTATCCATAACTGCCCGTTCTTGCTTTACATCGTCTAGTAGGGTGTCGTCTCTTTCGGCCCAGTCTGATAATCCCATGTGAGAATTCTTTTCGCAGAAAGATGGGGAGGTATGCGTAATGACGGTATCAATAGCGCATTGTTTGTCAATTATATCTAAAGAATCCTGGTCAAATATAGGCGGCTCGTTTGCCCAATAAACATTTGGATTCATTGAATCAGGTTGCTGATTCTCATGATAATATTTGCTGTCCTTTCGGTATGTTCTGTCGATAGAGATGGCGCCGCCTACACAGAGAATAGTATGGCCGCATGCTTTAAGTATGGTATAGTCTGGAACTGTCATCCATCTGGAATGTTTGATGGGGTGAATGTTGAAGTAAACTGGGTTGTCATGATTTCCACGAACATAGACTATCCAGTTGTTGTTTTTTGTAAGCCTACTACAACAACGTCTATATATGCTTTCGTAATGACCTGGACGCTCGAATCCGAAACCGCAATCTCCTGCCACAATTATCAGAGTGTCTGTCATTTCGTATTGAATGCAACACTTGTAAACTAGTTTGGTGAAATCACCGTGAATGTCACCGGATACTACAATATTTTGAGCGTTTTTGAACTCAATTAGTTTTTTTAGATTTGAGAATTCCATAAGCTTTTAGTATGCAAACAGTCTTATTAAATTATACTTGTGTTTTTGCCGGTTAGACCTTGCAATAGAATAGTTCTATTATGTCTTTCAGCATTTGTAAAGATAGTAAAAATAATCGAAACAGAGGTTTTAGATGGTAGTTATTTTATGTGTAATGGCACATGGGGACTGTCCCCGTGTGTCATTTTTTTGCAACCCGGTTGCAGGGCATCGGCCATACCTTTGCCCTGGAATTTAAATGACAGGGTTATGAGAAAGGATAGTGGGCATCTGCCGTTCTTTGGGATTGGGCCGCTTTATGTGGCTTTGGTTTGTGGATTGACTGCTGCGGGCGTGTGGGCTTCAAGCTCGGGGTTGTTGGAGTCGGGGATTGTGCCGTCGCTCAAGGTGCCTATGCGTGTGGCGGGGGTGTTGGTGATTGTGGCGGGGCTGTTTATCTGGCTTTGCGCTTTGCTGGGGTCCAGGATTGATGACGGGATACGTAACAACCGGTTGGTGACCGATGGCATTTATGCGTGGTGCCGAAATCCGCTTTATACGGGGTGGATGTTCATGGCTATCGGAGTGGCTATGCTCTGGTACAATCTGTGGCTGATGCTATTGCCGCTGGTGTTTTGGTGGCTCATGGGGTTCATGATGCGCCGAACCGAGGAGAAGTGGCTGCGCCGTCTTTACGGGGCCGAATACGACGCCTACTGCCGCCGGGTCAACAGGGTATGGCCTTGGTTCCCCAAGCGGTAAAAACGTGCCATTGGGGACAGACCCCAATTGTATCAATTTCGGCCGAAATCATTCCACCCAGCCTGCATCTTGCCGTTGTGGCAGTCCTGGATGAACTTCTGCAGGGTCTTTTGGGCGTATTCGGGACGGTTGGTGTGTTGGTAGTGCTGGATTCGGTCCACCTTGATGCGGCGGTAGTTCTCGGGGCAGGAGCGGAAGAAACGCCAGGCTTGGGCATCGGCCTTAATTGCATCGGTCACCCAGTCTTCGTAGACAAAGAGGCTGGGGTTCAGGTCGGGGGCTACGGCCAGTCCGGCGGGGGTCATCTCGCCGGTGTCGATGAGGCGACGGCAGCGGACCAGGTTCTGTTCGCACCAGTTGCTGCGTTTGCGGCGCGGGGTGAAGTGCTGGATGGGCTTGCCATCATCAATGCGCTTCTGGGTGCTGTCTATCCAGCCAAAGCAGAGCGCCACCTCTACGGCATCGACATAGCGCACTACGCCGGGGCAATCGGCCTCAGCGCGGTTTATGCGCAGCCAGAAATCACTCACCTTGTCGTGATTGTTCAGGTACCACTGGTAGAGCTCCTGGCGGGTGTGGATGTCTAGGAGGTTGGTTACTTCCATTATTTGTTTTTGAGTTGCTCGAGGGCGCGGCAGAGCTGGTCGGGGCAGGAGGTGCCTTTGCCGCCGCAGTCTATGCCGTTGAGGCGCTCTATAACGTCGTCTATCTTCTGGCCGGCTACGAGGCGGCTTATTCCCTGCAGGTTGCCGTTGCATCCGCCCAGGAATGCTACCTGTTGGATGACGTCGTTGTCATCGGCCACTACGTCTATCAGTAGCGAGCAGGTTCCTTCTGTCTGATACTGGATGTGTTTCATACTGACTGCAAAGATACAAAAAGGATACCATTGGGGACGGTTTTCAGACGAACTGCACCGATTTGAGGTCATCGGCAAAAGCATGGATGGCGTTCTCCATCTTCTGTACGGTTTTGCGGGTGGGTACGCTTCGGCCCGTAACATAATGGGACAGCTGGCCCTGATTGATTCCTGTGATGCGCGACAAACCTGCCAGAGTGAATGAACTGGCGTAGTAGGACAGGAACGATGCCATATCGTATTTGTATACCATCTCTACTTCAGTAAACGGTTCACCTCTTTTTTCGTAATACCGGCGCATATCCTCATATCCGCCCTCAAAACATTTCTTGGCTTCGGCTACAGTCTTACCCGTTCCGGTTATAAGATACGTCAGATCATCGGCATCACTATAGATACTGTATGATCCGTCACTTGCACGTTCAATTATTGCATTTACTTTTCTCATAATTATCTATTTACGTTTTTTATTTCAACCCGGCTTGTTTCAAGATCTTGTTCAGTGTTCCTGAAGCGACCTCTTCACTTCCATGATTACTCATAGTAAACTCTCTGTCTGTTATTGGGCTATGCCATAAGGGATGACCTGCTGTCTGATGGCCCGTGTCATAGCATCCGGCTTTTCTCAAAAGCCGTTCTAGTTCGCTGTATTTCATGATTAGCGTTTTCAAAAGTACGAATATTAATATTACTTACAAAGGATTTGCTTAAAAAAGTACGAAAATTAATACTTCTTGGGCCGAGTGAATCTAGTTGTTTTCCATAGGCAAACAAGTTTTTTAGGTTAGACCACAGTTGATATTAACTATGGCAAAGGTAGTGAAAATGTACCAATGGGATTTGACTCCAATGGTGTCATTTTTGAATTTACAAAAGGGGTCAGACCCCAATGGTACTACTTTTTGAGTTTTTTCCAGATGGCCGATTCAAGGCAGCCGGGGAGTAGGGCGATGATGGCCGGCAGCCAGAGGTTGAGCAGGGAGGGGCTTATTACGCGTCGGCCGTGGAACATTGCTCTGAGGGCGCGTCTTACCAGCCATTTTGGGGTGTGGACAAGTCCTAGTTTCAGACCCCAGTTCATCATCCGGGAACTCATGTTGTACAGCGGCGTTGCTATTGCGGCCGGGCAGACGGTGGTTACTCCAACGCCGTATGGTGCTAGTTCAAATGAGAGTGATTTGCCAAAACTTTTCAGGTAAGCTTTTGTGGCTGAATATATTGTGATGCCGGGCGCGGGAATGCGCGCGGTCATGGATGATACTATCAGGATGTGTCCGCTGCCGCGCTCTTTCATGGCCAGCCCCATAAGCAGGCTCAGGCGGGTTACGGTCTGCACGTGGAGGTTGAGCATTGCCTGCACGCGGTCCATATCGGCTGCCTGCAACTCTTTGAAAAAGAACATTCCGGCGTTATTGATTAGGACATCGGGCAGAATCTGCTGTGAGCGGCACCAGTCCGCGAGCTCATCGGCCGATAAGGGTAGGGCAAGGTCCTGGTATCGGCCCCGTACGCTGACAGGGAACTGGTTGGACAAAGCACTGACCGCGCTGTCCAGCTCGTCCTGCCTGTTGCTTACCAGAATGAGGTCATAGCCTTTTGCAGCGAGTTGTCGCGCATATTCCAGACCCATTCCGGAGCTGCCTCCTGTTATCAGTGCAATCATTGTTGTGTTTGATACTATACATGCTTCATCTTGCCTGCAAAGATAAAAAAAAGAGCCAAAAGGGGCCTGACCCCAATTGGCTCTTTTTGGTATCGTGAGATGTGTTACTCAAGAGTAAACACTATCTTGCCAACCTCTATATAAACCAATTTATCTTTAATACCCTTGATGGTTACTGTCTCTGAAGCCTTGCCTTGCCATGTATATGTGTTGGTTTTGGCATCCCAATTCCAGTTGGCAGGAACAGTCGGGTCGTCAATAGGATCGGTTTCAAGGATCTCAATTTTCTTGATCTTGCCTGCAGTTGATGTGAATGTCATCACAGATGCCTCATCACACATTTGTATTGCTCCTTCAAAGAATCCTTCAAACTCATATTCGCCCGCGATTGTAACGGAAATACCGTCCTTGGTATTTTTAGTGTTGTATATTTGGCCGTCATCATCTACATAGATATCAATTTTACTGCAAAAGGCCTGATCCCAGGTAACGACTTTAGTTTCGCCTCCTTTGATTTCGTCCTTTTCATCATCATCGCTGCATGAGCCTAAAAAGAGAGCCAGTGCTGAAATGCACAAAACATTAATTGCTTTCATTGTCTTGAATAATTTTAGATTAAACATATAGTCCTTTTTGAATAGTCCTGATTGGTTAGTTATTGCAAATGTATGAATAATTTGCAAAAGGTGCCAAAGGGGACGGTTCTTTTTGGCACCGTTTTTGAAAAAGGGGCCAAAAAGAACCGTCCCCTTTGGCACCCTTTATCACATTTTGAAGTTGAGGTAGAGGCTGTTGACGCCGTTGCGGTAGCGGTAGTCTATGCTCTGGCAGAAGCCCTCTACTATCATCATGCTCAGGCGCAGGGCGTCATACTGGCCGTCGGCGAGGGCGGGGTCGTGTCCTGGCGTGGGGTTGTATTCAAGCAGGGGGTTGTAGGCCTTGCCTATGGACTTTACGGTGATGGTGAGGCGCTCATCGGCCAGGCTTAGGCCTATGTCAAAGCAGCCGGTCTTGCTGCACTGCAGTGCCATTTCAAGCTCGTGAATCATTATCTCCTCAACGCAATGGCAAACGGCGGTCTCTATCTGGGAGTCCAGCTCGAGTTTGCGTATGTGGCCGGTCAGGGCCTCCAGGCTGTGGTTGACTGCCTCTTGTGTGTAGTCTACGCTCACGACAAGGCCGCCTGTCTCATCACGTTTCCAATGACGGAATACGTAGACCGATGCCACTGCACCTACAATCAGGGCTATGGTCATGCCTACAGGCAGTGCGTACCAGAGCCAGTTTATATTCCAGCGGGGCAGTATTACGGCCAGCGGCAGGACGGAGAGCAGGATGGCAGCCTGAACCAGTCCGGCCAGTTTGTTGTATCCCAGCAGCATGAATGTGTTGGCCATGATCAGGATGATTCCTGCGGGAATGAGCAGGAAGCTGAAAATGCGGATAGGCGCTATGGCGAGCGCGCGGAATTGCTCATCGGCCCCGAACAGGGTGGCAATGGGGCCGGGGATGGCAATCAGTACGGCCATTGCTATCACGGAGCCTATTACCACTGTGCGTGTGGTGCTCTTTATTAGTCGAACAACGCCGTCGTAATCATGCTCGCCCAGCATTATTCCGCCTATTCCGGTCACGCATGATCCGGTGCCGGTGTAAATGAGCATGGCTATCATGAAGAGCTGCATGCAGATGCTCAGGGGGAACATGCCGTCGGCCCCCATCAGACGCAGTACTATGGTGTTAAGACCCAGGGTTAGGATGATGGTGGATATGCCCGCGAATATGGCCGGCAGTCCTGTGCGCAGTATCTCTCTGAGCATTGTCATGAATGTGCGCAGGGGTGGCATCTGATACCGGAACGGCTTGGGCTCACGTCTTAGGAACGGCACCATGACACCGAATGCTATGACGGCCGCTACCGATGATCCCAGCGCAATGCCGCGTATTCCTACGCCAAACCCTCTTACCAGCAGCATGTCAAACGCCAGATTGCCTACTATGAATACTATGACGAATACCAGCACCAGACGGGGTTGGCCGCACACCTTTACAAACTGTGACCAGCAATTGGCAAAGAGCGCGAATATGCCTCCTATATACGCGAACGGTAGATATTTTTGGAGCATGGGTGCCAGACGCGGATCCTGGGTTATAAGGGCCGATATCTGATCCGTGAATACGTACAGGAGAGCCAGCAACAGCAGATTCAGGACCAGGAAAAAGACCGATGCGGTCATGACCAGACCGTCGGAGCGCTTATAGTCCTGGTTGCCCAGGGCCGGTGCCATAAGGATGTTGGAGCCCATCATTATCATCACGCTCGGAATCATAAGCAGGTTGACAATGGGCATAGCCAGCGCTACGACTGATATTGAATCGGCCCCGATGTATTGTCCCACCACAATGCTGTCAATGGTGGAATTGAGCTGTACTACAATTCCGGCCAGAATGGACGCCAGCAGGTATATCCGCAGCGTGTGATTGATTATATGTGAGTTGCGTTGGCTCATAGTCCTTTGTGCAAATATACTTTTTTCTTATCTTTGAAGCCAACTACTAACCTTTAGATATTTATAAAAATGAGGACAAAAAGGTATTTTTTGTGGGCATTGTTATTGATGCCTCTGTTTATCGCGTGTGACAAGGATAATGATGGTGCCAATGTTGACGGTGCCGCTACGGTGGACCAGTTGATAGGTTCTTGGAGCGTTAAGGACGACGGGACCATGCCCTATGATGAGAAATCAATCGTACTGAAGGAAGACGGCAAATACGACATTCGTGATACTTGGTATTCCTATAGTGACAGCGGCGTGCAGTATATCAGTGAGCAATTCAAGACCGAAGGAACTTACAAATTTGAGGGAGGCAAGCTGAAAATCCTGACAGGTGAGACCTTATACAGAGAGGGAGACATGAACCAAGGCACCGGTGAGTATGCCTTGAGCGATTGGGAGCCATTGAGCGAAGAGGACGGCGGCAAATTTGAGCCCGGTGAACTGGCTGTAAGTCTGAAACTTGGCGGATCGCTGTTGCTTTTGAGTGAAGAGGGTGACCCCAACCAGGTTTTCTTCATTAAGGAGGGCGCTAAGCTGTCTAGTGACAAATCGGCCCTGAAGGGTACCTGGATTGCATCGGATGTCTTTAATAATAAGACTTATGCGTATGCAGTTAAGTTTGATGCCGATAGTCTTGATTACGTAGATTCATACTGGGGTGACAGGTACATCAGCGGGTATGACTTTAAGGAAGGTTACATCACACCGACTACATGCGTGTATTGGGGCTGGGATTTTGAGGCCGATGATGATGAATTCAATATGGCCGATCCTTATGCCAACACATGGGTGCTGTCTGACGATGAATATTACATTAACCCATTCCCGTTTATCGTTGACGGCAAGACTGCCTACGCTTGGATTGCTTCCGAGTTCCTGACTTTCAAGAAGAAATGACAGACCGATAAACGGTGACAAAAGGGACGGTTCTTTTTGGCACCCTCTTGGAAAAAGGGGCCAAAAAGAACCGTCCCCTTTGTCACCTTTTTGCTAACTTTGGAGGTGAATTACAAAACCAATTATATGAAAAGGGTTCTTTTGCTTGCAGCGTTTGCAGTTTCATTCCTTTGCCAAATCAGTGCACAGTCACAGGTTTATGAGATCAAGTCGCCCGATAAGAAGATATGTTTCAGCTTCAAGGTCGATGACAGCCAGCAGTTTGTCTATAAGGTTGCTGTGGCCGGCAAGGATGTTATTGACTGGTCTGTAACCGGATACTCATTAAGTGCTGATGAAGCGCCTTTTAAGGTGTCCGATTTCAAGCTCATGCAAGCAAAGCCCGAGGAGCACAAGGCCCAATACCTCCCGGTTTGGGGAAAGCGTAAGGTTGTGGATGATGTCTACAACAGATGGACCATTATCTTTAACCCAACACAACCGTCGTCATGCGTGTCAGTCATTGAGATGCGTGTATATAATGATGGCGTAGCATTTCTGTACTCACTGATGGATGAGGAATCATATCCCGTTTATGAGCATACCGAATTCAATTTCGCGGCCGATTATACCGCGTGGTACTACAACGGCGAGCGCCATAACATAGGCCCCGAGAAACTGTCCGATACCAGCGGCGAGCGTCTGCCCCTTATGACCATAAAGGCGGCCGATGACCTGTACCTTGCGTTACATGAGGCTAATCTGGATGCTAATGGCTGGCCTATGCGTCTGCGCTCTGAGGCAGGCTCGACAAGTTTCAGCGTGATTCCCGAAAAGATTGGATTTGAATATCCGGTGTTCCATGGCACCTGGCGTGTGCTGATGATAGGTAAGACCCCCGGTGATCTGGTGGATTCACACTTGCTGGAGCTACTCAATCCCGAGCCTATGGATGATTTCAGTTGGGTACGTCCCGGCGTATATCTCTGGGACTGGCGCATTGACGGCGCAGTCTGGGAGGGTTACCATTACGGTATGAACTATGATTCATGGACCCGCATGATTGATTTTGCCGCCGAGCAGGGTTTCCAGGGTCTGGTGTTGGATGCCAACTGGTACGGCCCGGAGTTTGAGAAGGATTCGGACCCCACCAAGGGTGATAAGGCGCGTGATGTTCAGCGTATCATACAGTATGGAAAGGACAAGGGTGTGGGCGTTTGGCTCTATCTGAATGATGTGGCCGGCACAAACTATCCCATTGAGGAGACTCTGGCTCAGTATGAGGAGTGGGGTGCAAGCGGCGTAAAGTACGGCTTTATGAACGGTAACCCGCAGGAGAAAAACCGCAAGACCCAGGAGATTACCCGTCTTTGCGCCAAGCATCATCTGATGGTTGATTATCACGACTATCCGGTGCATCCTTTCGGCCAGATGCGCACGTACCCCAACGCCGTTACGCGCGAGTACTGCAAGGCCCAGCTGGACGGCCGTCAGATTTTCCAGCCCAAGACGTTTGTGACATCGGTCTTTGTCAATATGGTGGCAGGTCCCATTGACCAGAACAACGGTTTCCTGGAGTTGCATCAGGGCCGAACAACCCGTAAGGACAATAACCAGGAGGTGCCGTCCACCGTTACCGGTGAGATTGCCCGCACGCTGATTACGTGGTCGGGCGCAACGGTCATTCCCGATATTCCGGAGTATTATAAGAAGTATCCCTCACTGCTGGAGTTCCTCAGTGCCGAGAAGCAGCCTTGGCAGGAGAGCATCACGCTGGCAGGCGAGATTGGCGAGTACATCGTGATGGCCCGCCAGAACAAGGACGGAGAGTGGCTCATAGGCGCCGCAACCAATGAGGATGAGCGTGAGATTGAGATTCCGCTCAGTTTCCTGGGTAAGGGCAAGTTCACGGCAACCGTCAATACCGATGCGGCCGATACCCATTACCGCACTAACCGCGAGACGTTTGAGACCCGCACCGGTATAAGCGTTACCAGCAAATCGACAATAAAAATCAGGCTCGCACCCGGAGGCGGAGCCTGTATTTTGATCAAATAGTGCCAAAGGGGTCTGACCCCAATGGCACTTTTTTTTAGTGTTCGTTCTGATTGCTTACGTCATTGAACTTTTTGAGGATTGAGGCGATATCTTTTGTTATATCGCTGCTCTTCTCATAAGTCTGCTTGATGCCTTTGAACAGAGGTACAACGATGGGCTTCTTTAAGTTGGCCATGCTGTGGGTCTGATCTACGGATATTGCCTTGGCATCTTTCTTCTTATCGTAAACAATGGTCATGTTGTTGGCAATGGTGCTGTCCTTCATGAGGTTGTCATATACGAGCTCGGCTGCGGTTTCCAGCGGGAATGTGAGCTTGGTCTGGGCTGCAACACATAATGTGTCAACCTTTCCGGCTGTGTCCTGAGCTGCCTCAAATACGGCCTCGTGATAAGCTCCTATGCCGTTCTTTCTTGTTGAGACGGTGATGGTCAGACCATCAGCTGACTCCTTGTACTCCGGGGCCTGGTCTTCGGTTATTTCACCAATGGCATCCTCAACCTCATCAAGCAAACCACATGAAGACAGTGAAAACATCGTTGCGGCTATAAAGCCTAAAAACATGAACTTTTTCATTTTATCCTTCTTATTTTATTGGTTGTTCTGTAATTATTCCAACTTACCTCCCATGGAGATAACAATCTGCTGCATTGAGGCCTTTACGGATACCTTGTCCTGGCCTTTGTATTCGGCGGTGTTGTCCTGGGTCACTACTTTGTCGTTGACTGACCACAGATCGGCCTCTGCCTTCTCAAGGTCTGCTATCTGCTCGCGGTAGAACTGTGTGGCCAGCTCGGGGGTCTGGAAGGTGTACATCATCTTGGAGTCGTTGCACTCGTCGTCTTTGAACTTGGCCAGCCACTCCAGTTTGAATGATATGTAGTCCCAAGAGAGGAGCACCTCATCGCCCTTGTCCTCATAAGTGGGTGCTGCAACACCCATAAGTGTCATGTATGAACCCATAAGGCCCTGCATGCCGGCACCGGCTGATCCGCCGTTTTGGGCGGCAAACTCGGCATTGGCTGCGGCCAGTGAGTCGTTATAGCGATTGAGCTCGTTGGTGGCGGCGTTGAGTTCATTCACGCCTTTGTCTACCTGAGCCTCGACTGCTTTCTCTGCTGAATTAAGGGCTTTCTCAGTTGCTTTTTCTGTAGTTTTCTCGACAGATTTCTCTACAGCTTTGGTTACGCCGCGCTCGGCTGCCTTTGTGGCTTTATCGGCCAGACGGTTAAGTAACTGGGCATTGGAAGGAACTGTAAACAATGCTGCAACGATTAACAGAAGGAATGATTTCTTCATAGCTTTAAAAACAATAGTTAGTGTGACAAAAGTAGTTATAATTTTTAGCATTTGTTTGCCAAAAGGTTTATTTTTGCAAAGACATGACTCACGAATGACCAGAAGGGCTTTTTACATATTGTTTCTGCTTTTGACTGCTCCTGTTGTCCTGAGAGCGCAGGGCTATTGCTGTGATCGTCAGGGCGCAACGCTCGAGTATGTAAGGAAAATTTCCAAGAGCGGAGAGACCCAGTGGCGGCACACCCTAAAGGTGAAGGATGTGAGCAAAGGCCCTGACGGCAGTGTGGTAACATCGGTCTCAACATTCCTGAAACCCAACGGCAAGCCCTATTATAAGGGCGATATCATTGAGCAGGTGGTGCTCAGGGCAAACAATGATGTGTGGGTCGATATGGAGGCTGTGACGGTTGAGTATATTAAGGGTCGTGCCGGCCTGAATGCCACCGCCGAGGCCGATCCGTCAATACTCCCGGCCGATATGCAGCCGGGCGATACGCTGCCGCAGGTTACTGGCAAGGCCAAGGTGAGCCTGCTTACCTACACCTACCGCATCTGGGACCGCAAGGTGCTGCGCCGCGAGTCGATATCGGTTCCCGCCGGCACGTTTGACTGCGTTGTCCTTGAGGAGCGCAAGCTGGAGTCGGGCCCCGGCCACAACCGCGAAGTCCTGAACCACACCTGGTACTGCAAGGGCATAGGCTTTGTGCGCCACGACACCTACATCAACGGCAAACTTGATACTTCAGAGATACTTTACTCGATAAAATGAAACAGTATATAGAGCAGAACAGGGAGAGGTTCTTTGAGGAGCTTTTCTCCATTTTGAGAATACCGTCAATCAGTGCCAAACAGGAGAACAAGCCTGATATGGTAAGGTGCGCTGAACGCCTGAAAGAGTTGCTGATTGAGGCGGGGGCCGATATGGCCGAAGTCCTTCCCACCAGCGGCAATCCGGTGGTGTTTGGGCGCAAGATGGTGGACCCGTCACTGAAGACGGTGCTGGTGTACGGACACTATGATGTGCAGCCGCCCGAACCATTGGAGAAATGGCGTACTGATCCGTTTGAGCCGGTAATCCACGATGATGCCATATGGTGCCGTGGTGCCAATGATGACAAGGGCCAGCTCTTTATGCACATCAAGGCGTTTGAGTATATGGTCCGCACCGGCCAATTGAAGCATAACGTTAAGTTCATTTTTGAGGGTGAGGAGGAGATAGGCAGTCCCTCGCTGCCGGAATTTATAAAGGTAAACAAGGATCTTTTATCGGCCGATATCTGTCTGGTATCGGACACCACGATGATTTCTGACAAGGTGCCGTCAATAAACTGCGGAATGCGCGGTCTGGCATATCTGGAGGTTAAGGTTACGGGCCCCAACAAGGACCTGCATTCAGGCCATTACGGCGGCGCTGTGGCTAACCCCATCAACGTGCTGTGCGACATGATTTCATCGCTCATTGACAAGGACGGACGTATTACGGTGCCCGGATTCTACGACAAGGTGGTGGAGCTTACGCCCGATGAGCGCAAGATGCTGGCGCGCGCCCCGTTTGACATTGATGAGTACAAGGCGTTCCTGGATATAAATGAGGTCAAGGGCGAGAAGGGTTATACCACGCTGGAGCGCACGGGAATTCGTCCTTCGCTTGACGTGTGCGGCATCTGGGGCGGTTACACGGGTCAGGGCGCCAAGACGGTTCTGCCCAGCGAGGCTCACGCCAAAATCTCAATGCGTCTGGTGCCCAAGCAGACCAGCGCCGAGATTTCAAAGCTCTTTATGGACCATTTCCTCAAGATTGCTCCGCCTTACGTGAAAGTTGAGGTGACACCGTTTGAGAGCGGTGACGGATTCCTTATCCCAATTTCGTCCGATGCATACAAGGCTGCATCGAAGGCTATCGGTGAGGTTTACGGCATAGAACCTGTGCCCAGTCGCGGCGGCGGCAGCATTCCAATTCTGGCTGAGTTCCAGAAAGTGCTGGGCCTGGACCCGCTGCTTATGGGTTTCGGCCTGGAGCGTGATACCATCCACAGTCCCAACGAGAGTTACCTGCTCCGCCAGTTCTTTGGGGGCATGGAGAGCATCGCCCTGTTCTACCGCTATTATTGACCCATTAGGGACAGTCCCCCTGTGACATTTTGGGAAAATGACACAGGGGGACTGTCCCTAATGGGACAAACGGTGCGACCTTCAAGCAGGCGGCACCGTCCAGAGAATTACTAAACTATTGTCGTTATCTCAAAAGAATTGTGTTAGGGCTGTTGTTACAGCTCGAATGAGCTGTTGCGGTAGAACTCCAGCAGGGCTGTGTTGAACAGGTACTCGTAGCGGTACTTGATGACATCGGCCTGAGCTGTGACGAGTCGGTTCTTGGACTCGTTGAACTCTGTTATACTGGCTTTTCCACCTTCATATTTGGCCTGCACAAGCTCGAATGACTCCTGTGCGCTGGTCTCTACCTCCTGGCTGCTCTCATAGCGGCTCTTGGAGGCAACGGCATTGTAGTAGGCCTGCTGTATCTCTTTGTAGAGTTGTTTCTTGACGTTGTCCAGCTGCATCTCCTGATTCATCCAGTTGAGTTGTGCCGAACGTACGTTGTTGCGGTTGCTGTTGCGTGAGAAAATGGGGATGCTCAGGTTCAGTCCTACATGGGGGCCGAAGTTGTTCTTCATCTGGCTGCCAAAGTTATCTGATGTACGGTTGGAGCTTGTGTAGTAGCCGGTTCCGGCGCCTGCACTCAGGCTCAGAGTGGGGTAGTAGCCACCTTTGGCAATGTCAATTCTGTTGTTGGCCTGCTCCAGACGGATCTCCTCACTTTTGATGGCGGGTTTGATGTCAAGCGCCTGGTTGTAGATCTCCTCGGGGCTGTCGGGGATGCGGAACTCAATGGCATCGGCATCGGGCTGGATCACGTCAAAGCTTTCGGGTGAGGGGAGCTCAAGCAGCTGGGTCAGGGTCAGTATGCTCATGCTCAGGTTGTTCTCAGCCTGTGTGACTGAGAGCTGGCTCTGGGCAAGAGTTGCCTTCTGTGATGAGACCTCGGCGTTGCTGGCCTTGCCTATGGCGGCAAGCTCGGTGAGGCGCTCCACCTGCATGGAGTCAATGGTTACCTGATTGCGAGCTACATCCAGTATGCTGCGGTTGTAGACAATCTGTATGAATGCCTGTGCCACCTGTACGCGGACATCGTCCTTGATGCGCTCCAGGTCACTCTTGGCGGCCTCGAGACTGAGCTCGGCGTTCTCTATGTTGCCCGATATACGGCCACCTGCAAACAGGGTTACGTCTGTACCGATGCTGAATGATGTGCTGGCGGTATTGGTGTTGGCGTAGGTGTTGTCGATGGTCAGGCTTCGGCCGAATGACCAACTCTGTGATGCGCTGGCCGATAGGCCCGGCAGGCGGTTGCTGCGTGCGGTGTTCAGTTCTACATCGCAGTTCTGTGCCGATATGTCGCTCTGACGTATCTGTATGTTGTTCTCGATAGCGTAATCTATGCACTGGTCAAGTGTCCAGCCCTGATTGGCGCTGGCGGTTGCGGCAAGTGCAAGTGCTGCCAGAGTTACGGTTATTGCTTTCATAGTTGTTTATGCTTCGGGGGTTGTCTCTTCAGTTTCAGTCTCGGCCTGAGCTGTCTCAGTCTCAGTTGTCTCAGTTGTTTCCTGGGCGGTCTCATCCTCGATGATGCGCGGTCCGCGTACGGTATCGCCGTCGCTGAGACCCTCCTTGATCTCTATGTTCACGCCGTCGCTCAGTCCGGTGGTTACCTTGGTCTGCTGGTAGGTGCCGTCCTGGGCCTTCTTATAGACGTAAGGCTCGTTCTTTACGAACTCAAGTGCACTCTCGGGTACGGTCAGCACATCGGTTGCCTTCTCCAGGTCAATCTGGGCGTTGGCGCTGTAACCCGAGCGTATGGTGTGCTCAGAGTCTACCTTTACGGCTGCCTTTACCTTGAACTGGTTGGCTCCGTTGCTCTCGACTGCCTTAGGTGAGATGTACTCCAGGCTGGCATCGAAGGTGTAGTCACGCAGGGCGCCGATGGTGATGGTAAGGGGCATTCCCTCATGGAGTGAACCAACCTCGGTCTCATCGACCTGACCCTCAAAGATAAGGTCGCTCATGTTGGCTACGGTTGCAACGGTGGTACCGTCGTTCAGGGTGTTGGCCTGGATGACTGAGTTACCCACCTTTACGGGGATGTCAAGTATCAGACCGGTTATGGTTGAGCGGATAAGGGTTGAGCTTGAGGTGGCGTTCTTGGATGATACACCGTCACGGATTACCTCGAGTGACTCCTGTGATGCTGCATACTCCTCCTTGGCCTGGTTGAGCTGCTGCTCGGTCTTCTCGTACTCCTCGGCACTGATAAGGTTCTTCTCGTAGAGGGCCTTCTCGCGGTCAAAGTTGGTCTGGGCCTGCTTGAGGTTTATTTCCGATAAGCGCACGCGGCTCTGGGCTGCTGAGAGTGAGTTCATGTCTGGGATGACGGTGAGGCGTGCAATGACTTCGCCCTGCTGAACCATCTGGCCGGCCTCCTTGTATATCTCGGCAATGATACCGTTGATCTGCGGTTTGATGTTGACCTCGTTACGGGGGACTATCTTACCCGTAAGCACGGTGCTGCGTGCTATGTCCTGCTTCTGTGCTGTGAGCTCCTGATAGCGGATCTCCTGAGGTTTTGACTTCTTGTAAAGGAATACGAATGTTCCTGCAAACACTGCTACGATGAGTACTACTACGATGTACTTGATTACTTTTTTCATATCTGTTTTGATTTTTCGTTTTCTACAATAGTTTATTCGTCACGCATTGCATCGACGGGTTTCACTGCCATTGCCCTAAGGGCGGGTGCCAGTCCGGCCAGAGCTCCCAGTACCGCGAGCAGCGCTGCTGCCAGGACTGCGGTATTGAATGAGATCTGGAACGGGGTTGCGCCGCCTGTGGCTGTCTCGAATATGTTGAGAAGGAATACCGCGAATACTATTCCGGCGCTTCCGGCTGCCAGCGTGAGGGCTATGCTCTCGGTTATGATCTGTGTCAGTATCTCACCGGGCATGGCTCCGATTGCGCGGCGTATGCCTATCTCAATGGTGCGCTCCTTGACGGTTACCATCATGATGTTGCTTACTCCTATGCAGCCTGCCAGCAGGGTGCCCAGACCAACCAGCCAGATCAGGAAGTTGAGTCCGCGGAAAAGGTTGTCTATGATCATGAATATCTCCTCGGTGTTGAGTATTAACAATGCCTCGGTGTCTTCGGGGTCAAATGTGTGCTGACGGGCCATGATGGAGCGTATGCGAGGCTCCAGGGTGCTGGTGTGTATGCCTCCCTTTGCGGTCACGCATATTATGTCAACTGTGTTACCGCGGTTGTAGATGGTTGCGGCCAGCGTCTCGGGGATCATGAGCGAGTAGCTGGAGTTGCTGTTGATGCTCATGTTGCTCGATGACATATCCACTCCTACAATCTGGAAGTACAGGTCGCCACACTTTATGAATTTGCCGCAGGGGTCACCGCCTTCGGGGAAGAGCTGCTGGTAAATACGTCGGCCAATGACACAGACCTTACGTTCCATCATGATATCGGTCTGGTTGAGATATCGGCCGTAACGCATCTTGGGCTCTTCTATCTTGCAGTAGTCTGCACTGACTCCCTTCATGGAGGCCGATGTGGAGTACTCGCCGTATTCTACGGTATTGCCCCATCCGCTGATCATGGGTGATACTACGTCAAGCTCCGGAATCATCTGCTTGAGGCGTTCTATATCGGTGCGGTTAAAGTCCCAGTAACGGCCTTCGGGCAGTCCTTTGTAGGGCTTTGAGGTGTTGGACGATATCAGTACCATCGTGTTGGTGGCAAATCCGCCGAAGTTTTCCTGGAGCAGTCCTTTCAGGCCCTGTCCGCCGCCTATCATGAAGAGCAGCATGAAGAGGCCCCAGAATACTCCGAATCCGGTGAGTATGGTACGTCTGCGATTACGTGTCAGTGAATCGGCCGTCTCTCTAAAAGCATCTATATCGAATCTCATAATCAGTCTGCTCTTAATGCTTCAATAGGTCTTACGCGTGCTGCCTTGACAGCGGGGAAGAGTCCGGCTACGGTGCCCGCAATGACCAGTACTACTGTTGATTTTATTGCTTCGCTCATTCCTACGGTAGGATTGATGAGCAGGCGGATGCTCTGTCCGAACACATCCATTGTTTCCTGTCCTATGGTCTGGTCCATGATGATGCATCCTATCATGCCGAGTACCATTCCTATGTATCCGAACAGGGCGGTTATGCCTATGCTCTCGGCTATTATCAGCTTGGTTATGTTCCAGGGGCTGGCACCGATTGCCTTGCGTATTCCAAACTCGTGGGTGCGCTCCTTGACGGTTATAAGCATGATGTTGCTTACGCCTACGATGCCTCCCAGCAGGGTGAAGAGTCCTACTATCCAGAGTCCGGTGTTAAGGAACTTGCGGCCCTTGTTCATCTGCATGTTCTGGGTGAACTGGTTCCAGATGTAGTAGGCGCTCTCGTCATCGGGGGCGGCGTGATGGCGGCTGTTGAGTATCTGCTTGAGGCGTGCCTCGAAGGCATCGTTCTCCTCTTCGGTATCAAGTCCGTTGAACGTGAAGGCTATCAGGTCCAGGTCACTGTTCATGCCGAATATGGCCTTAGCGGTGGTGTAGGGTATATTCAGGGCGCGGTCGTTCTGGCTTTCCTCGGCGTGGCGCACGCCTACTATGGTGAATATCAGATTGCCTACCTTTACCTTCTTGCCGATAAGGGTTTTATAATCGGTGCCGCCTTCAAGCAGGTTCTTGGCCAGCATGTGAGTGATGACTATGACCTTGCGCTTCTCGGCAATATCCAGGTTGTTTATGAATCGGCCTGCAAGTACGTCAATGTGGTTCATCTGGACCTGTCCGGGGAATGTTCCGTTCAAGCTCATGTTATTGAAATACTTTTTCTTGTAGTTCAGGGTGAATCCGCTGCGTGAGACCGATGTGGTTACCTGGTCTATTATGTCGGGGAACTGACGGGCCAGCAGGTTCATATCCTGCTCGGTCAGAGTCATGTATCGGCCCTGCTTGTAGCCATCATAAGGCTTTGAGGTGGTGCTGGGGTATATCTCCATCGTGTTGGTGGCGAAGCCCTCGCTGTCCTGGTTGAAGGAGTTCATGAGTCCGTTGCCGGCACCCAGCAGCACAATGATCATGAAGATGCCCCATGCTACCGAGAATCCGGTCAGAGTGGTACGCAGTTTATTGCGCCTTATGCTCTCCCATATTTCTGTTATAAGGTCCTGCATGGTTTACTTCATTATGGTGGTTGTACCGAATGCTGATGCGTTATGCTGCATGTTGTCCTCTATCTGGCCGATGATACCGTCCTTGATGTGGATGATGCGGTTGGTGCAGTTGGCAACGCCGCTCTCGTGTGTTACCACTACGATGGTGATGCCTTCCTCGCGGTTCAGGCGGCTAAGGAGTTCCATAACTTCGACCGATGTCTTGGAGTCGAGGGCGCCGGTGGGCTCATCGGCCAGGATGATCTGGGGCTTGGTGATGAGGGCGCGGGCGATGGCCACACGCTGTTTCTGTCCGCCGGACATCTCGTTGGGGTAGTGGGTTGCCCAATCCTTCAGGCCCAGACGGTCCAGGTATTCCATTGCCATCTGATGACGCTGCTTGCGTCCTACGCCCTGATAGAAAAGGGGCAACTCCACGTTCTCAACGGCTGTCTTAAAGGAGATGAGATTGAATGACTGGAATATGAATCCAATCATGCGGTTGCGGTAATCGGCGGCCTGACGCTCAGTCAGATTCTTGATGAGCTTGCCGTTCAGGTGATATTCACCGGTATCATAGTTGTCAAGTATACCAAGTATGTTAAGTAAGGTGGACTTACCGGAGCCCGATGCTCCCATGATGGATACGAACTCGCCGCGCTCGATACCCAGGTTGATACCTTTGAGTACATGCAACGGCTGTGCGCCCGTGTAAGTCTTGTTAATGTCTTTGAGATCTATCAGCATATAATGAAAAAGGATTTCGTTTAGTTTTGTTTAGTGTCTTAGTTTATTAGTACACCGCAAAGGTAAGTGGTCTTTTTGGAACCGCAATGGCTTTAGGGAGAGATTAACATTATTTTGTATTCCGTATTCATTTGACGCTATCATGACGCAGATACTACGGGTTTGTTAGTCCCGATACCCTGATTTCCCGATTTTTTTAGTTACTTTTACAAACCGAATACGGGTATTCACGTTTGTTTATGAAAGTCAGGTCTGTTTTGCTGGTTCTTGCAGGTTGTATGGCGATGCTGTGCGGCTGTAAGGATGACAAGCCCAAATACGGGGCTCCGGTGAACGTGAATATACTTGGCGTAACGGGTAAGGCAAACCTGCCCACAGGTCTTAAGCTGGGCCTCTACGTGAGTGATCCGGTAGGAGTGGAGAACTTCCCGCTGACGGTAGCCGCCGATGGCTCCATGATGTCAGAAAAGGAGCTTAAATGGGCGTTTGACCAATCGCAGTCATTGCGTTTCTTTGCGTATTCGCCCTACGACGAATCATATACCGGGCAGGAAACCGTAACCATCAACACTCCGTTGGATCAGCGGAGCGAAGAGTGGATGCTCAAAGGCAACCTGCTTACGGGAGTGACATCGGGCGGACCAAAGGATTCGTTTGTTACCCTTAAGATGAAACATGCCATGACGGCCATGACTGTTTCGTTCGATAACCGTACGGGCGAGAAGATTGAGGCCCTGACGGTGGCCGGTTTCATGACTGTGGGCTCTTTGGACCTTATTACAGGTACACTGACGGCAACGGACAGCGTGAAGAAGATAACGCCCATGCGGTCGCCCGATGATTACAACTCGTTCAGCTTTATCTATATTCCGCAGGATGTGACTCCGGTATTCTACGTTACCATGGAGTCGGGCAGGGAGATAGCGTTCACCTATGACAACTACTGTCACCAATATCCCGGCAGCGTCATCAAGATGCAGATTCAGATAGACGAGTCTACTCCCAAAATAAACATCCTTAAGCTGAGTGGCGTAAACATTACGCAATGGACCACAAACGGAGCTCCGACATTTGTCAAAACGCCGTCGTATATCAACTTGCGTGATCTGCGTAATGTCGAGCCGGACGAGAAAGAGGACGGATTCTTCTCGGCTTATATTAATAAGGTTACGGTTACTGCGGTTGACCGTACGGCCGAAGATGTCCTTGGCGTGATCCTTGAGGATTCCACATGCGCCATACATGTTTGGACAGACACTGACTCCAAGCTCAAGGAGGGTAATACTATCGTGGGTCCTGTCCTGGGACTTATGTACAAACCCGACGATGAGGAGTACCATATCTCTCATTTCTACACCTCTTATGCTACTGTAGGCAAGTCTGACAAGTTGCCGTGCACGGAGGGGCGTTTTGAGGATCTGGCCGAAAATATAGATGACTGGGAGTATCGCAGGATGCTGTTCAGGGAGGTGATGCTTGAATCGGAATTCCGTAATGACCGTGCGGTATTCATGCAGGACAGCACCCGCGTCAGTGTGATATGTCCGGGTATAGATATCATGATGGCTCAGGGCGTCAAGGGAGATCTTATCGGTTTCCCCGTACGCTCGGGATCGGAGGTGGTGATTATGGTGTTTGATTCGGGACAGTTCAAGTCGTTCTCGAAAGAGCCGGCAGATATCGTGCTTACAAGAGACAGCATATTCGGCCTGTATGATATGACGGAGCCCGATACGGCAATCTACGCCATGAGCGGTCCGGATATGCAGCTGCAGTATTCTGTAAGGCAGTTCAGTTACGGACGTACCATGCAGGTTACCGATACCCGTAACGGTGAGTCTTATCTGTTCCTTATCTATGACTGCGTTGATGTTCCCATTGCAGGACATGAATATAGGGTGGCTTTCAATGTTCAGGGTAATACTGAAAGGACCGGCTCTACCATAACGATGGAGTGTGTCAAGGTTACCGACAGTGGAGTCTGGCTGATGGATACGACCGGCAAATATGGTTTGATTATGGCGTTATGAAAAAGGTATATCTGATCATATTATCCGTTCTGGTTCTCCTGCAGCCTGCATTGGCAGGTGTTGTGAGACCTGATGCCGCTGCCAGGTACGCCCAGGGTATATTGGGCATGAAGCAATCGCCCGTGCTTGAGAATACAAGGTCGCTCCGTGCGCCGGGACGTGACAGTCAGAGTGCCGATCCGGAGTATTACATATTCAACAACCCCGACGGTGGCTGGGCTATCATTGCGGCCGATGACCGCGTGAACCCCGTCATCGGCTATTCATACGAGGGCTCTTTTAGCATATCGGATATGCCGGATAACCTCCAGTGGTGGATGGACGGTGTGGCCGATGTGATTGATGCCGTACGCCAATCGGCCAATGAGGCTCCGGAGTCTGTGAGTGCCGCATGGGAGTCTCTCAGAGATGGCAGAGCACCTGTCATAAACGGAAACAGTAAATATCTGCCTACTGCAGAGTGGGGTCAGACACCGCCTTACAACAACCTTTGTCCTGTGGTGAGCGGTGAGACCAGTCATGCCGCGACGGGGTGCGTGGCTACGTCAATGGCAATAATAATGCGTTATAACTGCTGGCCGGCTCACGGAGTGGGTGTGATAGGCGGTTATACCACCGAGACAAAGAAGACGTACATTCTTCCGTATGACCTGGCCGATAATGCCTATGATTGGGATAACATGCCTCTTACCAACGGCAGTTCAATCAAAGCCAACTGGACTGACCAGCAGAAGAGAGAGGTGGCACAGCTTATGCTTGACTGCGGTGTGGCTGTGGAGATGGATTATACAGCCGATGCTTCGGCGGCCGCAAGCGGAAAGATGCTGAATGCCATGAAGGAAAACATGCTGTATTCCCAAAAGGCTGCGCTTGTAAGCAGGTCCTCATACAAGCGTGACGAATGGTTCGCGCTGATAAAGAATGAGATTGATAACGGACGCGTGGTCTACTATGCGGGTGATTCGGATGCCGGCGGTCATGCTTTTGTCTGTGACGGATATGAGGCCGATGCCAACAGCCCAAAGATCCGCATCAACTGGGGATGGAACGGTTTCTGCAACGGATTCTACACCCTTGACCTGAGTGTCAGCCAGTATGACTTTGCATTTAGTGATATGCAGGAGGCTGTCATCGGCCTTGCTCCCAATACGGCTCAGGTGGATATAGATGAGACTATAGGATTGGTTTGTATTAACCATAACGGTTTCTACGGAATAGAACCGTTGACGCCAGCCGACATTACGGCCGGATCAGAGATGAATTTCTATGTGGGTTGGTTCATGAATAATGACAACCGTGACATTACGGCTGAATTCAAGGTGTGCCTTGAGGATAAGGACGGAAATATAAAACAGGAGGGCTGGAATCTTAAGATCAAGATACCTGCAGCTGATGGTTATGTCTATTGTGATGAGACCCAGAAGACCGTCCTCAACGTATCACCTGAGCTTACAGACCATTTCAGGCTCTACATAAAGAACAGCAAGGGCAAATGGGAGCCTATGCGCGGAAACTATGACATCCTGCCCGATGTGGACGGCATAATATGCGGCGTGATCCAGGATCCGGTGATTGTGATTCCTGACGATTGTACCGCCGGACAGGAGATAGACCTTTCGCTGTCATTGGGATTCACGCATGTAAAGACGGTAAAGTGGAGCGTGAACGGTACCGCATTGAAGGGCAGTAAAGTGACGCTGGTCAAGGGTCAGAATGCAATCCGTGCCGATGTTGAGTATCTGGATGATACAAAGGGCTCGGTATTCAGTACATTGCAAGTTGAATAATTTGGGCAAATGTGGCTTTTTACGTAACTTGCGGGACTTTTTTGAAAGAGGACAATCCAAATACATACAATTAATTACTTATGAAAAGAATTTCGGGCATCATTGCCTTGGCTGCAGCAGCGCTGATGCTGTCATGCGGCAGCGGAAAGTACGAGTATCCTTTCCAGAATCCCAACCTCAAGGTTGACAAGCGAGTTGATAACCTGATGTCACTGCTCACTCCCGAGGAGAAGGTAGGACTTATCATGAACAAGTCTGTATCAGTTGACCGTCTGGGTATTCCTTCATACAACTGGTGGTCAGAGGCCTGCCACGGAGTACGTCAGGGTGGTTACACCGTATTCCCGCAGCCTATCGGCATGGGTGCATCGTTCAACGAGCAACTGGTTTATGATGTATTCAGCGCAGTATCCGATGAGGCTCGCGCCAACTGGAACCGCTCAAATCACGACATCTTCAATGTACAGATGGGTGCCAATTACGTTCCCGGCAATCCTGAGCTTACATTCTGGTGCCCCAACGTAAACATCTTCCGTGATCCCCGCTGGGGGCGTGGTCAGGAGGCTTACGGTGAGGATCCTTACCATATGAGCGTTCTGGGCGTTGCCAACGTAAAGGGTATGCAGGGTAATGACAAGAAATACTACAAGACCCACGCATGCGCCAAGCACTATGCAGTACACAGCGGTCCTGAGTCACAGCGTCACCGCTACGATGCAGTGGTTTCAATGCGTGACCTTTGGGAGACGTATCTGCCTGCATTCAAGGCTCTGGTCCAGGAGGGTAACGTTCAGGAGGTTATGTGCGCATACAACCGTTATGAGGGCGAGCCCTGCTGCGCAAGCGACCGTCTGCTCACCAATATCCTGCGTGAGAAATGGGGTTACAAGGCAATCGTCCTGACTGACTGCGACGCCATCAACAACTTCTATAACAAGAACCAGCACGGTACTCATCCCGATGCAGAGAGCGCATCTGTCGATGCTGTCCTTTCAGGTACTGACCTGGAGTGCGGTAAGGCATTCATGTCACTGACCAAGGGTCTTGAGGACGGTAAGATCAACGAGGCCGATATCGACGTAGCTCTGCGCCGCGTGCTTAAGGGCCGCTTTGAGCTGGGTATGTTCGATCCCGCCGAGATGCTGCCTTGGGCTAACTTCGGTGAGGATGTAATAAGCAGCGAGAAGAATGACGAGCTTGCAGTCGAGGCTGCACGTCAGTCAATGGTTCTGCTTAAGAACAACGGCATCCTGCCTCTTGACAAGAATATCAAGAAGCTGGCTGTTGTAGGTCCTAACGCCGATGACAAGAGCATGATGAACGGTGAGTACGGTGGCAGCCCCACAGCTGAGCATACACGTTCACTGCTTGACGGTATCAAGAAGTTCTTCCCCAACACCGAGATCGTTTATGACCGCGCATGCGAGGTTCGTAACGAGTACTATACCACATACTACACTCAGGATATCAACGGTGGTAAGGGATTCAAGGGCGAGTTCTTCAAGAACACCAACTTCAGCGGCGCTCCTGCCGTTACCGGTAACTACACCGAGGTTAACTTCAGCAACTTTGGCGCTTACAACTTTGTAGAGGGTCTGGATCAGACCGATAACATATCGGCCCGTCTAACCGGTAAGCTGGTTGCTCCTTTCAGCGGCGAGATGAACTATAGCATCAGTTCTGACAACGGCTTCAAGCTCTATGTAAACGGTCGTCTGGTAGAGGAGCAGAAGGCCGGTCAGGGCGGTCGTGGCGGCTTTGGCGGCTTTGGCGGATTCGGTGGATTTGGCGGTCGCGGCGGAATGCAGCAGATGAAGTCATTCAAGGTTACCAAGGGTCAGACCTATGACATCAAGATTGAATATACTCACGCTACCGGTCAGTTTGCACGTCTGAACGCACAGATCTGCGTGCAGAAGATTGCCGAGTTTGAGGATCTGGGCAAGAAGCTCCTTGCCGAGAATGTTGACGCAATCATTATCATAGGCGGTATCACTCCTTCTATGGAGGGTGAGGGCGGCGATAAGCCCGATATCGAGATTCCTGCAGTTCAGCAGCGTCTCATCCGTGCTATGCACGCTACCGGCAAGCCCGTCATCTTTGTTGACTGCGCAGGCTCATGCATGGGATTCGGCTCACTCGAGGATCAGTTTGATGCCCTCATCCAGGCTTGGTATCCCGGTCAGGGCGGTGCCCAGGCTCTTGCAGAGATCCTGAACGGAACATGCAACCCCAGCGCCAAGCTTCCGGTTACTTTCTATAAGTCAACAGAACAGCTGCCCGAGTTCACAGACTACTCAATGGAGGGTCGTACCTACCGCTACTTCCGCGGCGAGCCTCTCTATCCGTTCGGATACGGTCTGAGCTACACCACTTACGAGTACGGTCAGGCTTCTATCTCAAAGAACTCAATGAAGAAGAACGGCAGCGTTACCCTTACCATTCCGGTTACCAACACAGGTAAGCGTGAGGGTACCGAGATTGTTCAGGTTTACGTTAAGAGCCTTGACAATCCGGCTGCTCCTATCAAGGGTCTGCAGGGATTCCAGCGCGTAACACTTAAGGCTGGTGAGACCGGCAACGCCGTCATCACTCTTACCGGCAAGTCATTCCAGTACTATGACGAGAAGATTGATGAGGTTTCAACATTCAGTGGCAAGTACAAGCTGCTCTACGGCTCATCATCAGATGACAAGGACCTGCAGTCAATAGACTTCGAGGTACTCTGATCACTCGCCAAAGTGTCCCACACCAACCCCTTCCACACGCGCTGTGGAGGGGGTTGTTGTGTTACACACCTTCCAAATGAGACTGTGTCCCACACTCACCCGCGATAGAACGTATTCTCGTTGGGGTTAGCGTGGGACACTTTGGCGGAGGGGAAAAAGTTAACAACTAAATATTTAGGTTAAACTCTGGCTAATTTTTGATTTTTAAGCCGATTATTGTTGCAATCCGGTTATTTAGGGACTTTCTTTGTCGTGACAACTAAAAACTTAGTTGATATATGAAAGCATTGACAGAGAAAGAACAGATGGTGATGGGAGTGCTTTGGGAGCACCGCCACTGCAGCGTTGATGATGTTGTGGGATACCTTCCGGAGCCCAAGCCTGCGTATAACACCATACTTACGTTTCTGCGTATTCTTGAGAAGAAAGAATTCATTTCATATGAGGAGAACGGGCGCAAGCACGTCTACTATCCTCTTGTCGAAAAAGGTGAATATACACGTTGGACACTGACCGAGATGAAGGACAAGCTGTTTGGGGGATCGACGCGGTCAATGGTCAATACCTTTATCCTTGAATCGGACCTTAAGGATTCCGATGTACGTGAGCTGATTGAAATGTTGAACGAACTTGAATCAAAAAGAGCATGACGTACCTTATTGTTTCGGCCCTTTCATTGGCCATGATGCTTATGATTTACCGCGTGGCAATGACACGCAGTACCTATCACGGATTCAACAGGTTTGTGCTGCTGGCATCGCTGGCTCTGGCAGCTCTCATTCCGCTGGTGCATTTTGAGGGAATAGGTGAGCGTGCCGCACGTACGGCAGGTGTGCTGATTGATGAGATTACGGTATATGCCGGTGTGCCTGAATTTACTGCGCAAACGGCTGCAACTGCAACGGGTGGTATGGGTGTGATGGATTTGCTGGCTATCATTTATATGGCGGGCGTGGTCTTCTTCCTGATAAGGATTGCGGTGGGTACCGTAAGGTCCGAGATTATCTGTCACGGTCGTGCCCGTACGCTCCCGGACGGGTCACGTCTGGTTCTGACCGATAAAAACTACGCTCCTTTCAGCTGGCGTAACACCATCGTGATGTCACGCACGGATTTTGAGGAGAACGGCGATGTGATAATTACCCATGAGCAGGCACATATACATCTGCATCATTCGGCCGATGTGATGATTGCACAGCTGTTCTGCGCCATACAGTGGTTCAACCCCGCCGCTTGGATGCTCAAACGCAACCTGCTTGAGGTTCATGAGTTTGAGGCCGATGCCGCCGTGCTGGGTTACGGATATGATTCAACCCGATACCAGATATGCTTGCTGCGATGCGCGCTGCAGACTCGCTATTCGGTATCATCAAATAGTTTTGCTCATTGTTTTACCAAAAAAAGAATTGTTATGATTAAACAAACCAATTCAAATCCTTGGGTGCGCTTAAGAGTGTTGCTCATGTTGCCGGCATTGGCATTTTCTGTAATAGTTTCATCGGCCTGCAAATCTGATATTTCAGAACCCGAAGTTCAGGATGTGACTAAAATTTCAATCGTGGATGAATCGGGCAATAAAGGAACAGCCGAAGTGACTTGGGATGTTTCCACACCGAAAGAAGATGATGAGGTATTCATGGTCGTAGAGGATATGCCGGAATTTCCCGGTGGTACCGAGGCCCTTCTGGAGTATCTGAGAGCTAATTTCAAATATCCCGAAAGATGCAAGGAAGAAAAGATTCAGGGACGTGTTCTGGTAACATTCGTGGTTAATACTGACGGTTCAGTATGTGATTCTGAGGTAGTAAAGAGTGTTGATCCGGATCTGGATGCCGAGGCTCTGCGTGTAATAAGCGCTATGCCGGCCTGGAAGCCCGGAAAGCAGAAAGGAAAAGAGGTTAGAGTTAAATATACCGTTCCGGTTAACTTCAGATTATAAGAATCAGTCTTCTTTCTCCTGTTTGAAGTAGTACTGTCCTTTGCCTATGGATGCCTTGCCAAAGTTGATGGCATTCTTGGGGCACCGGTGATAGCAACTCATACAATTGGTGCAATGGCCGTTCCAGTGGGGGCGGCCATTTTCCATTGTGATATTCTGCAGAGGGCAGTTCTTGGCACAGATGCTGCAACCTATGCAGTCATCTGATACCGTGAACTTGCGGTCAGTTATGAGCAGGCCGTAGAATAGGGGTTTCAGGATGTTTGACTTAAGGAATGACGATCCTCCCTTGAGCCAGTCAAAATTGCCTTTGGTGCGGTTGTTGATGAGTTTTACTACTTCATCAATCTGGATACGTGTGCCGTCAATCTTGCGTTTGGCGTTCTGGGGTGTATCCAGCTTGAAGCCCGGCAGGTTGATGTAGGTCTCGGGCATCTGGAACGAGAAGAAGGCGTCGAGCGTGAGGTTTTGCTTCTTAAGGTCTTTGCAGAGGTGCTTGTAGGTGAGTCCGGTCTCGTCGCCGCAGGTGCAGGCTGCGAATATGTATGACGGACGTCCTGTGATTTTTGCCTTGCGCAGAAACTCCGATACAAGCTTGGGTACTGACCAGGAATAGACGGGGAATACTATGCCCAGGATTTCATCGTTTTGGAACTGCAGCGGCGTGTCGTTACGGGCAGCATCGGGTATGAATACCATGTTGCTGTCGCCTAGTTTTTCTGCCAGTTGATCGGCTACAAAACGGCTGTTGCCGCATCCTGAGTACCAGAGTATCATATTACAAGATCCATTTTAATGTCGTTGTCATCGGCGGGTACCGACGGCAGTTTCTGGCAGTCAAAGCAGACGCCTGCCTTGAGTGCGTGGGGCAGTTGGGGCAGCAGGCGGTCGTAGAATCCGCGGCCGCGGCCCATGCGGTTTCCCTGTGAGTCAAAAGCGCGGCCGGGAACTATCACCAGTGTGATGGGACTGAGGTCTGTTACCTGCTCTCCGTCAGGTTCGGGAATCCCGAACTGCTGGCCCGGTTTGAGTGTGCCGTCGTAGCGTTTGACTACAAGGTCATCACCCTGGATTGAGGGCAGGTAGAAACGTTTTTGAGATGACCATTTCTCTATGAAGGCGGGCGTCTGGACCTCGTCGTCCATTGACCAGTAAATCAGTATGTCGGTTGCTTTACGGAACGCTTCTGTCTGTTCAAGACGCTCCCAGATTGCTGCGGACTGTGCGGCCTTTTGCTCGGGAGTCATCACCGATATCAGTTTTTTGATTCGCTGGCGGGCCTGCTTCTTGTCATCACGCATGGCCTGCATGCTGAACTCGCAGCCACAGTAACGCTGGTTGTAGAAATCCTGCTCTTTTATGATCTGTGAGCGGCGTTCCTGCAGGCCTCCCTGGCGCCAGTTCTTATCCCAGAATTTTATGCCGGGGAACTGGGCTGCTGCCCAATTGCCTGCCTCGACTATTTGGTCGTGGCGTTTCCATCGGCTTGAATCAAGGGTGGATGTAAAGAGCGTGAATCCGTGCTCCGATGCATATCGGGCGGCGCTCAGAAGGCGCATCCTGAAGCACTCAAGGCAGCGGGCTCCGCGCTCGGGTTCATTCTCCAAACCTTTGATGCAGCACTGCCATTCGTTATGGTTGTAATCAGCATCGACTATTTCAAGACCAAGTGCTGTGGCGTATTTTGTGCACTCCTGCTTGCGGACCTGATACTCCTCAAAGGGGTAGATATTGGGGTTGCAGTAGTAGATGGTGGGCATGTAGTCATTGGCCAGCATCCACTCTATGATTGCTCCGCTGCATGGGGCGCAGCAGGTATGTAGCAGGACACGGTTCATTGGTGGTGATGATGAGTGTGGCTTGTCTTACCTTTGCAGGCACATTCGGGGCAGACGCCCTTGATCATATAGTTGACGGTTTCGGGCTGGAAGCCGTCGGGCAGCGCAACGGTCGGGACGGGAATATCCTCAAGGCAGAAGGTGCGGTGGCAGACCTCGCAGTGAAAGTGCACGTGGCGGTCATCATCGACATCACCGTGAGCGTGGCAGAGTTCATATCGGACCCCTTCACAGCCGTCATCGATCTGGTGGAGCAGATGGTTGTCGCGGAAGAGGGTAAGGGTGCGGAATATGCCGGACTTGTCTATGGAGTCAATCTTGTCCTCAAGCTCGGCCATAGTGACGGGGTGATGGCTGTCAGCCAACGCCTTAAGTACCAGCAGACGGTTCGCTGTGGGCTTGATACCGTGCTCATTCAAAATACTTTCCAAATCCTGCATATCAGCTGCGAAGTTACGCAAAAAAGGTGACAAAGGGGACGGTTCTTTTTGGCACCTTTTTCCTAACTTGGAGATAATCACTAATTTTTCAAAAAGGTGCCAAAAAGAACCGTCCCCTTTGTCACCTTTTTTGTATTTTTGCGCCCATTAAAAGGAGAGAACACACCATACCTGTATGCAAAAGATAATAATTCTTGATTTCGGATCGCAGACCACTCAGCTTATCGGACGCCGAGTGAGAGAGATGGACACCTTCTGCGAGATCTTGCCTTACAACAAATTTCCCCAGAATGACCCAGATGTAATAGGCGTGATTCTGAGCGGATCTCCCCTGAGCGTTTATGCCGATGACGCATTCCGTCCCGACCTGTCGGGTATCATAGGAAAGTATCCGGTGCTGGGCATTTGCTACGGCGCACAGTTGCTCAGTTACACCTACGGCGGAAAGGTTGAGCAGGCCGGTACACGCGAGTACGGTCACGCATCGCTGGGTTTCATCGACTCCGAGTGCCCGCTGTTCAAGGGATTCACCAAGAACTCACAGGTATGGATGAGTCACGGAGATTCAATCACTGCCATTCCTGAAGGATATCATGTTACTGCATCTACGGACAGCGTCAAGTATGCTGCATTTGAGAATGCTGCCAAGCGCGTATGGGGCGTTCAGTTCCATCCCGAGGTGGTTCATTCGCTACAGGGCAAGCAATTGCTTGAGAACTTTGTGATTGGCATCTGCGGCAGCCGCAAGGAGTGGACATCGGACTCATTCATTGAGAAGACAGTCGGTGAGCTCAAGGCTGAGCTTGGAAATGACAAGGTGGTGCTGGGACTGAGCGGCGGTGTGGATTCATCGGTCGCTGCCGTTCTGCTTAACAAGGCTATCGGCAAGAACCTGACCTGCATATTCGTAAATCACGGTCTGCTGCGCAAGAACGAGTTTACCGATGTGCTCAACGACTATGTTTGCCTGGGTCTGAACGTTAAGGGTGTGGATGCATCCGAGATGTTCTTCAAGGATCTGGCCGGAGTTACAGAGCCGGAACAGAAACGTAAGATTATTGGCCGCGACTTCATCGAGGTGTTTGATGCCGAGGCTTCAAAGATAACCGATGCCAAGTGGCTGGCTCAAGGTACAATCTATCCTGACCGCATTGAGAGTCTGAACATTACAGGTAAGACCATCAAGAGCCATCACAACGTAGGCGGTCTGCCTGCCAAGATGGGACTCAAGCTCTGCGAGCCGCTCAAGTGGCTCTTCAAGGATGAGGTTCGTGCCATCGGCCGCCGTCTGGGAATTCCAGAGCACCTGATAGGCCGTCATCCTTTCCCCGGTCCGGGTCTGGCTGTTCGTATCATAGGCGATATCACTCCTGAGAAGGTTGCAGTATTGCAGGAGGCCGATGCAATATTCATAAACGGTCTGCGCGAGTGGAAGCTCTACGACAAGATCTGGCAGGCAGGCGCAATCCTGCTGGCCGACCGCACCGTAGGCGTTATGGGCGATGAACGCACGTTTGACAACGCAGTTGCCCTGCGTGCCGTAACCAGCGTCGACGCTATGACAGCCGATTGGGCCGAGCTGCCTTACGAATTCATGCACTGGGTGAGCAACGAGATCATCAACAAGGTCAAGGGCGTTAACCGCGTCTGCTACGACATCTCGTCAAAACCGCCTGCCACAATCGAGTGGGAATAAAAAAGGTGACAAAGGGGACGGTTCTTTTTGGCACCTTTTGACATTGGCTTTCTAATAAACAAAAAGCGTCTGGATTTCCAGACGCTTTTTTATCAGAAGGTGCCAAAAAGAACCGTCCCCTTTGGCACCTTCTGCTCTACTCGAAGTATTCCATTACTCGGGTGATGGTGCTGGTTGATTCCTGACCGGTCCAGCGTGCAATTACGGTCTCATCACGTGTTACCCAGTTGCCGTACTTATCGTAGGTGTAATTAACCCATGTGTCAGTATAGGTAGCCGCTGTGTCCGTATTTTCTGTATACCATTCCTCATTCTTGACAATGTCAAAGTGTGAATCGTAGGTCTTCTTTATCGATTGCGGGGTAAGTGTCATGAAAGATGCCCTTCCGCCGAGACTGAAAGTGTCGACTGCCAGATAACGGGGATTGTCCAGCATTGTATATGAATGACGGTCCCATCCTGTATCAAAGTTATAGGCATTCTCTTCCAGATAAACAAAGTTCTTATACATTCCGTTAGAATAGTATGTAATGTCCTCTATCTGGTAGCGGAGTGTGCCGGTTGAAAGACTATGGGGATATCCGTTCTTATATGCGTAGACGTATTCAAGCGTGTCATCGTTACGCGGCTCTTCATAACCTAAATCGATATCGTACGTGTGTTCCCAAATTATTAGACTGTCGTTTCTGAAAGTATAGGTATACTCGCGGTAATAAGTGGTGAGGGGCTGTATTATGACATATAATGCTTTGGACAGGTCTTTACAGATACCGTTCTCGGCATCGGATACTCCGGGCCCCATCATAAACCACTCGCGTGCTACGTATTTACCGGTATTCTCATATTCATATACCCAGTATGATGAGGGCTTTCCATCTTCACAGAATACGTCAAAATACTCAGCCTTGGTCAAGTGTCCCTTAGCATCATAGGTATAACGCCATTCATGATTGCTGTCCTCATTATCGGTGTTGACGTAGGCCTCCTTGATGAGATGTCCGGCCCTGTCGTATTCATACTCATCATAAGTGGTATATTGGTTGATATGCCATTTCTTTACAGGACCCCTCAGACCGGCTTTCTGACGGTCTGTGCGCTCCCAGAAATTGACAGTGTACCAATCGGGATTACTCCAGTCAATAGAATCAACAGGAACTTGTGTTGAATCATTCTTGTTTTCTTCATTGTTTTCTCCATTTTTTCCTTCGTTGATTGTGCCGTTATCCGGACCATCATCTTCGATGGTAACGGGATCGCAAGCCCAGAGAATGCAAAGGGCAGCGCCAACAAATGAAAGAAGTGACAGATGTTTCATATCGTTTAACTTTAAAGTGTTACGTGTGCCAAAGGTAATAATTTTTTATTTGCCGATGCAGAAGTGCTGGAAGATGTTGCCCAGGACATCATCGGTGGTGATGTCTCCGGTTATTGACGAGAGGTGATGGATGCACTGGCGGATATCCTGACTCAGGAAATCGCCTGATATGCGGTCAGTGAGGCCCTGACGGACGCGGCGGATGCACTCCTGCGCTTTGATGAGAGATTCGTAGTGACGCATATTGGTCACAATCACATCCTGCTCACTTATTTGAGGTATTGCGGCGGCTTTGACCAGAAGGTCGCTGAGCTGCTGCAGTCCGTATCCGTATTTGGCCGATATCCAAACCTCGGTGTCCGTAGGTGTGGGTAGGGCGGCTGCATCATCGCATTTGTTGTGGACGCGGATGAGATGCTTGCCCTGAGAAAGTTTAGATATGGTCTGTTCTGTTTGCGGGTCAGCGGGGTGGGCTTCATCGGTCATCCAGAGTATGATGCTGGCCTCGCGGGCCTTGCGGTATGAGCGCTCGATACCCATGGTCTCAACGGTATCGGTTGTCTGGCGGATGCCGGCGGTATCGATAAAACGGAAAAGCACGCCGCCTATGGTGGTGGTATCCTCGATGCTGTCACGGGTGGTGCCCTGAACATCGCTTACCAGTGCGCGGTCATCGTGCAGCAGCTGGTTGAGCAGGGTGCTCTTGCCGGTGTTGGTCTGGCCTATGATTGCAACCGGAACACCGTTGCGTATGGCATCGCCTGTGCTGAACGAATCGGCCAGGCGGGTTATTATTTCATCTATCTGAGCGGCCAGCTGCTCAAGCTGGCTGCGGTCAGCAAACTCCACATCCTCCTCGCTGAAATCCAGCTCCAGCTCAATAAGTGAAGTAAACTGCAGCAACTGGTCACGCAAATTGCGCAACTCACGGCTGAATCCGCCCTTCATCTGGTTCATGGCCAGACGGTGTGATGCGGCCGATGTGGATGCAATAAGGTCTGCCACAGCCTCGGCCTGGCTCAGGTCCATCTTGCCTGCCAGAAATGCACGCTGGGTGTATTCGCCGGGCTCGGCCTGGCGGCAGCCCTTGTCAATGAGCAGCCGGCAGACTTTCTGCAGTATGAATTGGGAACCGTGGCACGAGATCTCGGTGCTGTCCTGTCCGGTAAAGGAGTGGGGCGCACGGAAGACGCTCACCAGAACGTCATCGACAACGGTACCATCGGCATCGATTATCTGTCCGTAACTTAAGGAGTAGGGGTTGGCGCTTGCGAGCGGATGCTTTGAAACAGCCTTGAAGATGCTGTCGGTAAGACGTATGGCATCGGGGCCCGATACACGTACCACTCCCAGCGCTCCTCCGGCACGGGTGGCTACAGCACAGATTGTATCGTCGTTAATTGTCACTTTTAATCAGATGCGGTCAAGGACGCGGGTAATGAGCTCTTTCATCAAGGGCTTGTAGTCGGTGTTCATCTCTTTGGCATAGCGGTTGGCTATAACCATGCAGACTGTCATGGCGCGATGTCCCAATAATGCGGCAAGTCCGGCTACTGCCGAGCTCTCCATCTCGAAGTTGGTTATGCGCATGCCTTTGTACTCAAAACTCTCAACCTTGGCGTTCTGGTTAGGATCGGAGAGCTGGGCGCGAAGCACGCGTCCCTGCGGTCCGTAGAATCCGTTGCAGGCGATGGTCACACCCGGAACCATCCTGTCATCACCGGCCATGATGCGCTTGAGCAATTCGGGATTGGCATTGGCAACATATGGCGCGCCTTTCTTGGTTGACCACTCCATATGGGCTACGAATGCACGCTCAAAATCCAGGTCACAGACCTCATCACGTCCGGCGTAGAAGTTGAGAAGGCCGTCAAAGCCGATGCTCTTGACCGAGCACAGATATGTGCCGAGCGGAGTGTACGGCTGCAGGCCACCGCATGTTCCTATGCGAACGATATCAAGTGTGCGGTGAACGGGTTTTTCTGTTCGGGTGGCGTAGTCAATGTTGGCCAATGTGTCCAGCTCGTTCATGACTATGTCGATATTGTCGCAGCCTATTCCTGTGGATTGGATGGTGATTCTTTTGCCTTTGTATAAACCCGTGGCTGTGCGGAACTCGCGGTTGCTTACGGTACACTCCACGTTGTCCAACAGTTTGGCAATTGTGTCCACGCGACCGGGGTCTCCCACAAGTATGACCTTATCGGCCAGCTGCTCCGGTTTGAGGTGCAGATGGAAGCATGAGCCGTCATCGTTTATGATAAGTTCGGATGGTGCAAAGTAGGTGCTCATAGGGCTTATCGGTTAAGATAGTTGATCTCTGTCGTACGGATGTCATTTTCCATCTTGATGACCTGCTGCTCTGTCTTGAGTACCTTCTCTTCATACTCAAGCAGCTGCTTGGACATACGCTCCTTCTCCTGACGTGAGGCGTTGGCGTAATCGTCACGCTGTTTGTTGAGCTTGGTCAGGTCTGTGTCATACTGGTGTTTCAGTTCGGTCCAGCGCTGATACAGTTTGGCAGCATCCTGGCTCTTGAAATCATCCAGGTCATGATAAACGGTGACATCATCGATTACATATGTGAAAGAGCCTTGCTGGGCTTTCTCGGTCAGTTCATAGCGTAACAGTGTGAGACGATGGCGTGCTGCGCGGACGGCATTAAGGTCTGACTGGGTGTCATTTATGGATGTAAGACGTGCTGCGCGGTGTATTGCCAGTGTGTCTCCGTTCTCATAATTGAATTTCTGGTTTCGCTCGGACGGTATGAAGACGTATACGCAGACCATTCCCTCGGGCTGGCGGCGGTCAGTCGCGAACCATCCCAGGTTATTGGCTTCATCAATCACGTAGAGATAGTCGTTATCCTCGGAGTTGAAGGGCATTCCTATGTTCTCGGGCTTGAGATACTTGCCCGAAGCGGTGCTGTAGCGTGATACGAATATGTCAAGGCCTCCCAGTGACTCGCTGCCCGAAGCGGCATAATAGATGGTCACACCGTCGTTCATCAGGAACGGATAACGCAGGTCACCGTCTGTATCGAGTCCGTTGATGGGGGTCTCATCGGTCCATTTGTCAAAGCTCTTGAACTTGGAGAAAAGGCGGAACAGGCCCTGTGATGTCATGCGGCTGTAAAGAATGTTCTGACCTGTCTCGGGCAAGAATACCTCTCCCTCGCTGTCGTCATCAAAGAATTCGGCCGATGGATAGAACGAGCCGGTGGATTCGCCAATGATGTAGGTGGTGAAAAGTTCGTCCTTGCTGATCTGGAAACTGTCAATGAAGCAGATGCGGCTGGTGTTGCGGAGCATGCGGAACAGCACCTTCAGACTGTCTGTCATTGTGGTGATGCGCTCCTCAAGCACGGGGTCGTGCAGTTCCTTATCGGACGATATGCCTTTGACAAACTGCTCAAAATTGTTTATGGCGGGCTGATAGTCCTCCTTACTCATATAATACTCGCCCAGAACTCGGAATGCCTTGAATATCTTCTTGTCGGCGGCCTTCTCAAGATAAGGTATGGCTTTTTCGCGTTCGCCGGTCTCCATACAGCATACTCCGTACCAGTAGTTGCGGTCGGCGGCATCGGGTTTCTGCTTGAGGTATTTGAGCATGATGGGCTTGGCTTTCTCGTAGTCGCCCTCCAGAAAATAGTTGCGTCCCTGTTGGAGTGTCTGTGCCGAAACTCCCAGGCATATAAGTAGTGATAATATGGTAAGTCTTATGCGTTTCATACGGACAAAGATATGTAATTATTTGCTACTTTTGCCGCCGAAACAGAAAATGACGTTTATATGAAAGGTCTTTGGACAATACTTCTGCTAATAGTCTCAAATGTCCTGATGACATTTGCATGGTACGGTAACCTGAAGCTTCAGGAGATGAAAATAAGTACAGACTGGCCCCTGTTCGTGGTTATTCTGGCGTCGTGGGGCGTGGCTTTCTTTGAGTATTGCGTCATGATTCCGGCCAATCGCATCGGGTCCGATATAACCGGCGGTCCTTTCAACCTGGTCCAGCTCAAGGTAATTCAGGAGTGCATCTCACTCATCGTATTCTCGCTCATCCTGGCCTTTTGCTTCAAAACCCAGTCCCTGCACTGGAACCACCTGGTCTCATTCGTCTTCCTGGTAATTGCAGTCTTCTTTGCATTCCTGAAATGACCCAATAGGGACAGTCCCCCTGTGCCATTTTGAAAAAATAATAAGGCCGGACAGTTTGAATAGCTATCCGGCCTTTGTTCGTCTAAAATGGCACAGGGGGACTGTCCCTATTGGGTCATTTGCTCAGTGAAGCATGCATGCTGGCGGCAGCCTTACGGCCGTCACCCATTGCAAGAATTACGGTAGCACCTCCGCGGACAATGTCACCACCTGCAAAGATCGTAGGTATTGATGACTGCATGTTGTCGTTGACGGCGATGGTGTTCTTGCGGCCAAGTTCCAGACCCTCGATAGACTTGGGTACGATGGGGTTGGGGGATACACCTACTGCTACGATCACCATATCGACATCGATGGTGATGGTCTCGCCGGTGGGAACCGGGCTGCGGCGGCCGCTTGCATCGGGCTCACCAAGCTCCATCTTCTCCAGGACAGCCTGCTTTACTCGGCCGTTCTCATCGCCGATATAGCGGATGGGGTTGTGAAGTGTCATAAACTCGACACCCTCTTCCTTGGCGTGCTTGACCTCCTCCAGACGGGCAGGCATCTCCTCCTCCGAGCGGCGGTAAACGATCATGGCGCGCTCGGCACCCAGACGCAGGGCGGTGCGGACAGAGTCCATAGCGGTGTTACCGCCACCTACTATCATCATCTTCTTGCCGAAGGTTACGGGGGTATCGGACTCCTGGCTGGCGGCATCCATCAGGTTGACGCGGGTCAGGTACTCGTTTGATGACATTATGTTGATAAGGTTCTCACCCTCAATGTTCATGAAGTTGGGCAGACCGGCACCTGAGCCTACGAATATGCCCTTGTAGCCATCGGCCTCAAGCTCGCTAACCTTTACGGTCTTGCCTATGATGCAGTCCTTTACGAACTTGACACCCATCTTCTGCAGGTTCTCAATCTCCACGTCAACGATCTTGTTGGGCAGACGGAACTCAGGAATACCGTACTTGAGCACACCGCCAATCTCGTGCAGAGCCTCGAATACGGTTACGTCATAACCGAGCTTGGCCATATCGCCTGCGAATGACAGACCTGAAGGACCTGAGCCGATGACTGCGATCTTCTTGCCGTTAGGTGCTGCAACCTCAGGTACTGAGATGTTGCCGCTCTCGCGCTCGTAATCGGCAGCGAAACGCTCCAGATAACCGATTGCAACAGGCTTCTTACCCATCTTGAGGTGTATGCACTTGCTCTCGCACTGCTTCTCCTGCGGGCAAACGCGGCCGCAGACGGCGGGCAGGGCGCTGGTGTGCTTGAGCACCTTGGCAGCAGCCAGATAGTTGCCGCGCTCTATATTCTTTATGAATGAAGGAATCTCGATGTTTACGGGGCAGCCCTCCATGCAAGAGGGGTTGGCGCAGTCAAGGCAGCGCTTGGCCTCAAGCAGAGCCTGCTCCTCGGTGAGTCCCTGGTTAACCTCCTCGCGGCGGCTGTGACGACGATAGTCAGGTGCCAGCTCGTTCATGACGCAGCGCTCGATTGCGGTGCGGTCTTTAGGTTTCATGGTGCCGCGCAGGTCGACTCTCCACTGAGCGTTGCGGTCGGTCAGAACCTCAATGGGCTCAACCTCTGCCTTAGCCTTGCTTCCACCGCAGCTGCAAGCAGCTTTCTCTGCAGCGGGAGCGGCGGCAACAGACTCCTCAAGTTTCTTCATCTCCTCACGCTCTATATCCTTGAAGGCGCCCATACGCTTCATCATTCCGTCCCAGTCAACCTCGTGGCCGTCAAATTCGGGACCGTCCACGCATACGAACTTGGTCTTTCCGCCTACGCTTACACGGCAGGCACCGCACATTCCGGTACCGTCTACCATGATGGTGTTGAGCGATACATCGGTAGAGATCTCGTATTTCTTGGTGAGCAGGCAGCAGAATTTCATCATGATGGCGGGGCCGATGGCAAAGCACTTGTCTACCTTTTCGCGCTGGATTACCTCTTCCATGCCTACGGTTACGACACCCTTGTTTCCGTATGATCCGTCATCGGTCATGATGATGGTCTCATCGGCATACTTGCGAACCTCATCCTCGAGTATGATAAGCTCCTTGGTACGGCCGGCAAGAACGGCAATCACCTTGTTGCCTGCCTCTTTCAGAGCCTTGATGATGGGGAGCATGGGAGCAGTTCCTACACCACCGCCGGCGCACAGGACTGTACCGAATTTTTCAATATGGGTGGCCTGGCCCAGAGGACCTACCACGTCAGTAATCATATCACCGACCTCAAGCTTGCAGAGACGGTTGGTTGAAAGTCCGATGCGCTGAACTACCAGTGTGATGGTACCGCGCTTGACGTCTGAATCAGCTATTGTAAGCGGTATGCGCTCACCTTTCTCGCCGATGCGGATTATTACGAAGTGACCTGCCCTGCGTGACTTTGCAATGAGCGGAGCCTCGACCTCGAACTTGAATACATTCTCTGAAAACTGTTGTTTGGATACGATCCTGTTCATATTTTGTCTAATTTCTAAGCATTCTGCTTTTTTGTCGCGCAAAGTTATCAATTAATACTTTTTGTGTTTATATTTGTGTTTACTAATTTTAATAAAGGACGGATATTTTGCATTTATTTGCAGAATTATCGGATAATAAATAAGTATTTATACAAAAGCAATGAGCTACCTGCGTTTTGAGAAGACCTTGATGACCAATCTGGAAGAGACGCTTCCCAGGGAAATTCTGCGTACCAACCGTTCGGGTGCATACCATTGCACGACGATAGTGGACTGCAATACCCGAAAGTACCATGGACTGCTGGTTGTGCCTCTGCCCGAATTGGACGATGAGAACCATGTACTGATATCCTCACTTGACGAAACGGTCATTCAGCACGGTGCTGAATTCAATCTGGGACTGCACCAGTATTGGGGATATAATTTCAGTCCTAAAGGTCATAAATACATACGTGAATTCAACTGTGACAAGGTACCTACCACCATATATCGCGTGGGTGGCGTGCTGCTCAAGAAGGAGAAACTCTTTGAGCACAATGAAAACCGCATACTTATACGTTACACGCTTTTAGACTGTCATTCTGAGACCACACTGCGTTTCCAGCCGTTCCTGGCATTCCGCAGCGTGCGTCAGTTCACTCATGAGAACGGTAATGCCAGTCGTGAGTACCGTGAGGTGGAGAACGGTATTGCAACTTCAATGTATCCGGGATATCCCGAGTTGTATATGCAGTTCAGCAAGGGTAACGAGTTTGTTTTCCGTCCCGACTGGTACCGCAAGTTCGAGTATTCAAAGGAGCTGGAGCGCGGATACGAGTTCAACGAGGACCTTTATGTGCCCGGTTACTTTGAGATGCCCATAAAGAAAGGCGAGAGCATAGTCTTCTCGGCGGGCTTATCGGAAGTAAAGACAAAGGGACTCAAGCGTACGTTTACCGTCGAGGCAAATGAGCGTACACCGCGTGACAACTTCTATCACTGTCTCAAGAATGCCGCCCATCAGTTCCATAACAAGGTTGGCGGACATCATTATATCCTGGCCGGTTATCCGTGGTTCAAATGTCGCGCACGTGATATGTTCGTGTCACTTCCCGGACTGACGCTGTCACTTAAGGAGATTGGCGAATTTGAGAGTGTCATGTATACGGCTCAGGAGGCCATCCATGATTTCATAAAGGGTGTGCCGAGTAAACTTCATATATACGAGATAGAACAGCCTGACGTATTGCTTTGGGCAGTATGGGCCATTCAGCAGTATGCCAAGGCTACATCGCGTGAACAGGCCTGGAACAAGTACGGCAAGCTGTTGACCGAGATTATGGATTTCCTGCGTCACAACCGCCACTATAACTTCTTCCTGCACAGTAACGGACTGGTTCACATAAACGGAAAGGAAAAAGCCGCCACATGGATGAACTCCACGGCAAACGGTATGCCTGTGATTCCGCGTACGGGATATGTGGTTGAGGTTAATGCCCTGTGGTATAATGCTCTGATGTTTGTGGCAGACCTGACAAAGGAGTTTGGCAAGCCTGATTATTCAAAGCGTCTTGAGACTCTGGCTGCCAGTACGGGTAAGGCATTCGTAAAGACCTTCCTGAATCAGTACGGATATCTGTATGACTTTGTGGATAAGGATGCTCCTGACTGGAGCGTTCGTCCCAATCAGATATTCGCTGTGGCTCTGGATTATTCGCCGCTGGATCTCAAGCAGCAGAAGGCTGTTGTGGATATAGTGACCAAGGAGCTGCTCACGCCAAAAGGCTTGCGTTCGCTCAGCCCCAAGAGTTTAGGTTACAATCCCAATTATGTGGGACCGCAGCGTGAGCGTGACTATGCATATCATCAGGGTACGGCGTGGCCATGGCTTGCCGGATTCTACTTTGAGGCCTACCTGAAGGTATTCAAAATGAGTGGTCTTTCATTCGTGGAGCGTCAGATGATAGGTTATGAGGATGAGATGTCGTCACACTGCATCGGCTCACTGCCGGAGCTGTTTGACGGTAACCCGCCGTTCAAGGGCCGCGGTGCCGTATCGTTCGCAATGAACGTGGCTGAGATACTGAGGACTATCAAGATGATTAATGAATTTCAATAAGATATGAAAGTACTGATGTTCGGCTGGGAGTTCCCGCCCCATATACTGGGCGGATTGGGAACGGCCAGCTTCGGATTGACAAGAGGACTAGCCAACCAGGGGAATGTGGACATCACTTTCTGCCTGCCAAAACCGTGGGGCGATGAGGATCAGAGCTTCATGAAGATTGTGGGCATGAATACGGTTCCCGTGGTGTGGCGCGACCCTGACAGAGGTGTGCTTCAGGAGAGATATCCGTGGATGAATTCGGATGACTATTACCGTTTCCGCGACCATATCTACTCCGATTTCAGTAACCTGTACACCAATGACCTGGGTTGCATAGAGTTTTCGGGCCGATATCCCGATAACCTTCACGAGGAGATAAACAACTACTCGATAGTGGCTGGCGTTGTGGCCCGTACCGAGGAGTTCGATATAATCCACTCACATGACTGGCTCACATATCCTGCGGGAATACATGCCAAGCAGGTGAGCGGCAAACCGCTTGTAATCCATGTTCATGCTACTGATTTTGACCGTAGCCGCGGCAATGTGAACCCTACCGTTTATGCCATCGAGAAGAACGGTATGGATTATGCCGACCATATCATGTGCGTGAGCGAGCTGACGCGTCAGACTGTCATCAACAAATATCACCAGGATCCGCGTAAGGTTTCTACTATGCATAATGCAGTGGAGCCTCTGCCGCAGGAGATTCAGGATATTGTTCCTCAAAAGAAACCGCATGAGAAGGTGGTTACTTTCCTGGGCCGAATCACCATGCAGAAGGGGCCGGAGTACTTTGTCGAGGCTGCAGCATTGGTTCTCAAGCGTACCCGTGACATACGTTTCTGTATGGCCGGAAGCGGTGATATGATGAACGCCATGATTACCATGGCGGCCGACCGCGGTATTGCGGACCGTTTCCATTTCCCCGGTTTCATGAAGGGCAAGCAGGTGTACGAATGCCTTAAGGCGAGCGATGTTTATATAATGCCTTCGGTATCGGAGCCGTTCGGCATTTCACCGCTCGAAGCCATGCAGTGTGAGGTTCCTACCATTATCTCAAAACAGTCGGGTTGCGCCGAGATTCTTGAAAAGTGTATCAAGGTTGACTATTGGGATATACACGCAATGGCCGATGCCATCTACTCAATCTGCAACTATCCTGCTCTTTATGAGTACCTCAAGGTTGAAGGAAAGAAGGAGGTCGATGCCATTACCTGGGATAAGGTAGGAGAGCGCATTCTGGCTCGATATAAGAAGTTGCTTGGAATTAAATAATTGAAGGATAATAAAATAGCTATATATGAAAAATGTATGTCTGTATTTTGAGATTCATCAGATAATCCATCTCAAGCGGTATCGTTTCTTTGATATCGGCACAGATCATTATTATTATGATGACTATGCCAATGAAACCAGCATCACAAATATAGCCGAGAATTCCTATATCCCGGCTCTCAGGACCCTGATTGACATGGCCCGTAAGAGTGACGGCGCTTTCAAGGTGGCTCTTTCCCTCTCTGGAGTAGGTCTGGAGCAGTTGGAGCGTTATGCTCCGCAGGTGATAGACCTGTTACAGGAACTGAGCGAGACCGGATGCTGCGAATTCATAGCAGAGCCTTACTCCCACGGCTTGGCCGCGCTTGCGCCCAACGGCGAGCAGTCATTCCGCGAGGAGGTAAAGCGTCAGGTAGACAAAATCAACCAGCTGTTTGGCCAGAAGCCCAAGGTATTCCGTAACTCCAGTCTTATCTATGACGATGAGATAGGAGGTCTGGTGGCCGATATGGGATTCAAGGGAGTATTGACCGAAGGTGCCAAGCACATTCTGGGTTGGAAGAGTCCGCACTACCTGTATCACTGCGCCTTGAATCCCAATCTCAAGGTGTTGACCCGTGACTATAAGCTGTCCGATGACATAAGCCTGCGTTTCTCGAACTCATCTTGGGAGGCATATCCGCTTATGGCCGACAAGTATATGGACTGGATTGCCGAGAGTCCCGAAGAGGACGGCGTATTCAATATCTTCATGGAGCTTTGTGCTTTGGGTATATATCAGCCGCTCAGCTCGAATATCCTTGATTTCATAAGCAATCTGCCCGCCGCCGCCAAGGAGCGTGGTATAGGATTCCAGACTCCGTCGGAGGTTATAAAGAGTCACAAGTCTGTCTCTTCAATCGAGGTTCCTTATCCCATGTCATGGAACGATGAGGAGCGCGATATAAGCTGCTGGCTGGGTAACGTGATGCAGCGTGAGGCATTCAACAAGCTTTATTCCATAGGTGAACGCGTGATCTTGAGTAAGGACAGACATCTGCTTCAGGACTGGGATTATCTGCAGGCAAGTAACAATTTCCGTTTCATGACCACCAAGAACAATGCGGTGTCAATGGATCGCGGTATTTACGAGTCTCCGTATGATGCATTCACCAATTACATGAATATCCTTGGAGATTTCCTGCAGAGAGTCAACTGGGCTCTGCCTCTGGATATTGATACTGAGGAGCTGAATGCCTTCCAGACCACAATCAGTAATCAGGACAAGAAGATTCAGGCTCTGGAGAAGCAGGTTGCTCGTCTGAAGGCTGCTGCCGAGAAGAAATGACCCAATAGGGACAGTCCCCCTGTGCCATTTTGAAAAAATACTAAGGCCGGACAGTTTGAATAGCTATCCGGCCTTTGTTCGTCTAAAATGGCACAGGGGGACTGTCCCTATTGGGTCAGAATCTGGTGCGGATTGTCTTGATCTTGATAGGGGTATCGCCTCCCAAAAGCTTGACCTGGTGCATCTTGATATCCACGCTATAGCTGATGGCCGAGTTGCGGGAATCGGTGCTTACACTTACCGGAATCAGGACCAGCTTGTTCCAGTCAGGACGAGCCTGCTGGTAGGCTGCAATGTCTCCTCCGTTCTGCTCAAGCCAGTCTGTGCGGTCGCTGTAGATCTTTTCAACCATGGCGGCGATATTCTCGAATGAGTATGTGCCGAACTTTGTCGAGTATGATGCTACGAAAGATTCTGTCTTGTCTGCAGTGCTGTTCTTTGAAAAGAACTCCTGCATCTTATCCTTGCGTATGAGAAGCAGTGTGGACGGAATGGACGGTTTGTACTTGCTTGATGGGGTTACGGCGGTTGACAGGCGTAACTGGGCTGCGTTGAGGACATATTTGTCATCCCTCATCTCATCAATGGGAAGGGTAATCTCGGTAAGGATACCGAACGGACTGCGTATCCATGTGCAGCTGTTGTCTTGCAATTGGTTGTCCAGCCCGGTCCACTTGATGCAGTTAAGTTGAAGTACCTCACTGTTTCCCTGGAATTCGGCTACTCTTGATTCGAACTGGGGCTCGTCTTCATCATCAAATCCTATGTATTTGAAGTTCACGCGAAGAATTGTGCGGTCAATGTAGAACAGTGTTCCGTCACCTTGTGAACAACGAATGTAAAAACCTTTGCAGATGTTCTCTATGAAGGATTTTGCATCAGACAAATATTGTTTTCTGTCAGGATCGAAATATGACTCAAGTATGTTTTTTGCAATTGAGTCGGGCAGGGGAATGGTCAGGCTTGGAACATAACCGTCCAGGCTGCGCAGTGAATCTGAGTCCTGCATGTTCCTGGCCGATACCATGACGCTTGCCAACGGTTGTGCCTGTGTGTTGCAGAAAAGTGACGGATCCGTGTCAGGATAATAGCGTGTCTCGGGGTCAAGCATGCTGTCCAGAGGGAAAACCTCAATCTTGACTGGATTGGCGGGGTCACCAAAATATCCTGAATAATAAAGCCTCAGTTCTGCGTAATATGGTTTCTCGTCACCGACCTTATCTATGAACCACTGTGGAAAGACATAGTTACCGATGCCGTAGACAGAATCGGCCAATGTCAGGTTCTCCATGCAGTTTATCTGTGTCATGTAGCTGGCATCAAGTCTGGCTCCGCTACCTTCTTCGGTAAAACGGCCCAGGTTGCACTGTGATGTCATTATAATAAGTGAATCAGCAGCCTTAATGGTACGTGACGTAGCGAAACAGGAGTCATTGGAAACGGTTATTACATCACCCTCCGGGGTCAGTGTACCGCCCAGACCGGATGTGTCGGCATCGCACGATATCAGAAACAGACCTGCGAGAAGACCGCAAACTGTCGTCTTGAATTTCATATCGGTATTGTAAATCAGATCTTGTTGTAAAAATCATTTATGGCCTCAGCGCCCATTGTGGTTGCATCGCCTTCCAAAACAGGAATGCCTTTAGTCTTGGCGTAGGCGGGGAGGGAGGCGTCAACAGCCGATGAGTTGCAGATGATTCCATCAGAGAACTCAATGGCTTTCTTCATTACGGAATTGTAGTCAATGGGGGTATCGAAAGTACCTACATCTCCGGGCTGCATATCCTTGTTGGGGATTATCTCGGGATATTTTTCACCAAAGTTGTTCTTGAATGCCTTATCGTACAGAGAATAGACAACCTTTGACTCACGGAATGCGGGCTCTTCACGGTAAGCGGTCTTGATATAGAGCGGAATCAGAGCTGACAGCCATCCGTGGCAATGGATGATATCAGGGTTCCAGCGAAGTTTCTTGACAGTTTCAAGTACGCCGCGGGCAAAGAAAATGGTGCGTTCGTCATTGTCCTCATACTCCACGCCGTCTTTATCGGTAACCTGAAGTCGGTTCTGGAAATAATCCTCATTGTCTATGAAGTAGACCTGGATGCGGGCGGATTGTAATGAAGCTACCTTGATAATGAGCGGATGATCCGTATCGTCAATGATAAGGTTCATTCCTGACAGACGGATAACCTCGTGCAGCTGGTTACGACGTTCGTTTATGTTTCCCCATTTGGGCATAAAGGTACGGATATCGTTACCCAATTCCTGAATGCTCTGAGGCAGCTGTCGGCAATAATCCGCCATTGCAGACGGAGCCACAAAGGGAGAAATCTGATCAGCAATGATAAGGATTTTCTTTTCGCTCATAGAGAGTAAAGTTTCAATTGGTAGGCAAAGATACTAAAAAAAATCCTCAATTTGGCAAGCAGAATGGCGTAAACTTTTGAAATACCATAAATATTCACTTATTTTGCGGACTTTTTCAATTGTATTATGATTAAGGTTATAACAACGGTAAAAGAACTTAAGGAAGCCCTCAAATCTGACCGCGAAGCCGGAAAGACAATCGGTCTGGTTCCTACGATGGGCGCTTTGCATGAAGGTCATGCATCACTTGTTCGCCGCTCTGTAGCAGAGAATGACATAACGGTTGTGAGCGATTTTGTAAATCCCACACAGTTCAACGATAAGAATGACCTCAAGAACTATCCTCGTACCATGGAGGCCGATTGCCAACTGCTTGAAAAGGTAGGCGCGCAATACGTATTTGCTCCGACAGTCGAGGAGATGTATCCAGAACCCGATACCCGCACTTTTGATTTTACTCCGCTTGACAAGGTGATGGAGGGTCCCAATCGTCCCGGTCATTTCAATGGCGTGGCTCAGATTGTAAGTAAACTTTTCTATGCCGTCGAGCCTGACCGTGCATACTTCGGCGAGAAGGATTTCCAGCAGCTTGCCATTATCCGTGAGATGGTTCGCCAGCTTTGTCTCAAGATTGAGATTGTGGGCTGCCCCATTGTACGTGAAGAGGACGGTATGGCTCTGAGCTCACGCAATATGCTGCTTAGCAAGGCTGAGCGTAAACTTGCTGCCAATATTTCACGCACTCTGTTTGAGAGCCGTTACTACGCTCGTCATCATACTCTGGCATTGACCCGTAAGTATGTTATTGACACCATCAATTCACACGAAGGTCTTGAGGTTGAGTATTACGAGATAGTTGACGGTCGTACTCTGCAGCCGGTCGACAACTGGGATGCAACCGATTATATCGTAGGTTGTGTTACCGTTCACTGCGGCAAGGTAAGACTTATAGACAATATTAAATATAAGGAATAATGCTACTGACAGTACTTAAATCCAAACTTCACCGTGTCAAGGTGACCGATGCCAATATCAACTACATTGGCAGCATTACTATTGACGGCAACTGGATGGACGCAGCCGGCATTATTGACGGCGAGCAGGTCCATGTGGTCGATGTGACCAACGGAGCACGCCTGGTAACGTATGTAATCCGCGGAGAGCGTGGCTCAAAGTGCATCTGTCTGAACGGTGCTGCGGCACGTCTGGTCTCAATAGGCGATACCGTAATCATCATCGCCTACGCTCAAGTAACTCCCGAAGAAGCAAAAACCTTCAAACCCACAGTGGTGATCCCGTAGCAGAGGGTGTCAAAGGGGACGGTTCTTTTTGGCACCTTTTGACATAAGCTTCCTAATCAACAAAAAAGCGTCTGGATTTCCAGACGCTTTTTTATCATAAGGTGCCAAAAAGAACCGTCCCTTTTGTCACCCAAGCATGGTAAGTAGGATTCCCGCGGCAACGGCGGAGCCGATGACGCCGGCCACATTTGGCCCCATGGCATGCATGAGCAGGAAGTTGCTGGGGTTCTCCTCCTGACCGACCTGCTGTGATACGCGGGCAGCCATAGGAACGGCCGATACGCCTGCGGAGCCAATCAGCGGGTTGATCTTCTCCTTTGAGAAGAGGTTCATCAGCTTGGCAAGCAGGATACCGCCTGCAGTACCGCAACCGAATGCTACTACACCCATAACCATGATCTTTATTGTGCTCCAGTCAAGGAATGAGCTGGCAGTGGCGGTTGCACCTACGGTGAGACCCAGGAATATTACCACGATGTTCATCAGCTCGTTCTGCATGGTCTTGCTGAGACGATCCACAACGCCGCACTCCTTGGCCAGGTTACCCAGCATGAGGCAGCCTATAAGCGGAGCTGCATCGGGCAGGATAAGAGCCACGATGGTTGTGATGGCAATCGGGAATATGATCTTCTCAGTCTTGCTGACCGGACGCAGCTGGCTCATTCTGATGGCACGCTCCTTCTTGGTGGTAAGGGCACGCATGATAGGCGGCTGGATTACCGGAACAAGAGCCATGTATGAGTAAGCGGCGATGGCGATAGGACCGAGCAGCTCGGGGGCAAGCTTTGATGTCAGGAAGATTGATGTAGGACCATCGGCACCACCTATAATACCTATTGAGCCGGCCTGAGCCTCTGTAAAGCCCATTGCGTTGGCTGCAAGGAATGTAAGGAAGATACCCAGCTGAGCGGCAGCACCCAGGAGCAGGCTCTTGGGGTTGGCAATCAGGGGTCCGAAATCTGTCATGGCACCTACGCCCATGAATATGAGGCAGGGATATACACCGGCCTTTACACCTATGTAGAGAATGTCCAGCAGACCACCCTCACGCATGATTGTACCATAGCTGTGATAGGCGGGGCTGTTGGCATCGAGGAACGCTGTCCAGAGCTCTGAATGGTACATGTTTGCACCAGGCAGGTTGGTGAGCAGCATACCGAATGCGATGGGGAGCAGCAGGAGCGGCTCGTATTGCTTCTTGATGGCCAGGAACAGCAGGAAGAAGCTCAGAAGGAGCATTATTACCTGCTGCAGGCTTATGTTCATGAAGCCCATCTGTTCAAAGAATTGCAGAATATCACCCATTTCTTTTGTGTTTTGAAATGTTGATTAACCCAGAACTACCAGCAGGTCATCCTGCATTACGTTCTGTCCGGCGGTTACGGCAATCTTGGTTACCTTACCGTCGCGGTCAGCCATAACGGCATTCTCCATCTTCATGCTCTCAAGTGTAAGCAGGGTGTCACCCTTCTTTACATCCTGTCCCTCGGATACAAGTACCTTGATGATTGAACCGGGCAGGGGGCTGGTTACCTTGTAACCGCCTGCTGGTACATCGGCTGCCTTGGGGGCTGCGGCCTTGGGAGCGGGAGCGGCCTTGGGAGCCTCAGCCTTAGGAGCGGGAGCAGCTGCGGGAGCGGCAGCTACGGCTGCGGTCTCAAGCTCAAGCAGCTTGTCATCCTGCATAACGTTCTTGCCGGGCTCAACAAAAATGTTCTTTACGGTTCCGTCGGCCTCGGCGCAGACGTTGTTCTCCATCTTCATGGATTCCATTGTGAGGAGTACATCGCCCTTCTTTACAGCCTGACCGGCCTTTACCAGAACCTTTACGATTGATCCGGGCAGCGGTGACTTTACGGTCATTACGCCTGCGGGACGTGCTGCGGCGGGTGCTGCTGAGGCAGCGGCGGGACGGGCTGCTACTGCAGGTGCCTCCTCCTTCTCTAACTCTACCTTGTAGGTCTTGCCGTTGAGTGTAACCTCGGCAAAGTTATCCTCAAGTTCATTTACGGCAGCGTTGTACTGCTTACCGTCTATGGTGAATTTGAATTCCTTCATAAATGTGATAATATTAACGATGCAAGTTGTTCATTCCGTAGAGCTTGGAGTTCCAACCTGAACGCTCTACTCTCTTGATATGAATCTCGGTAGGCTCTACGTCATGTACTCCGTTGAAGTACAGGTGCAGTGCCATTGCTATGGCTGCCAGGTCGTCATCGGCCGATGCTGTTACAGCGGCGGGAGCGGTCTGGGCAGCGGGTGCGGGAGCGGCCTTGGGGGCATCGGCCTTAGGAGCCTTGACTGCACCGCTGACAACTACACCAAGCAGTTTCAGGATGAAGATAAGGACAACCAGAAGGGCGATGACCATGCAGAAGCCTACGCCTGTCACCATCCACACATGTTGCCAGTTTATTGCTAGTATCATAATATCCGGCTTTTAGAGTGGAATGTTGCTGTGTTTCTTGAGCGGGTTGGTAAGACGCTTTGACTGCAGCATCTCGAAACCGCGGATGATGCGTGCGCGTGTGTACCTGGGCTCAATTACATCGTCAATATAGCCACGGTTGGCAGCCTGGTAGGGTGAAGCGAACTTGTCCTTGTAGGCAGCCTCCTTCTCGGCAATGAATTTCTTCTTTTCCTCGGGATCCTCGATGGCCTTGAGAGCCTTGGCCTCCAGAACGCCAACTGCACCGCTGGCACCCATAACTGCGATCTCGGCATTGGGCCATGCGTAGCAAAGGTCACCGCGCAGCTGCTTGCAGCTCATTACGATGTGTGAACCGCCGTAAGACTTACGTACTGTTACGGTTACCTTAGGAACAGTAGCCTCACCGTATGCGAACATGAGCTTTGCGCCGTGATCGATGATACCTGCATACTCCTGACCTGTTCCGCAAAGGAATCCGGGAACATCGACCAGGGTAAGGATCTGGATGTTGAATGCGTCGCAGAAACGTACAAAGCGGGCAGCTTTGCGTGAAGCGTCGCAGTCAAGCACACCTGCAAGCCAGTTGGGCTGGTTGGCTATGATACCGGTTGAGCGGCCGTTGAAACGTGCAAAACCGCAGATAACGTTCTTGGCGAAATCCTTGTGAACCTCCATGAAGTCACCGTCATCAACGATAGAGTAGATGATGTTCTTCATATCGTAAGGTTTGTTGGGATCATCGGGAACCATTGAGTTCAGTGCATCCTCCAGGCGAGCGGGATCGTCCTTGCATTCTACAACCGGAGCCTCCTCCATGTTGTTCTGCGGAATGAAACTGATGAGACGGCGCACCTGTGCTACGGCTTCCTCCTCAGTGGCGGCAACAAAGTGGGTCACACCTGACTTGGTGGCATGTACGCGGGCACCGCCCAGTTCCTCAACTGTTACGTCCTCACCGGTAACGCTCTTTACAACCTTAGGTCCGGTGATGAACATATATGAGTTCTGCTCGGTCATCATGATGAAGTCAGTCAGGGCAGGGCTGTACACTGCACCGCCGGCGCAGGGGCCGAATATGACTGAAATCTGGGGAACTACGCCCGATGCCAGGATATTGCGCTCAAAAATCTCGGCGTAACCGGCAAGTGCGCAGGCACCCTCCTGGATACGTGCACCGCCTGAATCATTCAGACCGATGATGGGGGCACCCATCTTCATTGCCATATCCATGACCTTGCATATCTTCTGTGCCATAGTCTCTGACAGAGAACCGCCGATTACTGTGGCATCCTGTGCAAATACAAATACCAGACGTCCGTCTATTGTACCTGAACCTACGGCAACACCGTCGCCCAGGAATACTTTCTTCTCCATACCGAAGTCATTGCAACGGTGGGTCAGGAACATATCGACCTCCTCGAATGATCCTTCGTCAAGAAGCATGTTTATGCGCTCGCGGGCAGTGTAGCTGCCTTTTGCGTGATGCTTCTCAACTGCTGCTTCGCCGCCACCGGCCAATGCCTGGGCGCGTTTGTCTACAAGCTTCTGTAACTTGTTGTTTTCCATTTTCTATCTATTGTGTTTATTTGGGTTGTTCACAAAGTTCTGTCAGCACGCCGCAGGTGTTCTTGGGATGCAGGAATCCTATCATGAGATTCTCGGCTCCCTTGCGGGGCTGCATGTCGATCAGGCGGATGCCTGCTGCCTCGGCCTCCTTAAGGGCCTCGGCTACATTCTCAACATTGAAAGCTACGTGATGAATACCGCCCTTGCCGCCGTTCTTCTCAATGAACTTGGCGATGGTTGACTCGGGGCATGTGGGCTCCAGCAATTCGATCTTGGTCTGACCGACCTTGAAGAATGCGGTTTTGACCTTCTGGTCTGCAACCTCCTCAATGCTGTAGCACTTGCTGCCAGTCAAAAACTCGAAGAAAGGCATGGTCTCCTCCAATGAGGTAACGGCTATGCCGAGATGCTCAATGTGTGTAGGTTTCATAATTGTTTTGTAATTATTGTTAGTACTTGTTTGATTTATGTCGCTTTCAAAAGTTTACAAAGTTACAAATTCTACCTTGTAATAAAAAGGAAAAGAAACTTAAAAAGTGGCCCAATAGGGACAGTCCCCCTGTGCCATTTCGCATGGCACAGGGGGACTGTCCCTATTGGGTCACTTTTCGGATTTTATTTGTAAATTGCGGACCTAAACCATTTTAAATTTTAAAACCATGTCACGTATACCAAGAAAATGCAGTTGCTCCGGCGTGTATCACGTTATGCTAAGAGGTAATAACAAGCAAGTTATTTTCGAGTATGAGAATGATTATCAGAGGTTTCGTCAACTGTTGTATCAAAAGTGTCATCCAAAAGATGCGAATGGAGGCCCGATGGCTCCGTGTTGTGTGATTTATTCATATTGTCTTATGCCCAATCACATACATCTGCTTATCCAAGAGAAGGATGAGTGTGTATCGGACGTAATAAAAAGTGTAGCTACATCATATGCTCAATATTACAATTTAAGATATGAGCATTGTGGACATCTGTTTCAGGGTAGGTTCAGGAGTGAGCCAGTGGATGATTGGGATTATTTTGTAACTCTGCTCAGGTATATTCATCAAAATCCAGTTGCCGGTGGATTGGTGCGTAAGGCTGTTGATTACGAGTGGAGCAGTTGGCGGGAATTTGAAAGACCTGCTTTATGTCCGATTCAAATATGCTCGGTTAGGTCTGTCCTTTCAAGAATTTCATTGGATGCATTGATTGAATTAGTGAATGAATCATTACCTAAAACAAAAAAGATTCTTGATTATAATAATGAAACGGTTATAAGAATGAGCGATGAAAGGATTAATGCATTTATCAGCGACGAGTGTGGCGTAAATAATCCTAAAGATATTCAGTCATATCCCAAGGATATGCGCCGATCAATACTTAAGAAGGTGCGCGCTTTCGGTGGAAGCATCAGGCAGATTTCTAGAATAACTGGTATCAGTGAAAGTATAGTAAAGCGAGCGAAATGACCCAATAGGGACAGTCCCCCTGTGCCATGCGAAATGGCACAGGGGGACTGTCCCTATTGGGTCATTTTTTTTATCTTTGCAGTATGAAAAAAGGACTGTTGAAGTTATTCGTCTTTATAGGCGTGTGCCTGATACTGTGGTGGTGCAAGACACCTTCTACCGTCAGTCAAAACATTGACAAACTGGAAATACCCGCTTATTCCGATGCATCATACAAGCAGTATCTGGTATATGAAGGATTTGACCTGGTTCTCAATGAGAAGATGCTCATTCCCGAATGGGTGGCATATGAACTTACGGCCGATGAGGCATCGGGCACAAATCCGCGTTCAAACCATTTCAGGACCGATCCCAATTTCAATGGTGCTCAGGCCAACGATGACGACTACCGCAACTCCGGCTGGGACCGAGGCCATATGGCGCCGGCAGCCGATATGAAACTGACCGAACAGATGATGCGCGAGAGTTTCTACTTTACCAACATTTGCCCCCAAAACCACAACCTTAACAGCGGAGACTGGAAAACTTTAGAGGAACTGGTACGAGACTGTGCAAACAAATACGGCAGCATCTACGTAACCTGCGGTCCGATAGTAACGGACAACAAATACGGTAGCATCGGCCAGAATAAAGTTACGGTTCCCGATGCATTCTATAAAGTGATGCTTATCCTGACGCCAAACGGTTTCGAGAGCATCGGCTTCATAATGGAAAACAAAGCCGGTCACAAACCCCTTTCGACTTATGCATTATCGGTCGATGAAGTTGAATCCCGCACCGGTCTGGACTTCTTCGCCGCCCTACCCGATGACATCGAATCCAAAATCGAATCCACTTACAACCTTCCCATCTGGATAGCCCAATAGATTAGTGGCCGCGATAAGAATCCTAGCCATAATTGAACTAAACTAATAAAAATGGTTAATGGATTTGGAAACTCTATGAGATAATACTACTTTGGTGCAATTATTCGTGTTTGCATCATAGAAAGGAAATATGAAACGTACTTTACTTGCAATGGCATTGTTGTTTGGAATAATAATCTGCAATGCACAGGAGATCAAGACTCAGGAGGTTACTGCCGATGATTATATCCAGCTGCTTGAGAATATGGGATATAAGGTTTATTCCTTTGACATATCCGAGTTTAAGGATGTAAAGTCCTATGAGCCGGTGATTAAGCACTACAAACAAGGCGATAAAGAGGGGGAGTTCCTGATTGGCGGTGAATTTGCCTGGTCTGTGAATGGCGTACAGATAAGCGATTTAAAGATAAGTTTCTCGCCCACAGAGAAAGGAAAGACAGTGGATGTACGATTTGACAAAACCAACGGAATCTCCATGCCCCTGGAGTTTGAGGGGCAGACATCGCCTGAAGGCGAGGTAAATTACAGCTGTGCCTTACGCACTTTCAAGCAGGACGTCACGATGATTGATGACTTCTACCCTCTTGCACTCTTAGGCGCATACTGGTATGATCCTGACGCAAAGGTATTCCGTCTTTGCGGTGATATGGAACTTACAAGCGAGTTGAAGGAAAGTGTAATGAAATATATCCCTGAGTACTTTATTGTCGGAGTCAGGTTAAGAAGATAAGATTACACAAGCCATTGTAAGGTTTTAAGATTGTTTTCTTAATGCCAGTCCTCGGGGGACGGTCCGTCATAAATATTTTTCGGCACCAGTTCTATACAGCACAGATACATGTCAAAAAAGTCATCACTCTTTAAACGCAGATAATAATCGTTATCTGATTTCATGTTAGTGGCAGTGATGATTTTACGGTAACATTTCGGATTATCACGTAAGGATATACCGTCAACACTGTATATGTCCATCGCTTTCATATATCCGTTTTCCCGCAACTCCCTGTCTTTGGCACGAATGGCTTCAATACCGCCAAGATCAGAATCTGACTCCCAGGCTTCTGTATTGATTCTCATATCAACAGGCTGGCCACAATCTACCCAATTCCATGTTGTCATATCTCCCGATGGATTAGGATCGGTACTTTCGAATAATGAGAACTGAGTTAAAGCCGGTCCACTAATATAAGCATCAAGAAAGTTTCCACAGAACAGACGGATCTCATATTCTCCATCAGACGGTACAGGCGGTAATTTGAATGCCACACCAACGCCATCATCAAATCCTCTTATGAAATCACGCTCTCCTAGTGCATAATAATCACGACGCGAACATATTACGAACCTGGTAGTCCCTTCGGACCAATAAAAGTTCCTGCAGAAAGCTCCGATGAATTGATAAGCAATTGAAGCGTAGCCACCAGCTGTGATGTCATGTACACCGCCGTTTATGAAATCCGGCGATAGGGTACTGATCATTGCACGTATTCTGGTATTAAGGGTGACGTTTCTTGTTTCAGCATCATACAACAGGAGATCATCAACATAGTGGAACACTCCGTTTGATGTGTTATTCTTGACCTGATATTCTGATGGAGTGGCGATTCTTATTCCGCCGGCAACAAGGCCGTCCTTAACGGTTCCTTTTCTGTTAATATAGACGCCCAATGCATTATCACCGGCACCTTTCGGCGTGCTGATACGCATAATGGAATGCGGAAGAAGTGTTTCATAATAATCCTCTATGTCCCATTCATCCCATTTCGTGAAATTTTTTACGATATCCGCATCGCTGACATTCAACTGGTCATATTCCAATGCACAAGGCAGTATATGATATGATATAAGCTGGTTCAATGAACTCTTCCTTTCATTATCAGGCAGTGATGCGCCCTCCGGATAAATACTTTGCGCATATCTTCTGAGATCATCTACAGTCCTGATGCCGTACTTTACATTTAAAATTGAATCAGGCACTGCAAATAAGGTATATTTGAACAAGCGCTTTTCGGGCCATACAATAATGTTTTGGTCATATGCCGTCCAAAGTTTGTGAACGTCGCTACGACCCTCCTTGTAGGCGGAATATAAAGAATCGCTGCTGGGAGTCCGATAATTATAATCTATGTATTGGCACAGGGTATCCCTTAGCCCGGTCTCACTGAGAGCCTGATAGAATATGCCGCACTTTGGGTCTCTCTCCAACAAGCCAGGCAGGAACAGACTGTTCAATCCGCCCTGTATTACACGGACTGTATCAGTATCTTTACTATCCCGTATTGATATGAAAATATCGGCTGTCCTGTCGCTGTCAGTTTTATTTTCTTTGACCGAGAATGTCAAAATACTTTCTGTCAAAGCCTTTGTCTCGGGCGTTTCCACCAGAGTCAGCCATCCTTTGCCTTCATCGGATACTTTAACGGTATAATCGCAATTACTCTTTAAGGATATGTTGAAAGTCTGTTCGTCAAGTGACAGATTAATTACACGGCTGTCTGTCATAACGGTTTTCCTGGCTTCCTGGACTATCGTGACTGTTTGCCCAAGAGTACTGTTTCTGAGTTTTATATCAACAGTACCGGTCCTGTCGTTTTCAACACCTTCATAAGCGTCAATCAACAATAGAATGTATGTGTTGCCATCGGCTTCAATGAGACTGTCCGTAATCCAATCGACGTTACAGATCACATCAAAAACACTGTCCGCCTGTACTTTTATTTTCAATGTCTGTTCATTGGAATCAATCACATAATCAGTCTTTTCCAATTTAAGTGATGAATCCAGAGATGAAAATAATTCATTGTTCTCGTCACAACCGATGATTACAATTGAGAGCCACGACAGCAGCAACAGCTTAATACACTTTTCCATACCATTTAGTCCTTATTAGTTATGCAAAACTATATATTTTCACGAATTTGTATAAGCTTTGCTGTATAAAAATGGAATCTGAAAAAAATAGAGGATAAAAATTTCATTTGTAAAAAAATTTAACTATTTTCGCAGATATAGAGCCTAGGCACAAACCAAATAAACAACGATATGGATAAAAAGAGACTATCAAAATTTTTTGCCTCCATGATATTTTTGGGGGCGGGATTATTTACCCTTGCGGGTATGATTTCATGCGACCCTGATGAAGAGGCTACAAATGACCTGATTGACAGCATCATCAAGAAAGCAGAAGCCCTGAAGGAGAACACCTACTCCATACAGAAGAAAGGCGGTGAAGCACAAGTCTTTAACTTCCCCCCGGAATACTCCAACTGGTACGTTGGTACCAGCTATATGGATGGAACAAAGCAAGCCATCCATTTGGAACTTATGGATGAGGACGAGGAGCAGATGACAATGAGTTGGTTCAGCGGGGAAATCCCTCTGGAGGTTGCCAACAAGCTCACGACCATTGACAATGATTTCTGCAGTAAGTATACGTGGGCACACGCAAAATTCGGCACTATGAGGCTTGGCAGGGACAATATGCTGGACGCCCATATGGGCAAGGGCGGCAACGTCAAGATGAATGGAAATTGCCAGTTCTGGCTCAAAGAAAAGGGCAAGACAAAGGGCTATTCTGGAGATTATCAGTTCCTCTTTGTATTTGAATTTGAAAACCAGATATGGGACCAGGAAACTCAGAGTTATCTTCCCGGAGACGAATACACCATTTGCTGCAATGCGACTCTCAGTGAACTGATCGCCGACCTGTCCTACTTCAGACTTGACTACAGCGGCAACTGGGTTGCTCCCGGTAAGTCCGTTACCCTATCGGCTTTCTACACTCCCGGCGCCACCTTTGACTGGAGCAAGGTTCAGCTAACCGGCCAAACCTGCAACAGGCGTTCCGGAGAATGGTTCACCTGGGACGCCTCCACGCAAGAGTTGTACGCCAAGGAATCGGCCGATAACCAACCGGTTGAACTCACTTTCAGCTATGACGGCACGGATATGACGTACAGAATCACCCTCTACAATGGCCCCGGATACACATCATTCTCTCTTTCGCCTAAACAAGGCTCCGCTGATTTTCTCCTGATCGAGAATGATCCCTACGGCGGATGGTCCTCAGACGATGCCTACATAAAGGCCGATGAATGGACACCCAATGACAATTCATTCAACGGCTATGGTATAGAGATTGATCCGGCTACTAAAAACTATGATTATCTGTATTACAACCCCTACGGTCTCTATGTCGATTTCGATAAGGGCATCCCGGAGGGAGATTTTGACCTGATATTCCGCAGTGTGACTGACCACAGCACCAAGTTTACCATCCCCGTAAAGGTGGTCAAGCACAAGGCACAATCCTTCAAGATTACCTATAAGCACAGTAACGGTTCATTTGAGCCTTGGACCAGCGGTGGAGAGAACGGTACGTGCAACTATGGAATGGGTATGGAAGTGGGCGTCATTACGGTACCTGAAGACGCTTATTGGGACTGGTCACACGTAGAACTTGAGCCAGGCTACGACACCTACTTCTCATTCAGCGGACACGGTGGCCGGGACGATCACCCCAAACTTATGCTCAAGACCAGTTCCGGAAGCCAACAATACGGCACACAGATAATATTCCGCCTCAAATGGGATAACAGGAAAACGTCAACAATTTACGTAGACCACAACTAACCCCACCGACTCAACAGTGACCCAATAGGGACAGTCCCCCTGTGCCATGCGAGATGGCACAGGGGGACTGTCCCTATTGGGCCACTGTTGTATCATTTTCCGATGTTGGCTATTATTCTGAAGTTGAGCTGGCGGCCGGTCAGGTAGTTGGGAACGGCGTGCTGGGTGTTTGCGATGTCGGTGATCCAGTAATAGGAGTTGACGTTGTTTATGCCCAGCAGGTTGAGGCAGTCCACTCCGGTCCAGATGTCCTTGAAAAATCCTGACTTGCCGTAAATGTGCGGATGCTTGCTGTAATCAAAGATCTTGTATGAGAGGCCGATGTCCACACGCTTGTACGCAGGGGCACGGAAGGTCTGTTTTTCACGGCCGCTGTGAGTGGGTCCGAAGGGCAGACCGTCGGCAAGTGAGCATCGCAGCGACATTTTCCAGCTTTCCCGGCGCGGGAAGTAGTCAGTGAAGTATAACGAAAGGTTGTAAAGCTGGTCGGTGGGACGGGGAAGCCACTTGCCGCCGATGTTCTCCTTTGTGCTCATAAGTGAGAATGTGAGCCATGATGCGGTGCCCGGTACAAACTCACCGTACAGCTTCATGTCAATACCTGCAGCATAGCCGTGAGCACAGTTTTCTCCGTAGTAAACTATCCTTACATTATCCAAATTGTACGGAATCAGTCGGTCCAGCTTTTTGTAATAAATTTCTGTGGTGAACTTGAACGGTCGGTTATAGACGCGGAAGTCATAATCTCCACCCAGGACAAACTGGATGGAACGCTGTGATTTTATCTCTTTGTTCAGGTTGACCTGATATATTCCGCCTGCGTTGACGGTATCCTTGATCTCCTTGTAGAACGGTGTCTGGTAGTAGACTCCGGTTGAGAATCGGAAGGTGAAATCCTCGTTGAAAGCGGGGGTGAATCCAACCATCAGGCGGGGACTGAAATTGATTTCATTATTCCAGCTCCACCATGATGCCCTAAGTCCGGCATTCAGTGTAAAGAGACCAACACCGGCATTAAACCGATATGTGTCCTGAATATAAGCTGATGCCTTGTTGTTGGAGATCCCGTGCTCCGACTTGAGCGAGTAAATCATCTGCATGGGACCGGTCTGGGTATAGGGCAGGGTATATCCGGCCGAATCACGCATCTCCCATTCGCGCATGTGGTCCGATACTGTCTCGTGGCGGTATTCCACACCCCAGCCAATAGTACCGGAAATGTCGGTGGAATGGGTTCCCTTGAGTGATGCGGTATAGACGTTGGATTTGAGACGGTTTCGGGCGTGTTGCATGAATGAACCTACAGCCAAGCTGTTCTCGGAGCCGCTTTCGTCAAGCCAGTACTGGCTGAGTATGTCAAATGACTCGCTCTCATGGCTGTTGAATGCCGATACATTGAACCGGTAAACCGAATTCTCCTCAATGCGTTTGATGTCAAGTGCTCCGAACAGAGTGTTGAAACGGTCTTTCTCCCAGCCTTCATAATAGACCTTGAAGCTTTTGGGATTCTCGGCCGTACCGAATGTGGTGTTGCGGTCTGTAGGACGGAAGTTGTAGTTGTTTACAGCGGCATTGCCTATCAGTCCGATCTCCCATTTGTTGTTTGGAGTCCAGCACATGTAGGTCTGGTAATCCAGAAATGAGGGATCGTACTCGCCTTTGGTGTCAAGTGTGCCCAGCAGGTAGCTGGTAGTCTTGTATCGGACACTGCCCGAGAAACTGAACTTGTCACCTCCGGCTCCTATGTATGCGCTTGCGCCCAGCAAGCTTGCCATCAGGACCGATTCGAACCCTTTGGGCTTACGATAGCTTATATCCAGAACCGATGACATCTTGTCACCGTATGCCACGCTGAATCCGCCCGTGGAGAAGCTGATGGACTCGACCATATCGGGGTTGATAAAGCTCAGGCCTTCCTGCTGCCCGGCACGTACCAGCAACGGACGCAGGATCTCGGTGCCGTTCACATAGACGCTGTTCTCATCAAAGTTTCCGCCACGCACATTGTATTGGCTGCTCAGTTCGTTGTGTGTGCTCACACCGGCCTGGGTTGCGATGATTGATTCCACGGAGCCGCCGTTGGCATCGGCAGTAAAACGAAGTCCCTCGGAACTGATATCCTGCATTCCGTCATTGCGGCGGCGTGTGGCGTTGATATCAACGTTTTCAAGGGTGTAGTTGGATGTGGGCAGCATCATATCCAAATGTACCGTATCAGGCGGGCTTATCAGGGTGCGCTTGCGTGTTTCGTGACCAACCATGCGGAATATCAGGTTCAGTGTATCGGTCCTGGTGTTCACGTTGAATGAATACTCACCCTTAAGGTTTGTCATGGCCGAATGCAGCGTAAGCTCCTCGTTGACTGTGGCCAGTTCTACAGGTTGGCCTGATTCGTCAACCACACGGCCGTAGATATGAACACGACGGGCCTGCACGGGCAGTACCATGCAGACGGCTAACAGCAGAAGCACCATCAGGCCCCTCCGGCAGAACGTGTTCGCTACACCTTCCATACAATAGTCTAAACGTAAAATACCAACCAAAATTATATGCTGATATACCCTTTTGTGTATATTTGCCAGAGATAGTTTAAAACCAATATGAGATATCTTATCGTATTAGCCTTAGGTTTATGGAGTTTGAGTTGCAATCATGAAATTGACTCTTCAATGATAGATCCGTTTTATTCTGTTGGTCCTCATTCATTCCGGATTGCCAACACCCAGACCATATCCGGTATTGAATCCGGTGATTATTCCGTCAGTTGGTATGTGGATACTGAAGAGTGGGATTTTGATCCTGAAACCAATCATATTTTCGCTGAAATTGAATTTAAAAAAGGAAATACGGTTCTTGGGACTTTTGTTGACGATGAAGGGTGGTCATACTTTGGCGTTGAGAATTCCAAGGTAAAAATGTTCAAATCCTTCATGGTTGATACGGATTGCACCGCTATAGTATTCAGGGGCGGAATATATGCCGCAGGTATACCTAAACTGACCATTTTCGTTATATGTGGTGATGAGGTGAAAGTCGTATTCAACAAGGATTACTATATCGAAAATGTCAGTGATGACAGGATCACAATCAAAAAAGATTCTCAAGGATCTAATGGCTATATAAGCATATCAAACGGACATATTTCAATTGTCAACAAGGAGTATCCAACAGGAAAAATTATCTTTTAGCCATATCTCGTACGCAGCGGGCACAAAAGGGCGGCCGCCTCTTTGTGCTAAGATGAATTATTCCTAATTTCGCGGAATACTAAAGTATTCTTTTGATTGAACATGGAAAAATTCAGCACTCTTATAGCTAACAGGCGCAGCATGCGCAAGTTCACCACAGAGAAACTTACCGAGGAGCAGAAGAAGACTATTCTGCGTGCCGCACTTATTTCACCCACCGCAAAGAACAATCGCGGATGGGAGTTTGTGGCTGTTGATGATCCCGCCACTCTGGAGGCGCTCTCCAAGAGCCGTGAGATGGGGTCGGGCTTTCTGGCCGAGGCTGTGTTTGCGGTTGTAGTGCTGGGTGATCCCTCCAAGACAGACTGCTGGGTTGAGGATTGCTCAATTGCAGCTATCGATATGCAGATGCAGGCCGAGGATCTTGGTCTGGGAAGCTGCTGGTGTCACCAGCGCGGCCGTTTTGGTGCCGACGGCAAATCAACCAAGCAGTATCTGATGGAGCTGCTGGGCGTTCCTGAGCAGTATGAGCCTCTGTGCATAGTGGGATTCGGTTACAAGAATATGGACCGCAAGCCTTACGAGGACGATAAGATTGAGTGGGGTAAGGTTCACTGGGGAAAGTTCTAGAATGAAGATTGCGCTGATAGGAGCAGGAAACGTAGCTACATGCCTAGGGGCCAGACTTAAGGAGGCGGGGCATGAGATAACGGCGGTTTACAGCCGAACCGTAGAATCGGCACGTGCTCTAGCCGAACGTATCGGCGCAACATATACAACTGACCTCAAGGACGTATCTGCATCGGATGCAGCCATCGTAATGCTTAAGGATGATGCCCTTAAGGAACTGGCTCCGAAGATTGCCGAAAGACTGCATAACGCATTACTGCTTCATACAGCAGGAAGCGTTCCCATGGATATATGGCGTGAAGCCGGTGCAATACGGTACGGTGTGCTTTATCCCATGCAAACCTTCTCAAAAGGCAGTGTGATTGACTGGACTCAGGTGCCGCTATTCATTGAAGGCTCATCGGACTCTGTCCTTAACAGCATCAGGGAACTGGCACTTACCATCTCGCCCGATGTTACTCCGCTAAGTTCGGAGGGCCGAAAAAAACTTCACTTGGCGGCGGTGTTTACCTGCAATTTCAGCAATCACATGTATGCAATTGCAGAGCAACTGCTGGCAACTGAGGGCGTGCCTTTCCGTGTGATGCTGCCGCTGGTACGCGAGACCGCCAGCAAGGTGGAAAACATAAAGCCGCATGACGCCCAAACCGGTCCGGCAATCCGCGGCGACCGCAAGATAATAGAAGAGCATCTGGAACTGCTCAAGGACAACCCCGAGTATGCCCAGTTGTACAGACTTATTTCAATCGACATAAACATGAATCTCAAATGATAAACTACGACCTTAACTCTATCCGTGCCCTGATCTTTGATGTTGACGGGGTGTTGAGCAAACCCGTTATGGCACTGTCTCCTACTGGTGATCCGGTGCGTACCGTAAATGTAAAAGATGGCTATGCCATGCAGCTGGCCGTAAAGATGGGCCTGCACCTGTGCATCATTACCGGTGCCCGCGTTGAGGAGGTGCGCAAGCGCTACGAGGGGCTGGGTATCAAGGATGTCTACATCTGCTCAAGTGTCAAGATGAATGATTTCAACCATTTTGTCCAGAAATATGACCTCAAGCCTAACGAGATTCTCTATATGGGTGATGACATCCCTGACTGGCAGGTCATGAGCCAGTGCGGACTGCCCTGCTGTCCGGCCGATGCCTGCCCGGAGGTACAGTCATTGTGCAAGTACGTTTCGCCCTATAACGGCGGTGAGGGTTGTGTGCGTGATGTTCTGGAGCATGTGCTCAAGGTGCAGGGGAAGTGGATGAAGGATGAGCACGCATTCGGCTGGTAATATGGAACTGCCTTACAAGATAATACTTGCATCAAACTCACCCCGTCGTCGCGAGCTTTTGGGCGGACTGGGGATAGACTTTACCGTCAAGGTTATTGGCGGAATAGATGAGTCCTGGCCCCATGAACTCAAAGGTGAGGATATTCCGTTGTTCATATCAAAGGAGAAAGCTGCTCCGTATAAAGCCATAATAGCCAAAGATGAACTTGTAATTACGGCCGACACCATAGTCTATGTTGATGGCGAGGTGCTGGGCAAACCTGCCGATGAGGCCGATGCCAAGCGTATGCTGCGCCTTATCTCAGGCCGTTGGCACGAGGTGATAACGGGCGTGACACTTATGACGGCTGAGCGTGAACGCAGTTTTGCAGTGACCACCAAAGTCAAGTTCTGCAACTTATCGGACAGCGAGATAGACTACTACATAAAGAACTACGCCCCAATGGACAAAGCCGGCGCGTACGGTATCCAGGAATGGATAGGATATGTGGGCGTAGAGGCCATTGAGGGTAGTTATTTCAATGTGGTGGGCCTGCCGGTCCAGCGACTCTACCGCGAGCTGATAAACTTTTGCAAAGACAAATAAAACCATAAACGTATGAAAACCTTAAGACAATTACTGACCTTAGCCGCAACATTGCCCGTTCTGGCATCGGCCCAGAATCCTATTATCAGCAATATGTATACGCCGGATCCGGCACCGTTCGTGTATGGTGACAAGGTGTACCTGTTTGTTGACCACGATGAGGAGAACTCCACCTATTTCCACATGAAGGACTGGATGCTTTACAGCACCGAAGATATGGTTAACTGGACCTATTTGGGCACTATGATCACCACCGAGACGTTTGCGTGGGCCAAGCATGGTGACCGCGCATGGGCCAGTCAGGGTGTGGAGCGCAACGGCAAGTGGTACTGGTATGTGTGTTGCAATACCGCCACCGGAGGTGATGCTCTGGCTGTAGCTGTGGCCGATGATCCGCAAGGTCCGTGGACAGATGCCATAGGCAAACCTTTGGCCGAGGGTTTCGGTTTCATCGACCCCACGGTTTTCATTGATGATGACGGCAAGGCATACCTTTTCTGGGGAAACAAAGGCCTTTGGTATGGCGAACTCAACGATGATATGATTTCGTTCAAGGACGGATATCAGGAGGTTCCCGGATACCACGATCCTGAATGTTTTGGTGAACTTCAGATGAAAGAGAACTGGGCAAACGGTGGTAAGAAGGAGTTGATGACCCAGTATGAGGAGGGGCCTTGGCTTGTAAAGCGTAACGGAACATATATCCTGTCTTATCCGGCAGGCGGTGTACCGGAGCATATGGCATATTCAACGGCTCCTACCATAAACGGCCCGTGGACTTACCGTGGCAAGATAATGGGTGAGGCCGATAACAGCTTTACCATTCATGGCGGCAATATCACATTCAAAGGCCGTGACTTCATGTTCTATCATAACGGAGCTCTGCCCGGTGGTGGCGGATTCTGTCGTTCGGCATGCGTCGAGGAGTTCAAGTTCAATGATGACGGCTCTTTCCCGTTCATTCCGTTTACAAAGGAGGGCGTGGTAACTCCTGTAAAGAATCTGGATCCCTACAGCCGTGTTGAAGCCGAGACCCAGTCAGAATCCCGCGGAGTCAAAGTTGACCGTAATGCTGGTAAGGAGCATTTTGTGACCGATATCAGCGACGGTGACTGGATCCGTGTTCGCTCGGTCGATTTCAAGGATTGCGGTCAGAAGGCAGTGGTAGTTGTGGTAGGTGGGCAGAAAGGCAAGGGTGTCATTGAGTTCTACACTGATAAAATGGAAGGAGAACCGTTCTGCAAGGTTCCGGTAAACAGGGACAATGCGGGATTCCCCACGGCTGCGTTCACATACCTGATTGATACCGATGTAAAAGGTGTTCATGACGTATATCTCAAGTTCGTATGCGAGACTGAGAATCCCTTTACGCTTGACTGGTGGCAGTTCAATGCACATGCCAACATGCCTGTAGTCCAGACCCGGTTCACAGCCGATCCGGCTCCTGTGGTAATCAACAACAAGGTCTATCTTTATACCACTCATGATGAGGATGGTGCCCGTGGATTCCAGATGTTTGACTGGCTGCTGTACACATCGGACGATATGGTCAACTGGCAGGATCACGGTCCTGTGGCTTCACTTGATGATTTCAAGTATTATGACGGAAAGAACGGAGCCTGGGCCGAGCAGGTGGTCGAGGCCAACGGGTCATATTATATGTACTGTCCCATACACGGACATGGCATAGGCGTATTGACATCAAATAATCCTTACGGCCCGTTTTATGATCCGATAGGTGAGCCGCTGGTGTGGCAGAAAGAGCATTGGGATGATATCGATCCTACCGTGCTGATTGATGATGACGGGCAGGCATACATGTACTGGGGTAATCCCAATGTATATTCGGTCAAGTTGGGAAAAGACATGATCTCACTTGACGGACCTATCGTAAAGCATCCCAAGATTGAGGATTATCAGGAGGGTCCCTGGATATGGAAGCATGACGGTCACTATTATCTGGCTTTTGCATCGACCTGCTGTCCCGAGGGTATAGGTTATGCTATGAGTGACGGTCCTGAGGGACCTTGGGAGTATAAAGGCCATATCATGGATCATACGGTACGTACCCGTGGCAACCACCCCGGAATCATAGAATTCAACGGAAAGAGTTACGTGTTCGGCCTGAACTACGATATCATGCACCTTAAGACGTTCGCGCATGCCGAGCAGCGTTCGGTTTCGGTGGCCGAAATGCACTACAACGAGGACGGTACCATACAGGAGGTTCCGTATTTCCTGGATAATGTCGTGGAGCAGGTCAAGCTTTTTGATCCCTATCGTCGCGGAAAGGACAATTATCCCCATTATGTGGAGGCTGAGACCATGGCATGGGGCTACGGACTCAAGACCAGTTACGTGGATGATGAATATGAGTATGACGATCAGGTGGGTTACCTGCCTAGGAATATGTATGTCCATGATATCGATGACGGCGAATATATCCTGGTCAAAGGTGTCGATTTCGGTCGTAAGGGAGCCAAGAAGATTCTGGCATCGGTAGGATCGGACGGCATAGGATGCATAGAGGTGCATCTGGACACTCCCGATGGTCCGGCTGCGGCCGTGATCACGGTAAATCCCACAGGCGGCAAGACTGATTTTACCACACTTTCCCGTCGTTTCAAACGCCGCATACGCGGTACTCATGACCTGTATCTTGTGTTTACCGGTGCCGGCAAGGACCTGTTCACCATAGACTGGTGGCGCATGAAATAATCTCCAGATGAGTCATAATCCGTTATTGCCGTTTCTGGTAGAGGGCAGGGTGGAGGCCGGTTGTGATGAGGCCGGACGCGGCTGCCTGGCCGGTCCTGTCTATGCCGCTGCGGTTATTCTGCCGCCCGGTTTCAGTAATCCGCTCCTGAATGATTCCAAGCAGCTTACCGAGAAGCAACGTTATGAACTGCGCCCTATCATTGAGCGGGATGCCGTGGCATGGGCCGTGGGTGTGGTCGATAACAGGGAAATTGACAGGATAAACATCCTGAAGGCATCTTTCACCGCCATGCATCGGGCCATTGACCAGCTCAAGGTGAGGCCGGAGCATTTGCTCATAGACGGCAACCGTTTCATTCCTTATCCGGGCATACCGCATACCACTATTGTCAAGGGCGACGGCAAGATGATGTCCATAGCGGCTGCATCCATCCTTGCCAAGACATATCGAGATGACTTTATGAACCGTATAGCCGATGAATATCCTCAGTATGACTGGCGTGGGAACAAGGGTTATCCTACCGCGAAGCATCGTGAGGCCATAAAGCAATACGGAACGACTCCTTATCACAGGATGACATTCAATCTCTTGGGTGACGGACAGCTTTCCCTGGACCTTTTTTAGTAAAAAAGTTGTACCTTTGCGGCCGATTATGATTTACTCGGCTAAAAGGTTTGTATCGCTACTGTTGCTTGCCGTTTTCACGATTAACAGGGCAAGCGCATTCAACTATATTAAAACACAGTCTCCTACGGCTTTTGAATTTGATATCGACCCGTTCTTTGCCGATAATTCCATGAACCTGAGTCTGTCAGATTTATCCGTGACAGATGATACTGACAAAGGCGGTTTTAACAAAAGTGCGGCAATCGTAATAGGAACGGAGGCCGTGCTCATAACCGGAATCATGGCCTCGCTTTACTCGTCATGGTATTCGGGTACCGAGACAGGAGGATTCCATTTCTACAATGACAACGGAGAGTGGATGCTGATGGATAAGTTCGGTCACGCCAATTCGTGTTACAACTTTGCCAATATCGGTTATGAGGCACTTACTATGACCGGGTTGGATGAGAAACGCTCCTTGTTATACGGCGCACCTCTGGGTATAACCATCATGACCATGGTTGAGATCTTTGACGGACTGTCAAGCAACTGGGGATTTTCATGGGGTGATATGACTGCAAATATATTGGGCACAGGTCTTTTTATGGGACAACAGGCCCTCTGGCACGAACAGCGTATAGCTCTTAAGTGCTCGTATCACTATTCGGGCTGCTCCAAATACAATGTAAGCAATCCTGTCACCATGGAGAGGGATTACATCATGGGAAAGGATTGGCTTGACCGTCTTTATGAGGATTACAGTGGAATTACCATCTGGATGGCCTGTGACGTAAAGTCTCTTTTTATGAAGGAGACAAGCCGCTATCCGTCATGGCTGGGCTGGGCATTCGGTTACGGAGCAAAAGGAATGACCGGCGAATTCAATAACTACAGGCCGGCCGGACGTGCGGGTGAAGACGGCAATTGGGGACGCGGATGGGAGTATGATCCTGTAAATGCTCCAGGTCAGTTGGCTTATATGCCCAATGACGCCCGTCAGCGCAGACTTTTTCTGGCTCCTGATATTGACATTTCACGAATACCGTGCAGAAACAAAACATTGAAGCACGTCCTGAGAGTGTTGAGTGGCATAAAACTCCCTACACCGGCACTGGAGTACCGTCCCGGAGAGAGCAGACTCTGCTGGAACTGGTTCTATTTTTGATACATTGGGGGAACTCCCCCTTGTGCCAACACAAATAATTCTTACCTTTATGCTCCATAACAGAAAAGGATATGGAGATGAATATCAAAAGGGGACTGACACTGCTTGTCGGGCTGTTTCTGTGTCTGACATCATGCAGGCAAGTTGATGATTTGGAGCGGCAGGTTGACAGACTGTACGACCGGATGCCGCAGCAGGAGCGCATTGCCCAGCTCAAGAGTATGTATATGGATGTGCTCTTTGATGCACAGGGTAGACTGGATACAGCTCAGTGCCGTAAACTGATTCCGTATGGTATAGGACATTTCTCTCAGTTCGCGTTGCAGCAGCCGCGTGATCCCAATGACCTGCGTGACCGTGTGGCTGCCATACAGGAGTGGCTTATGAACAATACTCCCAACGGCATTCCGGCTCTGTTTCATGAAGAAGTCCTGTCCGGAGTCAATACACTTGGTGCTACTGTCTATCCGCAGCAGATAGGGCAGGCCGGATCATTCAATCCGAAACTGGCCGAACTCAAGACCCTTCAGACTTCAAGACTCATGCGTAAGATGGGCGGCATCCTGGCTCTTTCTCCCATGGTCGATGTGTGCCGTACTCCCAGTTTCAACCGTCTGGAGGAATCTTATGGCGAAGACGGCTATCTGAGTGCCGTGATGGGAACCGCATTCGTGCGTGGCCTTCAGCAAGGTGACCTGAAAAAGGGTGTAAGTGCCTGCTCAAAGCACTATCTGGGCTATGGCGGAGGTGGAGATGCTCCGGAAAAAGAACTGATGGAGGAGATACTCTTTCCTCATGAAGCTATAATACGTTTGGCCGGCGGTAAGGTGGTTATGCCGGGTTATCACGCTGTTCATGGTACCAACTGCGTTGCCAACGGTGAGATCCTTATGGATATCCTGCGTGACTATGTTGGTTTTGACGGAATGGTGGTGAGTGATTATTCCTCTATCAGTCAGATACCCGGTTTAAGCAGTTCGGTGGAAAAAGCAGCCCAGGCAATCAATAACGGAAATGATGTTGATTTTCCGGAAGGTAGAGATTACGATTATCTTCAGGAGGCCATAGATAAGGGACTGGTCAAGCCTGAGGCTTTTGAGCGTGCAGTGAAGGATGTGCTGCGTCATAAGTTCCGCGCAGGACTCTTTGATGAGGATGCATATCTGTACAGCAAGGAAAAGATAGAACTTGACTCGCCCGAGGAGCGTAGGACAGCTTACGATATTGCCGCTCAGTCTGTCGTATTGCTTGAAAACAACGGTATCCTGCCGTTGAAAGACGTAAAGAACATTCTGGTTACAGGTCCAAACGCAAACTCCATATGGGCAATGTGCGGAGATTACACCTATCCCGCCATGTCATATTTCTGGAAGAGGGTTGAGGATATTGCCGATCAGGATCAGCCTCACATAGTAAAGCTTCTGGAGGGAATGAATAACCGCAAGCCCTATGGAATGAACATAATGTACTCGCGCGGTTGTGACTGGACCGAAGAGCTTGAGACCAAATACCGTGAGGATGGCGATGAGCGTGCTTGGGATTGGTATATCCTGCACCGTATGGTTCAGTCGGGCGAAAAAGCCGATAAGAGGGAGGCTCTCCGCATGGCACGTCAGGCCGATGTCATTATAGCTGCCATGGGTGAGAACGTGATGCTTTGCGGTGAGAACCGCGACCGGATGGGATTGCGTCTGCCCGGTAAGCAGGAACAGTATGTGGAGGAGCTTATCAGGACCGGTAAACCGGTGGTGCTGGTAATGTTCGGCGGTCGCGCGCAGGTGGTGTCCGGTCTTGCAGAGCGCTGTGCTGCAGTCATTCAGGCCTGGTATCCGGGCGAGGAGGGCGGTCACGCCGTTGCCGATATCCTATACGGTAACATATCGCCGTCCGGCAAGTTATCGGTGAGTTATCCGAATACGGAGATATACGAGCCTATCTGCTACAATCGTTCTCTCAAGAAGGATCCGCGTGTACAGTGGCCGTTCGGTTACGGTTTGAGCTATACTACGTTTGAGTATGGCTATCTTAGGGTTGAAGATGTCAGGACAGCAGATGAGTCGTTCAACCTCTCCTTCGAGATAAAGAACAAAGGTTCTGTAGTTGCTGATGAGGTTGCTCAGATATATATATCGCCTACCAGCGACAGCCAGAATATCCGTCCCATACAGTTGCAGGGATTTGAACGTGTTACACTTGAACCGGGTGAGAGCAAGACGGTTCAAGTCAAACTCTACACGGAACAGTTCGGTTACTACAGCAATGACGGTCAGCGTCAGTGGAATATCGTACCCGGCAAGTATATTATCAGGATAGGAAGCTCTTCGACTGACATAAGACTTGAGGAGACGGTTTATATTACCGGTGATACGGTATGCAAGCCGCAGAGAGATTATTATTTTTCAGAAAGCTCTATAGCCTATGATGAGGGCAATCTTTAATGTAGCAGTTCCGTTCCTGATGCTGGTTGCCTGTGATAAGGATAACCGTATACAGGAAGAGGATTATCCGGGAAGGGATCCATCGGCTGTTACTGCCGATGGCCAGCTCTATAATATGAGCTTCGATCAATGGAGCAAGGACGGCAAATACTACGAGTGCTATGGTTCGGGTGCATCGGGCGAACAGAGGAAGGTCTGGGGATCGGCCAATTCATCAACTGAAAAGTTGGGTAAGAAAACCTGTGTGCCTGAAAGCGATTTCCTGGCTGTATATGGTGAGGAGAAGCATGCAGTGATGCTTAAGACTCAGATTGTGAGTGTCTTGTTTATCAAGAAACTTGCTGCGGGAAGTATTTTTACCGGGCAAATGGGAGATATAAATCTGACCAGTCTGAGTGCGACACTTAAATGGGGTATACCGTTCACTTTACGACCAAAGACACTTGAGGGATATGCATGTTACAAACCTGTAAACATTGATGTAGTCAAACATCCGTACGAGGATAAGAAGGGTACACTGGATAACGGCCATGTGATGGTCCTTCTTACAGATTGGGACGGACGGTTTACGGTTGATCCGGGTGACAATAAGTTCGTTGACATAGATAATGATGAGAACATAATAGGCTATGGCAAGTTTACGTTTGACCACACCATGGACGATTATGAGAAATTTACCATAGATATTGATTACCGCAATGACCGTACTCCCAGGTATGTGGTTATTGTGGCTTCTTCAAGTGCGTTGGGAGATTATTTCACAGGCGGAAACGGAAGCACTCTCTATATTGACGAATTCAAATTCACCTATTGATATCTCGTTTTAATTCGTATTTTTGTAACAGTCAAACAAGAAAAGTCAAACCTTACTGACCATGCTCAAGAAAATCAGAGTCATACTTGCGGCGCTGTTCCTTGTGGGAATAACGCTGCTGTTTATTGGAATAGGGCACAATTGGTTGGGCTGGATGGCCAAACTCCAGTTCCTTCCTTCACTGCTTGCCCTGAATTTTGCCGTGATTATAGGCATCGTCCTGGTCACGCTGCTTTTTGGCCGTATCTACTGTTCGGTGATATGCCCTATGGGTATATTCCAGGACTTTGTTATCTGGATACGCCGTAAGGGTGAGAAACTCTTCAAAAAGAAGAAAACCCATAAGTTCAAGTACGTGAGCGAGCACAAGTGGGTGCGTTACGGCGTGTTTGTGCTATCTGTAGTATCACTGTTTGTGAGCGGTCAGATGCTGATTGCACTTATCGCCCCGTACAGCGCTTACGGCCGTATGGTGCAGTCCATAGTTGCAACCGCATCGGGCTCGGTTACACTGCCTCTGCTGCTTACCGGACTGCTTACACTCGTAATCATCTGCGTTTGCGCATGGATGTGGGGCCGTGAGTACTGCAACACCATCTGCCCGGTAGGTACGCTTTTGAGCTTTATGAGCCGTTTCTCTATGTTCCGTCCTCAGATAGACGAGAGCAAGTGCATCAACTGCGGCAAGTGCGGACGCGGCTGCAAGGCCGGATGCATTGACACCAAGAACCACAAGATTGATTATTCACGCTGTGTTGACTGTTTTGACTGCATAGAGACCTGCCAGGAGGGTGCTATACAATTCAAGACGGTTTGCAAGAGCAAATCATGTGCCGTTAAGGCCGATGAACCTGTCGACGAGGGCCGTCGCGCATTCCTGGTAACCGGTGCCGTTGTTGCTGCCAGTGCTGCAGCTCACGCACAGGACCATATGCACGGAGGATTTGCCGATGTGATTGACAAGAAATCACCCGAGCGTTCGGAGCGTCTGGTTCCGTTCGGTGCCGGCAGCGTAAAGAACTTCTATGACCACTGCACCGCCTGCCAGCTTTGTGTAAGCGCCTGCAAGAACGGTGTGCTGCGCCCTTCATCGGACCTGGAGCATTTTATGCAGCCGGTCATGGGCTATGAGAATGGCTACTGCCGTCCGGAGTGTAACGCCTGCAGCCAGGTTTGTCCGGCAGGTGCAATCAAACCTGTTACAGTTGAGCAGAAACAGACCATCCGTATTGGTGTGGCAAAAGTCAACCTGGATCTGTGTTTTCCCGCACAGGGTAAGGACAGCTGCGGTAACTGCTCGTATCACTGCCCGTCGGGTGCCATACGTATGGTACGCCAGCAGGGTTCACGAATGCAGATTCCTACTGTTTCCGAGGATCGCTGCATTGGCTGCGGAGCATGTGAGAACCTTTGCCCGTCACGTCCCATCAGTGCTATCACCGTAAACGGACTATCCATTCACCATAATGCCTGAAAACTATGAAAAGAAGAGAATTCCTTAAATATATGGGCGCAGGTGCTGCCGCACTGGCTCTTGATTCCTGCACCCCCGAGGCCGCCAAGAATCCCGGTAAGGCCGCCACATCGAACAAGGACCTGCACGGAAAGATGCTGCAGAACTATCCCGGTATAGGCGTGCTGGGTTACGGTTGCATGCGCTGGCCGCAAAAGCGTAACGAGCAGGGCCGCAACGTGATTGATCAGGAGGAGGTAAACCGTTTGGTTGATTTTGCCCTGGAGCACGGCGTGAACTATTTTGATACATCGCCCGTATATCTTGGCGGTGACAGTGAGCGCGCCACGGCTGAGGCTCTTAACCGCCATCCGCGTGAGAGCTGGCTGATTGCCACCAAGATGTCTGTATTCAACGCCACATCGTATGATGACTGCGTTGCCATGTACCATAAATCGCTTGATATTTTCAAGACCGATCATCTGGATTATTACCTGCTGCACGGAATAGGCACCCTTAATGATTTCAATACCAGATTCAAGAATACCGGTGTTATGGAGTTCCTGCTTAAGGAGCGTGAGGCCGGTCATATACGCAATCTGGGATTCTCGTTCCACGGCAACCAGGAGGGCTTTGACCAGATCATTGCCCTGCATGACCAATATCACTGGGATTTTGTCCAGATTCAGATGAACTACGTGGACTGGGAGCATCCCAACGGCCGTAATACCCGTGCCGATTACCTCTATGCCGAGCTTGATAAGCGTGAGATTCCTATCGTGATTATGGAGCCTCTGCGCGGCGGAGCCTTATCGGACGTACCGGCACAGATTGCCGACAAACTCAAGGAACGTGAACCCGAGCGCTCAATCGCATCGTGGGCATTCCGTTACGTGGGCAGTTTCCCTCGTGTGCTCACCGCCCTGAGCGGCATGACCTACATGGAGCATCTGGTAGACAACCTGGAGACCTATCTGGATTTCCAGCCGCTGGATGATGAGGAAAAGAAGATGCTGCTTGACATTGCCACTATGATGGAGGACTATCCGTTGGTTAAGTGCACCGCCTGCAACTATTGCATGCCTTGCCCGTACGGCATCAACATTCCCGGCATATTCAAGTTCTACAATGACAATATCACTGCCGGCACATATGTAAAGAGCAAGGAGCAGGAGCATTACGCCCGTGCCCGCCGCAAGTATCTGCTGGCCTATAACGAGGCAATCCCCACAGTCCGTCAGGCCGACCATTGCATAGCCTGCCGCCGCTGCGAGCGTGACTGTCCGCAGAACATCCGCATCCCCGATGAACTGCGCCGCATAGACCGCTATATCGAATCCCTCAAACGCGAAACGCTGGAATGACCCATTGGGGACTGTCCCCCTGTGCCATTTTTTCAAGATGAAAGCAGATATAGCATACGTTCAGGAAAAGTTCAGGGAGTTTAACGTCAGGATGTTTGACGGTAAGCTCCCTGAACCTCCTATATCCATTACCAATGCCAAGACATACTTTGGGGTGTGCGCTTTCCGCAAGCACCGCAAATGGCACGGAAAGCTGGAGTATTCTGATTTCAGGATACGCATAAGCCGTAGGTTTGACCTGCCTCAGGAGGAGATAGACGACACAATCATCCATGAAATGATCCATTATTGGATAGGTCTTTTCAGTCCGGCCGATATGCCCGGTCACAGTCCTCTGTTCCGTAAGATGATGGCCGATATCAATGAGCGTTTTGGCCGAAACATCAGCGTGTCACACCACCTGAGCGCGGAGCAGCAGGAGCAGGCAATCGATAATCGGCCTAAAAAACATGTGGTAGCCAGTGTTGTATTGAAAGACGGCCGCACTGGCATCAAGGTTATCCCCTGTATGGAGCGCCATATCCGCCGATACCGCCGCGGCATGATGGCCAGCGGGAAAGTCAGTTCCATAGAGTTCTACCAAACCACCGATCCATTCTTTAACCGCTTTCCCAGCTCATCGGCCTTTACCGTCTATTTCCTGGACGCCGATACTATCTCCTTGCACCTCAACAACAGTGAGGTGATGTAAAATGCGACAGTTTTGCAACGCTATTTTGTTGTTTTGACAATATATCTGTAATTACATTTGTGCCGGAAACAACAAAACAACGAATATGAGAAAGCATTTGTTCTTACTGTCAATTCTGCTTCAAGTAGCCGCAGTTTCCGTATCTGCACAAAGCAATCTCGGTAATTGGGAGGACTATGAGCCTTTGGATTCCCGTGAATTCCGTGATGTGGAAGAAAGAATGAACAAAGGTCTTTTGGATATATCTGTCAATACCACTGATCCGGGCTTTTACAAGAACATACGTATTAGTGATAATACAATAGTTTCCGAATCGGCCCCCGTTCAGCGTGAATACGTTGACCTTGGTCTCAGTGTCAAATGGGCCACATGCAATTTGGGTGCCGATAAGCCTGAAGGATATGGTGATTATTATGCCTGGGGTGAAGCGGCTCATTTGAACTGGGTTGACGGCTGGCGTATGCCTACTAAGGAGGAGTTTGCTGAGCTGTTTGAGAAATGTGAGTGGGCAGATACGATCCAGAACGGCGTGCATGGTTTTCTTTTTACAAGCAAGGTTCCCGGATACACTTCAAGATACATATTTCTGCCATATAATCCTGATGCCAATCCTGATGCCAATCTTGATATAATAGACTTCCGTACTGCTATGTCATATAAAGATGGTATTTATTTGACATCAGATTTGAGTTCCAAATTTGCTTCCCTTTGTGTAGTTTTGCGATTCAGTGGTCATGAATTCGGGACTGGAGATGATGAGATAGACCTGAATATCGGATGGATAGATGATGAGGGTATCCTGGCAGGAATAAAATGGTCAAAAATACATATAACTCAATACGACAAAACAAGACCGGCTTTTATCCGTCCTGTCTGTCATTGACAAAACAATACGCGCAATTATGAAAATACGCAGAGTAAGAGTTCTTATGGCTAAAGGTTGGTGCAAGGTGGTTTGCTTTGTTTCATTCTCTTTGCTCTCACTTGTTTGTAATCATGCATCGGCCCAGAAGGCGGGTGATATTATTACTGGTGTTATATCCGATAATGAGGGTCCCATGATGATGGTAAACGTAACGGAGAGAGATTCAAAGGAGCGTATTGTGGCTCATGCCATTACAGATTTTGAAGGTAAATTCTCTTTCCGTCTGGTCAATCCGGAAAATAAGATAGAAGTTACATATATAGGTTATGACCGGGTTGAACTTCCTATTGACAAGACATATTATGAGATTAAGATGAATAAGAGTCCGGAGGAATATCTGGATGATATTGTCTATGCTTCCAGACCTGCGGAAATGGCCGATATGTCAAAAGAAGAGTATCTGAAGACTAAAACTGTGGATGAAGTACTTCAGGGAAAAGTAGCCAGTGATATTATTATGTATGAATACGGGGATTTGGCGTACGGCCCCCCAGTACGTTCCCTGATGGAAAAAAAAGATAAAGAGATTAAAAATACTCCTTTGGTGGCGCTAGACTTTCGGGAAATAAAAGATATAGATAAGGCAAAACTGGCATTATTTGATTTTGAGAACTTTTACAATGACCGAGACAGTCTGGCTAGTTTGTTGGGCGTAAAAAAGAACAGATTAAAAGCAGTAAGGTATCTCAAGAAATCCAAGGCATCTGACATGTGGGGCCGTGATGGAGCTAATGGCGTAATCGAGATAATAACAAAGAAGCAGTACCGCAAATATAGGAAAGAGGGCAAACTTGAAGAAGATTGGGAGCTCCTCAAATAAAATGGCACACGGGGACTGATCCCCTGTGCCATTTTGCAACCGGGTTGCATTGGGCTTGGCGTACTTTTGCATCGGAAATCAAAAAAAGTACGCTATATGATACACGAACATCACCATCATCACGAGAATGAATGCTGCGAGCATGAGCATCATCATGAGCACGAGCATCGCCATCATCATGAAGAGGAAGAGGAGGGCCGCGGCCGTATCGTAAAGATTATCTCTTCTACAGTATTGCTGATTGCTGCGGCAATCATTGAGCGCAAGACCAATTGGGCCGATTGGCAGTATCTGCTGCTGTTCCTGGTTCCTTATCTTATTGTTGGCTGGGAGACTCTGAAAGAGGCTGCCGAAGGCCTGCTTGAGGGTGAGGCGCTGAGCGAGGACTTCCTTATGAGCATAGCAACTATAGGTGCGCTTGCCATAGGTTTCATGCCCGGAGCCGAAACACAGTTTGCCGAGGCCGTCTTTGTAATGCTGTTCTTCCAGATAGGCGAGATGTTTGAGGAGGTGGCCGAGGGTCGCAGTCGCAAATCCATCTCTCACCTTATGGACATACGCCCCGATATAGCCAATGTTGAGCGTGACGGAGAGATATTCAAGGTTACTCCCGATATGGTAAAGGTGGGTGAGATAATCATTATCCGCCCGGGTGAGAAGGTGCCTATGGATGGCGTGGTTATAGAAGGAACATCAAGCCTTGATACTGTAGCGCTTACAGGTGAAAGCATGCCCCGCAGCGTAAATAAAGGCGATGAAATTCTTTCGGGCTGCGTTAATCTGAACGGTTTGCTCAAGGTGCGCACTACAAAAGCGTTTGCGGAATCCACAGTATCAAAGATTCTGGATTTGGTTGAGAATGCAGCCGAGAGCAAGAGTCGCAGCGAGAGTTTCATTACACGCTTTGCAAGAGTCTATACTCCGATAGTTGTGGGTCTTGCAGTGCTGGTTGCAGTAATACCGGGCCTGATTACGGGCGAGTGGGCTACATGGATCTATCGCGGACTGCTGTTCCTGGTAGTATCGTGCCCGTGCGCACTGGTGATATCGGTCCCGCTCACATTCTTTGGCGGACTGGGAGGTGCATCACGTAAGGGTATACTGATCAAGGGCTCCAACCTTATTGATAAACTTGCTGGCGTAAAGACGGTGGTTTTTGACAAGACCGGAACGCTTACCGAGGGCGTGTTTGAGGTAACTGCCGTACATCCGCAGGAGATTGACAACAATGAGCTGCTGCACCTGGCCGCGCATGTGGAGCGTCACTCGACACATCCCATAGCAATGGCTCTGCGCAACGCCTATCCTAACGAGCAGGATGACTGCGTGATTACCGATGTCCAGGAGACCGCAGGCCACGGAATCATAGCCAATGTAAACGGAAAGAGTGTAGCTGTGGGTAACAGCAAACTGATGGAGAAGGTTGGGGCAGAGTGGCGTCCCTGCCATCACGAAGGCACAATCATTCATGTGGCAATTGACGGCAAGTATGCCGGTCATATCGTGATATCGGACCGTATCAAGGAGGATTCGGCTCTGGCAATAGCACGCCTCAAGGATGCCGGCGTAAGCAAGACAGTGATGCTTACCGGCGACCAGGAGCATGTGGCTGCTGCTGTGGCTCGTAAGGTTGGTGTAAATGAATATCATGCCCAGTTGCTCCCGGCCGATAAGGTATCGGAAGTAGAGAAACTGCTGGCAGGTGGAACGCTTGCATTCGTGGGTGACGGAATAAACGATGCTCCGGTTCTTACCCGCGCGGATATCGGCATAGCAATGGGCGCACTCGGATCAGATGCCGCAATAGAGGCCGCCGATGTCGTGCTGATGGATGACAAACCCTCCAAGATTGCGCTTGCCGTTCAGATAGCCCGCCGCACCATACGCATAGCAAAGGAGAACATCTGGTTTGCCATAGGAATCAAGGTCCTGGTACTGCTGCTGGCTATTCCCGGCCTTGCCACAATGTGGATGGCAGTATTCGCCGATGTAGGCGTAACAGTCCTTGCCGTCCTGAACGCAATTCGCGCACTACGCACAAGGTGACATTGGGGACGGTTCCGTTTGGCACCTTATGACGTAAGCTTGTTTTGCCGAAAAAAGAAAAAAGGTGCCAAACGGAACCGTCCCCAATGTCACCTTTTTGCTATCTTTGCGCTTATTATGAGTAAGTTCAAATCATTTCTTGAGAGAAAGGACATAGTCATCTCGGGCAAGCGCTACGGAGTTGACGCTCTGGGAGCAATGGCGCAGGGATTGTTCGCGTCATTGCTTATTGGTACAATCATTGCTACTATCGGTGAGCAGGCCGGTATCCAGTGGCTTGTGGATGTGGGCGGTTTCGCCAAGAGTATGGCCGGTCCGGCTATGGCCGCATCAATCGCATTCGCTCTGGGAACACCCAATCTGGTGCTTTTCTCAATGTTGGCAGTAGGTGCCGCTGCAAACAAACTGGGCGGTGCTGGAGGACCTCTTGCCGTCTATGTGGTTACCATATTCGCATCGGAATTCGGAAAGGCAGTCTCCAAGGAGACCAAGATAGATATTCTTGTAACTCCGCTTGTAACAATCGCCGTTGGCATAGGCCTTTCATACTGGTGGGCACCGGCAATAGGACAAGCCGCCAGCAGCCTGGGCCACGTGATCATGTGGGCTACCACCAAGCAGCCCTTCCTGATGGGTATTCTGGTATCGGTTATAGTAGGTATGGCGCTGACACTTCCCATAAGTTCGGCTGCCATTTGCGCTGCATTGAGTCTGACCGGACTGGCCGGCGGAGCCGCACTTGCAGGATGCTGTGCCCAGATGGTGGGATTCGCAGTGCTGAGTTTCCGCGAGAACGGCTGGAACGGCATCATATCACAGGGCCTTGGTACCAGCATGCTTCAGATGGGCAATATCGTAAAGAATCCCAGGATTTGGATTGCTCCTACGTTGGTATCGGCCATAACAGGTCCCATGGCCACATGCCTGTATCATCTTGAGATGAACGGTCCCGCCATTGCATCAGGTATGGGAACCTGCGGTCTTGTGGGTCCGATAGGCGTCTACACAGGCTGGATGCAGGATATGTCGGCCGGTATGCGTACGGCAGTCACAGGTGCTGACTGGGTGGGTCTCATCTCAATCAGCCTGGTTCTGCCTGTTGTCCTGACTATCATACTTGGAATGATGATGCGCAGGATAGGCTGGATCAAGCCCGGTGACCTTAAACTGGATTAATGTGAATCATATCTGTTGTCACATCTCAAGACGTTTTCTGTCGGTGGTCATGTTGCTTACCGTTTGGGTGGGCATTATGCGTGGTCAGAACAATCCATATGGTTTGGACGATGACTGTTACCGTCATTTCAGGGCTGCGCTTTCACTGGTGGGCAGACCTGGCTTTGAGGAGCAGAATGATTCCCTGCTCATGGTTTCGATAGCCAGAAACGATGACAAGGCACGCGTACTCCATTATATGTTGAAACTCCGTTCCGTAAGCAGGGAACCTGACTGTGATGCCGCCCGGTTGACGGTTTCCCAGAAGGAACTGATGGATATAGCCCTGGAAACCGGGTATATGCAGTACTATTTCCAGTCTTATGAGTCGCTTAGGAACTATTATTTCAATAACGGCGAGCTCCTTAGGTCCCTGGAAATAATCCAGGATATGAGGTCCGATGCCATTGCCAGGGATAATGAATACGGTATGTGGCTATCTGATATCTACATGTCAGACTATTACTCCAATTACGGGGTACGCAAGACGGCGCGCCGTTATCTTTCAAGAATCATAGATGTCTATAACAGGACCGATGACGCCACAATCAGGCGGCAGTCCATATCCCCGTATTATATCAGTTACGCCCAGACATTTAACTATGACATCGATTCAGTCCGGTATTATCTGGATCAGGCATGGAAACATGCCGTGGTTAAAGAGGATACGGTACAATGCCAGAGAGAATACGCCAAATTCTACGCCGCACAGGGCGATTTTGACAATTACGTAAAATACAGGGACCTGTGTCTGGGGTCAAACCTCAGGTCTGCAATAGGCCGATTGACGCCACGACTGTTTGAGTGTATAGACGATATGTATGGCGGAAACTGGAATTACGACTATCAGACTTTGCGCCGTTCTATGTCGGGGGATGATCTGAGGTTGCTTTCAATCATAGCGGAGTCATTAGGATTGAAGGATATTTCAATCGACATAAAGGATATGTGTCTGGATATCCAGACAAATGATTTTTCAAATTTTGTTGAAAAGAACCTTGCTGAGATGGAGGCCAGGTACGGAAATGAACTGCTCCGCAGCAATCTGGCCCATGCCTCGGTTAAGGTGGAGAGAACTGCACGGCTTGCCATGGTTTTGGCTCTTGTCCTGCTGGTTATAGTATTGATAGCCATGTTTGTCTATATGAGAGCCCTCAAGCGCAGCAAGGAAAAGGATGAGAAGGTCATCGCCGAGTTGAGTGCCGCCAATGAACGGGTAATTGCGGCCAATGAAGCCAAGACGCGTTTTCTGCAGAATATGACTCATGAGATCAGGACTCCTATGAACGCCATATCGGGTTTCTCACAGTTGCTTGCAACATCGGGTGACCTGCTGTCGCAGGAAGAGAAGAACGAGTTCTCAGAATATATAATCAACAACACCAGGATGATGTCCATGCTGTTGGATGACATCATAGCTTCACAGCTGATGGACAAGGGGAAATACAAGGTAAACATGGAGGAGTCAGACTGTGAAACGATATGCCGTAACGCAATCATGGCGGCTGAGCACCGCCTGCAGCCGGGAGTCCAAATGCGGTTTGTACCTTCCGTGGAGTTGCCGTTCAGGTTCGTTACAGACCCCATGCGTGCCACGCAGGTGCTGACCAATCTGCTTACCAATGCCTGCAAACACACCAAACAGGGTGAGATACGCCTGGGTTGCTCTCTGGATGAAGTTCCGGGTATGATTGCTTTCAGTGTGGAGGATACAGGCCCCGGTATACCGGAATCAGAGGCCGAACATATATTCGAGAGGTTCGTAAAACTGGACGACTTTGTTCAGGGTACAGGATTGGGATTAAGTATATCACGTGAGATAGCCTCCAATATGGGAGGCCGCGTGTTCCTTGACACATCATATAGTCCGGGAGCCAGGTTTGTGTTTACCTTACCCGAATCACATAATCTATAGTCAAAATTTTTTGAAACAAAAAACTCCGGCCTTGCGGTCGGAGTTCTTTTTTTTTGTTTGAGAATTGAGGTTTATGCCTCGGCGGGTGCTTCCTCAGCGGGAGCTGCCTCTTCTGCAGGTGCTGCTTCCTCGGCGGGAGCCTCGGTAGCCTCGGCTGCTGTCTCCTCGGCTGCTGCTTCTGCTGCGGCTGCCTCAGCAGCTGCCTTGGCCTCGGCCTTCTTGGTAGCTACCTTCTCGGCAATAGCCTCATTAACCTTCTTCTCTGCTTCCAGTTTAGCCTTGCTCTGCTCGCGCTTAGCCTGCTCATCCTTAACGGTGATAGCCTTCAGTGCGCTCTCCTTTGCCTGCTTCCAAGCATCGAACTTAGCCTGAGCTGCGGCCTCATCGAATGCGCCCTTCTTAACGCCACCCTGGAGGTGCTTCATAAGATACACACCCTCGCGTGACAGAATGTTACGTGCGGTATCGGTGGGCTGTGCGCCAACGTTTACCCAATACAGGGCTCTTTCGAAATTCAAATCTACTGTAGCGGGATTGGTGTTAGGATTGTAAGTACCAATCTTCTCAATAAACTTTCCATCACGTGGAGCTCTGGAGTCTGCAATTACGATTGAATAGAAGGCGTAACCTTTGTGGCCTCTTCTCTGCAATCTGATTTTTGCTGCCATAAGTTGTTGTTTTTATTGAATTTATAAATGATTTGAATAGCCGTTATCCCGTAACGGCGGCGCAAAGGTAGTAAAAATACTTATTCAATCACCATCCCGCCTGTAATTATTTATTTTAAAGTTTGATATCTATGCTCTTGAGATCCTTGTCAAGTGATGAGCCACCGTACAGGATCTGATAGCGGCCGGGACGGAACTTAAGACCGTCGGTTGCCTCGTCATAGAAACTGAAAGCTTCCTTGTTGAGCTCAATCTTCACTGTCTCTGTCTTGCCGGCAGGAATGTTCACGCGTGCGAATCCTGCAAGAGACTTGATGGGAGCATCGGCATCGTCAAGAGCCTTGACATAGACCTGGATAACCTCATCACCGTCAATGTTACCTGTGTTGGTAACGGGAACGGTGATTGTCATGTTCTGAGCCTTTCCTGATTTCTTGGCCTTGCCGTAGCTGAAAGTAGTGTAGCTGAGTCCGTATCCGAATGCATACAGAGGCTCCCCCTTGAAGTAACGGTAGGTGCGGTTCTGCATTGAGTAGTCCTGGAAATCGGGGAGCTGCTCGGTTGAAGCGTAGAAGGTAACCGGCAGACGACCTGCGGGATTATAGTTGCCGAACAGGACATCACCTACGGCCTCACCGCAAGCCTGACCGCCGTACCATGCCTGAATCAAGGCATCGTACTTGCTTTCTACGTTACCGAATCCTATAGCACTACCTGATACATTGACCAGAACGATGGGCTTACCGGTGGCGTCCAACTCGGCAAGCAGCTGCTGCTGGATCTCGGGAAGCTCAATCTCTGAACGGTCATGACCCTCACCTTCAATGTCCGATGAGATACCGCTTACCATGATGATGACATCGGCCGGAGCGATTTTCTTTACAACGCTTGCAAAGTCAACCGGACCGCGGCTGTAGATATCGAATGAGAATGATGCCGAGCGGGCTTCGGGCTGCACCAGATCGATGTAGATCTCATAGGTCTTGCCCTCCTCAACATGGAATACGGTTGAAGGAGCACCGCCGCCACGGCCGAATCCGCCTCCGAATCCGCCGAAACCGCCACGGCCACCGCCCTGACCGGCGTTCTTGGCAATGGTATCACCATTTACAATGAAGTTGTAGCGTGAGCTTCCGCGTACGTTGTAAACCATATCGCCGGTATAATCGGCTGTAAAGCTGCCGGTATATTTGGCTGAGAATCCTGTCATGTTCACACCGTCGGCCCAGGGGCAATCCTCATGTGCAAGGGCGGGTGATGTGGTGTTCAGGCTCAGAGGCTCGTCATAATCAACCTTGGCTGCAACGGCACCGGTCCAGTCAAGTGAGTTGAAGTACTCGGCATGCAGACCCTTGCCACCGTTTATCTCTGATACATAATGCTTGGTTATGTAGGGAACATTCAGGTCACAACCCTTCTCGTAGATGATCTTTGCGTTCGGGGCGGCCTCACGGATACCGTCAAGGATGGTCTTGGTGTTGGCTGCTGACGGGTAGCCGTTGTAGTTACCCAGGATGACGCGTGCATCGTCGGCATTGGGGCCTACCACTGCTATTGTCATGTCCTTCTTCAAGGGCAGCAGGCTGTTCTGGTTCTTGAGCAGGACGATGGCCTCGTGTGCGGCCTTGCTTGCCAGAGCGGTATGTGTGGGGCTGCTCAGGTCATCAAGTCCAAGATTTGCCCAAGGCAGCATCTCGGCGGGATCAAACATGCCAAGCTCAAAGCGGGCCTTGAGGATACGGCGTACGTTGACGTCGATATCGGCCTCGGTGATGAGTCCCTGCTCAATGGCCTGTGCGAGTGAACGGTAGCTGGTACCGCACTCGATATCGGCACCTGAAAGAACGGCATCGGCCGATGCGCTTGCGGCATCCTTGTGTGTGCCGTGCTGACGGGCGTTGAAGAAGTCACCTATGGCGCCGCAGTCAGTTACTACAAGACCCTGGTAACCCCATTTGTTGCGCAGGATATCCTGAAGCAGACGGTCGCTGGCGCAGCAGGGATCACCCTCATAACGGTGATATGCGCACATGACCTCCTGTACGTTACCGTCCTGAACCAGACTCTTGAAAGCAGGCAGGTAGGTCTCCCAAAGGTCACGGCCTGATACGCTTACGTCAAACTGGTGACGCAGAGGCTCGGGGCCGCTGTGAACCGCATAGTGCTTGGCGCATGAGTGTAGTTTGAGATATTTGCTGTCATTTCCCTGCATGCCCAAAACGGTCTGGGTTCCCATTACAGAGTTCAGATAAGGATCCTCACCGGGAGTCTCCTGGCCGCGTCCCCAACGGGGATCACGGAAGATGTTTACATTGGGACACCAGAATGAGAGTCCGTTATGCCAGATACTTCCGTTAGGCTGGGTTACACCCATCTGATGATGGTCAGTCGTGTTCCATACGGCGCGGGCCTCATCGGATACGGCACTGTATATCTCATACTGCTGGGCTGCATCAAAAGTGGCACCCAGGGCAATTACCTGCGGGAATACGGTCACATCATCATAGCAGATACCGTGGCAGGCCTCATTCCACCAGTTGTAGGCGGGAATGTCAAGACGGTCAACGGAGATTGAACCGTTCATCATCAGGCCTATCTTCTCCTGAGGAGTGAGCAGCGAGAGCAGATTATCTGTTCTCTTGTCAAATGACAGGGTAGGATCCTGGAACGGATACTCGTAATTCTGGCCGATGACCGGCATCACCGATGCGGCCAGAAGGCATGAAAGTAAAAGGCTTTTTTTCATATTTTGTTGTTTAGGATTAAATCTGGTTAGTTACGGGAAGCCAAATTTACGGATTGATTTTGAAAACTCAAAATGGCAATAAAAATGTGGAAAAAATGCATTTGGGAATGCGGAAATGTCTTACATTTGTAAGATTAAAACGGACCGAAGACGATATGGGCGCGGACATAAGGCATGAAGGGGTTATAGACTCCATTGACGGTCAAAAAGTTACCGTGCGCATACTGCAGGCATCGGCCTGTTCCGGCTGTCAGGCAAGCAGGATTTGCCGTGCAGCCGAATCGAAAGAGAAACTTGTGGAAGTGGATATGACGGGTGCGGAGAGTCTGTCGGTAGGACAGACAGTGACGGTGGTTGCCGGGGAGCGTATGGGTATGACAGCCGTGCTGCTTGCTTTCGGGTTGCCGTTGCTGCTTTTGCTGGCAGCGCTTATTGCGGCTTTGAGGGTTTCGGGCAGCGAGAAGATTGCGGCCATTGCATCGGTGGCGGTGCTGGTGCCTTATTACATCGTGCTGTTTCTCTGCCGGGGGAGAATTAAAAAGGACTTTGGATTCAGAATAATTGTTTAGATAAGATATGTCGTTTATTTTGACAGCTGTCCTTGTATTGGGATTGACGGGATTGGTATTGGGTCTTGTACTCTATGCCGTGTCAAGGAAATTCAAGGTTGAGGTTGACCCCAGAGTGGGGCAGATTGCTGAGCTGTTGCCAGGCGCCAACTGTGGAGGCTGCGGTTTCCCGGGTTGTGCCGCGTTTGCGGAGGCCTGTGTAAAGAGCGAGTCTATGGACGGACTCAAGTGCTCGGCATGTAAGAGTGAGGTAATGCAACAGATCGCTGCCATAACAGGCCATGCGGTTGAGGTTGGAGTTGAGAAGGTTGCAGTAGTGCGTTGCGCAGGATCCTGCGCCAACCGTCCCGGTCTGCGTGTATATGACGGAGCAAAGAGTTGTGCTGCTGCCGCACTGATGAATGGCGGCGCTACCGGCTGTTTCTTTGGCTGCCTGGGATGCGGTGACTGCGTGAGGGCATGCAAGTTCGAGGCCATCAAGATGGATCCCGAAACAGGTCTTCCGGTTGTGGATCAGGACAAGTGTACCGCGTGCGGTGCCTGTGTCAAGGCTTGCCCGCGCATGATAATAGAGTTGCGTAACAAGAACAAACTGGACCGCCGTGTTTATGTAAGTTGCGTAAACAAGGATAAGGGCCCCGTTGCCAAGAAGGCTTGCGAGGTTGGTTGCATAGGTTGCGGCAAGTGCGTCAAGGCCTGCCCGTTTGAGGCTATCACGCTTGAGAACAATCTGGCTTACATTGACTTTGAGAAGTGCCGTCTGTGCCGCAAGTGCGTGGATGAATGTCCGCAGCATTCAATCCTGGCGGTTAACTTCCCGCCCAAGAAGGAGGCTGCTCCGGCAGAGCCTGAGGCACAAGAGCCACAGGTGGAAGCACCGGTACAGGCTCCAGAAACATCAGTAGAACAAAAAACAGCAGAGTAATATGAATACTTTCAAGATAGGAGGTGTCCACCCCGAGCCCAACAAACTCACTGCTGACCGCAAGATCGAGACGCTGGCTCTGCCTACGCAGGCGGTGTTCCCGTTGTCTCAGCATATCGGTGCTCCTGCAGTGCCCTGCGTTGAGAAGGGTGACATGGTGCGTGTTGGTACACGCATTGCCGAGCCAGGCGGCTTTATGTCGGCATCGATACACTCATCGGTATCGGGTAAGGTGGCCAAGATAGACAGTGTGATTGATGCCAGCGGCCTGCGCAAGCCCGCCATATTCATTGATGTTGAGGGCGATGAGTGGGAACCGTCAATAGACCGCTCCGACAAGCTGGTGCTTCAGTGCAACAAGTCACGCGAGGAGATAATAGAGTGCATCAAGAATGCCGGAATAGTGGGAATGGGCGGCGCATGCTTCCCGACACATGTCAAGCTGTGTCCTCCAAAGGAGTGCACCATTGATACTCTCATCATCAACGCAGTTGAGTGCGAGCCGTATCTTACGGCCGATCATCGCCTGATGCTGGAACATCCCGATGAAATTATAATAGGTATTAAGATTATTCTTAAGGTGCTGGGTATTGACCGTGCCGTAATCGGCGTTGAGTCAAACAAGCCCGATGCAATATCGTTGCTGCAGTCCAAGACATCCATGGTAAGCGGTATTGAGGTCATGCCCCTTAAGATGAAATATCCGCAGGGAGGTGAAAAACAGCTCATCGAGGCTGTGACCGGACGTCAGGTTCCGCCTCCTCCCGCACTGCCCGCCAACGTGGGTTGCGTGGTTCAGAATGTTGGAACGGTATTCGCAATCTATGAGGCAGTGATGAAGAATAAGCCTCTGTTTGAGCGTATTGTTACCGTGACCGGTAAGGGGCTCAAGAATCCCTGCAACCTCAAGGTTCGTATGGGAACTCCCGTAAGCCAGTTGATTGAGTTCGCAGGCGGTATGCCGGAGGGTACGGGAAAGCTTATCTCCGGCGGTCCGATGATGGGACGTCCTCTGCTGGATGAGACTGCACCGGTGGTAAAGGGTACATCGGGTGTACTGATGATTCCTGAGGCCGATGCCATCCGTCGCGAGGAACGTAACTGCATACGCTGCGCAAAGTGCGTGCAGGCCTGCCCGATGGGACTGGAGCCCTATCTGCTTGCAACCGCATCCGAAGCAAGTGACTGGGAGTGCGCCGAAGAGAACTGGATAATGAGTTGCATTGAGTGCGGCTGCTGTCAGAGCACATGCCCGTCACGCCGTCCGCTGCTTGACTGGGTACGTCTGGCCAAGAACAGGGTAGGTGGAATAATCCGCGCCCGTAACGCTAAGAAATAAGGTATTATGGCACAGAAACTATATATCACGACATCACCGCACATACATTGCGGTGACACTATAGAGAGGAATATGCGTACCGTGATTTGGGCGCTTGTTCCCGCATTCATAGCATCTGTCATTTATTTTGGCTTTGGTGCAGTGATTGTGACGGCCACATCGGTGGCATCGTGTCTTTTCTTTGAGTGGTTCATAACAAGGGTATTCCTTAAGAGACCCTCCACTTTGGCTGACGGATCGGCTGTGATAACCGGTATCCTGCTGGCGTTCAACCTGCCGTCAAACATTCCGTTGTATATGATCGTCATGGGTGCTCTCGTGGCTATCGGAATAGGAAAGATGGTATTCGGCGGACTGGGTAACAACCCGTTCAACCCGGCATTGGTTGGCCGCGTATTCCTGCTGATATCATTCCCGGCCAAGATGACATCATGGCCCGTACCTCATCAGATGGTGGCTTATACCGATGCCGTTACAGGCGCCACACCGCTTAACCTGATCGGTCAGATTGCAGGAGGAAACTCGGCTGCCATGGACCAGCTGCCCAGCCTCAAGGACCTGTTCCTTGGCAATATAGGCGGTTGTATAGGTGAGGTGAGTGCCTTGGCTCTGCTCATAGGCCTTCTTATACTGCTGTGGCGTAAGGTTATAACATGGCATATTCCTGTAACTATCCTGGCAACAGTAGCTGTTCTGACAGGTATCATGTGGATGATCAATCCCGTGCTTTACGTCAATCCGCTGTATCATCTGTGTGCCGGCGGCCTTATGCTGGGTGCCATATTCATGGCTACCGATTATGTGACATCGCCTATGACTGCAACCGGTATGGTATGGTACGGAATCGGCATAGGATTCCTGACAGTGGTTATCCGTTACTTCGGATCTTATCCTGAGGGCATGTCATTCGCTATCCTGATCATGAACGCGGTTACTCCGCTCATTAACAACTGGTGCAAACCTAAACGTTTCGGGGAGGCTGTAAAATGAAGAAACTGCAATCAAATATAACCAATATGGCTCTGGTGCTTACCCTGATAGCCGTTGTGGCTGCGGGTTTGCTGGCATGGGTCAACAATGTGACCAGCGGTCCTATCAAAGAGATAAATGACCAGGCCATTGAGAATGGAATCAAGAGTGTGATACTGGGTGACCGCAACATAGAATTTACGGTCGATGATCCCGTGGAGCGTGAAGGTTTCATTTTCCACAGTGTGAATGACAAGAAAGGCAACCTGATAGGTACAGCCGTTGAATCGACCGATAAGAACGGATTCGGCGGTGCCATTAAAGTTATGGTGGGCTTTGATCCCGAGGGCGTTATCCTGGGCTATACCGTGCTGGAGCACAGTGAGACTCCGGGACTTGGCGCTCAGGCCGACGGCTGGTTCCGCCAGAAGAGCGGTGAGGTCAAGGAACAGCCTGCTGTTGTGGATGTGCTTCTGGGTGCTCCCGGCAAGCCCGGTAATCACAATATCATAGGTATGAACCCGGGTGATGATATGATGATTGTAAGTAAGGACGGAGGCGCTGTGGATGCCATTACCGCTTCGACCATTACATCAAAGGCTTTCCTTCGTGCAGTGAATGCGGCTTATAAGGCTGCTTTCGGATATACTGCAGCCGATGCCGTTAGCGGTGCTTCATCACAGAACTAAAAAAGGGCAAGATTATGAATTACTTCAAGACAATAATAAACGGAATAGTCAAGGAGAATCCTACGTTTGTTCTCCTGCTGGGTATGTGCCCTACGCTGGCTACAACCACATCGGCCGTTAACGGCTTGGGTATGGGCGTAGCCACCATGTTCGTGCTGATATGCTCCAATACATTCATATCACTGCTCAAGAACCTGATTCCTGACGGCGTCAGGATTCCGTGCTACATAGTCGTGATTGCATCGTTCGTGACACTTCTGCAGATGCTTATGCAGGCATATGTGCCGGACCTGTACAAGACCTTGGGCATATTCATACCGCTGATTGTGGTTAACTGCATCATTCTGGGTCGTGCCGAGGCATTCGCCGCCAAGAACAATGTGTTTGCTTCAATCTGCGACGGTATCGGAATAGGCATCGGTTTTACCCTTGCCCTCACTCTGCTGGGATTTGTACGTGAACTGCTGGGTAACGGAGCCGTATTCGGTTACCGCATTTTCCCCGAGTCCATGAACATGCTGGTATTCGTGCTCGCTCCGGGTGCATTCATCACCCTGGGTCTGCTGCTTGCGATAGTAAATTCAGTCAAGAACCGTAAAGCCTGAACATTATGGAATACTTTCTGATATTCATATCCGCGATATTCGTAAATAATATCGTCCTGTCACAGTTCCTGGGCATCTGCCCGTTCCTGGGTGTGTCCAAGAAGATCAACACCGCTGTGGGCATGGGTCTTGCGGTTACATTCGTGCTTACGGTTGCCGTTATAGTGACATACGCTCTGCAGACATGGGTGCTCAATCCTTACGGACTGGGTTACCTGCAGACAATACTGTTCATTCTGGTGATAGCAGGTCTGGTTCAGATGCTTGAGACCATACTCAAGAAGGTTTCACCTTCACTTTATCAGGCTCTGGGTATATTCCTGCCGCTTATCACCACCAACTGCTGCATTCTGGGCGTATCAATCCTGGTGGCCAATGCCACTTACAACTCACAGGGTCTGGAACCCAACCTGCTGACAGGTGTGGTTTATGCAATAGCAACATCTATAGGTTTTGCACTGGCACTCATCATATTTGCAGGTATCCGCGAGCAGCTCTCAAAGGTTCGCGTTCCCAAGAGTATGGAGGGTATGGCAATTGCTTTGATTACTGCTGGCCTGCTGGCTCTTGCTTTCATGGGATTCAGTGGCGTGGATCACGGCATCGCCGTTGCAGCCGGACTTTGATGATAAGGTTTTAATATAATTGAGATATGAGAATTTCCGGAGTTTCTTTTTCAGTATTAGGTTTGCTGGTGGCTGCCTGTGGAGGTGGCGCACCGACAGATGGTACACAACTGGCAAACGGCAAATACAGTGCCGATGCCCTTAATGTTGAGAGTACAATAACTGCTACGGTGACTGTAAAAGGTCACAAGATTGCCGCTGTATCCGTGAAGGATAACGGTAATACCTACGCACAGTACACATCGCCTTACACTGTCGTCGCACAGAGGATAGTCGAGGCCCAGAGTACGGATGTCGATGGCGTTACAGGCGCCACTTATTCATCGGACGCAGTCAAGAAGGCTGTTGATCTGGCTCTTGCCCAGGCTCGTGGCGAGAAACCGGTTCCGGCCAAGAACGCGGCATTAAGTTTCACTCCCGGTACATATACCGGCAGCGGTAAAGGTTACGGCGGACAGGTTCAGGCTCGCGTCACATTCAGTGAGACTGGCATTACTGATATCCGCATCGGTCAGCAGCGTGAGACCGCTCATGTCGGTGATGTGGCTCTTCAGACACTTCCTGCCAAGATTATTGCTGCAAACGGACTGAATGTTGATGCCGTATCGGGTGCAACAATGTCAAGTTTCGGCCTTAAGGAGGCTGTGCTGAATGCTGCCGATCAGGCTGGCGTTACCAACCGCAAGGCATTCATTGACAATACTGTAAAGACTCAGGCCGGTGCTCCCATTGAGGATACATGGGATGTTGTCGTAATAGGCGGTGGCGGTGCAGGTCTCTGCGCTGCAGCACAGGCTGCCCAGGACGGAAGCACTGTCCTTATCATTGAGAAGAACGCCGAGCTGGGCGGTAATACTCTGGTATCGGGCGGTGTCTATCAGTCTGTCGACCACAGTCTGGTTTGGGATATCAATAAACCTACAGCTACCAGCGCCAAGGGTTTTGACGGCAAGACTCACAACAAGGTTCGTGCAACAGTGGGTTGCGTAAACGACCTCAAGGTTATCTACGGATGGAGCGAGGAGCCGTTTGATGCATCTTATTATAAGGATCACGAGTTTGTGGCCGGTGATATAGAGGAACTCTCCAAGCATGGTGTGCATCCTGAGTATCTGCAGACCCTTAAGGACCTTAAGAAAGAGATCAAGGCTTATCTTGCATATGCTGAGCCGCAGCTCAAGAAGGGTACTCCCGAGAATCAGCTCCTGCTGTTCTCAACCACCAATCTGCATATATTCCAGACCTACTACGGCGGTCTGCGTCAGAATACCGCAAAGGACGAATGGATATACGGTGACTATGACCTGGTCAAGCAGTTCATAGTTGAGGGTGAGCAGCTCAAACCCTGGCTCATGAGTATGGGCGTAGGGTTCAGTGACAGCCAGTCAACTCTGGTAGGTGCACTGTGGTATCGCGGTAACACCATGAACGGTTGCTCTGCCGATGCCGACGGAGACGGCAACCCCGAGCGTTATTCAGGCAACTGGGGCTCATACGTGATGGCTCCGCTCGCAGTAGTCAACAATGCTGACAAGCACAACCGTGTAATGAGAGAGACCAGCGCCAACGAGCTGATATTCGAGAACGGCCGTGTAACAGGCGTCAAGGCTAAGATGGCCGATGGAACCCAGGTTACCGCTCATGCAAAGAAGGGTGTCATCATAGCAACCGGCGGATATGCCGCAAACATTCAGAAGGTACTCAAGACCAACAAATACTGGTCACGCCAGTATCTGTCACCCACAATCGGAACCACCAACCGCTCATCACTGCGTGGTGACGGTATCGATATGGCACAGAAGGTTGGCGCAGCTACGGTAGGTGAGGGCTATACACAGCTCATGCCTCTGGGTTACATTGCCGACGGTGCCATCGCATTCGGTGGTGTCGAGAACGCCATATTCATTAGCCCCAAGGACGGAAAACGTTATGTGGATGAGTGCTCCGAGCGTGACGTGCTGTCACTCAACGGCTTCAAGCACGGTATTGAATATGAGGGCGTACGCGGTGTCTATTTCTACATCACACCGGGCTTTGGCGGATTCGGAGGCGGATTCGGCGGTTTCGGTGGTGGCGGATTCGGAGGTTTTGGCGGAGGCGCCCCCGGCGGCAATGCCAACGCCACTGCGACCAACACCCGTCGTTTCAACGGTCGTGACTGGAGCGGTAAGGCATCCGAACTTCCTGAATTCTTTGACGAGCTGGGTATCACACTGGATGCTGATGTCGTAAAGAACAGTATCCGTGAATACGATATGGCTGTGATGGAAGGCCGTAATCCCGAGGGCGTGGGCAAGCGTCATGCCACCGGTATTATCGGCTCGGCACGTCGCGGTGCCGACGGTCAGTATGACAAGTCAACCTACAACATTGACGATGCCAACCTTTCAATCCGCGTGCTGGCTCCTTCAACCCACCACACAATGGGTGGTCTTAAGGTTGATCTGGACCGCCGTGTCCTGGATGAGAGCGGCAAGGCTATCCCTGGTCTTTATGCAGCCGGTGAGGTTACCGGCGGATTCTTTGGCGGTAACCGTCTTGGCGGTAACGCTCTGACTGAGTGCATGGCTTCGGGACGCATCGCCGCCAAGGGCTTGGAAAAAGATAACAAATGATAGCTTTTCCGAACGCTAAGATAAACATTGGACTCAATGTCGTGGCAAAACGCAGTGACGGCTACCACGACATTGAGACTGTGTTCTATCCGGTGCTTCTTCAGGATGCGCTGGAGATATCGCTTATGCGTCCGCTTGATCCTTCACAGTTACGCAAGCGTCTTGAGGCGGGTCTTCTGGTTCAGCCAGATGATGTGTTCCTGCCTTACCACAGGCTTTTCCGCAAAAAAGAGGATATCCCCTGCTGCTCGCTCGAGATGACGGGCAACGAGTTCCCGTTCAGTGCGGCCGATAATCTGGTTGTCAAAGCCTATCTGATGCTTCAGCAGGATTTTGACCTGCCGTCCATAGATATAAAACTGCACAAGCATATACCTTCAGGAGCTGGGCTGGGAGGCGGTTCATCGGACTGCGCGTTCATGATATCGCTGCTCAACAGGCGTTTCAACCTCAGGATGCGCGAGAACATGATGGAGCGTTATGCCGCACGCCTTGGTTCGGACTGCGCGTTCTTTATCTCCAATACCCCGTCAATTGCAACGGGTAGGGGTGAGATACTCAATCCTGTCTCTCTTTCACTGAAAGGCTACACCATTCTTCTGGTCAAGCCCGATGTGTCGGTCAGCACAGCCGAGGCTTACGCATCGCTTACTCCCAAACAGCCTGAAATTCCGCTTGCCGAAGCGATCAAACGTCCTGTAGCGGAGTGGAAGGATTGCGTATTCAATGACTTTGAGACCACAGTATTTGCCAAATATCCGCTTCTGGCCGATATAAAGCAGAAACTCTATTCAATGGGTGCCGTCTACGCCGCAATGTCCGGCTCCGGCTCCACTATCTACGGCCTGTTCCGCGAGCCCTTGGACAATCCCGCCGAACAGTTCCCCGATATGTTTACCTGCCAGCGTGAGATGGCCTGAATTAAAAAGAGATGAAACGCTACCTGTTATTGCCGCTGTTTTTGTTCTGTTATGCCGCATTGGCCTTTTCGCAATCGGCAAATGCCGTTTATCTCAAGGATGGACGCAGGGTAGTAGGGTATGTGATGGCTTTGGATTCTGTCGGTGATGTCAGGATTCAGACCCCCGAGGGTGAGATGGTTGCTTTCCCTATGGCCGATGTGAATGAGATCAACTGGTCATTCGAAATCAAACCGACAGGTGTCGGGGCTATATACAGATATGCGGACAAGTTCCGCTGGAAGTATAATGACATGGAATTGACGGACCGTCATTATGAACTGTATTTTGACGATGACCTTTATCATACGTATGTAGGAGGCAGCAATCAGTTCAATATAGGCGGAGCCTGCTGGTTGTATAGTTTCACATGTGCGGTAATAGCAGTCCTGATGATCGATCCCAAGGCCGATAAGCAGGACAGTTCGGTTTATATTTACGGTGCGGGAGCCAATGTCCTGGCCTGTCTGGGCGGAATCTTTACGGGTATCGGTAAGGGGCGTCTCAATTGGGTGGAAAAGACGTTCAATGAGCAGAATGCCGCCAGCAATGAGGTCTCATACTCTTCAAAGTCCAGGAATTCCTTCAAACTGAATCCTTCAATCCTTATGTCGGCCCAGCATGATCTGGCTCTCGGCGCTACATTGAGCCTGTCATTCTAGACTTGTTGAAAACAGGGGGATAAGATGCCCCCTTTTTTATGTTTGGAGCGGAGTCAATCCGCTATTTTTGTATCTGCAAAGAAACGAATATGGCAGATTCCAGGACAAGACAGCGTAGCGGTCGCGCCAATACCGATGGTATAGTGCTCAACCACCTTCAGCCCCAGGCTCTTGAGCTTGAGGAGGCGGTGATTGGTGCCCTGATGATTGAGCAGGATGCGTTCCCGAAGGTGAGCGATATCCTCAAGAAGGAGTCATTCTATGACCACCGTCATCAGGTCATTTACGAGGCCGTGGCTAACCTGTCGCTCAATCAGCGTCCCATTGACATTCTTACTGTGACCGAGCAGCTCAAGAGCAACGGTACGATTGAGGAAGCCGGAGGTCCGCTTTACGTAACCCAACTGGCGGGTAAGGTGACTTCATCGGCCCACATCGAGTATCACGCACGTATCATTGCCCAGAAGGCTATGGCCCGTGAGCTGATAACCTTCACCAGTGAGATTCAGACATTGGCTTTTGATGATACTACCGATATCTCCGAGCTGCTGGGTGAGGCTGAGAACAAGCTGTTCCAGATTGCACACCGTAACGTCAAGAAAGATTTTGCTTCGATTGATGTGGTACTGCAGGAGTCTGTCAACCGTATTCGCACTGCTGCGTCACGCGCTGAGGGTATGAGTGGCTTGGCCAGCGGATTCCGTGACCTGGATAATATCACATCCGGTTGGCAGAAATCGGATCTGATTATCCTGGCTGCCCGTCCGGCCATGGGTAAAACTGCGTTTGCGCTTTCAATGGCCAAGAACATCGCTGTAAACAACCAGCAGGCTGTTGCACTTTTCTCACTTGAAATGAGTAATGTGCAGCTGGTTAACCGCTTGATTTCAAGTGTTTGCGAGATTCCGGGCAACAAGCTGCGTGACGGTCGTCTGGCACCGTATGAGTGGCAGGTGCTTGACAGCAAGATCAATGCTCTGCAGACAGCTCCCATTTATCTGGATGACACTCCGTCACTTTCCATTACGGAGTTCCGCACAAAGGCCATCCGTCTTAAACAGGAGCATGATGTGAAACTTATCATCATTGACTATCTGCAGCTGATGAATGCCAGTGGAATACGTTTCGGTAATCGTCAGGAGGAGATAAGCACTATCTCGCGTAACCTCAAGGGTATTGCCAAGGAGCTGGATATCCCGATCATCGCATTGTCACAGCTCAACCGTGGCGTTGAGGGCCGTGAGGGTTACGAGGGTAAGCGTCCACAGCTCGCCGATCTGCGTGAATCGGGTGCAATCGAGCAGGATGCCGATATCGTGTGCTTCATTCACCGTCCGGAGTACTACAAGATCTATGAGGACAACAACCACAATGACCTGCACGGCATAGCCGAGATCATTATCGCCAAGCACCGTAACGGCGGTGTGGGTGATGTGCGTCTGTCGTTCCGCAGCGATCTGGCTCTGTTTGACAACATCGGCACAGGTGAGCCTGTGGCCGGGGGGCGTAAAGCCAGCGTAAAACGCTCCAGGATGAATGACGAGCCGCTCCCGCCTGATGATCCGCTAGGTGCTGTTCCGGATGCCGGTGACATCCCTTACTGAACGGCAAAATGAGTCAGCAGATTTGCAGCAATCTGCTGACTTTTTTATACCTTTGCGGGTTGAAAAAGAAATAGGTGTTTTATGAACGTATCATATAAGTGGCTCAAGGAGTATGTTGACTTTGATCTGACCCCCGATGAGGTGGCAGCAGCCCTCACATCAGTAGGTCTCGAGGTCGACGGAGTAGAGGAGGTTCAGTCCGTAAAGGGCGGACTCAAGGATATCGTGATAGGTGAGGTTCTTACCTGCGTGGAGCATCCCAATTCAGACCATCTTCATGTTACTACTGTCAATCAGGGCAGCGGTGATCCCGTGCAGATTGTATGCGGCGCACCTAACGTGGCTGCCGGCCAGAAGGTTGTGGTTGCTACCATCGGCGCCAAGATCTACGAGGGCGATGAGAGCTTTACCATCAAGCCGTCCAAGCTGCGTGGCGTTGAGTCATTCGGTATGCTCTGCTCCGAGAAGGAGCTGGGTCTGGGCAATGACCATTCCGGTATCATGGTACTTCCGGCCGATGCCGTTCCCGGCACTCCCGCTGCCGAATATTTCCACTTGGAGTCAGACTTTGTGATTGAGGTGGATATAACTCCCAACCACAGTGATGCCTGCTCACACTGGGGCGTAGCCCGCGATTTTTACGCATGGCTGCTCCAGAACGGATACAAGAGCACATTGCATCGTCCCGACTGTGACGGCTTCAAGGTTGACAACCATGACCTGCAGATAGACATTGACGTTCAGAACACCGAGGCTTGCCCGCGTTATGCAGGCGTAAGCATAAAGGGCGTGACCGTAAAGGAGAGTCCCGACTGGCTCAAGAACAAACTCTCTACCATCGGCCTTCATCCCATCAACAACATCGTAGATATTACCAACTACATACTTTTTGCATACGGTCAGCCGTTGCACAGCTTTGATGCCGATAAGATCAAGGGTGGCAAGGTGGTTGTAAAGACCATGCCGGAAGGTACTCCGTTCGTGACTCTGGACGGTGTGGAGCGCAAGCTCTCCGAGCGTGACCTGATGATTTGCAACACTCAGGAGCCCATGTGCATGGGTGGCGTGTTCGGTGGCCTGGATTCGGGTATATCGGACTCAACCAAGAACGTCTTCCTGGAGAGCGCTTATTTCCATCCCACTTGGATCCGCAAGAGCGCACGCCGTCATCAGTTGAGCACCGATGCATCATTCCGCTTTGAGCGTGGCATAGATCCCAACGGTACTCTGTATGCACTCAAGCAGGCTGCAATGCTGGTAAAGGAACTTGCCGGCGGTACAATCTCAATGGAGATAAAGGATGTGAATCCCGTACCTGCCCAGGATTTCAAGGTTGACTTTAACTTTGAGTATGCCGACAGCCTGATTGGCAAGAAACTGGACCGCCAGGTTATGAAGAGTATCGTAGAGAATCTGGGTATCAAGGTTGATGAGTTCAATGCTGATGGCATGAAGCTCTCAGTTCCTCCTTTCCGCGTGGATGTTCAGCGTCCGTGCGATGTGGTTGAGGAGATCCTACGTATTTACGGTTACAATAATGTTGAATTCGGCAAGTCTGTTCAGTCAAGCCTGACCGTTCAGGGTGAGGTTGACCGTTCACACAAGCTGCAGGATCTGGTATCTGAGCAGTTGGTTGGCTGCGGATTCAATGAGATACTTAACAACTCACTTACCCGTGCCGCCTATTATGACGGTATGGACTGCTGCCCCTCAGATAAACTGGTACGTCTTATGAATCCGCTCAGTGCCGATCTTAATGTACTGCGTGAAAGCCTTCTGTTTGGCGGTCTGGAGAGTCTCTCTCACAATATCCGCCGTCAGAGCGCCGATTTGAGATTCTTTGAATTCGGCAAGTGCTACTGGTTTGATGCCGCCAAGCGCGAGCAGCTGCGCCAGCCGGACCAGGAAGGTAAGGAGCAGAATCCTCTGCGCGCATACAGCGAAGGCTACCGTCTGGGTATCTGGCTTACAGGTAACCGCGTATCGGGCTCATGGGCTCATGCCGATGAGGAGAGTTCCGTATTTGAGCTTAAGTCACACGTTCAGAACGTATTCAAGCGTGTGGGCCTGGCTCTCAACGCAATACAGATTGAGGAATTTGAAAACTCAATATTCAGCACCGGACTGCGCTATAAACTGCGTTCAGGCAAGACGGTTGCAGAACTGGGCGTGGTAAGCCGTGCAATGCTCAAGCTTACAGATCTGGAGCAGCCGGTTTATTTTGCCGAGATCAACTGGGACGAGCTGCTCAAGGCAACCCGTAAGGTTAAGGTGGGCTACGTTGAACTGCCCAAATATCCGGCCGTTCGCCGTGACCTGGCTCTGCTAATCGACAAGAGCGTCAAGTTTGCAGACATTGAGCGTCTGGCTTATCAGACCGAGAGCAAGCTACTCAAGGAGGTAACACTGTTTGATGTATATGAGGGTAAGAACCTGCCCGCCGGCAAGAAGAGCTACGCCGTGAGTTTCCTGCTGCAGGATGAGTCACAGACCCTTAACGATGTCCAGATTGACAAGGTGATGAACAAGCTTATCCAGGCTGTTCAGACCAAGCTGGATGCACAATTGAGATAATAAACAAATAAAAACATACACTATGGGAAGAGCATTTGAATTCAGAAAGGCCCGTAAGCTGAAACGCTGGGGCAACATGGCCAAGACATTTACCCGCATAGGCAAACAGATTGCCATTGCTGTCAAGGCTGGCGGTCCGGATCCGGACAACAACTCTACACTGCGTGCCATCATAGCTACCGCTAAGCACGAGAACATGCCCAAGGATAACATCGAGCGTGCTATCAAGAACGCCATGGGCAAGGATCAGAAGGATTACAAGGAGATGAACTATGAGGGTTACGGTCCTCACGGAATAGCCATCTATGTTGAGACTCTTACTGATAACACAACCCGTACCGTTGCCAACGTACGTTCAGTATTCACCAAGTTCGGCGGTACACTGGGTACCAGCGGCAGCCTGGACTTCATGTTCAGCCACAAGTGTCAGTTCACTATTGCCAAGAAGGACGGTGTCGATATGGACGACCTGATCCTGGAGCTCATTGACCTTGGCATTGAGGAGGAGTACGATATCGACGAGGAGGAGAACGAGGTAACCCTCTATGGCGATCCCAAGTCATACGCCGCCATCCAGAAGTGGTTTGAGGAGAACGGATTCGAGGTTAAGGCCGCCGAGTTCACCCGCATCCCCAATGACCTGAAGGATGTTACCCCCGAGCAGCGTGAGACCATCGACAAAATCGTTGAGCGCCTTGATGAGGATGATGACGTTCAGAACGTCTACACCAATATGAAACCTCTGGAAGAGGAATAATCATCAGAAACCGAATAAAAAGAGACGGCACCGGATGATGCCGTCTCTTTTTATTTCACTATATTCGCGCAAATAACAGTTATATATATGAAACAGGTCCTTATTTGTTTGTGTTTGCTTCTGTCACTCTCCTTTAACAAATGTGCAAAGCCGGAGGATGTCTGGGGACGAGTCGACGAGATTTACAGTCATGTCTTTACAGAGTATGTCAATCATCTTGACGACAGGAATCCGTGGGAAATCAATTTTGACTCACTCTATTATTCAGAAGAGTTATATCGTCTTGATGCTCAGGTGGCCGATTTGGAGGAGCAGTTAGGCGGTCCGATAGTTCATGATGCCGATTTGTGGATCTGTGCCCAGGATTACGGCAAGGATCTGGCTGCCCGCGTGCTTAAGGTTAAGATGGATGGCAACAAAAAGGCCAAGGTTACGATCAATATCCACAACTTCGGGCAGGATCAGGAGGTGGTCCTGATGATGGTTTACGAGCGGGATAACTGGTTTATCGATGATTTGTTCGATGGCACTTTCAAGGAACGCCTGACTAAAGAGCTTAAGCTTTACAGGAAAGAGGGTCTGGCTCCCCGTATAAAGTGAGTCATTTTACATAAAACCTGCCTTTGTCAAAGTCCAGTATGACGGGAGCGGCCTGAAAGAATTTCAGTCCAAGCAGACCTTCGGAGGTGAAATTGCTGCCCGTCTTGGTAATCAGTATCACTGCGTCAGGAAAGGCCTTATCCAGAAGCGTGCACTCATCGGACAGGATTATCTGGCCGATGACCTGTCCGCTGGGGGTCTTGGCGTCATGCAGTTCCATATCGGAGTTGGAGTCCAGATACTTCTGCACCTTCTTGTTGTGGGCAAACAGCGCCATCATCTCTGCGTTGCCGAAATCAATCACGTAATTACCCTTTAGCTTACGGTCGCGGCCGCCCTCGCGGACTGTCATGGTGGTCTTGACGGCCGGCATATTCATATAGGTGCCGTTATTGATGCGGGATGCTTTCCAATCCTTTATGTTCTGGCTGCCCAAATGCTCGCGGCAGTACATTTCCAGACGGGCATTGGCCAGATCCACAAATACTATGCTGCTGCCGTTGTCGGCCTCATTATGAAAGTATTGAAGTGGGATGGATATCTCGCGGTTATCGGCGTAACCGGCCAGTATCCAGATCTTTCCGCGGTATGATGCATTGCGGCCTATGCGGACCGTGCCGTTGGCTATATGGGAGATCCTGAACTTGTTGCCACCCAGGTTTATGCTGCGGTCTGACGGTTCCAGCTGTATATCCTTAAAGCATCCGCTGCTGAATGCGAAGGCGGAGTCTACCAGCAGAGCCGGAATGCCCGATTCGAGCATGATGGTTGCCGGAGCCACGTTGTTGATATCGGCAGTAAATATATAATGGCCGGCGTGGCGGGTTAGTGCGAATGATTCCTCGCGGTCGGAGTAGGGCTGGGCAAACAATACTGTGCTGATTGAAACAAGGCACAAAAGCATTAGGGTTTTTTTCATAATCATTATTGGTTTAAGGTTGTCATCGGGGCAAAGATAGAAAAATGGCACATAGGGGAGAGTCGCCTTTGTGCCAATTTAAACCAAATAGTGCCAACAACTAAAAAATGGAGCCGATAATAGCGTATCTTTGTGCATCCAAAATTGCATGTATTATGAAAACATTTGATGCCAAACAGGTAAAGGACCAGGTGGTTCAGTGGATCAGGGACTGGTTTGAGGTTAACGGTAAGGGCTGCAATGCCGTTATAGGTATATCAGGCGGTAAGGACAGCAGTACTGTCGCCGCACTTTGCGTCGAGGCGCTGGGTCGTGACCGCGTGATAGGCGTGACTATGCCCAACGGTGTGCAGAAGGATATATCGGACAGCATGAAACTGATAAACCATCTTGGAATCCGATATTTCAACGTCAATATAGCCGATACATATAATGCGCTCATGAACACTATCGGGGAGCAGTTTGCTGCCGATGGCATTGAGATAAGCCGTCAGACTATCATCAATATGCCGCCGCGTCTGCGTATGACAACGCTTTACGCTATATCACAGTCCATGAACGGCCGTGTGGCCAACACCTGCAACCTGTCCGAGGACTGGGTGGGCTATTCGACCCGTTACGGCGATGCAGCCGGAGATTTTGCACCTCTGGGCGGTCTTACCGTGGCCGAGGTCAAGGCTATTGGTCGTGAACTGGGCCTACCTGTTGACCTGGTTGATAAAATTCCGTCAGACGGACTGAGCGGCAAGAGCGATGAGGATAACCTGGGCTTCACATATGCAGTTTTGGACCGATACATCCGTACCGGTGTCTGTGATGATCCCAAGACAAAGGCATCGATCGATGACAAGCATGCAAAGAATCTTTTCAAATTGCAGCCGATACCACATTTTGATTACAATGCCGAATAAATATACCAAAAAGTGGCTATTTTGAATGAAAAACAGCTGCATTTTGGAATAACGTGTTGCAATTTTATGTAATTTCGCGGCGATTTTAAAAAACACATACAATCATGAACGAAATGGTAGGCGAATTCGCCGGTCTGATCTGGCGCGCACTGGAGGGTAAGAACGCCCTTTCACAGAAGGAAATTAAAAAGGCAACAAAGTTGAAGGACAAAGAGTTTTATCTTGGACTCGGATGGTTACTCCGTGAAGACAAAATCAACGTTACCGAAGGTGAAGAGGAAAACTATTACGCTCTTAAGTAATAAGTGAATCCTTTTCTTGATTGAATAAAGGAACCGAAAGCGATAAAGCTTTCGGTTCTTTTGCTTTATAACCCAACAAGCCGGACTTCACAGCCCGGCTTGTTGATCTTTTTAACCCTAAACTTATGAAAATCTTGTAAAGAAACTATTTATTACTTTGCTATTCTGTTGTCAAAATATTCCATTGATACGCTGTTCATTGCAACTTCGTTCTGGTCAGTTACCAGGATAGTGCTGAACATATCGTAGTAGAAATCCTTGATGTCCTCAATCTGAGCGGTCTTCTTGTCGTCGCTGTTATCGGCGCGGCATACGGTCTCGATCTCGGTCAGCATCTGCTGATACATGGGGATGAACTGGAGGGCGTCGGCCTGGTTGAGTTCTGCAACTACATCGGCTACTGTAGCCTGATTGTCATTAACACTCTGAGCGTTTGCGTTGATTCCGAAGAACAGTGCTGCAACTGCAGCGAAGAAAATCTTTTTCATAATTCTTATTTTTTTTGTTTTTACTTATTCGTTTTTGTTTTGTTGAACTTTTGAACTTGCTTTCTTGCGTCGTTCGTAGTTAAGAGTCAAAAAGTGGCCGAAGGTTAAGCGGGAAGTTAATTATTTATCCTTCGTTAACATAAACATTAACAAATAGCGCTTCTTTAAAACTTACTTAACATAAAGAAAATCAGCGACAAACACAATTTGCCGCTGATAAATCCTTTTAACCCTAACTTGTTTATTTATGAACTTAACTTGTGTAATAGATTTCTTTTGCATGACCGGTAAATGCTTTGTTTTTCCCGGCCTTCACATCTAATAGTTATTATATAAGGTAAAGTTAAGTTTTGCTTTGCCGAAGGCTCGATATTTTTTTGCATCTTTGTGTTCCTAAAATTACATAACCGGATATAATCAAAGAAAATACAATATGGAGAGAACATGGCGTTGGTTTGGCAAGAAAGACAAGATTACGCTTGCCATGCTTAAACAGATTGGAGTTGAGGGCATTGTAACCGCCCTGCATGATGTACCTCTGGGTCAGGTTTGGACTCGTGAGAAGATCCGTGACCTGCGTGAGTACATTGAGAGTTACGGAATGCGCTGGAGTGTGGTTGAGAGCCTTCCGGTGGTTGAGACCATCAAGTACGGCGGCCCGGACCGTGACCATCAGATTGAGGTCTACAAGGAGTCTCTGCGTAACCTGTCGGCCGAGGGTATCCACTGCATCTGCTACAACTTCATGCCTGTTCTGGACTGGGCCCGCACGGACCTGTTCCATATCAACCCCAACGGATCTACCAACCTCTACTTCAATTATGCTGAGTTCGCCTACTTTGACATCTACATCCTTAAGCGCGAGGGCGCACGTGAGGAGTGGGCAAAGTTCAAGTTCCCTGCAGGAGTAGGTGAGGGCCGCAGTGTCCTGGCCGAGGCTGATGAACTGGCCAAGACCATGACCCCCGAGGGCGAGCACAAGCTGGTTGAGACCATCATCATCAAGACCCAGGGATTCGTAAGCGGTAACTTCAGCGAGAACGATGAGGCTCCCATCCAGAAGTTCCGTGATTTCCTGAATCTTTATAAAGGTATAGACAAGGCACAGCTCCGTGCCAATATGAAATACTTCTTGGAGGCAATCATGCCTACCTGCGAGGAGTATAACATGAACATGTGCGTTCATCCCGACGATCCCCCAATCGAGGTTCTGGGCCTGCCGCGCATAGTCCGCACGGAGGAGGATATCCAGTGGTTCCTGGATGCCGTTCCCAACAAGCACAACGGTCTGACATTCTGCGCAGGTTCATTATCGGCCGGTGCATACAACAACGTTGTGGAGATGGCTAAGAAGTTTGCGTCACGCACACACTTTGTACACCTGCGTTCATGCCACATATTCCCCAACGGTGACTTTACCGAGGCTTCTCATTTGGGTGGCCGTGCAGACCTTATCGAGCTCTGCCGCATATTTGAGAAGGCCAATCCGGCACTGCCTATGCGCGTTGACCACGGTATGACATTTACCGATGAGCCCGGCGGCATCATGGATGAGTCCAGCCATGGACACAATGCAGGTTACACCCTGCTGGGACGTATGTTCGCAATGGGTCAGGTGCAGGGTATCCTTGCAACCGTTGATCGCGAACTTGGAATTGAGTACAAACAACCCGGATTCTTTGATTAAACAATGAAACTTACAGAAATAACAAGCGGCAAGTTCAACGCCGCAGAGTGGGAGAAAAAAGGTTATCTGCTCCCCAAGTTTGATATAGAGGCTGTTCGCCGCAAGACACATGATGAGCCTACATGGGTACACTTTGGCGGCGGTAACATATTCCGCGCCTTCCCGGCAGCAATCATCAATGATGCCCTGAACACCGGTAAGTATGACCGCGGTGTCATCATGGCCGAGACCTTTGACTATGAGATCATAGACAAGGCTTATGCCCCCTATGACAATCTTTCGCTTCTGGTAAGCCTGCAGTCAACAGGTACCATCGAGAAGAAGGTGATTGCATCGGTAACAGAGGCCCTTAAGGCCGATCCGCAGTTTGCTGACTGGAACCGCCTGGTTGAAATATTCCGTAATCCTTCACTCCAGATGATATCTTTCACCATCACCGAGAAGGGTTACACATTCAACGATGCTGACCTGGCACGCGGACTTAAGCCCATGTTTGCCATGGGTAAGGTATGCGCTCTGCTGCTGGAGCGCTTCAATGCAGGCAAGCTGCCGCTTACCGTTCAGAGTATGGACAACTGCTCGCACAACGGTGACAAGGTAAAGGCAGGCGTTATGGCATATGCCGAGCGTTGGGTGGCCGATAAGCTGGTGCCCGCAGAGTTCCTGGCATATCTCAAGGACGAGAAGAAAATCACTTTCCCTTGGTCAATGATTGACAAGATTACCCCGCGTCCGCATGAGAAGGTCAAGGAGATGCTGGCCAAGGATGGTTTTGAGGATAATGACTATATCGAGACAGAGAAACATACCTTCACAGCCCCGTTTGTCAATGCCGAGGAGGTGCAGTATCTGGTTATCGAGGATAACTACACGAACGGTCGTCCGCCGTTGGATTTGGGCGGTGCCCTGTACACCACACGTGAGACTGTGGATAAGGTTGAGACCATGAAGGTAACAACCTGCCTCAATCCCCTTCACACCGCAATGGCCATCTACGGCTGCATGCTGGGCTACACCCTTATCAGTGCCGAAATGGCCGATGAGGATATCCGCCCGTTCATCCAGAAGATGGGTTACATGGAGGCAATGCCCGTGGTTGTCGATCCGGGAATCCTGAACCCCTACGAGTTCATCGGCGCCGTAATCAAACGCCGTCTGCCCAATCCGTTCATGCCCGATGCACCGCAGCGTATAGCATGCGATACTAGCCAGAAAATTCCAATCCGCTTTGGCGAGACCATCAAGAAGTACATCGCCCGCGGACTTGATATGGACAACCTGGTGCTCATTCCGCTTGCATTGGCAGGCTGGGCACGCTACCTCAAGGGCATCAAGGATGACGGAACTCCGTTTGAGCCTTCACCCGATCCGCTGCTGGCCGAGATGCAGGCAATCGTAGCACCGCTGGAGGTTGGCAAACCTAATCAGGACTACTCTTGCCTAAAGAAACTCTACAGCCGCAAGGACATCTTTGCCGTTGATCTGTATGAGGCTGGCCTTGGCGAGCGCATCGAAGGCATGGTCAAGGAACTTTACGCCGGTCCCGGTGCCGTCCGCAAGACCCTCCACAAGTACGTTCAAGCCAGGTGACATTGGGGACGGTTCTTTTTGGCACCTTATGAAAAAACGTCTGGATTTGTCCAGACGTTTTTTGTTGATAAAGGAGCCTATGTTAGAAGGTGCCAAAAAGAACCGTCCCCAATGTCACCTTTTTTTGTAAGTTCCAATAAATGATTATATTTGCGATTATTCACTAACCAATTTATGCATATATGAAAAGGATTATTCTTTCAGCAATGGTGCTGGCTGCATTATCAGTATCGGCTCAGCAACAGAGAAACAACGCTCCGGTTCCGTCATTTGCGGACGCAGTCGAGGACTTCAAGCCCTCAGTAATCACAAACCAGCCCGGACGTCAGTATCCGATGGTGAACTCGCAGGGCGCAGTTCGCGTACAACTTCGTGCTCCCGGTGCCACATCGGTTCAGTTGGATCTTGGCCGCCGCTATGAGATGACCAAGGACGAGAACGGCGTGTGGACGGGTACATCGGCCCCGCAGGATGTAGGTTTCCACTACTATCAGCTGATTGTTGACGGCACGGCTATGCCTGATCCCGGTACCATTTCTTACTTTGGCGCAGGCCGATGGGGAAGCGGTATTGAGATTCCGTCCGATGATATGGATTTCTGGCAGGTCAAGGATGTTCCGCAAGGCTCTATAGTTGAAAAATACTACTGGTCAAAGGCTACCGAGAGCATGCGTCACTGCTATGTCTATCTGCCCAATGAGTATGACAAGAACCCTAACAAGAAGTACCCCGTTCTGTATCTGCAGCATGGTAATGCCGAGAACGAGTACGGCTGGTCAGTTCAGGGCCACACCGGACAGATTATGGATAACCTGATTGCTGCCAAGAAGGCAGTTCCGTTCATCATCGTAATGGATTACGGCCAGGGCCAGAACATCCATCTGGTCGGCAAGTACGCTCCCGAGCCCCAGCCTCAGCAGCAGGGACAGCAGGGTGGTCGCGGTGCCAGCAACGACGCATTCTCAGTAGTGCTGATGACTGACATCATCCCGTTCATCGAGAAGGAGTTCCGCGTATATACCGATGCAGCTCACCGCGGTATGGCCGGTCTGTCAATGGGTGGCGGCCAGACCCGCCGTATCACATTGGCTAACCCCACCAAGTTCGGTTACGTAGGTATGTTCAGCGGTGGTACCATCAGCCCCGATGATGTTAACGGAGCCGAAGGTTTCAAAAATACCGCCAAACTGGTGTTCATGAGCTCAGGAAGCAAGGAGAACCCAAGAGTGATGGAGGCCGCCGAGGCCCTGAACGGCATGGGTGTAAAGGCAGTAGGTTACATTTCCGAGGGCACAGCCCACGAGTGGCACACCTGGCGCCGCAGCCTCTATGAATTCGCTCAGCTGATCTTCAAATAAAAAAGGTGACAAAGGGGACGGTTCTTTTTGGCCCCTTTTCAGATTATTAAAAAGCAGTGAAAGTCTTGACCTTCACTGCTTATTTTATGGTACTACAAAAGAGCCAAAAAGAACCGTCCCCTTTGGCACCTTTTTTATATTTTTGCAATCAGTATTGACCTTTATCCAATTAAGTTTATGAAACGTCCGATAATCCTTTTGACTGTATTGTTTGCGTTATTCTTTACGGGTACAGCCAAATCACAGAATTCAAGTGCCAAGGTTAGAAGACCGATATTTGTGGAGTCTCTGAATGATTCTCTGCTTTTTGACCTTATGGCAATGGATTATTATGACAGTATATCATTAGATCTCAAGATAGCCGATGATATGGCTAATTGCAATATCCTGGCGAGTCATGCCAAAGCCCCCGATGGAACCGAATATACTGTCAAGGAACCGTTAGGCGGTTTCTGGGACGAGAGATATGTGGTTTACCGGAAGGGTTACGGATATAGCGATACCCTGTATGCATGGCGTGTTATGCTGCTTGAGAAAAATGAGATTGTGCTGAATACAGAGGCCGATACATTGAAGATTTTCGGCCGTGACTACGGCCAGAGTGTGACTGTCTCAAATCCTGACGGCAAGGTTATCGGCCAAAGGGATATTCATAATGGTGTTACGGAACTTATAATACCCAAAGGTCTTGAATATCTTGATTTGGATATCAAGCGGAATGAGTATGAGCACTATCTTATAAAGTGCCCTGTCAGATGATCCAAAGGGGACTATCCCTCTGTGTTTTTTTCGCGTTGCAAAAACGTTGCAGGAATAATGCAACAGTAATGCAACGCGTATTTCTTGTTATGGGCTGACGGTCACTCTACCTTTGTCGGCAGAACAAACAAAAACCGACAACGATATGAAAAAGCTAGTCATTATCCTCATTTCACTAATGTGTGTGAGCGTGGCGTATGCCCGCAAGGAAAAGAAGGTAAAGGCCAATGTTACTGTTGAGCATCTTAATGAGGGTGGAGTGCGCTTCCATCTTGAGGACAAAGAGAGACCTGTTAAGCCGTTGGATCAGAAATCGGCCTACGACTGCTGGGAGAAGATTCTGTATGAATCAGGCGTAGGGGTGCCGGATCAGAATATCAAGACCCATAGCGCCGGTGACAAGGAACTGGTCTGCTTTAAGCGTAACGCCTGTTTTGAGGGTTTCCTTACAGCGTACGACAAGCACTATTCACTGATACTTTCACCTGATATAATCTGGCTGCTCATAAGTCAGGGTATTGCCACACAGATAAATGAAAACGCCGAGCAACTGCGTGACCGTCTGGTTGATTTTGAAGATCAGAAAACAATTACCATCAAATATATCGGTGAAGATCTGATGAAGCGCGATGATTACTGGGAGTGGATAATTCCGGCTTTCAGCGATTCTATTGACAAGAATATGAAGGCACAGTTCTCGGACCTTATGGTCTGCAATTTTACAACAACCGGTCTGGTGGAACGTATTACATCACAAATAACCATGATGGAGAGTGTCAAGAAGTTTTTCAAATACGAGATAGTGGGCTCGGGCTGCGGCATTCCTGATATAACGATTCTGGGTACTCCCGATGACTGGAAAAACATACGTTCACGTCTTTCAAGACTTGATGACCTGGATTTGGGTTGGTGGCGAGAGGAACTGGAGCCTGTCATTGATGAGTTCGTGAACGCATCGGAAGGGAATATAAACAAGAAATTCTGGCTTGATATGGTGGATCAATACGCTCCCGAAAAGAGGGTGCCGGCAATGTGCGGTTCGAACGGTATAATTCCTGCGGAGTATAATGGTTGGTTCACTGTCTTTTTCCCGTTTACAAAAGATGACGTTTATAACGGTACAAGCCGTATTGAACGCACTCCAAAGATTGTCACTCACAATACAAAGGTTTGCCCTGAGATTAAGAAGGTTGATGTTAAGTACACCTGGATAGATCCGATAACTCAGATTGAGGAGGTTCACTATCTGGAACTTTGGGCCGGATTCATAGGCATGGAAATGGAATGGGATAACTACACCCTGAAGCCTGCCATCAGCTGGCTGATGCGCGAGAAGGACAGCAGTGACAGTGCTATAGAAAAACTGGATCCCGAAGATATTGCATTGCTCAAACAATTTGGTCAGGATGGTGTGCTTGAATATAGGCGAAAGATTCCATATGCCGAATATCGTAATTTAAAGGATAATGTAAAAACTCTGGTAGCCTGCCAGTTCCCTCTTGTTCCCATGGCTGAATGCTACAAGCAAGTGGATGGAATGTGCAAAAGCTATAAGATGATTACTCTCAAGGAGGTTGATGTACCGCAGGATTTGGGTGAGTGGTGCCGCAGTAATAACATAGAGAGCGTGACCATCAAGGCTCCCCTGACCGATGAACAGAAGGAGGATATCCTACGCCAAGTCCCCACAGCCACAATAGTCCAACTCTGATTGCCTTGTTTGCAAAAATGGCACAGAAGGGTCTGACCCCAATGTGCCATTTTTTTATTAATTTTGCGGAGTAAAAATACCCCCTATGGAGAACATCCGCAATTTCTGCATTATTGCTCATATTGATCACGGTAAGTCAACGCTGGCAGACCGTCTGCTGGAGTACACTCATACCATCAATATCACCGAGGGCCAGATGCTTGATGACATGGATCTGGAGAAGGAGCGCGGCATTACAATCAAGAGTCACGCCATTCAGATGGAGTATGAGTACAAGGGCCAGAAATACGTTCTGAACCTTATTGACACTCCGGGACACGTGGATTTCTCTTATGAGGTGAGCCGATCAATCGCCGCTTGCGAGGGCGCGATCCTGGTGGTTGATGCCACACAGGGCGTGCAGGCGCAGACCATCAGCAATCTCTACATGGCCATTGACCATGACCTGGAGATAATTCCGGTCATTAACAAGTGCGATATGCAGAGCGCCATGCCCGATGAGGTTGAGGATGAGATTATCGAGCTGCTGGGTTGCAAGCGTGAGGAGATTATCCGCGCATCGGCCCGTACCGGAATGGGTGTGGAGGAGATACTGAACGCAATCGTAGAGCGTATTCCGCATCCCGAGGGTGATCCCGATGCCCCGCTGCAGGCACTCATCTTTGACTCGGTATTCAACTCTTTCCGCGGAATCATAGCATATTTCAAGATTGAAAACGGCTCAATCCGCAAGGGTGATAAGGTCAAGTTCTTCAATACCGGTAAGGAGTATGATGCCGACGAAGTCGGCGTGCTCCGTATGGATATGGTACCGCGTGACGTTATGACCACAGGTGATGTGGGTTACATCATATCGGGCATAAAGACATCGACCGAGGTTAAGGTGGGCGATACCATCACCCACGTGGCCCGTCCCTGCGACAAGGCTATTGCCGGATTCGAGGAGTCCAAGCCGATGGTGTTTGCTGGAGTTTATCCCATTGAGGCCGATGAGTTTGAAGACCTGCGTGCTTCACTTGAGAAGTTGCAGCTGAACGATGCCTCGTTGAGTTTCTTCCCTGAGTCATCGGCTGCGTTAGGATTCGGATTCCGTTGCGGATTCCTGGGTCTGTTGCACATGGAGATTGTTCAGGAGCGTCTGGACCGCGAGTTTGACATGAGCGTTATCACCACCGTGCCAAACGTATCATACATGGTCTATGACAAGCAGGGTAACGCTACCGAGGTGCACAACCCCAGCGGTATGCCTGACCTCACACTGATTGACCATATTGAGGAGCCTTATATAGACGCATCGATAATTACCACGACCGATTATATCGGCCCCATCATGACTCTGTGCCTGGATAAGCGCGGAGAGCTGGTAAAGCAGCAGTTCATAGCCGGTAACCGTGTGGAGATATATTTCAAACTGCCTCTGGGCGAGATTGTGATTGACTTTTATGACAAGCTCAAGAGCATCTCAAAGGGTTACGCATCATTTGATTATCATCCCGCCGGATACCGTCCTTCAAAGCTTATCAAGCTGGACATCCTGCTTAACGGTGAGCCTGTTGATGCACTCTCAACCCTTACTCACGTGGACAACGCCTATGACCTGGGCCGACGCATGTGCGAGAAACTCAAGGAGCTCATACCGCGCCAGCAGTTTGATATTGCAATCCAGGCTGCTATCGGCTCCAAGATCATTGCACGCGAGACCATCAAGCAGGTGCGCAAGGATGTGACCGCCAAGTGCTACGGCGGTGACGTATCGCGTAAGCGCAAACTTCTGGAAAAGCAAAAGAAGGGCAAGAAGCGCATGAAACAGATAGGCAACGTGGAGGTCCCGCAGAAAGCTTTCCTCGCCGTCCTGAAACTTGATTAAAAAGGTGCCATTGGGGACGGTTCTTTTTGGCACCTTATCATAAAAAAAGCGTCTGGAAACCAGACGCTTTTTTATTGGTTAGAGAGCCTATGTCAAAAGGTGCCAAAAAGAACCGTCCCCAATGGCACCTTTTTATTACTCTTTCTGGTAGAGGAATCGTTTGATACTCTTCTTGGGAGTCTTTTCAAACTCCTCGTGGTAGATGCGTATCTGAGAGATCTTCTCGTAGGCGGGCAGGATGTTGTTAAGCTCCTGACGGTTCTGTTCCATAACCTCGGCAATCTGCTCATCGGTCATGCCGGCCTTCATTGCCTCGTCGAAGTCGGGATAAACCAGGGCAACCAACTTGTCACTTTCAGATATAACTACAGACTCGTTGACCAGATTCATGTTGTTCAGGTGGTCCTCAATCTCCTCAGGGTAGATATTCTGGCCTGAGGGCCCCAGGATCATGCTCTTGCTGCGGCCCTTGATGAATATATTGCCGTCCTTATCCATAATGCCAAGGTCACCTGTATACATCCAGCCGTCCTTGTCAATGGTCTCCTCGGTCAGCTTCTCGTTCTTGTAATAACCGAGCATGACGTTAGGACCGCGGCAGATGATCTCACCCGGCACGTTCTCCGGATCGTTACTCAGAATCTTTACCTCCATGTTGGGCACGGGTTTGCCGCATGAACCGGGAGCAAATGTGTTTTTGTCATCATATGCAATGATAGGACCGCACTCTGTTGCACCGTAACCAACGGTGTAGGGGAAATGTATGGATGATATGAATCTTTCAACTTCCTGATTGAAGGGAGCACCACCCAGAATAACCTCATAGAAGTTGCCGCCGAATCCCTTTATCATCTCCTCGCAAACCTTCTTCTTGATCTGGTCATTTACGATGGGCACCTTGAGCAGGAGCTTCATTGAAGGAGTCTCCAGCTTGGGCAGAATGTTCTTCTTGATAATCTTCTCAATTACCAGAGGTACCGATACGATCAGGGTCGGATTGATCTCGCCCAGAGCCTGGAATATGATCTTGGGGCTGGGCAGACGGGTAAGGAAGAATATGTGGCATCCTTCAAGGAATTCATGGAAGAACTCGAATGCGAAACCGTACATGTGTGCCATCGGGAGCATGGATATGATCCTGTCTCCTGATTTCATTACGTACAGTGCCCTGCATGCAAACAGATGGTTGCTTATGAGTGAACGGTAGGGCAGCATTACACCCTTGGAGAATCCCGTCGAGCCAGATGTGTAGTTGATCATTGCCATATCGTCAAATCCGGCCTCGAAGTATTTGACATCCTTTTTGGTGAACTCCTTGGGATATTTGCGTCCGAACAGCTCGTTCAGGTGTTCGCGGGCATATGTGAGTTTTTCGTTGCGTGATATGACCAACTGATATTCATCAAGAGTGATGATACCCTCAACGTTGGGCATTGATGCCTCGTTAAGATTCTCCCAAATCTGGTCACCTGCAAAGAAAAGTTTGGTCTCGGAGTGGTTGATAATATGATGTATATTGTCAGCCTTGAACTCATGCAGAATTGGAACAACCACGGCACCGTATGTAAGCGCTGCAATGCAGGCAGTACCCCAGTTGGAGCTGTTTTTGCCGCATAGCGCTATGCGGTCACCAGGTTTCAGACCGGCTTCCTCAAACAGTATGTGCAACTTTGCTACACGGCGTGCTACGTCGCGGTAGAGCAAGGTGGCACCTTTATAGTCGGTGAATGCTTCCATGTCCCAGTTCTTGATGATGGAATTGCTGATGTAAGCATTCAGATTCTTCTCTGTGAAGACATTGTCTGATCTGTCGTAGTGATCTATCATATTTTTGGGTCTATTTATTCAGATTGTAATTTCTCTCTCCAAAGATGGCACTTCCTATGCGTACCATATTGCTTCCGGCCTCAATTGCCAGTTCGTAATCTCCGCTCATACCGGCCGATATCGTGTTGAAATCAGCGCTTTGGGCAAAATATCTCTGCTTATATGTATCAAAAAGCTCCTTAAGACGGCCAAACTCACGGCGTACCTGAGACAGATCATCGGTGTTGGTGGCCATTCCCATGACTCCGCCAATGGTGATGTTCTGCAGGGATTTCCATTTGCCTTCGTCAAGCATAGCGGTGCACTCGTCGGCCGAAAAACCGAACTTGGTCTCCTCACTGGCAATGTGCAGCTGCAGCAGGCATGTTATATGACGGTTAAAACGGGCTGCCTGTCGGTCAATTTCCACAAGCTTATCAAAGGTATCAACTCCCTGTATGACCGATACGTACGGAGCCATCATCTTGATCTTGTTGCTCTGTACATGGCCTATGAAATGCCATTCGATATCTTTGGGCAGGACCTGGCTTTTGGCTGTCATCTCCTGAACCTTATTCTCACCGAAAATGCGCTGGCTGGCATTGTATGCCTCAAGCAGCATCTCGGCCGGATGTGTCTTGGATACCGCAACAAGCCTTACTCCTGCGGGGAGCGTAGCTTTGATTCTGTTCAGGTTCTCTTTTATGTCCATACTTGTGAAAGCAGTGCAAATTTACTTAGTGGCGGTCACTGCTGTCTTTTTATTTGCCATTATTTATCCTCATATGCACACTTTGATATAATGTGTGCATGATAGAGCCATATCATAAACCTAAAAAAGGTACGTTTATATTCAGTAGGTAATCAATTTGAACTATCTTCGCGTAGGATATGGAGAAATTTCTGGCCAGACGTTTATACGGTAGGGATGAGGGCGTGAAAGGCGGCTCGCGTCCCGCCATTATCATTGCTACAGCCGGCATCGCTGTCGGTTTGGCCGTAATGATAATCACCATGGCCATAACCCGCGGATTCAAGAGTCAGATACGCGATAAGGTGATGGGATTCTCGCAGCATATTACCGTCACCAACGCTTATGTGGGTATGGGTGTTGTCGAAGATCCTATTACATGCACCGATTCCACTTTCAACGCACTGCTTAATCAGGAACTGATTGAAAAAGTCCAGCCATACGTGAACAAACCGTGCATTATACGCACCGATGAGGCTTTTCACGGTTTTATGCTAAAGGGAATCAACGCAGATTATGACCGCTCTTTCCTGAACCGTTATATGGTTAGCGGCGGTTTCCCGAATGCTCAGGATTCGCTCGGCAACAATTGGATTGTACTTTCACGTCCCATTGCCGATATGCTTAGCCTGAATGTGGGCTCCAAGGCCGATGTCTATTTCATGCAGAGTCAGGTGCGGATACGCCGTCTTACCGTTACAGGTATTTATGAAACAGGTTTCCTGGAATATGATAGGATGTTCGGAATATCAGAACTTGCTTTGCTGCAGCGGCTTAACGAATGGACTCCGGATGAGTACAGCGGTTTGGAGATAGGCCTTTCGGACTACACAAGGATTGATGACGGATACAGCCAGGTGCGTGACGTGATAAATGAGCTGGAAAAAACATCAGGCGAAGATTTCCTTGTCCAAACAATGTACGATACCCATTCGGGCCTTTTTGCATGGCTTGACGTGCTGGACCTTAATGTCTGGATCATCCTGGCATTGATGATGGGTATAGCCGGATTTACAATGATATCGGGACTTCTCATAATAATATTTGAGCGTACCGCAACGATAGGTACGCTCAAATCTATGGGTGCGTCCAACAGGACGGTAAGAAAAATATTCCTGCGTCTGGCCTCATATATCATACTCAAAGGTATGGCCATAGGAAACGTGGTGGCGATAGTGATATGCCTTGTACAGCAGTGGTTCCATCTGCTGCCGCTTGATCCGGCCAACTACTATCTTGACAGTGTTCCCATGCAGGTCGGGGTGGGGTGGATGGTAGCACTGAACGTAATCATGTTCATGTTGTCCATGCTCATGATGCTCATCCCGAGCGCAGTCATCTCCCGTATTGTTCCCTCCAAATCAATCCGCTTCGAATAGCACACATTAGGGTCTGCCCCCTTTGTGTTAATCATCGTCCTTGTCCGGATGCAGCTTCTTGTTGATCTTGACATTCAGACGCAGATTCTTGATTGTTGATTTCTTTAGGTCTGTTTCAACCGTACGATTTCCGCTCACAAACTGGAAGCAAAGCCTTTTGCTCTGCAGGAAACGTTTGGTTACGGTGCACGTCGATATGTCTGTATCGGTCAGTAAATCGGCTCCGTTGGTCTTCCTGTATTGGAATTCCTTCTTGGTGCCAATCTTCTCGTTAAGGAACTCAAGCAGTTCGTCCATGAATGCAACTGCCTCCTCCTGGGTTTTTCCTATGACAAGGCAAGCCTCGTCAAAATGATCGATGGCCATGTCCGTAATATCATCGCGGAAGAAACCGAGTATGTGGAAAACGTTGCCCAGACTCAGGTAATAAGCTGTAGTTCCGTCGGGATCCTTGTACTGAAAGATTGAGTACTCGTTGTTATCCAACTCCAATTCTGCTATCTCCATACGCATGCCTGCGGGAATATCCTTTTGTGCAGACATCATCATGGGAATGAGCATAAATGCCAGGAAATAAAATATTTTTTTCATTGTGTGATAAGTTTTATTGTTGTTTTAATAGTCAAAACTGAATTACCGGATGGTTGAAATAGGTGTCTGTATAGGGTTCATCCTTGAGCGTGAAATGCCACCATTCACTGTCCAGAGGCTTGAACCCGTGGCGGAGCATGGCCTCACGCAGTATCATGCGGTTACGGAACTGCTCCTGGGTAATTGAACGGCCAGCAGGACTCTTGCTGTTATCTCCTGTATATTGACCGGTCTCGGGATTACCGCAGAAATCGGGATGGCTTTCAGGCCCGAACCAATCGAACGTGCCACCCATGTCGACTTCCTTCTCAGTGCTCATGTCAAACAGTGTCAGGTCTACGGTAGATCCCCGTGTATGTCCGCTCTTGGCCATTATATACTCCTGCTCAAACAGTACGCTCTTATCCAGGTCGGGATAGAAGTATTTTTTCATCTTTTTATCCTGCAGGTTTGCAGCCCAACGTACAAAGTGATCTACTCCACACTGCGGACGATATGCATCATAAATCTTCAGGCGGTACCCCTGAGCTATTACATCGTCACTGACGGCCTTAAGTGCGGCGGCAGCCTCCTTTGTAAGCAATGCGGTGGGCTGAATGTAGCCGTCTATACGCTCGCCCACAAAGTTGTAGGTCCCGTAATAGCGTATCTCAAGTATTGCATCGGGCACTGCATCGGTCAGTGTCACGAAAGCTTTCTCAAACTCTTTGTCCTGAGCGCTTTTTGTGGTGCAACTGACGGTTGTCAGGCAGCATAAAAAGATAATGAATAATGTCCTTCTCATAAACAAACATATTAAGTGTCCTATAGCAAGAATTCCATGCCGGCACGGAGTTCAGGCATGGGACGTTTGGTGTCCCGTTCCACTATCAGAGTCTTGAGCCCGGCATAAGGGCGTATTTCTTCTTCGATGTCCTTTAGCGGGCGGTCAGTCCCGAAGTATGCGGGTGCAAATTCCTGCCAGAACTTTATGGCCAGTGATTTGGGCATATGGAAGGTTTCCCTGATGAAAGTCTCTTCACTGAGACAACAGCACAGATAGACCATTCCCAGATCAAACATATTATATCCGTAGCAGAAATCTCCCAAGTCAATGAAATAACGTTCCGATCCGACAAAAATGGCATTGCTGTATTGCAGGTCACCGTGAATGGCGGTATCAGTATCGGGGGCATCGGATATAAACTTGCCTATGCGGTCTTTCTGTGAGGTGGTAAAAAAGGGATTTTCCTCCAGAAGCCTGTAGTAACGGTTTTTTACGCTCTCAAACTGAGTGGTGTCCACATGGACTGAGTGAAGTTTAAGGCACATCTGGGCAAACTCTTGGGCGTATTGGCCTACGAGTTCCGGATTATCGCCTGTGGCACGTGAATAGGATTTCTTTCCTTTGATGCGGCGGAAACGGATGCCGTAACGGCCGTCTTCGGTAACAACATAATCACCCGGCTCCGGGGTGGGGATGCCCATGTCATAGACTTTTCGGGCCATCAGCATCTCGTCAAGAGGTTGCTGGATCTTGCCGGGCATATAGAGTTTGAGCATAAGGTCAGGATCGGTCTTATGGTCAAAACTCTCACCGTTGGCACCACCGCCAAACAGTGTGTAGTCATCGAGTGATATCTTTATGGCATCCATTTTTTTTTGCCGAAGACCTGGTTAATGAGCATCTCAAACTCCTGGAATGCAAACGTATCCTGAAGGTCACGCAGAGCATCGGCCAGTCCGCGGTAATGCCATTCGTGGTCTTTGGGGTCGTTGGCATGGAAAAGATTCCACAGGGCATCACCTTGTACGGCATAGTCACGTGCGATGGCTCTCATATTTGAGAGTTTATCGCCAATGGCCACGATTTTGGCATCTTTAGAGGTATTCGCCAGACGGTTTATAGCAGCCTGTTTACGGTCGTGCCAGCTGTCCTGCTCTGACTGTCCGTCAATAACAACATCGGTCTCGGCACCTACGAGTGATGCAATCCTGTCGCCGAATTCGGCGCGGATCTGCTCAATGGTGACATCGGTATCCTCGACGGTATCATGCAGTGCGGCGGCAGCAAGCAACTCCTGGTCAGGGGTTATGGTGGCCACAATCTCCACTGCCTCCATGGGGTGTACTATGTAGGGGAATCCCTTGCCGCGGCGCTCGGTGCCGGCGTGGGCTTTGACCGCAAATATTATTGCACGGTCAAGCAGGGTGGTGTCAAGCGGTTTGTTTGCCATATTCAAACGTTTATTTGTTCATGAAAGGCAGGTCCTTGGACTGCTCGAGCAGCATTTCGGCCAATACATCGTTGCTTTCTGACTCTCCGTTGAGCAGGTCAAACATATACTTGATGCCGGCTTTTCCGCCTCCGTTCTTGAGTATGAACGCAATGCACAGGTCCTGCGGGCCGATGGACGATGAGATTATATCCAGATCAGTCAGTCCTATCTGATAGCATGCTATCTGGTAGGCTCCATCGGAATACTCCTTTATGACATTTGATATGTCACCTAAAGTCTTGAGTCCGATACCCTTGAACACGGCCAGATAGGGCATGAGCGGGACCTCCTGAATTTCGGCCTGGTTCATGGCGGCGATGCGCTTGTTGAGCTGGCCGAACGGCTCCAGTTCCAGATAACTGCGGAAAGTGTCTCCGTCAATGGGTACCTCGTCCAGGTTGCCGGAGCGTACCAGTGCCTGAACACGGCGGCGGTAATCGGTCAGCTCGATACGTATCTTGCTGAACTCGTCATCTACCAGTTCCAGCATTCCGGCCAGGCGGCTCATGTTGCGCATGTAACGTTTGGGTATCTCCACACCTGATTTATAACCGGTGTCATGGTCCATGTTTGCCCATGCATGCTGCAGCAGGGTGCGCATCTGTATCTCAAAACGGTATGGGAAACCGGGTACTGAACAGATGTAGTGCAGTGACAGATAGCCAAAACTGTCTATCTCATGGATTTTGCGCTTGTCGACGCTGTTCTCCCAGTCAATCTCAAAGAGTCTCTCAACGGCCGACGCCACCTTGTCGACATCGTCTATGTAGAAAGTAATTACCCTGAGTCCCAGGATGTCGGTCAGGTCAGCCAGACTGTTATACTTGTGACCTTTCAACTCCAGCTTACCGGCAAGCGAATCATACGCCTTGACACGTGATTCAATAGCAGCAACAAGCAGACCGGCATCGGCCAAGGTCTGTTTGAGCTTCTCCTTAACCTCCTGCTCAACTTCCCTGAAGCGGGGCAGGTTATCCTGATATTCCTGAAGGATGGCCTCACAGTGAGGGTCCAGTTGCCTAGCCTTCTTCATGGCTCGTTTTTTTAGTCCTGAATCTCAAACAGATTGAGGAAACCGGTCATCATAAAGACCGAACGTATGTCTTTGTTGATGGCTTTTACAATGACCTTGCCTCCCTTTGCGGCAGCTGCCTTGCGCAGTGAAAGGAACAGACGCAGTCCGGAACTTGATATGTATTCAAGCTCGGTGCAATCCAGGATTACGGTTCCTGCGGCATACTGTGTCAGGTTGTCAAAATCACCGCTTATCTCCTGTGATGCGGGTGTGTCCAGACGACCGATAAGCTGTGCGGTCGTGATTCCGTCTTGGTTGTTGATCTTTACTTCCATAATTGTTATGCTTGTTTGTTTTATTAATCATCCGTGTCGCCCATAATGATCACCAGTTTGTCCCCGATCATAAGTTTCATGCTTCCATGAGGGACAAGATACTTGTCTCCGCGACGAACCATCATTACGCGTATGCCGTGGGGCAGATGCAGGTCACGCAGTGTCTCGCCGCATTCCAGATCCTCCTCTGATACGATGTGGTCGCGGAGCATTCCCATCTCCTCGGGTACCTCCATGCCGAATGTCTCAACCTCGGGGTCATCGTCAATACTCATGTTCAGTAGCTTGGCCATGGGAGAAATAGTCATACCCTGTATGAGCAGTGACATAAGTGTTATGGTGAATACTATATTGAATATCTCGTTTGATCCATCAACACCTTCAATTACGGTGTAGAGGGCAAAAAGTATAGGGCCGGCACCTTTGAGTCCTACCCATGATGTGAGCAGTTTGGCTCTGAAAGAGAGTCCTCTGAATGGCAGCAGGCTGAGCATGATTCCTGCCGGACGTGCCACCAGCATAAGGAACAGTCCTATCAGGATGGCAGGAACCAGGACGGTATGCATCTGTGACGGCTTGGCCAGCAGTCCCAACAGCAGGAACATCATGAGCTGTGAGAGCCAGGTTATAACCTCAAAGAAAATGAGAACCTCCTTCTTGGCCGGCATATCCTTGGTGTTGCCTATGATGATGGCGCAGACATAAAGGGCAAGCAGTCCGTTACCTCCTATGAATGAAGCCGCACCGTTGGCAAACAATGCGATGCTGAGTATGAGGATAGCATAGAGTGGGCTGGACTGCAGGTGTATTCTGGAAATCAGCCAGCGTGCTCCGTATCCCAAAGCCAACGCTACGACAAAACCTATTATAATCTGTTTTATCAGGACCCATGCTCCGAACAGGATGATGCTCCATGTGCGGGTTTCTCCTGTTGAACCGTGTACCGATTCAAATATGCTGACAAGCAATATTGTGAGCACATAAGCCATGGGGTCGTTGCTTCCCGATTCAAGTTCCAGAAGCGGTCCCAGATTCTCACGCAGCGAGAGTCTTTTTGTCCTCAGGATTGAGAATACCGATGCGGAGTCGGTCGATGACATGACGGCGGCCAACAGAAGACATCCTATAATGGAAGCACCGGCACCACCTATCCTTGTGCCGAAAGCATAGTAGATGAAAAAACCTGTTACAAGGATAGTTATGAATACTCCCAACGTGGATACGGAGATACCTTTCCTTATTATGGGCTTTGTCTCGGACATAGACGTTTCAAGACCGCCTGTAAGCAGGATGATGGTCATGGCCAGATGTCCCAGGAACTCGCCTACACGGGGCTCGTCAATCCTTATTCCAAGGCCGTCCTCGCCAGCCAGCATTCCCAAGATAAGGAACAGCAGCATGGTGGGGACACCGAACTTGGTACCTACTTTTGCCATGAGTATGGCTACGAACATAAGGAAAGAGACGAGCAGGATAAGGTTGCCCGATGAAATATCAATATTGAAAATAGACAACGGTATCATTTGCTCAGTTTCTTTATGAGAGTCAGTATGTTATGGCCATCAACGCGCTCGTAGTTGATATTGTCCATGATCTGGCGTATCAGATGTATGCCCAGACCTCCTATGGCGCGGTCTTCGGCACTCAGTGTTATATCCACCTCGGCTTTGGCAGTGGGGTCGAACGGTTTGCCTGTGTCGCTTATTATGAATGACATTTGGGTGTCGTTGGCTTTTGTCTCAATCGTTATGTCACCTTTTATTCCTTTGGGGTAGGCGTAGTTCATTACATTGACCACGGCCTCCTCAATAGCCAGGTTGATCTGCATGGTTGTGGCCATGTCGAATCCGTTGGCCTCGCATACCTCATCTATGAAAGCGTTGAGTCTGGGCACACGCTTTATGTCATTGGTGAGGGTAAGCGAGCGCTGGTATGTTATATTCTGCTGATGCTTTGTATATTGGATGGCCAGCATGGTAAGGTCATCGCTCTGGTCGGCCTCACCCACAAACGTGCGGACTTCGGCTGTCATCTCATTGACTATTACCGTGGGGTTGAAATTGTTGTCTTGCTGCAGTTTGCGTGCCGTTTCAATTACCCGTGTCATTTCAAACTGCTGATGGTTGATGTTCTCGGCTTCGTTTAGTCCGTCGGTGTACAGGAAAATAGTGGTGTCCGGATCAACCAGAGTTTCCTGTTTGGTAAACTTCCATCCTGACATTACGCCTATGGGCAGGTTTGAATCCACAGGCAGCAATCCGGCTCCGGTATGACCTACCAGCAGAGGTGCGTCATGTCCGGCATTGCAGTAGTGCAAGCGTCCGGTAGGAAGGTCCAGTACACCCATAAAGAAGGTCACGAACATATTGGAGTCGTTATCCTGTGACATTACCTCGTTAAGAGTATGGATGATACGTTCCGGAGAGGATTCGTGTATTGATATTGTGCGGAACAAAGATTTGGTGACAACCATATAGAGTGATGCGGGAATTCCTTTTCCCGATACGTCACCTATACAGAAGAACAGTTTCTCGTCACGGATGTAGAAATCAAAGAGATCGCCGCCTACCTCCTTGGCCGGAGTCAGCTTGCCGAATACGTCTATGTCGTTGCGTTCGGGGAACGGCGGGAATTTCTTGGGCAGCATGGCCATCTGGATGTCGCGTGCAATCTTGAGCTCTCCCTCTATGCGTCCTTTCTGCTCATTGGCAATTTTAAGTTCCTCAATCTGTTGGACAAGTGATTGCTGCATATGGTGGAAAGAGAGGCTCAGCTGTCCTATCTCATCATCGCGGTGAAGATCCGACAGTTCCTCATCCAGGCGCCCCGAGGCTATGGCTTCGGCCTGATAGGCAAGTTCTTCAAGCGGCTCCAACTGCTTGGATATGATGCCGCTGAATACCATCAGCATAAGGATAAGGCCTATTATCACGATTCCCATAATGGTGTTGGCCAGATGATAGTATCCACTGAAAATATCCCTTGTCGGACATACCAGACCAACACTCCAGCCGGTGTCGCCAAGAGGCTTGAACAGTACATAACAATCCTCTCCGTAAAGATTCAGCGCACGGTAGCCATCCTCACCAGCCTGCATGGCATGTCCCAAATTTGTTATTGCAGTATCCGGCTCAAGCATGGTCTGTGTGAAGATGGTCTGATAGAACAGTTTTGTGGTATCGGGATGAACAAAGAATGTTCCGCCTTTTCCTATCATTATGGTATATGAGTTAGGGTAGGGCTTAACAGCCGATATGGTCTGTGAGAGCCATTCAATCGACAGGTCAACGGATATGGAGCCTATAAAGTTATTGTGATTGTCCTTGATGGGCTTGCAGTAGGATATGATCATCTCGGGCGATGTGATGTTGTCCGGGTTTATATCCACGAAAGGCTCTGTCCAACAGGGCTGATCCAGAAGTTTGGGCATCTGATACCAGTCCATAGAGAAATACTGGTAATGGTCATTGCCCTCCTGGGTGGTCTGAATCGTACCGCCGGAGTTCAGGGAGTAGGCCGAGAAGTATTGTCCTTTCTCCTTGAAATAGAACGGCTCGAATGATATTGAGCAACCGTTAAGGTCGGGATTGTTCTCCAGGATACGGCGGGAATAGACAAACATGGAATCAGGAGCATCCAGATGTCTTGTAATGAGCCAGTCTGTGTTATCGGTGGCAACCTTGACTTTAGTCAATATGTTATCAACGTACTGAATCGTATTGTCAAGGATAAGTGTGGCGTTTTTGATGGCTATTCTCTGGACAGCCATGCGGGATTCATTGAAGAATACGCCCAGTGCAGCTATGAAAATGAGTCCGGCAAACAACACTGTCCAAAGACTCAATTTCGTAGAAAGTGACCTTTTCTTTTTCTGTTTCATACCGGCACCGTTTTACTCATCAATCAGTTCACTGTAAGTGACCTGGCGCTCAATCATCCCGCTCTCAACCATCAGTTTGCTGGCTTGTTGAACCATATCGGGGCGCAGGCGGAACTCATACTGTCCTGATTCCCGGTCTTTGAGAAGACTCAGAATTTCATCAAGCATAAGTTTCTGGAGAACCCTGTTTGTGGCAACGTGATCCTTTTGGACGTATTTCATCACTATCTCAAGGGTCTCTTCAGGGTTTTGTATCGCCCATTCCCAACCCTGACGGCTGGCTTCGGCGAATTTTTGGGCTATATCCTTATGACTTTCATAATATTCCTTTGTCATGTAAACGCCATCCTCCTGAATGTTGTATCCGTGATCCCGGAATCTGTATACACATCCTTCATTCAGCTCAAAACCTGTCTGAACCAGTTGGTAGTATTCATTGTAACTCATGGCAAGAGTTGCGTCTATGGCGCCCGAAATGAACAGATTCACGTTGTTGGCAAAAGGAATCCAACGGTAGTCGAGATTCTCCTTTATGCTCATTCCTATGGCAATCTGTCCGAATCCGGCATTCCAGATGCCAACCTTGGCGCCTGTCTGTTTGAGCGGGTTCATGCCACGGCGTGATACTATTACCATGGCGTTGTTCATTGATGTCTGGAGTATGTTTACAAGAGGTATGCCGTCATTTATTATCTCCATGGCCTGTGCCAGCTGAAGCGTGGTGGCCTGACTCTCGTTATTCCGGATTCGGTTGATTGCTGATTGCGTTACGGACGGATGTACTATATCTACGTCAATACCGGCTTTATAGTAGAACCCCATCTCCTGTGCCACATAATAACCTGCGAACTGAGCCTGAGCAGTCCATTGCGGCGTGAATATTATCTTTTCCTGCGCCTTAAGTACAATAGATACAAAACACGCTATAAGCGTCAGTGTGATGGTCCTTATTATTTTGTAGAGTGTAGTATGAGTCATACATCGCAAATATATATTTTTTTTATAATGTATGTCCGCTGTGTTGCTCTAAAAAAACAGACCGGCGTTCCCCCGTTTGGGAAACGCCGGTCATATTTAAGGTCAGACGGTATTATTTCATGATTTTCTTTCCGTTCTTGATCGTTATTCCGTTTCCGGTTTCAAACTCCAACTTGCGTCCCATCAAATCATAGATGGTTTCGGCTTCATCTAGAGTGATTGATGAGATACCGGTTGTGCTGACGGTGAATATAATCGGAGCAGACGGAGTGCCGCAAATGGCATTCTCGGAATAATCCAGACTAGGTGTGGCATCATATACCATTCCGTTTATCGCTACTTTCACAGTGAGTTCGGTCTGGCTGTCACCCGGGATTGTCATGTAGACAAATCCGTTCTCATCGGCAACCTGAGCCTGACGGCATTCACTGTCAGCGAATATACCTATCTCGGCATTGGCGGCCGGCTGGTCTTCGAATATAATCTGAGCAACCAGAGTCATATTACCGGAGAAGTTGTGATAATCAACCGGAACGAATGTCGTCGGAGCGTTAGATGTAGAGAAACGCATCGGAGCGCGATGTGCAGTTGTCGCGGCCTGCGGATAACTGAACTGACGCTCGCCGTCAACAGTACTCATGATCATGTATCCCTGACCGGGTTCAAGACTCTTGAGCGAGCCTATCCATTCAAAGTTGTCATAGTAGGCAACGCCGTTCTGTCCCTTGATTATGTCGCCGTTCTTAGGATTCATTCCGGCAAGTGCATCGGTAACTGAGATGACCTGATTTCCATAGTATCCAACCCAGTTCCAACCACGTACAACCGATACCTTAAGAGTCTCGGGGCTTATGCGCTGTCCTATTACGCTCAGGGTACGGTCCTGTGACATCTTAATCAGATACATATTGGTGTTGGACAGATTCTTGAGAGAACCGAACCAGTTGCCGTTGTCATTTATTACGAATCCCTCATCCTGACTCTGTGCCTTAACCATTTCGACATCCTGAGCCAGATCCTTGAATACCGTGATTGCACTCATCGCATCGGGCTTGACGAATATGGACAGCCAGTTCCAACCCTTCTTAAGGTCGGTTGTCTGCTCTATCTTATCTACAGCCTTAAGGATTATGGGATTTTCATATCGGCCTATCAGACTGAGATCGGCGTAAGAAACGGCTTGGGTTGTCTCCACTATCGGATAGATGGTTCCTGTTGAGGCGTCGTATGCACGGAAGGTTACATCTTTGCCGGCATCACCGTTGCCGCCGTAGATATCCATTGTCACAAAGTAGCTGTCATAACGTTTGTTGTAAACAGGATGAGCAACGCCGCGGCATACTCCGTCAATGAATGCAGCTACCAGATCGTTGCTGTCGCCATCGGGAACGCCCGGCATGTTGAGAGTACCGATCAGGATCATTGCTTTCTCATAATCCTGAGCTCTGACACTCCATGACGGAACATCACCGGTTACAGTAACATTGATGGTGATAGGAGTCTCGATTCCATTGTTGCCTTTCAGATAAACTGTCTCGTGATAACGTCCTATAGGAGTTGCTTCGCTGACAGTGAAGGTGATCTGAGTCTGAGCTGTGGGGTTGATCGTGCCGTAATCGGCGCTCGCCTCAAGCCATGAAGGCAGTCCGCTCAGAGTCCACAACTGCTGTGTGCCGCTCTTGTTGATTATGGTTGCGGTAAAAGTAGCTTCATCTTTGACGTGAGTGGTCACGTTCAGATTATCTTCCTTCCATGCCAACTCGTTGCGGTTTACGAATACCGTCCATGTTACGGCTTCCGAATAGTTACCGTTGACGTCACGCAGATCGCGTACGGTCAGGTTGATGTAGCAGCCCTCGATAATGGCAGGCTCCTCGTTAATGTCAATCACGATCTTGTTGTCCGATGCGGTGTATTCGTAGCTCACATTGGTCTCAATGGGTTTGTTGCGCAAAGCGGGCGATTCGGATACATAATTGATCTGACCGTCGGCCGTCAGTTGAGCCTTACGGCTGGTCTTTGTAAGGTCAGCGTCGGAGCCGATGGTGATAATCTGGTTTCCGCTATCCAGACCCTTGGCCTCAAACGGATAGTATGCAACCAAACCCTCCTCGGTACCGGTAAGACGAAGCTTACGCTTGGTGCTTATCTGACTGGCGTCAAGTGTGGCGTTCCATACACGAACCTCATCAATCTGTCCGACATAGAAGTTGCTGAATGAGTAGCTTCCGTTGTTGTAAGTGCGGGTAGCGCCTACTATGATATTGTCAGTTACTATGCTTGCAATGTTCTGTGCGCTGGTGGTCATGACTCTGTTGCCATCTACATAAACGGCAGCCGAACCGATACGGAGCACGTTGAGTGCCACATGATGCCATGTGTTGTCATTCAAAAGAGCCGAACCTGCATCGAATGAAGAATCATCGGATGTGAGTTTGAGCAGTCCGTTCTCCAACCACAGACCTACCTTGCCGGCCTGGATGAGCTGAGCCTTGGCTGCGTTCTGTGATGTGCGCATCCAGAACTCAATCATGTAATCGTCGCCGGTAGAGTGGGGAGATTCAGCCATGTATAACATCAGTCCCTTCGTGCCGTCCAACTGAATTGCCAAATTCTCATTATTGAGATACCAGCTCTCATCCTCCATTATCATATGGTGAGCACGGGCAAAATCGGTTATCTTGGTGCCTTCACCCTCGTTCATCTTCCAGTAACCTGCGAGATGGCGGGTTGAAGGATTCTTAGTCTTGCTGCGGTCCATCAGGGCAACTGTCATGTCACGTGCAGCATCCCAAAGCAACAGCTCATGGATGGCTCCATTCATATTCTTGCCGACTGAGATAGGTCCGTTGCCAAGGTATTCAGGGGCCTTTTTGTTTGTAAGGAGATCTGTTACGCCACTATCATCAGCAACAGATGCGTTGAGCAGGTATTTGCCGTTCTCTTTTCTGTAACCCAGAGTCAGGAATACCCATTTGCCCTTTGCTATAGTTGCATTAGAGCGGAATGTGCTGTCGGCGATGTTGACCTGGAGCTTGTCATCGGATGTGATGGCAATACTCATCTTGGCTGCGCCGTTTCCATGACTCAGGATTGTACCTGCACCGTCAATCTTAACCCACATATCCATTGAGAATTCCTTTCCGACCAGGTTGATGTCAGACTCAGTTTCGGCTGTGGTCTGGGCACCAGACATACGCAGTGCAGTCTCGTGGTCAATGGTTGCACCGTTGAGCACACCTGTAACAATGAAGTTACCGGTCTTGGTGAGTTCGCCGTTCATGAATTTCTCATTGAAGGTTATGCTCAAGTCATCGCCTATGTTCAGAATACCGTCGGCGGGCTCGGGCTGGCCAAGCGGACGCGGACGCTGCATATCCTTGATAAGTACTATCTCCTGACTGCTCTTGGTTATCTCTTTTCCGGCGTATGTACTTACGGAGAGAACGCGGAAAGTATATTCGCCATCCGTGAACGATGACATAGGCAGTTTGTAGGTTACGGTTCCGCCGTCGGGAAGCATTTCATTGGAATCTGTATTGTCTTTCTTGTCTACTACATACTCCTTGAACTGTGTCCACAAAGCGCTGCCCTGTTTCTTGTACTGCAGACGGAATGCTTTCAGACCCAGATAGTTGCGATCAAAGTCCTTGAACGAAACGTTAAGGTCAGTACCTGTCGTGGAGTTGATCAGAGTGTTGTCCAGACTGATGGTAACATCCGATGATGACGGTACGAACTGAGCGGTAATCTTCACAGTATCAGCTATGACATCCCATGTGCTGGTGGGGTCAAACTGTGTCTGTGATGCCAGGACTATCTCAATGTCCTTGTACTCAAGTATGCTGAGATTGGTCTGCTTGAGCTGAAGAGCCTTGGTTATGGTCTGGCCAGCCGGAATCTTGATGATACGGCTGTCGGTAACGGGTCGGCCGTCAATAGTGAGGTTGGCACCGTTGGGGTTGGACTCGTCATTCACCAAAAGGCGATAATAAACATCCTCGTCAATCTCCGAGGCATTGGACAGCTGCAGGGTGTAGTTTGCTGTACCGCCTGAAGGTATATCGCTGATGACATCCTTTGTAACCTGGATGTGCGGAACCTCAATCTGCATGGTTGCTTCCATAATTGTGGTACCGGGTTTGTAGTATTTGGTTACAAACTCACCCTCATACGGATTGCAGGTCTGTCCACCGCGTGTACGGAATATGGGGCTGTATGAGCCATACTCGTATACATCGACTGAAATGGCGTCGTCATCACCCTCCTCAGAAAGAGTGAATGAGAATGATGAACTGGTACCATGGGTTGTTTCGTCTGTCTCATGTCTTCCACCGGTAGTCTCATCCTCCATCGAAATCTCAATACCGAATCCCTTTACTTCAACTCCGAACGAGTTGTTGAGTATGACACCTGCTGCAACCTTCCAGTCCCAACTTGATGTCTTGGTCGAATCAATTTCGATTGAGTAGGATACATCCGAACCGGAATCAAATGAGTAGTTGCGGGTTTTGTCGGTGCGGTTGTTGAATGCCTCAACCTTCTCCTGCTCGTTGCGGGCCAGATATTTTGTCCAGTTGTCAATCTGGGTGTTGATCCAGATCAGGCTGTCGTTGTAGGGCACTCCGTTATCGGGTGCAATGAATTTGTATGTACCGGGTCTACCGTAGTTCTCATCGTCCGGTTCCAGAGTCGTAAGGTAGATAGGCTCTTCACTTTCAGTCGTGTTGTTGTATCTGTTCTGATCGACAGTGGTAAGCAGGTTCCTCATCATGAGGTTGTAGTTGGGGAACAATACATTCTCAATGTAGTTCAGTGTGTAACTGAACAATGTTCCGAACCTCAGTCCGGTGGTCATGATGTCTTCCAGATCCAAAGAGAGTTCATCGTTGACGCCGCGTTTGAAACGTACGTCACGGGCCTTGCCGAATACGATATTGGTTGACTGGCCGATGAACACGTCACCCATTGCGCCTACATATTCGGGATCGCCGGATGTTGAGAATGCCTGAGTGATTGTGGTGGTTGTCTCCATTGTTGTAGAACTCTCGCCCTCACTCTCCATCTTGGCACCTATCTCAAGGTCGTCCTTTGATTCAAGTACGGTGATGTCGCCTACGCCCGGAGTACCTGCAATGATCTCGGTATGAAGTCCGAAACGATGCTTTGCCGATACCTGGGCATTCTCGGTGAATGTGTTTCCTCTTACTGTTGACTTGGTGGTTACACTACCTGTGCTCCACTCGGCCGATGAGTTTGTCCCGGGGGGATCACGCAGGATCATAAGCAGTTTGTCAGGACCTGCGGTGATGAAGTTGTTACCGGTGGACAGCGAACCCAGAATGACACCTTCCATGCCGTTTCCGCTCCAATCCTTCGAAGTTCCCTCAATATCGTAATAGATTGATATGGTACGTGTAAACGGCTTCGCGATATTGGGCAGACCGGCTTTCCATTTATATGTTGCGCGTCCCAGTGAATCCAGCATAAGCTGGTTGTTCTTGAGTTCTACCAACTGTCCGGCCTTTACGTTTATGCCGTCACGGTCATAGTCCTCAACATAAACACTCTGATCGGCCGACAGGGCGTTACTGATGGTGATTATGTTCTCTTTCAATGGAACTTTGTCATGGAGTATCTCCAGGGGATTGTCAGAGTTGGTGTACTCTTCAAATCCTTCCAGAAGGAATGTGTAGTTATCCTCCTTTATGAAGATAGGATAGTCGAACCTGTAAGTCACGACACCATTGTTTACGGTGTAGATGTCATTGATATTGATCTTTCCAAGATCATCTTCAAACTCATAGGTCTTTATTCCGAATGCGCCCTCATCGGCACCATCCTGCTGGACTGTGAATGTGGCGTCGCTGTGATAGACCTTCTTGTAGAGAACATTGTACTTGTAGAGCTCATATGATCCATCTTCATTGTACAAGGTATCACTCAACTCCTTGGTGGTATTGGTCAGATCTATAGTAACGCCTGCATCCAGTAGCTTCTGGCCGGTCTTGAGAACGGTGATGCTGTTGATGGAGTACTCCAACGGCGGCAACATGACTGAGAATTCACTGGTCATGGAGTCTGTGTTGACATATATGGTGTTGCAGAATGTCTTCTGGGCACCATACCATGAATTACTGTTGATGGCTTTACTTGCGGACGCAGCCTCACGCTTGGCATCATTGACATCATACCAGTATGCGGTGCTGTCATTGTTGTATGCCTTGACAGAGTTGAGGCTAAAGTTGGTGTTAAGCGGTGTAATCTGTAACTGGGCAATACCGATGTTGTTCTTACTGAGCGCAAATCCCATCTTCTTGTTACCTTCAATACTTCCGCCTACTACACGACCGGTAAAGTTGACAAGAGTGTTGTCATAGAACTCCAGGTTCTTTATCTCCTTGTTGAAGGTGTGTTTTGTACCTACATTGTTCCTGTCCTCGGGATAGCGGCCGTTAAGCACGAATGTGTGTCCGTTCTTCTCGGCAGTTATGAAATGGTCTCCGATGGGTACGCTGATGGTATATTCACCATTCTCGTTGGTCTGTATCACATCACCGTCCTTGGTGCATGTGACACCGTCAACCCTGAAGGTGACGCCTTCGACGGGATATGTGGTATTCTCATAATACACGGTGCCGCTTACCGGGAATGATGACTGATCATCAAAGTCAACGGCGCTGTGTACGAGTGAAGACTGACTCACGAATCTGGACTGTGATGTGGGTGAGAACTGATGTATTCCAAGTTCAGGAATGACACTGTATGCAGTACCGTCATCTGAGAAATGAACTCCACGGATGGTGTAGTTACCGTTTACGTCCGTATAAGCCATCATACACAGCAGATTTTCGCTCGGAACGTCAGTCGAACTGTATGCTGCGACCTCAGACAATGCATGTCGTCCGTTGGGGATTCCATTGGTCTTTGAGTAGTCGTAGGCGATGGTCTGTGTTGTCAGTCCTTCATCAAAAGGATAGTATATGGCAAGACCGTCCTCGGTGCCTACCAACGGGTGGTTGTAGTTGCGCAGAATCTCTTTCTCCGTCAAAGCCTTGGTAAACAGACGGAACTCATCAATAAAGCCTTTGAAATTGTTCGCGATATCGTCTCCTCCGGCATTTCCTACGGCTATTTTCTTTGCTTTCAATGCATTGCTGTTCCAGTTGACCACTTTGCCCGTAAGAATCGTATCACTCATGACAGTGTCGTTAGTGGCGGCCCAAACGTATGTGACCGAATCCTTATGTGAGTGTACGAATGTGAGCTGACTCCATTCGTCTGCGGGTATGTAAACATTGGATTTTTCATCACCGTCTACGAATGCGCTTAACTGATAAGCCTTCTTGTCCTGGTGATAGTAGAGTCTTATGGTGAATACACAATAGACATCAAAAGCCAGATAATCCGCACCATTTTGGTTTATCTCGTCCTTCATGGGCTTGACGAACATCTGGACAGAGAAATCATCGCCAAAGAGTTGCTGAATCTCAGTCGGCGTGGTATCATATACCATTGCGGCATCTCCATCCCTGAGTCGGAGTGAGTGCATGCTGGCCCTGCCCATGTCGCCTTCGTTATCCTGTTTCATCAGTTTAACCTTGACACCCTCAACAGCGGTACCGGTTCCGTATTTTACACGTCCGCTTATGACACCGGTAGAGTATGAGAATCCATCGGTTGTCTTGGATGAGAATGTCCTGTTATTTCCTGAACCGTCAACGCCTGTAATTGATACACGGTATTCGTTATAGGTGCCGGGCAATGCGGTTATATCTTCATAACTGTAGCTGGAAGCTGTTCCGGATGTGGTATGTATGTTAACCCATCCTTCATCTTCTCCTTTGGTTCCCAAGGGACGGCGTGAAATCACGAAATTGGCATCGTCACCACCTACTTGCTTGACATTCCATGAAAGCTTAACGACGTTATTGTAATCTCCGCGTGTAGCCCTGAAACCTGTCAGTTGTGAACCTCCAAGTGTTATTGGGGCTGATATCGCAGTGAAATCCTTTTCCAAAAGATTGATGCTCAGCATATAGTTGTAGGTGTAGTTGGAATGGAGCTGATTGTCCTCATCCACATATTCACCTTTGGCTGTGCTTGAACTGTTGATGTTGATGGTTTTTATGGGCGATCCCCATGTCTTTCCATCATTATCCGAGCGGTAAATGGATAATGTGTACGGATGGGTACCTGATGCATCGTTGATGACATTGTTGTTCCATGTAAGTTTGATATGGGCGCCGTCATCAACAAGAGTACATGCTATGTTGGAGAAACCCCAGTTACGTTCAACGATGGCATTTTTGATGGTTATGGCAAGTTTGTCATTGTCATTTTCAGCATTGGCACCGTCAGGTATGAAAGAAACCTTATATGTGTAATTCACATCATATTCCGGAACTTCGTTGTCCGTGTAGTTGCGGGTTGAATAGGACAGACCGTTCGGAGTAATCAGTTGGTTGTTGCGGTAAACATACCATTTTCCGTTCTTGTTGCGTGTTCCGCTTTCGTCTACACCCCAGTTGATTTTAATGGATTTTGCCCACATGAAGGATTCAAAAGGAGTGGATGCCTGAACGGGTTTGACATAACCGGGAACAGAGGTTACGTACCATTGGTATAGTGAGATGTCCGGTTTCCGGTCATTTGGGATCTCATTACAGCCGCTTGGTTTTGAAAATTTCGGGTATTGAATGATATATTCAACATATTTTGTATGGGTTCCGGTATAATCGGTACGGTCATCACAGCCAATTACCGCATCCGTGAAACTCGGGGTTCCCATAATGAAAGACTGTGATGTGGTAAGACCGTCGGTCCATGACAATCCTGATTTGGTGGCTCCGTTGTATGTGCCGACAACTGTGGGGCCGCATGAACTGCTGATCTTGCCGCTTATTTTCATTTTGTCAAAACCATACATGGTTGCAGACGGCGAACCGAAACCGAATGAACCCAAGGCATTGAAATTCCATGTCCAGGATTCCTCTTTACCGTTTCGCTGGTCGCTGTTCATGCGCCACCAACCTTTAATGGTAACGCTATGCTTGTCGCCGACCTGCATTTTGTCTACGAACAGATAGCAAGTGTACATGAATACCTGACTGCCACCTCCTTTCTGACGCGGGTCATAAAATAGCAAGGTGTAGTTCTTTCCATTGATTTTTCCACGGTATACTTTGCCACTCCAGGAATTGTCTTTTGATGCAAGATCTGAAGCAGCACCGTCATCTCCGTCACCGGAGGTGGCGCTTGAACCGCCCGGGAAAGCCATTTCGGCCACGGGCGAGCAGAAATAAACTCCGTCAATGAAAACGGCGGGACCTTCGGGGGCATTGCTGGGTACTCCGCTTGGTCTGCGTTTCTGGAAGAACGAGTTGTTGCTTGATGTACGGTCATAGTACATCACCTGAAAGCTCATGTAGGGAGCTGTCAAAGTAGGATTGTTTACAACAAAGTGGTCTTCAGTGTTGTTGAAGTGCCTGGCTTTTGCCGACAGCTTGCCGCTGCCTAAGATCAGACACAACAGAATTACCGGCAACAGCTTTAGCCATCGCCTCGGATAGTCTTTTTTTTCTCTCATTGTTTGTTGATTAAATATAATTAAGAACCTATTGATTCCGTGGGACATATCGAGTTTATAAATGGACTATTGCATTGTCTTGACATCACGACAAGACATCCTTTTTTTTCGCCACAAAAATAATTAATATATATGATATTCTATTAAAGATAATGAAGCTTTTATGAACAGATTACCGTAAAGAATGACTATCTTCGTAGCTGGTATACAGACAGATTTTTAGGATCATATGGTTGTAATAATTGGTGTATTGTGTGCAATTGTGGGCCTGCTTGCAGGATACATGCTGGGTACCGGCAAGGCCAAGAAAGAATGGCAGACTCATACCGATGAGTTGCTTGATGCCCGCCAGAAAGCATACGATGATATGCTGGCCGCACAACAGGCTAAGTTTGATGAAACTATCGCAAAGGTGACTGCACAGATGAAATCGGCCACCGAGGAAATGCTCAAACGCCGTCAGGAGGAGTTTGCCGCTTCCAGCAACACAAGTCTGGGACAGATTGTAAATCCTCTCAAGGAGACCATTGACAAGATGAAGGAGGCTATGAAGGAGAATACCATAAAGCAGACCTCCATAAGCAGTGAAATCAAGACTCAGGCCGAGAATATGATGCGTCAGAGTGCTGCCGCCAAGGAAAGTGCCGATGAGTTGACCCGTGTGTTCCGTCATGCAGGCCGCGTGCAGGGTGATTGGGGTGAGATAATCCTTGACGAGCTGCTTGAGTCGCAAGGGCTTACCAAAGGCGTACATTATGAAATGCAGTCAACTATCCGCGATGCCGAGGGTGATGTCGTACACACCGAGAATGATCGCCGTCTGCGTCCCGATGTGATTCTTCACCTGGACCAGAAACGGGATGTGATAATAGATTCAAAGGTGTCTCTTACCGCATTCATGGATTATGTGAACGCCGATAATGAGGCCGATCGCCAGAAATATCTCAAAGCTCATGTAGAGAGTATCCAGAAACATGTAAAGGAGTTGGCCCGTAAGGATTATTCATCATATGTCAAGCCTCCCAAGGTCAAGATGGATTACGTAATCATGTTCGTGCCCAACACCGGCGCTCTCTGGGCTGCCGTGAAGGCTCAACCTGACCTGTGGCGCAACGCTATGGAGAAAAATGTCTATATTGCCGATGAGCAGACCCTCTTTGCTGCCCTGCGTATAATCAATCTCACTTGGACTCAGATAGCTCAGGCTCAGAATCATGAGCTGGTATATGAACTGGCTAATGAGATGATGGACCGTGTGGGCCAGTTTATGGATAGGTACAAGGCCATAGGCAAGGCTCTTGAAAATGCGGGCAAGGCATACGAGGCTGCCGGAAAGAAACTGGAACCCAGTGGACAGAGCATAATCCAGACTTGTGCCAAACTGCAGAAGCTGGGAGCCAAGCAGAGTTCCAAGAACCCCATCCCGCAGCTGCAGGATGCCGACACGGAGGGCCCTGGGGCAGAGCTGCCCGAGCCTGAAGAGCAGAATGACTGATTTAGGGTTTTTCCCCGTATGTTTTAGGGAAATTACCCGTTGCGGGTAAACTACCCTTACTATCTTCGCACTGGATTTAAACCGTAAACCATTATGAAAAAGTTGTTGATACTGATGATGGCTGTGATGCTTCCGCTTACGGCCGTGTACGGAAAAAAGAAGGACAAATCAAACATTCAGGTATGGGGCGAGGTGGTGACCGCCGATGACGGTCAGGATTATCTGATTATGTATAAGAACTGTCCGGCCGAGGTTACGGCGCAGTTCCACTTCAAATATAAGGATAAGACAGAGTCAGTGATGTATGACCTGTTCATGCCTGATACGGTGGCCGAAGTGCATGATCCGGCACCGGTCGAAAAGCCGGTCAAGGAGGTCGTGGTTGACAATATCATTTACACGACTCTTGATGCTGAAGGAAAGAAATACAGCACCAGCGATCCCGATGATCCCGTACTTGCTATGCTGCTTGTTGACCTGTTTGATTTCTATCATGACCTGTTCTGGTTTGATGTGGCTCACAGGGCACGTTACTACGATGGACGTCATTATGACAATTGGACTCCCTCAAGTTCAAGCCGATACAACAAAACCCATTCATCACCCAAACGTTCAACGTCTCCTGATGTGGACCTTGCAAAGGTCGATGATGAAGCGCTACTGATAGGTGCTGCGGCTGTGGCTGTGGCATCGGCCGGAATGATTGTGGCAGTCGTCAAGAACTGGGACGAGCCCGATGACAGGTTCCCGTATGTCTCCGTCTCTCCGCAGTTCCAGATTTTTACCCAGACAGGCGATATACGTGATGTGCTGCAGATGAAATGCCGTCTGGGTAACCGCGGCGGAATATCCCTTATGGGTGACCTGGGCTATACAACCGGCTCCTTGTTTGAGCAGGGTGTGTTTGAGCCGGGATTTACCTGGAGTCTGGGTGCAGGACTGGATATAGGCGCCTTCTCGCTGTCATTCCACGGAAAGCCTGCCACACGTCACCATCATGAGAATTTCTTTACCTGCCAGTTGGGCTACGATATATTCCTGAGCAAGAATCTTGCACTTGACCTTAGTGGCGGTGCGGGTATCTTTGAGCACATGGAAGGTGATGTCAGCCAGCTATACTGGGACTTCCCGATATCAGTAGGACTTCTCTGGAAATTCTAATCAGAACTCTCCTTGTTCGGCTCCCGGCAAAGGACGGCAGTTATAGCAGGATGCCATAGCTTCACCGTATGCGCCGGCGCTCATGAGTGCTATCAGGTCACCGCGGTGAACCTCCGGTAGCACTTCATCTTTTCCGAATATGTCCGATGATTCGCAGATGGGACCTACCACATCGTATTTCTGGAGAGGCCCGTTGGATGTCAGGTTCACGATCTTGTGATGTGCACCGTAAAGGGCCGGGCGGATCAGTTCGGTGAATCCTGCGTCAACAATGGCGAACTTCTTGATTGTTCCCTGCTTAACGTATAGAACCTTGGTTATAAGGCGTCCGCACTGTGCCACTACGGCACGGCCAAGCTCAAAGTGGAGCTGCTGTCCGGGACGCAGTTTAAGCTCGTCACGGAATATATCAAAGAACTGTTTGAAATCAGGAATAGGGTTCTGTTCTGGGTTGACGTAATCAACGCCAAGACCGCCTCCTACGTTCACGCTGTTAATCTTTATGCCTTCAGCTTCAAGCATATCCTGCAGGTCATTAACCTTCTTGCAGAGCAGACGGAACGGCTCCATGTCAAGTATCTGTGAGCCAATATGGAAGTGCAATCCTTCAAACTTGAAGCAAGGGTTTTGCTGTGCCTTGCGTATGATGGGCAGCAGCATGGGTATCTCTATGCCGAACTTGTTCTCGGCCTTTCCTGTGGTTATGTTGGCATGAGTGTGTGCATCAACATCAGGGTTGACGCGCAGTGCTATATGTGCGGTCTTGTTCAAGGCGGCGCAACGCTCGGCAATTACGTCCAGCTCTGCCTCCGATTCAACGTTGAAACAGAGTATGCCGGCGTTGAGTGCCAGGTCTATCTCCCAATCAGCCTTGCCTACGCCTGCGAATACTATTGACGATGCGGGGAAACCGTTGTCAAGGGCAACCTGGATCTCGCCTCCGCTAACGCAGTCTATACCCAGGCCATACTCGTTGATGTGCTTGAGCAGCATGGGGTTGGCATTTGCCTTGATGGCATAGTGTACGTGCCAGTCAGGATTGCCTCCTACGCATTCTTCTATTGACTTGAGGGTATTCTCCAATATCCCCAGGTCATACTGATAGTATGGTGTGCGCATCTTGTTACTTGTTGTTGAAGAGGACATCGCTCAGGCGCTGCAGAGCGGCTTTCTTGTCACTCTCCCTGATGAGGAATGAAATGTTGTAGTTGCTTCCGCCGTAAGAAATCATACGTACGGGGATATCGGCCAGTGCGTCCATTGCGCGTGACTCGAATCCCAGATTCTCCCAAACCATATCACCGACCACGCATACAATGCACATGCCGCTGTCAACGGTTACGGTACCGTATTTTTTTAGCTCGGCTACAATCTCTTCCAAGTGCTTGGTGTTGTCTATTGACATTGATACGCCTACCTCGGATGTGCAGATCATGTCGATGGATGTGCGGTAGGTCTCAAACACCTCGAATACCTTCTTGAGGAAACCGTGCGCCAGCAGCATTCGGCTTGACTTGATCTTGATTGCGGTGATCTTGTCCTTGGCTGCTACGGCTGCGATGCGGCCTGGCTCGGAACGGTTGTCAATCAGTGTGCCGGGAGCGGTGGGCTCCATGGTGTTGAGCAGACGTACGGGTATGTTGGCTGCCTTGGCAGGCTGAATGCAGGTGGGGTGGAGTATCTTGGCTCCGAAATATGCAAGCTCGGCTGCCTCCTCGAAATGCAGGTGGCGTACGGGCTGGGTCTTGTCGACTACACGGGGATCGTTGTTGTGCATGCCGTCAATGTCGGTCCAGATCTGGATCTCATCGGCCTTGATGGCGGCTCCCAGGATTGATGCTGTGTAGTCACTGCCTCCGCGCTGAAGGTTGTCGATGTCACCCTGTACGTTACGGCAGATAAAACCCTGAGTGATATATATCTGCATGCCGGGAACAGACTTGAGCTGTGCAGCGGCCTTATCGGCTATGAACTGCATGTCGGGCTCTGCATCGGCATTGGTCTTCATGAAGTCAAGAGCCGGCAGCAGCGCGGTCTTGATGCCCTGCTCCTTAAGGTAGCAGGTAACCATGTATGTTGAGATAAGCTCACCCTGGGCAAGTATTATCTTCTCTTCCTTCTCGGTGAAGTTGTCTATATAGAATGACTGGAGATAGTTGAATTTCTCCTCGAGGAATTTCTGCAATTCGTCCTGATTTTCCTTCTTGCTCAGGAGCTCGGGTACGTGTGCGTAGTACTTGGCACGCAAACGGTTGATTACGTCATCAGCACCCGCTTTGTTACCTCCGTAGAGGTACTGGGATATTTCTACAAGTGAATTGGTGGTGCCCGACATGGCCGACAGGACTACCAGTTTCTGCTCACCGTCTTCGGTGACAAGGCGGCTTACCTCCTTCATTCTCTCAGGGGTTCCTACTGATGTGCCGCCGAATTTCAATACTTTCATGTTATTGTTGTGTCTTGGTTATTTCAGTTTTCTTCCTGCTCTTGAGCCTCCTTGACATCGGCATCAACCAGGAGTTTGCGGTCCTGGCATTTGAATACGCGTCCGGGGAATTCATCTATCCACTGCAGGTTGTGGGTAATCATCAGGATGGTAGTGCCGCTTTCTCCTACCTTTTGAAGGATCTCCATGATCTGGCGACCTGTCTCCGGGTCCAGATTGCCTGTGGGCTCATCGGCAAGAATCAGCTTCGGGTCATTAAGCAGGGCACGGGCTATGCAGATACGCTGCTGCTCTCCGCCGGAGAGCTCATGTGGCATCTTGTAGCCTTTGGTATCCATTCCTACCATTCCCAAAACCTGGAAAATCTTCTGGTGGATGAGCTTCTTGTCCTTCCAACCGGTGGATTTAAGCACAAAGCTCAGATTATCAAAAACGTTACGGTCAGTGAGCAACTGGAAATCCTGGAATACTATGCCCATCTGGCGGCGCAGACGCGGAATCTGACGCTTCTTGATGGTCATCAGGTCCATACCCAGCACTATTGCGTGGCTGTCAGGCATGGGGCAGAGTACGTCAATCTCACAGTAAAGTGTCTTGAACAGCGAGCTTTTTCCTGAACCTACCTTACCGATCAGATAGACAAAATCGCCCTCCTGAACCGTGAATGTGACATCACCCAGGACGAACATATCCTCCTGACGGACCTCAACGTTTCTGTAATCTATTATGTCCATTATGTTTTGTTGGAAGTTTACTCCTTATGGCGCTTTACCAGCTCGGCTGCCAACTCCTCGATGCGGTGGCCTTTTGAAGTGAGCAGCACGATGAGGTGATAAATCAGGTCTGATGCCTCGTAGATCAGGCGGTCATCGGTGCCGTTGGTGGCTTCAATGACGGTCTCAACGGCTTCTTCACCCACCTTCTGGGCCATGCGGTTTACTCCGCTCTTGAAAAGTGAAGTGGTATATGAACCTTCGGGCATCTCCTTATAGCGGCGGTCAATGAAATCCTGCAGATATGAGAGGAAATTCAGGTCAACCGAGTTCTGCTCGTTCCAGCAGGTATCTGCGCCTGTGTGGCATACAGGGCCGTCGGGACGTGCCTTGATAAGCAGCGTATCCTTGTCGCAATCGAGCAGGATTTCCTTTACGTTAAGAAAGTTGCCGCTGGTCTCGCCCTTTGTCCAAAGGCAGTTTCTGGTGCGGCTCCAGAATGTGACTTTTCCGGTCTCGACGGTCTTGTCATATGCTTCCTTGTTCATAAAACCAAGCATCAGGACCTTGCGGGTAACATTGTCCTGAACGATTGCGGGCACAAGACCGCCCATTTTTTCGAAGTTTATATCCATCTTATGGTATAATTATATTCTTATTGGAATTTTCAGACTGCAAAGGTACTGTTTTAATTCGGGAATCGGTATCTCGCCGAAGTGAAAAACACTGGCAGCCAGTGCGGCATCTGCGTGACCCTCTATGAAAGTGTCGCGGAAATGCTCTTTTTTGCCGGCTCCGCCGGATGCTATGACCGGTATGGTAAGTTCATCAGAGAGCTTGCGCAGCGCATCGTTGGCGTAGCCCTCTTTTACTCCGTCGTGATCCATGCTGGTAAACAGGATCTCGCCTGCACCGCGGTCATTAGCCTCTTTTGCCCACTCAAAAAGCATCCGGTCTGTAGGGACGCGGCCTCCGTTGAGGAAACAACGCCAGCCTTCGGGCGTCTGCTTGGCATCAATTGCCACTACGCATACCTGTGATCCAAAGTTCAGAGCAATCTGGTCAATCAGGCCCGGGTTTTTGATGGCTGCCGAGTTTACCGATACCTTGTCGGCTCCGGCGCTGAGCAGGCGCTCCACATCCTTAAGCTCGTGAATTCCGCCGCCGACCGTGAAAGGAATGGATATGTTGGCGGCTATCCGCTCAACCAATTCTGTAAATGTTTTTCTACCTTCAAAAGATGCTGTAATGTCCAGGAAGACCAGCTCATCGGCACCCTGCTCGCTGTACAGCCGGCCCAGCTCGACGGGGTCACCCGCATCGCGCAGATTGACAAAGTTGGTGCCCTTTACGGTGCGTCCGTTACATATATCAAGGCAGGGTATTATTCTCTTTGCTAACATCGTCTATTCTTGGCTAAGTCGGGAGAGTTGTTCCAGGGTTATCCGGCCTTCATAATAGGCTTTGCCCACTATTGCTGCGGGCAGTCCGGCCTCCTTTAAATCAATCAGGTCCTGAACGGAGCTTACGCCTCCGCTCGCAATCAGCTTTATGCCGGGAAACTCCTTAAGCAGTGATTTGTAAAGATCTACCGAAGGACCTTGCAGCATGCCGTCACGGTTTATGTCAGTGCAGAGAACCTGAGTGATTCCTTTTTGCATGTAACCGTGTATAAAGTCGCTGAGTGTCAGCTCGCTGTCCTCTTTCCATCCGTTTACAGAGATCTTGCCGTCGCGGGCATCGGCCCCAAGGATTATATGCTCCTGGCCAAAGTCCTCTATCCACTGCGACATGAGCTGGGGCTCGGTTACGGCGGTACTGCCTATGGTTACCATTGCTGCGCCGCATCCCAGTGCCGTTTCCAGGTCCTGCGTGGATTTGATTCCGCCTCCAAAGTCAACTGTAAGGTCTGTGTGTCCGGCTATTGCCTCAAGGGTGGGGTAGTTCACGATATGTTTGCTCTTGGCACCGTCCAGATCTACCAGATGCAGCCTGCGGATGCCTGCGTCCTGAAAACGCAGGGCCATGTCCAGCGGGTTGTCGCTGTAGGTCTTGCAGGCGTTGTAGTCACCTTTGGTCAGGCGTACGCACTTACCGTCTATTATGTCTATTGCGGGAACTATCTCCATTTCTGCTAAATGTCAAGAAAATTCTTAAGAATACGCTCTCCTGTGCCGCCGCTTTTTTCGGGGTGGAACTGGGTGGCGTAGAAGTTGTCCTTATGCAGTGATGCACTGAACGGGAGAATGTATTCGGTCCTGGCTGCCGTCCACTCGCATACCGGCACATAGAAGCTGTGCACAAAATATACGTATTCGGGTTTTGTGAATCCTTTGAACAGGCCGTCCTGTGTGGTCTCGATAGTGTTCCAACCCATATGAGGAACCTTGTCTTCGTGCTTTCGGGGCTGGAATTTCAATACGGGAACATCAAAAATGCCAAGGCAATCCGCGTCGCCTTCCTGGCTGTGGCTGCACATAAGCTGCTGTCCCAGACAGATGCCCAGAACGGGCTGCTTCAGCTCCTTGATTATGCGGTCCAGGCCATGTGCACGGAGATATTCCATCGTGGTACTGGCCTCACCAACCCCGGGAAATATCACTTTGTCGGCACTGCAAAGCTGCTCTTCGTCATCGGTCAAAATGGGGTTGACGCCAAGTCTGTTCAGCGCGCCTATCACCGATCTTATGTTTCCGGCATTGTACTTGACTATTGCGATGTTCATTTGGGCGGGTATTCGGTTTCAGACCGCGAAGTTACAAATTTTTGATAATCTTCGGGTAGGGAGGCGCCAATCCTTTTTTCTGATATGTCGCCGGTAAAGCGGATGCTGTTGTCAGGTACTGTGCCGCCCGGGAAGATTGTACAGGTATCTTTGAGCAGGTGGATTCCTGATTCCGAGAACAGGTGTAATCCGGGCTTATGTTTGGTCAGATCCAGCGGAGATCCGTCCCACTTATAGTAATACCGGATTTTTAGCCTCTTGTCACTCAGACCGTAAATCTGCATCTGTCCGTCGGCGGTTTTCCCGTGATACAGGCCGATGCCTATCGGTAACTTGGTCACGTCATCAATCACCACCTCTGCTGTATCGGTCATGGAGAGTATGTATCCGTTTTCGGCCAGCCGGTTCTGATAGAAAGACCTGAGGAAATGCATGTTGGAGTTGTAAAATGCCGATGCCCGGTTTCTCTCGTATTTGGCGTTCTTCCGCACTTTGTCAGTGCTGTAAGGCTTGTAGAAAAAGTAGCCGAGTATATCGCAGATGGCATTGCCTCCTATGCGTTGGACCGAAAAGTTTGCCAAATCAACATATAGCTCATATCCCAGGATGGGTTGGTCTATGATAATAGGCTCGCCGGCCCAGGCCTTGAAAAGGCTGCCGTTCTCATCTGTCCCGGAGCTTTCAAACATGATGGCATCCTCATTCAGGATGGTTGCGCTCTGTCCCCATCGGTCATTGCCCAGAAACATGCTCTTGAAGTATTCCAGATACTTTTCCCGTTCGCTATAGTCCGTTATTACGACTTCTGGCAGGTTGTCGTTGGTCTGAAGCCTTATCTGTAATGAACCTGGATCGGATTCAAGTTCAAGGACCCGTGCCTTGTATCCTACAAAGCTGAATACCAGCGTTGACGGGAACTGTACGTTGTTCAGCTGGAAATGGCCGTCACTGTCGGTGATAGTGCCTTTGGTGGTACCGTTCACGTAAACGGTGGCATACGGCATGGGCTCCCCGTTCCGGCTGTCACGCACAATGCCCGACACGGTGCTTTGCCCGAACACTTGACAAGGCACCAGGCACAACAGGAACACTCCTTTCCGTACAACCGCAGATATTTTCATATTTGCAAAGATAACCATGTTATAGCTTTATTCTTAAGAATAAATTGAGTAAATTTGCGCCAAATTACGGGCGGAGAGCACGTAATAAGGTTGTAACTCTCTATTTATCAGATAATTGCGATGAAAAAGTTTGCTGAGCGTGGACAGCTTGATCTGTCACAGGTCAACAAAGACGTTTTGGAGGATTGGCTTAAGGAGGACCTATTCGCCCGCAGTATCAAGGAGCGTGAAGGTTGTCCTTCATTTGTGTTTTATGAGGGACCTCCCTCGGCTAACGGAATGCCCGGTATCCATCATGTCATGGCCCGTACCATTAAGGACACTTTCTGCCGTTATAAGACCATGTGCGGCTATCAGGTTAACCGTAAGGCCGGTTGGGATACCCACGGACTGCCGGTTGAGCTTGGTGTTGAGAAAAAGCTTGGCATAACAAAAGAGGATATAGGCAAGAAGATCTCGGTCGATGACTACAACATGAACTGCCGCACCGAGGTTATGAAATACAAGGAACACTGGAGTGACCTTACTCAGAAGATAGGCTACTGGGTGGACCTGGACAATCCCTACATCACTTACGACAACCGTTACATAGAAACCTTGTGGTGGCTGCTCAAACAGCTTTACGGCAAGGGCTATCTCTATAAAGGATACACAATCCAGCCTTACTCACCTGCGGCAGGTACCGGCCTTTCAAGCCATGAGCTCAACCAGCCCGGCTGCTACCGTGACGTCAAGGATACCACTGTTACAGCTCAGTTTGAGATGACCGATCCCAAACCCGAGATGACGGGGTGGGGCACCCCCTGTTTCGTAGCCTGGACCACGACTCCGTGGACTCTGCCTTCAAATACCGCTCTGTGCGTAGGCAACAAGATAGATTACGTAGCAGTACGTACATACAATCCCTACACCGGTGCACCCGTTACCATTGTTATGGCTAAGGAGCGCCTCAGTGCCTACCTTGATCCCAAGGGCGCTGAATTGGCACTTGACTCATACAAGCAGGGTGACAAGGTCGTACCTTATCAGATTGTTGCCGAATATAAGGGTTCTGATCTTGTGGGCATGCACTACAAGCAGCTTTTCCCATGGGTTAAACCCGTATTCAAGGCTGATGACGGTTCGATTCAGATTTCAGATGCAGGTTTCCGCGTAATCCCGGGTGATTACGTTACCACCGAGGACGGTACCGGCATAGTACATATTGCACCTACATTCGGTGCCGACGATGCATTCGTGGCCAAGGCCGCAGGCATCCCGTCACTGTTTATGGTTAACCGCAAGATGGAGACCCGTCCGATGGTTGACTTTACCGGTAAGTATTGGCTCATGGATGAGCTGGATCCTGACTTTGTAAAGAACTGTATCGATAAGGATCTATATACCGAGTATCAGGGCGCATACGTAAAGAATGCATATGATCCCAAGTTCAACGTGGGCGGCAAGTATGACGAGGCTGCAGCCTCTAAGGAGGAGGACCTGAACGTGTATATCTGCATCCGCATGAAACAGGCGGGAACTGCGTTCAAGATAGAGAAGCACGTACACAACTACCCGCACTGCTGGCGTACCGACAAGCCTGTCATCTACTATCCGCTGGACAGCTGGTTCATAAAGGCATCGGCAGCACGCGAGCGCATGATGGAACTTAACGACACTATCAAGTGGAAGCCGGAGTCAACCGGAACGGGCCGTTTCGGCAAGTGGCTTGAGAACCTGAATGACTGGAACCTGAGCCGTAGCCGCTACTGGGGTACTCCGCTGCCTATCTGGCGTAATGATGAGGGCGATGAGCTGTGCATCGGTTCAGTAGAGGAACTCTATAATGAGATTGAGAAGGCTGTCAAGGCCGGTGTGATGAAGTCCAATCCGTTCAAGGAGAAAGGATTCCAGCCCGGTGTATATACGGCGGCCAATTACGATAAGATTGACCTGCACCGTCCGTATGTTGACGATATCGTGCTGGTATCGGATGCAGGCCGTGCAATGAAGCGTGAGCTTGACCTGATAGACGTCTGGTTTGACAGCGGTGCCATGCCGTTTGCCCAGATGCACTATCCGTTTGAGAACAAGGAACTCATTGACAACGGTACCGTATTCCCGGCCGATTTCATTGCCGAGGGTGTGGACCAGACCCGCGGTTGGTTCTATACACTGCATGCAATCGCCACGATGGTCAAGAACAGCGTATCATTCAAGACCGTAATATCAAACGGTCTGGTGCTGGACAAGAACGGCAACAAGATGTCCAAGCGTCTTGGCAATGCAGTCGATCCGTTCCAGGAGATTGAGCAGTTCGGAAGTGATGCGCTGCGCTGGTACATGATAACCAACGCCCAGCCTTGGGATAACCTCAAGTTTGACGAGGAGGGCGTCAAGGATGTTACCCGCAAGTTCTTCGGCACACTGCACAATACATACAAGTTCTTTGCCCAGTACGCCAATGTGGACGGTTTTGACAACTCTGCCGCTCAGATTGCCGTAGCAGAGCGTCCCGTTATGGACCGCTGGATACTTAGTGAACTCAACTCACTTACCAAAGAGGTTCGCGAGAGTCTTGATGACTATGAGCCTACACGTGCCGGCCGTCTGATAACGAACTTTGTAAACGACTACCTGTCCAACTGGTATGTTCACCTAACCCGTGACCGTTACTGGGGAAGCAGCATGAGCACTGACAAGCTGGCCGCTTATCAGACACTCTATACCTGTCTTGAGACCGTATCACGTCTGATGTCACCTGTTGCGCCGTTCTACGCAGACCGCCTTTATCGTGACCTCACGGCTGTGGCCGATCCTAAGGCTGCCAAGTCAGTACATCTGGCTCTCTATCCCGTATGTGATGAGTCACTTGTGGATAAGGAGCTTGAGACCCGCATGGAGCTGGCACAGAAGCTTACCTCTATGGTGCTTGCACTGCGTAAGCGTGATGACGTCAAGATCAACGTGCGCAAGCCGTTGCAAAAGATACTTATTCCCGTTACCGCCGAACTCCGTTCACATCTGGAGCCTGTTAAGGAACTTATCCGTGATCAGGTTAACGTGAAGGAGATCGAGTTCGTGGAGGGTGCCACCAGCGTTCTGGTCAAGAAGGTTAAGTGCAACTTCAAGATCCTGGGCAAGAAGTTCGGACCGCTCATGAAGGGTGTTGCCGCAGCAGTCCAGAATATGAGTCAGGAAGATGTTGCCAAACTTGAGCAGGATGGTAGCTTTACCTTTGATATAAACGGTACTCCCGCTACTGTCGATACCACCGAGGTTGAGATATTCAGTGAGGATATTCCGGGCTGGGTAGTAGCCAATGAGGGTACGCTTACCGTTGCCCTTGACATCCAGCTTACCGATGAACTCAAGCGTGAAGGTATTGCCCGTGAGCTCAAGAAACGTATTCAGGACTCACGCAAGCAGAACGGGCTGGAGATAACCGATCGCATCCGCGTACGACTGAATTCAGATTCCGAAACCGATGCCGCTGTCCGCGAGTATGAGGATTGGATCAAGAGTCAGGTTCTGGCCGACAGCATTGAACTTGTTCCCGGAATGGAGCAGGGTGAGGATATATCGTTTGATGATTACACATTCAAACTTCAGATAGAGAAAATTTAATCAATAACCTTAACCTATAACTTTACCAATATTATGGCAGAGAAGAACCGTTATTCAGATGAGGAACTTGAGGAGTTCCGTCAGATCATCAATGAAAAACTTGAGATTGCTCAGAGGGACTATGATGCACTCAAGGCCTCTCTTATGAACGCTGACAACAACAGCACCGATGATACATCGCCTACATACAAGGTGCTTGAGGAGGGAGCCAACACCCTTTCAAAGGAGGAGACTACACGTCTTGCCCAGCGCCAGATGAAGTTCATCCAGTCGCTTCAGGCTGCTCTGGTACGTATCGAAAACAAGACATACGGCATTTGCCGCGAGACAGGCAAACTCATTCCCAAGGAGCGCCTGCGTGCCGTACCTCATGCAACTCTTTGCATCGAGGCCAAGCAGAACAAGCATTGATTCCTGTCATGGATAACAGTCAACCGGAGAGCAGAAACTGTTCCCGTCAGAGGTGTATTGCGCTGATAATAATCTTGTCAGTGCTGGTTATTGACCAGATTATCAAGATTCTGGTCAAGACCGGAATGACTCTTGGCGAAAGCATTGATATTACTCCCTGGTTCAAGATCCTGTTCGTCGAGAACAATGGCATGGCGTTTGGAATGGAGATAATAGGCAAACTGTTTCTCTCACTGTTCCGAATCGGCGCCATAGGTTTCTTTGTCTGGTATCTTTTCAAGATTCTTGACAAGGGTTTCCCCACGGGATATATCGTTACCGTTTCGTTCGTTATTGCGGGTGCCATGGGTAATCTGTTTGACTGTATGTTCTACGGGTTGATGTTTACCGACAGTACACCTTTCCGTGAGGCGGCATTGACATCTTTCGGTGACGGATACGCTCCGTTCCTGTACGGAAAGGTGGTTGATATGTTCTATTTTCCGCTTTGGACATGGCCAGAATGGGTGCCGTTTGTAGGAGGTGACATATTCTTTGAACCTGTTTTCAATTTTGCTGATTCCTGCATTACCTGCGGTGTGATAATACTCCTTCTTTTCTACACCAGAATGATAAATATGGGATTGCATTATAAGGCCGATGAGGAAAACTGATCTCCTGATAATAGTTCTGCTCTGCGTCTTTCTTTCCGGTTGCCGCCTGAAACGTCCTGAGAATGTCCTTCCGCCCAAAAAGATGGAACAATTCCTGTATGATTACCATCTGGCTCAGGCTATTGGTCAGGAATTACCCAGAGATGAAAGGTATACTACCAAAGCGTATATTGACTGGGTGTATGAAAAGAACGGTATAACCGAGGAGGAGTTCAATACCTCTCTGGTTTGGTATACGCGCTATCCCAAGGAACTTGCCAAGATTTACAAGCGTCTCTCGAATAGGGTGGATGCGGAATATAAGTCTGTCAGCAAATCGCTTTCGCAGATTGAGAAGAAAGCATTTACCGTTCAGTCCGGTGACAGCGTGAATCTGTGGTATCTTGACCGTACCGCCTTGCTCAATACTTCGGTTTATATGAATAAACTGACATACAGGATAAACCGTGACACTACATTCCATAAAGGCGATACAATCAACTTGAATCTGACTGGTTCTTTTGTATCAGTTGATTCAGGCGTACCTCAATATGCTTACATGAGCATATCGGCATACTATGCCGACAGCGTGTCAACGGCAGATACCATACTTCGCAGTAACGGCGATGTAAGACTGTCCGTGATTCTGGATAAAAAGAAGGATATGCTGAATATAAGCGGCTCCATAAACTATCTTGATTCCACCGATAACCGTAACAGTATGCTGGTCCTGTCGGGAATGGAGATGATCAGATATCACGAAAAAGCCGTTCGCGATACTGCAAAAACCTCAAACCAGGAATTATCTTCTGCGGAACTCTGAGCAGACTATTGCTGTGGCAATAGCTACGTTTAGGGATTCCGATGTAGCTGCACCTGCAGGCCAGTTCGGTATGTAAAGCCTGCGGTTAACGGTTTTGCCTACTTCCTTGCTGATACCGTTACCTTCGTTACCCATTATTATCACGCCATTTGCGGATAATGGCGTGCTGTAGATTGTCTCACCGTCAAGAAAAGTGCCGTAAACCGGAATGCTGACTGGTAATGTCAGAATTTCCTTTGCCAGGTCAGTGTAGTGTATTTTTACTCTGGCTATTGCTCCCATGGTGGCCTGTACGGCCTTAGGATTGAAAATGTCGGCAGTTCCTTTTGAACAGAAAATGTCCTTTATCCCAAACCAGTCTGCAATTCTTGCAATGGTTCCCAGGTTGCCGGGATCCTGTACATCGTCCAATGCCAAGACCAGATTCTGTGTTGCCGCCGATGAAATTGTCTGAGTCCAATCCGGAATCTGAAATACGGCAAGTACATCCTGAGGGGAACGCAGCAGGCTGGCACGTTTCAGTTCGTCAGGTGAGACGACCTCTATGCGTCGGGCCGGAATGTTTGTGTGACTGCCGGCCCATTCATCGGTAGCTACCAGAAGAATGCAGTTGAATACGCCGAGCAGTTCGCCTACAAGTTTGTGTCCTTCGGCTACGAACAACCCCTTTTCTTCGCGGAATTTCTTCTGTTCCAGACCCTTTATATTCTTTATGTCATTCTTGCTGAGCATGCCCTCTTTTATGTGTGTGTAAAGATAGTTATTTTTTGTGACCATGCTTTGAAAGGCTGGATAGATTGCTTAAATTTGTAAGTTAAAGAAAAATTCAGGTATGAACAGGATTTTGGTAAAAACAGTGGCCTTTCTGACTCTCATTATGGGGCTCGCATCCTGTTCTGTGTACAAGTATGTACCTGAAGGTCATTATCTGCTTAATAAGGTAGAAGTTACATCTGACGACAAGAGTGTGTCGGATGTGGCAAGATATAAGAATCTGTCGTATCAGACGCCTAATTCGCGTTGGTTTGGACTGTTCCGTTTTCCGCTAAGGTTCTATTCGTTTACCCGCACCAAATCCGGTGAGGCTCCGGTCTTATATGACCAACTGCTCTCGGAGGCATCATGCGTTGACATGAAGCGCTCCCTTATGAATTCCGGTTATCTCAATGCGGATGTTACGTATTCGCAGAATAACAAACGCCGTCCCAAAACAGTTGTGAAGTATAAGCTTCACCCCGGAAAGATGTTCGTGGTTGACAGTGTCCGTATAACCGTACAGGATAGCGTGATAAGCCGTATCATAAACGACCATATTGATGAGAGCCTTCTGGTACCCGGTATCAATCTTGATGCCGATATCCTGAATGATGAGAGAATCCGTATAGTCAATCTCGTGCACAGGTATGGATATTATCGTTTTAACAGGGATTATGTCTCATTCATTGCTGATACGGCAAAGGGAAGCGATAAGGTTGGACTGAGAATGATTGTAGCAGCCGAGAGCGTCGATGATGACGGAACCGTTCATCCGCACAGGCAGTATACCATATCGACAATTGATTATGTGCTGTCAGATAAGAACGGCAACCTGCCTGATCCGTCTACTTCAAGCTCGATTGAGAGCTACAACGGATTCAGCCTGATGTATCCGGGTAACAGCCGTAAACCCATGCTGCGCCCCAAGATTATCGATATACATTCGTTCCTCAGGGAGGGCATGACATACAATTCGGATTCAATATCCAAGACATATTCGTCGCTTTCGCGTCTGGGAATGCTGCGTTATTCCAATATCAGTCTGGATGATATTCCCGGAAGCGATAATCTTCTTAAAGCCAATGTCCTGTTGATGAGTCTTCCCAAGCACTCCTTCTCCTGTGAGGTTGAAGGCACCAATACTGCAGGTGATTTGGGAGCGGCGGCATCAATGTCATTTACAGACCGTAACCTGTTCCGCGGATCAGAACAATTGACCATTAAGGTACGTGGCGCATATGAGTCCATATCTAACCTTCCGGGTTATACGGGTGATACATATCTTGAATACGGTCTGGAGGCGAATCTGGATTTCCCGGAGTTCCTGGTTCCGCTTATGTCGCAGGAAATGCAACGTCGTAGCCAGGCCACTTCCCGTTTCAGCGCAAAGATTAACGCTCAACGCCGTCCGGAGTTCCAAAAGACGATTTTCTCGGCTGGCTGGAGTTACAGATGGGGAGACACATGGCAGAAAGCGCATCAGTTTGATGTGTTGGACCTGAACTATCTTGTGGTGCCATGGATTTCGGAGTACTTCAGGTCTGAATATCTGGATCAGGTTAACTCTGCCAGGTCAATCCTCAAATACAACTATGAGGATCTGCTTATAACCAAGATAGGATATACATTCTATTACTCCAATGCCAAAATCGGTTCTGTCGTACCGTTCCAGTATTCGGTACGTGTGGGTATTGAGACATCAGGCAATATGCTTAACCTGTTGGCTGAGCCGATGGGCTTTGAAAAGAATGACGGAGGACAGTATAAAGTCTTTGGCGTTGCGTTTGCTCAATACGCAAAACAGGATTTCTCATTCACTGCCAATTGGCGTCTTGACCGCTTGAACAATATTGTCGCACACCTGGAGTGGGGCGTAGCTGTGCCGTATGGCAATTCCATAAGCCTGCCCTTTGAAAAACGTTATTTTGCCGGTGGTGCCAACAGCGTGCGCGGATGGGCAGTGCGTGAATTGGGACCTGGTACATACCAAGGCGATGACAGGACAATCGATTATATTAAACAGTCAGGTGATATCAAGTTGGGAGCCAGCCTGGAATATCGTTCCAAACTGTTCTGGAAAATAAACGGTGCTGCATTTGTTGATGCTGGTAACATCTGGACGATACGCGAATATACCGAACAGCCTGGAGGCTTGTTCGCATTTGATACATTTTATAAGCAGATAGCTGCCTCGTACGGATTGGGACTCCGGTTCGATTTCGGATTCCTGGTCCTGAGACTGGATGGCGGTATGAAGGCATATAACCCTGCGGGGCGTACTATGTACCAGAGACTGCCTCTTATCCATCCTAATTTCAGTAGGGATTTTGCTTTCCATTTGGCGGTGGGCTATCCGTTCTAAACCGTATAAACACAATTTGATTATGAAGAAGGAAATAAGACAACATAAAAATGAAAATCTACTTTATGAGTTTGTCAAGTGGAAGCAGCGGAAACTGCTACTATCTTGGCACAGACGAACATGCAATCCTGATTGATGCCGGTATTCCGGTAAAACAGATCAAGGGGTACCTCAAGGATGTAGGCGTCCCGTTTGAGAGAATCATGGCAGTATTCGTGACCCATGATCATGCCGATCATATCAAGGCTCTGGGTCATCTGGGCGAAAAGTGTGCGATACCTGTTTATGCCACCCGTGAGACGCACGAAGGCATCAACAACAATTACTGCATGACAGAGAAACTGTGCAGTAGTGTGCGCTATGTGGAGAAGGAAGTTCCGTTCCAATTCCATGAGTTTACTGTTACTCCGTTTGAGGTGCCTCATGACGGTACTGACAATGTGGGTTACAGGGTTGAGGTTGACGGTAAGGTGTTCTGCTTTGTAACCGACCTTGGCCATATCACAGAGACGGCTTCCAAGTATATACTGCAGGCCAATTATCTTATCATGGAGGCCAATTATGATGAGGATATGCTGCGCATGGGTAATTATCCCCAGTTCCTTAAGGATCGCATTACAAGCCCTCAGGGACACCTTAGCAACAAGACTACCGCCAAGTTCCTTGCCGAGAATATCCATCCTGACCTCAAGAACATTTGGCTCTGCCACCTGAGCGGTGAAAACAACCATCCCGAAATAGCCTACAAGACCGTAGAATACGAACTCCGTGGAGTAGGGGTCATCCCCGGCAAAGATGTGGGCCTCTGTGCCCTAAAGCGCACCACCCCCAGCGAACTATATGTGTTTGAATAATTGAAAAAAATACGCATGTACAAGCGTATTGGGGCGAACCCGGAGGGTGAGAGCGGCCGGAGGCCGCCCCGTTCGCGGAGCGAACTAAAAAAAGGGAAATAATCGATGGGTCCAGGGTTCGAATCCCAGCGTACAAAAAAGAGAGGTCGTTAAGACCTCTCTTTTTTGTACGCGATCAGGGATTCGAACCCTGGACCCATTGATTAAGAGTCAATTGCTCTACCAACTGAGCTAATCGCGCAACTGCTTTTTTCGTAAAGCGATGCAAAGGTACTCCTTTTTGCTGGTTCTCCAAAACTAATTGGGTACTTTTTTTGTAAAAAAAATAGCTCCGACGAAAACATCGCCGGAGCTATACATTATTTAATGGTCAATTAATGTTTGTCTTCATCCAAATCATATACTGATTTCGGGACAAGCTCAATATAGTCAAACAGGAACTCAGCCTTGCTGTCAGCGAGAAGCTGCTTGAAGCGGATGTAATAGTCCGTATTGCTTGTCATGTATTCTGTTGCCAGAATAAGACGTCCCATTGTGTCGACATTACGATGAATGATGTTTGTAGCAGTCTTTTGTGCATCGGAACCTTTCATCCAGCCACGGTTCTTCATTGACTTGTCCAATGCCTCAATGGCATCCTCGTCTGCGAGATCATCATCCTCAATCCAGCCTACAGAAGGTTGTGTGAGGTCAACTCGAAGATCTATAGGCAGACCCAGCGGCTTCCATTCGTTACGCTGAACTTCCTGTCCGACGGGAACGTTAGCCCAATAGGTCTGAATGATACCGCAGAGCTTGTTTGAACGGAATGACAGACGGAGCTGCCATGTTCCATCGTGTGGAACAGGAGGAAGCTTTACGTACAGGTCAAACTGGCCCTCAATGTCTATACCGTCGCCTTCGTAGGCGTAACTGCTTGATGTGTTAGGAGCACGTACAGACAGTGTGTAATCGGCGTGATATGATTTGAAGTTCTTGGGATCTTTAAATCCGCTTCCGTATTTTGATACTCCGGTGTTGCTGGCGTCAAACTGACGTGCACCTGAAGTTATGAAGTCCGGTGACAGAGTGGTGCAGTCAATTCTCATACGGCGGTCAAGTACGTTCTCCCTGACATTGGTATCGTATACGAGTATATCGTCAATATAGTGGTAAACACCATTCAGTGCACTGTATTTGGCTACACCCATCTCCTGGGGAGTAAGGATTCTTACACCTCTTACCTTTGCTCCGTTATAACCGATTGTTCCGTTGCCCTGCTCTTTGGCTCCGTCTGTAGGTATCATATACATGTTGCTGTTGATGTATACGTTGCGCTGATCTATGTCCTCACCCTTGAGTTTGGTGGAGATTCTGACGAGACTCTTGGGCAGATAGGTCTCAAAGTAGTCTTCGGGATAGGTTATCTTTCCGTTATAAGTCTTGACGATATCCTTTCTGCCGTTGATTCTGGACAAATCCACCAGGAAGGGCAGAATGTGATATGACAGGAACTTGAATAACGGGTTCTTGGGATTAGCGTAATTGGACATTACGGAATCTACGTCATTGAAATCACTGTATATGTTCTTTGCGTAGTTGAACATATCATCCAGCGTGTAGATACCTTTGCGGTTAAGAATTGAATCGGTTGGAACCAGCAAGGTGAAATTGGTCTTGCGCTTGTCCCAGTAGAATACTTTGTACTTGTTACCGGCCGATGTCAGGTCTATGCCTTTAATGACTGAATCCTCACCGATCTTGTAATCATAATCATACCATTCGCTCAGGATCTTGTGGAATCCGCAAATCTTAAGGGCCTCACTGAAAAGTTTTGTCTTGGGATCCTTGTCAACAAGGTCATAGACATAGTCTCCGCCGAAATCAATGCAACGGTCAATAAAGTGTACGACACCGTTTTCGCAAGAGTCATCCTTCTCAACTATGATGGCATTGTTAAGACGTCTTTGGAGTGCAATGACTGAATCTCCCAACTGCTCGACTTTGGTTGAATCAAGAGTGAGGATCAGGAAACGGTCATTAAGGTTCACCTTGGGCAGAAGACCGGGAACCAGATCGCCTACATAGCATGTTATGTCAAGCAGGTGAGTCCATGCCAGTGTGTCGCAGTCTTCTTTGGGGAGGTCATCAACAGTGTTGTAGGTGACATCCTTGCCGTGCTTCCTGGCAAACTCTTCACGTTCTTTCAGGAACAGTGCAATAGCATTGTTGTCAGGGGCAAAGCATGTGTTGTGACCGTAGGTGATGAGGTTGTTCCAAATACCGGCTCTTTGGAGAACTCTCACAAAATCACTGTATTCGGGCCTGCCGGCAAGATCTGAACCGACGGTTTGACCGATGAATGTGTAATATGTGCCGGGATGTTGCTCTTCCCAGCAACCAGACAAAGAGATTGTGCCAGTCGTGAGCACAATTAATGAAAATAGGACTAAAAAAATGTTTTTTCTCATAGAGCAGAAATTGTTGCTTATAATAAAGTAGTATACAAGGATATCCGCAAAGTTAAACTATATATTAGAATTTGAAATAATTTTTTGCGTTGAAATATGAGATATCTTCAATCATCTGTTCTATACGCGGCATTTCGCTGGCCGGAATCTCTCCATTCTCTACATCATTGCCAATCAGATTGCAGAGTATCCTGCGGAAATATTCATGACGTGCGTACGATACGAATGAACGGCTGTCGGTAAGCATTCCGACAAATCTTGAAAGAAGTCCAAGCATACTCAGAACCTGCATTTGCTGCTCCATTCCGTTCTTTTGGTCCAGGAACCACCAGCCTGCGCCGAGCTGGATTTTGCCGGGTACACTACCGTCCTGGAAGTTGCCGATAGTTGTACCTACCATCTCGAAATCACTCGGATTAAGATTGTAGATGATTGTCTTGGTCAACTTATCCATGCTGTTTAGACGGTCCAGATAGCGGTTCATGGCTTTTGCGGTCATTACCTGTGCCATGGAGTCAAAACCGGTGTCCTTGCCGATCTGATTGAACATCTTGGTGTTCTGATTGCGGATTACTCCGTAGTGGAACTGCTGTGTCCAGCCGGTATCGGCATCCATCTTGCCGAACTCTATGAGCATGGCGCTCTTGAACTTGCGTATTTCAGGTTCGGTAAGCTGCGTGCCTCCATATACTTTGCTGAATATTACGTCAAGTTCCTTGGTTGTGAAGTCGTCTGCATAGAACTCCTCCATGCCGTGGTCGCTCAGACGGCATCCCATATCTTCAAAGTATTTGTGACGTATAAGCAGGGCTTTTACTATGTCATCAAAGCATTTGATGCTTACTCCGCTGACTTTGGCCAGTTTGTCTATGTAGTCGCGGTATGCGGCGGGATTCTCCACTGTCATGGCCATGTCCGGACGCCATGTAGGCAGTACCTTAACCTTGAAACCGCTATCTTTGATTTGCTTATGGTATTCCAATGAATCTATCGGATCATCTGTGGTGCATACGGCTTCGATGTTGTAGTGGAGCATCAGGTTGCGGGCGCTGAATTCCGGGCTGGCCAGTTTCTCGTTACACTCGTCATATATCTCCTTGGCTGTCTGTGGATTGAGCACCTTGTCTATACCAAAGCAGGTCTTGAGTTCCAGATGTGTCCAATGATATAGCGGGTTACGCATGCAGTAGGGCATGGTTTCGGCCCATTTTTGGAACTTGTCCCAGTCTGATGCATCGCCGGTAATGTACTTCTCGGGGATTCCGTTGGTACGCAGGGCGCGCCATTTGTAGTGGTCACCTCCAAGCCACAGCTCGGTAATGGAGCGAAACTTATGGTCCTGGGCTACCTCCTGCGGGTTGAGATGGCAGTGGTAGTCTATGATTGGCAGTTTCTTTGCGTGGTCGTGGAACAGATGTACTGCAGTCTCATTCTGCAGAAGGAAATTCTCGTGAATAAAAGGTTTCATATGCTTATTGTTTTGTAATCAGGTTAATGTTTGGTCAGAACAGCCGCGCTACGTGCCGTTCAAGGATATTCTCGCGTACCTGTCCGGCAATTACGGAGCTGTTGTGTTTAAGTGCCGAGTAGTATTCGTCTCCCAGCTCGGCTGCTATCTTGTAGCTTACATGTACCAGCTGACGGAAATCAGGGTTGTACAGCTCATCCTGTTGGTTGTGGCGTAGAGCGCGTGCATATTCAGTACCGCTCCATGATAGTATCTGCTCTGCTGTAGGTAGATTTGCAGGGTTGATGTCGATAACGGTGGCGTATGGGATGCATAACTCCTCCATGCGTCCCAGAGCTGATATGGCAATCTTCTTTGCGATTTCCAGTGCGCCTTCATCGGCAAGTGCCAGACCGATATTCTCCTCGAGCCAGGTGGTACCTGCGGTCTTTATGTGTATGCCTTTGTCGTATTGGCGGATAAGACGTCCCATGATGGGGTATATCGAGAACTTGTCACTGCCGGAGTGAATGCTCAGCTTGAGGCCTTCGGGGAGACCGAATTCCTTAACAGCAAAATCTATCACGAGCAGGTCCTCGCGGAACTCTTTCTCAAACTGAGCGGTGTCTCCTACGTAGTCTACGCCTTTGTTGAACCTGCCGGTAAACTTCGGGGCAATGGTCTGGGCGGGTACACCTTCCTGAGCCAGGGCACTCAATATGAAAAATATCTCTATCGGTGTCTGGGGGGTGTCAACCTCATCCATTGAGACCTCAGTCACAAAGTTGTCGGCACCTTTCTTCTGCGCGATATGACGGTAAATGCGTCCTGCCTCCTGAACGGCATAAAGGTATTTTCCGGCCAACATCTCAATTAGTCCGCGGCTTACTTCAAACGGCTCTTGTATACCCGGAATCATGAGCTTTCCGGCGTATCTGATGTTCTTATCCGTAAACTCAGCGATGGATCGGGCATCGGCTGATTTACCTATGTAGTCGGCAACGTCAATGGTAAAGAAATCAGATGCATCTATGAAACGGTCCACGTTGTTCATGTTGATGTGGTCTGCGTCTACAAAATAGGGCTTACCGTATCCGAGTTCATTTACGGCGTCATCGGCCTCACGACGGGTATCCATCGGCTCGGTCATCACTATCTGATGTTCGCGGTTGGATTTGTTCCAAACCGGCACAAAGTCAATGCCGAATTTCTGATATGCTTCGATAATGGCAGACAGCTGTGCCTTTCCTTCGTGTGAGAATCGGTCGCCAATTCCGAAAGAGTATTTTCCAAGTTGTTTCATTGTATATCTGACTAATGTTTTTATTCCGATATATTGAATCCTGCTTCCCTTAAGAAAACAGTAGCCCTGCCGGATGTGTCATTGATGGGTTTGACGGTAAAAGCCTGGAACTCCCGTCTGATAGGGTATTCTGAACGTTGTCTCTCAAATCCGGAGATATCGGCTCTGAGTCTGGAGCAGTCATTCATTACGTTATATGTATGAAGGATGGCATCGCCAAGGACTTCCTGAGGCTTTTTTCCGGAAGCATCGACACTGAATTCAAGGGGTCGGTCAGGTGCGGGAATGTCACTGACTTCCCAATTGCTGCAGGGTAAATCAAAGAACTGTCCCAATGCCTGAACACACATGGAGGTTCCTGTTGCTTTGCCGTCAAGTGAGTATCCTGCTATGTGTGGTGTTCCTGAATAAAGCAGTCCCAACAGTTCAGGGTCGATATCAGGCTCGTTTTCCCATACGTCAAGCGAAGCGGCCTTTATGGATTTGTTTTGTAGCGCCTGTTTGAGCGCTTTGCCGTCAACAACCTCTCCTCTGGATGTGTTTATGAGTATCTGGTTGCTGTTCATCTTTGACAGCCTTCTGTTGTCAAACAGGTGGCAGGTTGAGTCCTGACCTTCAAATGTAAGCGGAACATGACATGTTATTATGTCGCTGCTCTCTATTATTTCATCAAGGGTCGCAAACCCGCCGCTGCCTTCGCGTCTGGCGCGTGGCGGGTCACATAACAATACCCTGAATCCCAACAATGCAGCCAGACGTGCCACTTTGCTGCCTACATTGCCTACACCGACTACGCCCAATGTCTTCTCTCTGCATTCAAAATTGAAATGGCGGGCCATACCGACAAGAAGTGAACCCATGTATTGCTGAACGGACAATGAATTGCATCCGGGTGCATTGGTCCATGTGATGCCGTTTGACTGGCACCATTCGGTGTCGATGTGGTCAAATCCGATGGTTGCTGTGGCTATGAACCGTACTTTTGTCCCTTCCAGAAGTCCGGCGTCACAACGGGTCCTGGTTCTGACAATCAGGGCGTCGGCATCAAGTACGTCATCACGGGTGATTGCGCTTCCCGGCAGATAAGCTACATCGGCATACGGTTCAAGTACGCCATTCAAAAAAGGAATATGTGAGTCACATATTATCTTCATTCCCGAGTCGTGATGTCAGATTCTACAAAGTTCGCTTTTTTACCGCAAAAAACAGTCGTATTAAGGAACTTTAAAATCAGCCTTCGGGAGGAACTACAGGAACTTCAAAGACGAATCTTGCTCCGCCGTTTGTGTATGAAGTGTCAAGGTAGACTTTGGCTCCCATAAGGGTAGCTATCTCGCGGCATATGCTCAAACCCAGTCCTGTGCCCTGTACGAATCCGTTGAGTTTGGTGAAACGGTCAAATATATTCTCGGCCTGGTCTGCCGGTATTCCGGGGCCGGTATCGGTTACGCTGAATGTGACGTAACCCTCCCGGGCTGTCAGTGAACTGGCCAGGACAATCTCCCCATTGGTGGTGTGCTTGCAGGCGTTGGTAAGCAGGTTGATTAGAATCTGCTGTATTCGCTGCGGGTCGGTGCGGAAAGTGAACGGCTCTTCCTGTTCAGGCTGATAAATCATTTTGACTCCGGGTTGGAGCCTGTGCTCTGAACTTGTGATTGCGGCACGGCACATAAAATGCACTTCGCCTTCATCATATGTTATGCGGTACTGGCCTTTGTCCATTTCGGATGTGTGAAGAATATCCTCAAGCAACATCATGAGAATCTTGGTATTGTTCATGATGTGATTGGAAAACTCCTGCTTCTCTTGGGGTGAAATAACATCATCGGGTAGGGACAGAAGTTGTGAGAAACCTACGATTGCGTTGAGCGGGGTACGTACCTCGTGGCTCATGTTCTGGACAAAGCGGGTCTTGGCGGCGTTCGCAATCTCCGCTTTCTTATTGGCTATTGTCAGCTCGTGGATCATCTTTTGGTCACGCACTCTGCGTCGTCTCAGGCTTATGACCTGTATATATGCAAACGCCAGAAGGCCGAGTAATACTACCACTACAACTATGCTCAGAATGAGCGAGGTCGTGGCCAGCTGCCGGGATTTCTGTTCCAGATTTGCCGAAAGCAGGTTGTTTTCCATCTTGGAATCTATTTCAGCCATATGCATCTGGTTGAATTGGGAGTAGTGCTTCTCAGTAAGTTCCATCAGATGCTTTTCCAGAAGGAATGCCGTATGCTCGTATCCGTATATTTCCGTAATGTTGACCACGAACTTCATCTCACGCATTGTTGAAAGCGCCTCGATCTCTTCAAACTCCTTGTCGTTTATGGTACCGTTGATTATGTCGTCAATCAGGTGAAACATGGTACGGGCCGAAGGTGAAATGGAGTTCAGGTAATCGTCATTCAGGCAGTAATCTCTGTATTTTGCATAACTTTTCTCATCCTTTTCCATTGCGGAAATCACGGCCAAGTAAAAGTTGCATCGCAGCGTATCGTAATTGTGAATGCATAATTCCATAGCCTTCTGAATGCATATCTTCATGGAGTCGCTTCCTACGGGGTAGGTATCAGACAAATCGCAGTACGAGCGTGTTATTGACTGACGCTTAACCGTGGGATCATCGGTTTCATTATAAATTTTAATGGCCTGGAGAACATACTTCTTGGCCGACACATAATCGTTCAAGGCCAGATAGACTGATACCAGATATCGGGAGCTGTACCATATACCATATGCATCGGAGTTTTTCAGGGCATAAGCCTGCATCTCCTGCAGAAGCTCAATTGTCGTAATGGTTTGCCCGCTGTTGTAATAGTAGTTTTGGACAAGCTCATATGCATAGTAGTAATACTGCTTGTAGTTGTTTGTGAGAGCCATTGTCTTAAGCTCTTCAAAAGCTTTGAGAATACGTGTCTCATCCTTGGGCGTTGTGCGGGTGGCATGTTTCAGGCGTTCCACATAATACAGCACTTGCGCCTTCTTGTCATTTTTGGCAAGTGCCGTTTGCAGAAGAGAATCATTAACCTGATTGAACACGTCATCCGTGACCGTGCCGGCAATCGCTTCGGTCCTAAGGAATAGGGTGTAACATTCATCGTCAATGCTATACGCATTATTCTGAGCCGACAGGCATATGCTCCATACGGCCATTCCTAATATAAGGCTGATTCTGTAAAGTCCTTTCATAATGCCGTAAATATACTAAAAACCTGATTTATGTCTTGTTTTCGTAAAGAAAAAACGTTAAGTTTGCCATAAGCTAACCCGCAATATGTTTCTATCCCGCATTAAAAAGGACCTGACTTTACTGGCTGGCATGCTTTGTCTGGTGTCGCTCATTGTTTCATGCGACCCTGTAAGCAGGCATGACCATCTTCACAGGACTACACGTATCAATAATTGGAGCGGGCAGAAATCAGATAGACAGTATTCCATACTTGTTCTCCACTCATATAATGACATGGGGCAGGAGGGCAGTTATTTCAAGAATTATATGGACCGATGCTTCAGGCGTCACGGGATGAATGTGCATGCGGATCATATATACCTGGATCTGATACATAAGGAAAATCCGTTTGTAACCGCAGCGGGGCAGGATATGTTCGTGGATACCGTGTGCAGCTACAATCCCGATGTGCTGCTGATAAATGACGATCTGGCATTCCATTACATTATGGAGAATGAGGATACACTGTTCAGAATGTTTCCGTCTGTCTTTTCAGGAGTGTCTGTGGTATCATACAGCCACCAGGATTATCCGTTGCTTACAGGATGGCGTGATCCGGTGGATTTGGCTGCCAACTGTAACCTTTTCCGTAATCTGGGCTTTTTGGGCAGTCCTTTAGTGGAACTGGATTATGGCGGTTATCAGGATGACTTGAGGGAGCAGTTGTATAGCAGTATATCGGATACTACCGTATTCATCAATAATTCAGGCTTCAGGTTTTACTACAACGATCCTTCATCTGCGGCTCACAGTGACAAGATTGTGGTGAACTTTGTTACAATGGCTGATCCTGAGAAAAACAGGCCTGATAATCCGAATTCTGATGCCTCGGGATTGAACAATGAGGGACTGATAATCTCGAATCTGGCCGAATCATACACGTTTGAGGGGCGCCAGGGTCACATTCAGGTAAAGTATGACCTGTTCAGCAACAGTCTGATAGACCTAACGCGTGAGCCGCAGATTACTGCCATTCGCGAGCAGTTTAGCAGTTTCAGCAACCTATTGGGAGCCAATGAAATGGAGACTGTACTCAATGAATATGAGCGTCCCAAGTTCCTGTGCGGCTATTTTGCCAGTGTGGAGACTCAGATTGTGGATCAGGTCCATTCGGCCATCAGGATTCTGCAGGGTGAAAGGCCCGTGGATATTCCTGTGGAAACACATCAGAAGGATTATTATATGGACTGGAATGCTATGATCCAGATGGATCCTCCTCTTAATTACAATGATTTCAGGGAGCAGTTCATTATCATCAACGTTCCGTTCTATATTGAGTATAGGGTCCTTTTCGTCCTGTTGGTTTCACTGGCTGTCATTATGATTGCTGGATTGATTTCATATGTTACATCAGTCAGGTTCAAAAAGAGAAACAGTCAGCGTGAGAATGCAATATCCGTCTTAAAACAGGAAACCCAGCGCCGTATTCTGGTCATGGAAGGAAGTGATTCCATGTTCTACAAGGTTAAGGACGGTAAGATAGGATTCCTTCACAGCTCACAGAGTGATACCGTAATTCATGAATGGCCTATTGAAGAGTATAAGAAGGATCATGTGGCTCCTGAAAGTTACGGGTCATTTGATATCTGTGTCGGAATAGTTCCCACTGAGTCAGAAAAGACCAAGGTCAGGATCCGTGCCAGATTGATTGATGACACATGGCACTGGTGGGAAGTGACTTTCCGTCGGAATGAAAAGGACGGTATGATTATCGGTCTTGTAATCAGCATAGATAAAGTGGTGGAGTTTGAACACACTCTTCAGGAATCGGCCATCAGGGCTGAGGAGGTTATCTCAAAGGAGAACTTCATTGCCAATATAACCCACGATATCCGGACTCCGCTCAATGCTATTTCGGGATTTGCCCAACTTCTGGCTGATGAATGCAGTCCGGAGGATAAGACACTGTTTGCAAGCCTTATACGTGATAATACGGAACAACTGCTGGACCTTATAGATGAAGCCGTACGTAAACCGGCTGACAGTACTGATTCAATGTCATTCAAGATAAGGATGATCAGTACGGCCAAGTTGGTTCAGGACAGTTATCATACCAACCGCATACTGTGTCCTTCGCACCTTAAGTTCAAATTCGAGCCGTATCAGGGGGATGATGTCATGATAATGGCCGATCCTATACGTACAAGTCAGGTTATAAACAATTTTGTGAGCAACGCTTTCAAATACACGCTTCAGGGTTCGGTTACTCTGGGGTGGTTGGTTACTGATGACGGGGGATCGATCGAAGTTTATGTGTCTGATACCGGAATCGGAATCAGCGAGGAGGACAGCAAGCTGGTCAGAGAACGTTTCGGAATGGTTAAGGGCAACTATAAAGGTACCGGACTGGGGCTTGATATTTGCTGTTCAATAATAGAGAAACAGAATGGAGAGTACGGTTTTACCAGCAAACTGGGGCAGGGAAGCCGCTTCTGGTTCCGTTTGCCGATAGGTAACGTTCAAAAGGATACGCAGTCATGAGGATGAGACGTTACATATTGATTGTGTTGCTGCCGTTGCTGATCCTTGCCGGGTGCGGTCGAGACCGGTCATTCCGTAATGATGTCAAGGAGTGCAATGTACTGTGCCTGTTCGTTTACGATTCTGTTTTTCAGAATTACCGAAAGTATGAGAAACAGTTTGCCGCTTCACTCAAGGAGAACGGTATCAATGCCGATGTAAGGAACGTGTACTCGGCCGGCCAGCTTGATCTTGCACAGTCTGATGCCTTTGAGGCTCCACTCAAGAAACTGAATGATGAGAACTGGGTTCCTGATATCGTGTGCTGCATTGATGACCGCACTTTGAGCCTTTATCTTAGGGGAGTATACAATCAATGGCTACCGGATGTAGACAGCATTCCGGTCGTGGCGGCTGGTCTGCGCTGTCCGGACTGGAATCTTATCAGACGCAGTTCCAATATTGCCGTTTGTACGGACTTGCTCAATTTCCAGCGTAATATTGAGATTGCAGTAAAGATGGCTCCTCTTGTTTCTGTACCGGGTTTGCCCATGTATCAGAACGTGGTTGTGATGGAGCTTGATACTACTGAATATGAAAAGCGTATCAGGGAACGTCTGCGTACTGAGCTGGATCGTCCGCCGTACGTCAATAATATGGATTATCATATCAAGGACCTGTCGCTTGAACAACTTTCGTACAGATTCAAGGATTCCATATTTGTAAATGTGTTCTCAAATGCATGTCCTGAACTCAATGATTACCGAAGCGATGGTGATTATCATACGCATAGGATTAGAGTCCTGAACAGTCTGACTATGACTCCGTTCATCACAGTCAAGAGGGATATTGAGAATGAACAGGTACTCAGTAAGACGTTGAAACCGCAGTTCTCGGCTGTACGTGACGGCTTTGCGGACGGATCACGGCGATCATTGTGCGGATACTTTGCCTCATATGAGACTGTTGCTAAGGACCAGGCTGCTTATGTAGCACGTATCATGCATGGGGAGCCGGCCGGTAGCCTTCCCATCATGGAACATGAGGCTAAAGGTTATATGTCCTGGAGAGCTATGGAGCTGCTGGATATGGACTATGATGACTACTGTGATGATTTTGTGATCGTAAATGCTCCTTGGCGGGTACAGCATCCGGCTAAGTTTGTCCTGTTCATCATATTTGACGTGCTGGTATTCGTAGTGCTGCTGTTATACATCCTGTATTTGCTGTTCCGTAAAAAGGACGGAGAGTTGCAGACGGCCTTATCGGACTTGGAAAATGAGCGTATAATGTTGGATATGGCGCTTCAGAATGCCGATTGTATCGTTATAGGTTCTCCCGATGAGTTGATGGAACTTCAGCCTATGCTGCACCCCGAAGATTCAGATGCATTTGCCGAGATACTGACTAAGCTCGCATCGGGCAAAGAATTGTCAACCAAGGATTTCCGTCTTTCGAGAGATGGGGGCGAATCATACCGGTGGTGGCAGTTCAGACCAAATAGTACGGTGGGCACGGATGATCATAGAGTCGATAATCTTGAGTCACTTTCAGGTATTGTTATAGACATCAATGATTCGGTGCTCTACAATGAGTATATGACGGAGGCCGCACTTGTGGCCGAGGAGATTACCAGCAAGGAGACCTTCCTTATGAATATCAGCCATGAGATCCGAACTCCGCTCAATGCGATATTGGGATTCGCCCAACTGCTCAGTACTGATGACGGACTGATAGAAGGCAATGAGAGAGAGGAGATCGTAGGGCTGATACGGGAGAATTCGGCTTTGCTTGGCGAGATGATAGAGGATATACTCCAGTTCTCGCGCTTTGAGAGTGGCAGGGTAGATGTGAATCCTGTTGAAACTGAGATAGCCCCTCTGATGCGACAGATTTATGAAAATTGGAAAGATAGCGTTCCGTCGAGTCTGGAATTCAGGCTTGAATCCGGACGTGAAGGAGTCTTTGCGATGATAGATCCTGCCAGGGTGGAGGCCATAATGGGACAGTATATCAAGAATGCATTCAAGTTTACCGAGAAGGGTTCTGTATGGATGAGCTGGAGATACAGCCTGGATGACGGGATAGTGCGTCTGTCGGTCGATGATACGGGTTGCGGAATAGAGGAACGCAGGTTGGGTAAGGTTTTCAATATATTCTGGAAAGACAATATGTTCAAGACGGGAGTCGGACTCGGACTTACCATAGCCAAGATGTTCACTGAGAAGATGGATGGAGAGGTCGGCGTGGAGAGTAGACCTGGAATAGGCAGCAGTTTCTATTCTACATTCAAGGCTTATATCAAAAACTGATTGGAAGTTTGTCGTCATGAAACGTTTGATAGCACTACTGATGATTGCGGTTTCAATCTGTGCGTCGGCGCAGATCCGTAACCGTCTGGGGGTAAGCAATGAACTGCATCTCAAATATGCGAACGGCCGTATCAGACAGTTTGACGAGTCTAATATTCTGCTGGCCGATTCCATTTACCGTTACGGAATCCACAAAAACGATTCACGTATAAGGATGCTGGCCCTGTCTCTGGAATTGGCTCCCCGATTCATACGTAATGACAGGGAACGTGTTGATGAGATTGTGGGCGAGCTCAAGTCCATGTCGGGCTACAACTACAACATGCGGGAGTTTTATTTCCTGACTATGTATGATTACTGCAGTATGCTCATTATGGCAGGACGTATTCAGGATGCCATGCTGGAGGCCAGAGGCATGTCATCGGCGGCAGCTAATTCGGGAAGCAATCTCGGTCAGATGTATGCTCACCGGGTGATAGGACTTATCCAGTCATACCGCTCGAATTCAGAGTTGGCCATCCGTAATTTCAAAGAAGCTGCGGAGTACTGTGTGAAAGCCAAGGAGGAACAGGAACTCCCGGTTATTTACAATATGATAGCCAGGGAACTTATCAAACTTGGACGCTTTGATGAAGTTGAAGAATACTGCTCTTTGGCCGAAGAGTTCCAGGATTTCTATCCCTCGTTGCGCGTCAAGACCCTTTTGACCAAGGTCTATCTCTATGATGCGCAAGGTAAGGCCGATGATTTCAACCGTGTTTATCAGGAACTGATCCAAAACCCGTTATACCGTTCTCAGACAGACCGAGACACAAGACTTATGATAGAGATCTGCTGGTTGCGTTCATGTGGCAGACTGGATGAGGCACTGTTGAAATCGGATTCTCTGGCAACGGATAAGGAGCGTTACGGGCAGAAACATTTGATTTATGCTCTGGATGATGATTATCTTAATGCATATAACCAGCTGAGCTGTCTGATGGAGGCTAAGGATTCCATTTATATCACCGTTCAGAATGAAGATATGGCTATCCTTGATGCTGAGCTTAACAATGCCCGACTCAGACTTGAAGCGCAACGTCTCAAATCTCAGCAGGAGATGTCCATCATGTTCGGGTTCATAATTCTGTTCATGCTTGTGACTGTAGCTATATTGTTCTCGCAATGGAATCTTAAAAGCAATCTGGATCATATGCGGGAACGTAACCGTCGTGAACTTGAGGCGCGCAATGCGTACCGTAAGGCCATTGATTCCAAGGAGTTGGAGAATGAAATGAAAACCAATATATTACAGAACCGTCAAACAAATATGCTGATATGAAATCCGGAATAAAGTCATTCGTCATTAAAAACCATTATATCGTTATTGCGGTGTTGTGCTTCCTTATTGGTGGAATACTCGCTCTTTTGAGCATCATCCAGAAAGTACCTCTGCTTTTAGGAGTACTGGGAGTGGTAATATTGACCGGTGCCATGTTTTTTTACTGCCTCAAGCTTGTAACCGAAAAGACATACCGTGAATATTATGAGGACAGTTACAAGATAGAGCATGAGACCATTGAGGAGGAGATCAAGAAATCTGTTACATATCACCGCTATCAGGAGGCTGTACTTAACAGATATGAGTCAGCATGCCGTGATTTGGGCATGAGCAAAGAGCAGAGCGAATGGCTCCTTATGCTGTTGATGGATGAAAAGAAGAGAGCGGATACCGAGATGAAGGAGAAAGGTATCCACATCTGATTACTTGGACGCCAGATCAACGAGCTGCAGCTGGGTGATTACGCAGCTGGTCAGTTTCTCCAGGATGATGGGCTTGGTGATAAAGTCATTGGCACCCATATTGAATCCTTTTACAATATCCTCGTTTGAATTCAAGGCAGATAGGATTACGACTCTCAGATCCTTTGTGTCAGGATTTTCGCGCAGACGTCTCAGAACCTCGTAACCGTCTATTTCCGGCATCATAAGGTCCAGAAGTATAAGACTCGGTTTTTGCTTGGCAATGAAGTCAAGCGCTTCCTTGCCGTTTGCGGCAGTGCTGATGCTGATGTTCAGTCTTGAAAGGATCTTGCTTATAAGCAGAAGATTCATCGGGATGTCGTCAACTGCCAGTACTGTATGCTTTGAGAAATCGATGTTCTTGATGTCAGTGGGTGTCATAATGATAGTCCTTTAATCTATTCACGGCAAATATAGTCAACAAAACGGAATAATCAAATATTGTCAAGCTGTGATGTTACACTTGACAGCAGAAGATCCATTATTACGGGTTTTTTGATGAACCCGGCTGCACCCAGTTTCATGGACTGCTCAATGTCTTCGGCCGATGTGTAGGCAGAAACTGCAATGACGGCGATGTCCTTAAGTTCAGGGTCCTCCTTTATGGTCTGAAGTACTTCCCAGCCATTCATAATCGGCATCTGAATGTCCAGAAGTATCAGCTCCGGTTTTGAACTGCGCACTATGTCAAGGGCTTCCTGTCCGTTCGTGGCGGTCAGGATTCTGACATTTGTCCTTGTGAGCATGGTCTTAAGGAGTATTATGTTGACGGGAATATCGTCAACTATCAGCACCGTATACTTGGAATAGTCTTTTTTGTTATCGGTAGTCTGCATGATGTTGTTTGTTATGAATTGGTGGCCAGCCATATCTTAGGGGTGACACCTGTTATTTTCTTGAAAACATTGTTGAATGCCGAAGCGTTCGGAAATCCGCAGGCGGCGGCAATGTCTGATTGCTTTGCATCGCGGTTGTGAATCAGATATTGCTCGGCATAGTCTATCCTCAACGTATTTATGTAGTCGGAGAAACTCATGTTGTACGTGTTGTTGACCAACCTTGATACATATGTGCGGTTGGTGTCGAGCATCGTGGCTATATCGGCCAGACGGATACCCTGTTTAAGGAACAGCTGCTCAGATACGATCAGGTCTTCAAATCTTATTCTCAGGGACTCTTCATCGGCCTGGCTTTGGTGTATCTCGGTTGTCCTTTCCGGTGGCGATGCTGAAGGCCGTTCGGCAATGATGGAATGTTTTTCCTCTTTCTCACTATGAAATACTCCGTAGTAGGAGAATGCGAATAGGATAGAGGCAAGGATTGCGGATATCAGTGCCTTAATCCATAATGCGTAATCCCATATGACTGACGCCTCAAGAATGGCGTAAATGACTACTGCGGAGGTGAGACAGCCTGTTTGGATGCTGTAATTCTTTTTTATGGCTTTTATTGATGAGAATACGACAAATAGGATTGTCTGGACAGCCAGAATAGTGTAGAATACCATGAACGAACAGATGCGGATCAATTGCATCGCTTTCTCACTTTGCGCTGTCCAGGGAGTCCCGATGCATTGCAAGAAGCTTTCGGATCCCGTGAGCGTGAGTAGGATGATCTGTGCAACCAGCAGTGAAGCCGGAATGGCAATGAATGCCTGGATTGATGTTTTTTTCTCTGCTGCCGGTGATAGTGAACGGATATATGCGAAAGCGGCCGGGATTATGAGAAGTGCCGAGAATTGTTTCGTCAGAAATAATGAAAGCATTGCATTCCCGTTTGTGCATGTCAGCCCGGCATCGGCAAACAGAGCGATTCCGCTTATTGCCAATAAAAGCTCAAGTGCCTTGAACTCATTATCCTTTTTGCGGACTAAAGGGTTCAAGGCAAGCCAGAACAGGCATGTCATACAGGGTAGGAACAGCAATACCGTCGTTATCATCTTTTATCAGAAGTAATTATTATCCTCATATATCTTGTTGTCACCCCATATGCTGTTGATGTCAACGCTGTAATTGTTTTCCCAATCACCGACTGCAGCCGTAAATTCAATCGGTTTATAAAGGGTTCCCAGGTCCAGTCCCAGATGGAATGTGTATTGTTTGCCGCAAATGGAACTGTTTCCCGGTAAGACTCCGTATAGCGGAAATTTCTGTACCTGGTCCTTCAGCTCCTTGAAATGTTGGTCGTTGTAATCGAATGCGTCCACATCAAACACCACCTCAATATATTGCTTGCCCATCTTGATATCCTCCGGTACGGCATAAAAGCGGCTGCTGTGCCTACGGTCCGAAGCGAGGTGGTTTTGGCCTACAAAAAGTTCATTGGCAGAACCTACTCCGACTCTGGCGTTGCCATTGAAGATTTCTATTTCCTCGCATATGGTCTTCTGTACCCACTTGCCTCCGTTGTTTCCTATTGAATCGATGTAGAATCCTTCGGTGGCAAAGTTGTGTGCGGTGACTTTCTTGAGTCGTATGTATCCCTGGAGATTCGTGTCATAAGTGATGTCACATATCATGAAACCTATGTCATTCGTAATATGACGGAATACAAGAGGTATGACATCAAGATACGATGTGCTGCGTTGTACGGTTTGTGAAACCAACGGACCGGCTTGCGTATCTTCGGCGCGGTAGGGTATGATATACGCTCTGTTGCCTGACATGAACTCTGTTTCATTTACGTATGGGTAATACGCGCTCAGGAGAATGTTTTCTGTGCTGTACCAATTCCTTGAGTCAAACGTAGTTGACCTGATACCGGCGGTTTCAAACACACGCTCATTGTTGATCAGTACAGCGCTGGTCTTTGCGTCTATGCCCATGAGTCCAAACGGCTTGCTGGGATCAAGTCTGGCTTCAAGGTCCTGTTGGGTGCTGAAGTTGTCGTATCCGCCTTCTGCTCTTGTGTTCACGTTACCGTCTCTGGTTATTGTGATGTCAAAGCTTACGTCCCTGTTCTTTTCGAATCCGTCAAAGGTTTCGAAATCATCACTCGTTGTGCATGAGATTATCGCGAAAAATGCGCTCGCTCCTAAAATAGTCCTTTTTATGATGTTTCCTTTCATGTTGATTGGGTGCATTATTCGATGCAAATATAATACATTTTTACGAATTCGCAAAAATTATTGCAAAATTGTAAATTTTTTCTTTTTACGATATAAAAATAAAGCCCGACCTGGTGGCCGGGCTTTATTTTTCAGTGTTGTGCTTGGTCAATGAATCAATATGCGAACATGGGATAGTCCTTCATAATGTTGTTGACGCGTGCACGTACCTTTGCAATTACAGCCTCATCCTCGGGAGCGTTGAGAACCTCCTCAATCATCTCGGCGATGGTGACCATTAGGTCTTCCTTGGCGCCGCGGGTAGTGATGGCGGGAGTACCGAACCTTAGACCTGAAGTCTGGAATGCACTGCGTGAGTCAAACGGAACCATGTTTTTGTTTGCGGTGATATCGGCAGCAACAAGTGCCTTCTCGGCAACCTTACCGGTCAGGTCAGGATACTTGGAGCGCAGGTCAACCAGCATGCTGTGGTTGTCTGTGCCGCCGGATACGATGGTGAAGCCACGCTTGGTCAGTTCCTCGGCCAGCTTTTTTGCATTCTTCTGAACCTGGATCTGATACTCCTTAAACTCGGGCTGAAGGGCTTCGCCGAATGCGACTGCCTTGGCTGCGATGACGTGTTCCAGAGGACCACCCTGTGTACCGGGGAATACTGCTGAGTCAATGAGTTGTGACATCATCTTTGTCTCACCCTTGGGAGTCTTGCGGCCGCGCGGATCCTCAAAGTCCTTACCCAGCAGAATGATACCGCCGCGGGGGCCGCGCAGTGTCTTGTGGGTGGTAGAGGTGACGATGTGTGCATACTTTACAGGGTTCTCAAGCAGACCGGCTGCGATGAGACCTGCAGGGTGAGCCATATCAATCATAAGGAGAGCGCCAACCATATCGGCAATCTTGCGCATGCGGGCGTAATCCCACTCACGTGAGTATGCTGAGCCGCCACCGATAATGAGCTTGGGCTTAACCTCGAGGGCCAACTGCTCCATCTTGTCATAGTCAACGCGACCGGTCTCGGGATTCAGGTCGTAACCTACAGCGTGGTAAAGGATACCTGATGAGTTGACGGCTGATCCGTGTGAAAGGTGACCTCCGTGTGCCAGATTCAGACCCATGAAAGTCTCGCCCGGCATGAGGACAGCCTGAAGAACGGCTGCGTTAGCCTGTGCGCCTGAGTGGGGCTGTACGTTTGCGTACTCTGCGCCGAAAAGCTTCTTGATGCGTGCAATGGCAAGGTTCTCGGCCTCGTCAACCACCTCGCAGCCTCCATAGTAACGCTTGCCGGGGTAGCCTTCGGCGTATTTGTTTGTCAGGCATGATCCCATGGCCTGCATAACCTGGTCACTTACAAAGTTTTCAGAAGCAATCAGCTCGATGCCTTTTGCCTGGCGCTGGTGTTCGCGCTCGATGATGTCAAAAATCTCTTGATCTCTTTTCATTTTGTTTATTGTGTTGGTTTACTTTTTCAGAACATTATTCCGTATGAGAAAGACATGATTCCCAAGCGCCTGTTCAGCTTGTACTCGGGGGCGGGGTCTGCTCCGCTTGTGTCTGTCATCGGACCGGTAATAGTATTAATGGTTGCTTCATACTCAAAATCCAAAAACGTCCGGCCAATCTTTACGCTTAATCCGGCAGTCCAATCGAAAATGAATTCTGTAGGTGTTTCCGCAAATATGTATGGCTCAAGACCGCTGTATTGGACCGAATAGAACTTGTCGGGTGTGTACCTCAAGCGCGGGCCGGTATAGGCGGACATGCAATAGGGTGGTTGATTGACAATGTGATAGCCTATCTGGAACGGAACGGTAAATGATCTGTATTCGAATGAGCATGACAGATCATGCTTGGTTTCAGCTTCCGGATCCCAATTGTTCATATCCATGTAGAAACATGAAGTATTATAACTGCAACCCAATCCTGTCTGCAGGAATATGGTACGAGAGTTAAACCTTAACAGGAATGCCGCAAAATTACCCACTTGCGTATCCTGTCTGTATTCTGTCAGTTTATGTCCGTCTATAAAAGCGTCATAGACATACGTGGCTGTAGCTGAAAAACCGATTTTCGCTCCCCAGTTTGTGGAGAACGCCGGCAATGAACTTCTGCTCCAGATTTGTGCATGGGCACTCGCTGCGAGTAGTAATGCCGTGATGGTTGTCAGCGTACGTAATCTCATCTTTACAGTAACTTGATGTCGCCTTTGTGGATGTCTTTGTTGCAGTATCGGCAGCGTAGCGTGCCGTTTTCCTTATCAACAACGTCGAAGACGGTTTGCATGGGTTCGTGGTTGGTGATGCACTTGGGATTGCCGCACTTGACTATGCCGCGCACCTCGTCGGGCATTGCAATCCTCTTTTTTTCTACAACCTCATAGTCACGGATTATGTTGAGCACGATATTCGGGGCTATGACTGAAAGCTTGCTGCATTCCTCTTCCGAGAAGAACTTGTCGGCAATCTTGATGATTCCCTTGCTGCCCATTTTCCGGCTGCTCAGGTTGGAGCCGATGGTAATAGGGGTGTCTATGCTTGTAAGTCCCAGAAGGTTGACAACGTCAAAAACCTTGTCTGACGGAATATGATCTATAACAGTTCCGTTCTCAAGTGCTGCTACCAGCAGTTCTGATTTTCCTGTCTTTTCCATATCTGTCATTTTAGAAGGTTGAGTGCATTGCAAATCAGGGCTTCACGTACATACAGACCGTTCTTGGCCTGCTGGAAGTAATATGCGTGGGGATTTGCATCGACATCCTGGGCTATCTCGTTCACGCGTGGAAGCGGATGCAGTATCTTCAGGTTCGGCTTGGCGGAGCGGAGCATGTCATTCTTGAGGATGAACATATCTTTTACCCGCTCGTACTCCATCAGGTCTGTAAATCTCTCGCGTTGGACTCGTGTCATGTACAGAATATCTGCATCGGCTATTGTCTCTTCGTCAAAGCGGGTGTGCTCCTCAAACTTGATGCCGTTTATGCGACAGTACTCCTTGTATTCTTCGGGCATCTTCAATTCATCGGGAGAGATGAAATGGAATGTGGGGTTGAAGAATCTCATTGCTGTGAGCATGGAGTGTACCGTGCGTCCGTATTTGAGGTCTCCCACAAGATGGATGTGAAGGTTGTCCAGACGACCCTGAGTCTTGAGCATGGAGTATAGGTCCAGCATGGTCTGCGAAGGGTGCTGGTTGGCTCCGTCACCTGCGTTGATGATGGGCACCGGTGACACCTCGCTGGCATAACGGGCTGCACCTTCCAGATAATGGCGCATGATAATCAGGTCGGCGTAGTTGCTCACCATCATTATGGTGTCTTTCAGTGTTTCACCTTTGGATGAGCTGGTGGTGGCGGCATCGGAGAATCCTATTACGCGGCCACCCAAACGGTTGACTGCAGTCTCAAAACTGAGTCTTGTCCTGGTGGACGGTTCAAAGAAAAGTGTCGCTACTATTTTTCCATCCAGAATCTTGCTGTTGGGATTTGCCTCGAACTTGGCTGCGTGGCCCAGAAGCCAGAGAATATCTTCTCTGTCAAGCCCTTCAAGTGAGATGAGACTTCTGCCTGTTTGGTCCATTTGTGTATAGTTTGTTCGGGAGTCCAAAATTACTAAGAAAATACCAACTATAAGAGTGTCTGTTCATAACTTTCCCTAAAAAGCCAAATTTTGTATGACGAGTATTTCCGATACGGTGTTTTTGTGCTAAATTTGTAGGATTAAGCACGCTTTTCCGGCTTTAGCCGGACATGGATAAAATACATTTGGAATGAGTAAGACAGTTAAGCGTATTTTACTTGGATTGTGGCTGTTGTTCATAGCCGGAATTCTTGCGGTATATTTCATATTCAGAGGCATCGGAAACGGGTCTATAGGCAATGCTCCTTCAGTTGAGGATCTGGAGAGTCCTATAGATAAGTTCGCTACTCAGGTCATATCGGCCGACGGTGTCACCCTTGGCACTTTCAGTTTAGCGTCCGATAACCGCGTGTGGGTGGATTTTGACGAACTTTCACCGTATCTTGTCCAGGCTCTGGTGGCAACAGAGGATGTCCGTTTCCAGGAACATTCCGGTATTGACCTCAAGGCTTTGGTCAGGGCAATCGTAAAGCGTGTCATTCTCCGTCAAAGCAGTGCCGGAGGAGGCAGTACCCTTACTCAACAGCTTGCCAAGCTGCTTTATACTGAGCATGTGGAACGTGGTTCCAAACGTGCGTTCCAGAAACCCATAGAGTGGGTCGTGGCTGTAAAACTTGAGCGTTATTACACAAAGGAGGAGATAATGACGCTATACCTGAACAAATATGATTTTGTTCATCATGCGGTAGGCATACATTCTGCTTCAAAGGTTTATTTCGGCAAACTTCCGTCCGAGTTGAATATAGAGGAATCGGCAACATTGGTGGGCATGTGCAAGAATGCGGCCCGCTATAATCCCAAATCGCATCCCCAAAGATCCAAAGACCGTCGTAATGTCGTTCTTGCCCAGATGGAGAAGGCCGGTTTCCTTACAGAATCCCAGACGGATTCACTCCAGGCTTTGGATATCGTCCTTGATTATCATGAGGTAGACCAGAAGGTTGGCCAGGCTACATACTTCAGGGAGTATTTGCGCTCGGTTATGAGAAAACAGAAACCGGAACGCAGGAACTATCGTGGTTGGCAGATGCAGCAGTTCTATGAGGACTCGATCGATTGGGAACAGGATCCTTTGTTCGGCTGGTGCAACAAGAATCTTAACCAGAACGGTGAGCCTTACAATCTTTATACTGATGGTCTAAAGGTGTTCGTAACCATAGATTCCCGAATGCAACGTTATGCCGAGGAGGCTGTGGCCGCCCAGTTGCAGGATTATCTTCAGCCCGATTTCTTTGAGGCCAAACTTGGATTGAAGACGGCCCCGTTCACAAATAAACTGACTACTGCCGAGGTGGAACGTATCATGACCCGTGCCATGCAGCAGACAGACCGTTACCGCAGCCTCAACGCAAAGGGGGTATCCGAGGATTCCATCCGAAAGATATTCGACACTCCATGCCAGATGACGGTGTTCTCTTATGACGGAGATATTGATACGGTAATGACTCCCATGGATTCAATCCGATACATGAAATTCTACCTGCGAACAGGGTTTATGTGTATGGAGCCAAAGACAGGATTCGTAAGGGCTTATGTGGGCGGTCCGGATTACCGTGCGTTCCAGTACGACATGGTTACTGCCGGTCGCCGTCAGGTGGGTTCAACAATGAAACCTTACCTGTATGCACTTGGCATGGAAAGCGGTTTCTCTCCCTGTGACCAGTGTGTAAACGAAACTCAGACCATACTTACTGAGTCAGGTCAGATTTGGCAACCCCGTGATGACGGAAAGCAGATGTTGGGACAGTTGGTTACACTTAAGTGGGGACTGTCGCGTTCCAACAACAACGTGACTGCCTGGCTTATGAGTCAGCTCAGTCCATATGCATTTGTAAATCTTCTGCATGAATTCGGCCTCAGGAACCAGGCTATTGAGCCGGTCCTTTCGCTGTGTCTGGGTACATGTGACGTATCGGTGCAGGAAATGGTAAGTGCATATACGGCTTTTGTCAATCACGGAATTCGCACATCTCCCTTATATGTAACCCGTATCGAAGATTCCGAAGGTAATATTCTGGCACAGTTCACAGCACATAACAGTGAGGTTATCAGTGAGGAGTCTGCTTTCAAGATGATTGACATGATGCGTGCCGTGGTCAATGAAGGAACCGGAACAAGATTGCGTAGCCCGCGTCTGTTCCCAACATTTTATTCCGTTGACTGTGCCGGTAAAACCGGAACTACAGATAACCATTCCGATGCATGGTTTATGGGATATACTCCTGAACTTGTTGCCGGATGCTGGGTAGGAGGCGAAGACCGTGACATCCATTTCGATGATATGGACCATGGTCAGGGTGCGCATGCAGCACTACCTATTTTCGGTATGTTCATGGATAAGGTTTACGCTGATTCTGTCAATCTGGGTTATCTGCCCAGCACGACATTTGACATACCGGAGGATTATGATCCGTGTGCCGGAGATATGAATCCTGACGGCGAAATAATTGATAACTATTCAATAGAATCCTTCTGATGAAATTTGCAGCAATCATACCGGCTCGTTACGCTTCGACACGTTTCCCTGCCAAGCCGCTTGCGATATTAGGCGGCAAGCCGGTAATAATCCGCGTATGTGAACAGGCGGGCAAGGTATTTGACCATGTTTTTGTGGCAACTGACGATGAACGTATTTTCAACGCGGTAAAGGAGGGCGGTTTTACCCCCATTATGACCAGATGTGATCACAAGAGCGGAACGGATCGCTGTTATGAGGCGTTTTGCAAATGTGGTGTCAAGGCTGATGTCGTAGTAAACATACAAGGTGACGAACCCTTCATCCAACCCTCACAGCTTGAGACCGTAAAGAGTCTGTTTGACAGCTCGGATACAGATATCGCTACACTTGTCAAACCGTTTGCTCCTGATGCTCCTTTTGAAAAGGTTGCCAATCCCAACAGTCCCAAGGTTGTTGTGGATGATCATTGGAACGCGCTTTATTTCAGCCGTAGTGTCATACCTTATCTGAGAGGCATTCCGCAGGAGGAATGGCCGTCACGTCATACCTACTACAAGCATATCGGACTGTACGCCTTTAAATCCGATGTCCTGAAAGCTGTTACGGAACTGCCTCAGGCACCACTGGAGAAGGCCGAGAGCCTGGAACAACTCCGTTGGCTGTCAGCCGGCTATCGTATTAAGGTGGGGGTGACAGACGTTGAGACTATAGGTATAGATACTCCGGATGACCTGGCTGCTGCTGAGCGTTTCCTGAAAGAGCATTCTTTATGAGAGACAGACTGCATATACTGATATTCATTCTTTTCTTTCCTGTTTTCTGTGTGGTTTGCAAGGCACAGCAGGAAGGCAAGAACCGTCTTGTGCTGAGTGACGGATCCGTATATACCGGTCAGATGAAATTACGTAAGCCCAATGGTACAGGCCGTACCGACCATGTGAACGGTGATGTATATGAGGGTGCATATGAAAAAGGGTTGCGTAAGGGAGTAGGCATCTGTCATTATGCAAACGGAGACGTTTACCTGGGCTTTTGGGATAATGATATCCGATCTGGCGAAGGTGAACTCCAGTACTCATCGGGTGATGTTTACAAAGGGAGCTGGATGGGTGATGAGCGTGTCGGCAAGGGTGTCTACATGTGGGCCGACGGTTCGTATTATTCCGGCGAATGGAACGGAAATCTCCGTCATGGTACGGGACTGATGTGCTGGAAGGACAGCTCGGAGTATCGCGGATCTTGGTCAGACGGCAAACGTGATGGTCAGGGAGAGTACAAGAGCAAGGCATATGTCTATGCCGGTTCATGGAAGGATGATTTGGAGAACGGCAATGGTGCATGCACCATGCCCAACGGCGATTCATACAGAGGCCAGTTCAGGAACGGAACCATAAATGGCGACGGCGAATATACTTTTGCCAACGGCGATTCATACAAAGGTGCATTCCGCAACGGAATGGCACACGGCAAGGGCGTATTCAAATGGGCCGACGGATCTGTCTATGACGGTGAATGGAACCAGAACCGCCGTGAAGGCAAAGGGCAGATGGTTTGGGCCAACGGCGACAGCTATAACGGAGAATGGCGGAATGACAAGCCTTGGGGCGACGGGTCCATGAGTCTGACAGACGGCACTAAGTTCAAGGGTAGTTTCGTGGATGGTGTCGTAGACGGCAAGGGTGTCGTCGAGGAGTCTGACGGTACACGTCTTGAAGGAGTGTTCAAGGACGGTTTCCGTACCGGCACATTCACCGTAAAGGATAAATCGGGAAAGAAAATAAGAACAATCATATATTGACAGTTATGATACTGGATACACTTGACAGACTGGAAAAATACGGATACATCAGCCCGTTGATGGATAAGGTTCTGGATTTCTTCAAAAAAACGGATCTTGCCACTCTCACACCGGGCAGGATTGACCTTCAGGGTGATGATCTTTTTGTCAATGTGAACCGTCAGGATGCTCAGACGCGTGATGAAGCTCCGATAGAGGCACATCGGGAGTATATAGACATACAGGTCCCCATATCTTCGGACGAGGAGATGGGATTCATATCGGCTCCGTTTCTGCCGGCTCCTTCAAAGCCATACAGTGCAGATAGAGATGTGGCTTTTTATCCCGGTCTGTGTGATACATATCTTAATGTCAGGAAAGGTATGTTCGTAGTTTTCTTCCCTGGTGAAGGACATGCACCGGCCATCACAAAGGATGGAATATTGAAACTTATAGTAAAAATCCGTAAGTCATGTTGAAGATAATAGAGAATGACCCTTGGCTGACACCCTATGCAGGTGCCATTGAAGGCCGGCACGACCATGCATTATGGCGTGAGAGCCAGCTTACCGGCGGAAAGATGTCGCTTAAGGATTTCGCCTCAGGCTATCTCTATTACGGGCTTCAGCGTACTGCCGATGGCTGGACGTTCAGGGAGTGGGCTCCCAATGCTACCGAGATATACCTGATTGGTGATTTCTCAGGATGGGAGGAGCAGGAGCGTTTCCGTCTCAAACGCATCAATGACGCCGGTGATTGGGAACTGTTCATTCCGCTTGGCATGATCAGTCACGGACAGCACTACAAGATGCGTGTCAAATGGAACGGCGGTCAGGGTGACCGTATTCCCGCATGGTGCCGCAGAGTGGTTCAGGATGAACAGTCCAAGATATTCTCTGCCCAGGTGTGGGATCCGGGTAAGAATTACGCTTTCAAACATAAGGATTTCAAACCCAAGCAGGATCCGTTGCTTATATATGAGTGTCATGTCGGTATGGCTCAGGAACGTGAAGGTGTGGGTACATACATCGAATTCAAGGATAATGTACTTCCGCGCGTCAAGGCAGCCGGTTACAACTGTATTCAGGTCATGGCCATTCAGGAGCATCCGTATTATGGAAGTTTCGGATACCATGTATCCAGTTTCTTTGCTCCTTCATCGCGTTTCGGAACACCCGAGGAACTCAAAGAGTTGATTGATGCCGCTCATGGCATGGGGATATCGGTAATCATGGACCTTGTTCACTCGCATTCGGTTAAGAACGAGTATGAGGGACTGGGTAATCTGGCCGGTGATCCCAACCAGTATTTCCTTCCCGGTGACCGGCATGAACATTCGGCCTGGGGTTCTCTGTGCTTTGATTATGGAAAGGATCAGGTGCTTCATTATCTGCTTTCCAACTGCAAATACTGGCTGGATGAATTCAAGTTTGACGGTTTCCGTTTTGACGGCGTAACGTCGATGCTCTACTACAGTCATGGCTTGGGTGAGGCGTTCTGCAACTATGATGATTATTTCAACGGACATCAGGATGATGATGCCATCTGCTACCTGATGCTTGCCAACCGTGTCATTCACCAGTTTAATCCGGATTCCATTACAATTGCTGAAGAGGTGAGCGGTATGCCGGGTCTGGCAGCTCCGTTTGATGACGGCGGATTCGGTTTTGATTACCGTCTGGCTATGAACATCCCCGATTATTGGATCAAGACCATCAAGGAAAAGAAAGATGAAGACTGGTCTATGGCGGGTATATTCTGGGAAGTTACCAACCGTCGTAAGGATGAGAAAACCATATCATATGTGGAGAGCCATGACCAGGCTCTTGTTGGTGATAAGACGGTTATTTTCCGTCTGATTGATGCCGATATGTACTGGCACTTCACCAAAGACGGCGGTAATGACGTGACTGCCCGTGGTATAGCTCTTCACAAGATGATACGTCTGGTGACTGCATCAACCATTAATGGCGGTTACCTTAATTTCATGGGTAATGAGTTCGGTCACCCGGAGTGGATTGATTTCCCGCGTGAGGGTAACGGATGGAGTCATAAATACGCCCGTCGCCAGTGGAGTCTCATTGACAACAAACAGCTGGCATACTCATGGTTGGGTGATTTTGACCGTGCCCTGATGAAACTTATCGGTTCAGTCAAGGATTATCAGAAGAAAGACGTTGTGGAATATTGGCATAACGACGGTGATCAGGTGCTGGCATTCGGACGTGGTGATTTGGTTTTCGTGTTCAATTTCAATCCCACACGTTCATTCTCCGATTACGGTTTCCTGGTTCCCAGAGGATCTTACAGGACTGTTTTGGACAGTGACAGCATAGAGTACGGCGGTTATGGCAGGGTTGATGATAAGCTCGAACATTTCACTCTTGTGGATCCCTTATATAAAAAGGTACGTAAAGAGTGGCTCAAACTGTATCTGCCGGCCCGCTCGGCAATAGTATTGAAAAAGGTAAGGAACAATGGAAAAAAAGTCATGTGACAAGTGCGTCCGCTGGATTTGCGGTTTGTTGTTTGCGTCATTCGCATTCTGCTGGCTGTATTTCTTCCAAAGAGAGTTGTTGTGGGCCGAAAACAGGGTGTTATTCTCGGCCGATAACGGTTTGAGGATATGGATGTTCAACCATCATCTTCTGGTCAGTCTGGCATTGACGGCGATAGCATTACTCCTTGCTTTGCCCGGTAAAATTGTCCTGCGTTTCAAGAAAGGCCTCTATGCCTGCAATTATCTCTTTTCTGCAGCGTTTCTTGGAGTCATCACCGGTTATGACGGCGATTCCCTCTTTTGTCAGTCATATACCGTATGGATAGTGACAGGCGCGTTTATGGTTGTCCTCTTCCTGATATGTAAGATTGTGGCATCGGTCCCCAAATCCGAATACAATGACCGTCCCCGTACACTGGCCGGCAACCTGCTTATAATGTCGCTGCTTTTCTGTATGACCGGCTATCTGGGCAATACCGATGAGAATCTTCACCGTCGTCTCCGTATGGAACAACTGTACAGTGAGGGTAGATATGAGGATCTGTTTGATTATGGCCGATATGAGGAGGAGTCCGATCCCGGCATAGATCTTCTGCGTGCTAAGGCCATGCTTGATTATCCTGTCAAGGATTTCCCGAAGGGATGCGAGATTGGGGCATTGTTGTTCAGATACAGAATATCTGATCCCAAGGCACTTGCCAGATCACTTAGAAGAATCAATGACACCCAGGCATATCTGTCAGCCTGTCTCCTCGATGGTGACCTTGATTCGTTCCGTGACAGCATACATCTGGAAGACTATCCTTACGTGCCGACCTATTACATGCAGGCGCTGGTGCTTGCCGATGACAGCCTTGCTGCTGCCAGATTCCCTAAACAGTATAAGGATGAAAAAGAGCTTTACAATGCCTTTATGAGTGAGTTGGAATCAGTTAAGAGTGAACCGACTCAGTTCCAGGCCAACAGTACTTTCATCAAATTCCACGAATCCTACTTCTGGTTCTACACTTTCCGTAAGTAATCACATTCATATAAATAAAAGTGGCGGGCCAATCGGTCCGCCACTTTTTGTTATTATGTCTCCTCTTTGCAGTTATTAGTACAGCTATCAGCTGTACCCGTCCGGAGGACGGCCGTTTCCGTTAGGAAACTAAAAGGAGGTCGTTTGGGTGTAATTGGAAATTGCGATTAGCAATTTTCAATTGCACCCTGAGCTGCAGCTAAGCGAGCGATAGGCACGCGGAACGGTGAGCAGCTCACGTAGTTCAGACCAACCTTGTCGCAGAACTTGACTGATGAAGGCTCGCCGCCATGCTCGCCGCAGATACCGCACTTGAGGTCGGGACGAACAGAACGGCCCTTCTCTACAGCCATCTTGATGAGCTGGCCGACACCCTTCTGGTCCAGAACCTGGAACGGGTCAACCTTAAGGATCTTCTTCTCAAGATATACGGGCAGGAATGAAGCGATATCGTCACGTGAATAACCGAATGTCATCTGAGTCAGGTCATTGGTACCGAATGAGAAGTACTCAGCACGGGCAGCAACTGCATCAGCAGTAAGAGCGGCACGCGGGATCTCAATCATTGTACCAACCTTGAACTCGAACGGTTTAACGCCCTCTTCCTCGAACAGCTTGGCTGCTGTAGCACGGATGATCTCCTCCTGCTGCTCGAACTCGTAGTGCTTACCTACCAGCGGAACCATGATCTCGGGCTTTGGATTCATGCCCTCCTTGCGGAGCTGGATAGCGGCACCGATGATAGCCTTGGTCTGCATCTCGGTAATTTCAGGATAGGTGTTACCCAGACGGCAACCGCGGTGACCCAGCATCGGGTTGTTCTCTGACAGAGACTCAACGCGAGCCTTGATCTGCTCCAGAGTTACGCCCATTGCATCGGCCATCTCCTGCTGACCCTTTCTGTCATGAGGTACGAACTCGTGCAAGGGGGGATCAAGCAGACGGATGTTGACGGGCAGTCCGTCCATAGCCTTCAGGATTCCGTAGAAGTCCTTGGTCTGGTAGGGGAGCAACTTGGCAAGTGCCTTCTCGCGACCCTCCTTGTTCTCAGCCAGGATCATCTCACGCATAGCCTTGATCTTCTCACCCTCAAAGAACATGTGTTCGGTACGGCAAAGACCGATACCAACTGCACCGAATGTGCGGGCTACCTCAGCATCGTGAGGAGTATCGGCGTTGGTGCGTACAACCAGACGAGTGTACTTGTTGCACAGATCCATCAGCTCGGCAAAGTCGCCGCTTATCTCGGCAGCCTTGGTCTCAATCTGACCCTCGAATACCTGACCTGTTGAACCGTTGATTGAAATATAATCACCTTCCTTAAGGACAACGTCCTCAATCTTTACTGTCTTCTTTACGTAGTCAACGCTCAGTGCACCGGCACCTGATACGCAGCACTTACCCATACCGCGGGCAACAACTGCAGCGTGGCTGGTCATACCGCCGCGGCATGTCAGGATACCCTCGGCGGCAGCCATACCGGCCAGATCCTCAGGTGAAGTCTCGATACGTACCATTATAACCTTGTGGCCGTTCTTGTGCCAAGCCTCAGCGTCATCGGCGTTGAATACGATCTGACCGCAAGCTGCACCCGGTGAAGCGGGAAGACCGGTGGTCAGAACCTTAGCCTTCTTAAGAGCGTTCTTATCGAATACGGGGTGGAGCAGCTCGTCGAGCTTCTGGGGCTCGCAGCGCTGGATGGCGGTCTTCTCATCGATCAGACCCTCGTGCATCAGGTCCATGGCGATCTTAACCATAGCGGTACCTGTGCGCTTACCGTTACGTGTCTGGAGGAACCAGAGCTTGCCCTCCTGAACGGTGAACTCCATATCCTGCATATCGTGATAGTGGTTCTCAAGCTTTGTCTGCAGAGCATCGAGCTCCTTGTAGATAGCGGGCATTGCCTCTTCCATTGAAGGATACTTGGCCTTGCGCTCCTCCTCAGATACGCCTGCCAGAGCAGCCCAACGCTTTGAACCCTCGATTGTGATCTGCTGCGGAGTGCGGATACCTGCAACTACGTCCTCACCCTGTGCGTTAACCAGATATTCACCGTTGAACAGGTTCTCACCGGTAGCGGCGTCACGGCTGAAGCATACACCTGTTGCAGATGTGTCACCCATGTTACCGAATACCATAGCCATAACTGATACGGCGGTACCCCACTCATCGGGTATTCCTTCCATCTTACGATACAGGATGGCGCGCTCGTTGTTCCATGAACCGAACACAGCGCAAATAGCGCCCCAGAGCTGATCCATTGCGCTGGTGGGGAAGTCCTGACCGGTGCGCTCCTTTACGGCAGCCTTGAACAGCTTAACCAGCTTCTTCAGGTCGTCAACGCTCAGGTCCTTGTCCAGAACTACGCCGCTCTCTTCCTTAACCTTCTCGATGATAGCCTCAAACGGGTCAACATCGGTCTTGCTTACGGGCTTCATGCCCAGAACTACGTCACCGTACATCTGTACGAAACGACGGTAGCTGTCCCAAGCGAAGTGGGGGTTGTTGGTCTTACGTGACAGACCCTCAACAACCTCGTCATTGAGTCCCAGGTTCAGGATGGTGTCCATCATACCCGGCATTGAAGCGCGGGCACCTGAACGTACAGAAACCAGCAGAGGATTCTCTACATCACCGAATTTTGAATTCATCAGCTTCTCGATGTGGCGGATAGCATCCTCAACATCGTTCTTCAGGATTGCTACGACCTTGTCGCGACCAATCTGATAGTACTCGTTGCAAACATCAGTGGTGATTGTGAAACCCGGAGGTACCGGTACACCAAGCAAATTCATCTCAGCAAGGTTGGCGCCTTTGCCACCCAGCAGATTGCGCATCTGGGCATTTCCCTCAGCTTGTCCGTTTCCGAACTTGTAAACTCTTTTTTCGCTCATAAATAGTTGAAAATATTATGTTGTTTATGTCTTCTTCTGAACGATTTAGTCCTTTGTTTCTTTTTGCGGGTGCAAAGGTACTCATTAATTATTAAAAGATGTATATAGTAAGTCTCTTTTTGTGTAATTATTGCATAATTCCTTGCTTCTTGAGTAACTTTGCAGCGCTAAACAATACAATATGTCAAGAAAGAGACGCGAGCAACCCATAATTGAGAATGTTACCATAACCGGAGTGGCGGCCGAAGGAAAATCTTTGGTCAGAATCAGTGACCTTGTGGTTTTTGTGCCTTTTGTTGTTCCGGGCGATGTGGTTGACCTCAAGATACTCAAAAAGAAACACAGCTATGCCGAGGCTGTAGCCGTTAAGTTTCACAAACTGTCCGATGTCCGTGCCGTACCGTTTTGTCGTCATTTCGGTATCTGCGGCGGTTGCAAATGGCAGAATCTTCCATATGAGGAACAGCTCCGTTTCAAACAGCAGCAGGTAGTTGACAACCTTACACGAATAGCTAAGGTTGAACTTCCGGAAATAAGTCCTATCCTAGGGTCCGAAGAGACTGTGCGTTACCGTAACAAACTGGAGTATTCGTTTAGCAACATGCGCTGGCTCACTCAGGAGGAATTAGAGGAACTCGATAATCCTGAAAACACCGCTCAACGCAAGCAGCCGGGACTTGGATTCCATATTCCAGGGGCTTTTGACAAGGTCCTTCACATCAATGAATGCTGGCTTCAGGATGAGATTTCGGACCGTATCCGCAATGCTGCGTATGAATACGCAGTGGAGCATGGAATTCCGTTCATAAACCTGCGTTCTCTTGAGGGAATTCTGCGTGATATGATGATCCGCGTAGTGACCACGGGACAGATAATGGTTCTTGTTCAGGCCAAGGTTACAAATCCTGCCGAAGAGGAGCAGTTCATGGGTCTCATGCAGTACCTGTCTGACAGCTTCCCGGAGATTACTTCTCTGCTGTATGTTATAAACAACAAGTGCAACGATACTTTCGGTGATCTTGACGTTCATGTTTTCCGCGGCGAGGAGTTCATCTATGAAACTATGGAGAACCTCAAGTTCAAGATCGGTCCCAAGTCATTCTTCCAGACCAACAGCCGTCAGGCATACAGGCTCTATTTTGTAGTCCGTAAACTGGCTGAACTTAAGCCGGATGAGGTGGTTTATGACCTCTATACCGGTACCGGAACAATTGCGCAGTTCATATCGGCCGGAGCAAAGAAGGTGATAGGTATTGAGTACGTGCCTGAGGCCATTGAGGACGCCAAGGTCAATGCTGCATTAAACAATATAGAGAATACTGAGTTCTTTGCGGGTGACATGAAAGATGTGCTTAATGAAGGCTTTATTGCTGAACACGGAACTCCCGATGTCATCATAACTGATCCTCCCCGTGCCGGAATGCATCCCGATGTGGTTGATGTGATTCTTAAAGCTGCCCCTGGACGTATTGTATATGTGAGCTGTAACCCTGCAACCCAGGCCCGTGACATAGCTCTCCTTGACCAGGGTTATAGGGTGGTGGCAGTGCAGCCTGTCGATATGTTCCCTCATACACAGCATGTGGAAGTAGTGACACTACTTGAGAAAAAATGTTAAGATTTTTGGTCCGGATTTAACCAAATGCCATGAAGGTTATCAAAGATAACGATAAACAATAAATGTGATGAGAAAACTTGCCTCACTGATTATTTTACTTCTGTCTGCAGTCGGCTCGGTTTACGCCCAGTCCGATACGGATTCCAACGGCAATACCACAAAGAAAACAGAGGATGTCATAACGCAGCCCGAATTCAAGGGCGGAATAGAGAAGATGTACGAGTACATTTCAACCAATTTCCAATATCCCGAGGAGGCCCAGAAACGTTCTGTCAACGGAAAGATGGAGGTGGAATTTACAGTCGAAAAGTCGGGCGATATAACATACGTAGGTATTCTTAAGGGATTGGATTATTCAATTGATGAAGAGGTGCTTCGTCTTCTCAAAGCCATGCCTCGCTGGACTCCGGCTACAAAAAACGGTGTGCCCGTAAGATATAAGGTGTCCATGCCTATTACTATTCGTGCATCCAGAAAAGGTCAGAAATCCAGTCAGGAGCTGATCAGGTATAATGAACAGTAATTTTTTTCGCTGTTTCAATAACAAAACCTGCTTTTAATCGTCTTTAGAATAAAGAACACTAAAACCATATTGAAATGAAGAAGATAGTTTTTTCAATGGCAGCGGCAGCATTGCTGTTTTGCAGTTGCGGTGATGTCTATAGAACATATGAGACTTACGAGATTGTAAAACAGGGAACAGATATGTTCGTTGACTACATTGATGCCAGGGGTGCCGATTGGCAGTTGTCCGGCACAGAAGGTCAACCCGGCTGCTATGTTTATCAGGAGTTCCGTTTTGATGAGATAACAGATGCAGTTCTGAATACCGGAGCTGTTCTGGTTTATCTTGTGGATGCCGATGGTCGCGACAATATCCTTCCATACGTTTTCCCTGTGGACAATGGCGAAGTACTGATTATGCAGAACATCAGGTTTGATGTTGAGAAAGGAATTCTGACATTGATTATAGAATGGCAGGATTTCCATAAATATATCCAGGGAGACTATAAGTTCAAGGTTTGCATACTTCAGCCTGGAACTGACAAGAAATAAATCGGATAAAAAATAATAAAGCCGCATTCAGGTGCGGCTTTTTTTATTGCTCTTCAGCCTGAAGTATCAGTGTGGTGGCTCCTAGGGTTATGATTGCTCCGTCTTCAATAAGAACACGCTCGCGGTCTCCCAGAATACGGTTGAAAAGGAATGTTCCGGTCAGACTGGGAAAGTCTCTGAGAGTATAACTGATCTTACCTGAAGGTTCCTTTTTTACGGTTATCACGCAGTGGCGTCGGTCCATGCTTCTGTCATTGGTGTCAATCGGTATGGTAATGTTGTCTCCGGGATTGTATCGGCCGATAATGTTTTCGCCTTCCTGTAGGGCAAAACTCTGGCGGAATCCAAAAACATTTTCCACAACGGTGATGGAGCCGAACCCTATGTCGTTGACCTCTTTTTTCCGGTCTGCATCCTTTTGCGTCGCTGCCAGTTTGCTTGTCCCTATGCGTATCCTAAATTGCTTGCGGCAATTCTCGCATTCAAACACAAGTGACTGCCCCTCTTTGTAGAGAGTCTCGTCAAAGGTGTTGTAGTGGTCACATTTTGGACAGCGTACCCGCTTCATATATGGTGTTTAATGATTGTCAAACAAAAGCTGACCTGTAAGCCGGGTTCTGTAGGGTTGGTACGCGTACCTTCCCCGTCTGCCATTAATCTTGACCTGCCGTCACCGGACAGGCTCCGTAACCTTATGGTCACGCGCGTTCTACCCTCCGGCTCAGGCGAGCAGCCCTCTGACGCCGGTATACATGAACTTGCAACTTCCAAGACGCACAGCACCTATGTCACCATAGGTCTGGTGGGCTCTTACCCCGCCTTCTCACCCTTACCTTGCGGCGGTTGTTTTCTTCTGCGCTTATCAGCCGTTGCCGACTGCTTCCCGTTAGGAAGTGGAATGCTCTGTGTCGCCCGGACTTTCCTCAGCCCCGTAGGGACAGCGGCAGACCGGTCAGCTTTCAGGCTGCAAAATTACTCATATTTTCCCACTAATAGTTATATTTGCAAATTAAACGCAAAACCATTCACTATGAGAAAGTCATTTTGCTTATTGCTCGTTTTAGTTTCGATTCCCCTTTTTGCACAAAAGAATGGCGGTATTACGAATGATATGCTTGATCAGATCCGTAAGGGATATAATGATACTCCTGCAGAGAAAGCAGTCCGCAATGCTTTGGCCGGTCAATCAATTGCTGTTTTGACTGTTAATGCCGATAACCTTGCCATGATTGATACCCATTTCTCCAATAAGGTTACGACAAAGGGTATCACCAACCAGAAATCATCTGGACGTTGCTGGCTTTTTACCGGCTTGAATGTGCTTAGAGCCAAGATGATTGCAACTCATGACCTGGGTGAGTTCGAGTTCTCTCAGAACTATTGCTCTTTCTATGACCTGCTTGAGAAATCCAACCTTTTCCTGCAGGCTATTATCGATACACGTTCCAAACCTTTCGATGACCGTGAGGTCGATTGGCTATTCAAGAATCCGATAGGTGACGGCGGCCAGTTTACCGGTGTCTCAAACCTGATTATGAAGTACGGAGTGGTGCCCAAGGACGTCATGCCTGAGACTTATCAGAGCAACAATACCTCCGAGATGCGCTCCATCCTGTCGCAGAAACTGCGTCAGTTTGGCCTGGAGCTGCGTGAACTCAAACCTGCCGACGCTTCAAAACGTAAGGTTGAGATGCTTACTGAGATATACGGCATCCTGGTCAAGTGTCTCGGCGTTCCTCCTACGGAGTTCGAGTGGGCCCGTTATGATGCAAAGGGTAAGTTCGTGAGTCGTAAGACATATACTCCCAAGAGCTTCTACGACGAGTTCATCGGCCAGGATCTTGAGAACAATTATGTCATGTTCATGAACGATCCGGTTCGTGAGTACTACAAGACATATGAAATTGAGTATGACCGCCATGTCTATGACGGTGACAACTGGGTATACGTGAATCTGCCTATCGACCGCATCAAGGAGATGGCAATTGCATCCATAAAGGACAATACAGCCCTTTATTTCTCCTGCGATGTCAGGAAGTATCTGGATTCCGATAAGGGTACCCTTGACCTTGCCAATATGGATTATGCTTCATTGTTCAATACCCAGTTCCCCATGGATAAGAAACAGCGTATACAGACATATGCCAGTGGTTCTTCACACGCAATGACTCTGATGGCGGTTGATCTGGATGACAATGGCGCTTCCAAGAAGTGGATGGTCGAAAACAGTTGGGGTAACACATCGGGTTATAAGGGCTTCCTTATCATGACCGATGAGTGGTTCAACGAGTATATGTTCCGTCTGGTTGTTGAAAAGAAATATGTTCCTGCCGATATTCTCGAACTGTTGAATAAGAAGCCACAGAAACTGCCGGCATGGGATCCCATGTTCCTTCCCGAAGAATAATTCTTAATTACATATTTAAATGAAAAAACTGTCATTGTTTGCTATTGCAGCTCTTATGCTGCTTGGCGTAGTGTCTTGTTCCAAGTATGAGACGGTCAAGGGTGACCCGATGAAGGTGAAAATCTATACTCTTGACAACGGCCTCAAAGTTTATATGTCCGTAAATAAGGAGCAACCCAGACTTCAGACATACATTGCTGTCCGCAATGGAGGTAAGAATGATCCTTCAGATAACACTGGTCTGGCTCATTATCTCGAGCATATCATGTTCAAGGGCTCTGAGAGTTTCGGTACATCTGATTATGCAGCCGAAAAGCCTTTGCTTGACCAGATTGAAGAGCAGTTCAATATCTATCGCACTAAGACAGATCCTCAGGAGCGTTTGGCTATCTATCATATCATAGATAGTTTGAGTTATGCTGCGTCTGAGATTGCCATCCCCAATGAATATGACAAGCTCATGTCCATGATAGGATCGACAGGTACAAACGCTTTTACTTCCGAGGATCAGACCGTTTATCAGGAGAATATTCCTTCCAACCAGATTGACAACTGGGCACGCATCCAGGCTGACCGTTTCCGCAATCTTGTAATCCGCGGATTCCACACTGAATTGGAGGCTGTATATGAGGAGTATAACATGTACCTTAATGAGGATGCCGAGAATGCAATCTATGCAATGGATTCTGTTCTCTATAAGCATCATCCTTATGGCTCGCAGCAGGTAATCGGCACACAGGAGCATCTTAAGAATCCTTCCATCAGTGCTATCAAGAAGCAAAAGTCTACCATGTATGTTCCCAATAATATCGCCATATGCGTATCAGGTGATTTCGATCCCGATGAGTTTGTGGCCATTATTGAGAAGTACTTCGGAACATGGGAGCCCAATCCTTCCATTCCTGAGTTCAAGTATGAGCCTGAGAATGTCCTTACTTCTGCAGTTGAAAGACATGTATATGGCAACGAGGCAGATTTCCTGCTCTTTGGCTGGCGTACTCCGGGCGAGAAGGACCAGGAGAGTGAAATAGGTAGTATCGTGAGTTCTATCCTTACAAACGGAAAGGCAGGTCTGATAGATCTTGACCTCAATCAGCAGCAGAAAGTGCTGTATGCAGGTTCACAGATTTATGACCGTATTGACTATTCTGATTTTCTCATTCAGGGTTATCCCAAAGATGGTCAGTCAATGGATGAAGTCAGGTCGCTCATTCTTGCCGAGGTGGCCAAACTTCGTACCGGTGATTTCGATGAGTCTCTGATTGAAGCTGCAATTGCAAACATAAAGCTGAGTAAGATGCGTCAGCTGGAATCAAACAGCAGCCGTGCAATGATGATGGTCAATTCATTTATCAAAAAATCTGATTGGGCCGATGAGGTTCATGTACTTGATCGCCTGGCCAAGATAACCAAAGCTGATGTGATGGAGTGGGCTGACAAATATCTGTCGGACAACTCTTATGTGGTAGTATATAAGCATCAGGGTGTTAACCCCAAGAACAATAAGATTATTGCCCCTGCTATCACTCCTATTGCCACAAACCGTGACAAGCAGAGTGCATTCCTGACAGAGATATCCGAGATAGAGGTTACTCCCATCGAGCCTGTGTTCGTGGACTATGAGAAGGATCTCTCCAAGTCGGAGTTCAGCAAGGATATTGAGATGCTCTACAAGAAGAACGAGAACAATGATATCGTTAATGTGACTTTCCGTTTCGACATGGGCTTGAGCACTAATCCCGCTCTGGGTTTTGCTTTTGATTATCTTTCATACCTGGGAACTCCAACCCGTAGTGCCGAGGAGATAGCTCTTGAGGAGTATAAGATAGCCGGTAACCATAATTTCAGTGTCGGCGAAAACACCATGACCTTCTCCGTAAACGGATTGGCTGAGAATCTTGGCCAGATGCTGGATATCGTAGAGGATCTGATTCTTAATGCTGTGCCTGATGAGAATATCCTTGAGAACCTTAAGCAGGATGAACTGATGTCACGTCAAATGAGCAAAACAAATCAGAATGTATGTTCACGTGTTTTGAACGGATACATAATGTATGGTTCTGAGTATGTTAAGTCCATTAAGCTGTCAAGCGAGCAGTTGATGGCACTTACTTCCGATGATTTGCTTTCTGCAGTTAAGGAAATACTGAATAAACAGCATATAGTGCTGTTCTACGGACCTCAGGATGAGGCTCAAGCCAAGACTGTCATTGCTGAGCATCATAAATACTCTGACAATCCGGAGAAACTGGTGCGTAAGTATACCCGCAAGCAGATCGTCTCGGAGCCTGTGGTCTATATTGCTCCTTATGATTCCCGCCAGTTCAATTACATACAGTATTCTGACCGTGGTGAAAAATTCTCAATTGAAGATGTTCCGGCAATCGAGTTGTTCAATGAGTACTTCGGCGGTGGAATGAATACCATCGTCTTCCAGGAGATGCGTGAGGCCAGAGCTCTTGCATATAGTGCAAGTGCATATCTTTCCTCTCCTTCATATACTGATGATACATATTGCTTCTATGCTCGTATCGGTTCTCAGAATGACAAGCTGAAGGCTGCCGTTGAGGCATTTGACCTCATCATAAACGATATGCCGCAGTCCGAAAAGTCATTCCAGATTGCTAAGACCGGACTGGAGTCCGTACTTCGCACCAGTCGTACTACCGGCATGTCTGTACTGAACAGTTATCTCAATGCCAAGGAACTTGGACTCACTGAGCCTCTTGCCAAGAAGGTTTATGACAATCTGGCAGATATGACAATGGAAGATGTGGTGGCCTGTCAGCAAAAGTGGATTAAGGGTCGTACCTACATTTACGGAATTCTTGGTGACGCCAAAGATCTGGATATGAAGTATCTCAAGACCCTTGGAACTATAAAGCAGGTATCTCTGGACGAGATATTCGGTTACGAATAATCGTCTCTTACTAATAGTGATGGGCAGCCTTCAATGCGTCTGCCCATCATTTTTTTATACCTTCATCTGTTAAAATGGAGTTTTTATGGTTAATTATTGGCAAAAGTGTTGCCTAATGTATAACAATGGCGCGGATGTTGTATATATTTGAATGACAAAAGTGTTAATGCAAACCAATTAATTAACCAAAAAAGGAGATTAAGCTATGAAAAAAGCAATCAGAATTATCACATCCTTAATAGTACTTATCTGCTGCTGCGTGGGCGCATCAGTGGTAACTACGAATATTGTGAATAAACGTAATGGAAAGGTTATTTACGTGTCGGAACAGGGCGCACCATACACAACGCTTATGCAGGCATCCATGCCTGCTGCAGGCAGAAATCAGCCTGTTGACCTGACCGATGCAGCCGAAAAGACCGTTCACGGTGTGGTTCATATCAAGTCAACCATAAAGGGTAGAGTTCAAACCTATCAGGAAATGCCTGATATATTTGAGTATTTCTTCGGCGGCCGTCCCCGTCAACGCCAGTATCAGTCACAACCTCAGGTCGGTTATGGCTCCGGAGTCATTCTGACAAAGGATGGTTATATCGTTACCAATAATCACGTTATTGACAATGCTGATGAGATTCAGGTTACACTGAATGATAATCGTGTGTTCAACGCAACCCTGATAGGAGCAGATTCCAATACGGATCTTGCTCTGATCAAGATTGATGGTAATGATTTTCCGGTTGTTCCCATGGGAAATTCTGAGGATCTCAAACTTGGAGAATGGGTTCTGGCTGTCGGTAATCCGTTCAATCTGACATCCAGTGTTACTGCTGGTGTAGTCAGTGCCAAGTCCAGAAACATCGGTATTTATGAAGGCGGCGAGAGCATTGAGTCCTTCATTCAGACAGATGCCGCTATCAATATGGGTAACAGTGGCGGCGCTCTGGTGAATGTGAATGGAGAACTGGTGGGTATTAATGCAGCTCTCGAATCACCTACCGGTACATATGCCGGATACGGATTTGCCATTCCGACAACCATTGTCAAGAAAGTGGTGGCTGACCTTAAGGAGTATGGAACAGTTCAGCGTGCTATGCTTGGAATAGAGGGAAAGGATGTTCTTGCCATGCGTCAGGATGAAAGAAACAAGGATGTGGATTTCGGTGATGCCATTGATGGCGTTTTCGTAGTCAATGTGACAGATGGCGGCGGCGCTCTTGCAGCCGGTATCAAACAGGGTGATATCATTACGGCAGTTAATGGCAAGAAAGTCAAGGCTATGAACGAGCTTCAGGAGACTATTGTCCAGTATCGCCCCGGCGATAAAGTGACGGTGACATTACTTCGTGACAAAAAGGAGAAAAAAGTTGAGGTGGAACTCAAGAATTCACGTGGCAATACAGACATTGTCAAGGATGCCGATATAGATGTACTTGGAGCTACGTTCCAGGATGTACCGGAGCAGACGCGCCGTCAGTTGAATATCGGTTATGGAATTCAGGTCAATTCTGTCAAGAACGGACTGATGAAGGATGCCGGTGTTCAAAAAGGTTTCATTATCCTGAAAATCAATGACCGTCAGATCAAGTCTGCCGATGATATTGAGCAGATTTTCAAGGAGGCTTCATCTTCTCCTGAACAGGTTATGATAGTGTCGGGCGTATATCCATCGGGACGTAGGGATTATTATGTCATCAGATTGTCCGATGATTGATATATTGTAGATTTGTCTACAGCGAAAAATTGGAGTGGCAAAAACCACTTCAATTTTTTGTGTATAAATGCCCTGACATATTTTTATTTTAAGTAAATTTGCACCCAATTCGCTTATTATATACTGACGATGAGACAACTCAAAATTACAAAGAGCATTACGAACCGTGAAAGCGCATCACTTGACAAGTATTTGCAAGAGATTGGTCGTGAGGAACTTATCACGGTCGAGGAGGAGGTGGAGCTGGCACAGCGTATCCGCAAGGGTGATCGCGCGGCTCTTGAAAAACTCACTCGTGCCAATCTGCGTTTCGTAGTGTCTGTTTCAAAACAGTATCAAAATCAGGGCTTGAGTCTTCCCGATCTTATCAATGAAGGTAACCTTGGTCTTATCAAGGCAGCCGAGAAGTTTGATGAGACCCGTGGATTCAAGTTCATAAGCTATGCCGTATGGTGGATTCGTCAGTCCATCCTTCAGGCATTGGCCGAGCAGGCACGTATCGTGCGTTTGCCTCTTAATCAGGTCGGTTCACTCAACAAGATAAGTAAGGCCCTTTCCAAATTCGAGCAGGATAACGAACGCCGTCCTTCACCGGAAGAACTGGCAGAGGTATTGGATATACCCGTTGATAAGATAGCTGATACATTGAAAGTTTCAGGTCGTCATATTTCTGTTGATGCTCCTTTCGTGGATGGCGAGGATAACAGCCTTCTGGATGTACTTGTCAATGATGACTCTCCTATGGCTGACAAGACCTTGGTCAATGAATCACTTTCTAAGGAGATTGATCGTGCGCTTTCTACACTCACTGAGCGTGAGAAGGATATCATACGCATGTTCTTCGGCATCGGTTGCCGCGAGATGACTCTTGAGGAGATTGGCGATAAGTTCGGTCTTACACGCGAGCGTGTTCGCCAGATCAAGGAGAAGGCTATCCGTCGTTTGCGTCAGAATTCCCGTAGCAAACTTCTGAAATCATACCTTGGTTGATATGAGGACGGCATTGAGACCGGTAATTGTGGCAGCGTTTGTCCTTTTCGCGTTGCCCGTTTTCGCACAGAGATCCGGAAGGGCACAGGATCCTACACTCAACAAGGGCGAAGGCCTTGAAATGAGTCGTCGTGATCTCAATAGGATGCGCAATCAGAATCAGGATAAGAATTCACGCCAGGTTGACATATACATGTTTGCCGCCACTTTCTCTTTACTTGACTCCGTTTTGTATGTATCCGATATACAGTTTGTAAAAGATGTAACTGTAAACAACAAGTGGTTCGTTAAGGATCGTTTGGCTTATGAGAAACAGTTTACGGATTTTGTTGCTGGTACAGATGAAAACGAATCATTTATGACATCTCTTCTTTTTTCCGAAAAAGAAAAGAAACTTCTCAAGAAGAGAGAACGTCTGATTAAAAGGAATAAAAAGAAGAACGGCTTTAAGTTTTATCAGATACCCGGTTTCGCATTCAGTACCCCTGAGCCTCAGGAGTAGTAATCTTAATACTGCAAGTGAACCGCTATTCTCAAGCCCCATTGGTCAACATCGGGGCTATTTTTGTATGTCATCCTTTTGAAAAAGCTGACAGAAGCTATTTTGAATATATTCTCTATTCCTGCTCCAAGTTCTACAAATGGTTCATTCATGACGGTGCCGGTAGCTTTGCTTTTGTCTGTAGGAAATGAGAATATTTTGCCGCTCATGTCAATGGACGGATTGTTTTTGTCGCTCAATGAACCCCATAAGCCACGGCAATACAGTACTTCTCTTAATTTGAGGTTTTTAATCAGCGGCGTGCGGTTGAGTATCAGGCCATTCATGTAGTAAACCACATCCCATGTAAGATGCTGGTCAAGTATGAACTCCATTGGGGTCATCGTCTCGAATGTCTCCTTGCGGTATGTATATGAAAGGTTGGCATTCGGAATGATCAACAAAGGGTAGGGTGCTTGTCCCCACACCTTGCCGGCTCGCAGCATGACGTCAAAGTATCCTACAGGTGCAGCCATCAGACGTTGTCTGTATGAGAACTCTGTATGCTGGATGGAATAATCACTCCCCAGCAGGCCGGCTTGTGCAATAGTATGATTCAATGTGAAAACAGGATGCTCCGGTGTCTTGCTCTTCCTGTTCCATTTGTGCTGAACAAACTTCTCATGAGGGGCATATCTGAGTCCTATCTCAAGTTCACTTTGCATAATCTCCTTTACCGAACCGCTGCCATCGCTCTTCTCCATTGGAATGAATTTGGTGGCCTCGTTTACCTTGTTGCGTATTGTGCCGGTTAAAGTAATACCGCTATGCCGCTCCAGGGTGTATGTCAGTTCTGCGTTCCTGACATAGCCTATCATGTTATCGGGCAGACGTTTCAGTGAGAGTAGGGCATTGTCTTTGTTGGTGTAGATATACTGTTGTCCGTACTGATAGATGTCGTTTTCATATTGGAGTCGTAGGGAATGTATCGGGAACTCGTTCCATTGTTCCTTCTTGGGCTTGAAGGAATATTCCAATCTGCCGTAATATTTGAATCTTTTATCGTCAACTCCATAAATCAGATAACCTGTACCAAAAAGATGTGGGTTGAGGTATGCTGTTGTCATTCCTCCAAGTTTGAGTCGGAGTATTTCCATACCATTGTAACTCATCATGGTGTTCACCGGGCCAATGTAGAACGGAGTCCTCTCTTCCCTGACCGGAATGAATCCGGAGAATAACAGATTAATGAACTGCTCAGTCCAGTAATAGACGGGAACCTGACGCAATCTGGCAATCATATCCTTGACATCCGTCGTTTTGCCTCCGTCAGTTCCTCTTTCTTCATTACGGTATTGCGCCCAGAATTCCTTATCTCTGTTCAAGGCTTCAGCACTCTCAATTATGGGCTCTTGATGGGTAAACGGCTCCCGATCAACCTCATCATTGAACTTATAGTCAGAGTAGAACACCTCACGTCTTCCGTATACGCCGTCAATAAAGTCGTATAGTTTCAATTCAGCTGTAATGCACTCATACGTCAGGAGTCTGGGATGAATGCTGTCGCGCTTGAATTTCTGCTCAACATTCATGTATTCCACAAAGTTCAGATTGATGTCGTATGGAACATTCATCTGAATCCATTTTACAAAATGAGTGGAATCAACTGTTATATACAGGTGTCCGGTGAATCCGAATGATTGCACGTTCCTGGGTATAAAAGCCAGGTCTACGCATTTTTCACCTTCTACGTCAACAGTGTCCTGAAGGTAGAATCTGTAATATGTTGTCGCGTAATCTGCGAACGGGCTCACAAATTCGTTACGCATTATCAGAACCTTTTCATTAAAAAGGTCCACATCTCTCAATGTCGCTTCCAAAGCCGCTCTTACCTCTTCATCCGGCAAGAAGTCTTCTATTCCGACCCATTCTCTTCCGTGGACTTTCTGTTTTTCTCTTGATGGTTTTCTCTGGTAATAATCAGTTGCGGCCAGTTCGCGTGTTGAAACATTAAGGATAGGTTTACCCGAAACCTTTGATGTGTCCACATAATCCGTCAGGAACGGAAATTTCCTATATAATGCCTGTTGCTGCTTCTCTTCAGTGAAATTATCCAAGGCAACGACATATGTTTCGTATCTGTCCCTTGATACATATTCGTTATTGAACGGATTGTCTTCATCCTTGCGTTTAATAATTTCACTGGCTAGTTCTACAGCGGGATTTCCTTTTCTCTGGTATCTTTCTTTCTCGGGCTTTATTACGACTTCGTCAATTACATATGTCGTTTCCGAGAGTACAATTTTAAGGGGAAAAACGGTTTTGTTCGACAGTTCTATTTCGTAATCGTCGTAACCTAACGATGAAACTATCAGTGTTTGCCCGTCTACTCTGCCGTTAAAAGAAAAATTGCCGTTATAATCTGTTATGCATCCTGTGGAGGTTCCTTTGAGTCTGATGTTGGCGTAAGGCAGTTTGTCGCCGTTTTCATCCTTTACGTTTCCGCTTATTCTTACAACTGCCCCCTGAGCATATAACACAACAGTTCCCGCTATTAGCAGGAACAACGCATAGGCTGTTTTTCTCAGTATTGCACTCACACCTTATATTATATACGTGTAGGTCCTCGTTGGATTCGGGTCACAAAGATAGTCATTCTTTTTTATCAAAAAAAGTTCTCGAATTGTTTGGTCAGTTCCCAAACTCGCCCTATCTTTGCATCCGCTTTCCGCAAGGAAGCACATCTTAAGACGATCTTTGATACGATTTCATACAGACAAGTAGTACGACGGGCTACTCTGATTTTAGAGTATGTCCAAGGGTAATACGAACCGTCAATT